>VOFH01000569.1_pt1 | contig 1252551 bp, 1044 predicted proteins | sample 5384091 | NCBI WGS metagenome assembly VOFH01 (sample SAMN12384727, study PRJNA508395) | human gut metagenome | isolation source: healthy gut G | host: Homo sapiens | reverse complement strand
GGGGCCCGTGATGGGGATGAGCTTCGGGCAAAACAAAGGGCCGTCCTGGATAGGACGGCCCTTTGGAAATAAAGTCTTGGCGTTGTTCTACTTTCCCACGTAAGAGTGCGCAGTATCATCGACGATGGAGAGCTTAACTGCCGAGTTCGGAATGGGATCGGGTGTACCCTCTCCTCCATGAACACCAAGACAAATCTCTATGTGATATTAATTGATAGGGGGTTGGGAAGGGGAAAGTTTTTAAAAAATAAGCCGCTCGGGCTATTAGTACTGGTCAGCTGAGCACGTCGCCGCGCTTACACCTCCAGCCTATCGACCGGGTAGTCTACCCGGGCCCTTCAGCTCTTTCGAGGGGAGAACTTATCTTGAGGCAGGCTTCCCGCTTAGATGCTTTCAGCGGTTATCCCTTCCGCACATAGCTACCCTGCTATGCCGCTGGCGCGACAACAGGATCACCAGGGTGCGTCCATCCCGGTCCTCTCGTACTAGGGACAGGCCCTCTCAATTCTCCTTCGCCCACAGAAGATAGGGGACCAAACTGTCTCACGACGTTTTAAACCCAGCTCGCGTACCACTTTAAACGACGAACAGCCGTACCCTTGGGACCTGCTTCAGCCCCAGGATGTGATGAGCCGACATCGAGGTGCCAAACCGCATCGTCGATGTGAACTCTTGGATGCGATCAGCCTGTTATCCCCGGCGTACCTTTTATCCAATGAGCGATGGCCCTTCCATTCGGGACCACCGGATCACTAACGCCAACTTTCGTTCCTGTTCGAGATGTCTCTCTTACAGTCAAGCTCCCTTATGCGTTTGCACTCAGCGCCTGGTTTCCGATCAGGCTGAGGGAACCTTTGCATGCCTCCGTTACACTTTAGGAGGCGACCGCCCCAGTCAAACTACCCGCCAGACACTGTCTTTCTCCGGGATAACCGGAAGAAGTTAGGATCTTAAACATGCAAGGGTGGTATTTCAAGGATGCCTCCCCCATACTGGCGTACAGGGTTCACAGCCTCCCACCTATCCTACACATGCAGGCCCAAAATCCAATGTCAAGCTATAGTAAAGGTGCACAGGGTCTTTCCGTCTTTCTGCGGGTACACGGAATTTTCACCGCGACTGCATTTCACCGAGTCTCTGGCCGAGACAGTGTGGGAGATCGTTACGCCATTCGTGCAGGTCGGAACTTACCCGACAAGGAATTTCGCTACCTTAGGACCGTTATAGTTACGGCCGCCGTTTACTGGGGCTTCAATTCGGAGCTTTGCTTGCGCTGACCCCTCCTTTTAACCTTCCAGCACCGGGCAGGCGTCAGTCCGTATACGTCGCCTTTAGGACTTCGCACAGACCTATGTTTTTAGTAAACAGTCGCCACCACCAATTCACTGCGGCCCCCGGGGCTTCATATGTTAAACATGTCACCCTAGAGAGCACCCCTTCTTCCGAAGTTACGGGGTTATTTTGCCGAGTTCCTTGGCCAGAGTTCTCTCGAGCGCCTTGGATTGTTCATCCCACCCACCTGAGTTGGTTTGCGGTACGGATTGCTGTGGATAAACTTAGGAGCTTTTCTAGGCAGCATAGACTCAACGGCTTCAGGGCTTGCGCCCACGGACTCGCGTCTCAGATTCGTCCGGCGGATTTGCCTACCGGATATTCCTACACGCTTGCACCGGGATATCCAACACCCGGCCCGCCTATCTTCCTGCGTCCCTCCATCGCGCTACACAACAAGTACAGGAATATTAACCTGTTTTCCATCGGTTACGGCTTTCACCCTCACCTTAGATCCGACTAACCCTGGGAAGATTACCTTTACCCAGGAAACCTCGGGCTTTCGGCGAATATGTTTTTCACATATTTTATCGTTACTCATGTCAGCATAATCACTTCACTGCAGTCCAGCATACCTTCCGATACACCTTCAGCCCGCAGCGAACGCTCCCCCTACCCAATCCCCAAAGGGGATTGCCAAAAGCTTTCGGTACCATGCTTAGCCCCGTTACATTTTCGGCGCAGAGCCATTAGACCAGTGAGCTATTACGCTTTCTTTAAACGATGGCTGCTTCTAAGCCAACGTCCTGGCTGTCTAAACGGTTCCACTACCTTCACCACTGAGCATGGATTTGGAGACCTTAGCTGTTGGTCTGGGCTGTTTCCTTTGACGACGAACCTTCGCACCCGCCGTCTGACTCCCGGGATACAATTAAGCGGCATTCTGGAGTTTGATAGAGTTTGGTAATCTGGTAGGACCCCTAGCTCTGTCAGTGCTTTTACCTCCGCTAATCAATTCCCGAGGCTATACCTCAATATATTTCGGGAGAACCAGCTATCACCGGGTTTGATTGACCTTTCACCCCTATCCACAAGTCATCCGGAACGTTTTCAGCCGTTGACGGTTCGTTCCTCCACAAGGCTTTACCCTTGCTTCAACCTGCTCATGGATAGATCACCCGGTTTCGGGTCTACTCCAACGTACTAGTCGGCCTATTAAGCCTCGCTTTCACTACGGCTACGCTTTCGCTTAACCTCGCACGGTAGAGTAACTCGCTGACTCATTATACAAAAGGCACGCGATCACTACCGAAGTAGCTCTCGCAGCTTGTAGGCAACAGGTTTCAGATTCTATTTCAAGGGGTTCTTTTCACCTTTCCCTCACGGTACTAGTTCACTATCGGTCGCTGAGGAGTACTTAGCCTTAGAGGATGGTCCCCTAGATTCCCACGAGGTTCCACGTGCCTCGCAGTACTCAGGTACCGGCTGCGTCCTTTTCGGTTTCGAGTACGGGGCTATCACCCGCTGTGGCGGAGCTTTCCAGCTCACTTCCTCTGCCTACTCCAGAATCGCGTATGCCGGCCCTACAACCCCGAATGGTCGAAACCACCCGGTTTGGGCTCTTCCCATTTCGCTCGCCGCTACTTTGGGAGTCTCGTTTGATTTCTCTTCCTCCGGGTACTGAGATGTTTCACTTCCCCGGGTTGGCTTCTCTGGGCCTATATATTCAGCTCAGGATGACGGGACATGACTCCCATCGGGTTTCCCCATTCAGAAATCATCGGATCGTAGGATGTTTAGCTCCTCCCCGATGCTTATCGCAGCTTACCGCGTCTTTCATCGCCTCTCAGCGCCAAGGCATTCACCTGTTGCCCTTGATATCTTATTTCTCAAGAACTTTACTATTCCCTTCCCATTCCCCTATTCAATTGTAAATGAGCAGCACCCGCCGGTGTTTCCGACCGGTGCGACCAGGCCATGCCTGGATGACTGCCGCGAAATCTTCGCGTCAATGACCAATCATGGACTGTACGTCAGCAAGCTTGTGGTGGAGGTAGGCGGAATCGAACCGTCGACCCTCTGCGTGCAAAGCAGATGCTCTCCCAGCTGAGCTATACCCCCTGATAAGTGGTGGGCCTGGAAAGACTTGAACTTTCGACCTCACGCTTATCAGGCGTGCGCTCTAGCCACCTGAGCTACAGGCCCCTGACGTTTTCTTCTCAAAGAGCATGGCGTTAAGCCCTTGTTCCTTGCAAGTGAAGAGCGAGTTGGGAATTTTTCCTATAAAGGAGGTGATCCAGCCGCAGGTTCCCCTACGGCTACCTTGTTACGACTTCACCCCAATCATCGGCCCTACCGTAGACGGCTGCTCCTCTTGCGAGTTAGCTCACCGGCTTCGGGTAAAACCGACTTTCGTGGTGTGACGGGCGGTGTGTACAAGGCCCGGGAACGCATTCACCCGAGCATGCTGATCTCGAATTACTAGCGATTCCGACTTCATGGAGTCGAGTTGCAGACTCCAATCCGGACTGGGACGCGTTTTTTGGGATTGGCTCCACCTCGCGGTCTCGCTACCCTTTGTGCGCGCCATTGTAGTACGTGTGTAGCCCCAGGCGTAAGGGCCATGATGACTTGACGTCGTCCCCACCTTCCTCCCCGTTGACCGGGGCGGTCTCTCCAGAGTGCCCAGCCTTACCTGCTGGCAACTGAAGATAGGGGTTGCGCTCGTTGCGGGACTTAACCCAACACCTCACGGCACGAGCTGACGACAGCCATGCAGCACCTGTCTTAGGGCTCCCCGAAGGGCACCCCTTCATTTCCGAAGGGTTCCCTAGATGTCAAGCCTGGGTAAGGTTCTTCGCGTTGCATCGAATTAAACCACATACTCCACCGCTTGTGCGGGCCCCCGTCAATTTCTTTGAGTTTCAGCCTTGCGACCGTACTCCCCAGGCGGGGTGCTTATCGCGTTAGCTACGGCACCGAGACATACATCCCAGCACCCAGCACCCATCGTTTACAGCGTGGACTACCAGGGTATCTAATCCTGTTTGCTACCCACGCTTTCGCACCTCAGCGTCAGTTACCGTCCAGGTGGCCGCCTTCGCCACCGGTGTTCCTCCAGATATCTACGGATTTCACTCCTACACCTGGAATTCCGCCACCCTCTCCGGTACTCAAGCCTGGCAGTATCAAAGGCAGTTCCACAGTTGGGCTGTGGGATTTCACCCCTGACTTACCAAGCCGCCTACGTGCGCTTTACGCCCAGTGATTCCGATTAACGCTTGCACCCTCCGTATTACCGCGGCTGCTGGCACGGAGTTAGCCGGTGCTTCCTTTGGGGGGTACCGTCAAGCCCTCGCATTATTCACACGAGGGGGTTTCTTCCCCCCTGACAGAGGTTTACGATCCGAGAACCTTCATCCCTCACGCGGCGTCGCTGCGTCAGGCTTTCGCCCATTGCGCAATATTCCCCACTGCTGCCTCCCGTAGGAGTCTGGACCGTGTTCCAGTTCCAGTGTGGCCGGTCATCCTCTCAGACCGGCTACCCATCGTTGCCTTGGTGGGCCGTTACCCCGCCAACTAGCTAATGGGACGCGGACTCATCCTTAAGCGATAGCTTGCAAGCAGAGGCCATCTTTCCCCCCAATGATAAAATCGGGAGCGTATTCGGTATTAGCGACCGTTTCCAGCCGTTATCCCCATCTTAAGGGTAGATTATCCACGCGTTACTCACCCGTGCGCCACTTTACTCGCCCCGAAGGACTTTCACGTTCGACTTGCATGTGTTAAGCACGCCGCCAGCGTTCAATCTGAGCCAGAATCAAACTCTCCAGTTGATTGAAAACAACTAGCTTGCCCATATCTCTATGGGCTAAAACTCAAAGTTTCTTATTCCCAACTCGCTCTTCACTTGTCAAAGAACCAGAGGCCTTTGCCTCAGCCGCTGCGTTTCCGTCAGCGGCGAAGCGGGAACTTACCCCGCCCGGTCCAGCTTGTCAACAACTTTTTTTTCGAACCCCGAAGTTTTTTTTCGGAGCGCGCCGCGAGGGTTTCTCCCCGGCGCAGAAGCGGGAACTTATCCCGACCCCTTCTCGCTGTCAACCGCTTTCTTCTGCTTTTTTCAAAAAACTTCTTCGCCCCGCCGTGCCCGGCCTCTCGGCCCTGCCCGGCTCAGCGAGACATTCCGTCCCGCAGCAGCGAAAACGGGTTATGCACCTCCACGCCGCCTCTGTCAACGACTTTATTTACAGTTATCGCCCTGTGGAAGCGACCGCGCCCCCGTTCAGCACGGCAACGGCGCGTCCCGGAGCAGACTTGATTCCTTATCGTTTGTCTTCCCGTCACCCGAACCCCACATCGCCTATGCACTCTTTCTTGCCGTTCAAACATTCCCGCCTCCGTGTGTACATGCCGCTTTTCGCCGCGCTGCTGCTCGTTCTGACCCCCGGCATGGGTGCGGCCGACCCCGCGCCCGCGTCTCCCGTCCCGGAGGTGTCCACAGCGACGCCTTCCGTCGTCCAAGAGGCGCTTCAGGCCGTGGTCGAACAGACGGCACCGGAAACGCCCGCCGCTCCGGTGGTGCAGACGGCTTCGGCCCTTCCCGCGGTTTCCGGAGAGCCAGGTTCCGCTTTGGCCAAAGAGGGGGCTTCCGTGCCTCTCCAGGCGGAGTGGCTGCTGGACCCCAAAGGCACCCACACGCTGACGGATGTCCTGTCCCCGAACGCCCAAAAAGAATTCAAGCCCTACGAGCCGGAATCCCTCCCCCATCAGGCGGGGACCATCTGGATGCGCTTGGAGGTTGAGGGCAAGGCCCCGGCCTTTCCGCTCGTTCTGGATCTGAATACCCGCATAGCCGGGCAGCTCCCCGGCATCCCGCAGGTTTGGCTGGTCCGTCCCGGGGAAAGCAACGGAACCCCGGTGCGCCCCTCCAGCGACGGGCTTTATTCCTTGCCGAGCCCCCTGCCGGATCAGACCGGCATCTATATCCGGGTCAACGGCATCCCGGCTCCCGGCTTCGCCCCCATGCTCCGCAACGCGGCGAGCCTGACCCTCGTGGACGAACTCGGGACGCAGCCGCAGCTTGTGCTGCTGGCCGTGCTGCTGTTCCTGTGCCTCCTGCGCGGGGTCACCGAGCGCCGCGAATGGCGGATGTGGGCTGCGCTCTACATCGCCGCCGTCTGGGTGCAGGCGTTTTGGGGCTTGCCCACAACGCCGGCGGGGGAAGTCAGCCGCTGGGATATGCCCGGGCTGCTCGCGCCCGGCGTCGCCCTGCTCATCCTGCCGCATGTCGGCAGGCACATGCTGCGGACGCGCCACCACGCCCCTTTTATTGATATGCAGTTCGTTCTGCTGGCCCTCTTCGGCATAGCCCTTTCCGTCGCGCCGCTGATCCCCGGCTATACGTGGACGCTGCAATTCCTGCCGCTGTGGCCCCTGTTCATGCTTCTGCTCCTGCCCGGCACCCTCGCGGCCTGTGCCCGCAGGCTTCCCGGCGCGAAACGCTTTCTTCTTATCTGTATCCTGCCGCCTCTGGGTATGCTGGCGCTATTTCCGCTTTCCCGCCTGCTCCCCGAATCGCTCATCGGCCTGTTGCCCCACGCGCTGGACGGCTTCATGACGCCGGGCGTGGTCAGCCTGATCCCCCTGACCGGACTGACCCTGAGCGCCCTGTTCGCCGCGCTCAGCCCAAGCCCGAAGCCTCTCCCCGCTCCGAACCGCAGCACACGGGACACCAAGACCGGCAGGGCGGGCGTCGCCGCGTTGGAACTGGGCGGAGCCTCCAAGGCTTCCGAAACGTCGTTCGAGCGCCTCCCTTCGCTTTCCGCCGAGCCGGAAGGCCTTGAACTCGCCAACTTCCCGAATAAAAAACCTTCCTCCGCCAACGTACATTCTGAGCCCGCGCGGGCTGCCGAAGCCTCCCGGCCCACATCCCGCACCCCGGAAAAACGTCCGTATCCGCAAGCCCTGCAAGCGCCTCTCTCCGCCGGGATGGTGGAGGAATCGCTCCGCGCTCCGCTGGATGCCCTGCTCCGGGCCATCAGCGCCGTGGACCAGTCGCAGCTCTCCGCCGAAGCCCGACGCCGGACCGACGCCCTCGGCGTCGCCGGGCGCAACCTCGCCACGGCCATCGGCAATATGGGCAGGGGCGTATCCCTCTCTCAGGACTTCGACCGCAAGGAACGGTTCGATCTGAACCAGCTTCTGCTGGAAACCCATGAAGCGGTCTCCAGCCTCGCCGAATCCAAGAACCTCGGCCTGTCATGGTTTACCGCCCCCTACCTGCCCCGCTGCTACGAAGGACGACGCGCCCAGCTCGCCAACGTGCTGGCCTTGCTGGTCGAGAGCGCGGTACTCGCCACCGATCGCGGCATGGTGCAGATCCGTGCCCAGCGCCTGCCCGAAAGCACCGATCCCGGCCATCTGCTGTTCACCGTTTCGGATACGGGTTCCGGTATGCCGCCCCTTGAACGCAGCACCCTGGCGCTCGTGCGCACATGGGAACTCGTGGGGCCCGACGGGGAACTCGTCTCTCTCGAAAGCGGCCCCAAGGGAACCACCATTTCGTTCAGCATGAGGCTCACCGCCCGCATCGAACAGCAGCCCATCCCCGCCGCGCCCGAACCGGACAAGGAAACGCTGTCCCGCCTGCCCGCGAGCTCCCTGCGCATCATCGTGGCGAGCAATGTCCCGGCGAACCGACAGATGTTGTCCTATTATCTGGATGAACTGCCCCATGAAATCATCGAAGCCCGGAGCGCCGAGGAAGCGAAGGCGCTTTACCGCCGCACCCCCGGGGCTCTGATCATTTTCGACGACGACATGCCGGAGGAAAGCATCGCCGACGCCGTGGCCGATATCCGCATCTTCGAAGGCGAGCACAATTTCCCGCTGGCCTCCATCCTCGCGCTGGTCAACAGCAACGAGCAGATCGACGCCCTGCGCCGGGCCGGATGCACCCATTTCCTCAAGAAGCCGATCACGCGCAAGGATCTGCGCGTCCTGACCCTGCGCCTCGCGCCTGTTTCGCGCCGCTTCAAGGATACGGACGGCGCACCCCAAAAAACCGCACCCAAACCGCAAGCACCTTCAGCCAAGGGCTCGCCGCGCGTCTCGCCGGATATCCCCAACCTTCCGGAACTCCCGGAACCGGCAAAGCCGCTCGCCCCGGCCCTTTCCGCGCCCCGGGACAGCCACGCCGCCGAACCGGCGCCTGTTAAGAGAGGCATCTTCGCCTCCCTGTTCGCACGGTTCCGAAAGCAGGCCAAGCCAGCCGCACCCGAAGCGCCCACCGTGGTCGATCAGGTTGACGAACCCGTCATGACGCTCACGGAAAAAGCTCCCGAAAAGCCGATCAAGCTGTCCAGCGTGGGCGAACCCATGCCCATCAGCAAAGCATCCCCCGAGGAAGTTCCTGCCCCCAGGCCGCGCCCTGAGCGCCCGAACCCGCTGGAAGAGCGCGCCAAGCATATGCCCGCCCAGTCAAGCGCCCCGACAAATGCCGCGGAATGGGTCGGGGAACCTATGCCCATCACCAAGAAGCAGGACGGCGATCAGGGACTGGCCAAGCAGGTTGAGGCTCCGCTCGAAATGCCCACGCAGGAAAAGGAAGCGGAAAAGCGGCCTGCTCCCGAACACGCTTCAGCGCCGCAGCGTTCCGAAGCGGCCACTCCCTTAAATACCGTGCCCGATCTCAACCTTGATGAATGGGTAGGCGAACCCACGCCCATCATCAAGCCACTGCCCGTGTCGGCTCCGCTGCCGGCTCCCGAGGAAACTCCGTTGACGCTGGAACCGGAACAAAAGGTTTCCCCAAAAAAGCGGGACAACGCCCCCTTGACGCTTGCTCCCACTGACGATGCGCCGCTGACCCTGACGGACCAAACCGACAAGGCGGATGAACCGCTCATGCTCGGTACGCCGCTGCCGGACAAAAAAAGCAGCCTCTCCAACGACGTTCTGATGCTGGACGAACCGCTGGGCAATCAGCCGGAACTTTCGTTGGCCGGACTTGGGCTTGAGCCGCAAGCGGAGGTCATCAACCTGACCGAACCCGTCCGCAAACCCACCCCGGCGCAGCCTGCGGAGAAGGACGCTCCCATTCCCGATCTGTTTGGGGATGCCCGACCAGCCCCGCAGCCCGGCCCGCGTTCATTGCTGGATGAAGCGGCCTGTCTCGCGCCCTGCGGACAAGGTTCGCGCCCGACGGCAAGCACGAACGAGCTGGCCATTGATGACATTGTGGAGCTCGGCGTACCGGTGGCTCCGGTTATCCAGCCGGCCACCGAAAAAGATACCGCCCTCCCCGAACCTCAGGAGGCCCCCCTCCCTCCCGTCCTTCCCGCAGGAGACGGCGAAGCGGCTGCGCAGGAGCAACCCGGTCCAGGCATTCCCGAAACACCGGAACAGGAACCTGCCCTTCCCACAAAGGACGGACAGAAAGGGCCTCTCCAGGATGCTGAGCAGGAGAGCGAGGCATCTGACGAAGCCATCCGTGCCTTGCTTACGGAATTGGATGAAGCTTTGGAGCGCGCCATCCAGGGCGAACAATCGGGCGACGCGCAGATGGTCTGCCAAGCCGCCGCCCATATCGGACGTCTGGCCGAAACCTACGATCTGCGCGTGCTGGACGATCCGGCCCGCTGCCTTGAAGAGGTCGCCTGCTCCGGCAATATGGACGAAATCGTGCAGCTCATGCCGGATCTGGTTTCCGCCATCAACCGGAACCGCGCCTCTTTTGAAGAAGCGGAGCGGGACGGATAGCGTAACGGCACATTCCAGAGCAGAGAGGCTTTGAAGGCGTAAGAAGCATAGGGGAAGGGGACCTTTTTTCAGAAAAGGTCCCCTTCCCCAAACCCGCCAACGCGAGATCCATCCCTCCATTTCCAAAGGCGTCCGTGCTTACCGGATCTCTGCCCGCAGGCTTTTCCAACACAGACTGCCATTGAAAGGACACCCTTTTCCGGAGTTGGCTCTCGCCACACTCCATTCCAGTCCCCACCTGCGGCGTTCCCGTGGATGGTTTTGGAGGTAGGAATCACCACAACATCGGAAAGCCATCCCGCAAGGAGTCCGTCCTCGCCAGAGGAGCTGCGCATCAGTCCGCAGAGCGCTCGGCGTGTCGCCGGATAGCCCCTTCCTTCCCGCCAGCCATAAAAAAAGCCCCCGCAAAACGGAGGCTTCCCAGCTCAAGATGCCGGGAAAAGGTTTTCCCGGCGCACATCTTACCGGCCGTAGTCGGCGGTTCCCTTAAGTTCTTCTTCGATCTCGCGGCGGACGTCCTCAAGGTCGATGACGATGGGGTCCATCAGGGTGAAACCGCTCGGGTTCAGCCATTCCTCATCGTCGGCGTGCTTGTCGTTGTAGAACACGTTGTCGAGCACGCGGTAGCCCTTGGTGCCGAGGACGTTGTCCCAGTCCGTCACGACAAAGTTGAACTTGGACGCATCGAAATGGTCGATGTTTTCCCAAATCCAGCGGAACGTGCAGGTCTCGTTGTCATAGCCCAGAACGGCCAGGAACTGAGCCTTGCTGGAAAGGTACATACGCTGGCGCAGCGTGTACACGTTGCGGTACAGAAGGTTGGCGTTGAACGAAACGTCCTCTCCATCCACCTGCAAACGGATCTCGGAAGACTCGTTGAGACGCATCCCGAACGTGCGCGTGTTGCCCCTGCGCCACCAGTTCATGTACTTCTGGCTGTAGATGTCGCGCCCGCCCTCACGCATACTCTCCGCCGTCTGGGGCGAGATGGGATGAAGCGCAAGGTCACAACTCAACCCGGTGATCTCGAAAACAACTTTCATGTCTCCTCCAGGGCCTGATGTCCGAAGCAAAAGGCGACCCGCTCAGTCGTTCCCTCTGCCCTTTCTCTGTGAAAAACGCCTTCATAAAAAAAGCTCCGATTCAGAATAACCGAATCGGAGCTTATGCGCAAAGCCTATTTGACGTCGATAACTTCAATGTCGAAGGTCAGGTCTTCTCCGGCCAACGGATGGTTGGCGTCAAGCACCACGACCTTGTCGTTCACTTCGACGATCTGCACTTCCATGTCGCCGTCATCGGTGGCGATCTGAAGCATCATGCCCACTTCGGGCTTGATGTCTTCGGGGACTTCGCTCACGGGCACTTCCATGAGGAGTTCTTCCAGATGCTCCCCATACGCCTCATCGGCGGGAATGGTAACCGTGAAACGGTCGCCCGCGTTGTGTCCGAGCAGCGCATCCTCAAAACCGGGGATCAGGCTTCCGTCGCCAATGGTAAACTCCAGGGGCTCACGCTCTCTGGAAGAATCGAATACCTCTCCGTCGGAAAAAGTCCCTGTATAGTGCACGCGAACGGTATTGCCGTCTTTGACTGCCATGAAAGGCTCCTTAATGTAGTTTGATGTTCCACCATGTCCCCAGAAAGGCGGAAAGTCAAATATCCTTTCGGGGGCTCCCTGCCGCCCCAGCGGGCATGACAATCTTGTACATCCTTAACATACGAAAATACATTGTATTTTATCGTGCAGCCCTTCTTCTATTGACAGCACCGTGCAGCCTGTTACTTTTGCCCCGTAATCTTTTGCCATTCAGAGGACAATCCATGTCAAACGTTCGCTCCGCCCAGACCGACAAGGTCCGCTTTTTTGGAAACACGACGCCGCAGGAACTCGCCGCCCAATACGGCACCCCTCTCTACGTCTACAATGAAGATGTGCTGCGCCGGCGTTGCCGGGAACTGCTCAGCCTTTCCAGCCTTCCGGGATTCCATGTGAACTACTCCGCCAAAGCCAACACGAACCTCGCCCTCCTGCGCATCGTCCGTGAAGAAGGCTGCCACGCCGACGCCATGTCGCCCGGCGAACTGCATATCAACAAGCTGGCCGGGTTCACGCCCGACCGCCTCCTGTACGTCTGCAACAACGTTTCCGCCGAAGAAATGAAGAACGCCGCGGACAACGGCCTCATCGTCAGCGTGGATTCCCTGTCGCAGCTCGACCAGTACGGCAAGGTCAACCCCGGCGGCAAGGTGATGATCCGCATCAACCCCGGCATCGGGGCCGGGCATCACAAAAAGGTCATCACAGCCGGAAAGGAAACCAAGTTCGGCATCGATCCCACCTCACTGGATGAGGTCCGCGCCCTGCTCAAAAAGCACAGCCTGACGCTCGCCGGGGTGAACCAGCACATCGGTTCGCTGTTCATGGAGCCGGACAATTATCTCAACGCCATCGAATTCCTGTTGCACTTCGTCCAGTCGGATCTCGCCGATCTGCTCCCCGGCATCGAGATCATCGACTTCGGAGGCGGCCTCGGCATCCCCTACCGCAAGTATGAGGAAGAGCCCCGACTTGATATGGCCGAACTCGGCCGCCGGCTTCACGCACTGCTGTCCGCATGGGTCGAGGAAACCGGCTATAAAGGCAAGTTCTTCATCGAACCCGGCCGTTACGTCGTCGCGGAGTGCGGCGTGCTGCTCGGCACCGTACACGCGACCAAGTTCAACGGCGAAAACCGTTACGTGGGTACCGACCTCGGTTTCAACGTGCTTGTGCGTCCCGCCATGTACGACTCGTTCCACGACATCGAGATTTTCCGCGACGGCGGCGAGCCTGATACCGACCTCGTCGAACAGAGCATCGTCGGCAACATTTGCGAAAGCGGCGACATCCTCGCCAAGAAGCGCATGTTGCCGCTCATCAAGGAGAGCGACATCGTCGCCGCGCTCGACGCAGGGGCCTACGGCTTCGTGATGTCTTCCAGCTACAACCAACGCCCCCGCGCCGCCGAAGTGCTCATCACCAGCGACGGCACGCCCAAGCTTATCCGCCGCCGCGAGACGCTGGACGATCTGACGCGGTGTTTTGTGGAAGAGTAGATTGGGGGAGGGAACCTTTCTGAAGAAAGGTTCCCCCCCCTCCAAACCTCCCTCTCCCTCCCAAGACTTTCGTAAAGGTCGATGCCGAGACGGGAAGCAAGGCGGCTGAACCTCCGCCGCGCGTCTCCCGGCGATGCATCAAAAAGACAAAAGAAATAAGACAAGCCCGGAAACGTCGGTTTCCGGGCTTGCCTGTATTTTTATGGATTATATCATGCAGCGGGACTCCCGCCGCACCGCCTCCCCACCAGCCGAAAGTCTTTGGAGATGGAGGGGCGGGGTCCGGGGAGGGGAGGAAGAAGCCTTTCTTCAGAAAGGTTCTTCCTCCCCTCCCCGGTTCTTATCCCATCCCTACTTCCCAAACCGCCGCAAGCGCAGCGCGTTGAGCACGACGGAAACGGACGAGAAGGCCATCGCCGCACCCGCGATCATGGGCGAAAGCGAGGGGCCGCCGAAAATCTTGAGCACCCCGGCGGCAATGGGCAGGCAAAGGATGTTGTAGCCGAACGCCCAGCCGAGATTCTCCCGGATGTTCCGCAAGGCGGCCCGGCTCAGCTCCAGCGCCGTCACCACGCCCCGCAAGCCCTTGCCCGAACGGGTGTCGCTGCCGAGAAGGACGATGTCCCCGGCTTCCACGGCAACGTCGATGCCGTTGCCCATAGCCATGCCGACATCGGCACGGGCCAGCGCGGGGGCATCGTTGATGCCGTCGCCGATCATCCCGACCCGCAGACCGGCGGCCTGCAATTCGCTGATCACCTTTTCCTTACCGTCCGGCAACACATCGGCGATCACCTCATCAATGCCCGCGCTCTTGGCAATGGCCTCAGCCGTGCGGCGGTTGTCGCCGCTGAGCATGATCACCCGCAAACCAAGCTGGCGGAGCTCCTTCACCACGCCCGCCGTTTCCGGACGGATGGTGTCCGCTACCGCAAGCATCCCCACGAGGTGCCCGTTCACGGCAAGCAAGAGGGGCGTCGCGCCGGAATCCGACAGTTCCGCCAAACGGGCGTCCAGATCCTTTACCGCGTCAAAAGAAACCTGCCGCTCTTCCATCAGTCGCTTGTTACCGAGCAACAACGGTATGGACTCGTTTTCCAGATCTACGTTGCCGGATACGCCGAGGCCGGAAACGCTGGCAAAGTCGCTGACGGGATACAGGTGGAGATTCCGCTCCTCGGCGGCGGACGTCACGGCCAGCGCGAGAGGATGCTCGGACACGCCCTCAAGCGAGGCGGCGTACCCTAAGATGCGCTCCTCATCGAACAGCGGATCGAAGGATTCGGCGGCAAGCAGGCGGGGCTTGCCTTCGGTCAACGTCCCGGTCTTGTCGAACACGAGCACATCCAGACGGCCCGCGAGTTCGAGGGCCGTACCGTTCTTGACGAGCACGCCCATCTGCGCGCCCCGGCCCGTGGCCACCATAATGGAAATGGGCGTGGCAAGGCCGAGCGCGCACGGGCAGGCCACCACCAGCACGGCCACGAAAATACGGAAGGCTTCCGAAACCGGTACGTGCCCCCAGTACAGCCATCCGGCACCGGCAATGACCGCCAGCGCCATGACGGTCGGCACGAAAATGAGGCTCACGTCGTCGGCCAGCCGGGCAATGGGCGCCTTGGAGCTTTGCGCTTCGCGCACCAGCTTGATGATCCGTGACAAGGCCGTATCCGCACCAACACGCTCGGCCCGCATAATAAAAGAACCGGTCGTGTTCATCGTGCCGCCCGCCACCGAACTGCCCACGCCTACAGGAACGGGCATGGACTCGCCGGTCAGCATGGAGGCGTCCACGCTGGACGCGCCGTTTGTTACCACTCCGTCAACAGGGATCCGCCCGCCGGGTTTCACCTGCAGATAGTCCCCCACGCGCACAACCTTGACCGGGACCTCTTCGGCCTGATCCGCCTTGTCGGGAGCGGGCAGGCGCAGGGCGGTTTCCGGGGTCAGGTTCATGAGCGCTCCGATGGCATCGGACATGCGGAACCGCGAAACGGCCTCAAGGTACTTGCCGAGCGAAATCAGCGAAATCAGCACGGCGGCGGACTCATAATACAGGTCCATCACCTTGCCCGTATGCCCAAGCGCGACCTCGACCGTATTCCACAGGCTGTACAGGAACGCCGCTCCCGTGCCCATCGCCACAAGGCTGTCCATGTTCGGGGTGAGCCGCCACAGGTTGGGCAGGCCGGTCAAATAAAAATGCCGCCCCGACCAGAGGACCGGCAAGGTCAGCACAAGTTGCAGCAGCGCATGGTTGAGGGCCGACTCGGGCGAATGCATGGGATCGATGATCGCGGGCAGCGGAAGCCCCCACATGTGCCCCATCGACACCAGGAGCAGCAGGATGGTGAATCCGAATTCGGGCCATAGCCGGGCCTTCAGGGTCGCAAGCTGCCCGACCGTTTCCTTCTGCTGCGCTTCCCACGTGTCCACCATATCGGCTTCCGGGGCTACCGGCGTCGCGGTGAAGCCCATATCCACGGCCCGCTCCTCAATCTGATGAACGAGGGCCTCGGTGTCTGATTCGGAAAGCGCGGGATCAGGCACGACGGTGGCGCTGTTGGCAGCAAGGCTAACGGTGGCTGACTGCACGCCATCCATGCCGTTCAGGACGCGCTCAAGCCGCGATGAGCAGGCGGCGCAGTGCATACCGCCCACGGTGAAAAGAACTTCTTTCTGCTGATCCATGTGCCTCTCCTCTGCTTGCCAATATCGGCTAAGCTCTTATGATATGAAGGGCGGGCGGTGCCGCTGCCCCTTCATCATCCACCTTCTTACCCAGAAAGGATACGATTATGCCCACTCTCACCGTGAAAGGCATGTCCTGCAACCATTGCAAGCAGGCCGTAACCCAGGCTCTGGAAGCGCTTCCCGGCGTATCCGATGTGAACGTCGACCTCGAAAAGGGCGAAGCCACCTGGAAGGAATCCCAGCCCCTCGACATCGCGGAAGTGAAGAAGGCCATCAACAAACTGGGCTTTGAAGCCTAATAAGCATCCCGCGTTCTTCTGTCCACCTTTATTGAAAAACCATTTCACCTATTGTACGGATGCCGACCTGTATGCATGTCGTTCTCTTCCAGCCGGAAATACCTCCGAACACGGGCAATGTGGCCCGACTGTGCGCCGCCATGCAGGTTTCGCTGCATCTCATCGAGCCTCTGGGCTTCAAGCTTGAGGACCGTTACCTCAAACGGGCGGGCCTCGACTATTGGCCCCATGTGGATATGGCGGTATGGCCCGACCTCGACGCCTACATCCGGAACGCCGGGGCGGGCAGGCGGCTCGTCCTCACCAGCGCCCGGCGGGGCGCCGCCCTGCACCGTTTCGAGTTCACGGAAAACGATTCCCTCGTTTTCGGGCGCGAAACCTCAGGGTTGCCGCCCGAAGTGATCGGGCTCTCGCCGCATCATGTCCGCATCCCCATCAAAGGCGAAGTCCGCAGCATCAACCTTTCCACCGCCGCGGGCATCGTACTGTTTCAGGCGCTTGTTTCCGCCGGGCTGGTTGGGGAGTAGGAGTAAGAGATATCTGGGGAGGGAGGGGAAAACGCTCTGAGAAAAGGGCTCCCCTCCCTCCCCAGCCGTCCGCACGGCCCGCACCTCCCTCTCCCTTATAAGAGGTTCGCATGGGCCCGCGAAAAAACGCACTGGTGAAAAATCCGGGCGACGGCTCGCTCCCCGGGGGATCGGTTATTGAAAAACAGCCAGCATTTTTCAAGAAACCCACTCCGTGCTCCCTGAAAAAGGACGTGACGGTTCCATACGATTCAACAGTTTTTTGACACGTCAGCCCGAAACCTCACGAACAAGCGGATAACAGGTCCGGTATCCGAGAGGATCGGCCCGCCCCGCTGCGGAAAAACACGTCAGCCGACACGGCCCCACACCACGCCGCCCCCATTGCTCGAAAACAGAGGGGAGGATGAGGATGTTTTTGAGAATATGGGAGGCATAACGCCTCCTCACTTCCTATGGAAACACTTCCCTGATTGCGAGCCTCCCTTCTCTCATCGTCTTGTGCCGGACGGCATGGGGCGTATGCTTCCATCAGACCCCCAACCCCCATGCCCATATGAAACTGAACACCGAACGCATCCACACCATCTGGCACCTGACCTGGCCGCAGTGCATCATGTTGCTCTGTCAATTCGTCATCGGCATCACCGACGTGTGGGCGGGCGGGCGCATCGGCTCGGAAGTGCAGGCATCCATCGGCCTGATCACCCAGTGCCATATGATGTTCATGGCTCTGGCGATGGCCGCCGTGAGCGGCGCGGTGGCCTCCATCAGCCAGTCCCTCGGGGCGTGCAAATTCGTCCGGGCGAGAAGGTATGTGGGGCTCGTGACCATCGGCTGTATCGCCATCGGATCGGCCATTGCGGTGGCGGCCTCGGTGTGGCGGGAACCGCTCCTGCGCCTCATCCAGACGCCCGAGAGCATCATGCCCGTGGCGATCATGTTCCTGACGGCGACGATCTGGGGCATCCCCGGCCAATACACCCTCACCATCGGCGCGGCCGTGTTCCGTTCCGCCAAGATGGTGCTCATCCCGCTGTACGTAACCGGCACGGCCTGCCTGCTCAACGTATTCGGCGATCTGGCCTTCGGGCTCGGCTGGTGGGGCTTCCCCGCCTACGGCGCAACGGGGATCGCCTACTCCACGCTCGTCTCGGTCACCGTCGGGGCCGCGCTCATGCTGTTCCTGCTGATGCGGCACGAGCTGTTCACACGCGACAGCTTCCCCGGCTGGCGCTGGATCAAGGCGGGGGCCCCGTATCTCCTCAAGGTTGCCGGGCCCGCGTTCGGCACGTCCTTCTTATGGCAAACCGGCTATATGGTCCTGTACGTCATCACGGCCTCCCTGCCCTTCGGCAGGGTCAACGCCCTTGCGGGGCTGACCACGGGGCTGCGGGTGGAATCCATTTTGTTTTTGCCCGCCGTTGCGTTCAGCATGACCGCTTCGGTACTCGTGGGCCACGCGCTCGGCGAGGGCAACCACCGCGAGGCCAAACGCACGCTGCTCGCCACGCTCGGCATCGCCTGCGCGGGGATGTGCTGCGTGGGGGCCGCCATATGGCCCTGGCGCATGGAGCTCGCGGGCTTGATCGCCCCTGATCCCGCCGTGCAGGTCGAAACCGTCAAATACCTTTCCTTCAACATCATGGCCGTGCCGTTCACCGTCGCCAGCGTCGTGCTGGCGGGCGGGCTCAACGGCGCCGGAGCCACGGTCTACCCGATGGTCTCGTTCAGCTTCGCTGTCTGGGCGGTACGCCTGCCCATCGCATGGCTGTTCGGCCACATCATTTGGCAGGACGCCTCAGGGGTCTTCCTCTCCACCTTCGTTTCGCAGGTGGTCATGTCGCTTTCGCTCTTATGGGTCACGCTGCGCTGCAACTGGACCCGTTTCGCCCTGGCCGTGCGTCCCCACACTTGCGCATCCCGTTAACCAGAGGTTCACATGCTTACGGAAAACTTCTCTTCCATCGAACTCGGCGACGCCGCCGCGTATGCCCCCTACTTCCGCGCGCTGCCCCTGCACGCCGCCGACTATACCTTCACCAACCTTTGGGGATGGGGAACCCATTACAATCTGGAGTGGCGCACGGCGCACGGGCTTTGCTGGATCCGCCAGAAGCGCAACGACCTGCCCGTCGAGCGCCTGTGGGCTCCGGTGGGCGACTGGTACGCCGCAGACTGGGCCGCCATGCCCGAACTCGTGCCGGGCACGACCATCCTCCGCGCTCCCGAGCCGCTGTGCGAGCTGCTGCTCGAACGCCTGCCGGGCCGCGTGGCCATCGAGGAAACGCCGGGCCAGTGGGAATACCTGTATACGCAGGAAGCGCTTTCGACCCTCGCGGGCAACAAGCTCCACAAGAAAAAGAACCACGTCAACGGGTACATGAAGGCCTATGGGGAGGACTACCGCACCCTGAACGGCGAAATCATGCCGCAGGTGCTGGCGCTCCAAGATGACTGGTGCAAGTGGCGGGAATGCGAAAAATCCGCTTCGCTGCTGGCCGAAAGCGATGTGGTCTGTTCCGTGCTCCGCAACTGGGACGCCTTGCCCGGGCTTATCGGCGGCGCGCTCTATGCGGGCGAGGAAATGGCCGCCTTCGCCGTAGGCGAACCGCTCGACGATCAGACCATCGTAGTCCACTTTGAAAAGGGCCGCCCCGGGTACCGCGGCGTCTATCAGGCCATCAATTTCTGTTTCGCCAAGTACGCGGCCAAGAACTTCGTGTTCATCAACCGCGAGCAGGACGCCGACGAGGAAGGGCTCCGCCAAGCCAAGGAAAGCTACATGCCGTCCGGCTATCTGAAGAAGAACACCATCAGGATCGTGAAATAGTACGTTTCACTGGCGAAATACGCACTTTTCAAAACGCGATCCCCTATAGAAAAGGCCGTCCGAAGCATTTCGGACGGCCTTTTCTATAGAAGCTAGGAACAGGGATTGGAGAGCCGGAAACTCGTGGGGAGCCCCAAAACGTTTACTCGCCCCAGACCAGTGCCACCCAGTCGCCGGACTGCACGCGCCGCGCCTTGCCGAGTTCGGCATACGCCGCCTCGACCGCATCGACCTGCACGTCCAGCAGGCCGGAGAGCACAAGGCACGCGCCCGGCTTCATCCGGGCCATGAGCGCCGGGGCCAGTTCGCGGAGCGGGCCGGCAAGGATGTTGGCGACCACCAGATCGAACTGCTCGCCTTCGCCCGCCTCGGCACTGCCGGGGACGATGCGGAAATCGTCGGCCACCTTGTTGATGACCACGTTCTCGAGGGCGTTGTCCACGGCAACCGGATCGATGTCCGAGCCGAGCCCGGCAAGCCCGTTCAGGCAACAGGCGATGCCGAGGATGCCCGATCCCGTGCCCACGTCGAAGAAACGCTGCCCGGCCTTGAGGCGCCCCGAGGCCAAGAGTTCGGTAATCGCTTCGAGGCACAGCACCGTCGTGTTGTGGTGCCCGGTCCCGAACGCGGATTTCGGCTCGATGATGATGGGCTTGCGGCCTTCCAGCGGCGTGGATTCAAACAGCCACGGCGGAAGCACGATGAACTGTCCGGCGCGGACGGGCGTGAAGAACTCGCGCCACGCCACGGTCCAGTCCTGACGCGGGATGCTGGTCTGTTCGACGTCGAGGCCCGGCAGCCATGCCCGCAGCGCGCTGAGGAGGTTCTCCTGCACGATGGCGTTGTCGCAATGCACGCGGAAACGGGTTTCGCCGGTGGGGAGGCTGTCTTCTTCCCAGCCGTAGGAAATGTTCCGGACCAGAAGCCCGGCGGCGGTATCGTACTGCTCCTCGTCGACCACGATGTCGAGACGGATGAGATCGGGTGTGGCCATGCCGTATCCTTAGAGAATTTCGCGGAGGAACGCCTTGGTGCGCTCGTGCTGCGGGTTGGTGAAGAACTGTTCCGGGGTCCCCTCTTCGAGGATCACGCCGTGGTCCATAAAGATGACGCGGTCGGACACTTCGCGGGCAAAGCCCATTTCGTGCGTGACGCACACCATGGTCATGCCGTCCTTGGCCAGATCTTTCATGCAGCTCAACACTTCGTTGATCATTTCCGGGTCGAGGGCGGAGGTGGGTTCGTCGAACAGCATGGCGCGGGGCTGCATGGCGAGCGAGCGGGCGATGGCGACACGCTGCTGCTGCCCGCCGGAAATCTCGCTCGGGCGCTTGGCGGCCTGACGCGCGATGCCCACGCGGCCGAGCAGTTCCATCGCCAGATCCGTGGCCTCCTTCTTGCCCATGCCCCGGACCTTGATCGGCGCGAGGGTCACGTTTTCGAGCACGGTCAGGTGCGGGTACAGGTTGAACTGCTGGAAGACCATGCCCACCTCGGCGCGCAGGGCGTTCACGTCCACTTCCGGGGCGTAGATGCTCGTCCCTTCAAAGAGGATGTCCCCCTTCTGGATCGGCTCCAGACGGTTCAGGCAACGGATGAGCGAGCTCTTGCCGGACCCGGAAGGCCCGCAGATGACCAGCACCTCGCCCTTCTCGACCCGCTCGGAAATACCTTTGAGCACATGGAACTCGCCGTACCATTTATGGACATCCCTGATTTCGATCAGCGACATAGATTCATCCTTTCTCGTTGACTTCCATCCGGGACGCCCCGGGGCCGCAACGCGGACCGCCGACGGCTCTTTTCCCGGCATACCGTTTCAGCATAACAGGAATTCCATGAACAGGGAAGCCGCCATTGCCCCTATTCCTCCTTATGCTATCGCTTTTGCACCTCATTTGAACCCAAACCACAGGAGATCGTCATGGCGTTGTTCACCAAGGAAGAGTCCCTCGCCTACCATGAGGAACCCCGCCCGGGAAAGCTTGAAGTCCTTCCCGTCAAACCCTGCTTCACCCAGAAAGACCTGTCGATGGCCTATTCCCCCGGCGTCGCCAACGCCTGCCTCGCCATCGCCGACGATCCTTCCCTCGCCAATGCCTACACCGGGCGCGGCAACCTCGTGGCTGTCGTTTCCAACGGCACCGCCGTCCTCGGGCTCGGCAACATCGGCCCCCTCGCGGGCAAGCCGGTCATGGAAGGCAAGAGCGTGCTCTTCAAGGCGTTCGCGGACGTGAACGCCTATGACATCAACCTCGCCCTCACCGATCCCGACAAGATCATCGAAGTGGTGAAGGCCCTAGAGCCCACCTTCGGCGGCATCAACCTTGAGGACATCAAGGCCCCCGAGTGCTTCTACATCGAAGAGGTGCTCAAGAAGGAAATGAACATCCCGGTGTTCCACGACGACCAGCACGGCACGGCCATCATTTCCGGCGCGGGCCTCATCAACGCACTGGAAATCACCGGCAAGAAGGCCGAAGACTTCATCGTGGTCGTGTCCGGGGCCGGAGCGGCGGCCATCGCCTGCGCCAAGTTCTACACCGAACTCGGCATCGATCCCGCCAATATCCGCATGTTCGACTCCAAGGGCATCCTGCACAAGGGACGCACGGATCTGAACAAGTACAAGGCGCAGTTCGCCCTGTCCGAAGACATGACCATGACCGAAGCCCTCAAGGGCGCGGACCTCTTCCTCGGCCTGTCCAAGAAGGATCTCCTCACGCCCGACATGATCAAGGGCATGGCCGACCATCCGGTCATTTTCGCCTGCGCGAACCCCGATCCCGAAATCGCCTATCCGCTGGCGATGGAAACCCGCCCCGACTGCATCATGGGTACGGGCCGCACCGACTTCCCGAACCAGATCAACAATCTCTCCGGCTTCCCCTACATTTTCCGCGGGGCGCTGGACGTGTACGCCACGGAAATCAACGAGGCCATGAAGCTTGCCGCCGCCCGCGCTCTCGCCGCGCTGGCCAAGGAGCCGGTGCCCGCCGAAGTTTCCGCCGCCTATCAGGGCCAGACCTTCAGCTTCGGGCAGGGGTACGTCATCCCGAAGCCCTTTGATCCCCGCCTCATCGAATGGCTGCCCCCGGCTGTCGCGCAGGCCGCGATGGACACCGGCGTCGCCCGCAAGCCCATTGAGGACATGGACGTCTACAAGGCCAGCCTCCGCGTCCGCATCCAGAAGGCGCAGGGCCGCGCCAACGCGCTGATCGAAAGCTACAAGTAAGGGTTGCTGGAAAAGAAAACGGGGGAAGGAAGCCTTTCTGGAGAGAGGGTTCCTTCCCCTTCTCTGTTGCCGGAACGCCCCTCCTTTTTCTTCCAAGACGTCCGGTGCAGGCCCCGTGCCAGCTTTCGCCGGCCCCGGAGAGACCCGGCACTCTTCGGGAAGACGCCCTTCCTACGGATGCAGCGATTGCGCAGGCGGCTTCGTAGGGCGTCAGGGACGTCACATCCAGTTTGCATGTCGGCAGTGCGGCGTAGGCAGGCAGCCGCCGGAGGCTTCGCGGGATGACGTCGGCCTCCCGGATGCCGTCCCGTACGTCGCGTTCCAGCCGTTCCCGCAGAGCCTGCTCCGTGCAGACGAGTGAAAAACTGTGCAACGTAAAGGGGATATTCCGAAGCGGGCCGAGCACGGCCTCGAAAAGGAGGGGCTGATCCATGACCCAGCAGAACAGCACGTAGCGGTAACTCGAATTGTTCAGATAGGCTCTGAGCAGATGCGTGATATTGGACAGCACCATCCGTTTGTTTTCTTCCGAAACGACAAAAGGGTTCATGTTCCAGCACCAGTCGCCGTCCAGCCAGACGCCCGGCGTGAGCTGCCGCAACAGCTCTCGGCAGACGGCGCTTTTCCCCACGCCCATTGCCCCGCCTACGAGGATGAGCTGTTTCTTCATGTCTCCCCCCCTAAAAAATTATGCTTTTTTTGCATGGAACAGCCCGGATGCCCCGAGAAACGGGAAGCAACAACCCCCTAACGGCAGGAAAGGCGGCCATCAGGGAAGGGAAAAGAGCAAGGCGGCATCTCCCGAAGGCGTTCATGCCCGCGGTTCCCTTTTCGGGAAAAACCTTATGGAGGGGAACCTGCCTGAAAGGCGATCTTTATCATGAATGGACAGGCCGGAAGGGGCGGCAGGGCCTGAAAAGGTACCGTATACAGGGGCACCCGTCTGGCGTCAACGGCACAAAAAAAGGACACCCTCAACAAAGGATGTCCTTAAAAAATGGCGGAGCGGAAGGGACTTGAACCCTCGGCCTCCGGCGTGACAGGCCGGCGTTATAACCGACTTAACTACCGCTCCGCGGAGGCGGCTTCCGAATCGCTTCGGTCGCCTGACAACCCGTGAGGATTGCCGAATATGAATATCGGAAAAAATCCGATAAGAACCAAATGGCGGAGCGGAAGGGACTTGAACCCTCGGCCTCCGGCGTGACAGGCCGGCGTTATAACCGACTTAACTACCGCTCCGTGCATGGTGGGCAGTACAGGACTTGAACCTGTGACCCCCGCCGTGTGAAGGCGATGCTCTACCAACTGAGCTAACTGCCCATGCAGGAGAGGTATTTACCCGGCCTGCCCTGATCTGTCAACAGAAAAAATGCTCTCCTGAGAAAAAAAGATCCGCGGTTTCATGCCCGCCATACCTTTTCCGCTATCCCGGCCTCTTTACATTGCCCCGCCCACTCTTATGGTAAGGGCTGGAAATGAATCTTCAAGGCTTTCCCGGCGGCATGTCCGCGCCCTCCAGCCGGCCCATCCCGGCTGGAGGGAAAGAAACCAGGAAATACGCCCTTTCAGAACATTTGCGTTTTCAAAAGAACCCCGGTATCTTCAACCCCATTGTTTTCAGCTACTGTTTTCAGCTTCGGAGGCTGTTGTATGTATAGGAAGTCACGGGCCGTCGCGCTCTTTTTGCTCTCACTCCTGACCGTCGGTTCGTTGACATTCGGACAGGCCTTTGCCGCCGGAGAAGACAGCCGCTTCGATGCGCTCAAACGGTTCAGCCAGGTCCTCGACATCGTCGAGCGGTATTACGTGAAGGAAACCCCGCGCCCCGATCTGGTGAACGGCGCGCTCAAAGGGATGCTCGAATCCCTCGATCCCCACTCAACCATGCTGTCGAAGGAAGAATTCAAGGATATGCAGGAAAGCACGTCCGGCGAATTCTTCGGCATCGGCATCGAAATCACGATGGAGAACAACCAGCTGACCGTCGTGACCCCCATCGAAGATACGCCCGCCGACAAGGGCGGCATGAAGTCCGGCGACATCATCCTCGCCGTGGGCGGCAAGCCCACGCTGGAAATGACGCTTCAGGAAGCCGTCTCGCATATCCGCGGCCCCAAGGGCTCCGAAGTGGTGCTGACCATCCTGCACCGCGACTCCAAGGAGCCCGTGGACCTGCGCATCAAGCGCGACGCCATCCCGCTCATCAGCGTGAAGTCCCGCGAACTCGAGCCCGGCTACTACTGGGTCCGCCTCACCCGCTTCAGCGAACGCACCACGCAGGAGCTGCTCGACGCCCTGTCCGACGCCAAGCGCAAGGGCCCCATCAAGGGCATCATCCTCGACCTGCGCAACAACCCCGGCGGGCTGCTGGATCAGGCCGTCAGCGTCTCCGACGCGTTCCTGAACAAGGGCGTCATCGTCTCCATGCGCGGCCGCCAGGAAGAAACCGCCCGCGAATTCGTCGCCAAGCCGCAAGATACCGACATCATCGACACCCCCCTCGTCGTGCTCGTAAACGGCGGTTCGGCCTCGGCCTCGGAAATCGTGGCCGGAGCGCTCGGCGACCAGAAGCGCGCCCTGCTCGTTGGCGAACGCACCTTCGGCAAGGGGTCGGTGCAGAACATCATCCCGCTGTCCGACGGCTCGGGCCTCAAGCTGACCGTGGCGCTCTATTACACGCCGTCCGGCCGCTCCATCCAGGCCGAAGGTATCATGCCCGATCTGGAAGTGCCTTTCGAAGCGCCGAAGGAAAAGCCCGCGCCGCTCAGCTCCCTGCGCATGATCCGTGAGAAGGATCTGAACAAGCATCTTGAAAAGACCGACGGCGACAAGGGCAAGGCGTCCGGCAAGAAGGTGGAAACGCCCGCTCCGGCGGCGAACGAACCGCTGCCCGACGCGAAGGAGTTCCTTGAGCGTGACAACCAGCTCCGCATGAGCCTCCAGTTCGTGAAGAGCCTTCCCAAGATCCGTACCATCCACTAACAGCAATCCTCGGCAGGAGGGCATCGCCGGTTTTCCCGCGATCCCTCCTGTCCGTATGTACAACGGCAGTTCCCTGCCGATGCCATTGGAGTTTCATGGAGTGGTTTCCCGCACTGCGGAAACGGCTGGCCGCTCGTGGCGTGCACCTGCCCGATCCGTATCCATACACAGCCAGGACGTTCAAGGGATCGGTTCTGGCCACCTTGCTGGCGGCCATCCTGTTCCTCATCGCGTATGCGGTGTGGGAAGCCGCCAGTTACACGGCGCGCAGCGTACAGCGGACCGCGTTCATGACCATTGAGACGACGGCGGCGACGTCCCGTCTGGTCACCGAGAAAGCGGGGCAGGCCGTGGAGGCCCTGTTCCCCAAACCGGCTCCGGTTACCGAAGCCTCCCTCGAATCCATCCTCCCGCCGGGCAGCCATCTGGGCAATCAGATGAAGGACGCCATCCGGCAGAATACCCTGCCCTATCAGGAGGGTTCGGGAACCCTGACCGACGCTGCCCGCCAGATCGACTTCGCCCTGCTCCAGACCGTATTGCGGCTCAAGCTCGACAAGGGGCGCATCCTCCTCCTGACGTCCGACTACCGCACGCAAGGCAAGGATATCTACCACCTCCAGCGGATGCGCATCTATCTGCCTCCCGTTGTCCAGGATCCGGCCCAGCAAGCGCCTCGGAACGAAAACGGGAATGCGCCGTCCGCCGAAACGGGCGATGTGAAAGGCCCCCCCGAACCGGTATTCCGCTTCCTCAACGCGCTGGCCGAAAGCCTCGACACATGGGCCGACCGCGCCGTGCTCACCGAATCGCCGGGCAAGCTCACGCTGGCGACCAAGGGCGTACTGACGCACGAAATCTGGTTTGAAGCCACGACCGATGCCTTCCCCATCCTGCCGCCCACGGACAAAGCCCCGCGCCTGACCATCGTCATGAACGAATTGGGCGGCGACAAGGCCGTAACGGCCTCGCTGCTGGCACTGAAGCTGCCGATCACGTTTTCCGTATTGCCCTTTGCCAAGGACGCGGCGGCGACGGCGACGGCCGCGCACGAGGCCGGGCAGGAGGTCCTTGTGGACATGCCGATGGAGACGATGCAATCGCCCTTCGTCAAGGCGGGCCCCGGCGAAATCACCACGAAGATGTCCGAGGAAGACATACGGATCCTGATGGACGACGCCCTCGGCCATGTGCCCTACGCCACGGGCGCGAGCAACTTTATGGGCTCCCGGCTGACCACGGATACGGCGGCGACGCGACGTTTCTGTGAAATTCTCGCACGTTCCGGGCTATATGTGCTTGACGACTTGACCCATCAGGAGTCAATTTTATACGCGGAGGCGCGAAGGCGCGGCCTTCCGGCGTGGCGCAGGGCACTCACGCTGAATGATGGCCCAAAAACCGAAGGCGCCGTGCTCGCCGACCTGAAAAAGGCGGAAGAAACGGCGCGGGCCAAAGGGCACGCCGTGGTCATAGCCACCCCTGCCCCGCACGTTCTCGCGGCGCTCAAGCGGTGGTCGCAGGAACGGGACAAGGACATCCGCCTGGTTCCCCTGCGCCTCCAGCCCGTCGAAGAAGAGACGTTTGCCTCGGAAGACATCCCCTCCGAACGGCAGGACGATCCCACGTCGCCTATCGAGCATTAGCCGTAGCAAGCCTCCTGAGGATCTCGATCCTCTTTGGGTGCGGCTGCAAAGCTTTCCCGCACGACGGCGGAGGAAAGCGGCCTCTTCATTTCCCTGTGCCGGACCTGTTCCGCACGCGACATTTTCAGAAAAGGAAGATCATGGACACACCGGCATCCCTCAGCAGCAAGCGTATCGGCTGCATCGGCTGCGGCAACATGGGCGGGGCCATCCTCGGCGGGCTCGCCGAGGTTCCCGGTCTGGAACTCTACGGCTACAACCGCACGCCTCAGCGTCTTGAGCCACTCTGTGCCAAGGGCGTAACCGCCGTACCGGATATCCCCGGCATCGCCGCCCGCTGCGACATCCTCGTCATCGGGGTGAAGCCCTACCTCGTCGGCGGCGTGCTCGCCGAAGCCCTGCCCTCCCTGAAGCCGGAAACCGTCGTCATTTCCATCGCCGCCGGGGTTACGCTGCACGATCTGCGCGATGCGGTACAGGGCCGCTGCCATGTGGTGCGCGTCATGCCGAATACCCCCGCCCTCGTGGGCGCAGGCGTGTTCGGCATCCAGGAGGATCCGGCGCTGCCCAAAGACGTGTTCGCCATGATTCTGGGCCTGTTCGGGTTGCTCGGCTCCACCATCGTGCTGCCGGAAAAGAAGTTCAACGCATTTATGGCGCTGGTGGGCTGCGGCCCGGCCTATGTCTTCCATTTCATGGACGCCCTCGCCGAGGCGGGCGTCACCATGGGCTTTACCCGTCAGGAGGCGCTTGAGCTGGTGACACAGCTGGTCCTCGGCTCCGCCAAGCTGGCGGCACTGCCGGGGAGCCATCCCGCCATCCTGCGCGAACAGGTGTGCTCACCGGCGGGCGTGACCATCGCGGCGGTCAACCACCTCGATCGCACCGCCGTGCGCGGCCACCTCATTGACGCGGTACTCGCCGCCTACGCAAAGAGTTAGCCCAGAGCGGAAGAGATTTCCCATCCCCCGGTGGCCTGGAAAACGGCCCGGCGGAACGTTTTTCGAGACATTTACACGGCGGACCGCCGTTCCGCAAACGCCTGCGGAGCGCGTCTCCCCGTAATTCCGTAACGCGCCGCGGCCATGCCCGGCATGGCGGGCGGCGGCAAAGGAGAAACGCAATGACAGGTCATGATTATTTTCGTGCTCTGCTGGAAGTGGCGACGGTGATCAATTCCAGCTTGGAACCCACCGTGGTGCTGCACAAGATCACGGAACAGACTGCCAAAGCCATGAACTGCAAGGCAAGCACGCTTCGCCTGCTTGACCGTACGGGAAAGCTTCTGCTCGCCAGCGCGGCGTGGGGCCTCTCTTCCGGTTACATGCGCAAAGGCCCCGTCGAAGTGGCCAAGAGCGGGCTGGACGGCGAAGTCCTCAAGGGCAAACTCATCCACCTGCGCGATGCGTGTAGCGACGGCCGGTTCCAGTACCCCGAGAGCGCCAAGGCCGAAGGGCTCGTTTCCGTCCTGTCCGCCCCGCTGATGGTGAACGGCAAAGCCATCGGCATCCTGCGCGTCTATTCCAGCGAAGAGCGCGATTTCACCCCGGACGAATGCGATTTCATGCTCGGCGTAGCGAACATTTCCGCCATAGCCATTGAAAACGCCCGTATGCACGAAGCGACCCGCCTCAACTACGAGTTGCTGACGTCCTACAACTATCAGGTCTTTGAAGACTAAAGGATTCCACATGCAAAAAGTAAGAGTCGGCATCAACGGTTTCGGCCGTATCGGCAGGCAGGTCTTCCGCGCTCTGCACGCCAAATATCAGGATAAAGTGGAAGTCGTCGCCATTAACGACCTCTTCGATGCGGAAACCAACTTCCATCTGCTCGAATACGATACGAACTACGGCCGTGCCAATCTTGACGCCGTGGTGGAAGGCGACAATGCCACCGTAGGCGACTGGAAGATCCATTGCTTCGCGGAACGCGATCCCAAGCTCCTCACCTGGGGAGCCTATGGCGTCGACGTGGTGGTCGAATCCACGGGTATTTTCCGCTCCGCCAAACAAGCCCATGTCCACATCGAGAACGGCGTCAAGAAAGTCATCATCACCGCCCCGGCGAAGGAAGAGGATCTCACCATCGTCATGGGCGTAAACCACAACGACTACGATCCGGCCAAGCACCATGTCGTTTCCAACGCCTCGTGCACCACGAACTGCCTCGCTCCGGTAGCCCTCGTCGTGGAACGCCTCTTCGGGATCGTTTCCGGTGCGATGACCACCGTGCACGCCTACACCAACGACCAGCGCATCCTCGATCTGCCTCACAAGGACCTGCGCCGGGCGCGTGCCGCCGCCTGCAACATCATCCCCACTTCCACCGGTGCGGCGCAGGCCGTGGCCAAGGTTATCCCCTCGCTCAAGGGGAAGTTCACCGGCTGGTCCCTGCGCGTGCCAACCCCGACCGTCTCCGTGGTGGACTTCACCGCCATCCTGAACAAGGACACCGACACCGACACGATGCGCGCCGCACTCAAGGAAGCCGCCGAGGGCGAACTGAAGGGCATCCTCGCCTACAGCGACGCCCAGCTCGTCTCGATGGATTTCAAGGGCAACCCGCACTCCTCCATCGTCGAAGCCGAATACACGACCGTACAGGACGGCAAGCTCGCCAAGATTGTCTCGTGGTACGACAACGAATGGGGCTACTCCAACCGCGTCGCCGACCTCATCATGTGGATGAAGGAAAAGGGATTCTAGAGCAATAAATGTGGGGGAGGGGAGGAAACTTTCTGCAGAAAGTTTCCCTCTCCCCTCCCCCCCCCCTCCCTTCCAAGACTTTCCCCCTTATCGAATCCCTGTTTGCAGTTTTCTCGAAATGGCAGCCCGAGCTGAATGATGGGTCTTGCCTTTTTGTCTGGGATTGAAACGGCGTAAAAGCCTCCATCCTCAAAAACCGGGCGAATAGAATCAGCATTTCTTTGCCCACAAAAAAATCCGGCGGAGAGCCGGATGCTGTCAAAATAAGAAAAGCTATGAAGAGGGATTCGATAACGTCGAAAGTCTTTGAAAGAGGGGTCTGGGGAGAAAACTTTCTGAAGAAAGTTTTCTCCCCAGTTTTTTTTTGTCCAACACCACGAAAGGCCGCCTGAATTTCAGACGACCTTTCATATCCTCACCTGCGTACAGGAGGAATCAGTCAATCATTCCGCCGAAGCGGGCCGGGTGTGAGCCGGACTTAGTTCTTTTCAGCCGCAGCTTCAGGCTGGCGGGTGAATTCAAGGATCGCCATGGGAGCGCAGTCGCCCTTACGGGGAAGCGCCATCTTGGTGATCCGGGTGTAGCCGCCGGGGACGCCGGCGAACAGGGGAGCGACCACGTCGAAAAGACGCTGCACGAGCTTGTGGTCATTCAAGGTTTCATAAGCCAGACGGCGGGAGTGCAGATCGTTGCGAAGGGCCAAGGTGATCAGAGGTTCCACCACCCGGCGCAGTTCTTTGGCCTTCACTTCCGTCGTGCGGATCTTGCCGTAAGTGATCATCGCGGAAGCCATGTTGCGGAACAGAGCCTTGCGATGCGAAGGCGTTCTGCCGAGCTTTTTGCCGGAATTGCTATGCCTCATGGTGTTGTTTCCTCTTCCATTCCTGATATTTCTTCTCGAAGTTGTCGATCTTCATGCCGAAATCGAGTCCCATGCTTTCGAGCACGGCCTTGATTTCGTCAAGGGACTTCTTCCCAAAGTTCTTCGTCTTCAGCATTTCGGCTTCGGGCCGCTGCACCAGCTCGCCGACAGTGGCGATATTGGCGCTGCGCAGACAGTTGGTCGCCCGCACGGACAGCTCCAGCTCATCGATCCCCTTGAAGAGGTTATCGTTGATGTCGGCGCTGCCGCCGCCTTCCCCTCCGCTTTCGCCGGAGATGCGTTCATCAAAGCTGATGAAGACCGAAATCTGATCCTTAATAATCTTGGCGCTATACGCAATAGCGTCTTCGGGAAGAACGGAACCGTCGGTCCACACTTCAAGAATCAGCTTGTCGTAGTTGGTCATCTGGCCCACGCGGGCCTGTTCCACGGTATACGCCACCTTACGCACGGGAGAGAAGCTTGCGTCCAGCTTGATAAGCCCGATCGTGTCCGGAAGACCTTCGTGCATATCAGCGGGCACATAGCCCTTGCCCATGCGCACCTCGAACTCCATGCTGAGCTCCATGTCTTCGGTGAGGGTCGCGATGTGCAGTTCCGGGTTCAAGACTTCCACATTGGCGTTGGTCATGATATCCGCGGCTGTCACCGGGCCTTTCTTCGACACGGAAAGCGTCAGATGCTGGGGCTCGTCAGTCGTCATACCCAAGCGAACCTGTTTGATATTCAGGATAACATCCGTAATATCTTCCAGCACTCCGGGGATGGTGGTAAACTCATGCTGCACGCCGGAGATCTTCACAGCCACGAAGGCTGCGCCCTGAAGGGACGAAAGCAGTACCCGACGCAAGGCATTGCCGATGGTGACCCCATACCCGCGTTCGAGAGGTTCGTAGGTGAACTTCCCGTACATGGTATCGCTGGGATCGCTGTCGCACACAATCTGTTCCGGCCGAACGAGTTTGGCCCAGTTGCGTGAATTGATAAGCCTGTTGCCTTGTCTGAAGAGCATGTAAGCCCCCGCTTATTTGGAGTAGAGCTCGACGATGAGGTGCTCGTTGATGGGGAACTGAATGTCGTCGCGCTGCGGCAGTGCTTTCACAATACCCTTGAAGTTGGGAGCGTCCACTTCCAGCCAGGAGGGGCAGCCACGACGGGCCACGGCTTCCTGAGCTTCGGCGAGAACAGGGATGGTTCTGCTCTTTTCGGGAACTTCAACGCTGTCGCCAACCTTCACCTGAAGGGAAGGGATGGTGACCTTATGACCGTTCAGCGTAAAGACGCCGTGGCGGACCAACTGACGGGCCTGAGTCCGGGAGTTGGCGAAGCCGAGGCGGTACACGACGTTGTCCAGACGGCGTTCGAGGAAAGCGAGCAGGTTCGCGCCGGTCACGCCCTTCGCCATATCGGCGTGGACGAAGTAACCGTGGAACTGCTTTTCCAGAACGCCATAAACGCGACGCACCTTCTGCTTTTCACGCAGCTGGACGGCGTAGTCGCTCAGTTTTTTACGGGCGCGGCCATGCTGACCGGGCGCGTAAGGGCGGCGGTCAAAGGCGCACTTGTCGGTGAAGCAACGGTCGCCCTTCAACAAGAGCTTCGTGCCTTCACGACGGCACAAACGACATTTGGCATCATTATATTTGGCCAAGGCGGTGTCCTCCTGTGAGCGCGACTAGACGCGACGCCGTTTCGGCGGGCGGCAGCCGTTGTGGGGAATGGGGGTAACGTCACGAATGAAGGCAACCTTGAAACCGGCGGCGTTGATCGCGCGCATGGCGGCTTCACGACCGGAACCCGGTCCCTTCACGTAGATACCCACAGTGCGCATGCCGTTGTCCTGAGCCTTGCGGGCGGCCTGTTCGGCAGCAACCTGCGCGGCAAAGGGCGTGGACTTACGGGAACCCTTGAACCCGCTCTGTCCGGCACTCGCCCAGCTCACGGTGTTTCCGCGAGTATCGGTAAAAGTGATGATAGTATTATTGAACGAGGCCTGGATGTGAGCCACACCAAGGGGCACGTTCTTCTTTTCTCTTTTCTTGGCAACGCGTTTTGGTCTAGCCATGATTTGCTTCCGTAACCGGGCGTATCCGGTCGTATCAGTGAACGTTTCGCACAATCAGCCCGCCGAAACGGAAGCTGGTCATGCCGGAAGGTTCCTTTACTTCTTCTTACCTACAGCACCACGGCGGGGCCCCTTACGGGTACGGGCGTTGGTGTGGGTACGCTGTCCATGAACGGGCAGGCCCTTGCGGTGACGCAGGCCACGGTAGCAACCGATGTCCATGAGACGCTTGATGTTCATAGAAATTTCGCGGCGCAGGTCGCCTTCCACCTTGTAGCTCTGTTCGAGTTCCTTACGGACTTCGTTCAGTTCTTCAGCGGTGAGATCATCGATGCCGCGAGTCCAGTTGACGCCCGAAGCGTCAAGAATTTTCAAGGCCGTTACACGGCCGATGCCGTAGATGTAAGTCAACGCGATGTCCGCGCGCTTGCCTCTGGGCAGGTCAACACCAGCTATTCTGGCCACAGTCTTTCTCCTGAAGGCTAGCCCTGGCGCTGCTTGTGCCGGGGATTTTCGCAGATAACCCTGAGTACGCCCTTACGCCGGATGACTTTGCACTTCGGGCAAATCTTTTTTACGGATGGCCTGACTTTCATGACAAGTCTCTCCACAGGTTTCCTCGGCAGCACAAAATACTGCCGGAACAGGAAGCCTTAGCTCTTTTTTTACATGCTGTCAATGCACGACATGGTTTTCTTCAAGGAAGGTCCAGTATCTGGGGTCCACCCGGAAGGATAGCCACACAATGCTCAAAATGGGCGGCGAGACTCCTGTCTCGGGTCACCGCCGACCACTTGTCGTCCAGAATCTCCACTTCCGGTGTTCCCACCGTGATCATGGGCTCAATACACAGCACCATGCCGGTCTTGAGCGGCAACGCCGGTTTCGTGGTCACAACGTAGTTGGGAACTTCGGGTTTTTCGTGCAACGTCGAACCGATGCCGTGCCCAACAAACCGTCTTACCACATGGAACCCGGCACCTTCGGCGTGTTTTTGCACAGCGCCAGCGATGTCGTTGAGTTCATTACCGGATCTCGCTTCGGCCACAGCCAGGGCGAGACTTTCTTCCGTCACCCGCAGCAAGCGGGCCGCCTCGGGGGAAACATCCCCCACGGCGAAGGTACGGGCCGCGTCCCCATAGAACCCTTCATATACGGTCCCCACGTCAAAGCTGACAATGTCGCCTTCTTTGAGGATGACGTCTTCGGAAGGGAACCCGTGCACGATGACTTCATTCACCGAGCAGCACAGGCCGTACGGAAAACCGTACATGCCCTGAAACGCGGGCTTCACCTTGAATTCGCGACACATGTTCTGGACGATCTCTTCGAAGTGCATGGTCGGGAGGCCGGGGCGAACCTGCCTGCCCAACTCGTCCAAAATCATCGCGACCATTCTATTCGCTTCGCGCAGAAGGCCTATTTCCCTCTCATTTTTGAGGAAAACGCCGCGGTACTTCTTCACGATCAGCTCCGCCCCTTAATCCGGGTCTTGCCCATCAGCCCTTCATACTGGCGCGAGATGAGATGGGACTCGATCTGCGACATGAAGTCCATTGCGACACCCACAAGGATGAGGATACTCGTACCGCCGAAATAGAACGGCACGTTGAACTCCGCAATGAGGAGCATGGGAAGCACTGAAATAACCGAGATATACACGCCACCCCAAAGGGTCAGGCGAGAAAGGACAGCGTCCAGATATTCCTGCGTCTTTTCACCGGGGCGAATGCCGGGGATGAAGCCGCCAGCCTTCTTCAGGTTCTCGGCCACATCCTTCGGATCGAAGATGATGGCCGTATAGAAGAAGCAGAAGAAGAAAATCAGGGCGATGAAGATCACATTATACAGAATGGAAGAAGGCGTAAACCACGAAGCCGCTGTTTTCAGCCAATCCGCGATGTCGAAGTTCGCCATCGTGGCCGGGAACAGCAACAAGCTCGACGCGAAAATGGGCGGGATAACCCCGGCCGTATTCACGCGCAACGGCAAGTGCGTGGACTGGCCGCCATACATCTTCCGCCCAACCTGGCGCTTGGCGTACTGGATGGGAATGCGCCGCTGGGCACGTTCCATGAAGACGACGCCAATGAGCACCGCAACCATCAAAATCACGAGGGCAAGAGCGATGAACAGGCTCATGTCGCCCAGCTTGATGAGCTGGAAGGACTTCACCAGAGCACCGGGAATGCCCACAACGATACCTGAAAAGATAATCAGGGAAATACCGTTGCCAATACCCTTTTCCGTAATCTGTTCGCCGAGCCACATGATGAGCACGGTACCAGCGGTCAGGGTCAGCATGGTCATGATGCGGAAGGTCCAGCCCGGTTCGAGGACGACGGGAACGCCGCCGGGGCTGTACATGGTTTCAAGGCCCACGGCGATGCCGAAGCCTTGAATGATGGTGATAAGAACCGTGCTGTAGCGCGTGTACTGGGTGATTTTACGGCGACCTGCCGCACCCTCTTCCTTGGCCATGCGCTTCAGCTCGGGGCTGACCACCTGCAGGAGTTGAAGGATGATTGAGGCCGAAATGTACGGCATGATACCGAGGGCGAACACGGAAACGTTCCGCAGGCCGCCGCCGGAAAACATGTCGAACAGACCAAACAGGGTGCCTGCCACGCTTTCAAAGAAGTGGGCGAGGGCCCCCCCGTCGACGCCCGGAACCGGGATATGCACCCCGATCCGGTACGCGCAGAGAAGGCCCAGCGTCCAGAGCAGCTTTGTACGCAGTTCAGGCGAACGGGCAAGGTTATCCGCACCACCAAGAGCCACGAGTCACCTACCCTTCCACTTCCAGTTCTTTGACTTCACCGCCAGCGGCGCGGATCTTATCCGCAGCGGACTGGCTGAACTTATGCGCTTCCACCTTGATGGCGGCGGAGAGTTCCCCTTCGCCCAGGATTTTCACCGGAGCGCCGAAGGGGCAGAGGCCGCGATCGTAGATGTCATCAAGGGAGATTTCGCTCTTGCCTTCAAAGGCGGCCACGAGGCGAGCGATATTGATCACTTCGTATTCGACCTTGAAGAGATAGTTCTTGAAACCACGCTTGGGCAGACGGCGCTGAAGGGGCATCTGGCCGCCTTCAAAGCCGGGGCGGACACCGCCGCCAGCGCGGGCGTTCTGACCCTTGTTACCCTTGCCGGACGTACATCCCAAGCCGGAACCGGAACCACGGCCCACGCGCTTGCGGGACTTGCGATCTTCCGCGAAGGGATAGAGTTCGTTCAGATTCATGCTTTGGTAACCTCAACAACCAGGTGGGACACCTTGGCGATCATGCCGCGGACGGCAGGGTTATCCGGGAAGGTCTTAACCATTTCGCGGCGGCGCAGCCCGAGCGCGTCCAGAGTCTTCTTCTGGTTGGGCGTGCAGCCGATACGGCTCTTAGCGAGTTTGATCGTAATTTCAGACATGGCGCTTACTTCCTGGGGGCTTCCAGTTTCATGCCGCGGATTTCGCTCACGGCGTCCGCGCTGCGCAGGGCAGCGAGGCCGGCCATGGTGGCCCGCAGCACGTTGTGGGGGTTGTTGGTCCCGATGGCCTTCGCAAGCACATCGTTCACCCCGGCCGCTTCCATGACAGCACGCACGGCGCCACCGGCGATGATGCCGGTACCGCGGGAGGCGGGCTTGAGCATGACGCGACCAGCGCCGAACTCGCCAAGGATTTCATAGGGAAGGGTCCCTTCGATCAGGGGCACCTTCACCATGTTCTTGCGAGCATGTTCAGTGGCCTTGCGCAGGGCTTCAGGGACTTCCTGAGCCTTGCCGAGGCCGAATCCTACGTTCCCGTTACCATCGCCAACGACCATCAGGGCGCTGAAGCTGAAGCGACGACCGCCTTTCACGACTTTGGCAACCCGGTTCAGGGAGACGATCTTCTCGATGAAACCCAGTTCATTCTGTTCCATGACAGTGCTATCCTCTCCGGGTTAGAACTCGAGGCCGCCTTCGCGGGCGCCATCGGCCACGGCCTTGATCTTGCCGTGGTAGAGATATCCGTTACGGTCGAAGACCACCTTTTCGATGCTCTTCTCCTTGGCCAGACGGGCAATTTCCTTACCTACCGCTTCAGCGCCAGCCTTGTTGCAGCTGACCTTTTCCCCGCCCTTGGAGAGAACCAGGGTGGAGGTGGCGGCAAGCGTGGCGCCGGTGAGGTCGTCCACGACCTGCGCATACATGTGCAGGTTGGAGCGGAAGATCACCAGGCGAGGCCGTTCGGCCGTACCGGAAATCTTTTTGCGGATGCGGATCTTTCTGCGCTGTCTGGCTTCATTCTTGGTCATAGTGCTCATAGCGCGCCCCGATTATTTACCCTTGCCGCCGGACTTACCGGCCTTGCGCAGGATGGTTTCGGTTTCGTACTTGATGCCCTTGCCCTTATAGGGTTCAGGCTTGCGGATGCGGCGAATGCGAGCGGCCATTTCGCCCACGAGGACCTTGTCAGCGCCCATGATGGTGAGCTTCTGACCTTCGACCTTCGCGGACAGTCCAGCAGGCAGTTCCACGAGAACAGGGTGGGAGAAGCCCACCTGAAGTTCTATCACATTACCTTTCACAGCAACACGGTAACCGACGCCGATGACTTCGAGGGTCTTGGAGAACCCTTTGGTCACGCCCTCGATGCAGTTGGCAAGGAGGGTGCGGCGCAGGCCGTGCTGAGCGCGGGATTCGCGCGTCTCGGCCTTGCGGGTCAGCGTGATGTGGCCGTCGGCCACTTCATAGGAAAGAAGGTCGCACACCGGGGTGGTAAGCGCAGCCTTCGCTCCCTTCACTTCAACGACATCAGCCCCAACCTTCACCTCGACACCGGAGGGAATGGCGATGGGCAGTTTTCCGATTCTCGACATGCTACACCCGCCTACCAGATTTCACACAAAAGTTCGCCGCCCACCTTCATCTGGTGAGCCTTGTCGCCAGCGAGCACCCCGTGCGAAGTGGACAGGATGCAGATGCCGAGGCCGTTCTGCACGCGGGGGATTTCGTGGGCGCCCACATACACCCGGCGGCCGGGCTTGCTCATCCGCTTCAGACCTTCAATGGCGGGTTTGCCCTTGAAGTACTTCAACTGGATGTTGATGTTGCGGTCTTCCACGGTTACGTCATCGACGTACCCTTCCTGCTTGAGGATGGCAGCAATGGCTTCCTTCATCTTCGAGCTCGGCACACTCACTTCCTTGTGCAGGGCCAAGTGCGCGTTGCGGATACGCGTCAGCATATCTGCAATAGGATCAGTCATCATCGAATGGTCTCCTTATACCCTTTCACGGTTACCAGCTGGACTTGCGAACGCCGGGAAGATCCCCGCGGAGGGCCATATTGCGGAAGCAGATACGGCACAGTCCAAACTTACGCATGTAAGCGTGGGGTCTGCCGCAGATGGGGCAGCGGTTGTAGGCGCGGCTGGAAAACTTGGGTTTCCGGGCGGCCTTTACTTCAAGAGAAGTACGCGACACTATCCTAACTCCTTACTTTCTGAAAGGCATGCCCAGCTGCTCGAGCAGGAACTTGCCTTCCTTGTCCGTGGTGGCGGTGGTCACGATGGTAATATTCATGCCCTTCGGGTTTTCGATGCGGTCGGCTTCCATTTCAGGGAAGATCGCATGTTCCTTGATCCCGAGGGTGAAGTTGCCACGGCCGTCGAAGCCACGATCCGGGATGCCGCGGAAGTCGCGCACGCGGGGCAGAGCGAAGTTCATGAGCTTGTCCAAGAAGTCCCACATGCGTTCCTTGCGGAGCGTCACGCGGCAACCGATGGGCATGCCTTCACGCAGCTTGAACGCGGCGATGGACTTCTTGGCGCGGGTCATCACGGCCTTCTGTCCGGCAATGACGGACAGTTCGTTCATGGCCTCTTCCATCAGCTTGTTGTTCTGGCTGGCAGAACCGAGGCCGATGTTCAGCGAAATTTTGACAATCCCGGGAATCTGCATGGGAGAGCTGTACGCAAACTCCTTCTGCAATACCGGGACCACTTTCTCGCGGTAAACGTTTTCAAGACGGGTCATGGTGGTTCACCTACAGCGTTTCGTTGCACTTCTTGCAGAAGCGGATTTTCTTGCCGTCCTCCGCGTAGCGGTAGCCCACGCGGGTGGGAGCGGCGCAGGCGGGGCACACGACCATGAGGTTGGAGACGTGGATGGGCATTTCCTTATCCACGATCCCGCCGGGCTCGCGCCGATAGGGGTTGGGCTTCACGTGGCGCTTGGCCACATTGACCTTTTCCACCACAACAGAGTCATGCTTGTGAAGGACCTTCAAGACCTTGCCGATCTTGCCCTGATCCTTGCCAGCGATGACCATTACTTTGTCATCCTTGCGGATACGAAACTGTTTCATGACAATGACTCCTACAGAACCTCAGGCGCGAGGGACACGATCTTCATGAAGTTCTTGGCACGCAGTTCACGGGCCACGGGTCCGAAGATACGGGTACCCACGGGTTCGCCCTGCTTGGAAAGCAGCACGGCGGCATTGGAGTCAAACTTGATGTAGGAACCGTCAACGCGGCGCACTTCTTTCGCGGTGCGCACGATTACGGCCTGCATCACGTCGCCCTTCTTCACCTTGCTGTGGGGGATGGCTTCCTTGACGGCAACCATGATGATATCGCCCACGGTGGCGTAACGCCGATGAGAGCCGCCCAGCACCTTGATGCAGGCCACTTTCTTGGCGCCGGAGTTATCGGCAACCTGAAGCGTGGATTCAACCTGGATCATGACGTAACTCCTACACGGCCTTTTCGAGGATAGTCACCAGGTGCCAGCGCTTGTTGCGGCTCATGGGACGGAATTCCACGATTTTCACTTTATCACCGATGCCGCATTCGTTCATGGGATCATGAGCGGTAAACTTCTTGCGGCGACGCACGAACTTCTTCAGGAGCGGATGCTTCACCAGGGTCTCAACGCGAACGACGATGGTCTTGTCGTTCTTGTCGCTGACCACGGTACCGATAAGCATGCGGCCCTTGCGGTTTTCCATGGCTTGAGACATGGTGCTATTCCTTTTCCTTCAGGACGGTCAGAATCCGCGCGATGTTCTTCCGGGCGGCGGGAATGGACGAAGTCTTTTCCAGCTGGGCGGTCGTATGTTGGAAGCGCAGATTAAAAAGTTCCTGCCGCTGTTCGGCGAGTTTGGCCTTGAGCTCTTCCACGCCGAGTTCTTTCAGTTCTTTTGCTTTCATACTACAGACCCTCTCTCACCACAATCACTGTCTTGACCGGCAGCTTGTGCGCGGCGCGGGTGAGGGCTTCCTTGGCCAGCTCGAGGCTGACGCCCTTGATTTCGTACAGGATGCGGCCGGGCTTGACCGGAGCGCACCAACCCACCGGGGCGCCCTTACCGGAACCCTGACGGGTTTCGAGAGGCTTCGCGGTGACCGGATGGTCGGGGAACACGCGGATCCACACTTTCCCGCCGCGCTTGATGTGGCGCATCATGGCGATACGGGCGGCTTCAATCTGCTGGTTGGTCAGCTTTCCGTGCTCCACAGTCTTCAAACCGATATCGCCGAAGGCGATGGTGGCACCGCGGAGAGCGGGACCACGCAGGCGGCCTTTCTGCCACTTGCGGAATTTAACTCTTTTGGGAGCGAGCATTACCTTTCAACCTCTTTGTCAAGGATTTCACCTTTGTAGATCCACGCCTTGACGCCGATGATACCGTACGTGGTACGCGCTTCGGCGAAGCCGTAATCGATGTCGGCACGCAGGGTCTGCAACGGCACGCGACCGTCGCGGTACCATTCGGTGCGGGCGATTTCCGCACCGGCGAGACGACCGGAGCAGGTCACCTTGATGCCTTCGGCACCGAACTTGCGGGCCATCGTCACCGTGCGCTTCATGGCGCGACGGAACGCGACGCGGCGTTCAAGCTGCTGGGCGATGTTTTCGGCCACCAGCTGGGAATCCACTTCAGGACGGCGGATTTCGTTCACTTCAAGAGAGAACTCGCGTCCGAACTTGGCACGCAAGTCGTTGCGAAGCTTTTCAATTTCCACGCCCTTGCGGCCAATGACGATACCGGGGCGGGCGGTGGAAAGGATGAGGCGGATCTTGCCCCCGGCGCGTTCGATCTCGATCTTGGAGATCCCGGCGCTGTAGAGGAGCTTCTTCACATACTTGCGGACTTCGTGGTCTTCATACACAAAGGCAGGGTAGTCTTTCTTGCTGAACCAGCGGGACTGCCAGTTCTTGTTATACCCAAGCCGGAATCCGTACGGATGAACTTTCTGACCCATGACTTATTCCTGCCCTTCTGCGAGTATCACGGTAATGTGACTGGTACGCTTGTGGATGTTGGTGGCGCGGCCCTGGGCGCGCGGCATGAACCGCTTCCAGGTAGGGCCTTCGTTCACCAGAATTTCCTTAACGACCAGAGCATCCACGTCCATGCTGGCGTTGTGTTCCGCGTTGGCGAGAGCCGAACGGACCACACCGAGAATGACGCCGGCGGGCTTATTAGGCGTGAAGCGCAGCAGGTTCATGGCAGCCTCAACAGGCATACCCTTCACGTTGCGGGCGACCAGCCTGGTCTTGCGCGGAGAAACGCGCACGAATTTGGCAGTAGCTTTCGATTCCATGATTGGCACCCGTTATTTCTTGGCCTTGGTCTTCTTGTCGGCGGCATGGCCGTGGAAGGTGCGCGTCGGCGCGAATTCCCCAAGCTTGTGTCCCACCATGTTTTCGGTGACGAAAACGGGCAGGAACTTCTTGCCGTTGTGCACGGCAAAGGTGATTCCCACCATTTCGGGCAGGACGGTGGACCGGCGCGACCAGGTCTTCACCACACGGCGGTCGTTGGTTTCGACGGCCGTTTCCACCTTTTTCATCAGATGGTCGTCCACGAAGGGACCTTTTTTCAGTGATCTGGGCATAACAGCTCCTACTTCTGGCCGCGGCGCTTAACGATGAGACGCGACGAGGGCTTCTTCTTATCGCGGGTCTTGTAGCCCTTGGTGGGCATACCCCACGGGGAAACGGGGTGACGGCCGCCGGAGCTTCTGCCTTCACCACCGCCGAGCGGATGGTCGACCGGGTTCATGGCCACGCCGCGAACCTTGGGACGACGACCGAGCCAGCGATTACGGCCAGCCTTGCCCAGGGAGATGTTCTCGTGCTGGATGTTGCCGACCTGGCCGATGGTGGCGAGGCAGGTAGCCAGCACCTTGCGGACTTCACCGGAGGGCATACGCAACAGGGCGTACTTGCCTTCCTTGGCCACGAGCTGGGCATAGGTGCCAGCGGCGCGGCAGAACTGACCGCCGCGACCGGGGTTCAGTTCGATATTGTGCAGCACCGTACCCACAGGAATGCGGGCCATGGGAAGCGCGTTGCCGGGCTTGATGTCGGCCTTTTCGCCGGACACGATCACGTCGCCCTGCTTCACGCCCAAAGGTGCAAGGATATAGCGTTTTTCACCGTCGGCATAGTGCAGCAGCGCGATGCGGGCGGTACGGTTCGGGTCGTACTCGATATGGGCGACAGTGGCCGGGATATCGAGCTTGTTGCGCTTGAAGTCGATGATACGATACAGGCGCTTCACGCCACCGCCGCGACGGCGGCTGGTGACACGACCATGGTTGTTACGACCAGCCTTTTTGGTGAGACCTTCCGTAAGGGATTTCTCAGGCGTGGTTCTGGTGATTTCCTCAAAGTCGGAAACCGTCTGGAAGCGACGGCCCGCCGAGGTGGGTTTCAGCTTGCGCACAGCCATGTTTACACTCCCTCAAAGAACTCGATCTTTTCACCGGACGCGAGGGTCACATAGGCCTTGCGCCATCCGGGGACGCGGCTCACCTTGCGGTTCCGCACGCGTTCCGTGGGCTTACGGGTAACCACGTTCACGTCAGTCACTTTCACATTGAAGGCGGTTTCCACGGCCTTCTTGATCTCAATCTTGTTGGCGTCGGGGTGGACGAAGAAAGCAACCTGATTCGCGCCATCGCGCAGGAAGGTCGCTTTTTCGGTCACCACGGGCCGCAAGAGAATCTGCGTATGATCCATGGCCAACCTCTTATTTCAGCCGCGTTTCAACGGGTTCCACGGCGCCTTCCAGAAGCACGAGCTGCTTGTGCTTCAGGATCTCATACACACTGAGCTGATCCGGGGTGGTCAGGGTGATGCCGGGCAGGTTCCGGGAAGAAAGCACAAGATTGCGCGATTCTTCGGGAGCGATGATGAGAGCCTTGGAAAGGCCCAGATTGCCTGCGATCTTGGCGAACACCTTGGTCTTCGCTTCGGGCAGGTCAAAGCCCTTGACCACGAGCAGGTTGTCACCGGCGAGGCGCGAAGAGAGCGCCATGCGCAGGGCCAGCTTGCGGATCTTCTTGTTCACCTTAAAATCGTATTTGCGGGGCTGGGGTCCGAAAAGGATCGCGCCGCCACGCCACACGGGGGAACGGTTGGAACCGGCGCGAGCGCGGCCGGTGCCCTTCTGGCGCCACGGCTTCACGCCGCCGCCGGAAACCATCGCCCGGGTCTTGGTCGAGTGAGTGCCCGCCCGTTTGGCAGCGAGCTGAGCCCGCACCACGAGGTGGAGAATCTCCGGCCTCACAGCGACCTCGAACACTTCGGGAGTCAGGGTCAGTTCGCCCTGTTCCGTCTTGTCCTGATCGTATACTTTCACGACAGCCATTGTTTCTCTCCCTACCTACTGCTTGCGCACCAGAACGAGACCGTTCTTGGGCCCGGGCACGGAACCGCGGATAAGGATGACGTTGTCTTCCGTCCGCACGTCCACAATTTCAAGGCCCTGCACGGTTACCTGTTCGGCACCCCAGTGGCCCGCCATCTTCCTGCCCTTGAACACGTGACCGGGGAAGGTGTTGTTACCGATGGAACCACCGGAACGATGCACCTTTTCACAACCGTGCGTGTCCTTGGAGCCCTTGAAGTTCCAGCGGCGCATGACGCCCTGGTACCCCTTACCGAGGCTCGTACCAGTTACTTTAATCTTGTCGCCGGCGGCGAACACGTCCGCGGTCAGCACGGCGCCCACTTCGTAAGCGGCCGGACCGTCGAGGCGGATTTCGCGAACCTTGCGGTAAAGAGCCGTTCCGGCTTTGGCAAAGTGACCCTTCATAGGCTTGGTCACATGCTTTTCCTTGGCTTCTTCGAAGGCGATCTGCAGAGCGTTGTAGCCGTCCGTTTCAGCGGTCTTGACCTGGGTAACAGGGCAAGGACCAGCCTGAACAACCGTCACAGCCACGGCAGAACCGTCTCCAGCGAAGATGCGGGTCATGCCAAGCTTGCGACCCAGAATTCCCATTTTCTCAGCCATGACATTCCTCGCTAAAGCTTGATTTCCACATCCACACCCGCAGGCAGGCTGAGCTTGCCGAGGGCGTCCACGGTCTGCTGCGTGGGTTCCAGGATGTCCATAAGCCGCTTGTGGATCCGCATTTCAAACTGTTCACGGGACTTCTTGTCCACGTGCACAGAGCGGTTCACGGTGAATTTATTGATATTGGTGGGCAGAGGAATTGGCCCTGCCACGCCCGCGCCCGTATTCCGAGCCGTATCGACGATTTCCGCCACAGCCTTGTCAAGGATGCGGTAATCGTAAGCCTTGAGCTTGATGCGGATACGATCACTGCTCACTGTCGTCATTGCGTCTACTCCGTTATCTGGCAACAATTGTCCGGTATCGTTCATAAAGAGCAACGAAACGAACCGAACCTCCACACAGCAGCCGACCTTCGAAAAGGCCGGTTCCAAAGCGTATGTACGTGAACGCTTCGGCCAACCCTGGCAAAGACCAGACGGCAGCTACGTGGGTCGCCACGAACCTTTTGGTTACGTGCAGACTTCAATTATGTACGCGGGAGATTGGGACGAGGAGGGATGGCCATTCCGGCGTCACTCCGACTGCTCTCCATTTCCATAATGAAGTCAACCCATGTTTCGCCAGCCTGGCCTGTATTGGATGAACATCCAATAAGACAGGTAGTCCCGCAGGGTCACCTAAGGGCTCTCGCCCCTTAACAAGACCTTTACAGCTGGAGATTCGTGAGGGATTCCCACAGCTCTAACGGCTCTTGACATCCTTTCGGCAATCAGTGACGCCTGCAAATGTCAAAGTCGGCCTGATGGCCGACATAGCAGGATGGACAGTGCATCCACCCTTCCCTGCCGCACAGGGATGACCCACATCAAGTGGGGAAACGCATATCTATACAAAGAAGCCTAGGACGTCAAGGGTTTTCTTGTCCTTTTCGGCTACTTCCCCGTTTTTTCTCTTTCAGGAAAAAATGGAGAAAGGGCATCGCGCCCCGTATCCGGCAGCAGCCCTGCCCTTCCGCCGAATAGGGGCATTGCCTTCCGCCACCGTCAAGGCTACACTCCCATACTCCATATCCCTTTCAACAGCCGGGGCCGACGGCCCGGCAAGGTCCCGATCATGATCACTCTGCTGCTCACCGTCTTTCTTGTGGTGCTGATTTCCGCGATCTGCTCCATGACCGAAGCGGCCCTCTATTCCGTCCCCTGGACCTATATCGAAAACCTGCGCAAGCAAGGGTCCGCCACAGGCGAGCTGCTGTACCAGCTCCGTTCCCGCATCGATCAGCCCATCGCCGCCGTCCTCACCCTCAATACGGTGGCGAACACCGCCGGGGCCGCCATAGCGGGCGCCGTCGCCGCCAATGTGCTCGGTGCGGACAATACCGCGCTGTTCGCGGCGGGGCTGACCATCCTCATCCTCGCGCTCGGGGAAATCCTCCCCAAAACGCTCGGCGTGGCCCACGCCTGCGGCGTCGCCAGCGGCATGGCCCGCCCTCTCCGGCTTATGGTCCTCATCTTCAAGCCGTTCATCTGGTTCTCAAGCATGTTGACGCGCCTCGTGGCCTCGCCCCAGAGCGGCCCTTCCGCCACCGAAGACGACATCCGGGCGATCACCAGCCTCTCCCGCCAGACCGGGCGCATCCAACAATATGAAGAGAACGCCATCAGGAACATCCTCTCGCTGGACGTAAAGCATGTGCGCGAGATCATGACCCCGCGCACGATGGTTTTCTCCCTCCAGGAGGACATTTCGGTCAAGGACGCCTACAACCACCCCCAGATCTGGCACTACAGCCGCATCCCCGTCTACGGCGACGACAACGAGGACATCGTCGGCATCGTGCTCCGCAAGGACATCGGGCGCTATGTCTCTCAGGGGCAGGGGGAAAAGACGCTGTTCGATATCATGCAGCCCGTCCGTTTCGTCCTTGAGAACCAGACGGTGGACAAGCTGCTTTTGGAATTTCTGGAATCGCGGCTCCATCTTTTCATCGTGCTGGACGAGTACGGCGGGCTGGCTGGCGTCGTATCCCTCGAAGACGTGCTTGAAGAGATGCTCGGCCGGGAAATCGTCGACGAGACCGATGCCGTTGCCGATCTGCGCGAAGCCGCCCGCCAGCGCCGCAGCGCCCTGACGCAGGCCCGCAACCAGCAGAACGCAGCCCTCAAGGCCGCACGCGCCGACGCCGCGAAGGAATAGGGGAAAAGAAGAATCGGGGGAGGGCGCTTTTTTCAAAAAGCGCCCTCCCCCGTACCCCCTCCCTCAAAAACTTCGACTGGTGGGGAGGCTGCGCGGCAGGAGTCCCATTTGCTGGAAAAAGGAAAAGAGCTTTTTTCAGAAATTTTTCCGAGTGCTGTCCGTTTTGTTCAACGGTGCCCTACTCGGATTTTTATCTTCCCTGAAGCAAGAAAAGCCCCCGGAATATCCCCGGGGGCTTTTCTTGTGTCCTGAGAATGTCCGGCAAGCGGTTTCTCAAAGGCTTTATTCTCCGGGGCGGGCCCGCTACTGCGGACGGGGCCTTCCCCTTGGGGAGAAAGCGGAGGGCGGACACTGCGGCATATCTCCCGCATCACCCCTGCTCCGCGTACCTTTTTATTTGTCAGGGGGGAGCGACTGGCCGCCCCCTCGTCTTTGAGGAGGGGTGGAGTTCGGGGAGGGGAGGAGAACGACCTTCCTCAGAAGGATCTCCCTCCCCGATTCCATACCCATTCCCCTGCCCTACTAGGCGGATTCGCCTTCCATGAGCGGCTCCGAAACGGGGGTTTCACCCTCAACAGGCAAAGCAGGAGGAAAGCCCTTTCTGTTGAGATGCCGGATCCACAGGGTGCAGGCGGCGCTGATGAGGCCAGCGGAGCCCAGATAGGCGCAGAGATACCAGGGCTCGCCGCCATTCCAAGCCACGAGCATGGTCGCCACCATCGGCGTCAGGCCCGCAGCGAAGATGCCCGAGAACTGATAGACGAAAGAAATGGCGGAATAGCGGACGGAGGGGTCGAAGCTGTCGGAGAAGAGGCTCGACATGGTCCCGAACACGGCGGCGTACACGACACCGAACGGCAGGGCCAGAGCGAGGCAGACATAAAGATAGTTGTCGGAATAGTTATGGAACACCCAGAAGGCCGGGAAACCGAGGATGCCGAGCAGCAGGGCGCAGAAGCCGAACACGCGGGCCTTGCCGATACGGTCGGCGACATAGCCCCAGAAGGGGATGAAGAAGGACATGACCACGGAGGCGATCATGACCACCGCGAGGGCGGAAGAACGCTCAAGCCCGCGGGTCTGGGTCAGGTAGCTCAAAGAGAATACCGCGAAGGTGTTGAAGGCCACGCCGTCGATGAGGCGGGCGCCCATACAGGCCACCATCATCTTGGGATAACGCTTGAAGGCGTCGAGCAGGGGGTACTTCACTTCCGGCATCTTGGCCTTGGCTTCCGCGAAGTCCTTGGTTTCATGCACGGAGGAACGGATATAGGAACCGACGAACAGCAGCCCCGCACTCATAATGAACGCGATGCGCCAGCCCCAGCTGATGAAGGCTTCGTTGGAAAGCACTGCGGAGAAGAAGCCGATGACGCCGGAGGCCAGCAGCAGGCCGAGAGAAAGCCCCACCTGCGGCAGGCTGGCGTAAAAAGCGCGCTTGTGCGCGGGAGCCGACTCGAAAGACATCAGCACGGCGCCGCCCCATTCGCCGCCGAGGCCGAGGCCTTGCGCAACACGGCACAAGATGAGCAGGATCGGGGCCCAAATCCCGATGCTGGCATACGAAGGAATGCATCCGATGGCCACAGTCCCCGTGCCCATGATCATAAGGGTAAGCACCAGCACCTTTTTGCGGCCGATTTTATCGCCGAAATGGCCAAACACGAGGCCGCCCAAAGGACGGGCCACAAAGCCGACCGCGAAGGTGGCGAACGCCAGCATGGTCCCGATGCGGTCGTCGAATTCGGGGAAGTACAGATGATTGAAGATAAGCCCCGCGACAACGCCGTACAGGAAGAAGTCATACCACTCTATGACGGCCCCTACGAGTGAGGAAACGACGACGCGGCGAAGGTTTTTATCGTGTTCGATCTGTTCTGTGGTTTTCATGGATGCTCCTTGGGATGCGTTGGTGTTGCCCCTGTTTGTTGTCCCTAAAGAGCACAATCTGTGCCATTATTTTAGCGTATTCCCTTGCCTTCATTCGTTTTCAGCCTGTTTTCGACTTTTTTTCTCCTTTGCCTGAAATGGATTACCGCACGTACCGAAACCGCCGATACTACTTGCGCAAAAAAGGTATCGGTTTAAATTTGCATCATCAGCTCTACAAAAAAAAGGTACATTGGTGAATAAATGCATCAAATGAAGTGTTAGATTTTAAGAAATAATCCTGATAGATGTTTTTATGCATCATTTTGAAATATCCGGAAAAACATCCTTCATGTGCCGAAAAAAACAAGTGCCGCGGTACAAAAAAGAGTGAAAAATCAACGGGCGGGAATGCGTGTTGAGGCCGGAAGTGATTTGACTTTTGCCCTCCCCGCTGGTATTCGGCAGCATGGAAGTGAGGAGGAAAGCACAACAGGAACCACCATGGCAAAAATCCGGCAAGAACGTCTATCTCGTGGCGCTTCTCCTGTTTTTGGGAGGCGTCGGCTATCTTGCGTATTCCGGCTTTTCCGAAAACAGCGTCTATTTCCTCAATGTCTCCGAAGCGCTCGCTACCCCCTCCGACAAACTGAAAGCCGCCCGCCTCTTCGGCACCGTTGCCGAGGACGGCCTTTCGCGCTCCGAAACCGGCCGTGACGTCAAGTTCCGGCTGGAGGATCAGGAAAACAAGGCCACCACGCTGTGGGTCGAGTACACGGGCGCCATTCCGGATACCTTCAAGGCCGGTGCGGAAGTCATTGTGGAAGGGGGGCTCCGGCCTGACGGTTCGTTTCAGGCCAAAACGCTCATGACCAAGTGCCCTTCCAAATATCAAAAGGAAAACAGAGGCTGAACGCCGCCCTACCCCGAATCTTCGGCTGGCCTGCCGCCTAGCGCGGCGGGCCCCGTATGACGCGGGCGGCGCGGCTTTTTTGTACGTACAGGAGCCGTAATTGCGGTTCGCCCCACTCTCTCGGGAAGAGATCCCGGACAACTTGGAGCTTCCATGTATTATTTCGCTTTCGTCCTTCTCGCGCTCTCCATGCTCTGCGCACTCGCCGGAGCGGCATGGGCCGTCAAATCGCTGTGGCCAAGGACGGCCCCGGCGGCGGGCAAGGCCTCCCGCCGCACCTCCGTTCCGGGCCTCGGCTTTGTCGAAAAGGCCAACCTGTGCCTGACGGGCTGCTACATCATCGCGTCCGCTATCCTTATATATGCGCTGGCGAGCTATGACTTCTCCCTGGTCTATGTGGCGAGCTACACCGACCGGCTGCTGCCGCTCTTCTACCGCATTACGGCCTTCTGGGCAGGACAGGCCGGCTCCATGTTGTTCTGGGCTTTTTCCGTAGCCATCTGCGGCGGGCTGTTCCAGCTCACCCGCTCCTATAAGAGCCTGACCCCCGATACGCGGCTTTGGTACTGGGTCTTCTACCTCGGCATCATGAGCTTCTTCGGGCTCATCCTCGTGACGTGGAACAACCCTTTCCTCATGAACCACGCCGTGCCGCAGGATGGCAACGGGCTGAACCCCCTGCTCCAGAACCCCGGCATGATCTTCCATCCTCCGCTGCTGTTCCTCGGCTACGGCGGATTCGTGATCCCGAGCTGCCTCGCCCTCGCTCAGGCGCTGAGCCGCAGGCAGGCCGATGAAGCGGCATGGACCGATGTGGCCCGGCCCTTCACGCTGGCGGCATGGGCCATGCTCACCGCCGGCATCGTGCTCGGCGGCTGGTGGGCCTACATGGAACTCGGCTGGGGCGGTTACTGGGCATGGGACCCGGTGGAAAACGCCTCCCTCATCCCGTGGCTCATCGCTACGGCGGCCCTGCACACCATGCTCATCCAGACGCGCCGCAACAAGCTGCACGGCGTGAACGTCTTCCTGATGGCGCTCACCACCATCTCGGCCTTCTTCGCCACCTACCTCGTCCGCAGCGGCGTGGTGCAGTCCGTGCACGCCTTCGGCTCCGGCGGCGTGGGCGTCCCTCTGCTCCTCTTCATCCTCATCTCCGTCGCCCTCTCCTTCTGGATCGCCCTGCTCGCGCGGCGTTCCGACACGGGCGAACTGGCCGGGATCGAAAGCCGCGAAGGGTTCCTTATCCTGACCTCGTGGCTCCTGCTGGCGCTTTCGCTGATCATCCTTATCGCCACCATGTGGCCCGTGTTCAGCGCCTTCTGGAAAGAGACCGTCATGGGCCTTGCCCGCGACGTCGTCCTCGACGAGGCCGGGCATGACCACGGCGGCGCGGTGGGCCTGACCGCCGACTTCTACAACCGAGTCTGTATGCCCCTGTTCGCCGCGATGGTCGCCATCCTGAGCATCTGCCCGTGGCTCGGCTGGAACGGCGGCGTCCGCAACATGCGCAAGCTCCTCCTTGTGGTGTGCTCCTTCATTGGCGCGGCCGCCGCGATGTATTCCCTCGGCTACACCCTGCCCGTCGCCGTGCTCGGCGCGTCGGCGAGCGTCGCCGCGCTGGTCAGCATGAGCCTGAAACTCTTCGAAAGGCCCGTATACAGCCATGCCCCGAGCTTCGCCGCCTACGGCATCCACATCGGGGTGGCCCTCATCGCGCTCGGCATCGCCTTCTCCGGCCCGTACAAGATCGAATCCGAACCCACGATGGCTATGGGCGAGACCGTGAAGGTCGGCCAGTTCGAAGTCACCTTCAAAAACCTGTATGAGGGCGAAGGCGCCGGCTACATCTTCCTTGAAGGCGAGCTGGAAATCCGCAAGGACGGCAAGCTCATCGGCATCGCCGCGCCGCAACGCCGCGTCTACGCCAAATGGGGGCAGATGCAGTTCGCCGAGGCCGCGGTCATCCCTTCGCTGGGCAATGAATTCTACGCAACCCTTATGGCGGTGGACCAGCAGAACCGGGCGGTGTTCCGCCTGAGCTCCAACCCGCTGGTCAACTGGCTGTGGATCGGCGGCATCCTGATGTGCCTGCTGCCGTTCGTCAGCTTCAGGCGCCGCAACGGTCGGGAAAACTGATGCTGCTGAAGCTCGCCGGAATCGGAAAGCTCTTCGGCGCCCGTGCCGTGCTCAGGAACATCTCGTTTGAGGTGCATCCCGGCACGGTCACGCTGCTGGTCGGCGCGAACGGCGCGGGCAAGACCACCCTGCTCAAGATCATGGCAGGGCTGGCCCGCCCCACCGTGGGCACCATCGAACGGTTTTGCGAGGACGGCGGGCTCGGCTATCTCGGGCACGCCACGTTCATCTATCCCGGCCTGACCGCGCTCGAGAACCTTGCGTTCTGGAGCGGGATGCACGGGAACCCGACGGACAAGGCGACGCTTTCCGAAGCGCTGGCCCGCGTGGAACTGGCCCCCTTTGCCGAAGAACGGGCCGGGACCTTCTCGCGCGGTATGGCGCAGCGGCTGAACCTCGCCCGCATCCTCCTCCAGTCGCCCCCATTGCTCTTGCTCGACGAACCGGGCACCGGGCTTGATGTGCGTTCCCTCGCCATCCTGCACCGGGAGATCGCCGCATCCCGCGATCGGGGCGCGGGGATCGTCTGGATCACCCATGACGTAGCCGGGGACGCCAAGCGCGCCGACCGGATCATCGCTATTGAGAACAGGAGCATCGGCTACTGTGGTCCCGCCTCCGGGTATGAAGGCGTCCGCACCGGGGAGGCAGTATGTTGAAAGCCGCCTGCCTCATTGCCCGCAAGGATCTGCGCCTCGTGCTTTCACGCGGGGCCGGGCTCGTGCAGGCGCTCCTGCTCGGGCTGCTGCTCATCTTCGTGTTCAGCTTGTCCCGGGAAACCGGGGAGACCATGAGCGGGCAAGGGGCTGCCACGATCTTCTGGCTGTCTTCGGCGTTCTGTCAGGTCTTATCCTTTAATATGCTGTACGGGCTCGAAGAGGCCAACGGTTCGCGGGCCGGGCTGCTGCTCCTGCCCACGCCGGTCCAGTCCGTGCTGCTCGGCAAGGCGGCGGCGGGCCTGTGCATCATCCTGGCGGCACAGTTCCTCTTCCTTCCGGCGACCATCGTGTTCCTCGGGCAGTCGCTCGGGGACGGCTGGCCGCTGGCCCTGCTCGCCCTCGTTCTTACCGACATAGGCATGGCGTCGCTCGGTTCGCTGCTCGGCGCGCTGTCGCAAGGGCAGGCCGCGCGGGAGTCGCTGCTATCCATCGTGCTTTTCCCGCTGATCATCCCCATCCTGCTGGCGGGTATCCGCGTCTGCGCCGGGGGATTCAGCGAAGCGCTGCCCGAAGGCGTGGAATCATGGCTCGGCATCGCCGTGGCCTTTGACGCCGTGTTCCTTGCCGCCGGGCTTGTCCTCTTCCCCTTTGTCTTTTCAGGAGACGAATAATCTCATGCGATACACATGGATGCTCCCCTGCGCCGTGCTCGGCGGCGTGCTCATGGCGGCCTGTCAGGTGCTTATCTATCGGTATGCGCCTGTCGAGCAGACGATGGGACTGGTGCAGAAGATTTTCTACACGCACCTGCCGTTGGCGTGGTGGTCCTTCGTGAGCTTCTTCCTCGTCTGCGTGTCCGGGGTGGCCTACCTCAAGACGCGCAACCGCCACTGGGACGCCGTGGCCGGGGCCGCCGCCGAAGTGGGCGTGGTGCTCAGCGGGCTGGCGCTCGTTTCCGGCTCCATCTGGGCGCGCCATTCGTGGGGCGTCTGGTGGACGTGGGACCCGCGCCTGACCACGACGATGATCCTCTGGTTCCTCTATGCGGGCTACCTCGTCCTGCGCAAGATGGACATGCCCCGCGAGCGCCAGGCGAACCTGTGCGCGGTGGTCGGCATCGTGGCCTTCGTGGACGTGCCGCTGGTGTTCCTGTCCGCACGGCTGTGGCGTTCCATCCATCCCGCCGTGTTCGCCAACAAGTCCGGCGGGCTTGAACCCGAAATGAAGATCGCCGCCATCGCCGCCGTCGCCTGTTTCGGGCTTGTCTGGGCGGGCCTCGTTGGCCTCCGTACCTTGCAGATCAAGCAGAAAGAACGCCTCGACGGCCTCGCCGTTCATGGCGAGTTGTAATCTAGAGATAGAACCGGGGGAGGGACCTTTTTGAAAAAAGGTCCCTCCCCCGGCCCCCCTCCTCCAAAAACTTTCGCCTTTTGGGTTCCGGAGGTTACATGGGAGTTTTCCTCATTTACAGGACTCCCTGAGCGTAGCCTCCCCACCAGTCAAAAGTCTTAGGAAGGGTGGGGCAAACCTTAATGTTACTTAAGGAGTCCCCTCATGACCGACATGGATTGGCTCATGTACGCGAATATCGCCGTATGGATCGGGCTCGGCGCCTACCTTGCGTTCCTGCTCCGCAACCAGATTGCCCTCAACCGCCGCCTTACCCAGCTGGAGACCCTGCGCAATGACTGATCAGACCTTCGGAAAGAACCGCCGCTCCATCCTGCTGCTCATCACGGCCGGACTGGTGCTCATGCTCGTGTCCACCCTGTCCTACTTCTCGGCCAACCCCGGCTTGGTCTCCCATACGACCACCGGGACGCAGGCCGCCGCGCCGTCAGGGCAGCAGATGCCCACAAGCGCGGGCATGGACGAAGCCACGCAGCAGGGCGTCATGGCCCTGATGCAGAAACTCCAGAAAAACCCCACGGACCTTGAAGCCCTCGTCGGCCTGACCGAGCACTTCATGCACACGCAGGACTGGCAGCGGGCCGAGACGTTCGCCCTGCGCGCCGTGGTGGCCGCGCCCAACGAAACGCAGCCGCTCTACATGCTCGGCATCATCCAGCACAGCCAGAACCGCAACGCCGAAGCCGCCGCCAGCCTCGAAAAGGTCGTCGCCGCCAGGGAAGATCCTTCCGTACGCTACAGCCTCGGCATCCTCTACGCCTACTACCTCGAACAGCCGGACAAGGGCCTCGAACAGCTCCAAAAGGCGCTCGATAACCCGAATACCCCTGCGGATCTCAAGAAGGCGGTGGCCGAGGAAGTCACGAAAATCAAGGAACACAAAAACCACACGCCCCAGCAGGCGCAGTAACGTCCATAAAAATAAAAAGGCCGGGGCTCCTCCCAAGGGGAGTTCCGGCCTTTTCGTTTATGAAGGGAACACGGGGTGAAGCAGCCATTGACGGCCAAAAAGAAAGCGCCTAGCGGCAGGCAACGCCACAGGACACGGATAGCGTAACTAAGGAAAGTCGATTGTTCCACGCCGCGTGCGGATTCTTGGAAGCGTGCCGGACCGTCAATTTCGCCACGCGGATCGTCAGGGGCATGGACGCCAAAAACCCTCCCGCAACAAGGGGAGGGTTCCTATGCCATTAGGACGTTCCGGCGCCGGACGGGCCGAAACGGATGTGTTCAAGAGATGATCAGGCTCCGCAGGACTTCTGGCGCTGGCAGGAACGCAACTGCAGCTCCAGCACGATAAGACGCTCGTAATCCTGAACAGGAACCACCGTTTGCTGATATTCGGCACGCAAGGCGCTCTCGATCTGCTGGGTTTCTTCCCAGAAGTCGAGAAGCTCTTCATCAGCCAGATTCTTGATCTGGATGTTGAAGGGCGCTTCATCAGCGGGAGAAAGACGAGTGGCCATAAAATACTCCTTGTCAGCGTACGGGGCCGGAAAGCTTCCGGATTGTATCCTGACGACGTAGATTGCCTTTACTTTACGGTCAAACTATAAGAACAAACACCGTGGCTGGCAAGCGACTCTAACGCCGTTCCCGTGTTTTGGGGCCCCAGGCGCGGAGAAACGGGGTCCCGATCCGGCGCGATAGAAATAACATTTATGTCAAAAAGGGCAACCGGCCTGCGCCGCGCCCTCCTTCCGCGCGCCTCGATGCGGAAAGCCCGGAACCCTTTGATATCCAAAAGGCTTTTGCCCAATCACACGTGAATGCCCGAAATGCTATCAAAAAAGGATACGGATTTCGGGTGAAAAGCGCTCCAACGGACTTGACAGCGACGGCAACCCGTTAGATGAACGTCGAACGCCTTGCGAAAATCACATGCTCCGAGGCTTTCCTTTTTTGTTCGAGGATAGAGGATACCATGTCTGAAAAAAAACTCGTTGTCGCTGTTGTGGGAGCTACCGGCGCCGTCGGCCGTGAAATGCTGAAGACCCTTGAAAGCCGGAACTTCCCCGCCACTGAGGTCGTTCCCTTCGCCTCGGCCCGTTCCGCCGGGACCAAAGTCCCCTACGGGGATTCCGAGCTGGTTGTGCGCGAACTGAAGGAAGATGTGTTCGAAGGCATCGACATCGCCATCTTCTCCGCGGGCGGCTCCACCTCCGAAAAGTACGCCCCCCACGCCGCCGCCGCGGGCTGCATCGTCGTGGACAACTCCAGCGCGTGGCGCATGGACGAGCGTTGCCCGCTGGTCGTGCCCGAAGTGAACCCCGAAGCGCTGGAAGGGCACAACGGCATCATCGCCAACCCGAACTGCTCCACCATCCAGATGGTCGTGGCCCTGAAGCCCCTGCACGACGTCGCGGGCATCCGCCGCGTGGTGGTCTCCACCTATCAGGCCGTTTCCGGCTCCGGGCAGAAGGGCATCAGCGAACTGGAAACGCAAGTCCGCCAGATGTTCAATCTGAAAGAGCCCGAAGTGAACGTGTATCCCCACCGTATCGCGTTCAACTGCATCCCGCACATCGACGTCTTCCTTGAGAACGACTACACCAAGGAAGAAATGAAGATGGTCCATGAAACCGTCAAGATCATGCGCGACCCGAACGTGAAGGTGACCGCCACCTGTGTGCGCGTGCCCGTGTTCTACGGCCACTCCGAGTCCGTGAACATCGAAACCGAACGCAAGCTTTCCGCCAAGGAAGCCCGCGCCATCCTTGCGCAGGCCCCCGGCGTACAGGTGTACGACAACCCCTCCGAAAAGATGTACCCCCTCGCGGTCGACGCCGCGGGCGAAGACGCCACCTACGTGGGCCGCATCCGTGAGGACGATACCATCCCGAACGGCCTCAACATGTGGATTGTCGCCGACAACATCCGCAAGGGCGCCGCGCTCAACGCCGTCCAGATCGCCGAAGAGCTGGTCCGCCGCGACCTGCTCGGCGTGAAGGATCGCACCGTGTTCATCAAGAAGTAAGTCCGGTTCCTGCGAACCGTTCCTTCCGATTGGGGCATCCGGGAAACCGGGTGCCCCAATCTGGTCTTTTCGCCATGAAGGGAGTAAGAACACAGACAACCCACCCTTGAAACCACCAGAAAGAGGTTTGTCATGATTCCCGTACTGGACACGAACGCATGGATCGAGAAGCTCCGGGAACTGGAACGTCCCGGCGCGGACAACATTCTGGCTTTCTACGAACACCGTTTCGGCGCGATCTGCCGCGATCCCCGGCTGATGCTGGCCCCGCTGGACGATCATCTCGTCCATCGCGGCGACGGCGTGTTCGAAACCATCCGCTTCACCGAGCGCAAGGTCATCCATCTTGATGCGCACCTGCGGCGACTCGCCAACTCCGCCGCCGGGCTGTCCCTCACCCTGCCCTGCCCCATCGAGGAAATCCGGGACATCGTGCTCGCCGTAGCCAAGGCCGGAGACGAACCCGAAGGCAATATCCGCATCCTGTCCGGACGCGGCCCCGGCGGATTCGGCATCGCGCTCAAGGAGTGCCCCCAGCCCAGCCTGTACGTGGCCGCCTACCGCGTCCCGGTGCGCACTGACGCATGGTACGACACGGGCCTCACCGCCTTCCGCAGCGACGTGCCGGTCAAGCCCGCCATGTTCGCCCGCCTCAAGACGACCAACTACCTTTCCGCCGTCTTCATGACGCTTGAGGCCATGCAGAAGCACATGGACGTCGCCCTGACCTTTGACGCGAACGGCTGCCTGACCGAAGCGGCCATTGCCAACGTAGCCGTGGTCGACGCCAAGGGCGCGCTGGTGCTCCCCGAATTCAAGAACGCGCTGGTCGGCACGGTGGCGACCAAGGCGATGGAGCTTGCCAAAACGTTCATGCCCGTGGAGATCCGCCCCATCCCGCAGGCCGAGCTGGATTCCGTCCGGGAGATGATGATCCTCGGCACGGCGCACGAATGCATCGGCGTGACCCATTTCGAGGGCAGGCCCATCGGCGACGGCAAGACCGGCCCCGTGGCCCACAAGCTCCGCAAGCTCATCCGTGAGGATCTCCTCGCCGGCGGCGAGGCTTTCTAGGGGGGAAGGGATTGTGGGAATATGGCGGGGGAGGGAGGACCTTTTTTTAGAAAGGTCCTCCCTCCCCCGCCGCGCCTCCCCCCCTCCCACTCCAAAGGCTTTCGCGCTTATCGAATCCCTGTTCGCGGCGTTCCCCGCTGGCAGAAGACGTGGAGATTCGCTCTGGCTGGCTTGGTTTTCCTTGATTCCACTCCCATCCAAGATTCGGCTCCTATCCAATGCCTCTTTTCTAAAATACATACTTGTAGAAAATCTCTGAAACACATGCCGCTTTTCTAACCGAATGGTAGCTTTTCGTGTTTCTTTTTTCCTTTATAACATGGTGTTATTGAATAGGTTTGACTATTCATGCTGCTCGGTTCCCGCGACGGAGGCCGTTGTCTCTGTTTATTTTCTACATATCCGTAGAAGCATGAAGGATACCCCTTCGGAAAACAGTATTTTTTATACCATACTGAAATACAAAACATAACAATACTAATATGTTGTTTGAATTGGCATTCCAGCGGCACACCTCATGCTTAAGGGAGGATGAACGTCACCCAAAACGCACAGGCATTATCATATTTGGGTGCACAAACAGGAAGAGAGGTAGGACCATGAATCCGGCGGACATAGCGTTTATTATCATCTGCACAGGGCTCGTCATGCTCATGACCCCTGGCCTAGCCTTGTTTTACGGTGGGTTGGTACGCTCACGCAATGTGCTCTCCACCACCATGCACAGTTTCATTACGATGGGCATTGTACCGGTATTGTGGTTCGTTGTGGGGTATTCGCTTGCTTTTGGTCCAGACCTCGGCGGGATCATAGGCGGTTTTTCGCATGTTCTGTTGCGCGGCGTGGACATGGAGGGTGCCGGAGCCGCCAGCGGCATTCCTCCACTGCTTTTTATGCTCTTCCAGTGCATGTTTGCCGTACTGACGCTGGCGCTCATATCCGGTTCGTATGCCGAGCGTATCCACTTCCCGGCAATGCTGCTTTTTTCCATACTGTGGCTGCTTTTCGTGTATTGCCCCATGGCCCACTGGGTGTGGGGCGGCGGCTGGATGGCCAAGATGGGCGCTGTGGACTTCGCGGGTGGAGCGGTGGTTCACATGGCCTCGGCGGCGGGCGGCCTCGCGGCGGCACGGACACTTGGTCCCCGGCTGGGTCTGGGCAGAAAATCTTTTGCACCGCATAATCTGCCTTTGACCCTGCTGGGCGGCGGCATACTCTGGTTTGGCTGGTTCGGCTTCAACGCGGGCAGTGCCCTTGCAGCAAACCATTTGGCCGTACATGCCATGGTCACCACACAGATGGCCGCTGCTGCGGGCGTCCTGGGCTGGTTGCTGGTGGAATGGAAGCATGTCGGCAAGCCCACAAGCCTCGGCGCGGCCTCGGGTGCACTGGCGGGCTTGGTGGCCATCACTCCGGCAGCGGGATTCGTGGACATCTGGGCTTCACTGGTGATTGGACTGGTCGGCGGGATAGTGTGTTACGTTGGCGTGCTGTGCAAGAACCGCTTGGGATACGACGACGCGCTTGATGTTGTGGGCATCCACGGCGTGGGTGGCACATGGGGGGCGTTGGCCACGGGCATCTTCGCGGTTTCCTCGGTAAACGGCGTCGACGGCCTGCTGTATGGCAACCCCGGACAGCTCTGGGTGCAGTTTGTATCCGTCGTGGGGACGTGGGGCTTCGTGTACGTGGCAAGCCTGATCATCCTGCGCGTGGTGGATACGCTAGTCGGATTGCGTGTAGCGCCCGATCCCGAAATCGCCGGGTTGGACATGAACGAGCATAACGAGCGCGCCTACCAAATCTAACGGGGGAACACTATGAAAAAGCTCGAAATCATCATTCGTCCCTCGGCTCTGGACAATGTCAAAGACAAACTGGCCTCCCTTGATATCCACGGTATGACCTGCACGGAAGTACGCGGCTTTGGACGGCAACGCGGGCATACGGAAGTGTACCGGGCCGCCGTATACCAAGTGGATTTTGTGGCGAAAATACGCCTTGAAATTGTAGTCCACGATTCCATGACGGAAAGCGTGGTTCAGGCTGTCATGGAAGCCGCACGCACGGGCAACGTGGGCGACGGGAAAATTTTTGTAACTCCGGTGGAAAACGCCTGGCGCATACGTACAGGCGAAGAAGGCGATGCGGCACTTTAGCACGGCTTGCTTTTGACTCGCTGAGAATTCTTATGGAAGGGAGGAAGGCTTTTTGAAGGAAGCTTTCCCTCCCTTCCCAACGTGTTGCGCTCACCGAATCCCTGCGGTGCCCTCCTCCGGCAGGCGGGATGCTTGGCCTGCCGTTTTCCCGCAATGGACATAAAAAATCAAACCGTTCGGGATGATACTCATGGCTTTTTATGGCGGCACTTCCTAGCGTGGGATGCAAAAGGAGGGCTGCCATGCTCAAACGTACGTTGTGCGCCGCCTTTGCGGTTGCCGTTCTTGTCGCTTTTTCCGTCCCGGCCTTTGCCGGTTCCCATCACAAAATGCGTGTCCGCGGCACTGTGGAAAGCGTTGATCCCGCCCAAAAGACCTTCGTTGTGAAGGACCGGGACGGCAAGGCGATCCCGTTCCGTGTGGATGAACGCAGCGAATTCGAACTCGAACACAGGGACAAGCCCGATCAGGACGTGCCCTTCACCGAATTGAAGACCGGCGACCGCGTCAAGGTCAAGGCCTTCAAGGGAGAACCGCCGCACCTCGTGGATGATGTGGACATCTACAGGTAAATCCGGTTCCGCCAGCTGATGCCTCAGGGGGGAGAGAACGCCGTTTCTTTCCCCCTCGCTTTATCTTCTCCTTTCCAGACCAGCCATACCGAACACGCCGCAAAACGAAATCCCCGTTGTGCGGCGTGTTGCTTCAAGCATACTGGAAGTACCGAGAGTATGCAGGAGAAATTCCCGGAAAAATCACAGAGGCGTTAAAAATATCCTTGGCAAAGCATCATTCCGTGCCTTTTCCCATGAGGCGGCGGTACAGATCCATGTATTGCTCAGCCATCCGGGTATCGGTGAACTCCAGCACGGATCGGCTTCCCGCCTCGGCAAGCCGTGCCCGCAGACCTTCATCGGTCAGGCAACGCGCCATCGCGTCGGCAAGCGACACGGGATCGCCCACGGCGGCAAGCAGTCCGTTCTCGTCCCCGCGCACCAGTTCCTGATTGGAAGCCAGCGCCGAGCAGATCACCGGAACTCCCGTCACCCAGCCTTCCTTAATGGCCCCGCTGCTCCCCTCACCGTCCACTGACGGGACCACCAGAGCGTCGCAGTCCGGCAGCATGTCCACGCTGTCCCGGCGGCCGGGCAACGCGAGCAGAGCATCCACGCCGAGGTTACGGGCTTCTTCTTTGATGGGATCCAGCAGCGGCCCATCGCCCACGATGCGCACGGCCCACGGAGGCAGGGAGCGCTTCCGCAGTTCCGCCATCGCCCGGACAAGCACGCTGTAGCCTTTCTGAGGCGTGAAGGCGCCTATGCTCTGGAAGAGGAAGCCCCCATCCTGACGCGCCTCATGAGGGCGGTAACGGGAAGGATCGATTCCGGAATGGATCGCGCTGACCCGTGAGGCGGGGATGCCCGCCCCGATCATGCCGTCGGCGATTTCCCGGCTGACGCCCACAACGGCATCGGCAATCCGGTACTTCCACGAGCGCAGCCCACGCCGCAGCGGATACGAAACCCGGCGGCTGTGGATCAAGAGCGTGCCGCTGTGCAGCAGCTTGTAGAACGCGCCCACCGTAGCGGCGTTGGCGTCGTGCGTGTGCACAATATCCGGGGGAAAATCGCGCAGCCGCTGCCCCATCCAGCGCAGCAGCAACGGGTTGGCAGGGCTCCGGCCCGGCAAGCCCTGAACGGGCAAACCTTCATCACGCAGCAGCTCCGCCAGCTTTCCCGTACGAGGACAGGCCACCAACGGCTCCATGTCGGGTGTGCGGGCCAACGCGCGGGCCAGATAATACACCTGCCGCTGGCCGCCCCGCAGTTCCAGCCCAAGATCCAACAACAGAACGCGCATACCCGTCTTCCACCCCAGTTCATTCTGTTGCCGCCCAACGGCGGCCACCTTCCGAGCCCGGCGCACCCCATCGGCTTTCATACATAACATCAAAGCCGATTTCTCCGCCGAGCCCGCTACCCCAAATTCCAACCGCCCATCAAACGAACGCCCTCCAAGCGGCCTCCCCACCAGTCGAAAGCCTTTGGAGGGAAAGAGGAGGGGGGGGAGGGGAAAGGGAAGCTTTCTGGAGAAAAGTTCCCTTTCCCCTCTCCCCCAATTTCATAACATCCACATCACATCTGCTGAGGGTGCTCGTAGCCGGGAAGGACCACGGACGTGGCTTCCATCTGGCCCTGCCCCTTGGGACAGTTGCTCTGAAGCACGCAGATCTCACAGCCCCCTTTGAAGGGATAGTGCGTTACCACGGCATAGCGGCGGGACAGGATGGGATCCTTGTCGTTGCTGTACGGAATACCCTCGGCCTCCAGCGCTTCGCGCAGCGTGGCGGTGGGTTTGGGGGCGGGCGCGCAGCCAGCGTCCTGCACTTCGGGGATCACGGCGTGTACGGCGGCCATGCACATGGTCTGCGCCAGCGCGTTGTACAAGAACGCGTTGGACGGCGAACCTTCCCACGCCTTGTCCACATCCTGCTCCACGCTCTCGTCGAGAGCGACCAAAAGATACTTGATCTTGCCCGTGTCGATGCCCTTCACGGTCAGGTGCGGGAGCCAGTTCTTCCACAGCGTCATGAAACGGTCCATCACGTCGCCGCCAAGCCGGGTCTCCTGGCTGACGCCCATGAACAGTTCCATATCAAACCACGGTTCTACATCGATTTTTTCCGTCGTGAATGCGGTCATGCTTTCCTCTTTGGAGATGTTCAAAAATACCGTACAATATTGGCGGGCCTGATAAGAAGCCGCCGGACGGGAGAGGCAACTTTACTTCATCCCGTCACTTTCCTACAATACCCAAAACCGCATGACGCGGTTGTTTCAGCAAGGTCAAAGGAGCCGTCAATGAGCCAACAGTATCCCAGCCGGATACGCTATGAGTACGAACAGGACCCGGAAACCCGCCTCCAGTATACCCACGGCGTATGGGGGGGCATCAACCCGCAAGGCGAAATCGAAATCAGCTTCTATCTCGAAAGCGACAAGATGCCGCCGTACTCCGAACGTATCATAGCCCCCGACGGCAGCTTCGGCCATGAAATCGCCCCTTACAATGACGAGGAGCGGACTATCACCCGGCATATCCATTCGCGTGTGGTCATGAACTACCACACCGCCCGGGCCATGCTGGAATGGCTGGAAGACAAGGTCGCCGCCCTTGAAGCCGAAGAGGACGGCAGCGCGCCGCTTTCGTTCGACGAGAGCGGCTTCCAGCACCAGTGAGAAGCTTTTGAACCGGTGAGGAAACCTGTTTTCCGACGTTCCCTCACCGGAACCTCTTTTCTCTCTTCCTCAACTTCCATATCTGTTGCCAGCCCAATGCCGCACCCGGCTTCGGGCTGCTCGGTTCTTCCCTTCGCCAATCCGGCGCACTCGAAAAAATGCTGGCATCCCAGATTGCCAAACGGCTTGACGCTTCCCGCGCCGCCTCTGCGCAGCCGAAAACCTCCAGAGAGTAAGGGAGAGGATTGAAGGAGCAGAGGTTCTTGCTAAAAAAAGCCTGCCTTTCAGGCTTACCTTTTTATCTCACAATTCTCCGAATGCGGATAAGCCGCTTCTTCCAGTATTCCTGAGCCAAACTGTCCTCACGGACACGCTTGCCGCTGGTGGGGCTGTGCACGAACCGCCCGTTGCCCGTGTACAATGCGGTATGGAGCCCCGTGCGCCCGCGATTGGTATCGAAGACAAGGATGTCGCCGGGACGCATGGCAATGCCGCGCCCCACGCCGTACCCGGCCTTGGCCTGCGCATCGGTCACGCGGGGGACATTGATCCCATGCTGACGATAGGCCCACCAGATCAGCCCGGAGCAGTCGAACCCTTTGGGCGTGGTGCCTCCGAGACGGTAATGCGCACCGATCTGGGAGTGCGCGGTCTGAGCGACCCGGGCGCCGAGGGAAGAGGTATCATACCGCCCACCATAATCGGGTGCGGAAATATATGTCGTACCGCAGCCGGAGAGCAGCAACGCCAGACAAAGCAAACCGGCGAGCGCCATAAAACGGCACGCCGATCCCATCACGAACCATTGTTTCACCACTCTGCCTTCCATCTCAGCATGGTAGATCACGGAAGGGCTCCATGCCAAGCGCCCGTTGAGCCCCCGCCGTCAACGGGACGCACCAGCCCTGGGCCGCGCTTCCCGCAAACCACGCCACGGAACGAGACAGGGCGGCGGCTTCGGAAGCAGCATCAAGCGCCCCCGGCCCGTCCCCCTTATTGGCGAACACGAGACGGCGGCACCCCGCCGGACAGTTGCGGAACAGCCCTTCGGGGTGCTCCACCAGACAGGCCAGCGTCGCGGGCGTCACCGGACTCCCCGGCTCCTGCCCCGCCGCCGCGCAAACCAGTGCGGAACGGTGCACGTGCCCGTCGTCCAACGGCTGCCCCACGCTGTCCAGACCGACCACCGCCACGCAACAGCCCAGAGGCTCCGGCAGGACGGGTTCATGCGCCGCGGGAGCCTTGAGGGGCTTACGGGCCGCGCCGTCGGCCTCCACAAGAAAAAGGGCATCGGGCAACGCCGCCGACAGTACGGCAAGCATGCGGGGGGATACGCCGTCCAGCTTCCGCACATCCGGCAGCGGACGCCCGGCAGCCACAACACACGGCACGGCGCTCAGCGCATCGTGGACGGCGGCAACGGGATCGGCCGCGCCTTCCAAGAGAACCACGGGAAGGCCATCCTCCGGCGGGAAAATCTTGGTCGTGGTGGTGCAGACCACACGCCGCCCGGCATCGGCCATGCGCCGGGCCAGCGCGTACATGAGCGTCGTCTTGCCCCCGGCCCCCACAAGCGCGGTCATCCGGGGAAAGGCTACGCCGCCGGATCCGGCAAACAGGGCTTCAAGCGGCCACCTCTTCATGGCTATCCGAGCAGGGAGCGTTTTTTCAGATGGATTTCCAGGCAGGTCAGCGCCGCCGGAGTCACCCCGGAAATGCGCCCCGCCTGGCCAAGGGTACGCGGGCGTACGGCACAGAGCTTTTCCACGATCTCGGCGGACAGGCCGGAAACGGAGGGGTAATCCAGATCCGCCGGGAGGAGTACCTCCTCAAGCCGTGCGGAGCGCTTGACCAGCTCGTCCTGCCGCACCAGATAGCCCGCGTACTTCACGGAGGTCTCCGCCTCCAAAAGGACTTCTTCCGGAAAAGCCGTCACGCCGGGATGCAGGCGCTCAAGCCGTTCCAGCGTCATGGACGGACGCCTGAGCACTTCCTCCAGCGTCAGCGACTTGTTCGGCACGGGCTCGCCCAGCTCGCGGAAAGCGTCGCTCGTCGCCGCGTCCGGCGAAACCCGCACTTCACGCAGCATGTCCAGCAGCCGCCCCAATGCGTCCTGCTTGCGCCGGAAGGCGGACCACTGTTCGTCGCCCACCAATCCGAGCTCCCGCCCGAGCGGGGTCAGCCGCGCGTCGGCATTGGCTTCGCGCAGCAGCAGCCTGTATTCCGCCCGCGATGTGAACATACGATACGGCTCCTGCGTCCCACGCGTCACGAGATCATCCACCAGCACAGACATATAGGCCACGTCGCGGCCCGGCAGGAACGGCTGGCGGCCCGTCAGGCGGCACCCCACGTTGATCGCGGCCCACATCCCCTGAGCGGCGGCCTCCTCATAGCCGGACGTCCCGTTGATCTGCCCCGCCAGCCACAAGCCGGGCAGTACCTTGGCCTCCAGCGTGGGCTCAAGCTGTACCGGGTCCACATAGTCGTATTCGATGGCATAGCCGGGACGCACCATCTTGGCATGTTCGAGGCCGGGGATGCTGGCAATCATGGCAAGCTGCACATCCAGCGGCAGGCTGGTGGAAATGCCGTTGGCGTAGCATTCCTGCCCGTTCAACCCTTCCGGCTCGATAAAGACGTGGTGCCGCTCACGCTCGGGAAACCGCGCCACCTTGTCCTCCACGGAGGGGCAGTAGCGCGCGCCCGTGCCTTCAATGACGCCCGTGAACAGCGGCGAGCGGTCCATGCCCGATCGGATGGCGTCGTGCGTCCGCTCGTTGGTCCACGTCACATAACACGGCACCTGCGGCTGTCCGGGCTTTGGCCCGTAAAAGCTGAAGCCCGGAGCCGGATCGTCCCCGGGCTGTTCCTCCATTTGCGAAAAATCGATGGACGACCGGAGCAGCCGCGGGGTGGTCCCGGTCTTGAGGCGGCCCAGGGTGAGGCCGTGCTTCCGCAGCGAATCCGAAAGATTCATGGCGGCGGCATCGCCGAGGCGCCCGCCGGGAAAATGCGTGAGCCCCACGTGGATGAGCCCGCACAGGAACGTGCCCGTGGTCAGGATGACGTGCGGGGCCTCAAAGGTCTGCCCCAGCTCGGTGCGAACCCCGGCGGCGCGTCCGCCCCGCTCCAGCACCTCGTCCACGGTATCCTGCCAGATGGTGATGTCCGGCTCGGCGAACAGGGCGGCCTTCGCCGCCTCCATGTAGCTGTCGCGGTCGATCTGCGCGCGGGTGGCCCGTACGGCGGGCCCCTTGCTGGCGTTCAGCGTGCGGAACTGGATACCCGCCCTGTCGGCCCACAGGCCCATCATGCCGCCGAGGGCGTCGATTTCCCGGACCATATGCCCTTTGGCGAGCCCCCCGATGGCGGGGTTGCACGAAAGGTGCCCGATGCGATCCACATTGCCCGTGATCAGCAGCACGCGCTGCCCGAACCGCGCCAACGTCATGGCGGCTTCGCAGCCCGCATGTCCCGCGCCTACGACTATACAATCGAACATAAGCTTTTCCTTGGGAAAAAGCGGGGGAGGGAACCCCTTCTGGAGAGGGTTTCTCCCTCCCCCGTACCCCACCCTTCCCAAGACTTTCGACTGGTGGGGAGGGGACGCGAAAGGAGTATTCTTTGAAAAAGAAGCAGGGAGAGTCCCGGCTATACCGAAATGTTCCCTTTCAACAAGCCGCCGGGAGACGCCCATCAAGAAACAGCCTCCCAAGCCGCCCGCCCCTCCATCGAACAATACAAAAGCCTTTAGGAGGGAAAGGGGTCGGGTTTGGGGAGGGGGAAGCCCCTCTTCAGAAGGGTTCCCCCTCCCCAATCTTCATCATCCCCTAATCAAACAGCATCCGGGCGAGCACCTGCGCGTCGCCGATGGTGCGGGAAATGAGGGAGTATTCGTTGGCGAGATGATAGGTCGGCACGACGCTGGCCCAGACCGCAGCGGGGATGCCCATGTCGCGGAAGCCCACGGCCACGGTCCCGCCGCCGCTGCCGTCGCAGTGCGGCTCGATGCCGTAGATCTCACGGATACCGGCGGACAGGCGGAGCACCACTTCGCTGTCGGGAGGGGTTGCGGGCGACGCGGGCGCATTGGTCACCGTGGTGATATCCACGGTCACGCCATGACGCTCCGCCACGGCTTCCATGATCTCCCGGGCGGAGGCGAGCACGTCGTCGTGGCTGATGCCCGGCAGAATGCGGCAGTCGATGTAGAACACGTCCTTGCCCGGCAGGGAATTGATATTGGGGACGTTCTCTTCGTGGCGCGTCGGGACGAACGTGCAGCACGGGGGCTGGAACAGCGGATCGACCTGAGCATAGATGGATTCCAGATCCCGCACGTGCAGAATCATATCGGCGGCGGCGACCAGCGAGTTGCGGCCTTCCTGCGGGCGGGACGCGTGGCACTGATGCCCAAGCACCTCGACGCGCATCCACAGCTGGCCTTTCTCGGAAATTTCGATGGAGGAACCATCCGCCACGCCGTAATCGGGCACGACCACGAAATCGTCGGGGCCAAACAGATCGGCGTGGGTCTTGAGGATGTAGTGGATGCCGTAACGGCTGGAAGTCTCTTCGTCGGAAACGAAAATCAGGCCAAGGGAGAGGTCGGGGGTGATGCCCTGCGCCTTCAATTCCTGTGCAATGAGCAGGCCGCAAACGATGGCCTGCTGATTGTCCTCCACGCCACGGCCACGGATCTTGTCGCCGTCGACGACAACCTTCCACGGATCGGTCTTCCAGTAGGAAAGCTCTCCCGGAGGCACAACGTCCATATGCCCCAGAATCCAGAGCCGACGCGGCGACGCGCCGGGGATGCGCGCGACCACATTGGGGCGCACGCCGTCGGGGACCCGCGGGTCGGGCGCGTCAATGCGCAGGATGTCCGTTACGCCGAGCTCACGCAACAGCCCTTCCAGATACAGGGCTTTGGGCATTTCGCCCGTGCCGCCGTTCTCCGGGCCGAGAGCGGGGAGTTCCGTCATGCGGGTCTGGTATTCGATGACCTTGTCCCGCTGCTGTCCGATGGACTCAATAAGCCGAGAAAAACGTGTCATATGTTCCTCGTGTACGGCTTCGGAAAATAAGAAAGGGGGAAGACGAAGCCTCCCCCTGCCTTGGGAGAACGCCCTTCCCAAAGACGGGCGTTCTCAAAAAAATTGCGGTGCATACCCGCGAGCAAAACGCTTCCGAACGGCTTAACGACCCTTCGCAGCACGCTTGGACGCCTTCAACGGGTTGACCTTGGCGGCCTTGCCGCTTTCCGTCTTGATGTGGGTAGCAAAGTTGCAGCGACCGTCGAACCACTTCTTGGCGGGGTTCGGGTAGCTGCCACAGAACTGCTGCTCTTCAAACGTACGAACGCGATCACAGCCTTCGCACTTTTCAACGACGGGCTGCATCAGCATACCCTTCACTTCAACGCCCTGCTCAGTCTTGACGGCACCCACGAGGGTTTTTTCGTCGCTCATGATAACCTCCTGCGCGCCGGAGCGCGATTTTTTTACGTAAGAAACGAACTCTTTTATCCATATCAGCGGAAATGTCAAGACCCGTCCACGTGTTCCGGCGGCAAGTCCACCTCCGCAAAGGCAGGGCACCATGCGAAACAACACGGGATCCAGCCCGTTCCGCACCAAAGGCGCGTTTGCCTTTTCCCGACGTTTTGGGCAACGTAACGCAAGCCGATTTCACTTTTTCCCGAGGACAGCCATGCCCACGACCACCCTCCCCTATCGCTATACCCACGCCTCCACCGAATCCATGACCGGATACTTTTCCTGCGAGCCGCCGGAAGATCTCTGCTTTGAGGATGCGCTCGCCCGCCTTGAGGCCGCCCCTCTCGACGAATTTTTGCACCGCCATCTGCTGCGCCGCATCGCGGCCTTGCCCCCGGATGAAGCCGCCGCGCTGCGTACGCCTTCCCGTCCGGTGCTCATGGGCTTGCTCTGCGAAACGGCATTCCTGAACGCCGGACACGCCGGAATGCTGAACGGCGTCTCAGCCGGGGAACTTGAACGGCTGGAAGGGGCCACCCCCCTGCCGTACCTCAGCTTCGCCCGCAAATCCCTCACGAAAGAAGGGCAAGAGGAGCAAGCGAACCTTGCAGCATGGAACGCGCTGTTCAAAGAAAACCTTTCCCGGCACCATCCCCTGCCGCATCCCGACGACAACGATCTCCCTTTGCCCGCGTATGTGCGGAACGCGGAGCCGCCCAAACACGGACGCACGGCGGCGGAGGTTCACGCCGAGCGGGCTGTTCCCGGACAGCCCATCTGGTCCCGCCCCCCGGCCCAGCATACGGCGGCGGAAGCGCTGGCCTCGCTGGCCACCTGCGGCGTGATCGCCGGAACGGAAATGCGGCACGAATCCTCGCTCGCGCCCGTGGGGCTGCTGCGAAACTGGAACGTGGACATCGCCGTGCGCAACGGCAAGCTCGACTATACCCTGCAGGGGGAAGCCACCACATGGGGGCGCGGCCTGTCCATCGCCACGGCCCGGGCGTCCTACTCGATGGAGATGGTCGAGCGCGCTTCGGCCTATCTGTCCGTGGACGGGGACGCCATCACCGATCGCCTCCACCCCACGCCGATTGTCCGGGCCAGCCATGCGGAACTGCTGGCGCAAGGCCGGGCCGCCATCGATCCGCGCGGCCTGCCCATCGACGCCGAGTACAACGATCAGCCTCTTTACTGGATGGAAGGCCGCGGCGTTTCGGGCAGCGCGATACTCGTCCCGGTGCAGGCCGTGGGGTTGTTCTGCAATCTCGACGAGCCCGCTCTTTTTCTGTCGCCGGGTTCCACGGGCATGGCTTCGGGCAACACACTCGATGAAGCCAAGGTCGGCGCGCTCACTGAAATACTGGAACGCGACGCCGAAGCCACGGTACCGTGGCGGCGCGGCCAGTGCTTCGAGCTGCTCGCGGACGGCGAGCACCCGTTGGCGGTACTTCTCGCGGATTACGCCCGGCGCGGCATCCATGTCTGGTTCCGGGACATGACCACGGAATTCGGCGTCCCCTGCTACCAGAGCTTCGTAACCTGCGGCGACGGTTCCGTGGTTCGCGGAGCCGGGGCGGGGCTTTCCGGGGCAGGGGCTCTGCTCTCGGCGCTGACCGAGACCCCCTATCCGTATCCCAACGGCCCGGCTTCCGCGCCGGTTCCGGCTGGCCTCGCGCAGCGCCGCCTCTCCGAACTGCCCGATTACCGGCTCGGCTCGCCCTCCGACAACCTCCGGCTGCTGGAAGAAGTGCTCATCTCGCATGGGCACGCCCCCGTCTATGTGGAGCTGACGCGTGAGGATCTGGAGCTTCCCGTGGTCCGGGCCATCGTTCCGGGGCTCGAACTGACCGCCGACTTCGACGCCCATTCGCGCCCCTCCGTCCGTCTGTTCCGCCGCTACCTGGAAAAGGCGGGCTCATTTGAAAGGGAATAGGGAATTGGGGAGGGGGAGGAGAAACTTTCTGGAGAAAGTTTCTCCTCCCCCCCAAACCCCACCCCTCCACTTCAAAGACTTTCGTGTTTATCGAATCCCTGTTTCCAGCGTTCCACAAGGCGGATTACCGTTTGAAGCAGCATACAGGTCAAAGATGGAATACTCTGGACCGGGCCGACTCGTACTGATGAAAAGCCGAGCCGCCCGTTCCCCCTACCACCTTCTCCGCAATTCCCTTTTCTCATCATTCACGGTAGGGTGCCAAAACGCAACGGGGGACTTTCGCCCCGCCCTTCCCGACAAACCTCAAAGGGAACCGCGTTCCCTTTCCTCAGCAGATACCGGAGCCATCGTGACGCGCCGTTTTCTCTTTTTCCTGCCCGCGTTCCTCATACTGACCTGCACGGCGTATGCAGCGCCTCTTCAACCGGGCTTTAAAACCCTCGGCATCTGGGATCCAACCAAAAACGTGCGTCTGGACTTCGCCGTCTGGTACCCCAGCCGTTCCGCGCCCTTTCAGGTCAATTACGGAGACTGGAACTTCTCCGCCGCACGCGGCAGGCCTCCCGTGGAAGGAAAACACCCTCTCATCCTGCTCTCCCATGACAGCGCGGGCTCACGCTTTTCCCTGCATGAACTGGCATCGGAACTCGCCCGCAACGGCTTTGTCGTCCTGGCCTTCACGCATCCCGGCGACAATGTGGACGACATGGGAGCCCTTTTCATGCCCGTGCAGGTGACCGACCGGGCCAAGCAGCTCACACAGGCACTGGACATCGCCCTAGCCGATCCCGAGACGGCACCGCTCATCGATCCCGATCGCATCGGCGTCCTTGGCGTCGGCCCCGGAGGCACGGCAGCCATGCTCATCGCCGGAGCGCGGCTGGACGCGACCGGTTGGCCCATCTACTGCGCCGGAAAGGAAGAAAACGCCGATCCATACTGCACGCCGTGGGCACGGCAGCGCATGGGGGCTTTTTCCACCACTCCCAACCTTTCCGCACCCTACCGCGACAGGCGTGTCCGCGCCGCAGCCGCCGTTTCCCCTTCCTATGCCATGATGTTCACTCCCGCCAGCCTGTCCCGCATCCGGATTCCCCTTCTGCTGCTTCGTGCCGAGAGGACGCCTCTCTATACCCTTCAGCACGCGGAACGCCTCCTGAGCGCCATGCCCCAGCCTCCGCAGCTCGGCGTATTGCCCGATGCGGATACAGCCAGCCTGATGTCATCCTGCGGCGGCAATCTGGATCAGACGCTTCCTGAAATGTGCCTTGCCGTCTCCCCTTCGCGCCGGAAGGCCGTACAGGCAAAAATGGCCGCCGAATCCGCCGCCTTCTTCCTCAAATACCTTGGAACCCCCAACCCTCCACCGCTTCCTCCTGAACCCGAGGACAATCCCCAAATCACATCACATCCCGCCACGCCGGAAAAGAACGCGGCCCGCAAGAAGAAGCGGTAGAGATTCGGAGATGGACAAAAAACAAGTGCGGCCGTTGCCTCTGAAAAGGGAACGGCTACCGAGTGAAAAGCGGTCTTTGAAAACAAACACCCCGGACGGTTTCCGTCCGGGGTGTTTGTTTTCAAAGACCGCGCCGAGGGGGCAAAGGGGGCATGATGCCCCCTTGCCGCCGGAGGCGCATCTTATCGTATCGTTAAACCTAGTTCGCAGCCTTCTTGCTGACTTCTTCAGCGATCGCCGCAGGCACCTTTTCGTAGTGGTGGAACTGCATCGTGAAGGTCGCGCGGCCCTGCGTACGGGAACGCAGGTCCGTGGCGTAGCCGAACATTTCGGACAGCGGAACCTGAGCGCGGACAACCTGAGCGCCGGCGCGGGCTTCCATGGACTGCACGCGACCACGACGACCGTTGAGGTCGCCCATCACGTCGCCAAGGTAATCATCGGGGGTCACCACTTCCACGTCCATGTAGGGTTCGAGGAGAGCGGGGGTCGCCTTGTTCATGGCGTCCTTGATGGCCATCGAACCGGCCACATAGAAGGCCTGTTCGGAGGAGTCGACTTCGTGGTAGGAACCGAAGACCAGAGTGACCTTCACGTCCACAACCGGGAAGCCGGCGAGCACACCGGACTTCAGGGCGTCCTGAATACCCTTGTCGATGGAAGGAATGTATTCCTTCGGAATCACGCCGCCGGTGATCGCGTTGACGAACTCGTAACCCTTTTCCGGGTTGGGCTCGACTTCGATCACGCAGTGACCGTACTGACCGCGGCCACCGGACTGCTTGGCGTACTTCAGGTCGGACTTGCTGGGCTTCGTGATCGTTTCGCGGTAGGCAACCTGAGGCTTGCCGACGTTGGCGTTCACGTTGAACTCGCGGACCAGACGGTCAACGATGATGTCCAGATGCAATTCGCCCATGCCCGCGATGAGGGTCTGGCCGGTCTCTTCGTTGCCCTTCACGCGGAAGGACGGGTCTTCCTTCGCCAGCTTGTTGAGCGCGGCGGAGAGAGCGTCACGGTCGGTCTTCGTCTTGGGTTCGATGGCGACTTCGATGACCGGTTCCGGAATATCGAGGGATTCGAGCACCACGGGGCGCTTTTCGTCGCAGATCGTGTCGCCGGTGGAGGCAAGCTTCATGCCCACGAGGGCCACGATGTCGCCGGCGCCGGCGGACTTGATGTCCTCACGCTTGTTGGCGTGCATACGGAGCAGGCGGCCAAGGCGTTCCTTCTTGCCGGTGTTGGCGTTGTACAACGTGGAGCCGGCTTCAATCACGCCCGAGTAGATACGGAAGAAGGCCAAGTGGCCCACGAAGGGGTCGGAAGCCAGCTTGAACACGAGACCGGCGAGCGGTTCCTTGTCCGAGCTGGGGCAGACGATTTCTTCTTCCGGCTTGTCGGGGTTGTGGCCCACCATCTGATCGATATCGAGAGGAGAAGGCAGGTAGTTCACAACGGCGTCGAGCAGCGGCTGCACGCCGATGTTACGGAACGCGGTGCCGCACAGGACGGGCACGATGCTCTGACGGATGGTACCCTTGCGGATGCAGGAATTGATTTCCTCGACGGTCAGTTCATGGCCTTCGAGGTACTTTTCCATCAATTCTTCATCTTCTTCCGCCACGGTGTCCAGCAGCTCAAGGCGCTTTTCTTCGTAGAGATCCTTGAGATCCTCAGGGACTTCACCATAGGTGATCTGAAGGCCCTTGGATTCTTTTTCGAAGCGGACGGAGCGGCCATTGATGAGGTCGACAACGCCGTCGAACTTGTCTTCAGAACCGATCGGGATCTGGAGGCAGACGGGCTTCGCCTTCAGGCGGTCGCGGATCATGTCCACGCTGCGGAAGAAGTTGGCGCCGATGCGGTCCATCTTGTTGATGAAGCAGATACGGGGCACGCCGTAACGGTTGGCCTGGCGCCACACGGTTTCGGACTGGGGTTCCACGCCGGCGACGGCGTCGAACACGGCCACGGCACCGTCGAGCACGCGCAGGGAACGTTCCACTTCGATGGTGAAGTCAACGTGGCCGGGGGTGTCGATGATGTTGATCTGGTGATCAAGCCAGAAACAAGTCGTCGCGGCGGAAGTGATGGTGATACCGCGTTCCTGCTCCTGCGCCATCCAGTCCATCGTAGCGCCGCCCTCGTGGGTTTCGCCGATTTTGTGGTTTTCGCCGGTGTAGTACAGGATACGTTCGGTCGTCGTGGTCTTACCGGCATCGATGTGAGCCATGATGCCGATGTTCCGCATTTTTTCGATAGGTGCTAAACGAGACATGTTTCTCCCCGACTACCAGCGGTAATGCGCGAAAGCCTTGTTGGCTTCGGCCATGCGGTGGGTGTCTTCCTTTTTCTTCACGGCGCCGCCGCGGCTGTTGAAGGCATCCAGAAGCTCGGCGGCGAGCTTGTTGGACATGCCTTTTTCACCGCGGGAACGGGCGTAGGTGATCAACCAACGGATGGAAAGGGAGACCTGGCGGTCAGGACGCACTTCCATGGGCACCTGATAGGTGGCGCCGCCCACGCGGCGGGCCTTGACTTCGAGGTGGGGCTTCACGTTTTCGAGAGCCTTTTCGAAGGCGCGCAGCGCTTCTTCGCCGGTCTTTTCGGCGAGGACTTCAAGAGCGCCATAGAAAATCTTTTCGGCAGCGCCCTTCTTGCCGTCGTACATGAGACGGTTCACGAAACGGGCGGCCAAGCGGCTGCCATAAATCGGATCAGGCAGAACTTCCCTTCTGGGGATAGGACCTTTACGGGGCATGAAAATTCTCCGGGTAACGCGGACGCGCTACGTCAGGGGTTGCAGTGCTATGCGGTTTCCCGAGGCGGGGGCCGCCCGGGCTGCCTTGGTGTGTTCCCACTGCGCCCCTCCCGTTGCGGGGGGGCATGGACGCGCACCCATGGCATGACACTGTGATGCGAAAATTCGCAAAGACGGCGGATGCGCCGTCAGACCTCTTGCCGGGAAAGCTTTGCGGCTTAGGACTTCGGACGCTTGGCGCCGTACTTGGAACGACGCTGGCGGCGATCCTGCACACCGGAGGTATCCAGAGTACCACGGACGATGTGGTAACGGACACCGGGAAGGTCTTTTACACGGCCGCCGCGAATCATGACGACGGAGTGTTCCTGAAGGTTGTGGCCTTCACCGGGGATGTACGCGGTGACTTCGAGGCCGTTGGTGAGACGCACACGGGCGACCTTACGCAGAGCCGAGTTCGGCTTCTTCGGGGTCGTCGTGTACACGCGGGTGCACACGCCGCGGCGCTGGGGGCAAGCCTGCAGGGCCGGGGTCTTTTTGTGCTTCACAACCTTCTTCCGCGCGACGCGGATAAGCTGGTTGATAGTTGGCATCTGTTTTCCTCCATAGGAGTGGGTAAATGTTCCGAAAGGAGTCACTCCTACAATGGATATTTTTTGTTGTCAAGCCCATTTGCAAATCGGCGGGGCCCTTCCAGCCCCTCTCGGGGCGGAAAAGCCCGTCCCCCGGCTTCCCTCTCTCCGGCACCGGATAGGCGTCATGACTATCCATTTGAGCAATTCGCTTTATTTCATTGCCGATCACAAATCATTTCTGAACATGTTTGTTCAATCAACAAATTGAATGAATGCACAATCTATTTTTATGTGAAAAAATATTTTATCTTTCGTGAGAAAAAGCACCTTTTACATGCAAAAAAATCTTTTTTCACATGTAGTGTATTTTACAAAAGGCTATTGACCTGTTTTTTTGAAACATCATACGTTGCCAAAAAAGAGATAAGAAGGTCTCTATATTTTCTCTGTTTCTACTTTTCTTCTTGCCTTGTTTATGCCCATCTATAAACAGTGGAGGATACCACAATGGCTATTGTTGAAAAAGTTGACGGCTTCTTTATTCCCAACGTTACGCTTATTGGTGTAGGCGCCGCAAAAGCTATCCCCGAGCGTATCGTTTATTTGAATGCCACGAAGCCGCTGCTTGTCACGGACAAAGGTATCGTCCACACCGGCATCCTGAAACAGATTACGGATATCCTCGACGAAGCGGCGATGGAATACGCCATCTATGATGAGACGGTTCCGAACCCCACCGACCTCAATGTCGCCGCCGGCGTCGAACTGTACAAGAAAGAAGAATGCGACAGCCTCATCTCCATCGGCGGCGGTTCTTCCCATGACTGCTGTAAGGGCATCGGCCTCGTCGTTTCCAACGGCGGCAAGATCCACGATTACGAAGGCGTGGACAAGTCCACCAAAGCCATGCCCCCCTACCTCGCCGTGAACACCACCGCGGGTACGGCCTCCGAAATCACCCGTTTCTGCATCATCACCGACAGCGCCCGCAAAGTGAAAATGGCCATCGTCGACTGGCGCATCACCCCGAGCGTCGCCATCAACGACCCCATCCTGATGGTGGGTATGCCCCCGGCCCTGACCGCCGCCACCGGTATGGACGCGCTCACCCACGCGGTTGAAGCGTACGTCTCCACCGGCGCTACCCCGCTGACCGACGCCTGTGCCGAAAAGGCCATCAAGCTGGTTTCCGAAAACCTGCGCCGCGCCGTCGCCAACGGCAGCGACATCCACGCCCGTGAAGGCATGTGCTACGCCCAGTACCTTGCCGGTATGGCCTTCAACAACGCCAGCCTCGGGCACGTGCACGCCATGGCCCACCAGCTCGGCGGCTTCTACAACCTGCCCCACGGCGAATGCAACGCCATCCTCCTGCCCATCGTGGAAGAGTACAACCTGCTCGCCCATTTGGACAAATTCATCAACATCGCCAGGATGATGGATGAAAACATAGACGGCCTTTCCAAACGCGACGCCGCCGAACTGGCCATCTCCGCCATCCGCCGCCTGTCGCAGGATGTGGGCATCCCGGCCAGCATCACCGAGCTTGCCAAGCGGTACGGCAAGGAAGTCAGCCGCAGCGATATCCCGACGATGGTCGCCAACGCCCAGAAGGACGCCTGCGGGCTCACCAACCCCCGCAAGATGACCGACGCCGCTGTCCAGCAGCTGTATGAAATCGCGTTTTAAATGAAGTGAATATATCGGGGGAGGGCGCTTTTTGAAAAAAGCGCCCTCCCCCCGAGCCCCACCCGCAAAAACTTCGACTGGTGGGGAGGCAGCGCGGCAGAAGTTCCGTTGTGTGGAAAGAAAAGAACGAGCCGCTCATTGCTTCCTTTATATCTTTTTCTGTTGGAGAGGAGCGGCGGAATGCCATTCCTCAATTCACCCCTTCGAAATTTTCAGAGGAAAACTGTTCCAGAACTGCCCGGCGGCAACCTCCAACACCGGGCAGAGGACGCCGGTAACCGTCCGCAAGATGAAAAGGAAAAGGCCGGAACCCAACGCTGGGTTCCGGCCTTTTCCTGCATCGAAGGCTCCCCTTGCGGGGGAGCCTTCTCATCCGTCTATTCGGCGCCGCTCTCTTCCTGCGTGGCGGGTTCCACGATCACACGGCGGATTTGCTTGGCGTCGGCTTCGTCCACGATGAACCGCCAGCCGCCGCACTCGAAAATTTCTCCCTTCTCGGGAACATGCCCGGCTTCAAGGCACAGGTAGCCGCCGATGGTATCCACCTCGTCAGCCTCCAGATTGATGCCGAGTTCTTCCAGATCCTCAAGGTAGGCGCGGCCGGACAGCGCATAACGCGAATCCCCGAGAGGATGGATATCCTCTTCCTTGGGCGCGTCGTGCTCGTCTTCGATGTCGCCCACGATCTCCTCAAGGATGTCCTCGATAGTGGCGAGGCCGGACGTTCCGCCATATTCGTCCACGGCAATGGCGATATGGTTCTTGCGGGACCGGAACTCCTGAAGCAGCTCGCTCACGATCTTGGTCTCGGGTACAAAAAAGGGCGAACGCATGATTTCGTCCACCGCAGTATGGTGCTTGGCCGGATCGACGAGGAGGCTGATGAGATCCTTGGCGTAGGCGATCCCGATGATGTTGTCGCGCGTATCCTTGTAGATGGGCAACCTGGAATGTCCGGTTTCCAGAATGCACTGCGCCACCTCGCTCACGGGTGCGCCCGTAGGCATACAGTCGAAATCAGTTCGCGGGGTCATGATGTCCTGCACCTGTACATCGTCAAGGCGCAGGATGCTCAGGATCATGGAGCCTTCGGCGAGGTCCAGTTCCCCTTCGTCGCGGGCTTCCATGACGGCCTGCTCGATCGAGTCGCCCGAGCGGCCTCCGAACAGGTTGCAAACCCGATCCCACAAACTTTTGTCCGTACTTCGGTCCAAGCGTATCTCCTCAGGTAAAGGTGGAGGGACGACGGCGTTCCTGCCGGGCAGGGGCTGCGCCTGATCCCTGAGTGGAACTCACGTACACTATTCCATGCGTCTTTGCTACCGGCGGCGCGCCTCCCGGACGCCCTTCGCGGGGCCCCGGCAACGCCTTGCGCGACATGCTCTTTTCTTTATAGCCATTCCTGAATCGATACGCAACGTGTCGGGCCCTATGCCTTGCGCGTAAACATCCAGATCGCGCACAGCATGGATACCGCCGTGATCGCGGCGATCCGCGCGCTGCTGTCCAGTGCCGCACTCATGGTGATATCCTTGAGGAACAGCCCCTGAAGAATCACGATAAAATGCCGCAAGGGGTTAAGCTGGCTCAGATCCTGTAAGAACATCGGCATGTTGTTCACGGGCGTCATGAATCCCGAGAGCAGGATGCACGGCACGCCCACGGTGAAGCACCCCAAGAAAGCCTGCTGCTGCGTGGAGGCGAACGAGGACACCATAAGCCCGATGCTGCTCACCGAAAGCGAGAACAGCAGCATGGTCACGTACAGCACCGCCACAGACCCCACAAACGGCACCTTGAAGAACCCGATTATGGAGAAAAAGAAAATGGTCCCGTGCACAAGGCCGACCACGCAGCCGGGGATCAGCTTTCCGCAGGCGATCTCCACCGGGCTCGCGGGCGAGACGAGCATCTGGTCGAACGTGCCGAGCTCCCGTTCCCGCGCCACGGTCAGGCCGGTAATGATCATCCCCATCAAGAAGTTGATCGTGCCGATCAGGTTCGGCAGGATGAACCAGCGGAAATCGAGGTTCGGGTTGAACCAGTTCAGCTCCTCGACCTCGACGCGGGAAGGCTTGGCCTGCACGAAAGCGGGCGTCGCCGTTGCCAGCCCCTGTACGATCTGCTGGACATACTGCGTCAAAATCTGGGCGGTGTTGGATCGCCGCCCGTCCAGCAACAATTGCACTTCGGCGGGCACGCCCCGCTCCACTTTGGCGGAAAAGTCGTTCTGGAAGTGCATCACCACCAGCACGTCCTGACGGTTGATGGCTTCTTCGGCCTTCTTGAAATCGTCCTCGAACGTGATGTGCCTGAAGGTCGGCGAACCGCGCAGCCGGCTGATGACCTCCTGGCTCCAGTACCCCGAGTCTTCGTTGATCACCACCACGTCCACGTTCTTCACTTCCATCGTGGCCGCCCACGCAAAGATGAATATCTGGATGACCGGCGGGATCAGCACCATGAACCGGCTCTGCCGCGTGCCCATGAGCACCAGCAGCTCTTTCCGCGCAATCGCAAGGATACGGCGAAGCGTTCGCATCATAAAATAGACCTCCGGTAACAGGCGGCGCCCATTGCCCCTTCATTGGAGAAAGGCAAGAAGCTGGAGGGGCTCCCTTTTTCCGGAAACCCTCTCCCAAGGTTCACACATCCAACCGCTTCACCAGCTTCCTGTACGTGATGACCAAAAAGGCGGCGCCAAGCCCGAGCATAAAGGCCATGCGCGGAAGGAACACGGGCCAGATGTCCCCGGCAAGGAAGACCGTCTGAAGCGCCGTGTTGAAATGCCGCGCGGGGATGGCCAGCGTAAGGTATTGCAGCGCGTCGGGCATACTGTTGATGTCAAAAATGAACCCGGACAGGATGACGGCGGGCAGAAAGCCGGTGATCAGCCCGGTCTGGGCGGCAAGAAGCTGCTGCTTGGTGAGAATGGAAATGAGCAGCCCCTGCCCAAGCGCGGGCATGAGGAAGGTGCTCGACAAGACAAACAGGGCAAACACCGATCCGCGCAGGGGAACCTCAAACAGGAACACCCCGGCCAGCGCGCAGATGGTCATGGAAAACATGCCGAGGAAGTAATACGGGATAAGCTTTCCGAGCAGGATCTGCATCCGGGTCACGGGCGTGGCGAAAAGGGATTCCATCGTTCCCCGCTCGTACTCGCGGGCAATGACCAAGGCCGTGAGCATGGTCCCGATGAGCGTCATGACGATGGTGATGGAGCCGGGCACCAGATACCAGCGGCTCTTCGCCGCCGGGTTGAACCAGTAGCGCGGGGCCACGTCGACGGGCTGCTTCCGGATGGTCCCGCCGGGCGTGCGGGTCTGCTGCCAGTTGGCGATGACGCCTTGGCTGTAGCCGCGTATGAAGTTCGCCGTGTTGGGCTCGCCTCCCGACACGATCACCTGAATGGGGGCGACGGCCGCCTTGCCCTGCCCGCCAACGAGCAGCGCCTCAAAGTTGTAGGGAATGACGATGAAGCCCGAAATCACGCTGTCGCGCATCATACGCCCGGCTTCGGAACGCGACCGGGCCTGATGGACCCGGAAGTTCGGGGAGTGGGCGAAATTTTCCTGTAATTGCAGCCCGGACTGGCTGTTGCTTTCGTCGAGGATCACGATGTCCATGACCCCGGCGTCCAGCGTAATGCCGTAACCGAACAGCAGCAGGAAGATCATGGGCAGGATTGCCGCGACCAGATAAGAGGACGGATCACGGATGATCTGCTTGCTCTCCTTGCCCATGAGCGCGAAAAGCTGCGCGAGCCACTGGAACACGGGCCGTGCCCGGCCCGGATCGGCATTGCTCATGCGTGACCTCCCTTGCGCTGCACTTCCTCAATATACGCGATGAACGCCTCTTCGAGCGTCATGTCCGCCGCACCGCCGTTTTTCACCGCTCCGGGCGCTTTGCCCTTGAGCTCGTCGGGCGTGCCCCGCGCAATGATGCCGCCCTGAAACACCAGCGCGATTTCGTCGCAATATTCGGCCTCTTCCATAAAGTGGGTCGTGACGAGCACCGCCACACCGTTCTGGGTCATGGCGTTGATGTGCTTCCAGAATTCCCGGCGCGTCCGGGGGTCGACGCCCGATGTCGGTTCGTCGAGGAACAGCACGGGCGGCTCGTGCAGCGTGGCGCAGGCCATGGCAAGCCGCTGCTTCTGCCCGAGCGGCAGATTGAACGCCCGGACGTCCCGGAACGTTTCCAGATCCAGCGCCTCGACAAGCTGTTCGATACGCGGCTTCACCCTGCCCCGTTCCAGCCCGTACAGATCCGCCATGAGCCGCATGTTCTGCTGCACGGTCAGTTCGCCGTAGAGGGAAAATTTCTGCGCCATGTAGCCGAGTTTGGCCCGTGCGGCCCCGCCAGCGGTGAGCAGGTTCATGCCCGCGACGAAGCATTCGCCCTCGGTGGGGCGGGACAGGCCGCACAGCATCCTGAACGTCGTGGACTTCCCCGCCCCGTTGGGGCCAAGCAGCCCGAAGATACGCCCCGGCTGCACCTCGAACGTGATGTCGTGCGCCGCGACGAATGTTCCGAACTTCTTGGTCAGGCTCACGGCGCGGATCACAGGCTGTGCGGCGGGAGCGGGGTGCGGGGTGGAACCGCCGGGGGAAGGGAGGAGAAACTTTTCTGGAGAAAAGCTTTCTCCTCCCTTCCCCCGGGCCCCCATCCCTCCTCTTCCAAAGACGTTTGCGCTTATCGAATCCCTGTTCCCATACTTCCCCGAAGGCGGAGAGGCCGAAGATGGCTCTGTTGAGGAGGCATCCGCGACGGCGGGATTGCTCAGCTTGGCATTCTCTTCCGCATGAGAGCCGCCTGCCCCTGCCGATTCAGCGGAAGGCCGAGAGGCGGCCCCGCCTTCCGAAAGGCCCCCCGCCTCCCGCCCGCGTGTGAAAATCTTGGGAAGGGGAAGGGAGGGGGTCCGGGGGAGGGAAGGGGATAACCTTTCTCCTGAAAAGTTTCCCCTTCCCTCCCCCGGATCTTCCGCCCCACCCCTGCCGCTCACAGGCAAAAACGGGGAAGGCCGCTGATCCATGCCGCCCACGGCGTCGATGTAGGCGTCCTCAAGACGCGGCTCGACGGGATGCAATTCAACACCTTTGCGGGAAAACGGGCCGTCGTGCGGATTGCGGAGCACCACGCGGATACGGTTGCCCTGAATGAGCGCATCGCGGATATCCGGCTCCTGCTGCCAGCGGGCCAGCATCGCCCGCGCTTCGCCGGACGGCGGCACGAAGGAAAAGACGCGCTTCGCCACCCGGCCCGTAAACCCGGCGGGCGGCCCCTGATACACAAGGCTCCCCTGATCGAGCATAAGCACGTGGGCGCAGCGCTCGGCCTCATCCATATAGGCCGTAGACCAAAGCACCGACATGCCGCCCACGGCGAGCTCGGACACCATTTTCCACAACTCGCGCCGGGAAAGCGGATCGACGCCCACCCCCGGCTCATCGAGCAGCAACAGGCGGGGCGTGGTCAGCAGCGCGCAGGCAAGGCCGAGTTTCTGCTTCATGCCGCCGGAAAGCTTTCCCGCCAGCCGATCAGTAAACGGCTTCAACGCCGTGAACGTCAGCAGCTTTTCGAACATGGCCTGACGCGCCGGGCCTTCAAGCCCGCGCAGTTCGGCATGGAGGTTAAGATTGTCGATGACGGACAGATCTTCATACAAACCGAAACGCTGCGGCATATACCCGACATCGTGGACGGCTTCGTCCGACGCCTCGGAGCCGGGCACGCGCCCGAGCACTTCCACGCTGCCGGAGGTCGGCAGGAGCAACCCGGCCAGCAAGCGCATGAGCGTCGTCTTACCCGCGGCGTCCGGGCCCACAAGCCCCACGACCAAACCGGAGGGGACGTCCGCCGTCAGGCTGGAAAGCGCGGGAGGCGTACCCGGCGGCACGTCAGGAAAAACCTTGGAAACGCCCTGAAGCCGGATCACAGCCTGCGGGGAAGGGCTCACGGCTTGCCTCCGTCCTTGCGGAGCGTCACGGTGACGGGCATCCCCTGCCGCATGACGTTGTCGGGATCGTCGGCGATGACGCGGAAACGGAAGACCAGATCATTCCGCACTTCCTTGGTTTCCACGGTCTTCGGCGTGAATTCGGCGGTCGGTGAAATAAAGCCGATGCGTCCCCGGTACGTTTTGTCCGGCGTGGCGTCGATGGACAGGAGCACCTCCTGGCCGGGCCGGATGTTCCCAAGGTTCGGCTGCGTGACATAGGCCCGTATCCACACGGGATTGTTCAGCGTCACGGTGTAGACGGTCTGCCCGCCCTGCACCACCGCGCCGATCTCGTGCACGCGGGTCAGGACCACGCCGTCCTGCGGGGCGAACAGCTCGGTATCCTGCAAATTCGTCGTTGCGCGGGCGAGTTCGGCACGGGCGGCCTCCACCGCCGCCTTCTGGCGCTCAACATCTTCGGAGCGGTATCCGCTCTCCATGAGCTGCAACTGTTCGCGGGCGGCGTTGCGGCGGGACAGCGCATCACCATAGGACGCGCGCGCCTCATCAAGCGACTGCTGCGAAACGGCGTTCTGCTGCCGCAGCCGCTCAACGCGCCGCAGGTTGCTGGCGGCGTTCGCGTATACGGCCTGCGCCCCGCTCAGGGTGGCGCGCGCCTGCTCGATGTCTTCCGTGCGATACCCCGCAACCATCTTCCTCAATTCGATTTCCTGCATGGAAAGCTGGGCGGCGGCCTGATCAAAGACCTCTTCATACGGTTTGGCATCAAGGCGCGCGAGGCGTTCCCCCGTTTTCACCGCATCACCCTCTTCTTTAAAGAGTTCGGTCACGCGCCCGCCCACGCGAAAACCGACATCCACCTGCCGGATGTCCACGTTGCCGTACAGCGTCAGCAGATCCGAAGGCTGCCGCTTCCCGTCGTACAGCCACCAGATGCCTCCGGCGGCGCAGGCAAGGACAACGAGAATCACAATGATGCGCTTCAACATGGATGCCTCCGACATGAAGAATCAGAATGAAAGAAACCGGGGGCGCGGGAGCCGCAGCCCTCCCCCGGATCAAATGTTCCGGGACGCCATTCGCGAACGGCTCGCAACAATCTGCCTTGAATACAAGAATAGGAAAAGGATAATATCAAGTCAAATTAAAATTTCAATTTAAAATTTGACTTGTCGCCCAATTTTTCCTAAAAAAAGCCATGATGAACAAAACCAATCCCCCTCAGCGCCCCAAACGCGCGCAACGGAGCGACGGCCGCTCAACGCGGGCCGTTGTCCTTGAGGCAGCAGGCAAGGTCTTTGCCGAACGGGGCTTCGCCGAAGCCACCAGCAAGGAAATCTGCGAACGGGCGGGAACGAACGGCGCCGCCGTGAACTACTACTTCGGCGGCAAGGAAGGCCTGTACGAGGAAGTGCTGATCGAGGCGCACCGGCAAATGCTGAGCCTGGAGGATTTGAACCGGATCATCACTTCCGAGGCGACGCCGGAAGAAAAGCTCCGTGTGTTCCTGAAGCACATCATCCGTACCGCCATGAACGCTTCCGAGCTCTGGGGGATCAGGATATTCCTGCGCGAACTGGCCTCGCCCTCGCCCTTCGTGCCCAAATTCATCACAACGGCGGTATTCCCGAAATCCCAGAAACTCCGGGAACTGATACGGGACATCACGGGCCTTCCACCGGATTCCCCGGCGATGCAACGGGCAACCGCCCTTGTCGCCCTCCCCTGCATGGGGCTCATCCTCTTTCCGGAAAAGCTACGCACCCTCATGCTTCCCGCCACTGCCGGCGATGCGGAGGGCCTGCTTGAAGACATGCTGGCGTATATGCTCGGCGGCCTTCGCGCCTTGGGGGAAACGGCCCGGTAGGGCATTTGGTATTTGGAGGGGGCGGGGGAAACTTTCTCTAGAAAGTTTCCCCGCCCCCTCCAAACCTCCCCCCCCCCTTCAAAGACTTTCCTCCTTACCGAATCCCTCTTTGCAGCTTTCCCTGCGGCGGAACGGCTTGCCGCTTTTGGCTGATAGGCAATGTCTTGAAAGTGGGGCCCTGAAAAAATCTGCTTCAGGAAATGCAGGAGAAGGGAAAGAACGCGAGCCGTGCTGGTGGCATTGAAAAAGGGAGGAAACATGTTCCCTCCCTTTTCACAATGGCTAAAGGACGTTCAGGAGAAGGCTTCAAAAAAAGACCCCTCCCCCGGTGAACTTACATTTGCTTGGCGTCCCGAAGCATTTTCACTGCGCAGAAGTTGCCGCACATGGCGCACGCTTCCTCATGTTTGTGGGGTTCGCGGCGCTTGTCGAGGATAGCAGGGTCGATGGCGGCTTCGCGCATGGCGGGCCAGTCAAGGGCCATGCGGGCCTTCGCCATCTTGGCTTCGCGGGCGAGCGCATGGGGGCGGCCAAGTGCCACTTCCCCGGCCTGCGCGGCCACGCGGGAAGCCATGATGCCCTGCCGCACGTCGTCCATATCGGGCAGGGTCAGATGCTCGGCGGGCGTCAGGTAGCACAGGAAGTCGACGCCCACGCGTACGGCCATGGCTCCGCCGATGGCTCCGGCGATGTGGTCATACCCCGGCGAGGAGTCGATGGTCAGGGGTCCGAGCACGTAGAGCGGCGCGCCGTGGGTCATCTTTTTGATGCTGATGATCTGCGCCTCGACTTCGTTCATAGGCACATGGCCGGGGCCTTCGATCATGCACTGCACGCCGTATTCGAGGCCGCGCTTGGCAAGCGCGCCGAGGGTCATGACTTCTTCCCACTGGGCGGCGTCGCCCGCGTCGCATCCCGCGCCGGGGCGCAGGCCGTCGCCGAGCGACAGGGTCACGTTGTACTTGCGGGCCAGTTCGAGCAGGCGGTCATACCCTGTCAGCAGCGGGTTTTCCTTGTCGTTCTTGAGCATCCAGCGGGCGAGGATCGAACCGCCGCGCGACACGATGCCAAGGGCTCGCTCGCCGCGTGCGGCCCACTCGGCCCCGCGCCGGGTCAGGCCGCAATGCAGGGTCATGAAGTCCACGCCCTGCTCCGCCTGCATTTCGACTTCGGCGAACAATTCTTCGGGATCGATGTCGGCGGGATCGCGATCCCTGTCGATGTAGCGCTGCGCCACCGAGTACAGCGGCACCGTGCCGAGTGGCAGCGGCGTGCGCGAGAGCATATCCTTGCGGATCGCCACGAGATCACCGGCAATGGACAGATCCATGACCGTATCGGCTCCGGACTCCTGTGCGACTTCAAGCTTGCGCATTTCGCAGCCGGGGTGATTCTGGAAAGGCGAGGTCCCGATGTTGGCGTTGACCTTCACCCGGCTCGGCTGCCCGACGAGAATGGGCTTGACGTTGGCGTGATTGGGGTTGCCGAGCAGGACCATGGTCCCGGCTTCGATGGCCGAAGTGATGGCTTCCGGCGTCAATCCCTCGTACTCGGCCAGCGCGGGCAAATGCGCGGCGAGCAGGCCCTGAAGGGCCGCATTTTGAGTGATGATGGACACTAAAGACTCCTCATTGAATTTGCCGGGGCAGAAGAGCTCTCCGGCAGCTAAGGGGTACGGCTTCCGCTACCCGGCCATTGTGCCGCAGGAAACCGAACTCCGCAAGCGTTCAACGCGTATGATAAATCATTCTGCGCTGGTGTGCGGCCTTGCCTTCTCAGGCGTCCGGCCTTACTTTTTGGAGAAATGCAAGCAATCCGGAACGCGCTGCGCCCTTCTGGGGCAAGCGCGGAGCGCCGTCCGCGGCGTGCCGGAAAGGAGTTTCCCCATGCCTTCATTCTCAAAACTGCTGACAGGAGCCCTCATGAGCCTCTTCCTGGGAGTCGCGGCCGGGGCTGCGATCGCCGCCCCTTCGCCGTCATCCGGGGCTTCCGATATCGTCCCGGTCATCCCCGATCCGCTTTCCGGGAAAGAGGAGCAGGTCACTAAATTGCCCAACGGTTTGTCCGTGCTCATCCTGAAGGATACCCGCTTCCCCCTCGTCTCCACCCGCCTCTACGTGCACGCCGGTTCCTCGTATGAAACGCCGGATCAGGCGGGCATCAGCCACGTGCTCGAACATATGGTGTTCAAGGGCACGGACAGCCGCCCCAAAAGCGCCATCAGCCAGGAAGTGGAATCCGCGGGCGGCTATCTGAACGCGGCCACGAGCTATGACTATACGGTATACATCACCGACATGCCCGACCGCCACTGGAAGCTCGGCATGGACGTAGTCCGCGACATGGCCTTCCACCCCACGCTCGATCCGCAGGAACTGGAATCCGAAAAGAACGTCATCGTCGCGGAACTCCAGCGCGGCGAGGACGATCCGGGCAGCCGGATGTTCAAAACCCTGTTGGCGGATACGCTGAAGGGCACCCCGTACGATCGCCCCATCATCGGCTATGAGAAGACCATCCGCGCCCTGACCACGCAAAACCTGCGCGATTATATCGCCAAGTACTACCAGCCGCAGAACATGCTGCTCGTGGTCGTGGGCAACGTCGATCCCGCCGAAGTGCTCGCCGAAGCGGAAAAGATGTTCGCGCCCTATAAGAATACCGCCCCGCTCAAGGAAGTCATGCCCTACGAGGCCGACCGCCTCCCCCTGCCGGGCAGCAAGCCCGCGCTGGTAGTACAGCCCGGCCCGTGGAACAAAGTCTATCTGGCCGCGGCCCTGCCCGTCCCCGGTTCGTCGAGCTACCAGTCCGCCACGCTGGACGTGCTGGCCTATCTGCTCGGCGGCGACCGCACCAGCCTGTTCTACAAAACCTATAAATATGAACGCCAGCTTGTGGACAGCATCAGCGTCTCCAATGTGGGCTTCGAGCGCATCGGCGCGTTCGTGGTCACGGCGGAGCTTGACGCGGACAAGGTGGAGCCGTTCTGGACCTCGCTCACCAAGGATTTCGCCGCGCTGGACGCTTCAACGTTCACTCCGGAGCAATTGGAACGCGCCAAGCTGAACCTTGAAGACGATCTGTACCGCTCCAAGGAAACGCTGTCCGGCCTTGCCTCCAAGATCGGCTACTTCCAGTTCTTCATGGGCGGCGATCAGGGCGAACGGAACGCCATTGAGGCGCTCCGCAACGTGGACAACGGTATGCTCAAGCAAGTGCTGGCGGCGTGGGTGCAGCCCGATCGCCTGACCACCGTGGTCCTGCCGCCCAAGGACGCCAAGATGCCGGACATGCAGGCCATCCTCGACAAGGAATGGAAGTCCGGGGCCAAGGCTTCCGCAGCGAAGACGGCGGAAGCCGGCAAGACCGAGGTCATCGATCTCGGCAAAGGCCGTACCGTGGTGCTCATCCCGGACAAGACCCTGCCCTACGTTTCCGCGAACCTGACCTATTCCGGCGGCGACGCGTTGCTGAAGCCTTCCGAACAGGGCCTCTCAGCGCTCGTCTCCAACGTGCTGACCAAGGGCACTGCGAAGCGCAGCGCTACCGAAATGCAGGCGTTCCTTGCCGATCGCGCGGCGGGGCTTGCGGCTTCGGCCGGGCGCAAGACCTTCTCCGTAAACCTCACCACGCCCGCCCGTTTCAACAAGGATCTGTTCGATCTGCTCGGCGAGGTGGTCACGGCCCCCGCGTTCAGCAAGGACGAAACCGCCCGCGGCATCAAGGATCAGCTCGCGGCCATCAAGTCCCGCGAAGACCAGCCCCTCGGGCTCGCCTTCAGGAAGCTGCCGCCCTTCCTCTTCCCCGGCAGCGTGTACGGCTACCTCCAGCTCGGAGAGCCGGAAAACGTGCAGAAATACGATGAGACCCAGCTCCGCAGCTTCTGGAACCGCCAGAAGGCCCGCCCGTGGGTGCTCGCCGTGTCGGGCGATTTCGACCGCGATCAGATATTGGCGTTCGCCAAGAGCCTGCCCGCTCCCGATCAGAGGAAAGTGGACGTGCCCGTCCCCGCGTGGGGCACGAGGCCGGAACTCGACATCCCCATGCCGGGGCGCAATCAGGCCCACCTCATGCTGATCTTCAAGACCGCGCCCGATACCAGCCCGGATACGCCCGCGCTGGATCTGCTCGAAACGTCGCTCGGCGGCATGGGCGGCCCCCTTTTCCGCGATCTGCGCGACAAGCAGGGCCTCGGCTACACCGTGACCGCCTTCAACCGCCAGACCTCGGAAAACGGGTACATGGTCTTCTACATCGGGACCGAACCCGGCAAAATGGCGCAGGCGGAAGAGGGATTCAAGCGGATCATCAATGACCTGCATCAAAAGCTCCTGTCGGAAGAGGATGTTAACCGGGGCAAGAACCAGCTCGAAGGCGACTACTACCGGAACATGCAAAGCCTCGGCAGCCGTTCGGGCGAAGCCGCGGCCCTGACGATGGAAGGCTATCCGCTCTCCTTCACCAAGGATCAAATAGAAAAGAGTAAAAACGTAACCCCTGAACAACTCAGGGAAATCGTCAAAAAGTACCTGAATGTCGACTCGGCATACACGATAAAAGTCTTGCCTTAATTCTCAAAGCACCCTATAGATTCGGTCGCGGGTTCGGAAACGGCCCCGCACCCGAATCCGCTGGTCGGATTTGTGGGGTTGCCTAGATAACGGCAGACAGGCCAAAGCCCGTTTTCCGATTATTTTTGCGGCGGGGACGTTTTTTTGCTTGCCAAACCCAAATGGATTGTGTAAGAGCTAGTCCCTGTTGCTGGTGTAGCTCAACTGGCAGAGCAGCTGATTTGTAATCAGCAGGTTGCGGGTTCGAGTCCCATCACCAGCTCCAGCAAAAGCCGTAAGGCTTCCGGTTCGCCGGTTGGAGCACAAGCGGAAGCGATTCCGCGCGCATCGACAAAAACAGATTGCAATGGCCCTGTTTTTGTCTTCCTAAAGTGGAGGGGTTCCCGAGTGGCCAAAGGGAACAGACTGTAAATCTGTCGTCGTGAGACTTCGGAGGTTCAAATCCTCCCCCCTCCACCAGATGAAAAAAGCTGACACGGCTGTAGGAGACAGGTAAAAACTGTCAGGGGACTACGGCATACAGGCGGGAATAGCTCAATGGCTAGAGCATCAGCCTTCCAAGCTGAGGGTTGCGAGTTCGAGTCTCGTTTCCCGCTCCACACCTGCCTCTTCCTCACCTCCCCCATTTCGCCGTGCCTAACGTATCGGGATGCCAGAGCGCTGCCAGATTGATGGCTAGTGATGGATGGTCTTGTGACGCCACAGGCTCTGTCCCATAAAAATCCGTTATCTTCTGCAACCAAGAAGGGAGACCGTCATGGGTAAGGAAAAATTTACGCGTACCAAGCCTCATATGAACATTGGTACTGTCGGTCACATCGACCACGGCAAGACCACTCTGACTGCCGCCATCACCAAAGTCGCTGCTATGAAGCAGGGCGGTAAGTTCATCGCGTACGACGAAATCGACAAGGCTCCGGAAGAAAAGGAACGTGGTATCACCATTTCCACCGCCCACGTCGAATACGAAACCGACAACCGTCACTACGCTCACGTGGACTGCCCCGGCCACGCCGACTACATCAAGAACATGATCACCGGTGCCGCTCAGATGGACGGCGCGATCATCGTGGTTGCCGCCACCGACGGTCCCATGCCCCAGACCCGTGAGCACATCCTGCTCGCCCGTCAGGTCGGCGTGCCTCACCTCGTCGTGTTCATGAACAAGTGCGACCTCGTCGACGACCCCGAACTGCTCGAACTCGTCGAAATGGAAGTCCGCGAACTGCTGAGCTCCTACGGCTACCCCGGCGATGAAATCCCGGTTGTCCGCGGTTCCGCTCTGAAGGCTCTGGAATCCGATAGCGCTGATTCCCCTGACGCCCAGTGCGTGCTCGAACTGCTCGCCGCTTGCGACAGCTACTTCCCGGATCCGGTCCGCGAAACCGACAAGCCCTTCCTGATGCCCATCGAAGACGTGTTCTCCATCTCCGGCCGCGGTACCGTGGTCACCGGTCGTGTGGAACGTGGCATCATCAAGGTCGGCGAAGAAGTCGAAATCGTGGGTATCCGTCCCACCGTGAAGACGACCTGCACCGGCGTCGAAATGTTCCGCAAGCTGCTCGATCAGGGCCAGGCCGGCGACAACATCGGCGCTCTGCTCCGCGGCACGAAGCGTGACGAAGTGGAACGCGGCCAGGTTCTCGCCGCTCCCAAGAGCATCACGCCCCACAAGAAGTTCAAGGCTGAAGTGTACGTTCTGTCCAAGGAAGAAGGCGGCCGCCATACCCCGTTCTTCACCGGCTATCGTCCTCAGTTCTACTTCCGTACCACCGACATCACCGGTATCATCGCTCTTGAAGAAGGCGTTGAAATGGTTATGCCCGGCGATAACGCTACCTTTAATGTCGAGCTCATTCACCCCATCGCCATGGAAAAGGGCCTCCGCTTCGCTATCCGCGAAGGTGGTCGTACCGTCGGCGCTGGTGTTGTGACGGAAATCGTGGAGTAAAGCCATGCGCGTCAACATCCTGCTCGCTTGCACCGAATGCAAGCGCCGCAATTACGCCACGGTCAAGAACAAGAAGAACACGACCGGTCGTGTCGAACTGAAAAAGTTCTGCCCCTGGTGCAGAACCCATACGGTTCACCGCGAAACCCGGTAGTGACTTCATAAACGCAGGGCAGTAGCTCTAACGGCTAGAGCGGCGGTCTCCAAAACCGCATGTTGGGGGTTCGAATCCCTCCTGCCCTGCCATTTTCATTTCTGCAGGAACGTATCATGACCAAGAAACCGACGACAGCACAAGAAGAAAAATCCGAAGGCATCGTTGCCAAGGCGAAAGCGTTCAGGAACTATCTTGAGCTGTCCAAGACTGAGCTTCGCAAGGTGACCTGGCCCACGGTCAAGGAAACCCGTACGACCAGTCTGGTGGTGTTGGCCTTCGTCGTTGTCATGGCGATCTTCCTCGGCGTTGTGGATCTCGGGCTCTCCAAACTCATCTCCTTCATTCTCGCTGCTTAATGGAGAAGCCCATGATCGAAGAAAACAATGCGTCCTCAGGGGCGGTCGAATCGTCTGCCCAACAGTCCCAAGCAGAAGCAAAACCCGCGCAGTCAGAATTGACTGCGCAGGACATTTTGGCGGCGTCCACAGTTCAGACCGAGTTGAGCGCGGGGAACCAGGATACCGGGAAATCCCGCTGGTACATCGTGCACACCTACTCCGGCTTTGAACAGCGCGTAGAGGCCACCATCAAGGAAATGATGCGCAACGCCCAGGACAACGGCCTCATCCATGAGGTTGTGGTTCCGACCGAAAAGGTCATCGAACTGGGCAAAGGCGGTGCCAAGCGTACCACCACGCGTAAGTTTTATCCCGGTTACATCATGCTCCGCATGACCATGACCGATTTTTCATGGCACCTCGTGCAGAGCATTCCCAAGGTGACGGGATTTGTGGGCGGCAAAAAACCGTCCCGCTCCCATGAAGGACGAGGAAGCGGCCCGCATCCTTTCCCTCATGGAAACCCGCCAGGAACAACCCCGTCCCAAGTTCAGCTTCGAGCGGGGCGACGACGTGCGCGTCATCGACGGGCCTTTCGGCGGCTTCAACGGCGTTGTTGAAGACGTGAACTACGACAAGGCAAGCTTCGGGTGTCCGTGTCCATCTTCGGCAGACAGACCCCCGTGGAACTGGATTTCATCCAGGTCTCCAAGGGATAACGATTGCTTGCAGTCTGCGGCCCCATGTGCCGTATTAATAGAGGTTGAAAGACAATGGCCAAGAAAGAAGTTGCCAAAATCAAGTTGCAGATTCCCGCTGGCGCTGCGAACCCTTCGCCGCCGGTAGGTCCCGCCCTCGGTCAGCACGGCCTGAACATCATGCAGTTCTGCAAGGAGTTCAACGCCCGCACCATGGAACAGAAGGGCATGATCATTCCCGTGGTCATCACCGCTTATGCTGACCGTTCCTTCACCTTTATCACCAAGACCCCGCCGGCCGCCGTGCTGGTAATGAAGGCGGCCAAGGTGGAAAAGAGGTTCGGGCGAACCCAACCGTACCAAGGTGGGCAGCATCACGATGCAGCAGGTTGAAGAGATCGCCAAGCTGAAGCTCCCCGATCTCAACGCCAACGGCATGGAAGCCGCCGTCAAGTCCATCATGGGTACCGCCCGCAGCATGGGCATCGAGATCAAGTAAGGATCTCCACCGCGTCAGTCGTACTGCCCTTCCTTGCATCAAGGATTCGGCAGGAGATGTTGGAAGACCAGCTTTTGAAAGGATAGAGCAATGCCCTTCGGGAAAAAATATCGTAAGGCGGTAGAAGGCCTCGACCTCTCCCAGCGCTTCTCTGTAGAAGAAGCCGTGGAGAAGTCCCTCGGTGCCTCTTTCGCCAAGTTTGACGAAACTGTGGACGTGGCCATCGGCCTCGGCGTTGACCCCAAATATTCCGACCAGATGGTCCGTGGCGCCGTCTCCCTGCCTCATGGCCTGGGCAAGACCGTTCGCGTGGCCGTGTTCTGTAAGGGCGAAAAGGAAGCCGAAGCTCGCGCTGCCGGCGCCGACATCGCCGGTGCGGAAGAGCTCGTCGCGAAGATCAAGGAAGGCTGGCTGGAATTCGACGCCGCCGTCGCCACTCCCGATGTCATGGCCCTCGTCGGCCAGGTCGGTCGTGTGCTCGGCCCCCGCGGTCTGATGCCCAATGCCAAGACCGGCACCGTGACCTTCGACGTCGCCACTGCCGTTAAGGAACTCAAGGCCGGGCGTGTCGACTTCAAGGTCGACAAGGCTGGCGTGCTCCACGCCCCCCTCGGCAAGGTTTCCTTCGGTCCCGAAAAGATCCTTGGCAACCTCAAGGCTCTCGTCGAGACCGTGAACCGCCTGAAGCCTTCCGCGGCCAAGGGCACCTATATGAAGAACATGGCTGTCTCCACCACGATGGGCCCCGGCTTTAAGGTGGACATGACCTTGATCAAAAAGTTCATCGAAGGCTAACCCCTTTGAGAACAAAAACGGTCCGCTAGGACCGTTTTTGGCAATGGATTGGGAATTCGAGTCGAAGACGGCAGGCGGGGAAACCCTCAATCATGCCTGCTCAGACGCTTTCTTTGGCTCGGCTTTCCACTGCGAAGATTTTGAACGAATCTTCGAGCAACCCCTAACGTGAAGGAGATTCACGTGAATAGATCTGAAAAAGCTGCCCTGATTGCGCAGATTAAGGCGAGCCGACGCTGCCTCTTTTGTGGTAGTGACAGATTTCAAGGGGATGACGGTGGAAGAGCTGACGCGGCTCCGTGCGAAACTCTATGAGTGCGGCGGCGAGTATCTCGTCGTCAAGAACACGTTGGCCCGCATCGCCCTCACCGATGGTATGCATGATTCCGTTAAGGACATGTTCAAGGAAAACTGCGGCATCGCCCTGACCTCTCAGGATCCGGTGGCGGTCGCCAAGGCGGTTTCCGAATTTGCCAAGACCAGCAAGCTGTTTACTGTTCGCCACGCCAGCCTCGAAGGCAAGATGCTCTCCGCCGCCCAGGTGGACGCTCTCGCCAAGCTGCCCGGAAAGCAGGAACTCCTTGGTCAGGTCCTCGGCACCATGAACGCCGTGCCTACCAATTTCGTCTCCCTGTTCGCCAACATGGTTCGTCCTCTTATGTACGCCCTCAAGGCGATCGAAGAGAAAAAGGCTGCCTAGGCAACCCGTTAAACACCCAAGCCAAAGTCTCAAAGGAGCAATCCCATGGCCGTTACCAAAGAAGAAGTTGTTGAATTTATCGCTAACATGACCGTGCTCGAACTCTCCGAATTCATCAAGGAACTCGAAGAAAAGTTCGGCGTGTCCGCTGCCGCTCCCGCCGCTGCCATGATGGTGGCCGCTCCCGCTGAAGCCGCTGCTCCCGCTGAAGAAAAGACCGAATTCGACGTCATCCTGAAGTCCGCCGGCGCCAACAAGATCGGCGTCATCAAGGTTGTCCGCGCCCTGACCGGCCTCGGCCTGAAGGAAGCCAAGGACAAGGTTGACGGCGCTCCCTCCACCCTGAAGGAAGCCGTGTCCAAGGAAGAAGCCGAAGAAGCCAAGAAGCAGCTGGTTGAAGCCGGCGCTGAAGTTGAAGTGAAGTAAGTTCACTTTATACGCGCTTTCAAAGGCGGTGCGGGTTTTCCCCGCGCCGTCTTTTTTTTATTGCACGAATTGGAAGGAGAACCTTTCAGAAGAGAGGCTTCACCCTCACCCTCCAATTCTCCATTCTTTCTAGACTTTCGCCCCATCGAATCCCTGTCCGCAGCGTTTCCGGCTCCCAAAGGAGGGTATCGGTGATTCCGGAGCGCATCAGAAAGAGAACTTGCCTAGAGTCATTGGAGAAAAGCGGGATATCCAGCCGATAGCCGACGCCCGGCCTCCCCTCCTGCCGGAAAGGGAAAAGAAGGGACTCCGGGACGCGCACGCCTCAAAGGGATATGGGAGAAAGGCCGGGAAAACAAAGGCGAAAGGCGGGCCTCAGCATTACCGTCAATCCTGCCCCGGCGGCTCATCATCCTTCCCCATAGAACGCGCTGCCAGCCAGCACGCGCCGCCGAAACAGATGAGGGCACCGGCCATAAGCATCAGCACCAGCCACAAGATGATTTCATTGTGGGGAAAACTGTCCACGAACAGCAACAGAACGAAGAGGCAGGCAAGCCCGATTTTCAGGATGGCCAGGCCAAACAGCCTCCCGGGCCTCCCTCTGAGCCCGGCACCGATACAGGCCCCAAAAGCGATGATGGCCAAGGCCCCAAAAAAGATGCCGAAAACACTGTCCACGCGTACCTCCCGGTGAAAGATGAAGCGAGGAGCCTCGTTCTTCCTTTACGGAGTGGGACCGCCGTACCGCAAGAGAGTGGAGGCGAACTCAGGGAAACAGGGCAAGGGGACAATGGCTGTCCAGACACAGCCATTCCGGAAAAGGGAGTACAAGAAAACACACCTCAAAGCTCATGGGGAGAGTTGCGGAGGCCGGGAAAACAAAGAGCAACCTGCGGGCTGTTCAGCGTTGCCGCCAGTCCCACTGCGTTTTTTCCACTCCCTGCCTCTTCCGGCGCGCCGCCAGCCAGCACGCACCGCCAAAACAGAAAACGCCCCCGGCCATCAGTATCTGCAGCACCCAAGCGAACAACCCGTAGCCGTCACGGTATGTCGTGAAGGTCAAAGCGCCGTAGAGCAGACCGGCAAGCCCGAGCGCAAGAGTGACGAGCCCCAATCCCCTGCCGAAACGTCCTCTGAATGCGGCGCCGATACAGGCTCCGAAAACAAGCGGCACGCCCAGGGCAAGAAAAAAACGATAAACTGACCGTCCATGCGCACCTCTCCGGTCGTTCCAGAACATTCGAGGAAAAAAGGAAAGAAAGCTTCCTGTCCGGTATCTCCCGTTCACATCTTGGCGCCCCACGCCAAGCGCCCCCGCACATATACCAAGGTTCTCTTTCCTTCTATGGCGAAAGTCCTCTCTTGGCAAAGCTGAGGGGAGGTGCGGTATGCCGCTTTTAGGGACTCAGCCGTCGGACGGAAGAGGCCCGTCGCCCGTTTCAAAGTCCTTACAGGATGAACGGAGAAGCCTTGAAGAAAGGGAGGGACGGACTCCCGGCAAGGAATCCCCCTTCTCCCTTTCCCCGGGCTCACAGCCTTTCCACTATTCAAAAACCATGCCCCAAATGAAGATTTTTCGCTTTGTGAGGAAAAAAAGCTTGCCTTTATGACGATTCCTTCTTATCTTTTCGAATTCACGCGACACGAACCAGAGGTGGTATCTGTTCCAATTTTTTGAACTAACACGGGTATCATCAGTCGACAACAGCCCTCCGGATCTTCTGGAGGGTAACTATGTTGTCGACCTTGTTGCGTTTTTTATACATGATTGATTCCGAGAGCGCGCAACCCGAGCACGTTCCGGCTTTTGCCGACCAACCTTCTCAGAGGTGAAATGATGGGTCAGCTTACCAAACAATTTGGCAAGATCAAGGTTGAGGTGGAGATTCCCCACCTGCTCAACCTGCAGGTGGACTCCTACCGGAAGTTCATGCAGGAGGGACGTACGGAACGTCTCCCTGATGAAGGTCTGGAAGGGGTCTTCCGTTCTGTCTTCCCAATCGAAGACTTCAACCGTACCGCCAGCCTCGAATTCGTCAGCTACGAAGTCGGCGAGCCCAAGTACGATCAGGCGGAATGCATCTCCAAGGGTCTTACCTACGAATCCCCGGTACGCATCAAGGTCCGCCTTGTCGTCTATGATGTCGACGACGAGACCGAGGCGCGTACTGTCCGCGATATCAAGGAACAGGACATCTATTTCGGCACCCTGCCCCTGATGACCGAAAAGGGAACCTTCATCATCAACGGGACCGAGCGCGTCATCGTCAACCAGTTGCAACGTTCCCCCGGCATCATCTTCGAGCACGACGGCGGCAAGACGCATACCAGCCGCAAGGTGCTCTACTCCTGCCGCGTCATCCCCATGCGCGGTTCGTGGCTCGACTTTGACTTCGACCATAAGGACATCCTCTACGTGCGCATCGACCGCCGCCGTAAGATGCCCGCCACGATCCTGCTCAAAGCCATGGGCATGAGCAAGACCGAAATCCTGGACTGCTTCTACAAGAAAGAAATCTACGAGCTTGAGGACGACGGCCGCGTCTCCTGGCACTTCAATCCCGAGCTGCACCGCAAGGAAGCCGCCTTTGCCGACATCGTCGACAAGGAAGGCAATGTGCTGGTGAAGGCCGGCAAGCCCATCACCAAGCGCGCGTGGCGCCAGATGGAAGCCGCCGGCGTCGAAAAGATCGAAGTGGCCCCCGAAACGCCCCTCGGCCTGTTCCTTGCCGAAGACCTGGTCGACAACGCCACCGGTGAAATCCTCGCCGAAGCCGCCGACGAAATCACCGCCGGCCTCTTCGACGCGTGCCGCGAAGCCGGGATCACGACCATTTCAGCGCTGCACACCCGCGGTACCGATACTTCTTCCTCCATCCGCGACACCCTGGTGCAGGACAAGACGCCCACCATGGAAAAGGCGCAGGAAGAAATCTATCGCCGCCTGCGCCCGAGCTCCCCGCCGACCCCGGAAATCGCCGCGTCGTTCTTCGACAACCTGTTCCGCAACGGCGACTACTACGACCTGTCGCCCGTGGGCCGCTACAAGCTCAACCAGCGCCTGAACAAGACCGATCACGCCGATCTGCGCACCCTTGCCGACGACGACATCCTCGACGCCATCAAGGTGCTTGTCCAGCTGAAGGACAGCCACGGCCCCGCCGACGACATCGACCATCTCGGCAACCGCCGCGTGCGCCTCGTGGGCGAACTGGTGGAAAACCAGTACCGCATCGGCCTCGTGCGCATGGAACGCGCCATCAAGGAGCGGATGAGCATTCAGGAAGTGGCGACGCTCATGCCCCACGACCTGATCAATCCGAAGCCCGTGGCCGCCGTGCTCAAGGAATTCTTCGGCACCTCGCAGCTGTCGCAGTTCATGGACCAGACCAACTCCCTCTCGGAAGTCACGCACAAGCGCCGTCTTTCCGCTCTGGGCCCCGGCGGTCTGACCCGCGAACGCGCCGGGTTCGAAGTCCGAGACGTCCATGTGTCGCACTATGGCCGTATTTGCCCCATCGAAACGCCTGAAGGCCCGAACATCGGTCTGATCGTTTCCCTGACGACCTACGCCAAGGTGAACGACTACGGCTTCATCGAGACGCCGTACCGCGTCATCCGCGACGGCTACATGACCGACGAGTTCGTGCACCTCGACGCTTCCCGCGAAACGGGCCACGTCATCGCGCAGGCCAACGCCGCCGTCGACGCCGACCGCCGTCTCGTGGACGACTACGTCACCGCCCGTGTGGGCGACGACGTGCTCATGGCCGCCCGTGAGGAAATCACCCTCATGGACATTTCCCCCGAGCCAGATGGTGTCCATCTCCGCGGCGCTGATCCCGTTCCTCGAACACGACGACGCCAACCGCGCGCTCATGGGTTCGAACATGCAGCGTCAGGCCGTGCCCCTGCTCCGTTCCGAGCGCCCCTTGTGGGCACCGGCATGGAAGTGGATGTGGCCCGCGACTCCGGCGCGTGCATCCTCGCGGAAAGCTCCGGCGTGGTCCACTATGCCGACGCCAACCGCATCATCGTGGCCTACGACGATCCCGCGCTGTACCCCAACATGGGCGGCGTGCGCGCCTACGATCTGCTGAAGTTCCACAAGTCCAACCAGAACTCCTGCTTCGGCCAGGTGCCTTCCTGCGTGCCCGGCCAGATCGTGAAGAAGGGCGACGTGCTCGCCGACGGCCCCGCCATCCATGACGGCGGCCTCGCGCTCGGCAAGAACATGCTCATCGCCTTCATGCCCTGGTGCGGTTACAACTACGAAGACTCCGTGCTCATCTCCGAACGCGTGGTGAAGGAAGACATCTACACCTCCGTCCACATCGAAGAGTTCGAAGTCGTGGCCCGCGACACCAAGCTCGGACCGGAAGAAATCACCCGCGATATTCCCAACGTGGGCGAAGAAATGCTGCGCAACCTCGACGAGAGCGGCATCATCCGCATCGGCGCGCCCGTGAAGCCCGAGGACATCCTCGTCGGCAAGATCACGCCCAAGGGCGAAACGCAGCTCACCCCGGAAGAAAAGCTCCTGCGCGCCATCTTCGGCGACAAGGCCCGCGACGTGAAGAACACGTCCCTCAAGGTCCCGCCGGGAGTTGAAGGCACGGTCATCGATGTGAAGGTGTTCAACCGTCGCTCCGGCGAAAAGGACGAGCGCACCAGGAACATCGAGGACTACGAAATCAGCCGCCTCGACGCCAAGGAACAGGATCACATCCGCGCCATCACGCGCCGGATGCGTGAACGCCTGCTCCCCATCGTCGACGGCAAGCAGATCGCCACGACCCTGCTCGGCGACAAGAAGGGCGAAGTGCTGGCCGAAGCCGGTGCCGCCATGACCGAAGAGCTGCTCATGGCCCTGCCGGTCAAGAAGCTGACCGATCTGTTCCAGAGCAAGGAAGTCAACGAAAACGTCGGCGAACTGCTTGTGCAGTACGATCACCAGATCGAGTACATCAAGTCGATCTACGACTCCAAGCGCGAAAAGGTCACGGAAGGGGACGATCTGCCCCCCGGCGTGATCAAGATGGTCAAGGTTCATATCGCCATCAAGCGTAAGCTGTCCGTGGGCGACAAGATGGCCGGCCGTCACGGGAACAAGGGTGTCGTCTCTCGCATTCTGCCGGAAGAGGACATGCCCTTCTTCGCCGACGGCCGCCCCGTGGACATCGTGCTGAACCCCCTCGGCGTGCCTTCCCGTATGAACATCGGCCAGATCATGGAAGTGCACCTCGGCTGGGCCGCCCGCGAACTGGGCCGCCAGCTCGCGGAAATGGTCGACAAGGGCACCGCCCTCCAGTCCGTGCGCGACGAAGTGAAGGACATCTTCGCTTCGCCGGAAATCGCCGCCGAAGTGGACGGGATGGACGACGAGGAATTCCGCAAGTCCGTCCTGAAGCTGCGCAACGGCATCATCACGTACACCCCGGTGTTCGACGGTGCCGAAGAATCGGAAATCTGGAACTGGCTGTCCCGCGCCGGCCTCGACGACGACGGCAAGTCCGTCCTCTATGACGGGCGCACGGGTGAGAAGCTGGAGAACCGCGTGACCACCGGCGTCATGTACTATCTCAAGCTGCACCACCTCGTTGACGAAAAGATCCACGCCCGTTCCACCGGCCCCTACTCCCTCGTCACCCAGCAGCCGCTGGGCGGTAAGGCGCAGTTCGGCGGCCAGCGTCTCGGGGAAATGGAAGTGTGGGCCCTCGAAGCCTACGGCGCTTCCTACCTGTTGCAGGAATTCCTCACCGTCAAGTCGGACGACGTGACGGGACGCGTGAAGATGTACGAGAAGATCGTCAAGGGCGACAACTTCCTCGAAGCCGGGCTCCCCGAGTCCTTCAACGTTCTGGTCAAGGAACTCATGTCCCTCGGCCTCAACGTCACCCTCCATCAGGAGGAAGGCAAGAAGAGGCCCAAGCGCGTCGGCTTCGCCGAAGAGGAACACCAGCAGTACCTGCAACAGCAGCAGGACATGGCTGACGAATAGATACCATCGCGGGGAAGGGCCCTCTTCAAAAGAAGGCCCCTTCCCGCACCCCTCCCCTTTCCCTCCTGAGGTTTTGTGCCGGGCCGGCCCCGGAACGGAAGAAGGAAGAAAGCGGAGGCCCTCCCCAGTTAAGAGACCCTTCATTACGTCCAACCCTCAAGACAGCGGTTTTGAGGGGATGGGGGTAGGGTTCGGAGACGGAGGTTCTTTACGGACCGTTGCCTCTCCGGCGCCTGACCCGCAAAAGGGAGTACATATATATGAGTCTTGACGATCTCTTCTCGGTTCGCAGCTCGGCCAACGCCAACGCGAGCCAAATCCGCAATCTGAAGGCGATTCAGATTTCCATCGCCTCGCCGGAGAACATCCGCGAATGGTCCTACGGCGAAGTCAAGAAGCCGGAGACCATCAACTACCGTACGTTCAAGCCCGAACGCGACGGCCTGTTCTGCGCGAAGATCTTCGGCCCGGTGAAGGACTACGAATGCAACTGCGGCAAGTACAAACGCATGAAGCACCGCGGCATCGTCTGCGAAAAGTGCGGCGTTGAAGTCATTGCCTCCAAGGTGCGCCGCGAACGCATGGGCCATATCGAACTGGCCGCGCCCGTCGCCCATATCTGGTTCCTCAAGACCCTGCCCTCCAAGATCGGCACCCTGCTCGACATGACCATGGCCGATCTGGAAAAGGTGCTCTATTTCGACTCGTACATCGTGCTCGATCCCGGCAGCACCAACCTCCAGAAGATGCAGGTCATCTCCGAGGACCAGTACCTCCAGATCATCGACCATTTCGGCGAGGACGCCCTTACCGTGGGCATGGGCGCGGAATCCATCCGCGGCCTGCTCGAAGAGCTGAACCTTGAGGAAATCAAGGTGCTCCTGCGCGAAGAATCGCAGACCACCAAGTCCCAGACCAAAAAGAAGAAGCTCACCAAGCGCCTCAAGGTCGTGGAAGCGTTCCTCGAATCCGGCAACCGCCCCGAATGGATGATCCTCGAAGTCATCCCGGTCATTCCGCCGGAACTGCGCCCTCTCGTTCCGCTCGACGGCGGCCGTTTCGCCACCTCCGACCTGAACGACCTGTACCGCCGCGTGATCAACCGTAACAACCGCTTGAAACGCCTGATGGAACTCGGGGCTCCCGACATCATCATCCGTAACGAAAAGCGTATGTTGCAGGAAGCCGTGGACGCGCTGTTCGACAACGGCCGCCGCGGACGCGCCATCGCCGGCACCAACGGACGCCCGCCTGAAGTCCCTGTCCGACATGATCAAGGGCAAGCAGGGCCGCTTCCGTCAGAACCTGCTCGGCAAGCGCGTCGACTACTCCGGCCGTTCGGTCATCGTCGTGGGCCCGTACCTGAAACTCCATCAGTGCGGCCTGCCCAAGAAGATGGCGCTCGAGCTTTTCAAGCCCTTCATCTATTCCGAACTTGAGAAGAGAGGCCATGCCTCCACCATCAAGAGCGCGAAAAAGATGGTGGAGCGCGAAGAGCTGGTCGTATGGGATATCCTGGCCGACGTGGTCAAGGAATACCCGGTTCTGCTGAACCGCGCCCCTACTCTGCACCGCCTCGGCATCCAGGCCTTCGAGCCGCTGCTCGTCGAAGGCAAGGCCATCCAGCTGCACCCGCTCGTCTGCTCCGCCTACAACGCGGACTTCGACGGCGACCAGATGGCCGTACACATCCCGCTCTCCGTGGAAGCGCAGATCGAATGCCGCGTGCTCATGATGAGCACCAACAACATCCTGTCGCCCGCCAACGGAACGCCCGTCATCGTGCCTTCCCAGGACATGGTCCTCGGCCTGTATTACATGACCGTGGAACGTTCCTTCGAAAAGGGCGAAGGCATGGTCTTCTGCGCCCCGTGGGAAGTGGAAGCCGCCCTTGACGCCGATCAGGTCAGTATGCACGCCCGTATCAAGGTACGCATGGAAGACGGCAAGCTCGCCAACACCACGCCCGGCCGTATCCTCGTGTGGCGCGGCCTGCCCGCCGGCATCAAGTTCGAGAACGTCAACAAAGAATTGACCAAAAAGAACATTGCCAAGCTGGTGGACAGCGCCTACCGCGACGCCGGGGTCAAGGCGTGCGTCATCCTCTGCGACCGCATCAAGGCCATCGGGTACGAATACGCGACCCGCTCCGGCATCAGTATCGGCGTGAAGGACATGCTGATCCCCGATTCCAAGAAGCGCATCATTGATGCCGCTTCCGCCGAAGTGGACAACATCGAAAGCCAGTACCGCGACGGTATCATCACCCGTACGGAAAAATACAACAAGGTCGTCGACGTTTGGACCAAGGCCACGCAGGACGTGTCCGCGGAAATGAACAAGGAAATCTCCACGGATATCCTGACCGACCCGAAGACCGGCAAGCAGGAGGCCAACCTCAGCTTCAACCCGATCTTCATGATGTCCAACTCGGGTGCCCGAGGCAACGCCGACCAGATGCGTCAGCTCGCCGGGATGCGCGGCCTGATGGCCAAGCCCTCCGGCGAAATCATCGAAACCCCGATCACCGCGAGCTTCCGTGAAGGCCTGACGGTGCTCCAGTACTTTACCTCCACGCACGGCGCTCGTAAGGGTCTCGCGGACACCGCCCTCAAGACGGCGAACTCCGGTTACCTGACCCGCCGCCTCGTGGACGTGGTGCAGGACGTCATCGTCTCCGAACACGACTGCGGCACCGTCGACGGCATCGAAATCCGCGCCATCAAGGACGGCGGCGAGGTCAAGCAGAAGCTGTCCGAGCGCGCGCTCGGCCGCGTGCTGCTCTACCCGGTGTATGATCCCGCAACGGGCGACCTGCTCTACCCCGAAAACACTTTGATCGACGAACCCGTCGCCAAGACGCTGGACGACAAGGGCATCAACTCCGTGATGATCCGCTCCGCGCTGACCTGCCAGTCCGAGCGCGGCATCTGCTCGCTGTGCTACGGGCGCGACCTTGCCCGCCGCCACCTCGTCAACATCGGCGAGACGGTCGGCATCATCGCGGCACAGTCCATCGGCGAACCCGGCACGCAGCTCACCATGCGTACCTTCCACATCGGCGGTACGGCGTCCAAGGAAATCGAACGTTCGAACTTCGAGGCGCAGCATGACGGCCGCGTGGTCCTCACCCGCGTGAAGGAAATCAGGAACCGCGAAGGTGTGGCTCAGGTGCTCGGCAAGAGCGGGCAGGTCGCCGTCATCGACGAACAGGGCCGCGAAGTGGAGCGCTACACGCTCCCCAACGGCGCGCGCCTGCACGTTACGGATGGGCAGTCCGTCAGCAACGGCCAGCTCCTTGCCGAATGGGACCCGTTCAACGAACCCTTCGTCTCGGAAGTGGACGGCTTCATCAAGTTCACGGACCTCGTGGACGGCAAGACCTATCAGGAAAAGCTGGACGAAGCCACGCACCAGGCGTCCATGACCATCATCGAATACCGTACGACGAGCTTCCGCCCGTCCGTCTCCGTCTGCGATGAAAACGGCGATCCCAAGCTGCGCGGCGCGGGCCAGCTCCCCGCGGTCTACAGCCTCCCCGTCGGCGCGATCATCATGGTCAAGGACGGCGAGCAGGTGCTCGCGGGCGACATCATCGCCCGTAAGCCTCGTGAAACCTCCAAGACCCGCGACATCGTGGGTGGTCTTCCGCGAGTCGCCGAGCTGTTCGAAGTCCGCAAGCCCAAGGATATGGCCGTGGTTTCCGAAATCGCGGGCACCGTTTCCTTCGCGGGCGAAGCCAAGGGCAAGCGCAAGCTCATCGTCACGCCGGAAGTGGGCGAATCCAAGGAATACCTGGTGCCCAAGGGCAAGCACATCACCGTGTCCGACGGCGACTTCGTCGAGTGCGGCGACCTGCTGACCGAAGGCAACCCCGAGCTGCACGACATCCTGCGCACCAAGGGCGAGAAGTACCTCGCCGCCTACCTGGTGGACGAAATCCAGGAAGTGTACCGCTTCCAGGGCGTGGGCATCGACGACAAGCACATCGAAGTCATCGTGCGCCAGATGCTCCGCAAGGTGACCGTCACCGAGCCGGGCGGAACGAGCTTCCTCGTGGGCGAACAGGTCGACAAGGCCGAGTTCAAGGCCGAAAACCAGAAGGCCATGGCCGAGGGACGTTCCCCCGCTACCGCCGAACCGCTGGTCCTCGGCATCACGCAGGCGTCCCTGACCACCTCGTCCTTCATCTCGGCGGCCTCCTTCCAGGAAACCACCAAGGTGCTCACCGAGGCGGCCCTCAAGGGCAAGATGGACTACCTGCGCGGCCTTAAGGAAAACGTCATCGTCGGCCGCCTTATCCCCGCCGGGACGGGCTACCGCGAATACGTGGATCAGGACATCACGGTCCCGGATCAGAAGGAACGCCCCGACCGCTTCCTTGACGAGCTCAGCGGCAATCCGATCATCGCCGATCTGGACTGACAAAAGACAACGCCTCCGATGTGGAGAGGAAGAACTCCTCCGCATCGGAGGCGGGCACATAAAAAAGATTCCTCAGCCGGTTCTCCGGTTGCGGAATCTTTTTTATGTGCCCGAAATCTTTTTTGCGCCCAGGTTCACCGCCCTCTTTACGTCCCTCCGCAGCTGAAGCAAGGCAGAGAAAATGCCCTCGCGTTTTTTCCGGCACGGCGTTATAACGGGTTGAAATCAACGCTACACCTCGACAAGGATCTGGGCAGCATGAAAACCCTGACCATTGCCGTTCCGACATACAATATGGAACGCTGGCTTCCCGTAACCATCGAATCCTGCCTTTGGCAATCGCACAAGTCTATAGAAATCCTCATCGTCAACGATGGCTCCACAGATGCCAGCGGCGAGATCGCCGACCGCTATGCCAAACTCGACAGCCGGGTCCGCCATATCCATAAGCCCAACGGCGGCCACGGCAGTGCGCGCCAGAGGGGGCAGGACGAAGCCGCTGGCGACTTCATCACATGGCTTGATGCCGACGACTTCCTCGACCCAATGTTTGCGGAAAAGATGCTCGAAACGGCGGAGAGGGACCAAGTGGATATGGTCTGCTGCAACGCGATCGTCTTCTCTGACAAAACATTCAACACGCGCCGCTATTTCCCCCATCCCGCCGCGTCAAGGCTCTCCTTTTCCTCCTCCCCCGACTACTGGAAAAGCAAAGTCCTCTGGCGGTGGATATTCTCCCTCCCCTTTTTGCGTACCGGAAAGGACGGCAGCCCGTTCAAGCATCCAAGTTATAAGCTCGGGCAGGACGTATGCCTCATGTTCGAAGCTTTGCCACGCGTAAAGGCATTTTCGCAGTGCCCCGACGAGCTTTATTTTTTCCGGCAGGATCACAAAACATCGCACAGTTCGCTGGAAACGGAGATCGATCACCAGCTTGCCCACTTCCTCTCGGTCAAGGACATCCTTGTCCCCACCGGGCAGATCAAGCCGTTCGTCAAATACCTGAACGAGAACTATTGGCGGGACATCAAGGCCATCGCCCCCCGGCTGGCAGACGAACCCCGCTGGACGGAACGTGTCGTAGAGCTAGGCACGTCTCTCTTCGCAGGGACCGAACCCACGTGGTTTGAAGCCTCCTTCCTCGCGCCCGAGCTCAAGGCCAACGAAAAGCTTTCCGGCCTCGCTTCGGCCTTCCGATCCAGGGATGCGGACGCCGTCCGGGGCATCATCGATGGGCTGGCCCGGGACGCCGTGCCGGATGTGGACAAAACCTCCCTTTTCCATACGCTTCGCCGCCGTGTTAAGGCTTTCTTTCATCCGGCTTCGCAGATGACTCGCCGTATGCTGCGCGAACTGGAGAATCGTGCCGCATCCCGGATGTAGCCCTTTTCAACTGCCTTCATAGCCTGTAAACTGGTGGAATGAACACACCCGGAACCTTTCAGATACACGCCACGGACGGCGCGGCCCGTACCGGCGTTCTCCAGACGGCCCACGGCCCGGTAAACACGCCCATCTTCATGCCCGTCGGCACGGTTGGCAGCGTGAAGGCCATCGCTCCCGACGATCTCAACGCCATAGGCGCGGAAATCATCCTCGGCAACACCTATCACCTGTACCTGCGGCCCGGCGACGAACTCGTGGCGCGGCGCGGCGGCCTGCACGGCTTCAACGCGTGGGACAAGCCCATCCTCACGGACAGCGGCGGCTTTCAGGTCTTCAGCCTTTCCACCCTGCGGACCATCAAGGAGGAAGGGGTCACCTTCCGTTCCCACCTCGACGGCTCGAAGCACCTGTTCACGCCGGAAAAGGTGGTGAGCATCCAGCGCAACCTGAATTCGGACATTATGATGGTGCTTGACGAGTGCGTGCCCGCCGGGGCGGATCACACCTACACAGCCCGATCGCTGACCATGACCACCCGCTGGGCCAAACGCTGCCGTGACGCCTATCCCAAGGGGACGGCGGGAAACCTGCTGTTCGGCATCGTGCAGGGCGGCATGTTCAAGGATCTGCGTTCGGAGTCGGCGCGCCAGCTCATCGATCTCGACTTCGAGGGCTATGCCATCGGCGGGCTTTCCGTAGGCGAAAGCAAGGACGTCATGATGGAGATGCTGTACCATACGGCTCCCATACTGCCTTCCGAAAAGCCCCGCTATCTCATGGGCGTGGGCACGCCGCTGGACATCATCAAAGGCATCGACGCGGGCGTGGACATGTTCGACTGCGTCCTGCCCACGCGCAACGCCCGCAACGGCACGCTGTACACCTCGCTCGGCAAGCTCAACATCAAGCGCCGCGAATTTGCCGAGGACGACGGCCCGCTCGATCCCGCCTGCAACTGCTACACCTGCCGCACGTTCTCCCGCGCCTATTTGCGGCATTTGTACGTTTCGCAGGAGCTGCTCTCCTTCCGGCTCAACTCCATCCACAACCTGACCTACTTCCTCGACACCGTCCGCGGGGCCCGCGCCGCCATCCGCGAAGGCCGCTGGGCCGAGTACAAGCGGCGGTATGAAGAGTTATATGATGTGTAGGGGGAGATAAGGATTGAAGGGGAGGGGAAACCTTTCTGGAGAAAGGTTTCCCCTCCCCCTTCAAACTTCCCCCCCTCCTCTTCCAAAGACTTTTCCCCTTACCCAGTCCCTTATCCAGAGTGTTCCCTATGACAGAGAAACACGGCTCGCCGAACGGTTTTCCTCCTGCGCATCAAGAGCGTTTGGAACAGGGCCGGGAAGCTGGAAAATCCTTCTTCAAGAAGGATTCCCCCTCCTCGTCTTCCTCCTCGAAAAACACTTTGATTGTAGGTGTGGGGACACTCATTTCGCGGCTTTTAGGGTTTGTGCGCGATGCCGGCATTGCATGGCTGCTCGGCGGTTCGGGGGCGGCGGACGCGCTTACGGCGGCGCTGCGGATTCCGTACATGGCCCGGCGGCTGTTCGGCGAAGGCACGCTGTCCCTCTCCCTGACCGCCGCCTGCACGCGGGAACGGCTGCGGGGCGGTTCCGGCTGCGGGCTTGCGCTGGCGGTAACGCGCAAGCTGGCCTTATGGACGGGGTTCTTGGCTTTGGCGTGCATGGCGGGAGCGGGAATCATCATGCGGGCCATCGCGCCGGGTTTGGAGGAGCGCCCGGAAGTGTTCGGAGAGGCCGTTACGCTGTTCCGTATCTGTGCTCCGTATATCTGGAGCGTCATGATGGCGGCGGGCTGCATGGCGGCCCTGCACAGCAGACAGCGCTTCCTGCTGCCTTCGCTGACGCCGTCCCTGTTCAACCTTTGCGTCATCGGCTTCGCACTGCTGGCGGCCTTCAACCCGTCGCTGCAGCCGGGCGTGCTCGTCGCCTGCGGCGTCCTCTGCGGGGGAATCTTGCAATGGCTGGCTCAGGTACCGGCAATCCGCATCCTCCAGCGCGAAGAGGGGAAAAGGGGAAAGCCCGCCGATGCACGGACAGTCTCGGAGGCCTTCCGCCGTCTCCCCGCAGGCATCGTTGGGGCCGCCATGCCTCAACTGGCCTTTCTCGGAGCCTCCGCTCTGGCTTCGCTCCTGCCCGAAGGCCATATGGCCTCCCTGTTTTATGCCGAACGGCTGCTGGAATTTCCTCTCGGCGTGCTCGGCGCCGCCGTGGGGATGGCCGCCGCGCCGCGCCTCGCGGAACTCGCGGCCTCCGAAGGGCTTTCCCGCTCTTCCCGTTTCCACGAAATCCCCTCGTTTTCCCTTTCCCAGCCCCAAAAGCCCGAACAGGCTGATCCCCCACCGCCTCTTTCCGCTTCCCGTACGGCCCGCAACGACACCAAGGCGATACCCGGCGCCCGCTTGCAAAAGCCTTGGGATGGTGAAGGGCTGGAGTTTGAGGATGGAGAACCCTTTTTCAAAAGAGGGGAGCCCCCCCACGGTTCCCTCTCCCCTTCCCCAAGTTCCCTGCCGACCGCCCCTCCCCACTCCTTCTCGGATGAAATCCAGCGGGCGGCGCTGCTGTCGCTCGGCCTGAACCTGCCTGCGGCGGCGGGCCTGGCGGCGATATCCCTGCCGCTGGTCGCCGTTGTGCTTGGGCATGGGGCCTTTGATGCGGAAGCCGTTTCCGCCACGGCGCTTGCCCTGTGCGCCTACGCACCCGGCTTGCCCGCCTATGCGCTTTCCCGGCCCTTGCTGGCGGCTTGCCACGCCTTGGAAAGCGGGCTCCCGCTCAAGGCCGCCGCCGTTGCTCTGGCCGTCGCCCTTGCAGGGGGTTACGCCCTCACCCTGCGTTTCGGGGCATGGGGGCCGCCGCTCGGCGTCTCCGTGGGGCTCTGGTGCAATGCGGCCCTGCTCTGGATCGGACTCTCCCGCGGGGTTTCCCTGCGGCTTCCGCTCCGCTCCCTCGCCGTGCAGCTTGCCGGAACGGCCCTGACCTTCGGGAGCGCCTATGGCGTTGTCCTCTGGGCCGGGCACGCCTCGAACATCGCGCAGCTGGCCCTTGCCATACCAGCCGGGGCAGCCGTGTACGCCGCCTCCCTGCTCATCGGCGACCGGAATTGGTTCCGCCTCTTGAAAAAGCGATAGTCCACCTGGAGCATTTCCTCTTTACGTTGCCGTATTTCAAAGGCCATTGATGCCGGAAAAGACTGTAATGAGCCGATAGGCATGACCAGCATTGGAAAGGGGAGATGGACTCCGCGCTGGACAATTGAGGGAAGGGAGGAAAGTTTTTCCTCAAAAAAATCCCATTCTCCAATGCATCTCCGCTCTTTTAAAGCTTATCCGCCCTATCATTCCGGGCGGGACAACCCACCTCGCCCCGTGCGCTTTCCCTCCTTTTCTAGGTGCTTCACATTCTCACGCGCTCGTCCTATACAAAAAAAATGCAAAAGACATCTTTCTTCCCCCCGTTTATCCGCACCCTCAGCGTCCTTTTTATTGGCACGCTGTTGGCGCTTGTGCTGGCGCGAGGAGCCATGCTCGGCATCCTCTGGCCGGAAGTGGCCGAGAACCCCGCTTCCGACATCCTGAACGCCCTGTACATCGGTACGAAGTTCGATATTCGCATGGTCGTACTCGGGCTCATCCCCATTGCGCTCATCCTCGGGATCCCGCCTCTTGAGCGCCTTCTGGTCCGCAGCCGAGGCTTCCGTGGCTTGATCGACTTGCTGTACGCCGCGGTTTTCGCCGCGGCCACGCTCGTGTACATCATCGATTTCGGCTGGTTCTTCTACATGCACACCCGCGTGGACGCGAGCCTGTTCGAACTGCTCGGCGACCCGGACATCGCCGGGACGATGGTCTGGGAAAGTTACCCCGTCGTCTGGATCACGTTCGGGCTCATCGTGGTTACGGCGCTGTACGCCCTGTTCTTCGGCAAAACGCTGGCCAGGCACGAAGCCACGCCGCGCCTCGGATGGAAAGGCCGCACCGGATGGAGCGTCGCCACATTCGTGATCCTGTTCCTCCTCGGCTACGGACAGATCAGCTCCAACCTCTTCCCGCTGCGTTGGAGCAACGCCTTTTTCAGCGTGGACAAAAACATCTCCATCCTCGCCCTGAACCCCATCCAGAACCTCTTCGATACGGTCAACGCCGCGCGGGGGACCCGCCCGGACATCGAAGCCACCCGGGAAAGCTACCCCCGCGTCGCGGCATGGCTCCGCGTACCCAACCCCGATCCGCAAAAGCTCGACTTCATGCGCACGGTGCCCGGCACCCCGGCGGAACGGCAGGAAAAGCCGCTGAATGTGGTGGTCATCATCATGGAGTCCATGACATGGCCGCGCACGTCCTTCTCGCCCAACCTGACCGGCATTCCCGAGGACACCACGCCGAACCTGATGGCCCTCTCCAAGGATTCGCTGTATTATCCGCTGTTCTTCGCACCGACGCGCACCACCGCCCGCGCCATCTTCACCACCATGACCGGCATCCCGGACGTGAACCGCTCCGGCGGCACCAGTTCCCGCAATCAGGCACTGGTGGATCAGGCGCTGATGATGAATGAGTTCAAAGGCTACAGCAAATATTACATGATCGGCGGCAGCGCGAGCTGGGCCAACATCCGGGGCTTCCTCTCCCACAACATCGAAGGGCTGCACCTGCTTGAGGAAGGCTCGTGGAAAGCGCCCAATACTGACGTGTGGGGCCTTTCCGATCTCGATCTGTTCCGCGAGGCGGCCGCCGCGCTCACGAAATCCCCGAAGCCGTTCGTGGCGGTCATCCAGACGGCGGGGTTCCACCGCCCCTACACCATCCCCGAAGACAACGCGGGATTCCAGATCAAACAGCCGTCCGAAGCCATCCTCAAAAACTACGGTTTCACCGGCGCGGACGAATACAACTCGCTCCGCTTCTCCGACCACTCGCTCGGCGAGTTCTTCAAAATCGCCCGGCAGCAGCCCTGGTTCGACAACACCGTGTTCGCCATTTTCGGCGATCACGGCCTGAACGACACGTCCCTGAACATGTCCCCCGGCTATCTGGCCTGCCGCCTCCAGAGCAACCATACGCCCATGCTCATCTACGCGCCCGGCCTCGTCGCTGCGGGCAAACTGCAGCCCGGCGTCGACGGCCGCCCGTGCGGCCAGCCGGACATCTTCCCCACGCTGGCGTCCCTCGCCGGAATCCCCTACCGCTACAACGCGATGGGGCGGAACCTCCTCGATCCGGATACCAAGCGGGATGAAATGCAGTTCCTCGGCGGGGAAACCGAATCCACGGTGCGGCTTGTGGAAAACGGCTATTGCTATATCCGCGAAACCGACGAACACATGTATAAAATGGACGCCCCCGTACTGGAGGATCTGCTCAACACGGACCCCGAACGCGCCGCCCACATGCGCCGGTACGCACAGGACTTCTACAACGTTTCCAAGTACCTTTTGTATAACAACAAAAAGTTCGACTAATTCTGAAAGGCTCCTTTCTTCCCGAAAAACATGGGATGCCCGTAACGGTTCCCCACAACCAACGAAGGCCGGTGTTTGCGCATCGGCCTTCGTTGGTTGTGGCAGGGATTGCATTCCGCACGGGTACGGTTGCATTCCGTAATGCCCCCAGACCGAAACGGGCTCTGCCGCAACGCGGCGCGATCTTCTCCTTCATGCTGAAAGCTCTTTGATAATAAGGGAGTACGCGTCTTCCTTTTCCAGAAAGGGCAAATGGCACGTTCCATGCTTTTGCGAGTGTGCAGCCTGCCGCCTCAGACGGAAAAGCGCTGCCGCGGACCTCGCGTCCTCCACGGAACATCAACAAAGGAAAACACATGCCTCACCCTACGATACACGCCGTTTGCCTCGCGTCTTCCGGCAGGGCCCTGTCCGGAACCTGCTCCGGGCCCGCCGCCTTCGTGAACAACCGCAAGAAAACAAGTCTCCATGAGTCCATTCTGTCCGGCATAAAGGCACGGTTCGGGGCACTGGCCCGATACGCCGCGGCCCTGGACGAAAAAGCGGCCGCCAGATTGTCCGCCGCGGATCATCCGCAGCAGGCCGCCAAACAATTGGAGACGCTCCTGCGCCTGCCGGAAACGGGAACGCTGCTGCACTTCGAAGCGGGGGACGGCGGTTTTCTGGAAGCCTTTCACGCCGCGCGGCCCGGCTGGGAACTTTCGGCCATCGAATCCGGCGACGCGTTCATGCGGTTGCTCAAAAAAGCGTTCCTGCGTTCCGCCTACAATGCGGACTACCGCGATGCCGACATCGTTTCCCGGTTCGACATCATCGCCGTTACCAAGCCTCTGGATGAAGTGGAGAAGCCTCTCAACGCCGTCCGCTGGCTGAGCCGCCGCCTCGCTGACAACGGCACGCTGTTCCTCTGGCAGCCCGCTCTCCGTATGGGCACGGGCTTGTCGCTCCACGGCCTCCCGATCCGCATCGCCAACCTTACGGCCCTTTGCAAAACCGCCGGGCTATCCGTGGACACGATTACAACGGAAGGCGAAGTCGTCTGCCTCTGTGCCCGGAATACGCCTCAACGCTAATACACGGGGAAACTTGTTAAAATGTGTGTCCCCCCAAAATATTGAAGAAAAGGCGGGGAGCCCTCCTCACGGCGCGCCAAAGGAACATAAGGCCATCCCTCTCCACGGGAAATCGCCTCCTTATGAGCCAAGGCCCGAAAACCGGAGAGAAAAAAGGAGGAAAGCCCGGCAAAAGGGCTAGACCTCCAACTGTCTCACGGCTATACACAACAGACGGAGTGTTCTTTTCACCTTGTACCGAACGGAGTGTTCTTCAATGCAGTTGAACGGTGCCAGAATTCTCATCGAGTGTCTGATTCGCGAAGGCGTCAACATCATCTTCGGGTATCCCGGGGGGTCCGTACTGGACATCTATGATGAACTGCCCCAGTACGGCGAACAGCTACGCCACGTTCTGGTACGTCACGAGCAGGCCGCCGTTCACGCCGCCGACGGATACGCCCGCGCTACGGGCAAGGTCGGCGTCTGCATGGCCACATCCGGCCCCGGAGCCACCAACACGGTGACCGGCATCGCGACCGCGTATTGCGATTCCATCCCGATGGTGATTTTCACCGGGCAGGTACCCACCGGCCTCATCGGCAACGACGCGTTCCAGGAGGTGGACATTGCGGGCATCACACGCCCCTGCACCAAACACAACTATGTGGTGAAGGACGTGAAGGAGCTCGCCAAGGTCGTACGGCAGGCCTTCTATCTGGCCCGTTCCGGGCGTCCCGGCCCCGTGCTTGTGGACCTGCCCAAGAACGTGCTTCAGGGTTCGGCCGAATTCGTCTGGCCCGAAGACGTGAGCCTGCGCAGCTACAACCCGACCTACCGCCCCAATTACGCCCAGATCCGCAAGGTCGTGGACGCGCTCTACAATGCGGAGCGCCCCCTGCTGTTCGGCGGCGGCGGCGTGATCATGTCCAACGCCAGCGAAGAGTTCCGCAATCTCGCCAAGAACCTGAGCATCCCGGTGACCTGTTCCCTGATGGGCCTCGGCGCGTTCCCCTGCGATCACCCGCAGTGGCTCGGTATGCTCGGTATGCACGGGACCTATGCCGCCAACAAAGCCGTCAGCAACGCCGACCTCCTGATTGCCGTGGGCGTGCGCTTCGACGACCGCGTGACCGGACGCCTCTCCTCCTTTGCGCCCAAGGCCACCATCGTCCATATCGACATCGACCCCACGTCCATCCACAAGAACGTCAACGTGCGTATCCCCGTGGTGGGCGACTGCCGCAATTCGCTGATCGCCATCCGCGAACACCTCGCCGCCCGCGAACCGCTCCCCTGGAAGGAACGCTTCGCCGCATGGCAGGGCCAGCTTGACGAATGGAAGCAGGAACAGCCCATTACCTGGACGCCCGGCGAAACGACGATCAAGCCGCAGGAAGTCATCAAGGCCGTGGATAAAATCACGGAAGGCAAGGCCATCCTGACCACGGAAGTGGGCCAGCACCAGATGTGGGCCGCGCAGCTCTACAACTTCACGGAACCGCGCACCCTGCTCACCTCGGGCGGCCTCGGGACCATGGGCTACGGCTTCCCCGCCGCCATCGGCGCGCAGTTCGCCTATCCCAACAAGCTCGTCATCGACGTGTCCGGCGACGGATCGTTCCAGATGAACCTCCAGGAACTCATCACCGCCGTCAGCAACAAGCTGCCGGTCAAGGTACTGCTCCTGAACAACGGCTGTCTGGGCATGGTCCGCCAGCTCCAGGATCTTTTCTACGGAGGCCGCCTCAACGCCGTGGACATCCCGGATCAGCCGGACTTCGTGAAGCTCGCCGAAGCCTATGGGGCCGAAGGCTACCGCGTCGCCAAGCTGGAAGATCTTGAATCCACGCTCCGCACCGCGTTTGCCAGCCCGAACACGGCCATCATCGACGTCATCGTCGAGCGCGACGAAAACGTGTACCCCACTGTACCCTCCGGGGCTTCGCTGGACGAAATGCTGTTGCTGTAAAAACTTTGGGGGAGGGAACCCTTCCGCGAACGGTTTCCCTCCCTTCTCAAGGCGCATCGCCTTTCCTTCCCTTTTTTCAACCGTGGGGAGGCCGCTCGGAAGGCCGTTTCAAGAGCGCGAATGCATATTGGAACGGCGGCTGTGCGGAAAAACCGTAAAACAAAACTGTTGGGCGCACGGAACCCGGAACGGCGCTTTTTGCCGCCGTCCGCTTTACTGCCTCCGTGCTTTACGATACGTTCAGACCCATCACCGTACCGAAAGGGGATTGTTATGACTACCGGACGTTTCCACGGAGCTTTCACCGCACTGGTGACGCCGTTCAAGAACGGCAAGATCGATGAGGAAGCTTACCGTGAATTCATCGAATGGCAGATCGAACAGGGCATCGACGGCCTCGTGCCCTGCGGCACCACCGGCGAATCCGCCACGATGACCCACGACGAGCATGAAGCCGCTATCCGCATCTGCGTCGAGCAGGTCAACAAACGCGTTCCCGTCATCGCCGGCGCGGGCTCCAACAACACCCGCGAAGCCATCCCTCTGACCCAGTTCGCCAAAAATGTCGGGGCGGACGCCGCCCTGCACATCACCCCCTATTACAACAAGCCCACGCAGGAAGGCCTGTACCAGCACTTCAAGACCATCTGTTCCGAAGTGTCCATGCCCGTCATCCTGTACAACGTGCCCGGCCGCACCGGCTGCAACATGCTGCCCCCCACCGTGGCCCGCATCGCCCGTGACGTGCCCGATGTCGTGGGCATCAAGGAAGCCACTGCGGATCTCATCCATGTATCCGACCTCGTGGAACAGTGCCCCGAAGGTTTCCAGATCCTCTCCGGCGACGACTTCACCGTGCTGCCCCACATCGCCGTGGGCGGCTGCGGCGTCATCTCCGTGACCGCGAACGTCGCGCCCAAGCTGATGGCCGACCTCTGCAAGGCCACCCTCGCCGGGGATATGGACGAAGCCAGACGCCTGCACTTCAAGCTCATGCCCATCAACCGGGCCATGTTCCTTGAAACCAACCCGATCCCGGTCAAGACCGCCGTATGCATGATGCGCGGCCTTGATCTCGAGTTCCGTCTGCCTATGGTTCCGCTTATGCCGGACAACCTTGAAAAGCTGACCAAGATACTCAACGATTGCGACCTGCTTCATTAATGCAAGCGTACGTAAGCGCCACGGCCTCCTCGGAGTCCGTGGCGTTTTGCGTTTGAAAAACATACGTACAAGGAGACTTCATGGAATCGTCACTTGCCTTTGCGCCGGACTTCAGCAAGTCTGGGGGCCTCATCGCCGCCGTCGCGCAGGATGCGGAAACCCTTGATGTTCTCATGCTGGCGTGGATGAACCCCGAAGCATGGGAAAAGACCCTCGAAACGGGCGAAGCCCATTATTACAGCCGCAGCCGCAAGTGCCTGTGGCATAAAGGCGGCACGTCGGGGCATGTGCAGAAGGTGAAGTCCATCCGGCTTGATTGCGACGGCGACGCCGTCGTGCTGCTCATCGAACAGATCGGCGGGGCAGCCTGCCATGAAGGGTACAGAAGCTGCTTCTCGCGTGAACTCCGCGACGGTAAGGTTTCCCGCTGTTCCGAACTCGTATTTGATCCCAAAGAGGTGTACAATGGCTAATCCCATTCTCAAGCTCGGCCTGCCCAAAGGCTCTCTGGAAGACCCGACCATCGATCTCTTCGACCGTGCCGGTTGGAAAGTGCGCAAGCATCCCCGCAACTATTTCCCCGACATCAACGATCCCGAGATCACGGCCCGCCTCTGCCGCGTGCAGGAAATCCCCCTCTACATTCAGGACGGCGTGCTTGATCTCGGCCTGACCGGCAAGGATTGGGTGAAGGAAACCAAGGCCGACGTGGTGGTGGTTTCCGACCTCATCTACTCCAAGGTTTCCAACAAGCCCGCCCGCTGGGTGCTCGCCGTCGCCGACGACTCCCCCTACCAGAAGCCCGAAGACCTCGCGGGCAAGCGTATCGCCACCGAGCTCATGGGCGTGTGCACCGAATATTTCAAGGAACGCAACATCCCGGTCAACATCAACTATTCGTGGGGCGCGACCGAAGCCAAGGTTGTGGAAGGCCTCGCCGACGCCATCGTGGAAGTGACGGAGACGGAAACCACCATCCGCGCCCATGATCTCCGCGTCATCGACGAAGTGCTGGTGACGAACACGGTGCTCATCGCCAACGCCGCCGCCATGCAGGACCCGGAAAAGCGCCGCAAGATCGAGCAGATCGATCTGCTCCTCCAGGGCGCACTGCGTGCCGAGTCGCTCGTCTGCCTCAAGATGAACGCCCCCGCCGCCAAGCTGGACGCCGTCCTCGCCCTGCTGCCCTCCCTGAATTCCCCCACCGTCGCCCCGCTTCAGAACGGCGAATGGCTCTCTCTTGAAACCGTGGTCAGCACCGGCATCGTCCGCGACCTCATCCCCCAGCTCCGCGAAGCCGGAGCCGAGGGAATTCTGGAATACGCGCTGAACAAGGTTATCTAAGGGGAAACGCCTCCGGCGGGCAGGGCTCCGCCCTGCACCCGCTGGGGGGCGAGCCGCCCCCCAGACCCCGGCATAACGGCGGACGCAAAAGGGTTCCGCATCCAGCTTGCGCTGGACACGGAACCCTTTTGCGTCCGCCGTCTTGTCTTCGTCGGGAGTCCCCCGTTCGAGGTCATGGTGACACGCTCAATTTTTGTAATTAATACAAAAAATCCAAGAATGCGCTGCCGGGAAACTTTCAACAAACCTCGACATGCCGCATCACCGCAACCATCATCCGCCCCACTTACGAAAGTCTTTGAAGAGGAATGGGGAGGTTTGGAGGGGGGAGGGGAAACTTTCTGGAGAAAGTTTCCCCTCCCCCCTCCAATCTTCATTTCCACCCCAGCTCCATCAATGATGATACGGCAGCCCGCGCGTTAACGACTCGGCACGGTACAACTGCTCAAAAAGTACGACGCGGGCAAGCTCATGCGTCATAGTAAGGGGGCCAAGGGCGATCAAATGGCTAGCCGCCTGCTTTACGGAATCGTCAAGCCCAAAGGCCCCGCCGATGATAAAACAGGGGCGGCGGCTGGCGTTCTCGGAAAGCCGCTCCAGAAAAACGGAGAATTGCCGGGAGGTAAAGGTCTTCCCCCGTTCGTCAAGCACGACGGGAATGTCGGAGGCGGAAAGGGCGGATAGAATCCCCTTGCCTTCCAAAGCATTACGGTCAACAATAGGCAAGGAAGGATCACCGTCCTTGATAATGGACTCGGTGAACGCCCGCCAGCGGACGAGCCGCTCAACGTAATGCTCGGCGGCCGCCTTCCAGAAGGGCGTCTTCAAACGCCCCACGGCAACGATTCGCAATGGTTTTAAAGTCATGATGCCCTGTTGTTGCGGGGATAGAATGCATGTTGCGGGCTTCGGGCCCGTAGCCTCACAAGCTCTGAAAAGAGAGCCTTCACCTAACATCGGCAGGTCCGGGAGGCAAGCATATGGCATCTTCACAGGCTAGCGGCGTCAACACGCCGCCCTACGTCGACTTTAAACGCGCGGTGGAGCTCATGCTTGATGGGCATCCCGTCATCTTCCCGACGGAAACCTTTTTCGCGCTCGGGAGCCGCGCCCTCGACGCCGACGCCACCGCGCGCGTTTACCGGGCCAAGCACCGCTCCACTGTCCGTCCTCTGCCCTTGATTCTGGGTGACTGGGAACAGCTTGATATGATCGCCAAGGTCCACGACGAGCTCATGCCGCTCCTGAAACGCTTCTGGCCCGGTCCTCTTTCGGTCATCTTCCCGGCACGCCTCCGCGTCCCGGACATCCTCACCGGAGGCACGGGACGCGTGGCCGTGCGCCTGTCCTCCCACCCCGTAGCCCGCGCGCTTGCGCAGGCCGTAGGCGAACCCATCACCTCCAGCAGCGCGAACATCAGCGGCAATCCCGCCGTCGTCAGCGTCAATCAGCTCGACGAAGAGCTGATCGCTTCGGTCATGGGCATCCTTGATGAGCCGCCCGTTCCCGCAGGAGGCTTGCCCTCCACACTCGTCGAACGCATGGAAGACGGCAGGCTCCGCCTCCTCAGGGCAGGCGCCGTCACCTCCGCGCAGATCGCTGAAGCCGGGTTTGAGGTTGTGGAAGAAGAATGAGATTGGAGGGGGAAGGGGACCCCTTCTGAAGAAGGGCTTCCCCTTTCCCCTCCCAAGACTTTCGACTTTATCGAATCCTACATGGCGGCTTTTCCGTTTGCGACAAGTTCTTCTTCGGATCTTCCTTTCTCAAAAACAAAAACGGCCCGGAATTATTTCCCGGGCCGCTTCTTTTTCTCTTTCACTTTCTACCGGGAGACGCCTGCCAAGCTCCAGCCTTTCGCGCCGCCCTTCACACCGTTTACCCTTACGAAAGTTTTAGGGGGGGGGGATGGGGTTTGGGGAAGGGGGGGCCCCTTTTTCAAAAGGGGCCCCTCCCCTTCCCCAATCTTCAAATCCTTTCCTCCCCAACTACGCAAGCGCAACCAGATCGTAGTCGCGGCACTCGACGATGTCGGCATCAACGAGCGCGCCGGGCTCGACGCCGGGGCCGCTGATGTAAACCATACCGTCGATTTCGGGAGCTTGAAACCACGCCCGCCCGGTGTGCAGGCCGGGCCACTCCGGATGGGGCGCATCCACGAGGATAGACAGGCGGTCGCCTTCAAACCGGGAAAGCCACTCGGCGCTGATGTCGGCCTGCGCTTCCATGAGCAAATCGCGGCGCCATTCCTTCACGCGGTCTTCGACCTGATCGGGCATGGCGGCGGCGGGCGTCCCTTCTTCGGCGCGATAGGCGAACACCCCGAGATGCTGGAAACGCACCTCTTCGATGAACTCGCGCAGATGTTCAAAATGCTCCTCCGTTTCACCGGGGAACCCGACCATGATGCTCGTGCGCAGGGCGGCTTCAGGGAATACGTTGCGGATGCGGTCAATGGCCTCGCGGGGGTTGCGCGCAAAGGGGCGGCCCATGCGGGACAGGACGTCCGGATGGGAATGCTGCACAGGGACGTCAAAGTACGGTACGAACGGCTTGCCCGCCTCGCGCAGATACTTGAGCATTTCGTGCGTCATTCCGGCGGGGTAAAGATACATGAGGCGCAGGCGTTCGAGGCCCGGCAACGGCAGGAGGCCGTCGAGCAGAGTACGGAGATCCTGCTTGCCGTCGAGATCACACCCCCATTCCGTGAGATCCTGCGCCACGAGATTCAGTTCCTTGACCCCCTGATCCAGCAGGGCGCGGGCCTCGCGGACGATCATGTCCTTGCAGTGGGAGCGGTGCCCGCCCCGGATATTGGGGATGGCGCAGAACGAACAGGCATGGCGGCAGCCGTCGCTGATCTTGAGCCATGCGTAAGACGGCCCGGTGCTCAGGATACGGCCCGGAACCGTGGGTTCGGGAAGGCCGAGCTTGCGCGCGAGCATGGCGGGCCACGCCTCCAGATCGCTGTTGTCCAGCCAGAGATCCACTTCGGGCAGCTCAGGTGCCAGATCTTTCGCGTGGTAACGCCCCACGAGACACCCGGCGACCGCCAGCAGTGGACGCTTGGGCAGCTCCTCGATGTCGGCGATGGCCTGCGCAATCGTCCGCACGGATTCCTCCGTGGCGGGCTGGATGAAGGCACAGGTATTGATGAAAACAAGCTCGGCCTCATCCGGCGACTCGACAGGAACCAGCGCCACCCCAAGGGAACCAAGAAGACGCTCAGTGTCCACCCGGTTCTTCGGGCAGCCGAGGCTTGTGGAATAACAACGCAGGGAAACGGACATGACGCACCTCATTCTAGGACAACGCTGCCGCACAGCAGCGGGATGTCGTATGGCTTCAAAAACAGCAAAACGCACTCATATAAAAGGGGAGGTTCCGACCTCAACCTTAATAAACGTTTTTCCCATTACCGGGAAAGAATCCCATGCCTCTTCTTATCATTCCCTTTGAGCGGGCGGCAATGGGATGTTTTTCTCTCAGCCTGAAGGCTCCAGCGCGGCTTCGCGTCAGGAAACGATTTGCGGGCGGGGCCGGACGAAGGAATATTCCACGGCAGGGTTCCCGCCCTTTCCCGAAAAGCAACGCCCAACCTGTTGACGGAGCATAGGATTGGCGGCAAACTGCGCGGCGCGAGAGTTCGCCGCACGACCCGTTGGTGGTACGCAATATAGCGGCAATGCGCAAGGAGCAGACCATGAGCGAACAGCCTCACGATACGGAACCCGTTACCATCGTCCTCGCCACACGCAACCAGGGCAAAGTCCGCGAACTGGCGGAGCCGCTGCGCGCCTTCGGCCTGCGCGTCGTCGGACTGGACGCCTTCCCCGATCTTCCCGAAGTGGAGGAAACGGGCACCACTTTTGAAGAAAACGCCCTGCTCAAGGCCCGCGAAGTTTCCAAGCGCACCGGCCTTGTCGCCATTGCCGACGATTCCGGGCTCGAAGTGGATGCCCTCAACGGCGCACCCGGCGTGTACTCCGCCCGCTACAGCGAGGACATGCCGGATCTGCCCGGCGCCACCAAGGACGAACGCAATACGATGAAGCTCCTTGCGGCCCTGTCGTCCGTGCGGCTGTGGAACCGTTCGGCGCGCTTCCGCAGCGTCGTCGCCGTCTGTACGCCCGAAGGCGAAACCCTCATCGCTCCCGGCACCTGGGAAGGCAGCGTCGCCTGCTCCCCGCGTGGCAAAAACGGCTTCGGCTACGATCCCGTTTTCCTCGATCCCGAGCTGGGCCTCACCGCCGCCGAAATGTCCCCGGAAGAAAAAATGAGCCGCAGCCACAGGGCCAAGGCCCTGCGCGAGCTGTTGCGCCTCTGGCCCTCCTTCTGGGAAGGGTATCTCCGGAAGAGAGCTTGACTTTTCCGCGTCCGACTGTGACTTTGGGGCTGACAAAAACCCTACTTAAAGAGTATACTGATGCCCACGGGAAGGACGGCTTTTCAACGGAAACCGCCCTTGTATGGGCATTATGCCGCTATCCGACAGACAGGAGAACAGTTCATGGATCAAGCCACCCTCATGGATAAAATCAAGACCGGGACCACGCTCTGCAAGGCCATCATGCGCAACGGCTACGACGCCTATGCCATCAATGCGCCGCTGCAGGGCCTGATCTTCGAAAAAACCGGCGTATTCGACGTGGACATCGCCTGTGCCTGCGATACGGAAACCCTCTTCAAAATTTTCCCCAACGCCGTCCCCTACACTGAAGAAGGCGCTATGGCCATGCTTCAGGAAAACGGCGTCACCCTGCGTTTCTATAGTACGGATGTTGAGGACGCCTCCCATCCGGAAATGAGCCAGCTCCGCATCACGCCGCGCCTTGCGCGCCTCCTCGCCGAACTCCAGCTCAAGGGCCAGCTCAAAAGCTCCAACACCAACGACCCCGAAGCTAAGGAGTTCGAAGACTTCGACAAGGCCGGAAGCGTCAAGCTGGTCGGCCTGCCGAGCAAGACGCTCGCCAAGAACTACCTGCTCGCCATCCGTGCCCTGCGCTACGCGGCGAACTTCGATTTGCCCGTCAACCCGCACACGTGGGTGAGCATCATCCAGTCCGCCAACCGTATCCTCGACTACGTGCCCGCCCGCGAAATCATGGAAGAATGGCGCAAGGTCGCCGCCGAATCCATGTGGAAGTTCGTGCAGCTCCTCTTTGAAGCCCAGCTTCTGCACGGCCTCATGCCCGAAATCGCCGCCCTGTCCTGCATTAAGCAAGAGCGCAACGACGACGGGGACATCGAAAGCGTGTTTGACCACACCATCGAGTGCATGAAGCGCTACCCCGAAGAAGGGTTCAGCATGGACTGGTACGGCACCCTCGCCACCATGTTCCACGATGTGGGCAAGCTCTACACCGCCGAACACCTCAACGGCCGCTGGACATTCTACCAGCACCACCGCGTGGGCGCCGGCGTAACCCGCAAAATCCTGCGCCGCCTGCACTTCACGTCCGAGGACATTGACCTTATCTGCCATCTCGTGCGGCATCACATGATGTTCCACTTCATGCTGACGGACCGCGGCATCCGCCGTTTCAAGGCCCTGCCCGAAACCGAGCGCCTGATCGCCATGTGCCGCGCCGATATCGAGGCCCGCGACGGCAGCTACACCTACTTCAACCATAATTCCAAGTACCTCACCCGCGCCGAGACGGACGAGCTGTTGCTTGAACCGCTCCTCAACGGCAACGAAATCATGGAGTACACCAGCCTGCCTCCCGGACCCGCCGTGGGCACCATCCGCGAAGCCCTTCTCAAGGCGCAGGTCGCCGGAGAGGTCACCGACCGCGATTCCGCCATCGCTTTCGTCAAGAATTATGCGGCAAAGCTGAAGTAGTTCGATTCAGATTGATGATTGGTTGAGATTGGGGAGGGGGAGGAGAAACTTAAAGAAGGGGCCCCACGTTTCTCCTCCCCCTCCCCAAAACTGTCCACGCGGCTCGCGCCCTCCCTCTCCACTTCAAAGGCTTTCGCGTTTATCGAATCCCTGTTGCCGACTTTCCCAAGATTCGAAAAAAGGATATGCGGCTTGAGGCGGAGCTCCCGCCCTACCCGGCACAGGCCGGAGCGGGTACGGCTTTCGGCATACCGTCGGGGCGGCATAGCGATCCGGGCTGTTCCCGAGCTTTTTATTCACCTTATCCGCAGAGCAACGCAACGCGCATGATAGACATTCTGAATCTGACGTTCCCCGAGCTTGAACGCTTCATCGTGGAGGAGCTCGGCCAGCCTAAATTCCGGGCCGCGCAAGTCTGGCAGTGGATCTGGCAAAAGCACGCTACCTCATTCGACGCCATGACCGACGTTTCCAAGCAGCTCCGCGCCAAGCTTGCGGAAGTCGCGGAAATCGTGCTTCCCGAGATCGTGACGGTGCAGACCTCATGCGACGGCACGGAAAAACTGTTGCTTCGGCTGCGGGACGGCGCGTTGGTGGAGACGGTCATCCTCCCGAGCACGGGGCAGGACGGTTCCGTCCGGATCGCCCAGTGCGTGTCTTCGCAAATCGGCTGCGCGATGGGCTGCACGTTTTGCAGCACGGGCACGATGGGCTTTATCCGCAACATGACCGCCGGGGAAATCCTGAGCCAGGTTCTCGTGGCCCGTATGCGGCTCGGCGACAACCGCATCGACCACCCCATTATCCGCAACCTCGTCTTCATGGGCATGGGCGAGCCTCTGCTCAACCTGCGCGAAACCACCCGCGCCCTTGAGATGCTGAACCACGACAAGGGGATGGATTTCTCCCCCCGCCGCATTACCGTTTCGACCTGCGGCATCAAGGCGGGCCTGCGCGAACTCGGCGACAGCGGCCTCGCCTTCCTTGCCGTCTCGCTTCACGCGCCCAATCAGGATCTCCGCGCCAAGATCATGCCCAAAGCCGCGAACTGGCATCTCGACGATCTCATGGCGACGCTGGAAAGCTATCCGCTCAAGACGCGCGAGCACATCACCTTCGAGTATCTCCTGCTCGGCGGCGTGAACGATCAGCCCGAGCACGCCCGCGAGCTCGCCAAGCTCGTTTCCCGGGTCAAGGGCAAGCTCAACCTCATCGCCTACAACCCCTCGGAGACTCAGCTCTACAAGGCTCCCGCCGAGGCGGACATCCTCGCGTTCGAAAAAATCCTCTGGTCCAAAGGCGTCACCGCCATCCTCCGCAAAAGCAAGGGGCAGGACATCAAAGCCGCCTGCGGCCAGCTGAAGAGTGATTGGGAGCGAGAAAAAGGGGATGAAGAGTAAGATTGGAGGGGAAGGGGAACCTTTCTGGAGAAAGGTTCCCCTTCCCCCCTCCCCTTCCCCTCCCAAGACTTTTGTATGGCTCAACGAAGGATGGGCAGGCCGCGCCATCCCGTTTCGGAGGCGTACGTCTCCCGGAGACGCAACAGAAAACAAAAGGCCCGCATCGTGATGCGGGCCTTTTTCATAAGCAAAACCGATCCGTTTCCCCTAAAGCGAATCCATTAAAAGGTCATTGTTTTCAAAAAGCAAAAAACGCTAACGTGTTTCCCTTCTTTCATGCTTCCGCCCACAGGGAAAACAGCCCAACAGGGATTCGATAAACACAAAAGTCTTTGGAAAGGGAGGGATGGGGTTTGTGGAAGGGAGGGAAAAGCTTTTCTCCAGAAAAGTTTTCCCTCCCTTCCACAATCTTCATTTTCCTTCCCTCACTACTCCCCTGCCGTGTAGCAGCCCAACAGCCTGAACGAGTGGCAGGTGTTGCGGAGTTCGGCGAGGACGCCGGAGAGCTCGGGCTTGAGCAGGTTCGTCTCGAGATCGGCGAAAAAGGCGTACTTCCAGCTCTGAGAGCGCAAGGGGCGCGACTCCAGCTTGCGGAGATTCACCCCCGCCTTGAACAACAGATCCAAAATACCCGCCAGAGAGCCGGGCTTGTCGGGCAGCGTGAACAGTACCGAAGTCTTGTTGGCTGCGGAAGTGTCTGTGGGCTTGGGGCCGATGACCACAAAACGCGTCTGATTCGTCGGCTCATCCTCAAGATTATAGGCAAGGATGGGCAAACCGAGCATCGTGGACAGGCTCTTGTGCCCGATGGCGGCGCTCCCCGGCTCGGAAACCGCCCGGCGCGCGGCGGCGGCGGTGGAATCGCAGGCCATAAGAGAGGCTTCGGGCAGGTGCTGACGCAGCCAGCGCTGGCACTGGGCAAGCGCCTGCGGATGGGAATACACCACTTTGATCGCTTCCGGAGACGATTCCACGGACAGCAGCGTGTGCTGGATGCGGGCGACCGACTCGGTCTGGATGTACACATCGTATTCCATGAAGAGATCGAAGCACTGCCCCACGGAGCCCTGCAGGACGTTTTCAAGCGGGATCACGCCGAGCGCACACTCGCCTCCGTGCACGGCGGCGAAGGCCTCCCGGAAGTTCTTGCAAGGCCGGTAATCCATAAGATTCCCGAGCAGATCCACAGCCGCGAAATACGAGTTCGTACCCTCGGGGCCGAGATAGGCCACGGATACGGGACGCTGAAGGGTACGGGACGAAGCGAAAATTTCATGCCAGATGGAACGCAGATGCTCCTCGGGCAGGGGGCCTGAGTTCTCGCTGGCAAGGTTGTCCAGAATCTGCCGTTCGCGCTGCGGGCGGAAGACAGGACCGGACGTATTCGCCTTCACCCGCCCCACTTCAAGGCTCAGGGAGGCACGGCGGTTGAGCAGGGCCAGCAGTTCGCGGTCCACGGCGTCGATCTGGAGGCGCAGCCCCTGAAGCGCTTCGGACTGTTTCGCGGCTGCGGCTTCGGACCAGCCGTCCGGGGTATCGTTGGATTCGGGCATGACTATATCTCGCGGATGTTTTCCTGAATGCGCATACCGAAATGACGCCCGGCCACATCGGCTCGGCAGATGACTTCGTCGCCGGGCCGGAGCGCGACCACGCTGACGGGCGTCCCGTCAGGCCGCACAAGGCGGATAGTTTCGGCGTTCTGCAAAAAGACGGAGCCGGTGCGCGTGCCTTCCGGCGTTTCCATCTGGGCCGTGATCATCAGCATGGGCCGCACCTCGGTCTTGATGCGCCCTATGGTGGCGAGCGACGTGCGCCCGTCCTTATCCACGATAAGGACTTCGTCCCCGGAGCGCAATTCGCCCACGTAGCAGGTCTTGTCGCCGGGCATCACCGCATAGGCGTGCACGCCGCCCGCGTTGATGCGGAAAGGCCGCGCCGCCACATATTCGTTGTGCTCCGTTTCGGCGTGCGTAAGGAAGGTGAAGGCGCTGGAGTTGCCCACCAGCATCCCTTGCCCCCGCTCCATGAGGGTCAGCGTATCGACGCAGACGCGGTGCCCGAGGCCCACGGTCTTCACTTCGGTAATGGTCGCCTTGTCCAGCGTCAGCGTGCCTTGCGACAATTTCAGCTCCGATACGATGTTCTTGAGGCTTGCCAGCGCTTCGGGAAGCACCACCACGACGGGCACGCCGCATTCGAGAACCCCCGCCGCAAGACGGGCTTCGGCCAGCGAAGCGACCTCGACCGCGAGCTTTCCGGCCACGGCGGGCTGCGCGAGCAGGTTTTCCACCGGGATGATCTCCCACCCCTGAGCCAGAACGAGCCGCTCGCCCCCGGCGATGCGGGAGGCGATGGATTCTTCCTCGGCCTTGGAGCCGAGCCCCACGGACGGCATGTCCGCCTCGGCCCGCACGTCGCACAAGGCCAGGGAGCGGACGCCCTCCACGTGTTCGGCTTCGGTGATGATCCCGTCGACGCCGGATTCGAGGGCCAACGTCACGTCTTCCTTGCTGAAAGGCACGCTCTTGAAATAAATGTCAGGCATGGTCCCGTTCCTGTTGTTTCAACCGCATCAGGCTTCATGTCCTGACCGGAAAATGACGGCCCCGGAACTCCCCGGAACCTTTCCCCTTCCCTTTTCCCAGCGCAGCTTCCGCCGCGCAGACGCCTCTACCAAACCGGCGTTTCCCGGATTGAGGCCGGGGGGAGCGCCCGTCAGGGAACGCCCTCCCCCGCTCCCGCTAGCCTTCCACAACGGCCAGCGCTTCGTCCAGGGACAGGCCCTGATGGACCAGGCCGCGCAGGGCACGGACGAGCTGCACGCGCTTGGGATGCTGGAACACGTTGCGCCCCACGGAAAGGCCGGAACCGCCCGCCTTGAGGGAGTTGTCCACCATTTCGAGGAATTCGCGGGTGGTCTCGGTGCGGGGGCCGCCGGCGATGACCACAGGCACGCAGCAGCCGGCGATGACGTCGGCGAAGGAATCGATGTCTCCGGTGTAAGGGACTTTCACGATGTCGGCGCCGAGCTCCACGCCCACGCGGGCACAATGGGCAACGACGGCGGGATCGTATTCATTGGAGATGCGGGGGCCGCGGGCGTACAGCATGGCGAGGAGAGGCATACTCCATTCTTCGGCCACACGGGCGACTTCACCGAGGTCGGCGAGCATATCGCTCTCGTTGTCGTCGCCGAGGTTCACATGCACGGAAACGCCGTCGGCACCACGGCGGATGGCTTCCTCAACGGTGCATACGAGGCGTTTCTTGTTGGAGTAGCTGGACAGGGACGTGGAAGCGGAAAGATGGATGATCAGGCCGACGTCTTTACCTTCGCCGGAAGCGCGGAAGCAGCAGCGGCACAGCCCTTTGTGCATCAGAACAGCATCAGCGCCGCCGTCGGCCATGTCCGAGACTGTTTTGTGGATATTCTCGATGCCTTCGATAGGACCGACAGAGACGCCGTGATCCATAGGAACAATGATGGCGCGGCCGGTTTCACGATTGAAAATGCGCTGGAGACGAACTTGCTTGCCGAGATTCATGGTATTCCATCCTTTGTGTGTTTGCACAGGGAAGCTGCTGCATGGATCCGCGGCAAAAAGAAAGGCCGCGGATTTGCACCCGCGGCCCTGAATGTCTGGTTTTGCTTTACAACAACACCCCACACACCCCTGTACCGCAGGCGCGACCAAAATAAAAAAAGAAGCCCCAAAAGCGGCTGCTTTCGTTGGAAGCGGTAAATGCGGTGGCGGTGTAGTTGGTCATGTTGTCCTCAAATGTGTTTCGTGAAAACTAGTCCTCAATCCGGTTTCCTGTCAAGAAAAAAATGTACCTTTTTTCATCAGCGCGAAAACGTTTGGTTTTCGCCACAGTTCCGTCACTGTCCGCTTTTTCCCCCGATCCTCGGCTTCCGGCAATGCACAAGAGGGAAACGAATAAAAGGCGGCCTCTTGTTTGTTAACGAAAAAACGATTACAGTCTGATTAATCTCAAAGAGCGCTCCTGCGCCGTTCCGCAGTAAAGCTCTCCACTGTGCAATCTTTTACAGGGAGAAGAGTCATGCCTGCCTTGAAGAAGATCCTGTGCGCCCTGGACCTGTCGGATCAGAGCGAATCCGTAGCCGAATACGCCGTTATGCTCGCCAAGATGTCCGGAGCCAGCATTGTGGCAGTATACGCCGCCCCCACGCTGACCCAGTACACGGGTTTCCATGTGCCGCCGAATACCATCGACAACTTTGTCGGTGAAATCGTTTCCGGTGCCGAACGCTCGATGACCGACTTTGTATCCGAACACTTCACCGGCGTGGATGCCCGCGGCGTTGTCGTCGTCGGCTACGCGGCTGAAGAAATCCTTGCCCTCGCCGAAAGCGAACAGGCCGACATCATCGTTATGGGTACCCGCGGACGCAAGGGCATCGACCTGATCCTGTTCGGCTCCGTGGCTGAAAAGGTCGTGAAGAACGCGACTTGCCCTGTGCTGACCATCCGTCCTACCGACGACGATTGATTGACAGGGGGGCAGTCCGGCGAAACCGGGTTGCCTCCTTTTCCTTCCCTCGGACGGAACCGCTCCGTTTCGTCCTTCTTGGTGTTTGCCCAATGTTCCGCGCCATTCGATAGGAATGCGGACCGCAGGACTTCACTGCCGGAATCCGGACCTGCCCCCCATGCTTTACAGAAAAACGCTTCCGCATCATGGGAGGACGTTTTATGGCTCCCTCCAGCTTTCCCGCCTTTTCCAGAAAATGCACGCCTTCGGAGGCAGATGTTTCCTTGTGTTCCTCGTTTCAGTGCTTGGGGTGTGCGTGAGCGTGTACTATCACTTTACGCCCGGCATTCCCTTTGATCGGAACCTGTTCGCAGCGCTGGGGATGATCCCGGGCGCGTTCCTGTGCGCCCTGTTTCTGCTCATGCCCTACGGAGGCTGGATTCCCGCCCTGATCTGCGCGTTTGCGGGCGCCCTCTTCGCTCCCGCCACCGCCGCATTGAAAGGGCTGGATTTCGGCCTGATTCCCACGATGCTCTGGGGCTTCATGGCCGGAATAGCCGCGTATCCGGGAGTCGTCCTTCCGCAAGCGGCGCAGCCCGAAGACGAACCGGAGGGCTAGCCTGACGGGTTGCCGCAGAGCCTCACCCCCGCCCCTGCCGCCAAACGCAGCGGGCCACGACGCAACGCAGCCAAGGAGACGGCAATGGGCTTCTCCATACGGTCCGAGCTTGCAAGCTACGCGCGCCTCAAGCGCCGGTGCTACTTCCTCTTCGTCATATCCTACGGCGGATTGCTGGCGGGCTTGACCTACGCGGCCATGACGCACCAATCCCCGCCCCTCTGGATCGGGCTCATCCCCGGGGCCGCCCTCTCCGTCCCTCTGCTCCTGCTGCCCACGCAAAGCTGGCTTCCCTGCCTTTTCCACGTCCTGCTCGGGGTCGTCTTCGCCCCCATCATCTGTGCCCGGCGGGAAGCGGACCTGTCGCTCATCGAGGCCGTGGAGCTGGGCGCCGTGGCGGGGCTGGCCCTCATCTACCCCTTTTATATCCTGTGCAGTACGCTGGAAAAAGAAGGCACACTCAAAAAATACGCCCCGGATCAGAGGCGGAAGGGCTCCCAAGAGACGGAGGAATGAGGTTCGCCGCCCCTTGCAACCGCTTCAGCTTGAGCCGTGCAGCAAGCCCTTTCGCCTGCAAAAGAACCAAGCCTCGCCTAGGGGCGCGGGCCGTGCGGAGAAGTACGGGGAAAGGGCGGCGGAGAGCGGAGAAGAGTAACGGCAGTGGCAGGAGAAAAGAGGAGGACCCCTTCCGCAAAGAGGCCCCCTCCTCTTTTCCAATCTGGCTTTTCTACAATTCCCCGGCCTTCAGCAAGGCTTCGCGGGCGTCCGACAGACGGCCCTGCACTTCGAGGGCGCGGGAAAGCACCAGCCAGCCATTCCGATATTCGGGACGCAGGGCCACGCTCTGGCGGGCCAGCGATTCCGCAAGCTCCGGATCTTCGCCGCCGTCAAGGTAGAGGTCGGCCATAAGGCTGAGGGCGGCCACATCTCGGGGATTGCGGAGCAACGCCTGGTGCAGATGCTCACGGGCCTGATCCGCTTTGCCGAGCCGCAGGGCGAGACGGGCAAGATGCCGGTACGGGAGCGGGCTCCCGGTGTCGAGGGCCGCCGCCGACTCGAACCGGGCGCGGGCCTCTTCAAGCCGTTCCTCCGCCTCGTCGAGCTGCCCGAGCCGGATCAGCGCATACAGATGCGAGGGCGACAGCCGGATGCAGGTGCGGAAATGCTCCGCAGCCGCCTCGTTGTCGTGCAGGCTCTGGCAGACCGCGCCGAGGTTGTAGGCCAGCGCGGGATCGTCCGGGGTACGCTGGATCGCCTCCTCGAAAAAGCGCCGGGCTTCGGCATGGCGCCCAAGCGAGGCAAGGCAGACGCCGAGGGAATTCCACGCCAGAACATTATCCTCGTCGGCCAGCAGGGCAAGCTTATACTCTTCGATGGCCCCGAACACGTCGCCCCGGCAGTGCCGCTTGTCCGCGCTGATGTTCAGGGCGAGAGAACCGAACTGCCCGATATGCGGCGCGGGGAGCAGGAGCGCGTATTCGAGCGCCTTGCGGGCGCCTTCGATCATGTCCGAAGGCCGGAGATCGAGGAACGGCCAGCAGGCCAGCCCCACGCCGGCGCGCACGCCGAGGCGCGAGGCGATATCGGCGCACAGCTTTTCGTACAGCTCGCGGAGCGGTTCCGCCTCCAGATCGGGATGGAAAAAGATGAGGCTGTTCAGCCCGAAGCGTCCGCCGAGCACCTTCCTGCCGCATACGGAACGGGCGAGATCGGCCACCTGCGCCATAATGTGCTCGGGCTGCGTCATGGGCTGGATCGCGCCGGAAGATTCACCGTCGCGGCGCGCCATGTCCACGTGCAGCAGGGCCAGCGAAAACCGTTCGCACTCGCTGCACGCCCGCGCCAGATGGGCAAGGAAATCGCCATGCCGCAGGAGCCCGGTCAGAGGATCGGGACGGTGGAACACGCCGTCGTCCTGCCCTTCGGGGGCCGCGTTCTGCACGCTCAGCCTTTGCTCCTCCTGAAGCAGCGTCAGGGCGTCGTCGGGCTCAAGCGGCCACGCGGGATCGCCAAGGTGCAGGATCTCCGCCACGGATTCCGATTCACGGACTTCCAGCAGGACGATCTCGCCCTTGTAGAGCGGCTGGAGGGACTCGTCCCCGGAACCGCCCTTGACCGCATAGTTCACCGACCAGACCGAGAAGTGCTGGCCTTCCCGCGCGCCCACGCTCCGGCCGAGCGAGGTCAGGACCCGCGAAAGGGGCATCACCTGCCGGATGTGCCCGCCTTCGAGAAGCAGCCTGCCGTACCCCATGACCCGGCCCGCCTGGAAACCGCCGGGGCCGCGCGTGCGGGCCACTTCCGCCGCGAGCTGGGCCTTGTGCAGCAGGATACGCCCGTGCTCTTCCGAACTGCGCTGGCGGGTCCCGTCCATATCCTGCGGATAGAGCGCATAGCCCGCATGGGGCTGCACGCCGAACTGCCTGCCGATCAGCGGATCGGGCAGGCGTACCTGCTCCATCGCCCGCAGGATGGCGGCGGAAAGGTTTTCGCACTCGGGGCGCGTGGCTTCGGGAAGGAACACCGCAACCGCGCTGTCGCCGATGCGCGCGCCGAACGCCTGCTCGGGGAGCTGGCCGGAAAACGCCTCCACCAGCTTGCCCACGAGCCGATCCGCAAAACCGTAGCTGATATTCCGGGCCACCTCGCGCACGCCGTCGAACCGGACGACAATGAGGCCGAGCGTACCGCCCCGGCTGCTGCCTTCGCCGCTTTCCAGCCCGAACTCCCGCGCGAACGCCGACTGTATGGCCCCGGTTTCCTGCGTGAGCCGCTCCAACAGCACTTCATGGGTCGCAAGCCCCGAACGGGGATCAAGCCGCCCGGCCTTATACAGCTCCAGATTCTCAAGGCACAGATCGACGATGCCGGGCAGGGACGGCAGCAGCGCCGTCACGCGCTCGGCGTCGGGCACACGGGCCATGAACACGCCGAGGAGTTCCCCGTGCCGGACGAGCGGCAGCAAAAGCTTTCCCTCGTCCGGCAGCCATTCCGGTTCCTTCGAACGGGTCTGGCGGGGAAAATAGACGGCGTGTGCCTCGAACGGGAGCACGCGGTACAGACTGTCCCGCAGCCGCTGCTCCAGATCCAGCAGATCACGCCGGACAAGGCCGGTCGTCAGGCCCGACATGCCTACCACGTCAGGCGGACGGGCACGCCGCGATCCGCCATGTATTGCTTGAGCTGCCCGATCGTATATTCGCCGTAATGCACGATGGAGGCGATGAGCGCCGCCGAAGCGCGGCCTTCCGTCACGGCGTCCACCATGTGCTGAGGGCTCCCCGCGCCGCCGGAAGCGATGACGGGGATACGCACGGCGTCGCAGATCAAACGGGTGAGCGTCAGCTCATAGCCGTCCTTGGTTCCGTCGGCGTCGATGGAGTTGACGCACAGCTCGCCCGCGCCGAGCGCTTCGCAGCGCTTCGCCCACTCGATGGCGTCGATTCCCATGGCCTTCCGCCCGCCGTGGATCACGATCTCGTATCCGGACGGGATTTCCGGGGTGACGGGAACCCGCTTCACGTCCATGCCGACCACAATGGCCTGCGAGCCGAACGCGTCCGCGCCCTGCGAAATGATTTCAGGATGCTTCACGGCGGCGGAGTTCACGGAAATCTTTTCCGCGCCCGCGAGCAGCACGGCCCGCATGTCCTGTACCGTGGAAATGCCGCCCCCCACGGAGAAGGGGATGAAAATCTCCGAGGCGACCTTTTCCACCACGTCGAGGAAGATCCCGCGCGCCTCGGCGGAAGCCGTGATGTCGTAAAAGACGATTTCGTCGGCCCCGGCCTCGTAATACTGCCGGGCGGTTTCCACCGGATCGCCGATATCTTCGTTGCCCACGAACTTGACGCCCTTGGTCAGGCGCCCGTTGCGCACGTCAAGGCAAGGGATAACCCGTTTCGTCAGCATACCCGGCCTCCCGCGCTGCGTGCCATGCACCATTCATAGAAATTGGAAAGGATCTTCAATCCCGGCCGCCCGCTCTTTTCCGGGTGGAACTGGATGGCCCACAGGCCGTCCTGCCCATACACCGCGCAAAATTCCGTACCGTAACAGCTTGTGGCGATGACCTTTTCCGGGGCCGTCTCCACATAATAGCCGTGCACGAAATAAAAGGCCGCGTCAGCCGGGACATCCTTCAGGATGGGGCTCTCCTGCTTGCGGGAAATCGTGTTCCAGCCCATGTGCGGGATGCGGATAGGCGCCCCACCTTCCTCCAAACGCTCGTCGAAACGCACGCAGCGGCCTTCCACGAGGCCGAGGGTCGGCGTGTCGTTCTCGTCGCTGTGGGCCACCATGATCTGGCAGCCGAGGCAGATCCCGAGCAGGGGCCTGCCCGACGAGACGACATTGCGCAGCACAGCGTCGAGGCCGGAATCCTGAAGGTGGCGCATGGCCTGTCCGGCCGCGCCCACGCCGGGGAAAATCACGCCGGCCGCGCTGTCCACGACGGCGGGATCGGCAGTGATGACGCAGGGAATGCCCAGATGATCGAGCGCGCGGCGCACGCTGGTCTGGTTCCCCGCCTTGTAGTCAAGGATGGCAAGCATAGTTCTTCCCGGTAAACCGTTGTCCGCCGCCTCCGCGCGGAAAAACGTCCGGCGGGCGGGAGCGGGTGAAAGCCCATCGAAAGGGCCGAAAACACGATACTATCCGGTTCAGCGCCAGGTCAAGGCCCACGGAGCGCCGGCCCAAGTGTCGGTACGCCCGGAAGCCCGCATGTTCCTTGCCTTAAGAGGCTTGTTGAGGGCGCATGGAAAGCCGGGGTTGACAGAATCCGTAGTCTGGGTGAAATATATGACAATTCCACACTCCATCACGAGGTAAACCAAGGCCCTTTCTCTTCCGCCAGGCGCGGGAGGCCTGCCGTACGGGGCCGCAGCGCTAAGGATACGCATGATAAAACGAGCCATCACCCTGCTGCTCTTGGCTCTTCCCTTTTATTTGGCCGCCGTCCAGCAGGCGGAAGGCCGATCTCCGGGCCCCATGCTTGAGGTCTTCACCGGGGGAGCCACCTTCTACAGCGACTCGTTCCACGGCAAGAAAACAGCCAATGGGGAACGCTACAACAAGAACGAATTCACGGCGGCGCACCGCTCCCTTCCTTTGGGGACCATCGTCCGCGTGACCAACCTTTCCAATGGGAACAACCTGCTCGTCCGCATCAACGACCGCGGGCCGGGCAAGAAAAAACTCATCCTCGACGTTTCCAGGGCCGCCGCCAGCAAGCTGAACATGATCCGGCGCGGCGTGATTTCCGTTCAAGTCGAGGTCGTCGCCGACAAGCGGGGCATCCCGGTCCTCCGGAACAACGCTTTTTACCTGCGGCTGGCCAGCGCACGCACGCTCAAGGACGCCCAAAACAAGCTCAAAACGCTTTCGTCCGCCAGCTCCTCCAAGCTCACCAAGCAGACTTCCCGCAACCGGTCCGGCGAACTCAAAATCCTCTCGGAACGCCTTCCCAACGGCCGCACGCAATACTTCGTCGGCCAGGGCCCCTTCACCCGCTACCGGGATGCGCAACACGCCCTGAGCAAAGCCAGAGCCAGGCACACTGAAGCAAGCGTCACCTGCCTCCCCACGCTGGTCGCCGAAAACACCCGCTAACGACGGTTTGAGCCGCCCTCTGCAAGCGCCTTTCCGTATGCCCGGCACCCGCCACTCTTCGGGGCTCCACACCGCGCCTTTTGGGACAACCTCCCCTGTTTTTCATGGGAGTCTTTTCGTGCGTCCTGTTGGACTTTGGCCCAAAAGCAGCTTAATCAGCTAGTATTAAAGGGAAAATATACTCAGCTCCCAGAATATTGTTCAAAAAATCACTAAATCTTTTTCGTTCTTCTTTGCACAACTTTTTCCGTCAACAACTATCACACTGTTTAAACATACTTTTTATACAAAAAAGACAAAGAGGGAAACGGTTTTCAACTCCCCAAAAGCCCTTTCCGGACTGGTGCAGAAATTCACTCTATCCTCTATCGTGCCCTAATCACGCGCCATTTGCACGAGTTCCCGGCTCCGCGGGGCTAAATGTGCACAAAATCCTTTGATGACACTGTGTTTCTCGAGCCTTCCTTGACACAAACAAGAACTGCATGGTATTTTTAACAAGAAGTAAGATAACTGAGATCAGGCTCGCGCGTTTGCGCCCGGGCCGTCTTAGAATATCCCGCGGCGCTCAGCCGCACCACAATGCGGTTACCAACCAAACCAAGTGGAGGTAAGGCAATGGCAATCAAACATCCAACTCCCTTGTTGGATCAACTCGAAACTGGCCCCTGGCCCAGCTTCGTGTCCGACATCAAGCAGGAAGCTGAATACAGAGCGGCCAACCCCGACAACGTGGAATTTCAGGTTCCCGCCGACGCTCCCGACGACCTGCTCGGCGTGCTTGAACTCTCCTATAAAGAAGGGGAAACGCACTGGAAGCACGGCGGCATCGTGGGCGTGTTCGGTTACGGCGGCGGCGTTATCGGCCGTTACTGCGACCAGCCCGAAATGTTCCCCGGCGTGGCTCACTTCCACACCGTCCGCGTGGCTCAGCCCTCCGGTAAGTACTACTCCACCGAATTCCTGCGCGGCCTGTGCGACATTTGGGAACTCCGTGGCTCCGGTCTGACCAACATGCACGGTTCCACCGGCGACATCGTGCTCATCGGCACCCAGACCCCGCAGCTTGAAGAGATCTTCTACGATCTCACCCACAAGCTTGACGTCGACCTCGGCGGTTCCGGTTCGAACCTCCGTACGCCTGCCGCCTGCCTTGGCCAGAGCCGCTGCGAATATGCCTGCTACAACACGCAGGACGCTTGCTATCAGCTCACCATGGACTATCAGGACGAGCTGCACCGTCCCGCCTTCCCCTACAAGTTCAAGTTCAAGTTCGACGGCTGCCCGAACGGCTGCGTGGCCGCTATGGCCCGTTCCGACTTTGCCGTCGTGGGTACGTGGAAGGACGACATCAAAATCGATCAGGAAGCTGTGAAAGCCTACGTTGCCGGCGAATTCGCCCCCAACGCCGGTGCTCACGCCGGTCGTGACTGGGGCAAGTTCGACATCGAAGCCGAAGTCATCAACCTGTGCCCCTCCAAGTGCATGAAATGGGACGGCAGCCGCCTCTTCATCAACAACGCCGAATGCGTGCGTTGTATGCACTGTATCAACACCATGCCCCGCGCCCTGCACATCGGCGACGAACGCGGCGCGTCCATCCTCTGCGGCGCCAAGGCCCCGGTCGTTGACGGCGCTCAGATGGGCTCCCTGCTCGTTCCCTTCGTCCCGGTTGAAGCTCCTTACACCGAAGTCAAAGAAATCATTGAAAAGATTTGGGATTGGTGGATGGAAGAAGGCAAGAACCGCGAACGTCTCGGCGAAACCATGAAGCGTCTGTCCTTCCAGAAGCTGCTTGAAGTCACCGAAATCCCCGCTCTTGCTCAGCACGTCAAGGAACCGCGTTCCAACCCGTACATCTTCTTCAAGGAAGAAGAAGTGCCCGGCGGCTGGAACCGTGACCTGGCTGCTTACCGCTCCAGACATCAACGCTAAAGAGAAGGGAGAATTACCATGGCGTTTGTTTCTTCCGGCTACAATCCTGAAAAGCCGATGGAAGGCCGTATCTCCGATATTGGCCCCCGCAAATACGACTCGTTCTTCCCTGAAGTCATCAAGAAGAACTTCGGCAAATGGCTGTACCACGAAATCCTGGAACCCGGCGTGCTCGTGCACGTCGCCGAATCCGGCGATAAGGTGTACACCGTGCGCTGTGGCGGCACCCGTACGATGTCCGTTACCAACATCCGCGAAATCTGCGAAATCGCCGACAAGTACTGCGATGGACACGTTCGCTGGACGACCCGTAACAACATCGAATTCATGGTGACCGACGAAGCCACCCTGAAGGCCCTGAAGGAAGACCTGGCGGGCCGCAAGTTCGCCGCCGGCTCCTACAAGTTCCCCATCGGCGGCACCGGCGCCGGCGTTTCCAACATCGTGCACACCCAGGGCTGGGTGCACTGCCACACCCCCGCCACCGACGCCTCCGGCCCGGTTAAGGCTGTGATGGACACCATGTTCGAAGAGTTCAAGAACATGCGTCTGCCCGCCCCCGTGCGCATTTCGCTGGCTTGCTGCATCAACATGTGCGGCGCCGTGCACTGCTCCGACATCGGTATCGTGGGTATCCACCGCAAGCCTCCGATGATCGACGACCAGTGGGTTGACCAGCTCTGCGAAATCCCGCTGGCTGTCGCCGCCTGCCCCACCGCCGCCGTGCGCCCTGTCAAGAGCGAACACGACGGCAAGAAGGTGAACTCCGTGGCCATCAAGCAGGACCGCTGCATGTACTGCGGTAACTGCTACACCATGTGCCCCGCCCTGCCCATCTCCGACGGCGAAGGCGACGGCATCGCCCTGATGGTCGGCGGCAAGGTTTCCAACCGTATCTCCATGCCCAAGTTCTCCAAAGTGGTCGTGGCGTACATTCCCAACGAACCGCCCCGCTGGAACACCCTCACCAGCACGATCAAGCACATCGTGGAAGTGTACTCCGAAAACGCCAACAAGTACGAACGTCTGGGCGACTGGGCCGAACGCATCGGCTGGGAATCCTTCTTCGAACTGACCGGCCTTGAGTTCACCCATCACCTGATCGACGACTTCCGCGATCCGGCTTACTACACCTGGCGCCAGAGCACCCAGTTCAAGTTCTCTGAACTGGCCCTCGCCGCCCACGGTGGCGAAGCCCACGAAGCTGCTTCCGCCGCTGAAGTCACCGCCGAAGACAAGGAAATTGTCATCAACTTCCTCAAGGACAAGATGTCCCGTCCCGGCGCGAAGACCAAGTACTACTTCAAGGACTTCCTTGAACTCTTCCCCGCCAAGGGCACCCGCGACGTCAAGAACGTCCTGTCCGTGCTCGTGTCCGAAGAGTCTCTGGAATACTGGTCTTCCGGCTCCACGACCATGTACGGTCTGAAGGGCGCCGGCAAGCAGGCCTCTTCCGAAGGCGAAAACTAGTCTTAACGGTTGCGGGGGAGCTTTCCTCCGCGCCTTTCCCTCCCGTCCCCGCTTTGCCGGGAACGGGAGGGAATATTGAGGGAAGGAAGCGATTCCTTCCCTTTTCTTTTCCGGGAGACGGCATGGCCCAAAACATTCGACTCAGGCACGCGCAGTCCGGCGTCATCACAACCGGATTCTACGGGTTCAGCTGGACGACGTTGTTCTTCAGCGGTTTTCCCGCCATATTCCGTGGCGATCTCATCACCGGGGTCATTGTCCTGATCCTCAGCGCGTCATCCTTCTGGCTCGTTGCCATCATCTGGGCGTTCCTCTACAACCGCGTGTACACGACACGGCTGCTTGAACGCGGGTATGTCTTTGACGACGATCCGGAGAAAGTCCGGGAAGCCAAACGCGCCCTGCGCATTCAGGAATAAACATGGATGCCGCTTTCCCCTCCATCACTGCGCCCCGCCTTGTCGTCTCCGGCCTTTCCGGAGGCGGCGGGAAAACGCTCCTCTCGCTCGGCCTCGCCCGGGCCCTGACGCTTCGCGGCCTCCGCGTCAAACCCTGCAAAAAAGGCCCGGACTACATCGACGCCGCATGGCTCGGCCTCGCTTCGGGACGCACGCCGACCAACCTTGATCCCTTTTTTTTGACGGATGCCCGGTTGCGCGCGCTTTTCTGCACCTCATTCGGCGATGCCGACCTTGCCATTATTGAAGGCAACCGGGGCCTGTACGACGGGCGCGACGTGCAGGGGAGCTGCTCCACCGCGACCCTCGCCCGCGCTCTTGGCGCGCCCGTCCTGCTTACCCTCACGGTCACCAAGATGACCCGCACCGCCGCCGCGGTCATTGCCGGGCTAGCCCACTTCGAGCCCGTCAATCTCGCGGGCGTGGTCCTCAACCGTGTGGCTTCCTCGCGGCACGCCGCCCTCATCCGGCAAAGCATCGAAACATACACCGGCATCCCCGTCCTCGGGGAAATCCCCCGGCTTGCCGAAAACCCCATTCCCGAGCGGCACATGGGGCTCGTCTCCATGCACGACGAAACTCCGGACGCTCTGGGCCGGGCCTCCCTGCTCGCCGCCCTCGACTCCCTTGCCGGGCTTATTGAACGCCACATGGACATCGACGCGGCCCTGCGCCTCGCCCGCTCCGCTCCGGATCTGCGGGACGTCGAACCGTTCTGGGAAGGTGGAGAGGATGCCGCTTTCCGGGAAGCGGACACCCTTCGGGAAGGCTCCGGCAACGCTCCTCAGAGTGCCGATGCGACGGCTGAGGATACCGATCTCGGAAAAACGTTCATCGCCCCCGGCGATACTACGCAGCCCCATAATGAGGGGGTATCCGCCGAAAGCGCGTCTTCCGGCATGGAGCCCTCTCGCCCGCCGGAACCAGCCAGCACAAGGAAACCGTCCGCCTCAGCGTTGATCCACTCCGGCCTTCCGCCCGTAACGCCTGTGACCATCGGCTTCGTACGGGATGCGGCCCTGTGGTTCTATTATGAGGAAAATTTCGAAGCCCTGCGCCGGGCCGGAGCCGAACTCGTCGAATTGAGCCTGCTCTCGCCCGAACCGTGGCCCGGCGATCGCCTTGACGGGCTCTATCTCGGCGGCGGATTCCCCGAAATGGTTCCCGAACGCCTCGCGGATTCCCCGCATCTGGCGGAAATCCGGGAATACTCCATGCGCGGTATGCCCATTTATGCCGAGTGCGGGGGATTCATGGTCCTGTGCCAGGAGTTGCAGGTCAATGGGAAGCAGTACCCCATGACCGGGATTTTCCCCGCACGGGCGGAATTCTGCCCGCGCCCTCAGGGCCTCGGCTATGTGGAGGCCACCGTGGAAGCCGAAAACCCGTTCCATCCGGTAGGCGCTCTCCTGCGCGGGCACGAGTTCCACTATTCCCGCTGCGTCGCGCTCGGAGAACTGGAACCGACCCTGCGCCTCTCGCCCGGCGTGGGCATGTCCGGACCGGGGCATCGCGCCAAAGGGCTTGCGGCGGAAGGCCCGGACAACCTCAAGAGCCGCGACGGGCTCCTCGTCCGCAACACTTTCGCGGCGTACACGCACCTCTTTGCTCCAGCCGTCCCGCACTGGGCCGCCCGCTTCGCCGCCGCCTGCCGGAAAAATGCCTGATCCCCAGAGAGGGTGGCGTTTCCTCAAAGAGTCACACGCCTCCCTCTCCCGAACCTTCCTTCCCACGCGCTTCATCTTATCCGCCACCTTAGGTTTCGAGATCCGCTTTGACGCTCCCACTCTCGTTGATGAAACACCCGCCATCGTTGCGCCGCCCCCAAAAAAGAAAGGGAGCATGATATGTTCCGTGATTTTCTGTTAATCAGGAATCATTTCTATTTACATCCTATCGTGTTTGCGGTAACGTTTTTCCCACATCACAGAACAACACTACGCTCCCGTTTTTTGGGGGATGGAGGCTTATCATGATTGAGGAACGCACCGGCATCATCACTTTTCAGGGCAATCCCCTGACCCTCATCGGCAAAGGCGTTTCCGTGGGCGAAGCGGCCCCGGAATTCTGCGTGCTCGCCAATGATCTCACGCCGCGCACGCTGGCCGACTACAAGGGCAAAGTGCTGGTCATCAGCGTGGTTCCTTCCCTCGACACGCCCGTCTGCGACATGCAGACCCGCCGTTTCAACACCGAAGCCGCCAAGCTTTCCGACAACGTCCGCATCCTGACCATCAGCTGCGACCTGCCCTTCGCCCAGACCCGCTGGTGCGGAGCCGCCGGGGTCGACGCCGTCGAAACCCTCTCCGACCACCGCGACCTTTCCTTTGGTACGGCCTATGGCGTCGCCATCAAGGAACTCCGCCTCCTCAGCCGCGCCGTGTTCGTCATCTGCGCCAACGGCGTCATCGCCTACGAACAGATCGTCAAGGAAGTCACCCACGACGTCGACTTCGAAGCCGCTCTCGGGGCCGTGAAAGCCTGCCTTGAAAAATAGTTCCGCCAAAGCGTGAACTGACCAGCCTCCCCGCCGGACCTCTCTTTCCTTCCTTCCGAGACCTTCCGGCTCATATGGCAAAGGCCGCTCCTGATCTCTCAGGAACGGCCTTTATTCTAGGCGGAAGGCGGCTCTTCCGCCGCTGCCTCCAGCGCCGCCACGCGGGACTTGAGGGCCTCCAGTTCCGTTTGCAGGGCCTGCACCGCATTGGACGGCTCCCAGTTGCCGTTGACGGCGTTCCACACGGGGACGGCCCCCGCCGTGCGGCTCCGGCTGTCCATCAACGGGAGCAGCTTCCCGAGCCATGTATTGAGGCGCTGCATGTTCGCCGTCACGATGGCATTCCAGCCTTGCTGCCCATAGGTGATCGTTTCAAGCCCGGTCGGGGTCAAACTCGCCATTGCGTCTTCTCCTTGCTTGTTTCGCCGGTCCGCTCCCCCAAATGACCGCAGGGCCGGATGGCCCGGAACTCCGGCCACGGGAACCATGCCGTTGCGTTCTTATCCGTTGGAATGCCCGGCTCAGGCCACGTATTCCCCGTCCTGCGATTCCACGGTGACGTATGCCGCCGGGGAAACATACCCGAGCTGCCGCGCCGTCACGGACAGCGCGAAGCGTCCCGAGCGCGTAAGGGTGATGGACGTGCCGTTGACCACATGCTCCGTACCCGCCGCCGTAAGGACGAAATCCCCGGAGAATCCGGCGGGCACCGGCTCGTTCTCGTTCTCGGTGCGCGTCCCGGCCCCGCCGAAAGCAACGTCCACCGGGCTCCAGCTTACGGCGACGGAATCCCCCGTGCGTACCGCCCGCAGCCCGGCGACGGGCCACGGGACCATCGCCTTTCCGGTCACGGCGAGAGACAGGCGATCCACCCGATCCGCGCCGAGCACCTCGTCTCCCGAAACGGGCCGCAGTTTGATGTTGTGCGTGCCTATGGGCAGTCCCTGCACCGTGTTTCCCTCGCCCGGATTCCGGAATACCCATATCGCCGCTCCCGACGCGTGCGCCTGGACGGGCGTATTCATGTAGCCCCGCACCACGCCGGAGAGCCGCGTCGTCTCGGAGCCCTCAAGCACGACCGTCTGGAAAAGCATCAATTCGTCTCCGACGAGCGCCATGCGCCGCGCCCCGAACAGATCCGTCCGGCTGACCGGGCCGAAGGCCGGATCTTCCTTATAGGGCCGGTACAGCAGCCCCTGCGTGTCGTCCACGGCAAGCGTACTCGCCGGATACGCCTCGGCAAGGGTCCCGTATTGCGCCCACGGAGCCGAAAGCAGCCCAACGGGGCTGTAGTCGGCGTTCGTGGCGGAACGCTCCACCAGCACCCCTTCCTCGGAAAGCAGCTCCCTCGCCGCCAGCACGAGCACCACGGGCTCGGATCCGGTTTCCGGGTTTCGCGGCAGTTCGAAAAGCCGCGCGTGCCGCAAGGGAACCGGCGAGAGGTCCGGAGCCGACCACGGCGGGATGCCGGTGACCGGCGGGTACACGACGGTCGGAGGAGCCATCGGATCGGGCAGGGTTTCCCCCGGAGGAACGAACGTTCCGGACAGCCGCTCCACAACCTGCCTGGCCTGAATCGAAATGCGGTTCTCGGACAGGTTCCCGCGTACGACTTCCAGCACGCGCACCCGTACCCCGGAAAGGCCGAAACGCGGGTGCGTGATCTCGAGGATCTGCCCCTGCTCGATGTGGGCATAGTCACGCGACACGTCGAATGAGAACGAAGCCGCCGGGTAGGATTCCACATCCCGCAGTTCCTCAATGCGCCGCTGCGCCGCGCTGCGGTCGCTGAAGGCGGTCAGATCCACGCTCTTTTTGCGCCGCAGCCCGAGGAGCTGGATGGAGGCCGCGTTGTTGGCGGTCACGGCACGCTCGGAATAGTCCTGCGCCGCGTCGGTGAACTTGCCGGAAAGATCGTTCCACGTCGTATCCCACGCCGCCCGCTTGAAGGAAAAGGAACCTTCCAGAAAGTCGCCTTCCCCGAGCATCGCCGAGGGCGCCACATCCGGATCCGGAGCCCGCAGGGACAGCGTCCCGTCAGCCCGCTCGATGAGCCAGCCGCCCACCGCCCCGAGCACCTGCATAATGTGATCGCGTACGGGTTTCTGACGCGAGAACACGATGTTCAGGCCATAGCCCTTCTGTGCCCAGAACGACGCGGCGGCGGAAAAACTCGGCTTATCGATGGAAGACCACGAAGCCCCGGCATCAAGGAGCAGCTGGAGGATGATCGCCGCCGGATTCACGCCGTTGGACAGGATGGCGTGTTCCAGCGGGATATCCCCGCAGAACCGCACCACGTAATGCAGCGTCGGCATCATGGATACGTTGAAGCCCAGATAAAACTGCCGGAGCCAGATATGGGACACTCCCGGGAGGCGGCTGGCGTACGGCCCGGCCTGCGCGGGATAAAACGCGTCCGTGCCGTTGTTCCAGACCTGTTCGGCGCACGAGATGGCCCCGCCCTGCTCCGTGAGCAGCCGGTCGTCCTGATATACGCCGACAAGTTCCAGCGGCCCCATGCCGATGCCCTGCCACACGTCCATACGGTAGTGGTAGCCTTGCAGCACCTTCTGCTTTTTCTTTTTGCCGCCCTTGCCGCCCACGGTCGTTTCCTCATACTCCGGCTCGCTGGAAAGGTTGCCGTAGTACAGCAGGTTTCCCGGCAGCCTGACGGTGCCGAAAACGCGGGGGATGACCGTACCTTCCTCAGCCGTGGTCAGACGGAAGGCGTCGAGATTGGCCGGGGCCATGTCCGCCCCCTTCGTGGAGCGCGGGCCCTTGGCGAACAGCGTCGTCGCCACGGTCGCCCCGATGGTCACGGCGGCGATGATAAGCCCTACGCCCATGCGGCCACCTCCGCTTCGGCAATGACGATGCGGAAGTGCCGGGTCATGCGCCTCAGCCACCAGTTCCCGAGCGGCGTAAACGATACGCCCCGGTCGTTGATGGCGTGCAGCATCTGAAACCCGCCGTCGGCGCAGGGCCAGGCCAGACCGCAATGGTTGGTCACGCGGCGTTCCGTAGTGGAAAACGCCAGCCAGTCGCCCCGCAGGAGCGGCGTACCCACAGGCAGGGAGGCCATCTCCAACCCCGGACGCAAGTAGTCGCGCATATGCCGGTGGCTGGCCTCCAGCACGTATTCGTCCCGCGTATGCTCGTGCCAGTCACGGGGATAGTAGTCGTACTCCAGACGGGTCAGCAGCCCGGCATCCAGCAGCGCCTGCCCGACGAACAGCGTGCAGTCCGCGCCGCGCCCCCTGCACCGCTGCAGATGCCTGTAGGGCGTCCCGAGCCATGACTCCGCCTCCGCGCGGAATGCTTCCCACGCGGCCTCGTTGTCGAAATAGTGCATAACGATCCTTCCTTTGGAAACGGAAAAGAGGCGCCTTCCTTTGCAGGGCCCCCTTCGGCTTCCTATTTGAATCCCCAGACGGCGGGGTTCCGGCTCGGGATGGAGGCGCAGCCGCCGAAACGGGCGGAATTGCCGAAACGGTCCCGGCAGGTGGCGGGCGAGCCGTCGCATCCGGGGTATGCCGTGACGGTCCCTCCATTGCCCACCCGGGAATCGAAGGGCAGCTGGAGCGTGATCGTGTCGCCGCCATGCGCGACGATGAACCGGAAATCCCCTCCCGCCGCCGCGTACCCGCGCGTGAAATATCCGTTCGGGTACGCGGCGAAGGACGGCGACGCCAGCAGATACCCATCCACGGACACGGACGCCGTCACTCCCCATGACTGCGCCGCCAGCCCGCAACCGGAATCGAACAGCACGAACTGGCACTGTCCCGAGTAGATCATGCGGGGCAGCATGGCATCGAGGATGCAGCTTGACGAAAGGCAGTTGACCGAAACCTGCGTGGCGTCCGCCCCCGGGATCACCTCCAGCACCACGCCGCCGAAAACCTGCACCGTATCCCCGCTCTCGGGCTCGTGCTCATAAATGTTCACCCGCGTCGGCAGGATGGGCAGTGAAGCCAGATACCGGGTGAGCAGCGTATCCATGCACGCCGTCAGCGTCACCGTGGCGGCTTTGCCGTCCACGCTGCCCCGCAGTTCGCCGCGTTCGATGGCGGCGGGCGTCCACTCCGCGCCGCGCCACAGGACGGGCTCCCGCGAGGTTGTGAGCGTATGTATGGTATCGGCTATGATTTCGTAGAGTTCCACAATCTGGGGCAATACGGTGCGCATCAGCTTTCCTCCGGTATGGTACAAAACGACAACTCACACCGGGAAACCCCGGCGGATTCGTGCCGGATGGCCACGCAGTCCGTGTCCAAACGGGCGAAGTAGTCCCGGCCCACCCGGGAGGCCGGGGGCACGGTCACGCCGAGTTCGGAACTGAGATGCAGCGCCAGTTCCCCCACGTTTGCGGTTTCCACGGCCACGAGACGGCGGAGCAGGATATCCCCGCCCGGCAAGGCGATCCACAGCCGCTGGTTGGGGATGAAACCGTCCTTCGCGCCGTTGTCCCGCACGTACAGGATCGCCTTGTCCGCCGTGGACCCGCGGGTCAGCGTGAAATATTGACGCGGATCGCGCACCAGCAGCGCTTTCCACCGCCCCCGCAGGGCTGTGGCCCGATCCAGCAGGTCGGCGAGTTCCCGCTCCCGCAACAGGTACTTCTGGCGATGCGTCGACGGGGCCACATCCCTCCGGACGCCCAGTTCCATCACGCCGCCGCGCACGGTACGCAGCGTACGCAACAGGGACGACGTGCCGCCGACGCCGTCGCCCGACCAGTCGGGACGGTGCGGCCAGAGGTATGCGCCCGTCCCGGAAGGAGCGTTGGGCAACGCCCCCAGAGCAGGCTGCGCGCCCGCCAGTTCCCGGAATTCAACCGACCACGTTTCCATCCCGTCGGAAACCACGGCAGGCTCCGCGCTCGTCAGGATACCCGTAAACAGCGGGACCAGCCGCGTGGCGCCACCTGCGAACACATCGGAAACCGGCGCGGTCACGGAAAGCGTCCGGCCCGCCGGGTCCCTTGAAAGCAGGGAGCAAGCCATGAATGTACCGCTCCGGCGCTCATGCAGCATGATCAAATCGCACAGCCGCGTCAGATTCCAGCAGTCGCTGAAATCCCTCCCAAGCATGAGCACCTGCCGGGTGGCGTCGATGTCCGTCACGTCCAGTGCCTCCTGCCACAAAGGGACGCCGAACACGCGATCCTTCCCGTGCTGGACAAGGTGGTGGAGCCGCTGCCCGTTCACGCCGTCGCCCCAGATCGTGGCCCGGAGCGTCCGCAGGGGACGCTTCGCCAACGGGCGGCGTTGCTCGTCGCCGTTCTCGCCCCGCGTCAGCACGGTGTCGAACGCGTAATCGATCTCCAACCCATCCGACCAATCGGGCCAGAACGGAAACAGAAGCACGCGCGACGCCGTGATCGTCAGGCTCCGCTCCCCGATGCCGGTAACGAACGTATACGTCGTATCCTGCTGCGCCGGGCCGGAAGACAACACGGTGAGAAGGCCCTTGAGCGCGCCGGTAGGCGGCAGCACCCCCGGACGGAACCCCGAAAGCGTCGTGCCCGCGGACGATGCGCTGTTGACGCCGACGAGCTGCACGGGGGCAAACGTCGCGTTCCAGAGCACCACGTCGAGCGCCTCCATCCCCGAGAGCAGCCCCAGATGGACTTCCGAGGGATACAGATGGATCTGCCCGTAAATGAGGTCCGCAACGCTCTCGGCCATGCGGTGCCCCGAGGGCCGGGGGAGCGGCGTGGCCTCGTGCCGCACTTCGTCCCCCCGGTGCGGGGTTTCACCCACCCACGCGCCCGATGTGCCGGGGACGCTGTACGAACACTCCGGGACGCCGCCCGCGCGCGGCCACAGCACCTCGAAAATCATGCTTCCACCTCAACGGCGAGGCCGATCTCATCCGAGTCCGAGATGTCTGGCAGGACCATAAACACCCGGCTCCCGATGCTGATGCGATCCTTGGGCTTGAGCCCATGCAGGTTGACCGCCCAATACGGGAGCTCGCCCGCGAGGCGCACGTCCGCGCCGTTGCAGACATACAGCAGCGGTTTGATCAGCATGTGCCGGAGCGTCCCGCTGTTCTGGAGGAGCGCCGCGTTGTACTGGGGGACCGATGCGCAGACCCCGCCCTTATGCGTATAGTTTATGGTTTTCCCGCCCGCGTTGACGGTCCCTGTCAGGCAGTAGTCTGTGTTCACCCGCCCGATGACATTGCGTACGGTGACGCTGGTGCGGACCACGCTGGACGCAAGCGGGCTCGTCCTGTAGCCGTAGGTCCCCTCGGGCGGGAATTTCTCGGCATTGGCCCCCTTCCAGAGCAGCCCCACGTTGCCGTAGTTGTTGTTGCAAAAATAATACTCGTTGTTGACGTCCCGCTGGGCCACGTACAGCGCGGAAAGCATGAGCCCCATCGCGCTGTTCGCGCTCCACGCCGACCACAGCACCATGTTGAGTTCCGTCTCGGCATCGAAGCCGTCCGCCGCTCCGAACATCAGAGGCACCCAGCCCGAATACGGCGTATTGGCCCCGTCGGAAAACGTGTAGACCACCCGCATCGCCGTCATGACGAATGTCGGGCAGACCAGCACGATCTGTTCGGCGACCGGCGGCAGGATCCACCAGCCCGTGGACGTGATGCTGTATTTCCCCGGGGTCCTGAGCCAGATGGGTTTCCCGGTCGTCCGCGAGCAATAGCCGTGCGCCAGCCTTTCGGTGAACCGGCCCGGCTGCGCGTCCCATGCCGCGGAAGCGTCGAACCCCGTATTGCCGTGCACGGCCAGCAGAAAGCGCTCCGCGTTGTCGTGCGCCTGCAAGAGCCGCAGCGAAAAAAAGAGCCGCCGGTTCCCGCCGCCCGCACTGTGCAGGTACAGTTCGCCGTCGGCGTCCACGGCGTTTTTGTCCACCGTCCACCCCCCGGCCTGGGCGGCACTGGCGATGTTGGCGAGCACGCCTTTCTCCGTCCCTACGTTCGTGTAGCTGAAAACCTTGCAGGGCTGCGCCATCATTCATCTCCTATGGCCATAAAGCTATGCCACTCCACCCGGTTGACGTCGGGGAAGAGGATGTAGCCGTCCACGTCGCTTTCAATGCCGGCCAGCGAGTCGGGAGCCCAGCGCACCCCGTACATCTCGCCTATGGCCGACGCCCCGGTGTAGTCGCCCGTGTTCTCAAGCTGGATGACGTACATGGGCAGGAGCAGGCGCGGCGTCCCTTCCGGGAACACGATCCCCGTCCCCTGCGTGTCTATCTTCATGTCCGTCTCATAGCCGCTCGACGAGCCCAGCAGGCTGGTCGTGGGGCAAATGGCGAAGTGCGAGGTCCATACGCCGTCCGGCCTGCAAATCTGATGACAGGCGTGATAATAAGAAAAGGTCGTTGCCAAGGGGAAAGAGCCCCGCCGTACGAATGCCAGATTCCGCCTGTGCAGATCCGCATCGCGCGAGCCCGTGCTCGTGATGGCGTCGTGCCATGTCGTGTATTGCCACAGGCTCGTGTAGCCGTCCGTCAGGCAGGCCAAAGGCCACGGGTTCTCGCTCGGCAGCGAAAAACGCCGGAGCTGCCCCAGATAGGCGTTGGCGTATACCCCGTTGCACTCAGCCACGATCACGACGCGCGCCTTGTTGCTCCAGATCCAGACGTTCATGGCGGCATTCCAGCAAGGCAGGAAGGCATGGGTCCCGTTCTGCCCCGTCCCGTTGCCGTAGGCCGTATCCAGAAACCCCGTTCCGCCCGGCGCGCTGTCGAAGGCCTTGTAGACCTTGCAAACAAGCCCCCCCTTCACGCCGTCGGTATACGTGGCGGCGCAAAGCCCCACGTATACCTCTTCCGAACCGGACAGCCCGGTATTGCGGAAGACCGTCGCCGGGCCCCACGTCAGCGAATCCTGACGCGCCACCGTCCAGTCGCGGCCCGGCGTGCCCGGATCGCCCGTGATGAAGTTCGTCACTTTGGCCAAAAGGTCGGCATGGTTGGCCGCCGTTATCTTGCCGCTGAATGCCATTGCTTTCCTCCTCAGGCGCACGGCCCGCACAGGGCGTCAGGACGCAATCCCTTCCTCGCCCAAAATATTGATGAGCACGCGCCGCCCCCGCGTCGAAGCCAGCGCCCGATCGAATTCACGTTGAAAGTCCATAACGTTGATCACGGTCAGCCCCTCATTGCCGGACGCCTTGCCGCCTTCCGTCAGGGAACCGTTTCCGATCTCGCCGCCGAGGGCATAGGCCGTGCGCTTGCCTCCCGATGCAGGGAGACGCGGCGACGCGAACGGCTCCAGCAGTTCCCGGGGGACACTCCTGCGCCGCAGCGCCTCCAAAGCCGATACCCCGTAATGGCGTACCGTGGGCCTATCGAGCATATATTCGCCGGGCGTGGCGCGGATCAGCACATTGTCCGCCCGCTCGCCTTTATCCTGCCCGCCGATGAGCCCGCCGAACGCGAACCCTTTCAGCGGCGTGCTCTTGATGGCGGCCACACGGGCCATGCCCGCGGCGACGGCGGTGGCGGCCATGATCGCGCCCACTACCGGGCCGCCCCACTCCATGCCCTGCGCGTACGCGGCCTGAGCGGCCTTGTAGGTGCTGATGGTGGCCTCGGCGATGGCCAGTGCCTGATACAGCTGGTACACGCCCTTGCTCTGAGCAAGGCCGGATTCGTAGACCTGCTTCATGGCATCCGCCATGCCGCCAGCCAGCGACAACGCCCCTTCAAGCCGCTGGGCGTCGATCGCCTTCTCGCGCTCCGCCTGCTCGGCCTTGATGGACACTTCCCGATCCGCCTGTGCCTGCTGCGCCTCAGCCCAGTTCTGCCCATGCGCCACAAAAGCTTCCAGCTCGGCCTGATACGCGTCCTTCCGGGCTTCCAGCTCCTGCGCCATCCGCTCGGCCTGTTCCAAAGCGTTTTCCCGCTCCATGTCAGCGGTTTCTCCCGCCTGACGCCGCCGCTCGGCATAGTAGTCCGCCATCGTCTTGCCACTGTCCCGGAATGCCGCATCCAACTCCTGAAGCGCCCCCTTGGACAGGCCTTCCAGCTGATCGGCGGCCCCTTCCGCCAGCTTCCCCAGATCCAGCCCGGAAACGGCCTGCCCGGACTCCTTGTTCAGCGCGGAGACATCAGCCCGGAGCGAGCCCACCAGTTCCCGCACATTCGAGAGCGCCCGGCCCATATCCTTCAACCCCGCGGAAACCGAATCCTTGAGGCTGAATTCCAGCGTATAGCCGCCATGTCCCATGTCCCGCTCCTATGCTTCCAGAAAGGCTTTGAACTGCCGCCCGTCCGTATGCAGCGCCACACGCAGGGCAAGGGCGGCGTCCTTCATGCGTTCGTCCCGGCGCTGTGCCTCGGCCTCAAGCGCTTCGACGAACGCGCTCCACCCATACTCGAATACGTCCCTGTGCCCGGCCCCCGCCAGCCGCATCACCGTACGGAGGAGTTCCCGTTCAGAGCCGCCTCCATCAGATCGCTGCGCAACTGAGCCCGGAACGCCTCCAGCACCCTGCCGAAGCCCAACGCCCCGGCTATCCTGAAAAAAGCCGCGTTGACCTCCTTGACCTGCTCCCACAGCATCTCAAGCTCGCCCGGCGTCATGTCCATGAGGTCATTGGTAGTGAGGTTGGACATCCTCGGCAGCAGCCGCTCCAAATCGTGGACCAGCGGGCCCTTGCCGAACTGCTCGCACATATCCAGCACTTCGCGCACCGTCAGTTCCTGAAGGCGCACGCTCAGGGTGCCCTTGTCGTTTTCCATCGTGAATTCAGCTGATTTTCGCATTGGGTATCCTTGTCGGGAAAAAAATGATGCGGGGGAGGGAAACCTTTCTGAAGAAAGGTTTCCCTCCCCGCGCCCCCTCCCTTCCCAAGACTTTCGACTGGTGGGGAGGCGGCGCGGAGTAGGTCCCTGCCGTTTGGAAACGAAACTGGAAAAGAAGGAAACGCGGTTCTTCAGGGAAAGGTTCCCTCATTTTCACAATATGTTTTACGGTTATCCGAGATAGCGCACCCGGAAGAACGGGCTTTCGGGATGGTTCAGATCATCGGCGAGCACTTCGCCGGTCATGGGGATGGAGGCCAGTTCCTCACTGATGAGGCCGACCTCGCCGCTGAGCGAAAGGGTCACCTTCCAGCACTGCACGACAAGCCCCGGCCCCTGATCGGGCTGGCCTACGAACAGCAGTTCGCCGGTGACGTCGCTGGCGGTCAGCGCATCAACAAGCTGCTCGTCGGAAGACTCGCAATCGGCGGTCAGGAACACTGTGTCGGCGGAGCAGGATTCGCGGACGCGCAGCAATCCGGTGCGGGCGTTGAGATCGTAGTCGACGCCCTGACGGTAGCGGACGGTCGGCGCGCTGGCCTTGTCCGTGAGCACCACATCGGCGACGCGGGCGATCCCCTGTAGCGTGGCTTTGATTGCAGAGGCGGCGATCTCCTCGCCGGGCACAAAAGTCCCCCGTACGTTTACGCACTCCAAAACCCCGTCCGTTACATAGGCGACGGTCGCCGTGGCGCTGGACGTCGAGCCCACCACGGAGGAGCCGGGCGCGAACGTCCCCCCGGCCACCGTGCCGTGCTCCAGACGCGTGAAGCCGAGCTTCTCCTTGCCGACGAACGTATACAGGCCCTTGTTGGCGCTGACGGACTGGCCGGACACCGTCGCGGCGGCCTGCATCTGCTTCGCCACCGCCGCGCCCTTGAAGGCCCGGAGGATGTTTCCGGTGGTGAATTCCTCCAGCGTGAAGGCCACGGTCGCCCCCTTCTGGGTGACCAGCTGGAGATCCTTGGTCTTCGTGCCGCTCATCGAGCTGAAATGCTCCAGCTTTTCTTCGGTCAGGCTGATGGTGAAGGCCGGGGCGTTTCCGAGATGGTCGTAGCCTTCGCTCCCTACGGCGCGGAAAAACAGCTCGCCCTTGCCGTACAGGTAATTCCTTGTCTGCGGACTTGCAGTCATATCCAATCCTTACAGTGCAATATTGTGTATGGTCGAAACGGTCATGCGGTAGACGCTGGCTCCATCCAGAACGAACCCTTGGATAGAGGACGGCAGGCACGGCCCCATGCCCGGAAGGGGCGGCACGCCGAGGAGCCGTTCCCGGGCCGCGGCAAGCAGCGCATAGGTTCCGGGGTGCCCCGGTTCCGGCTTTTGGCCGTTTGCTGCCGATCGGTAACTTTTATCCATGACGTAGACCTCGAACTCCATGCGTTCCTCAAGGCGGCGGCCCGAAGGCATGAACGCGGGAGACCCCGCGTACAGGACCAGCACCGCCGGAAACCCGCGCCGCAGCCGGGCCCATGTATCCTTGTCCGGTTGTCCCTGAAACGCCGCTAGGGTCTTTGCTCCCGGCGTTTCCCTGAGCGGCTGGAGCAGTTCGAGAATCGCGTCCTCAACCTCCATCGGCGTGCGGCTCACGGGGTCACCCCATCCCACGGGCGGGTGCCCGGTTCGAGCAACACGGCCCCCGGCGTTTCCGTTCCCGCAGGCGGCAGGCCGGGAATGCCAGCTTTGCCGTCCGCGACGTCGCGCAGCCAATTAAGCGCCTTGGTGTAACGCTCACGGATGGGATCGGTGTCGCGGATGTCGCCCCCGGTGAGCCGATACCGGGCGATGTCCCCGGTAACCGAAACCACCACGGGCGGAATAGGATCAGAGTCCGAAAGCGGCGTCGCATAGCGATCCGCGAGATAGCTGTCCACTTCCGAGGATGCCCGCTCCAGGGCGTCGGAAATGACCGCTTCGTCGAGTTCACCCGTGCCCTGCCTGTCCGAAAGCGTGCGGATTTCGTCCGCCCCGAACAGGCTCACAAGCTGATCAAGCGTGGCGTATGCCATAAAGAAATGCCTCCGGCGGCAATCCGCCCATTCTTGTTCGGCTGAGGCGGACTCCCCCGCCTCTCCTCCGGCTGACGCCGTGCGGGGGAGCCCAGAGAAGGGCACTTTCACAAGAAAAGCCCCTCCCACGCCTTCGCTCCGCTAAATCAGCCAGTGGCTGACCAGCAGCGTCGCGGCGCGGTACCAGATATTGCTGCCGCCGTCGGGGTCCTGCTCGGCGGAAACGACGCGGCGGGCGGCGGACTGAAGGGACGGGGGCACGACAAGCATCGTCCCGGCCTCACCGCCGAAACCGAGGCCGAGGGGACGCCCGCCATCGGCGCGGAAGCTCTGCATGGCTTCAAGGGCGGCGGCGAAATTGGCGGCGTTCAGCTCCTGCGTGCTGCACACGGCCTGCTGCCAGAAGCCGTACCCGCCGTTGCAGCGGTAACGGATGCCATAGGGGATCTTGTCCTTCATGAAGACATAGTCGTTGTCCGGATTGGTGATGACCTGCAATTCCGGGGCGGTGCGCTCCTGAAAGATGAACGGGCGCAGCGGGCGGGAGACATCCAGCACGAACCACGGCGTCCCGTCGGTGACCGTTCCGTCCACAGCGGCGGGACGCAGCCAGTTGGAGACGGTTTCGGCGTCGCCTGAGCCGTCCGCGTTCAGGTACACGGGATGATCCACGGCAAAGAACGCCTTGCCGTCATAGCATGTGCCGGACATGCCGTTCTTGAGGAGGCCGAACACGATCTCGTCGGGATGCGTCCCGGCGGCATAGCCCATTTCGCGGAACAGCGGGGCATACACGCCGATGTCGTCGTCCTCCACAGCCGTGCGGGGGATGTCCACGGTGGCCTCATAGAGGTTGTTCATCACCGAATAGCCGTGCTCTTTGATGTTTTTGAAGGAGCGGTCGCCGGACCATTCGCGGAGTTTGGGGAACTGCCCAATCCAGCCGTACGTATTGCCCGCCGAGCTGCTCGGCACACGGGTGGACAGCCTGTCCCACTGGGACGGCGCGGACGAAAGCGCATCCTGAAATTCACGCTGAAAACCCACACGCAGGGCCGAAACAAGGGAACTCGTCACTACTGCCATTGATATATCCTCATGATGAAAAACGGTTCTGAAGAGAGGAGACGGGCCTTTTCCAAAGGAAACCGCCGTGTCCTCTCCCCCTGGTTCCCTCCCCTCTCCCTAAAAGCCTTCGCTGATAGGAAGATGATGCGGAAGGACCCCCTGCCTTTTCACTTTTCCAAACCGGGGGACGGACGCGAAAGAAACAGCTTTTCAAGCCGCCCGTACCGACGCCGACCCTTACGAAAGTCTTGGGAGGCGGAGGGGTGGGGTCTGGGGAGGGGAGGAGGAAGCCTTTCTCCAGAAAGGTTCCTCCTCCCCTCCCCAGTCTTCCCTCCCCAGCTCCCCCTACCCGCGCACAGCGAGATACTCGGCCTCGCTCAGGCCGAGCTGGGCGCAGACGAAGCGCTCCTCATCGGAGAGCGGGGACGCGGCGGGAGCCGACAGCGCGGGGCGGCTGCCCGTGCTCTGAAACGACGAGAGCGCGGCAATGGGCGAAACGGCGGCAAGATAGGTTTCCAACGCCTCCGGGTTTTGGCGTCCCAGCGCGGTGGCCCAGCCGACAAGCCCACGGCTCAAGCGCCCGTCGGTTACGGCGGTTTCGACGCTCCGGGCCACGCGATCCCCCTGCGTGACGTTGAGCGCCACCGAAAGCTGATCGCGCAGCGCTGTGTTGGCGCGTACCAGAGAGGTCAGGGCCGCCTGAGGATGGCAAGCCTGCAAAAAGTCGAACAGCGTGGGCCGGGCGTTGCCGGGCAGCGGATCTGCCTGATGGGGAAAAGGCGGCTGTCCGGGCAAAGCGGGCGGATCGGACGCGGCGGGATTCGCGGGCGTGAGCAGGGATTCGAGCTTGTCCAATTCCGCCTGCAAGGTTTCCTCGGCTGCGTCTTCAGGCAGGCCGAGCAGCTGTTTCAGCCGATTGAGCGCATTCATGGCTGTCTCCGGTTGAGGGGTGTCGGATGGGGGAAAATCCTCGGTCGCGGCGACGGCGCCAAGCCCGTCAAGCGCGGGAACATTGGTCAGGGCCGCGCCTTTCAGTTCCAGTACGTCGCCGCTTTGGGGGTTGAAGGAGAACACCGGGGAAATGAAACGGTATTCGTCCTGTTCGATGAAAGCCTTGGCGCCTTCCGTCCACCGGATCGACGCGAACAGCCCCTGCCCCGGCTCGTACCGGAGCGACTCGATCCAGCCTGCGGCCGGAGCGGGCTGCCCGTTGTGGCGGGCGTTGAGGCTCTGGTGCTCATAGTCGATGGCCAGAGGCGTCTCGCGCCGCCTCCATTGGTCGAGCACATGTTCCGCGCCGGGACCGGAGAGGTTCCATGCGTTGAGGTTTCCTCCCGTGAGCGTGCCGGGCCTGCCGTCGCGCGCGGCGAACGCGCCGTCGGGCAGAAGCCGGATCTCCGGGAAAGGCCGGCGGAGCGAATCCGCCACCGCGGACAACAAAAGGGGATGTAGGGGTGATTGCTTCATGAGCTGCACCCTACGCGGCATTGCGCCGCAAGAAAGATTGAACGATGTCAGCGGGTGGAAGAAGCAAGGAACGGAAAGGATCTGGCGTGGAACAGGCCGACCCTAAAGGGAAAAACGGCAAAAGGGCTACGAGGGGCACCCTGCGGCACACCGTAGGAAGAAGAGGGCGGTAATTTGGTGAAAAACAAAGCTTATGCGATAAAAACAATCGAAATCGTAAAAAATTTTCCGCACAAACTCCGAAAAGGCTTGTAAGCGAAACCCGCCGGATCTATGATTGGTCAACTGAACAATTTTCGGGGTGGAGCATGAAAAAAGTTCTGACGACCTGCGGCTATTGCGGATGCGGGTGCAACCTGTATCTGACCGTGGAGGGCGGGCGCATCACCGGCGTCCTGCCCAAGCCGGATCATCCCGTCAGCCAAGGCATGTTGTGCTCCAAGGGGTGGCAGGGGCACGGCTTCGCGCGCCATCCCGATCGGCTGGATCAACCCCTGCTCCGTCAGGAAGACGGCACGCTGAAAGGCGTTTCGTGGAGCAAAGCCTACCGCGCCATTGCGGAACATCTGCGCGCTGTGCTCCGCACGCACGGCCCTGACAAGTTCGCCATGCTCGCCTCGGCGCGCTGCACCAACGAAGAGAACTACCTTGCCGCCAAACTGACCCGCGCCGTGATCGGTTCTCCGAATATCGATCACTGCGCGCGCCTCTGACACAGCCCCACCGTAGCCGGTCTGGCTACAGCGTTCGGGTCCGGGGCGGCCACCAACGGCCTTGAGGAAATCCGCTTCGCCGACACCATCCTCGTGATCGGTTCCAACACGTCGGCGCAGCACCCGCTGGCCTACGCCCGCATCACGGCGGCCAAGAAACGCGGGGCAAAGCTCATTACCGTGGACCCTCGGCGTACGCCCGTGGCAACGCTGTCGGACATCCACCTCGCCATCCGTCCGGGCAGCAACCTCGCGCTCGTCAACGCGCTGATGCACGTCATTCTGTTTGAAGAAAAAGGGCAGGACAACGCCTTCATCAACGAGCGCACGGAGCATTTCGACGCACTGCGCGCCTCGCTGGAGGGCTGCACTCCGGAATGGGCCGCGCCGCTCACCGGCCTCCAGCCCGAAGCCATCCGGGAAACGGCCCGGCTGTACGCCAAGGGGCCAAATTCCATCATCCTCTACTGCATGGGCGTCACCCAGCAGGTAACGGGAACCCGAACCTGCGGCGCGCTGGCGAACCTCGTCATGCTCTGCGGCATGATCGGGCGGCCTTCCACCGGGCTCATCCCCTTGCGCGGGCAGAACAACGTGCAGGGCTCCTGCGATATGGGCGCGCTCCCCGAAACCCTGCCCGGCTACGTCAAGGCGGATTCCGAGCTGGGGCACCAGCGTTTCGCCCGGCTCTGGGGCCCGTTCGCCGACGAGCAGGGCAAGAAGCTCACCGAAATCATGGACGGGATGCGCGACGGGAGCATCCGGGCGGCCTACATCATGGGCGAGAACCCCATGCTGTCCGATCCGGACGCGGCGAAAGTCGAAGCAGGGCTGCGGAACCTCGATCTCCTCATCGTGCAGGACATTTTCATGACGCCCACGGCGCGGCTTGCCGACGTGATCCTGCCCGCGGCCAGCTATCTCGAAAAACAGGGGACGTTCACCAATACCGAACGCCGGGTACAGCTCATCAACGAAGTCCTGCCCCCCCTGCCCGGCACCCGCCCCGACTGGCGCATCCTGTGCGACGTGATCAACGCGCTCGGCGGGCGGGCGGACTACGATTCGCCCCGCGAGATCTTCAATGAGATCCGTCAGGTGGTCCCGAGTTACGCGGGCATGGACTATACCCGCCTTGCCGAGGAACAGGGGCTGTGCTGGCCCTGCCCGACCCCGGATCATCCGGGCACGCCCTATCTGCACGCCGCGTCCTTCACGCGGGGGCGCGGGCTGTTCACGGTCAACGACGTGCCCGACGATCTCGGCTGCGCCACGGATGAAACCTATCCGTTCACGCTGCTCACCGGGCGCGTCTCGCACCACTACCACACCGGCACGATGACCCGGCGCTCGTGGGCGCTGGACCGCGAGTATCCCGAGGCGTTTCTCGACATGCACCCGGACGATGCGGCGGCCTTGCGGCTCAAGGACAACTGGAAAGTGCGCGTGACGTCGCGTCAGGGCTCCATCGTGGCCCGCCTGCGGACGGCCACGGATCTCCAGCCCGGAACCGTTTTTCTCCCCTTCCATTTCGCGGAGAGCCCCGCCAACGCGCTCACGAGCCACGAGCATCTCGACCCCACGGTCAAAATCCCCGCGCTGAAGCTCACGCCCGTGCGTGTGGAGGAGGCGAAGTAGGGAAAGGAATATCGGGGGAGGGGGAAACCTTCTGGAGAAAGTTTCCCTCTCCCCTCCCCCGAGCCCCCTCCTCTCTCCCTTCAAAGACTTTCGTGTTTATCGAATCCCTGTTCGCGGTTTTTCCTTTGGAATAAAGAGTTGCTGTGTATTCAACTAATCAGCAAGGTTTTTGAAACAAATGGGGCGCAGCCTCCCCACCGGTCGAAAATATTGGAAAAGGTGGGGGCGCGGGGGAGGGATACCCCTTCTCCAGCAGGGTTTCCCTCCCCCGTATTCCCGCCTTTCCCCCAGGAGCCCTCATGTTCAAGTTCAAAGCATCGGATCTCCCCGAAATACTGACGCGCTGGTCGGCGCGGTATTCGGTATTCGTCCCGAGCGGAAGCCCGGACAACGCGCAGATGCGCATCTGGTCGCGCCGTACCCGGAAAGAGGTCCGGTTCATGGAGCCGGACGAATACACCAACCTGATCGTCGCGCCCAAGGGATTCGTCTTCGGCGAGCGCGAGGAGCTGTTCCGCTGGGAAGGCAACGAGAAGACCTGTACCGCCATCAGCGCGCCGTCTTCGTCATCCTTGCAGGAAGAAGACAAGATCCTGTTCGGTCTGCGGCCCTGCGACACGTACGGGCTGGCCTACATGGATCGCTTTTTTCTCGGCGAGCACCACGACATCAATTACCATTTGCGCCGCCAGCACGTGTTCATCGTCGCCGTGAACTGCCTTGAGGCCGGGCCGGAATGCTACTGCGCCTCGATGGGAACCGGGCCGTTCGCGGAAATCACCGCCCACACCGAATACGGGATGCAGGCGGGCAAGGGGTATGACCTGCTTCTGACCCCGGATTACGGGCCCGACCACAAGAAAGGGGAGAAGGGAGAGAACGACTGGTACTGGGTGGAGGCGGGATCGGACCGGGGCAAGGCGCTCCTGTCGCACGTCGCGCCGCTCCTGTACCGCGACCTCGAATTCACGGGCCGCAGACGCAAGAAAGCGTTGCAGGAAGACGCGCTGAAGACGTTCCGCCGCACGCTGGACACGTCCACGGTCCGGCAGGTGCTTGCCGCGCACTTCAAGGACGAAGAATGGGACGCCATCGCCTCAAGCTGCATCGCCTGTACCGGATGCACGCGCGTTTGCCCCACCTGTACCTGTTTCACCACCGAAGAGGAGCAGGACACGCCCCATTCCGGCACCCGCGTCCGGGTCTGGGACTCGTGCCAGTCGGTATCGTTCACCCGGAACGCGGAATTCCATAACCCGCGCTCCAAGACTTCGGCTGTGCGCTACCGGATCTACGACAAGCTGCAATATATCGAAGAGCGCTTCGGCATGAAGGGCTGTACCGGATGCGGGCGGTGTGCGGCCGTCTGCCCGGCATCCATCGACATGGTGGACATCATGGCCCGGATGAAGGAACGGACGCCCCACGAGGTGCTGGAAGCCCCCGCCCCGGCGGTCAACGTGCACTACGAGCGCGAGGAACGCCTGTTCGACCCTCAGCCGTATACGCCGCTCGTAGCGGAGATCATCGATATTTTTGAGGAAGCCAAGGGCATCAAGCGGTTTACGGTCCGCTACCGCGACCGCCCCAATCAAGGCCGCCCCGCCCTGCGCGGCCAGTTTTTCATGCTGACCGTGTTCGGCGCGGGGGAAATCGCCATTTCCGTGCCGTTCAGCGACCGCGTGAAGGATGCCTTCACCTTCTACGTCAAAAAGGTCGGCAAGGTCACCACGGCCATGCACAACCTGAAGGTCGGGGACATGATGGGCCTGCGCGGGCCGTTCGGCGTGCCCCTGCCCTACGAGACGCTGAAGGGACGCGATCTGCTGGTCGTCGGCTCCGGCGTGGGCCATGCGCCCGTGCGCGCAACGCTGGTCCGGGCCATCGAAAACAAGCCGGACTTCGGGCGCATCGCCATTATGGCGAGCGCTTCGACCTATGACGGGCTGCTGCTCAAGGACGACCTGCGCGAATGGGCGAAAGTCCCCGGCGTCGAGGTGCACTACTCGCTCTCCAAGCCTACGGATCAGGTGGATGCGCACATCGGCTACATCAACGACCTGCTGCCCGGCCTCGGCCTCGACTGGAGAAACACCTCGGCGATCATCTGCGCCTCCGCCCGCCGCATCAAGGCCGTCGCCCGCGACCTCATGCAGCTCGGCATGAAGCCCTCGGACATTTACACGGCCCTCGAAACCAACATGCACTGCGGCATCGGCAAGTGCGGGCACTGCAAGGTCGGGAGCCATTACATGTGCGTGGACGGCCCCGTGTTCACGTACGAGGAAATGCTCCAGCTTCCGCCGGAGTTTTAGACACATTGAGGAAGGGAGAGGGACGCTTTCCAAAGGAGTACGCCCCTCCCCTTTCCCACTTCAACCTCCCGCTGTCATTGAATCCCTCGGCCCAATCCCCCGGCAGCCTCATACGGAAGCTGTGCTTCTTGTCTTTTTTCAAGAAGATAAAAACAGATAATATCATGATATTATAGTGGAAAAAATATTTCTTTCCGCACAGGAGAGATTTTTTTCGCGAGAGTTCCCCAAAAAACGCTTGACGGAACCGGGCCGTCCGACTATACCTCTTTCTCGTGATGCGGCTGTAGCTCAGCTGGATAGAGCAACAGGCTACGAACCTGTAGGCCGGGAGTTCGAATCTCTCCAGCCGCACCAGAATTTTGAAGGACTTATGATGAATAATCATGAGTCCTTTTTTTCGTACCCGAAAAAGCGTTCCCAATCTGTCCGCTGCAAATCGAAACCGCTTGATGGCACTCCTCAATGCGCCTTCACCGTTTTTGCCTCGCCGCAACCCGCCTGCCGCATTCCCCCCCCAAGAAGGCATCTTCTTATAGGGGGTCTGTGGGGCCTCAAAAACCGGATCCCCTTCAAGGGAAAGCTGTTCGCCCACCCCATCCGCTATGGCTGTTTCCTGCATGGGGCGATCTCGCTCGATATAGCGACAGGCATCCTGTCCATCCTCCCGCCCGTCCTTACGGGTTCGCTCGTTTCGCTTATCCCCGCGCGGTCCGTCCTCCCCGCCATGTCCCCCGGCAGCGCATGGGAGGAGGCACAGCCGGAATGTTTTGCCCCAGACGGGCTGGGGGGGGAAATGACGGAAGGGAAGGCGGCCCCTCCCTCTCCTTTGCGCAGGCCTGCTGAAGGCGTCCAAGGCCTGGGACAGGCAATGGCCCGCCATGCAGGGGATTGCGACAGGGCGGGCGGTTGCCGCCGTATCCATGCGAAAAGGCGAGCCCTCAGTCATCTCGCGTGCTTTCTCGCCGTGATGCCCAGCTGCCCCATCCTGCGGTAAAGCGTGGCAAGGCTGATCCCCAGTTCGGAGGCCGTCCGTTTTTTCCCTTCCGTGTGCTGCCCGTAGCGCCCGAGGAGCTGCATGATCCTGTCGTATTCCGCCGTATCGCGGGCAGGCCCCGGCGGTGGGGACGGCATACCTTTTTCCGTTTTGACGGGAGGGGGGCTTGCCGTCTTGAAGCGGGAATCCATGAGATCCAGCGTCAGGACGCCGTGCTCGCAAAACCCGACCCCGTATTCCACAAAGTTTTTCAGTTCGCGCACGTTGCCGGGCCACGGGTAGGCCTCGAAAGCGTGCATGAGTTCGGTGGCGACCCGGTAGGTGCAGCCCCGTTCGCGGCTGAACGACTGGAGGAAATGGGCCACCAGCAGCCGGATGTCGCCTTGCCGCTCCCGGAGCGGGGGCACGAACAGGGGGATCACGTCCAGCCGGAAGAACAGGTCTTCACGGAACGCCCCCTGCGCCACCAGTTCACGGAGGTTCCTGTTGCTGGCGGCGATGATGCGGATGTCCACGCTGTGGTTGACCTTCCCGCCGACGCGCCGGACAACGCGCTCCTGCAAGACACGCAGCAGCTTGACCTGAAGCGACACGGGCATTTCGGATACCTCGTCGAGGAAGAAGGTACCCGTGTGCGCCTGTTCCAGAAGCCCCTTTTGACCCCCGCTGTTCGCGCCGGAAAACGCGCCGGGCTCATAGCCGAACAGCTCGCTTTCCATGAGCGATTCCGGGATGGCCCCGCAGTTGATGGCGACGAACGGCCCCGTATGGCGGGGGCTGTTGTCATGGACCGCCTGCGCGATCAACTCTTTGCCCGTCCCCGACTCCCCTTGGATAAGGACGGTGGCGTTCGTGCCGGCGGCCTTCAGGATAGCCGCCTTGAGCCGCAAGATGGCCTTGCTCTCGCCGATGATGCTGGGAAAACGGTCATCGCGCGGTTGTTCGGGGAGCGATTCCACGTCGCGTCCGCGGGCCCATGCGAAACCGATGATCTGGCTGATGAGCTCGAACGCCTTTTCCGACTTCATCAGCAGCTCGGCGCGCTGATTGTCGGTGAAGGCCACGATCTGCACGACCGCGACGATTTCGTTTTCTATCACCACCGGCCCCGTGAAATTGGCCACATCCGCGCAGGCCCCCTTGCCGGAGCAGGTACGGCAGACTTCTTCCTTGCCGGGCGTCAGCACCATGGAGCTCTGGCCGGAACGCAGGCTGTAGGTCAGCGCATTGTCCGCGGGCATCCGGAACCCGACACCGCGGAGGTAGGGGCCGGTTCCCCCCACGCAGTAGCCTTCCGCGTTCATGATCACGATTTCCACGTCCAGCAGCTCCGCCAACGGGGGAAGATGCTTCTGCACAAGGCGCCAACGCTCGGTGACGGGGGAACCCGATGGGAGGGGAGGTTCGAGAGGGGTGTTGATCCACAGGGGGACAGCGGCATGGATTTCCGATCTCATAGGTGTCTCCAAATAGGCAAATCTATATGTTTTATCGATGTATCTTACTTTTATAGTTACTCTTTTGAGTTTCTCACCTGCATGAGAAAAAGACAAGCGAAAAGGTGGAAAAAAGGAGAAGCCGTATTTTTTTGTTGTTCCCGAAGCGGGTGGCGGAAACCGATTCTGAGAGGCTGCCTTTGGACGGCGGGGGCTGCCGGGACCTTCTCATGCAACAGTACCGCTGCGCCGGGGGGAGGCCCTTCGCATGTCTTCAAGAGCGGAACCGGGCCTCCATCGCCTGCTCTTGAAGGGGCTCCGCCGTTTCCGCCCTCCCCCTGCAAAAGGGCCGCATCGGGTTGCGGGCGATACCCATCCCCAGATGCGCCCGTGGCTGTCCGCGGGAAAAACGGCTGCCGGGCGTTTCGGCATACGGACGCCTCCCGCGCCCCCGGCGAAAACCGCCAAGCGGAAGGGAGGCCCCCTTGACGCCGCCCGTGCTGACCCCCAAACAAAAAAGCCGCCCCTGAGGACGGCTTCCTGACGAAGGGCTTGCCTTTACTTCTTTTCGGCTTCCTTAGCCTTGCGGATAGGCTCCTCAAAGAGCTTGTAGTACCCTTCGATGACCTTGCCGAATTCGTCGGCGGGGAGGTAGTTGGTGGTCATGTTGACCTTGGCGAACTTGGCCTGCACGTCGGGATCGCTGAGAGCTTCCTTGATCAGGCTCTGGAGGCGTTCGATGCGATCCTTGGGGGTCTTGAGCGGGGCCACGATACCGTACACGGAGTCGAACACGAAACCGTCGCCGAACATTTCCTTGAACGTGGGCGCGTCGGGATAGTTGGGATCGCGCTGGGCGCCGCACACGGCGATGACGCGGATGTCCTTGTGTGGCTTGAAGTTCACCACGGGCGTGAACCCTGCGGAGATGTGGTTGCCGAGGAGCGCCGTCACGATTTCCGCGCCGCCGTTGTAGGCCACATAGGGGAGGTCGGATTCGGGGAACAGCTTCATCACGTTGGCGTGGTAGAAGCGCTGGGCCGTAAACGCGCCGGGGCTGGCGAGGCTGTACTTGCCGCGTTCGGCCTTGGCCTTGTCCATGAGATCCTGCACGCTGGCGATGCCGGAATCGGCACGGACGCCCCAGCCCATCGTGAAGACGTTGACCTGCGCCACCGGGGCCAGATCCTTATAGGTGAAGCCGCACTTCTTGTATTGCGGGACGACGGTCAGCACGTTGGCCGAGGTGAGGCTGATGGTATAGCCGTCGGGACGGGCGCGGACGGTTTCGAGCGTGGCGGGGATGCCGCTGCCGCCGGGCTTGCTGGTGATGAGCAGCGTGATGTTGTGCTTGCGCTGCAGGTAGTCGCCGATAATACGGGCGGCGGTGTCGGGGGCGTTGCCCGCGCCGAAAGGCATGATCAGGGTGATCGGGCGGCTCGGATAGTCTTCGGCCGCAGCTTGGAACGGCATGGCGCAGAGCAGGGCCGCGGCTGCGGCAACGCCGGTGCGGAACATCCGGGACAGATTCCTCTTCATGAAGGCTCCTCCTGAAAAAAGTGTGGATGGATCAGACCGCCTCGCGCTTGCATCCCCTGTATTCGTCCCAAATGGTTTTGAGGACGACGCAGGCGCTGACGGCCAATATGGCGCAGGATATGGGGCTGGTGAAAAAGGTGCTGAAGTCGTCGCGGGAGAGGGACAGCGCCCGGCGGAAGTTGGATTCCGCGAGCGGGCCGAGGATCATGGCGAGCAGCATGGGCGGCTGGGGGAACCCCGCCTTGAGCATCAGGTAGCCAAGCAGCCCGAAGGCGGCCATTACGCCGATGTCGAACGTGGAGTTGTTGGCCGCAAAACTGCCTATGGCGCACAGCGTGAGCACGACGGACATGAGGATCGCCGTAGGCACGAGGACGACCTTGCCGAGGATGCGCACGGCGATGAGCCCGACCACAAGGATGAGGATGTTGGAGACGAAGAAGCTCGCGAAGATGCCGTTGACCGTGGCGCCGTGCTCCTGAAAAAGCAGCGGGCCGGGCGTCAGGCCTTGGATCATCAGCGCGCCGAGCAGGATGGCGGTGAGCACGTCTCCGGGGACGCCCAGCGTCATCAGGGGGATGAGCGCCCCGCCGGTCACGCCGTTGTTGGAACTTTCCGTCGCGGCCACGCCTTCCAGCGTCCCCTTGCCGAACGCTTCGGGATGCTTCGAGAAGCGCTTGGCTTCGCCGTAGGCGATGAAAGTCGCGGCGCTGGCCCCCGTAGCCGGGATGATGCCGATGAGCGTGCCGAGGAGCGAGGAGCGCAGCAGGTTGAACTTGTTCGTCCAGATTTCCCTGAGCGTCAGCCCCTGATTGGACAGCTTGCCCTCCTTGACGATCCCGCTCTTGCCGAGGAAGACATCCTCAAGGGACAGGAGCACCTGCGATACCGCGAAAAGCCCGACGAGCGCGGGCACCAGCGAGATGCCGTTGAACAGTTCCGGCACATCGAACGTGTTGCGGAAATCGCCGGAAACCGGATCGATCCCCACCGTGGAAAGGAAAAGGCCCACGAATGCGGCGGCAAGCCCCTTGCACATGGCCCCTGAAGACAGGGTCGCCACCACCGTGAGCGCGAAAACGGCCAGTGCGAAATATTCGGCCGGGCCGAACGACATGGCGGCGGTCGCCAGCAGCGGCGCGCAGGTCACCAGAGCGACCGCGCTGAAGATGCCCCCGAAAAACGAGGCGAACGTGGCCATTTCCAGCGCCTTGCGCGATTGCCCCTTGGCGGTCAGCTTCGGGCCCTCGAGCAGGGTCGCGGCGGCGGCCACCGTGCCCGGCGTGCCGACGAGGATGGCCGTGATCGATCCCCCCGTAAATGGCCCCGGCGTACATGCCGAGCAGCATGGAAAAGCCTCCACGGGCGGCATCCCGAAGGAAAGCGGGATGAGCAGGGCTACGCCCATCGCCGCCGTCAGGCCCGGCATGGCCCCGAACAGGATGCCCAAAGAAACCCCGGTGACGTTGGCTATCAGCGAACCGAAACTCAAGGCCGCTTCTATCCCAGCAAAAACCTCGGACATCGTGTCCTCCTACGGCAACATGATCTGAAAGAAGTATCCGAAGGCATACAGCAGCGCTCCCGTGGTCAGCGCCGCCACTCCTATGATTTCAACGGGATTCCGGCGTCCCAGAAGGGGCAGGGAGAACAGCAGGAACAGGAACGTGGAGATCGTAAACCCGCCGTTGTGCGGCCACGGGAACCAGCTCTGCTCCACGAGCCGGTCGCCGAGCCAGATCATGCCGGACAGGTACATGACGAAGAAACCGAAAAAGAGAAGGGTCTTGATGACGGCGGATCGGTTTCCCCAACTACGGCCGGGCCGGTTCCTCAGCAGCCCTTGGAGGATGAGGAAAACCCCGCACAGCGCCATGCCGCCGAGGGCCAGCGTGGGCAGCGCGTCCGCCCCGACAACCTCCCCATCGGACGGGGCGATGGAGGCCGACACTTCGTAAGCCCCCACCGCGCAAAGGCATAGAAGAACCGCGCCGGAAAAAATATCGTTGAGGTTTTTCATGGAATTCCTTTGTTGTTGAGGCCTCGCCCCCCGGAAAGCGGGAGCGTATGCCCTCCGTTTTCCGGGGAGTCGGGCGATCAGGCGAAAAAGCCCGCCGTCCCGGTCAATCCTTCTTCTTTTTCCACAGCACGACGCGGCAGAAGGGGTCGCCCTTGCCGAGGCGTTCCACGATATCGCACGGGATGCCGTGCTCCTTGGCGCGGTTGCGATCCAGTTCCATAGCCACGTCACAGAAAAGATCCTGATCTTCAGGAGAAAGCCCCATCTTTTTCCATTCTTCGAGGAGGGGGCAGTAGTGCATCTTCATTTCGCAGTATTCTTCGGTGTCGGAAATTTCCGTCTCGAATACGCCGCCCATCATGGTGTAGTGTTCGTTCATCCAGTCTTCGGGAGCCAGCTTGCGCCCGTCGCGCTCGGCACGGATGCGGCCGTATTCGGCAATCCCCTCACGGGCGAGGGCTTCGGCCTGTTCGCGGGTCATTACTGAGGAAAACGCCTTGAACAGACAGGCCTGAGAGCGGGCCCTGTCCTGCATGGCCCCACGAACACGGCGTACAACTTCGGGATTCCATTCCATGAAACTTCTCCTGTTATCATAAAAGGTTTCACATCTTCTCCGTGTAACCGGACATTTTTTCTAATGCGATTTTTGTGCCATACGGCGCATACTCCGCATCTCACTATTGTTACAGATTTTTTATCATTGCAGACACATTATTCTCATCCTGAAATTCTCTTTTCGCATCTCATTGAGAAAAAATTCTCACCACATGAAAAATACAGTGCCCTTTATGCCGTTCTCTTTATTTTCAGTCAGGTATGCCGCACAGTTACGGCAGCGCAGTTTCCGGACTCCTTTGCCGACAGGCATTCAGGGCACGAAAACACACCGCCAGGATCCCAAGATGGGACCGCAACCTGCCCGCACAAGGAAACGGATGCGGAACGGAAAAAGGAAGATTGACAGGATGGCGCGCTGTGAAAGGCGAAAGAAAAAGCCGGAAAAAATGCCGAGGGGGAAGGACAACGGAAGTCTCTGCTCACCCGCCTGTTTCTCCGGCGAAACAGGAGAGGGGGACAAGCGCCTCCGTGTGGGATAGCACGCCGCCCCTTCGAGCGCGGAAAAGACTGGGGGGCGCGAATGCTATTCCAACAGATGCGGTAGATTACGGACGGAAAAGATGGGCAACCGTGTGACGCATTCCGAACGGATACGGCGGAGAGGAAATACCCCAACGGGCGGAGCGCCGACCCGGCCTAGCCGGTGGTTCTTCATCTGCGCCTGTAAGGCTCTGTTACCAGCAGCGCCCTAACAGGCGCATAGCGAATCTGGCATCGGCATTTCTGTTACTTGCGGCCCGTGAACGGGCTACCCGGGTAGGGAAGGCAAAGCTGCGTACCCAGTTTATCCTCTTCCAGCTGTTTCTTTATGTAATCCCTAATCTTCTCTTTGTTCTTGCCTACCGTATCCACGTAGTAGCCCCGGCACCAGAATTCACGATTGCGGTATTTGAACTTGATCGCCAAATCGTTCATACAGCATCAGGCCGCTTTTACCCTTCAGATACCCCATAAATCCCGACACACTCATCTTGGGTGGTATCTCCAGCAGCATATATACATGATCCGGGCAGCATTCCGCTTCGAGAATTGTCACTCCTTTCCATTCACAAAGCCTGCGCAATATCTCGCCGATCTCACGCTTCTTTTCCCCATAGAAAACCTGCCTGCGATATTTGGGGGCAAATACCACATGGTATTTGCAGTTCCATTTTGTGTGGGCTAAACTTTGAACGTCACTCATTGTGACCTCCTTTTGATTTGTTGCCGCTTGCAGTTGCCAGACCGCAAGCTTTACTAACAAATCAAAAGGAGTTTTTATAACATATGCAAAGCTGTAAGCTTTTCGGAACCTCCGCCTAGCGGTCACGGGTGGCTTCAAGTTCGGGAACGGCACTCCCCGAAGGCAATCCATACCCCGCCCTTTCCCCTATCTGGTGATAAAACGGGCTGAAGACGCCGAACAGCCAGCATCGCCGCCCCACCCGATGTATTCCCGAGGTACAGCGGTCACCTCCCAGCCCCAAGCGTCACCGCATCTTCCCTTCTTTCTCCAATTCCTTCACTTTTCTGAAAATCGTACTGCGGTCGACCTGAAAGTGCCTGGCGACCTCGGTGATGCTGCCGTAACGTTCCATCGCGGCTGAAAGGACCTTGTTCTCAAGGTCCTTCATGATCTCCTTGTATGTCTTGCCGTCGAGTTCAAAATCGAGGCCGTCCCTGCGCGCCGATGCGGCAGGCTTCGCCACGCCCGAAATGGGGACATCCGAGGCCCGGATCACGCTGTCCTTGCTGGTCACGGCCAGCCCCTGCACAAGGTTTTCCAGCTCGCGGATATTGCCCGGCCACTTGTAGTCGAGGAGCAGCGATTCGGCTTCTTCGGAAAACGTCAGCTGTCGATGGTACTTGCTGCCGTAAAACCGCAGGAACATGCGTGCGAGGGGCAGAATGTCCGCCTGGCGGTCGCGCAACGGCGGAATGGCGATCACCGCCACCTTGAGCCGGTAATAGAGATCACTGCGGAATTCCCCGCGCGCGATGGCGCGTTCGAGATTCTTGTTGGTGGCGGCGACGATGCGGACGTCGATCTGCTTCGGCGTGGTGGAACCCACGCGCATGATCTCCCAGTCCTGAAGGAACCGGAGCAGCCGCGTCTGCATGGGCATGGGCAGCTCCCCGATTTCGTCGAGGAACAGCGTGCCGCCCGCCGCCGCTTCGATGAGGCCGATCTTGCCCGTCTTGCTCGCGCCGGAAAACGTGCCCGCCGCATAGCCGAACAGCTCGGTTTCAATAAGATTTTCGGGGATGCTTCCGCAGTCCACCTTGATGAAGGTCTTGTTCTTGCGCAGGCTCAGGGCGTGGATGCGGCGGGCAATGACGTCCTTGCCCACGCCCGTCTCACCGAGCAGCAGGACCGTGGCGTCCGTCTCCGCAATGGTGTTCACCTCGCCGTAGAGCTTGATCATGGCACTGCTGGTGAACAGCTTCGGCGTCTTGCGGGAAAGCTCCTGTGCGTCCCCGGCGGTACTGAGCTGCTGGAACGCTTCGAGCAGCTCCTTCTGGACGCTCATCTGCTCCCGCATCTCGGAGAGCATGGTCACGTCGCGGAGGAAGGTGATGCACAGCACCAGCTTGCCCTGCGCGTCGAAAACCGGATTGGCTTCGAGGATCAGCTTCCGCCCGTCGGAAACGGTCTGCACGCGCGTGGCGGGCTGCCCCGTCCGCATGACCTCCGGGTTCAGCACCACGTCGAGCCTGCCGCGCTTGACGAACTCCATCACGGAATGCCCCAGCATCTCTTCGCGGGGGATGCCCGTGATTTCGGCATGGCGCCTGTTCAAATGCACGACGGTCCCTTCCACGTCGGAGATGCAGATCCCCTCTTTGAAGGCGTCAAAAAGCTGATCAAGATACTCTTGCAACATTACATGTCCGTTCTTAGTTTGTGAATCGTTTCTCGAAGCATCTTCTCCTTATGCCCCATCACATGCCGAAAAGCAAGAAATCATAAGTTGTTACTATAATGGAAAAGAATCCGCCCGGCGGAGAAGCCGGGCGGAACCGTAAAGAAGCGCCACCGCCGGGGCTACTGCCCGTACCCCATAAGGCTGGGCAGCCATGTGCTGATCGCCGGGACGTAGGTGAACAGCAGGATACACAGGGTCAGCGCGATCAGGTAGGGGATGACCGCGACGGAGATGCGCTCCACCGAGATGCCCGCTATCCGCGACGCCACGAAAAGGTTGACTCCAAGCGGCGGCGTCAGCATGGCGACGTTGTTGGTCACCACAAGGACTATGCCGAAATGGATCGGGTCGATGCCGAGCTGGAGGATCATGGGCAGGAGCACCGGTACGAGAATGATGATGGTCGCCAGCGTTTCCATGAACATGCCGAGGACATACAGCACGCCGATGATCATGAGCAGCACGAGATGGGGATCGTCGGAAATGCCGAGCACGATGGACGCAAGGCGCTGCGGGGCTTCCTCAAAGGTAAGGATCTTGCCGAACAGGGTGGACGCGCCCACGATGAGCAGCACCGCGCCGCAGGTCATCGCGCCTTCCAGCAGGGCCCGGTAGATGTGCCGTGGCCTGAGTACCCGGTTGATCACGATGCCCACGAACAGCGCCCACACGATGGCGACCACGGACGCTTCCACGGGCGTCGCCCAGCCGGTATAGATCGAGCCGAGGATGATGAACGGCGTCGCCAGCGCGAACCCGGCGTTGCCGCAGCTCCTGAGGAAAAACTTCATGTTGAAGGGCGCGGCGTTCTCGTCGCCCTTGAAGCCGTTCCTCTTCGCCAGCAGGTAGGCGGTCATGATCATCGCGAAGGCCACGATGAACCCGGGGATGAACCCTGCGGTGAACATGGCGGTCACCGACAGGTTCCCGAGGATCGCATAGATGATCATCGGGTTGGACGGCGGGATCAGGATGCCGATGGTGCCTCCGGAAGAAGCCGCCGCCGAAGCGTAATCCTTGGAATAGCCGTTGCGGACCATCGCCGGGACGAGGATGGTGCCCACGGCGGCGACGGTCCCCGGTCCGGAGCCGGAAATGGCCGCGAAGAACGTGCAGGCGAGGATGGTGGTGATGCCGAGGCCGCCGTAGACGCGGCCCACAAGCTGCTTCACCACGTCGACGATCTGCTGCGTGATGTTGCCGAACTCCATGAGCGTGCCCGCGACCACAAAACAGGGGATGGCGAGCAGCGGGAACAGGTTCAGGCCGTCAAAAAGCGAGTTGTGGATGACCGACAGGGGCAGGATGTCCCCGCCCGCGAGGATCGCCACCACGGAAGAGATGATCAGGGACATGAAGATCGGCAGCCCCAGCAGGAACATGGCGACAAGGACAATGAGGGCAATGGCTAGGGGCGTCATCAGGCTGCCTCCTCGTAACGAACCAGTTCTCCGAGGGTGCCGTTCCGCCAGCGCACGACGTATTCCTCAACGATGCGCCAGCTCACCAGCACGAAGCTGAACGGGATAATGCATTCCACCCACGCCTTCACAACGCCGAGGGTAGGCGACACTTCGGGGTAATACAGGCCCTCTTCGATGCAGGCGAGCCCGATCCACGCCACATAAAGGGAGAAGCCGATCCAGATGATGTCCCCGACGGCGCGGAACACGAGCCGCCAGCGGGTCGGAAGGAACATGAACTGTGCGGTGATGCGGACATGCCCGCCGCGCTTCACGGCAAGGGCGGCCCCGACATACACGGCCCAGAGGAAACTGTAGCGGGAAAGCTCCTCCGTCCACGCCAGCGACGACCCCACGGCGATGCGCATGGCCACCTGAAGGAAGAGGCAGAGAACCATGACCGCGACGAACAGAGCACAGGCCCCCTCTTCGAAATTGTCGTAGAGCTGCTTGAAAAAAGACATACGTCCTCCAAGGAATGAAGACGGCGCGCGGAGCCGAAACCCGCGCGCCGGGCGTCCGTTTACTGCTGCATGATGGCGAGGGCTTCATCCACCACGGCCTTGCCGCCGACCTTGTCGTAGAACTGCGGCCACACGGAGCGGGCGGCCTCCGTCCAGGCGGGTTCGTCGGACACGTCATTGATGACCATGCCGCGAGCAAGGCATTCCTTGAGGGCGATTTCATCCTGTTCCGCGGACCACTTCCATTCGTAGGCGGCGGCTTCCTTGGCGGCCTTTTCCACGAGGGCCTTGGTTTGCGGGTCGAGCTTGCGGAACCACGGGTCGCTCACGAGCATCGGGCCGACCCAGAGCATATAATGGATGTTGGTGATGTACTTCTGGACTTCCCAGAACTTCTGGTCGCGGTTGATGGCGTGGGGGTTTTCCTGCCCGTCGACCACGCCCTGCTGAAGCCCGTTGAAGGTTTCGGACCACGCCAGCGGATGGGGTTCGACGCCCCACGAGCGGAAGGCGGCAAGCTGGAGCTCCACGGCGGGAACGCGGATCTTCAGGCCCTTGAGGTCGGCCATCGTGTTGATGGGCTTCTTGGAGTTGGTGATGATGCGGTAGCCGCCCACAAGCCACGACAGGGGCCGGGTACGGCTCTGCTTGGCGATGGCGTCGGCGGTCTTGTTCATGAACGCTTCATTGCCGAACAGCTTTTCGGCGTCGGAAATCTTCGGGAACATGTACGGCAGGATAAACACCCCGGCCTGCGGCGCGAAGGGCGTCAGGTTCCCGTCCGCCAGCACCGCGAGATGGATCTCGGCGTTGCGGAGCTGTTTGACGTTGGCCTGTTCGTCGCCGAGCGAGCCGCCATAGAAGGTCTGTACGGTGATCGCGCCGTTGGATTCCTTCTCGACGATCTCCTTGAACTTGTCGATGGCGACCACATGCAGGCTGCCCTGCGGGTTCGCGGTAGCGGCACGGATGGTCATCTTCTTGTATTCCGCCGCGTCGGCGGTGCCAAGCGAAAGCATCAGGACAGCCGCGGCGAAGGCCGTAAGAAAACGTCTCATGCAATTCCTCCTCTTTTTTCCCCCGAAATGGAGATGATGCTGCAAACCGGGACAAAGCCCGTCTCCCCCTGTGGGAGATTCCTCTGTTTCGTTCCCGCGCCGGACGGCCCCCCGACCTTCCGGCACGGGGGCGGCCCTGTACCGCCCCCTCTCCCAAAATCAGCTTTCCAATGCGGCGTTGGCCAGCACCGTGACGGGCTCTTCCCCGGCAGAACGGGAAGACGGTTCAACGGTTCTCAAGATACGAGGGAACCTGCCCGCTGGCCACCGTCAAAGGCCAAGCAGCTTGGCGGCGTTGTTGTAAAAAATGTTTTCAAGCGCCTGCGGGCTGAAAGGCAGTTTCCTATACAGCGCGATCTGCCCCTTGAAGTCGAGGAACGGATGGGCGCTGGCGAAGATCACCTTGTCGCCGATCATGGTGTTCGCGGCCTGAATGTAGCCTTCGGAGAACGGCGACTGCTCGTACTCGGAAAGCTCCAGATAGACGTTGCGGTTGCGCTGAACGACCATGATGATCTCGTTCACCCACGGGTAGCACCCGTGGCTCACTACGATCTTGAGCTTGGGGAAGTCCCGGGCCACCGCGTCGATATACCGGGGGTGGCAATGCTCGGGGTCGGCCCCGTCCACCAGGGTCGCCATGCCCGTACTGATCACGACGGGAATGTCGAATTCACAGCACTTGGCATAGATCGGATAATATTTTGCGTGGTTGGCCGGAATCTTGGCGAGGAACGGGTCGATGGCCGCGCCACGGAAACCGTGGGTTTCGACCATAAGCCCCAGCTCGTCGATGGCGTCCATCCCTTTATGCGGGTCAAGCCCGGCCATGCCGATGAAACGGTCGGGATACTGTTCGAGGAAGGGGATAACCCCCTTGTTGCCGGAAGCGATGCCGTAGGTGGTTTCCGCGTCGCGGCTGGTGATGACGCCCTTGACCACGTTCTGCGCTTCCATGTCGCGCACGATGTCTTCAATGGGCTGGGAGCGGGCGCGCTCATGGAATTTGAACAGCGCGTGCATCTCGCCAAAGACGGGATGGTCGATCATCCCCTGTACGGTGGAAGGGATGTTCGGACGGAAACGAAAGTCGATGATCTTCACGATGGTCCCCTTTGCATGAATGTCTGGCGTGGCGCCTTGACGACGATCTTTGCTTTCCTTAAAGCAAGAGGCGGACCATTTGTGAAACAAAAAACATTTAACAAGACTCCTTACTGCTATGAAACGGATAAAATTACCTAACAGACTCTTTTTTCATCTTTTTTGTTTTCATCTTTTCCGTAGGTTCGGCTTCCGTCTTGCTGTTTTTCAGCCTCTGCCATGCGAATAACCGTCCTTCCGTTCCCGTCCGCAGAAATATTGTCCTCCATCCATTCTTTTGAGACTTATAATACACTTAAATAACATGTTCTTTTTTTATCACAGGAAGCGCTTCAAATCCATGATGCGAATACGCACCTTCCGCATTGCAAAAAAACACACTCCTCTTTTCCTTCCTAATACAGCCATATTACAGCAAATCAAAGGTTTGAAACCATCAATATGTGCATTTTTGCACAGTTCATCATTCCATGAATGCAAAAAAACACAGCTTCCAGCCCCTTTTTCCTTCTCCCCTGCAGTTCCCCGAGGTACAAAAAAAGCCCCTGAACCCAGTACAATCAGGGGTCAGGGGCAACGGTACGGACGCTTCAATACGGCCTAAAGAAAAATGAAGGTTCTTATTTCTCGTAGGATTTCAACATAATGTTCAACCGTTTCATGAAGGCTTCATCGGCCTTCACGCCCTCCAGCTCATAGCGCCGCCCAAGGTAGCCGTATTTGGGCTGCCCCATGCGGTGGTAGGTCAGCGCTTCATAGCGGATATTGGCCTTCCTGGGAATCATTTCACGAATACCGAGAATATCCTCTTCCGTATCGTTTAAACCGGGGATGACCGGCGTGCGGATCAGCACCGGAAGCTCCGGGAAGTGCTCGAATACGTGCCCGATGTTCTTGAGGATCAGTTCGCTGCCCACCCCCGTGGCCTTCTTGTGGCGGGCTGAATCGAGGCACTTGATGTCAAAAATCAGGGCATCGAGCACCCGGCAGGCCTGATCCAGAACGTCGGTCGGGTAGTGCCCACAGGTTTCGATGGTCGTATGGATATGGCGTTTCTTCGCCTCGCGCAGCAGGGCCAGCGCGAAATCCGGCTGCGCCAGCGCCTCGCCCCCGGACAGGGTGAGCCCGCCGCCCGATCGCGTATAGAACACGCCGTCCTCTTCCACGCGGCTCAGGATTTGATCCACGCTCTGCGTTTCGCCGTACACCGTCTGCGCCCCGCTCGGGCAGGCGCGCACGCAGGCGTTGCAGCCCGTACACTTCGAGCGGTCAAAGCAAACCAGCCCGCCGACAATGCTCACGGCCCCGGTCGGACAAGCTTTGGCGCACCGCCCGCATACGGCGGCGGTCAGGCAGCGCGTGGGGTTGTAGGCGCGCTCCGGCTCGCGGCGCTGCGACTCCGGATTGCTGCACCACGGGCAATGCAGCGGGCATCCCTTCAAGAACACCAGCGTACGGATGCCTTCGCCGTCGTGGACGCTGAATTTCTGCACATTGAACACGATACCCGTTTGTTGCCTGTCCAGCATGGTGGCTGCTCCTGACGTAAGAAAACTGGGGGAAGGGAGGGAAAACCTTTCTGGAGAAAGGTTTTCCCTCCCTTCCCCCAGACCCCCATCCCTCCTTTTCCCAAGACTTTTGACTTTATCGAATCCCTGCTCGCGGATTTCCCGCTTTCCGTGAAGGCGTTTTTCATTTCAAGGAAAAGCAACATGTGGTGGGTCGGTTCAATACCAACCCTACTCCTTTTTCCCATTTCACCAGGGGACGAAAGCCGTGCCGAACTTGTCTTGTCTCCCCCACCCGCCATAAACCCATACGAAAGTCTTTGAAGAGGAAGGGGGGAGGTTTGGAGGGGGGAAGGAGATACTTTCTTCAGAAAGTATCTCCTTCCCCCCTCCAATTTTTTACAGATCCGCGTGTTCGGTGCGGTCGATGATGTCGTTCTGCAGGTCGGGGGACATGTCGCAGAAGTACGCGCTGTACCCGGCCACACGGACGATCAGGTTGCGATAGCTGTTCGGGTCCTTCTGGGCGGCGAGCAGGGTGTCGCGGTTGACGATGTTGAACTGGAGATGCCACAGTTTCAGGTCGCACCACGTGCGGATGATGCTCATGATTTTCTTCGCGCCCTGCTCGCCCGCCACGCACTTGGGCGACAGCTTGATGTTCAGAAGACGAGAGGCGCGGTTGATCATGCCGTAGTTTTTGGAATGGTAATTCGACAGCAGAACGGCGGTCGGGCCGTTGTGGTCGGCGCCGTGCGACGCGGAGGAACCGTCAGCCAAGGGGAACCCGGCAACGCGGCCGTTCGGGGTAGCGGCGATGATCTTGCCGAAAGGCACGTGCGAGGTGATCGGCACATAGCGGACGTCGACGTGAATGCCGCGATCCCGGCTGCTCTTTTCGGCTTCGACCTGCGTAAACCGGTCGACGTCCTTGGCGATGCTGTCGGCATAAGGATCGTTGTTGCCGTAGCAGGGCGCGTTCTTCAGCATTTCCTGAATCGGCTCATACCCCACGAAGTTGGCGTTCATCGCGTCGAGCACTTCACGCATGGTCAGCCGCTTTTCCTCAAAGACGAGTTTCTTGATCGCGGCGAGGGAGTCCACCACGGTCGCGTAGCCGAGGAATTCGAAGTACGAATAATCGACGCCGCCTTCGATCTTCTCGGAATGCAGATCCTGCATGTTCTTCATGCAGAGGTTGTGCAGCACGGAGGACAGCGGAGCCGCGAAATGCTGCGGGCGCAGACGGTCGACGATGTGCTGCTGCTGGAAAGCCTTCTGCAACAGATTGATGTGCTGCGCCTTGTAGGCATCGTAGAATTCCTCCCACGTCTGGAAGCGGGTCGGATCGCCGGTTTCAAGGCCGATAAGCTCGTCGCCGTAGTAGTGCAGGCGACCGTTGTTCATCAGCATTTCCAGCGCGGTAGCGAAGTTGATGTACACGCAGCCGGAGGTGTAGGTATCGCGGTTGGGCATACGGGTTTCGGTACAGCCCGAAATGGCATAGTCCAGCGCCTCGTTGATCGGGCAGCCCTTGATGGCGTTCAGGGGCACCACTTCCTCGTCGTTGATGAGCTTCGGGAACCCGGAGCCATCCTGAACGGTCAGGGCGACCTCATACAGGAAACGGTCGGGCGTGCGCGAATGGATGCGGACCGCGAGGTCGGGGTAGGTCATCGGGAATTCGCGCTTGGACTCGAGGAACAGATACGACAGCTCGTTGGTGGCGTCCTCTCCCTCGGGCGTCTGGCCGCCGACGGTGACGGCTTCCCAGTGGGCATAGCCTTCCTGGAATTCATTGCCCGTGGGGTTGATGTACAGGTCGATGAACTGGGCCATGTCGACCCACATGCATTCGAGCAGTTCCTTGGCTTCCTCGGAGGTCAGCGTGCCTTCTTCAATATCCTTCTTGTAGTAAGGATAGAGGTACTGGTCCATGCGGCCGTTGGAAATGATGGCGCTGGCCTTCTGTTCGATGCGCGAGAACATCTGCACGAACCACTGGCACTGGACGGCTTCGCGGAAGTTGCGGGCCGGATAAGCGGGCACATGCTCGCAAATGTCGGCCATGCGGAGCAGTTCCTGCTTGCGGACCGGATCGGACGTCGCGGCGGCGGTGTCGCGGGCAAGCTGCGCATGGCGCTTCGCCCAGATCATGATGGCGTCGCACACGATGATCATGGCTTCGAGGAACGGTTTCTTTTCCCATATGTCCACGGAATTGGTCAGGTCGAGGCCCGCCAGCTTGGCCTTGGCTTCGTTCTGGATGTCGATGAAGCCGCGCTTCATGGCCTTTTCATAGTCCGGGACCCACTGGAGCGCGGAACGGTAGGAAGAGGTTTCGCTCACCACGAACTTGGACTTCAGGCCGCGTTCGTCGTGATAGGTCACGCCGCGGATTTCGGCGGGCAGCACCTTGTTGAGGTGCTCATGGTAGGTCTTGCCTTCCCAGTAGGGGGCGATTTCTTCCATGAGGATCTGCATGTCGGTGGGATCGATCTGGAAGGGGCTCTTTTCGCGGTTGGGAAGATCCTTCATGACTTCAATGTAGAAGTCGCCGTCGATTTCCGGATACAGGATGCCGTAGCGTCCGAGCTGCCCTACGCGGCCCGCGAGAAGCTGGTCGGGCGTGATGTATACGGTAATCTTTTCAGCCACATTCTTGAGCGCCTTGGCCCAGCGCAGGGTCAGCAGCTCACCTTCGGTCTGGCGCATGGATTCCGTGAAGTACCGGGCGCGCTCGATGTCCACGTGGGGAACGGTGAACTGGATGCGGTCGAGAATCTTATAGACGCGTTCGCGGCCTTGGCGGTTGACTTTCTTGGTACCCTGAAGACGTTCTTCCTGCGGGGACAGGCAACAGCACTGGGACATGGGGAGCCTCCTAACAAAATGTTTATCTTGACGGTTCGTTTTTTCATCAAGTGGTTGCCCCGTTTAAAGCATCATGCGTGCCATCATGCATATCCTGCCTGAATAGAAAGAAAAATCAGCAAAGCACCCCATACGGTTGTACGTTGCTCCCCGGAAAGCATGGTGTGCATTTCTGCAATGGGCTCTCCGGCAACCGACCCAATTCACAGCGTTTCGACATCATGTGTGCATTTTTGCAATACGAAAAAATACACATGCAAGATGACGTTTTCCGTTTCCGCTCTCCCTTCCGATATCGCCCCATACCCGCTTATGCCAGATGAACATGTTGATATTACATCATAAAAAATTCCGTGTGCATCATATGTTCTGTCGCCACCCCCCTTTTTCCTTCCCTATGAGCGGCATCAATCTTGCTTTTTTGCACACATCAGGACAGTTAGACGTGGTTCCTTTCCGTTCACACACGACGCCGGCACGCGGCGCCAGCATACAAGGAGTTCTTTGTCATGAAAGCCATCGATTTCCGTTTCCGCCCCAACACGCCCGACGCCGTGGACGGGCTCATCCACAGCCCCTTCTTTGGGGACATGTGCGCCTTCTTCAACTATCCGGATCGCGCGTGGTCGGCTTCGCTCGACAAAATCGTCGAGATCATGGACGAGCATGAAATCACCGGGGTCATCACCGGGCGCGACGTCGAAACGACCTATGGCTGCCCCTGTTCCAACATGGGCGTCGTGGAAATGATGAGGGCCTACCCCCACAAATTCTATGGCATGGCCGGGCTCGATCCACACAAGGGTATGCAGGCCATCGACGAACTTTCCCGCATGGTCAACGAATTCGGCATGAAAGGCGCGTCCGTCGATCCCTACCTCGCCAAGCTCCCGGCAGATCACCGCAAGTTTTATCCTATCTATGCAAAATGCTGTGAATTGAAGGTTCCGGTGGTCATCAGCACCGGACCTGGTACCCGCGTTCCCGGCGCGATCATGGGCGACGCCTCCCCCGCCCGCGTCGACGAAGTGGCCCGCGACTTCCCGGATCTCACCGTCGTCATGAGCCACGGCGGGTATCCCTACGTGCAGGAAGCCTGTATGGTCTGCCACCGCAACGCCAACGTCTATATGGAATGGTCCGAGTATGAGACGTGGCCCTTCGCGGACGGCTACGTCAAGGCGGGCAACGAGCTCATCCCCGACAAGCTCATTTTCGCCAGCGCCCACCCCTTCTATGACAGCTGGGAGCGCGCCAAGCTGTACGAGACTCTCGGCTTCAAGCCCGACGTGCTCGAGAACGTCCTGTACAACAACGCCGCCCGCATATTGGGGATTGCGTAGAATAATAAGCCGGGGGAGGGGGAGAGGGAAACTCTCTGTAGAAAGTTTCCCTCTCCCCTCCCCCGTACCCCTCCTCTCTCCCTTCAAAGACTTTCGACTTTATCGAATCCCTGTTCGCCGCATTCCCTGTTTATCCTGTCGGCAATTTCGAAAAATCCGTTCTTTTTGGCACGGGTTCGTTTTGACGGCTTGACAGAAGGGGCGAATCTGCATAGAGACAGAACCGGATTCAATGTCACCATCGTCTATCCGGTTAGGACGGCGGCCTCTCACGTCGCTAAGAGGGGTTCAAATCCCCTTGGTGACGCCAGCGAATACAAGAAGGCCACATCGCAATGATGTGGCCTTTTTGCGTCCTGACATACAGCGAAAGGCCCCAGGAGAACGGGAGGTTGTGTTTCCGGTGCCACCCGGCGGCGGGAACAGATGAGATTTGAAAGAGGAGAGGATTCGGGAAAGAGGAACTTCTCTGAAAAAATCCTTCCCTCGCCAAACCTGTGAGGCTCGCGCCCATCCCTCCCCCAGAGATATTTATACTTCCGAATCCCCGGTCCGCTGTCTTTTCCGGCAATTGCCTTTGGAAAAGACTCGTTGCGACGTGGAACGGCTCTAACGCCCAAATAAAAAGGCCCCGCAACCTTTCGGATGCGGGGCCTTTATTATGAACGTCGATTAATAGCGGGAGTAGGAGGGACGAGCTTCGCGCGGGCGGGCTTCGTTCACCTTGAGATTACGACCGCTGAAGCTGAAGTTGTCCAGCGCTTCGACAGCGGCCTGAACGCCTTCGCTAGCCATCTCCACAAAACCAAAACCGCGGGCGCGGCCGGTTTCACGATCAGAAACGAGCTTCACGGAAGTCACTTCGCCGTAAGGGGCAAAAAGATCGCGAACATCATCTTCGGTAGCGGACCAGGGGAGATTGCCGACATAAAGAGACTTAGTCATAAAAAAAGAGACCTTGTGTAAAAAAAGAAAGACATGATGCCTGCGCATGGACTCCATCAGTCCTCTGCACGGCGTGAAAACACAATGCCCTGTTTCCTGAGGAAGTCAAGCTTTTTTTCTTATTTTTAAAAAAGTTAGGAAAAAATAACGTCCCACTTCCACAAGACTCGAACAAAACCGCCCTATTGCCTGCCCCCATGACCTCCATGCGCGAACGGCGTTTCAGCCGCCCGCACAACCGGATCCGCCCCCTTCTGAGGTTCCCGCCCCACTACCGCAGAAATTCCGTGAGATCCGATTGCAGGATGGTATCCAGTTCCTCAGTCCGTTCCGCGTCGCTCTCCGTGAAGGCGAATCCGAAAACGGGCAGTTCGGGCACATCCACCTTGCGCAGTTCGAGCACCTTCGCAAAGTGTGCGGCCAGCCGATCGTAATCGAAGGCCGAAGACGGCGGCAGGGATTTCGGCTTGTCCAGAATGACCATGCTGTAGATTTTCCCCTCCCGGCCCCGCAGGATGGCGTCGAAATCCGGCTTCCGGTCATTCAGGTAGCAGTCCACCGTATTGATCCCAAAGGCGAAGTAGGCCATATCGGTCGTACACAGGCCCGCGAAACGCATCGCATTGAACTCGATGGGCAAAATCCGATCGCCCTCGACCCGCAATTCGACGTGGGCGGGAAAGTCCCGGATGCCCATCAGCGCGTTGACCTTCCTGAAAAACGCCTCAAAACGCGCCTTGTTCGCTTCGATAACGTCCTTACCCGTATAATACAGCCGGTCGCTCACGTCGCTCAACGACGCGAAACGGTGTGTGAAAATATTCAGGATGACCGGTTCGCCCTCGCCGTCGAAATACACGTCCACGGCGAACTCTTCCCCGGTGATGTATTCCTCCACCAGGAACGACGACTGGTCGACCACGCTTTCGGGGAAGCGGTCCCGGCTCTCGCGCAGGTTGCGTTCAATGTCAGCCACCGCCGCCGTCCAATCGTCATCGGACGTGATCGTGTACACGCCGAGGCTGAAAAATCCCACGGACGGCTTGAGGATGAAAGGCTTTTTCCAGCCACTCACGTCGGTCTTCCCGAGTTCGCCCACCGGGATCTCGCGGAAGAAGAAATCCGGGTACATTCCGGCCAGCAGGCGGCGCAGCGCGGCCTTGTCCTTCATGGCGTCGATATGACGGGCCACAGGCATGTCGCCCAGATGCGCATGAATCCATTCCAGCGCGTTCTCGGAAGACGTATACAAACGCTCCCCGTTCCGGCAGCGCTTCTCAGCCTCAGCGTCGTCCACAAGGTTCAGGCCGTAGTCGCGGGCCAGTCCCGCCGTAAACGGGGTTTCCAGTACGGGCTGCCCGCTCCGTTCAAGATAATTGAGGAAGTGCTTCGAGACATACGGCCTGTCGAGCAGGATCATGGAAACCTCCGGTGGTAAGTGTGATCATGGGGTTAGGGAAGATTGGGGAAGGGGAAGAACCTTTCTGGAGAAAGGTTCTTCCCCCTTCCCCAAACCCCATCCCCTTTCTCCAAAGACTTTCATCCTTATCGAATCCCTCCCCTCAGCCTTACCTTGAGGCAACAGTCCAAGGCACCCACTTTTTTCTTCAAAAAGAAAAGACAAAGAAGAGGAAAACCTCCCAACAGGGATTCGATAAAGACGAAAGTTTTAGGGGATGGGGGTGGGGTTTGGGGGAAGGGCCCCTTTTCCAAAAGGGGCCCTTCCCCCCCCAAGTCAACTTACGCCTTCGCCAAAGCCTGTTCCAGATCGGCGAGGATGTCCTTGATATTCTCGATGCCGACGGAGAGCCGCACCATGCCGGGGGTGATCCCGGCGCTGACAAGCTGCTCGTCGGTGAGCTGGCGGTGGGTGCTGCTGGCCGGATGCAGCACGCAGGTACAGATGTCGGCTACATGCACGAGCAGGGAGGCCATCTTGAGGCTGTCGATGAACCGGGCCCCGGCTTCGCGCCCGCCCTTGAGCGAGAAGGAAATCACGCCGCTGCACCCGTTGGGCAGGTATTTGGCGGCCCGCTCCTTGTAAGGGTTACCCTCCAGCGTGGGGTAGCTTACGGACTCGATCTTGTCGTGCTTCTCGAGCCAGTGGGCGACGGCATCGGCATTCTGGCTATGGCGCTCAATGCGCAGGGGCAGGGTTTCAAGGCCCTGATTGATCAGAAAGGCCCCGAACGGCGTCTGACAGGCACCCATATCCCGCATCATCTGCGTACGCGCCTTGACAATATAGGCAGCCTTGCCGAATGCCTGCGTATAGATGGTCCCGTGATAGGAGTCGTCGGGCTCGGTGAATTCCGGGAACTTGCCGTTCGTCCAGTCGAAGGTGCCGCCGTCCACAATCACCCCGCCCATTTGCAGGGCGTGCCCGTCCATGTATTTGGTGGTCGAATGCACCACGATGTCCGCCCCAAATTCAATGGGGCGGCACAGAACCGGCGTGGCGAACGTGTTGTCCACGATCAGCGGCACGCCGTTCCTATGGGCGATGCGGGCGAACTTTTCGATATCCAGCACTTCAATGCTCGGGTTGGCGATGGTCTCGCCGAACAGCGCCTTGGTGTTGGGGCGGAACGCGGCCTGAATCTCGTCTTCGGAGGCTTCCGGCGACACGAAAGTCACTTCAATGCCAAGCCGCTTGAGCGTCACGGCGAACAGGTTCAGCGAGCCGCCGTAGATGGCGGAGGAACTGACGATATGATCCCCGGCGGCGGCAAGGGTCAGGATGGAAAACGTGGTCGCGGCCTGCCCGGAAGCGGTGCACAACGCCCCTACCCCTCCTTCCAGCGTGGCGATCTTCTGCTCGACGGCGTCCACGGTGGGATTGCCGAGACGGGTATAGAAGAACCCGGCTTCCTCAAGGTCGAACAGCTTGCTGACCTGCTCGGTGGACTCGTATTTGAACGTCGTGCTCTGACAGATGGGCAAGGTCTGCGGCTCGCCGTTTTTCGGGGAATACCCGGCATACAGGCATTGCGTTTCGATTTCCATTGTTCTCTCCGTTCAAGATGTTTCCCTCCGCAACCTGCGGACGGGGGCGCTTCGCATTCCCGGCGGCGTTTCCCGTGGGCATCCGTCCTTTCCGGACGGCGGGGCATCTCCGCCAAGGGGCCGTAAATGAAGCGTGTTGCCGCGTGAAGTGGAGGCTATATCACTATACCTTGATATGTCAATTTAAAAACCGCCTCTTCCGCCCGGATTCGACAATGCGGGCCGGGCGGAGTATGCTCTGCTCGCTTTTTGTGCGGGATTTCCTCCTGTTGCGCCCCCTTCCCCGCACAGCCCAAAGAGATCGGAGAAAGACGTGGATCAGAAACGAAACCGCAAGACGCCAAGCTGGTGCGGAAGCCGCAAACGCAAGGCCGCACGCACGCCATACGACGCCCGGATCACCGAATACGCCCATCAGGGGCACCTTGTCCCACCCAGAAGCATCCTCAAAACGCCCGAACAAATCGTGGGCATCCGCGAAAGCGGCAAGATCAACATCGCCGTGCTTGACCATGTGGCGGCGCACATCAAGGCGGGCATGACCACCGCCGAAATCGACAGGCTGGTTTTTGAAAAGACCAGGGAGCTTGGCGGCGTCCCCGCCCCGCTCGGCTACCGCGGGTTCCCCAAAAGCACCTGCACCTCCATCAATGAGGAAGTCTGCCACGGCATCCCCGCCGACGATGTGGCCCTCAAGGACGGCGACATCGTCAATGTGGACGTTTCGACCATCTACAACAGCTACTTTTCCGACTCCTCGCGGATGTTCTGCATCGGCACGGTCAGCAAGGAAAAGCGCCGGCTCGTGGACGTGGCCCGCGAATGCGTGGAGCTGGGATTGCAGGAAGTGAAGCCGTGGGGCTTCCTCGGCGACATGGGGCAGGCCGTGCACGACAACGCGAAAAAGCACGGCTACAGCGTGGTCCGTGAAGTGGGCGGGCACGGCGTGGGCATCCGGTTCCATGAGGAGCCCTTCGTCAGCTACGTCACCAAGCGCGGCACGGACATGCTGCTGGTTCCGGGCATGATCTTTACCATCGAGCCGATGATCAACATGGGCAAGGATGCCATTGTCCTGGACAAGGCGAACGGCTGGACGATCCGCACGGCGGACGGCGCGCCCTCCGCGCAGTGGGAAATCATGGTGCTGGTCACGGAAGACGGGCACGAAGTGCTGGCGTACTGAACTTTCATGGAGGCCGCCTTCCCGCTCCGGGCGAAGGCGGCCGTCCCCAGCATCTCTTGCACCGTATCCGATACCGGCAGGCCCCCGCCTTTCATTGAGAAGGACAGGGAGTCCTTGCCGTACCACTGCCGCTCTGATACTGAGAGGCATACTGTCTTATGAAAGAGAGCCTGTTATGGAAACATCTGCCACCACGATTGTTGTCCCCCCGACGGCTGAGGAGCAACGCATCGCATCCATCGCCGATTCGATAAACCTCGCCGATCCCTCCCTGACCGTCACGTATGGGACGGAGGCCATGCAGGGCATCTCCCGGTTCGCGGACGATCTCCTTTCCCGCGTGCAGGCCAAAGATTCCGGGGAACTCGGCGAATCGCTCACCAACCTTATGCTCAAAGTGAAGGATGTGAACGTCTCGGAAGTCATGGGCTCGCCGGGGTTCCTCCAGTCGCTGCCGCTTGTGGGCTCGCTGTTCTCTTCCGCCAAGCGCACGGTGGCGAAGTTCAACACCCTTTCGGAACAGATCGAAATCATCGTCGACAAGCTGGACGAGGCCATGATCGGCCTGCTCCGCGACATCGAGACGCTTGAGATGCTCTATGAGCACAATGCGCGGTTCCACGCGGAATTGACGGCGTACATTGAAGCGGGCAAGCGCAAATTGGAAGAGGCGCGAACTGTGGAACTGCCGCGCCTCAAGGCGCAGGCGGATGCGTCCGGCGATCTCATGGAGGCGCAGCAAGTCCGCGACCTTTCGGAGCAGATCAACCGTTTCGAGCGGCGGTTGCACGATTTGCAGCTTTCGCGGACCATCACGGTGCAGACCGCGCCGCAGATACGCATCATCCAGAGCAACAACAGGACGCTGGCGGAAAAAATCCAGACCAGCATACTCGCCACCATCCCCATCTGGAAAAGCCAGATGGTCCTCGCCCTTTCCCTGCACGGTCAGAAGAACGCGGCGGCGCTTCAGAAGACCGTCTCCGACACGACCAACGACATGTTGCGCAGCAACGCGGAACTGCTCGAACAGGCCGCCGTCGATACGGCCCGCGAGGTGGAGCGTTCCGTGGTGGATATTGAAACGTTGCGCGAGGTGCATGAAAAGCTCATCGGCACCATAGAGGAAACCCTGCGTATCGCGCAGGAAGGCCGGGAACGGCGGGCGGCGGCTGAAAAAGAGCTGGCCGTCATGGAAACGGAACTCAAGGACAGGCTTACCTCGTTGGCCGCACGCAAAAGCCGGGAAGAAATCGCCGCCGCATCCGGAACGGAAACGCGGCAGAGCGCCCCCGGACAGGGCGGCACCGGCTCCGGGGTGTAATCCATGCACGAAGGCGAAAAGGAACATATGGTGGTCGGACCGAACGCCGAGGAACCGAAGGGTTCGTTTTGGGATGCGATACGTCGGTTCTTCAAGCGTATCCTCTTTCATATCAGCGCGTTCATCATTGGGGCGATTCTGTCTACCCATGTTCCGCAAATACATCCGGGCGAGGCCGCTCTTGGCGTCTACCTTGGCCTTATCTGCATCGTCGCGCGCGGCGCATCCCGGAAACCGTCGTGGATCGTCCCCGCCGTATCCGGCGCGGGGCTGGCCGTCTTGCTGATCCTTTTCGGTATGCCGTTCCCGTATGCGCTGTTCTGGGGAGGCTTGCAGTCATGGGTACAGCGCCTTCTGGTGAAATCCTTTCGCATGGGCACGGAATGGGTTCCGTTTTCTCTGTTGCTCATCATGGCCTTCTCAGTGAGGCAAACCCTTTCCCTGCCTCTTACCATGCTGTTTTGCGCCCTCCTCGCCGGGGGACAGGGCGTCCTCTGGGCCTTGGCCCGCAAGCGTGCGGCGGAACTGGCACCCAAGCCCAAACCGGAACCGAAGCCAGAACCAGCCCCCTCCCCTGATGAACCGGCGTCCATGAAGGCGTCCCGAGCCTCTCTCGCGGAACTTGAATGCAAGCTACCCGGCCTCCCCGTGGAAACGCAAGCCTCCGTACGCGCCATCATGCAATCCGCCAACAACATTCTGGGCTGCATGGCTACTGATCCGCGAGATGTGGATCACGGCGCGCGTTTCCTCAAGCGCTACCTCGCCGCCACCCACGGCATCGTGGATACGCACCTGCGTTTCGCCCACGACAAAGACATATCCCCGGATGTCGCCAGCGCCCTTGCCCGGAGTAACGACATGCTCGCCCGGTTGAAGGTCGCCTTTGCCAAGGAGCACGCCCTGCTCCTGCAAAACGACGTCACCGATTTCTCCGCCGACCTCAAGACGCTCGACACGCTGCTCAAAATGGACGGCAACTAGAAGACTAACCGGAATATCCGCTGCAAACGGAACAAAACGAAGCGGGCCGATGAGAATATTCATCGGCCCGCTTTATTTTGCACGGAACGGCGCCACGGAAAAGGCTCTCACTCCTGCGGGGAGACATGATTTGATAAGGCTTGTTCTGTCCGCAACAAAAGTGTGGAGGCGGGAACCCCATACATTTCACCCAACAAAATGAGCACGTTTATTGAGGGAAGAATGATGCCCCTCTCCATGCGAGATACGTAGGATCGCTCTGTCCCAAGAGCTATGGCTACTTGCTCTTGAGAAAGCTTGAGAATGGATTTCCGGGCTTTCTTCAGTTGCTCACCAAGAGCGGCTTTGAGGTAGGGAACTTTTTTCACTGTGCTGTCGATTTTCCAAAGCTATTCAGTCAAGGCTGCTCCCTACCCCCCTCAGGCTCTTCTATCACGGGGATGGAGGGCATCAGCTCAACTGTTTTACGGAATAATATACAAGGATCTATCTCAAGAGCATGGGCGATCACCACAATTGTGGAAAGTACAGGCTCGTTTTCACCTTTTTCCAGCTTGGCCAACTGCTGTGGGGTGCGCCCGATCAATTTTGCCAAACGATACCGTGAAACACCTTGCTCTATCCGGGCAGCAAGAACAACTTCTCCAAAAGGGCATGGCGTTCTTTCAGTTTTCTCACTCAACAGGCACCATCGGCTCTTGTTGGGCACTCATGGCTTTTGCCGCCTCATTCACCAAAGTTCCCGGCTCCATGCCCAGCGCGTGGGCGAGCAAAATCAGCGCTGAAAGTTTGGGTTCCCTTTCACCGCGTTCAATTTGGCTGATCTGCTGAATGGAACGCCCTGCCAGCCGTGCAAGCCGGTATTGCGTGATACCACGCTCTTCACGGGCGGTTACGAGAATTTTTCCAAACGGGCATGGAGAAGATTTCTTACTCATCTTCTTCCAAGCGCATCAGCCGATCCATTTCGTTCAGCAAGTCACCGGGAGAAACGCCAAGCCCCGTCCAAGACGAATGATCATCCGGGCTTTGGGCTCTCGCTTGGAGTTTTCAAGCTTATTCAGGTATTCCTCAGCGATACCTGTTCTTTTGGCAAGCTGGTATTGCGATATCTGGAGAGACTCCCGGATATTGACAAGTGCCGCTCCGAACAGACATTGCTTTACAGTTCCTGCTCTCATATTCTTTTTTTTACTTTTATTGTCTCCAGCTTCTCACTAAAAATATCAAAAAAAACTCCAGCATCAACACCTGTAGCCATAACCAACTTTACAGCGTTGATAATACCAGGCAATTGCGTTCCTTTTTCCACCTTCTGGAGACTTCTATGATCATACTTTGCTATGGAAGAAATATAATTTTGCGAAAGTTTTGTAACAGATCTACATTGCGAAAGGAGCATTCCAAAAATTTCCGCTTCTTCGAGTGGTGTCAGAACGGAATTCAACTGCTCCTGAAATTCTTTTTTGGGATAGCGATGGAATTTGATACATCGATACAATGAGATAAAAGAGAGGCTAGCTCCATAAAGAAGCTTTGTATGTCGGCATTTACGGCAAGAAGCATTTTTACGGCAAGAATAACGTTAGGCTCTTGATTTCCCGCTTCTACTTGATTCACATTACTGAGATGTGTCCCTGCTCTGACGGAAATCTCCCACTGCGAAAGAGCGGTTTGAGAACGAGCCTCCTGAAAAAGGCTACCGAATATGCATACTTTCTTAGTCATGCCATAGCAGATGCCTCAAAATTTTAAATCATACCAGATGGCTAAAATCATACTTGATATTCACCCAATTCGAGACAAAAAAAACCATAACTGCTCAAAAAACTGTCCCGGCGGTACATCGATCGCAGCAACCAATTTCACCGCAGTCGTTACCAGAGGCTCTTGTTCTCCCTTCTCAACACGTTGCAGACTTCTTAAATCATAATGAATATTCTTTGCTATGCGCTTTTGAGACACTCCTCTCTGTAATCGACAGTACCGCAGCAACTCCCCATAACCGGAAACCTCATGAGGTTCGGGAGTGCGGGAAACCATGTCCTCCTTTAGAGATTCGAAAAGGTACGGGGATATTCGCTCAGAAGATGTGCACAGCTTCATTTCTTCAGTTAATTTCGAAAAAAAAGAGTTTAAATCTACATCACATGCGGCAACAAGCCGTACCGCCACATGGACGCGTGGCTCTTGATGGCCTGCTTCAATTTGGTTGACATTGCTCAGATGAGTTCCGGCTTTAACAGAGACAATCCACTGTGAAAGTCCACTGTTCATCCGAACGTCTCGAAATAACTGACTAAAAATATACGCTTTTTTTACTCATTAAAAATAATTGCCAGAAAATATCGAATCAGGCTAGACGGTCTAAACCACGCTTTGAATTAACCCAATAACATTATATTTTCTGAACTAAGGATGATTTATTTAACCTCTTTTTATCAACGGAGAGAGCAAGTTGAATCTTCTTTATGAAGAGACGATGGCTCGGATTAAAACCGTATCGCGCACCCAGACACAGACCGAACTAGCCAAGTTACTTGAAGTCAGCCAATCCAGCGTAGCCGAAGCCAAGAGACGGCAATCCATCCCGGCGGACTGGTACCTGAAATTGTTTGAAAAACTGGGAGTGAATCCCGATTGGCTCAAGAAAGGCAACGGCCCGGTATACCTGCGCACAGAGGCCGGATACGTCCCGAGCGACGGGGACGGGCCGCCCATAGATCCCGGCTTGTTGGGATCGCCTCTGGCGCAATCGGCGCTTGCCCCGGTGTACGCCATGTGCGGCGACAGCACGAAAACCGGCTCACCAGCGGCGGCGCTTCAACCGATAGGAAAGATCGCCCTCCCCAAGCCATACGCCCGAGAAGGGATCATCGTTCTGGAAATGGACAACGAATCAGCCGCCCCCACAGCGCGCTGCGGCGCTTATGTCGGCATCGACACAGCCGCAAGCAGTCCCGCAAGCGGAGAACTGTTTGCGGTACTGCTTCCCTATGAAGGGATCATCTTGAGAAGGCTGGCTTGGGATCGGAAGGAAAAATGCTTTGTGCTGCGGGCGGAAAACCCCGCTTACCCGGAAATTCGGATTCAGGAAGACCTGACGGGCCGGATTCTTGGACGGCTGGCGTGGGTCATGCAGAAAGTCTAGGCGGGGAATTGCTGAAGTCAGGGCTTATCCGAAAAGCATAGGGACAGGATACGTGCAGCCTCTATATACTGCGTCTGACACCTAGTTCTCATCAAACAAGTCCTTGATGTTGACATCCAAGACCTTAGCCAATGCGTCAAGCGTGGACAGTTTGCATTCATAAATCAAGGTTCCCCGAGCCCTGTTTATCGTCTCTCCCGCGACGCCGGAAAGCTCCGCAAGACGCCGATACGTCAGTTTTTTCTCTTTCATCAGTTTGGCAAGATTGCTTTTCACCATCCCTGTATCCCCCTGCGCGAGCGGCTTGCCGTGTTTTTCGAGTGCTCTTGGCAATAAAAAAAATCCATAACCGCTTTATTTCAAGCTGTTATGGACTACTTTGAAAAATATGGAAAGAGTTTTGGCGGAAGGGGAGGGATTTGAACCCCCGGACGCCTCACGACGTCAACGGTTTTCAAGACCGCCGCATTAAGCCGCTCTGCCACCCTTCCGCTCATGCCGCTCGTCAAGCGAACGACAAGTACTGAACGTCATAAAGCGGAGCGGCCCGTGGGTCAAGTGGAAACAGAGGCGCCTCCCCGCCGCCGGACCGCCTTGTTTTTCCCTTCCTTCCCTTGCTGTTCCCGTGGAAGCTTTCGATTTCATAAAAATCTCATACCGTTTTTTTACATTTTTTTAGCCTTTCCAACACGGGTGATATATTGTACGGTATGACGATTTTGACAGAATTCGCATACTTCGAGAAAAAAAGCACATTTCGGACCCACCCAGAATCTCCTGAAAAAGGAATGCGTTCCGCAAGAACGCTTTTCAGGAACCACATGCTTTTTTGATCGGACGTTTTTTGTCAGGACGGCATGTTCGGCCGGCGGCGGCCGACCGGGGCCACATGTTGCCAAGCGCTTGCCATGCCTTGCGTCTTGACACGTGTTTGCCCGGTCGCCTACACCATGATGACGGTGAAAAAGCGCGTCCGTTCCCCTGTGGGAAGAGGCGCCAAGGACGGTTTTCCTGTCTCATGACGTGTCGCGGCCAAGAGGCGAATGGTTTTCAGCAACACAACCATTTCAAGAGGCGAAGGGTATGGAGGATAGGCAGAACAACGCGCCTTCCCACGAGAAGGCCCGCAGTCTGGCAAAACGACTTGAATTCGGTCCCGCACCGTTCATCGTCGGTCTTGTCGTTGCGCTCGTGTTTGGCTGGTGGATTTTCCCGGAACTTTTGTTCAGCAGACAGGATCAACCCGTGCAGTTCAGCCATGAGACGCATCTCAAGGATGCTTCTCTGGACTGCTCGGTCTGTCACCATCTCCGTGCGGACGGGACGTTCGACGCCCTGCCCTCTACAAAGGACTGTGCTGTCTGCCATTCGCAGATGCTCGGCAAAAGCGAGGCCGAACGGGTCTTCTTCAACGAATACGTCAAGAAGGGCAAGGAAGTGGACTGGAAAGTCTACCAGAAGCAGCCTGACAACGTGTTCTTCAGCCATGCCGTGCACTCGCTGGCAACCTGTAACAACTGTCATGAGTTCTCCGAGCGGGAGCTTTGCTCCACGTGCCATCTCGACATGGCTTCCAGCAAAAAGCCGCCCGTGTTCCGCGAGAACAGGATCTCCGGCTACAGCCAGAACACCATGAAGATGTGGCAGTGCGAAGCATGTCATGCCAATCCCAATCACCTTGGCAGCACCAATGCCAGCAACGCATGCTTTGTCTGCCACAAGTAAGGAGACGCCAATGCTTGACAGACGAGGCTTTCTGAAATTCATCGGCGGGGCCGCCGTGGGTACGCTGGCGACTCCTGTGGTCTGGAAGGGTTTGGACGACATCTCCATCTGGTCGCAAAACTGGCCGTGGATCCCTTCCCTGCAATACGGCAATCACGAAAACACCTATGTCCGCACGGTCAGCAAGCTCTGTCCCGCCGCCGGAGCCACCAAAATCCGCCTCGTGGGCGGACGTCCCGTGCGCGTCCTCAGCGATCCCGAGAGCCCGCTTGGCGGCGGCGTCTCCGCGCTGGCCGTCACCGAAGTCCAGATGCGCTACAGCCCGGCCCGCCTCAAACGGCCCCTGCTCCGCAACTCGGACGGCGGCTACAGGGAAATCACCTGGGAAGAGGCTGAAAAGCTGCTGCTCGAAAAACTCGCCGCAGCCAAGAAACAGACCGAGCACGACAGCGTGGTCTGCATTTCCGGCGACGAAAACGGCACCATGAATGAACTGCTCGCGGGCTTCGCCGCCCAGACCGGTTCGGGCCGCTTCTTTGCCATGCCCAGTGACGCACAGGCCACCGCGCAGGCGTGGAAGCTCATGGGCGGACGTGGGCGCGTCGGCTTCGACATCCCCAACAGCGACTACGTGTTCGCCGTCGGCGCGAACGTGCTGGAAACGTGGGGCTCGGTGGTCGTCAACCGCCATGCGTGGGGACAGGCCCGTCCCGCGGGCGCCGAACCCGCCATGCGTCTGGCCTATGCCGGGCCCGTGCAGAACAACACGGCCGCGGGCGCCGATCTCTGGCTGCCCATCAAGCCCGGCACGGAGCTGTTCCTGCTCCTCGGCGTCGCCCGCCAGCTCATCAAGGACGGCGTGGCCGCCCCCGCCGGAGGGCTGGATGACTTCGCGGCGCTGGTCGCCAAGTGGACCCCGGAAAAAGTCTGCGAAATCACGGGCCTCATGCCCGAACGTTTCACCGCCGTCGTCGACGGGCTCAAAAAGGCCAAGAAGCCTCTCGTGGTCGTCGGTTCCGACATGGATCAGGGCGGCGGCACCGGCCCTGTCCGCATCGGCATGGCGATCAACATGCTCCTCGACCGCGTGAATAAGGAAGGCGGGATGCGCATGATCCCGCTGGCCCCCCCGGCGGTCAACGGCGCGGCGTCCTACGATGTGCTCATGCAGGGCGATCTCGTCCGCTACGCCGCCGACATGGCGCAGGGGAACATGCCCGAAGTGGGCGTGCTCATGGTCTACGAGGCCAACCCCGTCTATGCCCTGCCCGGCAAGGACATTGAAGCCGTCTTCAAGAAAAGCGACTTCTCGGTGGCCTTCACCTGCTTCTTCGACGAAACCGCCCGCCGCTGCGATCTCGTGCTGCCCAACGCCCTCGGCCTCGAACGCTACGACGACGTGGCCGAGCCCTTCAGCTACGGCAAGTTCGTGTACGCGCTGGTCCGCCCGGTGGCCGAGCCGCTCTATCAGGCCCGCCCCGCCGGCGACGTGGTCATCGACATGGCCTACAAGCTCGGCATCAACCTCGGCGTTTCCGACGTCGTGACCATGCTCAAGGCCAAAGCCTTCAACATCGGCGCCGACTGGGGTTCCCTGAGCGACGGCAACGTCTACGTCAGCGACATTGTGGTCCCCAACAAGACGTTGGCCTACCGCTTCAGTCCCGACGACCTCGCTCTCGTCGAGAAGGCCGAAGCCGCCGCTGCCTCCTCCGGCAAGGAGCTGGCCGTGGCCTTCGTGAGCAAGCTTGGCCTCGGTACGCCCGAAACCGCCATTCCGCCCTTCAACACCAAGCTCATCACTGACGATGAGCTGGACAAGAACATGCTCGTCGCCGCCGTCAACGGGGCCACGCTCAAGAAGCTCGGTCTGTACGAGGGCAACCGCATCGTCCTGACCAGCAAGGCCGGGAAGGTTATGGCGAAGATCCGCGTCTTCGAAGGCGTGACCAACGATACCGTAGCTTTGACCATGGGCTTCGGGCATACGGCTTTCGGAGAGTTCAACGACGGCAAGGGCATGGATGTTATGGCCCTCGTCACGCCCTCTTCCGAACCCGGCTCCGGCCTCTCCGTCTGGAACGATACCCGCGTGAACGTCGCCCAAGCATAAGGATTCGTAATCATGTCCGAAGTGAAAGAATTCGACATCAAATGGACGATGGTCGTCGATCTCGACAAGTGCACGGGCTGCGGCGCCTGCATGGTGGCCTGTCAGGCCGAAAACAATGTCGCCCCCAACCCCGACGGCACGAACAAGGTCCGCTCCATCAACTGGATGAAGGTGTATCGCCTCTCCAACCACAAACCGTTCCCGGAACACGACACGGCCTACCTGCCCCGCCCCTGTATGCAGTGCGGGAAGCCCTCCTGCGTGTCCGTCTGCCCCGTCGTCGCCACCGACAAGAACGAGGACGGCGGCATCGTCAGCCAGATCTATCCCCGCTGCATCGGCTGCCGGTACTGCATGGCCTCATGCCCTTACCATGCCCGTTATTTCAACTGGTATGATCCGATCTGGCCGGAAGGCATGGAAAAGACCCTCACCCCGGACGTTTCCGTGCGTCCCCGCGGCGTGGTGGAAAAATGCACCTTCTGCCATCACCGTTGGATGAAGGCCAAGGACAAGGCCATCGCCGAGGGACGCAACCCCTATGAGCTGGCCGACGGGGAGTATGTGACTTCCTGCACCGAGGTATGCCCCAACGGCGCGATCTCCTTCGGCGATTCCAAGAATCCCGAACACAAGGTGTACGAGCTGATCCGAAGCCCCCACGCCTTCCGCCTTCTGGAGCGCCTGGGGACCGACCCGCAGGTGTACTACCTGAGCAAGCGCGAATGGGTGCGCCGTCAGGGCGACAACTACCTGGAAAACGAAAAGACCAAGGGGTAGGTCAATGGAAGTGAAAAACTACAACCAGCCCGTCGACGCCTCCCTCTTCCCTGAAGGGTGCCCGCGTTGTTCGCTGCTGAAATTCCTGCTGCATCTTGTTCCCGTGGCCGCGGTCGGCCTGTGGGGCGCTTATGCCGCCTTCCGCGTCCTGGCCCACGGCCTCGGCGAGACCGGCCTTGACGACTACTTCGGGTTCGGCCTCTGGATCACCTTCGACCTCGCCGTCATCGCCCTCGGCGCGGGCGCGTTCTTCACCGGCGCGCTGCGCTACCTGCTGAACATCGACGCCTTGAAGAACATCATCAACCTGACGGTCGTGGTGGGCTTCCTGTGCTACTCCGGCGCCATGCTGGTGCTCGTTCTCGATATCGGCCAGCCGCTCCGCGCATGGTTCGGCTACTGGCATCCGAACGTCCACTCCATGCTGACCGAAGTCATCTTCTGCATCACCTGCTACTGCACCGTGCTCATCATCGAGTACGTGCCTCTGGCACTGGAAAACCGGCAGCTGGCGAAGAACAAGCTCGCCCACGCCATCGCCCACAACTTCCACCTGATCATGCCCCTGTTCGCGGGCATCGGCGCCTTCCTGTCCACGTTCCACCAGGGCTCCCTCGGCGGCATGTACGGCGTGCTCTTCGGCCGTCCCTACATCCTGCGCGACGGGTTCTTCATCTGGCCGTGGACGTTCTTCCTGTACATCCTCTCCGCCGTGGGTTCCGGCCCCATGTTCACCGTGCTCGTCTGCACGTTCATGGAAAAGCTCACCGGCCGCAAGCTCGTCTCCTGGGACGTGAAGCAGCTCATGGGCAAAATCGCCGGGACGATGTTCACCATCTACATGGTGTTCAAGCTGATCGACACAGCCGGTTGGGTCATGGACATCCTGCCCCGCTCCGGCATGACCTTCGATCAGATGTTCCACGGCTGGATCTACGGCAAGTGGCTCCTCTTCGCCGAACTCGTGGTCTGCGGCGTCCTGCCCGCATACCTCCTCTTCTCGAAGAAGTGCCGCTCCAACCCGGCGCTGTTCTACCTTGGCGGCATCCTCGCCTGCGTCGGCGTGACCATCAACCGTTACGTCATGACCGTTCAGGCCCTCGCCATCCCGGTCATGCCCTTCGACACGTGGGAATTCTACAATCCCAACTGGGCCGAATGGGGCGCGTCCTTCATGGTCATCGCCTACTCGTGGCTTTGCCTTGCCATCTCTTACCGCTATCTTCCCATGTTCCCGCAGGAACGTGAGCTGAACAAGTAGCAAAACTGGGGAGGGGAGAGGGAACCCTTCTGAAGAAGGGCCGCGCTGCTGTCGATGCCCGTAAGGCTCGAAGACTCGCCTAACGGTCACGGCCCCTCAGGGGCCGCCCGTTGGGTCGCCCCCTCCCCAGACCCCACCCCTCTCCCTCCTAAGACTTTCGTGTTTTGGATCGGGGAGGCTCAAAGCGTGTTCCGCATGATGACGCTGTGATCCGCCGGATTGCAGCGTTTGCCGTACCTGCCCCTAAGCGGGAAGACCCTCAACCCCTTTTTTCTATGACGCTTCCTTACGACCTGAATATACTGGATGTCGTGCTGCTTTCGGTCATCGCCCTGTTCACCCTGCGCGGCGCGTTGCGCGGCTTTCTCGACGAAGTGGCGGGGCTTGTGGGCATCCTCGGCGGCGTCTGGCTCGCCGGGCGCTATTATGGCGAGCTGGGCCGCATCTTTTCCCAGTATACGACGTCCCAATGGGTCTACATCGTCGCCTATGTGCTGATCCTCTGCATGGTGATGTTCGTCATCAGCATGATCTCCCGCGCCCTCCATTCGTTTCTCAAGATGGCCTATGCCGACTGGATCAACCACCTCGCCGGGGCGGCCGTGGGCGGGCTCAAAGGGTTCCTCATCTGCGCCGTCATGGTCACCCTGCTCACCTACTTCATCAACGACGCCGATTTCATTAAAAAATCCCGTATGATCCAGCCGATCAAAGAAACAATCGTCGTCTTCAAGCAGTTCCTCCCCGAGCAATATCGGAAATAAGATATATATAGAGAGAGAGACTTCCACGAAACAGATAAACCTGGGTAAAAGAGTGAGCCATCTCTTTCAGATGGTTTTCTTCTTTCCGTCGGAACGAACTCCCTCCGCGCAGCCTCCCCACCAGTCGAAAATCTTTGGAGGATGAGAGGAGGGGGGTGTGGGGGGGGAGAAGGAACCTTTCTCAAGAAAGGTTCCTTCTCCCCTCCCCCACATGCTTTCCCCTTCCGGCTTGAACTCCCCGTTCTTCCGGGATATGTCTGTTGACGGCCCACATTTTCCAACTGCGAACCGAAAAGGGAAACCTCATGTCCGATACCACCACCGCGCCCGCCGCTGCCGACGCCGCCACGCAAGCCGCGCTCGAACGCCTCAATACCGTCATCGACCGCCTCATCGCACCGGACGGCTGTCCGTGGGACAGCACGCAGACGCCGGAATCGCTGACCGAATATGTCATTGAAGAGTGCCACGAACTCGTGGACGCCATCCGCTCCGGCAAGACCGCCGATATGGTCGAAGAACTGGGCGACGTGGCCTTCCTGATCCTGATGATCGGCAAGCTCATGGCCCGCGCGGGCGGCCCGTCCCTCGCGGACGCGCTCGAAGTCGAAGCCGCCAAGATGGTACGCCGCCATCCCCACGTTTTCAGCGACACGACCTATGAAAACCAGTCCGAACAGCTCAAGGACTGGGACCGCATCAAACGCGAGGAAAAGGCCGCTGCGGACGCCGAAGGCCCCAAGGGGACCTATGACAGCCTGCCGCGCGGCCTGCCGCCTCTGACAAAGGCCTACCGCATCCACTCCAAGGCCGACCGCGTGGGCTTCACGTGGCCCGAAAATGAAGACGTCGAAAAGCAGGTCGAGGCCGAATGGCTGGAACTGCTCGATGCAATGGCGTCCGATGACGCCGAGGCCATCGAACACGAATTCGGAGACCACATGTTCACCCTCGTCGAGCTTGGCCGCCGCAAGGGCATCAAGGCGGCCCCCGCCCTGAACGCCGCCACCGAACGCTTCCTTACCCGCTTTGAGCGCATGGAAGCCCTCGCCCGCGAGCGCAACCTCGATTTCGTCAGCCTTTCCCTCGACGACAAGGACGACCTCTGGAACGAGGTCAAAGCCGCCGAGAAGCCCGGTACGGAAAAAACGGAAGACTAAAATTGAAGGGGACGGGAAAACTTTCTGAAGAAGGTTTCCCCGCCCCCTCCAAACCTCCCCCACCCTTTCAAAGACTTTCGACGTTATCGAATCCCTTTCCACAGCATTCCCTGCGGTCATCCACCTTCACCCCTACAATGCTCCTCCCTTTCAAGAAATGAAAAAGCCGGAACGGATTCACGAATCCATTCCGGCCTTTTTGAAGCAAAAAAGAACTCCCGCCGCGCAGCCTCCCCACCAGTCGAAAGTCTTGGGAGGGAGAGAGGAGGGCGTTCGGGGGAGGGGAGAGGGAACCTTTCTCCAGAAAGGTCCCCTCTCCCCTCCCCCAATTTTCAGCTATCCAACCTTAATCCATATTGATGACGGCAACCTTGCCGGATTCGGCGTGCAGCACGTGCACGGCACAACCCAGTCACGGGTCAAAGGCGCGGATAAGCCGCGCTATGTTGACGGGATTCTCAATGTCCGGCACGGGCACGCCGATGAGGGCTTCCTCAAGAGCGCCACGCATACCGGTGTCGTTGCGGGGAGCGCAGTTCCAAAGGGTCGCGGACACGATCTGATAGTTGTCGATCTTGCCGTTGCGGACCTTGGTGAAATGCATCAGCGAACCGCGAGGCGCCTCGGTGAAGCCGAACCCTTCGGAATCCTTCATCACCGGCATGGAGAACGTCTCCTCGTCGGGACGCACTTCCTTAAGGAAGCGCTCGACGACGTCCAGCATGAGGTAGGATTCCTCGGCACGGGCCACGTGACGGCCAAGCAGCGAGAAGGCGAGGTCTTCGCCCATGTCGCGGAAGTTCTTCACGTCGAGGCCGAAATATTCCTTGAACAGCTTCTGGCCGATGGGCGAAATGGGCTTGTTGTTCACCCACATACGCGCCAGCGGGCCGACTTCCATGGGCTTCCCGTTGTACAGGGGGGCCTTCACGAAGCTGTACGCGCCCTTCTTGTCCACTTCGAGGACATTCTCGCCCTTGGTAAAGGGCTTGCCCGAGGTGGAGTCGGCGAACCACGAGAACTTGACGTCCTCGGTCACCCGCTTCACGTCGAAGGGCATGTCCTTGCCGTCCTGATAGGCACCGGCCTTGAACACGAATTCCTTGCCCTCGTCGTCCAGCGGGAACACGCCCACGCACAGCGCGTTGCGGTAGCCCTGCCCGAACGCTCCGAGATCCTTGTACTGGCTGCCGACGAGATACACCACGGGGAGGTACTTTTCTTCGACGAACTTGCGGACCTTCTTGAAACGGGCCGCGTATTCGACGAGCTTTTCCTTCGTGGGGATCTCAGCGGCGCCGCCGGCAAGGATGCCGTGCACGTGAGGCATACGGCCGCCGAAAAGCGCGACCATCTCATGGCACACGGCGCGCACTTCCAGCGCCTCGACGTACTGGTCGACGCCCACGGCATTGATGGCCGGGGGAAGGCGCAGATCGGGCTTGGCGTAGCGCGGCATGAACGGGGCGGTGTCCGGCCCCTGGATGAAATCCTGGCCCGCCAGATGGTAAAAATGCAGGATGTGCGACTGGAGGTAGTTCGCACCGAGGATCAGGTTACGGGTGGCGCGGCCGTTGCTCGGAACCGCGGTGCCGCTGGCTTTTTCCAGCGCGATGCTGGCGGCGGTGGCATGGGCGGTGGGGCACACGCCGCAGATGCGCTGTACGATCTGGGCGGCGTCGCGCGGATGACGCCCGCGCAGGATGGATTCGAAACCACGGTACATGCCGCCGGTCAGTTTCGCATCGACGACTTTGCCGTTTTCAACCACGACCTCGGCCTTGAGATGGCCTTCGATACGGGTCACCGGATCGATGGCGATCGTGGTTTTCGTCTGGGTAGCTTCTGCCATAAAGTGGCTCCTCAAAAGCGACTGGAACGGGAAACCCCGTCCAGAGTGTCAGATAAGCGCAACCCCGGAGGATTGCCGCCTCCCGGCCGGAAAACGGCCTAGTTGACGTAGAAGGGGGACTGCCCGTCGGGGAAGGTCGGGGAGGTGCAGCCGATGCACGTGGCGTTGTTGACGCACCAGTTGACCCCGTTGTTCCATTTGCGCTCGAAGGAGTCGCAGGCGCTCCGGGGGCCCTTGCAGCCCATGCTGAAACGGCAGCCGTCCTTGTCGCTCATGGTCTTGACCATGTGCCCGGCTTCAAATGCGCTCAGGTGGGGACAGTTCATGTGCACGTTCTTGTAGAACGCCTTCGGGCGGCCGTTGGCGTCGAGCCCCTGCTTGACCAGCAGGCCGAGCGTGTTGGTGGCGAGAGCCTGAAGGCCGAGGCCGATGGTGCCCACGATCCAGTCGGGATGCGGAGGGCAACCGGGGATGTTGATGACGGGGGCGGGGATGCCTTCCTTTTTGAGGAACGCGGAAACGCCCATGGCGCCGGTCTCGTTGCCCTTCCCGGCGGGAATGCCGCCGTAGGCCGCGCAGGTGCCCACGGCGAGCACGGCGGCGGCGTTGGCGGCCAGCACCTTGGTCACTTCGGTCATGGTCACTTCATGGTGGTCGGCTTCCGCCACCACGCAGCACTTGCCGTCATGCGCCACGGGCACGGCACCCTCAACGGCGAAGATGAACTTGCCCTTGAACTTTTCGGCGACGCGCATCATATGCTCATACGCGCCCTCGCCTTCAGCGGCCATGACGGTGGGATGGAATTCAAGGCTGATGATTTTGAGCAGCACGTCGGCGATGCTCGGGTGCGTGCTGTTCAGCAGCGTGACCGAACAGCCCGTGCACCCCTGCCCCTGAACCCAGAAAACGGGAGGACGTTCGCCGGTGAGCGTTTGGGCAAAGGCCTCGTGGATGGCGGGGTGAAACATTTGGGAAACCCCGAACCCGGCCACCGTGCCCGAACACAGTTTGACGAAATCTCGTCTGGAAAGAGCCATTCCTGCCTCCTTGATAAAGGCATGTTGATACGATGGATAGCGAGGGATGCTGCACAACGCGCGCTCTGAGGACGGACAGAATGCGGCCTACAGCAAAAGATTATAATCGTATTATACAGAGGCCGGAATTGTGTCAATCAAAACGGGGTAAAACGTGCCACTTATCTTTTTTCCGTAACACGATTAAGACTGCAACCATGCAACATCACCAACAATGTGCGTTTTAGAACAAGCTTATCAGGCCGCATGGCATAAGAAACCACGGGCTGCCGCGCCACTGCGGCAACCCCGTGTTCCACTGCGTTCCTCCCGCACAATCCGCCGCTACAGATTTTTTCCGCCCCGTGCCGCCCGCTCCGGGCCGTGGTGCGCCTTGCGATCGGCAAAATGTTTCCGGCTGGCCGCAAAGATCAGGCTCGCCACGACCAGCGTGCACATTTCCGCCAACGGTATGGCTACGTAAATACCCACATTGCCGAACAGTTGCGGCAACAGCCACAGGAAGCCCACCGGGAAAAGCAAGCTGCGCATGAGAGCCACCGCAGCGGACGCCGCAGCCATATGCAGCGCCGTGAAGAAACTCGCCAGAGCCATGTTCAGGCCGCTGAACAAAAAAGCCAGCTTGAACCAGTCGATGAACTCCAGCGTCACCGCCACCACTTTCTCCTCACCGGGCAGGAAGATTTTCAGCAGCATTTCCGGATACAGCGCGAACAGAGCATACAGCATGAGCCCGATGCCGAAGACCATGCCCAAGGCAAGCCCGAGGAATTGGCGGGCGCGGGCGAAGTTCCTGGCCCCGAAATTGGCGCTTACCAGAGGAGACAGGGAGTCACTGATGGCGTAGGACACGGAGGCCCCAAACCATGCGGCATAGTTGATGATAGTAAACGCAGCCACACCGTATGAGCCGATCCGGGCAAGCAAAATCCAGTTGATGAACAAGATCACCAGTCCGATCGACGTCTCGTTGATCAATTCGGAAACGCCGTTCCAGCAAGCCTGCCCGACCTCCTTCCACGCGCCAATCGCACGAGTAAAACGGCACTTCGCCTCAGGAGTGAAAAAGTGCAGGCACAAAACCCCCGTCGTGATGGTATAAGCAATGCCGGTAGCATAGGCCGCACCCTCGACGCCCATGCCAAACACGGGGATAAAGACGGCGTCCAGAACAATGTTGATGAGCGCGCTCAGCATGAGCCCCACGGAAGCCAGAGCGGGTTTCCCGTTCACGCGGACGAAATACGAGAGCGCCAGGCCGCAAGGGATCATCGGCCCGAAAAACATCAAGCCGCGCAAATAGGCTTCGGCGGGCCCCCTCAGCTCTTCGTCCGCCCCGAGAAAGCGCACCAGTTCGCCGCTGAACAGCAGCATCTCCGCCGACGCGGCTAGACCGACAAGCAGCAGGGAGAGCATCGTTTTGGTGAAAATCGCGGAAGCCGCTTCCGGCCTCTTCTCGCCAAGATATTTCCCGGCCCGGACTGCCCCACCCGACGCAAGCATGACGCCCACCCCGAAAAACAAGGAAAACATCGGCATGACAAGGTTGAGGGCCGCCAAAGACATCGCCCCGACATAGCGGCCGACGAAGAAGCCGTCCACTATGGCCGCCGAAGACTGGAGCAGCATGGCCAGCGTCCACGGGATGCAGTAACGCAAAAAGGTCCGCACCAAAGGGCCGTGGAGCATGAGATCCAATCCGTGCATAAACTTCCTTCAAAGAGAAAAAGATTGCGGCATGTCGAATTCCGGAAAGTGGAGCCCCTTCAGGAAAGGATGCCCTCCCCCTCCAAAACGTTCCGACGCCGGAGACACCGTACAGCAAGAAGCCCGTTCCGCTATGAGGCAGCTTATCCGGCTCCCCACTGCCCCCATGAAGGGAACAAAGGAGTTATCCGAGGCTGTCCCTCCGCGGCGATATGTGCCTTGCAAAGGCTCAAGCTATTTTCCGAATACGCCATTTTTTACGGGACAGAAACCGTGCCATGCCCTGAGAGCGACATGGCACGCTTCATTAGTACGTACAAGGATTATCCTTACACGGACTAATTGGCAAGAAAAATTTCTCTGCGCCAAGATAAAAGATGCCAGCCCATAAAAAAGCCTCCGGTGTACACACGGAGGCCCTCTCTCAGAACATGCCCGTCGCGGCACGGCGTCAGGCTATACCGTAGCGCACCATATACCAAAGCGTCTTGACGTATTCCGAAAAAATATACCCCATCTCATAGATGCGGAACCGTGCCGTGAATGTCGCCCCCGCATAGACCGGGTGCACCCCGAACGCCACTTCGGGCCAGACGTCCCGGAACACCGCGAGCGCCCGCCTGCTGTGGAACCAGCTCGTCACCAGCATGACGGAACGGGGATGCGAGGCTTCCAGCGCCTTTTTGGTCAGAACGGCGTTTTCATACGTGCTGCGGGATTGGCTCTCACAGGCCGCATCCGGCACTCCCGCCATGCCGAGCCGCCGGACGATAAGCCCACCGTCGCCGGAGCCCGTCACAAAGACTTTCGGGGCAACGCCCTGATGATACAGCTCCGCCGCACCGATCACGCGCTGCCCGGATTCACCTCCGAGCACTACAATGACATCCGCATGTTCCAACGGCACGTCAACATGCAGCCACGCTTCCGCCCGCCAGATCAGCACAGCCCCGATCAGCAAAGCGGCGATCGCCAGCTTGCCGATCGCCCCATACCATCCCTGCCCCATCCCCCGCTCTCCGCCGAGCTCCGGATATGCCTTTCCTTTCCCAAACATGCTCCCCCACAAAAAAACAGCCCCCATCCAGCCCATACCGCTCCCCTTGAACAGGGGATCGATAACGACAAACGTCTTTGGAGGAGAGGGGGAAGGTTGAGGGGAGAGGCCCCCTTCCGGAAAAAGGTTCCCCTCCCAATGCAATCTTCATCAGCCCGGCCGCAATCAGTCTCCGGCCTTGAGCTGTTCCCAATACTTTTCGTACAGTTCGCGGGCTTTGCCCACGTTGACGGTCACTTCACCCTTGGCGAGCTCTTCCGGATCCAGCACAATGACCTTGCTCTCGGCGTATTCGGGCTCAAGGATCTTCTCGGCGGCCTTGTTCGGCGTGGAGTAGTTGAACTCTTCCACGCACAGCTTGGCGACCTCGGGACGCATCAGGTAACTGATGAACTTGTAGGCGTTTTCCTTGTGCTCGGCCCCGGCGGGGATGGCGAAGTTGTCGAGCCAGATCAGCATCCCCTCTTCGGGCACGATGAATTCGAGGTCGGGGTTTTCCTGCATGGCGATGAAGGCGTCGCCGTTCCACGCCAGCCCGGCCACCACTTCCTCGCTGATGAAGGCCTGCTTGGTGGCGGTCACGTCGAACACGCGCACGGACGGCTTGAGGGCCTTCAGCCACTCGTAGGCGGCCTTGATTTCGTCGGGGTTGGTGCTGTTGATGGAGTAGCCGCACGCCTTCAAGCCCACGCCGAACGTATCGCGCAGGTCATCGGAAAGCAGCACCCTGCCCTTGAATTCGGGCCGGGCGAGATCCTTCCAGCTCTTGATGGTGGAGACGTCCACGGCCTTCTTGTTCACGAGCAGCCCCACCGTGCCCCACATATAGGGGATGGTCAGGGCATTGCCCTTGTCGAAAGGCTGGTTCAGCGAGGCGGGATCAAGGTTGCCGAGGCCCTTGATCTTGCTCTTGTCCAGCTTGGCGAGCAGGTTGTCCTGCGCCATCACTTCCACGAAGTATCCGGAAGGGACGACCAGATCATACCCTTTGGCCCCGAGCAGTTTGAGCTTCGCGTACATGGCCTCGTTAGATTCATAGGTGGAAAGCACCACCTTGATGCCTGTCTCTTTCGTGAAGCCATTGACGACTTCCTGCGGAATGTATTCCGACCAGCTGAACACGTTCAGTTCCTTCGCCTCTTCCGCAAAAGCCGGAGAAGCGGCGATCAGCAGCGCGACAAGCGCAACGAGGAGTTTTTTCACGCGAGTTCCTTATAAAGTTGAAGGTACTTAGGAATGTGGGGGAGGGGAGAGGGAACCTTTCTGAAGAAAGGCTTCCTCTCCCCTCCCCCACGCCCCACCTCTCTCCCTCCCAAGACTTTCGTCTTTTGGGACGGGGCGGCGAGGAGGCCATGCCTGAAAGGATAAGCATCTTCCCGAGAAAAGAAAACAGGCCGCGCAACGGAACTCCCGCCGCACGGCCCGCATGTCCGCCGTATTTTTCGAACAGGGATTCAATAAACACAAAAGTCTTTGGAAAGGGAGGGATGGGGTTTGGGGAAGGGAGGGAAAAGCTTTTCTTCAGAAAAGCTTTTCCCTCCCTTCCCCAATGCGTTTCATCAACCCTGTTTCCTCAAACTTTTTCTGGGCCGCGAGAGGCAGAAGGCCAGCACGACGAGGGCGATGGTCACGCAGAACATGATGGCGGAAAGCGCGTTGATGTCCGGCTTCACGCCGAGCCGCACCATTGAGTAGATGCGCAGGGGCAGCACCTCAAACGTCGGCCCGGCCACAAAAAAGCTGATCAGCACGTCGTCCATCGACAGCGTGAACGCCAAGAGCCACCCCGCGACCACGGCGGGCATGATCACCGGCAGGATCACATAGCGGAACGCCTGCGCCTCGGTAGCCCCGAGATCGCGGGCGGCCTCCACCAGGTGCTCGTCGAATTCGGCCAGACGCGCCAAAACGGTCAGGGCCACGAAGGGCAGGCCGAGCGTCGTGTGCGCGATGAGCATGGACACGAACCCGAGCGGCAGCTTGACGCTGATGAAGAAAATGAGCAGCGAAATCCCCATGACCATTTCCGGCGAGACGGTCAGGACGTACAGGGAGGCGTGCAGGAGCTGGCGTCCGGGGAATTCCGTGCGCTTGAGGCACAGCGCGGCGAGCACCCCGAGCAGCGTCGCCAGCGAGGCCGCCAGCGCCGCCACGGAAAGCGTGTTCACCACCGCGTCGATCAACGCGGCATTGCCGAAAAGCTGGCTGTACCACTTGAGCGTGAACCCTTTCCACGCCGACGTGTACTTGGCGGCGTTGAAGGAATACGCGATCACCACAAAGATGGGCAGAAACAGGAACGCATACACGATCCAGAGCCACAGTTTGCCGAGTTTCCGCATCATCACGCCACCTCGTCCATGCGGTCGCGCGAGGCGACCTTGCGGTTGGCCATCCGGTACACCGCGATGAGCAAGGCCAGCAGCAGCGTCAGAATGGTGCTCGCCGCCGCGCCGAGCGGCCAGTCGCGGGCCACCATGAACTGGTTCTTGATGAAGTTGCCGATGAGCATACTCTTGGCCCCGCCGAGGATTTCAGGGATATAGAACGCCCCGAGCGAAGGCAGGAAAACGAGCATCGAGCCCGCGATGATGCCGGGCAGGGTCAGCGGGAACGTGACGTGCCAAAACGACTGGAAGCCGCTGGCCCCGAGATCCCGGGCCGCGTCGAGCAGGCGGCTGTCCAGCTTTTCGATGGATGCGTACAGCGGCAAAACCATGAACGGCAGGAACGTGTACAGGATGCCCATGAACACCGCGAAATCGCCGTACATGAAGGACACGGGCTGTTCCGTAACCCCGAGCCACACCAGCAGCGTGCTGATGAGCCCGTTGGCCTTGAGGATCAGGATGAGCGCATAGGTACGGATAAGCGAGTTCGTCCAGAACGGGATGATGACCAGCAGGAGCAGCCACGGCTTCATCTTGGCGCTGGCCCGGGCGATCCGGTAGGCGAACGGATAGCCCACCAGCAGGCACGCCAGCGTGCTCATGAAGGCCAGCCACAGGGATTCCCACAGGATTTTCAGGAACGTGGGATCGAGCAGGCGCAGGTAGTTGTCCAGCGTGAACTGCGGCAATACGAAATCCTGCTCGCCGCGCGTCAGCACCGTCACCACCAGAAGGCCGATATTCGGCAGCAAAGCGAACAACAGCAGCCACAACGCCGTGACGCCGATGGAAAAGCGGTTGAAAAAGGCCCTAGTCTGCTTCATACGGCAACACCACTTCCCAACCGTCAACCCAAGTCACGGCAACGCGCTCCCCGCGGTTGTAGCTGATTTCCGCGTCGTCCTCGTTGAAGAACTCGGCAACGGAAAGGGTCTCGCCGCTGTCGAGGGCGATGGAAATATCCACGGTCGCCCCCTTATAGACGGTTTCCTCAATGCGCCCGGTGAGGTACGGCCCTTCGGGGCGCTCGTCGTCATGCGCATAGACGCGGATGTCCTCGGGCCGCAAAAGCACGTTCACCCGATCCCCCGCCGCGAACGAGCGCGACGTGCGCAGGGTGAAGCGGCGGCCGCTGATGTCCGCGATATAGATGCCCTCGCCGGGCACGGACATGATCCGCGCGGGCAGGATGTTGATCTCGCCGACGAAACGGGCGACGTACAGGTTGGACGGCTCCTCGTAGATTTCCTGAGGCGTGCCGATCTGTTCGATGCGGCCCTGATTCATGACCACCACGCGATCGGACATTGCAAAAGCCTCTTCCTGATCGTGGGTCACGAACACGAAGGTGATGCCGAGGCGTCGCTGGAGGCGTTTGATCTCAAGCTGCATGGCGCGCCGCAGCTTGTAGTCGAGGGCGCTGAACGGCTCGTCGAGGAGCAGCACCAGCGGCTTGTTGACCACGGCGCGGGCGATGGCCACGCGCTGCTGCTGGCCGCCGGAAAGCTGATGCGGGCGACGGTCCGCGTACTGTTCGAGATGCACCATGCGCAGGGCTTCCAGCACCCTGCCCTCGATCTCGCCTTTCGGACAGGACTGCATCCGAAGCCCGAAAGCCACGTTGTCGCGCACGGTCATATGCGGGAACAGCGCGTAATTCTGAAACACGGTATTGACCTGACGGCGCTCCGGCGGGACGTCGTTCATCCGCTGCCCGCCGATGGATACGTCTCCCTGATCCGGGGTCTCGAAGCCCGAAAGGATTCGCAGGATGGTCGTCTTGCCGCAACCGGAAGGCCCAAGGAGGGTCAGAAACTCGCCGTTGCTGATACTCAGATCAATGCCCTCAAGCGCGCGAGTGTCCTCGAAAGATTTGTCCACACCCCTCAATTCGATGATATTGTCCTGTCCGGTCATTCTTCCCGACTGCCTCCGTATCCTTGTATGGAAGGGCGCGCGTCCCCGAACGGGATCGCCACATATCGGCCATTCACGGCTCCGCTCGTCCTTCAGTGCAGATTCTTGCGAAAAAGCCTTCAGCGGCTTGTCCGGGCGGCCCGTCAGGACTCCCGAAGGCTGTCTCAGGACCTTCTCTTTCACGCATCCTCTACATGAGGCGGGTCAAAGGGTCAAGAAAAGCCCCATCCATGATTTTACAGCTAACCTTTTGTTTCTAAAGATTTTGTCAAAACAGGCCCTTTCCTTTTTTCCACAGGTGCCAAAAAAACGCTTGTCTTTCATTTTGGTTCGGGCTAAGAAGGGCTTCTTCACGGGATGTGGCTCAGTCTGGTAGAGCGCTGCGTTCGGGACGCAGAGACCGCGCGTTCAAATCGCGCCATCCCGACCACTTGGGTCTTAAGGGTTTGCTTCACGGCAAACCCTTTTTTCATGCCCAATGCACGGCGCAAAAAAAGGAATCCTTCCGTATGAAGAATTCCCTCTTCGGCGCGGGGAAAACCCACCGCACGCCTGCGTCCTCAGATTGCGTCGGCAACCACCGACTGCGGGGTCAGCAGATCCGCATGTATGGCCAGCCAGATGCACGGGGAACTGGTGTAAACCACCCGGTGCTTCCTGCGCTTCGGCAGAAACAGCGAATCCCCTTTCTTCAGCCCCACTTCTTCGCCATCCATGTAGTGCAGGCGGGCTTCGCCCTCAAGCACCACAACCCACTCGTCCAGATCCTGATCGTACCATTCCCCTTCGGGAGTGACCTGCCCGTTGGATACGATGCGCTCCACGCGGATGCTCCCCGCACCCGCCGCAAGCGTATCGAAAAGTTCCGGCTCTTCAAGAGAGGGGTACGCGTCTTTATCTACAAAAAGGATGTTACGTTTTCCGTTCATAGTTATACCTCCATCCTCAACTATAGGCTCCGCTGTACTTTCTGTCCATGCCGCTATTTATCATTTTCAATCCTCCGCCGGCGGGTATACGCCTTGAAAAAAGAATGCGGCCCCAATCTCTACGGATGGAGGAGAAAACATGCGATTCGGTTATACGCTGCTCTTGGCGGGAGCCCTCTCCCTCGGTATCGGCATCCAAGCTCAAGCCGACGATTTTATTCCCCAGAAAGCGGGAAATGTCACCATCAGCCTCCCTTCCGGCTGGGAAGTCCTCCCCAAGGGAGTCCTGAAACAGTTCTCCCAAGAGAATGGCCCTGAAATCCTGCTTCTGGCACAAGGCCCTGCGGACGACTTCCTCAAACTGAGCATCATCAGAAATCCCGATCCCGGCACGCAAGAGGCATTTCTCAAACAAGATGCCGCACAAACGGAAAAACACTGCAAGAAGCTCATCCGCGAACTGGAAAGCCAGCTTGGCACAGGCAAAGCTGAAGCCACATGCGGCAAGGTCGAGAACAACGGCGTCGCCGCCCTCGCTACCCAAATGACCATCCCCGCTCAGGATAACCGCCCGGAACTCATCAACATGACGTGGACCTACCCCAATGGGGACAAGGGAGTGATCGCAAACGCCATGTTCCTGAAGAAGGACGCCGGGAAGTACGAGGCCGACGTCAAGAAGGCCCTCCAGTCCGTCAAGTTCGACAAGTAAAGGGCATTACGGCAACCCCTGCCGGATTTGGGGATTCCGGCGCGGCCTTTTCGCCAGCAGAGGCCACACCCCGGACTCTTTAGGAATAAAAAACGCTTCACTATCCGGTTCACACGGACACTGAAGCGTTTTTCTTTTTCCGGAACACATGGCCGTGCCCATTTTCACGCCACGGCATACATCCTTTTCCCACAAAACAGAGAAATCCCCATCCTCCGCCGGAACGAACTCCCTCCACGCCGCCTCCCCACCAGCCAAAAGTCTTGGGAGGGAGAGAGGAGGGTTTTGGGGAGGGGAGAGGGAACCTTTCCTCAGAAAGGCTCCCTCTCCCCTCCCCGATATCATCCCATCATCTCCGCCTAGAACTCCAACGAGCCCGGCGTACGGGGGAACGGGAGCGCGTCGCGGATATTGGAAATACCGGTGAGCATCATGACGAGGCGCTCGAAGCCCATGCCAAACCCGGAATGCGGAACCGAGCCGAAACGGCGCAGATCCAAGTACCACCAATAGTTTGCGGGATCCTGATTCATCTCGCGGATACGGCTTTCGAGCACGTCGAGGCGCTCCTCGCGCTGGCTGCCGCCGATGAGTTCGCCGATGCGGGGAACCAGTACGTCCATCGCGGCCACGGTCTCACGGTCGTCGTTCTGGCGCATATAGAACGCCTTGATCTCTTTGGGATAGTCATACACCGCCACCGGGCGCTTGAAATGTTCCTCGGCGAGGAAACGCTCGTGCTCGGTCTGCAAATCAAGGCCAAACTTGGCGGGGTACTCGAAATTCTTTCCGCTCGCTTTCAAAATGTCGATGGCCTCGCGGTAGGAACAGCGCGCAAAGGGCTGCGCCACCATACCCTTGAGGCGATCCACCAGCCCCTTGTCCACAAAGCGATCGAACAGATCCATATCGTCGGCGCGGCGTTCGAGGACACGGTTGATCACAAAGCAGGTCAGGCTCTCGGCCAGATCCATGTTGTCGTTGATATCCGTGAAGGCCACTTCCGGCTCGATCATCCAGAATTCCGCAGCGTGACGGGGGGTATTGGAATTTTCGGCGCGGAAGGTCGGGCCGAACGTGTAGACTTTGCCGAGCCCAAGGGCCAGCGCTTCGGCCTCAAGCTGGCCGGAAACAGTCAGGCTGCACTCCTTGCCGAAAAAATCCTGCGCATAGGGGTTTTCGCCGGGCTTCACGGGCGTGTTCAGGGGCAGGGTCGTCACCCGGAACATTTCACCCGCGCCTTCGCAGTCGGACCCCGTCAGGATGGGCGTATGCACATAATAAAACCCGTTCTGATAGAAAAAGTCGTGCACGGCGTGCGCGGCTTCGGCACGGATGCGGAAGGCCGCCCCGTACTTGTTGGTACGGGAACGCAAGTGCGCAATGGTACGCAGGAATTCGTCGGAATGGCGCTTCTTCTGAAGCGGGAAGGTTTCAGGATCGGCGAGGCCGAACACGGTCATATCCTTGGCCCGCACTTCCCATTTCTGGCCTTTGCCGGGCGACTCGACAAGTTCGCCCGTAACGGCGACGCACGCGCCCGTGTTGACGCCTTCCAGTTTGTCCCATGCGGCGGTACCCTCGTCAACAATACACTGGATGTTGCCGAGGCAGGAACCGTCGTTGAGTTCGAGGAACGAAAACCCCTTGGCGTCGCGGCGGGTCCGGACCCAGCCGCCGATACGGATTTCAGACGCGGCGGACGCCGCACCGAGCGCTTCAGCTACAGGAGTACGCAGCATAGAGTCTCCTCAGATTATATGTTATTTCTTGATTTTTGCCCGTATGAACTCGATAACCACCGGCAGGACCGAAACGATGATGATGCCGTAAATGACGACACTGAAATTGTTCTTTACGATCGGGATGTTGCCAAGGAAATACCCGGCGGAAACCAACCCCACCACCCAGAGGATGGCCCCGGTGATGTTGAAAGACAGGAACTTGACCGGGGACATGAGCGCAATCCCAGCCACAAACGGCGCAAAGGTACGCACGATGGGAATGAACCGGGCCAGGATAATGGCCTTGCCGCCATGCCGTTCGTAAAACGCATGGGCCTTGAGCAAGTGCTCTTTGTTCAGAAACCGTGTCTCCCGGCTGAATATGCTCGGCCCCACGTGCCGCCCGATCTCATAGTTTACGGCATCCCCCAAAATCGCCGCCCCCAACAGGACAAGCATACACACCGGGTAACTGAGATGCCCGGCTCCGGCCACGGTCCCCGCCGCAAACAGCAGCGAGTCGCCCGGCAGGAAAGGCGTCACTACCAGACCGGTTTCACAGAACACGACGATAAACAGAAAAAGATACAGCAGCGCCCCATATTCCGCGACAAGTGCGAAAAGGTGCTGATCGATATGCAGAACAAACGAAATCGCCTGTTCAAAAAAAGAAAGGTCCGTCATGAAAAAGTCCTGATCACGCAAATACAGGTTTGAAACAGTTTGGAAAACAGCGCACAGGATACGGACAGACCTGTGGAGAATCAAGCCCTGATCGCCCCTTCAAACGTCCGTAATCCATTTGTCACAATCTCCCTTTACGGCCCGTCTGCGCACCTGACGCCGTAGGTGCCGCAAGCCGTCCCCAAAACCTTTTATTCCTCCAAAAGGAAAATGGCTTGACTTTAAACCGGGGACAAGCTATTGATTCCCCCTGTATTGGCCATCGGTCAATGCGCCAGCATAGCTCAGCTGGTAGAGCAACTGATTCGTAATCAGTAGGTCCACGGTTCAAATCCGCGTGCTGGCTCCAGAGAAATCAAGGGGTTACATCAAAAGATGTAACCCCTTTCTCGTGACTGTCCGCAAAACTGTCCGCAAACTGTCCGCACGGCCTTTTTGCGGCTAGGAAATTTTGCTCCCCTTTTGGAAAAATACAGCAACATACGGACACACAAGGCTTTCCCTCGTTGCCGGTTTTTCTTCTTCCCTTCGTTGCTCCCGCAATACGCTACAATCCTCGGCATGTTCAGCCAGCGCCCCTTCTAAAAAATAAAGGCCAGCAGCAAGAAAGAAGGGCCGGATTGCACCCCTTCTAAGATGGCATAAAGCACACCCCAAAAAGGCCGCAGGTTTGGTGTGGGTGAGCGCGTTCTTTCCCGGCGCTGGCCTTCGAGCGAAAAGAAAGGGCATGGTATCGTCCCATGCCCTTCATCCCCTCCGGAGGCGTTACGCTGCCCGTTCTTCCGTCAGGCGTTCGACCGTGCGCCGTGCGTACTCTTCCGAAAGTTCAATGTTGATGCTCTTCCGTCCCGTTTGGCTTGCCGCAAGAGCAGTCGTCCCGCCCCCCGCAAAGGGGTCTAAAACTGTCCCTCCCTCCGGCGTGATTTCCAGCAGCTCCCGCACCAAGCCGATCGGCTTACTCGTCAGGTGGTTTTTCTTCTTGTGGTCAACCGTGTACTGGTAGATTCCGGGCAAGCATTTCCGCGTGTGCCGGTGCAGTTTTCCCTTACAGCCGTAGATCACAAACTCGCTGTCCCTGCGGAACTCCCCGACCATCGGCCTCCCGCTGCCCTTGTGCCAGACGACAATGCCACGCCACAGCCAGCCCGCCGACTGCACAGCGTCGGTCATTGCGGGCAACTGCCTCCAGTCCGTAAACAACAACAGCGGGCTTCCCTCCCGCGCCGTCCTCCAGCATTCCGTGAGCCATAGCGTAGCCCAGAACGTAAACGCCCGCTGATCCCTGTTGTCCCCCAGCATCGGCGGGTAGGTCTTTACCGTCCTTGTGTGCTGATACTTGACGCGGGGATCGGCTTGCCTGGCGGACAGGGTCATTCCTCCGGAGGAATACGGCGGGTCTGTCAACACGGCGTCAACCGAGTCGTCCTGAAGGTTCCGCAAGATGCCGAGGGCGTCCCCCCGGAAAAGGGTTGTCGCGGCATCCTGAAAAAAAGGCTTCATGGTCCCTCCCCTGCGGGCGATCATGTCGCTCTAGGTTGGGACTCGCGGCCCTCACAATGTTGTCGGCATGACAACGCGGGCACCGGATTTCAAGCTCCACGACCTCGCCACGGCAAAGGAGCTTTCCGCAATGCCCGCATCGGATTTCCCTGTTGATCATGTCGTGATGGCCCCCAGCTTTTCCCGATGCGTTCCAGCCGCCGCCCGATGTCCCAACACGCTGCCTCCCTGCGTAATGGTTCCCGCATCCGGGTGGTCATGGCTGGCGAGCACGTCCAGAGCCGCCAGCACTTCATCACAGAAGCCCAGAAACTCCCCGAAAACGGACGTCCCGCCGGACTCTTTCCCCGCCTTGAAACCAATGGTCGAGCCTGAGTTGATCGTCACCTGCGCCGCCGTGATGGTTTTCGCGCCGCCGATCGTCTCCGTGCTCTCTCCGGACACGTCCGTCTTTTCGTCCCCGGTGATGGCGCTGGACTTTCCCTTGCCGATCGTTTCCGCGACACTTCCCGCGACGTTCACCGTGCGCTTCCCTCCCACATCTTCGGAAAAATCCCCGCCCGTGGTGTCCGTGCGCGTCTTTCCCGTGGTGGTCGTCATATGCGCCCCGGCTGTCGTGTTGATGTTGCCGAGGGACGCCAGATCAGTCCGCGCCCCGCCGATGAGCGTCAGGTTCATGGCTTCGACCTGTTTATTCCCGCCCACGGCCTCGACGGAATGCTCCCGCACTGTCCGGGTTTCCGTTCCGATAACGGCGGTCGACTCCTGAGCGGACACAATGCGCTCCCGGCTTTCGTCTTTGATACGGGCCTCCGTTTTCCGGCTCCAGTTCCCGTCCGCGTCCGCACGCTGGAAGGTAGTAGGCGTGCTCTGCCAGAGCTGTTCGCCCTGCGCGACGGCGGGCAGGGATACCCCGAACGGATAGACCTGCCGGATGATCGGATGGTCGGGCCGTCCGTAGGCGAAGCCCACCACGACCTGAGCACCGGGTTCCGGAAAGCTGAACAGCCCCTTTTCCTGCCCGGCCCCGCTCTGCACTGGCAGGGGAACAGCGGTATAGACTGGAAAAGCCGGATCAGGTTCGCCATCCGGGGTCAAAATCTGAATGTCCACGGCAAAACGCGGGCGGAACCGCTCCGATGCGGCCCCCTCCCCCGGAGCGTCCGCCACGGCGACAACCCGCGCATAGCGATCGAGGTGCAGTCCGGCCCCCAGTTCAGGAAACAGCGCAATCATGGCCCGCTTGATAGCCTGTTTCATGCGTCCTCCCGCGTCTTGAGGGTCATTTGATGCCCGGACAGATGAACCAGCGTCACCCGTTCGCCGTTGAGCACGACGCCGGGCCGCATGGCGGGCATGGGCGGACAGCTTTTCCCGCCGTCCGCCGTCACGTTCCGGAACACGTTTCGGGGAAGCTCGACGGGGCGCGAGGGCCAGCGCGAGTCCTCCCAGCTTCCAAGCCAGACGGAGCCGTCCCCGGTCGCCTGCCAGATGTAGTCCGAAATCTGGAATGCCCCGCCGATGTTCGCCAGTCCTTCAAGCCCTGTCCCCAGCATGTTGAAAGCCGGAATCTTTGTATCCATGTAGGGCCTTTCGGGAAAGAGGAACCGCAAGCCCGTGGCGTTCGCGTACTCCGTCAGAACGTCACGTAGGGTCGGGTGACGCAGGGCAAGGGGGATCGCCTTGTCCATACGTGCGGACATTTCGCGGCACATGAGCCGGGCCTGCGTATCGTCAACAGGCAGGTACCGCTCGACGAACCCGGCAAAAAACAGCGTGTCCGCATCGTCGACGCCGTATCCCATCGTAAACAGAACTTCCCCTGAAACAGGTTCGGACGTCGCAACCTGAAAGACAGCCCGTCCCGGCGCAGACAACTCCAGCCGGACGTCTTCACTGACAAGGGGCAGGCTGCCTGTAGGTGTGAGGAGCCTTTTGCGGATTTTCATTCATAGTCCCCGATGGCGTCGTTCGCCTTTTTGAGCAGCTTGTAAATCCAGCCCATTTCCTTCTCGGCCTGCTCCGCCGGCGCGATAGCCCCTTCCCCGGCTGCCGGCGACGATGACGCCGCCGTAAGCGGTTTATCCGCCTTCCGCGCTTCCGCCCGCTCCGGGACGGACTTGTGTTCAGCCAAGGTAAAAGACACGTTCCAGCACCGCCTCCCCTCCTGTTCGTCCCAGCTCACCCGGTCGGCAAAGATCACCTGCCTGATTCCGGCGGCGTTCGCCGTGGTGTTGGTGATTGTGTAGACCTTTCCGGACTCGCCGGAACCCTTGGCCTCTGAAATACGGATAAGCTCCCGCAAGTCAGCTTCGTCCTGATAGCGGATCTGCGTCGTAACGGTCAGGGTCTTGCCTTTGGTGCCCTTGTCGGCTTTCGTCGTCGAGCTGGTTTCACCGGACGCATCGGCCTTCTTGAGCTGAAAAGCTCCGGAAACGCGCAAGCCGAAACCGGGCACGGTGTAATCGTCCAGTCTCAGGAACATCATGGGCAGGAAAACCTCCTTGAAAAAATCGAGCTGGGGCGCGGGCCCAAACCAGATCAACGCGGCTGTCGCCTTGTTCGCGGGGGATGCGGGCGGCGTCACGAGGCGCAGATCACGGCCTATTTCGTCCAGCGTCCCCGTCAGATAGCTTCCGAACCAGCTTGCGCCGGTGCCCTGTATAGTGTCTTGCAGGTCTTTGACTTGCTGCAGCACGCCGTCGAGCCGGGCCTGCATCCGTTCCCCCGCCTGTTTCAGCACCTCAAGCGGAGAAAGGGCCGCCGCCTTCACGCTTTCGATCTGCGCCAAGAGCGCACCGGCGGTCTTCGTCGTCCCCGCCCCCTTGCCGGACGTCCCCGGCGTCGAGGGGAACCAGCCGGGATAGACCGGCGCGGTCGGGATGACGAACTTGTCCAGCTCCAGCGTCATAAGCGACTTCGCCCGCCGTGCTGCCTGTTCGACATCCGGAAGGGGGAAGACCTGAGAAAAGGAACGGAGGGATTCGGAAAACGAGGCCAAATCCGGGCACGAAAACAGGAGCACAACGGCGGCATTTCCATCAAGCATCCCGGATGATGCCGCACACCGTTCCCCCAGAGCCGCCAGCGCCTTTTCCGGGGTGAGCCATGCGTAATCCCCGGCCCGCTCCCCGATGCCCTGTTGCCAAGGGTGCACGCACAGGGCCTGAACCTGTCCAGCCATCATGCCCGTGAACTTGTCCCGCAGGCTGTCCGCCATGCCCGCGAGTTCCGCCGCGTCCGGGATATTGTTCGGAACCTTCCCGGCAAGCGAGAGGACAGACTCCGCGCCCGACCGCATATCCGAAAGCGCCCCCCGCACCGCCGGGGTAAGGCTGTCCGCCAGTTCGGAGATCGACGCGGACGGCGCGAACGCTACGCCGTTCCAGAGATCGAAATTCGTGGGCATGGTCCTCCCCTGCTACTGTTTTTGAATCAGGCACAACGCATAGTACGGGTTCATGACGCTGATCGCCTTTGTGGTAATCGTGTGGCTGTGCCCGGAGTCGGTGATGTCATGACAGTGTGCTTCTGTCGTAACCGTGTGCGTATGCCCCGGATCGGTTACACCGTGTCCGTGCTGTCCCCCGCTTGCCGAGTGTGTATGGCCGGGATCGGAAACACCGTGACCATGTGCTGAACTGTTGCCTGTCGCATTCGTCCAATTCGTTTGTGTCCGCTGCGTATCACCCGGCCCCATTGGATAACTGGTGCTTGAGCCGTTATCCGCGCATGTCGTAATTGAGTGATTATGGTTCGGAAGAGTATTCACATCCAGCGTTGTGCCTTGGATGCCGATACCTGTCGCAGCTACCCCCGTAGTGATGGCCACAGAAGCGTTCTGGATACTGATCCCGGTCTTGGCGCTTCCAGCCGTCCCGCTGGGGCAGGCATTGGCAAGGCTGATCCCGGTCTTCGCCGTCCCCGCCGTCACTTCCGGCGTTACAGAAGCAGCGCCGCCCGTAGCGCCCGGAGAGTATTTCCCGCCCGCGCCGATGATAAACCGATCCCGCAGATTCGGGGTGCCATTCGTTCCGTCGCACAAGAGCCAGCCTTTAGGGATATTGTCAGCCGTGCCGCTCCACATCAGGATGACGCCGGAAGGCACCAGAAAGCCGGACATTTCAACAAGCCGCGTCTTGATCTCATTGATCCAGCGTACAGTCTGGGGGAACGCCATTACAGCACCCCCAGAAGTTCGCAACTAAAGGTCTCTCTCTCTCTCTCTCTCTCTCTCTCTCTCTCTCTCTCTCTCTCTCTCTGCATGAGTTCCTCCTCCCTACGCCTTGACCGGAAGGGCAGGTTCAACAGGCCACGGACATGCGGGGTCGCCTTCGCCCTGCCACGGGAATCCCGGCTGGGCGGGAAGATCGCGCAGGGCTTGGCGGTATGCCAGCCACTCTTGATAGCCCGCATCGGTAAGGGCCGTCTCTTCTCCATTGTCGAGCTGGTCACGGTGCCGCTCGACGATCCACGCGCTTTCTTCAAGACGGCGATCGCGTTCCGCTCGGATGCGGGCGGCGCGGGCTTCCGGCGCGTTGTACGCGGCGACGCGGGCGGCTTCGGCGGCGGCTGCCTCGTCTTCGAGCCGGGCCTTTTCCGTTTCCCATGCGGTAACGAACGGGGCCACGTCTTCCGCGTAATCCCCCTCAGTCAACGGGTGGTTCATGTCGTCAAGGAACTCCATGTGCCCCTCCCCATTGTGCCACTGGACGGCATGGAGGTTTTCCGGTGCCGCAAAGTCAAATTGCAGAGCCTCTCCTTCGACTATGATCAAACGATCGGAAGGGACTACCGTAACGTGCTTTTTCATATCCTCGCCTTTCGTTAAAGTTTCTTGATGTAGAACAGGGCCACATAGGGCGGCATGACGTCGATCGCCTTCGTGGTAATCGTGTGGCTGTGCCCGCCGTCAGTGATGTCGTGACCGTGCGCCGCTGTCGTGATCGTATGCGTATGCCCCGGATCGGTGATGCCGTGACCGTGCTGCCCCGCGCTTGCAGAGTGTGTATGTCCGGGGTCGGAAACGCCGTGCGCATGTGCCCATGAGTTGCCCGTATTGGCAGTTACGGTATCTCCACCATTTGCTGCTCTGTCTTCAAAGCCTGTTGCTCCAAGATGCGCGTTGGTATGATATGTATGTCCGTGGGAAGGAAGCGTGTTCATATCAAGTGTTGTGCCTTGAATACCGATGCCGGTTGCAGCCGCACCCGTAGTGATGGCAACAGAAGCATTCTGAATATTGATCCCGGTCTTGGCGCTCCCCGCCGTCCCATTGGAGCTGGCATTGGCAAGGCCGATCCCGGTCTTCGCCGTACCCGCCGTCACGTCCGGCGTTGCCGATGCCGCGCCGCCCGTAGCGTCCAGCCCGTATTTTCCGCCCGCGCCGATAACGAACCGATCCCGCAGATCCGGCGTGCCGTTCGTGCCGTCACAGATTGCCCAGCCCTTGGGAACCGCGTTGCTGGCCCCATGCCAGAGGATGACGCCCCCACTTGGGACAAGGAAAAGCCGCACCTGCGAAAGGTTGTTCAGAATCTCATTGATCCAGCGCACTGTCTGGGGAAACGCCATTATCGTACCCTCACCGCGATGTCGTATTCCACAGGTATATCGTCATGCCACTGAACAACGGTCGACATGCTGCCCTTGTTCCCAACTTCCTTATATTGGGCGTGCGCGGGGTCTTCCCCGGCGCTGCACTGTTCCCCAGCAAGGTAAACGTCCAGCTTTTTCGAGCCGACTTCATACCGGGGAACCGTCCAATCCGTGTTTGCGGGGATGACCGCCGAACGGGTGCCCCCGTATGACAGCAACTCGCCTTTGGGCGCGGTCAATCCCGTCAGCACGCCGCCGTTCTTCCGGCTGTCCCCGAACGCGGGCGGGCGAAGATCGATGACGTCCCCGGTCGTGTTGATGGTGGCGAGCTGCACCCTATAGTGCATGAGCCCGGTTTCATCGGCGGCGGTTCCCACCTCCGTCTCCGGCTCGACCACCATAGGAGAGGCGTAGGCCACACGATCGGAACCTTCCGGCTTCAAGCAGACGTCAAGCCAGACGTCCGCAGGCGTAAACGTGGCGACAACGGGCATGGACTCGACCAACTCGGCACGTATCCCGCCGATGTAGCCGTACCCGGTCATGAGCGCGTACTGTCCGCCGTTCCGTGTCACCTTCCAGCCGTCTCCGTCGAACCAGCCCATGCCGTACAGGTCAAAGTTCGAGAGGCGCTCCCTCTCGTCGATGCCGCCCAGCCGCCGCGTGAAGTCGAGCTGCCAAACCTCCGCGCTGATCGTGATGCCCGTCAGCTCACGCGCTCCGGAGAACTCGATAAGGAAGTTGCGGGTCAGGTTGTTGCCAGCGGCACCAGTCGCGCTCGAATACTTCCGTTTTTCCAGCGTCGGGAACGATGCCGCCGCGATAAGCGTTTCGTACTCCGAGCAATAAAGGCCCTGCCAGTTGAAAGACCAATCGCCTATATCGCTCCCCAGCAGCGCCGAGTACACAACTTGGTTCGGGTTCACATAGGCCCGGTATTCCTCCGGGATCGGATATTCATAGACGACATGCCCGGTCGGAACCGTGATGCCCGGCGTAAGCGACTCCGACGGGTCGAGTCCCGGCACGTTGGCAAAAACAAACGTGTCTATGATGAGGGGCTTGCCCTCAGACTGTAGACGGGCCGTAAGAGCCTCACCCGCCGCAGTCATGACAATACTCATGCACGCGCCTCCAGCGTGTTGTGGTTGTGGTCAAAAATGCCAAGCCCGGATGCCCGGCCAGCCTTCATGATTTCCTGAGCCACGGCGCACACCGTCTCGCTGTTGTCGTCAAAGGAGACGACGCGCATGGTTTCCGTCATGGGGATGCGGGAAATGAAACGATACCGGCGGCATGTACGCCCGTAATCGGCAACGATAAGCTCAAGCACGTTCTGGACGTCCGGAAACGCCGAGTCGTCTATGCCGATGCCGATAACGTCCCAGTCCTGCCCATCCTGACGCTCTTCCTGCGCCACCTTGCCAAGTTCGAGGCGCCGGAAAATCCTTTCCCAGCCCGCAACCTGCCCCGCATCCTTGGCGTTGGCGTAGGCGTGCTTCACGCGAAGCCGGTACAGCCTGTCCGCCTCTCCCACGGTTCTGGTTACGCCGCGCTGCCACGCCATCAGATCGAGCATCCTGTCCGTGCAGGTCATGGGGTCAAGCTGTTTGAGCGGGAAGCGCGCCCAGTCCCCCACCTCTTCCCACCAGCGGCGGGAAGCCCGCGCCAGCGTGCGCGTGTGCTTTCCGTCCATCCAGAAGGGAATCTTGATTTCGGGGAAGTCTTCGCTCATATCCCGTCCCCCAGCCTGACCGTCAGGCTCCGCAGGGTCGGCAGGGACAGTTCCGACACAATGTCCTGCAAGCTGAACTCGACAGAGCGCAAATCAGGAAACATGGCGTGCAGCTCATGGTCGAGCTGGGAAAAGGAAAAACGCGACCGGGGAAGAGTCCGGGTAACGTCAACGTCGAGGTTTTCCCGGAATGCCGACCGAACCGCGTTCTCAACGTCCGTCCGGAGGGCTTCCCGGCGTTCTTCACCGCAAGAGAGCTGCGGGTACACCGTGACGGTCAGTTCCACGGGCAGGTCCGGCATGGCGAAAAAACGGATGTCGTCACCGTGCCCGTGGTTTCCCGACTCCATGATGAAGGCATTGACGCTTTCGACAAGCGACGCGGGCGGGATGCCCGATTCCAGCATGAGATACCCGTTCGCGGTACCGGGGCCGCGTGGCCCGTCCTTTTCAAAGTAGACGTAATCGGCCCGGACGCCGAAATGCTCCGTCACAATCTGACGGTATCCCGCGTCATGGTGATACTGCCCCACGGCCTGAAACTGTGCGCGGGCACGCAAGCGGAACGCCTCGTCGGTCTCTTCATCAGAGCCGGGGGACACAAGCCAGTCGTCGCCATTCGCCACGGTTACGATGCCGGGCACGGGGACGGGCAGGATCGAGTAGTACCCCGGCCCCAGGTTGGCGGCGGCTCCGGCCTGTTCCGCCCGCACGTCGACTTCAAGCCCCAGTTGGCCTTCAGGGATGACGGCGTCCCGGAGCGTCGCCACACGGTGCGTCACCCCGGCAATCGCGGGGCTTTCAATGATGGTGCCTTTTGGGATCGTCAGGTTCCCGGACGCTTCGGCCCGCGTGAACAGGACGGTTCCTTCGGCGTAGGTGGCGGGATGCCGCTCAAGGTCGACCCCCCAACAGTAAATATCCAGATAAGTGCCCGTGGCGAACTTGAGGAACGTATTCGGAAGCGCATGGCGGACAAGCAAGCGGACGAGCCACAGCGCAGGAGCGGTCACAATGGCGGAAACGAGCCGCCAGAAGGGGCTCCATGCGCTGTTGTTCGTGATCTGCGATCCCTCCTCCGCGTTGATCGTATCCCAGCGCCCCCGCATCCCGGCTTCCGTGGTCGGGATACCGGCTTCGGAAAGCATCTTTTCAAAAATCTGTTCGGACTCCGACATTTACGCCTCCAGAGCAAGGGACAGCGCCCCGTAGAGTTCCGTTTGCGCCGTGAGCCAGTAGACCCCCGGTTCGGACTCGCTGATCTCCGTGGTTCCGGGGATGATCCGCTCGTCGTCGTCAACGGCGATACTGATTTTTATGAGGCAGGATTTCCGCTTCATGGGGTCGCGGTTCGCCAGCATTTCCGTCAGGAGCCCAGACTCCCTGATCATGTGGACAATATCCTGCGCTATTGAAGCCCGGCCCGTGACCATTTCGGGGATGCCCCCGGCGTCGGGCGTCAGGTCGTCCTCCGTAATCAAAAGATCCCGGTATTCCTCCATGCTCTCCCTCAATCAAAGGACATGGCCATCGCTTCTTCGACCTTTTCCCGCGTGACCAGCCCCTCAAAGTTGAAATACTGCGCCCCGATCGTCATGGTCTTGTTCTGGCTGCGGTTCGTGTTGCTGTTGTTCAGCGTATTGTAGATGCTCCGGGACTGCGGCGCGGGGATACGCGGCATTTCAAGAGACGGCATCCGGGGCTGCGTCGGCGCGGATACGGCGTTGATAAGCTGGGGCCTGTACGCTTCGCGGACTCCCGCCCGCTCAAACCGCGCCACCTGCCCCTGCGCCTGCATGACGGTTTGCTGCGCGGGGCGGCCCATGACTTCACTCTGCCGCTGGAGCGCCTGCGGCGCGGACTGTGCGGGAACGGAGGGAACGGGAGAAGGAACCCCCATGCCGTACAGCTCATAGCCGACCAGCGCCTTTTCCGCCTGCGCCTGATACTGGGGGGATGCCGTGGCCCCCTCTTCGCCCGTGAACGTGGAAGCCTCCAGCGGCTTCGTCAGCTTGTAGTATGCGGAATCGGACTTGATGAGGCCCATCTTTTCGAGCACCCAGCCGATGCCCTCCATCAGCGTACGCAGGGGGGCCGTGACAAGGTTGATCGCCTCAAGCAAAAACTTTCCCCATTCGCCGTTGGAAAACGCCGAAGTCAGGCGCTCCCACCACGCGCAAATATCCTGCACAACGGCAATGATGGCCTGCCCCCACCATGTGTCCCCATATGACGCCTTGAACTCTTCCCAATTCGAGACAAGCCACGCGATGCCAGCCACAGCCAAAGCTGCGCCGTATACGATGAAGAGAAGCGGGTTTGCCAAGATCGCGGCCTTCACCAGCGACATGATTTCAAGGAACCATTTCAGGACGCCGCACAGCTTCCCAAACGGACTGATAATCCCAAGCACCCCCAACTTCATCAGGCCCGACGCGATGGACGCCAGCCCCATCACGCCCGCGAATACGGTTACGGCAAGCGCCGCGTAGCCTATCCACCGGGCAATGTTCGGGAACTCTTCGATCGCCCACAGGATTTTCCCCATGAACACGTTGAAGACGTCGACAACATCGTTGAGTGGCGGCAGGAGCTTCTGCCACCATGCCACGGAAACGGTATTGATCCCCGCCTCCAGCTTCATGAAGGGGTCAACCATTTTCCGGGCCATATTTGTGGCTGTTTCCATGCCCTTGATTTTGCCGAGGTCGTCTATGTTCTTCGCCAGCCCCGCCGTGTCCTGAATGAGCAGCTTGAGCATCCCCACGGCTTCATCGGAACCGAACGCTTTTTTGATCAGATCGGAATCCACGACCTTATCAAGCGCCCCGTACTTTTTCTTGAGCTTTTCGAGGATTTGCAGGACAGGAAGCATCTTTCCCTGCGAGTCCACAAACTTCATCCCCAGCTCTTTCTGCGCGTTGCCAACGCCCATAAGGAACGCCTTGTACTTCGTCCCCGCTTCCGAGCCGGACATGGTCGCTTGCAGCTTGCCGAGGATCGCCATCTGTTCGTCAAGGCTGATCCCCGCGCTGGTAGCGTTCGCGCCGAGGGATGTAAACGCCGAACTCATTTCATAGCCGCTTGTCTTGAACACCTTGATGGCGTGCGCCGTCTTGCCCGCCATGTCCTCAATCCATGCGGCCTTGCCCTGCGCTTCCGCCTGCTTCTGAAAAATGCCGTACATGGTGCCGGTGTAGGCGGTCATGGTCGAGGCGTCGGCCTTCGTCGCCTTTGCCATGACCGCCGAAGCATAGGTAAAGGACGAGAGTTCCTCGCCGGTCAGCCCGGCAATGCCGGACTGAATGGCATAGGAGGCGTCAACGAACTCCTTTGCTGTGCCCCCATAACTCATGGCGTAGCGTTTCGCCGTGGCGTCCAGTATCCGTAATCCCTTGGTGTCGACATCGAGCGAGGAAACCTCCGCCAGCGCCCGGTTCATTTCCAGAGCCGGGGACACCAGCGTCTCCACGGCAAGCCCGGCACCAGCGACGGCAAGCGCCCCGCCGCCGATCTTCCCGAAAGCGGCTCCGGCCTGTTTCTGGGTCGAGTTGAGAACTTTCTGGAGCTTCCCAACAGGCCCGGACGCCTCGTCACGGACGCCAATGCTGAACATGAGCTTTTCCAGCTTCCCCATCAGGTTCTCCCGAATGCCCTTGCAATGCCGTTCGCCACGGCAAACCCCATCTTTTCCCAGTAGTCGAGTTCAAGGAAAAGCGCCTCAGCCATGCAGTCCTCGTCCTCTTGGCGACCGGGGAACCAGCGATGACACAGGGCCATAAGCTGCCCCAAGTCGTTGCTTTTGAGTTCCGCCGCCCGCCGCTCTACTTTCCCAGCGCCAGCGTCAGGTCAGGCTGGAACTCCTCAACAACGAACGACGCGATCTGAACCGCAAAACCCGGCTGTTCCAGAAGTTCCTTGAGGGCGGGCCTGCTGTCTTCAACCACACACCGCATCAGAAAGTTGTGCGCCGGGGCGATCTTGTTGGAAAGGCTCAGTTCATTGATATACTTGTTGTATTTGTCAGTCGTGACTTCAAAGGTCAGTTCGGCTTTGTTGGCGGTAAGCGTGATGGTCTTCTGCATCATTGTCCCCTTTTGATGATCAGTTGCTTTACGTCCTCGATCCGCGTGTCGAAATGCTGCCGCAGATCGTTAAAGAGCTTTCCCAGTTCTTTCTTGTTGTTGTAGTTCTCGGCTACGTGAACCTTGAAGGCGGCTATGTCCCGTTCGTTCCTGCGGCCCATGCGATGCAAATAGAGGAACGCCCCAACAAGCAAGGGCCAGACATATTGTCCGAACACTTCCAGAAGTTGTTCCAGCTTCACGGGCTTACCTCTTCGAGCCACAACGCCAGCGCCCCGGCGTCGCGTTCATCCATCCACACGCCCTTCACCCCGTTGAGCGTCGCCCGCGTCATGCTCGACAGTACGGGCCGCGTCGGGACTGTCCTTTCTTCCCAGTTGACCGATGAGCACGCCGACAGGATCGTCAGCAACGCGAGCACGGAAAAGAGCCTTCCGGCGTGCCGCCAGTTCCGCCTTTGCCCATGCCCAAACCTCAGCAAGCAACGCGAAGATGGCGGCGAACCTCTCCACATCATTTCCCCGTTTTGCCGTCCGGAACGGCGTTTTTGGCCTTTCCGAAGTTCCCGCCGAATTTCGCGGTCACGGCGTAGATGATCTTGTAGATGGCGGAACTGGATTCAGTCGGCGGGGCCATAAGCGTCTGCGCCAGAGCACACACGGCGATGCAGGCCGCTACGATAAACCCCGCCCAGTTTTCGCCAACAAACTGGGCAAGAGCGTTGAAAAATTGGGTTTCCATCAAACAGACTCCGGGTCATAGGTTCGCGTCAGCCAGCCGTCGAGAAAACAGCGCTGCGTTTCGTCGCGGGCCGCAAGGTTGACGTAGTGCATGGCCTGAGCCGCATTCAGGGCATGAACAAGTACGGCCTGCGTCGTGCGCTTCTCAATGAGCACGCGGAGGGCTGCACGGGTACGGTTGCCGAGTGCCCCGTCTTCTTGCAGGTCAGGAAAAAGCGCGGCCTTCGCCTTCTTGTTGTAGTTAAAGGCATTGCAGATACGCTGCAGATAGCGGGTGTGCCCGCCTTGCCCCAGATTGACGACCTGCTCGTACATTTCGTTTGCCAAGTCCTGCGGGATGTCGTCAGAAGCAAGCCCCAGCGAGTTGAACAGGTTCCGATAGAATGCCGTCACCTGCTCAAGAAGTCCGGGAATCTGGCGCAGGTGCCGGGTAAAGGCCGCGCTGCCCTGCCGGAAACTGGGGTGATCCTTTTCGGCGTCAACCAGCTTCCACAGCACCAGACCGGGATGGCACCTGCGGGCGATGCCGCATAAGGTTTCCCCACCGCGATCGTTCGGATGGTTGGCGTAGCCGCCCTCCCAGACGGCGACCGGCGCGTGCGCCTGTGAAAAGTCAGCCATTGCCGTTCACCTCCACATTGTCCCAGTATTTGGCGGGATCGGCTTCCCTCAGCGCCCGGACTCCAACGCGAGGGCGTTTCGAGGATTCCTCATGTTCGATGCGTTCAGCCGCCCGCCGGAGCTGAGAAGCAATCAGGCGAAGCATGACGGCGGACCCCTGCCGATCGCTTTCGAGGCCGTCCGCTAGTTCGGACAGTGCCGCCGCGCTATCAAACACGCTGGCGATCGGATCAAAATCCTTTTCCATTACAGCCCCTCGGTTTCTTCGGAAGTGAGATACGGAACGCCGTTGATACGGACAAAATCCGGCGATGTGACCACATAAGGGATGGTGAACTTGACCTTTTCCCCGCCCTTGGGGTCGAGGTCCGCCAGTTTCGAGACTTTCAGCTTGCAGCCGAACGCCTCGATCTTCGATTCTTCCCCGTCTCCCGTGCTGCCGTAAAACAGGATGTCGAACTCAGGCAGGCCACGGAACGAACCGGCGTTTCTCGCGGCCTCGGTAACAAGTTTCAGGTTCGCGGCGTCGACCTCGATTTCGCCGCTTGCCCCGACTTCCCCGTCCGTCCAGCCGTTGGGGATACCGTTGGTCTTGGCGACTTCCGAACTGTCTTCAATGTCCAGAGACGCCGATTCGACGTGTACGAGCATGTCGCCCAGATAGACGTCAAAGTTCTTTCCGCTCAGTCTTTGCATGATGCCCCCGCTATGCGTAATTCGTCAGATCAAGCATGAGGTTGCAGGTTATCTTTTTCGGGCAGTTGTACGGACGCGCCGCCATGTACAGTTCGACCGCACTCTTGCTCGTCCATGAGATTTCAATGTCCCCATCCTCCGGCGGATAGATTTCGCCGGGGAACGTCTGCCCCAAGATGGTCGTGGCACGGGACATTTCCCGCAGGGGGCGCATAAAGTAGGTTTTGTTCTGCGCGATGCTGGCGGGCGTGCTGTTGAATTGCCGGTTGGCGATGCGGGCCACAGCCAACGGATAGACCTGCCGCATACACTTCTGGATGACACGTACGTTTTCGATGACCTGATAGTCCCCGCCGGGCACGTCCAGAACGGTTCCATCGGCCCAATATGTTCCGGAATAGTCCGGATACCACTGCGGCACGGAAAAACGGGCCTTGTCGAGATCGGAAAGGACGCTCATGTCCAGCCGCCGCCCGTCGACGTCGACCGGGCGTTCCGTCCACTCCCCGACGAGCGCCCCGGTAGCAACGCGCATCGGAGAATCCGCCACGGTGACGGCGGCATTGCACAAACGACCGGCAAGCGTGCCCAGCTCGTACCCCCAGATTGAAGGCGTCACGAGGCAGGTGTCGGCGGCTACATCAGCGGTCAACGGCTTGATCGCCGTGGCATAGTCCGCCCAGCTCTGCGTCTCAGGGTCAAAGGCGGGGGCGCGTCCACCGAACCAGAGCGGACGCATGTACTTGCCCATGATGGCCTCGCCCTTGGCTTGCATGGCCTCGACGTCTGAAACGGCTTTGAGCGGCTCCGTCAGGATGACGCCTTCAACGCTGGCGAGTTCCATAGCCACGTCAACGGCGTCGGCCCATGACTTGATCCCGGATTCCAACGCGGGGTTGTAGACAACGGCGCAGGCGTTCCAATCCTGCCCGGCGTTGTTCCGGGCGTACTCAAGCTGAATCCTCAGATCGGCGGCATCCCCCAGCACGGAGTCCAGATCCGTATCCGTGTTGAGCGTCAGGAGCTTGCCGACGTCCTGCGTCCCGGCCCCGACAAACAGGAGGTAACGCTCGACGGCGGGCAATGCCCCTTGCATCAGGTTAAGGTTGTTTATGACGACAGTTCCGATACTCATGTGTTCTCCTACAGCTTGCCTTTTTGGGCGATACGGTTGAGGCAGTCCTGCGCCACCTTGTTGATGATTTCGTCCGTCTGGGCCTGCGTCACGCCCAGAAACTCGCGGGCGGGAGGCGCATCGTTCCAGCGCTGTTTGCCCCGCGCCTTCCCGGTCAACAGGATGCGGAGCGCAAGCCCTGCCCCGCCCAGCGTCATGTGTGTTTCAATCCACCGGACGGTCACGCGATGGAACGCCTTTTTGCCCCCGGCCCGGTATCCGTTCCTGACGAGCAGCTTTGCCTGTTTGCGCGTTGCCGGGGCGTTGTAGTCGGGCGTCCCCCGCTGGCGGCGGATGCCCGCAGGAGTCCAGTCTTTGCCGACCCCGTGCTGGTTCCTGTAAGCCGCCGTGCCCCACAGGGCCTCCTTCCATGAAACCAACACGCCGCTGTCGGGGCCTCCAATGACTTCCAGCCTTTTGCCGATTGACTGCAACAATTTCCGTTTGTCCCGCTTGTCCCGGCGGGGCGGGAAGGGCACACCGTCGACGGATTGCTGGCGGCGTATGTTCTTCCGGCTGTACTTCCTGACCTCGCGGCCCATCCTCCGGGCGATGTTCCGCCGTTCACGGCTCGAATCGGGGGCCAGCGCGTCAAGCTGGCGGGAAAGCCGCCCGGTTCCTGAGACACGGATCGTCAGGTTCACGGCTTGATCCTTCCGGTCATGCCCGTAATCCGCTCAACAGCGCAGACGGGGACGGGGGCCACACTCCAGCGCCGCCCGTCAAATTCAAGCTGGCCTGACTCGTCCGGGACAACCTCGATCGGTTCCTCGAACTCAACGGCAAGCTCAACGTCCGAAGTCTCAAAATCGTTGATCTCGATATCGATCTCAGGGTCTTTCAGGCCGTCGCGCCGATCGTCATGATCTTGCAGCCATGCCGCCACGAGTGCGGTCAAAAACAGCCCGTCTCCGGCATACCGCTCAATGCTGATCACGCCGTCATATTTGAACAGGCAGACTTCGATGCCGTGCCCAATGTTACGGCCCGTCAACAGAATTTCACCTTGATCGACGAATGCGCTTACTTTTTCGCGCTCAACTCCGGTGACGCTCATGATGTGTTCGACAAGCGCCGTCAGCTTCAACACTGTCCCCCCCTAGATCAGCGCCACGTCGACGCGGCTGCATCCCAGCAAGTCCGCGATGGCGTCATGGGCAAAGGCAAAAAAAGGCGTCCGCCGATTCGCGGCCCTCTTTCGCGTCATTGTTTGCGGCCTCCCTGCGCTCGATTGTCCGGAACTGAGCCAACAGCAGCCCCTTGGCGTGCGAGAATACAGCCCGCTGGTAGACCAGCATTGCGGCCCCCGGAACGCCGCCGAACGGTACGGCCTCAAGCGAGGCGCACCCCTCCGCTTTCCGCGCTTCCGCCCATGCCGCAAGCTGGCGGTTTGCCCACACCATGCCCAGACGGAGGTGATCGGACACAAGATCCGCCGCGTACTCTCCGGGCAAACGGTAGAGCGTCAGGAACAGGCGGACGGACAGGGACGGAAACCAGCCGTCATTCCCGACTGTACCGTCAGGCTGTTCCGTGCTCATGGCATTGAAAGACATGGCGCTCCTGTAATGGCCCCGGCCCTGCCCGGAGTACGGCGCGGACGTTCCGGCTGTTCCGGGCGGACGGGGCTGGTTGTGGGGTGGATTGACCTTTACCGTTCGGCGGCGCGCTTCCATGCAAACGGAAACAAGTTCCGTTTGCGCGCTTGCCTTGTTCCAAGCGCGCTACGGCGCGCGACCGCTTCGGGTTAAGGAACTTTTTTCAACAGATCGTCCAGTACGGTTTTGACTTTCGCGCCTTTTTCCTGCGCCTGCCTCAATACGGCGACGGCTCCGGAAACGTCCCCGGACTTCGCCAGCGCCAGCCCGCGCAACTTGAGGTAGTTGGCGGCGAGCTGATCCGGCACGTCCCAAACCAGTTCCGGATCGGGATCAAACAGACGATCGAACACCTGCCCGAAAAAAGGTTCCGGACTGCGCCCGGCATCGTGTTCCGCCTTGGCCCATTCGAGCGTCCTGAGCGCGACGAGCAAGGGCACGGACGACTTGAAACGGTCGGGAAGCCGCTGCCCGTGCTCCATGCACCAGCCAGCAAGATCAAGGGCGCGCTCGATGAACCCGCAGTCGAACAGCCAGACAAGGGCATAGCCCAGCAGGTCGTGCGTCTGTCCGGAGTCACGGAACCGGTTGATGTACTCGGCATACTTGGGCAGGAGCGTATCGCGCTTGAATACGGCCTTCCGCTCGAACGAGGCGATGCTGTGCAGGGCCTCCAAGTCTTCGGCAAGGCTTGCGGATACAAGCGCCGCCGTCTGGTTCGCGGCGAGAAGCCCGGCCTTTCCGCTGGCGATGACGGACGGGGAAACTACAGTTTCACCCTCGCCGTTCCCGGCTTTCGCGGCCCGCTGTCGGGCAAGCATCAGGCTCATTTCTAGGCCCCCCCGCCGGACGCGGCCTTCCATGTCTTTTCGCCATAGAACACCACGGCTGCGGGTTCGATGCCCACGAACTTTTCCGGGACTTCAACGACATATCCTTCGTTGCGGGAGTTGAAGTCTTCCACGCGGTCTTTCTTGGGGTTGTCGAGGATATGACGCCGCCAGCTTCCGTCCTGCACATAGATCGACAAGTTGTCGTAACTGGTGACGACAAGGCCACGGGCCGGGAAGTTCGAGGGGCTTTCCCACGGCAGGCCGCCGAACGAAACCAAGGCGGAATTGATCGCCGCCTTTTCCGTGGGCGTGCGGCCCATCTGGGCAAGCAGAGCGGCCTTTTCGCGGGCAATGAGTTCCGTCCCGATGAGCGCGACAAGCCCCGTCCGCATATACGTGGGGATGCCTTGCACCAAGTCGTTGACGGCGACGTCAAGGTTCGCCCAGTCCGCTCCGTCTTCGGAACCGATCCGGAGTTCCCCGGTCGTCTCGCCTTCGGCAAGGATGTTCTGGGGGATGGCGTCACGGATGTACTGGAGCCAGCCCTTGTTGACGTCCTGCAACAACGGGTTCGACGACAAATCCGTGGTGTCAGCAGCGCTCGTGCCGTACCAGCCGACAAGCTCCCTATCGTTTGCAATCCGCGCCTGCACATACCGTGCGTAGCGTTCCGCCATATCGGGGAACTTGGCCCATGCGTCCATCGTCGCGTAGCGCATGAACACATCGGAGTTCGTCTGCTTGAGCTGGTACTTGTATGAGACAAGCCCCAGCACGTCGCGGGGGACGCGCTCGACACTGTCCTTCGTGGTGTCGGAACGTCCGGACACGGGGCCGGACGCGCTGCCGAGCACGTTTTCCCCGGCGAGTTCATCCACCGGCACGATGTTGATCTTGGGGAGGAACGTGGACTGTTCGACAATCTTGTCCTGCAAACGCTGTTGCAGGGTCGGTTCGACCGCGAACTGGACATTCATGGAAGGCACGCCGTAGCTGGCGGCGAGCTTGTCACACATCTGATTGAATTTCAGGCGGGTATTCTGTCTCATGGAACCTCCTAAAGCAGCTCCGCTTCGGGGGCGGGGGCCGTGGTTTCAGGCGCGGGGGTGCCGGGCTTGGCCTGTTCCATGCGCGACCGGAGCGCGTCGAACTTTTGGGAGAGTTCGGAAACGGAATCCCGCAACGCGGCGAACTCGCCCTGTACGGGCTGTTCCGGGCCGGATTCCGGCTTGTCTTCCTTCTGCCGCTGCGTCATCAGGGCGTCGAACTTTTCAGACAAGCCCGTCACGGCATTGAGCAACGCGGCGTACTCTTCTTTCGTCATGTCTTCCTCATCATGCGCCGGGGATTCCCCCGAACGGAAAAAATGAATGATCTTCCGGACAAGTCCGTATTCCTCAGCCGAAAGAGCCGGATTGTCGGGGGAAAGGGAAAACGCGAGACCGGGCAGGACATGGCATCCGCCTCCCTGCCCGGAAAACCGCATCATGGACGTGCCGAGGCTTGCCGGGCTGTCAGTCACGCCGAGGCCGGTCAGGTAGGCTTTCCCGGTCTGGGCAAAATTTTCCGTGACTTCGATGCTGAAAAAGAGGCCCTGATTCCGGGTGTTCTCATAGATGTACCGGTCGTTCGGGCAGAGCCTCCCGGACAGCGTGACGACGCCGTCGGCGTCTTCGGCCCTGAGTTCCAGAACATGACCGAAGTTCCCCGCCCAGCGCCGGTGCTCAGGCCAGAGCAACGCCGTGTAGGTGTCGGGGTTGTAGGTTTCCGCCATCTGGGTCAGCCATTCGGGTTTGATTTCCCGACCGTCGACGCAGGGGCCGGACTGCGCGATACGCACAAAATCGGTGGAAAGGTTCGGTTTGCTCATGGGCAGAGCATAGCCGACGGGCCGGTTCATGCAAGAAAATCAATTCCGATTTCAATGAGATAGGAATTTTTAGGCATGGCAAGAGAGGGGCGTATGTGTATGCTTTCCTCATGAAATCCACACCTAGATCATGGCCCGAAGAAGTCAGGCAGGCGGCCCGTTCCCTCTACCTGCGCCGCTCTACCGTGGGGGAAGTGTCCACCACGCTCGGCGTCCCTGTCCGGACGCTCTACAACTGGGTCGAGGCCGGGCGCTGGGATGACCTCCTTTCCCATGAGGGCACGGAGGAGGCCACGGCCCGGCGGCTGGCGGTACTGATTGAGCGGGAGGCGAAACAGGCGGACGACCTCAAAGAGATCGACACGTTGGTGACGACCCTCGAACGGCTCCAGCGTCTCAGGCTACGGGAACGGGGACTGGAAGGCGTGGCGGAACGGGAAGAGGGCAAGGAAAAGGCGGGCGGGAAGCGGAAAAAGAAGCCCAAAAACGATGTGTCGCATCTGTCCGAGGACGACTTCACCGAGGCGTTCCACAAGCGGTTCTTTCCATACCAGCGCGAGCTGCTGGAAACCCGCAAGTACCGGAACCGCTTTTTCCTCAAGTCCAGACAGCTCGGCTTTACATGGTATTTCGCACAGGAAGCCTTTGAAGACGCCTGCCTCACGGGTGACAATCAGATTTTCTTGTCGGCAACCCGCGCCCAGTCCGAGGTTTTCAGGTCGTACATCGTCGACCTTGCGAAAGAGGCTTTCGGCATTGAGCTGAAAGGGAACCCGCTGGTGCTGCACACGGCGCACGGAACAGCTACCCTCTACTTCCTCAGCAACAACAGCCGGAGCGCCCAGAGCTATCATGGACACGTCTACATTGACGAGGCGTTCTGGGTGCAGGGCTTCAACAAGCTGTACAAGGTCGCCACGGGCATGGCGGCACACAAGAAATGGCGGCGCACGCTCCTTTCGACGCCCAGCGCCGTCACGCACGAAGCCTATGACCTGTGGACCGGCGACCGCTTCCAGAAGCGGTTCAAGACCAAACGGGCCGTGTTCCCCTCCCCCAAAGCCTTACGGAAAGGTGCGGTCTGTCCCGATACCTTCTATCGGAAAATCATCACGCTGGAAGATGCGATCGCGGGCGGCTGCAACCTCTTCGACATTGACGCCCTGCGCCTTGAATACTCCGGGGACGAGTTCCGGAACCTCTTCATGTGCGAGTTCGTTGACGACACCCAATCCGTGTTCAAGCTGTCCGATCTCGAAAAGTGTTATGCGGACACGGAAACATGGACGGACTTTGACCCGAACGCGGAGCGGCCTCTCGGCAACATGCCGGTCTGGGGAGGCTATGACCCGTCCCGGAGCCGTGACGATGCCAGCTTCGTCATCGTAGCCCCTCCGCTCAAGGAAGGCGGCGCATACAGGCTGATCGCGCGCTACAAATGGCTCGACAAGTCCTACCTCTGGCAATCCGAACGCATCCGGGAACTTGTAAGCCGCTACAACTTCCAACACATCGGCGTCGACGTGACCGGCCCCGGCATCGGCGTTTTCGAGCAAATCCGCTCTTTCTTCCCGCAGGCAACGCCGATCCTTTACTCCGTCCAAACCAAGGCCCAGCTCGTCCTGCGGGCAAAAGAGCTTATCGAAGAACACCGGCTCCAGTGGGACGCCTCACAAAACGACATTGCCCACGCTTTCCTTACCATCCGTCAGGGAACCACGGACTCAGGGCAAATCACCTATTCGGCGTCCCGGACAAGCTCGACCGGACACGCGGACGCGGCATGGGCCATTATGCACGCGCTTGAGGCTAAACCTTTGGGCAGACAAAGGGGCGGCTGCGTCATTGCCGTCTGACAAGAGGAAACATGAAGAGACAGAAAGCGGAACCAAAGAAAACGGAAGCGACGGCCTTTAGCTTCGGAGATCCGGAGCCGGTCTTGCAGGGCGGGATTTATGAGTATGTGGGTATATGGCTACTCGACAACGGGCGGTACTACTCAACCCCCGTCCCCCTGTCCGGACTGGCGCGGTTGCTCAAGGCGAACGCCTACCACGGCCCGATCCTTGAATTCAAGGTCAACATGGCGATGCGGGGTTTTCGACCGTCCGCCGCCCTGTCCCGCAGGGACATGCACGCCGTCAGCACGGACTACATGGTTTTTGCGAACGCCTACCTCCAACTTGCCCGAAACTGGCTGGGCGAGGTCGTCAGGGCAAGCCACCTGCCCGCCATCAACATGCGCCGGATGCGCGATCCCGAACGCTACGGCCTGCTGCTTCCGAACGGGCAGTTCCACGAGTTCGGGGCCGGGGAAGTCCTGCACCTGAAAAACTATGACGTGTGCCAGACCATCTACGGCTTGCCGGGCTACCTCGGCGCGATACAGTCAATGCTCCTCAATGAGGACGCGACCCTGTTCCGCCGCCGATACTACAAAAACGGCGCACATGTCGGCTATATCTTTTACAGCTCCAGTCCCGCGCTGGTTCCGGAGGAACAGGAGAAGATCAAAAAGGCGGTCATGGAATCGCGGGGCGTCGGGAACTTCCGGAACATGTTCATCCATGTACCCAATGGGCGCGAGAAGGATATACAAATCCTTCCCGTGGGCGACTTCTCGACCAAAGACGAGCTGGAGCGGATCAAGAACATCAGCCGGGACGACATTATCGCGGCGCACCGCATCCCGCCCGCGATGGCTTCCATCATACCGACGAACACCGCCGGATTCGGGGACATAACCAAGGTTGACGCCGTGTACTTCCGAAACGAAATCGTGCCGATCCGGGAGGTCCTGCTGGAAGTGAACGAGGTATTGCCCCCGGCGCTCCGCGTCGCGTTCACTGACGCAAGCCCTGAAAACCAGTAGCGAATAGGAAAAAATCCCCCTATACTCTACCGAGATTCAAGGGGGAAAACATGAGAGTATATTGTCCTGTATGCGGGCATGTTTCGAGAATCTGCACCCGAACGAAACTGTCCGCGATACTGTCGAACCTGTACTGCATCTGCAACAACCCGATGTGCGCTCATTCGTTCGTTATGGATCTCGCCTACAACCACACCTTGTCCCCATCGGCCTATGACTTGCCGAAAGACATTCGGGACAAGCTGCCGAAGACAAAATCCCGCAGGCAGATACAGCTCCTTTTTGAAGGCATCGCATGACAAAGGCCCCGCAATGCGGGGCCTTTTCTTCATCAGCAGGAAGCCTGCCGGTATTCCTGAGCGGCACGGACAATCAGCCCGGAACGGGTAAACCCGTATTCCTTCGCCTTCTTGTCTATTTCGTCCAGAGCGGAACGGGGAACGGAGATCGTTACCTTTACCGGCACCATATCCAGTTCCGGGGCGGCTACAAGCTGATAGACCGTATCCGCCGGGGTGCTCAGGCCATCCAGCGCCCGTTCTTCCTCCACCTTTTTCCGCACGGCCTCCAGCCCGGATGGGGCAGGAATTTCTTTCCTTTCCGCCGCCATGTCCTGCAACACCAGCCGCAGGACGTCTTCCGCCATGAACATGGCCTCTTCCAGCGTTTCGCCGCCGGTAAAGCACCTCGGAACATCCGGGAAATAGACGGAATACCCGCTGCCGTCCTCTTCGGGGACGAATGCCGCAATATAATACTTTTTCATATGTTGGCCCCTTCATGGGGGGAGTTGCCTCCCCCCTGCTCAGGTTACTTCATCTTTATGCCGGACTCGCGCTGAATGCTTACGAGGGTACCAGTCGGGATGTCCCGCCCCTTGTGCCGCCATATGGGGATTTTCTTTTTCCCGTCCGGGCTTACGGCTAGGGTATGGTTGGTACCTTCTTCAAATGTCCATCCGGCCTCCGCCAGTTTCTTTCTGACCTCTCGTTCCGTGGTCATGTGGCCTCCCGTTGAAAAAAGATATATGTAATTTTTTACGTATAGTCAACTTTTTTACGTAATAAATTACATCTTTTTCTTTTCTTCCGCTTCCAGCGCCTCGGCGCACCGCTTCACATCGTCAGCCAACAGGACAAGCAGGCAGGCGAACCCGGCCCGGTCTTCACTGAGCAGGCTTGAAAGGTTGTGCAGGGCTTCCGCGTCCTCAAACAAGGCCGTGATCGGGTCAAATTCCTCACTGCGGTATGACGGCATAACCTTCCCCCTCTCCGGCAACAGGTGACAGGGCGTCAGCCATGCGCGAGACGTCCCCGGACAGCCATTCAAGTTCCAGCCGGGAAGCCGCCAGCGACTCGCCAGCCAGCGCCAGCAACGCGGGATCGCCCGTGTCGATGCCTTGGCGAAGCGTCGCCAGAGCCGCCGCGCATGAGCCGCGCACGTCCGCAAGGTCAGCCAGAAGCCGGGCAAGCCCGGCGGCGACAGCCACGGCGTCCGCGTATCCGTCAGGTTCGTGCGGGATGCAGTCTTGTCTCATGCCGCCACCTCACGGTTGAGAATGCGGCGGCACCATGCGAGGCCGCGATCGCAGTTCTCGGCAAGGGCTTCCGGAGACGGCGGGAAGGATTCCGCGCGGAACTGAGAGGCCGCAACGGATACGGGCGCTTCCCGTCTGGGAACGCGATGTTTCCCCGTCTTCGCATTGGAAAGCCATGCACGCAGGAAGCGCCAGACATTGCGGATCGGCGTGCGCTTTTCGGACTGCCAGTCCCGGATGCGGGTTATCTCCGCCTGCACGTCAACGTCCGGGAAGTCGCGCTGCAGCGCCTCCAGCATCTCCACTGGGACAAAAAAGCCGTCCGTCCCGATCCGATCTTCTTTTTCCCTTTCCTGTTTCTTTTCCGATTCCCCGGTGGGTACGGATACCGTATCCGCAGGCGCAAAAATATGCGGGTAGCGGTCACAAATGGCCCGCCGGATAACGCCGGAGGACACGGTCGGGAACAGCGCCCGGAGCGACAAAAGGAGCTTGGGGCTGGTCGTGCATTGATGCCGGACAAAGTTGCATACCCAGATCGCGCCGCCGTCAATCAGGACTTTGCCGTCCCGCTCCAGCACGGCGAGGCCAGCGGCCACGCCCTCCTCCGTCAGTCCCGTTTCAAAGGCGATCTTGCGCCGGGACACGGTGAGGACGCCGAGGTTGTTGGTGTGGGGGGACGAGAACAGGTAGACGTATAGCAGCTTGTCCTGCGGCTCCATGCCCTCGACGTAGGGATCGTTCCAGAAGTCCATGCGGATCGTGCGGTAGGTCGCCATTACGCCACCTCCAATACCAACTTGTTGCCGGACAGCAACCACCACACGCGGCGGCACTGGAACGGCAAGGGCAACTCTTGGAGCGCTTGCGCGGCGGCCTCTTCACCGTAACGGGTGAGCTTGTGGACGAGAAGGGAGAGCGGGACGCGCCCGGCGCACCTGCCGGAGCGGGACAGGAAAACGGTTGCGGACATGGGAAACCTCACATTGATGGGGGTTGAGCGCCGCAAACGAAAAAAGGCAAGGCGACGCTCCCCTGCAATGTGAGCAGCCGGGGCCTCACGGACACCCGGACGTCGCCTTGCCAATACATAACCGCATCCCGAAAAAAGGATGCAATGGTGGCAAGAAACAAGAAAAACCGCTTTTTCTGCCAGCTTGGGACTGACAAGAGGCGACGGTTACGCCTCACATTGTTGGGAAGGCCAGAGTAGGAATTTTTTTCCCCGTTGTCAATCCATGTACTACTTTACAGGCGTCAGGGCGAAAAAGAGCTGGTTTCCCTTGGGAATGAAATTAAATTTGATTCCCTCCATGACTGTAGACGCGGGCTTGGAAAGATCACTATCCGTCTTCAACAGGCCCATTTTCCGGAGCACATCCCCCCGCTTGGTTGCGGGCCATTCGGGTTTGACAGCCCCAATGGTCAGCAGCATCCCCTCAAGAATGTTCTTGGCGGCTTCCGGTGTGCCGTCCACGATGCCTATGTGGATAACGCTCAGAATGTCACCTGCGGCGTTTATCGTCACTACCGCCCCATTGTTGTTCGTTATGTTGATCTCGAAAGAATCCCCTTGTGACGCCCCGATCTTCGTGCGCTGTTTGCTTCCATCCGCCTTTGCCACCTTGTCATAATTGGCGGCGAAATCTCCAACCTTCAAATGAAAAACTGGTTCGCTCTTTTGGGAACTCTCTGCCATTGGCTGGGGTTTCGCCCCTTCCGTCTGGGGGGCAGGCTGCACCGGGACAGGAACAGGTGCCGTTGCAGGAGCGGAAGATACCGCCTGCTCTGATTTTTCCGGCTTATCCATAAGCAGGTTGGCAAGACCGCTCACGACAAACAGGGCAACAACAACCCATAGACACCCCTTAAGTGCCTTTTTCCCTTTCTGTTCCTTCTTGACGGCCTCATCCTTGACTGCATCCGTGATCGGCTGACCGCACTTCGGGCAAGCCGTGGCTTCGATGGATACTTGCTTCTTACAAGCTGGGCATTGAATCAGTTTTGTCATTTTGTCCCCCTATCAGTAAGTCTATAATTCAGAAACATTCTTTCTAATACGGAAAAAAATACCGGTCACTAATAAGAGACTGGAGTATAGCCCTCTCTTATATTATTTTTAATAGCTATCTATTTATATTTGAAATAGATGTTATAAGTCAGCAAGGCGTCTCATTAAATTTCTATACTTATTAACAAAACTTGTAACTCTTGTTTCGTAATTATAAAATCCAGAAGAATCCACTCCATCTACCTCTGACAAATGAAGCAATCTGCGTATTCTTTTTATTTCTTTAATAGATACATCAAATTTGCGCTTCGGATATCCAGTACTGACAGAATATTTATCCCTTCTAATTTTTATAAAATTTCTAAACGGGCTTTCAAAAGTACATCCAAAATTTTCAAGTATATTTTTTAACTCAGGAAACTCCATAGGCTTTTCACCAAGAACTTTACTCCTAGTACGATCTAAAACCCATTTTGATATGGCTTCAACTTCATCATCAGCCGTATACTTGTCTTTATTTTTAACCATCTCATGACTTGCTACTTTACGTGCAAGCTCATATATATCATCTTCTGTTACATTTATAAGAAACTTTTTATTTCTGTCTAAAAAAATTAATAAACATACGACAGCTGTTCTTTTATTTCCATTTTCAAAAGCATGATTCATAGTTATGCCATAAAAAAGAGTAGCTGCTACATCTTCAAGTGTATTGTACTTAAAAACTCCACCAATAGAGGTATTTTGCCTTCCTACAGCAGAATGCAACTTATCATTATTTATCGGTTTAACCTCTCCAAAAGAGCTCAATTCGGCTATACCCGTATTCTTCATGAGTTGACGAATTAAAATAACATCTTCGAAACTTAATTTTTTCATAACTTAATTTTTATATTTCAGATTTAATTAATATTTATATATAAGTTTTAAATATTACATACTATAATTAAAGCATTTTTCACTACTGCTGCAATGGGACAAAAAAAGATTACGGACATCGGAACCTCGTTCATCCGCCAGCGCCACGGGCGCATTGAACAAAAAGGCTGCTCCAACAAACAGAACAAGACGTTTCATATCCCCCCCTATCGAAAATTCTATTACCAGTTTGTCTCTTTCTAATGCGGAAAAAAATGCCGGTCAACGCAAAAGCCCCAGCCATGCGGAAACATGACTGGGGCAACGAGGGCTGCGATATTATCGCGAAGGGATATAAAAGGGTGCGCCTGTGGGAACCGCGTGAAGCCGGTGTTGCTCGCTACGATCAAAGGCTATGAGGTATTTTGCTATATAATCGGTATGTTACAATTCTTCAAGCATTCTCCCTGACAGGTACCCATGCGAAAATATGAGTTGTGAATGTGCTGATATAATGAAGCAATAATAATTAAACAACCTTATTTAACAACTTTTTTTTACATTAAATACAAAATGTTATGGTATTTTTATGGGATGTTATGGTATTTTTATGGGATTTTATGGGATTTTATGGGGAAGTGTAAAAAGCTCCCTTCCTTTCTCCATGCTGAACCAGTATTCCTTTTTTTCTTAATTTTTTTAAAATGGCAGTCGCTTGGCTGGGTGTCATTTGGCAAAGTGCAATAACTTCAGCTCTGCGGATTTGTCCTTTCTTTTTAAGTAAATTTTTAATCATTTCCTCATGTTGAATATCAGAAAATCCAGATTGACGAATGTAGCCTAACGTATTGCCTGTTGCTTCGTAGACTGCTGCCGATAAAATATAGCTCCGCCCTCTCCCTTTGCCTTGCGCTTCAATCAATCCTTTCTCAACAAGGTGTTCCAATTCTTTTTTTACTCTTCCCACTTCCCAATGAAGAACATCTACAAGTCTACTCGTTGTACATCTACGTTCCTCTCTAATGGCAGAAAGAACAAGAAGACTATTTACAGGAATATCCTTAGACTGTCTGCTCTCTACTGACACAATAAATTTTAGGAAATTGAGATCCGCTTTATCTGTAGAAATGGATAGCACAACATCTGTTGATGTTGTTCTTCCATAATCTGGTTTTGAACGCCCGAACCGCAATACGCCTCTGTAAATTTTATCAACTCCACGTCCTACTCTATCCACAAAACCTATTCTATACATTGCATCAGCCAAAGTACGATTGCGAGGGTGTGGCTGTACGTTTAGAATATTTTCAATAGTTACCCCTTCTACAAATCCTCCGGGGTTACTAATAACAAACTCATCATCTTTGAGCTGTATATACACAGCATTACTTATAGAATAATCTCTATGAATGAGGGCATTAAGAACAGATTCTCGAAAAACTTCCTTATCAACTCTAGGGGCCGCAACCCTTAATAAGCCTATTTGGATTTCTTCTTCTGGATTATAAGGAATAAATATCTCTTGTAGCCTTTCCAATGATTTAAGCAATGGTGTTCTAAAAAATTCATTGAATAAAATAGCATCTCCATCGAATACCTGAAAGGCAAACTCGTGCCCTGGTATAAAACGTCTAAGAGATATTTCTTTTCCAATAAGCAACATGCCTGTAACAGTTGGCACTCGCATACCATTTTCTTCACATGTTAGTCCTAAAGCTCCTTCAAGTTCCTCATCCTCCAGTTCCAAAAGAACCTTATCTTTGCCGTATACCTGAATGGTCTGGCGTAGCCGTATCCTCTCAAGAGGATCGAAATCTTCTAGTGTGGCGCCATGAACAGGCTGTGCAGACAGATCAAATATTCCCATTTTGCCAGCACGAATAGTGCGATCTTCTGAAGTCATCGGTATATTTTCAGGGGTCCCGTCTGCTTTGAGGCGTCGCCTAAGGTAGAGACCTCGTTGGGTGCACACCTCGGTACGAGATTTTTGAACGACTATGCGGGCAACCCGCAGCCCTCTTATTGTAAGTATTTCAACAGAAGGCATCAGCGTTGGGTTGGTGTTTGTTGCAATAGCCCCTTTAATTTGCTCCTCGCCCTTTTCTGGCTTGAAAAGCCCAGTAACCGTTCCATTATCTTCGACACCTAACCAAAGTTCACCGCCTTCTGTATTGGCTAAGCCAACGATGGCGGCTGCCAAATCGGCATTCGGTAAATTGGTTCTGTCGCTTTTAAATTCAACGGTCAGGCTTTCTCTTTGAGGAATATCCCGCATTCAAGGCTCCCACAATTAAAAATATAATTATTTCATATATATTTTATAAAAACTGTTTTTCCATTCAACATCCGAAATAAAGAACTGACTCTTTATCACTCTGTATTCGCTTTTTCATGAAGGGTTCTGCAAAAAGCGTCAAGGGCTCCGCGCGCGCCGCAAATTATTCCAAAAGAGTTTTCTTAAAAATGGGGTAGGGCTTCGGAAAATGGTAAGGTTGGTAAGGCGGCTTTTCAAAGAGCATAAAAATTCATGTATTCAAACAGGATAGAAAAGAACACCAATGGTAAGAAAAAGGTAAGGTAAAGGTAAGGTAAAAGGTAAGGTGTAATAAAAACAGTCTATTATGTAACAGAGAAAAGGTAAGGTAATGGTAAGGTTTTATGGTAAGAATCTTACCCTGATCTTACCATTTTCTTACCTTTTCAATATCCCGTGTATCATTATTTATTACAACATATTATATATAAAAAAAGAAGGTGCCTTACCAATCTTACCATTTTCCGAAGCCCCCTATACTTTTTCAAGCCGTTCTGAGCCGCGATCGCGCCTTTGCTCGTAACACATCCTAATCTATGACAAACATCTCGCGGGGATTTTGGCCCTCTCCGGACACCCAAAAAGCCCCCGCCTCATGTGAAGCGGGGGCGGACACCATGCGGACACTACCTGTTGAGCGACGCCTTGAGGCCGGAGGCCATGTGGAACACCACGCCTCGGTGCGGGGGAACCGCCACCTCTTCGCCGGTCTTCGGATTGCGCCCGCGCTTCCCGCCGCGCATCACGGGAATCAGTACGCCGAAGCCGCCCATCACGACGCGGTCGCCGTCCGTCAGGGCTTCCGTCACCGTTTCAAGAAAGGCGTCGACAAGCGCCCCGCTCTCTTTCTGGCTTATATCCAGACGGGCCGTAAGCGCACGGATAAGCACCGTTTTTGAGAGACCTCTATTCGTCGGCATGGCTGGCCTCCTTTTCCGGGTCGTATGTCGTCACCAGCGCATGAACCTTCTTGGCAAGTACAGGGTCGGTCACAAGGCTGAAACACGCAAGTATCTGGTCGTCAGAGCCGGTAAACGTCGAGGTTACGGAACCGAACCCGTGTCCCTCCATGCTTGCCAGCAATTCCCCCACCGTGTTGTTGTCATTGATTCCGAGGGATTCACTCAACATTCTCCGCGCTCCTTCCGTAATCTGCATCGTGTACGCTCCTTGCCGTTTCAGGGTTGATTTTCACATATTCGCCACAGGCAAAGCAGAAAAGACGCCATGAGGCGCGATCCCACGTTTCCCTGACTTCCGTTCGCCATGAGCCGCACACGGGGCACAGAAACCCCATGAGCGGGTCAGGAAGCTTCCCCCAGCTACTTTTTGAAAACCCAGCATTTGTAGGATCGGTTTTCATGCTTGCTCCAGATCACCTTGTTGTTTTCGATAAACTTATGCCGCTTGCAGTTGGGGAAGAGTTTCTTGAGGGCCTGCGTATCAAAGACAGGCTGCCCGGCGCTTCGGGACAGTTCCATGAAGTGGTTCAGGTTCACCGCGATCACGGCGTCGTCCGTCGCATGGTTCAGGCGATCGGGTTTGCCCTTCTCAGTAGAAATGTCGTTCAGGTAGTCGAACTGATCCCAGAACTGTTCGAGAAGGGGGTGATCCGCAAGCAAACGGCGTTCCCGCTCGATGGCGCGGCCCAACAAATATTCTTCCAGCCCGTCCCGCCATTTTTGATCGAAGACGGGAAAAAGGACGGACAGGGCGCACCCGCAGGCCGCGACCTGAGCATGGTTCTTGATGACGCGCTCGTTCCGCAGGGCTTCCGATGCGGAATAGCGGGCCTCAATTTCAACAAAGGCTTTCCGGTATTCGTCGAGTATGGCGCTTTCGGCTTTCAGGGCTGCGGTCAGGAAACCGCCCACGTCCTCAGCCCGCTGACGCTCGAACCAGCGGGCGATCTCGCGTGAGCCGGGGGTGTGGTGTTTCTTGTCCGCGTGGCAGTGGACGATACGCTGCAGCAACGCTTCGGAGCCGTCGACCTCCGCGTTCTGAGCGATGAGGAGCGCCCCTTGGAACAGGTGCTCCTCTGTCGCGTTCGAGCGGGTGGCGACGCCCAGCGTACCCGTGCCGCGCCCGTTGAAGAAAGGCTTCATTTCGTCAAAACCGAACTGGCGCTGTTTCGCGTCCTTCTCCCCGTCACGGTCTGATTCGATAATGACCACGGGCAGGTTGGAGACTTGCGAGAACGCCCTGCGCCGCCCGGCCTGCGTCGCTTTCAGAAGGTCGAACCCTTCGTACTCGTCACGCCCCAGACACTTCCACAGGAACTCAAGGATGGTCGACTTGCCCGCGCCGGGCTCGCCGGTCAGCTCGAAAAAGGGGAAGCTCTTTTGCTCCAGACGGATTTGCTGGACGAACAAGGAACCAAGAAAGAAGGCGAGGGCCGCGATGCCCTGCCAGTGGAACGCCTTGGCGTAGTCCGTCAGCCAGTCCGGGGAAAACTTCCCGGACGTGTTGATCTCGATTCCGGCGAGGCCCGTCTTGATGCCCTGTTTCCCGATTTCAAAGTAATCATGCTCATTGATCGGGATTTCCTTGCCTCCGCAGTAGGCGTGTTTCTGGAAGACATAGGCTTTCAGCTCCGGCACATAGCCGATGTAGGGCACGGAACTGATCTTCAAGATTTTGTTCCCCAGCCAGTGGCCTATGAGGTACTTGAGGTTCCCGGCAGAGCCGTAGAAGGTGCCGCCGCCCGTCTTGCTCAGGAGGGCCTTGTGGAACGTCTTCGGCTCCGTGATGGCGCTGCCTTCAAGCCTGATTGTCTCTTTGGGTGCCCCGTTGCTGTAATTGATCTCGAACACGTACCGCTGTTCGTCCATGATTGCGTCACATTCCAGATACAGAAATTTCGGGAGGACGTTGGAAATTTGCGAAACGGTGCCGTACAGCCGGAACACGTCGCGCCCGCGTTCGCTCCGCAAATAGTCGTAGCGGTCTTTCGTGTCTTCCCCGGCCTCCTGCACCAGCGTCTTGTGCAGCTCTTCTTTCACTTCGACGGCGTACAGCGCGTTCTTAAATTCGACGGTGTACTTTTGGAGCCGGTTGGTAATGTAATCATGGACGTACTTGTGGTAGGCCACCTCGTCCGCCGTTCCGGACATATAGAGCCGCCCACGGTACAGGCACTCGTCAAGAAAGGCCGGGGTGAGCATTTCCTGCCGGTACAGGTCGTCCCAGTCCCGCGCATCCGGAGGAATGCAGACAAGGCATGGCTTCTCCGTCAGGGCGTTGACCTTTCCGGCATAGGCCCGAAGTTTGCCGCCTTTCATGGTATCCCGATCAAGCGCAACAACCCATCGGGCCTCGGGGCAGGCCCTGATTATCTTCTCCGGCACATTCCCGGATGAAAACCCGGCCACGGCCTTGATCCCCGCATGGTAAAACGCGATGGCGTGGAAAACGCCTTCGACAAGAAAGACGCGATCCCCGGCCTCTATGGTTTGGTCGGGGTGCATCCAGCCTTCGCCTTTGTAGACGAATCCCTCTGCCGTCCGCTTCCCGCCGAAGTTCGCCTTTTGCCCGTCCTTCTTCGTTTTGCCGATGAGCCGTTCCCACCAGCGGGTCTTCTGCGCATCTATGTAGAAACGGACGGTCGGCACGATCTCGGAAGTTCCGGGAATGTGATACGCCGCCTGCTCATAGCAGCCGCGGATTTTGCTCAGGTCAAAACCGCGGTCGAGCCCCAGATAGGCGTCCGCGGTTGCAAAGGGTTCCTTCTCCGTTGGCGGATAGCGCCGGACGAAGTCCGAAAAGAGATCGGGCAGGAGGTTCCGGACAGACTCACGATACCCGCAGTTGACTTCCCGGCTGCACATCACCTGCCACGGCATGGACTTGCGGACGAGCAATTCCGGCTTTCCGCACTGGGGACACAGGCCCCGCAGGTAGTTGCCCTTTTCTTTGAAGGCAAACGTCGATTCCCTGAGCAGAGCTTCGACGACCTGTTCCGGGCTGATATCGCGCCTCATTGTTTCCCCGCCAGCATTCGTTCCGTGGCCCGCAGATCCGCGATCGCTTCCAGTTCATCGGAAACGCACACATACAGTTCAGCGATAATACCCCGAAGTTCCTTAGCCTCAAGCCTTCCGTCCGCAATGGCCCTCTTCCCTTTCTTTGCGGCCTCCCCCAAAGAAACGAACAAGCCATTCAGACGAATCATAAGCGCGGCACAGTCGATCTCCTCAAAGGCATCCGGTTGCCGCTTCCGGGCCTTGCCGTACATGCACTCCAGAATGATTTCATTCCCCAGCACTTTGCAGAGTTTGGGAATGTCACGGGCTGACGGCAGGTGGTCATTCAGGCCAAAAACATGCTGGACGTTGTGCATCGTCCAGCCCATTTCCCGCGCCACCGTCGTCTGGGTCTTTCCACTTCTCTGAAATGCCAGCTTGAAGGCGTCTTTCAAGTCCAGCAACGCCAGCTCGTTCCGGTAATTCTCGCTCATTGTACAGACCTCCTCGAAAATGTACCGGAGTTATGCAGCGTTCTTGTTGAGCTTATTGTTGATGCTCTTGCAGGCGTTCCGGATTGATTCATCAGAAACGGCCCCAGATTCCCGAAGCTCCCTGAGCAACAGACGCAGAAAGACGGCACGAGCGCCCACGATGTACCTATGCCGGGCAGAGCGTGACAACGTGTCGATCTTTCCCCTGCATATCCTGAAGGTACGGCCTTCAATTCCTAAGTGTTTTGATATGGTTGTATGATTTCCATAGACAAGGGTCATGACTTTGATGGCTCGAATGAATGTATTTGCTTTCATAGAGCCAGATTAGGAAATTTTTTCCTTCACCGTCAAGGAAAAAATAGACGGAGAGATTAGGAATTTTTTTCCGTATAAAAGAGCTATGAAAAAAATCCAGATATGTTTGAGCAGCTTTTTATTGAGGAAGTATCCGCCGCCGTTGAAAAACGGGGCTGGACACACACGTTTTTCGGGAACTCCGTCTTTGGGCATGAAGGCGGCAGGATATGGAGAACGGCGAGAGATCCGAAAGGGCTTCGGAACAAGCCCCGGAAGATCGGGATTGCTGAGGGATACAAGATAGCGCAATTACTTGAAATAGATTTTTCCAGCCTGATTTGGAAAATTGAGCAAAGGATGAAGGCAGAAGAAGAAAAGGAATAAAAAGAGGAAAAAATTTCCCTCAAAAGACTTTACTAAAGGGAATTTTTTTCCTAGTTAGACGGGCTGGAGGTAGCAGTTATGCCCGCTAACACTGGTCTTTTACCTGTTCGTGAAGCCTCGGAACGTATCGGCGTATCGCCTCAAACCATGCGGAACTACTGCAAGATTGGAAAAGTAAAAGCTCTAAAAACTCCGGGGGGGCATTGGCGCATTCCGCTCCATGCCCTTGATACGTACCGCCCCGGAAAGGAAAGAGTTGAAGAGATTTGCAGGCGGTTCGAGCATGAGTCTACGTGATCCATTCCTCCGTGGGGCGATCTGGTATTGCGAAGTAGATCGCCAGCGCGTGAGCCTCAAGACGAAAGACAAGGGGGAGGCCCTTTCCCGTTTTGCTGAAATACGGAAACGCTATTTGGAAAAACTTGCTGGCACTCCACTCCATGTAGACAACCTCATAACGATAGGCGAGTTTGCCGCCGAGTATACGGCATGGGCAGAGGGCGCAATCAAATCAAAAAAGACATTTAAAGCTAACTTGTTAGCTTTAAAAAAGATTATTTCCGTCACTGGTCGCTCTCTCTTATTGTCAGAAGTGAGGGCGAGGCACATTGATATGCTCATTGCAAGGCATCGAAACTGTAAGAGCGTTTCAATAAACAACTATATTCGACATGCACGGGTCGTCATGAATAAAGCCGTGGACTGGGAGTACATACCGGCAAACCCCTTTGAGAAAATCAAACTGTTGCGGGAAAGCAAGGAACCACCGCGTTTTATCCCGCCGAGTGAGGTTATAGACTTTTTACAGGGCATTGATGACGTTGACGAGCGAAGACTCCTGACGGCGTATATTTTTTCAGGACGCCGCCGCTCTGAGCTCATGGGTTTAAAATGGGAACATATCCACATAGATACGAACGAATACTATATCAGCAGCACCACTTCAAAATCCAATGTCTCGCGCTGGTATCCCATGCACCCCATGTTCAAGTCCGTTTTGCTTGCCGTAGGCCCGAAACGCTCCGGGCGTGTTTTCAACCGCTGGTCACACCCGGATACCATAACGCACATAGCCAAAAAAGCGTTAGAGCAAGGCGGGTACCCCAATCTTTCGCTCCACAAGCTGAGGCACACCTTTGCCACGCTCCTAAAAGAAGGCGGCGTGGATCTGGATACCATCGGGAGTCTGTTAGGGCATAGCGACAGAAGCGCGACAGAAATTTACGCACACATCACGGACAACCGCCAGCGTGCCGCCCTTTCTGCCATTCCATGCGGAAAAGTCGCCCTAGAAAACTAACGCCAAAACTGTCCGCAGGATGCGGACAGCGCCATGCAATTCTAGCGAGTTTTCTCTGTTCCGAATTTTCTTTAATCTGTTACATTACAGATAGATGGAACTATGTATTCCACAATTTTTTGAGGAAGCCGGTCTTTTCGTAATCAGTAGGTCCACGGTTCAAATCCGCGTGCTGGCTCCAGAGAAATCAAGGGGTTACATCAAAAGATGTAACCCTTTTCTCGTGACTGTCCGCACGGCCTTTTTGCGGCTAGGAAATTTTGCTCCCCTTTTGGAAAAATACAGCAACATGCGGACACACAAGGCTTTCCCTCCCTACCGGTTATCCTCCTTCCCTTCGTTGCTCCCGCAATACGTTACAATCCACGGCATGTTCAGCCAGCGCCCCCTCTGAAAAATAAAGGCCAGCAACAAGAAAGAAGGGCCGGATTGCCCCCTTCTGAGATGGCATAAAGCACACCCCCAAAAGGCCGCAGGTTTGGTGTGGGTGAGTGCATTCTTTCCCGGCGCTGGCCTTCGGGCGAAAAGAAAGGGCATGGTATCGTCCCATGCCCTTCATCCCCTCCGGAGGCGTTACGCTGCCTGTTCTTCCGTCAGTCATATAGTCGAGTGCTTAACGAAAGAGCAGGCCGCGTATGCCCTACGCCATCACGACGCCCGAACACGGGACGGCCTTCGACATCGCCGGAAAGGGCATCGCCAAGACCAAGGCGACGGAGGAAGCCATCCGCATCGCCGCTCAGATGGCCGCATCCAGAGCATGAACCTCTGATCCGGCATCAAGCCGGACATCCATAATGCCGCTTCCTCATCCCCAATAAACAAGGAACTCACAGCCTGACAGCTTGTGAGTTCCTTGTTTTCAATCTGGGGGATCAGAAAAAATGACGAACAGGGATTCGATAAAGTCGAAAATCTTTGAAGAGGGTGGGGGTGGTTTGGAGGGGGCGGGAGAAACTTTCTCTAGAAAGTTTCTCCCGCCCCCTCCAATATCCACACTCTTAACCACGATACAGATCCGACTTGAACGGGCCGTCGACGGAGACGCCGATGTACGCAGCCTGCTCTTCGGTAAGCGTGGTGAGCTTCACGCCGAGGCGGGCAAGGTGCAGGCGGGCCACTTCCTCATCGAGCTTCTTGGGCAGCGTGTACACCTTCACTTCGTGATCCGTGGCGGCGAGATCCATCTGGGCCAGCACCTGATTGGTGAAGCTGTTGGACATGACGAAGCTGGCGTGGCCGGTGGCGCAACCGAGGTTCACGAGGCGGCCTTCGGCGAGGATGATCAGGGAGCGGCCGTTGGGCAGTACCCACTTGTCCACCTGCGGCTTGATCTGGATACGCTTGTTGGCCGGATTTTCCTCAAGCCACGTCATTTCGATTTCGTTGTCGAAATGGCCGATGTTGCAGACGATGGCCTCGTCCTTCATGTTGTTCATGTGATCGCCGGTGATGACGTGGTAGTTGCCGGTGCAGGTGACGAAAATGTCGCCTTCCTTCACGGCGTCTTCCATCGTAGTCACTTCAAAGCCTTCCATCGCGGCCTGAAGAGCGCAGATGGGGTCGATTTCGGTCACGAGCACACGGGCACCGAAGCCGCGCATGGAATGGGCGCAGCCCTTGCCCACGTCGCCATACCCGGCAATGACCACAACCTTGCCCGCGATCATGATGTCGGTGGCACGCTTGATGCCGTCGGCGAGGGACTCGCGGCAGCCGTACAAGTTGTCGAACTTGGACTTGGTCACGGAGTCGTTCACGTTGATGGCCGGGAACAGCAGCTTGCCCTGTTCCGAGAGCTGGTACAGGCGGTGAACGCCGGTGGTCGTCTCTTCGGACACGCCGCGTACCTTCGCCGCCACCTTGGTCCAGTGGCCGGGGTTGGTCTTGTGGCCGAGGATGATGCGATCCATGAGAACGCGGGCTTCCTTGGAATCGCAAGGCTTGTCGAGCACGGAAGGATCGCGGTCCGCATCCACGCCGAGGTGGATCATCAGGGTAGCGTCCCCCCCGTCGTCCACGATGAGATCCGGGCCGGAACCGTCAGGCCACGTCAGGGCCATTTCCGTGCACCACCAATAATCCTCAAGCGTTTCGCCCTTCCACGCGAACACCTTGGCGTAGCCGAGTTCCGCGATGGCGGCCGCGGCGTGATCCTGCGTGGAGAAGATGTTGCAGGACGCCCAGCGGATATCCGCGCCGAGCTCGTACAGCGTCTTGATGAGCATGGCGGTCTGGATGGTCATGTGCAGCGAGCCCATGACTTTGAAGCCCTTGAGGGGCTTCTTGTCGCCGTAGCGGCGGATGAGTTCCATCAGGCCGGGCATTTCGCGCTCGGAAAGCTGCATTTCCTTCTTGCCGAAGTCGGCAAGGCTGATATCCGCCACCTGATAGGGCAGCGACAGATCGAGAGGCTTCGCGTTGGACATGAGTGTCTCCATAAAGTTGGTATGTTACAGGCGTCGGGCCAGCGTGAGATTGAGCGCCAGCCCCTGTTCCACGGGGTAACGGGTAGTGGAAACGACCTCGAAAGACGCCGCGTGCAGCAGCCTCGCCATGGTCGCTTCATCGAATCCGAGCCACAGGTCCCCGTAGTCCAGACGCATCCTTTCCTGAGTATGCCGATCAAAATCCGCCACCACGAGCAGCCCGCCGGAACGCAGCACGCGCCGGATTTCGGCAAGGGCATTCTCCGGGTTGGACAGGTGGTGCAACACCATATTGATGCTGGCGAAATCCACCTCGCAGTCCCGCAGCGGAAGGTGGCTGAGTTCCCCGATGCGCAGCGAGACGCCCTCGGGTTCCCCTTCCACCCCGGCAAGCCGCCGCCGGGAAAGCTCCAGCATCCTCGGCGAGCCGTCCACCCCGATGATCTGCCGGGCGCGCCCGCGCATCCGTTCCAGCACGATCCCGGTCCCGCACCCCAGATCCACCGAGGTATCGCAGCCTTCGGGCATCGTGTCGCACACGGCCCCGGCGAGGTCGAACCCGCCGAGCACTTCGCGGCTCAGGGTATCCCAATGTTCGGCGATGGTATTGAAGAACTGCCGCGTCTTGAGCGCCCGGTCCTCGATGATCCTGGCGGCCATTTCCACGTCCGCGCGCATTTCGGCGTCTTCGTCCAGAAAGGGCATGGCGGCTTTCAGAAAAGCGGCGCCCTCCCCTTCCTTCACAGAAGAGTAAAACACCCACAGCCCGTCCCGGCGCGAGGAAAGCAGCCCCGCTTCGGTCAGGATCTTGAGGTGGCGCGAAACCCGCGACTGGCCCATTTCGAGGATGCTTACCAGTTCATTGACGGAAAGTTCATACCGTTCAAGAACATAGGTAAGCCTCAGCCGGGTTTCGTCGGACAGTGCCTTGAAATAGCGGATAGCGTTGGACATGCGGTTTCAAAGGGTTACAGATGTATCAAGATGAACGGATGGTTTTATATAAAGAAATCTTCATATAGTCAAGGAGAGGGAAAAAATTGGGGAGGGGGAGGAGAACCTTTCTGAAGAAAGGCTTCTCCTCCCCCTCCCCAAACCCCACCCTCTCCTCTCCCAAGACTTTCATCAAATGGGGAGGCCACGCCACAGGAGTTCGTTCCGGCGGGAGATTGTGGAAACAGCGGGCAAGGTGACGGTACCACCGGAGAAAAGGGCACGGGCCGCATTGTGAGAGGCAGGGTTTTCCTGCTATGACAAGGAAAAGCAAAAAGCCGATGGAGGCCGAATGAAAAAGAAATTCGCATTCCTGCTCATGGGAAAAGGGTTCGACACAGCCAAAGATACCGCCGTATTCGAGACGGAACATATGATCAGCTATATTTTTACGGTCACCAGCTTCGAGGAAGCCCTCAAGCGGGCCGTGGCCTGCGCCGAGGACGGCGTGGGCGCTATCGAGGTCTGCGGAGCGTTCGGAAAGGAATGGGCCGACAAGATCATTGCCGCTACGGGGAACAAGGTCGCCGTGGGCTATGTCGTCCACAACCCGGAGCAGGATGAGCTATTCAGGCAGTTCTTCGCCAAGGCATGATCGCAGCGCATGATAAAGCCCGTCTTCTCTCCGAAGACGGGCTTCCGTTTTATGGGAGGGACGGCGTCACGCCCTCCAAGCCCCCAATATATCGTTTTCGTTTTCGGCTTCCGGGATCTTGAGCTTGTCGTGCGCCCAGCGAGCCGAAATCTTCATCACCGAGGCCAGCGCCGGGAGCGCCTGTGCGAACGTGGCGATGTCCTCGGCCTCCCGCGTATCGAACCGGAACCACGGCAGCAGGCGCGGATCGCTGACGCCGCAGTTCAGCACGGCCAATGGAGCGAGAAGCTGACGCGACAGCGTGGACGCTATCTGCATGGCGTCGGAAATCGTCAAATCGCGGCGCACCCGATCGTGCACGCGCCCGAGGGCGTTGGTGCTGGCGGCTCCGTCGGACTGCGAGGTCAGCGTGCCGCCGAGGATGGCCTTGCTCATGCCGAGTTCGCAGCGTGAAATCAACGCACCCGCCAGATCCTGCGAAGAGGACGCGGGGGTTTCAAACAAGATATCCATGCCTTGCGGGATGATGCCCGCCGCATCCTGCCCGAGCGTCCGCAGGGCGTTGTACAGCGCCCGCCGATCTTCCTCCCGACTGCCGGGCGGGTACTTCCCGAGCCGGAACGGCAGGCCGTGGACCTGCACGTAGCGGATGTTCGCCTCCAGCGCGTAGCTGCGGATCAAATACGCCCACGCCACCGTGCGGAACAGCCCGCAGCGCGGCAGCCAACCGGACCGGGAGCGGTGCGTATGCACGATCCAGCCGAAAGGCCAGAGTTCTTCCCCGTCGGGCTTGCCGTTCCGCAGACGCAGCTGGTTCCTGTCTTCCCGCAAAACCTGAAACCAGCTTTGCGGGCGGAAATGGAAGGCGGCGGGAAGATGCAGCCCGTACCGATAGTCCCACTCGATCTCACAGGCGGAAAACCCGTGCCCGATGCCGTCCGCCAGATCCATCAACAGGTCCTCAAAACCGTTGACGGCATCAAACTGTTCCCGAACCGCCGCCGCAATCCGGGCGGCCCGCGCATCGTTGGCGCGGCCCGGCAGGATCTCCCAGTCCAGCGTCAGCAGCGCCCGCTTGCGCTTGCCCATTTCCGCCGCGAGATGCTCGCAGCGGTCTTCCATATCCGCGAACAGCAAATGCTGTTCAAGGATGTCCCCTTGATCCGCAAGCTCCAGAATGCCCCGCAGCCGCTTCGGGGTCAGTCCGTGCGTCAGATTCATCTGCGGCTCCAACGCCAACATGCGCGGGCCTTCCCCCTGCGTCTGCAATCGCCGTATCTTTTTCATGAATGCCTCCAACGGCCCCAAAGCCGCCGCGTTGACTCAGCCCGTAAAGCCCGCAATCCCGTTTGACGGTTTACAGCCTTTATGGAACAGCTTTTTTCACCGTAAAAAATCTGCCGCACCTTGCCCCATCCCCATCTAACGGTACTCCCACCGGGCCGCCTCCCCACCAGCCGAAAGGCTTCGAGGGAAGAGGGGGACGCGAGCCCGCGCCGGCAGGTTTGGAAGGGGAAGCCTTCTTCAGAAGGGCCCCCTCCCCCCTCCCCATCTTTCATCCTCCCCATCATCGCCCCACTCCCTTTCCAGCGGCATCCGGATGTAGGCGTCGCCCATGCTGACGAATCCGGTGGATGCCAGACGCCAAGCATTTCGAGCGCATCCGGCCCATCGTCATGATCGGCCCGGGGAAAATGCCGCAACTGATCGATGAGCGCCTGCTGGGAGACATGAAGCCGGATCCGCCCCTGCGCCATGTGCGGCTGCAACGACTCGATGCGCAGCAGCTTGTCCGCGCTGTTGACGAGAGGCCGCACCGGCAGGGCAATCCCGCGCTCCGCCGCCCGCTGCACCAGCACATGGGCGAAAAACTCCTGAAACTGCACGGCTTCCACGCCCCAAAGCAACGGATGATGCACATCGTGCAGGGCAATCACATCCTCAATGATGCGATCGGGATGCCGCTTGCGGATACTCGCCTCCACCACGTCGAGCGTCATACTCCCGCGGAGGAAGCCGCCGACGAGGATCGCGGAAGGGTCACGCCCCGCGCCCTGTTTGCCGAGCGACGGGTCCACCGCTCCGAACAGCAGCCAATCCCGGCTCCGGTCCACCCAAAATGTGATGCACCCGTTGAACGGCGCCTCGTTTGCAGACAAGGGATCGTTCTGCTGCTCGGAATCGAAAGCCTCCCGATCCTCGGCACGGAGGCACATGAGCCGATACAGCGGGCGCGACGCGGGCCAGCTCACTTCGGCCCCGGCCTCCATCTTCACCCTGTGCTGACGGTAAAAACGCCGGGCCTCCGCCTCGCCGCGCGACGACAAAAGGCTTTCCCACTCATCCCAAAGATCCATCCGATCCGGCCAGCGCAGGATGGAACGGAACGTCCGGGCCTTCCACAAAGGCTTGCGGAGCGTGCGGGCCAGCACGGAATCGTAATGCAGCAGCGTACCGACATAGACCACGTCCATGCTCCCGTCCGCCGCACCGAGATTGAGTACCGTCTTCTGAAGCCACGACTGGAGCTTGTCGCGCTGTTCCGGCTTGTCCACGTTCCCCGTCGTTTTCAAGATCGTCAAGGACAATCAGATCCGGACGGTGCGGCCCGTGCCGCAACCCGCGCATACGCTTGCCCGCGCCGAGCGCCTGGATTTTGACGTTCCCCGGCGTGACCACCGTTCCCACGTTCCAAACGTGCCCCTTGCCAGCCCCGGGAAAATCCCGCTTCAACGCCTCGTTGAACTCCAGTTCGTCCTTGACCGCACCCAACAGCGACGCGGCCTGCTCCAGCGCGTCGGCTATGATCAAAATGTAGTGCTTGCGCCCGGTCAGCACGGCCCACAGCACGAAAAACAGCGAAACGAACGTGCTCTTGGCCTCCCCGCGCGGGGCCGCAATCGCCAGCCGCACGCCTTCGGGCGCATCCGCCATGCGGGGCAGTTCCGCATCCAGCCATTCGTGAAGCCGGGAATCCCCCCCGACGAGGCAATAATGCGGAAAATACGCCCGCCGGAAGAAGGTGAAGTCCTGCCGGGCCCGTTCCCGGCGTTCCTCCGGTGTCCCGGCAGAGGCGTCCGGAAGCTCGGGGGAGTTCCGGCGCTTTCCGCGCATGTCAGCGCCCCCCGGTACGGATCGCGTCCGCGATGCGATCCAGTTTTTCGTCCGCCCGCTCCAGCCCGCCGAGGATCTGCGCCGTGCGCTCCCGGCAGTCCTCGCGGGGCACGTAGCTCTTGTGCATCTCCTCGGCCAGCAGGCACTGGCGGGCCTTTAATTCGTCCACCCGCTGCTCCAGCCGGGTTCCCCAGTAGGCGAGAAAGCCGCAAACCATCCCGAGCAGGCCAAGCAGCAGGGTGTGCGCATCGAATTGCAGCGCGGCCTGCGTCATGGCCTGCCCTCCCGCCCTTTTTCCACGGCAAGCAGGGCTTCGGCCTGAGCGCGCAGGTTCCGGCAATAGCCGCCGTAATCCCGCGCGTGGGCCAAAAGATCCTCCGGGCTGACCATCACGGACGCTCCCGACCGTACCCCGGCGCCAGTGGCGGAGGCGCTTCCGGCAGGCGCGCCAATTCCGGCGGCAGGGGCAGAAGCTTCGGGGGCGGCGGGGGCAAGACCAAGGGCTTCGTTGTACAGGCGCACCCAGCCAGCAGGCAGGCCAGCGCAATGGCGGGAAGCATCTTCGGCAACACGGTCCATCCTCCTCGTGAACGCCTGCCGTTCGGCGGCAAGGCGGTTGCGGGTTTCGGAAAGTTCCCCGGCAATGGCGGCGGCCCGTTCGGTTTCCGCCTCCAGCCTCTGGCGGGCAAGGCGCTCCGCTTCCGCCGCCGCGACGGCCAGCGCCTCACGTTCGCTGGCGGACGCTTCGGCCTGTTCCGCAAGCAGAACACGGCCCCGCGTTTCCGCAATGCCGAACCCCCGGATGTACCCGGCGGCGCAGCACGCCGCACACAACAGCCCTACGGCGAGCACGTTCCTAGTCATGGCCCCCTCCGCATCCGACGCCGGGCCCCCACCCCGCCTTGCGATACCAATACTGCCTCTCAAGCAGGATCAGCCGTACATAGCGGCGGTTTTCACGGAGGCTGGAAGCGCTCCGCCCGGCATTCACCTTTTCCACCTGTCCGAACCAGCGCGCCGGATCACGGCCCTGCCGCTCCGCTTCCTTCCGGTCCCTGCCGACCCAGCCGATCCCGCCGTTATACGCGGACAACGTGAACGCCATACGCTGGCAGGCATCGGCTCCGTTCAGCCGATCCCACAGCCACTTGTCATAGGAAACCAGCGCCCGGAGCGCCCAGCCGGGATTGAACGGCGCGGGCCGGCCGGCCTCCCGTTCCAGTTCCGGGACGGCACGCGGCAGCCACTCCGCCGTGGAAGGCAGGAACTGCGCCAAGCCCTGCGCCCCCGCCGAGGACACCGTGCCGTTGCGCCACCAGCTTTCCGTGTGCACCTGCGCGGCGAACACCGCCACGGGAGCTTCCAACCCCCATACGGCGCGGGAAACCCGTATGAGTTCCGCCCGATGCCGTTCAGCCGCGCGCGGAATATCCGACGCCAGCCCCGGCTGCGGAAACGGCGCGGACAGCAGCGCCATCATCAAAACCATGCGAATCATCATGTGCGACCTCTCCATGCGGGAACCGCCCTTTCGCGGGCGTTTCCCCATCTCCCCCATGCTCACAGCCCCACGGACACGGCCACGACGAAAGCCGCGACCACGGCGGCGCGGCGCAGGCAGGCCATGACGAAAGGCCAGAGGTAGCCCTTGGCTATGGCGAAATCGGCGCACCGAAGCCGCACGGCTCCGGGGGCGCGCTTCCAGTCGTCGTCAAGATAGGAATCGGGAGTGGCGAAAGGGAACACGGCCACATCGAAGAACATGCCCAAGATAGCGGCAAGCATGACGAGGGCCAGCTTGTAGAGGACAACGGGCACTTGCGCCGGGCTGATCAGCAACAATGCGATCTGAAGCCCCAGCGCAACCAGCCCGAAGAAAAACAGCCGCCAACGGGGACGGAGAAGAAGCCTGAAGAATCCCATAAGACCTCCTGTGGTATGGCGCGGGACCGTCGTCGGCCCGCAAAACCTACCATGCCCGAAAGGAGGCCTCAGGAAAGATTGAAGGATGTCAGCACCTCGCGCTGGAGCGGGATATGCGGCGCGCGGCGGCGCAGGCCGCCATATCCGGCCTCACCGGGCCGGACTTCTTCAAAATGCGCCAGATCTGGCGATCGGAGAGCCCGTGCCGCACGGCGAGCACGGACACCAGCGCCCGTTCGGAAAGCCCTTCACGGGCCAATTCGTCACGTTCAAGGTTGATGTTCCTGTCCCGCGTGTCCACGAAAGCCTGACGGCAGGTGGGGATATACAGCGTCGTGCCTCCGTAGCGCCCGATCAGCTTGGTAGCCTGTTCGCGGCCGATGATCTGCACCAATTTTTCACGCTGTTCCTGCCCACGCAGCGTGATGCCGAGAGGAACGGAAAAACTTGTCCCGCCCTTGGCCCTGATGAGCTCGATCGCCGCCGGAAGGCCAATCAGTTCAACCAATTCATTCACGCCCTGCCCCCGTGTCCGGGCCTGCCCGGGAAACATCTCCGAAGACGCGCTGCGCCGCTCCCGATTCTTCGCCATGTGTTCCATATGAATCCCTATTAGGTAAAAGATGTACCTCTCCGCCTCGCGTGGAAAGGCATGGAAAACAATGCCCTGAGCGCGTATTGCCCGAAGGCTTGCGGCGCGGGGCAGACCGAATTGTTGACCGGATAGCTTGGTGAAGGTAAAGGAAAGAGGTTGTACACGACCGTTCGCAACGAGATCCTTACGTCAAAATCAGTTCTTTTACAATCATTTTTTGACGCAAAAACTTATTTATTGACTTAACAGCCAAAAACATTACAACATTTCTTTACGATCTCCGTTCACTTCAACCCGGAGCGCCTCCACGGCGCAGAGACGCCATGAGCAGCATCGCCGATCGACTCGTTTTTTTGCGCGGAAGCGCCACACAGGCCGAATTTGCCGATCGTGTCGGCATCAATGTGAATACGTTGCGCGGTTACGAAAAAGGGCGCGCCCTGCCCGGGTATGAAGTATTGGAATCCTTATGCTCAAAATTAAACGTTTCACCGAACTGGATTTTGACGGGACAGGGCAATGTCCTCCAAGAGGCTCCCTTTTCCGGCCTTAATGAAACGCCTCGGCCCCTTCCGCAGCCTGAGCTTGCCGAGCCGATGCCCTCGTGCGACGTGGATTTGATCATGATCCCGATGGTGGAGGCGCGCCTCTCCGCCGGGCACGGCAGCCTTGAGGTCGGCGGCGATTCGGAGCGCAGCTATGCTTTCCGGAGCGATTTCCTGCACCGCAAGGGCAATCCCCGGGAGATGGTACTCATGCGGGTTTCCGGCGACAGCATGGAACCCGAGATCATGGACAACGACATCGTGCTCATCGATCAGGGCAAGCGCGACGTCACCCCCGGACGCCTCTATGCCATCGGGTTCGATGAGGCCATCTACCTCAAGCGCATCGACATCCTCCCCGGCAAGGTCATCCTCAAAAGCACCAACGCCGCCTACCCGCCCGTCGAACTCGACACCCGGGGCGACTGCGAGGACGCCTTCCGCGTCATCGGCCGCGTCCTCTGGTGCGGCAGGGAGTACAAGTAAAATTGGGGAAGGGGAGGGGAAACTTTCTGGAGAAAGTTTCCCCTCCCCTTCCCCAAACCCCACCCCCTCCTCTTCAAAGACTTTCGTGTTTATCGAATCCCTGTTGGGCGATTTTTCCTGCGGGCGAAGAATGGAGGAGAAACCTTTTTCCTGCGGACAAAAAGAGAAACCGCCTAAACATCTTGTGTTCAGGCGGTTCTCTCATTTCTCCGTCCGCTGTCTGATACAATCTTTCTTTCAGCCCTGGCCGGAACGAACTCCCGCCGCGCTGCCTCCCCATCAGTCAAAAAATTTGGGGGGATGAGGGGGTCCCTTTCATTCTCCCAGCTTGCTTTCCTTGAACTCGTGCTGCGGCGCGCCGGGCGGCGGCGGGGCGTTCGGGGGAAGGGTGACGTCCTTCTGCCCGATCTTCACTTCAATGGTGGGCTCCTCAGGCGCATAGGGCGGCTTCTTCTGATCAACGTCCACGAACAGCTTGCAGCTCTGGCTCAAGCAGTCGTAGACGGCGAGGAGCTTGGGCACGAGGATGGACGCGCCGGGCTTCTCGACGAGCAGATAGTAATCGCGCATGTTGTTCTTGCCGATGATCGGCTTGACCCGGCAAAGCAGCAGCCACTCCTTGAGGCCGTCGTCGTTCCAGTCCGTCTGGGCAAGCAGCGTCACGGTCACGATATCCGCCCCCTGCCCGAGCATGAAGCCGTAAGGCTGCATCTCCACCGTATCCCCCGCCGTACGCGACAGGGCGAACGTCGGCGGCAGCAGCGCCGGATCGACCTTGAAACGGAACGCCGGAGAAAGACGCTGGAACAGATATTCCCCAAGCTGGGGCGGCAGTTCCGGGGTCGAAAACACGGGAGCGACATAGGCCCCGTGCTCGTCGATGACGCCGTGGGCCTTGAGCACCGGAGCCAGCCGTTTCGCCATCATGTTGAACTCATTTTCGACCGTGACGTGCACCTGTTTGCCGGAGCACCCGGCGGTAAGGCAGACGCACAGGCACAAACAGGTTGTGAAAAAAAGACGCAGAGATAAGGGGAAGCGAGCCGACATGGAATCTCCCGGTTCGTGGCTGTAAAGGTGGATGGACGTCTGCGTGATAGCCCCGCGGAGTGGGATTGTAAAGAGCGCGGGAACATGCGAGAATCATATTCCAGCGTGTTTTCCTCAATCCGGAACTGTTTGTTTGAATAAACACAACAAAGAGTGTCGGATAATGGGAAAACGCTCACAAAAGGACAAGTCCGTTGTTTCTTGAGGTCCGCCGTTTGAGGGAAGGCGGCCTCTTTCCGGCGCGGACCCTGCCTTCGCGCCGGGGCAGTCCGGCACTGCGTCTGATTTCTATCCACTATGGACAAGCACAGCGCTTACTTTTTAAGGAGGGGAGCATGGACAGTAGCGTAACGCCGACTTCGCCATCAGAGATGGCTATTCTCGTCGCCGGCCTGCTGATAATGCTGTTTGGGGTTTACAAAGTGTACCGCGAGCGGGGCCGTCCCGGTCTGCTGATCCTCTGGGGCGGCCTCGTGGACTTGGGGCTCGCGCTCATGGGGCTCGGCCTCGGGCCGTCCGGCGACGTGGGCAGCATCATGATCGTCATCTACCATGCCATCGCCCGCCTCGCGGCATGGATAGGGCTGTCCGGGCTCGTCGCCAACCCGTATTCCTGCGTCGCCAACGACATCCGCGGCGCGCTGCACCGCAACCCCGTGGGGGCCGTGCTGCTGGCGTTCGCGCTTGAGGCCTCGCTCGGCATCTCCCCGGCCATGACGCCGGAAGGCCAGCATCTGGTCCTGCACGCCATGGCCATGCACAGCATCGACGTCCCCCTCGGCGGCCCGGTCCTCGCCATCATCATGGCGCTGGGCTATACCGTGCTGCTGTGGCTTTCCGCCGAAGTCGTCCTGCAGGTGTGTTTTACCCGGCCCGACGAACCCATATGCACCGACGTCCCCCTCGGCGGGGGCGGCTTCGCCCGCGCGCTGTTCGATCAGGAAACAGAACTGCTCGGCGTGCCCAGCGGAAGCTGGTGCCCCATCGTCCCCAACCGCTGGAGCAAGACCCCGGCGGCGATCAGCCTGTACGTCCTGCTCGGGATGCTGGTGGTTCTGGGGCTTGGGCGTTTCTTCGTGCAGGATTTCGGCGCGTGGCTCATCGGCATCGATCCCCATACGCTGGTGGAGCTCGAAGGCCCGTGGCATGTGACCCCGCTCCTGCTCTATGTGGGCTCCTTCCTCGTCCTCTGCCCCCGCATCATCAGGCCCGCCTACCGGGCCAAGTATACGTTCGCGCTGTTCCTCGCCGCGTTCATCCTCATTTATGCAAGTGATCTGCCGCCCCTGTCCCGCCTGTTCTCGCTGATCATCTCGGGCATCGGCACGCTCGTGGCCTGCTATTCCACCAACTATATTGAAGAGGACGGGCGCAAGCACTGGTACTGGTTCTTCCTGCTCCTCACCTTCGGCGCGCTGCTCAACATCGTGACCACCGACAACATCGGCACGCTGGCCTCCCAGTGGGAAGTCATGACGTGGGCGTCCTTCGCGCTGGTGGCGTGGGAACGCACCTCCAAGGCGCGCGATGCGGCCATCAAGTATGTGGTGCTGTGCTGCAGCGCGGCCTACCTCATGATCGTGGGCTTCTTCATGATCGGCGGGAACCACACGCAGTATGGCGAAATCGTCGCCAACCTCTCCGTCCATTCCGACGACGTGCTGAAGTTCGCCCTTGTGTTCACCCTGCTCGGCTTCGCGGCCAAGGCCGGTCTCGTGCCCCTGCACAGCTGGCTGCCCGACGCCCACCCCGCCGCGCCGTCGTCCGTGTCCGCGCCGCTCTCCGGCGTGCTCACCAAGATGGGCGTGTTCGGCGTGGTGACGGTCTACTTCGGGCTCATCGGCTACAAGGAGCTCGCCTCGACCGGGACCTACGGCGGCCTCACCGCCCCCGGCCTGATGGTCACGTTCATGGGCCTGTGCACGATGGCCTACGGCGAATGGATGGCCCTCAGGCAGGAAGACCTCAAGCGTATGCTCGCCTACTCCACCATGGGGCAGGTCGGCGAAATCTTCACCGTCCTCGGCCTCGGCACGTGGCTGGCGGCGGCGGGCGCGCTGTCCCATGTCCTGAACCACGCGATCATGAAGGACTTGCTCTTCCTCTGCGCGGGCGGCCTCATCTTCCGCGTCGGCAGCCGCAAGCTTTCCGATCTCGCGGGCCTCGTCCACGAAATGCCGTGGGCCGTGGGCTGTATGAGCATCGGCATCGTGTCCATCATGGGCCTGCCGCCGTTCAACGGCTTCGTGAGCAAATACCTCATGATCGTGGCCTGCATGGACGCCGGGCAGCCGCTCATCGCGGCGGCGCTCATCGCGGCGAGCCTCGTGGGGGCGATATACTACATGCGCATCCTGCGCACGATTCTGCTTGACCCCGCCCCGGCGGGGCGCCGCCGCGTGCAGGGCGTCACCACGACCATGCGCATCCCCATGATCATCCTCGCGGGCCTGTGCGTGATCCTCGGCGTGGCCCCGCAGACGGGCCTGTCGCTCGTCACCCCGGTCATCAACGAGCTTATGCCGCACCTCGGCACCGGCGCGGGCCATATGCTGGCAACCCTGCCGTCGCTCGACGTGGGCTGGCCCGTGTATGTGATCCTGCCCATGATCGGCGCCGTCGTGCCGATCTGGTTCCGCAAGGACCGCGTGAAGGCCGGATGGGGCGCCTCCGCCATCCTGTTCCTGACCACCCTGCACGTGCTCGCGTTCGGGCAGGATCTGGACACGCTGTCCTTCATCATGGCCCTGTTCATCCCCGCCATCGGCACGGTGAACCTCGTGTACGCCGTGGGCTACATGGAGCACAGCCATACGCAGTGGCGCTTCTACGCCTTCTTCCTGCTCATGACGGGCGGACTGCTCGGCGTGGCGGCAAGTTCGGATCTGTTCAGCTTCTTCACCTTCTGGGAAATCATGAGCTCGTGGGCCCTGTATTTCGCCATCGCGCATGAGGGCACGCCCGAAGCGCTGCGGGAAGGCTTCAAGTACTTCCTGTTCAACGTGGCGGGCGCGGGCTTCCTGTTCCTCGGCATCGGGCTCATCGTGGCCTACACCGGCACCGGCGAGTTCGCGGGCGTGGCCAAGGGCTTCGCCTCCCTTTCTCCCGCCGTGGGCACCTCCATCATGCTCCTGATGGCCGTCGGCTTCTGTATGAAGGCCGCGCAGGTTTCCCTGCGCATCGACTGGCAGATGCACCCGGCGCTGGCCCCCACGCCCGTGTCCGGCTACATCTCCTCCGTGCTGCTGAAGATCGCTGTCTTCGGCCTCGTGAAGCTGTTCCTCGTCTTCGGGAGCGTGTACGCGCAGTCCCCGGACACGGCGGGGCTCTTCTCGCAGCAGGCCGTCATGTACGCCACGGCATGGATCGGCGCGTTCACGCTGCTGTACAGCGCCGTGCAGGCCATGCTCCAGAACAGCCTCAAGCTGGTGTTCATCTGGTCTACGGTGAGCCAGATCGGGTACATGGTGCTCGGCGTCGCCGTGGGCACGAGCCTCGGCATGGCGGGCGGCCTCCTGCACATGGCGAACCACGTGTTCTTCAAGGATCTGCTCTTCCTCATGGTCGGCGCGGTCATGCTGCGCACCCACGCGGATACGATCTCCGAGCTGGGCGGCGTGGGCCGCAAGATGCCCGTGACCATGTTCTGCTTCTTCATCGGGTCGCTGGCCGCCGTGGGCGTGCCGCCGACCAACGGCTTCACCTCCAAGTGGATCATCTATCAGGCGCTCATGGCGGAAGGCGAACCGCTCCTCGCGCTGATCTCGCTCATCGGCAGCGTGATCACGCTGGCGTACCTCGCCCGCTTCATGCACGCCGTCTTCCTCGGACAGCCGGGGCGCAACCTCGACCATATCGAAGAGGCCCCGTGGGTCATGCGCGCGCCCATGCTGCTCATGGCCTTCATGGTGATCCTGACCGGCGTGTTCCCCGGCCTGATGCTCGCGCCCCTCAATGCGGCGCTGGCGGAATACGGAATGCCGTCGCTTGACGTGGCCTTCTACGGCCTCGCCACCGGCCCCGGCGCGTGGGACGCCACGGCGGTCGCCGTGCTGATGCTCGTGGCCTTCGGCGGCTGCTGGCTGGCCCTGCGCTTCCTGCTCTCCCGCGTGAAGATCCGCGTCGCGCCCCCGCACGCCTGCGGCCACGACGCCTCCCGGGAAGCCTCGCGCATCCCGCCCGAAGCCATCTACCCGGCGCTGGTCAACCTGTGCACGGGCAACAAGCCCGGCAGCGCCACATGCCCCCTGCCGGAGCTGGCCCTGTCTCTCTGCCGGGCCCTGCGGCAGTCCCTCGGCCGGAACGGCCGCATCAACAAGGAGCGTCCGTCATGCTAGACCTGCTTGTGGGCATTCTCCACCTTGTCGTCTTCCCCGGCGGCCTGTTCGCGCTGGCGCTGGGCCTGTTCCTCAAAGGGTGCGACCGCCGCGTCGAAGCCCGGCTCCAGCGCCGGGTGGGGCCGCCGCTGATCCAGCCCTTCCTCGATCTCGTCAAGCTGAGCACCAAGGAGGTCATCATCCCGACCTCCGCCGTGCGCGGGGCGTTCCTCGCGGCCCCCGTGGTCGCGCTCGGCGGCATCGCCATGTGCGCGGCGTTGCTGCCCGTGCCCGGCGTGACCGACGGCCTGCCCAAGATGGGCGACCTGCTGGTCATCTTCTACCTGTTCCCCATCCCGGCGATGGCGATCATGCTGGCGGGCTCCTCGTCCGGCTCGCCTTACGGCGGCATCGGTTTCTCCCGCGAGATGATCATGATGCTTGCCTATGAGGTTCCGCTGCTTATGATCATGCTGACGGTCGCCATGAAAGTGGGCGGCGGCAGCGGGGCCGAGTTCTCCCTGACCAAGATCATGGACTATCAGGCCGAACACGGCTCGTTCGGGCTCACCCCGGTCATGTGGCCCGCGTTCCTCGCGTGGCTCATGTTCCTCCCCGCCACGCTCGGCGTGCCGCCCTTCGACCAGCCGGAGGCGGAAACCGAAATCCTCGAAGGCCCGCTCCTCGAATATTCGGGCGTGCTGCTGGCCTTCTTCCACATGGCCTCGGCCCTCAAGATGGTCGTGGCGCTGGCGCTCGGGGTGGTGCTGTTCTTCCCCGGCACGATTTCGGACATCCCCGCAGTCAATCTGGTCTGGTTCGTCGTCAAGTGCGCGCTGTTCATGCTGTTCACCCTGACCGTGGTGAAGTCCGCCACGGGGCGTCTGCGCATCGAACAGGCTCTGTCCTTTTTCCTCAAGTATCCCGCCGGGCTGGCCCTTTTGAGCCTTATCCTGGTGTGGATTGGCTGCTGACGGGAGGCCGGTCATGAACCTCATCAAGAAACTTTCCACCCGCTCGCCGTGGCTGTTCCGCATCAACGCGGGCTCCTGCAACGGGTGCGACGTGGAACTGGCCACCACGGCCTGCATCTCCCGTTACGACGTGGAGCGCCTCGGCTGCAAATACTGCGGGAGCCCCCGCCACGCGGACATCGTGCTCATCACCGGGCCGCTCACGGCGCGGGTCAAGGACAAGGTCCTGCGCGTCTGGAACGAAATCCCCGAGCCCAAGGTGACCGTGGCCGTGGGCATCTGCCCCATCAGCGGCGGCGTGTTCCGCGAAGGCTACTCCATCGAGGGCCCCGTGGATCGCTACCTGCCCATCGACGTCAACGTGCCCGGCTGTCCGCCGCGCCCGCAGGCGATCATGGAAGGCGTGCTCGAAGCCGTCGCCATCTGGCGGGAAAGGATGGAGGGCTGATATGGAATTCCTCAAAATCCTTTGGGACAACCTCAAGAAGGGCCCGGTGACCGACGCCTTCCCCTTCGGAGAAACGTATACCCCGGACCGCCTGCGCGGGCGGGTCGAAATCGACCCGGCGCTGTGCGTGGGCTGCGGCACGTGCGTCCACGTCTGCGCCGCCGGAGCCATCAACATCTCGAAATTCGAGGACGGCAGCGGCTTCGAGATCACGGTGTGGCGCAACTCCTGCTGCCTGTGCGCCCAGTGCCGCCACTACTGCCCGACCAAGGCCGTCACCCTCACCAACGACTGGCACAGCGCCCACCGGGCCACGGAAAAATATACCCAGATCACCCGCGCCAAGGTCAAATACGACTACTGTGCCGTATGCGGGGCCAAAATGCGCGTTCTGCCGCAGGAAGTGCTCAACCGCATCTACGCCAAGCATTCCGAAGTCGACGTGGACGTGATCTCGCACCTCTGCCCGAACTGCCGCCGCATCGACGTGGCGGTCGAGGAAGACCGCGCCTGTCATATCGACCAGCTCGAAAAGATGGCGGCCCGCGAGGAAGTCTGTCTCGTTCCGCCGAGAAAGGCCGAAAAGGCCTCGGCGGACAAGGAAAGCGCAAAGGAAGCTCCCGCTCAGGCGGCCTCTGCCCCGAAAACAGCCGCACCCTCGCGGGAAGCTACGGCACAGCCCAAGTCCGACCCTGCGGCTTCCAAGGCGGCGCCGAGCGCCCAGACGCCTCCGGCTGAACAGGCCGCTTCCGCAGCAGCCGAAACGCGGCCCGATACGCCTTCCGGCACGGAAAGCGCCGCTGAAAAACCGTCTCCGGCGGCGGGCAACACCGCCGACTGAGCCGACGTACCGCTATGACGCAAGGAGAAACTTGCATGAATACGACATGGTCAAGCCGTTCCATCAATCCCGAGCTCGTCAAGGGGCTGGTGGATCTGGCTTCCGAAGAACGGCATAACTGGGACAGCTGGGGCAACGGCTTCGAGTGGGTGACGCTCATGAATGCCGGCCAGCTCCCCGCCGCTGCCGCCCTGCTTGCCAAACACGAGGCGCGCCTGTGCACGGTCACCGCGCTGAACAAGCAGCTCGCCGAGCCCGTCACCACGCTGGCCTATCACTTCGACGTGCACGGCTACACGGTGACGGTAACGGTCCCGCTGGACCCCGCCGAGAACAGCGTGCCCACCATCACCCCGTGGTTCCGCAATGCCGACTGGAACGAACGCGAATTCGCGGAGCTGTTCGACGTGCACGTCGACGGCAACACCAACCCCAAGCGCCTCTTCCTCGATCCGGAAATCGACGAGGGCATCCTCAACGAGGTCATCCCGCTGACCATCATGATGAACGGGGCCTGCACCAAGGATATGTGGGAGCGCATCATGGAAGTGAACGCCGAGCCCGGCGAGGAAGTGGAAAAGGGGGTACACGAATGAGCCAGACCAGCAGTTTTTCCCTGCCCATCGGCCCGGTGCACGTCGCCCTTGAGGAGCCGGTCTACTTCCATCTCGACGTCGACGGCGAAACGGTCCGCAAGGTGGAGATCACCTCCGGGCACGTCCATCGCGGCATGGAAGGCATGGCGACGCAGCGCAACTTCTTCAAGAACACGACGTTGACCGAACGCGTCTGCTCGCTCTGCTCCAACAGCCACTCGCTGACCTACTGCATGGCGGTCGAAAACGTGCTCGGCATGACCCCGCCGCCCCGCGCCCAGTACCTGCGCGTGCTGGCGGAGGAAACCAAGCGCGTGGCCTCGCACCTGTTCAACATCGCCATTTTCGCGCACAACGTGGGCTTCAAGTCCCTGTTCCTGCACATCATGGAAGTGCGCGAGAACATGCAGGACGTGAAGGAGACCATCTACGGCAACCGCATGAACCTTTCCGCGAACTGTATCGGCGGCGTGAAGTTCGACATGGACGACAGCCTGACCATGTACATGCTGGAACGGCTCGACACCGTCGAAGAAGCGGTCAAGCGCGTGGAAAAGGTGTTCCGTACCGATCCCCTGATCGCCAAGCGTTCGCGCGGCGTGGGCGTCCTGTCCCGCGAGGATGCGTGGGCGCTCGGCGTGGTCGGCCCCGTGGCGCGTGGCTCGGGCCTCGACATCGACGTGCGCAAGAACACGCCCTATCTCGTCTATCCCGATCTCTACTTTGACATCGTCAAAGAACAGGACGGCGACGTCTGGTCACGCGCGATGGTGCGCGTGCGCGAGGTGTTCGAGTCCATCCGCCTGCTCCGCCAGTGCCTCGACAAGCTCCCCGACGGCCCGTTGGCCGTGCACATGGAGCGCATCCCGGAAAGCGAATCCGTCGCCCGCTCGGAGGCCCCGCGCGGCGAGCTTATCTATTACCTGCAGACCAACGGGACCGACACCCCCGCCCGCCTCAAGTGGCGCGTGCCGTCCTACATGAATTGGGAGGCCCTCACCGTCATGATGAAGGACTGCCAGCTCGCCGACATCCCCGTCATCGTCAACAGCATCGACCCCTGCGTCAGCTGCACGGAGCGGTAGGGGGGTGAAATGAAGATTGGGGAGGGGGAGGAGAACCCTTCTGGAGAAGGGCCTCTCCTCCCCCTCCCTCCCCTCCTCTCCCAAGACTTTTGTAAGGGTCGACGGAGGGCGGGGTATTGAGAGAAAATTCATCTTTGGCGCACGTCCCCCGGAGCGGCGTCGAAAGAAAAACGGTTTTGATGCAAAGGGGCTCCTGACGAGCCGCCTCCCCACCAGTCAAAGTTTTTGCGGGGGGGGGCCGGGGGGAGGGAGCGTGTGGGTGTCCCCCACTTTTGAAAAAAGCTCCCTCCCCCGGTCTTCCCTCCCCAGCGAGGGAACCCGTGCACGAAGCATCCATCGTCGCAGGCATGATGCATATCCTCGAAGACGAGGCCAGACGCCACAACGTGAGCAGGATCACGCGGGTGCGGCTTTCGGTGGGGCTGTTCACGGCGGTGGAGCCCAAAACGCTGGAAGCGTGCTTCGAGCTGTACGCGGAAGGCACAGTGGCGGAAGGGGCCGAACTGGACATCACGACCGTCCCCGCCGAAGGGCGCTGCCTTGAGTGCGGGCACGGATTTCCCATGACCTCGCCGCGCTGCCGCTGCCCGGAATGCGGAAGCCTGCGGCTGGAAGGCAAGGGCGGCCGGGACTTCCTCATCACCGGCATCGACGCCTGCTGACACCCCAGATTGACTGCGAAAGTTCGTAAGGAATATGCCATGAGCCGTTACATGATCGAATCGGTCCCGGAAAAGTGCAAGGCGTGCCGCCGCTGCGAAATCGCCTGTATCGCCGCCCACCACGGCCTGACCTTTAAAGAGGCCCTGAAAAAGCGCGACGAACTCGTCGCCCGCGTCCATGTCGTCAAGAGCGGCTCGGTGAAGTCGCCCATCTCCTGCCGCCAGTGCGAGAACGCCCCCTGCGCCCGCATCTGCCCCACCGGGGCGCTCCAGCAAGACGACGGCATCGTGACCATGAACGCCCAGATCTGTTCGGGCTGCCAGCTCTGTATCATGGCCTGCCCCTACGGCGCGATCTCGCTGGAATCCATCGGCCTGCCCTCCGCCACGTCGGAAACTATGGCCCAAAAGAGTATGCGCTCCGTGGCCGTGCGCTGCGACCTGTGCAAGGACTGGATGAAGCGCGAGGGCAAATCCGTGCCCGCCTGCGTCGAAGCCTGCCCCGTCCACGCCCGAAGCGTGGTGCAGATAGGCTGATCCCAGCGCAATCATTGATGGTGTAAGCGTGCCGGGGCGGGGCTCCGGCACGCTTTTATTCACCGGGCATTTATGGTACAGGGCACGGATTATGAGCGAATCCATCGGCATTATTGCAGGAAGCGGACAATTCCCGCGCCTCGTGGCGGAAGACGCCAAGGCGGCGGGTTATGGCGTTGTGGTCTGCGCCTTCCACGGCTTCACCGATCCCGGCCTTGAAGCGCTGGCCGACGCGTACACGACCGTCTATCTGGGCCAGTTCGACAAGGTGATCGACTACTTCCGCAAGCACGGCGTCCGCAGGCTGTGCATGGCCGGAGCGATCAACAAGCCGCGCGCGCTGGACTTGCGCCCGGACTTCCGGGCGGCGCGCATCCTCTTCTCCCTCAGGGGCAAAGGCGACGACGCGCTGCTCCGGGCCATCATGGCGGATCTGGAAAAGGAAGGCTTCACGCTCATCCAGGCGGCGGAACTCTCCACCTCCCTGCTCTGCCCCGAAGGCGTCCTGACCCGGCGCGGCCCCTCAGCCGAGGAGATTGCGGAAATCGACTACGGCTGGCCCATCGCCGAAGCGCTCGGCCGGTTTGACATCGGCCAATGCATCGTGGTCAAACAGGGCATGGTGGTGGCCGTGGAATGCCTCGAAGGCACGGACGCCGCCCTGCGGCGCGGCGGCGAACTGCGCGGCGAAGGTTGCGTGGCGATCAAACGCTTCAAGCCCAAACAGGACGAACGCGTGGACTTGCCGTCCATCGGGCTGCAGACCGTGCGCCTCCTCATCGAACAACACTACCGCTGTCTTGCCGTGGACGCGGGCAAAACGCTCTTTTTCGACAGGGCCGAAGCGCTGGCCCTTGCCGACAAGCATAACTTCTGCATCGTCGCGCTGACCGAAGACTCGTTCGGGAAGCTGCGCCTTCAGGCGAAAGCCGACTAGACACACGAAACCCGAGAGGAAACCAAGTATGGGCAAGGCCGACCGTTATCAGAAACTGTACCCCGTCACATGGGATCAACTCCACCGCGACGCTAAAGCGCTGGCATGGCGCCTTCTGGAACAGGGACCGTTCAAGGGTATCATCGGCGTCGCGCGCGGCGGGCTTGTCCCGGCCGCCATCGTGGCCCGTGAGCTCAACATCCGTCTGGTCGACACCCTGTGCATCTGTACCTATCAGGGCCGCGAACAGACCGGCGGCGAAGAAGTCCTCAAGGCCATCGAAGGCGACGGCGACGGCTGGCTCGTCGTCGACGACCTCGTGGACACCGGCAACACCGCCACCATCATCCGCAACATGCTCCCCAAGGCCCATTTCGCCACCCTGTACTCCAAGCCCGCCGGAAAGCCCCTCGTGGATACCTTCATCACCGAAGTCAGCCAAGATACGTGGATTCTTTTCCCGTGGGACTCCGAAGTGCAGTATACCGCCCCGCTGGTGGAACAGAACTAGGCGTTAAGACGGGAAGCCCCCGGCAGACGGCATTATAAAAAAAGAAAACCGGGACAGCCTCGCGCAACAGGCTGCCCCGGTTTTCCGCATAGGAGAGAAGGAAGGATGGCCGTCGGCTTCGTTGCTGTCGGACACCGAAAGCCTTCGGGAAATGTCTCCGGATCGGCAGCCCGTGACTGCCGCCAATCCGGGGCTCCGCCCTTCCCGCCGGGTGGCCGGAAGGGCGAAGCGGTTTGGGAGGGAAGGATGCCAAAAGGCAATCCGTGCGGAGGAGCTTCAGCCGCGCGGCGCGAAACGCATCCTTGGTTTCCCCTCCCGGTTCAGCAAAGCCTGTTCTTAGAAAGCGTACCGCATGTTGACGGAAGCCTTGTAGGCGTTGCGGTTGGTGTTGTCGAGGACGTTGCCCCAAACGCCGTCGTTGAGGCTCAGGTGGATGTACCCGAGTTCCACGGCGAGGGTCAGATCCTTGTAGATCTGGTAGTCGGTGTCGAAGGTAGCTTCCCACGCGCCGTCCTTGGTGGTCAGGTAGGTGGAGCCCACCATGCTGCCGGTGGCATCAGGATAGCTGGCATGGAAGGTGGTCATACCGGCGTTCGCGGGCATGTTCTTGTTGTTGGTACCCCGATAGTAGCCGACCTGAATGGCGTGAGTCAGGTTTTCCATGAAGGAGATGTCCTTCATGCGGAGCGCGACGCCCCACGTGCCCACGGGGCTGGTGCCGAGGATGGTATCGCTGGAAATGCCGTAACCGCCGTCAAAGCCGAAGGAAGAACCGGACCAGCCGGCGTCCACGGTGGGCATACGTTCGGAGCCGTCATACGGATTGGAGTTGTCACCGGAGCCGTACCACAGGAGCAGGCCGGGAACGCCGAAATCAAGCTTGTATTCCGCGATGGCGGAAGCCAGCCAGCCGCTGCGCTTCAGGTCGATGGTCTTGCTGGTCGCGCCGTCGTATCCGCTGAGCGAACGGACCGTGCCCATATCCACGGAGCCGTAGTTGAAGTCACCGGCGAGGCGGAAGGGGCTGAACGTGGTCATTTCACCCGTGATGCCAACCCACCATGCGTTGCCTTCGCTGCGGTTGCCTTCAAGCGTGGTCAGATCGCTGCCGCTGGGGAGCACGGGGAGCATCCCGGCGCGCATGTCATCGATGTCACCCTTGGCGTCGCCACCAAGGCTGCGGCTGCCCACGAAACCATACATGCCCCAAGGCGTGATCTTCACACCGTCAAAGGTCAACGGCAAGGTCAGGCCAACGAAATCCATGGCGTTGTTCTGATCGTCATGCCACTTGCCATAACCATTGGTGTTGTCGTTTTCAGCGCGCAGCCAGAAGAGGTTCGCGCCGACGTTTTCGGTGAAGTTGCCGCCGATGGTGATGCCCGCGCCGTCGCCGTCGAGCACGGCGGAACCGGCCACGAAGCCAGGCATCACGAAGGGCTGCAAGCCCATGCGGACCAGCACGTCGGTTTCGGGGATGGCCCAGTCGATGTAGGAGTAGCGCACTTCAACGGTCCTGCCGTCCGTGCCGAGGGAAGCGCCGTCCTTGGCATGGCCCCAATGCGTGTCGCCGATTTCAAAATAAACGACGCCCTTCAAGCTTTCAGACGCGATCACGTCGATCTGGGTGCGCAGACGCTGCGCCGCGCCGAAGCGGTCGCTGCTGTTGTGCTTGTCGAACGAATCGTTCGTATACTCAAAACTGAAGTCCCACATGCCCTTAGCCTTGATGTCGGCTGCATTGGCGGCGGAGAATGCGGAGCAGATAAGCCCGGCCGCAAGCAGAAGCGTGGTGAGTCTCTTCATGACGAAAATCTCCTTTCTTCATGGTGAAGGTTGGGGTATTTCCGACCTCTTCCTCTCAGAGCCGGAAACACCAAAAGCTTCAGGATCCGAGGTGAAGCTTTCAAGGGCATTTTCTCTCACCGAAATAAATATTCAATTATTTGTACGATCTTTATAACAAGCCTCTAACGAAGGCTCTCTCGGCCCCGCTTGCAAAAAGAAAAAAGAGGGGCTCCGCGACACGCCCCCTTCCCGCTTTTCCTTGCCCCCCAAGGCAAAACCGAAAGGCCCTTTCCACCGGGACCACCCCCTCTCATATTAGACCTATCCCTTGCCTGGAGATGACGGTTCCACTCCGGCGGATGCAGAAGCGCATCCCTAAGCCCGCCTCCCCGCACGATGCCGGAACAGGGCCAGCCCGAGGAACAGGTTCAAAAGCAGGCTCACACCAAGCACCGCCCGGAACAGGACCGGCAAGGCCCACAGCGATTCGCTGAATCCGGACGGGGCGACCTCGCGTTCCACCGTACCTCCATCGGAAAGCGTGATTGTCATGGGATGGGAAACCTTATGCCCCATGTTGTCCGCAACCACGATGGTCCACGTGCCGGGCTTGTCCGGAAGGAACGCGAATCTTCCCTGAGCGTCCGTACGCCCGTTCTGAAATTCCACATCCGCGCTGTACGGGCCGTACAGCTTCGCTTCGGCATACGCCGCCACGTCGCCCGTGGAATACGAGAACGCCACCACACGGGCATCTCCGGACGCCAGCTCCTTCGCCAGCAGCGCGTGAGCCTGCGCGTCCGCGGAAAACCAGCCCAGAACCAACAGGGCGGCCAACACTACACGTCTCAACATATCTTCTCCTTGGAAAGGGAACACCGGAAACGGAGCCTCCGGGCACTCCACTTTCATCTCACACTCAATCCGCATCGGGCTTTCCCCATCCAGCCGGGACACCCGCGCACCCTTCCCACGAACAATGCCGCCGGGCCGCGCCCCGACACAACAGAAACGCTCTTTCCTAGCGCCCCGCCGGGAGACGTATTCCCAACGGAAAATTTCCATGCCGCCCCACCCTCCATCGGCCCTTATGGAAATTTTTGGAGGGGGAAAGGAGGGGTTTGGGGAGGGGCGAGGGAACCGTGGGGGTGCTCCCCCTTCTTCAGAAAGGTTCCCTCATCCCTCCCCAGCCTTTCTTTTCCCTGCTCCCTACTTCATCACCGGGAAAACATAGGTAGCGCGCATGTTGCGCTTGTCGGCGCTGCCGTCGGTGAGCTTTTCGGTAACTTCGGTACGCAGCATCCACAGGCCGGGCTTGGTCACCTTGAACGACGCCATGCCGTCCGCGCCGGTTTCAGCCTTGGCCATGTAGGCATCCTGCTCGGCGCTGTACCCGTCGTAGGTCAGGCCAAGCGGGGCCTTTACCGGCTTGCCGTTCAGCAGCACTTCCGCCTTGATGTCGTCACCGGCCTTGATGTCGGCGGGATTCGTCAACAGCACGATCTCAAGATCGTGCCCCAAAACCTTCTTGTACAATCCGTCATTCGCGGCGGGATTGAGCATGGTCTTGGCGAACTTCTCATACTTGCCGACCTTGAGGACCTTCTTGCCCTTGGCTTCGAGATCCTTGCGGCCGCCCTCCAGCACGCCTTCGGTCGTGTCGCTCCAGGTCTGCGGCAGACGATGCCCGACGATCATGGCGGGGCCGTCCGCAGGGAGGGCCGCCTTGCCCACAAGCGCCTTCGCCTTGGCGTCTTCGGCAAGCTTCACGGGCTCCTTGGCGTTGCCCTGAATGAGTTCGACCACCACGGTCTCCACCGGCTCGGCCTCTTCGCTGATCATGAATACGTGCGCCGCCTGCGCCTGCACGCCTACGCTTTCGCCCTTGGCGGCCTGCGTTTTGTCGGGTTTGACGATGAATTCATGCGCGGAGGCAAGAGTGGCGGTCCCAACGAGGCAGAGTGAACACATCCCAGCAAGCAACACTTTGAAAAGCATGGCGAACTCCTTGTTTTGAATAACACGGCACAATATTGTGTTATCTTTTTTAAAAATGTATTACCCGGAAAAATGACTTTCCGTCAATTCAATTTTTATTTTATTTCCGCATGTTATAATCATTTACCCAACAATTCCGACACCGTTCGTACTTTTTTTTAAAAAATAACACGCATACTCGGCGACACACACCCGTGCCCTGAAAAACAGGCTCCTCCTTCCAAAAGCCATCATCGGCGCGGGGTTGCAAAATGACAAAAAGGCAACTGCTTGCCTTTGTTCAGCTATCCGCGTAGATTATCTCCTTTCGCGCCAACCGGCCCGGTTGGGGTGCGCCCCTCGGCTTCAACGCAGTCCAGACAAAAGGGAAGCATATGAACCTCACACAGAAAATCATCGGCAGTCACCTTGTTTCCGGCACCATGACGCCCGGAAGCGAAATCGGTCTGCGCATCGACCAGACCCTGACCCAAGACGCCACCGGGACCATGGCGTGGCTCCAGTTCGAAGCCTTGGGCATCCCCCGGGTCAAGACCGATATTTCCCTGAGCTACGTGGACCACAACACGCTCCAGATGAACTTCCGCAACCCTGACGACCACCGCTTCCTGCGCACCGTGGCGGCCAAATTCGGCGGCGTGTACTCCGGGCCCGGCACCGGCATCTGCCACCAGCTCCACCTCGAAAACTTCGCCAAGCCCGGCGCGACCCTCGTGGGCTCCGACAGCCACACCCCCACCGCGGGCGGCATCTGCTCGCTCGCCATGGGCGCGGGCGGGCTTTCCGTCGCGCTGGCGATGGCGGGCGAGCCCTACTATATCCCCATGCCCAAGGTCGTGCGCGTCTTCCTGACCGGGGCGCTCACCGGATGGGCCTCCGCCAAGGACGTCATCCTCGAACTGCTCCGCCGCCGCACCGTCAAGGGCGGCGTGGGCCGCGTGTTCGAGTACGCCGGGCCCGGCGTCGCCACCCTCTCCGTGCCGGAACGCGCCACCATCGCCAACATGGGCGCGGAACTCGGCGCCACGGGCACCCTCTTCCCCTCCGACGGCGTGACCCGCGCCTTCCTCAAGGCCATGGGCCGCGAAGCCGACTGGCGGGAACTCGGCCCTGACGCCGATGCCGCGTATGATGAAGAGGAAGCCATCGATCTTTCCGCGCTGGTCCCGCTGGCCGCGCAGCCGCACATGCCCGACCGCGTGGTGTCCGTGGCCGAACTCGACGGCCTGCCCGTCGAGCAGGTCTGCATCGGTTCCTGTACGAACTCCTCCTACGCGGACCTCAAGCTGGTCGCGCAGATCCTCGACGGGCACCGCATCAATCCCGGCACCGACGCCATGATTTCCCCCGGCTCCAAGCAGGTGCTCACCATGCTGGCGCAGGAAGGGCTCCTTGAGCCGCTCATCGGCTCCGGCGCGCGCCTGCTCGAATGTTCCTGCGGCCCGTGCATCGGTTCCGGCGGCGCACCCGTCACCTCCGGCGTAAGCGCCCGTACCTTCAACCGCAACTTCGAGGGGCGCAGCGGCACCAAGGACGCCAAGGTCTATCTGGTCAGCCCTCTGACCGCCGCCCAAGCCGCCCTGAACGGCAAGTTCACCGATCCCGCCACATGGGGGACCCCGCCCGCCAAGCCGGAACTGCCCGCCGATCCGCCGTCCATCCGGCACCTGTTCGTGTTCCCGCCGGAAAACGGTGACGGCGTCGAAGTCCTGCGCGGCCCGAACATCGTGGCGCTGGAGAAATTCCCCCGCCTCGACGCGTCCGGAGACGTGCTCGAAGCCAACGTCGTGATCCGCCTCGGCGACAACATCACCACCGACCACATCATGCCCGCGGGCGCGGAAATCCTCGCCCTGCGCTCCAATATCCCGGCCATTTCCGAGCACGTGTTCGTGCGCGTGGACCCCGATTTCGTGAAGCGCGCCCGCGCCGTCTCCGAAGCGGGAGGCAACGGCGTCATCGTGGCTGGCGAAAACTATGGTCAGGGCTCCAGCCGCGAACACGCGGCGCTGGCCCCGCGCCATCTCGGCATCAGAGCCGTCATCGCCCTGTCGATGGCCCGCATCCACCGCGCCAATCTCGTGAATTTCGGCATTCTGCCTCTGGTCTTCGTGAACAGGGAAGATTATGCTAAGGTTGCTCAAGGTGCGGATATCCGCATCCCGCTCACGGAAATCACGCCCGGCGGCGTGACGAACATTGAGATTGCGGGCGTGGGCGTTCTTCCTGTAAGGAATGATCTCTCGGCGGCCGAACTGGACATCATCCGGTCCGGCGGCCTGTTGAACGCCGTAAAAGAAAAAATGTAAGCCGGATCCCGGGAAGCCGTGCGGGGCGCCGTACGGCTTTCCGGGGCCCGTAACCTTTGAACTGGAGCTGTCATGCTGGATCTCATTCGAGCCAACGCCCAATCGTGGGGCGTCAAAATCGCCTTTGGCATCATCATTCTGGTCTTCGTCTTCTGGGGCGTCGGCGGCCTGACGGGCGGCCCTTCCACGGTCATCCTCACCGTGAACGGGGAACCCATCACCATTCAGGAGTTCCAGCGGAAATACGAACAGCTTGAGCAGCAGGTGCGCGCCCAGTATCCCGATCTCGATGCGGCCGGCCTCAAGGCGATGCAGCTCAAGCAGCAGCTCATCCAGAACCTCATTCTCGAAAACCTCATCATGCAGGAAGCCAAGCGCGTCGGCATCGTCGTGACGCCCGTGGAGCTGCGCAAGCTCATCGAAAGCTTCCCCGCCTTCCACAACGCCGAAGGCAAGTTCGATCCCGACGCCTATGTCCGCGTGATCAAGGCCCAGCGCAACACCCCCGGCAACTTCGAAGCCGAGCTCCGCAACAACATGCTGATGAACAAGCTCCGCGCGGACGTCACCGCCGGGGCTTTCGTTCCCGAAGCCGAAGTGCGCGATCTCTTCCGCTATGAAGGCGAACGCCGCATTCTGGAGTATGTTTTCTACCCGCTGGAAGACTATACCTCCAAGGTTACCGTCGACGACGCGCAGATCAAGGACTATTACGAAGCCAATCAGGCATCCTTCACCGTGCCCCCGCAGGCCGACGTGGAATACCTGCTCATCGGCGCGGAAACGCTGGCCGCCGCCCAGAACATCAGCGACGCCGCCGTATCCGAGTACTATGAAAAGAACGCCGCCCAGTTTGCCACCCCCGAAATGGTGCGCGCCCGCCACATCCTCATCCTGAGCGACGCCAAGGCGTCCGCCGAGGATCAGGCCAAGGCGAAGGCCAAGATCGAAGAAATCGCCAAGCGCATCAAGGCCGGCGAAGACTTCGGCGAGGTCGCCAAGGAAGTCTCCGAAGATCCGGGCAGCGGCCCGCAGGGCGGCGAACTCGGCTGGTTCGCGCACGGGCAGATGGTTCCCGAGTTCGACAAGGCTTCTTTCGCCCTCAACCCCGGCGAGCTTTCCGAGCCCGTCAAGACGCAGTTCGGCTGGCACCTCATCCAGCTTGAAGAAAAGAAGGCCGCCGGGCAGAAGCCGTTGGATGAAGTGAAGGATCAGATCCGCACCCGTCTGGCGCAGGATGAAGCCTCCGGCAAGGTACAGGAAGCGCTGGAACAGGTTCAGCTCGCGGTCATCGGCGGCAAGTCGCTGAAGGAAGCCGGGGAACCGCTCAAGCTGGCCCCGCAGGAAACCGGCCTCGTCAACACGACCGAATTGACCGAAAAGATGGGCATCAAGCCTGAAAACCTGCCCGCGCTGCTGGCCGCCAAGCCCGGCACCGTGCTGGACACGCCTTTCGTGACCAAGACCGGCTATGTCATCGCCAAGGTAAACGAATCCAAGCCTCAGACCGTGAAGCCGCTTGACGCCGTGAAGGACGACATCAAGGCTCGCCTCCAGCAGGACAAGGCCCGCACGCTTGCCTTCGAGGCCGCCAATGCCGAACGCAAGACCTTTACCGCCGCTCTGCCCAAGGAACTTCAGGGCAAGCTCAAGAAGACCGAACCGGTCGGCCGTCAGGGCTACATGGGCGAGCTGGGCATGAACGCCGAACTGGCCAAAGCCGCCTTCGCCGCCAAGGTGAACGAATGGTTCCCCGTGGCCTACACGCTCGACGGCGGCGCGGTCATCGCCCGCGTGGTCGAAGTCGTGACGCCGAGCGACGAAGACTGGAAGACCGCCGCTCCGCAGATCACCGACGCCGTGCTCAACGCCAAGCGTGAGCAGATGTTCCGCGGCTTCCTCAGCCTGCTCCGTTCCAATGCCAAGATCGAACTGAAGAACGAGACGATTCTGGCGGATTAACAAAGAAAACATCGGGGAGGGGGAGGGAACCTTACTCCAGAAAGCTTCCCTCTCCCCTCCCTGCCCCCCTCCCCTCTCCCTCCCAAGATTTTCGTATGGGTCAATAGCGGTTGAAGGGGATACTATATTCCGTTTCGGAGGCATCCCTCTCCCGGCTCCACTGAAAAAAGCCATAAAGAAAGCGCCCGAACTTCTATTCGGGCGCTTTCTTTATTTCCATGACAAACCCAGCCTAAGCAAAAGGCTGCGGCACAGCAGACGACTAATGTTCTCTTTCTTGAAGTTCCAAGGAGATAACCAATAATTCCTCAGCCATAGAACCCGTTAACGGAAAACTGGAGGAAAAGACTGTATTTTTGCCATACTGTTGAGATGAAACAATCATACCCTATGGCAGAGCCAAGCAACAAGCTGTAACACTCCATATAATGCTCGAAACATCCCCAACGCCCCTGCTTTTCCACAGAGTCGGGAGACGTCCGTATCCGAAATGGGCCTGCATATCACCTCACCTTCCATTGACCCATACGAAAGTCTTTGAAAGGGGTGGGGGTAGATTGGAGGGGGCGGGGAGAACTTTCTTCAGAAAGTTCTCCCCGCCCCCTCCAATCTTCTACAGCTTCCTCAGCTTCTTCTCAAACCGCTCGTATTCGCTGAAAATACACGCACAGTAGTTCTGGCGGTACAGGCCCATTTCCTTGGAGCGGTCGATCCCGGCCTGCCACAAGGGGCGGAAGTCCCGGTACAGGAACTCGGAACCGAATCCGGCGTCGCTCCTGTAGTCACCGGACGCCGCGACGCGGGTTCCGATTCCCCGGATGGCGTCGTGCTGCTGGTGCCGGGAATACAACAGGCTTGTGGTAAAGCAGTCGAAACCGTTCTCCGAGGCGATGGCGCAGGTCAGGGCAAGACGGCTCTCGTAGCAGTAGCCGCAGCGGGCATACCCTTGATTGTCCGCGATACCCAAATCGTGCACCATCTTGAGCCAGCCGGGCAGATCATACACATCGTCCTGCCACAACATGGGCAGATCCATCTGTTCCGCCACCTGTTCCATCGCCTCCCGCCGCCGAAAATATTCGGAGACGGGATGGATGTTCGGGTTGGCGAAGTATCCCGTGACGTCATAGCCCTCGTCTCGCAACGACTGGATGCACATGATGCTGCACGGCCCGCAACAGGCGTGCAGGAGCACTTTCTTGCCGTTACCTGCCATTGTTCTGCCCGTTGTGCTGATGGCCCTGCTGCTGTGCTGGAGCTGCCGGCGCGGAAGAAATGCCCTCGATGCGGATATCCAGACGGATGTGGAATTCCTTTTCCATGAGCGAGAGCCGTTCGCGCTTGTGATTCAGAAGATACAGCCCGAGCTCGGCGTCCACGCTGTGGGCGTACTCGGTCTGCCCCGCCGCCGCAGCGCTGCGCATGGCGCGGTGCAGGTCGCGAAGCGTCTGTACGGACTGCCACTCCATATTGCGGCGCTGGCCCGTCCCCTTACAGTGCGGACAGGTCTCCATGCTGATAGAGATCGCCGAGGAGCCGGTCCGCTGGCGTACGATCTGGAGCAGGCCAAAAGAACTCATCTTGCCGATGTCGTGACGGGCGCGATCGCCCTTCATGGCGTTGCGGAGTTCTTTTTCAACCTCACGGCAATGCTCGGGATCGCGCATTTCAATGAAGTCGATGACGATCTGCCCGCCGATGTCGCGCAGGCGAAGCTGGCGGGCGATGGCCGTCGCCGCTTCCATGTTCGTACGGAAGGCCATAGCCTCAAAATTCGTCTTGCCGCCGATCTTGCCGGAGTTGATGTCGATGGCCATAAGCGCCTCGGTCTGGTCGAACACCAGACGCCCGCCGGACGGCATGAGCACTTCGCGGGAATGTACCTGCTCGATCTGGTTGAGAAGGCCGAAGTGTTCCCAAAGGGTCTTGTCATGCTTCTCATAGAGATGTACGAGGTCGCCCTTGCGCGGGAACAGCAGGGAAGCCATCTCCCGGATGGCTTCGGCGGTTTCCGCGTTGTCCACCCAGACTTCGGACACGTCGTCGGACAGATAGTCGCGAACGCTCCGGCTGGCGAGGCCCGGTTCCTGATAGATCAGGGAGGGGACCTTTTCCGTGGTGGCGCGCTTGCGGATATCCTTCCAGACGCGCTTGAGGAAAGAGAGGTCCTTCTGGAGCGTGGTCTTGCTCGTGCCCGCGCTCACGGTGCGGACGATGGCCCCAAGCCCTTCGCCGGGCTCAAGGCCCCGGATGAGCTCGCGCAAACGGTTGCGCTCCTCGCCGTCCTCCACCTTGCGGGAAATGCCGATCTGCTCCTGCCCCGGCGTCAGCACGAGGAAACGCCCGGCGAGCGACAGCCATGTGGTCAGGAACGCGCCTTTGGAGCCGTTGGGCTCCTTCACGACCTGCACGAGGACTTCCTGCCCGGGCTTGAGCACTTTCTGGATGGGCGGGTATTTGCGGCCCTTGGTGGGTTCGTGGGGCTGGAGGTAATATTCGGGGTGCACTTCGTCGATCTGCAGGAACCCGTTCTTCACGTTCCCGTAATTGACGAAGGCGGCTTGCAGATTGGTGTCGATGTTGTTGATGACGCCTTTGTAGATGTTGCCCCGGATCTTGGCCTGATGGGTCATCTCCACGTAGTACTCGCGCACGGAGCCGTCTTCGGTGAGCACCACCTCGACCATATCGCCGGGCAGGACGCTGACCAGCATCTTGCGGTCCACGCCGGACGCGGCGGCCTTGGCGGACTTGCGGCCCTTCTTGGCGTCCTGTTCCTCTTCGCCTTCCTCGGCGGACTCGTCCTCGGCTTCCTGCAGCGCGGCGGCAGCGGAGGCCTTCTTGTTCCGGCGGCGGCGCGGCTTGCGCGGCACGCGAGGCGCGCGCGCCTCCTCACCCTCGGCTTCGGCGGGAGCGGCAGCAGGTCCGTCGTCGTCATCATCAAAAACGAACACCTCATCCTCGGGCACGGCGGCCTGCTGGTCCTTCAGCGTCTCCTCAGCCTGTTCGGCGGCGGGACGCGCGGGTTTGCGGCGGCGGGAACGGGAGCGGGGTTTGCGGGGAGCCTCTTCGCCCGTGGCGGCGGATTCCTGCCCGGATTCAGCCCCTGCGGGCTCATCTTCGACGGCGGGCGCGGATTCGGCAAAGGCCTCAGCCGGAGCGTCGGCGGCTACGGGCTCATCAAGAATGGGCGTTTCACCCGCTTCCGGCGCGGCTGCGTCAACGGCGGCATCGCCTTCGGCGGGACGGCGGCGGCCCCGACCGCTGCGGCGGGAACGGCGGCGCTTCGCGGGTGCGGCGGCATCGCCTTCGGCGGTTTCGGAAGCATCGGCGGCAGCGGATTCCTCCGGCGAGGCGACGGCAGGGACGGCGGCGGGTTCGGACACGGCGGGAACGGCGGACGCAACCGCCTCGGCGGGCAGAACGGAAGCGGCGACGGCGGGAATCTGAACGGGATGTTCGGTCAACACGGGCTGTTCAGGCTGCTTCGGCTCCACAGGCGCCTCAACAGGCTGTTTCGGCTGCTCGGACTGTTTCCGGGCTGTTTTCGCCGCAGACTGCTTCGGCGCGGGGCGTTTCCGTGCGGGAGCCTCGGGCGCAGGCGGGGCCGACACGGACTGTTCCTCCACGGGTTGCGCCGGCACGGCGTTCTCCGGAGCGGAAAGTTCCAGCGTGGCCTGCTCCACGGCAGGCTTCTTGCGGCGCGGGCGGCGGGGCTTCTTTTCGGGAGCGGGCTCGGAAGGGGTTTCAACGGCATCCGCAGCGGCGGACATGGGCTTTTCGGACGCAGCCGGCTGTTCCGCCGGGGCTGCGATCTTTTCAGAATCGGTCATATGTTTCCTCAAAAAAACAAAAAAGTATCGGGGTGCCGTCCGGCTGGCGCGGGCGGCCGCAAAAATCGCGGGCTCGGACGCGCCGTTCGCTCGGCGTCTCCGAAGGAGCCCCATGCATACGGGCCTCGCCGGGAGAAAGCCTTTCCGGAGAATACGGAAGGCGGGCAAGGCCGCAAGACGCGGGTTTCCAAAAAATTTTTCCGGCGGTGACAAATGCCCCTGCGCACGGACAGGCCAGCGGTCCGGGCGGGGAAGCGACGATCCGGGCGAACCGGTCAGTCCAGCATGTGAAGCGTCACCGACAGGTCGTCCCCCGCAAGCCGCAGGACGGCATAGCCGCCCGTCGCAAACGCGCCGGGATTGACCAGCACGGTGCGTCCGAGGCGATCCACGGCGCGGGATTCATGGATGTGTCCGCACAGGCACACATCAGGCTGCGCGTCCAGAATGAAGTCACGTACGGCGGAGGAACCAACGTGGATTCCGTCCCCGACGATGTCGCACAGCGTGTCATGCGGAGGCGTATGCACGGAAAGCACCACATGACGATACGTCCGGGCCTCCCTCCACATGTGTTCGAGCCAGTCCGCAAAGCGGGACTCGGGAAATTCGCTCGGCGTACCGAACGGCGTGAACGTGGAGCCGCCAAGCCCCATGAGCGCGACGCCGGGAGCCAGCTCACGTACGCATAAATGGGTATTCCATCCCTGCTTGGCAAGCCAGTCCGTGACTTCGGCGCGATCCATGTTGCCGATCTGCGCGTAAATGACGGGATTGTAGCGGGTGAGCTTCTCAAGCACATTACGGGCCTGCGCCGCGCCGCCGGTGACGGTCAGATCGCCGGTGACGATGATGCCGTCGGCCTCTTCCAGCCCCTGGATTTCGCCAAGCCGGGCTGCCTTGTCGTGAAGATCGCCCATGACGATCCATGTGCGGACCCCGGAGGACGGGGCCGCCGCACCGGAAGTTCCGGAAGCGGGGACCGCAAAGGACGAAAGAGGCTGGGCGCTTGGCATGTCGGCAACTTCCTTGTACTGTTGGGGTTGCAGGGTATACCGGCTTGCCTTTCCCTGCAAGGGATTCCGCTTCACTGATCTTTCGTACCCTAACCTATTGTTTCAGGTTTGACAAAGGTGCGCCATGTCCCTTCCCCCGACCTCCCCTCCCGCGACGGGTACGCCCTCCGGCCACGCCGTACCGGAAAGAAATGTCTTGCGTTCCAAGCTGATACGCGCACGTAAAGCCCTTGACCCCGCCGAGTGGGAACGCCATTCCGCCGCCGTCCAGCGGCGTGTCCTCGCCCTCCCCGAGTGGCGCGACGCCCGTACTGTCGCCATGTATATCGCCGTGCGGAACGAAATCTCCACCGATGAAATTATCAGACGCGCGTGGGCCGAAGGCAAACAGGTGCTCCTGCCCCGCTGCCTCCCGCCGAGCGCGGGCGAAGGAATCATGGAATTCGTCCTGTGCCGGGGCTATGATGAACTGGCGCCCGGCGCCTTCGGCCTCTCCGAGCCCGGCCCCGCGTGCGTACCCCTGCCCCGCACGGGATGGGGGCAGGACGCCGCCGGAACCTTGGTCCCGCCTTCCGGGACGGATGCGTCTCTCCGGCTGCCGGATCTGATTCTGGTCCCCGCCGTGGGCATCAGCCCCGCCGGGGCGCGCCTCGGGTACGGCAAGGGCTTCTACGACCGTCTGCTCGCCCTGCCCGGCTGGGGCGGCGCGAAGCGGCTCGCGCTGGTCCACTCCCTCCAGCTCGCCGCATTTCCCGCCGGGCCTCTGGACATCCCCATGCACGGCTACGCTACCGAAAAGGAACTCATATGGCTCTGAGCTTCATCCCCTTCGCCTTTCCCGGCGCCCCGGGCGTCCGCTGCGCCTTCCAGACCCGCGACTGGGGCGTTTCGGAAGGGCCCTATGGAGGCGGGAACATCGCCTATACGGTAGGGGACGATCCCTTGCGCGTCTCGGCCAACCGGCTGGATCTCGCCGCATCTCTTGAGCTTGCCGAAATCGCCGAACTCGATCAGATCCACGGCGATACGCTCGTTTTCGATCCCCCGGCCTCGCCGCTGGAGCGGTTTGTGGAGCCGCCCGCCTTTCCCAAAGGGGACGGCCTTGCCACGGACAAACCCGGCATCGGCCTGATCATCAAGACCGCCGACTGCCAGCCCGTCCTCGTCGCGCACAAGGAAGGGCGGCACATCGCGGCCTTCCACATCGGCTGGCGCGGCAACCGCCTGCGTTTCCTCCAGTCCGGCATCGCGGCCTTCTGCGGGCGCTACGGCCTCGACGCCCGCGATCTGCTCGCCGTGCGCGGCCCGAGCCTCGGGCCGCAGCGCTCGGAATTCGTCAATTACGGCAAGGAATGGGGCCCCGATTTCGCCAACTGGTTCAACGCCCGCGACAAGACCATGAACCTCTGGCGGCTGACCCGCGATCAGCTGCTGGAGGCAGGCCTGCCGGACGAAGGCATCTTCGGCCTCGATCTGTGCACGGCGTCCATGCCGGACAGCTTCTTCTCCTACCGCCGGGACGGGATCTGCGGGCGTCAGGCCAACGTCATCTGGATAGCCTAAATGCCCATGCTGCTGGACATCCGGGATACGGTGGCCGACTATGCGGAACTCATCGCCCGCGTGGTCGGCGTGGACGTGGAAGTCGTGGACGCGGGCCTGAACCGCCTCGCCGGGACGGGCCTCTATGCCTCCGGGGTCGGGGAAAACATCCGCGCCGAGGGCGAAACCTACCGCCACGTCATGCGCATCCGGCGCTCGTTCGTCATGGAGACGCCCCGCGAGCATTTCATCTGCACCCGCTGCCCGGGGCGCGACCTCTGCCGCGAAACCCTTTCCATCAGCACGCCCATCATCGACGGCAGCGACGTGCTCGGCGTCATCGGGCTCGTCTGCTCCACCGACGAGGACCGCGCCCGTGTCCTCGGGCACAAGGACGTGTACGTCCAGTTCATCGAGCGCTGCGCGGAATTCATCCTGCACAAGCTCCACGACCACGCCGACCTGCTCCGCGCCCGGTCATTCCTCGACATCATGCTGCGGATTCTCGAAATCAACAGCCGGGGCATCGTCATCTTCAACGCCAAGGGCGGCATTTCCTATCTGAACGACATCGCCCGCCGTGATCTCGGGCTCAAGGACGACGGCCTGCCCACGGACGTGCAGTTCAAACGGACCGGGGGAATCCTTTTCGGATCTCGAGGAATTCGTGGTCACCGCCCGGGGCCGCAAGCACACGCTCATGGGCCAGATGACCCCGCTCGCGCCGTCGGACTACCATTTTGCCACGGTCTTCACCTTCGAGTCCCTGCCGCGCATGGCGGATCGCGTCTCTTCCCTCGGGGACTCCCTTTCCGGCGTCGAAAACCTCATCGGGCGCTCGCCCGCCATGCTCCAGCTGAAAGATCAAATCCGCCAGATCGCGGGCTCCACGTCCACGGTCCTCGTCACCGGCGAATCCGGCACCGGCAAGGAACTCGTCGCCCGGGCCATCCACGCCGCCAGCGGCCGCCGGGACAAGCCCTTCATCGGCATCAACTGCGGGGCCATCCCCGACGCCCTGCTCGAAAGCGAGCTGTTCGGCTACACGGGCGGCGCGTTCACCGGAGCGAGCGCCAAGGGGCGCATCGGCAAATTCGAGCTGGCCCACAAGGGCGTGCTGTTCCTCGACGAAATCAGCACCATGCCGCTCTACCTGCAAGTGAAGCTGCTCCGCGTCCTGCAGGAACGGGCCTTCACCCGCCTCGGCTCCAACCGGCTCATTGAGGTGGATATCCGTATTATCGCGGCGACGAACGAAGATCTTGCCGGAGCGGTGCGCCAAGGCCGTTTCCGCGAGGATCTCTTCTACCGCCTGAACGTGATCCCGCTGCAGGTGCCTCCCCTGCGCGATCGGCACGGCGACATAGAACTGTTGTCCTCCCATTTCCTCGCCCGCTACAGTGCCCGGTTCAACAAGCCGGTCCCGTCGCTCGGCCCGGACATGCTCGCGGCCCTCTCCGCCTACCCGTGGCCCGGCAACGTGCGCGAGTTCGAGAATGTGATGGAGTTTATGGTCAACATGGCCCCGCCCGGCGGGGTCCTGCATCCTGACATGCTCCCCGCCTCCGTGCGCGGGGCCTTGCCCTCTTCCGCGCCTTCCCCCTCCGCCCCCCTCCCGCCCGGCGGGATCATCCCGCTCCGCGATCTGGAACGCAACGCCATTCTGGACGCCGTCCGCCGCTGCGGGGACGACACGCCCGGAAAGAAGGCCGCTGCCGCCGCCCTCGGCATCGGCGTCGCCACGCTCTACAGGAAGCTGAAGGAGTATGAGGACGAAGCGGCGGCTCTCTCCCGTACCACCTAACCCCACCTGAACAGGATGGAACTTGCGATTTTTGGGATTTCGCAGTAGAGTCCCTCCTTTGTGTGCCGACTGGCGAGAGTGGCGGAATTGGTAGACGCACTGGACTTAGAATCCAGCGGATTTCCGTGGGGGTTCAACTCCCCCCTCTCGCACCAGAAAGCCTTCCGGTGCATTCATAAACTTCGTGTTTTGATTGATAAAAAGCTCGTCCGTCCGCCCTTGAGCAGGTCGGCTCCCCTAAGGAGGGAATCCCCATGGAATTTGTCGTTGAAAACCTTTCCCCTACCCGGAAAAAGATCGCCTTCACCCTGACCGCGGATGATGTGAACGCCGCTATCAACACCGCCGTCAAGGGCTTCCAGAAGGATCTGTCCCTGCCCGGCTTCCGTAAGGGTAAAGTCCCCGCGTCCGTAGTGGAAAAGCGCTTCGGCGAAGACGTGTACGCCCGCGCCACGCAGGACGAGATCAACGGCCTCCTCCAGAAGACCCTCAAGGACTCCAGCCTGACCCCCGTTTCCAGCATGGAAATGGACAACCATGACGCCTTCGCCCGCGATACCGAATTCAAGTGCAACGTCACCTTCGACGTGCTGCCCGAAATCGAGTTCCCCAACTACGAAGGCCTCGAAGTCGATCAGGCCAAGGCCGACGTGTCCGACGACGACGTGAACGAAATCATTGAAAACCTCCGCGGCCGCATGGCGGAACTTACCGAAGTGACTGAAGATCGCCTGCCCCAGGACGGCGACACCGTGGATGTCGACTACTCCGGCACCGATGAGGAAGGCAACAAGATCGACGACGTGCAGGGCGAAAACTTCGGCGTGGCCCTCGGCCAGGGCCAGGCCCTCCCCGATTTCGAAGCCCTCGTGAAGACCGCCAAGGTCGGCGAAGAAAAGACCGGCCCCGTGAACTTCCCCGCCGACTACCCCCACAAGCCGCTGGCCGGCAAGACCGTCATCTTCACCATCAAGGTGAACAAGATCCAGACCAGCCAGAAGCCCGAAGTGAACGAGGAGTTCGCTCAGAAGGTCGGCCAGGAAAGCCTGGAAAAGATGAAGGCCTCCATCGTCGAGCACGTTTCCGCCACGAAGGCTCAGGCCGCCCGCAGCGAAGCCATGAAGAAGCTCATCGACGGCCTCCTTGAAAAGGTTTCTTTCGAAATCCCCGATTCCATGCTGAACGCCCGCGTCGAGCGCGTGGTGCAGGAACAGGCCATGAAGCTCCAGCGCATGGGCCTCGACGACCTCCGCAAGGACCAGGCTCAGGAAGAAAAGCGCGAAGAAGCCAAGAAGGAAGCCCTCGAAACCCTGCGTCCCCAGGTGTTCCTGATGGCCCTCGCCCAGAAGGAAAACATCACCGTCAACGATCAGGAAGTGGAAATGGCCATCTACGGCATGGCCATGCGCGCCCAGCAGGACTACAAGAAGGTCAGCGAAGCCTATCACAAGAGCGGCCTGATCTATGAGCTGCGCGACCGCATCCTCGCTGACAAGGCCCTGGAAATGGTCTACAGCAAGGCGAAGATCAACGAAGTCCCCGCCGTGAGCCTGAGCGAGCCCAAGAACGCGGACTAGTCCGTTTTCCGCCCGCTTTTTGGGAAAAATAAGGAGAGGGGAGTGTCCGCACTCCCCTCTTTATTGTATGGGGGCCCTGTGCTATTTCCCGTTTTTATGGCTTCATCCCGAGACAACGGCGCAATCGTGCTTATCTGACGGGGAAAGCCCTGATGCCCAATTATCATATGGAGACAGTATGCAAGATATTCTTGATATGACGGTGCCCATCGTCGTCGAAACGTCGGGCCGCACCGAACGCGCTTATGATATTTTTTCCCGCCTGCTGAAAGACCGCATCGTGCTCCTCGGCTCCGAGGTCAACGACGCGGTGGCGTCCCTCATCTGCGCCCAGCTGCTTTTCCTCGAATCGCAGGACCCGGAAAAAGAGATTTATCTCTACATCAACAGCCCCGGCGGCTCCGTCACGGCGGGCATGGCCATCTACGATACCATGAACTACATCACCCCGCCCATCGCCACCGTGTGCATGGGCCGCGCCGCCAGCATGGGAGCCTTCCTCCTCAGCGCGGGCCAGAAGGGTATGCGCTACGCCCTGCCCAACAGCCAGGTGATGATCCACCAACCCCTCGGCGGATTCCAGGGACAGGCCACCGACATCGACATCCATGCCCGCGAGATCCTGCGTATGCGCGAGACCCTCAACGGGCTGCTGGCGAAGCATACCGGCCAGCCCATCGAAAAGATCGCCCAGGATACCGAACGCGACAACTTCATGACCGCCGAAATGGCGCAGGCCTATGGTCTGGTGGACAAGGTTCTCGCCTCCCGCCGTGACCTCCTCGCCGAAAAGTCCGAATAGGAAGAGAGATGCCCAATACCACTCCCCCGAACGAACCCCGCTGCTCTTTCTGCGGCAAAACCGAAACGCAGGCGAACCAGCTCGTCTCCGGGCCGGACGGCGTGCACATCTGCGACGAGTGCATCGCCACCTGCAACGAAATGATGGCCCAGAACGCCATCGAGCAGGTCCGCGAAGACGAACGCCTGCTCACCCCGCAGGAAATCAAGGCCCGCCTCGACGAATACGTCATCGGGCAGGACGAGGCCAAAAAGATCCTCGCCGTGGCGGTGCACAACCACTACAAGCGCGTCTTTTACGCCGACGCCCTCAAGGGCGACGACGGTGTGGAGCTCGAAAAGAGCAACATCCTGCTTGTCGGCCCCTCCGGGAGCGGCAAGACGCTCCTCGCCAAGACGCTGGCCCGCGTCCTGCGCGTGCCGTTCGCCATCGCGGACGCCACCACGCTGACCGAGGCCGGGTATGTGGGCGAAGACGTGGAAAACATTCTGGTCCAGTTGCTTCAAAATGCCGACTACGACCTTGAAGCGGCCCGCAAGGGGATCATCTACATCGACGAAATCGACAAGATCTCCCGTAAGGCAGACGGGCCGTCCATCACCCGCGACGTGTCCGGCGAAGGCGTCCAGCAGGCGCTGCTCAAGATCATCGAAGGCACGGAAGCCAACATCCCTCCCAAAGGCGGCCGCAAGCACCCGCAGCAGGAATTCATCCGCATGGACACCTCGAACATCCTGTTCATCGTGGGCGGGGCGTTCATCGGCCTGGACAAGATCGTCGAGCAGCGTATGCGCGGCGGCAGCATGGGCTTCGGGGCCAAGGTGGAGACCAAAAAGGAGCGCACCCTCGGCGAGCTCCTCGAACAGGTGCATCCCGCCGACCTCGTGCAGTTCGGGCTCATCCCCGAATTCGTGGGCCGTATCCCGGTCCTGACGCACGTGGACGATCTCGGCGAGGACGACCTCGTCCGTATCCTGACCGAGCCCAAGAACGCCCTCACCCGGCAGTACCAGAAGCTGTTCGAGCTCGACAACGTGACCCTGCGCTTCACCTCCGACGCCCTGCGTGCCATCGCCCACAGGGCCATCGAGCGCAAGACCGGCGCGCGCGGCCTGCGCAACGTCATGGAAAGCGTCATGCTCGACATCATGTATCAGCTTCCCTCCATGCCCGGCGTGAAGGAGTGCGTGATCAACGACGCGGTCATCGAAAAGAAGGCCCCGCCGCTGTACATCTACGACACCGAAGCGCACATCGCTTCGTAAGGTTTGTGGTAAGGGAGAATGCGGGGGAAGGGGAACCTTTCTGAAGAAAGGTTCCCCTTCCCCCGCACCCCCAATCCCTCCAAAGACTTTCGACCGGTGGGGAGGAAACGCGGCAGGCGTTTCCCTTTGCAATATGAAAATTTCCATACGGCCCGTCGCGGCATACGAAGCCGGGCTGGGGGCCGTTATAAAAGCCTTGGGAAGAAGAGAGGAGGGGAACCGGGGGAGGGGAGAAGGAATCCCTTCTTCAGAAGGCTTCCTTCTCCCCTCCCCCGGTTCCGTACCTTCTAAAGGAGCGAGCATGAACGAAACGAACGACGCCATCACCAGCAATGCAACACTGGAGGGATTCGAGCTTCCGCTCATGCCCTTACGGGAGGTGGTCATGTCGCCGCACTCGATCATGCCCCTCCTCGTGGGCCGCGAAGCCTCGATCAAGGCCATCGAAAGCGCCGTGAACGACTACGGCAAGCGCATCTGCCTCGTGACGCAGCGCGAACCCGAACTGGAAAAGCCCGATCCGGCGGATCTCTTTGCCGTTGGCGTGGTCGGGCGCGTGCTCCAGTACATGAGGCTGCCTGAAGGCCCGATCAAGGTGCTCTTCGAGGGCCTGTACCGCATCAGCTGGCGGCCTCTGACGCCCGAAGATCAGGAAAACCCGTTCGGGACGGATGCCTTCCCCAAGGTCGTGGTCACGCCGTTGCCCATCATGCGCAATGACGGCCCGGAAACCGAAGCGCTGGTACGGGCCACAAAGGAAATCCTCGCGGAATACGCCCATACCAACAAAAAACTCACTCCGGAGATCCTTTCCGCCGTCTCCGCCCTGCGCGATCCCGGACAGCTCGCCGACACCATCCTGCCCCTGCTCAAAATCGAATACCCCAAAAAACAGGAAGCGCTGGAGCTGGCCGATCCAGGACAGCGCCTTGAAAAGGTTTACGAGTTCCTGAATACCGAGATGGAACGGGTCTCGATGGAACGGCGCATCAAGAGCCGCGTCAAAGACCAGATGGATAAAAACCAGCGGGAATACTATCTTTCCGAGCAGATCAAGGCCATCAACAAGGAAATGGGCCGCGAAGACGATCCGCAGGCCGAGATCGCGGAGCTTGAGCAGATGCTCAAGGCCAAGAACATGCCTGAGGAAGCCCGGGAAAAGGGCATGTCCGAGCTCAAGAAGCTGCGCATGATGGCCCCGGCCTCCGCCGAATACGCCATCGTCCGCAACTATGTGGACTGGATTCTGGAACTGCCGTGGAACGACATGCGGGAAACCAGCATCGACATTCCCGAGGCCCGCGCCATCCTCGACGCCGACCATTTCGGCCTTGAGAAGCCCAAGCAGCGCATCCTTGAGTTCCTCGCCGTCCAGAAGCTCACCAACGCGCTCAAAGGCCCCATCCTCTGCCTCGTAGGGCCTCCCGGCGTGGGCAAGACCTCGCTGGCCCGCTCCGTCGCCACGGCCACGGGGCGCGAATACGTGCGCCTGTCCCTCGGCGGGGTGCGCGACGAAGCCGAAATCCGCGGCCACCGGCGCACCTACGTGGGAGCCATGCCCGGCAAGATCATCATGGCCCTCAAACGCGCCAAGTCCAGCAACCCGTTGTTCTGCCTTGATGAAATCGACAAGATGAGCTCCGATTACCGGGGCGATCCCGCGTCCGCCCTGCTGGAGGTACTCGACCCCGAGCAGAACAAGACCTTCAACGACCACTATCTCGACATCGACTACGACCTGTCGAAGGTGTTCTTCATCACCACGGCGAACTCGCTGCACAATATCCCCGCTCCGCTTCAGGACCGTATGGAAATCATTGAGCTTTCCAGCTATCTCGAAGTAGAGAAAAAGCACATCGCCCGTGACTTCCTCCTGCCGCGCCAGATCAAGGAGCATGGCCTCAAGCCCGGGAACATCTCCCTGCCCGAGGAGACGCTCACCGAGGTCATCCGTTCCTACACGCGCGAGGCCGGGGTCCGCAGCCTTGAACGCGAAATCGGCGCACTGTGCCGCAAAACCGCGATCAAGCTGGTGGAAGAGGACAACCTCGACCAGTGCGTGACCATTACGCCGGAGGATCTGGAAACCTATCTCGGCGTGAAGAAGTACCGCATGGACGAGAACGAAAAGTCCCCCAAGGTCGGCGTGGTCAACGGTCTGGCCTATACGGGCGTGGGCGGCGTGCTGCTCAATGTAGAAACGGTGATCATGCCCGGCAAGGGGAATGTGGCCACCACCGGCAAGATCGGCGAAGTCATGAGCGAGTCCGCGAAGGCGGCGCTTTCTTATGTACGTTCCCGGGCCGCGGCGCTGGGGCTCAAGCCCGATTTCCACAGCGAGATCGACATCCACACGCACTTCCCCGAAGGCGCGACCCCCAAGGACGGCCCCTCGGCGGGCACCGCCATCACCACGAGCCTCGTTTCCGCCCTGCTCGGCATCCCCGTGCGGCATGACGTGGCCATGACCGGCGAAGTCACCCTGCGCGGGCGTGTGCTGCCCATCGGCGGCCTGCGCGAAAAGCTTCTCGCCGCCAGCCGTGCCGAGATGGCGACCGTGATCATCCCGCGCGACAACGCCAAGGATCTCAAGGAAGTGCCTGACGAGATCCTCCAGACGCTGCGCATCGAGCTCGTGGACCATGTGGACGAGGTGCTCCCCATTGCCCTCGACGCGCCCGAGGACGCCATTTGGGACAAGAGCGACTGCCCCTCCCTTATCGAGTCCCTCCGCCGCCATCACGAGCCCGCGGTGACGACGGCGCAGTAGGCAGTGAGAGAATTGGGGAGGGGAGGAGGGACCTTTCTGGAGAAAGGTCCCTCCTCCCCTCCCCACCCACCCCCCCTCCGCCTCCCAAGGCTTTCGTAAGGGTCGATGAAGGGTGGAAGTGGTTTGAAGGGCAAGCTCTTGGCGCACGTCCCCCGGTTCCGCGCCCCCAAAATTTAGCTTTGCACGGCATTTGATTGGCGCAAGGTTACAGTAATTGATTTCGTTGAGTTTTTTAAAGGCATTTGTTGGCAAGCCCAACGACGAAAAGGTTTCCTCAGTATTTATCTTGAATTACATGAAATAGAATATCAATCGGTTACTGCGATACAGCCTTGTTTTTTGATGCGAAGGGACTCCCTCCGGGTTCCCTCCCCACCAGTCAAAATTGTTGCGGGAGGGGGTTCGGGGAGGGGGCTTTTATAAAAAGCCCCCTCCCCCGTGCCTTTCTCCAATATTCCAAACCGCAGGGACGGCCCTGCGGCTGCTTACGAACCGGGGACGGCCTCGACAACATGGCGAGGTAATGTATGCACTGGTTTCTGCTTGTTTTGGCCGGATTGCTCGAGGTAGGCTGGGCCATCGGCTTAAAGAGTTCCCACGGGTTCACGCGGTTCTGGCCTTCGGTGGCGACGCTTGTCCTCATGGCCCTGAGCTTTTTCCTGCTGGCCTCGGCCCTGAAACACCTTCCCATCGGCACCGCCTACGCGGTCTGGACGGGCATCGGGGCTGTGGGCACGGCGCTGCTCGGCATCGTCCTTTTCGGCGAATCGGCATCCCCGGCGCGCCTTCTGTGCATCGGGCTGATCCTCGCGGGCATCGCCGGGCTGAAACTGCTTTCCGATGCATAACGGCATATTGTGAATGAACAAGGGTGAAACGGTATGGCACGCATTCTGATCATCGACGACGAGGAACCCATCCGGTTCTCGCTCCGGGGCATTTTGGAGGACGAAGGGTACGAAGTGCTTGAGGCCGCCACCGCCGAGGAAGGGCTTGAGGTCGCCGACGCGGAACGTCCGGATCTCGTTTTCCTCGACATCTGGCTGCCCGGCATGGACGGCCTCACCGCGCAGGCGCGCCTCAAGGGGAACCATCCCGATCTGCCCGTCGTGATGATCTCGGGGCACGGAACCATCGAGACCGCCGTCAGCGCCATCCAGCAAGGGGCCTACGATTTCATCGAAAAGCCCCTTTCTCTGGAAAAGGTCGTCATCGTCGCGGCCCGCGCCCTTGAAGCGGGTTCCCTGCGCCGGGAAAATCAGGTGCTCCGTACCGTTTTGCCCGAACAGGACGAACTCATCGGCCAGTCCCCGGTCATGCTCAAATTCCAGGAACTGCTGGCCCGCGTCGCCCCCACGGACGTGTGGGTACTGCTCACCGGGGAAAACGGCACGGGCAAGGAACTCGCCGCCCGCGCCCTGCACGCCGGGAGCCGGCGCGCCGATGCGCCCATGATTGCGGTGAACTGCGCCGCCATTCCCGAGGAGCTCATCGAAAGCGAGTTGTTCGGGCATGAAAAGGGCGCGTTCACCAGCGCGGATCAGGCCCGGGCCGGACGCTTCGAAATGGCGAACAACGGCACGCTGTTCCTCGACGAAATCGGGGACATGAGCCTGAAGACGCAGGCCAAGATCCTCCGCATCCTTCAAGAGCAGTCATTCGAGCGCGTGGGCGGCACGCGGACCATCAAGGTGGATGTGCGGGTCATCGCCGCGACGAACAAAAACCTTGAGGAGGCCATTGCCGCCGGGACGTTCCGCGAAGACCTGTACTACCGGCTCCGCGTGGTCCCGCTGCACCTGCCCCCCCTGCGCGAGCGCGGGGGAGACCTCGATCTGTTGCTGGCGGCCTTCACGGAACGCCTGTGCCGCGTGCACGCCTGCAAAGCGCCCGTCTACGCGCCGGAAACGATGGAACGCCTCCGCCGTTACCCGTGGCCCGGCAACGTGCGCGAACTGCGCAATTTCGCGGAGCGCATGGTGATCCTCTTTGGGGGCAAGACTGTCCTCCCCGTGGATCTCCCGCCTGAAATGACCCCGCAGGGCAAGCCGGAGCCGTCTGCCGAGGCCGCTTCCGCCGCCTGCGAACCCGCATTCCTGCCGCAATCCGCGGTGCTGGGCCCGGATCTTGATTTCAAGAAGGCCCGGGCCGTGTTCGAGGCCCGCTATCTTGAGGCGAAGCTCCACGAATGCGGCGGCAACATCACAAGGCTCGCCGAGACCATCGGCCTTGAGCGCAGCTACCTGCACCGCAAGTTGAAAGGATACGGGATTTCTTCGGAGTAGCGCCCCCGTTGCCCACGTTTCGGCAATGAGGAAAAAAGGCTCCACCGGAGCCTACAAACACAAAAGCCTTAGGAAAGAACAGGACGGGGTTTAAGGCGGGGAGAGAAAAGCCCTTTCTCTGGGAGTTTTTCTCTCCCTTCCCCAATGCCTCTTCCCAAAGGAGCGTTTACAATGGAATTGCGTTTTCAGGCCGGAGGGCCGGAAAGTTGGTCGGCGGACGCGGTGATCGTGTTCCTGTCGGAAGACGAGAAACTGGAAAAAGCCTACCCCGAATTGCTGGACGCCGCGCCGTGGATGTCCATCGCGCCGGGGATGCGCGACTTCCACGGGAAAAAAGGCGAAATGGGCCTCCTCTACGGCCCGCCCGCACACCCTCTGTCCCGCGCCGTCGTGGTCGGCCTCGGCAAACTCGACGCGCTGACTTATGCGGAAACGCTTGAGGAGATCCGCAAGGGCGCCGGGGCCGCAGCCGTCCGCTGCCGCGAACTTGGCGTGGACACGCTCGCCCTCCCCGTTTCCGGTCTGGCCCGCTTCAACGCCGATGTCGAGCGCACCATTGAAGAAATCGTCTGCGCCGCCATGCTCGGCCTGTGGCGCAACAAGGCGTTCAAGTCCAAAGAGCCCGAAGACGCCGATCCGCGCTGGCTGGCCCTCCTGTTCTGCGACGCCAACGTGCCGGACTTCCCCCGCCTTGCCGCCCGGCGCGGCGAGACCCATGCCGAAGCCGTCATCCTCGCCCGCAACCTCGCCAACACCCCGGCCAACAGCCTCACGCCGGAAGACATGGCGGAAGAAGCCCGCAAGCTCGCCCGACGCCACGACATGAACTGCGAAGTGCTCGAACGCGAGGACATCGTTTCCCTCGGCATGGGCGCGTTCGCCGCCGTCGCCGCCGGTTCCGCCAACGATCCGCGCCTGATCATCCTTGAGCACGCCCCCGCCGGGCACGCCGACGAAGCTCCGCTCATCGTGGTGGGCAAGGGCATCACCTTCGACAGCGGCGGGATCTCCATCAAGCCCGCCGCCGGGATGTGGGAAATGAAGGGCGACATGGGCGGCGCGGCCGCGGTCATGGGCCTGTTCGAAGCCCTCGGCCAGCTCGAAACGCCCCGCCGCGTCATCGGCCTGATGGCTTGCGCCGAGAACATGCCCGACGCCCGCGCGACCAGGCCCGGCGACGTGGTGAAGACCCTCAGCGGCAAGACCGTGGAGATCGTCAACACCGACGCCGAGGGGCGCCTTGTGCTTTGCGACGCCCTGACCTACGCGCAGCGGCGCTGGAACCCTTCCATGATCGTGGACGTGGCGACCCTCACGGGCGCGTGCGTCGTGGCCCTCGGCGACGACGTGGCGGGCCTGTTCTGCCAGGACGCCACCCTTGCCCAGCGCATCAAGGACTTCGGCGACATCGTGGGCGAACCCTACTGGCCCCTGCCCCTCTGGGACCGCTATTTTGAACTGCTCAAGAGCGAAACCGCCGACTTCGCCAATGCCGGGGCGCGGGCGGGCGGGGCGAGCAGCGCCGCCGTGTTCCTCAAGCAGTTCATCACGTTCGACGGAAGTTGGGCGCATCTCGACATCGCCGGGCCCGGATTCGTCACCCGCAAAATCCCCAACTGTCCCGCGGGCGGCACCGGTTTCGCCGTCCGCACGCTGATCGAGTTGGCGGAGAACAAGTAAATTGCATTGAAAAGGGGCGGGGAAACCTTTCTGAAGGAAAGTTTCCCCGCCCCCACCCCCTCCCCCCGTTCCCAAGCGTCGGTAAGGGGATGAGGGCAAGGCAGCGCCTTTCCCGGCGCTGTTTTCCTTTACAAGGAGCGAAGCAATGGGAATGAAAGACAGGTTCCGCGCAGATCGGGACTTCATTGACGGCGTTCTGAACGACGCCGACGACATGGTGGTTGCCCTGAACGACGGCGACGGGGCCCCGTATGCCTTCCCGGTGAATTTTGTCCTGCTGGGCGACGCGCTGTACATCCACACCGCGTTCACCGGAAAGAAAATGGACTTGATCCGCAAGAACCCGCGCGCGGGGTTCTCCGCCTATGCGGATGTCCGCATCATCCGCGAGAAAGCCACAACCACGTTCCGCAGCGTTTGCGGGACCGGGACGGCGATTATCGTCGAGGACAAGGAGGAAAAACGCACCGCGCTCGATGCCATCACCGTGCGCTACAAATCCTTGTGCCCGCGCCCCGCCCCCGATTCCATGATCAACCGGGTCGCCATCATCCGCATCGACATCGACTCGCTCATGGGGAAATACGCCCCCGGCGAAGAGGAAGCGCTCAAAGCATGAACCCTTCGCCAGCGCATCAGACCTTGCCCCTCATCACGGAGCGCCTGCGGGTCCGTCTCTGGACAGAGGCGGATCGCGCCGCTTTACGCCGTATGAACGCCGATCCCCGCGTCATGAAGTTCTTCCCGTCCACACTCTCCGAAGCCGAAAGCGACGCACTTCTGGCCCGAATTCAGGCACATCAGGCGGAGCACGGCTTTACGCTCTGGGCCGTGGAAGACAAAGCCACCGGAAATCTCGCCGGGCTCACCGGGCTTGCGCGGGTGGCCTTTGACGCGCCGTTCACGCCCTGCGTGGAAATCGGCTGGCGGTTCCTGCCCGAATACTGGGGCACGGGGTACGCCCTCGAAGCAGCTCGCAGCGTGATGGGCTACGCCTTCAAGGTTCTGGAACTCCCCGAGGTGGTCGCCTTCACCACGGAAAGCAACCTGCCGTCACAGGGCCTCATGCGGCGGCTCGGGATGCTCCACAATCCCGCCGAGGATTTCGATCATCCCGCCCTGCCCCCGGATCACCCGCTCCATCGCCATGTACTCTACAGGATGCTGAAAGACTTCTGGGAATGACAACGTACGGAGCAGAATTCTTGCCCTGAGGCATCGCTTCCAGGCAGCACCCTCCGTCCCCATCTCCTCCAACCTTTCCGGCAGCAAGGGGAACACACGGCAAGAGTCCCCCCAACGCATAACCATTTCCTTACAACGCTTGCCCCCTGCCATCCCAACAGCCCACACACAACAATCCCCTTCCACACATAGAAAAACCGCCCGAACGGACATCGCTCGGGCGGTTTTCTTCCCTCAACCGGGAAAAGCGGCAACAGGGATTCAATAAACACAAAAGTCTTGGGAGGGAGAGGGGTGGGGTTTGGGGAGGGGAGAGGGAAGCCTTTCTTCAGAAAGGTTCCCTCTCCCCTCCCCAATCTTCCATTCTATCCCACTACTTCCCTTCAGCCTCGATCTCTTCGCGGACGTAGTTCACGAGTCCGCCCTTGTCGATGAGGTTCTGCATGACGGGGGACAGCGCGGGCACCTTGATGGTCTCGCCGGTGGTCAGGTTCTTGATCACGCCCTCTTCGGGGCTGACTTCGAGCTTGTCGCCGTCCTTGATCTTGTTCACGTCGTCGCCGATTTCCAGCAGCAACAGCCCCATGTTGAAGGCGTTGCGGTAGAAGATGCGGGCGAAGCTGTGCGCGATGACGGCCTTCATGCCCGCGCCGAGGATGGCGATGGGGGCGTGCTCGCGGGAAGAGCCGCAACCGAAGTTGCGCTCGGCCACGAGGATGTCGCCCACCTGCACGCGCTTGACCCAGCCGTGCTCAAGGCCTTCCATGCAGTTTTCGCCGAGCTTCTTGGGATCGGTCGTCACAAGGAAACGGGCCGGGATGATGGCGTCGGTATCGATATGTTCGCCGACTTTATGCGATACACCAGTGAAAGGCATATGTTTCTCCTGTAGTACTCTCGCTAGAAAAATCCACGGGGGTCCGCACGCTCCGAAAGGATGCGGCGGAACCGAGGCGGCCGGGCGGAACCGCTCCGGTACGCCTCGCACTCCGGGCCGCCTTGAGAGGCGGCCCGACCGGACGGCATTACAACTTTTCGGGGCTGGTGATCACGCCGGTGACGGCGGAAGCCGCAGCCGTACAGGGGCTGGCAAGATACACTTCGGCTTCGAGGCTGCCCATGCGGCCGCGGAAGTTGCGGTTGGTGGTGGCGATGCAACGCTCGCCGTCGCCAAGAATGCCCATGTGGCCTCCGAGGCAGGGGCCGCAGGTGGGCGGGCCGACGATGCAGCCGGCATCGGTAAAGATGTCGAACAACCCTTCCTTCATGGCCTGACGCCAGATGGTGGGCGTCGCGGGCAGGACGATACAGCGCACGCCCTTGGCGACCTTGCGGCCCTTGAGCACTTCGGCGGCGTCGCGCATGTCGGAGATGCGGCCGTTGGTGCAGGAGCCGATGACCACCTGATTGATGGTCACGTCCTTCACTTCGGAAACGGGCTTGGTGTTTTCGGGCAGGTGCGGGCAGGACACCTGCGGCTCCATGTTGCTCACATCGATGCGTACGATTCTTTCATACGTCGCACCGGCATCGGGCGCAATGAGTTTCGCATCGGGGCTGTTGTGATCGCGGCAATAGGCGAGCGTTTTCTCGTCGGACGGGAACAGGCCGCACTTGCCGCCCGCTTCAATCGCCATATTGGAGATGCAGAGGCGCGCTTCGACGTCGAGTTCGGAGAGGGTTTCGCCGCCGAATTCCAGCGCCTTGTACAGGGCGCCGTCCACGCCGATGTCGCCGATGAGCCGCAGGATCAGGTCCTTGCCGCGCAGCCATTTGGGCATCTTGCCTTCAAATTCCACGCGGATGGTCGGGGGCACCTTGAACCACAGCCTGCCGAGCGCCATACCGGCGGCGACGTCCGTGGAGCCGAGGCCGGTCGCGAATGCGCCGAGGCCGCCGTAGGTGCAGGTGTGGCTGTCCGCGCCGATCACGAGGTCTCCGGGCTTCACGAGGCCCTGTTCGGGCAGGAGGGCGTGCTCGACGCCGCAGTCGCCGCCTTCATAGTAGTGGGTGACGTCCATTTCCTGCGCGAACTTGCGGGTCACCATCACCTGATTGGCGGAATCGATGTCCTTCTGCGGGGTGAAGTGGTCCATCACCAGAAAGACGCGATCCTTGTCGAACACCTTGGCCGCGCCCATCGCCCGGAAGGACTTGATGGCGAGCGGTCCGGTGATGTCGTTGGCGAGCACGCCGGAAAGATGGCAGTTGACGATTTGCCCGGCTTCACGGACTTCTTCATCCGTGTGGGCCTGAAGGATTTTCTGGGCAAGGGTATGAGGCATGGGACGGCTCCAGAAGGTAAAAGGTTTCCCGACCGACGGGCGAAAACGCCATTCCGCGTTTCCTCATCAATCGGAATCGTTACAACATTTTTTCGACCGAAAGACCAGCGCCCGGCAAACCGCTTTCCCGCCGGAAACCGGGACCGCGCAGGAAAAACGCGGCACCGCCCATCAGCCGGACCGAGGGCGGAAACCGGAGGAACGGCCCGTTATGGCTTTCCCCCGGCTCCGCGCCTCAGTTGCACGTATTGATGGCCGGTTCGCCGGTGGCTTCCTGCGTGCGGAGGGCGTCGCGTTCCTTGTGATCGAGACGGTTCAGGGCATCAATATAGGCCTTGGCGCTGGCGACAATGATGTCCGGGTCGGAACCTCGGCCCGTGGCGCTGTATTCACCCTCGCGCAGGCGCACGGTCACTTCGCCCTGCGCGTCCGTGCCGCCGGTGATGGCGTTGATGCTGAACTGCTCCAGATCAGGGGCGCGGCTTACAATCTGGGAAATGACGTTGAAGGTCGCGTCGATGGGACCGGCGCCGAACCCGGCGCGGCGCATTTCCTCTTCCCCGGCCTGAATGACCACGGCGGCGGTGGCGGGCATGGAGGAGCCCATCGTCGTCTGCACGGAGACGTTGCCCAGACGGTAACGATCCGGCAGGCGGTAGACTTCGGAGAAGACCAGCGCTTCGAGGTCTTCGTCATGCACGTTGGCCTTCTTGTCCGCAAGGTCCTTCACGGCGGCGAACACCACGTTGACCTGCTCGTCGTCCAGACGGTAGCCCAGTTCCTCAAGGCGGGTACGCACGGCGTTGCGGCCGGAATGCTTGCCGATGACGAGGTCCGTGGACTTGCGGCCGATGGACTGGGGCGTCATGATTTCGTAGGTTTCGCGGTTCTTCAACATACCGTCCTGATGGATGCCGGACTCATGCGCAAAGGCGTTGCTGCCCACGATGGCCTTGTTGGCGGCGATGGGGCGGCCGATGATGAGCGACAGCAGGCGGCAGGCCGGATAAAGCTGCTCGTTCTGGATGCCGCAGTCCACGCCGTACACGTCGGGGCGGACCTTCATCGCCATGACGATTTCTTCCAGAGAGGCATTGCCCGCGCGTTCGCCGATGCCGCAAAGGGTCACTTCGGCCTGGCGGGCACCGTTCTGGATGGCGCTCAGGCTGTTGGCGACGGCGAGCCCGAGGTCGTCGTGACAGTGCACGCTGAACACGGCCTTGTGGGAATTCGGGGTATTTTCGATGACGTACTTGATCAGCTTGCCGTATTCGTCGGGCTGGGCATAGCCGACGGTATCGGGGACGTTGATGGTGGTGGCCCCGGCGTTGATGACCTCGGTGAACACGCGGACGAGGAAATCAGGATTGGAACGCGAGGCGTCTTCGGCGGAAAATTCCACGTTGTTGGTGTACTTGGCGGCGTGGCGCACGGCGGCGACGGCCATTTCCACGACCTGATCCGGGGTCTTGCGGAGCTTGTACTCCATGTGGATGGGCGACGTGGCGAGGAAGACGTGGATACGCGGGTTGCGCGCCCCGTTCAGCGCCTGCCATGCGCGGTCGATGTCGTTCTTGTTGCAGCGGGCGAGCGCGGCGACCTGCACGTCGGTGACGGCGTTGGCGATGGCATGAACGGCTTCAAAGTCGCCCACGCTGGAGGCCGGGAAACCGGCTTCGATGACGTCCACGCCGAGGCTTTCCAGCTGACGCGCCATACGGAGCTTTTCCTGGAGGTTCATGGTAGCGCCGGGGGACTGCTCGCCATCGCGGAGCGTCGTGTCGAAAATAATGACGCGATTGGACATGGGATTCTCCTTGGAGTCTTTCAGCCGGAAACAGTCCGTCTCAGTCCCGACGCCGCCCGATGCGACTTCTTTTAACTATACGGTTTTATTGCTGTTTTCCGTGAAAAAGATCTCATATGCAGAAGGGAGGGACAGGGAACCGCTCTAATCAGGTTCCCTTCCCTCCCCTGGATCAAAGCGCCATCTACCGTTAATTCTGCGTAAGGCTCCCTAGGAGCTGCCGGTTGCGGCGGGGCAGAATGATGTAGGTGTAGATGGGGCCGGACAGAAGGTAGATCGCGCCCAACAGGAACCCGAAGACAACGGGCTGAGACAAGATGAGCACGAACACAAGCAAAGCGGAGATCATGGAGCTGAAGGCATGTGTCTTCAAGAAGCCGTATTCCTTGAACGAGAAATAGCGCACGCGGCTGACCATGAGCAGGGCCATCACAAAGGTGACGACCAGCCCGAGGAACGGCGTGCGGGCTTCCAACCATGACGGGAGATAGGAGGAAAAGAGGATGAACATGGCGACGGCGCACCCGGCGGCCGGGCAAGGGAGCCCGACGAAGAACTTCTTGCTCACCGTGGTGACGCAGACGTTGAAACGCGCCAGGCGCAGGGCTGTGCAGGCCACATAGAGGAAGGCCACGCCGATGCCGAGCTTGCCGTAGCCTTCGAGCACCCACATCCACGAGGTGAACGCGGGAGCGACGCCGAAAGCGACGAGGTCGGCCAACGAGTCGTACTGGATGCCGAATTCGCTGGCCGTGTTGGTCAAACGGGCGACTTTCCCGTCCAGGCCGTCCATGAGGGCGCTGAACAGGATAGCGAGGGCACTGCCTTCAATATTGCCCTGCACCGCGAGGAGCATGGCAAGAAAGCCCGTAAACAGGCTGGCAGTGGTAAAAAGGTTCGGGAGGATATACACTCCCCGCCGAACGGGTTTTTCTTCTTGCATAATAAGGTACCTGTGGGAATCCTGCGAGCAGATTCCGGCCGCGTCGAAGAGGCGCTAGGCCTGAAATTTTCTGGCCAGGATGCTTTCTCCTGCCGCGACCACATCACCGTTGGCAACGACAGCACTATAGTCAGGAGGAAGATAGAGGTCAACCCGAGAGCCGAAACGGATCATGCCGTAGCGTTCGCCGCGGGCGAGGGTGTCGCCCTCTTCCACGCGGCAGACGATCCGCCGGGCGATGAGCCCCGCCACCTGCACCATAACCCATGACCGCCCGCCGTCGTCGCGCACAAGGTACGCGCAGCGTTCGTTGTCCGTGGACGCCTTGTCGAGCGCGGCGTTGAAGAACTTGCCGGGGAAATAGCGGATGGCCTCCACCCGTCCGGCGACGGGCGAACGGTTGACGTGCACATTGAACACATTCATGAAAATACTGATGCAGGGCCGGACCTCTCCCGTGATGGGATCGGCTTTCGGCTCCACGCGGATCACCCGGCCGTCGGCGGGGCTGACGGCGATGTCATCCTCCGAGGGCACCACACGCTCGGGGTCCCGGAAAAAATGCCCGGAAAACCAGGTGAGCACAAGAAAAACCAGCGCCAGCGGCCAAAAACGCAACGCCGCGAACGCCAGCGCCGTCAGCGCGAGCAGAAAGAGAAACGGCAGCCCTTCCGGCGCCACACCGATATTGCCTTTTCGCATCTGTCATCCTTCACTTTATGGCCGGGGAACGGCTGCCCTTCCCGGCCCAACAAGGTTAAACGTGATTTTCGGATCATGACCGAAAAAGGCCACGGATGCAACCCTGCATCGCCGCTCCGCATACGGCCCGGCTAGTCCCGCCAGAACTCGGGGATGAACAGCACGAGGATGGCGTAAATCTCCAAACGGCCCAGCAACATGCACAATGTCAGAACCCATTTGGACAGCGTCGGGACATGGCTGAAGTTGTCCACCGGCCCCACGCTGCCGAGCCCCGGCCCCACGTTGGAAATGCAGGTCAGCGTCGCCGTGAACGCGCTCACCAGATCCATGTCCTGCACGGTCAGGACAATCGTACCCACTGTAGTAACAATAAGATACAACAGGAAAAAACCAACCACCCCCGAGATGACTTCAACGGGCACGGACTTCCCGGCGATCTTGAGATGGCGCACGGAATGGGGGTGCAGCAGGCGGAAGATTTCCAGATACGCCAGCCGGAACAGCATCACGAGGCGCATGACCTTGACGCCGCCGCCCGTGGACCCCGCGCAGCCGCCCATCAGCATGAACATCAAAATGATGACCAAGGTAATGGAGGGCCAGAGGTTGAAATTTTCCGAAACAAACCCCGTGGTCGTACAAACGGAGACAAGCTGGAACACCGCCGCCCGCGTGACCGCCTCGAATTCCGGGAACGAACGCATCCCAAACAGGCCGTGCTCCACGAGCCCCGCCACGATGACCGCCGAGCCGAGGATGAGCAGCACGGTATAAAAACGGCATTCCCGATCTCGCAGGTAGACCTTGACCACGCCCCTCAGCGCCTGCGCGTGCAGAGAAAAATTGATGCCCGCGATGAACATGAAAAAAATCAATATCCACTGGATGGACGCCTGCGGATACGCCGCGATGGAGTTGTTCTTGGTCGAGAAGCCGCCCGTCGCCACGGTCGAAAAGCTGTGGTTGAGCGCGTCGAACCAATCCATGCCCGCGATGTACAGCAGCACGGTCAGCACGATCGTCATCAGGCAGTAGACCCGCCAAAGCGTGAGGGCGGTGTCCTGCATCCTCGGCGTGAGCTTGTCGGGGCTCGGCCCCGTCACCTCCGCCCGGTACAGCTGCATCCCGCCGACGCCGAGCAGCGGCAGCACGATCAGCGAGAGCAGGATGATCCCGAGGCCGCCGATCCAGTGGGTCAGGCTGCGCCACATGAGCAGGCCGTGCGGCAGGCCCTCGATATCTGCAAAAATCGTCGCGCCCGTGGTCGTGAAGCCCGACGCGGCCTCAAAAACCGCATCCGTCACCGAGGCCGTCGACGTCAGCACGAACGGCAGCCCGCCCGCGAAGCTCGCCACGATCCAGCAGATGCCCACCACGGCGAACCCATCGCGCAAGGTCAGGTTCAGGGGCGTCTGCGAACGGTTGGTATACGCCAGCGCGAGCCCGCCGCCCACCATGATCACCAGCGACGAGAGCAGGCCGAGGAAGGCCCCGTCCCCATACCACAGCGATACCCCGAGCGGCAGCACCAGCGACGCGCCCACGCACACCAGCAGCACTCCCACGATAAACAGAACCGAACGTATTTGCATGGCTGACCTTCTTGAGGTGGAAAGATTGGGGAGGGGAAGGGGTGCCTTTCTCGAGAAAGGCACCCCTTCCCCTCCCCAACCCCTTCCCTATCCCCTTCAAAGACTTTTGACCTTATCGAATCCCTGTTTCCAGCCTTCGCCGGAAATGGGGAAGCTTTTTTTGAAATGGATTCAAAACATTCAGGATATCCGGCGGACACCCGTGGAGCCGCAGTGACGAGCCCGGATGGAACGGGCATGGGCTGAAGACTGCCGGCCCTGATGCGCTGAAAAACCCTGCCCGCAATACGTGTTCCTTACGGCAGACGCAAGAGCGCGTCCCGAAGCTACCTTAAACGGACTGCAACCGCTGATAAAAAACAGGCATGGGGGGACGTGGAGCGGTGTGCCCTTCACCGGCAAGGCGTCATTCCTTCTTTTTCGAAACGATGCCCTCAAGCTTGCTCATCTTCTCGCGGAGGCTGAGCAGAACAATGCGATCCTGCGGCTGGATGACGGTCTGGCCGGAAGGGATGAACGCCTCGCCGCCCCGGATGACCCCGAGCAGAAGTATCCCCTTGGGCAGGCCAAGCTCATGCACACGCTTCCCGGCGACAAGGGATTCCTCATCCACCAGAGCCTCGAGCATTTCAGCGGCGTCGCCGCCCACGGAGACGCTGGAAAGCACCTTCCCTTGCCGGATATACTGCAAAATACTGTTCACGGCGGACAAGCGGGGGCTCACGCTGTGCGCGATGCCGATGGCTTCCACGAGGGGGAGGTAGGCGGCCTTGTTCACGCGGGCCACGGTTTCCTTCACGCCGAGGGATTTCGCCAGCAGGCAGGACAGGATGTTCGATTCCTCGTCGCCCGTCACCGCGATGAAGGCGTCCATCTGATCAATATGCTCTTCCTGCAGGAGGGACTTGTCCGTGCCGTCGCCGTGCAGGACCAGCGTACCCTGCAGCTGGTCCGCCAGCTGTTCGCAGCGCTCCTCGCTGATGTCGATGAGCTTGGTGTCCACGCCCTTGTTCTCAAGGAGCCGCGCCAGACGCAGGCCGATGTTCCCGCCGCCCACGATGCAGGCCGTGCCGAGGCTGCCCCGCGTCTTGTGCAGCGCCCGCAGCAGTGCCCGCTGGCTGGTGGGCTTGTAGGCGAAATAGACGGTGTCCCCCGCCTTGATGACGTCGGAGCCGGAAGGGACGATGAGCTTCTGGCCACGGGCGATGGCCCCGACCATGATGCCGTCGTCCTGCACGATCTCCCGGAAACGGGTCAGCGGCTGCTCAATGAGCGGGCCGCTCTCCACGCGCATCCCGACCATACGGATGAACCCGTCGGCGAGCTGGCCGTACTCCACCGCTCCGGGCAGCGTGAGAAGGCGCTCGATGGAGCGGACGATCTCCTGCTCCGGGTTGATGAGCATACTGATTTGCAGGGACCCGCTGCCGAGCAGCTGGGGATAGGCGGTGTACTCTTCCGTGCGTATCCGTGCCAGTTTCATGGCTTTCGGGGCGATGGTGTTGGCGAACAGGCAGGCGACGATATTGGTTTCGTCGCTGTCGGTCACGGCCAGAAAAATAGCGGCGTCGCCCGCCCCCGCATTCTTGAGAACCGATGGGATGGAGCCGGACCCGAGCACGGTCTGCACATCCATGTTGTCTTCTATCCTGCGGAGCTTGTCCGGGTTCTGGTCAATAACCACAACCTGCTTCTGCTCTTCGGACAGGCGTTGCGCAATGTGGAACCCCACTTCCCCCGCTCCCACGATGACGATCTTGAGTTCTTCAACCTTCTGGGGAGCACGACGAAACAGCATAAAGCCTCCAACAACGCCTATAGGATGGATTTTGCTCTGAAACAACAGTTCATCGCAAGGATTCAGACTACCGCAGTGTAGCGTAAAACATCCCGGGGGAAAACTAGAAAAAGCGCCCGCAACCCGCATGAGCACTCGCCAACCCGACCTTTACGCTTGCCTTCTCAACGCAGCCATTTTAAAAGAATGTACTATTCATCCTTTCTGCTTTTATGGAGCCTCCACTGCTATGGACATCCCTCTTCTTCCGGACATCGTCGCCATTTTTTGCCTTTCCATCGGCGTCCTGCTCGTCTGCCACCAGGTCAAAATCCCGCCCATCGTGGGGTTCCTGCTGACCGGCGTCCTGTGCGGCCCCACGGCCCTGGGGCTCGTCCAGAACCCCCACGCGGTCGAACTGCTGGCGGAGATCGGCGTGGTCCTGCTGCTGTTCTCCATCGGCCTTGAAATGTCCGGCGAAGAACTCATGCGCCTGAAACGCCCCGTGTTCGTCGGCGGCACGGCGCAGGTGGTGCTGACCGTCGGCGCGTTCATGTGCCTCGGCGTGCTCACGGGCCAGACGTGGCAGCAAAGCATGATGTACGGCTTCCTCGCCTCCCTGTCCTCCACCGCCATCGTGCTCAGCCGCCTCCAGCAGAAGGCGCAGTCCGAATCCCCCCAGGGCAGGCTCGACTTTTCCGTGCTCATCTTTCAGGACATCGCCGTCGTCCCCATGATGCTCGCCATCCCGATCCTCGCCGGGCGGGGGGACACGGACCTCGGGGGGATGCTCGTCTCCGCCGGGCGGACGCTGGTGATCCTCGTAGGAGGCTGGGTCCTCGCCCGCCATGTGGTCCCCCGCATCATGCAGCTCGTGCTCCGTACCCGGAGTAAGGAGCTCATGCTCATGACCGTGCTCGGCCTGTGCTTCGCCATCGCCCTCGGCACGGCCTCGCTCGGCCTCTCCCTCGCCCTCGGCGCGTTCCTCGCCGGGCTCCTGCTCTCCGGATCGGAATACAGCCTCAACGTCCTCGAAGGCATCCTCCCCTTCAAGGACGTCTTCACCAGCCTGTTCTTCATCTCCGTGGGTATGCTGCTCGACGTGGGCTTCCTCGTGCACCATCTGGACAAGGTGTTCCTCTTCGCGGCCCTGCTCATCTTCCTGAAATCCATCCTGTCCCTGCCGCCCATGCTGCTGGTGGGGTACCCCCTGCGCGTCTCCATCCTCGCCGCCATGAGCCTCGCGCAGATCGGGGAATTCTCCTTCGTGCTGGCCCGTTCCGCCGTGAACAGCGGCCTCATGGACAACGACGGGTACCAGATGTTCCTCGCGGCGAGCATCGTGACCATGATGCTGACCCCCACGGTCATGGAAATCGCGCCCAAGGTCGCCTCCTTCGTGAGCCGCCACATGCACATGCCCGTCGATGAGGAAGCCGCCGCCCAAAGGGACGAATCCCTCAAGGATCATTTGATCATCGTGGGGTTCGGCGTAGGCGGCAAGCATCTGGCCCGCACGGCGCGCGAGGCGGGCATCCCCTACGTCATCCTTGAAATGAATCCCGATACCGTGTCGCGCTACGGCGGCAAGGAACCCATCCACGGCGGCGACGCCTCCAAGCCTCTCGTGCTGGAACACTTCGGCATCCAGAGCGCGCGCGTCATCGCCGTCGTGATTTCCGACCCCTCCGCCGTCCGGGCCATCACCGCCGTGGCCCGCAAGCTCAACCCCAAAGTGCACATCGTGGTACGTACCCGCTTCCTCGGCGAAGTGGACGCCCTCCGGCGGCTTGGTGCCAACGACGTCATCCCCGAGGATTTCGAAACGTCCATCGAAATCTTCTCCCGCGTGCTCGGGCACTATCTCGTCCCGCGCCAGACCATCGAACGGTTCGTGAACAGCATCCGGCACGAATACTACAACATGGCCCGCCAGCTCCGCATGACCGGCATGGATCTGCCCTCCCTCGCTGATGAGGTCCTCACCGGCCTTGAAGTGGTGGCCTGCAAGGTCGAACCCGGCTGCGCCCTCGACGGCAAGCGCCTGATGGATACCTCGCTCCGCAAGAAATACGGCGTCACCGTCGTCGGCATCCGCCACGCCGGGCAGATCATCCCGTCGCCCGGAGGGGACGCCTTCCTCCACGGCGACGATACGGTATTCCTCTTCGCCTCCCCCGCCTCCCTCACGACCGTCATGCCCTTCTTCCGAACCGATCCCGAGCCGGAGAGGGCCGAAGATTTGTAGGGACTGCATTCCTCCGCAACAACTCAAAAAATCCAGACACGTTGCAGCAAAAAATACGGCATCCCCGAGAACGGTGACTCCGGGAAACTTCCAACAAGGCCCGGGCCGCCAAGCCGCCGCTACCGCGGCCCGCCCCGTTTACGAAAGTCTTTGAAGGAAAGGGGTGGGGTTGGGGGAGGGGAAAGGGAAACGTGGGGGTGCTCCCCCCTTCTTCAGAAAGTTTCCCTTTCCCCTCCCCAATCTTCACCTCCCCCCACAGCTCCAGAGCTTGCGTGCGGAAACGGGCGGGTTTATAGTTGCAGGCTGGCGGCGGCCTGCGGGCCGGAGCCGGGACGTTGTAAAGCATTCCACCGGCAAGGCCGGCTGTCGGGCATCTCCCCGGAGAGGCGAGCGGCCCCAAAACATAGAGGGATATTTGATGAAAACGGCACAGGAAATACGGGCTATGATGCGCGGGGGCAACGCCACGATCGGTACGTGGCTCCAGTTCCCTTCGGCGGACGTTGCGGAAGTGATGGGCGCATCCGGTTACGACTGGGTGGCTGTGGACATGGAACACGGCGCGTTCACGCGGGCCATCCTGCCGGACGTGTTCCGCGCCATCGAACGGGGCGGCTCCACGCCTTTCGCGCGCATCGCGCAGGCTGAACTGCGGCCCATCAAGGACGCGCTGGACTCCGGCGCGCAGGGGCTCGTCTTCCCCATGATCGAATCCCGCGAGCAGCTCGACCGGGCGATCAGCCTCTCCCTGTACCCCGACGCGGGCGGCAGCCGGGGCGTGGGCTACTCCCGCGCCAACATGTACGGCAGGGATTTCGATCCCTACCGCGTGGACGTGGCGAAGGATATCCTCCTCGTCGCGCAGATCGAGCATATCCGCGCCGTGGATCAGCTCGACGCCATCCTGTCCCACCCCCGCCTCGACGCAATCATGGTCGGCCCGTATGACCTTTCCGGCTCGATGGGCCTCACCGGGCAGTTCGATCACCCCGATTTCGTCGCCGTGATGGCCCGCATCAACGAAGCCTGCAAGCGCCACAACATGCCCATGGGCAACCACGTCGTACAGCCCGAGCCCGAACGCCTCGCCAAGTGCATCGCCGACGGCTACCGGTTCATCGCCTACGGCATCGACGCGGTGTTCCTCCTCCACGGCTGCGCCTGCCCGAAACGCTAAAAAACTGGGGCAGGGAAGGGAACCCTTTGAAAAGGGCTTCCCTTCCCTGCCCCAGACCCCACCCCTTCCCTCCTAAACTTTTCGGTTTTGGGACGGGGAATAGACAAGGAAATGTGCATGAAAATCGTTTTCTTCGGCGGTTCCGGCTTTTTGGGATCGCACGTATGCGACAAGCTTTCCGATGCGGGCCATGACGTCACCATCGTCGACCTGCGCCCCTCCCCCTACCTGCGCCCGGACCAGAAGATGGTCACGGGGAGCCTGCTGGACGAGGATCTGGTCAATACCGTCGTGAGCGGCGCGGACGCCGTGTTCGACTTCGCGGGCCTCGCCGACATCGGGGAATCCAACCAGAAGCCCGTGGAAACCGCCCGCATCAACGTCCTCGGCAACGTCATCCTGCTCGAAGCCTGCCGCAAGGCCGGGGTCAAGCGCTACGTCTTCGCCAGCACGCTGTACGTGTACGGCAAGTCCGGCGGCTTCTACCGGTGCAGCAAACAGGCGTGCGAACTGTACATCGAAAATTATCACGACATGTTCGGCCTCGAATACACGATCCTGCGCTACGGTTCGCTCTACGGCCCCCGCGCCGACCGCCGCAACGCGATCAACCGTTTCGTGGCCGAAGCGCTGGAAAAGGGCACGATCACCTATTACGGCGCGCCCACGGCCCTGCGCGAATACATCCACGTCGAGGACGCCGCCCTCAGCACCGTGGAAATCCTCGGGCCGGAATACGCCAACCAGAACATCGTGCTCACCGGCGACCAGCCCATGCAGGTGGGCGACCTGTTCCGCATGATCGAGGAAATGCTCGGCAAGCCCATTGAAATCAAGTACCAGCACGACCCCAACAGCGGGCACTACCAGATCACGCCGTACGCCTTCATGCCCAAGGTGGGCCGCAAGATGACCCCGCACCTGTCCACCGAACTCGGACAGGGCGTGCTCAAGGTCATGGAAGAAATCCATCAGGAACTGCACCCGGACCTCAAGGAACTCGGCGGGTACCTGATGGTGGACAAAGCCGACTAACCGACACCGCTCAGGAGACGCCTCATGAATATCATCGCCATTATCCCCGCCCGCATGGGTTCCAGCCGCTTTCCCGGAAAACCCCTTGCCGACATCCACGGCATCCCGATGGTCGGCCATGTGACCATCCGTACCGCCATGTGCAAAGAACTGTCCTCCACATGGATCGCCACCTGCGATCAGGTCGTGATGGACTACGCCGCCTCCGCCGGGCTCAAAGCCGTAATGACCGCCGACACCCATGTCCGCTGCACGACCCGTACCGCCGAAGCCATGCTCAAGATTGAGGAAATGACCGGGCAACGCGCCGACATCGTGGTCATGGTGCAGGGTGACGAACCCATGATTACCCCCGACATGATCGACGCCGCCGTCGAACCCATGCTCAAGGATCCGTCCATCAACGTCGTGAACCTCATGGCCGACCTCGCCACCGAGGAAGAATTTGAAGATCCCAACGAAGTGAAGGTTGTGACCGACCTGAACGGCGACGCCCTCTACTTCTCCCGCGAGCCCATCCCGTCCCGCCGCAAGGGGACCCCTCACGTGCCCATGCACAAACAGGTCTGCATCATCCCCTTCCGCCGCGACTATCTGCTCAAATTCAACGCGATGGACGAGTGCCCGCTGGAAATCATCGAATCCGTCGACATGATGCGCATTCTCGAACACGGCGAAAAGGTCCGCATGGTCCCCACCGACAAGCGGACCCTCAGCGTCGACACGCAGGAGGACCTCGAACGCGTCCGCGAAATGATGAGGGACGACGCCCTGCGTATCAGCTACACGAAGTAACGGGAAGTTGAGGAAGAAGGAACCGGGGGAGGAGAGAAGGGGCCCTTTGAAAAAGTCTCCTGTTCCCCTCCACCGCCCTCCCCTCATCCTCCCAAACGTTTCGACTGGTGGGGAGGCCGCGCGGCGGCTTTCCCCCTTTTTATTCACACCAGCCCGCCTTTTCAGAACCCTCCGGGGGACGCCGCTGCGCGCCCCCATTCATCATCCACCCATAGCCGGGTCAAGGGGGCGCTGCCCCCCTTGCGGGTACAAGCCCGCCGGAGGCATATCACCATGAAACACTTCCTCGAAGAACTCTGCATCGCCGCACTGGCGTGGATTCCGACGGCCGCGGGAATGGGCGCGCGCCTGCTCTTGTGGCGCCCTCTGTTCAAACGCTGCGGCAGGGCCCGGTTCGGCACAGGCATCGCCATGCAGGGCTGCAAAAATATGAGCCTCGCGGACGGCGTGCGCATCGGCAGGGGCTGCCAGCTCTATGCCGAGGGCGGGACGCTGGACATGGGCGAGGACGCGGCCTTGAGCCCCGGCGTGACCGTGGACGCCTCGGGCGGGCTCATCCGCATCGGCAAACAGGTGGCCATCGGCCCCGGAACCGTTTTGCGCGCCGCCAACCATTGTTTTGATAGCCTTGAAAAGCCTATCATGCTACAGGGTCACCTGTACGGAGAAATCGTCATCGAGGATGACGTCTGGATCGCGGCGAACTGCACCATCACCCCCGGAACCCGCATCGGGCACGGGGCCGTGGTCGGGGCGGGCGCTGTGGTCACGCGCGACGTGGAGCCCTACGCCATCGTGGGCGGCGTTCCCGCGCGCGTCATCGGCAGCCGTCGCAAGGATTGATTGCCCAACGTCGCCCCGCACGCCGGAACGGCGTTTCCCATCCAGCCAAAAGGATGTTTCGCCATGAAAATCGCCATCACCACATCTTCTTTCGCCCGATACAGCGACGAGCCGCTGAAGCTGCTCGAACAGGCGGGCGTCGAATACGTCATGAACGATAAGGGCCGCGCCCTGACGGAAGAGGAGGCCATCCAGATACTGGAAGGCTGCCACGGGGTCGCCGCCGGAACCGAACCGCTCACCAAAAAGGTCATGGACGCCCTGCCCGACCTCAAGGTCATATCGCGCTGCGGCACGGGCATGGACAACGTGGACCGCGCCTACGCCGCCGAAAAGGGCATTGAAGTCCGCAATACGCCGGACGGCCCCACGCTGGCTGTCGCGGAGTTGACATTGGGTCTCATCCTCACCCTGCTCCGCCAAGTGCCGCATCAGGACCGCGAACTGCGCTCCGGCGTCTGGAAGAAGCGCATGGGCAACCTCCTGCACGGCAAGAACGTGGGCATCGTGGGCTTCGGCAAGATCGGTCAAGCCGTGGCGCACCTCCTCGAACCGTTCGGCGTGAACGTCGGCTACCACGATCCCTTTGCCGACGTCCCCGGCTATACGCGCCTTGAGCTTGACGACCTGATGGGCTGGGCGGACGTCATCACCCTGCATTGCCCCAAGACCGAAAACGGCGCCCCGCTGCTCGATCTTGGCCGCCTCTCCCTGATGCGCCCCGGCAGCATCATCCTGAACATCGCCCGCGGCGGCCTCATCGACGAAAAAGCCCTCCTCGGCCTGCTCACCGCCGGGCATCTGGCGGGCGCGGCCCTCGACTGCTTCACCAAGGAGCCCTACGACGGCCCGCTCAAGGAGATGGACAACGTCATCCTGACCCCGCACATCGGCTCCTATGCCAAGGAAGCGCGGATCATCATGGAAACGGACACCATCAAAAACCTGCTCGACGTCCTGTTCCCCGGAGCCTAAGCGTATGGCCCTTTCGCTCATCGTTTTCGACTGCGACGGCGTCATCCTCGAATCCGTGGACGCCAAGACCAAAGCGTTCGGGCAGGTGGCGGAGCCGCTCGGCGCGGAAGCCCGCGACCGGCTCCTCCTCTACCATACCCTGCACGGCGGGGTGAGCCGCCGCGAGAAATTCGCATGGCTCTACCGCGAAGTGTTCCACCGGGAAATCACGCCTGAGGAAATGGAGGACTGCTGCGCCCGGTTCGTTTCCTACGCGCTGGACAACGTCCTGAACGCGCCCCTCGTGCCCGGCGTCATGGATGTCCTCGAACGCTGGCACGGACGCGTGCCCATGTATGTCTGCTCCGGCACGCCGCAGGAAGAGCTCCAGTCCGTTCTGGAACAGCGCGGCCTCGCCCGCTACTTCACCGGCATCTGCGGGACGCCTCCCGCCAAGGCGGAACTGCTCAAGGGCATTGTCCGCAAGGCACGCATCGATCCCGCCGACGCGGTCATGGTCGGCGACGCCACCACGGACAGCGACGCCGCCGAAGCCGCCGAGACGCTGTTTTACGGGCGGGGCCCCTTCTTCGAGAATACCGCCTACCCCCACGGTTCCGATCTGACCGGACTCAACCGCTGGCTGGAAGAGCTCGCGGGGAAGGAATAAGAGATTGGAGGGGGAAGGGGAAACTTTCTGAAGAAGGCCCTCCCACGTTTCCCTTCCCCCTCCAAACTGCCAGAGGGGCTCGCTCCACCCCCATCCTGTTCAAAGACTTTCGCCTTTATCGAATCCCTGTTGCCGGCCTTCCCTGTGGATACAGGCAGGCGTTCCCGCATCGGGCCTTGAAAGCCCTCAAAACGGGGCTGGGGCATCCAAAAGCGAAAATCCGTTTCCCACCCCCAAAACTTTTGTGTTTTGGGGGCGTTTGTGTTTTTATGGGGAACACTTTTTCTCGAAACCAACCCGGCGAAGAGGGTGCCTGACGCTCTCGGAGCCGCCGCAATGTTCCGAACCGGAACACCGTTTCCAGAACATTGCGGCGGCTCCGAGGGGGTCGGGGGAATTTGCCCCAAGGGGCGGCGAAGCCGTGGCCGTTAGGCGGGCTTGCGAACCTTACGGGCATCGCACGCAAAGCGATTTCCCCGGCCCGCCGGAAGGCATGGGTCCGGGCGGCGGCCCGACAGCCGGAGGCATCCTCTTCCCACGGAGTTCCAGTGATAGACATTTCGACACTCAACCCGGCCCAGCTCGAAGCCGTGACCGCGCCGGACGGCCCGGTTCTGGTCATCGCGGGCGCGGGGAGCGGCAAGACCCGCACAATCGTCCACCGTCTGGCTTGGCTGGCGGAACAGGGCGTCCCGGCAAGCGACATGCTGCTGCTCACGTTTACCCGCAAGGCCAGCCGCGAAATGCTGCTCCGGGCCACGGATCTGCTCGGCTACAGCATCGGCGGCGTCCACGGCGGCACGTTCCACAGCTTCGCGTTCTCGGTGCTGCGCCAGTACAGGCCCGCATGGGCCGAAGGCCCGGTCACGGTCATGGACTCGGCGGACAGCGCCTCCGCCATCCAGCAATGCAAGGAACGGCTCAAAGTCGGCAAGGGCGACCGCTCGTTCCCCAAGACGCAGACCATCATCGGCCTCCTCAGCAAAGCCCGGAACAAGGAAATTTCCATCGGCGACGTGCTCCAGCGCGACGCGCAGCACCTGCTGCCCCACGCCGATGCGCTGGAAAGCATCGGAGAGGCATACCGGGGCTACCGCCGCCAGCACGGGCTGCTCGACTACGACGACCTGCTGTTCGAGCTTGAGGATCTGCTTAAAGGCGATCCCGAGGCGGGGCGCGAAGGGCTTGCCGAGCGGTTCCGGGAACGCTACCGCTACATCATGGTGGACGAGTATCAGGACACCAACCGCGTTCAGGCCCGGCTGGTGCGGCTCCTCGCCGGGGAAGCGGGCAACGTCATGGCCGTGGGCGACGACGCCCAGTCCATCTACGCCTTCCGGGGCGCGGACGTCCGCAACATCCTCGACTTCCCCAAGCTGTTCCCCGGAACGCGGGTCATCCGGCTTGAGGAGAACTACCGCTCCACACAGCCCGTGCTCGACGTCGCCAACGCGGTGCTGGCCCCGGCCTCCGAGGGCTTCCGCAAAAACCTGTTCACGACCAAGGAAAACACGCCCAAAACGCCCCGCGTGCGCCTCGTCCGCCCCATGAGCGACCTGACGCAGGCCAATGTGGTGGCGGCGCGCGTGGAAGAGCTTCTTGACCGCTATCAGGCGAAGGAAATCGCCGTGCTGTTCCGCGCGGGCTACCAGTCCTACCACCTTGAGGTCGCACTCTCCAAACGCGGCATCAAGTTCCGCAAATACGGCGGGCTGCGTTACGCGGAAGCCGTACACGTCAAGGACGTGGTGGCGTTCGTGCGGCTGGCGATCAACCCGCTGGACATGCCCTCCTTCGAGCGTGTGGCGGGGCTGTCCAAGGGCGTGGGGACCAAAACCGCCGAAAAAATCTATCACGTCGCCGCACAGGGCGATTTCGACGCGCTGCGCAAAGCCTGCACCAAGTACCCGGATCTGTGGTCCGACATGCTGCTGCTCGACAAGCTGCGCGAGCACAACCTGACGCCCGCCGCGCTCATCGAAATGGTCATCGAGCACTACACGCCCCGCCTACAGGCCATATTCCCCGACGACTGGCCCCGCCGCCAGCAGGGCCTCTCGGAACTCGCGCACATCGCCTCGGCCTACACCGATCTCGAACAGTTCGTGGCGGATCTGTCGCTGGAAACGCCGGAGGACGACGCCGACGAGTTCGATGAGGCGGGCCGGGTGGTGCTCTCCACCATCCACTCCTCAAAAGGGCTGGAATGGGACGCCGTCATCCTGCTCGATCTGGTCGAGGACCGCTTCCCCTCGCGCCACGCGCTGGTACGGCCCGAAGACTTCGAGGAGGAACGCCGCCTCATGTACGTCGCCTGCACCCGTGCCCGCGAGGATTTGGAACTGTTCGTGCCCGCCACGCTCTACAGCCGCCAGAACGGCGGCAATGAGCCCGCGACGCCGAGCCCCTTCGTGCGCGAACTGCCGTTCAGCGCCCTTGAGGAGTGGCAGGAGGGCTACACGGGCCGCATCTCCAAGCGCAGCACATCCTTCGCCGGAGATCCCGCCTTTTCGCGGCCTTCTCTGGATATTCCCCGCGAACTGGCCAACCCCAACGCCGGGCGCGTCAAAGGCGTGTTCCCGCCCCCGGTCATCCCCGAGGCGAAAGGCGATAGGGCCGCATCCAAGGGCGGCGCGGGGTGCGGCTATTGCCGGCATAAGGTATTCGGGCGCGGCAAGATCGTGGAACAGCTTCCGCCCGACAAGTGCCGGGTCAACTTCCCCGGCTTCGGGCTCAAGGTCATTCTCAGCGCGTTTCTGACTCTGGAGGAATAAATGTCCGATCTCGTTTCCGAGGATCACATCCTCGCCCGCATCGCCTCGCATTTCCCCAACGAAGGGCCGGACGTGCTGCTCGGGCGCGGCGACGACTGCGCCGTGCTCGGCGTTTCCGGGCCGCTGTGCGTGAGCACGGATCTGTTCATGGAGGGCGTGCATTTCCGGCGCTCCTATTTCACGCCGGAAGATATCGGCTGGAAGGCCCTTGCCGTCAACCTGAGCGATCTCGCCGCCGACGGGGCGCGGCCGATGGGGTTCACGGTGGGCCTGTCCCTGCCGCCCGATGCGGATATGGCCCTTGTGGACGGCCTGTGCGCGGGCATGGCCGAGCTGGCGGCCCAAGCTTCCGTGCCGCTTGTGGGCGGCGACCTCTCCCGCGCCGACAAGCTCCACCTCTGCCTGACTGTGTTCGGGCAGGCGGAAAAGACGCTCCTGCGCGGCGAGGCACAGCCCGGCGACGTTATTTTCCTCATCGGCAGGACGGGCCTTGCACGCGCCGGTCTGCTGCTGCTTGAGGAGCGGGGCCGCGCCGCCCTCAACGAGTGGCCCATCCCCTGCGAAGCGCACCTGCGCCCCGCCCCGCGCCTCAAGGAAGGCATGCGCCTGTCGCGCCTTGCGGCGGACTGGGGCCGCGGGAAAGGCGATCCCACCTGCGGGCGGCTTGGGCTCATGGATCTTTCCGACGGCCTCGCCCGCGATCTGCCCCGGCTGGTCGGGCCGGGCATGGGCGCGGACATCGACATGCCCATGCCGCACACTGAAATCCTGCGCTTCATGCGCTCCCGCAACGAGGCCGAACCCGTCGCCGCGGCCAAGCGGCACGCCTTCCTCGGCGGCGAGGACTACGCGCTCATCGGGACATGTTCGCCCGAACTTGCCGTACACGTCATGGTCGCCAACGCCGAGACCACAATGCTCGGCAAGGTCACCGAAGGCGGCGTGATCCGCGTTGACGGCGTCCCCGTATCCGGCGGGTTTGATCATTTCGCGGGCTAGAGTAAATGGCTTTGGGGGAGATTGGGGAAGGGAGGGAAAACTTTTCTGAAGAAAAGCTTTTCCCTCCCTTCCCCAAACCCCATCCCTCCCTTTCCAAAGACTTTCGTGTTTATCGAATCCCTGTCCGCAGCATTCCCTGATGCATAGTTCCTCAACAGTATACATTTCAAAGGAAAATGAACTCACCGGAAAACGGAAAAAAGCCGCCCGGCGGCTCTCCCTCACGGGATGCCTCCGGTTGTTCCGGTGGACACAAGCCCCGCTTTGTACGAAACTGGAAGACAAGCTTCTTTCATTGTTCACTGCCGTTCTTGAAACGGACCGCCGCGCCGCCTCCCCACCAGTGAAAAGCCTTGAGAGATGAGGGGGTGGGCGCGAGCCACACTGGCAGGTTTGGGGAAGGGGAGGAGCAACCTCTCTCCAGAAAGGCCTCCTTTCCCCAATCATGGCAACCATTCCTTTCAAAAGGGTTTTCTATGGCTACACTCATCCTGCTGAACAAAACGGAACTGCCGAAGGGCACGCCGTCCGAGGCACTGGTGGCGGTATGGGATAAAGGCAGCGTCCCCGACGGGCAGATTTCCATCCCCGTGGAGCTGAACGAACGCCTGCTCCCCATCCGTGACGATCTGGCGGCATGGACCTACGAAACGGGCTGCGCCCGGATCAACGGCAAGCTGCTGGAAGAACACCTCCGCGCCGACGACAACCTGTCCATGTGGTGGTGCTCCACGCTGGTGGAAAAGCACCCCAAAGTGACGCATAACCTGTTCCCGGCGCTGAAGCTGCGTGCCCTTGAACTGCTGCTGGACGAAAAGGGCGTCACCCGGCTGGAACTGTGCGCCGCGGCGGGGGCCGACCCGTGGATGGAAGACGTCCTGGGGCGCTTCTGCAAGGCTACCGGGCGCGAGTTCGCCGTGCGCCGTATCGGCAGCGCGGAAGCGGCACAGCCGGAAGGGCTGAAAGCCAAGCTCAAAGCCTGTTACTACCGCCTGCCCGCCCCGGTGAAGGCGCTGGTGCGCTTCCCGGCGTGGCTGTGGATCGTACGCCGCCGCCTGCCGCGCACGCCGCTTTCCCGGCCCGCCCTGCCCGAAGGCGTGAAGCCCGCGAGCATCGTGACCTATTTCCCCAACATCGACATGGCCGCCGCCAAGAACGGGCGGTTCCGCTCCCGCTACTGGGAAAAGCTCCATGACGCCCTCCAGCCCGCCGACGGCAAGCCCAACCGCGTAAACTGGGTCTTCCTCTATTTCCCGGCCCCACAGTGCTCCTTCCCCGACGCGATCAAGCTGCGCGACCGCTTCCGCGCCAACGGGCAGGACGGCGCCTCGTTCCACTTCCTCGAAGAGTTCCTCACCAACGGCGACATCGCCAAGAGCCTTGTCCGGTTCGGCAAGCTCCTGCTCTCCAGCCGGGCCGTGGAACCACAGGTCAGGGAACTGTTCCGTTTCCCCGGTTCCCAGATGGATCTCTGGCCCGTCCTGAAAGACAACTGGGGCGATTCCACCCGAGGCTGGCGGGCGCTGGAACGCTGCCTCATGCGCGAAGCCTTCCGCCGCTATGCGGAATGGGCCGGGCCGCAGGAGTGGACGACCTTCCCGCAGGAAAACTGCCCGTGGGAACGTATGCTCTGCCAGTCCATGCACGACGCGGACGCCGGGCCGGTCTACGGCGCGCAGCACTCCACGGTGCGCCCCACGGACTTCCGCTATTTCGACGATCCCCGCATGATCAACGATCCTGCCTGCCGCCGGGCCATGCCCGAACTGTGGCTGTGCAACGGGACCGGCGCGCAGGATGCCCTGCTTGCCGGGCACATGCCGGAGGACCGCACCGCGCTGGTGGAAGCCCTGCGGTATCTTTATCTCGCGCCCAAGCCCGATGCCGAAGCCGCTCCGAAGACGCCCGCCAAGCCCACGCGGCTGCTCATCGTCACCAGCTTCTTCGCCGACGAAACCGACGCCCACCTCGCCACGCTGGCGGCCTCCGCCAAGGCCGGGACGCTGGACGGCTGGGAAGTCGTCGTCAAGCCGCATCCCTACCTGCCCGTAGTCGAACGCCTCAAGAACCTGTACGGCGGCGCCGAGCCGCCCAGCGTCGTGGATGGCCCCATCGGGAACTTCCTCACGCCGGGCACCGTGGTCTGGGCTTCCAACTCCACCACCGTGGCGCTGGAGGCCGCTTTCCGCAAGCTGCCCGTGCTGGTGCAGGCCGCCGAGGACGACGTGGACCTCTGCCCCTTGCAGGGCCTCCCCGGCGTGGTCAACGTCCGCACGGTTTCCGACGTGGCCGCCGCCCTCGCCGCTCCCAAGGCCCCCGACCTGCCGCCCGACTACCTCGCCCTCGATCCCGAACTTCCGAGATGGAAGGAACGGTTGGGCCTATAGCGTATGAAAAAGGGGGGCGTTCAGAGCCCCCTTCCTTTTTGCTCAAAACGGTTTGCCCCTGACAACGTACCCTTTCGGAACATTCCGGTTGTTTCGCAGATTTCTTTTAAATGCAGCAAGATGAAGCACACTGGATTCTTCCTTGATAAGGGGTGGGCCGTTATGTATGGTGAAGGCATCTCATACCCGCGTTCTCCAAGCGGGCACAAAGAGGGGGCTGTCTGGGATGAAAAAACTGTTGCGCGCGCTCAAACAATGGACACTCCTCATCGCCATCGTCGTGGGCGCCGTGGGGCACAGTTTTTTCTCACAGTTCACGTGGCTTGCGCCGTGGCTGCTCGCCTCCATGCTCCTGCTGACCTTCTGCAACATCTCGCCGCGCGATCTGCGGTTCCATCCTCTGCACCTCATCCTGATGAGCCTTCAAATCGTCATGAGCCTTGGCCTCTACGCGCTGACGCTCCCGTGGCATCCGGCCATCGCGCAGGGCGTATGCATGGCCGCCCTCACGCCCACGGCCACGGCGGCGGCCATCATCACCGGTATGCTCGGCGGCAGCGTGGCCTTCCTCGCGGCCTACGCCTTCCTGAGCAACCTCGCCATCGTCGTGCTCGCGCCGCTGGTCCTGCCGCTCATCGCCACGGGGCAGATCGACACGCCCTTCCTCGAAACCATGTCCAACGTGTTCATGCGCGTGGGGCCCACCATGCTTTTCCCCCTGCTGGCCGCTTGGCTCATCCAATACGCCGCCCCCAAGGTCAACGCCGTGCTGCTGCGCTGGGGCATTCTGGCCTACTACCTGTGGGCGGGGATGCTCGTCATCCTTATGGGCGGCACCTTTGAACAGCTCCTCAAGCCCGGCGAAAAGGACTACCAGCTCGAAATCTTCCTTGCCCTTACCGGGATCGCCGTCTGCACCGCCAACTTCATCCTCGGCAAGTCCATCGGTTCCCGCTTCCACCGCCGCATCGCGGGCGGGCAGGCGCTGGCGCAAAAAAACATCATCCTGCCCATGTGGCTGACGTTTCAGTATCTTGATCCCATCGCATCCGTGTCGCTGGCCGCCTACTCCATCTTCCAGAACATCGTCAACGCCGCCCAGATATGGCTCAAAGGACGCCGCGACGACCGCATCATCCAGCGCCTCCACGACTTCCACGAGAAAAAGCACGCCCGCATACAGGCCGCCCAGCAGCTTGTCCCTCAGGAAGAACACGCCGAACTTCTCTCGGAGCTGCCTACCCGCGTCAAGGACAGGCTCAAGAAGTAACAGGGCGACCCGCGCTCAAACGGAGCGCGCCTCGGAGCACCCGGGGAAATCACAGGCCCCCATACGTGGATGGCCTTTATCACGGAAGCCTTCCCACGGCGCAACAGGCCCCCCGCGAAGCCCGCAGCCCCCAACGGAAAAGCCCTTCAAAAAAAGCTCTCCCGCCACAACGTGTTCCCTGTACGGGAAGCGCTCTTCTCTTTTCAGCCCGTCACGCCGCACCGAATAGGCCCCCCGTCGCGTCCTTCACCTCCCTTCTCCGAATCCCAAACAAAACGCCCGCCGCACGCAAGCGACAGGCGTTGTCCTCCCCCCGAAGGAGGGGGACATTCCCCTTGCGGCCTTTGCCGAAGGGGAATGTCTGAGGGGAGGGAAGATGCGGCATCCCGGTTGGGGACAGGACGCCGCGATTTGGGGCTAGAAGGGCCAGATCATCGGAATGACGAACACGCACAGCGCGAGGCTGATGATCTGAAGCGGCCAGCCCGCCTTCATGTAATCAAGGAAGGTGTAGCGGCCGGGGGTCAACACGATGGTATTCGGAGGCGTGGCGATCGGGGTCAGGAAGCAGGCGGAAGCGGACATACAGATGCCCATCATGAGCGGCAGGGGCGAAATGCCGCCGCCGACGGCGATGGGAAGGGCCAGCGGGGCCATCAGGGCCGCGGTCGCTGTGTTGGACATGAAGTTGGTGAGCAGCATGGTGAGCGCGCAGGACACGAACATCAGCATGGTCGGCCCGGACACGTTGGAAACCACGGCGTTCGCCACCAGCGCAGCGGCTCCGGACTTCTGCATCGCGGCGGACATGGACAGCATACCCGCAAACAGGAAGATGGTCACCCAGTCGATGCAGTGGAACGCTTCCTTCATGGTCATGCAGCGGGTCGCCACCACAAGGCACGCGCCGAGCACGGCGGCGGTCGTCAGAGGCAGCGCCCCCGTCACCATCATGATGACCACGAAAGCAAAAATCCCCATGGAGTAAGGCATCTTCGCGGTGCGGCGTTCCTTCAGTTCGGAACCGAAGGAATGGTCTTCGCCGCCCTTGTCCTCGGGAAGCAGGCGGTAGCCGAAAGCCCAGTAATACAACATGCCAACGGCAAACAGGATGAGGCCGAACTTGCCGAATTCAAAGAACCCGAACTGCGGGATGCCGACCTGATCAAGCATGGAGTTGATGATGCCGTTTGGGGGCGTACCCACGAGGGTCACGGTACCGCCGAGGGACGAAGCGAAGGCTACGGGCATCAAAATCTTGCTCGGCGCAACCTTGGCGGAGGCGCACATGCCCATGATCATGGGGACGGCCACGGCGGTGGTACCGGTGTTGGAAAGCACGGTGGACAAGCCGCCGACAGCGATCATGGAGAAGAGCAACAGCTTCTTCATATCGCCTTTGGACAGCTTCAAAGCCATCTGACCGACCCTATCGGCAAAACCGGTGACGAACGTCGATTCGCCGATGATGAACATGGCCATGAACAGCACTACGGTGTTGTCGCCGAAGTAGCTGAACGCCACTTTGGAAGTCAGAACACCCGTACTGGAAAGCCCCACGGGCACGAGCATGGCCGTGATGGGCAGCGGAAGCGCTTCCGTCACGAACAGCAGCGCGGCAACGATGAGGATGCCAAGGGTGATATAGGCTTTGGTGCGATCACCGGGGATCGCGGCGCCCGCCGTCCCGGGGGAAGCCGCAAAACACTCAAACCCTCCGGCCAGATACACGCCCACACACGCAACAATCAAAAGAGCCAAGAAACTCCACATAAACCGTTTCATACAAACCTTCTCCCCTGCTTGCCAAAAAAGCAAAAACAGTTAGTGTATGAAAGTCATCAAACTGGTGATGCCTTTGACGGAAACTCTCCCCAAGGACGGCCTTATTCCTCCCAAAACGCAGCCGTCCTCCCCGATAAGGCGCCCGTCCGCTCCGCTGCAACGGCGCGGACGGGCATTTTTTTATTCGTAAGAAGCGACGAATGGCCGAATGCGATCGTGCGAGGCCTTCACGCGCCGTTCCAGTTCACGGGCGTATCCGTCGAGATCTTCAATACGCTTGCGGGCAACCCCCGTATCCATCGCCGCCTTGGCGACGGCGGGCGTGATGCACGTCAAAATGCGCGGATCAAGCGGCTTCGGGATAATGTAATCGAAGCCGTATTCAAGGCTGTCCACATTGTAGGCGGAACAGACTTCCGCCGGGACCGGTTCCTTCGCCAGCGCGGCGAGGGCCTCGGCGGCGGCGATCTTCATGGCCTCGTTGATTTCCGTGGCTTCCACGTCAAGCGCGCCGCGGAAGATGTAGGGGAAACCGGAGACGTTGTTGATCTGGTTCGGGTAGTCGGAGCGCCCGGTCCCCATGATGCAATCGGGGCGGGCCGCCTTGGCGTCTTCATACGAGATTTCCGGATCCGGATTCGCCATGGCGAACAACACCGGCTTGTCGGCCATGGAGCGCACCATATCCTGCGAAACCAGATTCTTGGTGGAAAGGCCGAGGAACAGGTCCGTGCCCTTCATGCAGTCCGCGAGGCTCCCCAGATCTTCCTCCTGCGCGAATTCCAGCTTGTATTCGGCCAGATTCGAGCGCTTCTTGTGAATGAGCCCCTTGGAATCGAACATACGGATGTTCCCGCGCTTTACCCCCAGCGCGCAGTAGAACCGCGCACAGGCCATGCCCGCCGCGCCGGCCCCCACCACCACGACGGTCACGTCTTCAATCCTGCGGCCCGTGAGCTCACAGGCGTTGAGCAGGGCCGCACCGGAAATGATGGCAGTGCCGTGCTGGTCGTCATGGAACACCGGGATGCCCATTTCCTTCTTCAGCGTCTCCTCGATGATGAAACATTCAGGAGCTTTGATGTCCTCAAGATTGATGCCGCCGAACGTGGGCTCCATCGTCTTCACAGCGGCGATGAACTCCTCGGCGCTGCGCGTCTTGAGGCACAGGTCGAACACGTCGACATCGGCGAAATTCTTGAACAGGACGCCCTTGCCTTCCATGACCGGCTTGGCGGCGTAAGGCCCGATGTTGCCGAGCCCGAGGACGGCTGTGCCGTCGGAGATCACGGCCACCAGGTTGGCGCGCCCGGTGTATTCGGACACCTGCGCCTGATCCTCCGCGATGGCCTTGCAGGCTTCCGCCACACCCGGCGAATAGGCGAGGGACAGATCCTTCTGGCTTTCGCAGCGCTTGGTCAGCACCACTTCGGTTTTCCCGTGACGGGGGGAACGGTGGTATTCAAGAGCTTCTTCCCGCGTAAACAAGGCCATGTACGTATTCCTTATTAATAATAAATAGAGGTGAAAGGCGACGCCTCCGGCGGTACGGCCACGGCTTCGCCGCCCCTTTGGGCCGAATTCCCCACGGCCCCTCGGTTATGCCCGAGCAAAGGACGAAGGCAAAAACGCGCCCATGCCGCCCCCACAAGCGCAAGAGAAACGGCGCGCCGTTTTTCTCTTGCCGATACAGGGGAAACGAGCTTCAGCGATTCCGGTTGTGCCGGGGCCCGGGGGGCGGCTCGCCCCCCGGACGGGGCCAAGGGGCGGTAAGCCCCTTGCCGCCGGAGGCCTATTTTTTTAGCTATGGCAGTGCGAACCGCAGCCCTTGAACTTTTCGTACAGGGCCTTGGGCAGGATGCCCTTGACGGACTTGAGGGCCAGCATACGGCGCATGATGCCGAGCTGGTCTTGAAGGGGAATCTTCTTGGGGCAGACGTCTTCGCAGCCGAGGAGGCCCATGCAGCCGAATACGCCCTGATCGTTGCCGATCACATCGTAGTACTCGTCCTCGGAACGGTTGTCGCGGGGATCGATGTAGAAACGGGCGAGGCGGTTGATGGTCGCCGCGCCGAGGAAGTCCTTGCGCATCCGGGCCGTACCGCAGGCCGCGATGCAGCAGCCGCATTCGATGCAGCGGTCGAGCTCGAAAATCTGCTCGGCAAGCTCGTTTTCCATGCGCTTTTCTTCGGCGCGGGGATCGAACGCCTTGTCCTGCGTGTGAACCCACGCTTCGATCTTGCGGCCCACTTCACGGAACCACACGCCCGTATCCACGGACAGGTCGCCAAGCAGCTTGAAGACCGGCAGGGGATGCAGGACGATATGATCGGGCAGATCCCGGGTCTGGGTATGGCAGGCGAGGCCGGGACGCCCGTTGATGACCATGCCGCAGGAACCGCAGATGCCCGCGCGACAGCAGAAGTCGAACTGGAGGCTCGGGTCCTGCTGCTCGCGGATGATGTTCAGCGCGATGAACAGGGTCATGGAGCTGTATTCTTCCACATAAAAAGACTGCATGTGCGGAACGGAGGCGGGATCAAGCGGATTGTACCGGAACACCTCGATATGCAATTTGCGACTCATTCTAACTCCCGAATCTGAAAAAAGATGTGTGCTTTTCAGAGCGCCTTTCGCGCTTCCTCTCACTCAAGACACAAAAGCCTTAGGAGGATGAGGGGAAGGGGGGCCGGGGGAAGGAAGCCCTTCTTCAGAAGAGGTCCTTCTCCCTTCCCCCGCGGCGTACCCGCATTTACTTGATGGCTTCTTCCGCCTGTTCCTTGGTCTTGATCTTGTCGGCGGGGATCTCGGCGGGGATGATCTTCCCGCCGCCGTAGCCGCGCTCGCCCGGAGGCAGCTCGAACCACGGAGAAGCGTCTTCGTATTTGAGAGTGGGCAGAGAGTCGCCTTCCTTCCAGTAGGCGAGCGTACGCGTCAGCCATTCGGCGTCGTTGCGCGCGGGGAAATCCTCGCGGGTATGCGCCCCACGCGATTCCGTGCGCTGAAGCGCGCCGTAGGCGGTGCAGAGCGCCAGCTTGATCATGCCGGGCACGCGCAGGGCCATGGACAGCTCGGGCGTGAAGCCCTTCACGCTGCCGTGCAGACCGATGTGCTTAGCCCGCTCGGAAAGCTCGAGCAGCCTGTCGACGCCGTTCTGGAGATCCTTGGCATTCCGGAAAATGCCCACGTCGTCCATCATGATGTCCTGCATGGCGTTGCGGAGATCGAAACAGTTTTCCTTGCCGTTACGACAGGAAATGATGTCGTCGATGGTCTTGGCGACGAGCTTGCGGGCGTCGTTGACGGGTTCGGTCTTGAACACGCTTTCGGAACCCTTGAGGTACTCGACCATCTTGCTGCCGATGTAACGCCCGGAAACCACGGTTTCGGCGAGGGAGTTGCCGCCCAGACGGTTGAAGCCGTGCAGGTCCCAGCACGCCGCTTCACCGGCGGCGAACAGGCCCTTGAGCCCGTAGGCGTGGCCGTCCTTGTCCGTGCGGACGCCGCCCATCGAATAGTGCTGCGTCGGGCGCACGGGGATAAGCTGGTGAATGGGGTTCACGCCGAGGAAATGCGTACAGATGTCGTAGATTTCACGCAGCTTGGTCGTGATGTGGTGCTCGCCGAGGTGACGGATATCCAGCCACAGGTGGTCACCGTAGGGGCTCTTCACGCCGAAGCCCTTGCGCATGTGCTCGGTCATGCGCCGGGAAACCACGTCGCGGGAGGCAAGCTCGGCCTTCTCCGGCTCGTAGTCGGGCATGAAACGGTACTCGTTCACGTCGAGGAGCGTCCCGCCGTCGCCGCGGCAGCCTTCCGTCATCAGAATGTCGGTGGGCACGCTGCCGGTGGGATGGAACTGGATGGCCTCCATGTTCCCGAGGGGCACGACGCCGGTATTCAGGGCGCAGATCTGTCCGCCGCCGTCGCAGATGATGGCGTTGGTGGTGGCGCGGTAGATGCGCCCGTAGCCGCCGGTGGCGATGAGGGTCGCCTTGGCGATGTAGGCGACAAGCTCGCCGTCGCGCAGGGAGCGGACGATGGCGCCCATGCAGCGCTCGCCGTCATGGATGAGGGCTTCGGCCTGCATCCGATCGTGGATTTCCACGCCGTACTGGAGACATTTGCTGTCGAGGGTGTTCAGCACGGAACGTCCCGTGCCGTCAGCCGTGTAACAGGTACGCCATTTCGCGGTGCCGCCGAAGGCGCGGGCGTGGATGAGCCCGTGTTTGCTTTCCTCTTCTTCGGCCTCGAAGGGCTTGCCGCCCTTATAATAGGTGTGCTTGCCCGCGACGACGCGGTTCCACGGCACGCCCCAATGGGCCATTTCACGCATGACGATGGGCGCGCTGTCCGCGAAGATGCGGGCCACTTCCTGATCGCAGCCCCAGTCGGAACCCTTCACGGTGTCGGCGAAGTGGATGTCGGTGCTGTCGCCCTTGCCCATGACGGCGTTGCCGAGGGCCGCCTGCATACCACCCTGCGCCGCCGAGGAATGCGACCGGCGGGGAGGGACGACGGAAAGACAGATGGTGTGGAAACCTTCCATAGCCGCGGCGAGCGCCACGCGTTCGCCGGCAAGCCCGGCACCAATGCACAACACGTCGGAATAAATCGTTCTCATGACGCCCTCCCTTAGATGGCCATCGTGGCGAAGCTGTAGTGGGTTGCCAGACTCAGCAGTGCCAGACCGATAACGAGATAGAGGGCATACTTGCGCCACTTCAAACGGTTTTCACGGTTCAGGATGCCGAACTTCACGCCGACGCGGTACAAACCGATGGCGATATGCAGATCCAACGCGGCGAACAGCACCAGATAGAAGGGGACCATGCCGCCCTGAATGGCCGCCGCGCTCTTATCCGCGGAGATGGGCAAATTCGACAGGATGTTGATGACATGCGCGCTGGCCATGACAAGGATGACGATCGCGGTGGCGACCTGCACCAGCCACAGCCATGTGTCCATATGGTGCATCATCTTGGCCTGACGCCAGAACTCCCGCAGTTCCAGCGGGCTGAACGGCATTTTCCGTGCGGCGAGAATAAAGTGCAGGATCATGACAAGCAAAATGATCGGCCCGCCAATCTGCGCCAGATAAGACGTTTCAAGGAATACGGCCAACGAGTCCATTATCTTCGGACTCAAGATGACACTCGAAACAAGTACCATATGCATCAGCACAAAACAGCAGAGAAGGACACCGGTCAACATCTGGATGACATCGGTGTATCCTGAAATATGATTGCGCAATCTGACATGTGAAGTGATGTTCGCCTGAGCCATCTTTAGATTCCCTCCTCAAAGAATGAAAAAGACCTTATAAATCCTTCCGCCTCTCCTTATTCCCAACTCCTTTATCAATTCCGCCAAAAGCTGACGCCGCAAGCATCAACACTCTTTACTTCTTATTGAAGTATAATGGCATTCCTTCTTGGTTTAAAGGATACTTTCCTTTTTCTGTCAACCGAGTGTTATTTGTGCACTCGAACAATATAGCCACTTGACCTAGAAAGAACTTTTGTTATTCATAACAACTAGAGAATAATGCGGAAATAATTCTTATTACTGTTTTATATAACACTGGGTTTTTACTTATCTTTTTGCCCAGTATTTTCTTTGCCGCAAATGCCCGTGGCGAATGGTACCCTTCTTCACAAGAAGAAGGGCGCTGCAATAAACCTGCTCTTTTTACACGACTATTCTCCATATTCCATGAAGAAAAGGAATAGCCCGGCAGAGGAGGACGATTTTACAATGTTGACAAGATCCCTCTCGAGAAGGCGCGACGCCTTGCCTCAAAAGAGTTCCCCCAGCCTTACCCTCCCATGCGGGCGTATCCCACAGCCATAGGCGCATGGAGAAGGCTCCCCTGCGAAGCCATCACGAAGGGCGGCTTTTTTTCCTCATCCTTGCCCAATCCAGCGGCCATCTGCGCTGACGCCGTCCGCTGAAATGGAAAAGCCCCCCATTCCGTGGAATGAGGGGCTCAACAGATCACAGTACAGCAGGACTATTTCGCACGCCAAGCGCCGTGCTTGTTACAGTAGGCGCGGGCGAACACGACCTGATCAAAGGGAATGGGGAATTCAACGACCGGAGTCTCCCCGGCCTTGAAGTACTTGCGCAGCACGGTGTCGTCGGAGGTGCGGATTTCAGCCCATTCGATCAGGTGATCGGCGTCCATACCGTGCAGCTTGGAGCCCACGCTCACTTTGCAGCCCTTTTCCGTGGCTTCCACGACGGGCATGTGCGATTCCTTGGTCCCAACGGGTTCGCGGTCGTCAAGGACTTCCATCGTTTTGCCGCAGCAGATCATGGCGCTGACGCCGTCATGCACGATTTCGGTCACGGTTCCGCAAATGGGGCATTTATAAAGCTGATAACGGTAGGTCATGGGAGAAGCTCCTTTGCAGCGAGGCTGCGCATATTGTCCCCACGGGGACGTAGTAATGAATTAACGATAAAAAATACTATTCCTATTTTTATTTTTTGTCCAGAGGCCAACCCACCTCGGCGGCCTCCGCCCCGAACCGTACAGAGCCATAACAACGGGGCGTTCCTCTCATTCCTTATCCATCCAAAAGAAAAAGCCCCGCTCATGGAACGGGGCCAATCTCTTCAGAAACAAGTGTTACTTCGCCAGCAGCATCCAGATTTCACCGGGGCCGTTGAGGTGCCCCGCGATATAGGCCGCCCTCGCGCCCTTGCCGCAGAACAGGTCGACGCGGCGCCCCTTGATGGCCTCTCCCGTATCCTGCGCCAACCCGATGCCGAAAAGCGGCGTGGTCGAGACGGGGCCTTCCTCCACGGGGGAGGAAGGATCAGGAATATTCACATCGAAGGCAAGCACCGAACCGAGCGGGAAAGTCGTGCGGTCCACGGCCAGCGAGACCATCGAACTGAGCGGCGACCCCATGCTGCCCACGGGGCCGGACGTGATGCTGCCGGAAGAGGTTTCCGGCCCTTTGCGGAAAAAGATGTAGCGCTGATTGCGCCGGAGCAGATCGTCGCGCAATTCCGGGTGCTCGCGCAGCCACTGCCGGATGGACTGCATACTCACCTGTCCGGTGGGGATTTCCCCCTGATCGGCGAGATACCGCCCTATGCTCAGGTACGGCTTGCCGTTGGACCCGGCAAAGCGCACGGGCATCTCCTTGCCGTCCTCGAAGCGCAGCCGCCCCGATCCCTGCACCTGCAGGAAAAAAGCGTCCACGGGGTCGGACAGCCATGCCAGTTCCAGCCCCTTGCCGCGCAGGACGCCGGGCCTGCCGTCCAGCCCGTCGATTTCGGCCCTCGTATAATAAGGAACGGGCTTCCCCTTTTCCATGCGGTACACGACGCGCTGGCCGATGAGCTCGCTCTTGAAGCTCCCCAGATTCAGCTCGCGCAGATCCGGCGGCACACGGTACAACGGGGCCGTGTAGCCGGGCTTGCGGGTACGGCTTGCCTTGACGACGGGCTCATAGTATCCCGAAAAGGCAGCGCCATCCTTGAGCTTCACCCAGCGGAACCGCTCCGCCAGCAGGCCGGGTTCGGCGTCGAGACGGGGCAGCAGGGCCTCAAGGCAATCCAGCGTCTTGGCCACATCGCCCCACGTCACCGCCACATCGCCGTGCGCCACCGCGACCTGACCGGGCTCGCGCCCAGCGATATGCGCCCGGCTGGCCCGCAGGGCCGGGGCCAGCTCCTTCCACGAATGCAGGCGCTGCCCGGCGCGATCGAGCTTCCCCGCCAGCACGGCGGCCTGCTCGTCGTTCTCGGGGACAAGATCGCCCGCGACGTCCCGGACCGGAGCTGAGGGAGCGGGAAGGGGAGCCGCGCACCCCGCCAGCAGGCCGAGGGCAAGGACGGCCGCGGCCAGAGCCGCCGTTCCCGCACCGCGTTTTTGTGGAACCTTCAGCAAAGGATGCTGTTCATGCACGATTTTCCCACTCCCGATGTTTGGCTCGCCCACCGCGTCTCCTATGGAGAAACCGATACGATGGGGTATCTCTATTACGCGGAATACCTGCACCTCTTCGAACGTTCCCGCAGCGAGTACATCCGCCAGATGGGCATGAGTTACGCGGAGGTCGAACGCCTCGGCATCATGCTGCCCGTACGCGAAGCCCAGTGCCGCTACAGGCGGCCCGCCCGGTATGACGATCTGATCCATATCCGCGCGGGGATAGCCGAAGTCAGGCGCGCCTCTCTCGTCTTTGTGTACAATGTCATGGACGCCGAGCGCAAGACCCTGCTTGCCGAGGGCATGACTGAACACGCCTGTACCGGACGCGACGGGCGCCCCGTGCGCCCACCGGAATGGTTCGTCAAACTCATGCGCGGTGAACCGTTCCAAATCCCCGAATAAAGCCCTTACCCCAAGCAGAGGGAAGGAGCCGCCTTCAAGAAGCGCCCTTCCCTTTTCTTTCGCCCTTCTTCTCCCCCGTCCCCGCCGCCTTTTCCCAACTCCCCCTCAATGCAGGCATCTTCCCGGGCTCTCTTTGACCGTTTCTCGATATACATTGGCATTTTCTCATGAGACACGGTTATCCAATTCGTCTATCCCTATCTATAAACGCATTATCTCTTTTATCCGGACGGGCTTTTTCCTTTTTACCCTCCAAGAACAGCGGCTTTACCTTAAACGGCGAACAATACCCTTTATCTTTTTGCGGAAAGAGGGGTCTCCCTTCTTTATGTTTTCACCGGAAACATGCTTTGGCTGTACGGACTGGAACCTCATACCTGAAGGAGTTTCTTATGAAACGGTGGTTCAAAATGCTTACGGGTTCTCTTGCGGTTGTCCTTTTCATCACATTTTCCTGTGCGGCATTCGCGGCGGCCCCGGTCAAACTCCGCACCGCATGGCTTGACGAGCACGAAGCCTTCCTCGTCTGGTATGCCAAAGAAAAAGGGTGGGACAAAGAGGAAGGGCTGGACATCGAAATGCTCCTCTTCTCATCCGGCATGGCCCAGCTCAACGCCCTTCCCGCAGGGGAGTGGGTACTCGCCGGAACCGGCGCCGTGCCCGGCATGATGGGCGCGCTCCGCTACGGGACGTACACCATCGCCGTCACCAACGACGAATCCTACACCAACGCCCTCCTGCTCCGCCCCGACAGCCCTATCCTCAAGACCAAGGGCTACAACAAAGACTACCCGGAAGTGTACGGACATCCGGATGACGTGCGCGGCAAGACGTTCCTCATCACCACCATGTCCTCCCCCCACTTCACCCTGAGCCACTGGCTCCGCGTGCTCGGCCTCAAGGAAAGCGACGTCACCATCAAGAACATCGATCAGGCGCAGGGCCTCGCGGCGTTCGACAGCGGCATCGGCGACGGCGTCTGCCTGTGGGCACCGCACATGTTCTTCGGTATCGACAAGGGCTGGAAGGTCGCCGGAACCCCCAATACCTGCGGCGTGGGCCTGCCCACCGTGCTCATGGGCGACAAGAAGTTCTGCGACGCCAACCCCGAACTGGTCGCCAAGTTCCTGCGCGTGTTCCTGCGCTCCGCCAACATGCTCCAGAAGGAAGCCCCGGAATCCCTCGCCCCGGAATACTGCCGCTTCTTCCAGGAATTCGTGGGCAAGAGCTTTACGCCGGAAATGGCCGCGCTCGACATCAAGACGCACCCCGTTTTCAATCTTGAAGAACAGCTCGCCCTGTTCGACGGCTCCAAGGGGCAGAGCAAGGCCGCCAAGTGGATGGCCGACATCGCCGAATTTTTCGCCGGCGTGGGCCGGATCACGCCCGACGAGCTGAAGGTGGTCAAGGACGGCTCCTACGCCACCGACAAGTTCCTCAAGCTCGTCAAGCAGCCCATCCCCGACTACAAGTAACATTCCCGGTTTCCCTTTACCCTGCCCTTGCCGGCCCTCCGTAACAGGGGACCGGCTTGCTTTTTTGGAAATCGGTATGATTCTAACTCTCTGAGCAACCAAACAGTCCCTTTTCGCAAGAAGGGGTTCCATCTTAGCGGTTCGTCTGATAGCATGTGAAAGTTCACCTTTGCATTGCTCCGGGGGGAAGCTTTTTTCCTTGCATTGCATCGGGGCGGGCAAGGAGAAGACCTAGGGGTTCTCCTTTTTCTTTTCTCCAGCCCTGTTGCCCCGTTAGCGTGGATATGTTAGATTTTTTCTCGTGAAGAAGGTCTATTGGTCTTTGAACCACTCTACTGCCGGGAGAATCATGGAAACAATCAATCTTGAAACCACGCGCGACGAAGCGTTTCTTCGCGAGGTGGAAGCAGAAAGCGGTCAGAAGGTGACCAACTGCTACCAGTGTGGAAACTGCACGGCGGGGTGCCCCTGCGGTCCTGAATACGACCTGCAGGTCAGCCAAGTCATGCGGGCCGTCCAGCTCGGTAACAAGGAAATGGCGCTTTCAAGCCGTTCGCTGTGGCTCTGCGTGTCGTGCTCGACCTGTACGTCCCGCTGCCCCAACAACATCGACGTCGCCAAGGTCATGGACGTGCTGCGGCACATGGCCTGGAAGGAAGGCAAGACGAACTACGCCATGGCGTCGTTCTGGCAGTCCTTCCTGACCACCGTCCGCCACTTCGGGCGCACGTACGAACTGGGCGTCATGGCCATGTTCATGGCCCGCACCGGCCGGGTTTTCACCGATGTGGATCTCGCGCCGCGCATCCTGCCCAAGCAAAAGCTGCCCTTCAAACCCCACACCATCGTCGGCAAGGACGCTGTGGCCCGTATCTTCAAGCGTTTCGACGAGCAGCGCAGCGCCGAGGGGGACAAGTAAATGAAACTCGCCTATTACCCCGGCTGTTCTGGTCAGGGGACGTCCGCCGAATACGAACGTTCCACCCGCGCCGTCTGCCGCGCGCTTGAAATCGGCCTCAAGGAAATTTCCGACTGGAGCTGTTGCGGCTCCACGCCGGCCCACGCTTGCGATCACGTGCTCTCCTCCGCGCTTTCCGCGCGCAACCTCGCGCTTGCCGCCGCCGAAGGCGCCGAACGCGTGGGCACGCCCTGCCCGAGCTGCCTCGCCAACCTGAAGACCGCCAAGTACCGTATGCAGGACGAGGCGTTCCGCGATAAGGTCAATGCCCTTCTCGACAATCCCTGCCCCGAAGAGCTGCCCGAAACCGTATCCATCCTCCAGGTCCTGGTGGAGGACTACGGCACCGGCGCCATCGCCGAAAAGGTCAAGAAGCCCCTCGAAGGCATCAAGGTCGCCTGCTACTACGGCTGCCTGATGAGCCGCCCCGCGGACATCATGCAGTTTGACGACGCCGAGAACCCGATGGCCATGGACAACATCATGACCGCCCTCGGCGCCGAAGTCGTGCCTTTCCCCCTGAAGACGGAATGCTGCGGCGCAGCCATGGGCATTCCCCGCCGCGACATCACCGCCCGCCTTACCGGCCGCATCCTTGAACGGGCGCAGGCCTTCGGCGCGGACGCCGTGGTCGTCGCCTGTCCGCTCTGCCACATGAACCTTGACCTGCGCCAGCGTCAGGCCGTGGGCGGAAGCATGAAGATGCCGGTGCTGTATTTTACACAGCTCATGGGGCTGGCCCTCGGCCTGCCGCATCAGGAACTCGGCTTCGAAAAGCTCTGCGTCAGCCCCGACGAACTTCTGCGGAAGATCGACGCCGCGCAGGCTGCCAAGGCCGCCGCGGCCAAGGCCGATGAAGCCACAGAGGAGGCCAAGGCATGAAAATAGGCGTTTTTATCTGCCACTGCGGATCGAACATCGCCGGGACCGTGGATTGCGGCAAGGTCGCTGAGATCGCCAAAACCTATCCCGATGTGGCCTTCTCCACCGACACCATGTACACCTGCTCGGAACCCGGACAGGAAGAAATCGTCGCCGCCATCAAGGAACACAAGCTTGACGGCGTGGTCGTCGCTTCCTGTACGCCGCGTATGCACGAGCCCACCTTCCGCCGCACCGTGGAACGCGCCGGGCTCAACAAGTACATGTTTGAAATGGCCAATATCCGCGAACACGTGTCGTGGATCGGCAAGGACAAGGAAGCCAACACCAACAAGGCCGCGGAACTCGTCCGCATCGCCGTTGAAAAACTGCGCCGCGACAACCCGCTGTTCTCCAAGTCCTTCGAATCCACCAAGCGCGTGCTCGTCATCGGCGGCGGCGTGGCCGGCATCCAGGCCGCCCTCGACTGCGCCGACGCGGGACTCGACGTGCTCCTCGTGGAACGCGAAAGCCACATCGGCGGCAAGATGGCGAAGCTCGACAAGACCTTCCCCACCGTCGACTGCTCCAGCTGCATCCTCGGCCCCAAGATGGTCGACGTCGCCCAGCATCCCAAAATCACGCTCATGGCCGCTTCCGAAGTGACCAACGTGTCCGGGTATGTGGGCAACTTCACCGTGACCGTGAAGAAGAAGGCCACCTACGTCGACTGGTCCAAGTGCACCGGCTGCGGCGCCTGCATGGACAAGTGCCCCGCCAAGAAGACCCCGGACAAGTTCAACGAGTTCGTCGGCCCCACCACGGCGATCAACATCCCCTTCCCGCAGGCGATCCCCAAGAAGGCCACCATCAACGCCGAATTCTGCCGCAAGCTCACCTCGGGCAAATGCGGCGTGTGCGCCAAGGTGTGCCCCACCGGGGCCATCAACTACGAAATGAAGGATGAGGAAGTCACGGAAACCGTGGGCGCCATCGTTGCCGCCACCGGCTACGACCTCATGGACTGGACGGTCTACGGCGAATACGGCGCGGGCCAGTACCCCGACGTCATCACCTCGCTCCAGTACGAGCGCATCATGTCCGCCTCCGGCCCGACCGGCGGCCACATCAAGCGCCCGTCCGACGGCAAGGAACCCAAGAGCGTCGTGTTCATCCAGTGCGTGGGCTCCCGCGACAAGTCCATCGGCCGCCCCTACTGCTCCGGCTTCTGCTGCATGTACACCGCCAAGCAGGCCGTCCTGACCAAGGACCACATCCCCGACTCGCAGTCCTACGTGTTCTACATGGACATCCGCTCCAACGCGAAGCTCTATGACGAATTCACGCGCCGCGCCGTCGAGGAATACGGCACCCAGTACATCCGCGGCCGCGTGTCCGCCATCCAGCCCGACGGGCACGGGCAGTACATCGTCCGCGGCGCCGACACCCTACTCGGCAAACCCGTCGAGGTGAAGGCCGACATGGTCGTGCTCGCCGTGGGCATCGAAGGCTCCAAGGGCGCGAACAAGCTCGCCGAAACCCTGCACATCTCCTACGACGGCTTCGGGTTCTTCATGGAATCCCACTGCAAGCTCCGCCCCGTGGAGACCAACACCGCCGGCGTGTTCCTCGCGGGCGTCGCCCAGGGCCCGAAGGACATCCCGTCCTCCGTCGCGCAGGGCAGCGGCGCCGCCGCCAAGGTGATAGGCCTCCTCTCCAAGCCGCTCCTCGAAAGCGACCCGCAGATCTCCGTCGTGGACATCAAGCGCTGCGTCGGCTGCGGCAAGTGCATCAAGGTGTGCCCGTTCCAGGCCATCGTCGAAAAGGAAATTCGCGGCGAAAAGAAGGCGCAGACCATCGAGGCCGTGTGCCAGGGCTGCGGCCTTTGCACGGCTACCTGCCCGCAGGGCGCCATCCAGCTCTCCCACTTCACTGACAACCAGATCCTTGCGGAGGTAGACGCTCTATGTCGGTTCTGACAGGCAAAGAACTCCGGATCGTAGGCTTCCTCTGCAACTGGTGCTCCTATGGCGGCGCCGACACTGCCGGGGTCGCTCGTTTCACCCAGCCTACGGACCTGCGTATCATCCGCGTCCCCTGTTCGGGCCGCGTCAATCCCCTGTTTCCGCTGAAAGCCCTGCTTTCCGGCGCCGACGGGGTGCTCGTGTCCGGCTGTCACCCGCGTGACTGCCACTATTCGGAAGGCAACTACTACGCCCGCCGCCGCCTCGAAACGCTGAAGGAATTCCTGCCCATCATCGGCATCGATCCCCGCCGCTTCGAGTACACGTGGGTGTCCGCCTCCGAAGGCCAGCGCTGGCAGGCCGTGGTCACCGCGTTCACCGAACGCGTCCACAAGCTCGGACCCGCGCCCAAGTTCGAAGACGCGAAGCCGATGTACGTCATGCCCAACCTTGACCTGCCCGCGCCTCTGCGCCCGCTCGGCTGCGGCGTCAATCCCGCGGCCATGACCGAGCTCAAGGACCAGATCAAGGCCGCGCTCGAAGCCAAGGAAGTGGAATTCGTCATGGGCTGGCAGAAAGGCTTCGACGGCCTGCACGCCACGCCCCTGTACATGCGCAAGCCCGAAGACGTCGAAAAGCTCATCTGGGGCCCGCTCAACGTCCACTCCCTCGCCACCTACCTGCCTCTCTTCAAGGGCAAGAAGGTCGGCATCGTGGTCAAGGGCTGCGACTCCCGCGGCGTCGTGGAACTCCTGCAGGAGAACCTCATCAACCGTGAGGACGTGGTCGTCTTCGGCATGGGCTGCAACGGAACCATCGACATCAACCGCGTGCTCGCCAAGATCGGCGACGTGACGGAAGTCGAATCCGTGACCGGCTCCGGCGCCACCCTCAAGGTCCGCGCCGACGGCAAGGACTACGAGTTCGCCATGCAGGACGTGGCGCAGGACAAATGCCGCGCCTGCACCGTGCCCAACGCCGTCATCCACGATCACTTCGCGGGCTCGCCCACGAACATCCCGGACGGCGCGCAGCCCGCCATGCCCGCCATCATGACCTTCCTCGACGGCCTGAGCCTCGAGGACCGCATGGGCTTCTGGCGGGGCCACATCGACCGCTGCATCCGCTGCTATGCCTGCCGCAACGCCTGCCCCATGTGCGTGTGCCGCGACAACTGCGTGGCGGACAGCCGCGAACCGCATTGGCTCACGCAGGAAGACAGCCCCACGCAGAAGATGTTCTTCCAGCTCATCCACGCGATGCACCTCGCCGGACGCTGCACCGGCTGCGGCGAATGCAACCGCGCCTGCCCGATGGGCATCCCGGTCGGAGCCCTCAAGCTCCAGATGGGCCGCGTCGTGAAGAAGCTGTTCGAATACGCGCCCGGCATGGACGTTGACGCCGTGCCGCCGCTGCTCGGCTTCCAGCTGGAAGAAAAGAACATTCACGAACATCACATCGAGGGAGCATAAACGCAATGAGCGCCATACGATTCCTCGCTGCCGACAAGCTGGCCTCGTGGCTGGCCGAAGTGGCGGCATCCCGTCAGGTGCTGGCCCCTCGTCAGGAGGGCAAAGCGGTTGTGTTCCGGCCTCTCGTCGCCGGAGAAACGCCGTCGCTGGCCCGCGCCACCGTATCCCCCAAGGCCGCCGTTTTCCCCGCCTGTGAAACGCTCGTGCATTTCACAGGCACCAAGGACCCGGAAAATCCGGCCAAGCTGAACATGAAACTCGACGACACCCCCGACGCTCCGGCCCGGATGGTGTTCGGCTGCCGTTCCTGCGACGCCCGCGGCTTCGCCGTGCTCGACAAGCCGTTCCTCGAAGGCAAGTTCCAGGACGCCTACTACAAGGCCCGCCGCGACAACCTGCTGGTCGTCACCCGGACCTGCGACAGCCCGTGCAGCACCTGCTTCTGCCACTGGACCGGCGGCGGCCCCGCCGATCCCACCGGCTCCGACGTGCTGCTCACGGCCGTGAACGGCGGCTTCGTGCTTGAGGCCGTGTCCGAAAAAGGCGAAGCCTTCCTCGCGTCGACCAAACTCGCCGACGGCTCCGACAAGATGGACGAAGCCAAGGCCGCCCGCGAAAAGGCCGCCGCCAGCCAGCAGCCCGCCCCGGATCTGTCCAAGGCGGCCCGCCGCCTCGAACAGCGTTTCACCGACGTGGACTTCTGGGCGGAACAGACCGCGAAGTGCCTCTCCTGCGGCGCGTGCACCTACATGTGCCCGACCTGCCAGTGCTTCAACATCTCCGACGAGGGCGATCCCCTCGAAGGCCGCCGCCTGCGCAGCTGGGACAACTGCATGTCCCCGCTGTTCACCCGCGAGGCCAGCGGGCACAACCCCCGCACGGCCAAGGCCCTGCGTATGCGCAACCGCGTTTCGCACAAGTACTGGTACGCTCCCGACTACAGCGACGGGCGTTTCGCCTGCACGGGCTGCGGTCGATGCATCAAGCAGTGCCCGGTGTCGCTGGACATCCGTGAAATTGTCCTCAACGCCATCGCGGATGACGCGGAAGCCAAATAAGGAGTCTGAACATGGCAGGGACGCACAATCCCCTTCTGCCTGAAATGGCGACCGTCATCGAAACCGTGCAGGAAACGCACAACATCAAAACGTTCCGCGTGCGTTTCGATGATGAAGAAAAAATGAAAAACTTCACCTTCCAGCCCGGACAGGTGGGGCAGCTCTCCGTTTTCGGCGTGGGCGAGTCGACCTTCGTGATCAACTCTTCCCCCACCCGGATGGATTACCTCCAGTTCTCCGTGATGAAGGCCGGCGAAAACACCGCCGCCCTCCACAAGCTCAATGCCGGCGACAAGATCGGCGTGCGCGCCCCGCTCGGCAACTGGTTCCCCTACGAGCAGTGGAAGGGCAAGAACGTCTTCTTCATCGGCGGCGGCATCGGCATGGCCCCCATCCGCACCATCATGGTGTACCTGCTGGACAACCGCAAGGATTACGGCGACATCAGCCTGCTGTACGGCGCCAAGACCCCTGCGGACCTGTCCTTCCAGTCCGACATGCCCGAGTGGCTGGAGCGCAAGGACCTGAACGTCACCCTGACCATCGACAACCCCGCCGACGGCTGGGAGCACAAGGTCGGCCTCATCCCCAACGTGCTCAAGGAAATCGACCCCAAGCCCAAGAACACCATCGCCGTGCTCTGCGGCCCGCCGATCATGATCAAGTTCACCCTCGCGGCTCTCGTCGAACTGGGCTTCCCGGATGACCAGATCTACACCACGCTGGAAAAACGCATGAAGTGCGGCATCGGCATCTGCGGGCGCTGCAACATCGGCGGCAAGCTCGTCTGCGTCGACGGCCCCGTATTCTCCAACAAGCAGCTCAAGGAACTCCCGCCCGAGCTGTAGGATGGTTGAATAAATCGGGGAGGGGGAAGGGACCCTTTTGAAAAAGGGCTCCCTTCCCCCTCCCCGAAACCCCACCCCCCTTCCCCCTAAAACTTTTGTAATGGGGGCGAGGGGAAAAACGGCAGGCACGGCATCGCTCCCGACCGGGAATGATGCCGTATTTGTCGTTATAATGGCCTAATATATAGAGGAACCTTCTTTCAATCGCCCTTCCCCTTCATTCCAAAAGCTCTTTTCCACTCTTCAAAAAACAGTATATTTCAATCCATTACACAGAGGAAGGAAATATTTTTCAAATATTTATGCAAAGGAGAAACGGCAGGGGCTTTGCGCTGCGCGGAGGGAGATCCACCCGGTCGCAGACCGGGTTAGCTCCCGGAGCATCGGCAGCGCACCGGCGACGGATGGCAGACAAAGAAAAGCCGAAAAGGAAGAGGGCCGTTGCGCGGCAGGCCAGCAACCCACTTGAGGCAGCGGAGAAACGGGGTGTTCCGGGGGGATTGCAAAGGGGGCCTCGGAGGGGCGGAGCCCCTAACAGGTCCCCTTTGCCCCCGCGGGAGGCGGCCACCCTGCGCGGCAGGGAAAACGCCCGGCGGCGCAGCCGGGAACCATCCCCTACGCAGTACATAATAATCTTAAACCATAGACAAACACTCTGCTTCCAATCCAATCCCCTCCACCGTCAAAACGGCAAGGTGCGGATACACCTCTACGCCGTGCGCCACGGCATCCCGCAGCCCCACGGCATACGCCGGATCGATCATGTCCGCAGGCCCGAAGCAACAGGCATCGGGCCGCTGTATGCAGTAAAACATGGCTGCCCGCTCCCCGGCGGCAACAATGCCTTTCAGCGTCCCCAAATGCTTGAGCCCCCGCTCGGAAACGGCATCCGGGAACAGCGCGACGTCATCCTCCGACATGGTGACATTCTTGCATTCGACCCAGAGCCTGGGCATCCCCGGCCCTTCGAGCAAACCGTCCAACCGGCTCTCGCCACGCACCTTTTCCCGCGCGAATGAGGTATAGCCTTCCGCCCACGGCAGCTTGCCCGCCCTGAACGCAGCCTCAAGCATCCGGTTGGGCGTGCTCGTATTCACCCCGGCCCAAAAGCCGCCGCGCGGATAGGCCGCAGGATCGCCGCACCACACCAGCTCCAGCGTCCACCTGAGCTTCCGCTCGGGGTTCTGCGCGGGAGACAACAACACGGGCGCGCCGGGCCGCAACAGCCCGATCATGGACCCTGTATTATTGGTGTGCGCCACATCCGGCTTGCCGTCGATCAACACGTGCACGAAAAAACGCTTCTCGCGGCGTATCAGACGCCCGACCACACAACCGGAAGGAAATGGCAACAATATGAACATGCACCCCACCCCATTCCCCCGGGGACCATGCCCCGGGAATGTTCTTTCCTTAAAAAAGCGAATGCCGATACCCGGCTAGAGAAAAAAAGCCCTTTCCACTTCCCGCATATCCACCAATTTACAGACGGGGCCTAACCTGCTACTGCATGACGACAAAGTCATGTAGCCACCGAGGTATAGTCCCATGCAATTCTCCGAAAGAATGGCCCACATAAAGCCTTCCGCCACCCTGACCATCAACGCCAAGGCCCTCGAGCTCAAATCGCAGGGCGTCGACGTGACCAGCCTGGCAATCGGCGAACCGAATTTCCCCACCCCCGCCCATGTCTGCGACGCAGCGAAACAGGCTATCGACGAGGGCTTTACCCGCTACACCGCCGTGCCCGGCATCCCGCCCCTGCGGGAAGCCATCGCCGGTTACTTTAAGCGCGCGTACGGCGTCGACGTCGCGCCGGACTGTACCATCGCCAGCAATGGCGGCAAGCAGTCCCTGTACAACCTGTTCGCCGCCCTGCTCAATGACGGCGACGAAGTGCTCATCCCCTCGCCGTACTGGGTGAGCTATCCCGACATGGTCTACCTGAACGGCGGCGTGCCGGTCGCGGTCAAGGCCCCTGCCTCGCAGGGCTTCAAAGTGACGGTGGAACAGCTCGAAGCCGCACTGACCCCGAAGGCCAAAATACTCGTCTTCAACTCGCCTTCCAACCCCACGGGCGCCTGTTATTCCGTGTCCGAACGCGACGCCATCGTGAAATGGGCGCTGGATCGCGGCCTGTTCATCATCGCCGATGAAATCTACGACCAGCTCGTCTACGAGCCCAACAAGCCGTCGAGCATCATCGTCTGGTGGAAGCAGTACCCGGACCGCATCGCCGTCGTCAACGGCCTTGCCAAGAGCTTCGCCATGACCGGCTGGCGCGTGGGCTATACCGTGACCCACCCCGACCTCGTCAAGAAACTCAGCCAAATCACCGGACAGGCCACCGGCAACATCTGCTCCGTGTCCCAGAAGGCCGCCGTAGCCGCCCTCACCGGCCCCTACGACTGCGTGGAGTCCATGCGCCAGGCCTTCCAGAAGCGCCGCGATATGGCATGGAAGGAAATCGCCTCGTGGTCAAACGTGGTATGCCCGAAACCCGAGGGCGCGTTCTACCTGTTCGCGGATATTTCCGCCCTGTATGACGAAAAAATGCCCGACGCCACCGCCGCCTGTACCCGCCTGCTCAGTGAAGCGGGCGTGGCGCTGGTTCCCGGCGACGCCTTCGGAGCGCCGGACTGTATCCGGTTCTCCTACGCCGTGGCCGACGACGTGCTCATGGACGCCCTCGCCCGCGTCCGCAAGGTCCTCATCGGACAATAATGCTGACCTCCGGTTCCGGGGCTTCCCGGAACCGGAAAACGCCGCCCGCGGACGGCACTTTTCAGGAGACGGTATGCATACTCTGGATTGGAAGCACGCATGGACCGGACGGTTGCTGACGACGGCCCCGACACGCCCGCAGGCGCTCAAGCTCCTTGAGCCGCAGCTCGACAGCTGTAATGCCCGCCTCATCGGTGAAGTGGCCTCGGGCAAACTTCCGTTCCTCAACCTGCCCTTCCGCAGCAGCCTGACGGCCCGCCTCAAGGCGCTCACCCCGCAGCTCCGGCGTTTCAGGCATATGGTCGTGCTGGGCATCGGCGGCTCGGCCCTCGGCACCCGCGCACTCCAAAAGGCCTTTTTCCCTCAGCAGGATCTCCCGAACCACCAGGGGCCGTGGCTGTGGATTCTGGACAACGTGGACGCCGATGTGCTCGAAGCGCAGATGTCCACCCTCAATCCCGAAGAAACCATCGTCGTCCCCGTCAGCAAATCCGGCGGGACCATCGAAACGCTGGCCCAGTACTTTTTCATGAAGGCGTGGCTGCAAAGGGCGCTCCCCAACACGTGGCACGAGCATATGCTGCTCGTCACCGACGAAAAGAAGGGCTACCTGCGCGAAGAGGCCGACCGCCACAACATCGTGTCCCTGCCGGTGCCGGACCATCTGGGCGGGCGGTATTCCGTCCTTTCCGCGGTGGGGCTCGTCCCCGCCGCCTTCATGGGCTTGCCGTGGGAAGACTTCCTCGAAGGCGCGGCCAGCGTGAACGCGCCGCTCGTCAACGACGAACTCGGCAAGCCGGAAAACCTCCGCAACCATCCCGCATGGGCGCTCGCGAACTGGTGCTTCGAGCTGTCGCGTCACGACTACAGCCAATTGATTTTCTTTACGTATATTCCCTCATGGGCCTCTTTCGGCCAGTGGTTCGGCCAGCTCTGGGCGGAAAGCCTCGGCAAAAACGGCAAGGGGACCATGCCGCTGCCCGCCGTGGGCGTTACCGATCAGCACTCGCTCCAGCAGATGTTCCTCGACGGCCCCGCCGACAAGGGCTGCATCCAGCTGCACTGCCCGAACCTGAGCAAGGGCCCGCAGTTCCCGGACGACGTGCCGGACAGCTGGGAATGGCTGCGGGGCAAGACCTTCGGGGACCTGCTCAACGCCGAAACCCTCGGCTCGGCTGCGGCCCTCGTGCATAACGGCGTGCCGCTCACCCGCCTGGAAGCGGCGGAATCCTCCATGCGCGCCGCAGGCGAAGTCATGGGGCTGCTCATGGCCACGACCGTGCTTACCGGCTGGCTTATGAACATCAACCCGCTCGACCAGCCCGCCGTGGAGCTCGGCAAGCGCCTTGCCTATTCCCGTCTCGGCTCCTCCAGCTACCCGGAAGAAGCCGCCATTTTGAAGGCATTTCTGGACTAGGGGATAGGTAAAAAAAGCTATAGAGACTTTGGGGAAGGGGAAAACGTTTCTGAAAGAAAGCGTCTCCCCTTCCCCTGATTTGCCAGCCTCCATTCCTTTCCAAAGACGTTTGTGCTTCGAATCTCTGTGCCCTTTCCGGTACAGGCATAAAAGAAATCCGTAGAAACACGTTGTCACGATCGGCGGCAATCAGGGCTTTTTTCTTCGAACAAGGCCAACGGCTCTGTTCAAACAAAAAAGTCGTGGCTATTTTTCAAGAGCATCCCTATTGCGTAACCGCCCTCCCCACCAAACGTTTCACGGGAAGGGAGCCAGGGGAAGGCATGACGGGTGCCTTTTTCATGGGGTGCCCTCCCCGACATATACTACTCAGAGGCTCGTTTTGTTCGGCAAAAAAGACTCCGTGGACAAGGGCCTGCCGTTCGGGCTGACCCGGTTCCTCTCGTGGATATCGCTTATCCTGATCCTTGCTTCCAGCGTGATGCTGGCCTTTTTCATCGGCAATTCCGCACGCAACACGCTGCTGCTCCGCCAGCAGCAATACGCCATGCTCATGGCCAGCAACCTGAACCAGCAGATCTACCGCCGGTTCACGCTGCCTACCTTCCTCGCGTTCGGGCGCATCGCCCTGCGCCAAAGTATGCAGTACCAGCAGCTCGACGATGTGGTGCAATCCACCATCCTCGGCCTGCATTTGGAATCCCTGCGCATCTATGGGGCCGACAGGGTCGTCAACTACTCCATCAATCAGATGGAACTGGGCCGGACCGACATCACGCCCGCGTCGATGGAACGCGTCATGAGTTCGGGCATCCCCTTCTTTGAGACGCTCTCCAGCGTCAACATGCTTTCCGCCATGTTCATGCTCAAGATCCCGGACGGCAGCTACTCGCTGCGGACCATGTTCCCCCTGACCGTGGATCTCGGCATCAGCGAGAGCACCGGCAAACCGGAATCCCTTGTGACCGGCGTGTTGGAAATCACGCAGGACATCACCGACGATTACGACAGCGTCGTGCGCTTCCAGTGGCTCATCCTCGCCACATGCCTTGGTTCGTCCACCATCCTGTTCGCCATCCTCCAGTTCTTCATCATCAAGGCGGAACGGACCCTTGCCGAGCGCATGAGCCGCAACCGCAAGCTTGAGGCCGAACTCCATCAGAACGAAAAGCTCGCCAGCATGGGCCGCGTCATCGCCAGCATCGCCCACGAGATCCGCAATCCGCTCGGCATCATCCGGTCAAGCTCCGAGTTTCTCATCCGGCGCACGCCGGAACAGGAGAAAGGCAGCCCCGCCCAGCGTATCCTCACGGCCATTTTCGACGAGTCCTGCCGTTTGAGCCAGATCGTCAACGACTTCCTCGACTATGCCCGCCCCCGCGTACCCCGTCAGGATCGCGTGGATCTCAACGCGCTGCTGAATCAGGCCACCGGCTTCCTCGACGGCGAAATGAAGCGCCTCGGCGTGGAATGCGTCCGCGACACGGAAGGTTCCCTGTTCGTCCTCGGGGACAAGGATCTGCTGTACCGGGCCGTCTACAACATTCTGGTCAACGCCTATCAGGCCATCGGGACCAACGGGACCATCCATATCCGCGGCGAACGACGGGACGACGGCATGATCGCGCTTTCGTTCCACGACAGCGGCCCCGGTTTCCCGCCCGCCCTGCTGCACAAGCTTCTTGATCCCTTCTTTACCACCAAGGATCACGGCACGGGCCTCGGCCTGCCCATCGTGAACACCATCATCACGTCCCACAACGGGAAACTGCTCCTGACCAACCCCGAAGAGGGCGGAGCCATGATCACCATCCTGCTCCCGGTTGCCAGCGAGCCGGATATAGGCGACACTCCCGAAAAAGACGAACGGCCGGCCGCAAGCGCGGATGACGAGCCCGTGACGCTGACCGATCCGCTCCCCTCGGAGAAACACGATTTGCGGGAAGGCGACGCCTCTCCGCAGACACGCTAGACAGACAAGGATATTCTCATGAACGACAAGGTGCATCTGCTGCTGATTGACGACGAGAAAAACTACCTGCTCGTTCTGGAAACGCTGCTGACCGAAGCGGGATACGCCGTGACCGCACTGAATGACCCGGAAACGGCGCTGGCGTTTCTCGAAGAGTCCGAAGTCGACATCGTCATCACCGACATGAAGATGCCCCGCATCTCCGGGCGTGAGGTGCTGGAACGGGTCAAAAAGAACTGGCCCCACATCCCGGTGCTCATCATGACGGCCTTCGGCTCCATCGAAAGCGCTGTGGAGGCCATGCGTTACGGGGCGTTCAACTACATCACCAAGCCGTTTTCCAACGACGAGCTGCTGCTTTCCATCCAGAACGCCGCCGAGCTGGCCCGCGCCCACCGCCAATACCAGCTGCTGCGGGAAAGCCTTGAAGAGCGCTACGGCAAGCACCAGATCATCGGGCGCAGCCGGGCCATCCGTGACATGCTCGCCCTTGTGGACCGCGCCGGGCCGAGCCGCGCCACGGTGCTCATCACCGGCGAATCCGGCACCGGCAAGGAACTCGTCGCGCGCGCCATCCACTTTTCCTCGCCGCGCAGCCAGGAACCTTTTGTTTCCGTGAACTGCATGGCCCTGAACCCCGGCGTGCTTGAAAGCGAACTCTTCGGACACGAAAAAGGTTCCTTCACCGGCGCGGTCGCCATGCGCCGGGGCCGTTTTGAACAGGCCAGCGGGGGCACGCTGTTCCTCGACGAAGTGGGCGAGCTGACCCCCGAATTGCAGGTCAAACTGCTCCGCGTGCTTCAGGAGCGCCGTTTCGAGCGCGTGGGCGGCAGCGAGGAAATCGAAGTCGACATCCGCATCGTCGCGGCAACGAACAAGGACCTCATGCCGCTGGTGCAGGCGGGGACGTTCCGCGAAGACCTCTACTACCGCCTCAACGTGGTGCACATCCCGATCCCGCCCCTGCGCGAACGCCGCGAGGATATCCCGCTGCTGGTGGCGCACTTCGCGGAAAAGGCCGCCAAGGAAAACGGCATCCCGCCCAAGACGTTTTCCACCGAAGCGCTGAACCATCTTTCCGGCTACGAGTGGCCCGGCAACATCCGGCAATTGCAGAACGTGGTCGAACGCTGCCTTGTGCTCGTGCCCGGAGACGTGATCACCCTTGAGGATCTGCCCGCCGAGATCCGCGACGAGGAAGCGCAGTTCAAGAGCGCCGTGGATCTGCTTCCGGTGCAGCTTGATCTTGCCGATACCCTTGAGCGCATCGAAGCCGCGCTTATCCGCCGCGCGCTCGTCCGCGCCGACTTCGTACAGGCCAAAGCCGCGGAATTGCTCGGCATATCCAAGAGCTTGATGCAGTATAAGCTGAAAAAATATAGTATTACCGGGCATTAATAGAATTGGGGAAGGGAGGGGGAACTTTTCTGAAGAAAAGCTTCCCCCTCCCTTCCCCAAGCCCCATCCCTCCCTCTCCAAAGACTTTTGCCGTTATTGAATTCCTATTGCCATAGCTGCCTGTGGACAAAAAACAATCGGACGGATTCCGTTCAGAGGCCCGCAACGCCGGGAAACTGCCGCCGGGGTTACCCCCTCGCACAGCCCCGCCCGCCATCCGCCCCGTTTACAAAAATCTCTGAAGAGAAAAGGGGGAGGTTTGGAGGGGGAAGGATAAACGTGGGGTGCCCCTTCTCTAGAAAATTTCTCCTTCCCCCCAAGACTTCCCCGCACCTCTACACCTTATCACCGAGCCCCGCATGAAAAAGAAAAAACAAAACGACGAAGCGCCCCTTCCGGCGCGTGAAGCGGCCCTCCGGATTCTGGAACGCACGGGCATCAGCGCCCCCGTACAATCCCTGTTGGACACGAAATTGACAGGCGGCCTTTTTTCGCGTCAGGAAGCCGCTCTGACGACGGAACTCGTTTACGGGTATCTGAGGTCGGAAATCCGGATTTCGTGGCTTCTGAGCCAATTTATGAAGGCTCCGGAAAAGCTGCCCGCGTCCATGAAGCTCATGATCGGCATAGCCGCCTACGAGCTGCTGTACCTTGACCGCATCCCCGCCCATGCCAGCGTCAGCGCCGCCGTGGACGCCGTGCGAGCCCGGTTCGGGCAAGGGCTGTCCCGCGTCGCCAACGGCGTACTCCGGTCCCTTATCCGCCTCTCCGAATCCGAAGATTTGAAAGCCTTCGCCTTCTATGAATCCCGCATCAAAGATCCGATGGAACGCCTTTCCGTTTTCCACAGCGTGCCGCGCTGGATGCTCGAACTGTGGACCAAAGGCTACGGGCCGGAAAAGGCCGAAACGTTTGCGCGGGCCGTCTCCGTCGTGCCGTCCCCTTGCGTCCGGGTGAACGCCGCCCGGGACGAATGGGAGGCTCTGCGCGACTTCCTGTGCAAGGAAGGAGAAGCTGTGGGAATTTCGGGAGTCCGCTTCGAGCCCGGCACCCAGCCGGAGTATATGCGGGACTACCTGCGGCAGGGCAGGCTGTCGATACAGGGCGCGGGAAGCCAGCTCGTCCTGGAAGCGCTGGACGCGCCGCGCTGGGAAGGCCCCGTGTGGGACGCCTGCGCCGGACGCGGCGGCAAGACGCTCGCGCTCGTTGAGCTGGGCGTGCCCGTCCTCGCCGCCAGCGATACGTACCAGCCCCGGCTGCGGGGCATGAGGGACGACGCCAAGCGCCTTGTGCTCAAGACTCCGCCGCTGTTCTGCGCCTCGGCGGCCGAACCGGCTCTGCGGGGCACGCCCAGGACCATCCTGCTTGATGTCCCGTGCAGCGGCCTCGGCACGCTTGCCCGGCACCCTGACCTGCGCACGCTCCGCACCCCCGGGCAGGTAGCCGGGCTGGTCGACCTCCAACGCCGCATCCTCGATGCCGTGTGGTTGTACCTGCCTTCCGGCGGGCACCTCGCCTACATCACCTGCACCATGAATCCCGCCGAAAACGAAGGGCAGATCGACGCGTTCCTCGCCCGTACACCCGGCGCGTCGCTCGAAAAGCAGTGGCAGAGCACGCCCGATGCCTTCGGCAGCGATTTGATGTATGGAGCGATGCTCAAAAAAGCATAAAAAGAGATGAGAGAACGGTTCACCGTTCTTTTGGAAAAACGTCCTGGCTCCAGATCGCCATATGAAAAATGCAGGGAATGCCTCAAACGCTCGAGGCATTCCCTGCATCTGCAAAGAAACGAGCGCCCTCATCGCAGCAGCGGCATACTTCCGGTCAGTCTGCTGACCAGCTTCTTGGGGCCGCAAAGGCCGAGGCCGAAATACCGCCATTCGCTTTCGTCCGCCTGCGCCGCATTGCCGATGTATTCGCCGTAGTTTTTGCAGCACTGGGCCACATCGGAAAAATCCACAACAATCACATCCTGATAATCGACCCCATACAGTGTCTCTCTGATGGCTCGGATCTGTTCCGCATCGCCCCGTAAAATCGGCACCGGAAACGTAATGATGCCCAGATGGGGCTTGCCGGAACCATCGAGCACGTCCGCGCCGACCGCTTCGGGCATATGCTTGCCCAACGTGATACCCAAGATGGCGGCGGTATTGGCGAGAAGCCCCAAAGGCAGGTTTTCGTCCAGAACCATTACGCATTTTGAAGTCGTACTTTCCACAGCGCTCTCCTTTTCAGAAAAAGGCTAGCACGGGGCCTGAGCAAACGCTTGCACGATATTGCTCACCGTTTCCACCGCTCCATACCGAACACGGCCTTGCCCCGAAAAACATCTTTCCACATCTTCGCCACAAAAAAACGCCGATTTCCCTTTCGGGAAACCGACGTTGGAGGCATATCCCGCTCCCATCAGGCTCCGTGAAAAATTTTATTATATTTTTACCAATTCGTAATGGTTACGGGCAATTCACGGATAGCCTCGCGCAGCGCATCGGGTGAAGCGACGGCGGCCCCGACCTGTGCGACGACGAGCCCGGCGGCATAGTTCGCCAGCACACAAGAAGCCAGAAGGGGCAGTCCGGCGGCAAGCCCGAGCCCGAGAGTGGCGATGACCGTATCGCCCGCGCCGGTCACGTCAAAAACGTCCTGCGCCATTGTGGGAACGTGCCAAACCTCGGAAGGCCCGGAGAACAGCGCCATACCGTCCGAACCGAGTGTCGTGAGCAGATGCGGACACCCCACCTTTTCCAGAATGGCGCGCCCGGCGGTGAGGATTTCTTCTCGGCTCCGTACGGGCATCCCCGCGCACTCGCCCGTTTCCTTCGTATTCGGCGTGAGCAGGAACGAACCGCCGTACAAGCCTACATTGCTCGGCTTGGGATCGATCAAGACCTTCACCTGATGCGGGCTGGCGGCGAGCAGTCCACGCAAGCGGGACATGAACGACAGAGAGACGATGCCCTTGCTGTAATCGGACAGGATGACCACATCGTGCGCCGGAAGCTGCTCCGTAATGACGGAAAGCAGGGCTTCCTGATCGGCGGAGGAAAGCGGGCTGGCGTCCTCGCTGTCCAAGCGCAGCATCTGCTGGCGCCGGGCCATGACGCGGGTTTTTACCGTGGTCGGGCGCTGCGGCAGTGCCACGAACGCGCCGCAAATGCCTTCATCACGGACGAGCCCCCGGATACGATCGGCGGAGGCATCCTTGCCCATCACGCCCGCGAGCGTCGCTACGCCGCCAAGCGCCACGATATTGCGGGCCACATTGCCCGCACCGCCGAGCAGATAGCGTTCCTTTTCGATCCGGACGACCGGGACGGGCGCTTCCGGAGAAATGCGATCCGCATCGCCTATAAGATAGGCATCCAACATAATGTCGCCGACGACCAGCACGCGCTTGCCCGCCAGCCCGCCCACGACATCGGGCGTCAAGAGAACCGGAGACGCGTCAGACATGGAAATCCTTTGGTTGAAGATCATTCCGGCTTGGCTTCGGAAAGCTCCACCGAGAGCCCCAGACGGCTCAGGAGCTCCGCAAGCTGTTCTTCGGATTCGTAGGGAAGCGTGATCCGTCCCGCGCGGTCGGTCCCGGAAATGGACGCCTTGGGCGCGACATTCTCCCGAAGCTGCCGGATGGCCAGTTTGATACATGCGGGCTTGGGCGCGCGGGCACTGCGGGCCACGGGAGCGGAAGCCCCCATCAGCGAAGACGGCAACAAACCGTGCCGTTTCCAGTGGATGACGGCTTCTTCAGCGTCACGTACGGACAGGCGGCGCATCATGACCGCATTGAACAGGATGTCCTGCAGAGCGCGCTCGGGAAGTGCCAGTACGGCGCGGGCATGGCCGGGCGTGAACACGCCGTCCTTGAGCGCATCCTGCATAGGGCGGGGAAGCTGAAGCAGGCGCAGGGAGTTGGCGACGGCGGAACGGCTCTTGCCAAGCCGCTGGGCCAGCTCCTCCTGACTGTACGGCAAACGCTCGCGCAGGGACTGGATGGCTTGGGCCTCTTCAAGCGGGTTCAGATCCTCGCGCTGGAGGTTTTCGATAAGCGCGGCGGTCAGGGCGTCCTCATCGGACAGTTCCCGCAGATAAACCGGCACTTCGGTAAGCCCGGCGCGCTGCGCGGCCCGCCAGCGGCGCTCGCCCGCCACGATTTCATAGATGGTCGCCGTTTCCGTCCGGCGCGGACGCACCAGCAGCGGCTGGATGACGCCCTGGCTCCGGATGGAGGCCGCCAGTTCGTCAAGCGCGGCCTCGTCGAAATGTTTACGGGGCTGCCCCTTGCAGGGCGTCAGCGCGGCGATGGGCAGCGTCGTCGTACTCTTGGGCACCGAGGGCGCGGGCACCTCCGCGCTGTCCGCCTTGGCCGAAGACGGGCGCTCCGCAGGCGTTACGTTGCGGAACAGCGCATCCAGACCGCGCCCCAAACCACGTTCATTCGCAGACATGGGAAAACCTCACAGTCGTTCAAGGCAGGGACGCCCTGCCGATGTTTTCACGTGAAACACTACTCCGCCTTCGCGGTACGCGAGCCGGGCTTGCGCATGACGATTTCCTTGGCAAGGCTCAGATAGGCCTCGGAGCCTTTGGACTTGATGTCGTAATGAAGGATGGACTTGCCGAAGCTGGGGGCCTCGGAAAGCCGCACGGTGCGGGGGATGACCGTTTTAAAGATCTGATCGGGGAAGCAACGGTTCACTTCGTCCTGCACTTGCCGCGTCAGGCGGTTGCGCCCGTCGAACATGGTCAGCACCACGCCGAGAAGCCCCAACTGAGGATTGAGCCGCTTCTTGACCTGTTCATAGGTTTGCAGCAGCTTGACGATGCCTTCCAAGGCAAAGAACTCGCACTGGAGCGGTACAAGGATCTCCTTGGCGGCGCACAGGGCGTTGAGCGTGAGCAGGCCGAGCGACGGAGGGCAATCCAGGATAATGAAATCAAAACGCTTTTCCAGCGGCTCCAGCAGTTCGGAAAGATAGAATTCCCGCCCCATCTTATCCACAAGCTCCAATTCAGCCGCCGCCAGATCCGTACCGGAGGGCAAGAGGAACAGATATGGCGAAACCGTGGATAAAATGGCCTCGTTAACCTTTTCGGGCTGGAAGAACGACGTGTACAGATTGGCCGGCAACACATCCTGACCGAAGCCGAGCCCGCTGGTGGTGTTTGCCTGCGGATCGCAATCCACGAGCAAGACGCGTTTTTCCATGATCGCCAATGAAGCGGCGAGATTAATAGCGGTAGTGGTTTTGCCCACACCGCCTTTTTGATTGGCAATGGCGATGATTCGAGCCATGAACGTCCCTCTTTGGCAATAGGAGAAGCGCGAGGACATAAAGGGTGAAACGAGGCCGAAGCTGCCTGAGCCTCATTTCTTCCCAAACAGTTCCGCATGGCCGCCTTGCAAGCGGCAGGCAAACCTCTGTGCCGCGTTTTTCGCGCATACGGCACGCCGCAGGGCCATACAGAAGCGTTCCCGGGCGGTTGCGCCGGAAAATCCCTTCATAAAGAAGGGCATTGTTTCACGGGAAACAGACACGCTTCCCTTACCGTTCTCTAGAAGATGTCACACCTCACGTCAAGGGAAGACGAAAAGAGAATAAGAAGAAACAAATGTTACTATTAAGAAACATAATATGTTACATTCGGAGACGCCCCGCCATAACGACGCAGGAAAACATTGCCCCCGTTCAGCACGGCCCCGAAAAAAACGGAATGCGCCCGCTCTTTACATATGGGATTGGCCCTCCCAAGGAAGCCGTTCAAATTCTCCCTCTGTAAAAACGGCTATGCAAACCCTATCCCGCCTCCGGGCAAGGCTCATTCACCAGATGTTCCCACTGCCCAAGGAATGCGGCGCGGCTTTCCGCATCCCAATGCTCCATCTCCCGGACAAAAGTCCTTGCCTTGTCGCGCAACGCCCCTTCCGTCCCGGAATTGGCGATGACCTGATCGCATCCCGCCAGCTTGCGCTCCTGCGTCCACTGGAGGCCGTCCATCCGGGCCATGAGCGTATCCGACCAGCCCCGCACTTCCAGCAGGCGACGGCAGCGTTCGCCCTGCTCGCAGGAAATCCCCACAACGTAGGGCCGCCGTTCTCCGCACAGCTTGCGGCTCCAGCCGGACTCGAACCACAGCGGCACCTCGGCGACGGCGTAGCCCCGCCCCGCTTCTTCCTGCCCGCTCCAGAACCGTTCAAGATCATCCAGCACCAGAGGGTGCAGCAGGTTTTCCAACTCGTGCACGTCCACGCCCGACTCCGCCGACGGCAACAGCGCGGCAGCCAGAGCCTTACGATCCACAGGCGAACGGTCGTCGGGAATGAATCGTTCGCCATAGCGCAGCCGCAGCGCCTGCCAGGCCTCCCGGCCCGGCTCGTAGAGCCGGATTACCGCCGCGTCCGCGCTCCACGTCGGGACGCCCTCCTCCGCCAGCATCCGCATGAACAGCGACTTGCCCGATCCCGCCACGCCGGTCACGACGACGCGCCGCATGTGTCGTTCCAAGGTCAGCGCCGTCTGGACAAAGTCTTCCGGAGGCGGGCAGGTGAAGGCCATCTTCTCACCCGTAAACGGGTGGATGAACGACAAATGCCATGCGTGCAGCATCTGACGCGGAGCCGGATCATGCTTGAGCAGCACGCCGGGGACGGGCGGCGTCAAAACCTGCCCGCCCCTTCCATACAATTTGTCGCCCCAGAGAGGATGCCCTACATGCGCCATATGCACACGGATCTGATGCGTGCGGCCCGTGAAGATCCGTACCCCAAGCAGGCTGTAGCCCTGCCCCTTGTGCAGCACGCGCCACTCGCTGCGGGCTTCCTTGCCGTTTTTCACCACCGCAACCTTGACCTTCACTGTAGGATGCCTGCCGAGCGGCGCATCCACCGTGCCCGCCGGCGCGGGGACCCCCTGCACCAGCGCAAGGTATTCCTTCCGTATTTCCCGTGCCGCGAACGCCTCGGAAAGCCGCATCCTCGCCTCTTCCGTGAGCGCCACGCAGATAAGCCCGGAGGTGTCCTTGTCCAACCGATGCACGATGCCGGGCCGGAAGCCTTCCTGCGCCCGCAAGGACGGGAAACGCGCCACCAGCCGATGGACGAGCGTCCCATCAGGGCAGCTCGGCGCGGGGTGTACGGTCATGCCCGCCGGTTTGTTGAGCACGGCAAGCCACGCATCCTGATAGAGGATCTCCAGTTCGCCCTCTTCCGGCTGCACGGATGTCGGTTCCGCTTCCATCCGCAGTTCAATGGACTGCCCGGCCCCCACCTTGGCGGAGACGTCCGTACACACGGCCCCGTCAACAAGACAGCCGCCATCCCGGATGGCCCGTTTCACTTTCACGTGAAACATCCTGTTCCCGCAGGGCCTCTCCGAGAAACCGGTCAAGCCGCACCCGCCCGCCGTCAACTGTGAAAGCATATGTTCGTGTCATAAGGAATATCGGTAGAGGTGGGATGTGACGAGGAGGAAGGAACCCTCTTGAAGCAGGATTTCTTCATCCTCCCCAAACGCATCTCCTTCCCGGCTCAAGCAGGGCGAGGAGGCTGCTCAACAAGAATCCATTCCGGCGTTTTTCTTGAAGAGAAAGACATACAATCAAAGTGGGAAAAAGTGCAACCACCTGTCTTTATGCGCTTCTTATTTGCGCAGGAAGCCGGGGAGCTTGAAATACAGCTGCGAAAGCGGATCAAAGAGGCTTCCGGGCAGCCACGATGCCAGCCAGAACAGGCGGAGCTTGGGCGAACCCACATAAGGAGCCACCAGCCTGCGGGCCTCCGCCCCGTTGCCTTCGCGCCACAGGGTCACGGCCTTCTGGAACGCGGCCCGGCGGGTCAGGATCCCGACCAGATCGGGATAGTCCCGGTCATAGCCGGGGTACAGCTTCCGGTGCTTGTCGAGGATACGGAGCGTCTCATCGGCGAACTGGCCGAATTTGCGGAACGTCGTGTTCACGCCGTGGACGCGCCAACGGGTCAGCGGCTCGTCCACATGGTCCAGTTCCCATGTTTTGGCGATGCGATAAAACACATCCGCCTCTTCGCATACGTTCAGGGATTCGTCGAACCACTCGCCCAGGCTGTCCAGCGCCGATTTGCGGATCATGGCCGAGGACATGGAAATCCACTGCCGGGTCATGAGTTCGCGGAACACCATGCCCCGCGCCGGATGCGTCGACTCGAACATCCGCGAAAGCGTGCCCTTCTCGCTGAACATCTCGGTATCCGTGCTCACCAAGCCGAGCCTCGGATTGGCATTGAACAGCATCACCTGCTTTTCCAGCTTGGTGGAAAGCCATTCGTCATCACAGTCCAGAAACGCCAGCAAAGAACCTTCAGCCTTGGCAATGGCAAGGTTGCGCGCGGCCCCGAGCGGGACCGTCTTTTCGGCGAGGAAATACCGCACCTTCTCCCCATAGCTCTGCGCGATGGCGGCGCTGTCGTCCGTAGAACAGTTGTCCCAGAACACGATTTCCCAATCGGGCCACGACTGCCGGAACACCGAATCCATCGCCTCGCGAAGGTGTTCCGCGCTGTTGTAGCAATTCATGATCACCGTAACTTTCGGCATAGAGACCTCTTGTTGGAAGGGGAAAGGAAAACGTGTGGGGAGGGGAAGGAGGCCCTCTCTGGAGAAAGGGCCTCCTTCCCCTCCCCACGCCCCTCCCCTTCCTCCCCAAAGACTTTCGTAAGTGGGGCGAACGGAGTGTGGGGCGGCCCAGCGGCTTACTCCGGAAAACAGTTTCCCGGCAGCGTCGTCCACAAAAACTTGAAGGGCGTCAAAAAAACGACGCGCATAATCGCCTTTTCAGCCCGTTAAAAAAATTTTTCGACCGTTTTTCCATCCATATCCCGTTTTTACAGCAGAGAGCCTATTGACGCGCAATATCGGCCCCGGCTCCTGAACGCCCGGCGCTGAGCTTGTGCGTTCAGGAGCCGGGGCCGCACTGAGGGGTCCGGGGGGAATCATTCCCCCCGGCGGGGCCAAGGGGCGGGCCCCTTGCCGCCGGAGGCATCCCACGGCGGCATCCCCGCTACTTCACCGCTTCGATGATCCCCGCGCAAACGGCCTCGACATCCTCCCGGCTCAGGCCGGGATGCAAGGGCAGCGTCAACAGTTCGCCGTGCAACTGCTCGGTTGCGGGCAGAGACGGCTTGCCCCCGCCGTACAGCGACAACAAATGGTTCGGCTTGTAATGCTGGCCCGTGGGAATACCCATGGCGTCCAGCGCGCCGATGACATCATGCTGGCGTCCGTTCAGAATGCGCACCGGGAAAATGTGCGGCACGATCCACGCTTCGGGCTCCGCCGTGAGCAGCGCCACGCCGGGCACGCCGGAGAGCCGTTCGCGGTACAGCTCGGCAAGCTCGCGGCGCTTGGGGGCGAATTCGCCGTCCAGCCGGGTCAGCTGCACCCGACCGATGGCAGCCATGACGTTGCTCATGTGGTAACGCCAGCCCTGCCGCTCCACGTCGAACTCCCAGCTGCGCTGTCCGGAGAAACGCTTTTCGGTGTCCTTTTCCACGGAAAGCAGACGCCCGTCGCGCGCGGCTTCGGCCACGGCCTGATCCGAGGTCACGATGCAGCCGCCTTCGCCGCAGGTGATGTTCTTGATGCCGTCAAAGCTGAAACAGGCCACATCCCCGAAGCTGCCGATCTTGCGGCCCTTGTACAGGCATCCGAACGCATGGGCGGCATCTTCGATGACCCGCAGGCCGTGCTTTTCCGCAAACGCATACACACCGTCCAGATCGACCGGGTTGCTCGCGTAGTGCACCGGCATGATGGCCTTGGTGCGGGAGGTAAGGCGCCTTTCCGCATCGGCGAGATCGATGGTCGCCGTATCAAGGCGCGCATCGCAGGCCACAGGGACGGCCCCGGCCCCGCCGATGGCCTGAAAGGACGCCACGAACGTCAGCGAAGGCACCAGCACTTCCGCGCCGCTCCCGTGCCCGAGCACAGCCTCGACAGCCAGATGCAGGGCGGCTGTCCCGGTATTGACGGAAATGACCCAGCTCGCGGGCACGCCCAGATAGGCCGCCACATCAGCCTCAAATTGCTGCACTTCCTTGCCGATGCCCAAGTAGCCGTCTTCGCAGATGACGCGATGCACGGCCTCGGCTTCGGCCTCGCCAACGATGGAACGGGAAAGTCTCATGCTCATGTCAGTCTCCGGGGGTTCCCCCCCCTGCCCCGCCGTCCGGCGGGCGCATAGGTCGGCGCCGCGTGGCGGACGCCAGAAAAAGGGGCAGGAAAACCCTGCCCTGACGTGTTACCAATGATAGGGGATATCCCGCGAATCGACGTCCTTACGGAGCCCTTCCGCCGGATCGTGCGGGATGTCCGGGCAGTTGCAGATGACCGCAGGAACGCTCCCCGCCGCCGTAAAGCCGTACCAGACACGCGGCGGGATTTGCAGCAGCGCGTAGTTGTCCGGCCTGCCGAGCAGCACTTCCATGATCCGCCCGCGCGTCGGGGACTCGGGGCGGCCGTCATACAGGACAATCTTCAGCTGCCCCACAGGCACGGCAAAACGCTGCGTCTGGCGCGTATGGCATTTCCATGCCTTCACGCATCCCGGCTCCACTTCGGAAAAATACACTTCCCCGATCTCCCCGAACAGCGGGGAAGCCGGGCGCATCATATGCATGACCGGGCCGCCGTCCGTGGGGATGACGGCCAGATCCAGCAATTCCACGTCGTTAATAACGGATTCCATCGGAACTCCACGGCAGCCCCAACGCGGCGGCCTTGCGGCAGTAATCCTGAATCTGCGATTGCGTGAACGCGTAAATGTCCGCGCCCTGTTCCCTGTAAAACACTTCGTACCACTTGGCGGTGAACCGCATGGTCGTGTCGAAATCCAGCGTGGCGCGCCAGTTGAGGCAGGCCAGAGCCTTATCGCAGCACAGCTTGAGCAGGGTGCATTCCTTCATCCCGGCCTGCCCCGCCAGATCCATCTTGCTGCCGAACCCGGACCACTGGCTTTCCAGCGACTGGACCACGTCGGCTACGGTGTGGCTGGCGTCGGAAGAAGGCCCGAAGTTGAACGCTTCGCCGTCGAGCCTGAAACCTTCATGGCAGCCGTCGCCCTTTCCCGCCTTCACGGCGTCGCGGTGCGCGGCGAACAGCTTCGCGCCGAGCCACAGATAGCCGGAAAGCGGCTCCAGCACATGCTGCCACGGACGGGTGGCGTGCGGGCTGCGGATTTCCACTTCCCTGCCCTCGCTCCACGCGCGGGCGCAGTCGGGCACGATGCGGTCCGCCGCCCAGTCGCCGCCGCCGATGACGTTTCCGGCGCGGGTCGTGGCGCAGTACGGTGCGTTCACCGGATCGCCGAAAAACGATTTGAAATAGGAATGCGCGATGATCTCGGCACAGCCCTTGGAAGCGCTGTAGGGATCGTAGCCGCCCAGATGGTCGGTTTCACGGTAGCCCCACACCCATTCGTCGTTGCGGTACGCCTTATCGCTGGTGATGCTGACCACGGCCTCAACCGAAGGCGTCACGCGCACGGCTTCCAGCACGTTGAGCGTGCCCATCGCGTTGACTTCGATGGTGTCGGCGGGGTTGTCGTAAGAAGCGCGCACAAGTGCCTGTGCCGCCAAGTGAAAGACGATCTCCGGCTTGAATTCCCGCATGGCTTCGACAAGCGCCTTACGGTCGCGCACGTCGCCCCGGTAGTCGCGGATACGCCCGCCAAGGCCGATCACGTCGAAATGCGACGGACCAGTCGGCACGGCTTCCGAAAAACCGGCGACTTCCGCGCCCATCTGGAGCAGCCACGCCGTCAGCCACGAACCCTTGAATCCGGTGTGCCCGGTGACGAACACCCGGCGGCCTTCATAGATATGACCAAACATAGATTGTCCTTGGGGGAGAATGCCTCCGGCGGCCAGAGCGCTACCGCCCTCTGGGCTCCTGTCCGGGGGAATCATTCCCCCCGGGCCCCCTCAGCGCCTCCGTATCCCGCACAGGCTTGCGCCTGCACGGGATACGGCGGTTCTGTGGGCGTCGGACATCCTTTTTCAGGATGCCGCAACGGAGCCGCCGGGAAACTGTTTTTCAAAGAAAGGCGTATCGGAATGCCCCACCCACAACCCGCCCCACTTACAAAAGTCTTGGGAGGGAGAGGGATGGGGGTGCGGGGGAAGGGGGAGGGAAGCCCTTCTCCAGAAGGGTTCCCTCCCCCTTCCCCCGCATATCAAAATGCTATTTGCACCACGGGGCGTTGCCCTTGTCCCAGAGGGAGTTGAGCGCCTGCGCGTCACGCAAGGTATCCATGCACTGCCAGAAACCGGTGTGGCGGTACATGGAAAGCTGGCCTTCGGCGGCAAGGCGTTCGAGCGGCTCCTTCTCGAGATCACAGGACTCGTCTTCCGAGAGATAGTCAAGAAATTCGCGCTTGAACACGAAGAACCCGCAGTTGATGTATTCGTCCAGAACGGGTTTTTCCTGCCAAGACAGGATGTTGCCGTTCTCGTCGGTCTTGACGGAACCGAAGCGGGAAGGCATCCGGACGCCGGTGAAGGTCGCCATCTTTCCGGATTTGATATGGAAATCAACAAGTTCGCTAATATTGATGTCGGAAACGCCGTCCCCGTAGGTGACCATGAAGCGATCCGTGTCGATGTGCTGTGCGATGCGCTTGATGCGCGCCCCTTTCAGGGTTTCCGGCCCGGTGTCGGACATGGTGACGCGCCAGTCGGTCACCTGCGCGGTCGGGTGGTAGGTCGTCGAGCCGGTGGCGAGATCCACGGTGAAGTCCGCATTACGCATACGGTAATCGTGGAAATACTGCTTGATGACCTCCCCCTTGTAGCCGAGGGGCAGCACAAAATCCTTGTGACCGTACCGGGCGTACATGGACATGATATGCCACAGCACCGGACGCCCGCCGATTTCGACCATCGGCTTGGGTTTGAACTCGGTTTCTTCGCGGAGCCGGGTTCCCTTACCGCCACACAGAATAATAACTTTCATGGACTTGCCTCATGTTTCCAGATATAGGAAGCTCCGTATCCTGACCGGATCATCGGAGTCCGGTCACACTAGCAAAACACGCGGCAAAGGTGAATACCCCCGTCCTTCCGGGCAAAAATACCCCCACCCCGCAATCCCTTTTCGGCCTCTTTTCGACGCCATCCGCATCAGGAGAAATCTCATGTCCCCATCCGTTCAGGCCATCAGGCGGTTCCTCGAAGCCCACGACCGTTTTGCCGCACACAACGGCATCACCGTTGAAGATGCCGACTACGATTACGGCAAGGTCAGCCTCGCGTTCGAGGATCACGCCAAAAATTCTCTCGACATGCTGCACGGCGGCGCGCTGTTCACCCTCGCGGACATGGCCTTCGGCCTCGCTTCCAATTTCGGGCAGGAAGACGGCACCATGATCAGCACCAATGCCACCATTTCCTACATGAAAAGCGCCAAGACCGGCCCCATCGTCGCCGAAGCCCGGCTCGCCAACGGCGGCAGGCATCTCGCCACCTATGAAGTCAAAATCTACGACGGACAGGGAACCTATATCGCCTGCGCCATGATCTCCGGCTACCGCCTCGACACCAAGCTGGCGATTGAAGAATAGAGAATGTGGGGGAAGGGAGGGGGAACTTTTCTAGAGAAGAGGGGAGCACCCCCGCGGTTCCCCCTCCCTTCCCCCATATCCCCATCCTCCCTCTCCCAAGGCTTTCGACTGGCGGGGAGGCCGCGCGGAAGGAGTCCGTTCCGGCAATGTGCTGAAAACACGTTTCCTCGCCTTATCAATCTCCGTGCCGCCGAGCCCTTAAAAAAGACGACTCCTGACGGCATCGGGGCGAATGAAAAGGGTTCCGCATCCTGCTTGCGCCGGATGCGGAACCCTTTTCATTCGCCCTGAGGGGGTCTGGGGGGCATCATGCCCGCACTGCCTTTATCTCCCTACGCGGCGGGCGTGGCGGGCGATGATCTCGTTGTAACGGGCCTTGAAGGCCCCGGGCTCGGCAAGCTCAAAACCGGACTGCACCGGACGGAACACAAAGAGTGCCTGCGCCGCCTTGCCGTTGGACCAGCTCATGGGAGCCATGCTCCACTCCATGTTCTGGGCGGAAGCCAAACGCTGGTTCACCTGCGCGGGCGTCCACGGGGTTTGAAGATTCATGACCGAGGCCATGCGGACAAAGTCATACCCGATGCCTTCCCAGAAATCCGGGGTGCCCTTGCCGGACTCGGCCATCGCACGCACGAGGGCGCCCGCCGCCGGGGACGGGGACGCCGGATTCCACGCGCCGGGGAAAATCGCCAGATCAAGATTCGCCACATTGACGCTCGAACGGTTGGAAAGCCCCTGCTCCCAAAGGGACGTCCCCATCAGCACGAGACGATCCTCGCCCTGATAGAACAGGAACGGCACGAGCAGCTCCAGATTCTTCCAGCTGTCCGGAATGAAAGCCGCTTGGAAGGTCGACGTCGGGACGGGGGTTTTGCCGCGCATGGTTCCGCCCACGAAACCGCGCATCACCTCGCCCCAGCTGGTGGTGTCGCCGGAAGGATAGGTCGCTATCTTGGCCGTGGAACCGTTGGTGCGCACGGCCTTGAGGAACAGATCCGTCATGCGCTGCCCGTAAGTATCCGTCGGAGCAAGGACGCCGTAGCTGGAAATGCCGAGATTGCGCGTAAAATTGAGGACCGCGTCGATTTGATCCTGCGGGCTGGCGAAGAAACGCCACGCAACCGTCCCTTCGTCGCTTCCTTCAAGGCTCGGGAGAAAGGCGAAGACGGCGCGCGATTGCTGGATGCTGCGGGACTTCATCGCGGTATAGCGATCCGCGCGCAAGGGGCCGCCCACCATCACGCACTGCGGGGGCAGCTGAGACAGCTTGTCCAGCCAGTCGGAAGATTCCGTATCGATCATGCGGACATCCATCATCATGCCGGATTTGGACAATTCACCCTGCGCGGCCGTGGCACCCGCGGCGATCTTGTTGCCGAACGGCCCGTACGCTCCGCTCAGAGGCAAGGCCAAGGCCACACACCCGGAACTGAACGACGGCTGCCCTGCGCCGCCCGCGCCGGAAAGCTTGCTCCGCACATCAAGCCACGCGGAGCTGTTTTCCGCTCCGGGGACCAGATCCTTCCAAAATTTCAGGGCATTCTGGGCGCCCTGCATGTTGCCGCTGGAAAGGGCCGCCCGAGCCACACGCTCCCACGCCAGCGCGCGCTGTTCCGTGGGAAGGGCCGCGTCACGGGCCACCACATTGTACAGGCGCTCGGCTTCGGCATAATTGCCCGCCCTCCACGCCGCATCGGCCTGTTCGGAAAGAGGCTGGCCGCTGACGGCATGGCCGGGCTGGGACGAAGGATACCCGCCGCCGGAGACAAATACGGTACGGCCGCACCCGGCGAGCAGCAGAAGGCACGCCAAAACCACCAAAGCGCCTGCCCGTGCAGGCCGTTTCAGACAACCGTTCATGATTCCCCCAAAAATATGGTTCCATCCGTATGCGATACGCCGCACAGGGAACAAAAAACCCGCAAAAAAGCAGGGTTCGCAACCTGAAAAAGGCAGACGACAAGGCGTATCCGTTCCTCATAGGCGTTTCAAGGCTACAGCATGGCGGAAAGCGAGGCAAGCCCGGTTCGCCTAACCACAGGGCTTTGATGCCGGTTTACGCCATTTGACCGGCGTTCGCGGCAAGGGTACAAGGCAAGGGTACCCTCTGTTTTCCCGTAACCACCGCACCTTCTCACGGAGCGTTTTATGAACCTCATCGACCTCATCAGCAAGCACCCCGTCCCGGTCACCCGCTTCCAGCGTCCCTACGTCATCGCCGAAGCCGGTGTGAACCATGAAGGCAGCATGGACATCGCCCGCCGCCTCATCGACGAAGCCGCCCTCGGCGGCGCGGACGCCATCAAATTCCAGACCTACAAGGCGGGGACCCTCGCCTCCAAGCATTCCCCGGCCTACTGGGACACCAGCAAAGAGCCGACCCCGAGCCAGTACGAGCTGTTCAAAAAGCACGACTCCTTCTGGAAAGGCGAATTCGAAAACCTGAAAAAACACTGCGATCAGGCCGGTATCGCCTTCATGTCTACCCCGTTCGACGTGGAGTCCGCCAAATTCCTCAACGACATGATGGATGTGTTCAAAATCTCCTCTTCGGACCTCACGAACCGCCCCTTCATTGAATTCATGTGCGACTTCAAGAAGCCCATCATCATGTCCACCGGGGCGGCCAGCCTTGCTGAAATAGCCGAGGCCGTGAGCTGGATTGAAGCCAAGGGCAATCCGCTGGCCCTGCTCCACTGCGTGCTGAATTACCCCACGATGGACGAAAACGCCGCGCTCGGCATGATCCCGGCCCTCGTCCGCCATTTCCCGCAGCACGTCATCGGCTACTCCGACCACACCCTGCCCAACGATATGAAGGTGCTGGAAGTTGCCGCCCTGCTCGGTGCGCAAATCCTTGAAAAGCATTTCAGCCACGACAAGACGCTGCCCGGCAACGACCATTACCACGCTATGGATTACAAGGATCTCCAGCTGTTCCGCCAGAATTTCGAGCGGACGCTGTCCATGATCGGGGAAATGCGCATCGAAGCGCTGGCCTCCGAGGAGCCCGCCCGCCAGAACGCCCGCCGCTCCCTCGTCGCCAACCGCAACATCCCCGCCGGGAAGATCATCGACAAGGACGACCTCACGTGGAAGCGTCCCGCAGGCGGCATCAGCCCCCGTCACTACTATGAAGTGCTCGGCATGGCCGCCCGCGCCGACATCGAGGAAGATACCGTCCTCCAGTGGGCGCATCTGGAATAAGAAACGCATGTGCGGGAAGGGGCTGGAGAAGGTCCCCTTTCCTCCGCCCTATCCGTTGCGGGTCGCCTCTTTCCCCAGAATTCCGCACGGAAGAAGGGAATGGAGAGCGCCCGCCACAGTGAACGGCAAGACAATCATTGAGCATTCGGTTCGTTGTGTTTCAATCTTCCTCAAGTCCGGCGCGATCCGGCGTTTCCCAAGAAGGGAAACGGGGAAACGCGCACATCTTGCAGGAAGACAGGGGTGGGGGCCCGAGGGAGGGGAGAAGCAAAGCCAAGGGAACCTTCTTTCGGGAAAAGCGTGCCTCCCCTCCCCCGGGATTCCACAACACACATCCAAAAAGGAAACGCCATGAAAAAAATGCTCATTGCCGCCGTATGCCTGATGCTGCTGAGCCCGGCCCATGCGGGCGCATCGCTGTTCGGTTCGGACGGCCCGAAGGACACCGACGAGATCACGCCTCTGCAATACGCCTCCCTGCTCGGCCTGCGGGACATCGATCCCGTGATATTCCGTACGAAGCTGATGCCGCTCATTGACGAAGCCATGAAAGACGGCAAGATCACCGTCGGCGAATGCAAAGCGATCGAAAAGGCGGCCGGGAACGTGGCCCCGGCCTTCTACGCGGCCGCGAAGGCCCCGCGCCTTCAGGACAGCATCTCGGAAACGATGGACAAGGCGAAGAAGGACGGCAAGGAATTGGGGTCGAAACTTGAGGACACCCTCAACAACCAGCTTCCGCAGTTGTTCGACGACGCCATGAACCTGTTCCGGGATCAGATGCGGCAGTACAACAAGGAAAAACCAGAAGCGCCCACAAACCTCTGATTGCCTGCGGCGCGGAAAGAGGCATCTCCTGTGACCACTCAATCCATCACGACGCTGATTCTTGGTACGGCCCCGGAAAACGCGACCCCGGCCACCCACATCCTGGCCGGGCCGTGGTGTACGGCCCCGGCGTCAGCCGAAGAAACCGGTTTCGACATGCCGCCGGAACCGCTGGCCGATCCCGAACGGCTGGAAACGGCCGCCAGGCAGGCGCGCCAGCTCGTCACGCAGCTTGCCCCCCGGCTCCGGGATTACCTGAACGGACTTTACGGCACGCAGCACGACGACCGCTATTGGGATTTCGTACTGGCCCCGTGGCTTGTCCGCGCCGTGGAAACGCTGATCGACCGGCTGTACCGTACCGCCGGGATTCTGGAAACGTTCGGCGGCCGCCCCCTTTCCGTGCCCGTGCTGGACGCTTCGGAATTCGCCTTCGCGGATACGCAGGACTTCATCATGGGCGGCATCCTGAATCCGCAGTGGAACCACTGGCTGTTTTCCCGCCTGCTGAAACGGGACTGGCCCGCCGCATGGACAGCCGAGGAACTGCCGCCCGTCCGGCGCGAGGCAGCCCCGACCAGACGGGAAAACCTCTTGAAGCATGTCGCGCGGAACATCCTGTTCAGCCTGCCCTTTCCCCGCGTCAAAGGGTTCAGCCTCAGGCAATCGTTCGATCTGTCCGTCGTGCTCACGCTCAACCGGGACCGGCGGGACGACACCATCCCGCTCCGGCTGCTCGGCGATCCGTCCGCGCCGCCCCTGCCTCTCGGATTCACGGAGGACGAAGCCTTTGATCTCGCCGTCGCCCTGCTCCCCGAATCCCTGCGGAAAGCGTCCATCCCGCAGACGCTCGGCCACGAACAGGCCCGCATCCGCTCGCGCGTGGTCAGCGTGGCGGCCTGCGAGGACGACGCCTACCGCATCAAGATGGCCCTGCACCGGGGGCGCGGCTGCCGGATGATCTTCATCCAGCACGGCGGCGAGTACGGCTATGTCAGGACTTCCGTGGCCTATCCGCTCGTCGAGTATTGCCAGCACCGCTTCATCACATGGGGATGGAAGCGCCACGGCCTCATGCCCGGCAACTTCCTGCCCCTGCCGCATCCCCAGCTTGCGGCCCTGCGCGATGCGCACCGTGAGAAGTCGCCCACGCTGCTGCTCGTCGGCACCGAGATGGCCTTATTGCCCTACACGCTCAAGTCCATGCTCCGGGGGCGGCAGCAATTCGCCTACCGGGAAGACAAGGCCCGCTTCATGGCCGCCCTGCCCGAAGCGCTCCGCAAGCAGTCCCAGTACCGGCCCTATTTCGACGTCCCTTCCTCGCTTGAGGACGCCCCGTGGCTGCTCCGGCGGTTCCCCGAGGTAACGCGCTGCACCGGCCCCCTTGAGCCGCGCCTGCTCGGCTGCCGCCTGCTTGTGCTCGATCACGCGGGGACGACGCTGGCGCAGGCGCTTGCCGCGAACATCCCGTTCCTGCTCTACTGGAACCCCGAGACCGCCAGTTTCACCCCTGAAGCCCTGCCGCTGCTCGACAAGCTCCGTGAAGCGGGCATCCTGCACGACACGCCGGAATCCGCCGCAGCCAAGGCCGCCGAAGTCTGGGGCGACGTGCCCGGCTGGTGGGCCTCCGTCCGCGCCGCGTGCAAGCCCTGGGCGTCGCAGCACGCCCTCACGAACAAGGACGACGTCCCGCATGTGTGGAAGCTCGTGTTGAAGGATGTATAGAAGAGAGAAGATTGGAGGGGCGAGGGGCCCTTTCTGGAGAAAGGGCCCCTCGCCCCCCTCCAAACCTCCCCCACTCCCCCAAAAGACTTTTGACTGGTGGGGAGGCCGCGCGGCAGGAGTTCGTTCCAATCCGGGGTAGAAAAATCAAGGCACCCTTTTTCACCTCTTCAACAATACCCTTTCAACAGCAAAGAGCCTGAACGCATTGTTCAGGCTCTTCTTTTTGCCCACAGGGAAAGCGGGGAAAAGGGATTCAATAAAGTCGAAAGTCTTGGGAGGGAGAGAGGAGGGGTTTGGGGAGGGGAGAGGGAACCTTTCTGAAGAAAGGTTCCCTCTCCCCTCCCCAATCTTCTTTTCTCCCCCCCCCCTCTTCCCGCCTACTCGACGGCTCTCCCGATCCTGTTCAAACGGATGTTGCTGAGGCCGTCGGCGGACCAGTAGATGCGCCACGCCTTGCCGCGGATATCGTTGCGGTCAAGGAAGCCCCAGAAGCGGGAATCGGCGGAATCGTCGCGGTTGTCGCCGAGCGCGAAAAACTTGTCGGCGGGCACGGTGATCGGCCCCCAGTTGTCGCGGCCCGGAATCATGATGAGCGGCTGCGAATGCTGCGTGTACGGCTCCTGCACTTCAACGCCGTTGCGGTACAATACCTTGTTCCGCATCTCCAGCGTGTCGCCGGGAACGCCCACAATGCGCTTGATGTAGTCGAGGCTCCGATCCTTGGGGTAACGGAACACGATGATGTCCCCGACCTTGGGCTCGACGCCGCGGATCAGGTAGTCGTCATTGAAAGGATTCCGAAGGCCGTAGAGGAATTTGTTGACCAGCAGGTGATCGCCGATCTGGAGCGTTTCCAGCATGGAGCCGGACGGAATCTTGAACGCCTGCACGACGAACGTGGTCAGGACCAGAGCCAGAGCTACCGCCCAGATGAGCGCCTCGGCGTATTCCCCTATCACGGTCTTGCGAAACCTCTGGATGAGAGAAAGTTGTTCATTCATAAAGAAGGGGGTCCATTAGGGAAAGTGCCCTTCAATCCCTTTGGGAACGGCGGATGCCTTTTCCCGGGCTTGCGGCACGAGCGTTTGAGGAGAGGAGTACGAGGAGGGGCGCTCCTTACAATGAGCCCCCTTCCCCATAGGATTTTTTACGGAACTTAACAGTACTTGGCTTCGATCTCAGCCCCGGCGACGGCGACGTCGGACTTGAACCGCTCGCGGGAAATACGGATCTTATGGGCAAGCTCGGGATCGTGAAGCGCGAGGATCTGGGCGGCCATCCAAGCGGCGTTCCGGGCCCCGGCCTTGTCGAGGGCGACGGTGGCGACGGGGAATCCGGGAGGCATCTGCACGGTGGCCAGCAGCGCATCCATGCCGCCGAGCGGAGACGCGGCGACGGGAATGCCGATAACGGGTTTCATGGTGCGGGCGGCAACCGCGCCGGCGAGATGGGCGGCCATGCCCGCGGCGCAGATGAACACCTCACAGCCCGCGGCTTCCAGCGAATCCACGAGTTCGGCGGTACGTTCGGGGGTACGGTGGGCGGAAGTCACCGTGAAGCGGAACGGAATGCCCAGCTTTTTCAGGATGTCGGCGCAGGGGGCGACGGTGGCTTCGTCGGATGCGGAGCCGATAAAGACAGCTACCTTGGCTTTTTCCATACTACAGTCTCCTCAAGCCCTTCGCACCGATGTCGGAACGGTGCTGGCTCTTTTCCATGTCGATCTTGGCGACAGCTTCATAAGCGCGCTTCTGGGCTTCGGCAAGCCCCTTCCCGAGCGCGGTCACGCACAGCACGCGGCCTCCGCTGGACAGGGTGCGGGAACCTTCGCGCTTCGTGCCCGCCTGAAACACCTTGGTGTCCGGCAGGGCGTCCACTGCGTCGATTCCCTTGATTTCCATTCCTTTCGGATAACTGCCGGGATAGCCTTCGGCAGCGATGACCACGCCGAGCGCGGATTCGGGCCGGATGGACAGCTTGACCTCATCAAGCCGCCCGTCGATGCAGGCATCCATGATCTCCAGCAGATCGCTTTCAAGGCGCATCAGCAGGGGCTCACATTCCGGGTCTCCGAAACGGACGTTGTATTCCAAAACTTTCGGGCCGTCTTTGGTCATCATCAGGCCGGCATAAAGGATACCGGTGAAAGGATGCCCCTGCCGGGCCATTTCGGCGAGGATCGGGCGGATGGCGATGTCGGCCATCTTTTCGAGCTCCGCATCGGGCACAATCGGGGCCGGGCTGTAGGCGCCCATACCCCCGGTATTGGGGCCGGTGTCGCCGTCGAAAACGGCCTTGTGGTCCTGCGCGGAAGGCAGCGGGAGGGCCGTTTTCCCGTCGCAGAACGCCAGCAGCGACACTTCCTCGCCCACCAGAAATTCTTCGATGACCACACGGCTTCCGGCCGCGCCGAACACGCCGCCCATGATCTGGTCGAGCGCTTCGAGCGCCTCTTCCTTGGTCTGGGCCACGACGACGCCCTTGCCCGCCGCAAGGCCGTCCGCCTTGATGACGATGGGCGCGCCCTTTTCTTCCACAAAGGACTTGGCGGCTTCCAGTTCGGTGAACACGCCGCAGGCGGCGGTAGGAACCCCCGCTTTCTGCATGATGTCTTTGGCGAAAGCTTTGCTGCCCTCAAGCTGCGCGCACCACTGGCTCGGGCCGAAGCAGCGGATGCCCGCCTGAGTCATGGCGTCCACGACGCCGAGGGTGAGGGGAAGCTCCGGCCCGGGAATCACGAAATCAATGACGTTTCCCTTGGCAAAAGACACCAGACCGGCGACGTCGCTATCCTTCAGGGGGATGTTTTCGCCTTCCTGCGCGGTCCCGCCGTTGCCGGGAGCACAGTAGATTTTCTCGGCTTTTCCGCTTCGGGCGACCTTCCACGACAAAGCGTGTTCGCGTCCGCCGGACCCGATGATGAGCACGCGCATGTACTTTCCCTCCAAAATATTTTCTGCTAAATAGCAAACTTTCGTTTATTTGAATCGACCGACACTAGCCGTTTACCGTCGAAAAGACAACCGGCAACCCTGTTGCCGCCCCCCTGCCGGAGAGACGCCATGTCACCTGCCAAGCCCCGCTTCCTTCCCCATCTTCCCGCCGATTTCCTTGCCGAACACCAGCTCGCGGGCATCCGATGGTCGGTGCAGCAGGCCATGAAGAGCCCCCAGTACCGCGCCAAGCTCGCCGCCGCGGGCATTGCCTGCGGCGAGGACATCAAGACGCTTGATGATGTCCGCCGTCTGCCCTTTTCGGACGTGGCCGACCTGCGCGACGGCTATCCCCTGCCCCTGCTTTGCGTGGAGCCCTCCGAAGTCGTGCGCGTGCACGCCTCGTCCGGTACGACCGGCAAACGCAAAATCCTCGCCTACACCCAGAAGGACGTGGACACGTTCGCGCTCCAGATGGCCCGCTGCTACGAGCTTGCCGGGCTGACCACGGAAGACCGTATGCAGATTGCCGTGGGGTATGGCCTGTGGACCGCCGGGGCGGGCTTCCAGCTCGGCAGCGAGCGCTTCGGGGCGCTCACCATCCCCGTGGGCCCCGGCAACATCGACATGCAGCTCCAGCTTCTTGTAGATCTGCAGACCACCTGTATCGGCTGCACCTCGTCAATGGCCCTCCTCCTTGCCGAGGAAGTGGAGCGCCACAATCTGCGCGACAAGATCGCACTTAAGAAGATCATTTTCGGTTCCGAGCCGCACAGCCTCAAAATGCGCCAGAGTTTCACCGAAAAACTCGGCCTTGAGGCCAGCTACGACATCGCGGGCATGACCGAGATGTACGGCCCCGGAACGGGCCTGAACTGCGAGGTCGGGGAAGGCATCCATTATTGGGCGGACCTTTTCTATATCGAGATCATCGATCCCCACACGCTCCAGCCCGTTCCCGAAGGCGAAGTCGGCGAAATGGTCGTGACGTCTCTGTCCAAAGAAGCCGTGCCGCTCATCCGTTACCGTACGCACGACCTCAGCCGACTCATTCCCGAACCCTGCCCCTGCGGGCGCGCCATCCCGCGCCACGGGCACATCCGCGGGCGTTCGGACGACATGATCATTTTCCGTGGCGTGAACATTTATCCCGGCCAGATTGCCGACGTGCTGAACCTCTATCCCGATGTGGGCGGCGAGTACCACATTGAGCTTACCCGCTCGGAAGGGCTCGACTACATGTGCCTGCGCGTGGAGCGTCAGTCGGGCGTCGGTTCCGGCAACGACGCGGGGATTGCCCGCGCCATCGGCGACGAGATGCACAAGCGCATCATGGCCCGCATCAGCGTCGAGATCGTCGATCCCGGCGCGCTGCCGCGTACCTTCTCCAAGGCCAAGCGCATTACCGATTTGAGGCTGAATGATTGAGAGCGAGGGCTGAATTTGAGATTGGGGAAGGGAGGGAACTTTCTGGAGAAAGTTCCCTCCCCTTCCCCAAACCCTATCCCCTCCTTCAAAGACTTTCGACTTTATCGAATCCCTTTTCCCCGCTTTCCCCTATGGGCAACAGAAAAGCCCGAATGAAATCATTCGGGCTTCTTATTGAGAAAGACGCTAAACAGACAACAAGACGACCCCCGTTCTATTTTATCAAACTTCGAACGGAACGAACTCCTGTCGCGTAGCCTCCCCACCAGTCAAAAGCCTTTGAAGAGAATCGGGGGGAGCGAGCCGCTCTAGCAGTTTGGAGGGGGAAGGGGAAACGTGGGGCCCCCCTTTCCTCTTCCCCCTCCAATTTTTTCACGCCCCTATCTCTATTGCCCAATCGTCGGCAGAGGAGGGATGGACGCGGCGGTGTCTTCGGGATGAACACGGACAAGCACGGAGGCCGTCGTGCCCGCACGGAGCTCGATTCCCTTCGGAAGCGCGTCGAAATGAAGCCTGACGGGGATGCGCTGCGCCAGCCGTATCCACTCGAACGTAGGGCTGACCGAAGGCAAAAGCTGCTCGCCGGTGCTCCCGTTCTCGCGGGCAATGCCCCAGCCGATGCTCTCCACAGTAGCCTCAAGCGGCGTATCGGAATAGGTCATGAGCGTGATCAGCGCCCTGTCGCCGGGGCGGAAATCCCGGATCTGCGTCTCTCGGAAAAAGGCGTCCACACGGAAACTGTCCGCATTGATCAGAGCAACCAAAGGGCGATAGGCCGTCGACATGGTCCCCGGCTGCACCGTCAGATTGGTGATGTACCCGTTCACTGGAGCCGTAACGTGCGTGAAGTCCAGATTCAAGCGAGCCTGATCCAATTGGGCTTGCGCAACCGCCACGTCAGCTTCGGCAGACAGGAGCTGATCCTCGGCCTGCTGAAAGGCTTCGGGAGAAATCGCACCCGGCGCGTTCTGCTGAAGCCGTGCATCGCGCCCCGCCCTGTCACGGGCGGCCTTCGCAACAGCCTGCTTCTGGCGCACGTTGGCTTCGGCCTGCGAAAGCGCCACGCGGGATGGCCTGTCGTCCAAATCAAAAAGCGGATCGCCCACTTTCACAAATTGATTGTCGCGGACATGCACGGTCTTGACCTCCCCGGACACGCGGGCGGCGACCTGAACGACTTCCGCCTGCACCATCCCGTCACGCGTCCACGGATTCCTGAAATAGGCGTTGTAACGGATGTAGCAGAAAACGCAGGCAATCACGATGATCAGCAGCGTCAGGAACCAGCGAAGCAAACTGTTGATGCTCATAGAACCATCCCGAACGGTAGGAGGAGACACACATAGATGACGATCAACGCCATAAACACCCACGGCGGATTGGCGAACCAGCCGGAAAGCCCGGTACGGTTCAACACAAACGCCGTCGCCAGCGCGCCCAGAATGCCAAACAGCACTATGGGGAGAAGCGGCGAAAAATAGATGCCCACCAGGGCAAGTTCATGCGGCATACCCACCTTCCTTCAACATACGGAGAAATATTTGCAATAGAATAAATTCATTGTATTTTTATAAAATCCCAAAAAGACAAACCATACATACGGCGCATCCTCTCCCCGAGCACGTTAAAAGGTACGGGCTGTGGCGCCGCCTCCCCACCACTCGGAAGCCTTGGGAGGGATGGACAGGGGAGGGGTTCCCTTCCCCAATCCCACGTTCCCTCTCAAAACTTGTTCCGGGAATCGACCTCCACCGGAAGGGAACGCATCAAATCGAGCGTATTGGACAACGATTTCATGATGCCCGCACAGGAAACGAGCAAGTCCTGCACAACCTGGCCACCCGCGGGCGCATCCGGCCCTTTCTCGGCGCGGGCGCTTTCCCGCAAGCCGTCAATCATGGAACGGACCACCGCTTCCATGGATTCAAGCCGGTCCTTCAAAGGTGCTTCCACAAGCGGCACACGCGCCGTACCCGGCTGGGAAGGGCACAGCAGATCGCTATCCACGGAGCGGAGCCGGGCATAGAGCCCCTGCATTGAGGACACCATGTCCTGAACCTCCGTGGAAAAAACGCGGACCAGTTCGGGTTTCACAAAAGTCACGGGGAGTTTTTTTGCCAGGATGCCGATATCTTCAGCCAAAAAGCGTGTCCGGTGCAGACGGAAAAACATCCTCAGCCGGAACAGGGAGCCGCGCCGCTGCTCGCGGCAAGCCCGCAAATGGAGCAGCAACGCTTCCGACGAGCGGAAAAAGGCCTTTTGCCTCTGGAGAAACTGGGCTTCCGTATTGGGCATGAACAGCGCGTAATGGACCAGGGAAACGATGGAAATGCCGAACAGCAGCGTAAAGGAGCCAACCAGCAGCTGCCCGAAATCGTATGTCGGGAGGTTCGTAAAATTGCCTATGGACAGCCACGGCAGCATGAAGGCCTGTTTGGTGAAATTCTGTTCCTTGCGCGGAAACGCGAATGTGATGAAAAATCCCGATACCCCCATCATGACGATGAACTCGCCAAGGTTGGAAACCAGAGGATAGATGAAGGTATAGGCCAGCCCCGTACAGCCGATGCCGAGCGCAAAGATCAGCACCTGGCGCAGCGGTTTGTCTTCGCCGGTCATGATGCCGATCAGGCCGAGCACGATGGTCAATTCCAGAAAAGCGATGGATTCCAGCCCCGGAGGGTTGAGGAGTATCCAGCACAGCGTCGCCACCCAGAAAATGACGAACATCTGGGACATGTAGGCGTATTGCTCGGGCTTGATGACGGAAAGGGCCTTTTTTGATGCCGACGGCTTCAGTTCGGGCATGGGCCCGCCATGCAGCAGAAAACCGGCCAGCATCAGCAGCTCGCGGCAGTGCGCCGTCTGTTCCTCAAACAGCTTCACCGCAGAAAACGCCAATCCCTTCCGTGTCGAGCCGAGTTTCTCGAATACGCTTTCATCGAACGCGAGCGGCTGTACGTCTTCGGGCTTCGAGGAACCACCGGGAGAGCCTTCCTTCCCCAGGGCATCCAGGCGATCGAAAAGTTTCCCCAGTTCGGCGACCCGCGACTCAAAATGAGGAAAAAGGGATGCCATATCCAAATCTTTCATGGCCACGAGGGTCCCCATCCAGCGCCGCTGGAGCTCCAGCAGTTCGGCGCTGCACCGGACGGCGCGCTCCCAGTGTTCCCGGTAACGGTAAACCTGATACGTCTCCAGTTGCACGGCCGGGACAAGCTGCCCAACTTTATCGAGGATTTCCCTCATGCCGACATACTGCGTATACATGCGGCTCATCTGCCCTTCCGCTCCGGCCCCCTCGTTCATGACGAAAAGGGCCTTGTGCCCCGCCATGAGATCCTGCACGCCGCGATACAGGGACTTGATGGATGTCCTTGGAGAAAAGACAAGTGTTACAACGGTATACACGCCGATACCGAGCAGTGTTTCCTCAACCCGGTATACGGAGAGATGAAAGGCATCCTGGGGTTCGTGAACCGCCATGAGGCAGATGATCAGCGTGACGATGCAGGAAATGAAGAACGCGTAGCCATAGTAAACGCTGGTCAGCATAAGATAGAGCATCAGGCACAGATAGAGGGACAGCACGGACAGAAGGAGCATACGCTCTTGCGCGAAAAGCCCGAGCAGGACAAGGGCGGCGACAGCCCCGGCGATCGTGCCGAACATCCGCAGCACGCCCTTTTGCAGGGTCTGGCCGATGCTCGGCAGGCTGATCACGAACACGGTGAACCCCGCCCAAAATGGCCTGTCCAGATTCCAATAGAATGCCAGCACATACGTACAGACGAAGGCCAGTGCGGTTACGGCGGCGGTATGGATGCGGGAGGACAGTTCGGCGGTCATGGCAAAGGAGGGTGGAGGTTAAGGATGCCGCCATAGTACCGTGCCTCAGATGTCCGTCAATCCGCTGAGAGCTTTGAGAATACTCCGTGCCCCTTTACTTCGGGCCTGTTTTCCCCTATAAGAGGCGCTGCATACGAACGGGCGGTTAGCTCAGTTGGTAGAGCGCCGCCCTTACAAGGCGGATGCCACAGGTTCAAGTCCTGTACCGCCCACCAGCGAATTCAACCCCTTACGGACTCATCTCCGTAAGGGGTTTCTTGTTTTCCGTTCCCGGCCGGAACGACTCCTTTCCTGAACCCCGGCCAGCCTCCAGCCCGCCTTTCTTCATCCGAAAAGCCGCCCGCCCCACCGCTCCATGTCCATACCTTCACCGTTTCCGCTGTTACAAGCGAACGAGAGGGGCATCCACTTGCGGGGGCCTGTTGATGCCCCTCCCATGCCTCATGCCTTCTCTGCCTGTTTTTTTCGTTTCTTATCAACGGGTTCAGGCGATGTGAAAAAAAGGGCTTCAAGAAGCAAATATGTTTCTCCTGACCCAATTTTTTTTGTACCGGACAGGCATCATAGATCTCTTTATGCAGTCCATACGTTCGGATCGTGACATAAAAAATAAATTATAATAGTATATTAAATAATAAAAGACGACTTGAGTATCGAGGTTGAAATTTTTTTCACTTTTTTCGTGAAATGCTGCGCTCGTAACATTTCCGGTTTCGCGTTTCTCGTATTCTGCATACACAGCCAATCCGGAAAAGGCCTGTACCGAACATGTAAAAAAAGGATAATGGCCAGAAACGTTCCATTGTTTTTACTGTATAAGACATTCTTCCTTTTCTCTCAGCATCGTAACAGGCAGTTGTTCAACCTCGTATCTTTTGAGGCTAAAACAGCGATGATTGCCGAATGCCGTATTCTTTCCTGCAATGTAATCGGGATAAAGAAAACGGAAAACGGCATCGAAGACTCTCGCACATAATCGACTTTTGGAGAAGCGACTATGAGCCAATCTACAGTCAAGAAGATCCCCAACAACTATTTTGATGGAATGCCCGTAACCGGCTTCCACAAAATCGTCTTCTTCATCATCATGATGGCCTACTTCTGCGAGCAGATGGACAACTGGAACTTCGGCTTCATCGCCCCCGCGCTCATGCACACATGGGGCCTGCAGATGTCCGACATCGGCGTGGTCACGCTCTGGTACTTCATCGGCATGACCGCGGGCGGCTTCTTCGGAGGCGTCATCTCCGACTTCATCGGGCGCCGGAAGACCTTCCTCATCTCCATCGCCACATTCTCGTTTTTCTCGGTGCTGAACGGCTTTACGGACAACTTCCACGTCTTCGTCATCGCCCGCTCCATGACCGGCTTCGGCGTTTTCTGCCTCATGGTCTGCTCACAGGCCTACATCGCCGAAATGGCCCCCGCCGAATCACGCGGCAAGTGGCAGAACCTCGTGGCCGCCGTGGGTTTCTCCGCCGTGCCGGTCATCGGCGTCATGTGCCGCGCAATCATCCCCCTCGCCGAGGAAGCGTGGCGCTTCATCTTCTACTTCGGCGGCGTCGGCCTCATCGCCTTCTTCGTCGGCCTGCGCTACCTCAAGGAATCTCCCCGCTGGCTCGTGGCCCGCGGCAGGCTGGAAGAAGCGGAACAGGTCGTCTTTGAAATCACCGGCAAGCATGTGGACCTTTCCGAGGCCGCCAAGAACGTGCAGACCAAGGTCCCCGTCATGGAAGTGCTGACCGGCATGTTCCGCCGCCAGTACATCAAGCGTACCCTCGTCCTGCTCGCCATCGTGGTCTTCACCAACCCCGCCACCTTCACCGTGACCAACTGGACCGCGACCCTGCTCAAGGCGCACGGGTTCTCGCTTGAAGACAGCCTCATGGCCACGACGATCATTTCCGTCGGCGTACCCGCCGGGCTGTTCTTCTCATCCTTCGTCACCGACCTTGGCGGGCGCAAGATCCCGATCATGTGTATGTTGATCATCCTCGCCGTACTTGGCCCCATCTTCGGCAATATGACCGGTTACTGGCCCGTCGTCCTCACCGGCGTCGTCCTCACCGCGGTCGTCATGGCTATGGGCTTCACGGTCTTCTCGTACACCGCCGAATCCTACCCCACCCGTATGCGCAACACCGCCACCGGCTTCCACAGCTCCACCGGCCGCCTCGCCGTGGCCGCGGCCCAGCCGCTCATCCCGATGGCCTACGCTGCGTACAGCTTCGACGGCGTGTTCTGGATCTTCAGCTTCCTCTGCTTTGTCCCCGCCGTGGTCATCGCCATCTGGGGCCAGCGCACCGGCGGCAAGTCGCTTGAAGAAATAGCCTACTGGATACAGGGGGGTGGGCATTTCTCAGAAGGAGCATTCCCATTTCCCCGAAGCCCCTCCTCTCTCCTCCAATGGCGTACGATGGGGAGTCCCCCCTCGGGAACGGATCGGCGTGAGAAACGATTCAGGGGCAACATCCGCCAAACCTTCTTTCATGTATGGAAAGAGAGAAACCAATCAGGAGGGCATCATGGGTCACCCGACTATCTATCCTACCGGCGTCACCGTATATAATCCCGAAAAGTGCTGGAACGGCTTCACGATCTTTCAGGCTCTGGAAGTGGGCGCCGTGCTCATGAATATGAACGGCCGCGAAAACAAGGTTTGGAAAGGCGTGCACGGCTTCCCGAACAAGATTTTCCCCGGCGGCTACCTCATGACCTCGCGCGGCTCCCGTGACGGGCGCTACGGCGTGCAGGACGGCCTCGATCTCGTGCAGATTGACTGGGACGGAAACGTGGTCTGGAAGTTCGACCGCAACGAATACATCGAAGATCCCGGCATCCCCGGCCGCTGGATGGCCCGCAGCCACCACGACTACCAGCGCGAAGGCAGCACCACCGGCTACTACGCGCCCGGCATGGAGCCCAAGACCGACTCCGGCAACACCCTCGTCCTCGCGCACCGCAACGCCCGCAATCCCAAGATTTCCGACAAGCAGCTCCTCGACGACGTGATCCTCGAAGTGGACTGGGACGGCGACATCGTATGGGAATGGCACTGCAACGAGCATTTCGACGAAATGGGCTTCCGCGAAGGCCCCAAGAACACCCTCGCCCGCGACCCCAACTACCGCCAGACGCAGCCCGAAGGCATGGGCGACTGGATGCACACCAACTCCATGTCCGTGCTCGGCCCGAACAAATGGTACGACGCTGGCGACAAGCGCTTCCACCCCGACAACATCATCGTCGACGGCCGCGAAGCCAACATCATTTTCATCATCTCCAAGGCTACCGGGAAAATCGTCTGGAAACTCGGCCCCGACTACGACAACAGCCCCGAAGCCAAGGCCATCGGCTGGATCATCGGCCAGCACCACTGCCCACATGATCCCGCGCGGCCTGCCCGGCGAAGGCAACATCCTTATTTACGACAACGGCGGCTGGGCCGGCTATTACGTGCCCAACCCGGGTTCCCCCACCGGCGTGCGCGGCGCCCTGCGCGACCACTCCCGCGTGCTGGAAATCGATCCCGTGGCCATGAAAATCGTATGGCAGTACACCCCCACCGAAGCGGGCTTCCTCGCCCCGATGGACTGCAACCGTTTCTACAGCCCCTTCATCAGCGGTATGCAGCGCCTGCCCAACGGCAACACCCTGATCACCGAGGGCTCCGACGGGCGCGTCTTTGAAGTCACCAAGGATCACGAGCTGGTTTGGGAATTCATCTCGCCCTACTGGGGCCAGAAGCTGCCCATGAACATGGTCTACCGCGCCTACCGCGTGCCCTACGAGTGGGTCCCGCAGCTCGGCAAGCAGGAAGAAACGCCCATTGAGCGCATTGATGTGAATGCCTTCCGTATGCCCGGTGCCGCCGCGCTCGGCGACCGCGATTCCGAAATCGCCATCGAAGGCTGCGCACCCTACGAAGGGGACAATGCCCTCTGCGTCGCCTCCGTGGACGATCCTGAAGATCAATAAAGAAGCATGGGAGGGGAACAGGGGCCTCCCCTGTTCCCCTCCCGGCCAACGGCCTCCTTCACGTTCTGCGCTTCTCCGCTATCTCCTCTCGGTTGCCTCCTCCACGCGAAGAGCCTGGGCCCTGCCCGGGCTCTTTACGTTTTCATGCCGCGTTGTCCCGTTCGCAAAAGAACGGCGGCCCGGCGACTTCCCGCTCCGGGTCCCTCCCGTCACGCCGTAAACGAAAATACGGGAAGCGGCCATGCATACGCGGCACGTTCCCGACCGCCCCGGCGTCCCCCCTTACGGCATCACATTGCTGATTTTGGTGAAACGGCATACCATTCCCCAAAAAATATGACAGATGCCGGGCCCGGCCCGGAAAGGATTCCCCGTGCACGATTTCCAATCCGCCGAATCATGGCTCAGAAAGGCGCTCAGAAACGCCCCGAAGCCGCTTCCGTCCGGAGTCTTCCCCAAATTGCTGGACGAAGCGGAACAGGCGGGGTTCTCTCATTCCACGCTCAACGACGTCGTGGACGAATGGCTGAACTTCGGCTATTGCCGCGTCACCGACCACGTCTCCAACGACATCGCACTGACGCCGGAAGGGGACGAGTACTTCGGGCACCGAACCATTGATGAATAAAGATTTTTCTTTGTACATAACCCGCAACGCATGGAGACAGGCATGAAGGGAAGCTTCACCACCCGGAAAGGAGCGCTTTACTGCATCGTCATGACGTGCCTTTGCAGCCTGCTGGCTACGGGCTGCGCCAGCAAATACGGCGCGCAGACGACGGACGTGCATTACTATCCCGACTGCTACCAGCCCATCGCCGATCTGCGCAGCGCCGAAAAGAGCTTCAACACCACAATGGTCATGGGCACGACGATGGGTGCCCTGCTCGGCGCGGTCATCGGCGCGAGCCAGACCGGGAAGGCGGAAGGCGCTTTGGCCGGGGCCGCCATCGGCGCGGGAGCCGGGGCCGGGGCGAGCTATCTCGTCGCCAAGTACAACAACGAGAGGGACGACCGCGTCCGCCTCGCCAGCTATGCCCGCGACCTGAATGCCGACGTCAATTCCCTGAACCGCGTAACCGCCGCCGGGCAGGTGGCCTACAACTGCTACAGCGCGAAGTTCAGGGCCGCCCTTGAGGACTACAAGGCCAAGCGCATCACCCGCGCCGAACTCGATCAGCGTTATGCCGAAATCAAGAGCGGGCTTGCCGAGGCGTCCGCCATTCTGGGCAGCACGCTCAGCGAGGCCGACAAGCGCGAAGCCGAATACCGGCAGGTGCTGACCGTCGAGGCAAAGAAGGCCAGCCGCCCGATCCCCCCGGTACAGACCGTGGCCACGACATCCAAGAAGACCAGCAAGGCCACGAAAACCGTCACGCGCAAGCAGACGGGCGACCAGTTGCAGAACCTTTCCAACGGCGTGGGCTCATACAAGGAATCCACGGCGCAGCTCACCGCGGTGAAGTCGGATCTCGACGAGATCCAGCTGCAGATGGACAAGGTGATGCTCGCTCAGGGTTAGTGGGGAACGGATCGGGGGAAGGCTGCTCGGCGGGAGTTTCCGGAACATTGCGTTTTAAAACATCCATCATTCCCAACATCCCTTGCTTTATGGAATGTTAGGGGCAGGGATTCGATAACATAAAAGTTTTCCTTCCCTTCCCCAACGCCTCCGTGCCATTTCACCGAAGGTACAACTATGGGTAATCCTCTTCATTTCATACAGGCTTCGGATACGTCGGCTTTCGCCGCCCTGCATACGGAACAGGGCGCGCTCCCTTCGCAGTACGAAGCGTTGCAGGCCTATCTGAAAAAAATCGGCCTTGGGCGGTTCGGCACCCTGTGGGCCGAACCCGTTACCGGGCAGGCCACACCGGCGGGCTACGCCTCCATTTCCTGGTATACGCCGCTGGAAGGCGTCGGCACCCCCCTCTCCCGCCTCGACGCGGGAGAAGCCGAACAGGCGCGGGCTGCCCTGCGCCGGGCGCGGGAAGCCGTCACCCCCCATCTCGACGACACGCCCGGCGGCGTCCTGCTCCGCAAGGCGCTGTTCATCCCTTCGGCGGACAATGTCTTCGTCGTCAACGGCCATCCCGTGCTCGTCAACTGGGGCCTGCTCCCGCAAGGCACGGACGAAGCCACGGCCCCGATACTCTGGGGCGAGCCGGAAAACGGGGAAACGCCCTCCGGTGTGACTGGAGCGGCAACGGCTGCAACGGGAGCTTCCGCCGCAGCGGTTGCCGGGACGGCGGCACGCAATGCCGTTCCCGGTGCGGGCCGTGCGGCTGGCCCTTCCGCCGGAACAAGAACAGCGGGCGCGACCGGAACGGCGGCCGGAACCGCCGCAGGTATTGCCGGGGCAACGGCGGGAAACGCCATCATCCGGCGTAGCAAGGCGGGCCTCTTCGGAGCCCTGCTCCTCGGCATCCTGCTGGGCGTACTCCTGCTTTTCCTGCTGCGTTCCTGCGTAAAAACGGCCCAGGAACAGCCCGTTGCCCCGGAAACGCCCCCGGTTGCGGCTGAGTCCCCCGAAGAGGCGGCACGCAAGGCGGAATGGGCCAACCTGCTCCGCGAAAAAGCGTTCTGGCAGGGTTTGCTGGAACTGACGCCGTGCGAGCTGAAAGCCTTCTTTGACGGCAATGCCGGAAAGACGGATGCGAAACCGGACGCCGGAGAAACCACCCCCGGCAAGGACGTTCCGGAAAACCTGCCCGGGGAAACGGTCCCCGGCATCTCCCTCCCGCCCCTGCCTTCCGCCAACGCCACGGTTCCGGCAAAGGCCGTGGATCTCTCTACGCTCACCATCCCGCAGCGCCTCGAACAAGGTACGGTACTCATTCTCGCGCCGGTCCCCGGCGGCGCGCAGCAGGGGACCGGCTTTTTCATCAATCCCGATCATGTGCTGACCAACCGCCACGTCGTGGCAAACGCCATCGACGATATGGTGATGGTGACCAACGCCAACCTGCGCGGAGCACGCCGGGGCATGGTCGTCGCGCGCAGCGATACGCCGGGATACGATTTCGCGGTCATCAAGGTGATGCTCGTGGAAGGGGATCAGGTTCCCGCCCTTCCGTTGTCCCCGACCGTCAACCGGACCGACAAGGTAAGCGCATGGGGCTTCCCCGCCCTCGTTTCCGAACAGGACCCCGCCTACCTGCGGCTCCTCAGGGGCGACTTCAACGCCGTCCCCGAGGTCGTGTTCACCGACGGCGTGGTCAACGCCATCCTCCAGACCTCGCCCCGCAACATCGTGCATTCCGCCGTGGTTTCACAGGGCAACAGCGGCGGCCCGCTGGTCAACGAGAAGGGCGACGTCATCGGCATCAACACCTTCATCAGGCTGGACGCGGACTCCAACCGCCAGACTCAGACCGCGCTCGGCAGCGACGCCATCATGGGCTTCCTGCGCGAGAAGGGCATCCCCTTCACCGAACACCAATGAACCGTTCCTGAACAAGGATAGTCAGATATGGCCGGATATTTCATTCTCTCCACCCGGAAGGGGGATTACCGCGCACTGGCGTTCCAGGGCTCGCAGGTCTATGCCTGCCACGCCCAGCTGAGCGGGCTGCTGCGGACCCATCTCGGGGAAGCCCACGCCCGTCTGCTGGCCGAGCCGCTCATGGACCCGCAGGGAACGGCGGTGGACTGGTACACGTCGGGCCCCGTGCAGCCCCTCGCCGAGCTTCCCGCAGAAACGCAGGAAGCCGTTAAAACGCGGTTGCAGGGCCTCCTTTCGGATATTGAAGAGCTGGCCGCCAGCCTTCAGACGGACAGCGATCCCTATAAAAGCCTGTGCGGCACCATGCTGCATCTGGCTACCCGTTTCCCCACGCAGGAATGCCTGTACGCCTCCCTCCCCTCGGGCGAGCCCGCAAGCCCGCCGCAGCCCGTGCTGGTCTGCTGGGGCATGAGCCTTTCCTCCGCCACGGCACAGGAAGGCATCTATGCAATGGGAGCCACGCCGTTCTCCCCCGCGCCGCAAACGCCTCTCGCCAGCGGCGCATCCGGCGATCCGGATCGCATCGTCCGCGAAGGCGAAGTGACGGAACGCCCCATCGTCGCCCCGCTCCCGCCCACGGTTGTGGTGGAAGGCGAGCCGTGGTGGAAAAAGCTCCTCATGCTCCTGCTCGGCCTGCTCCTCGCACTGTTGCTGTTCTGGGGCCTGCACTTCCTCTTCCCGTGGGTCCCTCCCCTCCCCCTGCCCGCAGGGTGCGCGAGGACGCCCGCCGTTGAAACCCCTCAGCCTGCCGTGCAGCCAGCGGACCCCGGCCCGTCCGAAGCGGATTTGACGGCTTTGCGCGCCGAACTCGAAGTTTTGCGCCAAGCGGCCCAGAAGCGTGCCGAAGCCTGCCAGCCTCCCGCGCCGCCAGCCGTCGAGGAACCCAAAGTGGAAACGCCCGCCGAGCCACCCAAGGATCTGGGCGATCTGCTCGGCGATCTGACCACCATTCCCAAGGAGGAGCCGAAGCCCGAGCCCAAACCGGAACCCAAGAAAGAACAACCCGCGCCGAAGAAGGAAGAGCCCAAGCCGGACCCCCCCAAGGAAACCCCGAAGAAGGGCGATCCCATGAAGTTGCCGGACAAGGACGACAAGTCGATGGACTTCCTCGACGGCTGCTGGAACTGCCGCACCGGGCTTTCGGACACGCGGGGCAACCCGATCAAGGTCCGCTTCTGCTTCGGCAAGAACGGCAAGGGGCAGATCACCATCATCGACCGCCAAGGCAAGACCTACACGGGCCGGGCCGACGCGCAGATGCAGAACGGCAGGCTGCACATCGACACCGGAGACGCCACCAGCCGCAATTCACGGGGCAGTTTCAACGGCCTCCGCATCGATTGCAGCCCCGGCGCGGGCAACGACGCCATGTGCTACGGCCGCAACAAGGGCGACAACTCCCCGTGGAGCGCGAAGTTTTTCAGGGATTAGACGGCACAAAGGCATTTGGGAAGGGAGGGAAAACTTTTCTGAAGAAAAGCTTTTCCCTCCCTTCCCCAAACCCCATCCCTCCTTTTCCAAAGACTTTTGTGTTTATTGACTCCATATTCCCAGCGTTCCCTGAGAAAAGTTTCATCGAAAGGCTGGGTACAAAGAATGAAGGGCCGCCCATTTCTCAGCGCAACAGGTTGCCATTCCGGGACGCATAGGAGAAACTTTTACGGCGCGGCTCCGGGATACGGACGCCACGCGGACATTTTTTCATACCGCCCTGCCCGCCGTCGGCTTCCGAAAGCCTTTTTGGGGAACGCGGTGAAGTTTCGAGAGGGCGGTAAGGGGAAAGGTGGGGGATGTTCCGCTTTCCCCGGAAAGATTCCCCTTCTCGCCCCCATTTGTAAGGACTCCCTATGAACTACACGTCAGCAGTGAGCATCATACCGGGCGGCTGCCCGCAGTTTCTGGATTGCCGCCTCGACGCGAAGAGCCTCGGCAGGTTCTGGGCGTATTTCCGTGAAATCCCGCAAACCGGGGAATCGGCCATCGCCTCGGCCCGCAGGCAAGTGGAGCTCGTCCCCGTGCCGCTGGACGACACCGGGCAGCCCGGCGACTACGACTACAAGATCGACGCGAACCGGGCTCTTGAAGCGTTCACGGGGCGCTGGGTTCCCGTGCCCTTCCTGCGGCTCTCCAACGAGCAATGGAAGGACGGCGCGTTCAAATGCGAAAAGGGGCCGAGCAACTGGGCCCGCCTGCACGTCAGCCGCGAGGATTCCGATGGCGCTTACCGCCTGACCTTCCTGTTCGATACGACCATTGAGGAACGCGAACAGCCCACGGGCCAGTATTTCGCCCTGTGCGACGACGACGTGGCGGAGAACGCCCGTTTCGCCCTTTCGCCCAAAAGCCGCGACAACGCGTGGTTCCTCAATACGCTGTGGGTCGACGAATGGATCGCCGAAATCTACGATGCCCACCAGACCGCGCGCCACAACGGGCGGACCACATGGCGCGAGAATACGCCGTTCATCATGGAGCACCTCGCCACGTACCTGACGCTCCTTGAGGCGCTCGCCGCAAGCGGAACCGTCCCCACCGTGCGCGTGGTGGACCCCGCCCACCTGACGCCCGTGGACGTGGATCTCGTGCTCGATCTCGGCAACTCCCGCTCCACCGGGATGCTCGTGGAAACCCTCCCCCAGCGCCAGACCAACCTGAACGACAGCTACCTGCTCCAGATCCGGGATCTGAGCCAGCCGGATCGCACCTATACCGGCCCCTTCGCCACGCGCATCGAGTTCGCGGAAGCCACCTTCGGCAATCCGCGCCTGAGCGCCCGCTCCGGCCGCAGCACCCCGGCCTTTGTCTGGCCCTCGGTGGTACGCGTCGGCCCCGAAGCCGCCCGGCTCGCCCAGCATTCCGTGGGCGCGGAAGGCAATACCGGCATGTCCAGCCCCAAACGCTACCTGTGGGACGAGTCCCCCCGCGCCCAGCAATGGCGCTTCAACGCGTGGGGCACAGGCTCCGAGTTGGAGCCGCCCGTCACCCGGGGCGTGTTCATCCAGCAGATCAACCGCGAAGGCACGCCGTTGTGCTGCTTCGACGATCCGGGCCTCTCCCCGCGCCCCAAAATCCTGCGCACCCAGCAGCCCGAAGTGGCGTTCGAGGCCCATTTCACCCGCAGCTCGACCATGATGTTCCTCCTCAGCGAGATCATCATGCACGCGCTCGCCACCATCAACTCCCCGGCCCAGCGCGGCGAACGCGAACAGCCCGACGTGCCCCGCCGCCTCAAGCGGATCATCTTCACCGTGCCGAGCGCCATGCCCATCGCCGAACAGCGGATCTACCGCCGCTGGGTGACGTGGGCAGTGCGCATGATCTGGGAAACCCTCGGATGGGGGCAGTGGTATACGACCAAACAGGGGATGCGGGACACCCGCCCGGACTACCGGGTCAGCCCTGAGGTCCGTTGCAGCTGGGATGAGGCCACCTGCACCCAGCTCGTCTACCTCTACAACGAGATCACCGAAAAGTTTCAGGGCGACGCCCGCCACTTCTTCGCGCTCATGGGCCGCAAACGCGGCGCGGACGCGCCCTCCCTGCGCATCGCCAACGTGGACATCGGCGGCGGAACCATCGATCTGAGCATCACCACCTTCGCCGTCACCGGGGATGAGGCCACCGCCGCCCGCATCAAGCCGCACATGGCATTCCGCGACGGCTTCAACATCGCGGGCGACGACGTGATCCGCGAGATCGTCGAACAGCACGTCCTGCCCTGCATCGGTCAGGCCACGGGCCTTTCCGATCCCCGCAACCTCCTCGGCCAGCTTTTCGGGCGGGATACCGTGGGCGGCTCGCAGCGCAACCGGGCCCTGCGCACCCAGTTCGCCCGCCAGATCGCCGGCCCGGTCGTCACCCGGATGCTTGAAGGCTACGAACAGGCGGATCTGCTCGTGGGCGGCGTGCAGGAACGCAAGCTGTCCGCGTTCTTCCGGCCCGAGCACGCCCCGCAGGAATCCGATCCCGCGTCTCCCGAAACGGAAGGCCTGCCGGAACAGCCTTCCGCCGCGCTCATCCAGTACGTCAACGAAACCGTGGAGCGCCAGACCGGAAAGCCGTTCAGCCTCATGGATGTGGCCTTGCGCATCGATCCCCGGGCCATCGACAGGACCATCCGCAACACGCTCGGCCAGATCCTCGCCAACCTGTGCGAGGTCATCCACGCCTACAACTGCGACCTGCTCCTGCTCACCGGGCGGCCTTCCAAATGGCACGCTATCATTTCCAGTTTCTTCGCCAAGCTCCCCGTCCCGGCGGACCGCATCATCCCCATGCGCGATTTCCGGGTGGGAAGCTGGTACCCCTTTGCCGACAACCGGGGCGAGATCACCGATCCCAAGACGACCGTGGTGGTCGGGGCCATCCTCTGCGCCCTGTCCGAAGGCCATCTCGAAGGCTTTTCCTTTGATACGGGATCGCTGTTCCTCAAGTCCACGGCCCGGTTCATCGGCGCGATGGACGCGGGCGGCCAGATCCGGCAAGCGCAGGTCTGGTTCGAAACGGATACGGACAATCCCTCCGGCGGCGAGCTGCACAAGGCCATCCAATTCTCCGGCCCAATCCCCATCGGCTTCCGGCAGATTGAGGCCGAGCGCTGGACGACCACCCGCTTCTATATGATGGATTTCGCCTCGCCCGCCGCGCGGAACAACGCCCGGAACCGTCTGCCCTATACGGTGAAGCTCGCCTTCACGGTGGCGGATCTTGCGGACGCGCCCAACGCGGCGTCACGGGACGAGGGGGAACTCGCCGTCAATGAAATTGAAGCCGTGGATGGCACCCCGGTCAATCCCCGCGACCTCGAAATCCGTCTTCAGACCCTCCCCGCCGACGAGGGCTACTGGCTTGATACGGGCGTCTTTAACATTTTGTAGAAAGGCGGAAGGCTGGAGGGGGCGGGAAACGGTTGTGGAGCCGCGGCGGACTGTCTCTTGGCAAAGTTTCCCGGTTTCGCATGAAAAACAACCGGAGCCGCAGAGGATTGTTCCCTGACGGAAGCCTCCGGTTCCGCGTGAAGAAAAACAAGGGGCGGCCTCTTGCCGTTCCACGACATGAAAAAGGGGCACGACTGACTCGCTCGGAACGGCGGCACAGTGTTTTGCGCTGAAAAAGCGAAGCGTTTCGGCATGAAGCACTGCGCCGCCACTCTGAGGGGGTCTGGGGGGAATTCGACCCAAAGGGCGGCGACGCCGAGACCGTTGGGCGAGCTTGCGAGCCTTACGGGCATCGCACGCAGGGCGATTTTCCCCAGCCCGCCGGGAGGCATTCCTCTTATGACCATAGACGATCAAAAACTTGTCGAACAGTGCGAAGCGGGCATCAAAACGCTCGCCGGCGTTGACGAATGGGTCAGGGCAAACCCGCAGGCCACAGGCTCCTCCGGCGAGGCGCTCCTGCGCGAGAGCAACCGGCTCGCCCGTGCCCTGCGCAAGGAAGCCGCCACCGCCGCGCGGAAAATGTGCGTGGGCGTGTTCGGCCCGAGCCAGTCCGGAAAGTCCTACCTCATCTCGGCGCTGGCGCAGGATGCCGACGGCTCTCTGCTCGCGGCGCTCGGCGACGAATCCGCCGATTTCATTCAGGACATCAACCCGGCGGGCGGCAAGGAGTCCACGGGCCTCGTCACGCGCTTCACCCTGACGCCGAGCGGCGCCCCGGCCATGTTTCCCGTGAAACTGCGCCTGCTGTCCGAACTGGATATCGTCAAAATCCTGACGAATACCTACTACGCCGACTGCCGCCACCTCACCCCGCCCGACGAGGACGCCCTCGCCGCCCGCGTGGACGCACTGGCGAAAAAGGCCAAAGGCGAACCGTGGCGGGCCTCCTTCAGCGAAGACGATATGATAGACCTGAAGGAATACGTCACCCGGAATTTCCGGGCCACCGCCGTGGTCCAGAGGCTTGAGCACCTGTACTGGCCCAAGGCCATCCACGCCGCCGGACGCCTCGCACCCGAAGATCGCGCCGCGCTGTTCGAAATCCTGTGGGACGAGGCCAAACCGTTTACGGCGCTCTACCTGCGCCTGAGCGGGGTGCTCGACGCGCTCGGCTATCCCGATGAGGCGTTTTGCGGCAAGGAAGCCCTGCTCCCCCGCGAAACCAGCATCATCGACGTGGAAACGCTGCGCGGCCTTGGAGAGACAGAGGGCGCGGACAGCCTCGAATTGGTCACGAAGGCCGGACGCCGGGTCGCGGCGGGCCGGTCTGAAATCGCCGCGCTCACGGCGGAACTGGCCATCACCATGCGCCACAAGCCGGACGATTTTTTCGAACACACCGACCTGCTCGACTTCCCCGGCTACCGCTCGCGCCTCAAGACCGACGACGTGGCCCGCGAACTCGCCAAGCCCGATCAAATCCGCCAGTTCTTCCTGCGCGGCAAGGTGGCCTACCTCTTCGAGCGCTACAAGACCGATCTCGAACTGACCAGTATGCTCCTGTGCATCGGCCCGAGCAATCAGGAAGTGCAGGATCTGCCCGCCGTCATCAACGACTGGGTGTCCGACGCCGCAGGAAAGACGCCCGAACTCAGGCAGGGCCGACACACCACGCTGTTCCTCGTGCTCACCAAGTTCGACATGGAATTCGAGAAGAAAAAAGGCGCGGTGGACGACGAAACCCGCTGGTCCAACCGCCTGCACGCCTCGCTCCTCGACTTTTTTTGGCAAACAGCATGACTGGCCCGAACAGTGGACGCCCGACCAGCCGTTCAACAATACCTACTGGCTCCGCAATCCCAAATTCCGCTGGGAAGCGGTCATTGCGTTCGACGGCGACCGCGAAACCGGCATCCGTCCCGAACAGGAAGCCTATGTGTCGGACATGAAGGCCAAGTTCCTGAATACGCCCGAAGTGCGCCGCCATTTTGCCGATCCCGAAGCCGCATGGAACGCCGCGTTCACTCTCAACGACGGCGGCGTGGCCTTCCTGCGCCGCCAGCTGCGCCCGGTATGCGATCCGGCGATCAAGCGGCGTCAGGTCGCGGACCGCGTGGCCGACAACCTGCGCCCCTTCGTCGAGCACCTGCGCCGCTTCCACCGCATCGACGACAAGGCCGCCCTGCGCGAGCAGCAGCGCCAGCTCGGTATGCGTCTGGCCCGCAGCCTCGCCCTTACAGCCCAGAACCAGCGGTTCGGGGAGCTGCTCCGGGCCATGCTCATGCGGGATCACGAACTGTACGCCCTCTATTATCAGGTCGAAAACCGGCTCATGCGCGAGAACGAACAGGCTCCCGTGCCGCAGCCGAGCGTGGGCAGCGCCGCCAGCGCGCAGGACATCATGGACGACCTGTTCGGCGACATGGCCCCGCCGGTGCCCGCCTCCGCCGAGACGCCCGAAGCCGCCCCGCAGCCGCTGGACGAGGCGGGCGCGTTCGCGGAACTCGTCGTCGGCGCGTGGATCGAACAGCTCAACGCCTTCGCCGCCGATCCCGTCCGCCAACGGTACTTCGGCCTTGAAGCCGAAGATTTCGGGCAGCTTGTCCATGAGATCATCCAGGGCATGTCCCGCCTCGGCCTCGAAAAAGACATGGCGCAGGCCGTGCGCGACGTGTCCGGCTACCGCAATATCCGGCGCGACAAGCTCATCTGGCGGCAGGCCAGCATGGCCGCCTATTGCATCAGCGCCTTCGTGGACTGGCTCGGCTTCAACCCCGCGTCCGTCCCCGAGGCCAAGCGCACCATCCAGCTTGCCGGGCGCACCCGTACCCTCTTCGGGCAACAGCCCGATCCGGAAGGGTATCCCGCCCTTGCCGCCGAACCCCTTGCATTTGACAGGCAATACTATACCGATTGGCTGGCGGCGCTCATGCACCTCATCGAAGGCAACGCAGACTACGAAGGCGGGCAGACCTTCGATCCGGAGCAGAACGCCCGCCTCGGACGACTCATCAACAACCTGAACCCTTCCGTTTTCACGCAGGACAACTGACATGACGTTTCGCTGTGCACTCCGTTTCGAACCTGACAAGGCCAAGGGGCCGGGCTACGGCCTCATTCTGGCCTCCTGCCCCGGTTTTTCCGCGGCTCCCAACACGCTTCTCTACATGATCAAGGATCCGTCCAACGGCATGAGCCTCGGCCCCAACGGCTGGCAGCCCGGCGACGCCCATCTCGTGCCCGACGCCGTCGCCCCCTCGGGCGAAATCCTGAGCCTGTCGGTAGGCCCCGCCGTTGTGGACAGCCTCGAATTGCAGGCCATTTATCAGGTGGTGCTGTTCACGGACGCCGAGCATGTATGGCAGGGAGGCCTCAGCATCAACCGGATCGTCTATTCGCGCGATCCGAGCCTCCTGCCCGATCTGGAGCTTGCCCCAAAAGCCGCGCCTTCCGCAGGGCGCGAGCCCCTGCCCATGCCGGAAATGGAAACCGGCCCCGCGCCAACGTCGCTCTCCTTCGATGGGAAACCCGGCTCGGCGGTCCCGGCCAGCGAACTGCTGAATCTGAAGGAACGCCCCAAAAGCTATAAAAGCCTTATCCTGAACATCATCTTTGCTATCCTTACGGTAATTCTGCTTGCCGGGGCCGGATACTTCATCTATACGCGGGTCCTGCCCAAAACGGACACGACGCTGGAGGAAAAGCCCGCCGAAGTCCTGAAGCATGAGGCGGCGGATCTGCCCCCGGGTCAGGAAGCGCCCGTGAAATACGCCCCCGATGACATCAAGGGCCCCAAGGGGTTGCAGGTCGCCCGCGACGCGCTCAAGCGCAAGGTGGAGCCGGACACGGCTATGGCCCTCGCGCAGCAGCTCTTCGCCGCTGCGGACGACGTCAAGGCGCAGGACGGCGCATTCCTGATCGCCGACGAGCTCGCCAAGAAAGGCAATGCGCAGGCCCTGCTCATGCTCGGCGACTTCTATTCTCCGAAGCAGCCCCAGCGCGGGACCATCCAAAAGGACACCGATATGGCCAACGACTGTTACAAGAAAGCCCTCGCAGCCGGAGCCGCCGAAGCCCAGCAGCGGCTGGATGCGTTGAAGTAGAGAGAATATTGGGGAGGGGAAGGAAACCCTTTTTAAAAAAAGTTTTTCCTTCTCCTCCCCAAACCTGCCAGCGCGCAGCCCACCCCATCCTCTCCAAAGGCGTTTCTCAACGGGGCACATGGCGATCACGTGAGCGCGGCAGCCTTCACCTTGGCGGCAGTTTTCCGAAGACGCCTCCTTTCCTTCAATGCCAGACGCCTTTTACTGCAAAAAGTCTTCTCGTTAGCCGGGGCGTCATGCCTCAGCCTCCGAACGCATTATCCCGACAGGAGAATCCCATGAAACGAATCCTCATCGCCATACTGACGGCGCTTACGCTCCTCGCGGGGTGGACGCCGGCGGCGCACGCGGCGGATCGCACGCCGTTGCTGATGGAAGGCAAGAAAACCCTGTACCAGCGGGTGATCACCCATCCCGGCGCGAGCCTATACGCCGGGCAAGGGGAAGGCTCCACCGTCATCCAAAAGGCCGTGCGCCCGTTCAGCGTGTTTTATGTGTACACCCGCGACGGGAACTGGCTTGAGGTCGGCGCGTCCACCACAAAGCCCGACGGCTGGATAAAGGCCACGGATACCACCGCATGGAACCAGGCCCTTACCCTGCTTTTCACCGACCGCTCACAGCGCCAGCCCGTCCTGTTCTTCAAGGACCACAAGGCCATCATGGATGTCTGCCAGGCGGAAGACCTGCCGGGCAGCCTTTCGAAACTCCGCGCCGAAGCCAAGGCCGCGCAACAGGGCGACGCCCCGGCGGATCTGCCCATCCTCGCCGTGGAGCCCGACGACGCGCAGGGTGCCGTCTCGCGCAACCGCTTCTACCTGATGCCCATCCTGAAAGTGGACACGCCGTTCGAGGGGACCAAGCTCCTTGAAGTCGCCTCCATCGATCCCGGCAGCGCCGGGGACAAGCCAGACGCCAACGCCCCAAAAGACGCCAAGGACGACGGCGTCCCGCGCACGGGCATCGCAATGGTCATCGACACGACCATTTCCATGAAACCCTACATCGACCAGAGCCTCAACGTGGTGCGGGCCATTTTCGACTCCGTCGCCAAGGACAAGCTGGACGACAAGGTTTCCTTCGGCATCGTGGCCTTCCGCAACAGCACGAAGGCGTCGCCAAAGCTCGAATACGTTACCAAGGTCGTCAGCGATTTCCGCGACGCCACCAAACGCGACGAACTGGAAAAGGCCCTCAGCGGGCTTGAGGAAGCCAAGGCATCCAGCCACTCCTTCAACGAGGATTCCCTCGCCGGGGTCAAGTCCGCGCTCGATCAGCTGAACTGGCAGCCTTACGCCAACCGCGTGCTGCTCCTGATCACGGACGCCGGGCCGTTGCCCCTGAGCGACGCCAACGCCTCCACAAGCCTCGACGTGCAGGAACTGGCCGACCTTGCGGCCTCCCGCAACATCCGGCTGGTGGTGGCGCACGTCCGCACGCCCGCCGGAAAGGGCAACATCGACTACGCCGCCAAAGCCTACACCACGTTGTCCGCCGTGCCCGGCGGGAAAAGCGCGTACATCCCGATTCAGGCCACGGACGCCGCCAAGGGCAGCGCCTCTTTCGCCAAGGCCGCCACGGGCCTGTCCTCCGCGCTGGTTTCGAGCGTGAAGCAGTCCCTTGCCGGAAAGGCTCCGGTGAAGCCGCAGGAAGCGCCCGCCCAATCGCCGGAAGAGCGCGCCAAGCAGATCGGCGAGGAACTCGGCTACGCCATGCAGCTTGAGTATCTCGGCAAAAAGCAGGGGACCCGCGCGCCGGAAGTCGTGACGTCATGGATTGCCGACGCGGATCTTGACGCCCTCAGCGCCGGAAAGCCCGTCAGCGCCGTTTCGGTCGCCGTCCTGCTGACCAAGAATCAGCTCAGCGATTTGCAGCGCCAGCTCAAGATCATCATCGACAACGCGGAGCGGACCCGCAAGACCGACTCGCGGGACTTCTTCCAAGGCATCCTGTCCGCCTCGGCGCAGCTTGCCCGCGATCCCGCCGCCTTCTCCCAGAAGCCCGGCGCAAACCTCCGCGATATGGGCGTGCTCGGCGAATTCCTCGACGATCTGCCCTACAAGAGTGACATCATGCTGCTTTCCGAGGACGACTGGTACCGCATGAGCGTCGGCGAGCAGACCGCTTTCATCAATCGCCTCAAATCCCGCGTCGCCCGTTACGAAGAGTACGACCGCGACGTCAGCAACTGGGAGAGCTTCGGCTCCAAGGATCCCGGCGACTGGGTTTACCGTGTCCCGCTGGCAATGCTGCCGTAACGTAGAAAAATAAGATTGGGGAGGGGGAGGAAGAACCCTTCTGAAGAAGGGCTTCTTCCTCCCCCTCTCCAAACCCCATCCCCTCCATCTCCCAAGACTTTTATGTTTATCGAATCCCTGTTCACAGCTTTCCTTGAAGCGATTTTTTGATTCAAAAAAAGAACCTTTTTTTCCAGACTCACACATCCTTGCGTGATCAATAGATACACAAATGGAATTTTCCTCTATGAATCTCTGCGAATTGCGAAACGTCGCACTCGAACGGAAAGCGCGGGACTACACGTATCGGCTCCGCATTGAATCCCTGGCCATCCGGGCCGGTGAAAAAATCGCGCTGATCGGCCCTTCGGGCTGCGGGAAAAGCACCGCGCTGGACCTGCTCGCCATGATACTGCCCCCAAGCGGGGCGGAAACGTTCCAGTTCAACGCACCGGGCGATACGCCGGAAGATGTGGCGGAACTCTGGCGGCGCGGGGGGCGGGAACGTATGGCCCGCCTGCGGCTGCGGCATATCGGCTACGTGCTGCAAACCGGAGGACTCCTGCCCTTCCTGAGCGCGCGGGACAACATGACAACGCCGGGCAGAGCCAAGGGCATGGACGCGAAGGCCGTGGACGCCGGATTGAAGGAACTGGCCGGACGCCTCGGCATCGGACACCTGCTCAGCGCCCTGCCGGACAAACTGTCCATCGGGGAACGGCAGCGGGTCGCCATAGCGCGGGCGCTGCTGCCGAAACCTGAGCTCGTGCTCGCCGACGAGCCCACCGCCGCGCTGGACCCCGTGACCGCGAAGAACGTCATGCGCCTGTTTACGGAACTGGCCGGAGAATGCGCGCTGGTCGTCGTGTCGCACGACCACAGGCTGGTCGAGGAAAACGGCTTCCGCTGCCTACGCCTAGATGTGGACGGCGGGGACGGCTCCATCAACACCACGCTGCGGGGGTGAACATGCGTTTTTCCATCATCTGCGGCATGGCCCTGAGGGACTACTGGCACGAGCGCGCCCTGTCCCTGTGCGCGGTGCTTGCGCTGGCGACCGTGCTGGCTCCCCTGCTCATCCTGTTCGGCGTACGCAACGGCGTCATCAGCAATCTTCAGGAACGGCTGCTCCAAGACCCCCGCAACCTTGAAATCGTTCCTGTGGGCAGCGGCAAATACGGCAAGGCCTTCTTCGAAGAGCTGCGGAAACGCCCGGACGTGGGCTATGTGGTCCCCCAGACGCGGGCCATAGCCGCGACCATCGGCCTGCTCCCCGCCTCCGAAAAAAAAGGCGGGCTATCCCCCAACCCGGTCAACGTCAGCCTCATCCCTTCCGGTGCGGGTGATCCCTTGACCCGGCGTTTTGCCGGAAGCGCGGCCCTGAAGGACGACGAAATCATTCTGACCGCGCCCGCCGCCGACAAGCTCGGAGCGCGCGCCGGGACCATACTGACCGGGCGGGTCACGCGGGCGCGGGGCATGACGCGGGAACAGGCGGAAACGCCCCTGCGCGTCAAAGCCGTACTCCCGCTGTCCGCGCTCCAGAAGGAGGCCGCCTTTGTGCCGCCGTCATTGGCCGAGGACGCCGAAACCTACCGCGACGGTATGGGCGTACCCGAACGCGGCTGGACGGGAACGGCGCGCGGAGACGGCGAACGGCTCTACCCTTCGTTCCGGCTCTATGCCGGAAACCTTGACGGTGTGGCCTCGCTGCGGGACTTTCTGGGCACCCGGAACATCGACGTCTATACCCGCGCCGAAGAAATCGAAAACGTCAAAATGCTGGACCGCTCCACAACGCTGGTGTTCGGCCTGATCTGCCTTGCGGCGGGCGTGGGCTTCCTCGCATCCACGGCGAGCAACCTCGTCGCCGCCATCCGGCGCAAGCGCCGCGTGCTCGGCATTATCCGGCTCATGGGCTTTTCCGGGGCGGACATCGTGTGCTTCCCGCTGATGCAGACGCTGTTCACGTCCGCGCTCGGCATGGGGCTGGCCTTCGCACTCTACGCCGCCGTCGCGGGCGTCATCAACGCCCTCTTCCCCCTCGGCGCGGAACTCGGCGCCGTCTGCCGCCTGTCGTGGGCGCATGTCGGGGGGACCATCGGCGTCGTGCTCGCGTTGTCCCTGCTGGCCGCCCTGCCGCCGAGCCTTTCGTGCGGCCGACTTTCACCTTCCGAGGTTATCCGCAATGAATAAATGGTGTTTCCTGTTGATGGCCGCCTGCCTGCTCGCTCCCGATACGGGGCACGCCGCGCTCAAGGCACGGGACGATGTGAAGGCCGAAGACGCCTTCAACCCCAACCCCGCCCCCGATGATCTGATCCTGCCCATGCCCTGCGGGCAAAGCATGGTGCTCAAGGCTGTGGGCGTACGCGGCAAGGGCCTGCTCTGGGATCTCGAAACCCGTTTCGGACGCCGGGACGGCGGCTCCGATGATCGCGGCTATTATGACAGCCCGTATGCGTCCGCCATCTCGGGCCCGTTCGTGCTCAAGGATCTCCCTCCCGACTGGCGGCAGAAAATCAAGGCCGCCAACCCGGACGCCGACGCCATGCAATTCTATTTTGAAGGCAAATACGAGGTGAGCAAACGCCAGTGGGATGCCGTCATGGGCGGGCAGTGTATGGATGGGGACGCCCTCCCCGCCCTCAGCCCCGAGGACGCGCGCCCCGTCGTCGAGGTTTCGTGGCATGAGGCGCAGGAATTTACCAGGAAGTATACGGAGTGGCTGCTTGCCAACGCTCCGCAGTCCCTGCCCGGCTTTCAGGGGGACGACAGGAACACCGCCTTTGTCCGCCTGCCCACGGAAGCGGAATGGGAGTACGCGGCGCGCGGCGCCCAGAAGGTTTCGCCGTTGTCCCTGAGCCAAGAGGATTTCTTTGAAATGCCGATGGGCGACGCCATCAAGAACTACGCCGTGTTCCGCGACAGTGAGGGGACTTCGGAAGAAACGCTCCAGCGCATCGGCTCGCGCAAGCCCAATCCGGCGGGATTCTACGACATGGCGGGCAACGCCGCCGAAATGGTGCAGGACGGATTCCAGTTCTCCCTCGGCGGACGGCTCCACGGCTCCACGGGCGGCTTTATCCGCAAGGGCGGCGGATTCCTGTCCACGCAGGATGAGGTCATGCCCGGACGGCGGGAAGAAGTGGCCCCCTTCCTCAAGGACGGGCCCAACAAGGCACGGGATCTCGGATTCCGCATCGCCCTTTCCGGCATCAACACCCCCGGCGGCGCAAGGCCCGCGGAACTGGCCTCGGAGTGGAAGAAGGCCGGGATCGAGCTGTCCGCCGAACTGAACCCCTCCGGCGATCCACTGGAACTGGTGGCCCAGCTTGAAGCGCGGGCCGGAAGCGATGCGGAAAAGGCCAGCCTCAAAGGGCTCCAGAACCTGATCCGCGAAAACAACATTTCGCTCGAACGCCAGAAGCGCTCCACGGTGTCCAATGAAATCCGTTCGGCCGTCTACCTTGTGACCATGCTCAAGGACTGCCTGATCAAGCGGGAAATCATCGGCAAGGAGCTGCAGAACTTCGAGGACAAGAAAAAGCAGATCACGGCGGCCCTGCCCAAAATGAAAGCCGCCGAAGCCAACCAGTACAAGCAGGTCCTTGCCAGCCTCGACAAGGGCATCGCCCTTTCCAAAACCGGCATAGGCAATCAGGAAGCCGAATTCCGTTCCATGCTCCTGTTCTACAAACAGACGGTGGAAAATACCCGGAAGGTGCCGCAATCCCTCTTTGACGAAGAGTTGAAGGGCATCGGGCAGGAAATGTCCGGCAAGGCCCCCCACCTCGTCAAGCAAAACGCCTCACTCCAGATCTACAGGAAGCACGTCGCCGCACTGCGCGGCGGCAAGCTGGCCCTGCTCTCGTCGGATGCGCTCAGAAAGGACATCCTGTCATTGATTCCCAAGGGGAAATGATCCATAAGTGGAGGGAGAAAAACTCTCCCTCCTCCTCTATTCTCCTGCGGACATATCGATTTCATTCTCCGTTTCCGGCTTTTTTGTATCCCTCGGACGACCTTGAGCTCATCCATCCCTTTCCCTCTCTGGTGCTCTCCACACCCCGATCCTTTTCCGCTCGCTTTCCTTCCATACCTTACCTGTGACACAGCTTTTCTTTTCCGCCATTTGCAGAGATGCCTGATGCGCTAGAAAAATCATAGCCTTTTCTTTCTTTTTTTCTAAAGTAACAAATTGATAATAAAGGATAATAAGGAATCCTTATTATCAATATTGATTATTGTTATTGACTTATCTGTGGGAAGCGCGCATGGTTTCTTCACACAGGGCATCTCTGTTTCCTTGCAACGTCTCAACCCCACCCGGCCAGCCGGAAAAACCCAAAGGAGGCAACCATGTCCAACGATCTGCTCACAAACAACGCCGGTGCTCCGGTAGTCGATAACGAAAACGCCCTCACCGCCGGGCCTCGCGGCCCCATGCTGCTTCAGGATACGTGGTTCCTCGAAAAGCTGGCCCATTTCGACCGTGAAGTCATTCCCGAACGCCGTATGCACGCCAAAGGCTCCGGCGCATACGGCACGTTTACGGTTACCCACGACATCACCCGCTATACCAAAGCCTCCCTGTTCTCCCAGATCGGCAAAAAAACCGATCTGTTCATGCGTTTCTCCACGGTTGCGGGCGAACGCGGCGCGGCGGATGCCGAACGCGACATCCGCGGCTTCGCCATCAAGTTCTACACCGACGCCGGCAACTGGGACCTCGTGGGCAACAACACCCCGGTCTTCTTCCTGCGCGATCCGCTGAAGTTTCCCGACCTGAACCACGTGGTCAAACGCGATCCCCGCACCAACATGCACAGCGCCAAAAACAACTGGGACTTCTGGACCCTCCTGCCCGAAGCGCTGCATCAGGTAACGGTCGTCATGAGCGATCGCGGCATTCCGGCGAGCTACCGCCACATGCACGGATTCGGCAGCCACACATTCAGCTTCATCAACGCGAACAACGAACGCTTCTGGGTGAAATTCCATTTCCGGACGCAGCAGGGCATCAAAAACCTGACCGACGCCGAAGCCGAAGCCATTATCGCCAAGGATCGTGAAAGCCATCAGCGCGATCTCTATGAGCACATCGAAAAGGGCGATTTCCCCCGCTGGACCCTGTTCATTCAGATCATGCCCGAAGCCGACGCCGAGAAACTGCCCTACCATCCCTTTGATCTGACCAAGGTCTGGTATCACAAGGACTATCCGCTCATCGAAGTGGGCGAACTCGAACTGAACCGCAATCCCGAAAACTATTTCGCGGAAGTGGAACAGGCCGCGTTCAATCCCGCGAACGTGGTTCCCGGCATCAGTTTTTCGCCGGACAAGATGCTGCAGGGGCGTCTCTTCTCCTACGGCGACGCGCAGCGCTACCGCCTTGGCGTGAACCATCACCTCATCCCGGTGAACAAATCCCGCTGTCCGTTCCACAGCTACCACCGCGACGGCCAGATGCGCGTTGACGGCAACTACGGCAGCTACACCAACTACGAGCCCAACAGCAACGGCGCGTGGAAGGACCAGCCCGATTTCTCCGAGCCGCCGCTGAAGCTTTCCGGCGACGCCGATCACTGGAAGTACCCTTGCGACGACGCCGATTATTACGAACAGCCCGGCAAGCTTTTCCGGGTTATGACGCCCGAGCAGCAGGAAGCCCTTTTCGGCAACACCGCCCGCGCCATGGCCGGTGTGCCCCGTGAGATCCAGATCCGCCACATTTACAATTGCTCCAAGGCTGATCCCGCTTACGGCAAGGGTGTTGCCGACGCCCTCGGCATCCCCATGAGCGAAGTGAAGTTGTAAAATAGCTAGGGGGTAGAAGCATTGGGGAAGGGAGGGAAAACTTTTCTGAAGAAAAGCTTTTCCCTCCCTTCCCCAAACCCCATCCCTCCCTTTCCAAAGGCCTTTGACCTTATCGAATCCCTGTTCGCGGTTTTTCTTACGCAGATTCTCTTTAGGATAAGGGAAGTTCAGCTTTGGTGGAGGGCCGTGCGGCAGGAATTTCGTTGGATGGCGGGCAACTCAAAACGGCACGTTCTTTTTTTTGGATTTACTCAAAAAAAAACTCCCGAAGCATCGTTGCTTCGGGAGTTCTTTTCAAAGCCGTTTTCACAGGGACCGATGTCGATTTTTCCCCCCACCATGAACAGGGATTCGATAAGGTCAAAAGTCTTGGGAAGGTGAGGGGAGGGGGTCCGGGGGAGGAGAGAGGAAACCTTTATTCAGAAAGGTTTCCTCTCTCCTCCCCCGGTTCATCCCCTAATCCCCACAAACCTTGTCGGAAACAAGGGCCATAAAACCAAGGGTCTTCCTGAGGCTGTCGAGCTGCGGATCAATGCCGTAGCGATGGGCAAGCCACAGGATGTCGGGCATGAAAAGCATCGTCCCTTCGCCGGGGACTTCGGAAATCACGATGCGCAGAGGCAGCTCGAGGGCAACCTCGGGGCGCTCCAGCATCAGATGCGTCCCGACCGCGGGCTTGCCGAAAAAGGCCACGCGGGTTTCGGGCATGAACAACCCGGCGGTACGCGCGTTGGCGGCGTGGTCAACCGTAGCGAACAACGGAACGTTCAAGGTCTTGAGCGTTTCAAGCAAACGATTCCAGACTGTTTCCACACTACCCGCACAGGGCTTGGACACGAGTCCTTCCGTGGTATGCATGACCATTCCTTTTTTTTTGAAGGTTCGTTGGAGAAGTCCCTTCTCCGAAGGCGGCTTTCCATGAAAACGTTCCGAATGAAACAGGGCGGAACATCAACGATGCTCCGCCGCCTTCCTTTTCCTTTGGGAGGTATCCGGCGACGGTCGGGATGACCCTCGCCGGATGCCGGTTATTCGACAGTCACGCTCTTGGCGAGGTTTCTGGGCTGATCCACGTCTTTGCCGAGATAGTCGGCCATTTCATAGCTGAACAACTGCATGGCCGGAAGCGCCAAAAAGGCGTTGAACGGGCCCCACGCGGAGGGAATCGTCCACAGGTGCTCCACATGCAGATCCGCTCCGGGGTTGGCCAGCGCGATGACCGGACCGCGGCGGGCCTGCACTTCCACGATATTCGATTTGACCTTCGGAAACAACGCATCATTGAAGGCAAGCGCAAAGGTCGGGAATTCCGGTTCAATCAGGGCGATGGGCCCGTGCTTCATCTCTCCGGAGGCATACCCCTCCGCGTGGATGTAGGAAATTTCCTTCAACTTGAGAGCGCCTTCCAGCGCGAGGGGGAAGGCATGGCCGCGCCCCAGATAGAAGAAGCTGTGCGCGGACGCATACAGCGGGGACAGCATCTGTGCCGTTTCCCGCATGGCGGGCAGGGCATCCTCGATCTGCTTCGGCAGGCCGTGCAGGGCGGCGAGCGCTTCATGGCGGGTCTTGGCGTCAAGCAGCCCCTTACGCTGTCCGTAATAGAGCGCGATGAGCGCCATGATGACCATCTGGCTGCACATGGCCTTGGTGGATGCCACGCTGATTTCCGGTCCGGCCTGCGTATAGATCACCGCATCGGCCTCACGCGGGATGGACGATCCCACGACGTTGCACAGCGCGATGGCGATACAGCCCTTTTCCTTGGCGAGCCGGAGCGCCGCAAGCGTATCCGCCGTTTCCCCGGACTGGCTGATCACAAGGACCATGTCGTCAGGCTCAAGGATAACGTTGCGGTACCGGAACTCGGACGCGATTTCCGGGACGACCGGCATACGCGCCCAGTTCTCAAGCAGGTGCTGCCCCCACATGCCCGCATGGTACGAGGTCCCGCAGGCAATGATCCGCAGACGCGAGGGGACGGGAAGACCGTCGAGCTCCGGCAGCACGACCATACCCTTCTCTTCGTCCACACGCCCGGCAAGGCAATCCGAGATAACCTTGGGCTGTTCAAAGATTTCCTTGAGCATGAAGTGCTTGAATCCGCCTTTCCGTGCGGCCTGCATGTCCCACTGGACGGTCTGCACGTCCTTCCGGACGGGCTCGAGCGTCTCGAGAGACAGCACCTGCCACGTGGCGTCCGTGATGCGGACGATTTCGCCGTCCTCCAGAAAAACGACGTCACGCGTATAGGGCAGGAACGCCGGGATATCCGAAGCAATGAAATGCTCGCCCACGCCCACGCCGAGGATCAGGGGAGCGGACATGCGCGCGGAAAGGATGGTCCCCGGCTCATCGGGGCAGATAACCGCCACGGCATACGCGCCGTGGGCCTGACGCAGAGCCCAGGCAAAGGCTTCAAGCAGCGTGGGGTTGTGCTTGCGGCCTTCCGCGATGAGATGGGCCAGGACTTCCGTATCGGTTTCGGATTTGAAGACATAGCCCTTGGCGAGCAGGCCTTCCTTCAGCTCCTGAAAGTTTTCGATGATGCCGTTGTGGATGATGGCGAGTTCGTTGTTGCCGCCGATATGAGGATGGGCATTACGTTCGGCGGGCACGCCATGCGTGGCCCAGCGCGTATGCCCGATGCCGTTCATGGCGACAGTGTTGGGATAGTGGGCGAGCTTTTCTTCCAGAGCCGCCAATTTGCCCTCAGCCTTGATGACCTTGAGCTCCCTCCCCTGAATAAAACCGACTCCAGCGGAATCGTACCCGCGGTATTCAAGGCGCCGCAAGCCTTCGATGATGACCGGAACAGCCGGACGATGTCCGGCATAACCAATAATTCCGCACATGCAGTATTGCTCCTTCCGTTCACGGGAATGCCGTCGGGGCTCCATGCGCCGCCGAGAGCAGTGGTTTCTTTTTACAGCCTGTTTTCAGGCAGGGTTCCAGTGTGATAGAAAAAGGGCACGTTGTAAATACGCCCCGATACGCTTCTGAAATCACCCAACTAGGTTATTATTAAGATGATTTTCATTGATGTCCCGTAGATTCACCGTATATTCCACTACACGGACAGAAAAAGCCATTTTCAGCCTGCTGTTTCAGAGTTTTTATTTATTTCAGGAGGATATTATGAATACCATATTGAAGACCGCCATTTTTGTCACTGCCCTCCTCATGATCGGCGGCTGCGCCACCAAGGCCCTTACCCCTGAAGAACAAGCCTTTCAGGATGCGCAGCGTTCCTGCACCGAGCAGACCAACTCCATGATCGGCGGGAGCCGCTATTCATGGAGCGATCAGCTCCCGTGGAGCAACTATTTCGAATGGTGCATGGAAGGCAAGGGCTATACCAAGGATCAGCTAAAGAGCATTTGGTATTAAATTTCCATATAGTTATAAGTAGATACGACAGCCGCGGCGGATGACTTCGCCGCGGCTGTCGTCGTCCCGCACCTTATCTTTTGGAGCCCTCCTCAAACTTCCCCGCGCGAGCTCCCCTTCAGCCCTTTTTTCGGGAAAAATCACGTAACGCTACGGCATGTTACGGATAAAAAAAACTCTATTGACTTATCAAAGGAAGGGTGACAATAGCCGCGCCCAAGGAGTACCTTTTATGAAAAAAATGATTGCACTTTTGGCTCTCGCGTTCTTTGGTATGACTGCAACTTGTGGAATGACCTTCGCTGCTGAAGCCAATAACGGCATGGCAACTGCCAATGAACAGGCGCTACAGGACCCTGCCACACATCAGCAAAAGAAAGCTCCTCACGCTGTAAAGAATCAGGAAAAGAAAAATGCTCAACATGTAAACACAAAACAGCAGAAGAAAGTTACTAAAAAGCACGATAACGCTGCTTCTCAACAGAAAAAGACGTCTGAATCCCAGGAATAACATGTAATCCATCCCATAAAACAGCTCCAGAACAGAACAGTCCATCTGTTGTGCTTACAAAAATCCTGATGCGATTCTCTCGCATCAGGATTTTTTACGTCTTCCAATTGGAGAAAGAGAAGACTGGAGAAGGAAAACATCTGCTGGAAAAACGTGTTCCCTTCCCCTGCTCTGCCAGCACGGCTCGCCCCATCCCTTCCTCTCCAAAGCCGCCCAACATCATCGAATATCTGCTGGCGGTTTCAGGGAAAATGAAAAATCGCAGAAAAGCCATTGCCCTTGAGCCCCTCTGGCAACTGCATAAAAAAAAGTTCCCGGAATATTCCGGGAACCTTTTTCCATAACAGGAACTCTTGCCGTATAGCCTCACCACCAGTCAACATTTTGCGGGTGGGGGTCCGGGGGAGGGAGCTTTGCCTTACTTGTTGCGATGGGCGGCGATTTCTTCAAGATATTCGGGGCGCACATCAAAGCCGAATTCGATGGCCTTGTCGGCATATTCGGCGGCCTTGTCGTAATCGCCCTTTTCAAACCACGCGAGGGACAGATTGTTCCACGCGGGCGCGAATCCGGGCTGCTTTTCAATGGCCTTTTCGCTGATTTTGATGCTCTCGTCGTACTGGCCGTTCATGTAGTAGGCAGCGCCGAGAGTCGCCATCGCCTGAATGAATTCGGCATCCCATTTCAGAGCCTTTTGCAGGGCGCTGATGGCCTTTTCGGGCTCGCCGCGCTGCAAATGCACAAAGCCGATGTTGCTCCACGGCACGGGGAACTTGGCGCGGCAATTGGCCGCTTCCTCATTGTAGCGCAGGCAGCCTTCGAGATCGCCGCGCTGCAGACAGATGCCGCCAAGCTGCACGTAGGCTTCGGCAAGATGGGACGAATTGCGGACCGCGGCGAGAAACGATTCTTCCGCCGCCACAAAGTCGCCCTTGCTGAGCAAGGCTACGCCAAGATTGTAATGGTGATTGGCGCAACCGTCGTTCTGGCTGAGCGCGGCCCGCAGGTCGGCGATGTACTCGTCAAGATTCTCGTACCGGTCCTTCATCGATCAGTCCCTCTTTCTTCAGGAGTTTATAATACCATACGCAGAACTCGTAGATGCCGAGGTAGCGTTCGTCTCTGTTCACAATCCCGAGCGCGCAGTCGAGAGCGCCTTTGTTGAAGTCATTGCCCTCGGTGCGTTCGCCGAGCGAATGCATGAACCCGCGGAACAGCTGCTGCGTGGTGCGCTTGCTCGGATCGACGCGGATATCCATCGGGTCGTTGGGCTTCTGGAAGGGATCCCATTCATCGTAGCCGATACGGTCGATGAACTTCCTCCGGCGGGGATTCATGCGCTCGTAAATTTCGCGCTTGAGCTGTTCCTGCTCCTCGGTCAGCTCCTGCTTGGTGCTGTCTCGAAACATGGTGGCGGAAATCATCAAGACTCCTTGGGCGCCGGGCCTATACCCAAATAAGCGTCGTCGTAGTTGGTGAGAAGCGCCATGGACACGGGCACGAAGACCTCATGCAGCTCCTTGAACCGGGACTGCACGCGATCCCGGATTTCCACGCTGAGGCGGTCCAGCCGTTCCTGAATCTTGTCCAGATGGACGGTCGGATAGCTGGCTCCGGCAGCGAAATTCGACTGGCCGCACACGTGCCCCTTGCCGCCTATCGCCGTAGGGATGCCGTAGAGGCGGCAGGTGATGGGGCGGTAGTCATAAAGCACGCACTGATCGTTCGAATCGAGGAGCGGACAGCGGATGCGGGCCTTGGCGGCCTCTTCCATGATGTGCTCCATGGCGTCTTCAGAACCTTTGGCATCGCGCAGCTCGCGGAAATAGTCGCGCTTCATACGAGTCAGCTTGCGATCCACACTCCCGGCGTTCTCAAGGATGCGGGAACGCTCGGGGCCGAAGTCGTACTTTTCGATGAACCGCGCGTTCAGGTACATAGCCTCGACAAGCGAAAGGTCAAACATGGCGTGGCAGCAATCACTGCAACCGGGCTTGCAGGTCACGCAGTCCGGGTGCATCTCGCCAACGCGGGCAAACACCGCGTCGGCTTCAGCAACAAGTGCCTCGTACGCAGTGAACACAGGGGTAAGCTCGGGCATGATGTTGATCATAGGATCTATAATAGGTAAGAGTGTAAAAAAAGGAAGGGGCCTCTTGAAAAAAAGCTCCTTCCTCTCGCACAAACCGCCGCCCTCAATCGCGATTGCGGGCGGCGGCATTTCAATGCTTAGTTTTCTTCAACGTTGATGGCGTCGTGTTCGCACACTTCGACACAGGATTCACAGCCGAGGCATTCTTCGGCATGGGCCGGGCTGGATTTGCCGTCGGTCATTTCGTACACTTCAACAGGGCAGACGTCCACGCATTCGCCACAACCCACGCACTTGTCAGCGTCAACAGTAACATTCCAAGACATTGTCATTTCCTCCAAGTTTTGGATCAAATCGATCCTGAGTTTCTCGACCACAGGCACTGTCGTGCCGTCATCCTTGCCTTAGCGTCCGAACAGGAGGGTGTCAAGTGTTTTGAGAAACCACGGGAAAGCCTTGCGGCCCTTGTTTCCGCGCGCTGCCAAGGCTCTCCCGGCAACGGCTTTTCTCCCGTTTCGACACCGCCCTGTCCAGACAATAATCATTTTCCGGCAAGTTCCAAGCGCTCGGCGACAGCCTTCGCTGCGGCCCTGGTGAACTCCTCAGCGGAGAGCCGCGCCTTCTCGGCGGCATCGACCACCAGCGAAGGCCGATTGGCGAGGCTCGCGTCGGGCGCGACGCCGTATTCCGGCGGGAACGTATCGGTAAAATACATATTCTGGAATCCCGCAAACTTGAGCGCGTGCGCCGTCGAATCGAGCACTGCCTTTTCCCCGGCGACCACCCTGCCCTCTTCGCGGGCCTTGAGCAGGCCTGCAAGGCATTCGCCGCCCTGCGTGCACACGATATGCCCATGCCGGTTGGCGAGGATGGTCGCATCCATGATGGCCTGCTCGGTCACCTGAACCACGCCGAATTCGCCGCCCGCAGCCTCGTAGGCGTCGACGAGCGCCTTCACGCGGGGGAAGGACACCGGGTTGCCGATCATGGCGGCCTGCGCCACGCTCGGGCGGACGGTCACGGGATTGTACACGCGTTCGGCCTTGGGCTTGCTGTAATAACGCCACACCGGGTCGGCGTGTTCGGACTGCACCCCGAACAGGCGCGGCAAATCGGAAATGATGCCAAGACGGCGCATCTTGAGCAGGCCGGACATGACCGCCGTGATGTTCCCGGCGTTGCCCACCGGGACAAACAGGACCTTGCCCGCCAGATCCCAGTTGAACCACTGGGCGACTTCATAGGCATAGGATTCCTGCCCAAGGATGCGCCAGCTGTTCTTCGAGTTGAGCAGGGCCACGCGGTAGTGCTCGGCCAGATGCTCGACGACCTTCATGCAGTCGTCGAATACGCCGGGCACCTCAAGCACGGTCGCGCCGGAGCCGAGGGGCTGGGAAAGCTGCTGAGGCGTCACCTTGCCCTGCGGCAACAGCACGGCGGTCTTGATGGGATGCCCCACATACGCGCCGTACAAAGCCGCGGCAGCCGACGTATCCCCGGTAGAGGCGCAGATGGTCAGCACCTCGTCCCATCCGTGCTTGCGGACCAGCGCACGCAAATAGCTGTACGCGCAGGCCATGCCGCGATCCTTAAAGGAAGCGCTCGGGTTCTGACCGTCGTTCTTGAACGCGAACGAGGCGTTCAGTTTCTTCTGGAGTTCGGGAGCGCCGTCCACGACCGGGGTGTTCCCTTCGCCGAGGTACAGGATGTCTTCCTGCTCCAGCACGGGGGCCATCAGCTCATAAAACCGGAACACGCCGCGCAGGGCCGTGTTCCGGGTGGCAGCCCGGCTGTCGAACAGGTTGCGCCAATATGCGCCGCCGTGTTCCTTCAGTTTGTCGAAGGTCGTGTCTTCAAGCAGGAATACGCCACCGCAGCTCGGACACGTATACAGCAATTCATCAATGGGGTGACGGGCCCCACAGCCGAGGCACACGTATTCCATCTGCGCCCGGTAGGTCGGAAACTGATCGGACATGGTCGCTCCGTATTGAGGTACGCCTCCGGCGGCAAAGGGCTACCGCCCCTTGCCCCTGTTTTTGGGGAATCGCTCTGCTTGCGATCCTTGTAAGGCCCGCAAGCCCACCCAACGGCCACGGCGTCGCCGCCCTTTGGGTCGAATTCCCCCAAAACGCCCTCAGTATCGCCGGAAACGTGAAGGGCTTTACCCTTCCTCCGGAGGTTCTGCGGGATTCGGAGATTATGTTCTTTTTCTGAGGTCCTAAGGAAAAAAGCAACGGGAGGCAAGCCTTTGTTGTTTTGCCTTCCCTCTTCTCCCTTTGCCATCTAAAAAAATACGGTCCTCTTTTCCCAAAACGCCCACCAACCCCCTCTTTCGGCCCACACGAAAATTCCTGCGAACAGGGATTCGATAACGTCGAAAGTCTTTGAAGAGGATGGGGTGGGGTTTGGGGAGGGGAAGGGGAAACTTTCTGAAGAAAGTTTCCCCTTCCCCTCCCCAATCTTCACTTCCCGCTCATTTAAACACTATCGCCAGTTTCGCTTCAAGCTTCCAGCGCTCGCCGAGGGAGGCGGCGGTGGGGTAATCGACGTTCCCGATGCGGGCCACGGCATCATAATTCTGATAGAGGCTGAACTGGGCGCTCACGCCGAGCGAGGCATTGTACTCGGGCAGCTTCAAGGTCACGGACGGCCCGGCAAACCATGTCGTGCTGGCGTCATTGTTGGAATGTCCGTAGCGCCGCGAATCCGTGTTGTATTCAAACTGCGTCTCGACGCCCATGTCCCAGTGTTGGGAGAGCGCATAGACGTAACGCCCGTTCAGGCGGAATACGTCGCTGACGTCTACGCGGGACGTGTGCCCTACCCCGCGATACAAATACATAACCTCGCCTTCGACGAATTGCCGCCCGCCGTCAAAGGCGTGCCCCACGCCGAGGCCCGCCATCGCGCCCCAAGCGCCTGTGCCCACGCCGTCGTCGGACGTGCCGCCCGTGGGCGTCCAGACGCCGAGGTCCCACGCCATGTCGACGGGGGAACCTTCCCGCTGGCTCAAAAACTGCTTGTGCAGGACAAACGTGGTGTCGCCGATGCCGTTCTTGCTGCTGACGCTGTTGGGCGTGAGGGTGCTGTGGGCACGGAAATTGTTCATCACAATGGGCGTGGCGAAACGCACGTCGTAGCCGTCGCCAAGCCCGTAACGCATCTTGAGGACAAACCGATCGTGCAGATTCCGCTGCGTACCCTTATTAAAGGGATACTTGGCCGTGTGCCGGGAACCATTTTTATACCACGTGTGCTTGTCGGCGTGGATGTAGTTGACGATGGTCGCCAGCTTGCCCTTGGGGATTGTGCCGGACGCGGGCCCCATGCTCTCAATAACGACCTGCCCGACGCGCGGGACCGGCTGTTTCGCTTCGTCAGCCAGCGCGGGAACGCCCAGCAACGACAGGCCGAGCAATACCCCGGCGACGCCCAAATACTTCATGCGCCAATCTCCTCTTGTTTTGCAATGAACACACAACGGCGGACAGAGGCCATGCAAAGCGTACTCCGTATGGCCGCAGCATCCTCCAACTTCACAGCAAGAGAGCCCCTTTTTTCGGAATAACCGAAACAAGGGGCCCTCTTTTCAGGATGTTTCTATACCGTCAGGCATTTTTTTACAAGGCTTCTTCGCCTTCCGCATCCGCGTCGGAGTTGACCGTGTCAAAGCCGACCACGCGGGCGCCGTCGTCCAGCTTCACCAGACGCACGCCGATGGTGGCGCGGCCCACGGAACGGATTTCATCCACGCCCATACGGATGATCTTGTTGGTGGAGGTCAGCAGCACGAGCGCCTCGTCATCAAGCACCGACTTGGCACCGATGACCGGGCCCGTCTTCGGCGTGACCTTGAAGTTGATGATCCCCTTTCCGCCCCGGCTCTGCACGCGGTAGAGATCCACGTTGGTACGTTTGCCGAAGCCGAGCGCGGAGATGGTCATGATCGCCGGGCTGTCTTCCTTGAGCACGAGGCAAGCCACCACCGTATCGCCGTGGCGCAGGGCAATGCCCTTCACACCGGTGGCCCCGCGTCCCATGTTGCGGACGTCGCGGCAGCTGAACCGGATGGCGATGCCGTCAGCGGTCGCCAGCACCACGAAATCGTCGTCCGTGATCTCGCGCACCATGATGAGCTCGTCGTCCTCACGCAGGCCCACGGCAATAAGGCCGCCCTTGCGGCTCCGGGCATAGAGCGCGGCGCTGGAGCGCTTCACCATGCCCCGGCGGGTGGCGAAGAGGAACGACTTGTCCTCGGCGAATTCGCGCACGGTCAGGATGGTGTTGACCCACTCGTCCTTTTCCATGGGCACGAGGTTGGCGATATGCACGCCCTTGGCCGTCCGGCTGCCTTCCGGCACCTGATGGACCTTGAGCTGGTGCATACGGCCCTTGTTGGTGAACATCAACAAGAATTGGTGGTTCGTCGTGGTGATGAATTCCTGCACGAAATCGTCTTCGCCGGTATGCACTCCGGCCACGCCCTTGCCGCCACGGCGCTGCTGCTGGTAGATGCCGAGGCTCGTGCGCTTGATGTAGCCACGGCGCGAAAGGGTGATGACCACGTCGTCGTCGGGCAGCAGGTCTTCGATGTCGATGTTCGAAAGCGCCTCGCGGATAACTTCCGTACGGCGGGGCGTCGAATAGGTCTGCTTGATGTATTCCACTTCATCACGGATGACGCCCCAGAGCACGGAGGCGTCGCCAAGGATGGACTGGTACCACGCGATCTTTGAGAGCAGATCCCGCAGTTCTTCTTCAATCTTGCCGCGCTCAAGCCCGGTCAGGCGCTGCAACCGCATGTCGAGAATGGCCTGCGCCTGCACTTCGGACAGTTCGAAGCGCTGCATGAGACGTTCCTTGGCCTCCGGCGGCGTCGCCGAGGAGCGGATCAGGGAAACAACCTCATCAATATGATCGAGCGCCTTGAGGAGGCCTTCCAAGATATGGGCACGGGCCTCGGCCTTGCGCAGTTCGAACTTGGTACGCCGGACCACCACTTCGCGGCGATGGTCGAGGAAATAGGCCAACGCGGTCTTGAGGTTCAGCAGCACGGGGCGGTTGTCCACCACGGCCAGCATGTTGATGCCGAACGAGGTTTCCAGCGGCGTGTACTTGTACAGCGAGTTGATGACGATCTCGGGCATGGTGCCGCGCTTCAGCTCGATGACCACGCGGATGCCCCGGCGGTCGGACTCGTCGCGCAGGTCGGACACGCCGTCGATCTTGCGGTCGTTGATCAGCGCCGCGATCTTTTCCACAAGGCTCGACTTGTTCAGGCCGAACGGGATCTCCCGGATGATCAGCGACTGGAAGCCCTTCTTGCGGTCCTCGATCTCGACCTTGCCGCGTACCTTCACGGTACCGCGCCCGGTGGTGTAGGCGTCGTACAGCCCCTGCCCCGCGTAGACGTAGCCGCCCGTGGGGAAGTCCGGCCCCTGCACGACGTCCATCAGGTCCTCGACGGAACTTTCCGGAGCGTCGATGAGCATGAGCAGGGCGTCCGACAGCTCGCTCAGATTGTGCGGCGGGATGTTCGTCGCCATGCCGACGGCGATGCCGGACGAACCGTTCAGTAACAAGTTGGGAACCTTCGTGGGCAGGACCACGGGCTCGGCCAGCGTGTTGTCGTAGTTGGGCCGGAAATCGACGGTTTCCTTGTCGATGTCGTTGAGGAATTCGCTCGCCAGACGGGACATGCGGACTTCGGTGTAACGCATGGCCGCCGCGGCGTCGCCGTCGATGGAGCCGAAGTTGCCCTGCCCGTCTTCCAGCGGATCGCGCATGGAGAAGTCCTGCGCCAGGCGGACGAGGGCGTCGTACACGGCGGAGTCGCCGTGCGGGTGGTACTTACCGATGACGTCGCCGACGATGCGCGCGCACTTCTTCGGAGGGCGGTTGTAGCTGTTCGCCAGTTCCTGCTGCGCGAACAGGATGCGCCGGTGTACCGGTTTCAGGCCGTCGCGGACGTCCGGGATGGCTCGCCCGATGATGACGCTGAGCGAGTACTCCAGGTACGATTTGCGCATTTCGTGTTCGATATTCACATTCTGAGACATAGTATCCTCGAAGGCAGCGCCTCCGGCGGCCGGGGGGAATGATTCCCCCCGGACCCCCTCGGGGCGGTGGACGCAACGGCGTAGCCGCTCCGTCCACCGCCCCGAGCGCGTCGGAACAGGCCGTTTCCGGCATCGTTCCGCCACCCAAGTACCTGCTTGTCAAATATGCACGAAGGATGAAACCATCCCCTATCGCCGCCCTTCCCTCCCCCTGAACATAAAAGTCTTAGGAGGGAGAGAGGAGGGGGTCCGGGGGAGGAGAGAGGGAAGCCCTTCTCCAGAAGGGTTCCCCTCTCTCCTCCCCCGGTTTCACTAAATATCCAAATCCCGCACGGTGAGGGCGTTGCGCTCGATGAACTCGCGGCGCGGCTCGACGCGGTCGCCCATGAGCTGCTCGAACGTATCGCTGGCGGCTTCGGCGTCCTCGACGGTCACGCGCAGCAGGGTACGGTTCTCGGGGTTCATGGTCGTTACCCAGAGCTGTTCGGGGTTCATTTCACCGAGGCCCTTGTAGCGCTGGATATTGAGCCCCTTCCGTGCTTCCTCAAGCGTCAGGGCGTGCAGGTCGAAAATATCCGACGCCGCGTACTCCTGCTCCTTGTTGCGAAGCATGAAGCTGAGGCCGCCGCACTTCTGCCGGATGGCGTCGAGGGCTTCCCATGAGTTGAGGTACATCTTGGAGATGAAGAACTCGACGGATACCCGCGTGCGGTGGCCGTTGGCGTTCTCGATGAGCGCAAAGACGCGATCGCCGTCTTCGTGCGCTTCCGTCTCCGTCGTCAGCTCGTAGCCCCGCTCCTTGAGGAAATCGTAGCAACGCGTTCCGGAAGTGAGGCAGTCCGGGGTGACGCGGTCCTCCACGTCGACAAGGGCGAGGAAAAGATCCCGGTTGATGCCCGCCAGCTCGGCGTCGCGCACACGGTGGGAAATGTTTTCGATCTGCCCCATGAGGGCCTTGATCTCCTCACCCCGGAAGAGCGTGCCGTTAGGGGCCTCCACTTCCATGTCGTCGCTCACGCGCTGCATCAGGAAGGCGTTCAGCTCGTAATCGTCCTTGATGAACTTCTCCATCCTGCTGTTGTGCGCCCGGTACAGCGGCGGCTGCGCGATGTACAGGTAGCCGCGGTCGATGAGCCCCGCGTAGTTGCGGAAGAAGAAGGTCAGAAGGAGCGTACGGATGTGTGCGCCGTCCACGTCGGCGTCGGTCATGATGACGATCTTGTGGTACCGCAGCTTGTCGTAATCGGTGTCCTCCTCGCCGATGCCCGCGCCCATCGCGGTGATGAGCGCCTTGACTTCCTTATTGGCGAGCATCTTGTCGAAGCGGGTGCGTTCCGTGTTCAGGATCTTGCCGCGCAGGGGCAGAATGGCCTGCGTGTTCGGGTTGCGGCCCTGCTTGGCCGAACCGCCTGCGGAGTCACCTTCCACGATGAACAGTTCGGAATCCGCCGGGTCCTTGCTCTGGCAGTCGGCCAGCTTGCCGGGCAGCGCGTTGTCCGAAAGGGCGCCCTTGCGGCGGACAAGCTCCTTGGCGCGGCGGGCCGCATCGCGGGCGCGGGAGGCGTCCACGGCCTTGTCGATGATCAGGCGGGCGTCTTTGGGGTTCTCCTGAAAATAGGTGTCGAGCTTGCCGTACACCACGCCGCCCACGATGCCCGCGACCTCGCTGTTGCCGAGCTTGGTCTTGGTCTGGCCTTCGAACTGCGGCTGGGGGAGCTTCACGCTGAGCACGGCGGTCAGCCCTTCGCGGACGTCGTCGCCGGAAAGGGCCTGCCCCTTCATCTTCTTGGTCAGATCGGGCTGGCTCTTGATGTAGTTGTTGATGGCGCGGGTCAGCGCGGTCTTGAACCCGGCAAGGTGCGTACCGCCTTCCTTCGTGCGAATGTTGTTCGCGAAGGTATACATGTTTTCCTTGTAGCCCGCGTTGTACTGGATGGCGAACTCCACGGAAACGCCGTCGGCCACGCCTTCCCCGTCGACGATGGCGTGGATGCCCACTTCGCCGGAGTTCAGATCCTTCACGAACTGGTGGATGCCGCCCTCGGCATGGAACAGATGGACTTCGCTGGTACGCTCGTCGCGGCACTCGATCTGGAGGCCCTTGTTCAAATACGCCAGCTCCTCAAAACGCTTCTTGAGGGTGTCGTAGGAGAATTCCGTGGTCTCGAAGATGGTTTCGTCGGGCTTGAAGCGGACGGTCGTGCCGTGGCTGTCGGACTCGCCAATGTACTGGAGCTCCTCTTGCGGCACGCCCCGGCTGTACACCTGCTTCCAGCGCTTCCCGTCCCGGCGGACGGTCACCTCAAGGCGTTCGGAAAGCGCGTTGACGCAGGAGACGCCCACGCCGTGCAGGCCGCCCGACACCTTGTAGGCGGAGTTGTCGAACTTGCCGCCCGCGTGGAGCTTGGTCATGACCACCTGAACGGCGGGGACCTTTTCCTTGGGGTGAATGTCCACGGGGATGCCGCGCCCGTTGTCGCGGACCGTGACGCTGTTGTCCATGTGGAGCACAACTTCGATGCGCGTGCAGTAGCCCGCCATCGCTTCGTCGATGGAGTTGTCCACCACTTCGTACACGAGGTGATGCAAACCACGGTAATCCGTGCTGCCGATGTACATGGCCGGGCGTTTCCGCACGGCCTGGAGACCTTCAAGAATAGTGATTGAATCAGCTGTATAAGCGTTCGCGTTGGCTGTCATAGGCTCGTGAATCCATATGTTGGTTGTGGCGCCTCCGGCGGCAAAGGGCTGCCGCAGACGGTCCGCAAACGCGGCCTCCGCGAGGCCACGCCCCTTCGGCCTTTACCCGGGAAAAGCCCCCGGGCCCCTCAGAGGCCGCCTCATGCCGCGTGCCCGGGAAGGTATGCGGCATGAGGCGGCTCCTGAAGATGTCCCTCTTCAAAGCTGAACGTTCCAAAGCGGGGATAAAGGTTGTGACTAGAAAGAAACAATACCATAGACGGAATGAGAGGACCATCCCCCTATTCCAAGCGTTCAGGAAAAGGGGAATTGAGGAGCGCTTCGGGATGGAAGCGCTCCTCCAAGTATAGCACGCTCTAGTTTTCTTCGTAATAGCTTTCTTCGGCGATTTTCATGGGCATGATCAGCACGGTGTAGTCGGGATCTTCCGTGCCGTTGATGCCGCAGGGCCCCTCGGCCCCGGTAAGGGTGAGGGTAAGTTCGCCGGACTGGTAATGCGTGAGAATTTCCATCAGGTTCTTGGTCGGGAACGCGATGCGCCCGATGGAGCCGTTGTAGGAGACTTCAAGGGACTCGTTGGCCGACCCGGTGTCCTGCCCCTGCGCGGAAAGCATGGCCTCGGCGCTGGACAGTTCGAAATACGTACACCGATCGCTCTCCGTGTTGAAGATGCTGATACGATCGAGCGCGTCGAGGCAGTCCTTCCGGCTCAGCTTGAGCAGGGACACGTCGGGGCTCGCCAGACGGGTCATGAACGGCGAGTAATCGGGGTAGGCGTATCCGGCGCGGGGAAGGCTGAGGGTTTCATGCCCGTCGCCCGAACGCACGAAAAGGCGCTTGTCCGTCAGGTTGACTTCGATCTCATCGCCGCCGAGCCACTTCCGGAGTTCGCCGACGTATTTACGCTGGATCAGCACACCGTCTTCGGGAAGGCGGGCGGACAGATCGTCGTGCGTGAAGCGGGTCAGGGCGAACTGATGGCCGTTCAGGCCGCACACTTCGATATGGCCTTCGCCAACGGGCTTGAAGTAGAGGCACGCGATGGCGTCGGAAGATTCGTCGTCGCTCACGCAGAAAAACACGCGGTCGATGATCTCCTGGAAGAAATCGCCGGACCACACCACGGCGCCTTCGCTGGAGAACGGAGCGAGGCTTTGGAACCACGTGGGGTCATTGGCGGGAAGTTTATAGGTACGGCGGCCCTGTTCGAGGATCACCGTGCCCGTGGCGTCGTCAAGCCGGATACGCAATTCGCCGGCGGGAAGACGGCGGACGAGATCCACGAAGTTCCGGCCGTTCACCCCGACGAGGCCGGGTTCCTTCACATCGGCGGGATATGTGCCGGTGAACTCGATGTTCGCATCGGTCGCCATGATGGTCAGGACTTCCCCCTCGGCCTTGATCCAGAGCGAACGCAGATAAGCCGCCCCCGCTCTCGTGGGGATGATGCCCGCCGCTTTCTGAAGGCCTTCGATGATGTTCTCTTTCTTTACGGTAAAAAGCATGTAGAAGATCCTTGTTGTAGATTATTAAGAGACGCGCAATGTGCGTATCCTGATTAACTTCGTGGAATCACTCTGGTTTTTAGTTACAGTTCGTTCGGCTGGTTAGGAACGGCGGGAACAGCTTCCGTGTTCGTAACCTCAGCCGCGGTGTTCGAGGCACGCTTTTGTCAGCTCTGTCACCATGCTGTGCGCAAGTCGATCACTTTCCTGTAATAATTTGATTTTTTTTACCCCATGCATCACCGTGCTGTGATCCTTTCCGCCGAACATGCGCCCGATGACGGGGTAGGAGTGGCCAAGCAGTTCGCGGCACAAGTACATGGCAAGCTGGCGGGCCTGCACGAGATCCGGGCGGCGCTTCTCACCGAGGATTTCCTTGGCCGGGACGCCGCAGTGCTCACCGACGATACTGACGATGAGCTGAGGGGTCAGCGCGGAGCTGTCGCCGCCCTGCCGCACGATGTTGAGCAGATCCTGTTCGGAAAGATCGCGGCCGAGCAGGGAGCGGTGGGACGCCACCCGGAGGATGACGCCGGAAAGCCGCCGGACATCCGGGCAGTGCTGCGCGATGAGCAGCAGCTGCTCCCTGGACAGGGGCAGGCGGCGGAATTTGGCCTGTTGCTGGGCGTAGCGCAGGCGCACGTCGAGATCCGGCTCGGGGAGTTCCGCCCAGAGGCCCGTTTCGAGGCGCGAAAGCAGCGCCTTGCCGAGGCTCCATTCCTTGGGACGCCCCACGCCCGCCACGATGACGGGTTTGCCCTGATCCATGAAGCGATCCAGCAGGAGGCAGAGCTCCTCGCGCACGGACGGCCCGGCGGGCTGCTCCGGCTCGGCGACAAGCTGGGCGCGGAACCGGGACGCCGTGGTGGGCGTCTTGTCGGGAATACGGCTCAGGTGCTGGAAATCATCGATAAGAACGGCTTCTTTGGAGAGCAGTTCCTGCCGGGCGGCGAGGACCGCACGCCCGGCGAACAGCAATTCCAGATCGCTCAGGGAAGCGTAGTAGAGATCGCTCCCGAGCGTGCGGAAGAGTTCGTTGCCAATGGCCCGGAGCAGATGGGTCTTGCCGGTCCCGTGAGGGCCGCAGAGCACCAGCAGGCCCGGGGCTTCGCCGATGTCGTCGAGCGAAGGCGCACGGCCATGCGTGGCCCGGTAGACGGCGCGCCGGGTGATGTCGCGGGCAAGGCTCAAGGCCCATTTGTGCTTCCCGTTGCCGATGAACGTGTCGAAGGTCCATTCTTCCCCAAAAGGCATCGGGTTGGCCACGGCGGGATGGAGGGCGTCCTGCCGGCTTTCGGGAGCGGGCTGGACGAAGGGCACGGGGGGCGACGGAGTGAACTTTCCCGCGCCGTACGTGATGGAAAGCCCTTTCCCCCAGAGTTCCCGGGCCTTTTTTTCGAATAGTTTCTGGAACAGGCTGGAAAAGCGTATGCCGAAGAAGGCGTGGGGGAAACGGACAGCCAGCGTTCCCGCTTCTTGATCCAACAGGATTTCAAGGGGATCAAACCAGCTCTGCAACGCGGTTTCCGAGCACGATTCCAACGCTTCGCCAGCGGCGGAAAGGCGATCCTGAAGCTGGGGTTTGGGGTTTTCGGCGTTGGTGAAGCAGGAGAGCAGGGACGGGCGCGCTTGAGGGATCGCTTCGGCTGAAGAAGTGAGGAGGTATTTGCGTAACGTTTCTTTAGACACGGCGTTGCGAAGCTCCACAGGGGCCAGAGCCTGAGTCAGGCTGAAAAAGATGGTGAAAAACGGAGGCGAAAACGCTTTGTTTCCAACGGAGAAAACATATCAGAAAAAAGTACGTTACACAAGCAAAGAGCCCCTGTGGATAAGTTGTTGAACCTTCCCTGAGGAAATGTGGAATTCCCACAGGAAACGGGCCTGGCGTTTCCTGTGCGGGATGCCATCATCCTGGCTCCCGGGAGAGGAGGGGAAACCGGCACCACCGGAAAACGTTTCAGCACAGAAGAGAGCGGAGACAGCCCGGAAGCTCCCCGTATTGCAGGGCATGTCTCCTGCGGGCCCCGGATCTGGACAATAGCGTAACAGGTTGATACAATACAAGATAAGAGTTTTTCTCATACAAAAAATTGAACTGTGCCGTATCCCGGCGTATGCCAATCCACTTCTGACAGCGTGGTTCTTCCCTTGCGAAATACCTTTTCCGCAGGCACCATACTCATCAGTTTTATCTGCCTCTTCCTCGTTGTGGGCGGGATGTATCTCGTCAACAGTCGGCGGGAAGCCTCTCTGCTGATTCCCGAGAGCCAGCCCGTCGCGGTGTCTTCTGTGGCTCAACGCCTTCAAGATCAGGTGACTCCTTCCCTTTTTGCCTTATGGGAAAGGGCAAAGAGCGCTGTTGCCGTGCTTCCTGAGGAGCCTCCCGCTCAGGAGATGCCGGAAGGTGAAGCGGCCATCGTTTCCGAGATGCAGCAGGTTCCGCTGGAGCAGGAACCTCCGTCCGATCCTTCCGTCATCAACGGCGTCATTGCCAAGGGCGACAGCGCCTCAGAACTGCTTTCGCCATATATGTCCGCGAGTTCCGTCCAACAGCTTCTGAATGTGACGCGAAAGCTTCACCCGCTCAACAACCTCCGTACAGGGCAACCCTACACGCTGGTCTGCTCCCCGGACGGCAGGGACATGGAGCGCTTCGAATACGAGATCAACGATCGCAAGAAGCTCATTGTCACGAAAACGGATGAAGGGCTTGTCGCCCACGTCGAGCCGATAGTCTATGATTTCAGTCTGGTGCGCGTAAGCGGAACCATCCGTTCCAGTTTGTTCGAGACACTGGCCTCGACCGGTGAATCGCCCATTCTGGCCGTGCGCATCGCGGATATTTTCGGCTCGGAGATCAACTTCATCAAGGACTTGCGCGAAGGTGACAGTTTTTCCCTGTTGATTGAAAAGCGGTTCCGGGAAAACGAGTTTAAGGGCTACGGCAAAGTGCTCGGGGCGACGTTCACCAATCAGGGGAAAACGTACGAAGCCTATAACTTCGCCACGGAAGACGGCGAAGCCTTCTTCAACGCCAAGGGCGAAAGCCTCAAAAAGACCCTCCTGAAGGCTCCGCTGGCGTTCACGCGGATTTCCTCGGGGTATTCCATGAACCGCAAGCATCCGATTTTTAAAACACATAAGCCGCATCAGGGCGTCGATTACGCGGCTCCCACCGGAACCCCGGTCAAGGCCGTCGGCGACGGCACGATCGAAAAGGCCGGGTGGGGGAACGGTTTTGGGAACATGGTCATTCTCAAGCATTCCGGCGGGCTGGAGTCCATGTATTCGCATCTTTCCGGGTTTGCGTCCGGTGCCAAGCGCGGGGCGCGGGTCAGGCAGGGGCAGGTCATCGGCTATGTGGGCGCAACCGGATATGCCACCGGCCCGCATCTGGATTTCCGCCTCAAGCAGAACGGTAAATACGTGAATCCCGCCAAGGTTGTGGCGCCGCGCGGCGGCAGTATCCCCCGCAACCGGATGAATGATTTTAAGAACAGGAAAGCTTTGATCGGAGAATACTTGAGCGGCAAACGCAGCCTGTCCGACTATAAGCGGTGATGCGGCAAGGGCTTCCCGGCATGTTGAAGGCGAATTGAGGTTCGGCGGAAGTCCACCAATGCACAGATTTCTTCTTGGGGATGAGGCTGAAATAGAATTGTTACCATACAGTATAATATTTGGCGAGTCATATTTAATTCGTAAAAGAGAAAATATTTAAAGTAGATAAAAAAGAACTTTTCTGGAAGATGATACAAAAGGGAACCGAGAGGTTCCTTTTTTTAGGTCTTCCGCAAGTACAGCTTGGGTGATAAAATGCATCTTTCACTACGCCATGAAAGCCTTTTTGAAGAGTGCCCCGCATCAGGATACAGCTCGAGGAGCGCGCCCTCCACACCTGCCGGCTACCGTTTTTTAAAGATAAAATACAAGGATTTCAATGTATTACATTAAACAGTCCGAAGCCGATTTTCTCCTTTCTTCCTATCGTTATGAATTGCCTCCCGAGCGTATAGCCCAGCATCCCGGTGAACGTGGAGCGTCGCGGCTTCTCGTGCTGGACCGCGATACCGGGAAGCGCATACATTCCCATTTTTCCCATCTGCTCGAATACTTGCCGAAGGGCACGCTGCTCATAGCCAACAATTCCCGGGTGGTCCCCGCGAGGATGATCGGCCAGCGCCCCTCGGGCGGCAAGATGGAGTTTCTGTTGCTTACGCCCATGCCTCTGCTGGAACAGCATGGAGAAGGGGACGGCTGGCATTGCGCGGAGGCCGACGGGCTGATCAAGCCCGCCAAGAATGCCAGGATAGGGGATCATCTTGTTTTTGGCGATGATCTGCGCGTGGAAGTCCTTGCCAAGGGGGAATTCGGGCGGCATCGGGTACGGCTGCACTGGACGGGCGATATCCGCGCGCTTTTCGAATCCCGGGGGCATTTGCCGCTGCCGCCGTATATCAAGCGCGAGGATACGAAGGATGACCGGGGAACGTACCAGACCGTTTATGCCCGGGACGACAAGGCCGGTTCCGTGGCCGCGCCTACGGCGGGCCTGCATTTCACCCCGGAATTACGCGCGCAAATGGCCTCTGAGGGCGTCGAATGGGCAGAAGTGACCCTTCATGTCGGATACGGCACGTTCAGCCCCGTACGCTGCGAGGATATCCGCGAGCACGTCATGCATGAGGAGTTCGTGGAAGTGCCGCAAGCCACGGTGGACGCCATTGGAAAGGCAAAGGCCGAAGGACGGCCCGTCATAGCCGTAGGCACCACTTCCGCCCGGACACTCGAAGGCGTGGCTGGCGCGCATGGAGGTGAGCTAACGGCGCATCAAGGTTGGATCAACTGTTTTATCTGGCCTGGATACAGGTTTCATGTCCTTGATGGCCTGATCACCAACTTCCATCTGCCCGAATCCACGCTGCTGATGCTCGTCTCGGCGCTGACGGGCCGGGAACGGATGCTTGAGACGTATACCGAGGCCGTGAAAATGGAGTATCGCTTTTTCTCCTACGGCGACGCCATGCTCATCCGCTGAATTTGCCAAAATGTTTCCCTGAGTTATCTTTTGGAAGACCAGCAACCTGTCACAAGGGAGGCCCGTATGTGGGAAGCGCTTTTTTTGATACTGGCTATCGCCGCGGCGCTGGTGGTGCTGCGGCTGGCAAAGAAGGCGGGGTTGGATATCATGCCCTGCGGTTGAGGCGTCCGGGCGGTTCCCCGTGCGGAAACCGAGAAGAAGGATGATAACCATCTCATCGTCAAGTAGGCGTCATGGTAGAGGCTATAATTCTTATCGTCGTGCTGGCCGTTACTGTGGGGATTCTGTGGCTTGCCAAGCGGCACGGCATTGTAATGCGTCCTGAGGCAGACGGACTTGAAGCCCTTCCCAAGGAGCTTCACGAAGCAGAACTACGCAATAAAAACGATGGAAAAAGACTATAATTTTTAATGGTTATTCAAGTTAAGAACAAAATATAAACAATATTATGCACAAAGCTAAAAGCCCTCCCTTTGCAGAAAAAGGAGGGCTTTTTTTGAGGGTGTATCAATGAGTAGTCTTTTTTATGAAACTGTAAAAAAAATATTATTTATTTTGCATAATTACTGTACTTATGAACAAAATATGCTCAGGATTATGAACAAAAAGTGAGCATGGCCTTTCATCAAAATACTGGATGCCTCATGAAACTGTAAAATTTATTATGTTATTTCAGTATGATTGATATGTTATGCACAGAAAAGAAACAGAGTTACGAACAGAAGCCAGAGTGGCATTTTCTCTGGGAGGGGTGTTTTTCGGAAATGCCGGAAGAATGCAACAATATAATATATAATTATATCATGTTATTTAAATGTGTTACCTATTTTACGAACAGTATATGAACAACATTATGCACATTAGTGGAGAGAAGGAACAATATGGCGTATCCCACCGTAATAAAAAAGCCTCCATACGGAGGCCTTTTTATTTTATGAAAGACAGTGGAAAATCGGGATGGTCAGCTCTTCCTTTCCCACCAGTTGCGATCGGGGCCGAGATACCACCAATCCGTATGATCGGTTTTGAGGATGGTCTGAGCCAGTCCTTTGGCGATATCCGTGCGCAACCGCTCTACGGCGCTTTCGAGCCATTTGTCGGCGTAACGGTTCCCGAGATCGCTTTCGCGTTTCAGGTTGAGGATCAGATCAAGCTGGTCAGCATCATGGGCAAGCAGCGATTCGGGCGTGGTCCGGCACGCATGTTCGTCCCATATGGACATGATGTCTTCTTCCAGCCCTGTGCCTTCCACCGCGTCTTCCAGCGCGTCGCGCTCGCGTGAAGTATCGTAGAGGCGGTTTACGTAATTGAAGTCCCCTGTACGGGCTTCCGGCAGGTCATGGAAGAGGCAGAGCATGACCGTGCGGGCCGCGTCCGCTCCCGTCTTTTTTGCCAATACGTAGCCGATGACGGCCGTCCGGTGCGAATGTTCGGCCACGGTTTCTTGGCCGGACCCAAGAAACTTGTAACCACTCCGAGGCGTATGGCGGAGCATCCCTACCTCATTGAGAAAATCCGTGAGCCGCTGCATGGCGTCCCGTTGTTTGAGCTGTTCTGCTGACATGGACACACCCAATGTTATCTGTTATTTTTTTCTTTATAACGAGTCTGGAGGAAAGCACAATTGAGTGGTATTGAAAGATATTTTAGAGATTATGGTTATCTTCACGAGCGGCTGGGAAATGCCCTGAGCTATTTGAAAGACCCAAGAGAGTTTTTCTGGAAGCAAAAGGCAAAGAAGGAAGCCGCCGTCCTCATACAAGATCCTGAGCTGGCCGCTTTGCAGCGCGAGGCGAAAGAGTTTTTCCCGGAAGGTCAACTATATGCAAAGTATACGGATTTTGAGAGATACTTTGCCATCAATTTGCGCCGTATCTATAGATTGGGACTTCCTTCCTTCCTTCCTTCCTTCCTTCCTTCCTTCCTTCCTTCCTTCCGGAAAAAAAAGAGTCTGCTGGATATAGGCTGCGGAGCCGGTTTTTTCTGCCTGCTTTGTAAACGGTTGGGATATGATGTGACGGGAATGGATCTTTCGGGTGTTGATATATTTGATTACTTGATCCCCCGTTTTCATATCCCCCGCATGGTGCATAGAATTGAGCCTCAGCAGCCATTGCCGCCCATAGAAAGGCGTTTTGATTATATCACCGCTTTTGCCATTTGTTTTCATGAGCTGGAAAAAAATGGCGAATGGACAGGGCGTTGGGATCGGGAGGATTGGCTTTTCTTCCTTGACGACATCGCGAAAAACTATATTGCGCCTGGTGGCAGAATGTATCTTTTTTTCAACGACTGGCCGCATGGCGATTTCAAGGAAGTGAAATCCCGTATTTTCCCCTGCCGCTACAACGTGCGCGTGGGGCATAAGGTGCTTGATTTTCGTTTCGATTAACTGAGGCTATTTCTTCCAGCTTTCTCCAACGGCCTTACCGGACGCCCATGCCCAGTGCAGATTGTAACCACCTAGTAACCCTGTGACGTCGAGTACCTCTCCGGCGAAGTATAGACCGGGCTGTTTGCGGCTTTCAAGCGTACGTGGGTTTACGTCACTCGTATCCACCCCCCCGGCTGCGGCTTCAGCGTGTCCCATACCTTCCGAGCGGCTTGGTGTTACCATATGGTCATGTATTGCTAGCGCAAGGTATTCCCTGTCTTTTTTGGCAAGCTGAGCGACTTTTCTTGAAGCCAGCGATCCCGGTATGAGCCGTTCGGCCAGGCGGGTGGGGAGCACCTTTTTGAACAGCCCCAAAACCGTACTCTTGCCGTGCTCGGGTTGGTGCATAAGCTCCAAGGCGGGATGGTCGGACAGAAAGTCGATATGCAGCGCTTCGCCCTGCCGCCAGAAGCAGGATGCCTGAAGGATGGCGGGGCCGCTGAGCCCTTTGTGGGTGAACAGGAGCGGGTAGCGGAAAGTGCGCCCGCCCACGGATACGGCGGCAGGCAGGCTGACGCCTGCGAGGCCGTGCAGAGGCCAGGACTCGGGGAGCAGCAGAGGTGCCAGCACCGGGCGTACGGGGACGACCTTATGGCCCCATTGGCGGGCCAAGCGCATCCCCCCATCCGTTGCCCCGCAAGCGGGCCATGCGGGGCTCCCTGTTGCGATGACAAGGCGCGGGGCCTGTAGGGTGCCTCCGGACGTTTCCACAGAGAACAGGCCGCCCTCGTGCCGGATTTCGCCGAACGTACGGTTGAACAGCAATTCCGCCCCTGCATTGCGGCAGGCGGCTGCCATCGATTCCACAAGCCGGGCCGCCTGTACCGTGCAGAAAATCTGACCGTACTCTCGCTCTTCCCATTCGATGCCGAATGACGCCAACATGCTCAGGACAAAGTCCGTCGAACAGCGTTTAAGCAGGGTGTCAGGGAAGCCTTTCTGCGTGCCTACATACCACTCCGGAGATATATACCGATTGGTAACGTTCCCCTTGCCTCCTCCGGCAAGGCGCACTTTGCGCCCCGCAACCGGGCTATGGTCGATGACGGCGCAAGAAAAGCCCCGGCGCCCGGCGGTCATGGCGCACATGAGCCCGGCGGCCCCGGCTCCGAGAATGATGGCGTCACGGATCATTGTTCGGCCGGGAGGCTTTTGAGCTTGCGGAACAATGCCCGATAGGCGTGCGGAGGACGGCTGTGTTCGCGTTCGTTGCGGGCCTTTGCCGTGAGATCGCGGATTTCGGTGGCGTCTTCGGCTGAGAAGGCGGCAAGCAGTGTATCCATTTCCGCATCGGTGGCGCTCATGAGGTCGTCCCGCAGTTTCTCGGAACGCTTGAAGCTGGCGGTTTCGCCCGTGTGCCCAAGCTTGATGGCGTCCAGCGCGTCACGCACGGCCTGCGGATCCGCCTCTTCGCGCATCAGGCGCCCGATGTACTGCATTTGTCTGCGGCGGCCTTCATGTGAGCTGAGGCGCTGCCATTCGAGGACGGCTTCGCGGATGTTGGGAGTGAGCGGCATCTTGGCGAGCACGGATGAGCCGAGGGTGGTGAGTTCTTCACCCATACGCTGGAGTGCTGTGCTGTCGCGTTTCTTCTGTGAGCGGCTGGGGCGGTCATCCTCAAATTCGGAATCTTTTGTGTCCCACTGGTAACGTTTTTTCGGCGGCATAGTGTGTCGGTGAGGTTGAAAGTTGCGGAGGAATGCGCTTTTTGGAAAAAGCGTCTCCTCCCTGGTCCCCACCCTTAAAAACGCTGACAAGTGGGGAGGATACGCAAAGAAATTTTTGTTGGGCACATAACGTGACTATATAGTCACGTTTGACGGGGAAAACCTCTGATAGAAAAAGGGGCTGCCCCAAAAGGCAAAAGCTTTTGAATGGGGGAGAGGGTATGGGAGGGGCGGGAAAAGCCTTTCTTCAGAAAGGTTCCCCCGCCCCTCCCAACTTAACCAGTCAATGAATTACAGTTGCAGGGTGCCGCGGAACTCGGCGAGGTTTTTGATACCAAGTTGCTGGCACAGATGGGGAAGTTCTTCGGCTATCCGGAAGGCGGCGTCGGGGCGGACGAAGTTCATGGTCCCGATTTCCACCGCGTGCGCACCGACGAGGATAAATTCCAGAACGTCCTGCGCACAGGTGATGCCGCCGATGCCGATGACCGGGATCTTGACCGCATTGCAGACCTGCCAGACGCAGCGCAGGGCCACGGGCTTCACGGCGGGGCCGGAGAGCCCCCCCACCACATTGGCGAGCAGCGGCTTGCGGGTCTTCACATCGACGCCCATGCCGGTGATGGTGTTGATGCAGGAGATAGCATCGGCTCCGGCTTGCTCGGCGGCCTTGGCGATGGCGGTGATGTCCGTCACGTTGGGCGACAGCTTCACGATGACGGGCAGGTTCCCCGCGTGTTTCTTGACCGCTTGGGTCACTTCGGCGGCGAGGGCCGGATCCTGTCCGAACAGCACACCCCCGTTCTTCACGTTGGGGCAGGAGATGTTCACTTCCAGACCGGCGATGCCTTCCTCGGCGGCGAGGATGCCAGCCAGTTCCGCGAATTCAGCCGGCGAGGTGGCGTAGAGGTTGGCGATGACCGGCGTTTCATGCCACGGCAGGCGGGGCAGTTTGTTCTTGAGGAAGGATTCCACGCCGTCATTCTGCAAACCCACGGCATTGAGCATACCGCAGGGGGTTTCCGCCACGCGGGGCAGCGGATTGCCGGGACGCGGCTTGAGGGAAAGCCCTTTCACCACGATGCCGCCGAGATGCGTGAGATCGCCGTAATTGGCGAACTCGACGCCGTATCCGAACGTGCCCGAGGCCGTCAGGATGGGGTTCTTGAAGACGAGCGGTTTCGTGTTCCCGGAAGGCTTATGGGAGGAAGAAAGTCGTACGGTGAAGCGATCCATGGCTAAGCCTCCAGGGTGATCTGATCGGCCCAGAACACGGGACCATGGGTGCATGTCTGCACGGGCGTTCCGGCCTTCTCTTCGACGGGCCACTTTTCCGTCGTCTTGGTGACGCAGCCGAGGCAAGCGCCTACGCCGCAAGCCATGCGGCTTTCCAGAGAAAGCTGGCAGCGCGCCTTGGCCGCCAGAGCGAATCCCTGCACCGCCTTGAGGAACGGGGCCGGGCCACAGGCGAGCACGAGGCCGTTGCGTTCGGCATAGGCTTCGATGCGCGAGCGGACATGGTTGAGGAACCATTCAAGGTCTTCGCTGGTGTTCTCGTGGAAGGATTCCACGTCGATGCGCTCCCCGAGGCTTTCCACGGGATAGCAGTCTTCGGGCAAGCGGTGGCCGAAGACCATCGAAAGGACGCCCGGCGTGGGGTGGCGTTCCGCATACCCGACGAAAGGCGCGATGCCGATGCCGCCCGCGAGGAGCAGCGTCGGGGTCCCGCCTTCCACGGCGAAGCGATTGCCGAGGGGCCCCCAGAGGTGCACCTTGTCGCCGCGCCGGAGTTTGGCCATTTTTTCGGTGCCTCTGCCGGCCACCTGGAAAAAGATGACGAGCTCGTTGGTGCTCACCCGGCAGATGGAGAACGGACGGGCCCAGGGCATATCGAGCGCCCAGCCCTGAGGACGGAGCATGACGAATTGTCCCGGCGCCCAACTCTTCCAATCGGGCCGTTCGAGGCGCAGGGCAAAAAAACGTCCCTGCGATCCGGTGAGCCCGAAGGGAACATTATCAATAACCGCCAGGTCGTAAAACGCGGACTGACTCATGTGCGAACTTCCTGTCTGATACAAGTGCTTTGGAGTTTTGTAGTGTGTATGCCCCCCTACGGTCAAGGGGCTAGAGAAGTCTTTTGTAATTCCCTTGAATTTCGCCGGGATGGATGCTCCGGTTTTGTTTGATTGTGGGATGCAAGCGTGGCATACTTTTGTTTTATACCTATCTGTTTGTGAGGATTGCAACATGTCCACCGCTCCCAAAGGCTTTCGTTTCGCCACCGCGTGTGCCGGATTCCGTAAGGAAGGCCGCGCGGATCTTGCCCTTCTCGTCAGCGATGTCCCCGCCGTCGCCGCAGGGACGTTTACGCAGAACCGTTTTCCGGCGGCACCCGTTCTCGTCGCCAAGGCCATGCTCGCCGAGCGTCCCGCCGCTCGTGCCGTCGTGATCAATTCCGGCCAGGCCAACGCCTGCACCGGTGATGAAGGTATGCGAAACTGCCGCACGACCCAGGAGCTGGTGGCTGGCGCCCTCGGCCTTGAGGCGTCGGATATCCTGCCCGCGTCCACGGGCGTTATCGGCGCGCAACTCAAGATGGATCTTTGGGAGAAGGCCGCCCCCGCCCTCGCCGCCAACCTCGGCAAGGCGACCCCGGAGGATTTTGCCAGGGCGATCATGACCACGGATGCTTTCCACAAGATTTCGCACCGCGAAGTCTCCCTTCCCGGCGGCGTGGTGAAGCTTGTGGGCATGGCCAAGGGCGCTGGCATGATCTGCCCCAACATGGCGACCATGCTGTCCGTCGTGCTGTGTGACGCGCAGGTGGAAGCCTCCGTCTGGCAAAAAATGTTGCGCGACGCCGTGGAGCTGACCTTCAACCGCGTGACCGTGGACGGCGACACCTCCACGAACGACACGCTGTATGGCCTTGCCAACGGCGCATCCGGCGTGTCCGCCTCCGACGATGAATCGCTCAAGGCGCTGTCCGCCGCCCTGACCTCCGTACTCGGGGATCTGGCCTATATGCTGGTAAAGGACGGCGAGGGCGCGTCCAAGGTTGCCCGTATCCATGTGGCCGGGGCGGCATCCGATGCCGATGCCGAGCGCGTGGCCCGGACGGTGGGGCACTCGCAGCTGGTAAAGACGGCCCTGTACGGGCGCGACGCAAACTGGGGGCGCATCGTCGCCGCCGTGGGCCGCAGCGGGGCGGACTTCAACCCCGACGATGTGGTGGTGACCCTGTGCGGCGTGGAGTTGTTCCGCAAGGGGCAGCCCACCGAGCTGGATTTCGACGCCCTGCTCGAAGAGCCCCTCAAGCAGCGCGATCTGCCCATCGACATCGTGCTGGGTTCCGGTTCCGGCAGCTATACGCTGCTCGCTTCCGACCTCGGGCATGAGTATGTGAACGTCAACGCCGATTACCGCAGTTAGAGCGGATGCTCTTTCAGATGATGTGAAGCTGTTTTGGGGAGGGAAAATTTTTTTCAGAGAAGTTTTCCCTCCCAAAAAATCCCGCCAGAGCGGAGCCCCTCCCTTTCCAAATATTTTTGTGGCTATCCGGTCCCTGCTTACAATCTTTTTCGGCACGGATTGCCTCTGGAATAAAACGCGCTTCAAAATGGAAATGGACAAGAGAGGGAACAGGGGGAATACTCCTTTTCACGGAAAGGCCTCCTTCTCGTCAAGGAGGCCCTCATCCTCCAAAGCGTTTGTAAGCGGGCATCGGATCGGTTTCGATCGTGAGCCCGAGCCGATCGGATGCCTTGCCCAATCTCCCGCCCGTCAGAAGCGTTGCGGGCGGGAGATTCCGGTTTGCGCGCCGCATGAAAATCCGCCCTCAGCCTTTCCTGAGCGGGCACGGCGACACGAAGGACATGAAGCTCCCCCTCCGCAGGGGAAAGGCCGTATTTTTCAAAGGAATGCCATGCCTGAACCATTGCAAGTGACGGCGGCGGAAGCCGGGCAAAAGCTGTTGCAGTTCCTGTCCCGGCGTTTCGAAGAGCCGCAGAGCGTCCTGCACCGCTGGATCCGTACCGGGCAGGTCCGGATCAACGGCGGGCGGGCCAAACCGTTCGACCGGGTGGAACTGAACGATGAAATCCGGGTTCCGCCCTTTGCCGGGGCCGGAACGAAAGCGGAACGCGTCCCCGTGTCGTCGGGCGGCAAGGAATTGCCCCCCATCGTTGCGGAGACGGCTGACGTCATCGTGTTCTGCAAGCCGTCCGGCCTGCCCGTACATCCGGGCACGGGACACACGGACAGCCTGACTACACGGCTTGAAGCGGCGTTTGCCGGATCGCCTTTTATCCCCGCTCCGGTACACCGTCTGGATAGGGATACCTCCGGCCTGTTGCTCGTCGGCAAGACGTATGCCGCCGTACGCCGCCTTTCGGATGCGCTGGCGGCTCATGATGGGAGCGTCGCCAAGGACTACCTTGCGTGGGTGCAGGGCGAATGCCCGTGGAGCCGCCCGAAACGCCTTGAGGATCATCTGGCAAAACGCACAGTCGGCGCACAGGGCCGCGAAAAGGTCGTTGCCGGGAAATCCCGCACGGGTGGGCCCGACGAGAAGCCCGCGAGCCTGACGGTCCGCTGCCTGACCGTGTGCGAAGGCCGGAGCCTTGTCCTTATCCGCCTGCACACGGGGCGGACGCATCAGATCCGCGTACAGCTTTCGGAGCGGGGTTTTCCGCTCGTGGGGGATGTGAAGTACGGAGGCCCGCGCTGCGGGGATGGGCTCAAGCTCCATGCCGTGCGGCTGCGGGTGGGAGAGGAAACCTATACGGCCTTGCCGCCGTGGGCCGGTCCGTGGCGCGTTGCGCACCTGCCGCCCGAATGGGAGGATGTCTGAGATGTATTTCCCCACTGCGGAAATCGAAGTTTCGCCGTTCGTACCGCCGCTGGTCGCGTTCGCCGTTTCCTTCTTCACGTCGATGGGCGGGATTTCCGGCGCGTTCCTGCTGTTGCCTTTTCAGATGACCTTTCTGGGCTACACCAATACCTCGGTCAGCGCGACGAACCAGCTCTACAACGTGTTCTCCAATCCGGGCGGCGTGTTCCGCTATTACCGCGAAAAACGGATGCTCTGGCCTCTGTCGTGGATCGTCATGGCCGGGGCCGTGCCGGGGGTCGTCATCGGAGGCCTTGTCCGCATCAACTGGCTGGCGGATGTCCGGCCTTTCAAACTGTTCGTGGCGCTCGTGCTGCTCGGCATCGGCCTGGAGATGATCCGCGACCTGCTCGGCTGGATGCGTTTCAAGCCCGCCCCAAAATACGAACAATCTCCTCCCAAGCCCTATGTCGAGGTCGTGGAGCGGAACCTGTCCCGCGTATCCTACACGTTTGACGGGTATCTCTATTCCTTTTCCGTGCCGATACTCTTATTCTATTCCATTGCGGTCGGCCTTGTCGGCGGCATCTACGGCATCGGCGGCGGGGCGATCATCGCGCCGTTCCTCGTTTCCGTCTTCCATCTGCCCATCTACACGGTGGCGGGGGCGACGCTGGCGGCGACCTTCGTCAACGCGCTGGCCGGCGTTCTCTTCTACATAGCCATTTCGCCCCTCTATCCCGACCTGAGCATCGCCCCCGACTGGGGCATGGCCCTGCTTCTCAGCCTCGGCGGGTTGCTCGGCATGTATTTCGGCGCGAAATTCCAGAAGTGCATCTCGCCCGTGCTTCTCAAGTGGATGCTCGTTGTGATCCTTTTTGGGACCGTCATTGCGTATTTTGTGGAATTTGTGAGGGGGTAAGGAAGAGAATATTGGGGGGGGAGAGGGGCCCTTTTTGAAAAAAGGGCCCCTCTCCCCTCCCCAAACCCCTCCTCTCTCCCTCCAAAAACTTTCGACTGGTGGGGAGGCCGCGCGGAGGGAGTCCCTGTCGGATGAAAGGATAACGCCAGAAATGTATTTTAGCCCTGTGTTTTTCTTGAGCAGAGGACGAAAACGAAAAGCCCGGAACATGATCCGGGCTTTCGTGTTTGGGAAAACCGTCAACAGGGATTCGATAAGGTCAAAAGTCTTTGGGGAGGGTGGGGGAGGTTTGGAGGGGAGGGAGGGCCTTTCTCCAGAAAGGCCCTCCCTCCTCCAATCTTCTGCTCTCTACACTATCCCCCCAATCTTCATGCACCAAAAGGCGATGGCGGCGATGAAGGCGGAGGCGGGGATGGTGAGAATCCATGCAATGACGAGGTTCCCGGCCACGCCCCAGCGGACGGCGGAGAGCCGCTTGGTCGAGCCGACGCCGAAGATGCAGGCGGTGATGGTGTGGGTGGTGCTGACGGGCGCACCGAAAAGCGACGCCCCACAGATGACGGCTGCCGCGGAGGTCTCGGTGGCGAAACCGTGCACGGGCTCCAGCTTGAAGATCTTGTGGCCCATCGTCTTGATGATCTTCCAGCCGCCGAGCGCCGTGCCCATCGCCATGGCGAGCGCGCAGACGCACTTGACCCAGAAGGGAACCGCAATCGTGTCGATCTTGTTAAAGATGAAGAGGGCGAGCGTGATCACGCCCATGGTCTTCTGGGCATCGTTGAGGCCGTGGCTCGTCGCCATGAAGGCGGCGGAAACGATTTGCAGCTTGGTGAAGGCGCGGGTGAGCTTGTTGCGGTTGGCCCGGGCGCACAGGAGCATGATCAAAAACATGGTCAGGAAGCCCATGCCGAAACCGGCGAGAGGCGACAGGATCAGCGGGAGCAGGATTTTTTCGGCAATGGAAGCGCCGTTGAGCGTGCTGAAACCGGCGTAGGCCACTGCGGCTCCCATCAGGCCGCCGATGAGCGCGTGGGATGAGGAGGAAGGGATGCCGAAATACCATGTAATGAGGTTCCAGGCGATGGCCCCGAGCAGCGCGGCGAGCACCAGCGGCTGACAGTTCGCCACCATGTCCGTGTTGACGATCCCCGCGCCAAGGGTTGTGGCGACCTTGGTGCCGAGGAATGCGCCGATAAAGTTGAGCGATGCCGCCATGACGACCGCGACGCGGGGGCTGAGCACCTTGGTGGAAACCACCGTGGCGATGGCGTTGGCGCAGTCGTGGGCTCCGTTGGTGAAGTCGAAGATCAGCGCCACCACGACAATGAGCACAAGCAGCACGGGGACCTCAAACATACTTGAGCACCACCTCTTCCAGCGTGTCGCCGAGATCGGAAACCATATCCACGGCACGTTCGATGCGCTCGTAAACCTGGCTCCAGAGGATCAGTTCGCGCACTTTCTCAAAGTTGGGGATTTCGCTGTCCATCATTTCCGAAATCCCTGCGGCCTGCAGCATTTCACAATCCGATTTGCGGGATTTCAGGGAATGCAGATGCCCCGATACGTCCTTTTTCTTTTCAAGCTGCCCGAGCATGAGTTCCGTTTCCTCAATCATGCCCTTGATGTTCCGGGTCATCATATGGGCCGGGAAACGCTGGTACATGAAACCGCACATAAAAAAACGGCTGGCGAGGTTTTGTATACCGTCCGCCACCCGTTCCTGTGCGAGGTTGATCGCGTGGATGTCTTCACGATCAATGGGGGTAATGAAAGTCTGCGAAAGATGCCATGTTATTTTCCGGTTGAGCTTGTCGGCCTCTTCTTCCAATATATTGATTTGTTTGAGATGGCCTTCCGATTCATACGTGTTTTCCATGACGACGATGAGGCTTTGAGCCATCCGTTGCAGAACGGCGTTCTGTTCCATCAGCAATTTGAAAAACGGAACCGTCTGGGGCAAGAAACGCGCTAGCATAGAACCTCCTAAAAGGTCTGATTCATAAATGCCGCCGTTGTACTGGAAAGAAATGGATCGAGCAAGCAAACAGGAAAAGTCGACAGGAGAATCAAAGCGTTCGTTATGGAAAATTTTTTCGGAAGGGATGAGCAGCAGAGAAAAACAGTGCCTCCCGGAACCCGTCGAGGCCATGGTGAACTGGACATATTCAAGACGGTCGGGGCAAACGCGCCCCCGTACACCGGGAAACTTGGCGGCAGGGATTCGATAAAAACGAAAATATTTGAAGAGGAGGGGAGAGGTTTGGAGAGGGGGAGGGGAAACTTCTTAGAAAGTTTCCCCTCCCCCTCTCCAAATGTCATTCTTCTTCCATTCCTAAAAACGCCGTGGCTTCTCCTGCGCCTCCCGAGGAAGCAGCGGAAGCCACGCGGGAAGGCGGAAGGCTTGGAAATCGGGAAGCGAGACCCGCCCGTGATGCAAAAGAAAACCGGAAGGGCAGGGCAATTCCGCGCCATAGAGGGAATCTCCGGCCAGCGGGTGCCCCGCGGCGGCGAGATGCGCCCGGATCTGGTGGCGCGCGCCCTTGCGGATGCGGCAGCCGACGAGCATGAGCGGGGCATGGGGATCATCGGATTCGACGAGGCCGGGGACGTCACCGGCGGTCAGGGGAGCCAGCAGGGTAACATCGGTATGCCGCACCGGATCGGGATCGTCGGTATGGCGCACCCGCGTCTTGTTCCGCGTGTCCGTATCCAGACGGCGGGCCACGGTGAAATCGTAGAGCGGCTGGCCTTCTATCAGGGCCAGATACAGCTTGTCCGTGTTGCCGATGCGCTCGGCCCGATACCAGCGGCGTTCGCCGCCATCGGTACAGGATGCGAGCACAAGGCCGGAGGTCGGCGCGTCCAGGCGGTTGAGCAGGCGTGATGCGTAGCCTTCCTCTTCCGAAGGCAGCAGATCGCCGAGCAGGGTTTCGAGGCTTGGGGAAAGGCTTCCCGCCAGAGCGGCGGTGTGCATACCCGCAGGCTTATAGAGCGCCGCAATCCCGCCGTCCTTATAAACAAGGGACGGAGCGTCCTTCGGTATGGCCGCGCCTTCCGGGTCGGGCAGGATGATGATTTCCTGCCCCGCGCGTAGTTTGAGGCCGGGGATGCCGGGTTTGCCGTTCACCAGCACGAGGGAACGGTCGCAAAGGCGGCGGCGTGCCCGAAGGCCGAGATCGGCCAGCGCGAACAGGTCGGGCCGGGCGGCTTCCTGTTCGGGGGAAGGGGAGGCCAGCAAGAGGCCGAGGGCCTTGTCCAGACGCCAGCCCTGCGCTTCTTCAGGCACACGAAACGAGATGCCGCCGTTTTCGGGGCGGTTCGCGGAAGAGGGCATGAGGCGGGCTTAGTGGTTGTTTGGGGAAGATTTTTTGATATACGTCAGGCCAGCGGCTACGGCGGCGATGCCGAGGAAGAACCAGATGAAATCCATGTGGGGCTCCAGCGTTGAAATGGTTGCGGATGTCTTGAAGTGTAGCGTAAAGGAGAGGACGGAGCAAGGGAACGCTCCCGGCTCTTGCGGCGGTTTCCCGCCGGCCTTTCCCGTTGCGCCCGGATCGGGGCGCGTGAACTTTTTTCCCCAGAGTATCCATGACCACACAGCGAATAGCTCTTGTCGGTGCGGGGCTTGCCGGTTGCGAATGCGCGTTGCAGCTGGCCCGGCGCGGTTTCGCCGTCACCCTTTTCGAGCAGAAGCCGGAGGCCTATTCCCCGGCGCACTCCATGCCGCAGCTTGCGGAACTGGTCTGCTCCAATTCCTTGCGATCCGACGAGCTGGCATCCGGTGTCGGCCTGATCAAGCAGGAACTGCGCGAACTCGGCAGCGCGCTCATGGCCGTGGCCGACGCTACCCGCGTCCCGGCGGGCAAGGCGCTGGCCGTGGACCGCGAGCTGTTTGCCGGAAAAGTGACGGAGCTTGTGGAAGCCGAGCCGAATATCACGCTTGTCCGCAAGGCCATCGCCGATCTTGATGATCCCGCTTTGGAGGGATTCGAGCGGGTGGTCATCTCAGCCGGGCCGTTGGCGAGCGAAAGCCTGTCGGCGTCCATTGCACGGGCCGTCGGCGCGGAGCACCTCTATTTTTATGATGCCATCGCGCCCATCGTGGCGGCGGATTCCATTGATATGAGCATCGCTTTCTGGGGCTCCCGCTACGGCGAGCCGGGCGAGGGCGATTATCTGAACTGTCCCATGAACGAGGACGAGTACAAGGCGTTTTATCAGGGCCTGCTCGACGGCGAGAAGGTCGCCAGCCGCGAATTTGAGCAGGAGAAGCATTTTGAGGGCTGTATGCCCGTGGAGGCGCTTGCCGCGCGCGGCGAGAAGACGCTGGCCTTCGGTCCGCTCAAGCCTGTGGGCTTCACAGATCCGCGCACCGGGCGGCGTCCTTTCGCGTTGCTTCAGCTTCGCCCCGAGAACGGGAACAAGACGATGTTCAATCTGGTGGGCTGCCAGACCAAGCTGACCTATCCCGCGCAGGCAGTCTGCTTCCGCAAGGTGCCGGGCCTTGAGCACGCGGAATTCGTGCGTTTCGGCAGTATGCACCGCAATACCTATGTGAATGCGCCCGTGTCCCTGAATGAGGAGCTCGCCCTCAAGTCCCGCCCGAACGTGCATCTTGCCGGGCAGATCACCGGAGTGGAAGGCTATGTCGAGTCCATCGCCTGCGGCTTGTGGGTGGGGCAGATGCTGGCGGCGAAGCTGGAGGGGCGCTCCCTGCCGAAGCCCCCGGCAACGACGGCCCTCGGCGCTCTGCTCAACCATCTGTCCACGCCCGCCAAGCATTTTCAGCCGTCCAATGTGCATTTTGGGCTCATGCCGGAGCCCGAAGTCCGCGTGAAAAAGAAGGAACGCAAGCAGTGGTATGCCGATCGCGCCCGTGCCGCGTTTGGCGAGTGGTTGAAGGGGGTGGAGAAGGAAGGGGATTGAAGGTTGGGGAGGGGAGAGGCCCCTTTGAAAAAGGGGGCCTCCCCTCCCAAACCCCACCCCTCTCCACCTAAAACTTTCGCGTTTATCGAATCCCTGTTGAGAGGATGGGTGAAGTATAGAGGGGGAGCAGCGGAGGCTTTGGAGAGAATGAAGTTCTGAATGATTTTGAGGTTGTTACTTTGATGCTGTCAGATTTTTTAAGAGCGGACGTTCCCCAGAGTTTTCCGGATTGCGGAAGAGGTGCTTTTCGGGCAAAGGACAACCTAAAAAGGAGCATCGTATGGACACGTGTTTTGTGACCGCCAAGTTGACGGCGAAGAAAGGCATGGAAGCGCAGCTTGAAGCGGAAGTGGTGAAGAACATCCCGAACGTGCGGGCTGAAAAAGGCTGTATCCGGTACGATTTCCATAAGAACCGCTCCGAAGACGGCACGTTCCTTTTCTATGAGATCTGGGAAAGCCCGGAAGCCCTCGACGCCCACGGCAAAACCCCGCACATGCTGGCCTACAAGGAGCGCACCAAGGAGCTGCTGGCCTGTCCGACCGTCGTAACCGTCTGGTCGCAGGTTGATTGCCGATAGGATAATTTCTGCCGGTTGACGTGAATCAAACAAAAAGCCGCCTGAACCAACAGGCGGTTTTTTATTATGGGGAGCGGCTTCCATTCTTTTTAGCTTTCCGCGTTTCCGGGGGACGGACGCCAAGGGCCATCCTTGAGTCCACCCGTCCCGTCATCTACCCTTACAAAAATCTTTGAAGAGGATGGGGGAGGTTTGGGGGGAAGGGGAAACTTTCTTTAGAAAATTTCCCCTTCCCCCTCCAATTTTTTCCCTACCCCCGCCCTCTGAACTGCCGCTTGTCGCCCACCCTGATGGTGACGCGCTCGCGGTCGAAATATTCGAGAAGCGGGATGACGTACTTGCGGGAAAGGCCGCCGGAAAGCTCCTTGAACCCGGCGGGATCGAGATCGTCATGTGAGCCGAACCACGCCTGCATCCGAGCCTTGAGTTCCTGAATGACGGGGCCGTGGAAATACAGGCCGTCCTTGACCTTCACGAGGCTGCCGTCCTCGCAGAGCAGCTTGAGCACCGGAGCCGCGGCTTTGGCGTCGACGCTGAGCTCCTCAAGGACATCCTTGAGGTTCGGCGGCGTGAATGCGCCGTCCACATGCGCCTTGAGCAGCGCGTCGCGCAGCCCGGCCTGATCGGACTTGAGGGAGACGGTGTGTGAGGCCATGCGGATGACGTCGCCCTCGGAAACCAGCTCGCCCGAACGCAGCAGGCGCTCCACGACGAAGAAAGCCAGCTTCGGCGGGATACCCTTGCTCCACGCCTCGCGGCCCGTGCCGCCGGAGAGGAGCGTGCCGCGCGCCATGCCCTGCTTGAGCGGTTCCTTTTTATGGAAGGCATCGGCCACGGCAAGGCAACGCTTGGCGAGTTCGGCGGAAGCGCCGGCGGCGACGTAACCTTTTTCCTCACGGTCGAAGCAGAAAATTTTCCCCTTGCCGGAAAGCGCCTGCAATACTTTGTCGAGCCGCTTGGAATCGAGGTTGGTCAGCACGGAAAGCTGCGCGAGGTTCGCGCCGCGATTCCCAGCCAGCTCGATCTGCATACGGACGCGATCCTCGTCGGAAGCGTCCTCAAGGCCGAGCAGGGAGGCGACGCGATCGGGCGTGGCATCCCGGCGGCGCAATCCGGCGCTGATCGGGTCGAGCACTACGCCGCCCGCTACGGTACGCAGCGGCGAAAAGGCCCGCACGACGCAGTGGTCGCCGAACACGCCCACCAGCGGCTCGTCAAGCCGGACTTCGCACAACGCGGTTTCGCCGGGGCCGAGTTTGTCGCGGTCGAGGAAATAGAGCCGGGCGGCGATTTCGCGGGCTTCGTGGTGGAAATGGATTTCGGCGCGGTGGCGCAGGGCGCGGGGCGAGGAACCAAGGCAGGTCAGCCGTACCAGCCAGCGATCGGAAGGGAACAGCGTTCCCGGCAGGGCCAGCACGTCGCCGCGCTCCACATCCGCCACATCCAGACCTTGCAGGTTGACGGCGGTACGGTGGCCGGATTCCGCCACTTCCACGGATTCCCCGTGGCTTTGCAGGCTGCGGGCGCGGGTAGCGAGTTTTTTCGGGAGCAGTTCCAACGCGTCGCCCATTTTGACCGAGCCTGAAATCATGGTTCCGGTAACGATAGTCCCGTGACCCTTCAAAGTGAATACGCGGTCTACGGGCAGGCGGAACAGATCGGTCCGGCGGCGGGGCGCGAGTTCCTTTTCCTGTTTGACGATATAGTCACGGAGTTTATCCACGCCTTCGCCGGTCTGGGACGACACCGGGAAGAGCGGCGCGCCTTCGAGGAACGTTCCTTTGAGAAATTCGGAAATGTCCTCGACGGCGAGTTCGAGCAGCTCGGGATCGACCATGTCGATTTTGGTCACGGCGACGAGGCCATGCTTGATCCCAAGCAGGGAGCAGATTTCGAGGTGCTCGCGCGTCTGCGGCATGACGCCTTCGTCCGCGGCGACGACCAGCATCACGAAGTCGATGCCCGACGCGCCCGCGACCATATTCTTGACGAATTTTTCATGGCCGGGCACGTCCACGATGCCGAGCCGTCCGCCGCCGGGCAGGTCGCAGAACGCGAAGCCGAGCTCGATGGTGATGCCCCGGCGTTTTTCCTCTTCGAGGCGGTCGCAGTCGATCCCGGTCAGCTTGCGCACGAGCGAGGTTTTACCGTGGTCGATGTGACCCGCCGTTCCCATTACGATAGCCATAGCAATGCCTCCGGCGGCCGGGCTGCCGCCCGGACCCGCGCCTCCCGGCGGTCCGGGGGAAATGATTTCCCCCGGACCCCCTCAGTGTCGCCGTGCGGCCTTCAGCCGAAGCGTCGCTTCGTCCGAAGGCCGCATGGCGGGCCTGTGGGCGTCAGGAGTTTCCGCTTTTGAAAGTGAAAAGAACGAAAAGGCCGCTCCGGGGAACTGTCGCCTGAAAGCAAGGGGCTGCGCGGCCCGGGACGCCGCTTGCCCCGTTTGCAAAAGTCTTTGGAAGGAGAGGGATGGGGTTTGGGGAAGGGAGAGGGAAGCTTTTCTTCAGAAAAGTTCCCTCTCCCTTCCCCAAGTTTCCGCTATTTGCTCAATACGTTGCCGATGCCGAGGATGCCCGCCTCGTCGAAATCCTTGCCGATGAGCTGCATACCGACCGGGAGGCCGTCCGCTTCGCCCACGGGGAACGAGAGGCCGGGGAGCCCGGCGAGGTTCAGGGACACGGTGTAGATGTCCATGAGGTACATCTTGAGCGGATCATCAATGATGGAGCCGAGCTTCCACGCCGTGACCGGAGAGACGGGGCCGAAAAGGGCGTCGCAGGAGCCGAGCGCGTTCAGGTAGTCCTGGCGGATGAGGCGGCGGACCTGCGCGGCCTTCTTGTAGTAGGCGTCGTAGTACCCGGCGGAAAGCACGTAGGTGCCGAGCAGGATGCGGCGCTGGACTTCCTGCCCGAAGCCTTCGCTGCGGGAACGGCAGTAGAGGTCGTCGAGGTTCTTGGGATCGGCGGCGCGGTAGCCGTAGCGCACGCCGTCGAACCGGGAGAGGTTCGAGCTGGCTTCGGCCATCGCTACGATATAATAGGCCGCGATCGCGTGGCGGGTCGCGTGGGGTAGGGATACGTCCACGAGTTCCGCGCCGAGGTCGCGGGCACGGTCAAGGGCGTCTTGGCACGCCTTGGCGACCGGGCCGTCCAGCCCTTCGGCCATGAATTCGCGGGGCACGCCGAGGCGCACGCCTTTGAGGTCGGTACGGGAGAAGTCGGCGTAGTTGTCTACGGGGCGCGGCGAAGACGTGGAGTCGCGCTTGTCGTGCCCGGCGATGACGGAAAGCACGAGGGCGGCGTCTTCCACTGTGCGGGTCAGCGGGCCCACCTGATCGAGCGAGGAACCGTAGGCGATGACGCCGTAGCGGGATACGCGCCCGTAAGTGGGTTTGAGGCCCACGCAGCCGCACAGGGCTGCGGGCTGGCGGATGGAGCCGCCGGTGTCCGTGCCGAGGGAGGCGTAGCACTGGTTCGCGGCGACGCTGGCGGCGGAGCCGCCGCTGGAGCCTCCGGGGATGCGTTCTGGATCGCGGGGGTTGCGGGTCGGACCGAAGGCGGAGTTTTCCGTGGAGGAGCCCATGGCGAACTCGTCCATGTTGTTCTTGCCGACGATGACCGCCCCGGCTTCCTTCAGGCGTTCGACCACGAAGGCGTCATAAAACGGATTGAAGCCGCCGAGGATTTTGGAACCGGCTGTGGTGCGCGTGCCCTTGGTGACGATGGCGTCCTTGACCGTGACGGGTACGCCCCAGAGGGGCTTGGAGGCGTCCGGGCCCTGCGCGTCGAGGGCGCGGGCCTCTTCAAGAGCCTGTTCACGCACGGTGATCAGGGCATGGATGGATGGTTCCGTCTCGGCGATGCGGTCGAGGCAGGCTTTGGCCACGGCTTCGGCGGAGACGTCGCCCCCGGCGAGGCGCGCGCGGATTTCGGCAAGGGAGGCTTGGATCAGATCAGACATGGGACGCTCCTAGACGATGCGGGGCACGACGAAGAACTGCCCGTCGGTTTCCGGGGCGTTGGCGAGAACGTCCGAATGCATGTTTTTCTGGACCGGCTCGTCGGCCCGGTAGGGCGTGGAGTGCTCCACAGGGCTGTACAGCGGCTCGACGGCGCTGGTGTCCACTTCGGCGAGAATATCCATATACGCAATGATGTCGGCGCATTGTTCTCCGAATTTGGCGAGCGTGCCTTCTTCGGGGCGAGGCGGGCAAGTCTCGCAAGGTGCGCCATGCGATCCGTGGTGAGCATGAGGAGAACCTTTCGGCTAGAGGTTGGCAAAAAGAAAAAATTACCATCGGCGGTCACAGGTGGTCAAGGCTCACCCCATATGATGAAATGACGCTGAGTTACGTTGTTTTATGGTTGAGGTGGAGGCGTTTTTTCTCTAGACTCGTCTTCGCACCCTTTTATGAGGAGAATCCGCATGGCGGCATCGAAGCGCAGATCGGGCTTTACTCTTATTGAAATCATTTCGGTTTTGGTCATCCTCGGCATCCTTGCCGCGGTGGCCGTGCCGAAATATTATGATTTGCAGGAGGAATCCGAAAGAAAGGCCGCCCTCGCAAGCGTGGCTGAAGCACAGGCCCGCGTACAGCTCCGTTTCGGGCAATTGGTACTCCAGGGGGAGTTCGTGCGACGAGGCGGCGAAGGCGGTTTCGGCCCTTTCCGAAACCGCGGACGCGGCCGAAGGCAAGAACGGCGGCTACCGGTTTGGCGATTTCCTGCTCGCCGTGGATGGCGGCGCGCTCACTTCCGCCGGAAGCGCGGCCTCCGCGAAACGCGTTGATTCGACGGGGGATTTTGAAGATACCGGCGCCAAACTGTATCTCCCGCAGTGCGGAGAGAGTACAAACCATAGCTTCGGCAGTTCTACTGATATGGATGCGATTATAAAGGCAATGCGGGAAGCGGGCGTCAGCAGGCTTGATTCCGGCGCGCTATCCAACGCTACCTCGCATTCTTCGGATGTCATGGCCGCACTTAAGGCCGCGGGCATAGACTTGGACGCGATGGGGGCAACATCGTGGAGTTTCAACAGCAACATGCTTTATTGGACGACAGCCGATATCGCCAATATCCCTTCGGGGACGAAGGTTCCTGTAATGAGATATAACCCCAGTTCGGGAACGTATACGGTCTGGTCAGCCACCGTTACGCAGCATACGGAACCGGGAATAGGAACCTATAATATGATTGAAAAAGAAAAAAGCCAGTATGGGGCTTCTGCTCAGGCGGGAAAGGAAAAACAGACGTATGAGAATGCGTTGAAATGGTTTGACGCCGCAAGCAGGGATAGCAGCTGGATTGAATGACAGGGAGGTATTCCTGATTTCCAGCGAGCAACGTTTACCCTTTAAGGGCTGATGGCTTTCCATCAGGGATTCGATAAGGTCAAAAGTCTTTGAAGGGGAGGGATGGGGTTTTGGGAAGGGCGGGGAAACTTTCTGTAGAAAGTTTCCCCGCCTTTCCCAAATTTTTTAGCTTCTTCCCGTTCTGCGGGATGCCTGCGCGGTGGCCTTGTTGCGGCGGATCTTGTGTTTTTTGACGGACGACGCGGTGGCTTTGTTGGGATAGCTGTATTTGGTAAGCGCGGAGGCTACGGTGATGCCGTTGGTGCGGGACTTGAACCCGGCCTCGACGAGCCTGCGGACTTCATGGCTGCGGAGCCCGGCGGAGTCCGCTCCGAGGATGACCGCGATGAGGCGCGTATTGCCGCGCCGCACGGTGGAAATGATATTGTAGCCGGAAGCCGTGACCCAGCCGGTTTTCAGGCCGTCGGCGCCGGGGCAGGCCCCGAGCAGCGGGTTTTTGTTCGTTGTGACCGCCCCCCGGTGCTTGAGCACGCGGACGCGGTGGTATTGGAGCGCGGAGGGATTGTTCTTGAGGTACACGTATCCAAGCCGCGCCATATCTCTGGCAGTGGTGTACTGACCGGCGGCGGGCAGGCCGTTGGGCGTTTTGAACGTGCTGGAGGACATGCCGATCTGGCGGGCCTTGTTGTTCATCATCTTGACGAAGGCGCGGCCCGAACCGCCGACGCGTTCGGCAACAGCCATCGAGGCGTCGTTGCCGGAAGAGACGGCCATCCCCATGAGGAGGCGGTTTAGGGAAACGCGTTCCCCCGCGCGCAGGCCCATGCGGGAACCGCCCTGGCGCGCGGCGTGGCGGCTGACGCGGATCTGATCGGAGAGTTTGACTTTGCCGGACCGGATGGCGTCGAAGGTCACCATCATGGACATGATTTTCGTAAGCGAGGCCGGGGGGATCCGCACGTCCGGATTTTGGGAATAGAGTATTTTGCCTGTGCGGGCATCCATGAGCACGGCGGAGCGGACATTGAGGATCTGTCTGGACGCGGTGCTTTGGGCGGCGTGGGCTTTTCGGGCGTTCCGGGCTTCTGCGGCCGGGGCGAGGACGAGTGAGGCGGCTATAAGAAGGAATCCGGCCATGAGGGGGATTCTTAGAAGGCGGCATTTGGATCGCAATATGGTGAACATGCTGGATACGCTCCGGAAACCGTGTCTAGAGAGGATGGGGAAGCCAGATCAGAACCTTATTCCAGCCGGATTGCGATGACAAGGGAAAACAGGCCGGTTTTCCGGTGAAAGGGGTCAGCGGGGCGCACTTTCTCATGTGAAGCGTAATTCTTTGATATTCCATATCGTTATGCCGATAAGCCAACCCGGTCCGCATGAGAGTGTAAAAAAAATATGCTCCCCCCCTCTGGACGACATCGAGGGATGCTTTATTTCTTTCGCATAAAACATGACATCATCACCTCTTTATAGGGTGTGAGTCCTCGAGGAGGAACGTATTATGGGCAAAATCATTGGCATTGACCTCGGCACGACGAACAGTTGTGTCTATGTGATGGAAGGCAAGGACCCCAAATGCATCACCAACCCGAACGGCGGCCGTACGACCCCGTCCGTGGTCGCCTTCACTGATAAGGAGCGTCTGGTCGGTGACGCCGCCAAGCGTCAGGCCGTGACGAACTCCAGCCGTACCGTTTTTGCGGTCAAGCGTCTGATGGGGCGCATGGCCAATTCTCCCGAAGTCGAACATTGGAAGCAACATGCTCCCTACAAAATCGTGGCTGGCGCCAACGGTGCCGCCGTGGTTGAAATCGACGGGCACCAGTACACCCCGCAGGAAGTCTCCGCGACTATCCTCAGCAAGCTGAAAGCCGACGCTGAAGCCTATCTCGGCGAACCCGTGACCGAAGCGGTCATCACCGTCCCGGCCTACTTCAACGACGCCCAGCGTCAGGCCACCAAGGACGCCGGACAGATCGCCGGACTCGACGTCAAGCGTATCATCAACGAACCCACGGCGGCTTCCCTTGCCTACGGTTTTGACAAAAAGGCCAACGAAAAGATCGTCGTGTTCGACCTCGGCGGCGGCACGTTCGACGTGTCCATCCTCGAAGTGGGCGACAACGTGGTTGAAGTGCGCGCCACCAACGGCGACACCTTCCTCGGCGGCGAAGACTTCGACCAGCGCGTCATCAACTATCTGGTGGAAGAATTCAAGAAGGAACAGGGCATCGACCTTGCCAAGGACAGCATGGCTCTTCAGCGTCTGAAAGACGCCGCAGAAGCCGCCAAAAAGGAACTGTCCACGTCGATGGAATCCGAAATCAACCTGCCCTTCATCACGGCTGACCAGACCGGGCCCAAGCACATGCTCATCAAGCTGTCCCGCGCCAAGCTGGAACAGCTGGTGTCCGACCTCGTGCAGAAGACGCTGGAACCCTGCCGCAAGGCGCTGGCCGACGCCGGTTTGAAGCCTTCCGACATTGATGAAGTGCTGCTGGTCGGCGGCATGACCCGTATGCCTCTGGTCCAGAAGACTGTGGCCGACTTCTTCGGCAAGGAACCCAACCGTTCCGTGAACCCCGATGAAGTGGTCGCCATGGGCGCCGCCATTCAGGGCGGTATCCTCGCCGGCGACGTGAAGGACGTGTTGCTCCTCGACGTGACCCCGCTTTCCCTCGGCATCGAAACCATGGGCGGCGTGTTCACCAAGCTGATCGACCGCAATACGACCATCCCGACCCGCAAGAGCCAGACCTTTACGACCGCCGCGGACAACCAGCCCTCCGTGTCCATCCACGTGCTGCAGGGCGAACGTCCGATGGCCGCCGACAACATGACGCTGGCCCGTTTCGACCTGACCGGCATTCCTCCGGCACCGCGCGGCGTGCCGCAGATTGAAGTGGCCTTCAACATCGACGCCAACGGCATCGTGAACGTGTCCGCCAAGGATCTCGGCACGGGCAAGGAGCAGTCCATCCAGATCACCGCTTCGTCCGGCCTCTCCGACGCCGACATCGAAAAGCTGGTGAAGGAAGCCGAAGCCCATGCGGCCGACGACAAGAAGAAGCAGGATCTCATCAGCGCCCGCAACCAGGCCGACGGCCTGATCTACGGCACTGAAAAGTCCATCAAGGATCTCGGCGACAAACTCGACGCGGCCCTCAAGAGCGACATCGAAGGCAAGATTGCTTCCCTCAAGACGCTCATGGAAGGCGAAGACGTCGAAGCCATCAAGAAGGCGACCGAAGAACTGGCTCAGGCTTCGCACAAGCTGGCCGAACAGCTCTACTCGCAGGCTCAGGGCCAGCAGCCCGGGGCTGACGCCGCCGGTGCCGCGGGCGCCCAGCCCGGAGCTGGCGCGGCTGGCGGCAAGAAAGCCGACGACGATGTGATCGACGCCGACTTCACCGAATCGAAGTAATAAAGAGAAAGGCAGTGCCTCCGGCGGCTGGGGGGCGAGTCGCCCCCCAGACCCCGACAGTACGGCCCGAAAGAATGAAACGCCCGGAACTTTTGTTCCGGGCGTTTCATTCTTTCGGGCCGTTTCTGATCGCGCCGGATGGTTTTTATTCTAAGAGAGGCCTTGCTCTCCATTTTCCCTTGCTCTTTTTTGCGCCTGATCTTTTGGAAAGGCAGGGAATGACAGCCGGGAAGGAATAGGATAGGGGGAGAAAAACACGGAGGTTGCTCATATGGTGGCGATGCGGCGCAAGGATCGGCAGGTGTCCGATGAAGAGGCGATGGTGTATTTGAAAGCTGCGGAATACGGCGTGCTGTCCACGGTTGGGCCGGACGGCGGACCCTACGGTGTGCCTTTGACGTATGCGGTTGAGGAAGACGGCAAGGGGCTTGTCTTCCACTGCGCGCGCGACGGCTACAAGCTGGCCTGTTTTGCCGCGAATCCACGGGCGCATTTTGTGGCGGTGCAGGAAACGAATGTGTTGCCCGAAGAATTTTCCATTGAGTACAAGAGCGTCATGGTCTCCGGGCTTCTTGAGGAAATTGAGGACCGCGAAGAGAAAGTCCGCTGTGCGCAGGTTGTGGGCGACAAATATTCCACCATCAGCTCGGAAGAGTACGCCAACCGCGCCGCCGACAAGATCCGGGTGTTCCGCCTGAATATAGAGCATATTTCCGGCAAGCGTCTCGTCAAGGCCGGAGAGCCCGGCATGGGGTATAAAAAAGGGTAGCAAGGATACAGCGAACGAGGAAGAGGCCAGCCTTTTCCTCGTTCTTCTTCCGGGGAGATTTGGGGCAGGCTGTCTCCCTTTGCTTTTAGGGAAACGGGCATCTCAAGGATTCTGTGCGCTGGCTGGATGAGAGGGCTTTTTTTCAAGAAAGATGAGCGTCAGCGCTGGGGATACGGCTTTTTCGGCGCAGCGGGTGTAGCCGTTGCGCTCATACAGGCAAAGATTGCGCAGGCTCTTGTTGCTGGTGAACAGTTCCAGCCGTGGCGCGGGACAGTTTTTTTCCAGTTCTTGGAGCAGACAGGAGCCGAGGCCGCTTCCTTGATGTTCTGGATGTACCATCAGTTTTCCGATCAGCAGCGTATCTCCCCGCAAAGTACCCCGAACGGACCCCACAATCTTCCCTTTCTCATCAACCGCCTTCAAGAATATGCCGCTTCTGAATTCTTCCTTCATTTCCTCAAGCGTCTGCATGAGCGGTGGAATGGAAAAATCGTTGAGCAGCCTCGCCTCGCCTTGATACGCCAGCCGCTGCAACTCCAGTATTGCCTCCAAGTCCGCTTCCTCGGCTTGAACGATATGGTGCGGTGTAACCGCCTTCAAACAGGGCATTGGAAAATCCTTTTAGAATGGTGGACAAGCCGCGTTGCTTTGCCTTTGCCGAATGGCAGGCGACACAACGTTTTTTCGCGGAAAGCCGACAAGAGGGATTCGATAAGGTCAAAAGTCTTTGAAGGGGGAGGGATGGGGTTTGGGGAAGGGAGGGGGAACTTTCTTTAGAAAGTTCCCCCTCCCTTCCCCAATTTCCTTTCTTACTCGGCTTCCTCAATCCACTTTTTCAGCGGGGTTTCCATCTCTTCGCGGATGGCGGCGAGGGCCTCGGCACTGTCCGCTTCGAAGCGGGTGACGAGGACGGGCTGGGTGTTGGACGCGCGGACAAGCCCCCAGCCGTGGGGGAAATTCACGCGCGCGCCGTCCAGCTCGATGGTGTCGTAGAGGGCGCGAAAATGGGCTTTCACCTTTTCGACCACGGCGAACTTGGCGTTGTCCGGGCAGGGGATGTTGATTTCGCGGGTGGCGAAGGACGCGGGCCAGCCGGGGAGTTCGGTCATGGGCTTGTCCTGCGCCGAGAAGAGGGCGACAAACCGGGCCGAGCCATAGATGGCGTCGTCGAAGCCGTACCAGTTGTCGGCAAAGAACATGTGGCCGGACATTTCACCGGCGAGCGGAGCGCCGACTTCCTGCATCTTGGCCTTGATGATGGAGTGCCCGGTGGTCCACATCATGGGGGTGCCGCCGTGCGCCTTGATGTCGTTGAAAAGGCGGCTGGAGCACTTCACGTCCGCGATGACCGTGGAGCCGGGCTTGCGGGTCAGCAGCTCACGGGCGTAGAGGGACAGGACTTCGTCGCCGAAAAGCAGGCGCCCGTCGGGATCGACGATGCCGAGGCGGTCGGCGTCTCCATCCAGCCCGATGCCGAGATCGGCCTTTTCTTCCTTCACGCGGGCCATGAGCGCCTGCATGTTGGCCTCTACGACGGGATCGGGGTGGTGGTTGGGGAAATCGCCGTCCGGCTCGCAGAACATGGGGATGACCGTTGCGCCGAGTTTGGTGAGGATGTCCGCGCAGATTTCACCGCCCGCGCCGTTGCCGCCGTCGAGCACCACTTTGACCGGGCGGGCCAGCTTGAAGCGGCTGAGGATATCTTGCTTGTACGTGGGGATGATGTCGATGCGCGAAGCCGTCCCCGTGCCCTCGGCGAAGGCGCCTTCCTCAAAAATGGCCTTGATCTTTTGGATTTCTTCGCCGTGAATGGTGGACTGTCCGGCCCATACCTTGAACCCGTTGTATTCCGGCGGGTTGTGGCTGGCGGTGATCATGACGCCGCCCTGCCGGTTGAGGTGCTTGACCGCAAAATAGAGCGCGGGAGTGGGGACCATGCCGATGCTGATTATATCGGTCCCGGTGGACAGGATGCCCTCCACAAGCGCGTCGTGATACGCGGGCGAGGAGTGGCGGCAGTCATAGCCGATGACCGCGCTGCTGATGCCCCTGCCGGCCAGATAGGTGCCGCAGGCTTTCCCGAGATGGGTTACCCATTCGGCGTTGAAATCCTTGTCCACGACGCCGCGAATATCATAAGCGCGAAATACGTTGCCTGCGTTCATTTTTTTCCTCCGGATGTGCCCATTGCCCGTTGTAAGGCGTGCAAAGTGTGTACGACATGTTAGAAAAAGAGAGGCGTTGAGTGCATAAAGAACCGTATCGGCCGGTTTTCATATGATGCGGCCTTGATGCGTTTGAGATTGGAGTGGCCGCAGCCCTTGTTATAGCAGACACCCCCTCCGCCCGCAAATGAGAAGGAAAAAGGCTTGGCGGACGGCAACAGGATAATGCGTGCCTTCTGGTCGTTAGAACGGCGAAAGTCGCGTTCTTGGAAGAAAAAAACTAAATGAACTTGACCGTCTGTGCAGGATGACCTATATTTTGTAAACTCTGAATCCATTTGGCAGGCAATCCCGGAACGGACGGATCCCGCCTGCGCCCGGATGGATTTGCCCCCCTCCGAAGGGGACGTGCGATGCCCGGCCTGTGCCGGTGCGCTCCGCATGTTCCGGCACGGAGGAGTTTTTCTGGCCATATAAGGAATCTTGATGAACTGGGACTGGGACAAGCTCCAAGAGAAACGGCAGAGGCAGAACTGGGGTAACAGCAATAACAACAGTAATAACAACAATAATAACAATAAGAACGACGAAGAGCCTCCTTTCGGCAGTGGGAGCGGCAACGGCGGCGGCAAGGGGCCGGACTACGAGAAGTTCTCCGACGCCTTCAAGCGCCTGCCCCATCTCTCCGCGCCCGCCGGCGGCAAGGTCAAGTGGATTCTTGTCGCGCTCGTCGCCGTATGGCTGCTTTCCGGCATCTATATCGTCAATCCCGATGAAGAGGGCGTTGTCCTGCGCTTCGGCAAATACGACCGCACGGTCGGAGCCGGCCCGCATTACGCGCTGCCCTTTCCCATAGAAACCGTCTACAAGCCCAAAGTCACGCAAGTCCAGCGTGTGGAAGTGGGCTTCCGCTCCGTAGGGCAGGGCCGCACTTTCCAGCAGGGGGCGAACCGTTCCCTGCCCGAAGAGTCCGGTATGCTCACGGGCGACGAAAACATCGTCAACGTACAGTTCAGCGTCCAGTACCAGATCAAGAATCCGGTGGAATATCTGTTCAATGTGACGGATCAGGCCGCCGTGGTCAAAAACGCCGCGGAAGCCGCCATGCGCGAAGTCATCGGCAACAGCCTCATCGACTCCGCGCTGACGGACGGCAAGCTCCAGATCCAGACGGAAGCCACGCAGCTTCTGCAGGAAATCCTCGACCGTTACAAGGTCGGCGTGCGCGTCATAGCTGTCCAGCTTCAGGACGTCCACCCGCCCAAGGAAGTCAGCGACGCCTTCAAGGACGTCGCCAGCGCCCGCGAGGACAAGAGCCGCATCATCAACGAAGCCGAAGCCTACCGCAACGAGCTCATCCCCAAGGCGCGCGGCCTCGCCGCCGAGGTGGAGAACCAGGCGCAGGCCTACAAGGAAACCCGTATCCGCAACGCCGAGGGCGAAGCCAACCGCTTCCTCGCGCTCCTCAAGGAGTACGAGCAGGCCAAGGATGTCACGAAGCAGCGCATGTATCTTGAAACTATGGAAGAAATTCTCAGCCGTCCCGGCATGGAAAAGCTCGTTCTCCCGAAGGACGCCGCCGATCGCGTGCTGCCGCTGTTGCCGCTCATGCAATCCGCCCCGTCCGCCGGGAAGATTGCGCCCCAAGAACAATCTTCCGGGACCCAGCTTCCGGAAGCAACCCTGAGCAGACCGAGGGGGAATAACTGATGGAAAAGCGTTTTCCCTTTCTGATCGGCCTGATCATCATTCTGGTTCTGATCGGTTCCCAGAGCATCTTTATCGTCAATCAGACGGAAAAGGCGCTGGTGATCCAGCTCGGCGATCCCGTGGACAAGGTGTTCGGGCCGGGCCTGCATTTCAAGATTCCGCTTATCCAAACCGTCGTGCGTTTCGACGCGCGCGTATTAGATTATGAGGCAAGGGCCGCAGAGGCCTTGACCAGCGATAAAAAGGCTATAGTTCTCGATAACTACGCTCGCTGGCGGATCATCGATCCCTTGCAGTTCTACAGATCGGTGCGCACGATCCCGGGAGCCCAGGCCCGTCTTGACGACGTGGTGTACTCCCAGTTGCGCGCCCAGGTTGGTCGGCACAGCCTGACCGAGGTCGTCTCGAGCAAACGCAGCGGTATCATGGCCGACGTGACCCGCCGCGCTTCGGACATCATGAAAGAGTATGGTATTGAAGTTGTTGACGTGCGCATCAAGCGCACCGACCTGCCCGCCGAAAACCAGCGGGCCATTTTCGGAAGGATGCGGGCCGAACGCGAGCGCCAGGCCAAGCAGTACCGCTCCGAAGGTGTCGAAGAAGCGACAAAACTCCGTTCCGAAGCAGACAGGGAACGGGCAGTTATACTGGCAGAGGCCAACCGCCGTTCATCCGTCATCCGTGGTGAGGGCGATGCGACGGCGGCACGGGTTTTTGCGGAAGCTTTTTCCCGCGCCCCGGACTTCTATAAGTTTCAGCGCGGGCTTGAAGCGCTCAAGAAGGGCTTCGAGCAAAATTCCCGCATTGTGATTACGAACGATGACCCTTTCCTCGCCCCCATCAGATAACCCCGGGGGTATGGAGTTTTTCAATGACGTTTTTTCAGGAAGTTTATGACCGCATCCGTTGTGCGACGAATGCCAGAACCCAAACGGAACTGGCCGCCGTGCTTGAAATACGGCAGTCAAGCATTTCGGATGCGAAGCGTCGGAATTCGATCCCTTCCGACTGGTACATGAAACTGTTCGAAAAGTTCGGGCTCAACCCCGATTGGATCAAGAGCGGCACCGGCCCGATGTTCCTGAAGATCGATCAGGTATACACGCCGGTCGAAGGCCCGCCGGAAGGGTTCCACGAGGAACCGGCCCACTATGCGGACCCCAACGCCATCAGTACGCTGACTAAGGTCTATTCGACGCAATGCGCGTATGAAGAGGGGCATCCCGCCCCGGATTTGCAGACTTCGGGCAAGATTGCCCTGCCGCAGTCCTATGTCAATGCGCAGACGCTCGTGTTTCATATCGAATCGGATTCGTTTTCCCCGCTGGTCCGCCGCGGGGCTTATGTCGGGGTGGATACTTCGCGTACGCACCCCATTTCCGGCGAAGTGTACGCCGTATACATGCCGCATGAGGGCGTGGCGCTTAAGCGCCTGTTCCTCGACGGCGATCATGACCGTTTCATCCTGAGGACGGAACAGCCCGCCCATCCCGGCGTGGCGTTGCTCCCTCAGGACTGCCCGGGGCGTATCCTCGGCAGGGTGTCCTGGGTGTTGCAGAATGTGTAAAGCATAACCGGGGGAGGGCGCTTTTTGAAAGGAGCGTCCTCCCCCGGGCCCCCACCCGCAAAACTTCACGTTTATCGAATCCCTGTTCGCGGCTTTCCCTGTTGGTCTTTTTGGCCTGTGGAGAGGCCGGGAGCAGGGATTTTATGGACTGGGAGGATTGGAGGGGCGGATAACGTTTAGAAAGACGTGGTGAACCGTCTTTTTTGAAGAGGGTCGTTTCCCTATTCAATGCAAAAACAGGAGAGTGTTTTGGAGAGTTCCGTGATGCGGCGTACTTTGAGCGCCGTTTTGCTTTTGCTGGCGTTGGCTGGAGCGGGGTGCGCGCAGAACCGGATCGTGTACGCGCAATCCGGCGTGCAAGTGCAGCCGCCTCAATATCCGTCCTATCAGGGGTCGTACACGAACGGCGTGATCCCCTCGGCATGGCTGCCCCTGTACCAGCGCTTGCGTGCCGACGGTCTGGACGGCTCGGATTTGCCGGCGCTCTTCGCCTCAATGGGCATGCCGTCGCAGGACCCCATGGGCCGCAAGATCAAGGAGCTGTATACCAAGGCCTTCGCTCCCAAGCCGAAACCCACGCCGCCGTCCTCAAAGCCCACAACGCCCGCCCGGCCCAAGCCGCTGGTCTATCCCGGCGTGATCACCGCCGAGAACGTGGAGAAATGCCGGGCCTTCCTTGAGGCCAACAAGCCAGCCTTCGATTATGCCGAACGGACGTTCGGCGTGCCGCGCCAAATTTCCGTGTCGCTCCTGTTCGTGGAAACCCGCCTCGGCACGTTCTTGGGCAAGGAGAAGGCGTTCTACACGCTGGCGAGCATGGCCTCATCCCGGCGGCCCGAGGCCATTTCCACGTATGTGGCCCAGCTTCCCGGCTCCACAGCGGCCGATCGCCAAAGCTGGATTCAGCAGCGCATGGAGCAGCGTTCGGACTGGGCCTACAAGGAACTGGTCGCCCTGCTCAAGAATATCCGCTCGTCCGGCGAGGACGCGCTGGCCATGCCGGGCTCCATTTACGGGGCTATCGGGCTGTGCCAGTTCATGCCCACGAATATCAGCCACTACGGAGCCGACGGCAACGGGGACGGCGTGGTGAACCTGTTTACCGTGCCCGACGCCGTGGCGAGCCTCGCCAACTACCTCGCGCAGCACGGCTGGAACAAGGCCGCGACCCGCGCCCAGAAGCAGAAGGTCATCAAGACCTATAACCGCATAGATATCTACGCCAATACGATTCTCGGCCTTGCGGAGGCGCAGGGATACGTGGCGGAGTAAGTTTCCCTCCTCCGTCCAAACGGGGGAGGGTTTTCGTTTCGTCCTTCACGGAATTGTATCCGTCCGTTCGCCAAGGCGTCACGGAAGCGGCGTATCAGTTGGGCCTGTCTCTAGACGTGCCAAACTTTTATTCGGAGAATGAAAATGACGTATCGACTTTCCGGCAGGCTGTTGAACAAGGGCCTCATGGGTGCCGTGGTCGCACTGCTTTTGCTGATGAGCCTGCTGGTTCCGGCACGGGCCGAGCTGGTTCAGTTTGTCTATACCTCTGACCAGCATTACGGGATCACCCGTAAGGCATTCCGTGGGCTGGACAAGGTGTCCTCCCGCGAAGTCAACGCGGCGATGGTGCAGGCCATCAATACGCTTCCCGGGATCTCGCTTCCCGAGGACGGCGGCGTCCGGGCCGGACAGCCCGTGCAGTGGGCCGATGCGGTGATCTCCACCGGAGACATCGCCAACCGCATGGAAGGGACCGACGAGCGCCTGATCCCCTCGGCCACGGAGTGCTGGGACCTGTTCGAGAAGCAGTATATCAACGGCGTTTCGCTCAAGGACCGTGCGGGGAAGGCGGCTGAAGTGCTGGCCATTCCCGGCAACCACGACGTGACCAACGCTGTGGGGTTCTACAAGGCGATGACCCCTGCGGAGGACAACGGCTCTCTGCTCGCCATGTACAATCGCGCGAACAACACTTCGCTGGCGCCCGAAGCCTTTGACGCCAAGCGGGACAAGGTGTTCCTGAACCGGGAATACGGCGGCGTGCGTCTGCTTTTCGTGCAGATGTGGCCCGACAGCGCGGCTCGGGCATGGCTCGACGCGCAATTGGCCAACGTCCCTTCCGGAAAGCCGGTGCTGCTGTTCACCCACGATCAGCCGGATATTGAAGCCAAGCACCTCATCAATCCCAACGGTTCCGGGGACATCAACGCCAAGGACAAGTTCGAGAATCTGGTTTCCGACGTGTCCAGCGTTCAAAAGGCCAAGGAAATCCCGGTCAAGGAACACCGGGAGCTTGCGGCGTTCCTCAAGAAGCATCCCTCCATCGTTGCGTATTTCCACGGCAACGAGAATTACAACGAGTTCTACACGTGGGGCGGCCCGGACAACGACATCGCCATGCCCGTGTTCCGCGTGGATTCTCCCATGAAGGGCAATGCGTCCAGCAAGGACGAGAAGCTCCTTTCTTTTCAGGTGGTGAGCATTGATACCGACGCCCGGAAGATGACCGTGCGCGAAGCCCTCTGGAACGCCGATCCCAAGCATCCGGCGATTACGTGGGGGGAAAGCAAGACCATCGGGTTTTAAGTAAAAGGTGGAGGAACATTGGGGAGGGGAGGAGAAACTTTCTGAAGAAAGTTTCTCCTCCCCCCCAAACCCCACCCCCACCTCTTCAAAGACTTTCGTGTTTATCGAATCCCTGTTCTCGAGTTTTTCTGTCGCGGATTGTTTTTGAAGCAAGACACATTGCAAAGTGGAAATGTTCCAAGCGAAAAGAGTGTATTGGAATTTTTTTCGCAAAACGCCTTTTCCAATTCCCCCAAAAAAGAAGCCGCCTGAACACCGTTCAGGCGGCTTTGCTGCCTTCAGGGAAGGCTTGCAACAGGGATTCGATAAAGTCGAAAGTCTTAGGAGGGGAAGGGGGAGGTTTGGAGGGGGGGGGGAACCCTTCTCCAGAAGGGTTCCCCTCCCCCTCCAATCTTCAATCCCTACCTTCTCCTTCTTAAGGACAGCGCCTCAGGCATGAACAGCTTGGCGAGCAGGAGATAGGGAACGGCGAAGATGACCCCGGCTATGCCGCATATGACGGCGTGGCGCATGGCTGCGGGCAGATAGGCGTACAGGGAGGGGAACCAGAGGGGCAGACGGCCGGGAAGCCCGTAGACCGCGAAAAAGGCCAGCAGCGTGCCGGGCAGGACCAGCAGGAACCCCTTGAGAAGCAGATGCCCCATGCCGTCGAACGCCCCCGTGCCGTGCTTGCGGATCCAGAACCACGACAGGGCAAGGGTGTAAACGAAGAGGCAGAGCGTCGTCAGCATGGCAACGCCGAACGCGCCCCAGAGCTTTACCGCGAGCGGATAGACGGGCAGGGCGGCGAGGGTCGCCACAGTGCCTACAATAGCCGGGGTGAGGGTGTTCTGACGGGCGTAGAAAGCCCTCCCGATAACCTGCTGCACGACCCAGAAGGGGACTGAAAGGAGCAGTATCTGGAGCAGCGGCGCGGTGAGGATGGTTTCCTCGGCGGAGAAGCGCCCGCCTTCAAAGATGAATCCGAGCGTGGGCAGGGCAACGGCCATCATATAGGCCGTGAGCGGGATGACTACGAGCATGCTCCCGCGCAGGGCAGTGCCAAGGGTCTTGTCGAATCCGGCGTCGTCACCCCGGGCCGCCAGCGCGGCGAGGAACGGGAAGGACGCCACGCCCGCGGCCTGCGCCACCACGCCCACGGGGACAAGCATGATGCGCCGGGCATAGCTCAGGAGGCTTACCGCCCCCTCGCCCGCCATAGAGCCGAAAATACGCACGAACTGCTCATCCATAGCCACAATGGACACGCCGAGCATGAGCGGCAGGGCCAGCAGGAGAAGCCGCTTGAGGAGCGGGTGGCGCAGGTTGAAGCGGAGGCGCAGCCCGGCGGGTATGCCTTCGGGCAGAGGGGAGCCGGAGGAGCGGGCCGCCACGACAGGCAGCAGGAACGATCCGAGGGCCGCGCCGAACAGGACGCCCCAGCAGAAGCCTTCCATGCCCCGCCCGGTCACGAGGAGGCCGCCCGCGATGATGCAGCCGTTGTAGATGAGCGGTGTGAGCGCGGGGGCCAGGAATTGCTTGCGGATATAGAGCAGGGCGGACACGCACGCGCCGGGCAGGAAGAAGACCTGTGCGGGCAGGATGATGCGCAGGAAATGGGCCAGCCGGGCCTGTTTTTCCGGGGAAAATCCCGGCCCGACGATCCGGGCGAGTTCCGGAGCGAAGATCCATGCCACGGCGGTCAGGGCGGCTATGCCGAGGGCCGCCCACCAGAACACAGCCGAGAAGAACCGCCAGCCGTCTGCCTCGTCCTCCTCGAACCGCTTGGAAAGCAAAGGGATCAGCGTGATCGAGATATAACCGCCCGCGAGCAGGTAATTGAGGAAGTCGGGGACCACGAAGGCCGCGAAATAGACGTCCGATTCCGCACCCGCCCCGAATTGCCACGAAACCACCTTATCCCGTACCAACCCCATGAGCCGGGACAGGAACACGCTGCCCGCCATGATCAGGGCCGCTATGCCCATTTTATGCGTTGCCGTCAGTCGCACTTCTTATCCTTATGATTGGAGGCCCAAATCGGGAAGGGGCTTTCTGGAGAATGCATTTCTGCCTGCCTTGTACCCGTTCTCCGCCTCCAACGGTCTTTTGGGAGTAATGGGATGATGCCGTTTCATTCCGTGTTTCCGGCGGGAGAGCCTTCGCGTGCCCTCCCCATCGGTTGGACATATTGGGAGAGATGAGGGCGCGGAGGAGGAAAGCCTTCTTGAAGAATGTTTTTCTTCCCCGCATTCTTTTTCAGGTCCCAATGGACGGCGATTTCGCCTTCATTACCGGTGATGTGAAGCGGAATATCCCGCCATTCCAATGCGTCGCGGACTTTCCGGGAGGGAAGCCGGTACGGGTTGTACGCTCCGGCGCTGGCGATGGCCAGCTTTGGAGACACCGCGTCGTACAGAGCCGGGACAAGGCTGCCTGCGGAACCGTGGTGAGGCAGGACGAGCACGTCCGCCGATAGGTCCGCGCCGCTTCGCAGCAGGGCCCGCAGGTACGGCGCTTCGGCATCTCCGGGCAGCAAGGCGAGGCCGTACCCGTTGAGGACAAGCCGGAACACCAGCCCGTCATTGCCGGAAGGCGTCACGCCGGGAGCCGGGGCCAGCACCTCAAGCGCCAGCCCGTCCGCAAGGGGGAGCACGTTTCCCGCGCCCAAAGTATGACGGGGAATTCCGCGCGAGGCAAGGATGGCGGTGAACGCTTCGGAGAGAGGCCGGGGCGATCCATGTTGCGGCGTGTCGATGCCTTCAAGCGGAGCGGTGTATGCGGCTTTCATCGCATAGTTGGCTGCGATGAACAGCAAGCCTTTGAGGTGATCCCGGTCGGGATGCGTTACGGCGATGAAGTCCAGCCGGGGCAGGTTGTTGGCGGTAAGCACCGGGGAAACGAGATCCCGTCCCACGTCGAAACGGTCGGAAAACAGACCGCCGCCGTCCACCATCGCCCTTCCTCCGTAGGGCCATTCCAGAAGTACGGCTTGCCCCTGTCCGACATCCAGCACCCTGAGGGAAATTTTGGGTTCAAAGAAGGCGTGGACCCAGAGCAACGGCCCGACGGAAAGCAGGAGCGCACCGGAGATCAGAAGGCGTTTCGCCGCGTGTGGGAAATGATCCCGATGTATGCGCATGGCCAGTGCCACGGCGATCGCGCCGAAGCCAAGGATGGCGGTCCAGTGCGGGCGAGGGGATACGAACAGATCCAGCCCCGCGTGCGCTTGCAGCCAGCGCAGGCTATGCAGAAGCGCCTCGCAAGGAATGTTCGCCAGATGGAGCAGGAAACCGGCTGCCTGTTCCAATCCGGCTGCCGCGGCGATAAGCCCGAGGAACGACAGCGGCAGGACGATGAAACCGAGCGCCGGAAGCCAGAGCAGGTTGATCGGGAACCAGAGGGTCGAGCGCCCGAAGGCATCCAGCACGAGGGGGAGGGTGGCGAGCTGCGCGGCGACGGAACAGCCGAGGGTCAGCCAGAGAAGCCGGATGAAACGGCCCCCGGCGGCACGCATGGGCGAGAGCCCGCCTTGCAGGACTTTGAGCGGCGAGGAGGATAACGGGCCGTCGTTCCAGAGTTTGCTGAGCCACGGGGAGCAAAGCGCGATTCCCGCCACCGCCGAAAAAGAGAGCTGCACGCCCAGATCGTACAGGCACAGGGGATCGGCCAGAACCATGCAGAGCAGGGCAAGCAGGAGCACATCGGCAAAGGTGAAGGCCGGGCGCAGGTTCCGGCGGAAACGCTCGGGAAGCAGATCGGGCACGCAGCGCAACAGGCAAACGATGGCAAGCATCAGGGCGGCCCGCACCAGCGAAGGCGGCGCATCGCCGAGCCATAAATAGGCGGAGGCCAGCGGCAGGCTCAGGAGCCCGATGAGGCTGTAGGCCGGAAAGCGCAGGAACAGCCCCGGCGCGAGGAGCCCCACAATCCCGGTGAGCGCCAATGCGCCCAAGCCGACGACGGCAAGATGCTGTCCGGACAGGGCAAGGCTGTGCGTCAGCCCCGCCGCGTTGATGCGCTCCATGTCCGGCGTGTTGAGCCCATAGCGATCCCCGAACAGCAAGGCCGGGATGATGGAAGATCCGCCGTCCTGCACCCTTGAAAAGCGCCTCGTATCCGCCGGCGCTGCGGAGTGCGCCGGCGAACCTGAATGTTCCCGAACCTCTTCAGTCTGTACCTCCCCAATCTGCTCAGGAGCGGACGGGAGGTTCTCCCGCCGTGGGGGTGAAGGCGGTTCGCTCCAAGCGTTTTGGGACGGCAGGGCCGCCTGCCGGGAAGCGTTTCTGTCCGTACTGGAAGGGGAAAGCGTGCGGAGGCCGCTTTCTTCCGGCGGATCCAGCGCGGCGGCGACACGCTGGCGCAGGCGCTCCCGTAGTTCGGCTCCGGCGGAAGGCGTGCCGGATGTACGGATGGCGGCGTCATCCTGTTTGGCCCACGCCTGAAAGAAGACGCCTTGGCGATGCCAGTAATCCTCGCTGTTCCACGTGCCTTGGTTGTGGAAACCGTGGACCGGACGGATTTTCAGATCCGCGGTTATCCGTTGCCCCGGTAGGGGGCGGGGGACGTCGGGCATGTCCTGCCACGTCAGGGCCATCCTGCCGGGGAGCGGCTCCTTTTCGGCGGGGCCCACATCGTCCAGAATGATTTGCAGACGCTGATCCGGCAAGCCGCGGGAACCGACGATCACGCCTTCCACGGTGACGGCCCGCCGTGAGGACAGGCTCTTTTCCAGCCATGCCGGGTACTCTTGGGGGACGCGGGGAACGGACTTTTCGCCGATCCACCAGCCTGCGATGACGCACGCAGCCGCCAGCAGGCAGCAGAGAGGGCGGCGCGTCCGGCTGTCCACCCATGCAAACAGGGCGCAGGCCGTTAAAGCCGGAACCGGAAAACGTGCCGTGACGATTCCCGCGACGAACAGCAAGACGCCGGTTTCCCAGAACAGGAGCGGCTGAAGCGGGGGGACGGGCGGCATCGGCTGTTTCGTCGGCATGGCGCAAGTTGTTTGGGAAATGAGAGGGAAGGTTGGGGAAGGGAGGGAAAACTTTTCTGAAGAAAGTGGGCCCCACTTTTTCCCCTTCCCCGGACCTGCCGGTGCGGAGTCCCTCCCTTTCCAAGGCTTTTCGCGCTAACGAATCCTTTGAAAGGGCTTCGTTGGGGAAAGAGGTTTCATACCGACATGTTCCGTTGCGGAGCGCACCTCGAAATGCGCGTGGGATACCGGAAGGACGGAGAAAAAGGGGGAGGGCTGGGCCCTCCCCAAAAGCGTTTTGCCTCGACCGGCTATTTCCCCAGCGTGGCGGCGATGGCGTCGAGGGCCTGCTCCATGAGGTACGGCTGGGCCTGCGTGCCCATGTGCCCGAGGCGGAAGACCTTGCCGTCCATCGGGCCGAAACTGCCGGTGCAGATCAGCCCGTGGCGGCGGAGCGCTTCTTTCCATTCCGGCCACGTAAAGCCGTCGGGGATCATGGCCGCCGTGACGGTCGGCGCGTTGACGGCGTCGGGAGCCGTCCAGAGCTTGATGCCGAGTTCGGCGAGCCCGGCCCGGCACTGGGCCGCTACGGCTTCGTGGCGGGCAAACGCGGCGTCCATGCCTTCCTTGAAGATGGCCTGCGTCCCCGCGTACAGCGCGGCCACCCCGTGCCAGTTCGGGGTGTAGGGGCAGCGTCCGTCCGTGCGCACGGTGCGGAAGGGCAGGATGGCGTCGTAGCCCTGATAGTTCACTTCCTTCATGCGTTCCCACGCGGCGGCGCTGACGCCCACCATGCTCATGCTCGGGGGGCAGCTCAGGCACTTCTGGGAACCGCCGAGCATCAGGTCGACGTTCCATTCGTCCATGTGCACGGGCGCTCCGCCGAGCCCCGCCACCGTGTCCACATAGAACAGAGGCACGCCGAGATCCTTCTTGAGCTTGCCGAGCAGCCCGATGGGGTTCAGGGTGCCGGACGGAGTCTCGCAGTGCACGGCGGTCAGCATGACCGGCTTGACGCGGCGGATGGCTTCCTCCACGGCGGCGAGGTCGCTTTCACGGATGCTGCAGTCATAAGGGAGGGACACCTTTTCCACGATGCAGCCGAAGGATTCGGCCATTTCGCCGATGCCGTCCCCGAAGACGCCGGTACCGACGCTGACCACATGATCGCCGGGTTTCAGGCAGCTTTTCAGCGCGCCCCAGAGGGCGAGCATACCTTCGCCGGTCATCAGGACGACATCGTCCTTTGTGCCCATAAGCTTGCCGATGCCGCGGCTGGTGGCGTCGTAAAGGCACAGGAAGTCGGATTCGACCTGCCCCGAGCCGTAATCCCTGCCAAGGACGGCAATGACGTCTTCGTGCAGGGCGACCGGGCCGGGGACCATGGGAATGGGGGCGTAACTCATGATGATTTCCTTTGTGTTGGCGTTTCGGCGGCGTCGGGGAGGGGCACGTTTTCAAGATCCACAAGCCGGACGTCGCTGTCCGTGATGGTCATGTTGAGGAACAGGCTGCCCGTGCGGGTGAACCGCTGCGGGTCGTCGGTGATGAAAAAACGGATGCGCCCCGTGCGCCCGGCCTGCGGGTGGGCCAGCCCTTTGTCGGCGAGGCGGCGCTTGACCACCTCGGCCGTGGTCGCCGCGGAATCCACGATATGGACTTCCGGCCCGACGACCTTACGGATGGCGGCGGCGAGCATGGGATAGTGCGTGCAGCCGAGCACAAGGCAGTCGGGCGCGGGAGACTTCTCAAACAGCGGCTCAAGGTAGCGTGAAACCACGCCTTCGGCGATGGGGCCGTCGAACCAGCCTTCTTCGGCCAGCGGCACGAACAGGGGGCAGGCAAGGCTGCGGACCTGCGCTTCGGGGCGGCGGCGGAGGATGGCTTCGGCATAGGCCCCGCTGCGGATGGTGGATTCGGTGGCGATGACAGCGATGTCGCCGGAGGGCGAGGCTTCGCAGGCGGCCCGGGAACCGGGCTCGATCACGCCGATGATGGGCATGTCGGGCCATGTTTCGCGCAGGGCGGGAAGCGCGGCGGCGGTGGCCGTGTTGCAGGCGATGACCAGCAGCTTGATGCGCTGGCCGATGAGCTTGGCGGCGGCCTGAAGGGAATAGCGGACAATCGTTTTCTGGCTTTTGGCCCCGTAGGGCACGCGGGCGGTGTCTCCGAGGAACAGGTAATCCTCGCCGGGCATGAGGCGGCGCATGGCGTCAAGGACGGTCAGGCCGCCCACGCCGGAATCGAAAAGGCCGATGGGCAGTTGGTCCTGGCCGCATTGTTCCGTAGTCATCAGCATATCCTTTGTCCCATGCCGTTGTATAGGATGGAGCGTTCGCGTCCGGGGCGTCCCGCCGTCCGCGATTTTGATCTTGCGCCTTTGGGACGGGAGGCGGAGCCCATGTCAGTCTTCGAAGGGGAGCACCGGGTTACAGCAGCCGTCCCCGTCCATGATCCGGCATTTGCAGGTCGAGACGGGCGCGAACAGGCTGCCGAGGATACGCTCCAGCAGGATGCCTTCGCGCGAGGGCAGCCCTTGCCCGAACGTGGCCCGGATGCCGAGGGTGACGAACTGGACGGCACGATCCAATGCGATGGACAGGCTGTCGCCCTGAATGAGGCTGCCCGTGAGCACACTGGAGAACGTGTCCCCCGTGCCGGGGTAGTGGGCGGGGATATATGCGCAATCGATGCGCCAAAAGCGGTCCTCGTCGCGTTCGTAGGCAATGACCGAGGTATTTTGTCCGGGGTCCCTGCCGCCTTCCAGCAGGGGGACGCTTGTGGCGACCACGGTTTGAGGTCCCATTGCGGACAGGCGGCGCAACCGGCCCTTGATTTCCTCGGGCGAGATCCGGGGCGTGAACGGCTCGTCGAGGAGCAGTGCGACTTCGGTGATGTTCGGGGTGATGATGTCGGCGCAGGAGATGAGCCAGCGCATTTTTTCCACCATTTCCGGGGTCATGGTGGGATCAAGGATGCCGTTGTCCCCAAGCACCGGGTCCACGACCGCCAGCCCGCCGGGGGCGAGGCAGTTGCGGATGCACCGGGCTGCCGAATCCATCTGTTCCGGGGAGGCCATGAAGCCTGAGTATACGCCGTCGAAATGGAGGCCGAGCCTTTCCCAGTGGTCGAGGATGCCGCCAAGTTCCGGGGTGAGGTCGCACAGCGTATAGTCCGTGAATTCCACCGTGTGCGTGGAGAGCACCGCCGTGGGCATCGGGCAGACCTGTATGCCCATGCAGGAGAGGATCGGGATCGCCACCGTCAGCGAGGTGCGCCCGAAACCCGACATGTCATGGATCGCGGCGATTCTGGGGACTGGATTGCGCATAGCGAGACTCCGGGAAAAGGCTTGGACGGGGGAGGGAAACCCTTCTTTAGAAGGGTTTCCCTCCCCCGAACCCCCTCCCTTCCCAAGACTTTTGACCTTTTTAAGGAAGGGGAGCCCTATTGTTTTTCAGAAGACAGAAGTTTCCCATACCGGGGGCGGCAAATCAAGATCCTGGAAACGGGTCAAAAACAATTTTCATCAAAAGAACAAATGTGTTATGACGTTTTTCAGGCAAGATCCGCAAACTTTCCCCTCCCCCCTCCAATTTTCTCTTACATCTCCACAGCTTTTTTCAGAGCCGCCACTTCGGCGGGGGTCAGTTCGCGGGCTTCGCCGGGCTTCATGACACCGAGACGCAAGGGGCCTTGCGCGACGCGGACGAGCCGGAGGATAGTCAGATGCAGATCGCGGCACATGCGGCGGATCTGGCGGTTCAGGCCCTGATGCAGGGTCATCTCGAGCAGGGTGCCGCGCTGCCCCGCAGGGGGGCCGGCGTTGCGGGAAACACCGGACAGATCATGGACCTGCCCCGGCAGGACGCGGATTTCCACGGGCGCGAGCTTCTCGCCCTCGGCAAGCGTCATTCCCTTGCGCATGACCTCAAGGGCGCGGTCAGACACCCCGCCCCGGATGAGCACATGATACACGCGCGGCATGTGATGCCGGGGATGTACCACCCGGTTGGTCAAGTCACCGTCGTCGGTGAGCAGGACAAGCCCTTCCGAAAAAAAGTCGAGGCGCCCGGCGGGATAAAGGCGGCGGGCCTTCCACTTCGCGGGGACGAGATCGAGCACCGTGGTCCGGCCTTCGGGATCGTAGGCCGTGGACACCACGCGCACGGGTTTGTTCAGCAACAGGTAGCAGGGGGCCTGCGCGATGGGCTGGACGGGCTTGCCGTCCACTTCCAGCTTGTCGGTGCCGGGCGTGACTTGGAGGCCCGGCGAGGCGACGGGCTCGCCGTTGACGCTGACGCGCCCGGCGGCGATGAGCTCGTCGGCCCGGCGGCGGGAACAGACGCCGGCGTCCGCCAGCGCTTTGTTGATTCGTACGGTCTTTTCCATGATACTCCTGGGCGCGCGTGCGCGGGGCCGTTTCCGGCCGGGATTCTCCGCTGGCGCTTGCCGATAATGTGGGCTAGGATGCCCTTTCGTCAAGGAATATGCGAATGAGTAAAAAGAAAGAGACCAAGGAGGAACGCTCCGAGCGCCGCAGGAAAGAACTCCGGCTGGCTCTGCGGGTGTTCCGGTATTTCCTCCCCTACAAATGGGCCATGGTCGTCGCGCTGTTGGCTTCCGCCGTCGTTTCCGGGACTACGGCCGGCACGGCATGGCTGATCAAGCCCGCGCTCGACGACATCTTCATCCGGCAGGACGGTACGGCCCTTCTGTATGTGCCGCTGGCCTTCATCGTACTGACGGCCCTGAAAGGTGCCGGGCGCTATCTGCAAAACTGGTGTATGCATTACAGCGCGCTGCACGTGCTGGAAACCATGCGGCAGGAACTGTTCCAGAAAATCATCACCCTGCCCCTGCATTTCTATGAGGAATCGCAGGTCGGGGCGCTCATGTCGCGCGTCATCAACGACGTGGGCATGATCCGGCAGAGCCTGCCCGCGTTCATACAGATCATCCGGCAGGTGATCACCATGATCAGCCTGCTGTACGTGGTGTTCCAGCAGAACTTCGAACTGGCGTGCTGGGCCATCATCGTCCTCCCCGTCGCCGGGTTCCCGCTGTCGCTGTTCAGCCGGGCCCTGCGGCGGTACGGGCGCAAGAACGCCGAGGTGAACGCCAGCATCTCCAGCATGTTGCAGGAACTGCTCAGCGGCATCCGGGTCATCAAGGCCTTCGCCACCGAAAAGCAGGAAACGGGGCGCTTCAACAAGGAAAACGCCCGGATCATCAACATCAACTTCCGCCAGTCCTGCGTGTCAGAGCTGTCGTCCCCGGTGATGGAACTCATCGGTGCGATCGGCATCGGGCTGGTGATCTGGTATGGCGGCCGCGAGGTCATCCAAGGCGACATGACGCCGGGCACGTTCTTCGCCTTCATGGGCGCGCTTGCCATGCTGTATACGCCCTTCAAGAGTCTGAACGGCGCGAACATGAACGTGCAGAACGCCCTTGCCGGGGCCGAGCGCGTGTTCGCCATCCTCGACGATCCTGCCCTCAAGACCGAACGCGGCGGCACGCTGCCGCTGGACGAGCCTTTCCGCGAGCTGACCTTCCGTGACGTGAGCCTGCACTACGGCGATGAGAGCACGCCCGCGCTCCGGGGCGTTTCGCTTACGGTGAAGGCCGGGGAGCGCATTGCCTTCGTGGGGCCTTCCGGCGCGGGCAAGACCACGCTCGTCAACCTGATCCCCCGCTTCTATGATCCGCAGCGCGGCGAGATCCTTCTGAACGGCAAGCCGCTCAAGGAGTACTCGCTGGCGTCCCTGCGGCGTTCCGTATCGATGGTGTCGCAGGATGCCTTCCTGTTCGACATGACCATTGCCGAAAACATCGCCTACGGGCGCGATCTGTCCTCGGAGCCGGATATGGATCGCGTGCGTTCCGCAGCCGTGGCCGCCTATGCCGACGGCTTCATCCGCGAGCTGCCCGAGGGGTACGAAACGCCCATCGGAGAGCGCGGCGTGCGTCTTTCCGGCGGCCAGAAACAGCGCCTGACCATTGCCCGCGCCCTGCTCAAGGATGCGCCTCTGCTCATTCTGGACGAGGCCACCAGCGCCCTTGATTCCGAATCCGAACACATGGTTCAGAAGGCCCTCGACAACCTCATGCTCAACCGCACCAGCCTTATCATCGCGCACCGGCTTTCCACCATTCTGGAAGCGGATCGCATCGTGGTCATGGAATGCGGGCGCATCGTCGACATCGGGCGGCACGAGGAATTGCTTGGGCGTTGCGAACTGTATACCCGCCTGTACAACATGCAGTTCCGCGCGCACGAAAATATCTGTGGCTGTGAAACCGATCTTGTGGAGTCCTGATGCCTCATTCTGGAAAATCGTTGCTCGGAGCCCTTTCCGCGCCCGTGTATTGGCTGTACCGCCTGTGGTGCCGCTCGCTGCGCTATACCGAAATCAACCGCGCCGCCATCGAAAACACGACCGATCAGGGCCGTCCCGTGGTCCTGTCGCTGTGGCATGACGAACTCTTTCCCCTGATTTACCTGAAACGCCGGCTCAACATCATTGCGCTGGTCAGCCAGAGCGACGACGGCGACCTCCTCTCCGGGGTGCTGGAACGCATGGGCCTTGAAACGGCCCGGGGGTCCAGCTCCCGGGGCGGGGTGAAGGCCCTTCTTGCCGCCGCCCGCCGGATGCGCGAATCCGGGATCTGCGGCTGCGTGACCGTGGACGGCCCGCGCGGCCCGCGCCATGAAGTCAAGGAAGGCGCGATATTCCTCGCCGCCCGTGCGGACGCGCCCATCGTGCCCATCCGTCTGTTCATGGAACGGCGCAAGGTCTTCAAAAGCTGGGATCGTTTCCAGCTTCCTTTGCCGTTCAGCCGGGTTTCGATGGTGTGCGCCGACGCCTACCGCGTCGAATGCGATATCCGCGATCCCGAAGCCGTAGCGCGCGAGTGTCGCCGCCTTGAGGAAAAGCTTGAGGCCCTGAAAGCGCCCGAACTGCCGCCTTCCCCTTCCTTGCTCCACCAGCTTTCCCAGGCGTTTTCCCGGGCCATGTGCCGGGTGGGCTATGGCTTCGCCCTTCTGCTCGGCAAACTCGGCTTTTCCCGTATCCGTTCGCTTGCCAAGGGGCTTGGCTCCCTGCTCTGGACATGCCTGCCCAAGCGCCGCCGTCTCGCCACGGAGAGCATAGCCCGGCACCTTGAACTTTCGCAGGCAACGGCGGAGTCGCTGGCACGGGCCAGCTTCACGCACAACGCCCGTTCGTTCCTCGAGTCGGTCCTCGTTCCCGAGTTCGGCTTGTCCCATCCCTTGCTCGACGTGGAGCGCCCGGATCTGCTGGAGCGTCTCAAACGAGGAGAGCGCCCCAGCGTGATAACAACGGCACATCTCGGGGCTTGGGAACTGTTGGCCAGCCTGCTTGGGGATGTATCCGACCATCCGCGCCTGACGGTCGTGCGGACGTATAAAAACAAGCTGATGGATTACGTCACCACGCGGCTGCGCTCTTCTCATGGGGCGGACGTCATCGGGCACCGGGAAGCGGCTTTTCCCGTATTGCGGGCACTCAGGAAGAACGGGTACGCGGCGTTTCTCGCGGATCACAATACCAGCCGAAGCGAAGCGTTTTTCCTGCCGTTCCTTGGCGAGGAGGCCGCCGTCAACAAAGGGCCCGCTGTCCTTGCCGTCCGGGCCAAGGCCTTGGTCTGGCCCATCGCGTTGATCCGCGACGGGGATCGGTATCGTATTATTATAGAGGAGCCGCTGGACACGGCCCTCCTTGAAGGTGATGCTGAGGAAAAAGCGCTCGCGGTCGCCGCATTTTATACGGAGGCCAATGAGCGCATGGTCCGCCGCGCGCCCGATCAATGGTTCTGGATGCACAACCGCTGGAAGACGAAGCGGGTTATGGACGATTGATTGAACTGGAGGGGCGGGGGACTTTTCTGAAGAAAAGCTTCCCCCGCCCCTCCAAAGACTTTTGGGCTTGCCGAATCCCTGTCCACGTTTTTTCTGTACTGTATGGATGGGGAGAAAAGGCGGGCGGTGGAAAAGCAGATCCATGAAGGCGGAAAAGCCGGAAAGCGTCCGGCGTTGACCGGCCGTTCCGTTTTCTGTAGGCAGAAAGGAACGGCTTTTTTTGTATGGACATTCCGTTCTTAGAGCACGTGTGCAACACCCCAGCGCCGGACGCACGTTCAGTGCGCTCCAATGCGGCACGGGTTCCGCCGAAAACGACGATTCTCGGCGGAATGGACCTCTGAAACGCGATGCTTTCAAAGGTAATCCGCTCTGGAACATCACCTTGTCATCAAAGGAGTTTTCCATGCCAGTCGCGTATATCACCGGAGCTACGTCGGGAATCGGCCGGGCCACCGCCGAACGTTTTATTGAGGAAGGCTGGACCGTCGTTGCGATGGCCCGCCGCGAGGAACGCTTGCAGGAGTTGCAAGACGCGCATCCCGGCAGCGTCCACTGCTTCAAGCTGGATGTGCGGGACAAGGCGGCTGTCGAACACGTTTTCTCCGAGGCAAAGGAGCGTTTCGGCGCGCCCGACGTCCTCGTGAACAATGCGGGGCTGGCCCTTGGCTTGGAGCCGGCTCAGGCGTGTTCGCTCGACGATTGGGATACGATGGTGGATACGAACATCAAGGGCCTGCTGTACTGCACGCGCGCGGCGCTGCCCGGTATGGTGGAGCGCCATTCCGGGCATGTGGTGAACCTCGGTTCCATCGCCGGGACCTATGCCTACCCCGGCAGCAACGTGTATGGCGCAAGCAAGGGGTTCGTGCTCCAGTTCTCACGGGGCTTGCGCTGCGACCTGCACGGGACCGGCGTTCGCGTGACCGACGTCGAGCCCGGTTTGCTCGAATCCGAATTCTCCAATGTCCGTTTCAAGGGCGACGAATCGCGCTTTGACACGCTCTACGAGAACGCGCACCCGCTCCGGCCCGAGGACATCGCCGACACCATCTGGTGGGTCGTTTCCCGCCCCGCGCATGTGAACGTCTCACAGGTCGAAGTCATGCCCACCACGCAGTCGCTCGCCTCCGCCCGGGTATTCAAGGGGTAACAGCCCTCCAAGGGGGGTAAACTTTGAATACTCTTGCCATCTCATGAAAATTGCATGTAACTTTTGAGAAAAACATTCGGAAGCCAGCAACCTCCATCCTCCCAATGCCTCAACATTCGGTTTTCCCAAGCCCGTCGGCAGGGATTCGATAAGCGTAAAAGTGCTTGAAGGGAAAGGGGAGGCGCGGGCCGCGCTGGCGGGTTTGGGGAAGGGAACGGGAAACTTTTTACAGGAAGTTTCCCGTTCCCTTCCCCAATTTTTTTACTTCCAGCCTTCGGCGCGTTCCCGCAGGACTTTTTCACCGTAGCGCTCGAACATCCCCCACGCCCACGCATGGGTCATGTCCGGGGGGCAGGAGACGTTCACGTCGGCGTTTTCCGCAGCTTCCCACGGGCCGCCGATGCGGGCCACGAGATTGGGGATGTCGAGCCAGGTGCTCTGGCTGTAGTCGATGTGGATGTTCAGCCAGTGGCGGACGTTGGGGATTTTCCGGCGGGGCGCTCCCTTGCGCGATACGGGGTCGAGGCTGATCAGGAGATCGATGGGCGCGTCGAGCTTGCGGGCGACGAGGTTGACCGCCGCGTCCCCGCCCCAGCTGTGCCCGATGAGGGCCACGGAATGGCCTTTGGAGGCGTAGAGGTTCACGATGTCACGCATTTTGCGGCTTTCGTAGTGCTCGCGGAACCAGACGTCGTGCTTGGCGCGGAGATCGGCGGGATAGCGGGCGCTGACGGCGTAGCTGTTCCCGAGGATCTGATCGAGGAAGCCGCCGATGACCAGAACCAGAGGCCGCAGATCCTGCGCTTCGAGGGCCGCCGCTTTTTCCATGAAAAGCTTTTCCTGCCGCCTGTCCCGGATGGGGGACAGGCCGCACAGATCCAGAAGCCGTTCGGGATTGCGCTGAAACGTGAAATTCATCGGCTTTTCCTTTTCTATTGAAATCGGGCGGGGGCGCCGCCGGGCGTTTCCCGCGCGAAAAACCGGGGAGGAAACGTTTTTGCCCAACAACGCACTCTAGAATGTCAAAGCCCCGCATCCTTGGCAAGCGGGTGAGAACCCTCTTTTTCCAAATGAAAAGCCCCCGCGCGATTTCCGCACAGGGGCTTTGGAAAATCCACCTTCACCCAAAGTCGGGAGAGGGGGGAGAGGGAGGCCCCATCTTCAGAAGGGGCCTCCTTCCAAGTCTTAATTGTCTTTCAACGCGAACGTTCCGTTTTCCTTCTTCACGTCCATGGCGATCTTCCAGAGCACGGAGATGATGATGCCTCCGAGCCCGTAGACGCCGAGCGCGACGAGGATTTCAGGAATGGTCGGAGTGTACTCGGTGACGGTTTCGAACATGTTGGGCACGAAGCCGCCGATGAGCAGGCCGAGGCTCTTGTCGATCCACGAGGCGATCACGAGGAGGATAAGGGCCCAGGGCAGGATCTTGTCGTTGTAGCGCAGCGCCGGGGGGATCAGCATGAGCAGGGACAGCACGGCGAACACGACGGCGGTCCACATCCAGCTGTTGATCCACGCCATATGCCCATCATGACCCGTGAAGAGGTACAGGATGGAGTGCTGGTGTCCGGGGATGCCGCTGTAGAAAGCCGTGAAGATTTCCAGCAGGTAGAAGAACACGTTCACGCACATCGCATAGGTGATGATGGTGGACAGGGTCTTCATGGCTTCGCGGCCGGGCTCGAAGCCGGTCACGCGGCGCACGGCCATCAGGAGCAGCAGCAGGATGGCCGGACCGGAGCAGAACGCGGAGGCGAGGAAGCGGGCGGCCATGATGGCGGTGAGCCAGTAGTGGCGGCCCGGGATGCCGGCGTACAGGAAACCGGTGACGGTGTGGATGGAGAAGGCCCAGATGATGGAGATGTAGATGAGGACCTTGATCCACTTCGGCGGCTTCACGTCGTTGCGGGCGGCTTCAAGGGTGACCCAGCCGATGATGATGTTCAGGAGGAGATAACCGAACAGAACGGTCATATCCCAGAACATCACGGAGTTCGGCGTGGGATGCAGCAGCACGTTGAGAGCGCGCTGCGGCTGCCCGAGGTCGACCACGATGAAGAGCATACACATGATCACGGCACCCACGGCCATGAATTCGCCGAAGATGATGATCCGTTTGAACTTCTCGTAATGGTGGAAGTAGGCGGGGAGCACGAGCATCACAGCGCCTGCGGCCACGCCGACGAAGTAGGTGAACTGGGCGATGTACAGCCCCCCAGGAGACGTCGCGGCTCATGCCGGTGATGGCAAGGCCGATGTTCGCCTGGAAGTACACGATGAAGCCGAGGCCAAAGATTGCGCCAAGGAAGCAAAGCCACAGGTAGAAGCGCGGCCGGCCTTTGAGAATCAGTTCGAGCATGGCGGCCTCCTAGATGATGTAGTACACGCCGGGCTGGGTGCCCAGAGTGGGTTTGCGGCGGATGGTGAAGTTCTCCGACAGGGCCTGACGCACGGGCGAACCCGGATCGTTCAGGTCGCCGAAGAGCATCGCGCCTTCGGAGGCTTCCACGCAGGCGGGGAGCTTGCCCTGAGCCAGGCGTTCGGTGCAGAACGTGCACTTCTCGACCACGCCGCGGGTACGCATGGGGAACTCGGGGTTCACATCCTTCACGTAGGGCTGCGGATCGCGGAAGTTGAAGCTGCGGGCGCCGAACGGGCAGCCGGCCATGCAGAAACGGCAGCCGATGCAGCGGTGGGGGTCCATCACCACGATGCCGTCCTCACGCTTGAAGGTGGCGGCGGTGGGGCACACGCGTACGCAGGGCGGGTTTTCGCAGTGGTTGCACAGCAGGAGGAAATCGCCGTGCAGGAACTTTTCGGGCATGTAGGCGTTCACGTCGTCAGGGAAGACGTGGGCGTACTTGTCCGTCCAGATCCATTTGACGTCCTGGTTGCCGGGGATGGTGGGCACGTTGTGGGCATGGTGGCACGCGTCGATCACGCGCTGGAAGTGTTCCGGCGAGGTGAACTTGCGGGTGTCGATGACCATGGCCCAGCGTTTGGCGTGCAGGGCATCAGGTTCGTTGGTGTAGCTGCCCTTGGCGGGCGCGGTGCCCGCCGGGAGGGCGCTGGCCTTGCTCCCGGTTGCGAGGGTCAGGGCGGAAGCCGTGCCCAGCGCAAAGGCGGAGAGACCGGCTATCTTCAGAAAGTCTCTTCTGCTTTTCATTAGTTGTTCCCCCTCGGCGCGATGTGGCAGGTCCAGCAATACGGATCAACGTTGTTGCTGTTGTGGCACTTGTCGCAGAAGTCGGCCTTGTTCGTATGGCAGGCCATGCACGTATCCTGAAGGCTGATGACCCACTTGCGGCCATCGGTGGCGACGTATTCGCGCTTGCCTTCGCGGATGGCTTCATCGCGCCAGGTGTTCAGCAGGGCCATGTGTTCGGCACGCATCCATTCCTTGGACTCGATGCACTTGTCCTTGCCTTCGCCCGTGGGCAGGGCGACTTCGGGGTAGACGTAGGTCTTGCCGCCGAGGTTCAGCCAGAAGGGCGAGGTGAACGCCACTACGGCGATCAGGACGCCGGGGATGATGTATTTGGCATTATACATGGTTTAATTGTCCTCCTCGGCAGAAGCGGCGAGCTCTTCAACGGCCTCTTCCTCTGGCTCGGGGTCGGGGCATTCGAGGTCTTCCTGACGCAGGTTCATGGTACGGGGCTGTTCGCCCTTCATGACCAGCGCGTTGGCGACCAGTTCGTGCAGGCCGCTGACGGTGACGCCCGGCGCCCAGTAATTGGCGAGAGGCGGCAGCGTGGCGCGGTCGATGGCGCAGACGCAGGACATCCAGTTGACGCCGTTCTTTTCCTGCACGTAGCGGAGGGCGTTCCCGCGGGGGAAGCCGGCGCGCAGGCGCAGTTCCATGATTTCCTCGGTGTTGAGGCCGGAACCGGAACCGCAGCAGAAGGTTTCTTCCCGGATGGTGTGCGGGGGCATTTCCACGAATTCGGGGCAGACGGCGCGCAGGACGGCGCGGGGCTCTTCGAGCAGGCCCATGGCGCGGGCCGGGTTGCAGGAGTCGTGGAAGGTGGTGATGATGCCGGTGTTGCGTTCGGGGCGGAGATTCAGCTTGTTGTGGTGAATCAGGTCGGCCGTGAACTCGGCGATGTGCACCATCTTGGTGGCCCGTGCGTTTTCAAAGCGCGTGCCGGTGATGGGGGACGTGGGAACGTCCATCATGCCTTCGGGAGCGGGGCCGTTGTAGGTCGCCATGTACTGGTTGATGACGCGCCACATGTGGCCGCATTCGCCGCCGAGGATCCATTTGGAGCCGAGGCGCTTGGCTTCCGCGTACATCTTGGCGTTCAGCTTCTTCGCCATGTCGAAGGACACGAAGGAGCCGAAGTTGCCGCCTTCGGAGGCGTAGGTGGACAGGGTGTAGTCCAGCCCAAGCTCGTGGAACAGCATCAGGTACCCCATGAAGGTGTAGATGCCGGGTTCCGCGAACACGTCGCCGGAAGGCGTGATGAAGAGGATCTCGTGCCCCTTCTCGTTGAAAGGCGGATCGATATGGATACCGGTGATGGTTTCGATATCTTCGCAGAGGAATTCAACGATTTCCTTGAAGGCGTGGGGCTGGATGCCGAGGTGGTTGCCCGTGCGGTTACAGTTGGACACCGGTTCCATGATCCAGTTGATGCCGAGGCCGAGCTCATGCAGCAGTTCGCGGACGATAGCCGTGATTTCGGCGGTATCGATGCCGTAGGGGCAGAACAGCGAGCAGCGGCGGCATTCGGTGCACTGGTAGAAGTAGGTGAACCATTCTTTGATGACGTCGGTGGTCAGCTTGCGGGCGCCCGCAACCTTGCCGAGGAGACGCCCGGCGGTGGTGAAGTCGCGGCGGTACACGGAACGGAGCAGTTCCGCACGCAGCACAGGCATATTTTTCGGATCGTTGGTGCCGAGGAAGAAGTGGCATTTGTCGGCGCAGGCGCCGCAACGCACGCAGGTATCCATGAAGATCTTGAGGGAACGGTGCTTGGCAAGACGTTCCTTCAAGGCCTTATAGATGATTTCTTCCCAGTTTTCGGGCAGGTGCCAATCCTCTTCCTCAGGCTGCCACGCGTGGGGATGAGGCATGTGCAGCCCTTCCATGATATCCACCTTGGCGGGATAGGCGTACATGCCGGCCTTGATCTCGGTCTTGACGTCCATCCAGCTCTTTTCGGGGAAACTCGCACGGGAGGCGATCATTTCTTCCGGTTTTGGCATTTTGGCCATTAGGGAAACTCCTTACTTGGACGGGGCCGGGGCCGCGGGTTCAACGTCTTCGGGCTGCTTTTCCAGGGGCAGGCCAGCCTCAGCCATCAGATCACGGAAGTCGTCCTCATATTCCGCATAGGTGCGGTAAGGGGCGTTCGGGTTGTTCCAGGGATTGACGTGGCGGACTTCACGCGTGTTGCAGCGCATGTTGCGGGTGGGGGACATGAAAATGCCGCCCATGTGCATCAGCTTGCTGAAGGGGAAGTAGATGAGCAGCACGCTGACGAGCGCGACATGGGTGAAGAACAGGGGGTTCAGGCCCACGGCGGACTGCGGCGTGAAGTGCAGGATGCCCATGATGAACACCTTGGCCTGCGCGATGTCGACCTTGTCGAAGTAGCGCATACAGATGCCGGTGCCGATGATGCCCATGATGAGGAACAGCGGGAAATAGTCGTTGGCGAGGGAGATGTAGCGCACTTTCGGGTTCGCCAGGCGACGGCCGAAGAGGAACAGGACAGCCACCACGATGAGCATGTCGGTCATGAACAGGCGCGGCACGCCGACCTGCATGATGCCGTCGAAGAACTCGAGCCACGTCAGGCAGACCGGAACGGGTTCGATGAAGAACCGGAAGTGCCGGATGAAGATGACCAGGAAACAGTAGTGGAAGGTCAGCGCGAAGACCCACAGCCATTTGGAGGAGAAATAGGTGACGCGCGGCCCCACGGAGCTGACTTCCGCAGAGGTGTTGCGGAACAGCGAACGGAACAACAGCACTTCGAGGATCATACGGCCTACGACAGCGGCGTTGCTCATGGGCGTGTCGAGGCGGTTCGGCTTGATCCAGTCCAAGGAACGCTCTTGACCACCCGTAGTGGGGATGGCGAAGGGCACGGGCGATTTCGCCCACCAGCAGGTGATGCGCCAGATGATCCCGCAGACGAAGACAACCGCGGCCAACAGAGGCAGCGCCACACCCAGCAGAGACTGGAATCCGGCGACCGCCCCCGACCAGGCGATGGCTCCGATGAGCAGGACTGCCACGAGTGAAACTATCATTCTCTACCTCACTCCAGGCTTAAAGTTTGACATATCCAAATCCGTAACCACAATAAAAAGGATTCCGAAAGGGAAACAGGAAACAGGGCCTATTCCCCGTCCTGATTTTCCACCAGGCCATGTCTGGCCGCCCAGCGCCTGATCTGAGACGCCTCCCTGCGCTGTTGGGCCACACGCTCGGCGTAGACCTGCTCCCGATCCGCAAGGTACAGGTTGAAGGCCATGAGGCAGAGCGTGTCCAAACGATCCCCCATGTCCAGGAACCCCTGGACATCCCCGGCGGCCAGCATGTCCGCAAGGAGCAGTTCACGAAGCACGGACTTGTACAGGTACAGCACGCCGACGGCCTGTTCGGGCTTGAGGTCCTGTACCGCGCGGATACGGATCAGTGCCGCCACAGAGGCGTGCACTTTCTCCATGTCGACATCCCGGCCCGTGACGGCGTCGTAGATCTGCTCCCCGGCGGCGCGGGTGGCGTGGCCGACGGGATTGGCGAACTGATCGCGTTGCGTCCGAATGAAACCGGTGGTCTCAAAAGGATACATGGCGAACACGGCTTCGGTCCATTTTTGGATAGCCGCGTCGCGCCGAGCCGAGATGATGTCTTCAGTGCTCATGCTTGCTCACATCAAGGTTAAGAAGGGGATTTGGTTCTCCTGCGCTGCATAATCAAAAACAAGCGTCCGCCCCGAAAGGTTGCGGCCCGCCTGTTTCGTCGAGTGCCTCCGAACCTGAAAATCATACGCCGTCTGCACCCTTACGCGATTTTGGCGGATTTCACAAGACCGGCTTGAGAGGGGAGCGTTTGGCTGTTCAGACAAACAGTATATAATCTTCCGGAACTAAATAAAATAATATTTTTAGAGCGATTATTTGCCGCGTCCGGCTTCGCCCATATCCGATGGGGCGTCCGACCCCGCCGGGCAAGCCTGTTTGCCAGGGGGAGCGGACGACTGGACGGCCCGCCCCCGGCCATTTCAGGACAACAAAAGGGACACATCCGGTTGCGGCATTGTACTGCCGCAACCGGATGTGTCCCTTTGCAATGCGGTTTTGGGGCTACAGGGCATGGGGGGCAGCATTGTGGAAGGGAGGACCTTTCTGGAGAAAACTCCCCCTTCCACAATGCTGCCTTCATTCCCGCTCACGCCAGGTTCGTCACTTCGTCGCCGCTGTTGCCACTTCCACCGATGGTGTTTTCGAGCTTGCCCTTGAGGTTGTCGCGGAGACGCCCGGCGAGCTGGGCGACGGATTCGTTGAGGCTGGCGGGCGCGTGATCGCCCTGCGCCTCCTGCGGGATGCGGCTGTGGGCCACGGTCATGAACAGCTTGATCCGGTTGAGCTGGTTCGCCTCGCTGCTGCCGGGATCGTAGTCCACCGCCATGAGGTTGGCGTGGGGCCGGATGCGCTTCAATTCCTTGAGTACGCCCTTGCCCGTAATGTGGTTGGGCAGGCAGCCGAACGGCTGGAGGCACAGGACGTTGCCCACCCCGTGGTCGATGAGTTCCAGCATTTCCGCCGTGAGCAGCCAGCCTTCCCCGGCCTGGTTGCCCGTGGAAACGATGCCTCGCACGCTGTGGGCCAGATCCACAATCCGGGAAACGGGGAGGAACCGGCTGCCTTCGAGCGCCCGGCGCATGGCGTCGCGCAGGGATTCGATGCGCTTGATGAGCAGCCAGTTGCTGAAGGCGGGGAATGCCTTTCCGCCCATGTGCCGCCACAGATAGACGGGATCGAGCAGGCAATAGAGGAAAAAGTCCATGAGATCGGTCAGGACGGGCTCGCCGCCTTCTTCCATAATGTGGCGGATGACTTGATTGTTGGCGTCGGGATGGTACTTGAGCAGGATTTCGCCCACGATGCCCACGCGGGGCAAGGGTGCGTGAGCCTGACGGATGGCCGAGAAATCCCGCACGATGCTCCGCATGTGCGACTTGAACAGCGAGCTGTCGCCCCGCGCCGCGCTGAACTTCACGCGGTTCATCCAGTGGGCCAGCCTATCGTCCGTATCCCCGGCGTTGCGCTCATGGGCGCGGGTGGACAGCGAGACGCGCTGGAGCATGTCCCCGTAGAGGCAGCCCAGGATGAGCCGGTGCAGCAGGCGCGCGGAGATGGCGAATCCGGGCTGTCTGTTCAGGGAACCCCCGCTCAGGGTCAGGACGGGCACATCCCCGAACCCGGCCTCGCACAGGGCCTTGCGGAGCAGCGCCGGGTAGTTGGTCGCCCGGCAGGGGCCGCAGGTCTGCGCCAGCATGAGGGCCGTGCGCTTGGGATCGCACCGTCCGCTTTGCAGGGCGTCGATAAGCTGCCCGATAACCACGATGGCGGGGTAGCAGGCGTCGTTGTGCACGTAGTTGAGCCCGGTTTCGATGGCCTCGCGGCTGACCGTGGGCAGGATTTCCAGATTGTAGCCCGCGCTGGAAATGGCCTTGCCGATGATGTCGAAGTGCAGGGGGGACATCTGCGGGGCAAGGATGGTGTGCGTCTGGCGCATCGGCCTGGTGAACACCGGACGGAAGGCGGAAGCGGCGGGCCGGGGAGTGGGCGGCGTCTCGCGCCGCTCCTCCACGGCGGCGAGCAGGGAGCGGATACGGATGCGGGCCGCGCCGAGGGACGCGCCCTCATCGATCTTGATGAGCGTATGCAGCTTTCCGGCGCTGGTGAGGAGTTCCGACACCTGATCGGCGGTGATGGCGTCGAGGCCGCATCCGAACGAGGTCAGCTGCACCAGTTCGAGGTTGGGGCGCGTGCACACCAGCGCCGTGGCCCGGTACAGACGGGAATGATAGGTCCACTGGTCCACGACCCGGAGCGGTTCGGCGGGATGCCCGAGGTGCGCCACACTGTCCTCGCTGAGCACGGCGGCGCCGAGGGAGGCGACGAGTTCGGGCAGACCGTGATGGACCGCCGGATCGGCATGGTAAGGCCGCCCGGACAGCACGATGCCGAGCTTGCCGGTGCGTTCCAGTTCGGCGAGCACCCGTTCGCCTTCGGCCCGGAGTTCGGTGCGGTAGGCTTCCTGTTCGAGGGCGGCGACGCGTACGGCTGCGCGGAGCTCCTTTTTCGGAATGCCGAACAGGTCATGCAGCGCGGCAACGAGCGTGTCGGGATGTTCCAGCGACACGAACGGCGTGTACAGGGTGCAGTCCTGTTCCAGCAGTTCGTCCGTATTCAGGCGGATGACTTCCGGGTACCCGGCCACCACCGGACAGTTGTAGCCGTCCGCGGCGTCTTTGCTCTCCCGGCGCTCGCGCGGCAGGCAGGGGAAAAAGATGCGCTTGAGCCCCTTGCGCAGGAGCGAGGCGATGTGCCCGTGCGCGAGCTTGGCGGGGTAGCAGACCGTTTGCGAGGGCATGGACGACAGGCCGAGATCGAAAAGCTCCTTGCCCGACGGCGGGGACAGCTCCACGCGGTAGCCCAATTCCGTGAACAGCGTGAACCAGAACGGGTAATGCTCGTACATATTGAGTACGCGGGGGATGCCGATGCGCCCGCGCGGGGCGTCGTCCTGCGGGAGCGGTTCGTATCCGAACAGGCGGCGTTCCTTCCATGCGTACAGGTTGGGCATGGGCGGGCGGGCCGCTTCGCCGCCGGAAGCGCCGCGTTCGCAGCGGTTGCCGGACACGAGTTTCCGGCCGTTGGAAAAGCGGTTGACCGTGAGCAGGCAGTGGTTGCCGCATCCCTTGCAGCGCAGGGTTTTGGCGGAAATATCGAGGGAGCGCAGGGAAGCCGACGTCAGGGGCGTGGGGGCCGCGCCGTCGGGCGTGCGGCTGCGGGCGAGCAGGGCCGCGCCGTAGGCCCCCATGAGCCCGGCGATGTCGGGGCGGCACACATGATGGTCAAGGAGCCGTTCCATGACCCGCAGCAGGGCATCGTTCAAAAACGAGCCCCCCTGCACCAGCACGCGGTCCCCAAGTTCGGCGGGCGTGCGCAGGCGCAGGACTTTGTACAGCGCGTTGCGGGCCACGGCGTAGCACAGCCCGGCGGCGATGTCGCCGATGTCCGCGCCTTCCTTCTGCGCCTGTTTGACCTTGGAATTCATGAACACGGTACAGCGCGATCCCAGATCCACGGGATGCCGGGCGAACAGGGCGGCGCGCACGAACGCCTCCATGCTCAGGTTGAGGCTGCGGGCGAATGTTTCAAGGAAGGCCCCGCATCCGGCGGAGCAGGCTTCGTTGAGGGTCACGCCCGCGATGAGGCCGTCCCGCGCCTTGAGGCACTTCATATCTTGGCCGCCGATGTCGATGACGTACGTCGCATCGGGCACGAGGCGGCAGGCGGCCTTCAGGTGGGCCACCGTTTCCACGTCGGCGGACAGCGAGCCGAGGGCGGCCTGCGCGAGCTGCGCGCCGTAGCCCGTGGCTACGCTGGACTGGATCCACGCGCCTTCGGGCAGGCTGTCGATGAGATCGGCAAGGTAAGGCAGGAGCCCCGCCAGCGGATCGCCCTGATTGCGTTCATACCATGAAGTCAGGACAGCGCCGTCGGCATCGGCAAGCACGGCCTTGACCGTCGTTGAGCCGAGGTCCACGCCGAGGAAGAGCGGGCCGGACGCGGATTCCAGCGGCTTGCGCGGGGCGGCGTCCCGGTTGTGGCGTTCGCGGAACAGATCGTAGTCGGCTTCGTTGTCGAACAGCGGAGGGAGGGAGGCCGTCCGATCCCCGGCATCGCCCCGCACGCGGGCGCGTTCGGCCAGCGTGCCCAGCGTGACGGGCTCCATGTCGGCCATGCGCGCCGCGCCGGGCAGATCCACAAGGCTCAGGGCCGTGCCGAGCGCGACCATATATTGGGCGTTCGGGAACGGCACCACCTCTTCGGGCGCGAGCTTGAGCGTGGCGATGAAGCGTTTGCGGAGTTCGGGCAGGAAGTGCAGCGGCCCGCCGAGGAAGGCGACCTTGCCCCGGATGGGATTCCCGCAGGCCAGCCCGCCGATGGTCTGTTCGACCACGGCCTGAAAGATGGAGGCGGCGAGGTCTTCCCGTGCGGCCCCCTCGTTGAGCAGAGGGACCACGTCGGTCTTGGCGAATACCCCGCAGCGGGAAGCGATGGGGTACAGGGTCGTGTAGTTCGCGGCAAGCTCGTTCAGCCCGGAGGCGTCGGTGTGGAGCAGCGCCGCCATCTGATCGATGAACGCCCCGGTGCCGCCCGCGCAGGCTTCGTTCATGCGCAGATCCATGCCTTGGCTGAGGTAGAGGATCTTGGCGTCTTCGCCGCCGAGTTCCACGGCCACATCGGTTTGCGGGGCAAGCACGGCGATGGCCCGGGAGGCGGCCACGACTTCCTGCACGAACGGCAGCCCGAGGGTTTCCGAGAGCCCAAGGGACGCGGAGCCGGTGATCGCCGCCGAAACCGCCATGCCGGGATACTTGAGGGCCAGCTGGTCGAGCATGGTGGAAAGCGTCTGCCGGACGGCCGCTCCATGACGCAGGTATTGCGCCTCGAGCAGTTTGCCGTCCGCGGCGACGAGCGCGAGTTTGGCCGTGGTTGAACCAATGTCCAGCCCCAGAAATACGCTTCTTTCCATCATGGATCTCCTTGCCTTGCGGGGGAGCCGGCCGCCGACAGCGGAAACCTCCATAAGCGACTGCATCGCTTCTTTACTGCCATCGGAAAACGGCTCAGAAAAAGGAACGGCGCCTTTATCTCTGTGTATAACATCGTGTCTTTTTTTAACCAGATACCCAATGATAATAAAAAAGTATAGAGTATCAACGTATTGTATTCTAATGTCGACAATGCGCAACGAGCGTGTTCTGCTCAGATGTCTGATGCCGCCATTTCACATGCTTTTGGTTCCGATGGCAAGCGGGAAACGGGTGAATAACCGAACAACAAGAACGCAATAGATCGGCAGTACAGAAAGCGAACGTGTAAAAACTCTTCGCAACAGCTTCTGAGGCGGCACGAGAGGCGGTGCGGGCGCAGCTTTGCCGCTTTATGCGGAATGCCCGAGCCATTCTTGGCAGGCTCGCCCTTGATGACAGGCTCTCCAGAACCGGGGGAATGCCGACGCCATGATCATGCAAACGCATCCTTGCCGTGAGCCTCAAGAGGCCCTTTTCGCCTTGATCCGCAAGGACGAAAGCCGGACCGTATCCTATGAACAGCCGCAGGAGGAGTATTTTTCACGGTAAAGGCTGGCGCGCTCCCGCTTCGCCGCACAACCGGAAGCACTTTCACTCATTGTCCAACCAGTCCGTATCTCTTTCTTTAGAAGAAGTTAGACATTAATTCAAATTAAAATTTCAATTTTAAATTAATATTCTCCGATGGACTGAAGGCCGACAGCAATCGTCCTCCTGCCCACAACTCATTGCACTTTCTTGCAAAGCGGATCAGAGAGGCGCGTTCATGAGGCTTGCCGCAGGAATGGGAGGATGAAACGTGTTGAGGTAAGACAGAAGTCTGAGCTTTTTCTATGGATTGGCCGTTTCCAGAGCAACCGGAAAGGGGATCTGTTTCGCTCTCCCCTTAAAAAACTTCAGATTGGAACGAACTCCCGTTGCGTGGCCTCCCCACCCGTCAAAAGTCTTTGGGAGAGGAGGGATGGGGGTGTGGGGGAAGGGAGGAGAGGGCTTTCTCCAGAAAGCCCTCTCCTCCCTTCCCCCACATTCACATCTTTCCCGTATAAATCAGAATGCCGTTGGCAATGCCGCGCGCAATGGAGGCGCGGTATGCGTCGACGGCCAGACGTTCGGCTTCGGTCTTGTTGGTGCAGTAGCCCACTTCGATCAGCACGCCGGGCACCCCGGAACGGCGCAGGACATGGAAGGGGGCGGTCTTGATGCCGCCGTCGTGGGTCCGGTAATTCTTTTTCCTGAGATACTTGAGCGTCGTCTCGTGGACGTTCCGCGCAAGGCGGCGGGATTCCTGTTTCTGGATGGTGAAAAGGCGATGGGGCGGCAGCTTTTCCCGCGTGGCGCGGCTGCGGTCGCGGAGGGCGTTTTCGACGGCGGCGAGGCGGGTTGAGGCCGAGGTGCGGGAAACGTCGAGATAGTACGTCTCAAACCCCTGCACGCCTTCGGACGGGTTGGCGTTGACGTGGATGGAAATGAACAGGTCGGCCTTGTTGGTGCGGACTTTGTCGGCCCTCTGCTCCAGCGTGATCCATGTGTCGGAGCGGCGCGTGTACCGGACGTTGAGGCCGCGCGAGGACAGGATCGCCCCCACGCGCTTGGAGATGTCCAGTGTAAGATCCTTTTCCCTGATGCCGTTGTGGTGCGTGCCGGGGTCTTTGCCGCCGTGCCCCGGATCGATGAGCACCGTTTTTACGCCGAGGCGGAACGGTTTGCCTCTAGGCTGTTTTTGCTTGCTTGCCTTGCTGGCGGCGGAAGGCGATTGTCGTTTTTCTTTGGGCGAGAGCGTTGCAAGGTAACTGGAGGCGTCCTTGGCCGTATTGGAAGAAGGGTATTTTTTGAGGATCTGTTGGAGCAGTTCTTGCGCTCCGGCCTTATCGCGGAGGATCTGGCCCCGCAGCCGTGCCGCCCGGTACAGGCTGTCGTCGGCCAGCGAGCTTTTGGGATAGAGGCGGACGAGCTGGAGATACCGGTCCACCGAGCGCCGGGCGTCCTTGGCATTGGAGGCGCAGCGGGCCAAATGATCCAGCGCTTCGGCGGAGCGGAACAAGGCCGCTGAGCGCTCTTTCCATTTTCTTTCGACCCGGTAGACGGTCAGGAAGGTTTCGGCAAGCTTTTCCCACGGCTCACGCTGGAGCCGTTTTTTGGATTTTTGAAGCTGTCCCATATCCCGGATGGCCTTATCGTATTTTGCCGGGTTGGGGCCGGCAGCGGCGGGGGCGGCGGATACGAACGCGAAACACAACGCCAGCAGAATGCACCATGAAAGGAACAGGCTGTTTTTATGAGTAATTTTGTTTTCGTCTCTTGGCTGTTGTGAGGTATCCATGCCGTAGTGGGGGAAGGTTTTTTGAGCGGTTGCGTGATTTTCATCAAGAGTACCAACGGGAAAAAGAAAAAACAAGGAAGGATAACCGTGAAAGGGTGAGAAAGGCGGCATGGACATTCCGGGATATCCAAGGCACGGTGAGGGCGCCGTTTTTCCCATTGCATACCGGCGGCGCACGGTATATAGCTTGCGGCTTCTGATTGATTGAACAAACAGTATTCTTCCGAGGCTCCCATGCTGTCCATCCTTTCCACGCTGGTTCCCGTATTTGGCATCATCCTGTTTGGCATCGTCGTTGAACGGATGGGGTTTTTGCCCATAGAAACATCGGGCTGCCTCAACCAGTTCGTCTACTGGATCGGCCTGCCCATGATGCTGTTCAACCAGCTTGCCCGTATGGAAGCGGGGCAGATGTCGGGAGCCATGGTTGGGGGCATCCTGCTCGGCTACGGGATCACCTACCTGTTCGCATACGTGGTCTTCTCGAGCCTGCTGCGGAGGCGTTGGGAGGAAAGCTCGGTGTTCGCCCTGCTGTCGAGTTTCCCGAACGCGGCGTTCATGGGCTTGCCGATCGTGGTGCTCCTGCTGCCGGACAGTTCCGAGGCCGCCATCGTCGCCAGCCTTTGCGCTGTGATGACCTCCGCGAACCTGCTTTTCACGGACGGCAGGCTGGAAGCCGGGAAACATAAGGGCGAGGGCCGCAAGCAAGTATTCCTGTCCCTGCTCCGTTCGCTGTTCCACAATCCCCTGCTCATCTATTCGGCGCTCGGCGCGGCGGTGAGCCTGCTCCATATCGCCGTCCCGAAGCCGATCCTGTCGATGTCGGCCATGCTCGGCTCCACGTCCGCCCCCTGCGCGCTGTTCTGCATGGGCATGATCCTCTCCAAGCAGATGACTTCCTCGCAGGGCTTCGTAAAGGGATGGGCCAGGCGCCAGTTTCCTTTGCACGTGCTGAAACTGGTGGTGGAGCCGCTTTTCATTTTCGGCGTCCTCTACCTGCTCGGTGTGCGCGGCATCGCGCTTGCCTCGGCGACCATCGTGGCGGCCATGCCCACGGCTGTGGCGGCTTATATCATTGCTGAAAAATATCAGGTGGCTACAGAAGACTCTTCGCTCGGCATCGTGGTAGATACAGCCTTATCGGCGGTGAGTATCCCTCTGCTCATCGTGGCGTTCCAATACTACGGTCTGCTGTAGGGGGGAGAGGCGTTGCCGCAGGAGCAGCAAAACATCCGCCGCTGGCTGGTGCGGCTTACGGGCCCCATCTTCATCGAGATGGTGCTGATCATCCTGCTCGGCATTGTGGATACGGTCATGCTCAGCCAGTGCTCGGACAACACCGTGGCCGCCGTGGGCGTGGTCGTGCAGCTTCTGAACATGATCTTTCTCGTCTTCGAGGCCACGACAGCCGGGACGTCCGTGCTCTGTTCGCAGTTCCTCGGGGCGCGTCAGATGGACAACGTATTCCGCGCCATCGGCGTATCGCTGGCCTTCAATATGATGATGGGCGTCATCGTCAGCGCCGCCCTCTTTTTCGGGGCCGAACGCATCCTGCGCCTTATGGAACTGCGGCCCGAACTCATGGGCGACGGCGTGACGTATATGCGCATCGTGGGCGGGTTCGCGTTCTTTCAGGCCATCTCGCTGACCCTTTCGGCCATCCTGCGGAGCGCTGGCATGGCCTATTATCCCATGCAGGTGACCTTTCTCATCAACATCATCAACATCATCGGGAATTATACGCTCATTTTCGGGCATTTCGGCTTCCCCGCCCTTGGGGTCGAAGGCGCGGCCATCTCCACGTCGTTCAGCCGCGGCGTAGCCATGTGCCTGCTGCTCTTCATCCTGTTCCGCAAAAAACTGACGTTTCCCCCCTCCTTTCTCTGGCCCTTCCCTTTCGGGGTGCTCCGCAAGATGCTGTCCATCGGCCTGCCTTCCGGGGGCGAACAGCTTTCCTACAGCCTTTCGCAGGTGGTGATCACCTATTTCGTCAACATGCTCGGCAATGAGGCTCTCGCCGCACGTACCTACGCCGTGAACATCGTGACCTTTTCCTACGTATTCGCCATGTCCGTGGGGCAGGGCGGCGGCATCTGCATAGGGCACCTCATCGGCAAGGGGCACAAGAACGCCGCATTGCTCCTCGGGCGGTACTGTATCCGCATCACGCTGATGATTTCCTTTTCGGTGGCCCTGCTTTCCGCGCTCCTCGGAAAGAGCGTCATGGGGCTGCTCAGCGACAACCCCGAAGTCGTATCCCTGACCGCCCTGATCCTCTGCATCGACGTCGTCCTCGAACTTGGGCGCGCCGTCAACATCCTGTGCGTGAACTTCCTCCGCGCTACCGGCGACGCCGTGTACCCGTTCATCATCGGGCTTATCTTCATGTGGGGCGTGGCGACCGTCGGCGGTTACGTGCTCGGCGTTACGCTCGGCTTCGGGCTCGTCGGGATGTGGATCGCCTTCACGATGGATGAAAGCATCCGCGCCGCCCTCTTCTGGCGTCGCTGGCAGAGCCGGCGCTGGATGGGCAAGAGCATCATCGCCCGGTAGATGAGCCTTGAAAGGGCATAAAGGCGCTACAGAAACTCTCTCTCTCTCTCTCTCCTGTCGCGGGAACGAACTCCTTTCGCGCGGCCTCCCCACCGGTCGAAAATCTTTGGAGGTGGAGGGATGGGGGCATGGGGGAAGGGAGGAGGGACCTTTCTCAGAAAGGTCCCTCCTCCCTTCCCCCACATTATTCTCCCCCTACAACGCCTTCACAAGCCCGACGACGGAAATGATCATGAGCAGGGCAAGGACAACCTTGCGGAAGCGGGCCTCGTCGACGGTGGAGAACCAGCGGTTGCCGAACCACATGCCGCCGAACATGGGAACCATGAAGACGAGGGTAAAGATGATGGTATCAAGGCTGATGAGCCCCTGCTGCCAGTAAAAGAGCGAGGCCCAGACGTCCGTGAACAGGAAAAAGGCGATGAGCGAAGCGCGCCCAACGGCGGCCCCGAGCGGGCTGGACAGGAAAAAGAGGATGATCGGCGGGCCGCCGTTGGCGGAAGCGCCGTTGATGACCCCGGCGAGGAGTCCGACGCCCGTGGTCTGGGGCGGCGTGGGCGCGTTCTTCGGCCGCAATCCGCAGTAGAGCATGGAAGTGAGGATAAGGACCACGGCATTGATGATCAGGCGCATGGCGTCCACGGGTATGGATACCAGGCAATAGACTCCGAAGGGAGTGCCGAGGGCCACGCCGAGCGCAAGCCAGCGGAGGGATTTCCAGTGGACCTGCTTGTAGACGAAGGGCAGGTGCCCGATGCTGGCCAGCACTTCCCAGAACAGGATGACCGGAGCCACCTGTGCCGGGGGGAAGAACAGCGTCAGGAGCACGATCATGATCATGGAAAAGCCGAATCCCGTTGCGCCGCGGACGATACCCGCCAGAAAAACGGCGGTGAAGACATAGGCGAACAGAAGCGGGGTGAAGCCGGACATAAGGCCTCCTCGGATGGTGCGGGGACGGATGCCCGTCCCCGAAAACGCCCTGCGGGAGCGGGGCATCAGGGATCGGCCTAACGTGGGCTAAGCCCCCTGTCAAGTGAGCCGCAGGGCGGAAAGGACAATGGGTTGCGCTTGCGGGTGAAGGCTTTTCGGGGTATCATCACTTCTTTATATGATAGTTCGTTCCGAAAGCTGCGCCTTGCCTATGGAACCTTCATATCCCGTCTTGAACTCAGACCTCTTACGAGTACCCCTCCATGACCATCAAAAGCAATTCTCCCCGAGATTCCCGCAACCCCCGAGATTTCAACGACCCGCGGAACAAGCCGCAAGAACGTCCCGAACGGACGGAGCGCCCCGAACGCTCCGAATGGGCCTCCCGTCGCCCCGAGCGTCCCGAATGGTCGAACCGCGAGCGTTCCGAGCGGGCTCCGCGCCCTGATTGGGCCGCCCGCGGCGAACAGCGCCGCCCCCCCCGCGATCGTTTTGAAAACGGCGACCGCCCCCGTCCGCAGAGAGGCTCCGGGCTCATCGCCGAGCTGCGCGAACTCGACCGCGATCTTATCAAAATGATCGCCCGCCGCAGCCGTATGCTGACCCGCCTGCCCAATGCCGGAACGTCGGATCACGAACGCGAGCTGCGTACTTCGTGGGAAGAAAACGCTTCCGCGGTCAGCCGCGATCCCAAGCTTATCCGCCAGATTTTCGCACTGCTTCAGGAAGTGGAAGTCGCTCCCGCCGATATGGAGCAGCCTTCCGCCTTCAACCTTGCTCCGGCCCGCAAGGCGCTTGCCGTGGAACTGCCCGCTCCCGCTTCCGATCGCCTGCCCCGCGTCCGCATGGTGCTCGCGGCCAGCGGCGCCACCGAATGTACCCTTCACGGCGTGCCGCTCAACGGCCCGGTCATGGAGTGCCTGAAAGGGCTCAATCAGGTCGGTGCCCGCCTGCGCTGGGAAGAGGACGGGCGTATCCTCTGCCAGGGCGGCGAACCGGTTTCCGGCTACAACAAGTCCATCCTCGACAAGGTGGTGCACGTCGGCGACGATCCGTTCAACCTGTACCTGATGCTGTTCCAGATGGTGACGCGGCCCGCGCGCCTCAAAATTATCGGCGAGAGCGGCCTCAAGTTTGTGGACTTGGCTCCGATCCGTCATTTCCTGCCGCTGCTCGGCGCGCGCCTGACCAGCGTGGTTCCCGGACAGGAGGGCTTGCCCGCCCGTCTGGAGTCGTCGGCCATGTTGCCGTCCGACGTGGCCGTGCCCGCCGAACTGCCCGCCGACGCGCTGGAAGCCCTGCTCGTGGCCACGGCAGGATGGGAACGTGACGTGACGGTCGACTTGAGCGGACATGCCGAAGGCCGCAACATCGTCTCCAAGGTCCTGCCCATCCTCCAGAGCGCGGGCATCAATGCCAGCCTCACGGATACCGAAGATACCCTTTCCCTGCATGTGGTTCCCGGCAAAGCCCAGTTCTCCGACGAACTGCTCCCCGGCATCAATGTCGTCGCCGCGGCGACGCTGCTCGCCATGCCCGCTTTTGTCGGCGGCAGCGTGAAGCTTTCCGGCCGTTGGGAAGCCACCGGCGACGCCAGAAGCGGCGACGCCGTCAAAGGCCTGTTCTCCAAACTGGGCGTGAACCTCTCCGTCGCCGATGGCGAACTGTCCGCCTCCTTTGGCGAAGGCATTGCCGAGGGTGAGCCCCTTCCGTCGCCCAACCCGGTTGATGACCTCACGGGTTTGCCTTCAGCGCTCCTGCCGCTTGGCTTGGCGCTGTCCCTTATCCCCGCCGTGCGCACGAAGGGCGGGGTCATGCCCAAACTGCCTGAGAGCGTGGATAAGGTCCTTGTGGAAAGCTTCCTGAATCAGCTTGGCTTGTCTTGCGAAGACGGGCGGCTCGTTTCCATCGAGCCCTCCACCACGCCGTGGGCCAGCCCGACCGTGCAGTGGGCTCTGGCGCTCTCTCTGGCGGCCTTCCTCCGTCCCAATATCAAATTGAGCAATCCCGGCATCGTCACGAACTATCTGCCCGTTTACTGGAACATTTATAACACGCTGCCGACCCCTTCGATGACCCGCAAGGCGCAGGAGGAAGAGACGGCGCCCGCAGCCAACAGCCGTCCGGCCCGCCGCCGGGTGCTGGCCAGCCATACCCCCGAATCCGAAATGCCCGACGAAATCGTCTATCCTGACGAAGACTAGGGCTGGGTCTGGGCGTTTTGAAAAGAATGTGAAGAGATTGGGGAGGGGGAGGAGAAACTTTCTTAGAAAGTTTCTCCTCCCCCCCAAACCCCACCCCCTTCTCTTCAAAGATTTTTACGTTTATCGAATCCCTGTTCGCGGCGTTCCCTGAAACGGGTTTTGGGGAGAGGCCACGGAATTCAAAGGTCGTTTCTTTCCAACCGTGGAATGGAATCACCGAGCCAAACGGAAACGGTTCCGCATCCGGTACAAACCGGGCGCGGAACCGTTTCCGTTTGGCTTTTTAAGGGGAAATAATCGCTTTTCTATACGTGGGGAGAGATAGCTTTCTTGAAATGTCCCTTCGGGCATCAGGGGCAGGGTACGGCGTTGGGGCCGCCACAACTGCCGGAGTTCCCCCATATCGAAGGGGAGGCCGTGATCCTGCGGCGCGGTTTGCCCGGGCAAGACCGACTGGCCGCCGAACATGGGCTCGGAAGGCGCGGACGGGGCTGTGGGGCGTGCCGCGGGGGAGGCCGGTGACTTCGCTTTGACGAGTGCCGAAGGGATGCCCATGAATTCCACCAGCGGCAAACGGCCCTCGCTGGAGCTGATGACCCGCGCATCGTTGCACCAGAGCCGGAACTGGGTCGTCAACACTTCGAGGCTGAACAGATCCCAGAACGTCATGGGTTCCGTCTCCAAAGACGGCAGGAAGGAGCGGGTCAGCGGCGTACCCATCTCAATGCGTTTTTTGAGGTTCAGGATGATGGCGAGATCCTTTTCCTCTTCCGCAACCGGGCACCAGATGATCTTGCGGGCGTCGGCTTCGGACATGCCCATCACCAGCTGGCGGCAGGCGCTGCACGAGGGGGAGAAGAAAACACGGGCGGTGGTTTCGTCTTCCATTTCAGGGGCCTGAATCGCCCACGGGCCGACTTCGCTCCGGGCGAGCCCCCCAAGGGTCAGGAGGAAGAGGGCACCCCAGAGGACAAGCAGGGGGGAAGCGTGGTGCAGGGCGCTGCGGTGGGTATCCGCAAGCGTGGCGGCGCGGAATGTGATGTACGAGAGCGCGAGGAGCAGCGCGGCCACCATGCAGGCGACGCAGGGAAGCGTCAGGATCATGATCCCGAGCAGCACGCAGTCCAGCAGGACGGCGAGCCCGGCCAGCCAGCGCCCGAGCACGGCGCGGCCGGTAAGGGCCAGCAGCCCCAGAAGGGAGAAGATCCCCACACCGCCCCACCACAGGGAATAGCCATTGATGGAAAAGTTCTGATAGAGCGTGCACCCGGCCGAAACACAGGGCACGGACGCCGCATCCAATGCGTTCCAGACGGAAAAGAGAATCCCGCAAACGGCAATCAGCAGGGGAAGATACAGCGGGCTGTGGGAACGGTTCGTCAACATGCCAGTACCTCGGTGATGCGGCCCGTGGGGCGGAGTACCCCTTCGGCGGCTGCGTTTTCCCGTTTTCTCTACCGACTTTGACAGCGGAGGTAAAGCCGCGCCGTTTACGTAAGGAAAACAGCGGAAAAACACGGTCGTGCCGGGAGTCGGCGGCTATTTGCAGATTTTTTCGCGGCGGGCGGCTTCAATGCCCGCGCAATCGCCGGAGGAGCAGGCCTTTTCGAAGGCATCGCAGGCCTCTTGCTCCTTGCCCTCTTTGAGGGAAACCGCTCCGAGGATGTTCCACACGCGATAGGATCTGTCGTCGCGGCGCAAGGCTTCTTCCAGATCCTTGCGGGCCCCGGCGGTGTTCCCCTGCTGGAGCAGGCAGATCCCCCGCGAGAGATACGCCTCCGCGGAAGGTTCGAGCCGGATGGCTTTCGTCAGATCATCGAAGGCGTCGTCGGCGTACCCGAGCTGGCTCAGAGCCAGCCCGCGGCGGATCAGCGCCTGTGGGTAATCGGGCTCGATTTTCAGTGCTTCGTCAAGGTATTCCAGCGCTTTTTCCGGGTCGGTACACGTCTCGCCTTTCCAAAGGACATGTGCTTTTGCGAAAAGCTGCTCGGCCTGCGGGTCATGCTTGCCCGACACGCCCGTGGGGTTGGCGGGCTTGGGGGGCATCTTTTCCGGCTCCAGCAGCGAACAGCCGGGCAGCGCGAGGATGGACAACAGGGCCAGCCCTCCCGCAATCGCCCGGAATCGGACAGGATTGATTTTATTTATAAGCTTATATAGAACATTTTTACTAATGTTAAAACTTTCTATATTCATTATCATATAGTAACTCCGGAGGTAATGATGTTTCGACACAAGGTACCGGCCATCAAGGTTGCTCGTGACCGGCTTTTGGACTTGCCTGTGGAACAGGCCCGAACGGGAGCTTTGGTTCTCGGAGGGTTGCGCCGTGCTTGCGAATTGGCCGACACGCTCGACTCCTGCATAACCGAAGACATGACGTTTGCTAAGCATTTTTTCAACGAATTGGCAACCCTTCCGCATGATGACGAGAGCCACTGGATGAATCTGCTGGAGGATTTGGCTTTGATTTTCCGTGCGAAACGGTTGGCTTTTCCCGACCTGCCCGAGGAAGGGGAAGAACGCCGCCTCTTGGAGTTTTTCGAGACGTCGGAAGAGTGGGGCGATCCTGAAACGGAAGTGGGCTCATGGTACTGGAAACTTCTCCCCGAACGTTTGTCGCGTTGAACCTGTCCATGTTCGGTTCCGGGGGCGCGTCGGTCAGGAACAATTGCGGGCTGTTGCGCTTTCTCGTATGATCTCCTTTCTGCCGTCGCGCAGGAGCGCCCGCCGGAAACGCGCCGTTTCCGGAACGGGTCAGGGAGGCGAACATGAAGCGTTCAGGGATTCTTGCCCTATGGCTTATTTTGAGCCTTGTTTCCGTGGTGACTTCCGGTTGCGGATACAGGGTCGCGGCTACGATTCAGGCCAATGCGGAAGCGACCCCGGTGCCTACGAAGCTCTCGTGGGCGGCTGTGCCGGGGCCTGCGCTTTCCGCTTCCGCTCCGGAAACGCTTTCCGGGCTCCAGACTGTGTCGGTGCCGCTTGCCACGGCGCTTTCGCTGTATAATTGGAAGTGGCTTTCCAATCCCGATCAAGCCGCCGAAGCCGACGTGCTGGTGCGGATCTGGTGGATGACCGACGGGCCGCAGTACATCACGGAACGGGCCGATCCTTTTTATCGCCCCGGCCTGAATTTCGGTACAGGGATTGGTTTTGGTTCTTCCCCGTGGCACAGGGGGCCGTTCGGGTATGCACGGCAGGCGTTCTATGTGCCCGAGCCAAGCATTCAGGCCATTTATTCCCGCGTATTGGTCGTGGAAGCCTTGCGTGCCGATGCGTTGCCCAAGGCCACGCTGGAGGCATTGCTTCCCGCCGCGAAGCCTTCGGGCATCGCCTCCAAGCCCGCGCCTGCGGCGAAGCCGGACGGCGATCCTTCCAAGGGGCCGTATGCGCCGCCGATTGCGCTTGAAGGGGAAGCCCTCAGCAAGCCCCCCTATGCCGCCCCGTTGAAGGCGACGGGGGCGGATCCCGATCAGGAGCCGCCCTACGCGCCTCCGCTGTTGGCCTCCGCGTCGCAGGGCGTCCCGGGCGGGGCCGTGCTTTGGCGCGTTGTGGTGACGAGCGGCGGGTCAAAGGGCAATACCTACGAAATCCTCCCTCAGCTTGCCACCGCCGCGGCGCAGGCCGTCGGCAAGAACATGCAGGCGGACGTGTTCGTCGACAGCGACATGCGCGTGACGTTCGGGAAGTAAATTGTTGTGGGAAATTGGAGGGGGGAGGGGAACCTTTCTAGAGAAGGGTTCCCCTCCCCCCTCCAAGCCTCCCCCTTCCCCTCCCAAGATTTTTGACCTTATCGAATCCCTGTTCAACGGTTTTCCCTGTTTGCCAAAGAAAGGCAGTGAAGGGGAAGGCGCTGTCATGGGCTGTGGTTGTTTCATATCCACAGCATACTGAAAATACAGCGTCTTTCTCTCGTTTTCCCTTTGGAGGGCTCCACGGTTAAGGTGTTTTATTCGTTATCTTTTTGGAATTTCAAGAAATACAATATCAATCCTTTGTTGGGACACGGTCAAGAGGAACGGTTCGCAGTGTGGGGAGAAGCGCATTGAAGGCCGGTAGGCGGTGGTTGGAAACCATTGCCTTGCGGGCCTTCTTTTTTGCGATGGAAGAAATGTTTTTTGAAGTGTGGATGTTGTCCGCATGGGGCGGCGGAACCGGGGAGTGATAGAATCCGGCGGGCGTTTGACAGGTGTTCCGAAACCGTGCATGATTATCCTACGATCCCGCGCCTGCGGGCTTTTTCTTGTCTTCCCCGCTTATGCCATCCTTTTTGGAGGATTTTTATGTCGAACACGTTTGACGTCATCATCGTGGGCGGCGGCCCTGCCGGGCTGTTCGCGGCTTGGTGGCTGGCCGACCATTCGGATTTGTCGGTGTGCATTGTGGAGCGCGGCAACATGGTCAAGAAGCGCGGCTGTCCGCTCGGCAAGGCCAAGAAATGCATGAAGTGCGACCCCTGCCATATCCTTTCGGGGATGGGCGGAGGCGGGCTGTTCTCGGACGGCAAGCTGAACTTCATCCACAAGCTCGGCAAGACCGATCTCACCCAGTTCATGCCCCGCTCCGAAGCGGAAAGCCTTATCGAAGAGACGGAGGCCATTTTTGACCGTTTCGGCATGACGGCCCCGGTATTTCCCTCGGACATGGAGAATGCCAAATCCATCCGCAAGGAAGCCAAAAAACACGGCATCGATCTGCTGCTCATCCGTCAGAAGCATCTGGGGAGCGATTGCCTGCCGAATCATATCGACGGCATGTGCGAAGCGCTCCGTGAGCGCGGCGTGTCCATCCGTACGGGCGAGGATGTCAGGCACGTCATCGTCGAGGACGGCGAAGTGCGCGGCCTGATCACCGACAAGGGCGAACTGCGCTGCCGGGCCGCGATCCTTGCGCCGGGCCGCGTGGGGGCGGACTGGATGGGCGACATGGCCAAGAAGTACGGCATGGAGCTCCAGCAGCGCGGCATCGAAGTGGGCGTGCGTGTGGAAACGCACAACGACGTGATGTCGGATCTCACCAATGTTATTTACGATCCCACCTTTTTTGTGCAGACGCAGCGTTACGACGACCAGACGCGCACGTTCTGCACCAACCCCGCCGGGTTCATCACGCTTGAGAACTATCAGGATTTCGTGTGCGTGAACGGGCACGCCTACCGCAACCGCAAGTCGGACAATACGAACTTCGCGTTCCTGTCCAAGGTGATCCTGACCGATCCCGTGTCCGACAGTCACGGGTACGGCGTCGCCATCGGCAGGCTCGCCTCGCTCATCGGCGGCGGCAAGCCCATCCTCCAGCGTCTCGGGGGACCTGCGGCGCGGGCGGCGTTCAACATGGCAGCGCATCCATAACGGCTACGTCGAGCCCACCCTGACCGAAGTCACGCCCGGCGACATCGCTATGGCGCTGCCGGGCCGCATCGTGACCAACCTTGTGGAAGGGCTGGAGCAGCTCAACTTGGTCGTGCCGGGCATCGCCGACGATTCGACCTTGCTCTACGCGCCGGAGATCAAGTTCTTCTCCACACAGGTTGCCACGTCCAGCGATCTTGAAACATCCGTTTCCAACCTTTTCGTGGCGGGCGACGGCCCCGGCGTGTCCGGCAACATCGTGTCCGCAGCCGCCACCGGGATCATCCCTGCCAAGGCCATTGTGAGGAAGTTCGGGAAGGGCGAAGGGAAGGAGTAGAAGATTGGGGAAGGGAGGGGAAGCCCTTCTGGAGAAGGGCTTCCCCTCCCTTCCCCAAACCCCATCCCTCCCCTCCCAAGACTTTCATAAACGGGGCGGGCAGCGGGCGGGGCGGCGCGGAAGCCCAGCCCTGATGCAAGTTCCCCGGAGCCGCAGAACAAAGCCTGAACGGATTTCGTTCGGGCTTTGTTTTTACGGGGAAAACCGGCAGTGGGGATTCGATAAGGTCGAAAGTCTTTGGAGAGGAGGGGAGAGGTGAGGGGGGGGGAACCTTTCTTTAGAAAGGTTCCCCTCCCCCTCTCCAATTTTTTCTTCTCTCATTCACCAACAGGCTGCTTCGGGCCGTCGAGAAGCTTCTGGTAGAAAACGAGATCGAGCCAGCGGCCGAACTTGTACCCCGCTTTGACGATCTTTCCGGCGAACGTGAATCCGAATCGCTCGTGCATACGGATGCTGGCGGCATTGTCGGCATCGATGCCCGCGATCATGGTCGCATAGCCAGCCCCGTTCGCCGCCTCCAGCAGCTTCTCCATCAGCCGGGTGGCGATGTGGCGCCGCCGGAAGTCCTTATGTACATAAATGGAATGTTCGATGCTGTACTTGTAGGCGGGCCACGGACGGAAATTCCCATAGGTGGCGAATCCGGCTACCACGCCGTCCTCTTCCAGCACGAAAACGGGAAGCCCGGCCTCACGGTGCTCTTTGAACCATTGCCTGCGCATGTCCAGCGTATGCGGCGTATAGGTGTAGACTGCCGTGGTGTTGATGACGGCATCGTTATAAATATCCAAAATCGCTTGCAGGTCTGCTTCTGTGGCAGGGCGGATCATGAGGCTTTCCTTGGCTGTGCTAATCGGTTTCCCTGACAAGGAAACGGGTTAGGGGTGAAGCTTGGCGGGGGAGGGTTCCCCTACGGATGCCCCGCAGGGTCCTTGACCGTCAGGCGGGGCCTAGCCCACGGACATCGGCGGCAACGCAACCCCTATCCCAAAGGTTCCCCTCCCCTTTTCCTACATCCGTTTTTCGCCTTCCGCCATGATCTGCCCGGTGAGGGGCGTGTCATAGCCGCCCTGGGCTTCGATGCGCGCCTTGAATGCCGGCGAATCGAGCAGGGCGCGGACGGCCTGAACACGGGGATCATCGAGGAAACGCGTGGGGATGACGAGATCATAGCGTTCAAGGGCGAGCGGCACGAAATCAAGGCCAAGCGCCTTGGCAGCGGCGTAGATGCCCATGCCGCAGTCGGCCGCCCCGGTGAGCACGTTTACCGCCACGGCCATGTGCGTGAACTCCTCCTTGTCATACCCTTTGACGTCGGAAGGCTTGAGCCCGGCCTGCTTCAGCTTCCAGTCGAGGAGGATGCGCGTCCCGGCCCCGCGCTGGCGGTTGATGAAGCGGACACGGGTGAAATCGTCGATGCCCTGAATATTCATCGGGTTGCCGTGTGGAACGATGATGCCCTGATGCCGGATGGCGAGGTTGATGACCGTTACGTCCACATCGGGCAGGAATTTCTTGATGAACGGGAAGTTGAAGTCGTCGGATCCGGGATCGAAAAGATGCATCCCGGAGAGGTGGCAGGAGCCGTTTTTCAAGGCCGTAATGCCGCCCATGCTGCCGACGTGCGTGGAGGCGAACCGGAAGGGCTCGGGCAGGCCCATGAGTTCGTCGGCGAGCAGATCAAGGGTGTTGTCGTGGCTGCCCACACAGACAAGGATGCGGTCGAGTTCCGCTTCCGAAACGGACAGTTCCGCGGGCACCACGGCGTGCTCGTTCAGGCCTTCGGCCTGCTCGGGGATGCGCACGTCGCCCTGCGCGCGGGTGACGGTGGTGATGTTCCCGGCCCCGCGTCCGAGCGGCGTGGCGACCAGCTTGTCGCCGACCCGCCCGATGGACACGCGCACATGCTCCTCGACGCCCGGACGGGATGGCACGGTACGGGTCAGCTCGACGGGGACAACGGTTTTTGCGGGCGGCTCGCGGTGCGAAAGCCATGAAATGAGCGGTTCGAGCAGTTCCTTGAAGCATACCAGCGCGCTTACCGGATACCCCGGCGCCCCGGCCACGAGGCGGCCCCGGCAGTTGGCGAGCAGGGACGGCTTGCCCGGCATGGCGGCGATGCCGTGCGTGAGGATTTCGCCTTCCTTTTCCAGCGTGGCGCGGGTGAAGTCCTTGGAGCCTGCGGACGAGCCAGCACAGAAGATGGTCAGGTGCCTGCCCGCGTCAAGGCTGTCCTTCAGGGCCTGATGCAGGGCTTCCGGGTTGTCCGGAACGGGGGCGGCGCGTTCCACGACGCAACCCAATTCACGGGCCAGCGCCGCCAGCATCTGGGAATTGGATTCCACGACCTGCCCCTTGCCGGGATCGGGGTGCGTGGTGAAGTCGAGCACTTCGTCCCCTGTAGGGATGATGCGGACGGTGACGCGCTCCCAGACGGGCACGTCCCAGATGCCGCCGGAAAGCAGAGCGCCCACATCCCACGGCCTCAACTGGTGGTTGCGCGGAAAGAGCAGTTCCGTCGCCACAATGTCCTCCCCGATGCGGCGGACGTGCTGCCACGGAAAGGCGGGGGCTTCAATGGTGACGCTGCCGCCGTCCAGCACGACCTGTTCGATCATGATCACGGCGTCGCAGCCCTCGGGCATGGGGTGGCCGGTATTGACGGCAAAGCAGGTTTCCCCGGCCTTGAGCGTTAACGGGTGCCCTTCCCGTGCCGCGAAGGTCGAACGGGCGTTGACCGCGTAGCCGTCCATCGCCGCCGAGTGGAAGGTGGGCGAGGAATAGCGGGCGTGCACCGCGTGCGCCAGTACCCTGCCCGAAGCTTCATGCGAAGGGATCGTTTCCTCGCGGATCAGCGCTTCGCGGTCTATGGAAGCCTTCACCCGTGCGACGGCTTCCGCGGGAGGGATTGTTTTGAGGTAAATATTGCGTTTCATGATGAATCCTTATGTGAATAAAATGGATTTTGCAGCCTTACCGGGAGACGTGCGCCAAGGTTTGGCCTCCCGTGCCGCCCGTTCCGCCACAGACCTTTACAAAAGTCTTTGGGGGAGAAGGGGTGGGGTTTGGGGAGGGGAGGAGGGGCCTTTCTCCCCTCCCCAATTCATTCCTTCAACCTCTTCAAACTGCCCGCCAGCGCTTCGGCCTTGCGGGGGCCGATGCCGGGGATCGCGGCAAGCTGGGCGGGCGTGGCGGCAATGATGGCATCAAGGGACTTGAAATGATCCCAGAGCAGCCGGGCCGTGGCCTTGCCTACGCCGGGGATGCGGAGCAGTTCGGCGGAAAGCGCCGCGCCCGCCCGCGCCCGGCGGTGCCGCCCGATGACGAAATGGTGCGCCGTATCGCGGATATGCTGGAGAAACAATAACTCGGCGGAACCGTCGCGCAGCGGCAGTGGATTGCTCCGGCCGGGCAGGAAAATCCGGTCGCCCACGTTCCCGGCCCGGCGGTCGGCGCGCCCCATGTCGTCGCGGGCCTTGGCGATGCCCGCCAGCAGGAACAGACCTTCGGCATTGGATTCCCTGACGATGCGCTGCACGGCGGAAACCTGCCCGCGCCCGCCGTCGATGAGCACCAGATCCGCCCACGGCGGCCCTGATTCGAGGCGGCGGCGCATCCACTCGGCAAGGGCGGCGTAGTCGTCGCCGTTGCAGGCCGCTTCGCCTTCAAGGGCATAGGTGCGGTAATCGGATTTCTGGGGCTGCCCGTCCTCGAAGACGACCATGCCCACGCGGGTGGACGTGCCGCCCGTGTGGGAAACGTCCACGCACTCGATGCGCCGGATGGGGCGGGATGCCATCGGGACGGCCCCGGGCAGGGCGGATTGCACCTTGTCCAGCGCGAAGGCGGCGGCAAGGCGGTCGGACATGGGGACTTCCGACTTGGTGACGGCGGCTTCGCGGGCATTGGAGACGGCCATGTCCACGAGCCGGGCTTCGGCGGCATTGCGGGGCTTGGCGATGCGGACGATGCCCCCGCGCGCGTCGGCAAGGGCCGCTTCCAGCGCTTCGAGGGATTCCACCTCGTCTAGGGCGTGCCCGTTGGAATCCGTTCCGGCGGCGTGAGGCGGTTCCGCTTCGCCTTCGAGTGTTGCAATGTGATCTTTTGCCGGAGAGGCGGAGTCCTGAGCGTCCTGCTCGCCGGACATTCCGGGCAGAACCGTGTCTGCGGGCAGCCACGGCACGACAATGCGCGGGGGAATGGATGTTTGCGGGCCGTAGAACTGCCCGAGGAAGCTCCAGAGCAATTCCGGGCCTTCCGCCAGTTCCAGATCCGGCCAGAAGAAGGTGCGCCCGTCCACAAGCCGCCCTTCGCGCACGAAGAGGAGCCCGAGGGCAAGGCCGCCTTTGGCCGGGGCCACGCCCGCCACGTCCATGTTGCCGCCTTCCGGCAGGACCACGCTCTGGCGTTCCACCGTGCGCTCGATGGCCTTGATCTGATCCCGGAACACGGCGGCCTGTTCGTAATTCATGGCCTCGGACGCGTCCGCCATGGCGTGGCGCAGCGTATCGAGCAATTCACGGGAGCGCCCGGAGAGGAGCAGTTCCACGCGGTGTATGAGGGAGGCGTATTCTTCAACGGGGACGTTTTCCGTGCACGGCGCGAGACACTGCCCGATATGATGGTAGAGGCAGGGCCGGACGCGGTTTTTGAAGGCCCGGTCCACGCAGCGCCGTAAGGGGAAGACCCGGTGGATGGTCTTCCATGTCTCGCGGGCCGCCTGCCCCGAGGTGAAGGGGCCGAAATAGCGGGCGTTGTCGCGCCGGGCCTGACGCACGACCTCAAGGCGCGGATAGGGGGCGTCCTTGGCGATGCGGAACAGGACATACTGCTTGTCGTCGCGCAGGACGATATTGTAGTGCGGGCGGTGTTTCTTGATGAGGCTGGCTTCGAGGAGCAGCGCTTCCTTTTCCGTGGTGGTGGAAAGCGTCTCCAGCGAGGCGGCGTGCCCGATCATGGCGACCGTTTTCGGGGTCAGGGCCGAAGCGTCCCGGAAATAGGAAAGGATGCGCTTGCGGAGGTTTCGGGCCTTGCCCACATAGATGATCCGCCCCTGCGCGTCCTTATAGATATAGATGCCGGGCGTGGTCGGAAGAGTTGAGGATGCTGGACGCTCCATGCGATCTCCAAAAAAAGTCTGAAAAAGAGGCAGGATGAAAGGCCGCATCCAGTCTACAGGGTGGTGGGCGGCCTGTAAACCGTCCTCCGGTTGACGCTTGCCAGATCGCGCCGGATGCGTGTACTCTACTCGTATCCATTTATATTTTTTGCCGACGAGAGGCCAGTATGGCGCGGAAAGATCCCTACGACCCGGAAGAAGGCATCATAGACCTTTTTGATATCGTCGATGACCCCGAGGCGTCTCCTGAACCGGAGCCCCGCGGGGCTCTTCATGATGATGGCGGGCAAGCCCTGCCGGGGCAGCCCGAAGCGGCCGATCCGGAAACCCCGACCGGGGAAGAGTCCGAACGGGTGGTGTCGCGGTATCCTTTTGAGAACAGCGATGATTTTCTTGAAGAGATCGAAAAGACACCCCTCATGACGCTGCTGCCTCCGAAGGGCGAGGCTTCCGCGTTGCCGGAGGAGCCTGTTTCGGATGGCGCGGAAGAAGAGGCTCCCGCCGAGAGCCTTGGCGAACCCGTCCGCGAAGAGCCGGACGAGGCGTTGATCCGCGCCTTTGAAGCGGAAATGGCGAAGGCCGGGGCGGTTGTACACGAGTATGATGTGGAAACGGCTCCCGGCATGGCCGATGCCTCCGGGGTTCCGGACGAGACGGAAGCTCCGGCCCTGTCCACCGGCGCCGTGGATCAGGAGTTTGCCGAGATGCACCTCGAAGCTCAGGAACCCCCCGTCCCGGAACCCGCTGAAAGACCGTATGCCGAGGATCTGGAATTGTTGTTCGGCGACACTCCGGTTGCGGATGCCCCACAGGTTGAGCCCTCGCCGGTTGCGCTGGAGCCCGCTATGGAGGCTCCCATGCTGGTTTCTCCAGAAGGGGAGGAGGGCTCGAAAGCCGAACCCGGCCTTTCCCGACAGGCCGAGGCCGCGCCGGAAGGGGCTGGTGAGGAACCGTCGGAAGCGTTGCCCTCTTCCGTATCGGCGGATAAGGTTGCCGAGCCGTTGCCGGAACCTTCCGGGGACGGCACGGATCGGACGCTTGCGTTCGTGCCCGTGGCTGTGCCGGACGTTCCCGTCAGCGCCGCCGTGCCGCAAGCGGAGCCCTCATGCGGCCATGAAATGGAAGAACGTATTATCCGGCTGGAGGAAGCCTTGAGCCGTCTCAATGAACGGGTGGTCGCCTTGGAACAGCGCGCGGATGGCGCCGCTGAGCAGGATCTCAACGTCTCCGCGATCTCCGGCGACATCCAGTCTCTGCTTACGGAAGGCAATGCCCTGTGCGGTCAGTTGAAATCGCTTGCGGCGGAGCTTGGTTCCACGCCTTCGGGCGTTTACGCTGAGGCCCCCGAAGCCGCACCGCTTCCCGGTTCCTCCGCCGAGGTGGCCGAAGAGCCCCCATTCCCTCCCATCCCCTCCCGTTCCGCTGAGATCCCTTGGGAATCCTCTTCTCCGGAAGCCGATCCCGATGACGGCCCGGATGTGCTTGGCCTTGCGCTGGAATCGCTGGAGCGGCGGCTCGCGCTGTTGGAGAGCCGGCCCGTGCAGGCTCCCGACGCCGCCGGCATCGTGCAGGATGTCCTTGCCCTCGTCCGTGTGGACATGGAAAAAGCCTCCGAGGAGCAGGAAGCTTCGGCCCGCGCCCTGGAGCAATTGGAGCGGCGCGTGCAGGAGTTGGAGAGCCGCCCGCTTCCGCAGCTTATCCTGCCGGATCTCCCCGACACCGAAGCCATCACCGCCGACGTTATGAGCCGTATTCAGAACGAGCTTGACCGCATTGCCGCCGAGGCCGCCGCCCGCGTCCTGCGGGAGGAGATAGCGGGGTTGATGGGGAAGTAGAAGTGGAAGATTAGGGAAGGGAGGGAAAACTTTTCTGAAGAAAAGCTTTCCCTCCCTTCCCCAAACCCCATCCCTCCCTCCCGTTCCAAAGACTTTCGGTTTTATTGAATCCCCGTTCCCGGGGGTCCCTGTGGGCGGAAGGTTGAGCGGGTGCATTGGCTTCTTGGTTTCCGGCATAGACGGAAAAGAAAAAAGGGCTATGTAGATTAGCCTGTTGGAATGGAATGGCCCAAATAAGAAAAGGACAGATTTCGAGAATCTGTCCTTTTCTTTTGTTATGGGATCGGGAGGAGGTATGCCCCCTCCAATTGCTTTCTACTCGTCCCCGACCTGCAAGGCGGCGAGGAAGGCCTCCTGGGGCAGCTCGACGTTGCCCATGCGCTTCATGCGCTTTTTGCCTTCCTTCTGCTTTTCGAGGAGCTTGCGCTTACGGGTAATGTCGCCGCCGTAGCACTTGGCGGTTACGTTCTTGCGGAGCGCGGAAATGGTTTCGCGGGCGATGACCTTCTGGCCGATGGCGGCCTGAATCGCCACTTCGAACATCTGGCGCGGGATGGTGCGCTTGAGCTTGAGGGCAAGCGCACGCCCGTAGGCGTAGGATTTGTCCTTGTGCACGATGACCGCGAGGGCGTCCACGGCTTCGCCGTTCAGGAGGATATCCAGACGCACGAGGTTCGAGGCCCGGTAGTCGATCACTTCGTAGTCCATCGAGGCGTAACCGCGCGTGGCGGACTTCAGGCGGTCGAAGAAGTCGAACACGATTTCCGCAAAGGGCAGCTCGTAGGTGATGACGACGCGGTTCTGGGCCAGATACCCCATGTTCTTCTGGATGCCGCGCTTTTCCTCGCAGAGCTTCATCACGTTGCCGACATAGTCGCTCGGGACATGGATGTCGATGCGGACGTAGGGCTCATAGAGGTTGGTGATGCGGGCGGGATCGGGGAGCTTCGACGGGTTGTCGATTTCCGTGGTCTTGCCGTCCGTCGTCTCCACCCGGTAGATGACCGAGGGGGCCGTAGCGATGAGGTCCACCTGAAATTCGCGTTCGAGGCGTTCCTGAATGATTTCCATGTGCAGGAGGCCGAGGAAGCCGCAGCGGAAGCCGAAGCCGAGGGCCTGCGAGGTTTCCGGTTCCCACGAGAAGGCCGCGTCGTTGAGCTGGAGCTTTTCCAGCGCGAACTTGAGCTGTTCGTAATCGCTCGGATCGGACGGGTAAAGGCCGCAGAAGACCACCGCCTTCACTTCCTTGAAGCCGGGCACGGCCTCGGCGCAAGGGCGTTCCGCCAGCGTGATGGTGTCGCCGACCTTGGCGTCGCCCAGTTCCTTGATGTTGCCGCAGAGGAAGCCCACCTCGCCCGCGGAAAGCTGATCCATATCGCGGGACTCGGGCGAGAACACGCCGAGCCGGATGACTTCGTAGGTTTTCTTTGTGGCGAACAGCTCGATCTTGTCGCCTTTGCGGAGCGTCCCGTCCATGATGCGGAACATGACCACGACGCCCTGATAGGAGTCATACCACGAGTCGAAAATGAGTGCCTTGAGCGGCGCGTTGGGGTTGCCCTCGGGCGCGGGCAGGCGCTCCACAATGGCTTCGAGCACGTCGGGCACGCCGTCGCCGGTCTTGGCGCTGACGGGCAGGGCTTTGGAGCAGTCCAGCCCGATGTCTTCTTCAATTTCGGACTTCACCCGCTCCACGTCGGAACTCGGGAGGTCGATTTTGTTGAGGACCGGGATGATCTCGTGGTTGTGGTCGAGGGCGAGGTAGACGTTGGCGAGCGTCTGCGCCTCCACGCCCTGCGTGGCGTCCACCACCAGCAGCGCGCCTTCGCAGGCCGCCAGCGAACGGGAGACTTCATAGTTGAAGTCTACGTGGCCGGGCGTATCGATGAGGTTCAGCAGGTACTGCTTGCCGTTTTTCGACTTGTAGGGGATGCGGACGCTCTGCGCCTTGATGGTGATGCCGCGCTCGCGTTCGATGTCCATGCGGTCAAGGTACTGGTCGCGTTTTTCGCGTTCCGACACCAGCCCCGTGATCTCAAGGATGCGGTCGGCGAGCGTCGACTTGCCGTGGTCGATATGGGCGATGATGCTGAAATTGCGGATATGTTCCTGTACGGGCATTGAAGCATGTCCTTTTTTCGAGAATGGGTAGTGCCTCCGGCGGCAAGGGGCTGGCGCCCCTTGGCCCTGCTTGGGGGGGATGATTCCCCCCAAAACCCCCTCGGTTATGGAAACGCGAGAGGTTGAGGCTTTATGTCGGTTGTGTCGTTTTCTTAAAAAATGGAATAAACGGCGTTGCCGTTTATTCTGTGGGTAATGGAACCTCGTTGTGTCGTTTCCGTTTACGCCGGGGTCCGGGGGGAGGCTCTCTCCCCGGCGGAGTCTGAGGCGGAGCCTCAGCGGGTGCAGGGCGGTGCCCTGCGCTTACTTTTTCCCGAAGCCGGGAATGGCGAACTTGCGTTCGAGCTTCTGGAGGAACCACGTGGCGAAGGAGACGAGGACAAGATAGTAGATGCCCGCCACAATGTAGACTTCCGTGGGCCGGAACGAACGCGAAACAAGTACCTTGGCCTCGCCGGTAAGCTCGATGCAGGTGATGATGTAGGCGAGGGAGGAATATTTGATCAGATAAATGATTTCGTTGCCGCAGCCGGGCAGGGCGCGCCGGGCGGCCTGCGGGATGACCACCCAGAGGATGGTCTGCAGCTTGGTGAACCCGAGGGCATAGGCCGCCTTGATCTGCCCCTGCCGGATGGAGAGCAGCGCGCCGCGGACGTATTCCGACTGGTACGCGCCCGTGCAGAGGATGAAGCCGAGCACGGAGGCGGGATAGGGCTCGAGGTAAATGCCGAGGTTGGGCAGGCCGAAATAGAGGATCATGAGCTGCACCACGAGCGGCACGCCGCGGAAGATGGTGGTGAAGCCGTTCCCGAGGCTGCGGAGCCATTTGGGGCCGAAGACGCGGGCCACGCCGGTGAGGACGCCGAGCACGAACCCGATGGTCGCTGAGGGCACGATCAGGGCGATGGACATGACGAGCCCCCGGTTGAGCGCGGGGAGGACCGTCTGGAAGATGAAGTCGGGATCAAGCCACTGCATCGTCTAGTCCTTTTTCGGGGCGTCGGGGATCATGGACGATTCGCTGCCGTCGTCGGTGATGTCGTGGGACAGGTCGCCGGTGAGGAGTTCGCTGACCGTGGGCTCGTCGGATTTTTCGGTGCCGCGCAGGTCGAACAGCTTGCCGCAGAAATCGCTGGTGCGCGTGCCGGAGCCGGGGGCCAGCAATACGTCGGGCGCGCCCTGTTCGATGATCTTGCCCTGTTCCATGAACAGGATGTCCGTAGCGAGGGCGCGGGCGAAATCCATCTGGTGCGTGGCCATGATCATGGTCATGCCGCCGTCCGCGAGGTCACGGATAACCGAGAGCACTTCGCCGACAAGCTCGGGGTCGAGGGCGGAGGTAGGCTCGTCGAGGAGCATGACCTTGGGGTCCATGGCAAGGGCGCGGGCGATGGCGACGCGCTGCTTCTGCCCGCCGGAAAGCTGGGCGGGGTAGAGCGCGGCGCGCTTGGCGAGTCCCACGCGGCTGAGTTCGGTCAGGGCGCGGTTGCGGGCTTCGGCCTTGTTGCAGCCCATGACCTTGCGCAGGGCGATGGAGACGTTCTCCTCGGCGGTGAGGTGATCGAACAGGTTGAAGTCCTGAAAGATCATGCCGACCTGCTGCCGCAGGGCGCACAGTTCCCTTGTGTCGCGGGCGTTGACCTTCTTCCCCTCAAGCCAGATGTCGCCGGAGTCCGGGGGCAGGAGGTAGTTGAGGCACTGGAGGAACGTGCTTTTGCCGGCACCGGAAGGGCCGATGACCACTTTCACGTCGCCTTTGTGCACATCGAGGGACACGTCGTTGAGGATCGTTTTGCCGCCGAGTTTCTTGACGATGTTGGTGGCGCGCAGGATAGGGGTGGTGTTCATGGTGACGTGCCTCACATGGAGCCGCTGACGGCGTAACCGGGAATATGGACCTTGCGTTCCAGCACGCGGAGGATGTGCACGCCCACAAGGGTGATGCCGAAGTACAACAGGCCTGCCGTAATGTAGAGCGGCAGGTGCTCGTAGGTCCGCGAGGCCACGAAGTGGGTGCGGGCCATGATTTCCGGGGTCCCGAGGACGAAGCACAGGGCCGAGTCCTTGAGCAGGATGGAAAATTCGTTGGACCAGCCGGGGATGGACAGGCGCAGGGCCTGCGGAAGGACGATATGCCGGATGGCCTGCCCGTCGTTCATGCCGAGGGCGCGGGCCGCGCGGAACTGGCCCACCGGGAGCGTCTCGATGGAGCCGCGGAAAATCTGGGACTGGTAGGCCGCGCTCGCCATGCCGAGGACGAGGCAGGACGCCGTGATGGTGGACAGGTTCAGGCCGATGACCTCGAACAGCCCGAAATAGAAGAGGAACAGCAGGAGCAGGATGGGCATTCCCCGGAAAAACCACACATAGACGCCGATGAGGCGGCGGATGAACGAAGGGCCGTACACCTGCAGCACGGCGAGGGGAAGGCCGATGCAGAACCCGAGCGCCAGAGATCCGATGACGGTGATGAGGGTTACGACGCTGCCCTGAAGGATGTAGGGCAACGCGTTGAGAATAACCGGGATTTTGTCCACTATTTCCAGCATCTCGACTCACGGAATGGGGGTTGAGGGTCAAAGCGTTCCCAAATGGGAATGCCTGAACGCCGAACGCATGTCCGGCGCGCCGCAACACGGCGTGGATTCCGCCGAAAACGGTGTTTTCCGGCTGAATGGATTTTGAAGCGTAGCGCCTTTCAAAGGAAACACGCTCTGCGCGGGGCCCGTAGAAGGGCTTGCGCGCCCGGAACCGGAGGGTCTGGGCGGATGCCGAAGACCGCGCCCGCTCCGCGAAAAGCGTTCTAGCATACGCCAGTCTTCCCGAAGAGGGAAGCCCTGACAACAAGGCGGCGACGGCGGAGAGAGGCCGCGTCGCCGGTCTTGCGTAAGCGCGTCGAAAACGCCGGGGGCCGTGCGGCCCCCGGCGTGAGCGTCATTACTTGTTGCCGAGGTACTTGGCCTGGAGTTCCTTCCAGTAGGGATCGGCCTTGAGGAGCTTGTAGCCTTCGTTGACGAGCTTCATGGTTTCGGCGTCGTCCTTGCGGATGGCCACGCCGAACTCGTCGGAACCGAACACGCCCACTTCCTGCACGGGCTTGCCCTTGCGCATGGCGTCTTCGGCGGGGGCGGCGTCAAGGCCGATGGCGTCGATGCGGCCGTTCAGAAGGTCTTCGATGGCCATGGGGCCGGAGTCATAGAAGCGCAGCTGATAGTTGTACTTCTTTTCGGCCTGCGCCTTCTGGAGCATTTCGTGTTCGTTGGTGCCGCGCTGGACGCCGAGTTTGATCTTGCCGTTGTAGATCTGGTCTTCGGTGACCTTGGAGCCCTTCTTGGTGATGAAAATCTTGCGGATGGTCCAGTAGGGATCGGAGAAATTCGCCTGCGCCTTGCGTTCGGGGCTGATGCTCATGCCGGAGCAGACCATGTCGATCTTCTTGGCGAGCAGGGCGGGGATGATGCCGTCCCAGTCCATCGGCTTGTGCTCCACGGTAAAGCCCATCTTCTTGGCGATCCAGTTCATGGAGTCGACGTCGAACCCGGCGGGCTTGCCGGTTTCGTCCACGTAGGCGAACGGAGGATAGTTGGCGTCGATGCCGTTGATGAGGTGCTTGCCGGCGGCCAGGGCGGGGGCGGCAAGAGTGATGGAGAGCAGCAGAGCTCCGAGCCAACGAAGAGCAATCCGTTTCATTTTTTCCTCACTGAGGGTTGGGCGTGGTCAAACCTGCACCTAAAACCGGACAGGAAAACACAAGACGATTCCGGAAGCGGCCGAAGCGGAAGTCCGGCTGATTCCAAACCTTTCTCCTAGCACAGATATTTTTGCCGCGCAATCATGCCGCGCCCGGACGGCCCCGTTCCGCCGGGGTGCGGAATCCTTTGCGAAAACGCGCCGCTCCGCACGGAGGGCTGGGCTCTGGCTTGTTGACAATATTGTCTTTTTGACGGTATATTCCAAACTGTATCTGACTGTTTTTCGTACGCGCAGGCCGCCCCGGTTCCCCCGGATTTTCTCCCGAGGAACGGGGCGTTTTCCTTCCGGAGCGTATCGTTTGCCAAACGGCGCGGAAATGTCACCCCGCAGCCGCATGGGCGGCGTAGGCTTGGAACGCGTTGCGATGGCTGTGTCACGGGGCAGGGGTCCCGCGCCTGTTCAACCGATTACCTTGAGAGGTTCCGTTACGTGGCGATAAAACGCACTCTCCAGCAATGGAGTGTGGAAGATTCCACCGAACTGTACGGCATCCGTAACTGGGGGGCCGGCTACTTCGGCGTTTCGCCCGAGGGCGATGTCGTGATTTATCCTTCCGGCGAAAACAAGGGCGTGGCCGTCAGCGTCCCCGAAGTCATTCGGGGTATGCGCGAGCGTGGCTACGACATGCCGGTCCTGTTGCGCATTGAAAACATTCTTGATTCGCAGATCACCCTGCTGCACGAGTCGTTCCGCAAGGCCATCGCCTCGCTCGGCTACAAGGGCGAATACCGCGGCGTCTTCCCCATTAAGGTGAACCAGCAGCAGCATACGGTCGAGAAGATCGCCCAGTTCGGCTCGCGCTTTCACCACGGCCTCGAAGTCGGTTCCAAAGCCGAACTCATTTCCGCCATTTCCCAGCTCAAAGACCCGGAAGCCTGCCTCATCTGCAACGGCTACAAAGACGAGGAGTTCATCGACCTCGGCCTCTCCGCCGTGCGCATGGGTTTCAAGTGCATTTTCGTCATGGAAATGCCCGGCGAGCTGGAGCTGATCCTCGAACGCTCCGCCGCGCTCGGCGTGCACCCGCTCCTCGGCGTGCGCGTCAAGCTCATCACCAAGGGCAGCGGCCACTGGGCCGGTTCCTGCGGCGAACGCTCCGCCTTCGGCCTGACCACGGCGCAGGTGGTGGATATCGTGGACACCCTGAAGCAGCACGACATGCTCGACTGCCTCCAGCTCCTGCACTACCACCTTGGTTCGCAGGTCCCCAACATCCGCGACATCCGTACCGCCGTCATGGAGAGCACCCGCGTCTATGCGGGCCTCGTGCAGGAAGGCGCGAAGATGGGGTATCTCGACCTCGGCGGCGGCCTCGCCGTGGACTACGACGGCTCGCACACCAACTATGTGAGCAGCCGCAACTATTCGATGGACGAATACTGTACCGACGTCGTGGAAGCGGTCATGACCATCCTCGACCAGCAGGGCATCGAACACCCGCACATCGTTACGGAATCGGGCCGCGCCACCGTGGCCTACTATTCCATCCTCCTGTTCAACATCCTCGACGTGAGCATCGCCGAAACGGGCGAGAGCATCCCCGATGTCCTGCCCGAAGACGTGCCGGAACCGGTGGTCAACCTCCGTGAAGTCTTGCAGGGCCTGTCCGTCCGCAACCTTCAGGAGTGCTACAACGACGCCGTCTACTACCGGGACGAAATGCGCCAGCTGTTTATAACCGGACGCGTTACGCTCCGGCAGCGGACGCTCGCGGACAAGTACTTCTGGGCGATCATCAACCGCATCGCCGAGGAAAAGGAAAAGCTCAAGCACACGCCCAAGGAACTCGCGGACATCGACAGCACGCTTGCCGACATCTACTACGGCAATTTCAGCGTGTTCCAGTCACTCCCCGACGCGTGGGCCATCGATCAGCTGTTCCCGGTCATGCCGGTGCACCGCCTGACGGAATTCCCGTCCCGCAAGGCGGTCATTTCGGATATCACCTGCGACAGCGACGGGCGCATCGACAAGTTCATCGACCCGCAGGGTATGCGCACTTCCCTCGATCTGCATCCCCTTGTGGACGGCGATGAATATTATCTCGGCGTGTTCCTTGTGGGCGCGTATCAGGAAACCCTCGGCGACCTGCACAACCTGCTCGGGGACACCAACGTCGTGTCCATCCGCATCAGCGAGGACGGCTCCTACCAGTTCGTCCGCGAGATCAGGGGCGATTCCGTGGCCGACATCCTCGACTATGTGGAATACGATCCCCGGCGCATCCTTGAGGATCTCCGAGAAGCCGCCGAGCGTGCCGTGCGCGAGAAGCGCATCACGCCTTCGGAGCGTTACAAAATCCTGCAAACGTTCGAAGACGGTTTGCGCGGCTATACGTACTTCGAGCGGTAGGAGGACCGGGGGACGCCGTCCCCCGGCCCCTTGACCCGGCTATTGGTTGACGGCTGTTTGGGTGGCATAACGATTTTTTGTTGCATAGCAGTCCCCGGAGGGGCTTTCCCCGAAGCGCACGGCATACCGTGGCGGGAGCGGCGCAGCCGCTGCCGCCTTCGCGCTGAGGGGGCGGGAGTCATTCCCCCAGCCCGCCGGAAGGCATTCAAAAGGAGAAAAGAATGGCACGAGTTCTTATTATCGGCGCGGGCGGCGTCGGCAGCGTTGTGGCGCACAAGTGCGCGCAGAATCCCGAAGTTTTCACCGAGATCATGCTGGCGAGCCGCACGGTTTCCAAGTGCGACGCCATTGCCGCGAGCATCAAGGAACGCACGGGCCGCATTATCGAGACGGCGCGCGTGAACGCCGACGACGTGCCCCAGCTGGTGGGGCTGATCAAGCGCTACAAGCCCGTCATGGTGATCAACGTGGCCCTGCCGTATCAGGATCTCACCATCATGGACGCCTGCCTTGAAGCGGGCGTGCACTACATGGACACCGCCAACTACGAACCGCTGGATGTGGCGAAGTTCGAATACAAATGGCAGTGGGCCTATCAGCAGAAATTCAAGGACGCCGGACTGATGGCCCTGCTCGGCAGCGGCTTCGACCCCGGCGTGACCAACGTGTTTGCGGCCTATGCCCAGAAGCACCTGTTCGACGAGATCCACGTCCTCGACATCATCGACTGCAACGCGGGCGATCACGGGCAGCCCTTCGCCACGAACTTCAACCCGGAAATCAACATCCGCGAAGTGACCGCCAAGGGCCGTTACTGGGAACGCGGCGAGTGGGTGGAAACCGATCCGCTTTCGTGGTCCATGACCTACGATTTCCCGGACGGCATCGGGCCCAAGAAGTGCTTCCTCATGTACCACGAGGAGCTTGAATCCCTCGTCCAGAACCTCAAGGGCATCCGTCGCGCCCGTTTCTGGATGACCTTCTCCGAGAACTACCTGAACCACCTCAAGGTGCTCGGCAACGTCGGTATGACCGGCATCGAGCCCGTGGAATTCCAGGGCCAGCAGATCGTGCCCATCCAGTTCCTCGGCAAGCTCCTGCCCGATCCGGCCTCCCTCGGCCCGCTGACCAAGGGCAAGACCTGCATCGGCTGCGTGATGAAGGGCGTGAAGGACGGCAAGGAAAAGTCCGCCTACATCTACAATATCTGCGATCACGAAGCCTGCTACGCCGAAGTCGGCAGCCAGGCCATTTCCTACACCACCGGCGTGCCCGCCATGATCGGCGCCATGATGATGGTGACCGGCAAGTGGATGCAGCCCGGCGTCTGGAACATGGAGCAGCTCGATCCCGATCCGTTCATGGAGCAGCTCAACCTCCGCGGCCTCCCCTGGGTCGTGCAGGAGTAGTTTGGAAGGGGAGGAAGATTGGGGAGGGGAGAGGGAACCCTTCTGGAGAAGGGCTTCCCTCTCCCCTCCCCAAACCCCACCCCTCTCCCTCCTAAGACTTTTGTAATGGTCTGTATTGGGCCGGGCGGCTTGTCGTCTGGCCCTTATTGATACGTCCCCCGGTATTTCACCAAAAGAACCCTCTTTCTTTTCTCCCTCAAGGCCCGCCGGGAAAGCTCCCGAACAGGGATTCGATAACGTCGAAAGTCTTTGAAGGAGGAGAGGAGGGGGGCGGGGGAGGGGAGGAGGAAACTTTCTGGAGAAAGTTTCCTCCTCCCCTCCCCCGATAAACCCATTCCCCCACTTCCTATGACCGAAACCTATCTTGAACAGTTGAAGCCGGAGCGGTTCCCGTCGCCGGGCTTCGTTGTGGACGAGGCGAAGCTGCGTTCGAACGTGGCGATTCTGGACGAAGTGCAGCGGCGCACGGGCGCGAAGATCCTGATGGCCCTGAAATGCTTCGCCATGTGGGACGTTTTCCCGATCATTTCCCGCAGCGGGGAAGGCGCGCTGTACGGCTGTTGCGCCAGTTCGCCCGACGAAGCCCGGCTTGCTAGGGAATGCTTCGGCGGCGAAGTCCATGCGTTCGCGGCGGGCTACTCGGAAGCTGACATGGTGGAACTGCTCGAAACGGTCGATCATGTGCTGTTCAATTCCTTCGCGCAGTGGGAACGCTTCAAGGGCATGGTCGAAGCCAAGAATGCCGGACGCGCGACGCCCATCGAATGCGGCATCAGGGTGAACCCCGAGCATTCCGAGGGCGCTGTGCCCATGTACGATCCCTGCGCTCCGGGCTCCCGGCTCGGCGTGCGGCTGCGGGAGTTCGAGCGTTTTGCGTCCGCCGGGGGCTGCCCCGCCCAGACGCCGCCTCCCGGCCTCAAGGGGCTTTCGGGACTGCATTTCCATACCTTGTGCGAACAGGGCGCGGACGCGCTGGATAGGACGCTCAAGGCGTTTGAAATGAAGTTCGGGCGGTATTTGAAGGGCCTCAAGTGGATGAACTTCGGCGGCGGCCACCATATCACCAAAGAAGGCTACGACATCGACCTGCTCTGCAAATGCATCGAGCGGGTGCGCGACCGCTACGGAGTGCAGGTCTACCTTGAGCCCGGCGAGGCCGTGGCCCTGAACGCGGGCGTGCTGGTGTCCACCGTGCTCGACGTGGTGCGGGCGGATATGCCCGTGGCGATTCTGGACACTTCGGCGGCGACGCACATGCCGGACGTTCTGGAAATGCCGTACCGCCCGATGGTCATTGGTTCCGGCGAGCCCGGCGAAAAGCGTTGGAATTGCCGTCTTGCGGGCAAGTCCTGCCTCGCGGGGGACGTGATCGGCGAATACAGTTTCGACGAGCCGCTCAAGGCCGGGGACAGGCTGGTCTTTACGGACATGGCGATTTACAGCATGGTGAAGACCACGACTTTTAACGGTCTGCGTCTGCCCTCCATCGTGCGCTGGAACCCGGAAACCGACGGGACGCGGCTTGTCCGGGAATTCGGCTACGAAGATTTCAAGATGCGGTTGTCCTGATGTCGAAAGAAAAGCTCTCCTATGCGCAGCAGGTCTGCGTCAAAAGCGCGGGAAAGGCCATGCAGCGCACCGGGATGGTCGGCCCCGGCGCGAAGGTCGGGGTCGCCGTTTCGGGCGGCGTGGACAGCTGGGTGCTGCTGGAAGTGCTCCGGCGGCGCCAGCGCATCGTGCCGTTCCGGTTCGACATCATGGCGATCCATCTGAATCCCGGCTTTGATGCGGAAAACCACGCGCCGCTCGTCGAGTATCTGGCGAAACACGGCGTTGCGGGCCACATCGAAGTCACGGATCACGGCCCGCGCGGGCATTCGCCGGAAAACCGCCGCAATTCCGCCTGTTTCTACTGTGCCATGCTGCGCCGCACCCGGCTGTTCGAGGTATGCCAGCGGTACGGGCTGACCCATCTCGCCTTCGGGCACAACGCCGACGATCTGGTTACGACGTTCTTCATGAACCTTGTCCAGAACGGGCGCGTTGAGGGCATGGGCATGTGCGACGACTTTTTCAAGGGGGCGCTTAAAGTCATCCGGCCTCTGCTTCTGGTGGAAAAGCCGGATATCATCAAAGCGGCGCGGCGCTGGGAGCTGCCCGTCTGGTCGAATCCCTGCCCTTCCGCCGGGAAGACCAACCGGGCGAATTTCCAAGCCAAGATCGACGCGCTGCACGGCGGCGACAAAATGCTCAAGACAAACCTTTTCAATGGGTTGTGCCGCTGGCAGCTGGCGCAGTCCGAAAGCGGGAACAAGGCATGATCGGCAAACTCCGCAAGGCTATCGAGCGCAGGCTTTCGGCTCAGGACATCCTTTCCTATGCCGCGATCACGTTGCAGCGCCATTGGTCGAAGGATTGGGGCACGCTGGCCCTGCGGCTCAAGGCGTTGCTGTTCGGCGTTGAGGTCGGGCCAGGCGTTACGGCGTGCGGTTCGGTGATCCTTGGGCGGTGGCCCGGCAGCCATATCCGCCTCGGCGCGGGGTGCAGTCTGATTTCCTCCTCGCGGCGCGCCACTGCCTCCACGCTGTACGCGCCCGTCCGTCTCCGCACCTATGCGCCCACGGCCCGCATCGATCTGGCGGAAGGCGTCCAGCTCAGCGGCACGGCGATCACGGCGCGCTCGTGCACCATTTCCATCGGCAAGGACACGATGGTGGGGCCGAACTGCGTGATCACGGATTCCGATTTCCATGCGCACTGGCCCGCCGAGACACGGCACGTCGAGCCCGCCTTTGAGCTGGATCGCGGCGTATCCATCGGCGCGAACGTCTGGATCGGCATGAACGCTCTTATCCTCAAGGGTGTGACCATCGGGGACGGGGCCATAGTCGCCGCCGGGTCCGTCGTCGTCCGCGACGTCCCTCCAAAGGCCGTCGTCGCCGGGGTACCCGCCAAGGTTGTGAAGGTTGGGGAGTGATGGGAAGCATTGGGGAGGGGAAGGGGAAACTTTCTAGAGAACATTTCCCCTTCCCCTCCCCAAACCCCACCCCATCCTCTTCAAAGATTTTCGTAAGGGTCAACGGCGTGGCGGGCGGCTTGTACGGCTGGCCCTTGGCATTCGTCTACCGGTGACTTACTAAAAGAAGAGAAAAAGTTTTTTCCAAATCCGTAGAAAAGAAAATGCCTTTTTTCCAACTCCGTGCGCCCGCCAAACTGTTTCAGGGAAAGTTGCGGAGAGGGATTCGATAAGGTCGAAAGTCTTTGGAGGATGAGGGGAGGGGGCCGGGGGAGGGGAGAAGGGACCTTGCTCCAGAAAGGTCCCTTCTCCCCTCCCCCGGCATCCTTTTTCCCCAATCGTTCATGCAAAACAACGTGGCTGATTACATACGGTCGCTGCTGGCGTCCGAGCGGTTCGCGCGGCAGGTGACGCACCATAGGGTGCTGCCCGCGCGTGAGGCCCGCTATGGCGAAACGCGCCGCCCGTGGCCCCGCGCCATTGCGGAGGTGCTGCGCGAGCGGGGGATCGCGTCGCTCTACAGCCATCAGGCGCTGACGGCGGATACTGTCCGCGCCGGGCGCGACGTGGTGGTCGCCACGCCCACCGCCAGCGGCAAAACATTGTGCTACAGCCTGCCGATACTGGAAAAATGCTTACAGGACCCGGACAGCCGGGCGCTGATGCTGTTCCCGCTGAAGGCGCTGGCGCAGGATCAGCTTGCCGCATTTGGGGAGCTGACCGGGCATTGGCCCGAAGCGGCGAGGCCGTCCATCGCCATCTATGACGGCGATACGACCGATCATTTCCGGCGCAAGATCCGCAAGAACCCGCCCAATGTCCTGATTACCAACCCCGAAATGCTGCATCTGGCGATTTTGCCCTTCCATGAGCAGTGGACGACGTTCCTTGCGTCGCTCTCGCTGGTGGTTGTGGATGAGGCGCATACCTATCGCGGCGTGCTCGGATCGCATATCAGCCAGCTTTTCCGCCGTCTGAACCGGATCTGCGCCCGCTACGCCGCCCGCCCCAATTTTGTTTTCTGTACGGCGACGGTCGGCAACCCGGAGGAACTGGCGGGCAATCTGCTGGGCAGGGAACTGGTGCAGGAAAAGGGGCTTCCCTCGGAGAATGCTTTCCCTTTTTTCCCTTTGTTTTCCCCTTCCTCCTCTTCTGAGCCAGTTGCGTTGGGGAAGGAAACGTCCCTCAATGCCCCCCAAGAGTCGGCGGACATCCCTGTCATCCGCGAATCGGGCGCACCGGCGGGCAAGCGGCATATGGTGTTCATCGATCCGGAGGACAGCCCGTCCACGACGGCCATCGCGCTTCTGAAGGCGGCTCTGGCGCGGGGGCTGCGGACCATCGTGTACTGCCGTTCAAGGCGCATGACGGAACTCATCGCGCTGTGGGCCGCTGACAAGGCCGGAAGCTTCGCGGGCCGCATCAGCGCGTACCGGGCGGGCTTTTTGCCCGAGGAACGGCGCGAGATCGAAGCCCGCATGAGCGACGGGCAATTGCTTGCCGTGGTTACGACCAGCGCGCTGGAACTGGGGATCGATATAGGCAGCCTCGACGTGTGCATCCTTGTGGGGTATCCGGGCACGGTCATTTCGACCATGCAACGGGGCGGTCGGGTGGGGCGGGCCGGGCAGGAATCCGCGGTGCTGCTCGTCGCGGGCGAGGACGCGCTGGATCAGTATTTCATCCATCAGCCCGAGGCGTTTTTCGGGCGCGAGCCGGAACGGGCGGTCATCAATCCCGACAACGACGTCATCGTCAAGCGGCATCTCGAATGCGCGGCGGCGGAATTGCCGTTGCCCAGTGATGATCCGTGGCTGCGTGGGCCGGGCGCTCAGGCGGCGTTGCGGGAGCTGGAAAGGGAGGGGCTGCTCCTCAAATCGGCGGACGGCAGGGAATGGGTGGCCGCCCGCAAGCGCCCGCAGCGGCATGTGGATCTGCGGGGCTGCGGCGCGTCGTGTACCATTGTGGACGCCGAGGGCAAGCCCATCGGCAGCGTGGACGGGCATCAGGCGTACAAGGAGACGCACCCCGGCGCGGTCTATCTGCATCGGGGGAAGACGTATGTGGTCAAAAGCCTTGATATGGCGGAGCGGGTTGTCCGCTGCGAGGTGCCGCAGCAGCGGGTAAACTGGCATACCAGGGTCAGGAGCCACAAGGAAACCGCCATCATCGAAGTGAAGGCCTCGGGCTCGGCGTTTGGTGCGCCCGTCGCGTTCGGGCGGCTGCGGGTCACGGAGACGATAACCGGCTATGAGCAGCGCTCCGTTGCCGACAACCGGCTGATCTGCGTCGTGCCGTTGGATCTGCCCCCGTTGGTTTTCGAGACGGAGGGCTTGTGGTTTTGCGTGCCGGATGGCCCGCGCCGGGCTACCGAGGACAGCCTCATGCATTTCATGGGCTCCATCCACGCGCTGGAACATGCGAGTATCGGGCTCATGCCGCTGATGGTCATGGCGGACCGTAACGATTTCGGCGGCATTTCCACGCCCATGCACGCGCAGCTCGGGATGCCCGCCGTTTTCGTGTATGATGGGTTGCCCGGCGGCGCGGGGTTGTGCCGTTCGGCTTTCCCGCGCCTTGCGGAATTGTTCGCGGCGGTGCGGGATCTGTTGTTGCGGTGCCCCTGCGAACTGGGTTGCCCGTCTTGCGTACACTCGCCCAAGTGCGGCTCGGGAAACCGGCCCATCGACAAGGCGGGGGCGTTGTTTTTGTTGGAGCGGATCATGGAGGCCCCCGCTCCGAGCGGGGATATGGCTGTGAGCAGGCTGGAATCGGAACAGCCGAAGGAGAAGACCGTTATGGCGGCGGATATTGAATTGGGAGGCCCGGCGGCGGGAAGTTCTGAGCGTATCGTTGCGCCGCTTCCGGAGCGGTTCATGGTGCTCGACGTGGAAACCCGGCGTTCGGCGGCCGAGGTGGGCGGCTGGCATCGGGCGGATCTCATGGGCGTCAGCGTGGCGGTCCTGTACGATTCCAAGGGCGATTGTTTCACCGAATACGAGCAGGAAGATCTCCCGGCCATGTTCGAGCGCCTGAGAGAGGCTGGATTGGTCATCGGGTTCAACTCGTCGCGCTTCGACTACGCGGTGCTGCAGCCGTTCGCCGGGTACGATCTGCGTTCCTTGCCCACGCTGGACATGCTTGTGGAGGTCAAAAAACGGCTTTCCTACCGTGTTTCGCTGGATAATCTGGCCCGTGCCACCCTGAACGCCCCCAAGAGCGCGGACGGGATGCAGGCGCTGCAATGGTGGAAGGAAGGGAACCTTGCCTCCATCGCCGAATATTGCCGCAAAGACGTGGAGATCACCCGAGACGTGTATCTGTTCGGGCACCGGGAAGGTTATCTGCTGTTCACCAACAAGGCCGGGCAGCAGGTAAGGGTTGTGGTGGAGTGGTAGGGAAGGAACCGTTGGAGAGGCTCTCTCCGAAAAAAGTTCCCCCATCTCCCGAGGATTACGGCGCTATCGAATTCCTCTGGGGTTCAGGCCGTGAGTCTCGGGAAATGGGGGAATGCGGGATAGGGAGGCGTCCGTCAGCGTGAAGGCTGATCGGGCGTCTTTTCTTTTTCCTTTGTGTCCTGTTGCGCCCCCTGACCGAGGGCGTGGGCGTCGGGGCATCAGCTCGGTACGGAGCGCCGGTTTTTGCCGATCATCCATCTAAAGCCCCAGACGACCCAGCCGACCAGCAATATGATGAACAGGATACTTTTCATCGGAACAGCTCCACGATTTCCCGGGGCGTGATGTCCGGGCGGATATCGCGCAGGGCGAGGTTGATGAAGTCGTCGGCGGTGTCCATGTCGAGTTTCATTTCCGGATGGTGCAGGGCCGGATCGAGCGGGTCGAAGGTGCGGATGGCGAACAGTTCCGGGTTGTCCACGATATACGAGAGGCAGTGCTCGCGGTGGGCGGGCAGGGTGGCCTCGTTCATGGCCTTGGTGAACAGTTCGAAGGAGACGATTTCCGCGCCGAGGCCGTCTGGGTAGAGGTTGTTGCGCGGGATGTGGTTGTAGGCGTAGTCGCAGTTTCCGGCGGTGTGTTCTCGCTGGTAGAAGCGGATCAGGTTGTCGATTTCCCCCGCCCCAGATCAGCGGATTGTCGGCGCACACGCGGACCACGAGATCCGCACCGTGCGCGGCGGCGGCCCCATGCATACGCGAGAGCACGTCTTGTTCCGATCCCCCGGAAGGTGTTGACGCCCTGCGCCCGCAAGTGGCGGGCAAGCACTTCGTCGCGCCGGGTATCGGGCAGGGCGACGACCAGATCGTCGGCCAGCTCCGAGCGCGCGCAACGCCCCACCACCCAGTCGATGACGGGCAGGCCGTGCAGGTTCAGCAAGGTTTTGCAGGGCAGGCGGCTTGATCCCAGCCGTGCCTGAATGACGATGACGGTTTTCATGGCTGTGTCCTTTGGGGGAGAGGTGGGAGAGAAGAGGAATCGGGGGAGGAACCCTTCTGGAGAAGGGCTTCCTTCTCCCCTCCCCAGGGCCCCCTCCCCTCATCCTCCTAAGACTTTTGGTTTTATCGAATCCCTGTCCGGGAGTGTTGCCGGTCGTCGAAGATTGTCAGGAGCACGGCGGAGTATGTCCTTTGTCCGTACCAGCCGGGGGACGTATCAGCAATGGCGTGAGAGTCCGTTTGTTCCGCCTCTGGCCCTTTTCCTTCGCTCTGTTTTCAGCTTTCTTTTTCTTTCTTCAAGAGCTTCAAAATGCCGCTGACGACCTTGGCTTTGTTCTTCTCGAAATGGATGCGGGATTGGCGTTGATATAGGACGTTGCGGCGTTCGGGTTCGTCGATGAGTTCCACAAAAACTTTGCGGAGGCGTCCGGCGTTGAATTTCCGCATGATGCCCATGTAGGCGAAACCGTGATCCGCGCGGGCGAAGGTGTGCCGCGCCTCGCGTTCATGCTGCGCCAGAACGATGCTCGGGATATGCATGTGGGCGAGTTCATAGACGGTGCGCCCGGCGGAACAGATGGCGAGGTCCACGCCTTCCATCATGCGGGACATGATGTTGGTGGCGTACTCGAAACGGAGCAGCGGATTGCCGAGGGTCTTGATGTGCCTGACCAGCTCGTCGCGGTGCGCGTAGCCCGGCCCGGTTACGACCCGGATGGCGATGCCCCGCTCACGGCAGAGCGGCTCGACGGTATCCAGCGTCTGCCGGGTATAGTCGGGCATATCCGTACCGCCGAAGGTGATGAGGATGCACTTCGGGGCCGGGCGGAATACATTCTGCTCGGCCTGCAAGAATTCGTCGCGCAGGCAGAAGTACTTGTGCCCATACAGAAAACGCTCGGGCTGCTTGCCGTTTGTTTCGTTTTGAGGCTCCTCGTACAGGGCGTTGACCACCTGATCGGCCAGCACCGAACCGGGCCCCTCGTCCTCGAAGTTGACCACGGGGATGTTCGCGGCCTTGAGGTGCTCCATATATTCGCGGGGCGTGTCCAGCATGTCGTTGATCACAAGATCGGGATCGAGCGCCAGCACGTCTTCCCAAAGTTTGCCCTGCTGGATGACGGTCTTGTAATCGCGTGCGGCGATGTTGGAGGCGGCGAGTTCGCTTTCTTTGGTGCAGACGAAAAAGACTTTATGGTTGGCGATTTCGTGGGCCAGCATGAGCGAACGGAAGACGTGCCCCATGCCGATGGCGGGATAGCCCGCGACCACGAACACCACGCGGCGTTGCGTCAGAAGGCGTTCGCACAGCCACCAGTCCTGATAGCTGTTGATCTCCATCGCCCGATCATTGAGGAAATACGGTACCGTATGTCGGATGGTACCGCCGTCCAGCGCGTCGCTTTTGACGATGATGAGGGCCTTGCTCTCGACCACCAGCTCGGATTCGTCTTCGGACATGAAGGATTCCAGCCGCCCCTGATGGACTTCCCATATACGGTGCCGGACGCTTTTGACGGTGACGAGGCAGTCGGCCTCGTCTTCAAGGAACGTCTTGTAGGCGTCGTCGATGTCCACCCACGTCAGCAGGGGGCAGCTTGCCCGATAGATGATGATGTGCCCGTAATCGTTGCCCAGTTCGCGGAGGATGGATTTCATCTCCGTGATGATGTCCAGCGAGGTGAAGCGCAGCCCGGCGTTGTAGTGCACGCGCACGCCGTTGCGTTCACAGATCAGGCTGATTTCCTGGCTGTCCGTGACGACCACGACGTCGTGCGCCGGGACGACGCCGCGCGCCGTGTCGATGGCGCGCTGGATCAGCGTGACCCCCGCGAGGCGTTTGACGAGCTGGTCCGGAATGACCGCGTTTTTCTTGATGGCCGGGATAACGATGCAGCGTCGCGTTTCTGTCATGGGAAAATGCCTCCGGCGGCAGGTATTCCCCCTGTGAAGGCTGGCAAAAAGGAAAAGGGTACAGCCGGGGAACTTGCGTTAAAGACCAGTCTGTTGCGAAGACGCAACTCCGTATCGACCCATTTATGAAAGTCTTTGGGGAGGGTGGGGGAGGTTTGGAGGGGGCGGGAGGGGCTTTCTTCAGAAAGGCCCTCCCGCCCCCTCCAATCTTCTCACAATTCCTCTTCCTACCTCAAACTTTCCAACACTTCGCGGGTGGACTTGAGCATATAGCCGAAGTCCTCTTCGCTGAGCCAGTGCTGGAAGGGGAAGGATATCTGGCCGTCGAAGAAGGCGTCGGCGTTGGGGCAGTTGGCTTCCCCGAGTCCGAGCTTCTTGTAGAAATCGTAGCGGTCGAGCGGGATGTACTGCACCACGCACTTGATGCCCTTTTCTTCGGAAATGGCGTGCATGAAGGCGTCGCGCTTGCCGTTTTTCATGCAGCCCGCGAGCAGGTGGTAGTTGTGGCGGGTGGTGTCGTCGCGGAGAAACTCCAGCTCGGGGTAATCCTTGAGCGCGTCGATGAAACGGATGGCCCGGGCGCGCTTTTCGGCGTTGATCCGGTCGATGCGCTCAAGCATCTTGACGCCGAGGGCGCACTCGATTTCGCCGAGGCAGTAGTTGTTCGGCCAGAGCATGTCGCCGTCGAGCATGGGCATGTCCACATTGCCCATCGCCGGGGTCCAGTAGTTGGGCCGGGGCTCGGGATAGCCGCAGTGCCCGTTGTGGCGCAGGGCGGGCACCAGCGCGGCGAGCTTCGGGTCCTTGACCACCAGCATGCCGCCCTCGCCGAGCGTGGTAAGGTTCTTGTGGGAATGGAACGAGAAGATCGCCATGTCGCCCCACGCGCCCGACTTGATGCCGTCGATGTCCGCGCCGATGGACTGGGCCGCGTCTTCGATGACGAGCACGTTGTGCCGCTTCGCCACTTCCATGATCGCGGGCATGTCCGCCACGTAGCCGTACAGGTGCACGACGACGATGGCTTTCGTTCTGGGCGTGATGCACTTTTCGATGGTTTCGGCGTTGACCACATGCGTGACGGGATCGACGTCCGCCCAGACGAGCTTCGCGCCCTTTTTGGCGTAGGGGTAGGCCGAGGCGGTGAAGGTGTGCGAGGGGATGACGACTTCATCGCCGGGCTTGAAGTTGCAGAGCTGCGCGGAAAGCTCAAGCGCGGACACGCCGTTCATCACCGCAAAGCAATGCTCGGCCCCGATGTACTCGCCGAACGCCTTCTGGAAGGCTTGCAGATGCTTGCCCTGCGTCAGCGGTTCCGCGTTCCGCATGGCTTCCACGACCACAGCGATCTCGTCTTCGGTGTACTTGATCGCACGTCCGCTGAAATTGACTTTGATGTCCATAAGATGTCCTGTCTCTGATTGCCCAGTGCGGAACCCGAAACGGTATAGCCGCTTCGGGTTCCCTTATGTTTCTCGGGACAATTGGTGCTGCGGAGGGGGCCTCCGTCTCCCCGCTTAGCGGGTCAAGGGGCCGCATGGTCCCTCGCGGGGGCAAGCCCGCCGGGGGCGCTCCCGCTAGATGCTCTTGTAGCGTTCGATGAGGTTTTCCCTGGTGAGGATCTGCTTGAAGTCGGGGCCGAGGGCATTGGTGAGGGGCTTTTCGTGGACGATGCAGCCGCGATAGAGGCCTTCGTACTGCTCTTCGGTGAGATCCTTGCAGATGCCGGTGGGCAGGTTGACGCCCTGCCGTTCGATCATGGTGCGGAACTGCTTGTATTCTTTAGGGTAGATGTCCCCAAGGACGTTCAGGGCGAGGCAGTTGCCGAGGCCGTGGGCCACATGCAAGACGACGCCGAGCCCGGCGGAGAAGGGATGGATGACGCCCACGTTCCCGGCGGCCATGCCGCCGATGTAGGAGGCGATCATCATCTTTTCGCGGTTTTCTTCGCTCATCATGTCGTCGGAGAGGAAAATTTCCTCGCAGAGCTGCACGGCGCGTACGGAGAAGGCGTCGATGATGGCGTTGCGGTAGCTGCCCTGAAGCGATTCGACGCAGTGCATGAAGGTATCGATGCCGGTGTAGAAATACTGGTCGCGGGGAACGGTGGCGAGCAGGTCGGGATCGAGCAGGAGCTGATCATAGACCGTGTAGTCGCTGTTCATGCCCAGTTTGAGATTTTTGGGGATGTTGGTAAGGACACAGGTGCGGGAGCACTCGGAGCCCGTGCCGGAAAGGGTCGGGATGCCGATCTTGTAGACGGCGGGATTCTTGACGAGTTCCCAGCCCTGATAGTCTTCGGCCTTGCCGGGGTTGGTGAGCAGGTTGGCGACGGCCTTGGCGGTGTCGAGGGCGTTCCCTCCGCCGATGCCCACGACGCAGCAGGGGGTGCGGCTGTCGGCGGCGGATACGGCTTCCTTGAAGGCGTCGATGCGGGTGACTTCCGGCTCGGAACTGGAGTCGACGAAATGGAGCTGGTCGCCCTTTTCCATGGGCAGACGGCCGATCAGTTCATGATCGCGGAAGAAGTGGTCGACGAAATAGACGACCGGACCGTCCACGGCTTCGCGGCGGGGTTTCAGCAAGTCGCCGAGCTGAGCCAGAGATCCCCGCCCGAACACATAGTAAGGAACGTTTTTTGTATTGCGATACATGGTAAAAGCCTCATAGGATGATTTTAGGAAACGATAACGGGCATTGTATGTTGAATCCGCCCGGGCCGCAAGCCGGAGCAAACGGCCCGTTCCGGCGGTTTTCCACCGATTTTTCCACGGGAGAGTGTATGTCAGGCAAAACTTCGATAGCTGTTCTCGGGGGCGGAAGCTGGGGTACGGCGCTGGCCCATCTGTTGGCCCATGCCGGGCATTCGGTGGCACTGCTGTTACGGGATACGGAGCAGGCCGCGCACATCAACGCGCACCATGAGAACCCGCGTTACCTGCGGGGCGTACCGCTGCATCCGGGCATCCGGGCTGTTGCCGGAGATACGAGCGGTCCGGAACAGGCGGAAGTGCTGGCGGGCATCTCCATTCTGGTCCTGTCGGTCCCTTGCCAAGCCATGCGGGGGACGCTTCGCCGGTTGGCGGGCGTTGTGCCCCCGGACTGCGTTCTTGTCAATACGGCAAAAGGAATCGAAGTTTCCGAGCTGGTTACGGTGGAGCGCATGGTCCGGGAAGAGCTGCCCGGATTCGTGGACCGCTACGCCGTCCTTTCCGGGCCGTCGTTTGCCCTTGAGGTGGCGACCTGCAAGCCCACGGCGGTGGTGCTCGGCTGCCGCGACGAACGGCTTGGGGCACGGCTGAGGGAAGTGTTCGCCACGCCGTGGTTCCGATCCTATTCCAGTACGGACGTGCCGGGCGTGGAGCTTGGCGGCGCGATCAAGAACGTCATCGCCATCGCTGCGGGCCTCAGCGACGGGCTCGGCTTCGGCCTGAATGCCCGGGCGGCGCTGGTCACGCGCGGCCTTGCGGAAACCAGCCGCCTTGGTGTGGCGCTTGGGGCGCGGGCGTCGACCTTCATGGGCCTTTCCGGGCTCGGGGACCTCATGCTCACCTGTTCGGGCGATCTGTCCCGCAACCGTCAGGTCGGGCTGCGCCTCGGGGCCGGTGAGAGCCTGGAAGACATCGCCTCATCCATGTGCATGGTGGCCGAAGGGGTCAAGACCACGCAGGCCGTGCACCGGCTGGCGCAGCGCCTCGGCGTGGACATGCCCGTGACCGGCACCATGTACAGCGTCTTGTATGAGGGGTTCGCGCCCCGCGAAGCTGTACAGGCGCTTATGGGCAGGCAGCTGAAGGAAGAATAACCGGGATAGCTGATGAAGGGCTGTTGTTTTTTAGCAGATCGGCGGGTGGAAGCGTTACACCATCCGCCGTATTTTTAGGAATGAGGCGGCCCATATAAAAAGAGGTTGAGTGTGTCCCAATTTTTTCAATGTATACCTATTATATTGTTTTTATTGTATAATTCCATTCTGCAACTCTCTGTTTTCTCATCAGAGTAAAGTTCAGCCTTATCTTTTGAAAACTCCTTTCTCCCTTATCTTCTTGTCATGGTTCTAGCGTACCGTACGGTTTTAAAAGTCCACATGTGTTTGATGCTGTGTAGTTTGTATGGGCACCCTACAGCTGTTGATTAAGCTTGGGAAACAGGGAGGCACTTTTGCTGTGGCGTCAGGTCGGCCTCTTGAATGGAACGGTTTTTTAACCACATCCTGCGAGTTATGGAAGGGACGAACTATTTGGAAATCACAGTCTGGCAATGTGGGAGCGGCGGAGCTGGCTGTGGTCTTGGTTCAAGCGTTCATTTTCAGTAAAAAATCCTAACTCCACGGGCCTTGCAATAGGCCTGATCCGTGAGCGGAGGAATGGGACGTCATCAAGAGTAGCATCATCGCCTCGCTCTCGGCTTTTCCCTAGGCAGTGTCGTCACAAGGTTTTGCACCATAGAGCGATGCAACGCACCTGGACTGCTGCGAGGAAAGAAGAGCTCCTTTTGGCATAACGCGTGGCAACAGCTCGCCACTGCTTGAGAGACAAAAAAGTATTCTCGATGATATGACGCATCTTGTATAAATATTTGTCGTATTCAATGAGAGAACGATTTCCTCGCTGAATGGGCGGTATTACGGCCTGCACATCGTTTTCCTTCAGCTGTTCACGAAATCTATGGGCGCTATAGGCCTTATCCGCAAGAACGAACCGGGCATCTATACCTTGAATGAGTGGGAAAGCCTGACCGATATCAGAACAGGAACCCGCTGTAATAATGATTCTGACCGGCATACCATGCGCATCCACGGCCAGATGTATTTTAGCGTTGAGCCCCCTTTTGTGCGGCTCATGTCCTGATTACCGTCTTTTGCCCCTGCTGCATGGGCATGTACCTTGCAATAAGTGGAGTCAATCATCAGCCACTCGAAATCCGGCATATCCATCAGATTTGCAAGGACATGTTCCCATGTACCTTTATCACGCCAACGACAAAAACGACGATGAGTATTTTTCCAGCCACCATATTCCGGTGGAAGGTTTCGTCATGGAGCGCCTGTCCGTAAAATCCAAAAGATTGCATTGACAAAAAGGCGATTGTCTTTGGCTCGTCCACCCCAAGCGCCACGTCTTCCGGGCAAAAGCGGAGCTAACAAACTCCATACATGATCCGAAATATCATGACGATGCATTGCAGAATCCATAAGCTCCTCCATAGAAAAGAATACATGAATTCAATGTGTTAATTAACTCATGACGACACTGCCTAGGGGCAGGACTCGTTATTTTCCAAAAATTGAAAAAGTGGTATGTAAGAGGTATGGAGGTGTCCCATGCTTACCTGGTTTTACTTTTCCGAAAGCCAACTGGAACGTATCAAGCCCTTTCTGTTTTTCGTGTCGATGGCAGACGCGTCGTCAACGGTATCATATACGTCATCAACACGGACTTCAGTGGAAGGAGGCTCCTGCTGAGCACGGCCCGCACAAGACCCTGTACAATCGGTTTTTCAGGTGGAGCAAACTCAGTGCTTCAACAATCACTTCACAGGGCTGGCGAATCAGACGCTTTTTGATGGCTCTCTGATGCTCGACTCCACTTACCTCAAGGCTCACCGCACGGCGGCAATTCTGCTCAAAAAGGGGATTCTCCACGTCTCATCGGTCGTACAAAAGGAGGACTGAATTCCAAACTTCATGCCGCTTGTGACGGCCACGGGCGGCCCGTCCTGTTTTTGCTGACTGAAGGGCAGGTCAGGACTACAAAGGTTCAGCCGTTCTCCTGTGCCTTCTTCCCGATATCTGTACGTTTCTGGCAGACGGAGGCTATGACGCGGGTTAGCTGCGGGAATCTCTGAGAGCCAAGGGGATGGCAGTCTGCATACCACCCAAAAAACCAGAAATACAGCATTTTCTTTTGATAAGGCGCTGTATAAGTGTAAAGCCCCCGCAGTTAGTGCAAAGCTAAACTGGAGCCCCCGGCATGTTCGAGGGCAAACTCTTCTGGTGTGAGATTGCCCAATGATTCGTGTGGCCTTTGCTCGTTGTATTCTTGTAACCATGCGTCAACGATGGTGCGAACCTCACTCAGCCTGCTAAAAACATAGAAGTTCAGTACCTCCTCGCGGAAGGTGCGGTTGAACCGCTCCACATATGAGTTTTGCGTGGGCTTGCCTGGTTGAGTGAACTCAAGGTCAATCCCGTGTTGTAAAGCCCATCCGGCAAATTGTCCCGAGACAAATTCCGGGCCATTGTCTATACGCATTTTTGTAGGATAGCCTCTCCAAGCGGCTATGCGGTCAAGCACACGAATGATACGGGCTGCAGGCAAGTTGGTGTCCACTTCCACGGCCAATACTTCACGGCTGAAATCGTCAAGCACGTTGAACGTGCGAAAACGCTGACCGTGCATCAGCGCATCGCCCATAAAGTCCACAGACCAGCAACCGTTGACGACGGTTTGCGCCTCCAGACGGACGGGAGCTCGGCTGGGCAGGCGCCGTTTTTCTTTGCGGCGCATGTTCAACTGCAACTGCCGATAAATTCGGTAAACGCGCTTATGGTTCCATGTATATCCCTCGCGACGCAGCACAGCAAAATATTTGGTAAATCCGTATCTCGGGTAGCGTTCGGCCAGCTCAAGAAGCGTCGTTATCACAAGGCTGTCGTCACGCGGCGTTGGTTTGTAAAGAAACACGCTTCAACTTATGCGCAATGCCGTGCACGTCTTGCTGACGGAAAGTCCATACTCTTCGTGAACGAACAGCACGACGTCACGCTTCTCGGCTGGCTTCAGAGCTTTTTTTCGATCACATCCTTCAAGGCCCGATTTTCCAGGCTTAAGTCCACATACATTTTTTGAGAAGGGAGTTTTCATGCTCAAGGTCGCGCATACGCTTGATGTCCGAAGCTTCCATGCCGCCGAACTTGCTCTTCCAGGCGTAGAACGTGGCGCTGCTGATACCGTGCTCACGATATACGTCCTTGGCAGTCCTGTCCGCTTCGCCAGACTTCAGGATTAGATTTGGTGTTCAGAAAACCGTGACTTCTTCATGGCTCCCTCCTGGGGATGGTTTACCAGAAGTCTCCAGTTTTGGTCTGTACTATTTTAAGGGAGGGTTACATATTCATACTAATGTCTCATACAGGGGGATTGAAGCCAGATTTTAGGTAAATATGAAGTGCCTTATTTTTCAGTATGTTAGGAATATTAAAGAAAAGAAAACACCGTATATTCAATGAGTATAGTGCTGAGAAGTAAAGATTTTTATTCTCCGTTACCTGGTGAAAAGATTCAGTAAATACACATCGTAATCTGACAAAGAATGTACTTTTGAGACAGGAATGGAAGCTGATAACCTTGTGAAGGAAATCTGATGTTTTTTAACTGGAAAGTTAAGTAGTTTTAAGGTAAAAGAGTACAACTTTTTGCTCTCTCCACTCTTTTTGCTCTTCGAAATAGGTAATTTTTCTAGGATAAAATTACTCTTAATTGTTTGTATTTTATACTTTTAAATAAAAATACATTAATTTGAACACTCACATTTTACCTTTTTTTATCGGAAACTACTTATTTCATGGTTGAGTATACCGAGCTTACCCCGATTAGAACGCTTATCATCTGGATGCAAAAAAATAATATGAATTTCAGTAGAATAGAAAATCACTCGGCATGACTCTCATGTCTGCTGATTGCCTGCGCAAGGCTGAATGCACTCCTTCGGAACGGCATAGGGAACTTGTTCAGCTGGGTATCCCGGTCGCTCTGTTGCCTCCGGCTGAGGATGTCAAGTGTGATCTAAAGGTAGGGTATAGACGAAGATAAATGTATCAACGCCTTTTATATGTAAAATTGCCTATAATAATTGACTACAACAACCAGAACATTATTAAGAATCTCCAAATAAACAAAGTGGCCTCATCAATGCCGTCTATTTCAGTTATTATACCGAGCTATAACTACGAATCTTATATGTATGAAGCCATTAAAAGTGTGCTTCTACAGTCGTTGAAGGATTTTGAGCTGATTATTGTTGATGACGGCTCTACAGACGATTCCATGGCTGTAGCCCGTTCCTTTGCGGGACAAGATCAACGAATCACTGTGCTACAACATCCGGATGGAAAAAATCATGGCTTGGCGGCAACTCTGCAGCTTGGAGTTGCTGAATCCAAAGGTGAATACATAGCTTTCCTGGAAGCGGACGATATCTGGTTGTCCACTTGCCTCGAGCAGAGGATGCAGGTTGCCTCTGCAACGAATGCCGGAGTTATTTTTAACAATGTAGAAGCGTTGTGCATGGAAGATTCCAGCACTGCGTGGTTCGATGTTTATGTCCCCAGAATTATGAGGAGCCATTCCCGTCGTGTAGCCGATGCAAAAAATGGCCCATATGGTTCATATGAAATGAGAGGAGCCTTTCTGATCGAAAACCAGATTCCTACCTTCTCCTGCGCCATGATTCGGCGTTCCGTTCTGCTTGCCTGTGATCTGAATTCCCCAATCCCCAATGGGTAGACAGATGGCTCTGGTGTCAGGCCGCGCAAAAAGCAACCTTTGCCTACATCCCGCTCAAGCTGACTCGTTGGCGGCTGCACAACAACAGTTTTACCATGAGATATAAACCATCCACCGCATCAAAACTCACCTCTTTCATCCAATATATCAAGCCTGTTTCCATTTTTTGGAAGGGCCTTCGGACACAGTTGTTCTCCAATTACACCCGGAAAAAAGATCGTTGGTACAGATACTTTCTCCTGTTGCCCGTCTGGGGCGAGTTAGCCGTACGTTTTTGCGTTCAAATACAAGCAATTGGCATAAAAGCAATGTTCAAGACCATTCTTAAAAAGTTGAGCTGAAGGCATGCAAACACTTCTGGTTACCGGTGGAGCCGGCTTCATTGGCTCTTGTTATGTGCTAAAACGGTGCGCCGCTGGCGATACCGTCATCAATTTGGACAAGTTGACCTATTCGGGAAATCCTGACAATTTATTTCCCCTTCGGGATAATCCACGACACATCTTTGTAGAGGGCGATATCGGAAACGCGGAACTTGTTGCCTATCTTCTTCAGACGTACCGGCCCAATGCTGTAGTCAACTTTGCGGCGGAAAGCCATGTCGACCGAAGCATTCTTGATCCAGACGCTTTCGTGCGTACCAATGTATTTGGTACCTGTTCCTTGCTTCGAACTGTCAAGGACGGGTGGACGCTTCTTACTCCGTTTGAAAAGGCCGCATTTCGCTTTCTTCATGTGTCGACCGATGAAGTATTCGGCGCTTTGAACCTTGGGGATCCCGCCTTTACAGAGGAAACGCCTTATAACCCCAACAGCCCCTATTCCGCATCCAAGGCATCCAGCGATCATTTTGTTCGCGCCTTTCACGAGACATATGGTCTGCCAACACTGATTACCAATTGTTCCAACAATTATGGGCCACGCCAGTTCCCGGAAAAACTCATTCCGTTGGTTACGCTCAACGCATTGGCTCGTAAGAGCCTCCCCGTGTACGGCTCCGGATCCAACGTTCGCGACTGGCTTCATGTTGAAGATCACTGTTCCGCCATTCAACGGGTACTGGAATCAGGGCGGGCAGGACAGACCTACAACATTGGCGGCAATTCTGAGCGCACAAATCTTCAAGTTGTCCACGGTATCTGTGAAGTACTCGACCAAGTACGTCCATCCCTGAAGGTTCTTATGCTAGTCTCATCAAATTCGTGAAGGATCGTCCGGGCCATGATTTCCGATATGCAATCAACTGTTCAAAAATCAAATTCGAACTGGGTTGGAAACCAGACCATACCTTTGAGGAAGGTCTGCGCGAAACAGTACTATGGTATCTCGCCAACTCTGAATGGGTAGAACACGTCCAAAGCGGTGCCTACCGAGACTGGATTCGCAGCAACTATGCGGAGAGAATGTAGATCATGAAAGAGTGGAAAGGTATTGTACTCGCAGGTGGCTCCGGAACACGGCTTTATCCTCTGACACGCAGCGTGAGCAAACAGCTTATGCCGGTCTATGACAAGCCCATGATCTATTATCCAATAAGTATACTCATGCAGGCCGGCATCCGGGATATTGCCGTTATCTCTACCCCCGAACATTTGCCTCTGTATCATGAGCTACTGGGGGATGGTTCTCAGCTGGGGTGCTCTTTTTTGCTACGTCGTGCAGGAGCGACCGGAAGGACTGGCTCAGGCCTTCCTATTGACCGAAGACTTTATTCTGGGGCACAACGTATGCCTCCTCCTCGGTGATAACATTTTTTCTTCGGCAACGGCATGGATAAACTTCTCAGACAGGCCATGAGTCGAACCACAGGAGCTACCGTATTCGGCTACCATGTTCAGGGATCCTCAACGCTACGGCGTTGTAGAGTTCGATAACAGTTTACGTGCGGTCAGTATTGAAGAAAAGCCGGAGAATCCCAAATCAAATTATGCTGTAACCGGCCTTTATTTCTATGATTCAGAGATCGTTTCTATTGCACGTCAGGTTCGCCCTTCCGCACGAGGAGAATTGGAAATTACCTCAGTCAATAATATCTACCTTGAACGAGGCCTCCTGAATGTAGAACTTATGGGCCGGGGAATCGCATGGCTTGATACGGGGACTCACGATTCCCTGCTTGAAGCAAGCTCGTTTGTACAGGCCGTGGAGACACGTCAGGGCCTAAAGATTGCCTGCCTCGAAGAAATTGCGTGGCGTAATGGGTATATTTCTTCGGATGATGTGCGTCGTCTTGCTAAACCCATGGATAAAAATGGCTACGGACAATACCTTTATGAGCTGGTCGAAATGGGGGGAAAGATATGGAAGTAGTCGAAACCCCGATTGCCGGAGTCCTGCTCATCAAGCCTAGGATCTGGGGAGATGCTCGTGGCTACTTCGTCGAGACTTGGCAAAAGAAACGTTATGAAGACGCTGGAATAACGTTGCCCTTTATTCAGGACAATCACTCGAAATCAAGTCGAGGTATCCTGCGTGGTCTGCATTTTCAAAAAAATTTTCCGCAGGGAAAGCTGGCCAGCGTTTCATTCGGCAGTGTTTTTGACGTGGTCGTGGATATTCGTCGGGATTCGCCGACCTTCGGCCAGTGGTACGGCGTGGAGCTGACACAGGAAAACCAGTGGCAGCTCTGGATTGCCCCGGACTTGCCCACGGCTTTGTCGTTACCAGCGAGATTGCTCACTTTCATTACAAGTGTACCGAGCTATACCACCCTGAAGATGAAGGCTCCATTTGCTGGAATGATCCGGAACTCAACATCGCATGGCCTATTGCCGCCCCCATGCTCTCGGCAAAGGACATGATTGCGCCTTCCTTTGCAGAACTAAAAAGAATGCTGTTTTCCTAAGTTACAGACAATCTTGTGCTAACAACGGATTATTTTCATGAAAATTCTTATCACTGGTGGCAAAGGAATGCTTGGTCGCACTTTGCGTGGGGAGTTTCGAGAACATGAAGTTGTTGTGGCCGGCTTGCCTGAAGCCGATATTACCGATGCTGCTGGAATTGATGCTGTATGTAGATCCTGCAAGCCGGATGTGCTTATCCATTGCGCGGCCATGACCGATGTGGACAAATGTGAGACTTACCCTGATATGGCTTGGAAAATCAATGCGGTCGGTTCCGCCAATGTGGCCTCAGCTTGCCAGCGTAACGGTATTAGACTCATCGCCATATCCACTGACTACGTTTTTTCAGGAGACTCTGAAAGACCGTATACCGAGTTTGATACGCCGACCGGCGGTATCAACGTTTATGGACAAAGTAAATGGGCAGGGGAGCAGGCTGTTCGTACGCACTGTCCGAATCATATTATTGTCCGTATTTCATGGCTCTATGGTCCCGGTGGTCCAAGCTTTGTGCACACTATGCTGAAACTAGCTGACGGCAGTCGTAATGTTCTGAAAGTCGTTAATGATCAGCATGGAAATCCGACAAGTACTTTTGCCGTCGTTAGAGCGCTTCGGGAGCTCCTCATACGTCCTGAGCTTGTCGGTACATTTCACCTGACATGCGAAGGAGAAGCGACTTGGTATGATTTTGCCCGCAGGATTTTTGAGCTGGCTGGTAAATCGCAGAAGGTTGTTCCCTGCTCTTCAGCAGAGTACGTCACTCCGGCCCGTCGCCCGGCCAATTCCCGCTTGGAGAAAAAATGCTTGCTCTCTATAACCTGCCTCCTATGCCGCACTGGGAAAGGGAGTTTGAGGATTTCATGGTAAAAAATGAAAATATACAGCTGTGTTAGGTAGCTATCGCTTTATGCACAATTTTATTATACAACGATAAGCACTTGCAAAATTCTGGATAATGGCGTTTATTTTTTGATTTTACCTTATATTAGGTGACAAGTTGAACTTTGAAAATTAATAGGGCACACAGGGATGACTATGATCAATTTTAACGAGGCTCCGGTCTGTGGCACAGAGTTAGATCATATCAGGAACGCTATTGCCGATAGGCATATATGTGGTGACGGGACATTTACCAAGCAATGCAACAAGTTTCTGGAAGGCTATACCAAGTGTAAGAAGGCTCTACTTACGAATTCTTGTACGGCAGCCTTGGAAATGTCAGCTTTGCTACTTGATATTCAACCTGGAGATGAGGTTATTTGTCCTTCCTATACGTTTATAACAACAGCATCCTCTTTTGCTTTGCGCGGAGCAAAACTTGTTTTCGTCGATATTCGTGATGATACTTTGAATCTGGACGAAAGGCTTCTCGAAAAAGCCATCACTCCCAGCACAAAGGTCATTGTGCCCGTGCATTATGCCGGAGTCTGTGCTGAAATGGATACTATCAATGATATTGCAGCTGTCTATAATATTCATGTGGTTGAAGATGCAGCACAGGCCATAGGCAGTACATACAAGGGAAAAGTTGCCGGTACCATGTCTGATCTAGGTTGCTACTCTTTTCATGAAACAAAAATATTTCCAGCGGCGAGGGAGGTGCTCTGATTGTCAATAATCCAGATCTTGTCGAATCTGCTGAGATAGTACGAGAAAAGGGAACGGATAGAAGTCGTTTTCTACGTGGTCAGATTGATAAATATACATGGCTTGCTCTTGGCTCGTCCTATCTTCCCAGTGATATGGTTGCGGCCTATCTGTTACCCCAGCTTGAAAAAATGGCTGAGATCAATAGTTACCGTAAGCACTTATGGCAGCGTTATTATGACGCCTTTAAATGCCTATCCGAATATGGCGTCTGTTTGCCATACTGCCCTGAAAACTGTGAGCAGAATGCTCATATGTTTTACCTGCGGTGTCCTGATCTGGAAACTCGTACAAGATTTATTTCCAGGATGAAAGAAAAGGAAATTTTGTGTGTTTTCCACTACATTCCCTTGCATTCATCACCTGCAGGTAAAAAGTATAGCAGAGCGTGCGGCGAGTTAAATGTAACTAAGCATGTCAGTGATACATTAGTACGGCTACCATTGTTTTATGGTCTCAAAGATGAACAACAGGATTATATTATCGAACAGGTTTTCAAATTTTGGAGAGGATGATGTCCTTTTGCAGTGGAAAAAGGACAAACTAAAGATTGGAAAGATAACTTTTTAAAGTTAAATCTTTCCAAGGGATGTTTATATATTATTTTTTTGGGCATTCCTGTATGGAGTAGAACTACACCTATAAGTCGCATCATATATGAATTTCAAAAAAATAAAAACTTCGATACTCGAAATTTTGATAAAGAATTAGAGCGCATTATTCCTCCTGTAAAAGTATGGATAGTAGCCCATACACAACTAGGGTCTCCGTTCTAGCTACAGAATTATATGACAATGGAGGACATAGTAAGTGTATTCAGGATTTAATGGATATTCTAAATGATAAATATACACAATCTATATTTCTTACAAGTTATTCTTCGTCTTGGAAATATGCCCCACAAATAATGTCTTATATTAAAAAGTTTGCTTTAGTATCAGGAAAAGATATAGGGAATATACGATGGAAGAAAGATACTATAAATTTATTTTATGATATATGTAACTTTTCCCCAAAAGTTATTTTTGTTTTTATTCATCCTGATGATATATATGGTACTTTATTACTTTCAATGATTAAAAATATACAAAAATAAAAGTATATTATTGCCCACATGCGTCACATTATCCAAATCTTGGAATAAGTTTTGCGGATATTATTTTGGAGGATGCCTGTCACTGCATATGTGACGCAGAAACTGCGAAAATGTTTAAAAACCCATGTGGTTGGTATCTTAAGTAAAAGGTTAAAGCAGTTCCCAACATTTACCGCAGAAGAAATTTTAGCATGCAGGCGAAGTCTTGGTGTGAGCGATGTTGAACTTTGTACCATCTCTGGTGGTTCTTCCTATAAATTTTTTGATAGCTCAGATACATCGGAATATTTCAAGGTAATAAAGCATCTATTAGATAGAAATCAGAATGTTAAACATATAATTATTTCAATTTTTTCAGAAACTGAAAAGGTAATTATTGAAAAAATTTTTGAAGGCTCTAAAAGTCGCAATAGACTCATTATTCATCCTTTGACTCCAAAGTATGAGCTAATATTCTGCTGTGCTGATGTTTTTATTGACAGTTTTCCAGTTTCTGCAGCATTAACCATGATTGATCTTATGCGACTGAAAGTTCCTGCTGTTGTTAAGATAAATAGAGAGAATGCTCTGTGGTCTTTTCATGAATATCAACGACCTAATTTCCCTTATATGTATGACAATAATAAAGATTTTTTAAGAGGAATAGAAAAGTTACTTTCTAGTAAAATATTGCGTAAAATAGAAATGGACGAAAATTATCAGTTTTACTTGGATAGATACGAGGGGGAATCGTGCAAACTCCATCTTTATGAGCTTATAGATAATTCCGATATGCTTGAATTATACTATACACAGTTGAATTCAGAAATTGTCTATCAGTTTAAAGGAATATCGTAGTGAAAATAGTGAAAGCCGTTTGGGAAAAGCGCAATTTGGGTTATGATGCTTATAAAATTGTTTTGGACAAAAGGGATCTTAAAAAGGGGCTGAAAGTATTTTAGAAGATTTGCGTGCACAAAATTTTTATCATGCATACGTTACTATTAAGATGCCCGTAGGAAACTTGAATGTTCTCCACGCGCTGGAAGATGTCGGTTTTCGTTTTATGGAAACGCAACTTTATTTGAAAGATCATTTTGCACCATTAGAAACGCCGGATCAGATTAAAGAGTGGATGAACGGAGCAGAGCGGGTCACCGTGGAAAAAACGTGTGCGGCATGGGGCAGAGTCATAGACAAGATCACTCCCGGTATGTTTTCAACGGACAGGGTAAGTCTTGATCCTTTACTCGGTATGGATGTTGCCTGTATACGCTACAAAAATTGGTGCTGGGATCTTTTGAAAAGCCGAACTCTTGGATGTGGCTTTTAAAGGTAAACGATAAGGAAATTTCTTTCGGCATCAATGTTCGTGATGAAAAAACTGGTGTAGAAGATGGTATATTAGGGGGTGTTTTTTCAGAACATCAAGGAGAAGGGTATGGTGTCTTTCAGATCTTAGATACCGTTCGTTCTGTAGAAGGAACAAAGACTGTTGTATCATCTAATAATTATTCTATGCTGCGTATTTATCAGAATTATGGAAGAATTATTTATAAGGAGCTTTATGTGCTGAGAAAGGTGTACAGTAAGGAGGATAAATAAAAATGAGTGAGTCTCACTTTTCTCATGTTCGCATAGCGGGTGTAAAAAGTGTTCTGCCTCAACACTTTATTGATATTGATGATGAGCTCGAATTCTTTGGAGGCTCTTCTAAAAAACTTGCCCGGGCAAAAAGATGATGGGCTATGGGCGTCGCTATATAGCTGATGAAAATACAACTGTGACGGATCTTGCCGTAGATGCTGCAAGAAAGTTGATGAGTGAGATGTCTCTCGCAGCAGGGGACATAGAGCTTCTTATCTTTGTCAACCAAAAACCTGACTTCCCAGAGCCGTGTGATGCCTGTATAGCTCACGGAGAACTTGGTTTGAGGAAGTCTTGTCCTTCTTTGGATATAAATCTCGGCTGTTCGGGCTATGTACATGGCTTATGGATCGCCCATGCCATGATAGCAAGCGGAGCTGTAAGCAATTGTCTTTGCTTGTCGGTGATCTCTGTGCCAGAGCCACGGATCAGACGAACAGAAAGGCTGCGCAAGTTTTTGGAGACGCTGCGTCTGCCACGTTCCTGAAAAGGACGGAAGAAGAACGGACCGCGACCTTCGTTATGGGATGTGACGGCAGCGGCTGGGATAAAATCATTCACCCGTTTGGCGGCATGCGTCTTCCATATGATGCTGCATCAATTGACTTATCTGTAGAAGATGCCGCGGGAAACAGGTGGACTGCCCAGCAGGGAATGATGAAGGGTGAAGATGTCTTTAATTTCACCATGGAAGTCGCCCCGTCTCTTCTGGCAGAAATTATTGCCGCAGCGGGATGGAAAAAAGAGGATGTGGATCTTTGCCATTCATCAGGCCAATAAGCAGATAGTGGAGAATGTCATAGAAAAAGCGGAAATTCCCGCGGAAAAAGCGCCTACTGATGTTTTTTCCAAGTATGCGAATAACTCCACCAATTCTGTAGTAATGGTGCTTTGCGATCAGCCCGAAAATGCGGAGCTGAAAAAACGATTTTCTGCGCATTCGGCATCGGCCTTTCATGGGGAGCTACAGCCGTGGATCTTACAGGGCTGTATAATGGCGGTATCTCTACCTATGTTCCCCCGGTGAACAGAATGAACAGAGAGCAACAGATTGAACACTGGATTAAACACTTTAAAGGAGAATAACCATGACGCGTGATGAATTTCTTACGGAAATGCAGGATGTCCTTCAGACTGAAGAAACCCTCAGCTTTGAAACGGTGCTTGAAGAACTGGATGAATGGGACTCGCTTGCCGTGATGGCCACCATGGCCTTTCTGGACAAGAATTTCGGCGTGAAGACGAGTATTTCCGACTATTTGGATATAAAAACCTTGGAAGACATCGCAGTCAAGGCAGGTCTGTAACATGATTTCCTTTGCAGCAGAGCAGCGCTTCATCGTGACGGGGGCATCTTCGGGCATAGGCAGGGGCGTTGCCCTGTTGCTCAATGAGCTTGGCGCAACGGTTATCGGTATCGGACGCAATGAAGAGCGTTTGCAGGCCATGAAGGAAAAAGCCCGTTTCCCGGAGAATGTTTTTCTTGAACAGAAAGATCTTGTTGAAGATATCGCCGGATTGCCTTCCTATGTAAAGCAGCTCCGCGAAAAATACGGCAAGTTTCAGGGCATGGCATATTGCGCCGGTGTGGGGGAACTTCAGCCTCTCAGGGCCGTAGATCTGCCTGCCATTCACAGTCTTTTTTGATGTCAATTACTTTGCCCCTGTGTTCATGGCAAAGGGATTTGCCGACAAGCGGAATAATAACGGCAACAGGAGTGCGATGGTCTTTATTGCCTCGGCTGGAGGAGTCCATTGCGATCCCGGCATGACCTCCTATGCAGGATCAAAAGGGGCGCTTATTGCTACAATGCAATCTGTTGCTCGTGAGCTTGCACCTGCTGGACTTAGGGTCAACTGTGTATCTCCTACGGTGATAGAAACAGAAATGGTAAACGATATTACGCGTTCTTATTCAGAGGGAAAGTACCCTTTTGGTTTTGGCAAGGTTTCCGATGTCGCCAATGTCGTAGTTTTTCTTCTTTCTGAACAGTCCAAATGGATAACGAATCAGAACTACATTATTGATTGTGGAGCAATATAACCCATGTCCAGAACAAGGTTTGAACATGTCAAAATCAGCGGCATAACCTGCGTTGTTCCGGAGGATTTCATTCGCATTGATGATGAGCTGGCGTTCTTTAATAACGATGTGAAACTTCTGGAGCGGAATAAGAAAATCCTCGGTCTCGGCAAACGCCATGTGGCGGATGAACGTACTACCAATTCCGATCTTTGCGAAGCGGCAGCCCGAGAACTTCTTTCTGCCCTGAATGTCGACAAGGACAGCATAGATGCTCTTATTGTAGTGTCCACATCGCACGATTACCACTATCCCGCCTCTGCCTGCGTTATTCAAGGACGTCTCGCTCTCAGTGAGAATTGTACGTGTTTTGATATTTCTGGTCTTGCATGTTCTGCCTATGTTCACGGATTGCTGACGGCCCATTCCCTTATTTCCGGTGGGGGAGCAAAGAAGTGCCTTGTGCTTGCTGGCGATATTACGAGTCGCCATTCCGACAGACGTAACCGTAATTCCAATATGTTGTTCGGCGATGCAGGAACGGCCACGCTTCTTGAGTATACGGATGAACTTCGTCCCTCGTTTTTTATCACGGGTACTCGCGGCACATGTTGGAATAAACTCATTGCTCCGGCTGGCGGTTACAGTCTGCCCATGTTCTCGGATATTGCCGGATTGGAAATTACAGACGCTACGGGTAATGTGTGGCGGCTCTGCGATGACATCATGAAGGGACTTGACGTGTTTAAGTTCACGACGGATGGGGGCCAAAAGGTATCAAAGATATTCTTGAATTTTCTGGCAAAAGCATGGAATACATAGATTATTTTGCCTTTCACCAAGCCAATAAGCAGATTGTACGTACTGTGGCCATGTATGCCGGAGTTCCTGGGGACAAGTATTCTGCAGAGACCTTTTCACAATATGGAAACTGTGGTTCTGCAGCAGTGACTGTTGATATATGTCGTCAACTCAGTCAGAAACCTGCAAAGAATGTCTGTCTGGCTACATTTGGAGTAGGACTTTCGTGGGGTTCTGTCTTGTTGATATGGAAGGAGCATACATCTCTCCTGTACATCTCCATCATACTCCTGCCGGTAACATGAATCGTCAGCAAAAGATTGACTACTGGATATCCTACTTTAAGGAAGGGAATAATGCTTAAGGGAAGAACTGCCTTCATCACCGGCACCAACAGGGGGGATAGGCAAGGCTCTTGTGGCAGAATTCGCTCGCAACGGGGCTGATGTTATTGCTCATGCCCGCCGTGAGACGCCGGAGTTCCTTTCCATGCTGGAAGAAATTGCCTCAAAATATAGTGTCAAGGTCTCTCCGTTGTTTTTTGATATGACGAACAGCGAGGCGATGAAGACAGCAGTTCGCGGACTTATTTCCTCCAGAATCCCTGTGGATATCCTTGTGAACAACGCCGGCGTGGCCCACGGTGGCCTGTTTCAGATGACCGGAATGTCTAAGGTTCGTGAAGTTTTCGATAGCAATCTGTTTTCTATGATGGAACTGACGCAACTTCTTTTGCGGTACATGATGCGTCGACGTCATGCTTCCATCATCAATTTGGGATCCGTACTCGGTCTCGATATGCCGGTGGGAAGCTGTGCATATGGTCTTTCCAAGGCTGCAGTCATGGCCTTTACCCGAACGCTTGCTGCAGAATGCGGTCATTTGAGAATACGTGTCAACGCCGTCGCTCCAGGGCTTGTGGATACAGAAATGGCAGATCAGATGGAATCCAAGGCAGAAGAAGCCATGATAGCTCAGTGTGCCATGAAACGGCGTGCAAAACCGGAAGAAATAGCGAAGATGGTGGTCTTTCTTGCTTCCGAGGAGTCTTCCTTTGTGAACGGTCAGATCATACGCATAGACGGCGGCAAAGTCTGAGGGGAAATCGATGGATACGAAGGAAATGCGTAAAGATCTCCTGAAGATGGCCCTTGCGGCTAAATCTCAGGGTGCTCATATGGGCGGTTCGCTTTCTCTGGTTGAGATTATGGCGGCACTCTATGGGGGTACCATGTCTTTTTGCTCCTGATGCCCCTCAGGCTGAATATCGTGACCGCCTTATTCTAAGCAAGGGGCATGGAGTGATGGCACAGTATGCGGCCTTGAAGCAGGTAGGTCTGCTCTCGGAAGATGAGCTTCTTACCTATAAGGCCAACGGCTCTTACGTCAGTGCTCATCCCTCCGTGAACCCTGGTCTGGGAATCGACTTTGCGAGTGGCAGTCTGGGGCAGGGGCTTTCCCAAAGGGGTCGGCGTTGCGCTGGCTCTGTATAAAAAAGGTAATGAAAGTTCACGTGTCTTCGTTATTCTCGGCGATGGTGAGTGTGACGAAGGTTCGGTTTGGGAAGCTGCCATGACAGCCTCTCACTATAGACTTGCCAATATTGTTGCCGTTATCGACAGAAATCGCCTTCAGTATGACGGAAATACAGAGGAAGTGCTAGCTCTGACTGATTTTTTCGGCCAAATGGAAGGCGTTCGGATGGGATGTTGTTACCGTTGACGGACATGATGTGCAAGCCCTGAAGGAGGCATTCCGTATGCATACGGAAAAACCTTTGGCTGTGATCGCTGAGACGGTAAAAGGTAAGGGCTTTTCTTTTATGGAGAACATGCCTCAGTGGCACAACGGAATTGTCACACAGCGGTTGTATGAGCAGGGAATGGCAGAAGTGGAGGCGGTCGAATGATCGATTTTACTTCGATGAACATCAGAATTTGGTCTCGTCTCGGTTCCTGCGGCGCGTTTGGACAGGCTGCGCTGGTACTACCTGAAGTGGAGCCCCGCACGGTTATTCTTACCGCTGATCTCTGTTCGTTTTCCGGTCTGGAACGTTTTAAGGGGCAGTATCCTGACAGACTATACAACGTAGGTATTGCTGAACAGAACATGGTCGGCATTGCGGCTGGTTTCGCCAGGGAGGGATTCGTTCCCTTTGCTACGACCTATGCGACGTTTGCTTCCATGCGCAGTGCCGATCAGGTGAAGGTAAATATGGGGTATATGGGCCTGCCTATAAAACTCGTGGGGCTTACAGCAGGCTTTTCTGTTGGGGTACTCGGTCCAACCCATATGAGTCTGGAAGATCTTGCTATCATGCGCGCTCTGCCCAACGTGGTTATTCTTTCCCCGGCGGACTGCACGGCTACGGTGAAGGCTACAATTGCGGCAGCCGGAATTGACGCTCCGGTTTACCTTCGTCTCACGGGTAGCATGAACAATCCCATTGTTTATAAGGAAGATTTCGACTTCGAGATCGGTAAGGCCATAGAGCTTCGTCAAGGTGACGATGTCGCCATCATTGCCACGGGCAGCATGGTTCATTGTGCCTTAAAGGCAGCCGAACACCTTGAAGCTATGGGCATTTCGGCTTCGGTTCTCGATATGCATACCATCAAGCCGCTGGATATAACGGCGGTGGAAGCAGCCTGCAAAAGAAAATTGCTGGTGACGGTGGAAGAGCACTCTATCATCGGCGGTCTGGGCAGTGCTGTTGCTGAAAAACTGGCCCTGAAGACCATACATCCTCCGCACCTCATCATAGGTGCGCCCGATGTTTATCCCCATGCTGGAGACTATGTAAGCCTGCTTGATTCATGTGGTCTTACTCCGGATAAAGTCGCCGGAAAGATTTTAGAAACTTATAAGGAGTTGTTTTGATGACTAACGCAGAGAAATACACGGAAGCCTTTATGCAGGCTTTTGATATTGACGCGGAAACTGCCCGTGGTCTTGAATCTCAGGCTATCCCTGCCTGGGACTCCGTGGGGCATATGGGACTTGTTGCCGCTCTGGAAGAAACCTTCGACATCATGCTCGAACCTGATGATATTGTGGATCTGAGTTCTTTTGCCAAAGGCAAGGAACTACTTGGTAAGTACGGTATCACGTTTTGAGGCATTGCGGGATGGAAAGGTTGACGATAGGTTCACGCTTTCTTCTCCGCTTTGTCTCGGAAGATGTGCGTACGAATATGTATATCTTTCTTGATGGAACGCGCTTTCTTGTCATCGACCCGCATCCCGCATCCGAATCCCTTTGCTTTCCTGCGGAAAGCAGGGGTTTCGAATGCACAGTACTGCTTACGCATGAGCATCACGATCATACCTGCGGCATTTACAGTCTTCAACGTGAATGGAAAACGGAGCTAATATGCCAAGAGGCATGTGGTTGTGCTATAGCCGATCTGAACAATAATCATCCGGCTCTCATAGTGGCTATGCTGGCAGTGCAGGACATGCGAAACGGGACGAATACTGCAGAGCATTTTCGTCAGTATTATGAAGCGCATGTCTATATTCCTGATGTAACTTTCAGTACCAAATTTGAGCTGAAATGGGGACAGGAACGATTTTTTTTCGTGAGTACGCCGGGGCATACTGCTGGCAGCTGCTGCATAATTTGGAACGATACAACGGTGTTCACCGGGGATTCTCTTCTTCTGAATACGCCAACTATCACGCGGCTGCCCGGCGGCAGTACCAAGCAGTACAAAAATATTACGCTACCTTTTTTGAAGTCTCTGCCCAGAGACATGTTCGTTTTGCCCGGTCACGGTCCAGAGTTCCGTATGGCCGACGTTTATCATGGAGCTGTACATGTGGAATTTGTTGGAGTTTGATAGTCATACGGCACTCGTTAATGAAAAGGACGAGATCTGTACTTATGCCCAGCTCTATAGGGAGTCCGAGGGATTGGCGGAGCATATCGACGGACGTTGCCTGGTTTTTTCGCTTTGTTCGAACAGTATGGGGTCGGTTCTTGGGTATGTGACCTTCCTGAATCACAGGATTGTTCCTCTCATGCTGGATGAACATATCGATCGCTCCTTGCTGAACGGTTTTCTTGATACCTATCATCCCAACTACTTATGGCTTCCTCGTGTACAGGCTGACTCATTTGAAGGACGTATTATCTACGAAGCTCGTGAATATGTGCTTATTAAGCGGAATAATACACATGCGTTTACTCTACATGATGACCTTGCACTCTTGCTTACGACTTCAGGGTCAACCGGTTCGCCGAAGCTTGTACGACAGAGCTATGATAATATTGAAGCCAATACGACATCTATTGTGGAGTATCTGGAGCTGAATGAAACAGAACGGTCTATTACTACTTTACCAATGAATTATACTTATGGGTTGTCTATCATTAATACGCATCTGCGTGTGGGGGCGACGATCATTTTGTCGCCGTTTACCGTGATTCAGCGCGAGTTTTGGACGTTATTCAACGAGCAGAAGGCCACCTCTTTTGGAGGCGTTCCCTACACCTATGAGATGTTGGACAAACTACGTTTTTCATGCGTAAACTTCCTTCTTTGCGTACCATGACACAGGCTGGAGGCAAACTTCTGCCGGAGCTGCACAAAAAGTTTGCAGAGTATGCCCAGCGTGAGCGCAAGCGTTTTATCGTGATGTACGGTCAGTCGGAAGCAACGGCCCGTATGGCATGGCTACCTGCGGATAAGGCTCTGGAAAAATGTGGAGCCATGGGGATTGCCATTCCCGGGGGCAAATTCCGTCTTCTGGATGAGAAAGGACAGGATATCACGACCCCCAATATCGTTGGAGAACTGCTTTATGAAGGTCGTAATGTCACTATGGGCTATGCCGAGTGCTGTGAGGATCTTACCAAAGGTGATGAACGCGGCGGTATTCTTCTCACGGGAGACATGGCAAAATTCGATAAAGACGGATTCTTTTATATTGTTGGACGAAAAAACGCTTTCTTAAAATTTTCGGCAATCGTGTCGGTCTTGATGAGACCGAACGTTTGCTCAAGAGTCATTTCGACTTTGAATGTGCCTGTGCAGGCAAGGACGATGCTATGCAGGTCTTTATTACCGAGGCGTCGGCTGTTGCTGAAGTGAAGCGTTTTCTTGTTGAGAAGACCCGTCTTAATCCTACGGCTTTTCATGTTAATTACTTGGAGGAGATCCCCAAGAATGAGGCCGGAAAAACACAGTATGCAGCACTGGAACCGTTCTATGATTAAAGTTTACGGAGCTGTCCGTCTCGCCGATATTGAGGCCTCACAACCTGCCGAGTGGAATATTTCTGGGGCGACGCATGTTCGTGTCATGCTTCCGGCTTCGTCAGCAAGCGAACTGAACATGCAGGAGAGAGGCTTTTTCTGGGCAGACCGTACTCTGAAGGTTTCCATAAGCCTGGCCCGCTGTCCGGTGGATCTTACAAAAGCCGTACGCCTTCCGGTGGAGAAAATAGACAGTCACAAAAAGGATTTGCTGCGTATTGCCTGTGCATCTTTTCCTTACGATCGCAGATTTCATGTACTTCCTACGTGTGATGACGCCGTTGCTTCCATGGTTTTGAAGGAATGGGTGGATTCTCTGGACGATGTTCTGGCCTGTTTTTTCCGTGAAAAAATTGTAGGTTTTCTTGCTCTTGTCAGAAATTCTGAGGAATCGCTGTTTGTCCATCTGGCAGCAGTGGAGGAGAAGTACCGCATGGCTGGGGCCGCCATGTCATTGTACGCCAGAGCCTGCCAGGTAACAGCAGAACGTGGGTTCAGACGACTGGAGGGGCGAATCAGTTCACAAAATAAAGCTGTGATGAATCTGTATGCGGCATTCGGAGCTATATTTTCTGAACCCATTGATATTTTTTTAAAAGAGGTGAGCCATGACGCTTAATGAACTTTTTCAAATTCCTCCATACGGGCTCGCCGCTGAGGACAAGGAAGCAGCTCTTGCTGAGATTCTTTCAAAACTGACTCGGCACCACTACGAACACTGCCCGGAATATCATAAGATTATTGATGTACTCGGTTTTGATGTATCGGTACGGCACAGCTGTGAGCAACAACCGTTTCTTCCTGTTCGTCTTTTAAAAAAATATGAACTGCATTCTGTCTCCAAAGAAAAAGTGACGAAGACCCTCACATCTTCTGGTACATCCGGTCAGGCTGTGTCCAAAATTTTTCTTGATGCCGATAACGTACGCAGTCAGAGCAAAACGTTGAATGAGATAATTTCTTCCTTTATAGGTAAGCAGCGTTTGCCCTTACTTTTACTGGATACGGAAATGATCAAGAAGGATCGTTCTATGTATTCGGCGCGTGGTGCAGGCATCATCGGTTTTTTCTTTTTGGACGTAACATTACCTACGCTCTTAACGCCGATATGGATATCGACATCGAGAAAGTCACGGAATTTTGTGAGAAACATGCCGCTGATACCATTCTCATGTTTGGCTATACCTATATGATATGGCAGTTCGTGGTACGTGCCCTAGAGAATAGCGGTCGTAAGTTCCATATGAAAAATGCGATTCTTTTTCATATAGGAGGCTGGAAAAACTTAAGGATCAGGCCGTGGGCGCTCCGGAGTTCAACCGCCGCGTGCAGGGCGTGCTCGGTAATGTGAGAGTTTATAATTACTACGGTATGGCGGAACAGCTCGGGTCGGTGTTTGTGGAATGTGAGCATGGACATATGCACTGTTCCAACTACTCTGATGTTATTATCCGCCGCTCTTCTGATTTTTCCGTAGCTGGACAAGGAGAACGGGGGCTTATTGAGCTGCTTTCCGTTTTGCCTACGAGTTATCCGGGACATGTGTTGCTCACTGAGGATGAGGGAGAAGTGCTTGGTGTTGATGACTGCCCCTGCGGCAGGCTCGGAAAATATTTCAAGATCCATGGCCGCATCAGGAGCGCGGAGCTGAGAGGATGCAGTGATACTTATGAACGGCGTTGATTATCCCCTTGGCAGTGAAAACGTAGTCGATACGCCGCTGCGCGTATTTGATACCGACGTTTGTGCCTTTTATTGCGGAATTGTCTTCGGAGCTGCTGAAATCCCCGGCGTCGCGTGCCATGCCCGATCTTGCGGCTTTGGCCTTCTGGGGACGCAGGGCCAGCCTTCAAAAGATGGCGCATGAGTTCGACAAGATTTCTAATCGACTCGGACGAGGAGTCTGTTTTCATATTGCTCCCTCCAACATTCCGATAAATTTTGCTTTTTCCTATCTTTTTGCTCTATTGGCGGGTAATGCAAATATTGTGCGGCTGCCCAGCAAAGACTTTCCGCAGATAGATGCTTTGTGTACTATCATTGGTCGTGTCATAAGGAAATATCCTGAGGTGGAAAAGCGTACGGCATTCGTACGCTATCCCCGCAATAATGAAATCACGGCAGCTTTCTGTGCCCGAGCTGATGTTCGCATGATCTGGGGCGGTGATAATACCATTGCCATGGTAAAGGCTCTGCCCGCGTCTCCTCGGTGCGTGGACGTGGCCTTTGCCGACAGGTATTCACTGGCTTTGCTGGATGGCAAGGCCGTGCTGAAAGCTAAAGATACTCAGCTTCAAAGACTGGTGGAGAATTTTTACAATGACACCTTTCTCATGGATCAAAACGCCTGTTCTTCTCCTCAAGTGTTGCTTTGGCAGCACGATGATGAAGCAGGGCGTGAACGTTTCTGGAATGCCGTGGATTCTTATGCTAGGAAAAAATATATCCTTCAGGACGCCGTGGCTGTAGATAAGTACACTGCGCTGTGTGAAGAGGCTATCTCCAATCCGGCGCTCAAGTCTGCCACTCGCAAAACTAATCTCATCTATCGTGTAGAACTAAAAACTTTGACTTCAGATCTTATGGAGCATCGCGGGCATGGAGGCTTTTTCTATGAGTATTCCCTTAAGAATTGGGAAGAGCTTTTTTTCTGTTGTCACAGAAAAATTTCAAACCGTTACATGCTTCGGTGTCGATAAAGAGGCTTTTGTGAGGCCGTCGTAGCGGCACGCTTGCGTGGCATCGACCGTATCGTGCCTGTAGGAAAGGCCATGGATATTGGTGTATTCTGGGATGGGCATGATCTTGTGCGCGAACTTTCAAGAATTGTGAAGGCGAACTGATGCCCTATATTTCTGTTGTCACTCCTGTATATAACGCCGTCAATATCGTTGAGGAACTCCATCATCGACTGGTGGAACACCTTGAAGCGATTACCGATGATTTTGAGATTATCATGGTGAACGACGCTTGCCCCTATGGAAGCGGAGAAAAATAGCGGAGATAGCTGCAAAGGATCCCCGTGTAAAATTCATGGAACTGGCACGTAATTTCGGTCAGCATATAGCCATATCCGCTGGACTTGACTACGCGGAAGGTGAATATGTGGTAGTCATGGATTGTGATCTACAGGATCCTCCTCATAAGATTGCCTTGCTGCTAGAAGAACTGCAACGTTCAGGTAAGGAAGCCATTTTTGCCATTCGTGAACACAGGAAGGACTGTTTTCTTAAGAAGGCCGAGTCTCATGTATTCAATACCGTTATGCGTAAACTCACTAACAGGATTTACCATGGAGAGAAGGGGACAGGAAATTTTTCCATTATCACGCATAGAGTAGTTTTAGCGTATCGAAAACTGCGGGAACATCATCGTTGCTATGGTTCCATTATACAGTACTGTGGCTTTGAGCTTGCGTATCTTCCCATTGAGGGAGATGAGCGTTTTGAAGGATCTTCTTCCTATACATTTTTAAAATCAATCAGACTGGCTTTTTCCATATTGTTACAGCAGTCGGCACGCCCTCTCTTTATCAGCGCTCTTTTTCTGTCTGCAGTTTTCTGGCATCGTTTCTGTTTGCCGGCATGATTCTTTATAACAAGATTTCCGGTGAATATGATGTAAACGGTTATGCGGGCATTATGTTTACCATTACGTTAATGGGTGGCATGATTTTTCTTACACTTGCCGTTATGAGCCTGTATCTTGCCAATATTTTTGAGGAAGTTAAGGGGCGCCCTCTTTATGTCATAGGTAAAACCGTTAATTTTGAGGAAAAAAGTGTTTCCTAAGACCATACTTCCTTACGTTTTTTTGACAGCAACAATCGTACTGTCAGTGTATTCACAGCTCATGATTAAATGGCGGATGTCCTCCCGTTTTTGTGATATACATTTGCCTGAAGGATTATGGGATAAATTTCTGCTTCTTTTAATTATCATCTTTGACCCTGGAGTTTTTTCAGGGCTTGTAGCGACGTTTCTTTCCGGACTTTTTTGGATGGCAACGATGTCGAAACTCGATATCAGTTTTGCCTATCCGTTTACAAGCCTTGGTTTTGTTCTTGTTCTTTTGTTCTCGGCTTTTTGTTTGGGGAAAGTATGAACATGTATAAAATTGTCGGCGTTCTTTTTTATTATGCTGGGCGTCACCATAGCAAGCCGAGGATAATTGTATGATTTGTGCAGAACAAAATAAAAAATATCATTTTTGACAACGTACAATCCATTCAGTAATAGAGCTATTTTTCTTTTATTCCTGTTCTTGCATGTTGGTATATGGCTATACATTATCATGCCATGTACCAGACATGTGATGATATGGATATGCGGATACTTCTTGAGGGGAGTATTGGTGGCAGCATTTCCGAGCCATCTGAGTTTACATTATATATGAATGTTCTATATGGAAAAATCCTCAAATTTTTTTACACAGTATATCGAAATGGCTATTGGTATGATATATTTACCTATCTCTTTGCCAGCGTCTCTCTTTTGTACTTGCTATGTCAGTATGCAAAGATTTTGAGCGAGAGAGCTTGTTCTCTAAAATATTGAAACTGGTTATTATAACATTTGTCGGTGCTACTCCTTTCATTTCTCCTCAATTCACCATGACGTCAGGGCTACTGGCGATGTCTGGTGTACTCTCTTTTACATGTGGGTGAGCGAATACTTCACGGGGAAGAAGGCGCAGTTTGCCTGTGCAGTTTACTGTGTCATTGCGCTACTTTTTTCATCACTCATCCGTTTTGAGTGCTGTATGATTGTAGGCTTTTTACAGGTGTTCTTCTTATACCTTGGTGGCCGTATAAAGAGTGGAGAAAACATCTAAAAAAGTGCAGCGTCGTTGGTTGTGCGCTTTTGACAATTATTGGCGCTTACCTTTGGGATGGATATATAGTTAGTCATCATCCCGAGTGGGATGAAATGAGGAAAGCAAATAACGCACGAGTAGAGATTGCTGATAAAACCAATATCTGGGACAATATCAATGCTCCTTGGAAAAATGTTGTAGGGGCTTTAAATGATATTGATAATGAAGAAATATTTTTTTTCTTCAGGTGACTATAGGATGCTTTTAACATCTTATTTCATTGGTGATAAAAAATATATAACTCTAACAACTTAAATAAAGCAGTAAATGCTATTTCTGATAAAGTTCAAGCTTCAAATTCTTTATATGCCGGTTTTAGGATAAAAGATTTTAGAGAAGTTTTTAAGTATTTTATTTTTATTTATGTTTTAATTTTTTGTCTATCAAACAGAACGTTTAAATATAATATTTACGCTGGTGTTGTATTTTTTATATTGGTTATAGCTTTAAATGTAGAATTTAGAGCCCTTCCGTATAGATTGTGGTATAATTTTGCCTTTATCACTATCATAGTTCTATTAATTAAGTTTAAATGTTGTAATTTTATTAAATTTAAAAATAAAATATATACAGTGGTAGGTATTTTATGTCTTGTAATGGGAATATTTTTTTCATACACAATCATGCATAATCAGGCGATATCTACAAGATACCAATATAAAATATATAAACAAATGCAGAATGAGGTGCAACATCTTCCACAAAACGAATTTTACATAACAGATTTCGTTCTTGTTGAACATGCATGCCATCCCTTTGGAAAGAATATATTGAAAAATATCATTTCTATGACGCCTGTTTCAAATCATCCATCTAGTCTTAAAATTTTAAAGAATAACAATATAAATATTAACAGTATATGGAATGATTTAAGTAATAGGAAAAAAAAATATAAGAATTATTACACATAGTGGATTGTATTTTGATGCTCACTATGCATTGAAAAGTGCAATTTCATACTATATAAAAGAAAAATACGGAAAGGAAGTTGTATTTTTATATAAAACCATAGGAGGGTTTTATATTACACAATGTATAGCTCTTACAGAAGCTGAGTCTAAAATAAAAAAAGTATATGAGCAAAAGATAAAACCTCTCGCTGTATCCGATGATATAAAACTCATTATGAAATATGAACTTATAAGAGATACACTTGGCTATTGGGCGTCATATCAAGATATCGCTGAAGTGTTCACTATATTGAATGGTGAATTTATTAAATCAGAATAAAATAAGAATATATGCTTTTAGCAGTTTACCATACTATCAGTTTATATCATTTATTAATTTGATATATAATTCAATATAATATATACAGGATATATATTATTGTTTTGAAGACGATCAAGTTTTAATATTGTTGTGAGAGGTAAAATACATTTATGATTCATTCCATCATATCAGTATTAAAAAAATGCTGGATTAATCCTATATGGAATATCTGTTGTGCTATTCGAAACAAAGGTGGGATTGTAGCCTGTTGGAATCTTGTTTTCAGGAGGTACAGAGAAGGACTATCAATAAAAACCATTCTTCGGGAGTCATGGAAAAGCAGGATAGGAACGGGATACTTCGAATGGCAAGAAAGATTTGAGAAGCTGACCCCACAGGATATGTCCGCTATCAGGAAGCAAATTCAGGGATTACAGTCTCCTCCGCTCATTTCAATTCTTATGCCTGTATATAATCCAGACCCGCATTTATTGCGGCAAGCGCTCGATTCAGTACAAAACCAGATATACCCTTACTGGGAACTGTGCATAGCTGATGACGCATCACCTAACGCTCAGATCCAAACGATTCTTGAAGATTACTGTCGTGCAGATTCCAGAATCCATGTCATTTTTCGTAAGGAAAACGGCCATATCTGTGCTGCATCAAATAGTGCCTTGGGCTTATGTACGGGGACATACACCGCACTTATGGATCATGACGATATTCTTCCAGAAGTTGCCTTATACTTTGTCGCTATGGAAATAACTCAGCATCCTGATGCAATGTTGATATATTCTGATGAAGATCTTTTTATCTCCGCAAGATAAACGTTATAATCCTCATTTTAAACCGGATTGGAATGAACCTCTTTTTTTAGCCTCAAATTATCTTAATCATCTAAGTATATATCGAACATCCCTTTTACGCGAGATTGGTGGTTTTCGTTTAGGATATGAGGGATCTCAGGATCATGACCTTACTTTGCGCTGTGTACTTAAAATTCGACCTTCCCAAATTCGCCATATTCCACGCATTTTATATCACTGGCGACAGTTTCCCGGTTCTGGAAGTTTTTCTGACAGAGCATTGGAACAGTGCAAAAAGGCGAGCAGACAGGCTGTAGCTGACTACCTTGAAACCAAAAAATGTAATGCAACTGTTACTAGTGGCTGTTTTGGTTTTAATAAGATCAACTACACACTCAAAAAGATTCCACTCGTTACCTGCGTTATTCCTGCACGAAATCATGCGGAGCTTACCCAGATATGTCTTAACGGTTTACTGTACCATACAGATTATGCTCCCATTGAGGTTATTCTTGTAGACAATGGTAGTATTGAACAGGACGCTATTTCATTATACAAGTCATTTAAAAACCATCCTAAGGTGCATGTTATCCACTGGGATAAGCCTTTTAATTATAGTGAAATAAACAATATGGCCGCACGGGAGGCTCATGGAGAAATTCTCGCATTTCTCAATAATGATATTAAAGTCATTCATCCTGACTGGTTACAGCGCCTTGTTGCCTATGCTATCCAACCTGAAACCGGTGCCGTAGGGCCAAAGCTTCTGTACCCTAATGGAACTATTCAGCATGGAGGTGTGGTACGCGGTATGGGGGGCATTGCTGCTCATATAGGCCAAAAACTTTCTCGTGATACTACTGACTTTTTTATCAATTTCAGCTGCCACGCTGGTGTACTGCCGTCACGGGAGCGTGTTTAATAGTGCGCAAAGAACTTTTCTTCCTTTTTGGAGGATTTGATGAAGCCGCATTGAAAGTGGCTTTTAACGATGTGGATTTCTGTCTAAAACTCCACGAAGGTGGGTATCACAACACCTATATAGGGGATGTGGAACTATATCACCTAGAATCAATATCAAGGGGATGCGAAGATACCCCTGAAAAACAGGCTAGATTTCAACGAGAAATTTCTACGATGATTAGGCGATGGGGAGAACAGCTTATATGGGATCCATTCTATTCAGCTCATTATAGCCGGGAGTCCTCCTTTCCTACGATTTTAAAAGCAAATGAAACCCCTTATCTTTCCAAGTGCTATACTTGGAAATCATGGGAAGGCAGTGAGAGTTACAGATGAGTATATTACGATATGGGATTATTGATATCATAAACTCTTTTCGCAAGTATGATCTGATTCGCATGCTTGGACGACAATATATGGTCTTGAGGTACAGACGTTCCAAGCTTGGACCATTCTGGATAACGATAAGTATGGGAATACAAATTTTAACCTTAGGTCTTATTTTTGGGCAGCTTTTGACGCTTCCATTCATAAATTTTTTTCCTTTTCTTGCTATAGGTATTATTTTGTGGAACTATATCACTGCTATTATTTCTGAAGGTAGTACGTCTTTCATATCCTCTACGGGAATGATAACTCAACTTGAATTGCCTATTGCTTTTTATTTTTTTGTCGCGTATGGACTTCGTTTCTTTTTTTACTGCACAACGCTGTAATCATTCCTTTTGTCTTTATTGTGATGTGGTATTCCTTAAGTTGGAAGGCCGTTCTGGCTGTTCCCGGTTTCCTGTTGTTAACAGTCAATGTATCTTGATGGGTATGGTTTCTGCAATTTTTTGCACTCGATTTCGAGATTTCCCCCAATTGATTACAAGTGTCCTGCAAATATTTTTTTATGTGACTCCAATTATGTGGATGCCAGAACTTATGCCGCAAAGAGTAGGACGGCTCCTTCTTGATATGAATCCTTTTCACCATTTGATCAGCGTTGTCCGCGATCCAATATTGGGGATCATACCAGGACTGGAAAATTATCTCATCTGTTGTATTATGGCCATTGCTGGATGGATTGGTACTACAATATTTTTAGGACGCTATCGTGATCGGATAGCCTATTGGCTTTAGCTGAGGATCTGTCATGGTAAATATCGAGCTTAAAAATGTCATTGTGGACTTCCCTATCTATAATGCCAATACACGGTCATTAAAAAATACTATTTTACAATCTACAGTTGGGGGAAAGGTTGATATTTTAGACCAGAATATCAACATTCGTGCTTTGGATGGAATCTCTTTTACGTTGAGAGATGGAGATAGATTGGGCCTTGTTGGACACAATGGCGCGGGAAAAAGTACGTTATTGCGTGTGCTCGGTAAGGTATATGTTCCATGTTCTGGTACTGTTCAGATTAGAGGCTCAATAGGATCTCTCATTGATATTTCGCTTGGCATTGATCAGGAAGCGACAGGGAGGGAAAACATTTTTATCCGTGGAAGTCTCTTAGGCGTACAACGGCAAGAAATTGAAGAACAGATTGAAAATATTATTGAACTTTGCGAGCTGGGCAGTTTTATCGACTTGCCGATCAGAACCTATTCAACAGGGATGCAGATGCGTTTGGCTTTCGCAGTCTCTACTATGATTCGTCCTGATATCCTCATCATGGATGAATGGCTCTCTGTAGGAGATGAATCTTTCAAGGATAAGGCCGAAAATCGCATGACCGATCTGGTAAACAATGCACAACTACTTATAATTGCTAGTCATTCAAAAGATCTCTTATATAAAATATGCAATAGAATTATTTGGCTCGAACATGGAAAAATAAAAATGGATGGGAAGCCTTATGATGTTTTGCCAGAATATTTCAACTAAGAACTGGCAGTTAATGCCACAGTAATATTTTGAGAAAAGTATTAATAATATAATGTTTTAATTCTTCTATGCTCCTATTTACATAGGAATTAGCAAACAAATCATCATAACATCAACCTTTTTCAGACTTTTTGAAACAACTACAAGCTTATTTTTGAACCATGCAAACAGTGTCTCCGCCGACAATTATTTATTTCAACATGTACAGTCTCGGATTTTCTTTTCAGTAAATTATTTTCTAATATCTAGAATAGATATATTTTCCAATTGTCTGCACAGTAAAATCAGATATCCATTTATTTGCGTAAAAATCCATTATTCGATGTAAGATTTTTTGATCACGCCCTCTACACCTCTAGTATCACAACAGTAGGTTTTTCATATCCAAAGTTTATTTTTTTGATTTGAGATACTGCTATATTTTATCAATCTCAACGATAACCTTTCAGGGATACAGTTTTTCATATATTTTTCGGCAAAATTTTGACCCAGCGCAAGAGTGCTGGTGTAGAGATGAAAAAAACGCTCAAGTGTACTTAATAAAAGACCTAGGGTCAGGACTCGTTATTTTCAAGGGAAGGAGCAGAAGGCACGGAGGTGTCCCATGCGTACCCTATTTCATCTTTCCGAAAGTCAGTTGGAGCTTATCAAACCGTTCTTTCCCCGTTCTCACGGTGCTCCCCGTGTGGATGACAGGCGTGTCGCCAGCGGCATTATCTACGTCATCAAGCACGGACTTCAGTGGCAGGATGCACCTGATGAGGCCCGCACACAATGCTGTACAACCGCTTTGTCAGGTGGAGCAGGCTCGGTGTTTTCAATAAAATTTTCATTGAGTTGGCAAATAAAACACCTTTTGATGGCTCCCTGATGATCGACTCCACCCATCTCGAGGCTCACCGCACGGCGGCAATTCTGCTCAAAAAGGGGATTCTCCACGTCTCATCGGTCGCACAAAAGGAGGACTGAATTCCAAACTTCATGCCGCTTATGACGGCCACGGGCGGCCCGTCCTGCTTTTGCTGACTGAAGGGCAGGTCAGCGACTACAAAGGTGTAGCCATTCTCCAGCACCTCCTTCCCGATATCTGTACGTTTCTGGCAGACGGAGGTTATGACGCGAGTTGGCTGCGGGAATCTCTGAGAGCCAAGGGGATGGCAGTCTGGATACCACCCCGAAGAACTAGAAATACAGCATTTTCTTTTGATAAGGCGCTATATAAGCGGCGGCATCTTATTGGAAATACATTCAGTAAACTGAAGGGGTAGCGGCGTATCGTGACTCGGTATGACCACTGTGCCCATACTTTTTTTAGCTATCTGCCTTGCTGTTATCGTTATCTTTTATCTTGACTAATGATTCCTGAGCCTAGGGTCAGGACTCATTATTCCCAATGAAGTGAAAACAGGGTATACTGAAGACATGGAGGTGTCGCATGCGTACCCTGTTTTACCTTTCCGAAAGCCAGATGGAACGGATCAGCCCTTTCTTTCCCCGCTCTCACGGTATCCCCGTGCCGATGGCAGGCACGTCGTCAGCGGCATTCTTTACGTTATCAAACATGGACTTCAGTGGAAGGATGCTCCCGCGGAATATGGTCCGTACAAGACGCTGTACAATCGGTTCGTCAGGTTGAGCAGGCTCGGTGTTTTCAGCAGGATCTTCACCGAGCTGGCAAACCAGACGCCCTTTGATGGCTCGCTGATGATTGACTCCACTCACCTCAAGGCCCACCGCACGGCGGCAAGCCTGCGCAAAAGGGCTCCGCGCGTCTCATAGGCCGGACAAAGGGCGGATTGAATTCCAAACTCCATGCGGTCTGCGACGGACATGGGCGGCCTGTTCTGCTTTTGCTGACCGAAGGACAGGTCAGCGATTACAAAGGGAGCGGCCATTCTCCAGCACCTTCTTCCCGAAGACGGCATCTTTCTGGCAGACGGAGGGTATGATGCGGCCTGGTTGCGGGAGTCTCTGAAAGCGAGGGGATGACGGTCTGCATACCTCCTCGGAAAACCAGAAATGCAGCCTTTCCTTTCGACAAAACGCTGTATAAACGTCGGCATCTCATTGAAAATACGTTCAGCAAACTGAAGGACTGGCGGCGTATCGCAACACGTTATGACCGCTGTGCCCATACCTTTTTCTCAGCCATCTGCCTTGCTGTCTGTGTTATCTTTTATCTTCATTAACGAGTCCTGACCCTAGTAAGGATAAGTAGGGAAGAAATATTCTTGAATAACTTCTCCTCCGTAACGGTTTTATTGCTACTCTTGCTACGGAGTCATCTCAAATTTTAGCCTAAATATTGAAAACAGGGGGTGAAAATTTTTTAATCATGAAAAAAATTGGTTTTTATTTTTTAACATATTTATTTTATTGTGGGTTTAGCCCGTTGAAGGAGCGAAGAGACTGAAATAGAAATCCACCCGCTATGCGGGTGGAGGCAAAATGTTATACAAAAAAAACACCTTTCCGATACGCTGAAGTTGTTCAGGCTTCAGCGCAAAGGAAAGGTGTTTTTATGGGAACCAGGGCTCAGAGTTTAGCGCACACAAAATGGCTGTGCAAGTATCATATCGTTTTTGCTCCAAAATACAGAAGGAAGATAATATTTTCGCAACTACGTGAAAGTATACGAGAAATATTGCGAGATTTGTGCAAGCCCAAAGGAATAGATATTATAGAGGGCCATCTCATGCCGGATCATGTTCATCTACTGGTGAGTATCCCACCAAAGATCAGTGTGTCGAGTTTCATGGGATATCTGAAAGGCAAAAGTTCCTTGATGATTTTTGATAGTCACGCAAACTTGAAGTACGAATTCGGCAACAGAAAATTTTGGGCCAAAAGGTTATTATGTGAGTACGGTAGGATTCAATGAATCAACGATAAAGAAATACATCCAGCAACAAGAACGGCATGACATCATGCAAGATAAGTTGACTACACGCGAGTATGCCAACCCCGTCAAAGGGTAAGCCAAAGTGATAACGGCACTGTTGAACAGAGTGAAAGCCAGCGCCTTTAGACGCTGCCGGTAACAAGTCCTTATGGGGCTGGAGAAAACCACCCGCTATGCGGGGGTATTATTATATTATTTTGTCTCAATTCGAACGCGAGGCCTTTAACTCTGGAGTCTATGAACTGATTTTTTGTGTTTCTAGGAAGTCCTATTTGTATCTTTATCACTCTGTTTTTACATGATAAATTGAGAACAGTTTTTCTGTTGATTTCTGTCGATTTCTATTTTTCTTGTGTGCGGGAAAAGATGATTGGAGTGCAAAATGACAACAGCCAAGAGGCAAAAGATATGTTACGCGGGCGTCATTTTGAATGGTGGCCCGGTTGGATAGATACGGTGAAGAGCGGATGTCCTATATTCAGTATTGCTGGGGTGGAAGAGGGGCCAAAGAGATAGAAGAATCCGTAGGGAGGGAATCCGAAAGTATAGCCGCTTCTAAGGAGAAACGATATTCGCACCATGCGTACGGCTGGAATTGAGCAAGCCGACACGGAACGGCGCAGGCGGAGGAGGTCCGCACACCTGGCGAATGAAAGTCGGATAACCGTGGCAAGCCTTTGTGAAACGATACGAGGAAGCCAACGCGTGAAAGCCATCTATCGTACTAGACCGGAGCTATTATAAGTATTTTTTCAGGGTATTGGGCAGGGAATTTACGGAATTTTAGGGAAAGAACGGGAGTTGAGACATGGAAAGAGCCTGATTTTTGAAATCTCGTTGGGAAAAGCAAACCCCTTACAGATTGCTATCTGTAAGGGGTTGATTTCATGGTGCGCCCGGCGCGATTCGAACGCACGGCCTTTAGCTCCGGAGGCTAACGCTCTATCCGACTGAGCTACGGGCGCGGAGTTTCCCCGGAAGGGGACACTACAGAGTTGGGAAGCTAGCTCTTGTGCCGCGTCCTGTCAAGCTGTATGCTCCGGTACCGGGAGCGTGCTGCGGCTCGTTTGGTGTCGGAGCCGTGTTTTTGTGTCCATCCGTTTGTTACGCTTCCCCTTCTTTTTCTTTATCTTAAGGAGTATTCCATGAGCGTTTCCGTTACTTGGTACGGTCATTCCAATTTTAAGGTTTCTTGCGGTGACGTGACTGTTTTCATAGATCCCTTCTTCACGCATAACCCTTCCTGCCCCGTGACGTGGAATGAGGCCGGGAAGCCGGATTTGGTGCTCGTCACCCATGATCACGGCGATCATACGGGTGACGCCGTGGCGATCTGCAAAAGCAGCGGCGCAACCTGCGGCTGCATCGTCGGCACGGCCGAACGCCTGATCGACGCCGGGATGCCGCAAGCCAGCATTCCCGCCGGGATCGGCTTCAATATCGGGGGCACCATCGAAGTGAAGGGCGTCCGGGTCACCATGACGCAGGCGTTCCATACTTCGGAATCCGGGGCCCCCGCAGGGTACGTCGTGACCATGCCGGACGGCTTTACCTTCTATCACGCGGGCGATACCGGCCTCTTCTCCTCGATGGAGCTGATAGGTTCGCTGTATCCGCTGGATCTGGCGCTGCTGCCCGTGGGCGGCTTCTTCACGATGGACGGGTTGCAGGCCGCCCATGCCGCGCGTCTGCTCAAGCCCAAGGCCGTGATCCCCATGCACTGGGGGACATTCCCGGTCCTTGCGAAGGACACCTCGGCCTTTGCGTCGCATCTCGCTTCCGTGGCTCCAGATGTCCGCCTGGTCTCCATGAAGCCCGGTGATAGCGCCGCGTTCTAATCACGGAGGTATCACATGACGCTCATCGAACACGGCGAACTGGTCCGCCGCGCTTTGGAATATGTGCAGGAAGAACGCTGCCGCCGCCCGGATGCGCCGCTTTCCTCCCTGCTTGATGAAGCGGGTATGCGCTTCAATCTGACGCCGCTGGACGCGGCTCAGCTTGCCCGCCTTTTTCCGAAAAAGGACAGGAGCCTTCCGCCCCGTGCAAACGCTAACTTCGCATCCTTACAGGACGTTGCCCGATGCCTTCGCTTCTTCAGAGACAGATATTTAAAGAAATCGCCAACCTGTTCGTTCTCGCCGTGGGGGTGCTGCTGACGCTCATCCTCATCAGCCGGGCGGTGCAGATGCGGGAACTGTTTCTGGGGCTGGATCTCGGCATCTTGGATACCGTTCTGCTGTTCGGCTATATGACCCCGCTGTTCCTCATGCTGGTGATTCCCATCGCCTGTATGCTCAGCGTCTTCCTGACCTTCCTGCGCATGAGCACGGACCGCGAGCTGGTCGCCCTGCGTGCGGGGGGCATCAACATCTATCAGATGCTTCCCGCGCCGCTCCTGTTCAGTGTGATCTGCATGTTGCTGACGCTCTGGGTATCCCTGCATTGGCTGGCGTGGGGCATGGGGCATTTCCGGGAAACGATCCTTGAAATCGCCAATACACGCGCCCGTGTCGTGGTGCAGCCCGGCGTCTTCAATACGGACTTCCCCAATCTGGTGCTTTTCGCCCGGCAGGTGAACCCCGGTGACGGGGATATGTCGCAGGTTCTGGTGGACGACCGTTCGCACCCCGAGCGCCACATGACCATCCTCGCCCCGGAAGGGCGCTTCGATACCGATACTGAGCGCGGCGAGCTGGTATTCCTGCTTGAGGACGGCAAGATCTACACCACGGATAAGAAGGGGTCCTCGGTGCTGGCCTTCGACGAATACAAAGTGCGGCTGCCGCTGGATTCCCTCTTCAAGAGCCTTGATCTCGGAGATGTGCGGCCCCGCGAGATGTCATGGAGCAAGCTCTCCAGCATCACGCGGGAGGAAGCGCTAAAAGTGGACGCCAACTACGCCAACAAGCTGGAGGTGGAGCGCCACAAGCGCTGGGCCTATCCGGTGGCGTGCATCGCCCTGACCCTCTTCGTGCTGCCGCTGGCTTCGGCCTTTGAGGGGCTGCACAGGCAGACGGGGCTCATGTTGGCCCTTGCCATGTTCTTCGTGTATTACAGCCTGATGTCGCTTGGGTTCAGTACGGGCGAGTCCGGGGCCATCCCCCCCTCCATAGGGTTGTGGGTCCCGAACATCCTGTTCCTCTGCCTCGGCATCTACGGGCTATGGCTGACGGCGCATGAGCGAACGCCGCACGTGGCGACCTTCTTCCGCAACCTGCGGACACGGAGGACGTCATGAGCTTGCTTTTCCGCTATCTGACCAAGAACAACGCGATGATCCTGCTGCCGACCCTTGCCGTCGGCATCGGCCTGTATGTGCTTACGGACCTGTTCGAGCGTCTCGACAACTTCATCGAGGCCGGGCTGTCCGTGGGCATGGTGCTCACCTACTTCGTCGTGAAGATGCCGCTCGTGATTTCGCAGATCCTGCCGGTGATCTTCCTGCTGTCCACGGTCATCCAACTGTGCATCATGGCTCGCAGCCGCGAACTGACGGCGTTGCAGGCCGGGGGCATCTCCCTCGGCGTGGTGGCGAACTCCATGATCCTCTGCGGCATCTTCTGGGGTTCTGTCCAGCTTGGCTTTTCCGAATATCTGGGTGTCGCCGGGGAACGAGAGTCCGCCCGCATCTGGCAGGAAGAGGTGCGCAAGAAGAATCTTGCTGCAACGGTGCTTGAGGATGTTTGGTTTACGGACGGGGACTGGATCATCTCGCTCGGCACGCTTGATCCACAAGCGCACGGTACGGGCTTTGCGGGGTATGAACTGTCCGACGATGGCCTGAGCATCAAGCGCATCGTGCAGGCGTCCACGTTCACCGCCGAGCCCAACCACTGGGCCTTGCAGGATGTGCACGTCTACACGCCCGACACCTTCACACAGGAGCAAGAGCCGGATTTCGTCATCCCGCTCAGGCAGGACCCCGAAACCTTCCGGCTCGTCAGTACGGGCACGAAGCCGCAGCAGTTACCGCTCTGGCAGCTTGGGGACGCCATCAGCCAGCTGAAATCCTCCGGTTCCAACGTGGAGGCGCTCCGGACGGCATGGCATGCCAAGCTGGCCTATGCGGCTTCGATTCTGGTCATGGCCTTCGTAGCGACGGCCATTGTTTCGTGGAAGGACAACATCTATATCGCCGTGACCGTCGCGCTGCTGTGCACGTTCCTGTACTTCGCGGTGTATACCCTCGGTACGACGCTTGGGCAGCGCGGCATCCTGCACCCGTTCCTCGCCGCGTGGACCGCGAACCTCATCGCGCTGTTCTTTGCGTTTTGGCGGCTTGTCCCCTTGCTGCTGCGAAGGGAATAATTCACCGGAATCTTTTAAGCTTGGAGGGGCGAGGGAAACGTTCAGAAGAAGGGGGAACACCCCCACGTTTCCCTCGCCCCTCCAAGCTTTTCCCTTTATCGAATCCCACCCGACCGCTTTTCCTGTGGCAGACAAATGTGTTCTTTGGGGTTGACGAGGGAGCTGTTTTTTGAACGGGGCCAGCGGGAAAAGGCGTCCTTTCGTGGGCGCAGTCTTGATATGAATCCCGCTTGAAGCCTTTCAGCATTGAAATACGCATTCCCCAGAAGGAAAGCAGACTCAAGAAAGATTACGAACAGGGATTCGATAAAGTCGAAAGTCTTTGAAGAGGAGAGGGTGGGGTTTGGGGAGGGGGAGGAGAAACTTTCTCCAGAAAGTTTCTCCTCCCCCTCCCCAATTCCTCAAGAGTGTTCCTACCCGCCGATGGCGGTCATGCGCCGCTGAGCCACGGCGTTGTGGCGGCGCTCAAGGAGCCGCGCCCCGATGGGCTTGTCTCGGGTGGCGAGGGTGACGATGCGGCGGACGGCTTCGATGCCGAGCTTGGGATGCCGCAAGGCGTTGCGGAGCCGGTATTCCCGGTCGTCGAACAGGCATGTCCTCAGCGCTCCGTCGGACGTGATGCGGAGCCGGTTACAGGACGTGCAGAAATGGCTGGAAAGCGGAGAGATCAGGCCGAGGCGCCCGAGGCCGGGCCCGTCCGGGCCTGAGAGCGTATAGAGCCGGGCGGGGCCTCCGTTGCGCTGTTCCTGCTCCACGGGGGCGACGGCGACGAGCCCCTTGACGGCGTCAAGGATATCCGGGGCCGACCAGAAACAGCTGTCCGACCAGCGCGTGCCTTCGCCCATCGGCATGAATTCGATGAACCGCACGTCGATGGGGTGGTGCATGGCGTAGTCGATAAAGGCGGGCAGCTCGTCGTCGTTGAAGCCGCGCATGGCGACCGCGTTGAGCTTGAAGGGGATGCCCGCGTCGAGAAGGGCGTCCATGTTTTCCCGGACCTTGCCGAACAGATCGCGGCCCGTGATCTGCTCGAACTTGTCCCTGTCGAACGTGTCGAGGGGACAGGTTCACCGCGTTCAGGCCTATGGCTTTCAATGTTTGGATATGGGGGCCGATCAGCGTCCCGTTGGTGGTCACGCGGATGTCGAGGACGGGGTGCGCGGCCCGCAGGCGTTCGAGGAAGTCGGCGAATCCTTTGCGCGCGAAGGGCTCGCCGCCCGTCAGCCGGACTTTTTCCACGCCCATGTCCATCGCCATGTCCACAAGCTGTTCCATCTCCTCATAGCGCAGGACGGATTCGTGGGGAATGAACGTCTCCATGCCGCTGCGGCAGTAGGTGCAGCGCAGGTTGCAGCGGTCGGTAACAGAGAGGCGGATGTAGCGGACGGTCCTGCCGTGGCCGTCTTCCAGCGAAGCGGCGGGTTCGCACAGATGGGCGAAGGGTGGGATTGCGTTCATGGAACTGCCCGGTGGTTGTGCGCCGCAAGGGGCGGCGCGGTGGGGAGAAGCCTTCACCGTATCCCCTCCTCGCTGGCGTGGCAAGCCGTGCTGTGCCTTTGTTCACGTGCGGCCTCGGCCATGCGTCTGGCCTGCTCGAGTTCGCCCGGGAAATTGATGTTGAAGAAGGGCAGGGCCTCGGCCCGGGTATAGACGACGCGTGAGTGCAGCTTTTCGGGGATCACGAGGTTGAGCTGCCGGAGGTTGCGGGCGCGGGCCTCTTCGAAAAAGGGCAGGCAGGCCGGTTCGTAGATGGAGACGAGCGCTTCGATGAATCCCGTTTCCGCTTGCTGGAACGTCGTCATGAGCGCTTCGGGGGGGCGGGCGCCGCGGGCGTCGATGAGGCGGCGCAGCGTGGGCACGTCCATGAACGGCAGATCGCACGAGAGCACGAGGATCGGTTGCCGGAGTTCCCGAAGTGCGGACCATACCCCGCCGAGCGGCCCGAGGCCGGGTTTTGCGTCGGGGATGGAACGGATGCCCGGCAGGGCTAGGGTTTCTTCGCCCGCATCGGGAGCCCGGCACGAGATGACCACGCCGTCCGTGCACGCGGCGAGGAGATCGGCGGTGCGGGCCAGCATGTCCCGCCCGTCGCCGGGCAAGCGCAGGCGTACCTTGTCCTGCCCGAGCCGGGTGGAGCGCCCTCCGGCCAGCACCACGCCGATCATGCGATCCTGCCTTCTCCGGCAAAGACCGTGAGCCGTTCCTCGCGGGGACGGCAGAAGCCGACGACGGTCACGGGATGGGCGGGATGGAGCCTGTTTTGCTGCCGGGCCATTTCCACGGGCGTGGAGGTAACGGCGCTGCGGCTGATGAGGAACGAGAAACCCGCCCGGCGTGCCTTGGCGTAGAGGCTGGATGTGATGCGGGCCGAGACGAACAGCACGGTTTCCGCCGGATCGATGCCGTTGAGGCAGGCCCAGCCCGCGAGCCGGTCGAGGCAGTTGTGCCGCCCGATGTCCTCGGCGAGGCGGAGGAAGGCTCCGGTCTTGGGATCGAACATCCCCGCGCGGTGGAAGCAGCCCGTGGATTCCCAGAGCAGGGGACAGGTGCCTTCCAGCGTCAGGAAGGCGTCCATGTGTTTGACGATGGCGTCGGGCGTCATGACGATGGAGGGCGTTTCATCGTGCCCTTTTTTCTCCATGCGCTTGAGTTCCACGGCAAAGGCGTGTTTCGCGTCGATGCCGGGCGGGACGGATACGGCGCGAACGCTTCCGGACATGCGGAACGGCGAAGGGCCGGCTTCCGGGCCGAGATGCCGGCGATCGAGCAGGACGTGCCCGATCGCCAGCGGTTCAAGGTCGTCGGGCCACGCCCACAGGCGGCAGCTGCTTCCGGACCACGAAACGTATACGGGTTCTTCGGGGCTGACCGCGTCGTCGATGTGCTGCCACCCGCCGTCTTTCCAGCGGGTGACGGAGTAGGACAAAGGGGTATTCATGAGTTGGCCGCCTCCGCGGCGGGGACGAAGGCGAGCCTGTCGCCGTCGTTCAGGATGCGATCCGGCCCGGCATGGACCCCGTTGACGAGGATCAGGGTTTCCGCGGATCGGATGTTGAGGATGTGCATGGCTTCGCCCGCCGTGGTTCCCTCGGCCACGTCCAGCCTGTCGTTTTCGGGCGTGTGCGGGGGCAGCGTTGCGAAGCGGCGTATTTCTATCAGCATGGGGCACTCCTTGAGGCCCCATACTAGCGGACCCCGCAGGTTTTTTGCAAGGCCGGGAACACGAGAAGCCGCGATGCGGGGAGGGGGGCATTGAAAACGGAATGCCGCGAACAGGGATTCAATAAACACGAAAGCCTTTGAAGAGAAGGGGGTGGGGATTGGGGAGGGGGAGGAGAAACTTTCTCAAGAAAGTTTCTCCTCCCCCTCCCCAATCCCCTACTATTCCTGAAATATGCTTTTACCGGTCGCTCCACACGGCGCGCCCGGCCTTGAGTCGGAGACGCCCGAGGGGAAGCCCGCGCCAGAACAGAGACGCCTCTTTGCCGGGCAACCCCGTATCAAGGCTTCCGCCTTGCAGCAGGCGTTCGAGGACGGGCACGTCGTCGACGTCGAGGCGGGGAATGCGCTGAGGTTCGGGATCAAGCAAAGCCCGGAGCCGCGCCGAGGGGATGAGGCCCTGTGCCGACGCCTTGCCGAGAGCCATGCCCTGCCAGCGCACGGCGGCGGGCAGATGCGCCAGCGCCGGGGCGGGCAGGAAGTGGAGGGAATCCTCGAACACCGCCAGATCGCCGGGAGGGAGCAGGGCGGGCGACAGCCCGAACTCCGCAAGGAAGGCCGGGGGGATCGCGCGGTAGGCCGCCGTGGCCGCCGTTCCCCGGGCGAGGCCGGGCACGGCGGCGGAATCGCCGGGTTTGCGCAGCAGGGCGATATAAAAGCCCTGCGCGTTGGAGGCGTCCTCGTCCACCCGGAGCGTGCCTTCGCAGCCGGGGAGCTCCGGCGCGGCGAAAACGAAGCCGGGGAACGGCTCCAGCGGGATCGGCTCAAGGCCGAGCCCTTCAACGGCAAAACGGACTTGGCCCTCGTTCTCGTCCACATTGGTTGTGCAGGTTGAATAGACGAGCTTTCCGCCGGGGCGCAGCAGGCGGCTCGCTTCCGTCAGGAGCTTGCGCTGCAGATCCAGCATGGGTTTGAGGCGGTCGCCCTGCCAGCGCTTGATCGCCTGCGGATTCTTGTCCGTGGTCCCCCCATCCGGAGCAGGGCGGATCGAGGAGGACGGCGTCCCACGAGGCGTCGGGCAGGGGCAGGGATTCGCCGGGCCATGAGCAGGTCACGGCTTGGAGGAGGTTGAGCGCGGCGAGGTTGCGGCGCAGGTTCGCGAGGCGCGGGCGGGCCGGTTCGTTGCCGAGCACCAGCCCCTCGCGGCCCACAAGCTGCGCGAGCAGGCCCGTCTTACTGCCGGGGCTGGCGCACATATCGAGCACGCGGGCCCCTTCGCCGGGCGCGAGGGCCAGCGGGGGCAGCATGGATGAACGGTCCTGAATGTAGACGTACCCCCAGAAGGCGGCGAGGCTCCGGCCGAGCGGGAACGGCTCCTGGAGCAGCCGCCTTGCCAGCGGAGAAAACGGTTCCGGCTCGAAAACGAAGCCTTGTGCGCTAAGCAGCGCCTCGACGGACGGGATCTGTCCCGGGTTGCAGACGAGGCGAAAAGAACGGCGGAGGGAGGGGGTGTCGGTCATACTATCCTATTTAGAAAAAACGCGATAAAGAGTTTCTGGCGCTTTCCGTTTCCGGCGTTGCGCTTGCGGAGACGGGGAAGTCTATAGTATGGTAAAAAAAGTCGACCGGGCTGAACCGGCGAATCCTTCCAAGGAGTTTACGAATGCATCTGATATTCCGTACGGCTCTGATGCTGTGTACAATGCTGGTTTTTGTGGCGCAAGCCCTTGCCGCCGATGTGCGCAGCTACGCGGTGCTGCCTTTTAAAGTGAACGGTTCCAGCGGGTTCACCTATCTGGAAAAGGCCATCCCGTCCATGCTGAACTCCCGCCTCTACTGGCAGGGGCACTTCCAGCCCGTTGCCGACGCCGCGCTCGCCAAGGCCGGGGCCGTGAGCGACGCGGGAAGCGCCGCCAAGGCCCTTTCCGCCACCGGTGCCGACTATGTCATCTGGGGCGACGTGACGGTCATGGGCGACAACGCCAGCCTTGACGTGCGCGTCCGTGACAAGGCGGGCAAGGAATGGCGCAAGGGCGCGAAAACCCGCGTCAATGACCTCATCGCCAGCCTTCAGGGCGTTTCCGACAGCATCAACGCCGAAGTCTTCGGGCGCGGCGGTTCCGGCGTCGTTGCGGCGGCTCCGGCTGCAAGCGCCGGGCAGGCGAACCCCAACTTTGTCCAGAAGGACGCCACGCAGAGCCAGGTCTACCTGAACCCGCAGTTCCGCTATCAGGGCAGCGACGGCACGCGTTACCGCAGCCAGACGCTTCCTTATGCGTCCGTGGGCATGATCGTTGCCGACGTGAACGGCGACGGCAAGAACGAAGTGGTCGTGCTCGGCGAAAAGCGCCTTTACGTGTATCAGTGGCAGAACGAGCGCCTCGTGCAGCTTGGGGAATACAAGATTCCCACCCGCATGATGCCGCTTGCGCTCCGCAGCATCGATTTGAACCGCGACAGGGCTGAGGAGATTATCCTGACGGCCTACGAAGAAGACTACACGCAGCCGTATTCCATGGTCCTGAGCTTCAAGGGAAACACCTTCACCGAAGTGGCGGAACGCCTCCCCTACTATCTGAACGTGGTTCGCATTCCTCCGGATTACATGCCCACGCTGATCGGCCAGAAGGGCGACCCGTCCCGTATTTTCTCGCGTGGCGGCGTGTATGAGATGATGAAGCAGGGCAACAGCCTCGTGCAGAGCAAGAAGCTGGATCTGCCGAGCGGCGTGAACGCCCTGAACTTCGCGTGGCTGCCCGGAACGCCTGGCAAGGAAACCGAAAAGCTTGTGGTGCTGACCGATGAAGAACGCCTCCGCGTGTTCTCGGACAAAGGTTCGCAGCTGAACCAGACGGACGAGAAGTTCTCCGGATCGGCCATCGGCATCGCCGAACAGACGCAGATGCCCGGCATGGGCAAAGACAACATCCTGATCCCGTCCAAGTATTTCGTGCCGTTGCGCATGATCCCTTCGGATCTGGAGCAGGACGGCTCTTGGGAGCTGCTGGTCAACAAGCCCATTTCGGTGTCCGCGCAGTTCTTCGAGAACTACCGCTTCTTCCCCGAGGGTGAAATCGAATCCCTGTACTGGGACGGCGTGGGCCTCGGCCTCCAGTGGAAGACCCGCCGCATCAAGGGCTCTGTTGTGGACTTCGCGCTGGCTGACCCGAACAACGACGGCACCAAGGACCTCGTGGTCTGCCTGAACACGCACCCCGGCGCGCTCGGCCTCCAGAACCGCAAGACGGTGGTGGTCTTCTACCCGCTGGATCTCAGCATGATGGACCCGAAGACGGCCCCGGCGCTCGACTAGCGGCGGATAGGGGGGACGTTTCCCTCGCTCATAAGGCCCGGTAGCCTGAAAAGGCTTCATATGGCGCAGGCTTCGTTCGCGGAGCCTGCGTTTTTTTTGCGTCCATGCGGAACGGCAGGGCATATTGTTCTCGTAATGAGAAAAAAGCGTTCGCAATCCGGGAGAATTCTCATTTCGGGAATGGCGCTGCCTGAAAATGCTGAAAGATCCGCTTGAAAATGGGTGTGATAGCAAAAGGCCAAGTTGGCCCCATCCTTGCTTTGGGTAAGGAGCATCCCGGGATGTGCCCGGATTTTTCCCGCTCACTCTGCCGCCGCATCAGGAGGTTCGCAATGGACAACATGCTTTATCACATCAATGCACAGCGTCTGCGTCCCGGCTCAGGCGCTTCCCTGGATATGCTGAATGCCGCCGAGGCCCGGCGCGCCCGGCGTTTCCATGCCGGTTTCGCGCAGTACGCGCCCACGCCTCTCGTCCCCCTGCCGTATCTGGCCTCCACGCTCGGCCTCGGGAACATCCGGGCCAAGGACGAGTCGAAACGTTTCGGGCTCAATGCCTTCAAAGTGCTTGGCGCTTCCTATGCGATGGGCCGTTACCTTGCGGAACGGCTCGGAAAATCCATTGACGATCTGACGCCCGCCGATCTCTGTTCCTCCGCCGTGAGCGAGCGGCTCGGGCCCATTACTTTCGTATCCGCCACAGACGGCAACCACGGCAGGGCAGTAGCGTGGACGGCGCAGCAGCTCGGCAAGAAGGCCGTCATCTACATGCCCAAGGGGTCCGACCCGGCGCGGCTGGAGAATATCCGCAGCCACGGCGCGGAAGCCAGCATCACGGATCTCAATTACGACGACGCGGTGCGCCTCGCGTGGAAGATGGCTTGCGAAAACGGCTGGATCATGGTGCAGGACACGGCGTGGGACGGCTATGAGGACATCCCCACATGGATCATCCAAGGCTATGCCGCGCTTGCCGTGGAGGCGCTGGCCCAGTGGCGCGCCGAAGAGCTTGAGCCTCCGACGCATCTTTTCCTTCAGGCGGGAGTCGGCTCCTTCGCGTCCGGCGTGCTCGGCTACATGGCGTCGGAACTTGGCGATGCGCTCCCCAAGACGATCATTGTGGAGCCGCACGCCGCCGACTGCATTTACCGTTCCGCCCTTGCCGGGGATGGTCAGCCGCATAATGTCACGGGCGATCTTTCCACGCTGATGGCGGGGCTGGCCTGCGGCGAGCCCTGCACCGTGGGGTGGCCCATCCTGCGCGATTACGCCTCGGCCTATGTTTCCTGCCCCGACTACGTGGCGGCCAACGGGATGCGCCTTTTTGCCGCAGCGCGCGGCGGCGACGCCCCCATCGTCTCCGGCGAGTCCGGCGCGGCACCTCTCGGCGCGCTCGATCACATCATGCGCAATCCCGCCCTCGCGCCGCTCCGTGAATCCCTCGGGCTCGGCCCCGATTCCCGCGTCATGCTCATCAGCACCGAAGGCGACACCTCGCCCCGCGTCTGGCGTGACGTCTGCTGGTACGGCAGGCACGGTGACGAGTTGCGTGTGGGCGAGTAGGGATATGAGATTGGGGAGGGGGAGGAGAACCTTTCTTCAGAAAAGGTTCTCCTCCCCCTCCCCCTAAACCCCACCCCTCCACTCCCAAGACTTTTGACCTTATCGAATCCCTCTTATTGGTTTTCTCTGTGGATTGAAGGGGGATTGGTTGAGGTTAGGATAAAGAGGACGGTTCCATCCGAGGTGAGGATGGGGCCGTTTTCTTTTGGGAGGGGAATGGGGAGTGCTGTTGCTTTGAAATATATCCCTCCTCCAACGCCGCTGTACCGCCTCAAAAGGAACTTGCGCTTGCCGCCGGGGGCGGAGTCCCGTACCATCGGGGGAGATGTTCAACAAGGAAGGATTCTGATGTCATCCTGTAAACGCTGCGGCCAATGTTGCCGCCTCGGGGGGCCGGTGCTGCACAGGGACGACTTGTCCCTGCTTGATCGGCTTGATGCTCCCGCCAAGGGAACCGTTCCGTTCGGCATGGCCGATCTGGTCACGCTGCGTACTGGCGAACTGGTCCGCGACGATGTGATCGGCACCCTGACGCCTCTTGAGAGTGAATGTGTGAAGCTTGCGCCCGCCAGAGGCCGGACGGATTGGGAATGCCGTTTTCTGGTCCGGATGCCGGACGCCGTGCCGGGCCGGGACGCCGGATGCGGAATTTATGACCGCCGCCCTTCCCAGTGCCGTGCGCTGGACTGTTCCGACACGCGGGGCATCGCCGAGCTGTACGGCCATGACCGCGCCTCCCGCGCGGACGTGATGCGGGCTGTGGGCGCGCCGGAGGAATGGCTCGGCCTGTTCCCCGCCTACGAGGAAATGTGCGCCTATTCGCGTATCGCGCCGCTGGCGAAGCTGGTCATGCCCCCGATCAACCCCGGCACGCCCGCCGAAAAGGAAGCTACCGAAGCCCTGCTGGAAACGGTGCGCTACGATATTTCGTTCCGCCAACTATGCGTGGAGCGCGGCAACATCCCGGAAGGCTGCCTTCCCTTCCTGCTCGGGCGTCCGCTCTCCGAAACCCTCGTCATGTTCGGCTTGGCCCTGACCCGGAACAATAACCGGATGGGGCTTGTTCGCCGGGGTGAGGGAAGGTATGGTGGCCCCGTGTTTCCCGACGGGAAGGATCTCTACAGATAATCGCACCATCAAAGGAGCGTTTGCCATGCCTACTCCTCCATGTATCCTCACCATCGCCGGTTCCGACTCCGGCGGCGGCGCGGGCATTCAGGCCGACCTCAAAACCATCACTGTTATCGGTGGGTTCGGGATGAGCGTCATTACCGCCCTGACCGCGCAGAACGGCGTGGGCGTCGCGGGTATCCATGCCCCGGAACCGGGCTTTGTGGGGCTTCAGCTCAAAACGGTCCGGGAAGGCTTCCCCATCGCCGCGGCCAAGACCGGTATGCTGTTCTCCGCCGAAATCATTGAGGCGGTCGAAGCCGGATTGCAGGGGCGCGAGTTCCCGCTTGTGGTCGATCCCGTCTGCGTAAGCCAGAGCGGACAGCGGCTCCTCCGCGAGGATGCGGTCAATGCCTTGCGCTGGCACATTCTGCCCAAGGCCGATCTCCTGACGCCCAACCGCCCCGAAGCGGAACTGCTCGCGGACATGAAGATCGACTCCGAAAAGGACATAGACGTCGCCGCGCGCAAGCTCATCGATATGGGCCCCAAGGCCGTCCTCATCAAGGGGGGGCATTTCGGCTCGGCCTCCGCCGCCGAATTCACGGATTGGCTGGCTCTGCCGGACGAACCGCTCATCGCGTTGAAGCAGCCTGGAGTGAAGACCTCGAACAACCACGGCACGGGTTGCACGTTGTCCGCCGCCATTGCGACCTATTTGGGGCTTGGCCTCGGGATCCGGGATGCCATCGTGCACGCCCAGAAGTTTCTGAACCATTGCCTGCGCCACGGGTACGCGCCGGGGCTCGGGGCGGGTCCGCCGAACCACGCTTCATGGATTGCCAAGCGGGTTGGCGAATAGCTTTTCCGGCGGAAAAAAGAGGACGTCCGCACGCCGTTGCGCCCGGAACGCCGGTTCTCGTTTTTTCTTTTTTCCGCCGTGTCGCTTGTCCCGCTTTCTCGGGAGATTCGGTTTCCGGCATACGGGCGTTTTATCGCCTGAGGGAACGCCGCCTTGCCTTCCATGCCAATATGTTTTATCTTTTTTTATTATGATGACATCCGCTCTCTATCCCCGCTGGCTGCAATGCGGCCTCTCCTCAGCCGAACGGACTTGGATCAGCCTGCTCTAAGCCTCCCTCCGCACGTCTTCGTTTTTCCCTTTTTGCTATCCGGGCGTCGCCGCGCTCTGTTTGCGCGTGTGCGCCTCAAGACGACGGAGTTTTCTATGTCTTCTGTATCGCATGTGAAGCATTGGTTTTTCTTGTTCTGTGCCATCGTGTTTGAAGTGGGCGGAACCTCTGTGATGAAGATGTCCCAACACGAAGGCTGGCTGCTCGGCCCAAACGCGGGGCTCATGGCCATGTTCGCGCTGATCGGGCTTTCGTACTACTGCCTTGCCCTCGCCGCGACCGGGCTCCCCATCGGCGTCGCCTATGCGTTCTGGGAAGGCCTCGGGCTTACGATGATCACCCTCGTGAGCGTGTTCCTGCTCGGTGAGGCCATGAATATGCAACGCTTCTTCGCACTGCTGGCGGTTCTCGGCGGGGCGCTGCTGATCCATCACGGAACATCCGAAGGCGGGCCCGCCCAGCGTCCCGCCAAGGCGGGGGTGGCGTCATGAGTTCGTTCTTTTCGCTTTCGTTGTTGGCGGTGATCGTTGCCGCGCTGCTGGATATCGTGGCCAACCTGCTGCTTGCCAAATCGCAGGGGTTCCGGCGCAAGTTCATAGGGTTCGCTTCGCTCGGCATGGTCGGGCTGGCCTTTTACGCCCTGTCGCTCGCCGTGCGCGACATGGATCTCGCGGTGGCCTACGCCATGTGGGGCGGTTTCGGCATCCTCGGGACGTCCATCGGCGGCTGGCTCCTGCTCGGCCAGAGGCTCAAGCCCTGCGCGTGGCTCGGCATGGTGCTGCTCATCGGCGGCATGACGGTGTTGAAGCTGAGTTAGCGCAAAGAGTACAGAGGCATTGGGGAAGGGAGGGAAAACTTTTCTGGAGAAAAGCTTTTCCCTCCCTTCCCCAAACCCCATCCCTCCCTTTCCAAAGACTTTTGACTTTATCGAATCCCTCTTGTCGGTTTTCCCTATGGATATGAAAAGAGCCTGAACACATACCTGTTCAGGCCCTTGTTTTTGGGAGGGAAGAGAAAAGGATTACAAACTGTGAGCGGAACGAACTCCTTTCGCGTTTCCTCCCCATCCGTCGAAGTTTTTGCGGGAGGAGGCCGGGGGAGGGAGCTTTTTGCAAAAAGCTCCCTCCCCAGTTTTTTCACCTCATTTCATCCAATAATCTCTGCGCGCAGCGGGCCGAGCCGCCGAGACGGGGTGCGAGCCAGTGCTGGAAGCGTTCCCGCACGGCGTCATGCGGCGTCGGTAAGGTGAGCTGCTGTTGCAGCAGTGCTGCGACGGCCTTGGCGTTTTCCCCGGTTTGGAGAAGGCCGAGGGCTTCGAGGGAGTCCTGCTTGGCTTCGCCGGAAGGTTCCAGCGCCCATGCGAAGTTGTCCAGATGAAGGCCGCAGCAGGGAATCCTGCCGAGTGCCAAGGGTTCGAGGAAATTCTGGCCGCCGAGGGGTGCGAGGCTGCCGCCGACGAAAACGGCGTCCGCAAGCTGGTAAAGCTGGCCGAGTTCCCCGAACGTGTCCCATATGACGATGGACCCGGCGGGGATGGTCCCTTCTTGCTTCGAGCGCATGACGGCCGGGAGTTTCGCGCCGCTCAGGAGCGCCTGCCACGGTTTGACGCGGTGCATGTGCCGGGGGGCGACGACGATGGTGGGGGCGTCGTGCGCGCGCAATGTCTGGATGACGGAAAGGAGCGCGGGTTCTTCCTGTTCGCGGACGGAGGCCAGCAGGACGGTCTGCCGGGCGTGAAGTTCCGGAGGCAGGAGTTTGAGCAAAGGGTCGGACACGGCGGGTATGGCTGTGGCGGTGGCCCGGTCGAATTTGATGTTCGGCACGGCCTCCACTCTGTCGCCGCCGAAGATCCGGGCGAAACGTCCGGCGTCCGCTTTTGAGATGGCGCAAACATGCTTGGGCGCAATGGATTCCCACAAGCCGGGGATGGCGGCCTCAAGCTTGAGGTAACCGCGCAGGCTCTTGTCCGTCATGCGCCCGTTGAGGATCAGCATGGGGACATGACGTTTTTCGCAAGCCAGCATGAGGCCGGGCCAGAGTTCGGTTTCCAGCAGGCCGACCACACGAGGGCGGACCTGATCGAGCGCCTTCTCCATGAGTTTTGGAGCGTCCAGCGGGAAAAACGTCGAACGGACGGACAGCCACGGGTGCTTCTCATGAAGTTTTCCCGGCATATCCTGCAAAATGTCGAGCCCTTGCCTGGTCCATGTGGTGGCGAGCACACACAGCGGCTCGGGAGTGCCCTGCTTTTCGCACAATACGGCAAGATGGGCGAGCAGTTCCCAGACGAGATAGGCTTCGCCGCCGGATGCCGCCTGAAGCCAGATATCCGATCGTGTATGAGAGCTTGCGCTTCCGTCGCCCGTTTCCATGCCGAACGCCGATCCGGGCCATCCGTCAGGAACCAGACGCTGCGGGAAGCCTTCTTGAAGGCGCTTATGACGGCACAGGACTGGACGTGCCGCCAGCCATGCCAAACCGTATGCGCCGCTCAACAGGGCGCGGAGCACGCTGCGTTTCACTGTGAGGTATCCTTGGTTTGAAAGACGGCGAGGGAAGGGGAGCCCTTTTCTGGAAAGGCTCCCTCTTCCCTCGCAGAAGTCCTTTTCCGCCCTATCGTTCCAGAGCGAGTTCGAGCAGGCGTTCGACGAGATCCGCGAAGGACATGCCTTTGACGGCGGCTTCGCGGGGAACGAGGCTGGTGGAGGTCATGCCCGGCGTGGTGTTGACTTCAAGGATATACAGGGTGCCGTCATCCTGAAGGATGAAGTCGGCGCGGCTGTAGCCCTTGAGCCCGAGCGCGTGGTGGGCGCGGAGGGCCGCGTCCTGCACTTTGGCGGTTTCCTCGGGGGCAATGGGCGCGGGACAGATTTCCTGTGCGCCGTCGGGTGCATACTTGTTGTGGTAATCGAAGTAGTTGCCCTTGGAAACGACGAGGATGGGCGCGAGCGCCTCTTCGCCGAGCACGCCGCAGGTCACTTCACGGCCGACGACGGCGGTTTCCACAATGGCTTCCTCTCCCATTGAGAACAGGGAGTTCAGGGCCGTGTAGAGTTCCTCTTCGTTGGTGACGCGGGAAAGGTGCAGGCTCGAGCCGCCGGTGTTCGACTTGACGAACATCGGGTATTGCAGATCGGGCTTCCAGTTCGGGCCGGGATGGCGGGGCAGGAACACGCCGTCGGGGATGTTCAGGCCCGCATCGCGGAAGATCTGCCGGGCCGCCGCCTTGTGCAGGGCGAGGAAGGAACCGGCGGGGCCGGCCCCCTGATACGGGCAGTTCACGCGATCGAGGATGGCCTGTACGAGGCCGTCTTCGCCGGGCGCGCCGTGCAGGTTGATGAAGGCCGCGTCATGTTCGCGGGCCATGTCCATAAGCCGTTCGAAATCCTTGGCCGGATCGCAGAGCGTTACGCTGTGCCCGCGTTCCTTGAGGGCGGCGGCGATCTGCTCGCCGCCTTTCAGGGAAACTTCACGCTCGGGAGACCAGCCGCCCGCCAACAACAGTACTTTCATGGAGAGGAAACTCCAGTTGCGCCGAAAGGACGCGCTCAATGGTTTTGGAATGTTCCCAGCCGCGATGGATGGCGGCGCGGGAGTGTTCGCTTTTTCCATAGCGGACAAGCAGATCTTCATAGCGCTCGTCGAGCGATACCATTTCGTCGTGGCGGGCCCGCTTGTCCGCATAAATGACGAAAAAAACCGGATGTACGAGATCTTCTGGCAACGACCAGGGCCATTCGACATGGTGGTAGACGGCTTGGGCGACCTTGTGGTTGCCAGTGGAATCGACCACCCATGACGCGCCGATCTGGGCATGGCTGCCGCCGAACTGCACGGTATAGGACTTGGCGATGTCGTGCAGCAGCCCCGCCGCGAGGGACAGGGCCACAAGCTCTGGGTGTCTGGTCGCGCCTGTTTCCACGGCCCTCCGGGCCAGCGCCTCGGCCATGCCGGCCACGCATTCGCTGTGCCGTTCGATATGGGAAAACATGGCGTAGCGCGTCCATAGGGCACGGCAGGCCGCCTCGTCGGGAATCGGGGCGGTATCCGGATGATCGAGGCTCCACAGGTTGGGAAGCTCGGGAAGGGCCGGATTTTCGTAGGGTCTGCCGCTCCGGAGGGGAGGCGTGACGAAATGGACCGCGTGTTCGCTTGCTGACTGGGACATGGAGGCTTCCTTACAAAGGCTTTGCACGGGACAGGCTTTCGTAAGCCTCCCACGTATCAACATCTGTTATTGCTGCCGTATCATTGGTAGGCATGAGGCGCAAGCCGAATGCGGCGAGAATGCCCCGAGCGCCCTTGTCGCCGCTCAGGAGGAGCGTGTCGCCGAATGCCCCGGCGGGCAGGATCACCGGGTTGCCCCGGACGCCGTCGCACGCCGGAGCCGCCGCGCATTCCGGTTTTTGCAGATAAAACGCCGTCAGTTCGCGTACCAATTCCGCCCCGACCAGCGGCTGATCCCCAAGGAGGACGACGACGCCCGGAGGAGGGCAGTCAAAGCGTGAAACAAGCCGCCGGATGCCGGCCTTAAGGGATTCGGCCTGTCCGAGATGAGCGTCGGGAGCCGGGACGATCTCTACGCGGGCATCGAAGCCGGAGACGGCCTCAAGCAATTCCGGGGAGGCGTCGGGCCGCACGGTAACGAGCACGGGGGCAAGCCCGGCGTCCAGCGCGGCGCGGACGGCCCGGCGGACAAGCGGTTCCCCGTCGAGCGTCAGGGTCAGTTTGCAGCGGCCCATGCGCCGGGAGAACCCAGCGGCCAGCACGATGGCGGGAAGTATTGGGGGTATGGTCATGGTTTTTGCGGGGAATTTGGGGAAGGGAGGGGGAAACTTTTAAAAAAGTTTCCCCCTCCCTTCCCCAAACCCCATCCCTCCCTCTTCAAAATTTTTCGACTTTATCGAATCCCTTATGTCGGCTTTTCCGAGCAAAAGAGATTTTTTATGACAATATTGCTTCGTCATCAATGGAATGAGAGGTATTGGAACTTCTAAAAAAAGCAACAGGGAACGCTGAGAACAGGGATTCGATAAACACGAAAGTCTTTGGGAGGGGTGGGGGAGGTTTGGAGGGGGGAGGACTTTCTCCAGAAAGTCCTCCCCGCCCCCTCCAATCTTATCTCTCCCTCTTTCTCCTTTCCCTTTCCGCAAAAGCGTTCCTGTTCCCCTGCGTGCGGGGGCGCTGGCCGGAGGGCCTGCCGAGCAGGATCTCGTGCTGGCGGCGGCGCTCTTCATCCGTCCGGGCCACATAAATGGGCGCACCGTCCGGGGTACAGCGGGCGTAATACATGGCCGTCGCCACCGTGCCCGGCGTGGGGATGAAGCACTGCACCTGACGGGGCGACCAGTTCCGGGCCGCGAGCCAGTCCCCGAGCTGGCGCATGTGCGCGTCGGTACAGCCGGGAAAGGCGCTCATGAGGTAGGGGATGACGTACTGTTCCTTGCCGTGGGCTTCGGAGTAACGGACAAAGGCTTCGAGGAAGGCTTCAAAGGGCTTCATGCCGGGCTTGCGCATGAGGTCGAGGACATCGGGCACGCAATGCTCGGGCGCGATTTTGAGCTGCCCGCCGGTGAACTCGCCGGTATAGGCCGCAAGCGCGGTGGCATCCTTGAGTGCGAGATCGAAGCGCACGCCGCTGGCAACCCGGACATGCTTCACGCCGGGCGTGGCCTGCACGTCGCGGAGGAGATCGATGCAGGCGCGCTGATCCACGGAAAAGCCTTTGCAGATGGACGGATACATGCAGCTGTCGCGTCGGCACTTGGAAGGATCGAGGCGGCAGGCCGCGCCCCACATATTCGCGCTCGGGCCGCCTACGTCGGAAATGGAACCGCCGCGCGGCATGGCGGCAATGCGTTTTGCCTCGTCGAGGATGGACGCTTCGGAACGGGAGGCGATGCGGCGGCCCTGATGGAGGGCCAGCGAGCAGAACGAGCATCCGCCCCCGCAGCCGCGATGGGTGGTGATGCTCGTGGCGATCATTTCCACCGCCGGGATCGGTTCCTTGTAGGAAGGATGCGGACGCCGCGAGAACGGCAGGGCGTACAGGCCGTCCAGTTCTTCGGTGGTCAGGGGCGCGGCGGGAGGCATGAGGAGGACCGTGCGGTCGCCGTTGGGCTGCGCGAGGATGCGGCGGGACTGGTGGGTCTCGCGCTCAAGCCGGACGGTCCCGTCCAGATAGGCGCGGGGCACGGCAAGCATCTCGTCGTGCGAGGGCAGGCGGACAAGCTCAAGGCCGTCCAGCTCCTCGGCATCGGAGGGGATGGAGGCTGTTTTGACGAGCCGCGCCGTACCGGGAATCCCGGCCCAGAGGTCCGGCCACAGCTCCCCATCCACGGGCTCCAGCACGGACAGATCGCCCACGAGTTCGGCCACGGCGTCGAGCCGCCGGGCGACGTCGAGGAGGGCGCGCTCGCCCATGCCGCAGGAAAGGATGTCCAGCCGGGCGTCGAACAAGATGGAACGGCGCAGGCTGTCGGCCCAAAAATCGTAATGGGTGATGCGGCGGAGCGAGGCTTCGATGCCTCCGGCGAGCAGGGGCAGGCCGGGGAATGCCTTGCGGATCAGCCCCGCGTAGACGATGACGGCGCGGTTGGGGCGCGATCCGGCTTCGCCGCCGGGCGTGTAGGCGTCATCGTGGCGTTTTTTGCGGAACGCCGTGTAGTGCGCCAGCATGGAATCCAGCGCCCCGGCGCTCACCCCGGCGAACAGGCGGGGGCGGCCCATGCGGGCGAGGTCGGCGATGCCCTGCCCCTCGTCCTTCCAGTGCGGCTGGGCCACGATGCCCACGCGGTAGCCGTGTCCGACCAGCCAGCGGCCGAGCAGGGGCACGCCGAAGGAAGGATGATCCACGTAGGCGTCGCCCGTGACAAGGAGTATATCAAGGGAATCCCACCCGATGGCGTCCATTTCGGCGCGGGTGGTGGGCAAGAACGGCGGTTGCGGCAGCGGCGTGCGCGCGGGGAGTGTAAGATCGAACATGCCCGGTAGTATAAGGCAGGGAAAACCGGAAGGAAAGGCTGATTCTCGGCCCCAGCGGGGGCGGCATGAAAACCTTGTGCGCTCCCTTTGCTTTTCCCGGCTTGAAGGGTACAACGGGACGGTCCCGCCAACCCTTTTTCCCGCGCCCTCGCGCTCAGAACATCATGGCACGAATCGCCCTCATCCTGCCCCGTCTCAGCCGTTACGGAGGCGTCGAACAGTTTTGCCTTCCGCCTTGCCGAAGCGCTGGCGGAAACCCGCAACAGCGAACACGAGGTGGAATTCATCTGCGCCCGTTCCGAGTGTCTGCCGCCGGTCGGCGTGCGGACGCATATCGTCGGACGCCCCGGCGGATTGAAGTTCATCAAGATGCTCTGGTTTCTTATCCGGGCCGAGCAGGTGCGCAAGCGCGGCAACTACGATCTGGTTATCAGCCTCGGCAAGACGTGGAATCAGGACATGATGCGCGTGGGCGGCGGCCCGCAGAAAACTTTCTGGGAGCTTTCCGAGAAGGCGTGGCCCGCCGGTTTTTCCCGTTGGTTCAAGCACCTGCGCCGTCGCTTGTTGCCCTCCAACTGGCTGACCCGGATCATCGACAACCACCAGTACCGCAGCGGCTGCCGGATCATCTGCGTGTCCGACGCGGTGCGCCACTGGACGCAAAAGGCGTATCCCGGCATTCCCGTGCCGGAGGTCATCTACAATCTGCCGGATCTTTCCCGCTTCACGCCGCCGACGCCCGAGCAGAAGCTGCTTTCGCGCATCGCCCTGAACATCGACAACAATCATGTCGCCATCGCCACCGCGACCAGCAATTTCGCCCTCAAGGGCACGGGGATCCTTATCCGTTCCGTGGCGATGCTTCCCGAGACTGTGCATCTGTTCATCGCCGGGGGGCGGGATTCCGAGCCCTACCAGCGGCTTGCGAAAAAGCTCGGCGTGGCCGGGCGTATCCATTTTCTCGGCAAGGTGGAGGACATGCCCGCGTTGTACCGGGCAATGGATCTGTTCGTCCTGCCTTCGTTTTATGACGCCTGTTCCAACGCGGTGCTTGAGGCGTTGGCCTGCGGGCTCAAGGTGTTGTCCACAACCGCCAACGGTTCCAGCGTGTTTCTGCCGCAGGAGCACGTCACCCCCGATCCCGGCGACGCCGAGGATCTCGCCGCGCGCATCAGGGCGCTGATCGACGAGCCCGCGCCCGGGCCGTTCCGTATTCCCGATCATATTCAGGCCGGGCTCGACGCCTGGGTACAGGTCGTCAACGAGGAGTGCGATCAGCGTACGGGAAAGAGCGGCGGGATGAGGGAAAGGAAGGCGGACGGGACAGAGGAAAATGAGGGAAACGGGAAGAAACCCCATCCTTCACCTTCCCAAGATTTCTGATTGGCGGGGAGGCCGCGCGGAGGGAGCCCCTTCCGGGGAGAAGCGGCGGATCTTGAAAAAAAGAGCCTGAACGGTGTTTCGTTCAGGCTCTTTTCTTTGCCGTTCATTATGGGATGCTTTTTTCTATTCGCCCCATCCGATGCTTTGGGAAATCAGGATATGTTTGGAGTTGGGGAGGCCGAGGGCGGAAGCGAGGCCTTCGGCGTCGTAGGAAGCGCGGACGACGTTGTGCAGCCCCACGGAGGCGCAGAACAAGCCCACGTTCTGGTAGGCGGAACCCGTATGCATGGCCGCGAAAAGCTCTTTGCTGTTTTTCTGGGTGTCGGTGACGTAAACCAGCCCTACCGGGGCTTCGCGGACAAAGCCCTGCCCGGCGAGGAAGTTGCGCAGGTCGGAGGAGCTGACCTGTTCGAGGCTGTGTTTCGGGGCGTCGTAGAGCCATGCTCCGTCGCTGCGGAGGACGTAGATTTCAAGATCCTGCCGGTTCTGGGCCGTGGGGATGGTCCGTTTTCCGTTGGGGCGGTTCACGCCGTACGCGGCCCAGAGCAAATCGCCGAGCAGTTTGTCGGAAAGCGGCTTGGCGGTGAACGAGCGGTTTGTCGCCCGTCCGCTGAGCGTTTGCATGAGCGGCTTTCCCCCCTTGGTATCGGGAGGGGGGAATGCAAGGGAGGTGGCGGCCTGCGCCGTGCCCACCATGAGGAAGAGACAGGCGGCCAATACCGGAATGAACCGTTTCGTCATAGCGTGGACTCCTTGGAAAAGAGGCGGCCTCGGAGGGATGGCCTCCGTTCGGCGGAAGGATGCGGGTTATCATGGGGTGGTTACAGACTGGAAATACGCGTAGCCTGCCCTGAAAAAGGAGGATAACCATGAAATGGGGACTGTCCATATTGGCGCTGTGCGCGTTGCTTGCCGCAACCGCGCCGGAGGGCGGAGCGGCGGAGCAGGGTGGCGGTGATGCAAAACTTTTGAAGATGGTGGTGTTGTCGCGGCATGGGGTCCGCTCGCCCACGCAATCTTCCGAAACGCTTGGGAGCTGGAGCCGCAAGGACTGGCCCGAGTGGCCCGTGAAGCGCGGCGAGCTGACCCCGCGCGGGGCCAAGCTGGTCACCGCGATGTGGGAACAGGAGGCGGCATTTTTACGCGAGGCCGGTTTACTGCCCTCAAAAGGTTGCCCGGAGGCCGGGACGATAGCCGTCCGTGCCGATCGGGATCAGCGTACGCGGGTCACGGGAGAGGCCGTGCTCGAGGGGCTGGCTCCGGGGTGCGGGTTCAAGCCTATCGTGAACGAGACGGACCATCCCGATCCGCTGTTCCATCCGTTGGAGGCCGGATATTGCGCGCTCGATCCCTCCGTTGTTCGCAAGGAAATTCCCGTCGGCGCGATTGAGGGGCTTGAGCAGTCGCTCTCGGGCCCCATAGGTGAATTGGCGGCCATCCTTGGCCCCGCGTCTCCCGAATTTTGCCGCAAGCATCAACTGCCCGAAGGGTGTACGGTAGCGGACGTGCCCACGCGCCTGACGCTTGCCAAGGACAACCGCACGGTCCATCTCGACGGCAAGCTGGGGACGGCTTCAAGCGCGGCGGAAATCATGCTGCTGGAGTATGGCCAGTGGGATTATCCCGCCGGATGGGGAGCCGTGGACAAGGGGGCGCTGCAACGCCTGCTCCCGGTGCACAGCACGGTCTTCGACGCCGTGAACCGCGCGCCTTCCGTTGCCGCCGGGCGCGGCAGCGAATTGCTGCTGGATATGGCGAACGCGCTTACGGGCCGGTATGCCGATCCCGCCGTCAACAAGGCGAAGGTTGTGGTGTTCGTTGGGCACGATACGAATATTGCGAACATCGGTGGTATGCTCGGCCTGCATTGGCAGCTCCCCGGCTATGCGCCCGATGAAATTCCCCCGGCAAGCGCGCTGGTGCTGACGCTGTGGCTGCAAAACGACGTCTATCAGCTCCGGGCCCGGATGATCGGGCAGTCGCTGGATACGCTGCACGATCCCGCCATGAAGGGCGAGGTCTTGAGGCAGGATATTGAGGTGCCGTGGTGCGGCCCGTATGAGGACGGCAAGAACTGTACGCTGACCGATTTCGAATTGCGCGTCCGCGATGTGCTCCGCCCCGAGTGCGTCCGGGAACATTAGGAGAAGAAGGCGTCAAAGAGACCGCCCGCCTCGTTTCGCCGTCTGACGGCATGAAGCTCTCGGTTCCCTTCAAAACATGATGAAGCGGCCCCATGTCCGGTACAAGCCGGATATGGAGCCGCTTTTTTGTACCTGAAGGCAGCCGTCCGTCTCCTGTTTTCCCGACAAAAAATGGCGATTGATTCTCGCCATGTCTCTTGAAGGGAACGCACCAGATACTGATGCAATTTACAGGTTCAGCCTGTACCCGCACGGGAAAGCCGACAGAAGGGATTCGATAAGGCCGAAAGTCTTGGGTGGGAGAGGGGTGGGGTTTGGGGAGGGGGAGGGAACCTTTCTGAAGAAAGGTTCCCTCCCCCTCCCCGATTATTCTATCCCAACCCGTTAACGGGCTTCATACTTCCCGTCGGGGAGCAGGGTGATCTGGCCGGCCTTGTTCAGAGGCACGCCGATCCACGTCATGGTTTCGCCGGCCTTGTTGGTGACTTTGACGTCCCAGGCCTCGGCCTTTTCGGTACGGCTGACTTCAACGTCCACCTTGTCGCCGTTGGGGAGGGTTTCCTGCTTCAGCAGGTTTTCTTCCCAGTCGTTGGCATTGGTGGGAGAGAGGTACAGCGTATAAATATCATACTGAGCCCCGTTGAAAATGTTGATCTTCTTGTCCATGGCAAGAGCATGCCCGGCCATGCCGAGCGAAGCGACGAGCGCAAGAGCGACGATGAGACGTTTCATGGCGTTTCTCCTCTTCCTCCGGGCAGGTTGTACCGACCGCTTCCTGAAAAGGCCCGCAGTCCCGGACTCTGCTGCGGCCCTCGGACACAGGAACGTAATCTATACGTTCAGGGTACGATGAGGAGAAAATGATGCCATGATAATCAATAGGTTGCCGGAATGATTCTACTCCACGCCTACTTTGGGGCAAAACGGAGCCATCTCGCATTCGTCGCACAGGGGCTTCCGCGCATCACAGACATGGCGGCCGAACCAGACCATCCGGTGGTTGACCTTGCCCCATTCGGATTGCGGGAACAGTTTGACCAGATCCTTTTCGATGTCCACGGGATCGGTATGCTTGGTGAGCCCGAGGCGCCCGGAGATGCGCTTGACGTGCGTGTCCACGGCAAGGCCCTCGTTGATGCCGAATCCGCCCCACAGGACCACGTTGGCCGTCTTGCGGGCCACGCCGGGCAGTTTGATGAGGTCCTTCATGGTGTTGGGCGTTTCGCCGTTGAATTCCTTCACGACGAGCTGCGCGGCGGCGATGAGGTGTTTTGCCTTGCTGTGATAGAACCCGACGGAGTGGATGACTTCCTCGAGTTCGGGGATGGTGGCTTGGGCGAGGGCCGCCGGATCGGGCCAGCGGCGGAAGAGTTCGGGCGTGACCTGGTTCACGCGCTTGTCCGTGCATTGGGCGGCGAGCACCGTAGCGACGAGCAGTTCCCACGGGCTTTCGGCCATAAGATGGGTTTCGAGATCGGGATAGCGTTCGGCGAGCAGTTCAAGGACTTTTGCAGCCCGTTGTTTGTCTGTCATGGTCGTTTCCTTCATTCGGGGTGGCGCGCCGTGGAGCGCGGCAACGCGTCCCGGACGGATATTCCGCCCGAAACGCCGGAAACAAACCATAAGATCGGGAGGCCGAAAAGCCAAGCGGTGGGGCCGATGCCGGGGCCGGTGAGTGAAGAGACCTCCCGCCCATGCGGAAGCGCTGTTCACTCACCGGATGCTTACATAAGCGTTTCGATTTCGTCGAATTCGGGAGAGACGAAAATGACCGGCTCCGGGCCCTGTTCCATAGGGGCCTGCATGGTGGGCTTTTCGGTTTCACAAAGGGGTTCGCACACTTCAACGACGGTTTCCAGTTCGTCGAATTCGGGCGAAGTGTAGGTAACGGTATCCAGCCTGCACCGCGTGCCGCCCTTGACCATGACATCGGAAACAGTGCTTCCATAGGCAGACATGGCTCTCCTCCAGAGAAAAGGGTTATAAAACAGTTACCTCTATGTTTTTGATAGTCCCCCGCACCGGGGGCGTCAACCTGTTCTGTTCAACCAAACAACAAAAAAAGCCCTTTTTCTCAAAAAGGCCCGTGCTTGGGGCTGGGCGGCTCGATTGCCAGAACGGTACGAAACGGCTATCGTTTCGACCCAACGCACTGTGAAGGGAGGGAATATGGCGCTTCTCGTCTACATGACGGCGGCTTCGGCGGACGAGGCGGAACGCATCGCCGGGGATTTGGTGGAAAGCCGCCTTGCGGCCTGCGTGAACGTCATGGCCCCGATCCGCTCGGTATACTCATGGAAGGGAGAGCTTTGCCGTTCCGAAGAGATCCCCTTCATCGCCAAGACGGACGACGATCGTTTTGAAGCGCTGGCCGCCCGTGTGCGTGCCTTGCACAGTTATGAAACCCCCTGCATCGTAGCCCTGCCCGTGGCCCGGGGGGATGCGGATTTTCTCGCTTGGATCACCGAATCAACACATCCGGAGGAATGATGTCCATTTATGTCGCCGGCTCGCTGGCTTTCGACCGTATCATGTCCTTTAACGGCGCGTTCGCCGACCACATCCTCGCCGACAAGCTGCATATTTTGAATGTAAGCTTCCTCATCGACGGGCTGGTGGAAAAGCGCGGCGGCTGCGCGGGGAACATCGCCTATACGCTGGCGTTGATGGGCGAAAAGCCGCTTATCCTCGCCACGGCGGGCAAGAATTTTTCCGAATACGGCGCGTTCCTCGAATCGAAGGGGATTTCTCTTGAAGGCGTCCGCGTCATGAAGGACGAATTCACCGCGAGCTGCACGCTGATCACCGACAAGAACAACAACCAGATCAACGGATTCCACCCCGCCGCGATGGGTTTCCCGTGCGAGTACGCGTTCCCGCATCCCGACGCTTCCGCCGACTGGGGCATCGTATCCCCCGGCAACCTCGACGACATGAAGGCGCTTCCCCGCTTGTTCCGCGAAAAGGGCATCCGGTACATCTACGATCCCGGCCAGCAGATCCCGGCGCTTTCCGGGGACGATCTGCTCGACGCCATCACGGGTTCGGCCCTGCTTGTGACCAACGACTATGAGCTGGAGATGATCAGCAAGGCCACGCAGCGCACCCGCGCCGAACTGCGCGCCCTGACCGGCGGCGTGATCACCACGCTCGGCGAACAGGGCTCGGTCATCGACAACGGCGAGCGGGGGAGCGTGGGCATCGCCGCGCCCAAAACCGTGGCCGACCCCACCGGCGCGGGCGATTCGTTCCGCTCCGGCCTGCTCAAGGGCCTCCTGCACGGCCTTGACGTGCCCGCTTCCGCCCGGCTCGGCGCGACGTGCGCCAGCTACTGCATCGAGCATCAGGGCACGCAGGAGCATGTGTTTACCTATGAGGATTTCGCCGCCCGCCATCGCGCCGCGTTCCACGAGGAACCGGGCGTGAAGTGGTAAGGCAGCAGAGGGAAGAGCCTTTCCGAACGGCGGAGAGGCTTGCTCCCGTGTGTCCCGCAACGCCTTTCCCTGACGCTTTTGGGGCGTGAGTGGCAATACCGCACCGGCGGGGCCCTCTGCGGCGTTTGGAAACAGGCGGTTTGCCTGACGGCGAAGCGGCATGATCCGTTTCGGCATTTCTGAGTGGAGACAGCAGATGTTCAAAATCATCATTCCCATTTTGGTCATCGCGTTGGCGGCCTTTGTCGGCATGAACGCCAAAAGCGGGCTTATCCGGGGCGTGGCCGACGGTATGCTGGTATCGCCCGCCCGTCCCGCCGTGGCCGTGAAGCCCGCCGCCGATTTTGCCTCCGTCGACGCCCGGCGCGTGGATCTTTCGCCTTCGGTGCAGAACAGTATGCTCCAGGCGACATCGGTACAGGCCGTGTATGCCCTGTACAACCATGAGGGCCCGCAGGCCGCTCCGGCGCATCTTGCAGCGCTCCTGGCGGTTTCCCAGAACGACGAGACGTGGCCCGTGGAACCGGAGCTCGGTTTCCCCGCGATCAGGCACAAGAAGCAGGATATCGACGGTTTTTCCGGATTTGCGGACACCTATGTTTTGGACGCGAAGGATGACCCGTGGGCTTCCGACGAGCCGGCACAGTGGGAGAACGGCAGCCTTGTCCGCCGCTTTACCTTTATACTCTGGTTCTACAAGGCCAAGCTCATCGTCGAGTACCGCGAGCCCCTCCCCGTGCCCTCCGATATGCCGCTTGAGGACAATATCCCCCTGCTGACGGCCTTTGAGGCCCGGGCGCTGGAATCCTTCCGCCTGCTGAACGGCGATCCCAAAAACGGCGGCGTGGAGCTCCCACGGCCCAAGGAAAAGCTCCCTTATCCGCCCGCGGGCATCAACCGGCAGGCGCTCACCGATTTTATCGGCACGCTCTGGGATATGAAGAAATAGGAGGCCGTCTCATGCCTTACGTCAATATCAGGGTGACGCGGGAAAACGGCACGCCGACCGCCGAGCAGAAAGCGGAACTCATCAAGGGGGCGACGGAACTGCTTGTGCGCGTCTTGGGGAAAAATCCGGCTACCACGGTCGTCGTCATCGACGAGGTGGATACGGACAACTGGGGCGTGGGCGGCGAAACGGTTACCCGGAGGCGTCGGCAAGGGAAGTAGCCTCCCGCCTCCCACAGGGGCTGGAACTGGATGATTCCTGACAAGTAGCCCAAGCATAGTGGGCCGACGGGCAGGGCGTGGAAAAGCGGCAGTGCTCGATCTGGAAGATCTGGAATGACCGAGATACAAAAAAAGACTCTTATTGGATGCGTATGTGCCGTGTCATGCGAAATCCTTTTTGGCCTTAGTTATTTATTTACAAAGAAAATAACATCAGACGTCGATGCCGTAACATTATTGGGGTGGCGCTTTTTATTGGCGTTCATCATGATGAATGTTTTATTGATTGCAGGATATATAGATATAAACATAAAGAAAAAACACTTGCCATCTTTGCTAAAGATAGCCGTTCTCCAACCAATAGCCTATTTTACATGTGAGACGTTTGGGATACAGATGACGACGGCTTCAGAGAGTGGATCTATAATTGCTTGTATTCCAATAGCATCGCTCGTTGCATCAATTCTTTTTTTGCAGAAAAAACCAACAAGGTTTCAAACTTCCGGTATTTGCTTAACAGTAGTTGGAGTGATTGTTTGTGTAACGGCAAAAGGATTTGAGTCTTCTTTCAACGGGATTGGCTATATAATGCTATGTATGGCCGTATTATCTTATAGTTTATACTGCGTTTCTGCTGAAAAAGCGGATAAAACAACAAGTATTGAAAAGACATACGTCATGATCGCGTGTGGAGCCTGCTTTTTTGCTACTATGGCGATAGCAAGAAGTATAGCTGCAGGTACTGTCGTTGATTTGTTTATGTTGCCATTTCAAAATACGGTTTTCCTGTTTTCCATTCTTTATCTTGGGATCGCATCTTCTGTTCTATCTTTTGTATTGTTTAATATATCAATATCATCTATTGGAACGAACAAAGCCTCATCGTTTGTAGGCATATCAACAGCTGTATCTGTATTGGCTGGAGTTTTTATACTCGATGAAAAATTTTCAGCTATGCAATGTTATGGAACGCTCATAATACTACTCGGCGTCTATATAGCAAATATGAAAAGCAGATTTTTTTGGCGTTAGCGTTTTTTACCTTTGTGAAGGCATACACGCGAGAAAACGGTTTCGCATCGGGCACGTCCGGTGCGAAACCGTTTTTTACAAGGAACAGCGTTTCTTGTGAAGCGCTCCTACCAGCGGCGGAACCGGCGCGGTTCAGGCGGGAACGCACGGGAGCCGCAGCCTTGGCGAAGCGTTTTTTCGGCGATGGCGGGGGCGTTGCGGACAGGCCCGCTGTCGAACCCGTGGGTCCGGGCCGCGGTAAAAAGCCCTTCAAGCAGCAGGCAATAGGTATCGGCAAGCTGGTCGGGGTCGGAAGCTTCCGCCTTGACCAGCTGATTCCGCACGTCCGCCCGCAAGGAAGCCCGCTGTTCGCGCACGCGCACGCAGATGTGATGCTCCGGGTCGGTATAATCGGTCATCAGGTGCATGAACACGTTGCCGCTGTATCCGGGCTGGGAAACCAGTTCGTAAATGGACTGGAAAAACGCCAGAAGCTGCCGGGCGGATTCATTGGGATATTGATCCTGCGCCTGATCCCAAATCCTCCGGAATGCGGCTTCCCACTGGTCCATGCAGGCCATGACCAGTTCTTCCTTGGAAGGGAAGCAGCGGTAAAGTGTCATTTTTTTGATGCCTGCGGCCTGTGCGATGGCGTCGACGCTTACGGCCTGAACACCGCTTTGGCGGAACATCTGTTCCGCGATGCCGAGAACCCGTTCGCGGGTAACGGCGAGAGGCGTGCGCTGGCGGCGTTCTGTGGCGGGAGTGGCGGGGGCAATCCCTTTTGTTTCCATGACTTCTCCTATACGACGACTCCGGCGGAAGGCTTGCCGGTGTTGCAGAGGACGTCGCCGGACGCGGCCCGGAAACGTTGTTTTCCGGGCCGCGTCATGGGCGGTTACAGGACTTTTTTCTTTGTCCAGCCATGTTCCGTGGCCGCGTTTTCGGCTGCGGAGCCGCCGAGGACGCATACCGTCCCGGCTTTGGCCGCTTCAGCCATGACGTCGGCGAATTCCGTGAAGTGGCGGCGGGTCGTGCCGAGTATTTCCTCACGCATCTGCTGGCGCAGATCGTCGCGGTCGTCCGTCAGGTGGCGGGACAGCGACGCGGCTCCCCGTGCGTCGGGCAGGAGATAGGTGTCGAGATCTCCGATGGCCCCCACGATGGCAAGCGTCAGGTCGCGGTCGGAAAGATCCAGCTTCCGCAGGTAATCGGCGGTCGCGTCGTAGGTGGCGAGGGTCTTTTCGACATTGGGATCGCGGTAGGAGACCAGCGCCAATGAGCCGCTCATGCGATCGAGCGCGCAGAACGCGCCGTATGCGCCGCCCTGCACGCGGACCTGATCCCACAGCCAGCCCATGCGCAGATGCCGGGTGATGACGTGCGCGGAACCGTGCCACGTATAGCCGAGATCATAGATGTTGCAACCCTTCCCGACGTAGTTGACCTGTGCGGGCACGATAAGGGCTTCGTTGGCCGCGGCCCTGAGCGGCTCGCGTTCCAGTGGCACGGAGAAAGCCGTGGGCAGGGCGCGGCCGAGCGCGGCGGCGTAAGGCTGTACCGCGGCGAGGGTGCCCGCGTCGGCGGTGAGGTTGAGGATGGCGTCCTGACGGTTCAGGATGAGGCCGCGCAGGATTTCGAGATCCGCGCGCACGCTGTCCCAGTCGCTGACCACGCGCTCGGACAGGGCCCGGATGGCTTCAAGGTAGGTGATGCCGCCGATGGCTTCGCTGATCTGCCCGGCAAGGCTGTAGGCCGCGCGCAGGCGGGCGATGACCGTGCCGTGCCCGGCGGGGATGAGCGACTGCTCGAGGCGGGCGCGTTCCTCCAGCACCATCTGGGTGAAACGCTGCGGGTTGTCGAAGTTGGTGTCGGTGAGGACTTCGGCCATGAGCGAGAACAGGTCGTCGGCCTTGTCCGCCGTGGCCTTGCCGCCGAGGCAGAGCTTGGCGACGGGCATCCGGGTGCCGCGCATGGTGGCGACGAGGGGCGCGGCATCCATGCCGCCGGTCTTGGAGGCCAGCAGGGTGCCGAGTTCCACGAAATCGCGCTTGGAAGTGCCCATTTCCGTGAGGCTGCGGCCCATGAGCGGGACGAGGGGCAGGAGTTCGGTGGGCACGGCGTCCAGCGGGAAGAGGATTTCCGCATACAGGATGCCGGACGTGTCGATGTCATGGGCGAGGATGGCCAGATCGCCCGCCTTGCCTTCTTCCTTGGGCAGGATCACGTTTTCGCGGGGCAGATCCGCGAGGGTCAGGCTCGGGATGGCGGCGAGGGCTTCGGGGCTGTCCGGGGCCTGCTGGCTGGCGCGCAGGGCTTCGGTGCAGGCCACGATTTCCTTGTGGTCTTCGTCGGAAAGGGCGTCGTAGATGCGCTGGAGCTTGGCGGCTTCGGCGGCTTCGCGCTCGGCGGCGAGGCCGGAGTCCGGGGTCAGGATGACCGTGGAGCGGTGCTCGTTGTCGAGGAACCAGCGCTTGATGGCGCCTTCAAAGACCTTTTCGCCGGAAGCGAGGCGGGCCTTGAGGGCGGCGAGGGGCTTCTCCCAGGCCAGCGGGGCGATGGGGTCGCCGTCGTACAGCCACGTGGCGAGGCTGCGGATCATGGCGGCGAGGCCGCGCGGGAACCGGCCCGAATTATTTTCGCGCAGGTCGAATTCCACGCTGTTCACGGCGGCTTCCACGGCTGCGGCGGGGATGCCGTTCTCCGCGAGCTCGGCCAGCGTTTCCATGATCAGCATTTCCACGTCCTCGGCGGTGCCGGGCGTGATGGAGCGCAGGCCCACGGAGAAGAACGTCTGGCGCAGATCCGTTTCAAGGCCGCCGCCGGTGAGGTCTTCGCCGAGGCCGGATTCGATCAGCGCCTTGCGCAGGGGCGAACCGGGCAGTCCGAGGAGGATGTGCTCCAGCATTTCCAGCACGAGGAGTTCGCCCGTGTCGGCGGTTTCGCACGTCAGCCAGTTGAGGGTCACATGCCCCTTGTCGCCGTCTTCGCCGGAGGCATAGGGGAATTCAAGCTGGCGGGGCACGTCGAGGCGCGGCTGGAGCGGCACGGCGCTGTCGGTCTCGCGGGCCGTGAAGCGCGACAGGTACGGCTCAAGCAGCGCGAAACGCTGTTCTTCGGGGTCGTCGCCCCAGAAGAAGAAGCGGGTGTTGGACGGGTGGTAGTGCGACTCGTGGAACGACTTGAAGGCCTTGTAGGTAAGCTGGGGGATGACTTCGGGGTTGCCGCCGGAGTCGAGGCCGTAGGTCATGTCCGGGAACAGGGACTGCTGCGAGTGCTCCGCCAGCACGGAATCCGGCGAGGAGTACACGCCCTTCATTTCGTTGAAGACCACGCCTTTGTAGCGGAGCGGGCCCGCCGGGCTGTCGGCTTCGATGTGCCAGCCTTCCTGCTGGAAGCAGTTCTCGTCGATGCGGGGGAAGAACACGGCGTCGAGGTAGACGTCGACGAGGTTGTAGAAATCCTGAAGGTTGGCGCTGGCGACCGGGTAGCAGGTCTTGTCCGGAAAGGTGAAGGCGTTGAGGAAGGTCTGGAGCGACCCCTTGAGCAGTTCGACGAAGGGTTCTTTCACCGGGTATTTTTCCGAGCCGCAGAGGACGGAGTGTTCAAGGATATGGGCTACGCCGGTGGAGTCTTTCGGGGGGGTGCGGAACGTCGCGCCGAAGCACTTGTTCTCGTCGTTGTTGACTATGGAGAGCAGTTCCGCTCCGGTGGCGTCGTGCCGCCACAGTTTGACGGTGCCGGAAACTTCGGAAAGCCTTTCCTCGCGCACGAGGCTAAAGCCGCGGGTATTCATTTGGGTCTCCTTATATTGCATGAAAGGCTCGGGGAAAGGGCTCGCCGCGCGGGCGCGCATTTTCCTTCCGGGCCTCCCTTCTCCGGCGGGTTTACCCCGGAGCGTTACAGTCCGTTCACATGGGCGGCCATAGCCGCCCGCCGCCATTACGAGAAAGAATAACGCAATGGTATTTCCCTGAATGACATCGACCCGTGGACTGGTCAAGAGGGGATTATCAATGTTCTCACTCAAAGAACCTTTATTCTTTTTAGCACAAGTCGGAGAAACTGTTACCGGATGGCAGGGGGCTCCCAAGAACGGGTACCCCTTGGAACCATAAGATATGTCCTTTTCCATTGCTATCATTTCTTATCTCCAGCGCTCTTGATCGGATGGAAGAAAGATGGTCGGCCGGCCCTGCGGGGATACGAGAAGCGGGCCGGAAATGCTTTCCCGGCCCGCTACGGAGAGACTGTCATCAATATGAATTGAAAAAGTAAGGATGGCTTGCCCTTTTGCCCGCCGTCCCTTCGATTGGCGCTCTATCCCTTTCCCATGAGCTTTTGGGCCAGACGTTCGGCGAGTTCGGCGTCTTCCTGCGGTTTTCTGCCGCTGATGCCGACGCCGCCGATGCAGCGCCCGGTTTCGTCGAATACGGGCACGCCTCCGGGCAGCGTGGAGAAGCCCGGATCGCAGAAGTCCGCGATGGAGAGGTTTTCCCGGACGAGGCGATCGTGGAACGCCTGCGTGGTCAATTCCATGCGCATGGCGGTGTATGCCTTGCTCTGGGCGATGGCTCCGGCGCGCTCGGGGGTGCCGTCCAGGCTGAGGAAGGCGGCGAGCTTGCCCGTGCGGTTGACGATGGCGACGCAGACGGGGGCGCCTCCGGCTGCTTCGGATTCGAGCCGAACCAGCACGTCCATCACGGCGCGGAACGGAATGGCGTTGTTCATGGGAACGTTTCCTTGGTTAATGTTCCATGTACTCGATCAAGTCCCGTACCTGAAGGACGGGCATATCGTGCAGTTGGGAGAAGGCCATGATCTCGGGGAGCCGGGCCATCGTGCCGTCGGGATTGGTCAGTTCGCACAGGACGCCGTAGGGCGGCAGCCCCGCAAGGCGCATGAGATCCACGCTGGCTTCGGTGTGCCCGGCGCGCTCGCGCACGCCGCCGGATCTCGCGCACAGGGGGAACACGTGGCCGGGGTGGTTCAAGTCGCCGGGGACGGCATCGTCGGCGATGGCTGTGCGGATGGTCTTCACGCGGTCGGCGGCGGAGACGCCGGTGGTGACGCCCTCGGCGGCCTCAATGGAAATGGTGAAGGCCGTGCGGTTCTTGCATGTGTTGTTTGCGACCATTTGAGGGAGGTCGAGCTGGCGGACCTTGTCTTCCGGCAGGCAGAGGCAGACGATGCCGCTGCATTCGCGGATGAGCAGGGCCATCTGCTCGTGGGTGATGGAGGCGGCGGAGAAGATGATGTCGCCTTCGTTTTCTCGGTCCTCGTCGTCCACGACAAGGACGCCCCGGCCTTTGCGGACGGCGGCGACGGCGGCTTCTACGCGCTCATTGCGGGTGGTGGTGAACTGATGCTGGCTCATGGTGCTCTCCAACGTGTCGGATGTGCAGCATCAGGGCGACAGACAGGAGCGCCACGGCATAACGCCGCAGCCCGGGAGCTGTGCATGTTGAGGCTCTCGCGGCGCGTGAATGCGCCGGCTGTCCATTTCTCTTTCATCCGGACTGTTACCGTCGGCTCCGGCTTCCCACCGGATCTGCTGACCCCTCCACGCGGAGGGCGCTCGCGGGCTCTCCCCGAATCGGGGAATACCGCCGGTGGGGACTTTCACCCCGCCCTGAGAATAGCCGGAGTGTAGGCAGGTCGACCGGGCCTGTCAATCATCTCCGGCGGCGGATGCTGGCGGGGACAGTTTTCCGGAAACGTCATTATTTTTGTACACAGGAATTGACACGAATGAATACAGCATTATCTCTTGGTTACAAAAGTTATCCACAGGAGGTTGTTGTTATGGAAACTACTCGTAATGCTGGTTCGTGTTGCGGTCATCATGGCGCCACTTCCGCTCCTGCTCACCGCACAGCCGCCCCCGCCCCGCAGGGCTATACCCCGGTGGATCAGCTCCACAATGAAATCGACAGGCTTTTTGGCGACTTTTTCGGCGGATTCTTCTCGCCGTGGAGGGCGTTCTCCGGCATGGCCCCCCGGTCCGCCGACAATGCTCCCGATATGCTGATCCCCCATATGGATTTGTCCGTGACCGATACGGCGTACAAAGCCACGGTTGAACTTCCCCGGCGTGGCGCAGGATCAGGTCAATATCGAAGTCCGCGACAACATGCTGATTGTCGAGGGCGAAAAGAAAAACGAAACCGAAGACAAGGACGAAAAGAAGGGCTATTACCGGATGGAGCGCTCATACGGCTCGTTCCGCCGCGTGCTCTCCCTGCCCGAGGACGTCGAAACCGACAAGATCACCGCGACCCACAAGGATGGCGTGTTGAGCATCGAGATTCCCCGCAAGGAACCCGAAAAGCCCGCCGCCCGCAAGATTGAGGTCGTGAAAGGCGAATAGCTGATGCGCTTGGGGAGGGCCTCCTTCCGGATGCTCCCTCCCCAAACCTTCCCCCGTGAACCTCTTGAGAAAACGTGTAAGGAGGCATTTCGGAGTCGTTTTTTCCAGATTTTGCGTCCGCTGGCACTTGCCATCCGAACGTGAAAACGGCCCACGATGTCATGTTGCGGTTCACCTCGCCCTTGCGTTCCTCCGCCGGGGCAATTGCGGAAACCGGGAATGCTGGCCATTCCCGGTTTTTCGTTGCCCGGCTTTTTCCTACATCCGGCGGATTGCCCCTCCCTTCGCACCGGGAAAGGCCGCAAGCGGGGATTCGATAAGCGTGAAAGTCTTGGGAGGGAGAGGGGGAGGCTTGGAGGGGGAGAGGGAACCTTTCTGAAGAAAGGTTCCCTCTCCCCCTCCAAACCTTCTCATCCTTCCCCTTTCATTCGCCTTGACGATACGGGCGGAAAAAAGGAAACTTCCTCCTTTACAACCATAGAAGGAACTTGCCATGTCTCCCATCCCCATGCGTTCATTGGTCCGGGGCTTCAAGCCCTACACGGCAGGGCTCTCCATCGACGAGATCCGCGAGAAGTACGGCATCGAACGGGTCATCAAGCTCGCCAGCAATGAAAACCCTCTCGGAACCTCTCCGCTGGTCCAGCATACGCTGGAAACGCATGTCGGACTGGCATTCCGCTATCCGCAGGCCGGAAACCCCCGCCTTGTGAAGACCATCGCCGCCCATCACGGTGTGTCGCCCTCCCGCATCATCGTGGGCGACGGCTCCGATGAAGTCATCGACCTGCTGTTCCGCATTTGCGTCGAGCCGGGCGTGAACAATGCGGTCGCCTTCATGCCCTGCTTCGGCATCTATACGACGCAGGCCGCCCTGTGCGGCGTGGAGCTGCGCCAGACCCCGGTGAACGCCGACTTCTCGTTCCCGTGGGACAACCTGCTCAAGCTGGTGGACGACAAGACGTCGCTCGTGTTCGTCACCACGCCCGACAACCCGTCCGGGTACACGCCTCCGGTGGCGGAACTCGAAACGCTGGCGAAGGCGCTGCCCGACACCTGCCTGCTCGTGCTGGACGAAGCCTACATGGACTTCACCGACGACGAGGCGGATTACTCGCTGGCGAAGCGGCTGGACGAATTCCCCAATGTGATCATTTCGCGCACGTTCTCCAAGAGCTTCGGCATGGCCGGGCTCCGCCTCGGCTACGCCATCGTGCCCGAGGAGCTTGCCGATCACTATTGGCGGGTGCGCCTGCCTTTCTCGGTGAACCTGATGGCTGAAGAGGCCGGGATCGCGGCGCTGCAAGACGTGGCGTTCCACGACGAGACCGTGCGGGTGGTCCGCGAGGGCCGCGCGTGGCTCACCGGTGAGCTCACGAAGCTCGGATGCCGCGTGTTTCCTTCCCAGTCGAACTTCCTCATGTTCGAGCTTCCGGCGGACGGCCCCAACGCCGCTTCCCTGTTTGAAGATCTGTTGCGGCGCGGGATCATCCTGCGTCCGCTGACCAGCTACGGCCTGCCCCGGAACCTCCGCGTCTCCGTGGGGACGGCTGAAGAAAATACTATGCTTATCAATGCAATGCGGGAACTGCTGTAATCATGAAGTGTCTGCCTATCATCACATTGGACGGCCCCGCCGGGGTCGGCAAATCCACCCTCGCCAAGCGCCTCGCCACCATTCTCGGGATTCCCTATCTGGACACCGGCGCCATGTTCCGCACCATAGCCCTGCGCCTCGGGCCGGGCGCGGAAGCGTTGCCGGAAGACGAATTGCGGGCGCGCTGCAAAGCCTTCCGCTTCAAGCTGCAGGGCGGCGGGGAACATTCCGTATTGCTGTGCAACGGTGTGCCCGTGGGCCCCGAAATCCGTACCGAAGAAGTCGGGCGGCTCGCTTCGCGCCTCGCCACGTCCACGGTGGTCCGCGACTGCCTGAAAGAAGCGCAGCGGTCGCTCGGGGAGTCCGGTCTCGTCGCCGAAGGCCGCGACATGGGGACCGTGGTGTTCCCCACGGCGCGGTTCAAGTTCTTCCTTGACGCGCGGCCGGAAGTGCGCGGAATGCGCCGTTTTGAGGAGTTGCAGGCCAAGGGCGAGCCTGCCGATCTCGCGCAGATCACCGAAATGATCCGCCAACGCGACGACATGGACCGCAACCGGGCCGTTGCGCCTCTCAAGCCCGCCGCCGATGCCGTGATCGTCGATACCTCGGATCTCGGCATTGAAGGCGTCCTGAAGGTGCTGACGGATACGGTCGCGGCCTCCTCGGAGCGTATCGTGCGGGAAGTGCGCTATTGCCCGAAAGATGCCGCCGAAGACGCCGTTTCCGGGATGCGCGACGCCGCGTTTTCCCACATGGCCGGGGACGGTTCCATCAGCATGGTGGATGTGGGGAGCAAGAATATCACCAGGCGCGTCGCTATCGTGCGCGGGGCTGTGGAGATGAACGCCCATACGCTCGGCCTGCTCAAGGAGCACGCCCTGCCCAAGGGCGACGTGCTGGTCACGGCGCAGGTCGCCGGGATTATGGCGGCGAAGCGGACTTCGGAGCTCATCCCGTTGTGCCATCCCGTGCCGCTGAGTTTTGTGGACGTGCGTTTTGAGATTCAGGATGAGCCGCCCGCCGTGCTGATCGAATCCGAAGCCCGGACGAGCGACCGCACCGGGGTGGAGATGGAAGCCATCATCGCCGCTCAGGTCGCTGCTGCAACCATTTACGACATGTGCAAGGCCGTTCAGAAGGATATGGTTATCCGCGACGTGCGGCTTGTGCACAAATCCGGGGGGCGCACGGGCACGTTCGAGCGCCGCGAGTCCTCCGGGGAGCGGACCTGATCATGCTGGCCTATCCGAACATCAGCCCGGTCGCCCTGTGTCTTGGCCCCGTGCAGGTCCACTGGTACGGGCTTATGTATCTGTTCGCCTTTCTGGCCGGATGGGGGCTGGCGCGTTGGCGCGCGTCCCGTCCCGCGTGGATTGCGGCGGGCTGGAATGGGCAGAAGGTCGACGATCTGTTGACGTGGATCATGCTCGGCGTGGTGGCGGGCGGACGCCTCGGGTATGTGCTGTTTTACGATTTGCCCGTGTACCTCGATCAGCCGTCCGAGATTTTCAAGATCTGGAACGGCGGCATGTCGTTTCACGGCGGCCTCATCGGCGTATTGCTGATGGGCTGGTGGTGGAGCCGCCGCAACAAGAAGAAGTTCATGGACGTGGTGGACTTCGTCGCTCCTCTCGTTCCGCCGGGACTCTTCTTTGGGCGCATCGGGAATTTCATCAACGGCGAGCTTTGGGGCGGGGTTACGGATGGCCCCTTGGGGATGGTGTTTCCTACGGGCGGCCCGCTGCCGCGCCATCCTTCGCAGTTGTACGAGGCCGGACTTGAAGGTCTGGTCTTGTTCGTCGTCCTGTGGGTCTATTCGTCCAGGATCCGTCCTACCGGGCGCGTTTCCGGCCTGTTCGCGGTGTTGTACGGCGTGTTCCGTTTTGCCGTGGAGTTTGTCCGCCAGCCAGATCCCCAGCTCGGCTATCTGGCTTTCGGCTGGCTCACGATGGGGCAGCTTTTGTGTGTTCCTTTGCTTATCGCGGGGCTCTGGCTGTTGTTCAGGCCTGTGAAATAATGAGGCATTGGGGAGGGGAAGGGGAACCTTTCTGGAGTAAGGTTCCCCTTCCCTCCCCAACCCCCTCCCTTTCTCCTCCCAAGACTTTCGCGTTTATTGAATCCCTGTTGGCCGGATTTCCCGCCGATGGGATGCCGGGCGTTCTCTTTTGGGGAAGGGCGTTTTTTCAGGGGAGCGGGGCTGTTTTGGCTGGGGCGGAATATGGAGAAAGGGCTTGTGGAGCCGCCCTGCGCTGTTGACAAGGGAGGCTGTTTCAGGGCACTGTAACGGGTCATTGAATCCAACGCCTTTTGCAGAGGTGTGGACATACATCAAGGATTTTTTTGAGGAGGCTCCATGGCGAAAGAAGATGCCATTGAAGTTGACGGCGTGGTCCAGGAAGCGTTGCCGAACGCGATGTTTCTTGTTGAGCTTGAAAACGGGCACACGGTGCTCGCCCACATTTCCGGCAAGATGCGCAAGTTTTATATCCGCATCCTGCCCGGCGACCGGGTCAAGGTGGAACTTTCCCTACGATTTGACCCGTGGGCGGATCACCTACCGTATGAAGTAGTCCCGTCCGGCGTTGATTTCCCTTCCCCGTGGTATATTGTACCGCGGGGTTTTTGTGTTTGGCGCGTAACGGGGAAGATATGGAAGACAGAGAGATCCGTAATGTTCTGGACGTGCTGGATAATGCGGGCATCCGTTACCGCATGGTTTCGCATGATCCCGTGTATACCATCGAAGAAATGGAGCGCCTGCATCTTGATGCGGATGCCGAGATCGCCAAGAATCTTTTTCTGCGCGATGCGCGGGGCAAGCGCCATTTCCTTGTTGTCCTGTGCAGCGGTAAGGCTGTGGATCTCAAGGCGCTGCGGGGGCAACTCGGAACGAGCGCCCTGTCCTTTGCCTCGGAAGATCGGCTGAAACGCTTTCTGGGGTTGGAAAAAGGGGCCGTGACGCCCTTGGGAATCCTGAATGACGAGGCCCGCGCCGTGGAAGTGCTCTTTGACCGCGATCTCGCCGGGCTCCCTTCACTCGGCGTCCATCCCAACCGCAACACCGCCACCGTCTTCCTGGCGTTCTCCGATCTGGAATCCCTGATCCGCAGCCACGGCAATTCCGTTTCCTTCGTGGCCATCTGAACCTCGGACAGCTTCGTTTTCCGCCTTTGCCAGCCTCTCTCTTGGTTCAGAGGTTGTCCTTTCGCACGCTTTCCCCTCAATCCGAAAAAGGCGCCTCAATGGGGCTGGTTCCTCCCTGCTCGGGAAAGATTCTCCTTCCCCGGATGCTCTCTCTCTCTCTCTTACATGCTTGAAGGGAGGAAGGAACACGGTTCCCTCCCCCCTTCAACAATTCCTTCTTCCTCAGACGACTATTCGGCGGATTCTTCCCCTTCCTGAAGGAAGAGTTCGATGCGGTCGCTGCCCGGAGCGATGCGGATATCCGCGCTCAGTTCCTTGCAGGCGGCTTGCGCTTCATTCTGCTCTTTCTTGGCATCCTTTTCGCGGCATTCGGGCGAATCGGGTTCGAAATGCGTGTCATAGGGATCGGCGTTCGGAACCGTCAGCTGGGCAAGCATGTTCCGGATGGCTTCTTTGCGGACGGCGGGATCGGGGCTGAGGATCGGATCATCCATATACACGGGGCCGTCGTCGCCGAGCGCCACGTGTTTGTATGCCCTGCCGGACAGCGCGGAAAACAGTTTCTCCAACGCCCCTTCGCTGAGCGGCGTGGTCAGGGACAAACCTATGATGTTGGTTTCCGCATCCTTGTAAAGGGAGATGATCCCGTGCCAGACGACCCCGTCGCTGACCATCGCGGTCTTGATCGAGAAGTTCTGGCTGTCGTTGTAGCTTTCCCGGCGCAGCGGGATGCCGTACATGAGGCACTCCTGTTCGCTCATGCCGCCTTTGAAGGTATCGAGCAGCCGCCCGATGGGGACGACTTCCGGAGGGTTCCGGTCGGGATCGCGTTCAAGATCGCGGTCCTTTTCCTCGCCATCGGCGATGAACAGCGGCTCGGCCTTCCGGTAGACCTCAAGCGTGGGGTCGGGCATACAGCTCGTGTCGAGCAGATCCTCCCCTTGGAGCTCCTGCTTGATCGGAAAACTCAGGAGATAGTCGCCCATGTCCGCTTCAAGAAAGAAGCAAGGGTCTTCGGGCAGCGTGACGGCGGCTTTCTGCTCCATGTCCAGATGCCCGGTGAGCTTCCGCTCGATCCAGTGCTGTTGGGGGTCCTGACACCAAAGGGAAAAGCCTTCGACGGGATAGTCCATATGGTTGGCAATCGTCGCGGCGGACGCCGCAGTCCCCCCCGCCATGAAGACGGCCAGCGTGAGCAGCGCAATGAACCGGAAGCGTTTGCGCACGCCGCTTTCTACGCGTCCCGGATCGCATGGGAGGCCCGCCGGGGAGACGCGGCGGACGCCGGGCATGTAAGGCAAGTTCATGGAACCTCCTACAAATGGAAAGGGTTCTTTCTCCGAATACATGCAGCCTGTATACCATAAATGCAAGCAGGAACTGAAATCGTTTTTTATCTTTTTGTATCAAGAGATTAGCGTAATTGAATCTCTACTTGCGCCGTTCCGCTCCGCACGTCGGGGAGGCCGCCCTTGGAGGCGATGTTCACGCGTTTTCCCAACCCTGGCCCGTGCTTCAGGAGAAAGGCGCGCACTTCTTCCGCGCGGCTGCGGGCCAGCGCTTCCAAGTCCGCTTGCGTTACGGTTTCGAGCGCTTGCAGCTTCTGCTCCATGATGTCCGGCTCCTCATTGCCTTTGGCTTTACGCCCGGCGGGGGAGGCCTTGTAAACGTGCAGCAGGAAGCGTTCGTACTCGCCGGATGACAACTTTGTGGCGCCAACGGGGTTGGCTGCCCGCTGTTTGGCGGGCAGGGCGGCGTACTGCCGGGCCTGCACCTTGCGGAGGACCCGCAGGCGTTTCAGGCCGCGCGTGTCGCTGGCTGGCTCATACATGCCGATGAGTTCGATTTTGACGCGAGGGCGCTCTTCAAGCGCTTTGGCGATGCGCTTGAGGCGCCCTTGGGCGGCGGGGTTGATGCGGGTGTCGCCGGGAGGGAAGGCGATGACCTGAAGCGCTGGATCGCCCGGCGTCACGAGCCCGATGATGCCGCCGAGCAGCGCGAAGGGTGAGGTCACGACCTTGGTGAACAGCCCGCCGAGCGCCTTGCCCACCAGCCCGCCGACCTGCAGCGCGGCGTCGTCGAGCCTCCCGGAAATGGGGAGATCCAGCGCGATGTTGCCGCGCAGATCTTCCAGCAGGGCAAAGCCGAGGGAGACGGGGTAGTCCGGCGCGCCGGGCCGTGTGTCCTTGGGGCCGAGGACGGGCTTTTCCAGCCGGATGTGGTTGTCGAGAGAGAATGTCCAGCCGGACGTGGCGAAGGCGCTTTCAAGATCAAGGCGCCCCTGCACGACGGGGTACCCCAGATAGGCCCGCGTATAGGCGGAATAGCGGGCGAGATCCACGCCTTTGGCGGTGAAGGCCAGTTTGGCCGCCGGAGGGGTGGAGAACGGATTGCAGGAGCCGGACAGCGTAATGGGCGCGCCCCCGATCTGTCCGGTCAAGACGATGTCGGACAACCCCCCGGATGAGGAAAGGCCGCTGACCGTCGCGTTGATATCCTGAACGGCGGAGACGGAGCCGTGGGCCTGATCCCGGAACAGCAGGGCGGCGTCTTGAAGCCTCAGGGACGCCACGGAAAAACGGAAGGGGGAGGAGGGCTCTTGCCCCGTCTGTTTTTTCGGGACGCACTCCAGGATGTCCAGCGTCTTGTCGGCATTGAGGGCCACGTCCATGCGCAGGAGGTCCAGCAGCATTTCCTTGGCCTCGAAGCTTGAGGAAGCCGAAGAAAAGCGGAACGTGTCCGCGGAAAGGCGGCGGAGCACGGCATACACTTTCTCGGTACGGGCGTCCTTGAGCCGGAGGTCACGCACGGTAAGGGAGCCCGAAGCCTGTATGCCGAGGTCTTTCCCCTTTTCCTCTGTGATCGTGGCGTCGAGGTTCGCGGAGAGCCTGCCGGACGGGGAGAGGTTTGTGGAGGCGCGCAGGGGCGGACCGAGCCATTCGAGGGGCAGATCCGCAGCGTCCATGCTGGCGGAGAAGCGCAGGGGGACGGGGCGCAATGTCCCTTTGAGGTTCAGGCTGTCGGACGATGTCCCACGGGCGCGCAGGGTCAAACTGATGGTATCGGTCAGGTCGCCGGAAAGAGGCCCGGTTTCCAGATCGAGGCTGGAGATGAGCTTTTCGGCTTTCCCTGCGGCGACATGCTCCAGCCTGCCCCCGGCGATGCGGAAACCGCCGGCCTTGAGCTTCCAGCCGGAGAGGAAGGCTTTTGCGGCGTCCGGCAGGGCGGCGGTGAACATCCCCTCGGGGAGGCGTGTTTTGAGGGCGGGAGCGGGGTTGGCTGCGGACGGCTTTGCGCCGGGGATTGCCAGCCCCATGCCGCCTGAAGAGGTCACGCGCACTTCGGGGGCTTCGACGGACAGGGTTTTGACCGAGGCGGAACGGGCTTGTGTGTCAAAATGCAGGCCATTGAAGGTGAGCACCCGTATCCGGACGGCGGGCGAACCGGCGTCCTTCCCGGCCTTGTGGTCGGCGGCGGAAAGGCTGTTGCCGCGCCCGAAGGACAGTGCGCTCACCGAGGCTTCGGCACCGGTGACGGCGAGGGAGGTTGCTGAGGCAGGGGCGGCGGGCGTTTGGGGCGTTTTTCCGTCAGAACCGAAGCGGACGCCGCCCTTAATCGCAATGCGCCCCAGAATGTCGTTGAGGGGCGTTTCCCCAAGCAGGGGGCGGAGCACGATGAGCGGCAGGTCGTCCACCCACAGGGAGGCGTTGAGGCTCGGGGGGGTGAGCGTGCCTTCGCCGTCCACCGCGAGCACTCCTTCCGTGCTGATGCCGAAGGAGAGGCGCATGGCCGTGCGCGCGCCGGGGCGGGTCGAGTATTCCGCGATGCGTCCGTCCACGCCGGTGATCTCGATCTGCTGCGTATCCGCAAGGCTGGCGTCGACCCATGTGAAATCGGAGTTCCTGAGGATGAGGTCCGCGCCTTCCACCACGAACGGCGTTTCGGGCGAAAGGTTTTCTGGGTTCGCGTCCGTCCCGCTCAGCCAGTCCACCCAGTCGATGCGCCCGGCCTTGTCGCGGCCGACGCGCAGGTACAGGCCGTCGAGTTCCATCTCGTCCAGACGGATGCGCCGCTCGGACAGCGTAAAATCTTTCAGGGCGGCCTGCCCCCGGCGGAGCCTGCCCACAATGGTCCCTTCCGGGGTGGCGATTTCCGCATCCTCGACCTTGACCGTGCCGGACAGGCTGCTCTCCACCCGCCCCAGATGCGGCTGCGACAGGGTGAAGAGCATGTCGAGCGCCACCGTGCCGCTGTTCAGGTTCAGGGGCGTGAAATCGGACAGGTAGCGTTTGAAATGCTCCATGTGCAGCGGAGCCGTGTGGATGGCGAAGGTGGTGCGGAGCGTTTCGGCATCGGGCTCGGTGCGGCCTTCCACGTCGATGCGCGTGCCGTTGACCAGCGCGGAGAGCGTGGGCGCAAACGGGAGGTCCGCCGAGCGCAGGAGCGGGACATGAAAGTTCACGTCGCTGACCGTGTGGACCATGCCGACAGGGCCGTCGCGGAGCAGGATGGTCCCGCCTTTCAGATCAAGATCGCTCAGGGCGAAAAGCGGGGCATCAGGGGCGGTGTCGGCCTCGCTCGGCGCGGGCAGCAGTTTTGAGAAGGAAAACAACCCATTGCCGAGATAGGTGATGTCGAGTACCGGATTGTATACGCGGAGGGCGGCCTGAATGGGGGCGGCGTCCGCGAAAAGCCGGAGGCGTGGCCGGATGTCCAGCCGTTCGATGGTCAGCAACGCGCCGTCGGGCGTTCCCGTCTCTTCAAGGTAGGGGACACGGACGCCGCGCACGGCAATGCCGAGGGTAAACGGGTTGACCGAAAGGGATTCGATGGTGACGGGGGCGTTGACGGCCTCCGAGAGCTGGCTTTCCACGACGCCGCGCAGCACCGTGGGCGGCAGGGAAACGGCAAGGGCGGTCCACAGGGCGCAGAGGAGGCCGATTCCGAAAAGACAGGCACGCCAGCCTTTGGCGGAACGCCGTCCTCGGGTTCGGGCCTTCTCCTCCTCGGCTTGTGCGGAAACGGGAGGAAGCGGAGGGGCTTTTTTGACGGCGCGGCGTTTCCTGCGCCGCTTGCGTTGCTTGGAAGCCATGCGCGTTTCCTGTGTCGGGTAGCAAAAAAGCCTTTCACATCCCGGATGCGGTCATGAAAGGCTCCCGTTGCCCGCCGGAGCGGCTCCGGCGGGCGTAAGGGGACGGCTCCCCAGAGTCGATCCGGTTAGCGGCGGTCGCCCATGAGGCGGAGCAGCATCAGGAACAGGTTGATGAAGTCGAGGTAGAGGGTCAGCGCGCCGAGCAGGGCGCCGCGGCGGATGGCTGTGGCGTCGTCGAGCGGGGCGTTTTCGCCGAAGGCGCGGATCTTTTGGGTGTCGTAAGCGGTCAGGCCGGTGAAGATGACCACGCCGAGGGCGCTGATCACGAAGGTCATGGCCGAGCTCTGGAGGAAAATATTGACGATCATGGCGATGATCAGCCCGAACAGGCCCATCATCATGAAGCTGCCCATGCCGGTGAGATCACGTTTGGTGACGGTGCCGTAGATGCTCATTCCGCCGAACATGGCCGCGCAGGTGACGAACGTGGACATGACGGAAGCGCCCGTATACACAAGCAGTACCGAGGACAGGAACGCGCCCATCAGTGCGCTGTAGACGACGAAGAGAGCGGTGGCGGCAAACGCGGACAGCCGGGAGATCATGCCGCTCAGGACCAGCGGCATGGCGAACACGGCGATGGCGAGGATGATCAGGCCGAAGGTGTTGCCGAAGATGGCGGACAGAAGAGCCGGGGAGGACGCGACGAAAAAGGCGGTCCCCGCCGTGACAAGCAGGCCGACCGTCATCCACTGGTACACATGGCGCATGAAGACGGATGCGACGCTGATACTGGTTGACCGAGTGGAATCGCGCAAGCTTTCCATTGAATAAAACCTCCGTAAAAAATGGGGGTAAGAGAACTCTGAAATACCTTTTGGGATAATAGTCATTAAAAGGCTATGGCGCAAGTGCCCGGCATTGCAACCTCAGCGGATTTCCTGCCGGTACTGGAGCGACTGGCGCAGGGTTTCGCGGTCCATGAACTTCACTTCCGCGCCGAGCGGGATGCCCTGCGCGAGCCGGGTGACGGTCACGCCGGGGAAGCGGCGGTTGACGAGGCTCCTGACGAGCGCGCCCGTGGTTTCCGCTTCAACGGTGGCGCCGAGGGCGAGCACGACTTCACGCACCTGCCCTTCTTCCAGACGCTTGGTGAGCCGATCGAGCTCGAGGCTTTCGGCGCTCAGGTTATCGAGCGGAGCCAGCAGGCCGCCCAGAATAAGGTAGCGGCCCTTGTAGAACGCGCCTTCTTCCAGCGTGAGCATACTGTCCCATTCCGCGACCACGCACAGCAACGAGTCGTCGCGTTCCTTGTCCGAACAGACGTTGCAGGGATCGGTTTCCGTCAATGCCCCGCAGCGGGAGCACAGCCGCAGGTTGTCGCGCAGGTCGTGGATGCCCTTGCCGAGCCGCCGCGTTTCGGCTTCCGGCCACTTGAGCAGCGTCATGGCCACGCGCATGGCCGATTTGGGCCCGAGGCCGGGCAGCCGCGCCAGCTGCTCCACGAGCGCCTTCAGCGGTTCAGGGATTCTGTGGTCCATACTTCCTCGTTTGGGTGGACAGAAAATTGGGGGAGGGGGAACTTTTCTTCAGAAAGGCTCCCAGCGTTGCTGTCGATGCCCGTAAGCCTCGGAGACGCGTCAACGGGTACGGCCCGTTCGGGGGGCGCCATCCGGTCGTCCTCTCCTCCCCAAAACCTCCCCCTCTCCTTCCCAAAACTTTTGACGTTATCGAATCCCTGTTCCGGGTATTGCTTCGGGAACGGGGACTCGTTCGGGGAAAAAGGGAGTGGGGATGGGGGAAAGGCCGCCCTCAGGGACGCGACAACCCGCCATCCACGGTTGGACGACGGGCGACTGGCAGCCCACCGGGGGCAAAACGCATGTCCTTCGCCCCTCCCCGTCCCAAAAACGCAAAAGCCTTGGGAAGGAGGGGAGGTGGGGAAGGTGAGGAGGAAGCCTTTCTTCAGAAAGGTGCCTCCTCACCTTCCCCAATATCCTTAAATGATGCCGGGCAGCTTGATGCCGCCGGTGATGGCGCTGACTTCGCGGTCCATCGTAGCGCGTCCGATACGGACGGCTTCGTTGACGGCGGTCAGGACGAGATCCTGAAGCATTTCCACATCGCCGCCTTCGAGGGCTTTGGGATCGATGGTGATGGACACGATGTCCTGCTTACAGGTGGCGACGACTTTGACCATGCCGCCCCCGCTGGAGGCTTCAACGGTACGTTCGGCCATTTCCTGCTGCATCTTGGCGATTTTGTTCTGCATGACGCCGGCTTGGCGTACAAGATCATTCATGTTGCGCATTACGGTCTCCTTGAAAGGATCGGTTGGGGAGAGGTTTCCCGAGGAACCTCCGAGGGTTCCTTCAACTCCGTGTGTGCTCCACCGGGATACACCGAATGAGAGAAGCGCCGAAAGTCTCGGTGAGAGACTTGATCACGGGGTGGGAGGCAAATTCTTTTTTGAGTTCGGCCTCGGTCTTGTGCAGCCGTTCCGGGGCGGACACCTGTACGGAGACAGCCTTGCCGGAATAGTCGCTGGCCAGCCGTTCCAGCTCGGAGAGCCGGGAAGGGGCCGAAAGCTGTTCATACTGGATGGCGCTGGTTGTGGCAAGCGTCAGGACTCCTTCCGAAAATACGCCGTTCGCCTGTGTGAGCGCCGGAAGGGACAACGTGACGTCGCTCTGGTTCTTGCGGCAAAACTCCACGAAGTCCATCCATGCCTCCGAGGGCGCGGGCACGGTGGAAGCATGTTTTTTCTTGGATCTTGCGGAGACGGCATCCTTCGCCGGAGCGGTGTCCAGAGGGTGCGGGGCGTCTGTGGGCGCGACCGTTGCGGAAGGTTCAGACTGCTCCGAGGGGGCCGGAGTAGCTGTTTCCCACGGCGGCGTGCCTTGCGGGGCGGCAGGCCGGGCTGGAGCGGCGGGGGCCGCCACAGGGCGGGGCGGAACCGGCGTACGGGACGCTGCCGGAGCGGGGCGCGGGGGGATCGCCGAAGTTTGCGAAGGTTTTGCCGAGGGGGGCTGGGGCCCGGAAAACGTGGGCTGCACCGGTGCTGCGGCAGGCGCGGACGGAGATGAAACCGGGGCGGCAGGTACAGGCCGCACGGAGGCCACAGGCGCGGAAGAGACGGGCGACGAGGACGCCGGGGGTGGGCTTGCCGGGGCCGGAGGCGCGGCAGGTGCGGACGGCGCGGGAGCGGCGGGTGTCCCGGAAGCCGGGGCGACCGTGGTGCGGGAGAGGGTTTCCAACGATACGAGGCGCGGCAGCAGGGCGAGGTTCAGGAGCAGCAGTTCCAGCGCGGCGGAAGGCTCAAGGCTGGTGAGCACCTGCCGCTGGCTTTCGAGCACCATTTGCCACGCGGCATGGATATACGCGGGATCGAACTGCGGCGCGAGGTCCAGCAGGCGCTGCTTTTCCGCGTCCGGCATGTCGAGCGCGGCGGTGGCCGCGGCCCCGGCCTGGCGGATGAGGAACAAGTTACGCCACAACGTGGTCAGTTCGCGGAGGAAAAAGCCGAGATCCACGCCACGCTCCAGCAATTCCTGCGTCAGCGCGGCAACGGCGAGGCAGTCCTGAGCCTTGAGTGCGTTGAGAAGGCGCTCATAGAGCTCCTGTCCGGCAAGGCCGAGCACGCTGCGGGTGGAGGCTTCGGTCAGGTGGTCGCCGCCGAGGGCCAGCGTCTGGCCGAGCAGGGACATGCTGTCGCGCACGCTTCCGGCGGCACGGCGTGCAAGGAGGCGGACGGCGTTTTCCTCGAACGGGATGCCTTCCTTGTTGAGCACGCGCGTCAGATGGGCCACCAGTTCGGCTTCGGGGATGGCCTTGAAAATGAAATGCTGGCAGCGGCTGACGATCGTGATCGGAAATTTGTGGGCCTCGGTGGTGGCGAGGATGAACGTTGCGCGTGGCGGCGGCTCTTCCAGCGTCTTGAGCAGGGCGTTGAAGGATTCGCGCGTGAGCATGTGCGCTTCGTCGATGATGAAGACCTTGTAGCGGCCTTCCATCGGCGCGTAGGCGATGGCCTCGCGCAGGCGGCGGGCGTCGTCGATGCCGCGGTTGGACGCGCCGTCGATTTCCACCACGTCCACGTGGTTGCCCATCGTGATGCGGCGGCACTGCTCGCACTGGTTGCAGGGCTCGCCGGTGGGGGCGTGCACGCAATTCAGCGCCTTGGCGAAAATACGGGCGATGGTGGTCTTGCCCACGCCCCGGGTCCCGCTCAGCAGGTAGGCGGGCGCAACCTTGTCTTCCGCGGCGGCGCGGGAAAGGATGGCCTTGACGGTTTCCTGTCCCGTCACTTCAGCGAATGTCTGCGGACGGTAGCGGGCTGCGAGGGATGCGTGACTCATGCGGTATTGGGTTGCGCTGTGTGGCGGAGCCGGAACGGGGGAGGTTGCCCTCCCCCCGTGGGCGGCTTTAGAACTTGTAGTTGGTCAGCCAGTGGCCGTAGCGGGATCCTGCCCCTTGATCGCCTTGAAGTAGGCGGCCTGAAGGGCTTTGGTCACCGGGCCGGCATGGCCTTCGCCGATGGTGCGGTTGTCGAGTTCGCGGATGGGCGTCAATTCGGCGGCGGTGCCGCTGAAGAACGCTTCGTCGGCATAATAGACTTCATCGCGGGTGAACAGCTGTTCTTCCACGGTGTAGCCGAGATCGCGGGCGATCTTGATGATGGAGTCGCGGGTGATGCCGTCGAGGATGGCGGTCAGCGGCGGGGTCTTGATCACGCCGTTGCGGACGATGAAGAAGTTTTCGCCGGTCGCTTCGCAGACGTAGCCGTTGGTGTCGAGCATCAGGGCTTCGTCATAACCGTCCTGTTTGACTTCCATCTTGGCGAGCACGGAGTTCACATAGTTGCCGGCGGCCTTGGCCTTGCTCATCAGGGTGTTGACGTGCATACGGGCGAAGGAGCTGGTCTTGATGCGGATGCCCTTTTCGAGGGCTTCGGCTCCGAGGTAGGCGCCCCAGGGCCACACGGCGATGATGACGTGCGTGGGGTTGTTGCCGGGGAACACGCCCATGTCGCCTTCGCCGGCAAAGGCGAGGGGACGGATGTAGCCTTCGGAAAGCTTGTTGGCCACAACGGTTTCGACGATCGCCTTGGAAATTTCGTCGGCGGTATAGGGCATGTCGATGCCAAGGATCTTGGCGGAATTGACGAGGCGCTTGGAATGCTCCGGTAGACGGAAGACGGCGGAAGAACCGTCGGGGCAGGCGTAGGCGCGAATGCCTTCAAAGACGCCGGTGCCGTAATGCAGACCGTGGGCAAGCACATGGACCTGGGCCTGATCCCAAGGGACCAGCTTTCCGTCAAACCAGATGAATTCCGTTTTCTGAAGCATGGGATTACCTCTACAACCCCGCAGGGTGAATTCGTTTGTACGCTCCGGTAGATGAAGCGTTGCGATCCGTTACGCTAAGTGAAAGCGGGGCAGGGGTCAAGAGGTCCGGTCCTCCGTTCCGTGACAATCCTTCCTTTCCTATCGGGAGACTTTCCTTTTGGCGCGAAGCGACGTACTCTGATGTCCCCATTCCGGGGCATATTCGCATAAAAAAGGGATAGCAATGGATCAGCCTCTGCCTTTTGAAATACCCAACGTGACGGTCCTGCTCCAGCCAGAGGAACAGGTTCTCGAAATCCCCCGCCACAAGGTCAAGAATGTGAAACAGCTGCTCAAATACCTCGGCATCCGCGAGTGCACCGCCCTCGTGGCCCGGGGGCGCGAGCTGCTCACGCCCGATCGTGCCGTTCTTCCCCACGACAACCTGCTGGTCAGGAAAGTCACCTCGAGCGGTTGATGCGCGTGGGGAGGGGCGTGGAGATATTGGGGAGGGGAAGGAGAACCTTTCTGGAGAAAGGTTCTCCTTCCCCTCCCCAAACCCCTCCCTATCCTCTCCCAAGACTTTCGACTGGTGGGGAGGCGGCGCGACGGGAGTTCGTCCCGCCCGGAGGAAAAGGGGAGACGAAGGCTGTGTGCGGCGTTTTATTGTCTTTTCAGGGGAAAACTGAAGGGACGTTGCGCAGGGTATGAGTACGGAGCTCATCGGGGATTTTCAGCGGCTTTGCCGTGAAGGCCGAGGGGGTCTTACTTGGCGCGCGACGATATCGTTTTTTTGTAATCAGAAGCAATCGCAGTCTTTAAAAAGGCGGGGGAGTCTCTTTCCTTGCCTTTTCCTGTATCCTTTTCCGTTTTCTTGCTGCGATTATGAACTCCTGTCGCCGCCTCCCCATCAGTCGAAAAGTTTAGGAGGGTGAGAGGAGGGGGCTTGGGGGAAGGGAGAGGGGCCCCTTTAAAAAGGGTCCCCTCTCCCTTCCTTCAAATGCTCCATTTCCAATCAATACATGGGCATCATCATGCCCTGATGATGGTAGCCGCGCATCATGCCGCGATGCATGGGACAGGGCGTGTAGCCGTCCGAGCAGGTTCCGCGCTGGATGGAAATGCCGAGCTCGTTAGCGAGGCGATCAGCCATCATGTCGTGAACCTTGATCATCTGCGTGTGCAGCGAAGCGACCTCGGCGGCGGCCTTGGCAATGGCTTCCTCGTTCATGTTGGGCATACTCGCCATCGTATCAAGCTGAAGGCGCTTGGCCATCATCTTTTCACGAAGGGGCAACATGGCTTCTTCCGCCGATTTGACTATTTCATTGTATTTTGCCTGTTTTTCAGGCGTCAGAGCCTGGTAGGCCGCGTTGTTGTCGAAGGTGCCGACGGGCGGCATCATGCCGTTCCCGGCGGAGGCGGCAGGAGCCGTTTCAGCGGCCTGAGCGAAATTCGCCCCGGCGCAGGCAATGGAAGCCGTCAGAGCCAGAAAAAGGAACGCTTTCAGGTAAGTACGCATATCCCAAACCTCCGGTTACGTGTCGTTCCCAAGAGCATAGGAGGCGCAACGGGGCGAAACAATGATTGTTTCGATGAGAGGCGTGAGGTGCCTTGCAGGAGGGGGAAGAGAGGCAGATGCGTGCGCGGCGGTGCGGGGGATGGCAATGGGGCCGCAGGGATAGAGAAGCGGCGGGAAACGGGGGGTTGCAGAGATGCGCGGAAGGAGGCCGAAAGCGGCGAAGGGGAGAACGACGGGCAGAAAAAAAGGACTCCGGCTGTGCTGGAATCCTTCTGCGTTATTCTGGTCGGAGCGACTGGATTCGAACCAGCGACCCCCTGGTCCCAAACCAGGTGCGCTACCAAGCTGCGCCACGCTCCGTTACGGCTCACGCCGCCCCGGAAGGCGGCGTGAGTTTTCAGAAAGCAAACTTATTTCGCGATAACGCGGAAGTCGTCGCGGCGGTTCTTCGCCCACACGGCGGGACCGGTGCCTTCAACGGCGGGACGTTCCTTACCGAAGGAGATCATTTCCATCTGGTCGGGGTTCACGCCGAGCATGACGAGGTATTCGTAAGCGGCGCGAGCACGACGTTCGCCGAGGGCGAGGTTGTATTCCTGGGTGCCACGGGCGTCGCAGTTGCCTTCGATGCGCACGCGGATGCTGGGATAGGCCTTCATGAGCTCAGCCTTCTGGCGGAGCATGTCGCGGGATTCGGCCTTGATGTCGGACTTGTCAAAGTCGAAGTACACGATGCCGTCGGTGATCGCCTGAGCGGCGCGTTCGATAGCGGCGTTAGCAGCGCCGTTGTCGTCGGCGGTGGTGGCGGGAGCCACGTCAGCGCCAGTCTGCTTTTTCGCGCAACCAAAGCCAGCACCCATAGCCACAACGAGAGTCACAACGAGAGCCAAACGTTTGAAAGTGTTCATCTCTTTTTCCTCCTGAGCGAGTTTCCCCGCACAGAAAAACGGTTGATAAAATTCCTTCTTCCTTGCGTATACTACCCTGCACACGCAAGGGCTGAAGGTTATTCCGGCAAACCTGTATTGTCAAGCTGGTAGGGGGCTATTTCAGTGATTTCCCGCGAAGATTCACGAGGGAAAAACACGGTTGCGGAGGGCCGCTCCCGCCCGTTTCCGCCTATCTAAAAAACGCTCCCTTTTCCGTCAAGCCCGGCTAACGGGGAATCGCGCCCCAGCGGGGGAACGAGGCGTCTCCGCTGCCCGTGGGGACCTTCTTCGCGTCGCCGCCGTGACGGGTCGTCAGGTAAATCTGGTTCGGGCCGCTCCGGTTGGAGGTGAAGGCGATGAAGTAGCTGTCCGGCGCGAAGGAGGGAAGCACGTCATTGCCGGGGCCGAAGCTGATCTGCTGTTCCGTGCCGGTGGTCAGATCCTGCACGAAGATGCGGTTCCCTTCCGAGGTGAGGCGCGAGAAGGCGATCAGCGTCCCGTCGGGGCTCATGCTCGGTTCGGTGTTGTAGTTGCCCTGCTTGGTCACGCGGGAGACGGAGCCGGAGGCCAGGTCCTTCATGAAGATCTGCGGCCCGCCCATGCGGTTGGACGTGAAGGCCATCTTGGTGCCGGCGGCGTCGAAGGTCGGCGACACGTTGATGGTGCCGTTGGCTTCAAGCGTGCGTTCCTTCTGGAAGGCGTGGTTGAGCATGAAGATGTCGGGGTTCTTGCCGGTGGAGAGGCTCACCGCGACCTTGTTGCCGGGGGTGAAGGTGGGGCCGATGACGGTGTTGCCGGGGAAGCGGATACGCTGGACCCGGTTGGTCAGGCGGTCCCATACCCCGAGGGCGTGGCTCTTGTCGTCCATGTGGCTGAATACGATGAAGCGGCCGTCGAGCGACCACGACGGGGACATGGCGATGCCGGGGATATCGGTGATCTTGCGGAGGTTGCGGCCGGTGGGTTTGGTGATCCACACGTCGCGCTTGTTCTTGCCGCTGTTCTTCACGAAGGCGAGCGTGGAGAGGAAGAAGTCGCCGTGGCCGGTGAGGGCCTTCATGAGGTCGGCGCAGAAGCGGTCGGCCACATCCTGCACTTCTTCTTTGGTTACGCCGCTGTAAGCGTTGCCGAACACGAACTGTCCGGAAAAGGTTTCATAGACGCGCAGCTCCACTGTGGACCCGGACTTGTCGCCCTGAGGCCAGCCGGCGGTGACGAGCAGGTCCGCGCCCGCAAGCTGGAAGCGCTTGAAGTCGACGTTCGGGGGCTGGTAGCCGGGGAGAGTCGTACCGCCGAGGACAGCTTTGGGATCCGTCAGCCGCATGAAGGGCAGGAAGCTCAAGTTGTCATGGATGGCGGCGTCGAGCTCCTTGCCAAGCCCTTGGGCAGGCTGGCCGGTGCTGAGCGGGGCGGCCATGGCCAGATTGACGATGTTCTGACCGGGCCCGTAGATGTCGATCTGCATGGCGGCTTTTGAGGAACCGGCGGCACAGACCATCACAAGGCCGAGCAGAAGCAGCACTTGGGAAAACAGGCGAAATGGTTTCATGATGCCTTTAAAGGGGTTTGGGGTGAACGGGAGGTCCTCCCGCAGGATTTGGCTTACCGCTTTTTCGGTAAAAAGGCCTTCCGTTTTTGCCACGGAAGACCTTTTGCTTACGCGGCGCGAGTCTAGATCAATTGTTTTTGAGGGTAAAGAGGAGACGCATGGTCAGAGGTTCGGAACCCGCCGGGCGCGGGGGGATGACCCCCTTCCCGGATGACCCCGGTGAGGACGGCGTTATCCACTTCGGCCTTCCCCGAAGACTTGGAGACGGACATCTGTTCGATCCCGCCGGTTTCGTTGATGCGGAGGGTCAGTTCCACGCTGTATTCCCCGTGGACGCCCTGCGGGATCTGGATGTAGGGCTTGGCCCGGAACATGATTTCCTCGGCGTAGCTGCGCTCCTTGGGAGCGGAAGCCTGCCCCTGAGGCGCTGTCCCCTTGAGGGCGCCCGGATCCGTCATGAACGTCAGATAGACTTCGGTGATGGCCCCGTACGGCGGCGTGGGAAGCGTGCCCGCGCGCACGACGGCCTGACAGGCGGACTCGTCGAGCGCGGCATTGCCCGACTTGCGGCTTGCCTCGCAGTACAGCGGGCGCCCGTCGCTGCCGATGCGCAGGGAGATGGTGACTATGCCGGAAGCGCCCGCCGGGGGCTGCCATGCGGGCAGCACCTTGACGAGGACATCCCCGGCGTACCCGCCCGCGGTGTCCGCTCCGGCAATGAGGGGCATACCCGTCGGTTCAGCCATGCCCGGCAGGGCTGAGCACAGTATGAATCCAAAAGCAGCCAGCAGACGCATTATTGATTTAGGCATCGTTCGCTCCGGAATTTTTCTTGCGTGTTGAAGCGTATACGTCCCTTCTACCGGACACTCCGCCAAAAGGCCAGCCCTCTAGAGGGAGGGAAAACCGGGGGAGGGCGCTTTTTATAAAAAGCGCCCTCCCCCGGACCCCCACCCGCAAAAATTTCGACTGGTGGGGAGGCCGCGCGTAGGGAGTCCGTTCCGGTGGAAGGATAAATGCCTTGGAACGGTTCAGCGCCTTTTTTGCCCTCTTACGCAGGGGGCCTTCACGCTGTTATGAACTGGCTGGAGATACGTTCTTTGCCCCCTTGCACGCGGAGCCCGTCCCGGCGGGGAAAGGGACGCTTCTCCATACAATTTACCGGGAAAGCGGGTAGGGGGATTCGATAAGGCCGAAAGCCTTGGGAAGGGGGAGCGAGCCGCTCTGGCAGCTTGGAGGGGCGGGGAAACCTTTCTCCAGAAAGGTTTCCCCGCCCCTAAATGTATTCTTCCCGCAAGCCGTACAAGCTACCTTCTGCCCATCATTTCCTGGGTATTGAAGGTGAGGAGGAGTTCCTGCTGATCGGGCGTGGGCGGCGCGGGGAGCACTTTGGTCCTGATGACCGCGTTGACCGCCGAGGCGTCGACTTCGGCCCTGCCGGAGCTGCGGGCCACCGTGCAGCTGAGGACCTTGCCGTTCGGATCAAGCTTTACGTTGACCTGCACGGAAAGGTTCGCGCGGGAGTAGGTCGGCATACTCCAGTTCGGCCGCACGGCAAGGATGACCTGCCCCATATACACGTCGTAGATGCCGCCGCCACCGGGGCCGTCGCCTTCGCCGCCGCCACCGCCGCCAGCGCCCCCGGCGCTTTTCTGGAAGTCGGCAAGAGCGCCCGCGACGGACGATTTGCCGCCTTTTTCCTTGGTGCCTCGGGACGTTCCGGCCTTCTTTTTGGCGTCGTTCAACGCGTCGGCAAGAGCCTTGCTCGGGTCCACGCCGTCCTTCTTCTTATCGGATTCCTTGGCGGGCTTGGCCTTGTCGTCCGTTTTCTTGGCGTTCTCCGAAGCTTCCTTCTTGTCCTTCTTGCCGTCGTCCTTAGGCTTTTCCTTCGGTTTTTCCTTGGGCTCTTCCTCTTCCTCGTCCTTGGGCTTCTTAGGTTGTTTTTTCTGCGCCAGCGCGACCTCGTCCGGCTTGGGCTCGGGCTTCGGTTTGGGCTTGGGCTGCGATTCCTTCTTGGGCTCGGCCTTGGGCTGCACCGTATCCTCACGGGCTACGGGGACGGCGCTGGCCGCCTGCTCCGCCGGGGCGGGCTGAGGCGCGGCCTTCGTCGGCATGGGCTTGCCCTGCGGCCCGAGCACGGGCGAAGCCATCCGGTTGCCGCCCGGAGCGCCCATGTTCACGCTGATCTGCATCATGGGCTGATCGAGCCTCACGGGCGGAGAGCTCGGCCACAGGAAGATCAGCAGCGCCAGAGCGAGGTGCAGGAGGATTGAAAAGAAATAACTGCCAAACATTGGTGGGTCTGCCTTTTTCCCCGGGCTGCGGAAGCCGGGGCCCTTCTATCCGTTGTGCGCGACCGGCGGAAAGCCGGGGCTTTACTTCTTGCCCTTCTTTTCCGGGACGGCGGGCGTATCTTCCCGCAAGGCCACCACGCCGAGCTTGTCGATCCCGGCTTCACGGATGCGCCCCATCACGTCCACGACAAGGCCGTAGGCCACGTCCTTGTCGGCTTGGAGGAACAATTGCTTGTTCTGCTGCTTGACGAGCAGGTTGATTTTGTCCTGCAGCTCGTCCAGCCCCACCTCGTACGAGTCGAGGAAAATGGCGCCGTCCTTGCGGACCGTCAGGATCATGTTGTCCGATTCGGTGGGCAGGGTTTCGACGGCCCGCGTCTGGGGCAGGTCGACGTCGAGCCCTTCCGTCATCATCGGCGCCGTGACCATGAAGATGATGAGCAGAACCAGCATGACGTCGACGAACGGCGTCACGTTGATTTCCGACACGAATCCTTTATTGCCGCCGACAGAAGCTCCCATGAGGCACCTCTACTCGGCCTGTCCGCTTCTGGACACGGCTCGGTGGGCGTTCAGCTCGCGCTGGACGCGGTTGAGGAACATGCCGGCGAAGTTGACGAGGCGGGTTTCGAGCACGCCGAGGCTTCCGTGGAACGTGTTGTAGCCGATGGTCGCCGGGATAGCCACGAGAAGGCCCATAGCCGTGGCGATGAGGGCTTCGGAGATGCCGGGCGCGACGGTGGCGAGAGAGGCGGATTTCATGGCGCCGATGGCGTGGAAGGTGTTCATGATGCCCCAGACGGTGCCGAACAGCCCGATGAACGGGGCCGTGTTCGCGGAGGTCGCCAGGAAGGACAGGGAGCTCGTGAGGCGGGTCATTTCCATGTCCACGCCTTGCCGGAGCGCGCGGCGCACGTTGTCGACCACGACGTCTTCGGAGTTCCCGGCCTCTTTCGAGCGGTTGAATTCGGTCACGCCCTCGTGGGCGACGGTATACAGCGGGGAGTCGGGATCGCCGCCGAGGGACTGCACGGCCTCGCGCAGGTCCCGGGCGTGGTTGAAACGGTCCATGCCGTCGGCGGCCTTTTTGAGCGCCGCCCGGATGTTCATCCATTTACGGAACATCAAGGCCCAACTGAATACGCTCATGAAGAGCAGGACCACGAGGACCGCTTTGGCTACCAGCGTGGCTTGGGCAAGGAGGGAAAGAATGCTCAAATCCATAACGTCACACCTTGGTACGTCTGTATTTTTGGGAAAAACGCCGCAACGGCGTTGCCGCCCCGGGCTCCTGCCATAACAAAAGTCCCGACAGCACCGGAGCGCTATCGGAAAAAACGCTTGTTCACTCGCCCGGTAATAAGCGTCTCTGTCCGTGGATGCAACGAGAAAATGGAGCCGTTGCCCCATGTGCGTCCGCAAACGGGTTTTGACGGAAAAATGCGGGCCGTTTGACAGTTCTATTCATTCCGCCGATAATATGCAATCCAAAAACTTGACATTTTTTAAGCATAACAGTAATTGTTCTCAAAGAGGTATGGATATGTCACAGCCACAGACTCGTATGACTAGACAACGTATGGTTATTCTTGAGGAATTAAGAAAGGTCAAGACTCACCCCACGGCTGACGAGCTGTATGCGATGGTTCGTACCCGCATGCCGCGTATCAGTCTTGGGACTGTCTACCGCAACCTTGATTTCCTGACGGAATCCAAAGAAATACTCAAACTGGAGTCAGCCGGCTCCATCCGCCGTTTCGACGGCGATACCCGCCCCCATCAGCATGTGCGCTGCCGGGTTTGCGGCAAAATCGGGGACGTCATTCCTCCCGTGCCGACGCCTTCCGTTGAAGGCGTTTCCGTTGAGGGCTTCACGATCACGGAAGCGCGCGTTGAGTACGAAGGCATTTGCGAAGAGTGCGCCCGTAAGGCTTCCTGAAATCATGGGGGAATCCTGTTGAGTTATAGTGGGGTTCCCTCAAGCGCTTTTTAGCGTTATTCGTGTAACGGATTTAATGGGCGCATCCGATGCGCCCAAGCGGTTCAAAGGGGCTTATCCCCCTTCATTTCTTACCAAAAGGAGAGATTGTATGAAATCTTTGAAGGGTACGCAGACTGAAAGGAATATCCTCACCGCCTTTGCCGGTGAATCTCAGGCCCGCAACCGCTATGATTATTTTGCCGGTGCGGCTAAAAAAGACGGCTTTGTGCAGATCGCCGACATCTTCACCGAAACCGCGCTTCAGGAAAAAGAACACGCCAAGCGCCTGTTCAAGTTCCTTGAAGGCGGCGACGTGGAAATCACCGCCGCCTTCCCTGCCGGCATCATCACGGGCACAGAAGCCAACCTGTACGCCGCCGCTGCCGGTGAACATCACGAATATACTGAAATGTATCCCTCTTTTGCGAATATCGCCGACTCTGAAGGGTTTTCCGAAGTCGCCTGCGTGATGCGCAACATCGCCATTGCGGAGCAGTACCACGAAGAGCGTTTCCTCGCGTTCGCCAAGAACATCAAGGAAGGCCGCGTGTTCGTGCGCGAAACCCCCGTCGTGTGGCGCTGCCGCAACTGCGGCTGTCTCGTGACCGGTACGCACGCCCCGGCCCTGTGCCCCGCCTGTGCGCACCCCACCGCTCACTTCGAAGTGCTCCACAACCCGTGGTAAGCCGGTAAAGGGGGACATCATGGCTGATCCGAAAGACATGTATCGGTGTCCGGTGAGCAACTGCGGCTACGTGTACGATCCCGACCGGGGCGACAAGCGCCGCAAGATTCCCGCTGGCACTCGCTTTGAAGACCTTCCCGAAGACTGGACCTGTCCCGTCTGCGGGGCATCCAAGAAGAACTTCAAGCCTCTGAGCGAGGCTTAACCCATGAGGCGGGCGGGAAGGGAGCCCTTCCTTCCCGCCCGCTTCCAAGCCTCTCGCCAAAAGAGGCGTATTTCCATTGAAAAAAGCCCGGATGCTTGTCTGGGCTTTTCTTGTCTCTTGTGCGGGCAGGGGACACGGGATAGGGTGCCGTTGCGGAAGAGGAATTGCGGGTTTTCCCGTATGGGACTGGCAGTCTGGCCGAAAGGAGGCGCTTTATGAAGCGGATCGCGGTATGGAATACGGCTTTTTTGGGGGATGCGGTACTGACGCTGCCGCTGATCCAGACGCTGGCGGACGCGTTTCCCGGTTCGGAGATTGATTTTTACGTGCGCCGGGGGCTTGCCTCCCTGTTCGAGGCCCATCCGGCCCTTCATGCCGTCTATGAGTACGACAAGCGCCGCATCGCCGGGAACAATCGCCTGTCCGCGCTGCTCAAGAGCGGGCGTATCCTTGGCGGGCGGCGCTATGACATCTGGATCGGCGCGCATCCAAGCCCCCGTTCCGCGCTGCTGGCCCGCTTGAGCGGCGCGCCGTTGCGCGTGGGCTATATCGGGGGCCCCGTCGCGGCGCTCTGCTACAACCGGCGCGTATCCCGCCGTTTTTCCGAGCTGCACGAGATCGAACGGCTTCTTGAGCTGCTGAAGCCCATCTTGCCGCCTGAAACCCCGCGTCAGCACTGGCCCGAGCTGACGCTTCCCTCGGAGGCACTGGAGAAGGCCGCCGCCTTCCGCGAGTCGCTCCGGCAAGGCGATCAGGAACCCGTCCTGCTCGGGCTGCATCCCGGCTCGGTCTGGGGCACGAAACGCTGGCTGCCGTCCGGCTTTGCGGAAATCGCCCGCCGGGCCGCCGCCCGGGGTGCCCATGTGCTTGTCTTCGCCGGCCCCGGCGAGGAAGGTGTGGCCCGCGATGTGATCGCCCTTTCGGAACTCAAGGGCAATCCGCTCCTGCACGACTTGTCCTGCGCCCTGACGCTGCCCGAGCTGGCCGCCTATCTGCGCATGTTGAACTGTTACGTTTCCAATGACTCCGGCCCGATGCATCTTGCATGGGCGCAGCATACCCCGGTTACGGCTTTGTTTGGGCCGACGGTGCGTGAGCTCGGCTTTTTCCCGCGCGGCGATTCCGCCAAGGTCTTTGAGGTTTCCCTTGAGTGCCGTCCCTGCGGCCTGCACGGGCCGCATCATTGCCCGAAGAAGCATCATCGCTGCATGGTCGACATCGACGTTGAAGCCGTGTGGCGCGATGTGGCGGGAAAGCTGGGGGTGTAGGGGAACTTGGGGAGGGGGAGGAGAAACGTGGGGGGGTCCCCCCTTCTCCAGAACGTTTCTCCTCCCCCCTCCCCACCCCCACCCCTTCCTTTTCAAAGGCTTTTGGCTTTATCGAATCCCTGCTGTCGGTTTTCCCGGCTGATGGCAAGCGGCCCCGCCTGAATGATTCCTAATTCAGGCGGGGCCGCTTGCTGAAACAGCCACTCTAAGAAGCGTTCCCCACGTTTCAGTTTCCCGCTGGAACGGACTCCTTTCGCGCGGCCTCCCCACCAGTCAAAGTTTTTTGCGGGAGGGGTCCGGGGAGGGAGCTTTTTTCAAAAAGCTCCCTCCCCCGGCTCTCTCTTTCTACTCCTTATAATCATTGATTCGCGGCTGCCTCACGATACGTTGGAGTGGCGGAGTTCCCGGCGCACTCTCCCGCCGGGGGCGACGCTGAACTTCCCCGCTGTCGGATATTTTGGGGGTGGGGAACGGGGGAGGCGTCCTTTCTACGGGAGGGCACCTCCCCCCAATACGTCTGTAACCGAAACAAGAGGTTTCCTATGGAACTTACCCGACGAGACTTCGTGCGTATTTGCACCGGGACGGTGGCGGGAATCGGGGTTTCCGGCATGTTTCACCCGTTCGTGCGGGATGTGCTTGCGGAAACGCTGACCGGGCAGCGCCCTCCGGTGTTCTGGGTCGAAGGGCAGGGGTGTACGGGCTGCACCGTGTCCCTGCTCAACAACGCCCACCCCGGCATCGCCAAAGTGCTGCTGGAAATCATTGCGATGCATTTCCATCCCACAATCATGGCCGCCGAAGGGCAGCTCGCCTTCCAGAGTATGCTGGACAAATCCAAAGAGTTTAACAGCCAGTACGTGCTTATCGTCGAAGGCTCCATCCCCTTGAAGGCGGACGGGAAATACTGCGTCGTGGGGGAAGTGGATCATCATGAGTACACCGTGGCTGAAACCACGGACATTCTGGCCCGGAGCGCGGCGGCCGTCGTTGCCGCCGGGACATGTTCGTCCTATGGCGGCGTTCCAGCGGCGCGCGGGCAGCAGACGCAAGCGGTGAGCGTAAGCCAATTTTTGAAGATGCGGGGCATCCCCACCCCGGTGATCAACGTTCCGGGCTGCCCTCCGCATCCCGACTGGATGGTCGGGACGCTGGCCCTCCTGCTCGACGCCATGAAGCGCAAGGGCACGGAAGGCGGCGTACTGGAGATCATGCGCGGGCTCGATGACGTGGGGCGGCCCAAGGTGTTTTATCCGAACACGCATCTGACCTGTCCCTACCTGAGTTCTTTCGAAGACGGCATCTTTTCCCCGTTCATGACGGACAAGAAGGGGTGCCGGTTCGAACTCGGCTGCCGGGGGCCGTGGAGCGGCTGCGACTCCGCCACGCGGAAGTGGAACGGCGGGGTCAACTGGTGCATCGCCAACGCCACCTGCGTGGGCTGCACGTCGCCCAATTTTCCCGACGGCATGTCCCCCTTCTATGAAAACTGATCGCCCGGAGGCAGCATGAGCAAGACCGTTATCGCCATCGATCCCGTTACCCGACTTGAAGGGCATCTCAAGGTCGAGGTGCAGGTGGAGGACGGCAAAGTCGCCGACGCATGGATCACCGGCGGCATGTTCCGGGGGTTCGAGGCCATCCTGCGCGGGCGGAATCCCCGCGACGCCTCCCAGATCGTACAGCGCATCTGCGGCGTGTGCCCTGTGGCCCACGCAACGGCGTCATCCCTTGCGATTGAGGCCGTGTGCGGCGTCGAGGTGCCCGAAAACGGGCGCATCGCCCGGAACCTGATGCTGGCGGGCAACTATCTCCAATCCAACATCCTGCATTTCTACCATCTCGGCGGACAGGACTATTTCCACGGGCCGGATACGGTACCGTTCATTCCGCGCTACCGGAATCCCGATTTGCGGCTTTCCGAAGAGCAGAACACGCTGGCGATGGATGAATACATCGAGGCGCTGGAAGTCCGGCAGGTCTGCCACCAGCTTGTGGCCTTGTTCGGCGGGCGTATGCCGCACTTGCAGGGCATCCTCGGCGGCGGCGCGGCGCAGATCCCCGACCGCGAGACGATTCTCGAATACGCGGCGCGCATGAAGCAGGTCCGGAAATTCGTGGAAAACCGTTACCTGCCGCTGGTCTACACCATCGCCTCACGCTACATGGATATGTTCGAGATGGCGCACGGCTACAAGAATGCCCTGTGCGTGGGCGTCTTTCCGCTGGCGAAGAAGGGCGAGCAGTTCTTCAATGCCGGGGCCTACATCAACGGGCGTGACGAGCCGTTCGACGGGAACCGCATCCTTGAGGATGTGCGTTATTCGTGGTTTGAGCCCGCGCCTTCCGGCACGCCGCTCCAGAAGTCGGAATCCAATCCGCAGGTGGACAAGGAGGGCGCGTACAGCTTCATCAAGGCCCCCTTGTATGCCGGGCATCGGGTCGAAGTCGGCCCGCTGGCGCGCATGTGGATCAACGACAAGCCGCTTTCGCCCATTGGCCAACGGTTCTTTGCCGATATGTTCGGCGTCCGCGCGGAGACGTTCCGCCAGATAGGCGAGGACCCCGCCTTCTCGATCATGGGGCGCAACGTGGCGCGCGTCGAGGAGGTGTATCAGACCCTCGGCATGATCGAGTATTGGCTGCACGAGCTGGAGCCGGGCGCGCAGACCTTCGCCTTGCCGGAAGTCCCGCAGGCCGGGGAGGGCATCGGCTTTACCGAAGCGCCGCGCGGCGCGTTGTGCCACTACATGCGCGTGAAGAACGGCGTGATCGACGATTACGCCGTTGTAGCCGCCTCCATGTGGAACTGTTCGCCGCGCGACGACGCCGGGAAGCGCGGGGCCGTTGAAGAGGCGCTCATCGGCGTTCCCGTTCCCGAGGTCGACAGCCCCGTCAACGTCGGGCGCGTGATCCGCGCCTACGACCCGTGACTTGGCTGCGCCGTGCACGTGCTGCACGCCAAGGCCGAGTAGAGAAAGAATCGGAGGGGGCGGGGAGGGCTTTCTGAAGAAAGCCCTCCCCGCCCCCTCCAAACCTCCCCCACCCCTCCCAAAGACTTTCGACTGGTGGGGAGGTTATGCGGCAGGAGTCCGTTCCGGTGGGAAGCCGGGATTTTTGAAGGACACTGCAATGTTGTTGTGAAGTGGCATCAATCAAATACGATACAGAGCTTTATCAGGGGGCGGGCCTGCCGGGGCGGATGTTTATGCCCTTTTGCCGGTATCCTGCGGTCGCCCAGCAGGAAAAGGTAACATGCCAACTGGTGATATTACCATATGTTGATATGTATTTTATCTTTTGCGCAAATGCTTTTTTGAGCCGGTACAGATGCATTCTTCGCGGGATAGCCCAAGGCGATGTAGCAGGGCATGACATAGTTTTCAGGATGCCCGACAGCCGTCTTGATGTGCTCGGATTCCTCAGCCATTGGGATGCGGGTTACGCCCAATAATCCTTCGGAAGCGGCGGCAAGCAGCATGTTTTCGATGCAGCACCAGATTGACGCGAAGTCATTGAGGGAACTCAATGAGCTTGGTTGGAGCAACGGTTCCCGGATCTTGAAAAAAGGAAGTATCAGGCATCCGGCATTGTAGAGCATTGAGAACTGCCTGGGCATGGCCTCACGATACATGTTGCGCTGGACCTCGTCCGTCATGCCGAAGCCATCGAGCATTTGTTCGCACTCGTCCCGGCTGGTCATGTTCTCCACCCGGAGGAGGTTGGCCCTCTCTTCTTTGCCGTTCACGATGACAAACTCCCATTGGCGCAGATGGTTGTTGGTCGGCGCTTTCAAGCCTGCGTCAATGATCCGCTCAATGGTGCCCATTCCAACCTGTCTGTCTTCGAAATCACGGATGGTCCTCCGAGCCCTGATCGCCTCGTATACGTCCATTTTTGCCTCCGTCCTTTGAATTTTTTGGAGATGTATGGACGGGACTGTACGCTAGGAACCGGACACCTGTTTGTCATATTTCTTTTGCATGGAATGGATTTTTTCTTTCAAGGCCGTCCGGAGGGTTGCGGGTTCGATAACTTCAAGGCCGTCCGCGAAGGAAAGGAGGTAGCCCGTCAGCCATTCGTTGATGGGCATTTCTTCGTCAATCAAAAAAGAGCCGTCAGGCTGTGGGCGGATATCTTGTTCCGGGAATTCATCGAATGCCCTGAAAGCGCATTCCGCGTCTATGCGGAGCACAACCCTTTGCAGCGTATAGCTTTTTGAATAGTCCGGCGTCGCCATCGGGTCTTCCTGCATGGTGCGCTCGAACGTTTCTTCCATGACGTGCAAATCGCGGATCCGTGAGGCCCGCAGCACCATTTCCCGGCTTTTTTTCCTGTCAAAGACGCAAACATACCAGGCCCGTTCACGGAACAGCAGGCACAAAGGTTCCGCGACACGCTCGGATACCCGGTTTTCTGAGCTGAAATAGGTGAAGCGGACAACTTTTTTCGCCAAGATAGCTTCCTTCAGCCGGTGGAATTTTTCCTTGCCGAACCCGGATCCGCACCATGAGGAAAAATCCACCCGCAGCCAGCGATCTTCCTTTCTCCGGAACAGGGCGGCAAGCTTGTGAAGTGCCGCATTGCCGTCAGGGTATCCCGCACCCTCAAGGGCTTGGAGCCCATGCAAAATGTCCGCTTGCTCCTGCTCGGTCATGAACGTTTTATCCAACGTGAATTCTTTGAGCAGTCCTATGCCGCCCCCGTATCCCCGGCTGGAAAATACAGGAATGCCGGCAAGGCTCAGGGCATCCAAATCCCTTTGGATGGTTCTGACGGAGACGGAGCAATGCTCAGCCAGTTCTTTCGCTGTGCCGCATGAGCCGCTCATGAGCAAAAAAACGATTTGAAAAAGGCGTTCAACGTGCATGAAAAACTCCTGAAAACGATCCCTCCCCGGCAAAAGCTGTGCGGCGGGTTACGCAGCAATGCCTTTCAATAAAACGGAGGTGTTGGCTTAGAATGATTTCTTTCAAAAATCCATAGGAGATAAAGTTAAAAATATTCAAAGGGTAATACTCTCCAATAAACAACGCCCCGCGCAAACGGACACGTTTGGGCGGGGCCTCTTCTTGCCGACCGGGAAAACCGGCAGCAGGGATTCGATAAGGACAAAAGTATTTGAAAGGAAAGGGGTGGGGTTTGGGGAGGGGAAAGGAAAACTTTCTTTAGAAAGTTTTCCTTTCCCCTCCCCAATCTTCAATTTTAAAAAACTATTCGCCAAGCCACTTGTTGCGGATGGCCTTTTCCTTGCCGTTTTCGCGGATGGCCTTGAGGCCCTTGTTGACCTGAGCGGCGAGTTCGGCGTTGTCCTTGCTGAACACGAAGCCGATGTACTCGACGTCTTCGGTGAGGAAGGCGACCTTCATGAGGTCCTTGTAGCCTTCCTTGCGGCTGGCGTAGTAGCGGGCGACGGGATCGTCGCAGACCACGACGTCGAGGCGGCCGTTGCGCATATCTTCGAACACGAGGCCGACTTCGTCATAGGTGCGGAGGTCGATGTCCACGTTCATCTTGCGCAGCGCTTCGATGGCGGTGGTGCCGATCTGCACGCCGACCTTCTTGCCCTTGAGGTCTTCGGGCTTCTTGATGGCGGAGTCCTTGGCGACGACGACGGCCTGATGGACTTCGTAGTAGGGATCGGAGAACACATAGGCCTTCTTGCGCTTGTCCGTGATGGTCACGCAGGAAGCGATGACGTTGGCCTGTCCGGATTCGAGCGACGCGAAGATGCCGTCCCACGCGATGTTGCGGAACTCGCTCTTCATGCCGATCTCTTCGGCGATTGCGGCAATGATGTCGCGGTCATAGCCGATGATGTTCTTGTTTTCGTCCAAGAACTCCATGGGCGGCCACGTGGGGTTGGCGGCGGCGATGAGCGTTTTCTCTGCGGCGAACGCGGAGCCGCAAAGCACCAATACGGCGAGAAGGCTGGTCAACACGGTACGAAACATGGTTTCTCCTCCTAAAAATAAGGAAGGAGTATTAGACGTGAGCACGGGGCGCGTCAACAGAAAAGAAAAGCGGTCGCGGGGAGATGAGCGCAAAGGGCGGAACGCGGTATCCGTGAGCTGGCGTGGAGCGCGGCTTTACGGAAATACGGCATCTGCACTTGATTTTTGTTGATGGATGCGTGATTCTAGGGGTTGGTATGCTGGGGAAGGGTGTGTGCCGCAGGAGTCGGGGGATTCCGGCGGCATGGGAAAGGCTCTTCCTCGGAACAGGGGGGTCCGCGCAGGAGGAGTCGCGTGGATGCCTCTCGGTTTCTGTCGCCGGGACGGGTCCGTCCCTCCGCAGTGGAAAAGGCCACGCCGTTTTTCCGAAGGTTCCGGATGCGGCCCTTCCTTTCTCCCCTAACCCAAAGAGGTTGATAATGAAACGTATCGCTGCCCTGATCATGGGTTTTGTTCTCATGACCGTGCTGGTCGCCCCCGCCTCTGCCAAGGAACTTGTCGTCGCTCACGACACCAACTTCATGCCCTTCGAATTCAAGGGGCCGGATGGCAAGTTTACCGGTTTTGATATCGAACTCTGGGAAACCATCGCCAAGAAGCTGGGCCTTTCCTACAAATTTCAGCCCATGGACTTCAACGGCATCATCCCCGGCCTCCAGACCGGCAACGTGGATGTGGGCATCGCCGGCATGACCATCACGCCTGAACGCGCCAAGGTCGTGCAGTTCTCCAACGGCTACTATACGTCCGGCCTCAAGATCCTCGTCCGTGACGACGAAAAGGGCATCAGCAAGGTTGAAGACCTCGCGGGCAAGGTCGTTGCCGTAAAGACCGGCACCTCTTCCGTGCCGTTTATGAAGGATTTCGGCAAAGCGAAGGAATTGAAGCAGTTCCCCAACAACGACGGCATGTTCTTTGAACTGCTCAGCAAGGGCGTCGACGCCGTGGTGTTCGACATGCCCGTGGTGACCGCGTTCGCCAACAGCGCCGGCAAGGGCAAGGCCAAGGTCGTCGGCCCCCTGTACGAAGGCCAGAAGTACGGTATCGGCTTTGCCCAGGGCAACGAGGAGCTGGTAAAGAAGGTCAACGGCGTCCTTGACCAGATGCGCAAGGACGGCTCCTACGCCAAGCTGTACGAAAAGTGGTTCGGTTTCGCACCCAAGGAATCTGATATGTAGGGTGCCTCTATTCGCTGGAATAGAGCAACGGGGAGGTTTCTGCCTCCCCGTCCCTTTTTCTCCTTTAATCCATCGGGTGCCTCATGGCTTTTGATTTCGAACCTTCGATCATTCTGGAAACCGCGCCCCAGCTCCTCGGCGGGATGAAGCTGACGCTCATCATCACGCTGGGCGGCCTGCTCGTCGGTCTCCTGCTCGGCGTGGTCACCGGGCTTGCCAATACCTCCCGGAGCCGCTTCCTCCGCGGCATCGCCATCCTCTACATCGAAGCGATCCGCGGGACGCCGCTTATCGTTCAGGTTATGTTCCTCTATTTCGGCTTGCCGCTGGCCCTTGGCATGCGCATTCCCCCCGACGTGGCGGGCGTCATCGCCATCGGCGTGAACTCCGGCGCGTATATCGCGGAAATCGTGCGCGGCGCCATCCAGTCCATCGACAAGGGGCAGACCGAGGCCGGACGCTCCACCGGGCTCACGCAGGCCCAGACCATGCTCTACATCATTTGGCCTCAGGCCTTCCGGCGCATGATTCCCCCGCTGACCAACCAGTGCATCATTTCGTTGAAGGATACTTCCCTGCTCGTCGTCATCGGCGTGGGCGAACTGACCCGGCAGGGGCAGGAAATCATCGCCGTGAACTTCCGGGCCTTTGAAGTGTGGCTGACCGTCGCCATCTTCTATCTGGCCATGACATTGAGCATTTCGGCTGTGCTCCGTTATTACGAGCGCAAGCTTATGATCGGCAGGCGTGCCGTCCCGGCGTCTCCGTCCGATCCGCAAATGTAAGGCCGCTTCATTTCCTTTTTTCATGTCTCGTTTTGTTGGGAGGAGAGGGTTTCATGTCCAGCATACAGCCGGCGCAGCACAAATCGCCGCTTGTTCCGAGCCTTTTTAAGACAATCCGCAGCGGGTACAGCCTTGGGATGCTGTCCAAGGACGTTTCGGCGGGGATCACCGTGGGCGTGGTGGCGCTTCCGCTCGCGCTTGCGTTCGCCATCGCTTCCGGCCTGACGCCGGAACGGGGGCTGTATACGTCCATCATCGCCGGTTTTTTTATGGCGTTTTTCAGCGGGAGCCGGTTCCCCGTCAGCGGGCCGACGGGCGCGTTCGTCGTCATCATTTACAGCATCGTGTCCCGGCACGGCTACGAGGGGCTTGTCCTGACGACGCTGATGGCGGGCATCCTGCTCGTCATCTTCGGGTTCCTGCGGCTGGGGGCGCTGGTCAAATATATCCCCTATCCGGTGACCACGGGCTTCACCACCGGGATTGCGCTGCTGATCTTCTCCTCGCAGATGAAGGATTTCTTCGGGCTGCCGCTTGTCGATACCCCGCCGGAGTTTTTTGACAAGTGGGGGGCCTATGCCCAAAACGCCATGGATTTCAGCCCCGCGACGTTCGGGGTGGCGGTTTTCACGTTGCTGGTCATCCTGATCGTCAGGCATAAGATCCCCAAAGTTCCCGCGCCCGTGGTGGCCGTGTTCCTGTCCACACTGCTGGTGTGGCTGTTCTCCCTGCCGACCGATACCATCGGTTCCCGGTTCGGCACGCTGCCCACTGGCTTCCCCGATTTCACTTTGCCGTACGGGATCACCTTCGAGCGTATCCGCGAGCTGTTCCCCGACGCGCTGACCATCGCCCTGCTGGCGGGCATCGAATCGTTGCTGGCCTGTGTGGTGGCGGACAGCATGACGGGCGACAGGCACAATTCGAATATGGAGCTGATTTCGCAGGGTATCGGCAACGTGGCCTCGGTGTTCTTCGGCGGTTTCGCCGCCACGGGCGCCATTGCCCGCACGGCGACCAACGTGCGCGCCGGTGCGCATTCGTCCATCTCCGCCATCGTGCACTCCCTGTTCCTCGTCGTGGTGGTCATGTGGCTTCTGCCGTTGACCGAATACATCCCGCTGGCGGCCCTCGCCGCCGTGCTGGTCATGGTCGCCTATGACATGAGCGATCTGCGGACGGTGCGGCATATTTTCCAAGGGCCGAAGTCCGACTGGTCGGTGATGATCCTGACCTTCGCGCTGACGGTGATCTTCGATCTGACCGTAGCCGTATATACCGGGGTCATGCTGGCTTCCCTGCTGTTCATGCGCCGCATGAGCGAGCTGACGGGCATCCACACTTGCGTTTCCGGCGAAGAGGAAGAGGCCGCCGCGCACGACATTCCCCTGCCCGATGAGGAAACCGTGCCTGACGGCGTGGAGATTTTCGCCATCAACGGGCCGTTGTTCTTCGGGGTGGCCGACCGGTTCCAGTCCACGCTGGACGCGATGGAGACGCCTCCCAAGGTATTCATCATGTACCTGCACAATACGCCCGCCATCGATATGACCGGTATCCACGCGCTGGAGGCGTTCCTTGAGCGCCGTCAGGAAGGCTGCCGCGTCCTCTTTGCCGCCGTGCAGGAACCCGCCCGCAGGACGCTCCAGCGGGTCGGCATTCTCCGCGCCGTTGGCGAGGAGAACATCTACCCGTCGCTCGACGAGGCGCTTTTGCGCGCCGAAGAGATCCTTGAGGAAGAGAAGCGGAAGTAGATTGCTGTATGGAATTGGGGAGAGGCAGGAGGGCTTTTCTGGAGAAAGGTTTTCCTGCCTCTCCCTAAATCTGTCAGGCTCCCTCCCTAAAGGCTTCCGTGTTTATTGAATCCCTGTTGCCGGTTTTCCCGGCGGGCCGCGTCCGGACGATGTCGTTCGGGCGTTTTTTTATGGGGACGTTGGGGATGGGATCGGGAGCAAAAGAGGCCTGCGGTGGAGAGGAAAAGGGAGGGCCAGCTGGCGTGCAGGCGGCTATTTGTCTTGCTTGGCTGTTGTATGATAGTTTTGGGGCGGATGTTATGTACGGGGAAGGCGTCGCCGTTTGCCCTGGCGTTGAGCAAGACAGGCTCCGGGGAAAGCTGCGGGTGCAGGGCCGCCGGAGGCATTGCGTAAAGGACAGAGTATGATCGTCAGGTTGGCATGTGGGGCGTTGCAGGGCGTGGACGCCTTCCGGGTGGATTTGGAAGCGGATTTCCTGCGGAAGGGGATGCCCGCCTTTGTGATGGTCGGGCTTGCGGAAGGCGCTGTACGCGAAGCCAAGGAACGGGTGTTCGCGGCCATGCGTTCATGCGGGTTCACGCTGCCCGCGGCGCGCATCACCGTCAATCTGGCTCCGGCGGACCGCCGGAAGGCCGGAAGCGCCTATGACTTGCCGCTGGCCGTGGCTTTGCTGGGGGCGGCGGGCGTCCTGCCCGCGGAGCGGCTGGAGGGCTGGTTCCTCGCCGGGGAGCTTTCCCTGAGCGGCGCGATCAAGCCAGTGCCCGGTGTTCTGCCGCTTGGGATGCTGGCCCGGAACGAAGGCGCGAAGGGCATCGTCACCGCCCCGGAAAATGCCTCTGAAGCGGCCTTGGTCAAGGGGCTTCCCGCTTATGGTCCGGCGACGCTGGACGAAGCCGTACGGTTCCTCATGGGTGAATGCGAGCTGATGCCCGCCGAGCCGCCCGTATCCGATGACGATCCCGCGCGGGGCATTTTGGACTTCGCCGACGTCAAGGGGCAGGAGCACGCCAAGCGGGCTATCGAGATCGCGGCGGCGGGCGCACACAACCTGTTGCTCATCGGCCCGCCCGGAAGCGGCAAGACTATGCTCGCCAAGCGCATTCCGACCATACTCCCGCCCCTCGAGCCGGACGAGGCGCTGGAAGTGACCAAAATTTACAGCGTGGCGGGGATGCTCGGCGGCAAGGGGCTGGTTTCGGAGCGGCCTTTCCGCGAGCCGCATCATACGGTGTCCGATGTGGCGCTGGTCGGCGGCGGGGCGTATCCCCGGCCCGGCGAAGTTTCTCTGGCCCACCGGGGCGTGCTGTTTCTCGACGAGCTGCCGGAATACGGCAAGAATACGCTCGACGTCCTGCGCCAGCCGCTTGAGGGCGGTACGGTGACGGTATCCCGATCGGCGCATTCGGTAACCTTTCCGGCGGACTGTATGCTGGTAGCGGCCATGAATCCGTGCCCTTGCGGCTATGCCACCGATCCCCGGCATACGTGCGTCTGTTCGCCGGGGCTGATCCGCCGCTATCGGGCGCGGCTGTCCGGGCCGCTTCTGGACCGCATCGATCTGCATATCAATGTGCCCGCCGTCCCTTACGAGGAGCTGCAGGCCGGGGCCTCGCCTGTGACGTCGGCCCGGATGCGCGAACGAGTGCTTGCTGCGCGGGCCGTACAGCAAGCGCGCTATGCGGAGGTTTCCTATTGCCGGACGAATGCCGATCTGTCCGGCAGCCTCCTTGAGAAGCACTGCCGCATGGGAGCGCCGGAAAGGGCTTTTCTGCGGGAAGCCGTGCAGAGGCTGGCGCTTTCCGCCCGCGCCTATACGCGGATCTTGCGGATAAGCCGGACGATTGCGGATCTCGCCGGATCGGAATCCATCGGCGTTCCCCATCTGGCCGAGGCTATCGGCTGCCGCGTGCTGGACAGGGAAGCATTCTAGCTTCAGCCCTTCCCTCGAATGGTGGAGGTGGGCTGTCTGAGGAAAAAGGAGACACGTGCCGTATTCCCCTTAGGTTTTGAGGGGGGCTCTTCCGTCATCAACCTTCATTCAAGGAGCATGTCATGTCGTTCAGACTGATGGACAAAGCCAAGGCCGCCGGCTGAGCGGCGAAGACGGCTCCAGAGTTGCTGGAGCAGGTATTGGCGTCCCTGCCGGGTGTGCCGGACCCGGAGGGGCGCGTGTTGCACGGTTTTGAGCACAACGAGGATGCCGTGATCCTCCGCACGCCGCCTGCGGGAATGGCGCTGGTGCAGACGGTGGATGTGCTGAGTCCTCTCGGCAACAATCCCCGGCTGTTCGGTCAGGTTGCGGCGGCGAACGCGCTTTCGGACGTGTACGCCGTCGGTGGGGTTCCGTGGTCGGCGATGAATATCGCGGCGTTCCCGGCACGGGATGTGCCGTTGGAGGTCTTTGCCGAGATTCTGGCGGGCGGCCTTGAAAAAATCGTCGAGGCCGGAGCCGTGCTTGCCGGCGGGCATACGCTGGAAGACGCGGAAATCAAATACGGTTTGTCCGTGACCGGCTATGTGGATCCTGACGCCGTGGCCAGTAACGCCGGGCTGCGTCCCGGAGACGCGCTTGTGCTGACCAAGCCGCTCGGCACGGGCGTGCTGGCGACCGCAATCAAGGCACAGTGGGACGGCAGCGGCAAGGCCGAAGCAGATCTCTACCGTTGGGCCACCCATTTGAACGCGAACGCCGCCGAAGTGCTGCGGGCCATGAACCTCAAGGCCGCAACGGATATCACGGGATTTGGGCTCGGCGGGCACTTGCTGGAGATGGCGCGGGGTTCCCGGGTCGTCGTCGAGATAGACACCGCCTCGTTGCCTTTTATCGACAACGTGGAGGCGTTCGCCTCTGACGGCCTGATTCCTGCGGGCAGTTATGCCAACCGCAGGCATTGTTCCTGCCGTACGTTCGTGAGCCCCGATGTGGACAGCCTGAGGGCCACCCTCGTATTCGACGCGCAAACTTCCGGGGGGCTGGTGCTGGCTGTGCCCCAGGAGCGCGTAGAAGAGGCTCTGGAGCGCCTTGCCGCTCTCGGTGAGCCCGGATGGCTTGTTGGGCACGTTTTGCCTCTCAGAGACGGTCCTCAGCTTCTTTTGAGCTAATCTATGAAGACGGCAGGAGGGGGAGAGGAAAGGGCTTCCTCGCGCCGCTGAAGAGTACGGAAAGGCCGGACGGTGTTGCCGTCCGGCCTTTCCGTACTCTTTTTCGAGGGGGCCGGGGGGAATGGTTCCCCCCGGCGGGTGCAGGGCGGAGCAGCGCCCCCTGTTCATTCGGCTAGTAGATCCACTTTTTGCCGTCGTAACGGGTCAGTTCGCGGATACGGCGGGCTTTCGGGGTCGTGAAGGTGCCGGTCTTGGCCTCGGAGATGGTCTTGCCGGTGCATTCGTATACCTTTTCAAGATATACGATGTGGCCCACGTATTCGCAGCCGGGGCCCTTGCCGGGGTAGATTTCCGTGGTCATGGTGGAGGCGTCCACTTCCGTGTAACGGGCCACATAGCCCTTGCCCTGCTTGGTCACCGACATGTTCTGGCGGTTGTTCTTCAGGGTGTCGTTGGCGCGGGCCACGTAGCTCTTGGCGAAAGCGTCGAGTTTGGCCTTCACCTCAAGGGTGGTTTCCTGAGCGGGAGCGGCGCTGGGTTTAGCGGCCTGAACCTGCTGGCCGCAGATCAGGGCGGACGAAAGAACCAGAGCGAACAGTGCGGATTTCTTGATTAACTGCATTGGGGAAAGGTCCTCTTGAGCACAAAAGGCCCGACGAGAGTCCGCCGGGCCTTTGTTGATTGTTGCTTGCGTACTAGTCCATGAAGACCAGTTCAGTACGGCGGTTCATGTACCGGCCTTCTTCCGTATTGTTGTCATAGCGGAAAGACTTGCCCTTGCCAATGGCAATCATACGGCTGGCGGGCACGCCCTGGGCAACCAGATAGTTCTTCACGGCGTCAGCGCGGCGCTGGGAGAGCTTCAGGTTGTAAGCGTCGGTGCCGATGCTGTCGGTCCAGCCGAGGAGCTGCACCTTCATGTTCGGGTGTTCCATAATGATGCGGGCGGCTTCATTAAGGATGCCCTGAGCTTCGGGGGTCAGGTCGTACTTGTCGAAGGCAAAGTTGACGCCACGGAGGACGACGACGTCTTCAACGACGGCCACGCGTTCCTGGCAGAACACATCGCCAACGAACTTGTCGACGGCGGCGTCGCTCTTGAGGAGGTCGATGGCCTTGACGGACACGGAGCAGGCGTTGAGGGCCGCGATGGCGTCCAGAGTGGCCTGGCCTTCAGGAGAGGAGGCGACGGAGATCACATGGAAGCAGACGTTCGGATTGGCGGCGTAGATGGCCTTGACTTCGTCGATGGGGCTGATGCCGCGGTTGCTTTCACCGTCGCTCACGAGGATGACGGCCGCGCGCGGGGTCATCTGGCTGATGATGCCGTTGTGGGCCTGGATGCCGTCGCCCATGGGCGTGAAGCGGGCGAAGGTTTCCAGATTGTCCTTCAGGCTGTCGACGCCGGCGGCGAGGGTGGAGCGAACCCACGGGCCCTGGTTCACGACCGCGCCATAAGGAGCGAAGGTGTACAGGCCGCCCTGATAGCCGAGTTCGGGCACCATGTCGTTGACGCGCTTGATGACTTCCTTGGCAACGGCCATCTTGGTCTTGCCGACGGAGGGGAAGTTCATCATCATGGAGCCGGAGTAGTCCACCAGATAGTTGAAGCTTTCAATGCGCTTCTGGCAGATTTCGGCCGAGTGGGCCGCAAAACCGGCCGTGGCCCAAGCGAAGATCAGGGCGACGGCGAGGACAATAGAACGGGAAAATTTCATGTGAGCCTCCGTTTCTTTGAGTTAGGCGTTTTCACCCCGTCCGGAACGGCAAGGGCAAAGCGTCCTGCAAAATTGACAGCGAATATGTGCTGCAAAGGCCCCTTGGGCCTTTCCCTTGCTCAGGAGGTGCTGCAATGTCGACCCGGTCGGGCATCCTCTAGCGTTATCCGGCCGGCGAAACCGTTCTTTCGGCATTGCCATATTCACTTGAATGAGACTCTACCTGTGGGCCGTACAAAGGTAAAGAGCCTTACTTGTATTTTTTTCCCGAAACCGGGTCTTTTCAATGAGAGATAACAACAAAAAAACAGGGCGAGAGGAAACCTCTCGCCCTGTATGGGAACAATGCGTACACAGCCGCTTACCAAAAGGCGTTACGGCGCGTCATCTTCCCTAAGATGGGATCACACGCAGCCGGTGGGCTTGGGCAGACCAGCCATCTTGCAGGCTCCCTTACCGGGGCCGGAGGGGAAGAGTTCGTACACTTCTTTCAGCTTGTAGCCGGTGTTCTTGGACAGGATGCGCACCATAGGAGCGATCCCGTTCTTGCGGTAGTAGTCCTGAAGGAAGTCGAGAATCTTCTGATGGTCTTCGTTCAGATCGGTAATCCCTTCGGATTCCTTCACGTACTCCAACCATTCCGGGCACCACTCATCGAACTTGAGCAGGAAGCCGTCTTCATCAACTTCGAAGGTTTTACCCTTGTAGGTGACTTCAGCCATGTGTGCGTCCTCCTTGGACAGTTTATGTGACTAGGAAACCCTGTCACGCTTTTCCATACAGAATGAAATCGAAAAATCTGATGGAATCACTCACCACTCGACGGACCCCAATGCAGAGCCCGCAGAAAGCCACCGGATGTGTGGGGGCACATCTGAGGCGCTTCCATATTGGAGGGCATCTATCACAGCGCTATGGAAATGGCAAGTAGTTGTTCCCCTTTTGCTCTTCATTGGGCAGTCAGCCAAGCCTCTGCCGCAGACAGCATTTCGGAACACAATTCATCCATTTCAGGGCCGTGGTCGTAACCGGCCAGATGCCCGAGCCCGTGGGCCAGAAGCCTGAGGCAATGCTCCTCCGGATCTTGCCCGTACAGGAGCGTTTCCCGGTGCAGGGTGTCGACGGAAAAGACGAGGCTCCCGAGCTGGACGGGGACGTCTTCGTCCTCCGGCCCGGTGATCTGCTCGTCTATCGGAAAAGATAAGACATTGGTGGGGCCGTGGCAACCCATGTACCGCAGGTTGTAGTCCGCCATGCCCGCATCGCGGACAAGGACGAGATCCAATTCGGCGGGCCCGGAACCGGCTGCGCGGAGCATGGCCGACAGCGCCCGGTGCAGTTCCGCCCTGCAGAACGGGAGCCGCCAGCACAGTCCGCCGCCGGAAAGGCTGAGCCGGAGAGCGCCGGAATCGGAGGGCGCGTCGGTTTGCTCCTGCGGAAAACCTTCGAGCGGGCTCATGGGCGTTTCCCCACGGGCTTCATGGACAGCGGCCCTTTGTTGACGGGTTTCGGCGGGCCGGGAACGACGGGGTAGACAAGGTCAATGGGCGGGCCCGGATTCGTTGAAGGGGGTACGGGTGTGTGGGGTGCCGCCGGAGCCGCGCCCTGTTGCTCCGGCCCGTTCGGGGCCGCCGCACCGGAGGAGCCCGGCATCACGCTGGAGGCCGCGTAGGCGACCGTGCGTTTCACGTCGGGGCGCTGTTCCGTTTTTTCTTCAGGCTTGGCCTGCACTTTGGCCTGTTCTGGTTTGTCGCTGGCCGTTTTTTTGTCTTTATTCAGATCAGGGTAGGCGATTCGCTGATGGAAAAGCCCCGTCAGGATGCGGGCAAAACTTTCCGACAGTTTATGAAGGTCTTTGAATGTCAGTTCGGACTCGTCAAGCTGGCCCTCGGAGAAGATCCCCTTCATGATCGTGTCGATGTGCGTCTTGATGCGTGCGGGCGTGGGATCGGTGAGCGTGCGGCTGGAGGCTTCCACCGCGTCCGCGAGCATGACGATGGCCGCCTCGCGGGTCTGCGGGCGCGGGCCGGGATAGCAGTAGTCCTCGATGCGGGGATTTTCGCCCGACTCCTTGGCTTTGGCATAGAAAAACTTGATCAGACCCGTGCCGTGGTGCTGGCGGATGATGTCCTCGATTTCGTCGCCCAAATGGTGCTGCGCGGCGAGTTCCGTGCCTTTTTTGACATGCGAAAGCAGGATGAGGGCGCTCATGGCCGGAGCCAGCTTGTCGTGCCGGTTGGGGCCGTTGAACTGGTTTTCGATGTAATAGTCGGGATAGGCCAGCTTGCCGATGTCGTGGTACAGGGCCGCGACCTTGCACAGCAGGCTGTTCGCGCCCACGGCCTTGGCTCCGGCCTCCACCATGTTGGAGACGACCAGCGAGTGGTGGTAGGTCCCCGGAATGGCCACCATGAGATCCTGGAGGAGCGGTTGTTCGAGGTTCATCAGCTCCATGAGCCGGAACCGGGTGGTGTACCGGAAGGCCATTTCGATGATCGGGCTGATGGCGAACAGGATAGCTATGGAAATGAAGGCGTTGAGGGAAACGATGCCGAAGAGCCACAGGAACGTGTTGCCGCCCCGGAAACCCTCCAGCCAGCCGCTGCCGAGGGCGATGATGATCTGCCCGAGCGCCAGCGGGATGATGCCGATGACCACGTCCTGCCTGCTCTGCGCCCGGATGACGAGCCATGTATTCAGCATGGCGGAAAGGAAGAAGAACAAAAACAGCGGAAGGTCGGCCTTGAGCATGACGCAGGCGAACAGGGATATCAGCAGGCCCACCACGCAATAGCGCCGGGCCGCGAAGATGAGCGCGCACAGCCCCGCGGCACCCGCCACGGGGAAGAAGTGGATGACGAGGGCGATGTCCTGCGGCTGGACGACCTTGCCCACGAGCATGTAGGTGCCTTTCGCCGCGATGCCGAAGACGAACAGCAGCAGCGAGATGAACAAAAAGTCCTTTTTCCGCAGGGGGGTGCCCGGTTTGCCGCTCGGGGCCATGAACAGGCCGAGCGTCAGGATGAGCGAAAAGACGAATGTTCCCGCCACGGTACGCGAATGGATCAGCCCCTCCTGCTTCTGGTAGAGGCTCTGGAGCTTGAGCTGCTTCTCGCGGGTGACGCGCTCGCCCTGATAAACGACGACTTCACCCTTCTGGATATGGTAGTAGACGGGCTCCACGGTCTGGGCCACGGCATTGCCGAGGGCCTGCGTGGCCTCGCGGTTCAGGGTGAGCGTGGGCATGATCAGCGGCGAGAACAGGACCAGCACGGCGCGGCGGCCCTGCGGGGTGAGCTTTTCGGCGGAGCGCAGCTTCTGCGTGAAGGCAGCGAGCACGGCGGGCACGTCACGGATATCCGATACGTCGGGGCGCAGGGTTTCCGCCTTTGTGTCCACGTCGCGGACGATGATCCCGTTCTTGGAGGGCAGGGCAAGGCGCACGTCGCCCACCACGCCCTCGCGCAAGCGATCTTCAAACCACGGCAAGCCCGTGGAGAGGACATACTCCTGCACTTCGGGGCTCATCCACTGGGCGAGCAAATCCGAGCTGACCGGCGTTGCGAGCTTTTCCGCGAGCGAAGCGCGCAAGGCGTCCTGCGCCTCGGGAGAGGTTTCCTGCCCGTTGATCAGCTTGAGCATACCGAAGATCTTCTGCCGCAACGCGGCGATTTCGGTCACGCTGAGGTCGAACACCGTGGGCTGGAGCATAGCGACCTGATTGCGCTTGATCTTGGCCGCCTCGGTGTCCTCCACCGTCAGGCTGCGGTGCGCGACGACATCGCTGTCGGCCACTTCCCCGGCCATGAACACCCGGAACTGCATGGGCGGCTGAAGGCCCGCCAGAAACGAGAGCACGAACAGGGTGGCGATCAGGACGAAGAGGCCCACGCCGTGATGGTGCTGCCGGAACAGCGTCCGCGTTATCCGGGAAAGCTCATTGATGCGAAGAGGGGAGTTTCTCGTAGTCATCATAGGCCTGTACTATTCGTCCGACCAGAGGGTGGCGTACCACGTCGGCGGAAGTGAAATGCCGGAAAGCAACGCCTTTGACGCCTTTGAGGACATGCAGGGCATGTACCAGACCGGAACGCGACGCGCTGTCCTCGCCCTGCGCGGGCAAGTCTATCTGGGTGATGTCGCCGGTGATCGCCGCCCGTGAGCCGAAGCCGAGGCGGGTCAGGAACATCTTCATCTGTTCGCGCGTGGTGTTCTGCGCCTCATCAAGGATGATGAACGCGTCGTTCAGTGTCCTGCCGCGCATGAAGGCCAGCGGCGCGACTTCGATAATGCCCGTTTCCTGAAGCGAGGCCATCTTCTGGGGCCCGAGCATATCAAGCAGGGCATCGTGAAGAGGGCGCAGATACGGGTTGACCTTTTCGGCGAGATCGCCGGGCAGGAAGCCGAGCTTCTCGCCCGCCTCGACGGCGGGGCGGGTCAGGATGATGCGGCGCACCCGCCGCGCGTTGAGCATATGCACGGCCATCGCCACGGCAAGGTAGGTCTTGCCGGTTCCGGCCGGTCCCACGGAAAAGACCATTTCGTTGCTGCGCAGCGTTTCCAGATAGGCACGCTGGGCGGCGTTGCGGGCGGTGACGGTCTTCTTGGGCAGGGAGAGCACGGCCTCGTCACGGAACGAGCGGCGCAGATCCGAGCCCGGATCGTTCTCAAGGAGCTGGAGCCCCTGCTCCAGATCGGAACTCTGGAGCGCGTGCCCGCTGCGCAGCAGGCCGTAAAACTGGGTGAACAGATTCAGGATGCGTTCGCGCAGCGCGGGATCATCGGATGTCACGGCCAGCGTGGTTCCCCGGGTGGAGAGATCCGCTCCCGTGCGTTCGGCGATGACGTTGAGGTGGGCGTTGTGCGGTCCGAACAGGGCATTGGCCAGTGTCGGGTCATCAAAGGACAGGGTTTCCACAAAGGCCGTTGACGATGCGGGTATTTGCATAGATTCAGAGAGGCGGCCTCGGGCCGCCGGAGGGGACGGTTTGTCGAATCCGCTGCACGGGCGGCGAGCCGTCCGGCAATTCGGGAATGCCCTGCTGCGGAACGCCGCTTTCCCATCCGTGGCGTTGCCTGCATACAAGGTAGATTGCAACCTATCGCATTTGCGGCGAAGCGTCTATGGTTCCTTGTTTCGTGCGGGAGGGTTGATGATGCGGGGGATGGGAGAAGGGAACTTTCTTCAGAAAGTTCCCTTCTCCCATCCCCCGCGCCCCTCCTCTCATCCCTCAAAGACTTTCGCGTTTATCGAATCCCTGTTCGGGGTTTGGGTGGCGCGGCGGGCTGTTGAGGATGGAAGGGAAACGGGAAGGAATGGAGAGCAAGGCTCCGGTGTGGTCCTGAATCGTTTCGGGCCAAGACGCTTCGCGGCAATGGTGATAGTATAAGAGGTTATTGGAGATTGTTAAGGGGAGTGGCAGGTTATAGCCCTTTGGCGGGCGCGTTGAAGAAGCGCCGGGTGTTGTCGCCGCAGAGCGTCCAGAGTTCGGCGGGGTCCATGCCGCGCTCAAGGGCCACGGTTTCGGCGGTGAAGGCGACGAGTGCCGGTTCATTGGGCTTGCCCCGCCACGGCACGGGCGAGAGATAGGGGCAGTCGGTTTCGACCATCAAGCGGTCCGGCGGGATGCGTTTCACGGCTTCGCGCAGGTCGTGGTTGGCGGGATAGGTCACGGGGCCGGGGATGGAAATGTGCCAGCCGTTGGCAAGGAAACGATCAAGAAAAGCCACGGCGTCGCCGCTGAAGCAGTGCCACAGCACGGGGCGTCCTGAGAAACCTTCGGCTTCCAGAATCCGCAGGGTGTCCTTTGCCGCGTCGCGCGAATGGATGACCACAGGGCGATCCGTTTCCTTGGCGAGGGCGAGCTGGACGCGGAAGGCTTCCTCCTGGATGAAGGGCGGGCAGTCCTTCCAGTAAAAATCGAGGCCGATTTCACCGACGGCCCGCAGCCTGGGATCTTCGGCAAAGGCTTCGCGCATGGCCTTGAGGGTGGCTCCGGTACACTCCTGTCCGTCGCAGGGATGGATGCCCATCAGGAAGAAGACGCCGGGATAGCCGGCGAACGTGCCCTTGTTGGCGTGGTATGCGGCGGGGCCGAGGAACACTTGCCCGATGGAGGCAAGGCCCGTGCTCCGGGCCCGTCCCATAACCTCGGGGAGCCGTTCGATGATCCCCTCGGAGTCGAGGTGGGCATGGGAGTCGGCCCCTGTGGGGGGAAGGCCGAGCGTATCGGGAAGCGGACGCGGCGTATCTTTTTTCTTGCTCATGGAAAAAGTCCCTTGCGGGCATTTTTTTGGGCCTTGCCGCCATATATCGCGTCAAAGCCCGTGGGGATTACGGCTTGTTGCCGTCGCGCTGCACGGGAAAGCGCCTGCTCCGGCCTTGGCTTCAGCGCGGCAAAGCCGGGCAGGGGCTTTCCTGGACAAACCTATTCGGTGAATTCCTGTTTGATGACGGCTTCGGCCTTGATGCGGTCGAGGAGTTCCGAGAACGTCGCCTTGACGTGTTCGCGGATGTCCCCGGCCACGACGAGGAACAGCACGTCGTCGCCGGGCTTCAGTTCGCCTTCCACGGCTTCGGCATGGATGCAGAAGATGCCGGGCTGCTGTTCCATCTCGCGGCAGATGGCGTCCATCTTGGCGCGGTCATGCGAGACTTTCATGGATTTCACGGGCGCATGGTCGGCCCGGGCCCACCCGCGCACGACGCCGTTGTGCACCAGCACCATGCCCACGTTTTCGGTAAAGCCGGGACGCTTCTTGAGGTCAGCCAGAATCTTTGTGGTATCCATCGTTTTTCTCCTGTGGTCGGGGTCTGCTCGGGGGAATGTCCCTGGTGAACTCTGACGGAAAGAGCCCGTGCCGAAAATGAGAACCGGCATTGCGCGGGGGGCTGTACGGCCCTGCCATACGGGCGGAGGAGCCCCTGTTGCGCAACCTTCCCAATTTTTCTTTCGCTATTCCGCTTCCCTGCGGATGCGTGCACCTACGGCGTTGAGCTTGTTTTCGATGTGCTCATAACCGCGATCAAGGTGGTAGATGCGCTGGACGGTCGTGATCCCCTTGGCGGCGAGCCCGGCGAGCACGAGAGAGGCGCTGGCGCGGAGATCCGAGGCCATGACCGGAGCCCCGGCAAGGCGCTGGACGCCGCGTATGATGGCTGTATGCCCGGAAAGGCGGATATCCGCGCCCATGCGGACGAGCTCCTGCACGTGCATGAACCGGTTTTCAAAAATGGTTTCGCTGATGACCCCGGAACCTTCGGAAAGGCACATGAGGGACATGATCTGCGCCTGCATGTCCGTCGGGAAGCCGGGGAAGGGCTGCGTGGTCACGTCCACCCCGCGCAGGGCGCAGGAGCGGCGGGCCAGCACGCCGTCGGCGGTGGGTTCGATTTCCATGCCCATCTGGCGCATTTTGGCGATCACGGCGTCAAGCTCCTCAAAGGGGCAGTCCGTGAGCAGCAACTCGCCGTCGGTGATCCCGGCGGCGGCGAGGAGGGTTCCCGCCTCGATGCGGTCGGGCATGATGCGGTAGGTGCAGCCTCCGAGGCGCGGGACGCCCTGAATGCGGATGACGCTGGTGCCGTGGCCTTCGATGCGCGCGCCGCAGGCGATGAGGAAGCGGGCAAGATCGACGACTTCGGGCTCGCGGGCGGCGTTTTCAAGGATGGTTTCGCCATCGGCCAGTGCAGCTGCCATGAGCAGGTTTTCCGTACCGCCGACGGTGGGAAAGTCGAAATGGATGTGCGCGCCGTTGAGCTTGCGGCAGCGGCCGAGAATATACCCGTCCTCAAGATCGAACCGCGCCCCCATCTTTTCGAGGGCTGACAGGTGCAGATCCACAGGGCGGGCCCCGATGGCGCAGCCGCCGGGCATGGCTACGCGGGCTTCGCCGAGCCGGGCCAGCAGCGGGCCGAGCACGAGCACCGAGGCGCGCATGGTTTTGACCAGTTCATAGGGGGCTTCCGGGCTGAGCGCGCCGGGGGTCACGGTGACCTGCCCGTTTTCAAAGGCGTTCGGGCAGCCGAGCAGTTCAAGGAGTTTGAAGGTGGTACGGATATCCCGCAGATCCGGGACATTGGTGTAGGTCACGGGTTCGTCGAGCAGGATGCTGCCCATGAGGATGGGGAGAGCCGCGTTTTTGGAGCCGCTCACATGCACGACGCCGGTCAGCGGAACGCCGCCTTCGATGATCAGTTTGTCCATGAACTGTCCCTGTATGTGGGCCCGGAAAAGCCGGGCGTTGCCGGTTGGATGGAGGATGCCCCGCGCGAGGGCGGAACGCTGGCGCGATCCGTTTGCGGAAGCTGAGGAAAGGATACAAGATACTATCGGGTTCCTTGGCTGGTCAAGGAGCATCTTCGGGCTTCCCCGGGTGGCCTCGGGATGCGGAAATCGGAAAAATATTGCGGAAAGGCTTGACGTTAATATGGCTCTGATATAAAGACCACAGCTGCATGTGGCGGATGTAGCTCAGTTGGCAGAGCATCTGGTTGTGGCCCAGAGGGCCGTGGGTTCAAGTCCCATCATTCGCCCCACTCACTTGTCTTGAAAGACCCTGCTTCGGCAGGGTTTTTTCGTTTCCATCCCCTTCCTTTCCCCGCCATGCCTTCCGGCTTTCCTTCTGAAGAGGAACGAAGCCGCCGCCCCGTTGTCTATCCGGTGGCGCGGCGGCTCCGCATTCCGTTTTTATCATGCGCAAGTTTTTGCTCTCCGCATTTGGATGCGGAAGGTCCGCCATCTGCGCGCTATGCTATGGCCAATTCCAGCCCCACGGGGCAGTGATCCGAACCATAGACATTGTTTTCTATCCATGCGTCCCGGATGGCCGGGGCCAACTCCTCCGAAACGAAGAAGTAGTCGATGCGCCACCCGACGTTGTTGATGCGGGCGCGCTGCTTGTAGGACCACCACGAGTACTGGTGCGGCTCGTCGCCGTGGATGTGGCGGAAGGTGTCCACGTACCCGGCGGCGATGAAGCGGTCCACCCAGGCGCGTTCGATGGGCAGGAAGCCGGAGTTTTCCTCGTTGGCCTTGGGCCGGGCGAGGTCGATGGGGCGGTGGGCCGTATTGAAGTCGCCGCAGACCACGATGGGCTTGGTGCGGCGCAGCTCTTCGGCATGGGCGAGGAACGCGTCGTAATAGCCCATTTTATAGGCCAGCCGCCCGTCGTCCTTGGTCCCGTTGGGAAAGTAGACATTGAAAAAATGGAAGGCGGGGTATTCGATGTGCAAAAGGCGGCCTTCCCCCTGATAACGGGGATCGGGGAGTTCGCGGTGCACGGCGAGCGGTTCGAGGGCGGCCTTTTGGCGCGAGAAGACCGCGACGCCCGAATAGCCTTTCTTGACCTGCGCGGCCAGCCATTCGGCATTCCAGCCCTCGGGGCTGCGGTGTTCTTCGGCGATCTGCGCCGGCTCGGCCTTGGTTTCCTGAAGCGCCACCACATCGGCGTCGGTGGAGGCGAACCAGTCCCAGTCGGGTTTGCCGCTCAGGGCGCGGAACCCGTTGACGTTCCATGAAACAAGACGAATGGTATCCATAGTTTTCTCTTGGCAAAAGGAAAGGGAATCGGTAGGCACGGATCAGGCGGCTCCGGCTTTCATCCCCATGTTCCGGGAATGCGGGCCGCGCCATGCGGGCGCTTCCAGAGAAGCCCCCGTGCCTCTTCCGCGGAAGGATTCCATTGCCCGTGCCGATTGTCAAACGCGCCGCGTGCCGGTGCGGCCCGTCCATAAAAAGGAAAAATGATGAAGAAAATCCGCTTGCCGCTGCTGTCTTTGCTTCTGCTGTGCTTTGCGGCGCCATCACAGGCATTTGAGTTGACGGTTCTGCACACCAACGATGTCCACTCCATGTACGGCGGGACCACTGAAAAAGGGACGGCCTGCTATGCGGCCCAGTGCGCTGGCGGGTCCGGGGGCAGCGTGCGCCTGAAGCAGGCCGTGGATACGGTGCGCGCTGCGGAACCGAATGTGGTGCTCCTTGACGCCGGGGACGAATTTCAGGGGACGCTGTTCTATACGCAGTTCAAAGGCGACGTGGCGGCGGAGGTGCTTGACGCCCTGGACTATACGGCCTTTACGCCGGGCAATCACGAGTTCGATGACGGCTGCGGCGAATTCCGGCGTTTCGTGGAGCGGACGCATGTGCCCGTGCTGGCCGCCAACCTGACGCTTCCGCCCGTACCCGGGGGCAAGCCGCTCACGCGTCCGTGGATTGTCGTGGAGCGCCAAGGCCGCAAGATCGGCATTGTGGGGCTGGTCAACGAGGAAACGCCTTCTCTGGCCTCCCCCTGCAAGGAGGCCGTGTTCGGTCCGGCGGAAACGGCCTTGCGCGAAGCGGTCGCGTCGCTCCGGGCGCAGGGCGTGAACATTGTCATCGCGCTGACCCATCTGGGCCTGAACGTCGACTGCGAGCTCGCGGGGCGGGTGGACGGCGTGGATGTGTTCGTCGGCGGGCATACGCATTCCCTGCTTTCCAATACAAACCCCAAGGCAGTCGGGCCGTATCCCATTGTGAAGCACTCCCCGTCCGGAGAGCCTGTGCTGGTCGTGACGGCGGCGTCCTCCTGCAAGCTGCTTGGGCATATTGCGATAGACTTCAACGACGCGGGCATCGCTCAGCGCTGGAACGGCGAACCCATTGTTCTGGATGGCCGGAACGTCACCGTTCCGCCTGATGCGAAGCTTTCCGCACGGCTGGACAGCTACGCCGCCCAGTTGCGGTCGCTCATCGGGCAGCCTGTGGGCAAAATCCTGCTTGCCGGGGACACGAGCGGGCGGCAGGTTGACCTTGAGGAAGACGCCCATCTCTGCCGCGTGCAGGAATGTCCGTCCGGCGACGTCCTCATGGACTCCCTGCTCTGGGGAGCACGGGATACCGGCGCGACCGTCGCCTTGTCCGTGGGCGGCACTGTGCGCTCCCCTCTGCATACCGGCGTGGTCACGATGGGTGACCTGCTGGTGACCATGCCGTTCGACAACACGCTCGTTGTCGGTGATTTGACCGGAAAACAACTGCTCGGGGCGCTTGAACATGGCGCATCCGGCTACGAAAACGGGGCGGGGCGGTTTCTTCAGGTCGCGGGGCTCACGTATTCGGTGGAACCCGCGAAACCGGTGGGGCAACGCGTTTCCGCCGTATCCGTCCGCACAAAGGCGGGCGGTTGGGAACCTCTGCGCCCGGAAGCGGTATACCGCGTCGCCACGGTGGACTATGCGGCGGAGGGCGGTGACGGTTTCGCCGCCTTCAAGAAAATAAAATGGCAATACACGGGCCGCGCGCACATCGAATGCCTGCGCGACTATATCGCCAAGGCCCCTGTGGAGGTCAGGTCCGGAGGGCGGATCACGGTCCTCCGATAACAACACAAGAAACAACATTGCCTATCGGGGGAGAGGGCTTTTTTCGAGAAGCGCGCCCGTCAAACGGTTCCCTCTCCCCCGACACATCCATCTCCCTCTCTCCAATACATTCCCTTCCATCGACCACCCGTCAGTGTTTCCCACCGCCGAAAGCGGGCATAGCCGGGCGGCGTACGCGCTGTTTTCCGGCCCTGCCCATCCTTTCGGTTTTTCCTTTGGTGCCCGCCACGAAATCGTCACACTCCCGTCGTATATCCAGCGTATCGCATATCGGGAGAGGTTTTCGGCACATGACGAAACGCATGATCGCCGCCCAGCTTTCCGTTGGGGCACTGCTCCTCGTGCTGGTGGCGCTGATGGAATCCTATACCGGTTGGGACACGGCGGCTCAACGCTTGTGGTTTGATTCCGCCACGCACGAATGGGTTGTGTCCAACGAGCTGCACGCTCGACTGACGTGGTTTTTCTACGATGGCCCTAAAATCCTGCTGGTGGTTCTCGGGATAGCCTGTGTCGCCGGGGTGCTTGGCGGCGCACGGTGGAATCTGCCGCCGGAATGCCGCAGGGGGTGCTTGCTGCTGCTCCTCAGTCTGGCCTTTGTCCCGATGCTGCTCGGCGGTGCAAAACAGTTTACCAACGTTTATTGCCCCAAGCAGATCGAGGAGTTCGGGGGCGAATACGTCCATCAGGGCGTGCTGGAATGCCGGAACCCCGCCAATGAAGGCCGTTCCCCCGGCAGGTGTTTCCCGGCGGGGCACGCTTCGGGCGGTTTTGCGCTCATGATGCTGTTCTTTTGCTTCCGGTCGCGCCGTGACCGGTGGGCCGGTCTGGGGGCCGGGCTTATTGCGGGCTGGGGTATGGGATTCTACCAGATGCTGCGGGGACAGCATTTCCTCTCGCACACGCTGTTCACAATGATCGGCGCATGGATGATCATCCTGCTTGTCACATGGGCACTGCACGGTTTTTCTCTTAACAAGCTTGTAAGTATAAATATTTGTCCTGATGTTCTCCCCCGGTTGTCACGGAATCGTAACAGTTCCTGTGTAACAACGCGCTCTCCGAACAGGATTTTTTCCTTCAAGAGAGGCTTCATCATGTATGCGTTTCTGGATGCCGTGCGCTACCTTGTGCGGCGGTTGCTCCCTTTCATAGGCATATATTTTTTCGCAGAGCTTACAGAACTTTCCATACTAGCCCTGCGGGAATCCTCCAACCTGCATCTGTCGCTGAAAGGCTTTCTGGTTTCGTTCCCGGTTTGGGTGGGAACGACGATGGTTTCGTGCCTTTTTTCAATCCTGCCCGTGCTGGCGTACCTGCTGCTCCTGCCTCGGAAGTGGCACGGCGGACGGTGGGACAGGCGGCTTTCCATCCTCTTTTTCTTTCTGTTCACGGCGGGGCACTTGTTTGAGGAAGTCGCGGAACTGCTGTTCTGGGACGAATTCACTTCCCGCTTCAATTTCGTGGCCGTGGATTATCTTGTCTACACGAATGAAGTGATCGGAAACATCAGCCAGTCCTACCCTGTGGCCCTGTTTTTGGGCGGGATTACTGTGGCGGCGGGAGTCATTACGCTGCTGGCCCGGCGTTGGCTTTCCACGGTCCGCACCGTGCCGCGGCTTCTCATGCGTTTTGCCGGCGCGGCGCTGCTCGTCTTGTGCGCGTGTTCGCTCAATATGGTCAACTTCATGGATATATCCGAAGATACCGGCGATCGGTATCTCACCGAGCTGTCCAAGGATGGGCTGTACAGCCTGTTCCACGCGTTTTTTTCCAACGAACTTTCCTACAACGATTTTTATCTGACGCGCCCTGATGCGGATACCGTGGCGACGCTGGCCCCCTTGATGGCCTCGGATGCCCGCCGGGTGGGCGATCCCGCGTCGCTGGCCTATGAGGTGGCGCCGCATGAAAAGGAAATCCGGGCGAATGTGGTCATTGTGCTCATGGAGAGCATGGGATCGGAATTTTTCAGCGAATTCCGCGACGATGGGCAAAAGCTGACTCCGGAACTGGAAAAGCTGGCTTCCGAGTCGCTCTATTTCAGCCATGTCTATTCGACGGGCACCCGCACCGTCCGGGGCATCGAAGCGCTCACGCTGGCGCGTCCGCCGCTGCCGGGTATGCCCATCGTGCGGTTGCAGGGCAACGACAACCTGCGCGGCATCTGGAGCGTATTCCGCGAGCGCGGGTATGACACCAAATGGATTTACGGCGGCTACGGCTATTTCGACAACATGAACGCCTATTTCTCCGGGAACGGGTTCACCGTGGTGGACCGTACGGTGATGCAGCCGGAAGAGATCACGTTCTCGAATATCTGGGGCGTGTGTGACGAGAACCTCTTTGCCCGCGCGATCAAGGAGGCGGACGCTTCCCATGCGGCGGGCAAGCCGTTCTTCAACTTCGTGCTGACGACTTCGAATCACCGCCCATACACCTATCCCGACGGAAGGATTTCGATTCCATCCAAGTCCGGGCGCAACGGCGGGGTCATGTACGCGGATTATTCCATCGGCAAATTCATGGAAGAGGCCCGCAAGCATCCGTGGTTTGACGATACCGTGTTCGTTTTTGTGGCGGATCACGGGGCGAGCAGTTCCGGGCGCGAGGAGATCAAGCAGGGGAACCATCACATTCCGCTTATCATTTATGCGCCGAAGTTCATCAAACCGGAGCGCCACGATCAGCCGATCAGCCAGATCGACGCCGTGCCGACGCTGCTCTCCCTGCTTCATTTCAAGTATACGGGCGAGTTCTACGGCACGAATGCGCTTGATCCGGACTATGTATCTCGTCTGTTCCTGAGCAATTATCAGAAATTGGCCTATGTCAAAGGCAACGAGATGGTGATCATGCGGCCTGTTCGCGGGGTGCACTTCTACCGTGACGGCCAGCAGATCGGTTCCGCCGAGGCCGCAAAGCCGCGGGACAGGGTAAAGGCCCCCGACGCCTCGCTCCAGCAGGTGCTTGATGAGGGCATCAGCTATTATCAGCACTCCGCCCGCTGGCGGGAATTTTTGAAGGAGTAATGAGAGAGGAGGGGGGAGGAGGAGAGGTGAGGATTGGGGAGGGCCCCTTTTCCAAAAGGGGCCCTTCCCCCTCCCCAAACCCCACCCCCATCCCTCTAAAACTTTCGACTGGTGGGGAGGCGGCGCGTCGGGAGTCCCGTTGCATGGTGTTGGTTGAAGTGCCGCGCAGGTGTGCGTGTGGAAGACGGATAGTGTTGAAGGTTCTTGGCCATGCCTTTCAAAGCGTGGAAGCCTTTCTCCATGTGTGCGAGAGAGAAGGCCGGACCGCTGATGGTTGAAAACAAAGCGCTTCGTTGTAACGCGCGGGGAGATATGGCCGGGACGTATTGCGTGACGGCGGCCGGGCGAGTACAGTGCCGGGACTTTTCGTGAAGAGGAATGACATCATGAATCTCCCTGTTCCGGTTCCGGTAGCGACCATCGTTTTATTGATTCTTTCCAATGTGTTCATGACGTTCGCGTGGTACGGGCATCTGCGCTATAAGGCGCTGCCGCTGCTCGCCGCCATCGTGATCAGTTGGGGCATAGCGTTTTTCGAATATCTGTTGCAGGTTCCCGCCAACCGCGTGGGCTACGGCTATTTCAGCGCGGCGGAACTCAAGGCCATTCAGGAAATCATTTCCCTGTCTGTTTTCGCCTTCTTTTCCACCCTGTATCTCGGCGAATCCCTCCGCTGGAACCACCTCGTCGGGTTCAGCCTGATTGTTCTCGCGGCCTTCTTTATTTTCAAAAAATGGTAGCACCTTTTTTCCGCAAAAAATGATTCTTAAAAAAGCCGGGAAACGACAGTTCCCCGGCTTTTTCGTGCGGCCCGTTCCTGCATGGGGCATCAGGCTGAAGCCCGCATCCGAAAGTCTTTGGGGTGGGAGGGGGAGGCTTGGAGGGGGAGGGAGGCCCTTTCTGGAGAAAGGGCCTCCCTCCCCCCAAATCGTCATGTCCCTCTACCTCACACCAACCCACTTGTGGGTCTGCAAACCGAGGCTCCAGCGGGGATGCTGGAGACAGTAGGCGATGCACTCGCGGGTGTTGGCCTTGTTGCGCGGGTCGTCACATGGCTGGAGCAGGAAATGCCGGAAATCCAAATCCTCGAAATCCTCGGGCGAACACCCTTGCTGCGGCCAGACAAGTTTCAGCTCGTGGCCGGAAGTCGTGGCCAGCGGGTTGGAACCCTTGGGGCTGACCGTGATCCAGTCCAGCCCCTCGGGCAGGGGCAGCGTGCCGTTGCTCTCCACGCCAAGCTCGAACCCGAGGGCGTGCAGGCGATCGATAAGCTCGCGGGTGAGCTGCAAGGCCGGTTCGCCGCCCGTGAACACGATGTAGGGCTTGCGCCCGCCGTAGGCTTGGGGATCGAGCACAGGAAAGGTGGCGGCGACGGTTTGCGCCAGTTCCTCGGCCGTGGCGAAAACCCCGGCATCCGCGCCGACGAAATCCGTGTCGCAGAACCGGCATTTCGCCGTGGCCCGATCCTCGGGGCGGCCCGACCAGAGGTTGCACCCGGAAAAGCGGCAGAACACCGCCGGACGCCCGGCCTGTGCGCCCTCGCCCTGTAACGTGTAGAAGATTTCCTTGACCCGGTATGCCATGTTTTCCTGCTCCATTACGAAATGGAGGCGGTGGTTTCATCATTGATTTCAAATGAATCAAGTCGCCGCCGATTTTTATTGAGAGACATGGACGCTGTGTCCGCCCGGCCTTCGTTACAAACGTTTTAGGAGGGAAGGGGAGGGGAAGGGCAGCCCTTTTTCAAAAGGGTGCCCTTCCCCTCCCCGATTCGCTCATTTCCCTTCCGAATACTCTTTCCATCCGTGCTCGCGCAGCTTGCAGGCGGGGCACTGGCCGCAGCCGTAACCCCACGGGTGCAGCTCGCCGCGATCCCCGATATAGCAGGTGTGCGTCACGGTACGGACACACTCCACAAAAGGCGCGCCGCCTTCCTGCTCGGCGAGGGTCCATGTGCGGGCCTTGTCCAGCCACATCAGGGGGGTATGCACGACGAAACGGGCGTCCATGCCGAGGTTGAGGGCGACCTGCATGGCCTTGACGGTGTCGTCGCGGCAGTCGGGATAGCCGGAAAAATCGGTTTCGCAGACGCCCATCACCAGATGCCGGATGCCCTTGCGCCACGCCAGCGCGGCGGCGGCGGTGAGGAACACGAGGTTGCGGCCCGGCACGAATGTATTGGGGATGCCCTGCTCGTTGAACGCGATTTCCATGTCGCTGGTCATGGCCGTTTCGCCGATCTGGTTGAACAGGCCGAGGCTGAGCAGGGTGTCCTCGCCGAGCCTGGCGGCCCACGATGCGGGCAGGGAGGCGTCCGAGCGGACGGCGTTCAGTACGTTCCGGCGGCACTCCATTTCCACATGATGCCGCTGTCCGTAGTCGAAACCGACCGTAAAGACGCGATCGAAACGGTTGAGGGCCCATCCGAGGCAGGTCGCGGAGTCCTGTCCGCCGGAAAAAATGACAAGGGCCGAAGAGTCTGTATTGCTGGTCATATGCTGTCCTGAAAAGGCGTTGTTGTAGTCTCGAACGGTTGCTAACGCAGGGAGTGGGAGCTTGTAAAGCACGTGAGTTGTAGCGTAGTGTAAGGCAACGCCGCCGCATGGACGGCCTCCGCCCCGAGGGCGGGAACATTTGACGATACCGCGCGGGGTCCGCCCCGGGCGAAAGATACGCATGAGGTGATGTGATGTCCAATTCCAGCGCGCTTTCCTCTTCCTGCTGCGCCCTGATTCTCGCGGCGGGCAAGGGTACCCGTATGCACTCCAAGAAGCCCAAGGTGTTGCACACTATTTTGGGCGAACCGTTGCTTGGGCATGTGGCGGGAGCGCTGCGCCCCCTGTTCGGCGAGGCGGTATGGGCCGTCATCGGGCACGAGGCGGATATGGTGCGGGCGGCGTTTGCGGGCCGCGATCTGCGTTTCGTGGAGCAGAAGGAACAGCTCGGCACCGGGCACGCCCTGATGGTCGCCCTGCCGGAACTGAAGCGGGCGGGCATGAAGAAAGTGCTTGTGGTCAACGGGGACACCCCGCTGATCACGACGGATACGCTGCGCGATTTCATGTTTTATGCTGAAGGCGCGGACGTGTCCGTGGCGACGCTGACGTTGGAAAACCCCGGCGCGTATGGTCGCATCGTCCGTCAAAACGGCGAACTGCGTGCCATCGTGGAAGCGAAGGATTTCGACGTCGCCGTCCACGGGGAGCCGACCGGCGAGATCAACGCGGGGATCTACATGCTGAACCTTGACGCCGTGGAAATCCTTGTCCCGAAGCTCGGCAACGAGAACAAGAGCGGCGAATATTACATCACCGACCTCGTGGGCATGGCCGTGGCCGAAGGCATGGTCGTGCGCGGGCTGTCCTGCGGCAGCGACCCGAACCTGCTCGGGATCAACAATCCCGCCGAACTGGCGGCATCCGAGGAACTGCGGCGGCGTGCCATCGTGGAGGAACGGCTGGCGGCCGGCGTGGCCATGCACGGCCCGGGCATGGTCCGTATGGGCCCGTATGTAACCGTGGAGCCGGGCGCGGAACTGTTCGGCCCCTGCGAACTGTACGGCCATACGCACATCGCCTCGGACGTGATCATCGAATCGCATTGCGTGATCCGGGACAGCCGCGTGGAAAGCGGTACTGTTGTGCATTCCTTCTCGCATATGGACCATGCCGAGGTCGGCCCGGACTGTCTCGTGGGGCCGTATGCGCGGCTCCGCCCCGGCGCGGTGATGGAACGCGGGGCGCATATGGGCAACTTCGTGGAAATGAAGAAGGCGCGCCTCTGTGAAGGGGCCAAGGCCAACCACCTTACCTATTTGGGGGATGCGGAGGTCGGCGCGCGGGCGAACATCGGAGCGGGTACGATCACCTGCAACTATGATGGCGTGAATAAATACAAAACCATCATCGGCGAGCACGCGTTCATCGGCAGCAACACCGCGCTGGTGGCCCCGGTCACCGTGGGCGCGGAGGCGCTCGTGGGCGCGGGGTCGGTCATCACGAAGGACGTGCCGGACGGCGATCTGGCCGTCGCGCGCGGCAAGCAAATGAATGTGCACCGCAAATAGGTGCGTTTCAGAGGTTATATCAGAGAATTGCGCCGGGAGATGCCGCTCAGGGGAGGGGTATTCGGCGGGTAATGTGGGAACAAGGCTTCCAGCGTCTTGAAGAACTGTGGATATTCCGTTACTAAAAGAACATCTCCGGATTATGACAAACGGATTTGATGCGCGTATTCCCGAAAAGGTGGGCCCCGGCACCTCCGCCGACACGGCGACCGCCTTTGCGAAAACTGTATCGTACCCTTTTCTTCTCACCCTCAATCTTGCCATGAAACGGCAAAAAGAGTAGAGTCTTCGCATGGAACTTTTTGATCTCTTGGAAACCCGTGTGGTTGAGCTTCTCGGCCAGATTGATACCCTCCGCGAGGAAAACAAGACCTTGCAGGAAAAAGTAAACGCTCTCGACGAGGAGAACAAGACTCTGAAGGAGTCTTTGGAGCAGGAGCAGCACACTAAGGAAGAGATTAACGGCCGCATCGACACGTTGCTCTCGACGATTCGCGAGTTTACGGCCGAAGCGTAACCGACCGATATCCGTATGCACAGCTTTCAGCTCAATGTCCTCGGCATGGACATTTCCTTCCGTACGGATGCTGATTCCGCTCGTATCGAGCGGGCTCAGGACTTCGTCGAGAAGCAGTATGAGAGATTGAAAAACCAAGGAGGGCAGTTCGGCAGGGAAAAACTGCTGACGCTTCTGGTTTTGGGAGTTGCAGACGACTTGTTACAAACACAGCAGCAGCTTGACGGCGTGGAGACTCGCCTCGCCAACTTGCTGGAGCTTATAGAGAAAACGGATTAATTTGTTGGCAAAATGTTCCCTGGAGCGTTCGTGATCCGCCTATTGGTGCTGACCTCACAAGCTTAGAAATTGGGAGCCGAGCGAGAGATTGGTGTGCATGCCCGACTTGTCGGGAAGTCTAAAGATCTGTCCAAGGTTCCCCCCTGGGAGACCAGGTTCCGCACCGGTATTCTGACACGGCGCTCTGGGGTCATTTCTGGTGTCCTGTTCTGGGACACCGCTTATACAGATCCGTCTTTTCCATTGTGCGGATCGTGTTGTCTTCTTCTTTTCCCATCAGAATGTCCTCCCCATGCCTTGGACGATGCTGTCTGCCGGCAGCTTCATGACATTGCATAAACGGGCTTCGGCCCGACACTATAAAGGGAGGGGATTTATGGAATTTTTTACCGCCTTGAGCGTCCTCGCGGCGATATGCGTCAGCGGGGGCGTGGGCTTTTATCTCAATAAACACCTCAATGCCAAGCGGATTGGCGACGCCACCGAGCTGGCGACCCGCATAGTCGAAGAATCCCGCAAGGAAGCTCAGGCGCAGAAGAAGGAAATCCTTCTTCAAGGCCAGGACGAGCTGTTCAACCAGAAGCGCGAACTTGAGCATGAGTTCAAGGAACGCGAGCGCGAGCTGAAGGCCCGCGACCGCAAGCTTCAGGAGCAGGGCGAGCGGCTTGAGGAAAAGCTTGAAAAAGCGACCGAAAAAGAACACGAACTCCTGAGCGTCGAAAAAGACCTCTCCAAAAAGGAGCGGAAACTTGCCGAGCTTGAGGAAACGCTCAACGAACGCATCGATGAGCAGGAACACCGTTTGCAGGAAGTCTCCGGCCTGACCGCCGAGGAGGCCCGGCAGCGGCTTTTTGCGGAAATCGAGTCCCGCACCCGCCACGAGGCCGCCAAGATGATGCGCCTCATTGAGGCCGAAGCCCGCGAAACCGCGGACCGCAAGGCCAAGGAGATCATCGCCTGTTCCATCCAGCGCTATGCGGGCGACTATGTGGGCGAACACACCGTCACCGCCGTGACCCTGCCCAGCGAAGACATGAAAGGCCGCATCATCGGCCGTGAAGGGCGCAACATCCGCGCTCTGGAAGCGGCTACCGGCGTTGATCTCATCATCGACGACACTCCCGAAACAGTCATCCTGTCCGCATACAGCCCCCTGCGCCGCCAGGTCGCCAAGATGGCCCTTGAACGCCTCATTCAGGACGGGCGCATCCATCCGGCCCGCATTGAGGATGTTGTCCACAAATGCGAGCAGGAGCTTGAAGTGCAGATCCGCGAAGTGGGCGAACAGGCCACGTTCGACGCGGGCGTGCACGGCATCCATCCCGAACTCGTCCGCTTTCTGGGCCAGCTCCGCTACCGTACCAGCTTCACGCAGAACGTGCTCCAGCATTCGCTGGAAGTTTCCGCCCTGTGCGGCATGATGGCCGCCGAGCTCGGCATGGACATCAAGAAAGCCAAGCGCGCCGGCCTGTTGCACGACATCGGCAAGGCCGTCGACCACGAGGTCGAAGGCCCGCACGCGCTCATCGGAGCGGATCTCGCCAAAAAGTACAATGAAAGCAAGGAAATCCTGCACGCCATCGCCGCACACCATGAGGATCAGCGCCCTGAAACCGCGCTGGCCGTGCTGGTGCAGGCTGCGGACTCCCTTTCCGGGGCCCGTCCCGGCGCGCGCAAGGAACTCTTGGAAAGCTACGTCAAGCGCCTTGAGGATTTGGAAAACATCGCTTCCGAATTCGACGGAGTATCCAAAGCGTACGCCATTCAGGCCGGGCGCGAAATCCGCGTCATGGTCAATTCCGAAAACGTGGATGACGATCAGACCTACATGCTCTGTAAGGGCATCACCGGCAAGATTGAAGAAAACCTTACCTATCCCGGCCAGATCCGCGTCACGGTCATCCGTGAGCGCCGGGCCGTCGGCTACGCGAAATAGCCGCCGCTCCTCATGCCATTCACGGGAGGGAACTTCGGTTCCCTCCTTTTTTTATGCTGGAGGGCATTGGGGAGAGCGGACCGCAAATGATGCCGCCTCTTCAACCCTCGGCTCTGTGAAAAGATTCTCTTTATCCATCTGCGGTCTTGCTGTGTTGGAGTAGGCAGCGCCCACACATGCATTGTCTCTCCGGGGAAACGGCGCGCTTTGCACTGACATACTGCCATCAATCTACAAAAATGTAGATTGATAGGTATTTCCTACAAAAAGGTCTTTTTGGAGAAAACCCCACGGAATTCAATTTGATTGAGCGTTCAAGGAATGAGCGCTGGCGGATGAAGGAAGAAATTCCGATTGAAAAATACATGAAATCAAATGGATGTATGAATTCTACGTAAAGGTGGAATTTTTTCATGCACGCCTCGTCCCTTTCCTCCGGAAGAAGGGAAATCTGGAATTCAACCTCAGGGTATAGGCGGGATAATTTTGTGATTTTAATCTGTTACAGAACGGACATGTTCGCCGCTCACGCTTTGAATATGTTGGCCCCGATTTTGCTTTTATCCGGGCATCAACCTATTCGAGGAGTGATCCCATGAGTTCCACCGTCCGTGAAACAGCCCTTGATCATATTTCCACCGCCCAGCCTGTTGCGCCTCTTCCGGCTCCGGAGCAGGGCAAGGCTCTTGCCAACGGGTATGGCTGCGATGTGTTCAACACGCGCGTCATGCGTCAGCGCCTCCCGCGTGAGGTGTATGACCGCCTCATGCGGACCATGACCCATCGTACCCCGCTTGATCCAGCCGATGCCGACATCATCGCCGGAGCCATGAAGGATTGGGCTCTCGAACACGGCGCTACGCATTACACCCACTGGTTCCAGCCCATGACCGGGCTGACGGCTGAAAAGCACGACGCCTTCCTGTCTCCCACGGCGGACGGGCAGGTGTTCGGCGAGTTTTCCGGGAAAATGCTCATCAAGGGTGAGCCGGACGCTTCTTCCTTCCCGTCCGGCGGCATCCGTTCGACGTTTGAGGCCCGCGGCTACACGGCGTGGGACCCTACCTCGCCGGTATTCCTGCTTGGCGACGAGTACGGACGCAAGACGCTGTATATCCCCACGGTGTTCTATTCCTACACGGGTGAGGCCCTTGACCGTAAAACACCGCTGATGCGCTCTGTGGAGGCCGTTTCCGCACAGGCCCTGCGCATCCTCCGTCTGCTCGGCAATACGACGGCTACCGGCGTTCAGGCGATGGTGGGTTCCGAGCAGGAATATTTCCTTGTCGATCGGCGTCTCTATGTCCAGCGGCCCGACCTCATGATGTGCGGGCGTACCCTTTACGGCGCAAAGCCCGCCAAGGGTCAGGAGATGGAGGATCACTACTTCGGCAGCATCCCCAGCCGGGTTCTGGCCTATATGCAGGATGTGGAGCAGCGCCTTTTCGCGCTCGGCATCCCCGCGCATACCCGCCACAACGAAGTGGCTCCCGGCCAGTTCGAGATCGCTCCCGTATACGAGGACGTGAACATCGCCACGGACCACAACATGCTGACGATGGAAGTGATGCGCCGCACGGCCCGGCGGCATGGCTACGTTTGCCTGCTGCATGAAAAGCCGTTCGCGGGCGTCAACGGATCGGGCAAGCACAACAACTGGTCGCTGTGCGATTCCGACGGCCACAACCTGCTGAACCCCGGCGAAACCCCGATGAAGAACGCCCAGTTCCTCGTCTTCCTCGCCGCCGTCCTGCGCGCCGTGCACAAGCACGGCATCAACCTGCGCCTCGGCATCATCGGGGCCAGCAACGATCACCGCCTGGGCGCCAACGAAGCGCCGCCCGCCGTGCTGTCCGTGTATCTCGGGGACAGCCTCTCCGCGATCATCCGTGCCATCGCCTACGGGAAAGAGGCCGCCGGCGGCTGCTCGGAACCGCTCCAGATAGGCGTTTCCGTGTTGCCGAATATCCCGCGCGATCTGTCCGACCGCAACCGGACCAGCCCGTTCGCGTTCACCGGCAACAAGTTTGAATTCCGCGCCCTCGGCTCCTCCCAAAACATCGCTACGGCGAATATTTCCCTGAATGCGGCCATGGCTTGCGCGCTGGACGACATCGCCTCCATGCTGGAAGCCGAGCTTGCCCAAGGGACGCCGCTCAACGCCGCCATCCAGAGCCTGCTCGCCAAACTGTTTGCCGAGCACATGCCCATCGTATTCGACGGCAACGGGTACAGCGACGAGTGGCTTGCCGAGGCTGAAAAGCGCGGGCTGCCGAACCTCAAGGACACCGTGGCCGCCCTTGCCCACTACAGCGACAAGGATGTGATGGCTGTTTTTGAGCGCCACGGCGTCCTGAGCCCGAGGGAAATGCTGTCCCGGCAGGAAATTTTGCTGGAGAACTACACGCACAGCGTATCGATCGAAGGGCATACCGCATTGAAGCTTGGGCGCACCCGCATCCTGCCCGTCGCCTTGGCGTATCAGACCCGCTTGGCGAAAGCGGCTTCGTCCGCAGCGGCTCTTGTAGACGATGCGGCGGAGGAGAAGGCGTATTTTGTACGGGTACGCGAGCAGGTGCGCGGCCTTATGTCCGCTCTGGATGCCCTTGAAGCCGCCGTCAACGGCGATTTCGGCGGCACGGCGCTGGCACGCGCCGCCTACGCCCGTGACACCGTGCTCCCGGCCATGAATGCGTGCCGCAATCATGCCGATGCGCTGGAATGTCTGTGCGCCAGCCATGACTGGCCGCTGCCGAGCTACGCCGAACTGCTGTGGCTCCATTAGGCTTCTGAGGAGGGCGTTTCTCCGTTTTCCGAGGCGGACAGGGAGCTGCCCTGTCGTTGCTGAAAATATCCCGCTGGGGCCTGTTTGGGCGTGGTGCCCGTCCTCCGGCGACGGCTCCGTGTGCAGTATGGCGCTTTGCCGGAGGGAACGGGAGAGAGGGAAGCCTTTCCGGGAAGGGCTTCCCTCTTTTCGGCTCAGGCGTCCGGAAACGAGAGAGGCAGCCTCTTTCCGAAGAAAAAGACTGCCCCTCTACTCCCACCCTGAAACATTTTCAGGACAGGGTTTGAATACCCGTACTGGGCGAAAAAAGCAAGCTGCATATCGGACTTTGGTTTCCGGAAAAGTCGGTCCCCCTGATGGGTAGTATGCGTATATTTCCATATTTTCCAAATGATTGTCAGGTTGATGTGATGAGGGCGCCCGTTATGGCGCTTGTTGGAGCCTCCGTTGGTTTCCTCTGTGAAACGGCACGGAGGGCGGTTTTTCAACGATAGGGGAAACAGACATGCGGTTTACCAAGATGCAGGCTGCCGGAAACGATTATGTGTATATGGATACGCTCAAGGCACCCATTTCCAGCCCGGAAGCGCTGGCCCGCCGTATCAGCGATCGGCACTTTGGCGTAGGCAGCGACGGGCTCATTCTCATTTGCCCTCCCTCCGATCCCGGCGAGGCGGATTTTCGGATGCGGATGTTCAATGCGGACGGCTCGGAGGCCGAAATGTGCGGCAACGGCATCCGCTGCGTAGGCAAGTACGTCTACGACAACGGGCATACGGATAAGGAACAGGTCCGCATCGAGACGCTGGCGGGTGTTTTGACGCTCCGGCTTCATGTCTCCGGCGGAAAAGTGGAGACGGTGACGGTGGACATGGGCGAACCCCGCCTCGCTCCCAAGGATATCCCGGTGAGCGGGCCCGGCGAGGATTTCATTAACCGGCCTCTGCGGGTACAGGGCCGCGTCTGGAATGTCACGGCGGTTTCGATGGGCAATCCGCACGCCGTCGTTTTCATGCATGGCATCGACAACTTGGATTTATCCGGTATCGGGCCGCAGTTTGAGCATCATCCCTTGTTTCCCCGGCGCACGAACACCGAGTTCGTGGAGGTCGTCGGCAGGCATCATTTGAAGATGCGGGTTTGGGAGCGCGGCGCGGGCGAAACCCTTGCCTGCGGCACGGGGGCGTGCGCGTCCGTGGTCGCCGCCGTATTGACCGGCAATACCGAGCGCAAGGTGCGCATGAAGCTCCTTGGCGGTGAGCTCGACATCGAATGGGATAAGGCCACCAACCATGTCTTCATGACCGGCGGCGCGGTGACGGTGTTTACAGGGGAATGGCTGGGCTAAAGCACTTGGAGGGGGGCGGGAGAACCTTTCTGGAGAAAGGCTTCTCCCGCCCCCTCCAAACCTCCCCCACCCTCTCCAAAGGCTTTCGTTTTTTCTATTGGGGAGATGCGGGGGGAGGGGCTTGGGCGGCGATGTTCTTTGTGGAATTTTTTAGTTTATTCAGGAGAATACCAGATGGCACAGATCAACGATGACTATCTCAAGTTGCCGGGCAGCTATCTTTTTGCCGATATCGCGCACAAGGTGAATGCGTTTAAGGAAAATCACCCTGAAATGGAGCTCATCCGCCTCGGGATCGGTGACGTAACCCGTCCTCTGCCGCCGTCGGTCATCAAGGCGCTGCATAAGGCCGTGGATGAGCAGGCGACTGCGGAGGGCTTCCGTGGCTACGGTCCGGAACAAGGTTACCGCTTCCTGCGCGAGGCCATCGCGCAAGGGGATTTCGCGTCTCGTGGCGTGGAGATCGATCCCGATGACATTTTCGTCAGCGACGGGGCGAAGTGTGATCTCGGCAATTTTCAGGAATTGTTCGGGCGCGGGAATGTCATCGCCGTGACCGACCCCGTATACCCGGTGTATGTGGATTCCAATGTGATGGGAGGCCGCGCCGGAACATTTGATGGAAACGGGAGCTGGTCGGGCATCGTCTATCTGCCCTGCTCGGCTGAAAACGGTTTTGTTCCGTCCCTGCCTCTGAAGCGGCCCGACGTCATCTACCTGTGCCTGCCGAACAATCCCACAGGCACGGCCCTGAGCCGCCCCGAGCTGCAGCGCTGGGTTGACTACGCCCGCGGCAATCAGTGCCTTATCCTGTTCGATGCGGCGTATGAGGCCTATATTCGGGAGGACGGCATCCCCCACAGCATTTATGAGCTGGAGGGAGCCAAAGAGGTGGCTGTGGAGTTCCGCAGTTTCTCCAAGCCCGCCGGGTTTACCGGGCTGCGCTGCGGGTATGTGGTGGTCCCCGAAACCGTAAAGGCGCGCGCCGCCGATGGTCGGATGCTGCCCCTCAAGCCGCTGTGGAACCGCCGCCAGACGACCAAGTACAACGGTTGCCCCTACATCGTTCAGCGCGCCGCCGAAGCCGTCTATTCACCCGAAGGGCGGCAGGATGTACGCGACAATGTGGGCTATTATATGGAAAACGCCTCGACCATCCGTGGCGGGCTGCAAGCGGCGGGACTGGACGTTTACGGGGGGGTGAACGCTCCGTACATCTGGCTGAAGACGCCGGGCGGCATGGATTCGTGGCGCTTTTTCGAAGCGCTCTTGAACCGTTTCGGCATAGTGGGGACTCCCGGCGTGGGGTTCGGCCCGAGCGGTGAAGGCTATTTCCGCCTTACGGCGTTCGGCTCCCATGAGAACACGCGGAAAGCCATGCGGCGCATCGCCGATGCCGGGCACTGGTCCGAGTGGAAGATATAGGAAAAAGAAATCTCTGGGGGCTTCCCACTGTCGCGGAGCCGTAACTTGACATTCCCGCCGCATTGGTTTTAGGGTAATTTCTACGTTTTTTTGCACAAAGGAACCGACAGATGTTTTCGTTGAACGCCGCCCTTTCCCTGAGTGAAGCCCCCATGAACTGGGGTCTTTGCTATTACTATTACTTTAGGGGCAGAAGCGGCGTTGAGGCGTGCGTCTGACGGTGTAGCGTCAGGACAAGCGTTGATCGGGGGCCGCGAACGGAGTGTTCGCGGCCCTTTTTGTTTTTTCATCAGCAGCAAGCGGGTTGGAATGATGATCACAGTACAGGCTCCGGCGTCGAAGTCGGTATCGCATCGCATGGTTATGGGCGCGGCCCTCGCTCAGGGGGATTCCGTGGTGAGCCGCGTGCTCGAAAGCAAGGATTTGGAACGCACGATGGCGATCCTCAGGGGAGCCGGGGCGGGCATCGTCCGCACCGGGGAGGGCGAATACGCGATTTCCGGCGTGGGCGGGCAGCCGCACGGCGGCTCGGTGGATCCGCTGTCCTGCGACGTGCACGAATCCGGCACGACCTGCCGGTTGCTGACCGCCGTACTCGCCGCCGGGATGGGGCGTTTCCGCGTCCACGGAGCGCCCCGTATGCACGAACGGCCCATTGGGGAACTGACCGCCGCGCTGGAGACGCTCGGCGTGTCCTTCACGTTCGAGGGGAAACCGGGATTCCCGCCTTTCGTCCTGAAAACGTGCGGGCTTGACGGCGGCGAAGTGGGCATCGGCATGGACGAGTCGAGCCAGTATCTTTCGGGCGTGCTGCTGGCGGCTCCGCTGGCGCGTGCTCCCCTGACCGTCAATATCGGCGGCAGCAAGGTCGTTTCATGGCCCTATGTCGGCCTGACCCTTCAGGCGCTGGAAAACTTTGGCGTGCCGTTCTCCGTGGAGCGGAAGGAAGGCGGTGCGTGGAGCGCCGTCGACTGGCATACGCTGGAGCAGGCCGAACCGGGGAATGTCCGTTTCCGCATGGTTCCGGCCATGTACCGCGCCGGACGCTACGCCGTGGAAGGCGACTGGTCGGGCGCGTCCTACCTGCTTGCCGCCGGAGCCATCGGGCCCCGTCCCGTACGTATTGAAGGATTGCGGGCGGATTCATTGCAGGGCGATCGCGTGATGCTGGACATCCTTCGTGATATGGGCGCGCGGATCGACATCGAACCGGATGCGGTGACCGTCCACCCTTCGGAGCTGCGCGGCGTGGTGGCGGATATGAGCCGCTGCCCGGATCTGGTCCCCACAGTGGCGGTGGTGGCGGCGCACGCGTCAGGCCCGACCCGCCTCTGGAACGCGGCTCACCTGCGCATCAAGGAATGCGACCGTATTGCGGTTCCGGCTCAGGAATTGTCGAAGGTGGGCGTCCGTTGCGACGAGCACGACGACGGCCTGACCATACACGGCGATCCCGCTTTGGCGTCGCGTCTGCATTCGCTTGACGGCATTGCCTTTTCGGCGCACGGCGATCACCGTATCGCCATGAGTTTGGCCCTGCTGGAGCTGCGGGGAGGACGTCTGACGCTGGACGATCCGTCTTGCGTGAGCAAATCGTTCCCGAATTTCTGGGAATGCTGGGGACAGGTGCGGGTATGAGCGGCAACACGGCTGAAAGTGGTTTTACGCCCCGGCGTCTGGTCATCGTCGGCTGCCGGGGCCGGATGGGGGCTTTGCTGTCCGCACGCTGGAGCGCGGCGGGGCATACCGTGGCGGGGCTGGATCTGCCGCTGACCGATGAGGTTTTCGCCGAGGCCCTGCCCGGTGCGGACGCCGTTTTCCTGTGCATCCCCGCCGGGGCCATGGCTGAAGTATTGCCGCATCTCGTGCCGCATCTGGACGGCCGGCAGATCCTTGCGGACATTACCTCCGTAAAGATGCAGCCTTTGGGCCAAATGGAGCGGGCCTACGCCGGGCCGGTAGTGGGTACGCATCCCCTTTTCGGCCCCAAACCGCAGCCGTCCGACCTCCGCGTCTGCATTACGCCGGGCGCTGCGGCGACGGATACGCATATCGGCCTTGTGGAGGGGCTTTTTAAAGACATGGGATGCTCGACCTTCCGTTCGACCGCCGAGGCCCACGACAGTGCCGCCGCGTCGATTCAGGGGTTGAACTTCATTTCCAGTCTGGCGTATTTTGCGACGCTTGCCGAGCACGAGGAGCTGTTGCCTTTCATAACGCCGTCCTTCCGGCGGCGTCTGGAAGCCTCGCGCAAGCTCCTGACCGAGGACGCCCCCTTGTTCGAGTGGCTTTTTGAAGCCAACCCCATGAGTCAGGAGTCCATCCGCCAGTATCGTTCATTCCTCAACGTTGCCGCGGGCGGTGATGTCAACGTACTGGTCCAGCGTGCCCAATGGTGGTGGAAGGAAGCGCGTTAGGGAGGGCGGGAAGAAAATTGGAGGGGGGAAGGGGGACCTTTCTGGAGAAAGGTCCCCCTTCCCCCCTCCAAACCTCCCCCTTTCCCCTCCCAAGACTTTTGGCTTTATCGAATCCCTCTTGTCCGGTCGGGGGAGGATTTGTTGTTTATCTTTGTCCGGCGTATCATTGGGAAAGGAGCGTATTGGTTTTTGAGTGTTTTTTTTATTATATTGGAATTACATGTAATTTGAAAAAATACTCTAAGGTCGGCGCCCTCTGGGAAAGGGAATCGGGATGGAAAGGCGGTTTCCTGAAAGCCGGATTGGGTTTTAGGAATATATTGATGCAAGGTGGAGTTCATGCGGATACGGACGGCTACACAGGATGATTTGGATGCTATTTGCCGGGTCGAAGCAATCTGTTTTCCTGCGAGCGAGGCAGGCACACGTGAATCGTTTGCCGCCCGGCTCAAGGTTTTTCCCCGTCATTTCCTTCTGTTGGAGGATGAGGGGAGACTCATCGGCTTTGTAAACGGCATGGTGACGGATGACCGTACCATTTCCGACGTCATGTTCGAGCAGGCCGAACTCCACAAGGAAGACGGGAAATGGCAGAGCGTGTTCGGGCTGGACGTATTGCCGGAACACAGGCGCAAAGGGTATGCCGGGCAGCTCATGCGGGCGCTCATCGGACATTCCCGCGAAGACGGGCGTTGCGGCTGCATTCTGACGTGCAAGGAGCATCTCCTGCCGTATTATACCCGATTCGGTTTCAGGAATCTGGGCGTTTCCCTGTCGCAACATGGCGGGGCCGTCTGGTATGACATGATTCTGGAGTTTTCTCGTTAGTACGTTCTTCTAGAACACGACACTTGGAGTTCCCCAAGCGAAAAGAAACGGTTCCCATGCGGCGTAAGCTGCATGGGAACCGTTTCTTTTCGCCTTTGAGGGGGTCCCGGGGGGAATCATTCCCCCCGGACAGGGGGTCAAGGGGGGCGGTAGCCACCCTTGCCGCCGGAGGCTCCCCTTATTTCAACGAGTCGGCATAGATTTCGATCGTGTGCTTGACGGTCACGCTGTCGCCGTTGTGGGCGAGCATGTCGGAGAGCTGCATCATACAGGCGGGGCAGCCGGTGGCGACCACTTCCGCACCGCTGGCGACGATGTTGTCGCGTTTGCGCTGACCGATTTTGCGGGACAAATCATAGTGAGAGAGGGTGAAACTGCCGCCGCAACCGCAGCAACGGTCGGCTTCCTTCATCTCCACGAGATCGTAATCCGGGTTCATGCGGATAAGCTCACGGGGCTGCGCGCTGACGCCGAGAGAGCGGAGCAGGTGGCAGGACTCGTGATAGGTCACCTTGGTCTGGCCGTGGCGCCCGGACGCGCGGGGCTTCACCTTGAGCACATCCACGAGGAAGGCGTTGATGTCCATCGCCTTCTGGGAGAGCTCATTGATGGCGTCGCGGTACTTGTAGGGCATTTTGCCCGCCATCTTGGGCCACAGGGACCGGATGGTTTCCGTACAGGACGAGCAGGGCGTGACGATGAGATCGAAGGAGCCTTCCTTCAATACGTCCACGTTGTGCATGACCATCTTTTCGAAACCTTCAAGGTCGCCGGACGAGAGGGCGGGAATGCCGCAACAGGAATAGTTGGTAGGCAGATAGACGCCGACTTCGTGGTAGTCGAACACTTTGAGGCAGGCTTCGGAAACGTTGGTGAAGATCTTGTCGCCCATGCAGCCGGGGAAGAAGGCCACCTTGCAGCGGCTTTTCCCGGCGGGGGAGTTCACCGCGCCGATCTTGGCGCTGAGGGTCTGCTTGGCGAGGGGCTGCATGTGGCGTTCGCCGAGGAACGGACGCAGCAGCGGGGAACACGTGGCGGTGCCCTGCGCGTTGTTGTCGTCGCGCATGGCCAGCCCTTGGAAAGGAGCGCCGATCTTCAGCAGGAAACCGAACAGTTTCGGATTCGGCAACAGGGTACGGAAGATGGCCTTCTTGAGGGGCGAAAGGCCTTTATAGGCCGCAACGATGGCGCGGGCCTCCATGAAGATTTCCAGAATGGAAACGCCGGAAGGGCAGTTCGCCTGACAGGAGCCGCACAGGAGGCAACGATTGAGTTTTTCGTTGACCGCGTCCGGGTCCTCAATGAGACGGTGAGCCAATTTTTCCAGCAGCGTGAGCTTTCCGCGGGTCACGTCGGCTTCCATCATGGTTTCGCCGAAAACGGGACACACGGACTGGCACATGCCGCATTTCATGCAGGCGGCGAGCTTGTCGTCAAGCGCCATGAGGGCGTTGGCGAGAAGGGTCAGCTCATCCATGATTTAAACTCCAACCAGCTTGCTGGGGTTGAACAGGCCCTTCGGGTCGATGGCCTTGCGCAGGCGGCGCGAGTACCCGATGGTGCCGCGTGAGGTTTCCTTTTCCAGCCACTTCTGCTTGGCGGTGCCGATGCCGTGTTCGCCGGAAAGGGTGCCGCCCATTTCGATGGTGGTGTTGAAAAGTTCGTCGACGGCGCGTTCCACGCGTTCGAATTCGTCCTTGTCGCGCTTGTCGCACATGAAGGTCGGGTGCAGATTGCCGTCCCCGGCATGTCCGAAGGTGCCGACGGTGAGGTTGTACTTTTCGCCGAGGCCCTTGATGACCTTCATCATGGCCGGGATCTTGGAGCGGGGCACGGTGGCGTCTTCAAGGATGGTCGTGGGCTTGAAGCGGGCCAGGGCGGGCAGGGCCTTGCGGCGGGCTTCCCAGATCCGGTTCTTTTCCTCGGCGTCCTTGGCGACCACGATCTGCGTGGCGCCGCTCTTCTTGAGCTGTTCCTCGACGATGAGGGCTTCATCGGCGACCTGACCGGCATGGCCGTCCACTTCGATGAGGAGGATGGCCTGCGCGTCGCGGGGAAGGCCGATCTTCACGTCGTCCTCGACGAGGTTGATGGTCATGTTGTCCATGAATTCCAGCGTACAGGGCAGGATGTGGGCGGCGATGATGCGGGCCACGGCTTCGGAAGCCTTCTGCACGTTGTCGAACACGGCCATCATGGCCTTGGAGGCTTGCGGCGGGGGCACGAGTTTGAGGATGGCGCGGCTGATCATGCCGAGGGTGCCTTCGGAACCCACGAGCAGGCCGCCGAGGTTGTAGCCGGTCGCGCACTTGACGGTGCGGGAGCCGCTTTTCACCAGCTCGCCGGTGTGGTCATAGAATTCGAGGCCCATGACGTAATCTTTGGTGACGCCGTATTTCAGGCCGCGCAGGCCGCCGGCGTTTTCCGCGATGTTGCCGCCGATGGTGGAGACGGCCTGAGAACCCGGATCCGGGGGATAGAAGAGGCCCTTGGAAGCCACGGCGGCGGCGAACTGGGCCGTCACAACGCCGGGCTCGACGATGGCGAAGAGGTCTTCTTCATTGATCTCGATGATCTTGTTCAGTCCTTGCGTCAGGATGACCACGGATTTGTCGGCGTCGGGCACGGTCCCGCCGCTGAGGTTGGTCCCCGCGCCGCGGATGGTCATGGGCAGGCCGTTGGCGTAGCAGCGCTCAATGAGGGCGCCGAGCTGTTCGGTGGAGGTGGGGCGCAGGACAAGGCCGGGAACGACCGAGGGCAGCACGGCGGCATCATAGGCGTAGCTCTGCCTGTCCGCTTCGCTGGTGAAGACGTTCTCTTTGCCGATGAGGTTTTCGAATTCCTTGACGAGGGATGCGCTGGGCATGATTTCCTCCGGATCAAATGGTGAGGGGGCTGTATGTGAGGGACCGCGAGGCCCGGATACAGTTCGCACAGGAAAGACGGGGTTCTGGCGACAGCAGCTCCCGGCTGCCTCATAAGGCTCCACCGGATGTTGAAAATGGAATCCGGCGTGATATTCACCATTACTGTATGTCTGGGGGAAGGTCAAATAGTGAAGGGTTTCACGCGTAGGTTTTATCCTGTTACCGTCCCTCGTTAGGGCCGCTTGACCCCTCGCTTTCCGGCCCGTAAGACAGAAGGAAAAACGGCCCGCGCGTTCTTTTATGGCAGCCGGGCCTTCGGGAGGTTTTCGTATGTTCGCACCGCTTCCCTCTCCGGCGGAAATGTCCGGCTGGGATCGGGCCGCCATTGATTTGGGCTTGCCCGAACTGTTGCTGATGGAAAACGCCTCCCGCGAGGCCCTGCATGTGCTTTCGGCTGAAACAGGCCATATGCCGGGCAAGCGCGTCCTGTTGTTCATGGGCGGCGGCAACAACGGCGGGGACGCCGCTTGTCTTGCCCGGCATCTGCACGACGGAGGCGCCGAGGTGCTTGTGCTGCATACCCGGCCTTTGGGGGCCTACCGGGGCGTGACGGGACAGCATGTGCGGCTGGCCCGGCGTTGCGGCGTGGCGTTTGCCCCGGCTGCGGGCTGGCCCGAAAAATACCGCAATACGCCGTGGGATGTGTATGCCGACGCTTCCGTCTGCGAGCGGGGCGGCCCGGACATCGTCGTGGACGGGATACTCGGCACGGGCTTTTCCGGCAGCCTCAGGCCGCTGGAGCTTGGGCTGGTGGCCCGGATCAACGCGCTGGCGCAACGGGCCTTCATTTTTTCTCTGGATATCCCGTCCGGCCTTTCCGGATTGACCGGGCGTCCGTGCCCCGTCGCCGTGCGCGCCCACGCCACCGTGACCTTCGAGGCGGCGAAGCCCGGCCTTGTCCTGCCGGAAGCCGCGCCGTACACGGGCAGGCTGCACATCCGGCCCATCGGCATTCCGGCCGTGGCGCGGAGGGAGCATCCCGCTTCCTATCAGATGATCACGAAAGCCATTGCCGGAGCTTTTCCGGAAGCCGCTCCGGGGTGGCACAAGGGGACCGCCGGGGCCATTTTGATCGTGGGCGGTTCGGAAGGGCTTACGGGCGCGCCGCATCTGGCCGCCCGGGCCGCCTTGCGTGCCGGAGGCGGGCTGATCAGCGTCGCCGCTCCGCACGGCTTGTGCCGGGACATCAAGGCGGACTGCCCGGACATCATGACCCGTGCCCTCGGCCCTGCGGGGAACGTGCGGTGGAGCCCGGCATTGCTTGAGGAGCTTCTGCCGTTCCTGCGCCAGTGCGGGGCGATGGTGCTGGGGCCGGGCATCGGGCGCGAACCGGAAACGGCGGCATTCGTGCAGGCCCTGTTGATGTGCCCCTCGCGCCCGTCCGCCGTGGTGGACGCGGACGCGCTGCACGCGCTCGCCATGCATCCCGAGGCGTTGTCTTCCCTGCGGGCCTGTGACGTGCTGACCCCGCATCCCGGCGAGGCCGCAACCCTGCTGCATACGACGCCCGCGCTGGTGCAGGCGGACCGCTTCGCGGCGCTGGCGGGGCTGCGGCGTCTGGCCCCTTCCGTGTGGATTCTCAAGGGCGCGGGGACGCTCATCGGCACGGAGGGCCAGCCCGTGACCATTGCCCCCTACGCGGAGCCCAATCTGGCTGTGGGAGGCTCAGGGGATGTCCTTTCCGGTTGCCTCGGCACGCTGATGGCGCAGACCGCCGCGCATCCTTCCGAGGGCTGCGAAAGCTCCAGTTTTCTTGCCGCGTGCATGGGCGTCCACCTCCACGCGCGGGCGGGCAGGCTGCTGCGTGAGGCCTTCCCCCAGCGCGGCAACTCGGCGACGGATATTGCGGAGATGCTGCCCCGGGCGCGGATCAGGGAGGCGGCGGGCGATGGTGCGTAAGCTGTTTTGTGATCTGTGCCCGCTTACATACGAGGTTTCGCGCTGGAAGGGCATTGCGTTCCGGCATTTGCAGGATTTGCGCTGCTCCAGCCCCTTTGCCCGGTCGCGGCGGGAAGAGCCGCTTCCGGTACTGGCATATCGCCATGCCTCGCTCATCCGGCGGCGGCTCGGCAACATGGACATGCGGCTCCAGGAAAACAAGGCCGTCAATTTGCGGCTTGCCGCGCCGAAAGTGTCGGGCGTGCTCATCAGGCCGGGCGAAGCCTTTTCGTTCTGGCGGCTCGTGGGAGCGACCTCGGCGCGGAAGGGCTATCGCGAAGGGCTCATGATCAAGCGTGGGCAGCCGTCTCAGGGCATCGGCGGCGGATTGTGCCAGTTCACCAACCTGCTGCACTGGCTGGTGCTCCATTCCCCTTTGCGTATCGTGGAGTACCACCATCATGATGGGGTTGATCTGTTCCCCGACTGCGGAAGGCAGATCCCTTTCGGGATCGGCACGTCCATTTCCTACAACTATCTGGATTACCGCTTTCAGAACCCGACGGGGACGACGTTCCAGCTTCTCGTCTGGACGACGGATACGCATCTGTGCGGTGAGCTGCGCGCCGACGCGGATCTGCCGTTGTCATGGCACATCAGAAGCGAGGAAGAAGCCTTTGTCCGGGAAGGCGATCGGGTATACCGGAACAATATCATTGCCCGCGAGTGCGTGGACAAGAGGAGCGGCAACCTGCTGTCGCGCGAAACCCTCAAGCGGAACCATGCGCTGGTGCTGTATGAGGTGCCGGAAGATCGGATTATGGAAGAGATCTGAGGGAAGGGCGCGGGCACCGTTTTCTCCCCCAAGCCGACTCGCGGGAAGGAAGATCGGGGGCGTATCTGTTTTGCAGGGAGACGCACAAACCGCTTTCCGGGTGTCTTCCCCGGGAAAGAAGAAGCCCGGCACCATGAGGCGCCGGGCTTCTTTTATTTGCTGTCGGCTAAGCCGCGAGCGGCCTAGTTTTCGGACTCTTCAAACTTCTGCTTGAGGAGGTCGCCGAGGCTCTGGCCGGCTTCGGGGCCGGAACGGCTGTATTCGCGGGGCTTCTTGCGTTCTTCCTCGTCCTTGAGCTGCTTGATGGAGAGGCCGAGGCGGCGATCTTCAGCGCTGACGTGAATGATCTTGGCCTGGATTTCCTCGCCTTCCTTGTACAGTTCGGCGGGGGTCTTCACCTTCTTGTTGCTCAGTTCGGACACGTGGACGAGGCCTTCGATGCCTTCTTCCACTTCAACGAACAGGCCGAAATCGGTGATGTTCGTGATGATGCCCTTCACGAGGCCGCCCACGGGATAGGCGGTGGGAACGTTGGTCCACGGATCTTCGGTCAGCTGCTTGATGCCGAGGGTGAACTTTTCGCTTTCCTGATCCACGGTCAGCACCTTGGCCTGCACGGTGTCGCCGACCTTGAAGAGCTCGTTGGGATGACGGATCTTCTTGGTCCAGCTGATGTCGGACACATGGATGAGGCCGTCGATGCCGTCTTCGATGCCGATGAACATGCCGAATTCGGTGATGTTCTTGATGACGCCTTCAAGGATGGTGCCTTCGGGGTACTTTTCGCCCACGAGTTCCCACGGATTCGGCTTGATCTGCTTCATGCCGAGGGAGATGCGCTTCTTCTCGGGATCGACGCCGAGGATGACGACTTCAACTTCGTCGCCCTGACGGACCATCTGGGAAGGATGGCGGAGCTTGCGGGTCCAGGACATTTCGGAGATGTGCACGAGGCCTTCGACGCCGGGTTCCAGCTCGACGAACGCGCCGTAATCAACAAGGTTGGTCACCTTGCCGTTGTGGCGGGAAGCTTCGGGGAAGCGGGCGGTGATGTCCTGCCACGGATCGGGCACGAGCTGCTTGAGGCCGAGGGAAACCTTCTGGTTGTCCTTGTCGAAGGAGAGCACCTTGAGTTCGAGATCCTGACCAAGCGTAACCATTTCGCGAGGATGGCGGATACGCTTCCAAGACATATCGGTGATGTGAAGGAGACCGTCGAGGCCGCCGAGGTCCACGAACACGCCGTATTCGGTGATGTTCTTGGCCTTACCGGTAACGACCTGACCTTCGGCGAGGGTCTGGAGGAGATCCTGACGCTTGGAGTCGCGTTCTTCTTCAAGCAGCACACGGCGGGACACGATGACGTTGCTGCGACGGCGGTTGATCTTCAGCACGCGGAATTCGTATTCCTGGTTCACCAGAGCGTCCATGTCCGGCACGGGGCGCAGGTCCACATGGGAACCGGGGAGGAACGCTTCCACGCCGCCCAGATCCACAGTGTAACCGCCCTTGATGCGGCGCATGATACGGCCCTTGATGACGCCGTTCTTTTCCTGCACGTCTTCGAGCTGATCGAAGAGCTGCATCCGCTTTGCTTTTTCGAAGGACAGGGTGATGGTGCCTTCCTGTTCGTTCTTGCGAGCGACGAAGACGTCCACACGGTCGCCCACCTTCACAACGAGATTGCCTTCGGCATCCCGGAATTCGGCGGTGGGGATCTGACCTTCCGATTTGAAATTCACGTCAACAAGCACATTGTCGTCATCCACGCGGACAATTTCGCCCTTGACGATGGTTCCTTCCTCGAGATCACCGAAGTCGGTGCTGAGGTAGTCTTCCAGCGCGCTTTCAAAATTAAATTCCGCGTCCATACCGTGGTTTTCCATGGTTTCCATTAAACAGCCTCCAGGCCACATCAATTTCCCGCATATTCTGCAGGTCGTCATCCATAGCAGGAATCGTTTTGTCTGGCAAGGGCTACCTTTACGTGAAGAAAAGAGCATTTCGCGGGATCGCCGCGTTTTCTGTCCGTTTATGATAAAGAGGCCGGAGAAGAAAAAAATCTGAGGGGACCTTTGAAAAAGTGCCCCCCAGCATTTTTACGGGCATTCAATCGGCAAGGATATTGTGTGGCGGCGCTTTCGGAGCGGCGAAGAGATGCAACAGGCATTGGAAACATCGCCCTGAAAATGGAAGAGCCGCCGTACCAACAAAGCCAGGGTGAACCCCTTTTGAAGCGATGCCTCTTTCAGCGTCAAAACGTTTTATTCCGGTTCGTACCCCGTGTCCTCCGGCAAGTCGTGGCGGGCGGACTGGCTGCGGGCAAGCTCATCGCAGCGTTCGTTCTCGGCATGGCCGTTGTGCCCGCGCACCCATTCCAGCGTGACGCTGTGGCGGTCGAGCTGGACTTGCAGGCGCTCCCAGAGATCGCGGTTCTTGACCGGTTTCTTGGCGGCGGTCTTCCAGCCGTTTTTCCGCCAGCCCGCGAGCCATTTTTTTTCCACGGCATGGCGCAGGTACTGAGAGTCCGTGTACAGCGTGACCGCGCACGGCTCTTTCAACTCTTCGAGCCCCGCGATGGCCGCCATGATTTCCATACGGTTGTTCGTGGTGTGCGCGTAGCCGCCGGAGAGTTCCTTTTCATGCCCTTCGCAGCGCAGGATGCAGCCCCAGCCTCCGCGACCGGGGTTGCCGAGGCATGAGCCGTCCGTAAATATCGTCACATTTCGCATAGCTTCTCTTTTTTGGGCACAAAACAGGGGACGCCGGCCGGAAAGGAAAGAATCCACCGGCCCGAACCCGCCATCGCCCCATACAAAAGTCTTTGAAAGGAAAGGGGAGGGATGTGGAGGGGAAGGAAAACGTGGGGGGGCTCCCCCCTTCTTCAGAACGTTCTTCTTCCCCCTCCCCACATTTTATTCAAACATATCGATATTCGCCAGAGCCTGATGCATGAGGCCTTCCGGAGAATCGGCGGCATCGAGGACGACGATGCGCTTGGTGTTGTGGGCGGCCCAGAGCTTGAACCCTTCCCGGATGCGGGTGTGGAAAGGCATCTGCTCGGCTTCGAAACGCCCCTCTTTTTCGGAGAGGCCCAGCTCCGCGTTGCGGCGGCGGGCGCGTTTCAGCGCATCGGCGGGGTCCATGTCGAGCACAAAGGTCCTGTCGGGCCAGAGGCCGCCGATGGCCACGTCGTTGAGCGAGCGCAGTTTTTCGATGTCGAGGCCGCGCCCGTAGCCCTGATAGACCACGGTGGAGTCCGCGTAGCGGTCGCAGAGCACCACCTCGCCGCGTTTCAGCGCCGGGCGGATGACCTCCGCGACGTGCTGCGCCCGGTCCGCGAGGAACAGGAACAGTTCCGCCTCAGGGCAGATTTCCGTTTCCGGATTCAGGAGCATCTGGCGCAACTCCCGGCCCAGCGCGCACCCGCCGGGCTCGCGCGTCACCAGCACCTCATGGTTCAGGGTGCGGAACACGTCGGCGAGGTTCTCGATGAGCGTGGTTTTGCCCGAGCCCTCAATGCCTTCTAGAGTAATGAACACTGGTTCAACCTTGGGGCTTCGGGTTCCGCCGCCGTGCGCTTTGAAGTGCGGGGCTTGCGCGATTCGGCTTCCGGGGTCTTGGGGGCCTGGAACAATTGGCGCTCCAGCGATTTCTGGTAGGGCGACCAGCCGCTTTCGCCGTCTTCGAGTTCCCCGAACAGGCTCCGGCTCTGGGTGATCTTGGCGTCGATGTTGTCCGCGTAGTGCAGGGCGAAGGCTTCGGCCGTTTGCGGCAGGCGCGGCGAACCGTATTCGTACAGCCCGTGATGGCTTAGAATGAGGTGCTGGAAATGGAGGATCAGCTCCTCGTCGAGCCCGGATTTGGCGAGATGGCGGTCAAGCTTTCCGAGGCACAGATTGATGTGCCCGACCAGCCGCCCGGCGTCGGTGTAGTCGTTGGCAAGGCCGCCGGAGAATTCCCATATTTTGCCGAGATCGTGGCAAATGGCTCCGGCGAGCAGCGTCTGGCGATCCAGATCCGGGTAATGGTCGCAGAAGCGCAGGCACAGCGTCGCCACCGAAAGCGTATGTTCAAGCAGTCCGCCGACCCATGCATGGTGTACGCTCTTGGCGGCGGGGGCGGTGAGCAGCGGGACGCGGATGGCCTCGTCCTCAAGGACGGACAGGATGAACTTGCGCCACGGCTTGTACGTGAATTCCTTGCGGCAGAGGGCTTCGAGCTCGTCGAGCATCTCCTGCGGCGGGCGGCTGCTGGAGGCCATGAAAGCGGACGTATCCACCGAAGCCGTTTCTTCCGGGGAGAGCACGCGCAGCGCGTTGACATTCACCTGCAATTTGTCGCGGAAGCTTTCGGCGCGGCCTTCCACTTCGGCGATGACGCCGGAAGGGATCTCCGCAAACTGCTGGCTGAGGGGGCTCCATATCCGGGCCTCAAGATCTCCGGAGGCGTCTTTCAGTTCAATGCGCCAGAACGGGCCGTTCTTGGCTTGCAGCTGCGACGCCGAGCCGATGAGGTACAGCGCTCTGATTTCGTCGCCGGGAGCCACGTCTTTGGCCCACCGGCGGTCGGGCGCGGATTGTATTTTCTGCATATTCAACCTACAATAAAAAACTGTGCGATCGGCTTTCCGTGCGGAAAGCATCGCCGTACAGTCGGAATGTTTGGCGGGAGTTCACCCGTTTTCGCCTGTGTTGTCAACAGAAAGCCTGCGGGCCGTCCGGGCTCCGGCTTTCCGTCTGTTTCCTATGGGAAAACTGTTTTTGCTGTTTCGGGAGGTTGCGTGCGTATCTTGCTTTCCAACGATGACGGCATCCACTCCCCGTGTCTCCGCGCGTTGCACGACGCGCTGTGCGAGGCCGGGCATGAGCTTGACGTGGTCGCCCCGCTCACGGAGCAGTCGGGCGTGGGCTGTTCCGTCACCCTGCACAATCCCTTGCGCCTGTACCCGGTGCAAGAGCCCGGCTTCAGCGGCACGGCGGTCGCGGGGACGCCCGTGGACTGCGTGAAGCTCGCCCTGACCACGCTCCTGCCGCAGCCGCCGGATTTGGTCGTCGTGGGCATCAACAACGGCGCGAACAAGGGTGTGGACGTCTTTTACAGCGGGACCGTTGGCGCGGCGACCGAAGCCGCCCTGCGCGGGCTGCCCGCCGTGGCCTTCTCGCGTCCGCGTCCCGAGCTTGAGCCGCCGCAGGCGCTGGCCCGTCACGCCGCCTCGCTGGTGGATGCCGTGGACTGGCGCTGTTGCGCCGGGAAAGTCCTGAACGTCAACTACCCGCGCTGCCGCGTCGCCGAGATCAAGGGCATCCGGGCCGCGCGCATGGCCGAGAGCCGCTGGGCCGAGAACTACGAACGCCGCGAGGACCCCGCCGGGCGTCCCTACTGGTGGATCGCCGATTTCCTCAAGCGGGACAGCGGGGGCGACGATACGGACATCGCCCTGATGGAAGGCAACTGGGTGGCTGTCACGCCGCTTCAGGTGGATCGGACGGACCGGGAACTGCTCGGCCGCTTGCAGGAGCGGTTCGGCGTCTAGTTCCAATCCTTCGGGAAATAGGCTACAATAGGACCATCAATATGTGTGGCGGAGTCGCCGCTGCGGTCTTCCGGTGCGGGAGCCGCCTTATTTCACCATCCCAATCGCAGCCGCAAGGCTGAGGCGAGGAGCAACTATGCCGCTTACCTCTCCCAGAGCCATGTTTGAACGGGCCTACAAAGAAGGTTATGCCATCGGCGCCTTCAACGTCAACAACATGGAAATCATTCAGGGAATCATGGAGGCAGGAACCGAGGAAAAGGCCCCGCTCATCCTTCAGGTTTCCGCCGGAGCCCGCAAATATGCGGGACAGAATTATATTGTGAAGCTTATTGAGGCCGGTCTGCTGGAAGCGGATCTTCCGGTTGTGCTCCATCTGGACCACGGCGCGGATTTCGACATCTGCAAGGCCTGCGTGGACGGTGGCTTCACCTCCGTGATGATCGACGGTTCGCACCACTCCTTCGAAGACAATATCGCCGTGACCAAACGGGTCGTGGAATACGCCCACGCCCACGGCGTCTGGGTGGAAGCCGAGCTGGGCCGCCTTGCCGGGGTTGAGGAAGACGTCTCTTCCGAGCACAGCATCTATACCGATCCCGATCAGGCCGTGGAGTTCGTGGAGCGTTCCGGCTGCGACTCGCTCGCCATCGCCATCGGCACCAGCCACGGCGCGTACAAATTCAAGGGTGAAGCCAAGCTCGACTTCGAACGCCTCGAAAAGATCGGCAGCCTGATGCCCGGTTACCCGCTCGTCCTGCACGGCGCTTCCAGCGTTCCGCAGGAATTTGTGGAAATGTGCAATACCTACGGCGGGAAGGTCGCCGGGGCGGCGGGCGTGCCCGAGGAACTGCTCCGCAAGGCCGCCGGTATGGCCATCTGCAAAATCAACATCGATACGGATATCCGGCTGGCCATGACGGCCTCCATCCGCAAGCAGCTCGTCGAGCATCCTGAGGAATTCGATCCGCGCGGCTACCTGAAGCCCGCGCGGCAGGCCGTGAAGGACATGGTCCAGCACAAGATCAAGCATGTGCTGGGTTGTTCCGGCAAGGCGTAAATCAATTGTCACACGGGGGAGGTACACTGGCTTGTAACGCGGTTGCCTCCCCTTTGTTTCATACGGCGTTCCGCCTTTCCTTATGCGGACGCGCCGGCCCGGGCGTCGGGCGCATCAGGATTGTGCCGCAAACCTTTTCGCGTATCGAAGGAGTACCCCAATGGCTCGCATCGGAATCAACGGCTTCGGCCGCATCGGTCGTTATCTTGTCCGCCTTATGGCTGAGCGCAACGAATTCCCCGTGGTGATCAATGCCCGCGCGGACAACGCTTCTCTGGCCCATCTCTTCAAATACGATTCCGTCCACCACACCTTCAAGGGCACGGTGGGCCATGACGAAAACGGCATCATCATCAACGGCACGCACATCGCCGTGACCCGCTGCAAGCCCAACGAATGGCAGTGGAAGGACTACGGCGTGGATCTGGTGGTGGAATCCACCGGGACCATCAAGAAGCGCGCCGGGCTCGCCGAGCACATGGCCTGCGGCGCGAAGAAGGTCATCATGAGCGCCCCCGTATCCGACGCCGACATCACCATCGTGATGGGCGTGAACGACGGCCTCTATGATCCCGCCAAGCACGACGTGGTTTCCTCCGCCTCCTGTACGACGAACTGTCTCGCCCCGGTCGCCAAGGTGCTGAACGATACCTTCGGCATCGAGCACGGCCTGATGACCACGATCCACTCCTACACCATGAGCCAGCGCATCCTCGACGGTTCCCAGAAGGATATCCGCCGCGCCCGCGCCGCCGCCATGTCGATGATCCCGACCACCACCGGCGCGGCCAAGGCCGTGGCCCTCGTGCTGCCCGAGCTCAAGGGCAAGCTGGACGGCATCGCCATCCGCGTCCCCACGCCCAACGTGTCCATCGTGGACCTGAACTGCGTCATGAAGCGCGACGTGACCGTCGATGAGGTCAATGCCGCCCTGACCGCCGCCGCGAACGACAACTTCGGCGTTTCCGACGAGCCGCTGGTGTCCATCGACTACAACGGCGACACCCACGGCGGCGTCGTCGACCTGCTTTCCACCTCCGTCATGAGCGGAAACATGCTCAAGGTGCTCATCTGGTACGACAACGAAGCCGGGTTCACCAACCAGCTCCTCCGTCTGATCACGATGGTGGCCGGGAAGATGTAAGGGCCGAAAAGGTACGTTGAGAAAAGATTGGAGGGGGCGGGGAGGACTTTCTATAGAAAGTCCTCCCCGCCCCCTCCAACCCTCCCCCACCCCTCCCAAAGATTTTTGACTTTATCGAATCCCTGTTCGCAGATGGTTCGGGGATGGCCGAGCGGTGAAGGCTCCAATGAGTTTTTATTCGGAGAAAAGCTGTTGATGCCGTCCGAACGAAAAGAAGGGCACGCCTGACGGCATCGGAGCGAAAAGGACGGTTCCGTTTCCGGCGCAAGCCGGATGCGGAACCGTCCTTTTCGCTTTGAGGGGGGCCGGGGGGAATTCGACCCAAAGGGCGGCGAAGCCGTGACCGTTGGGCGAGGTTGCGAGCCTTACGGGCATCGCACGCAGAGCGATTACCCCCGGACAGGGTCAAGGGGCGGTAGCCCCTTGCCGCCGGAGGCATACGCCATTCTACTTCATGCCGATGAAATGCCGGATGGCGGATTCGAGCCGCCGGATGCTGACGAAGGTGTCGAGGCAGGGGCCGTTGGGCCGTTCGTTGATGACGCCGAAGACCGGCAGGGGGTGCGTATCCTGAATGCCGGAGGACAGATCGCGCTCGCAGGCCACGGCTACGATGAGCTTGGGGCGGGCCTGCACGACGATGCGGCGGGCGATGGTTCCCCCGGTGGCGATGGCGACCTGCACGCCGTAGGTGTCCCGCAGGTTGAGCACGTCCTTGAGCGGGCAGGCCCCGCAGCGGGCGCAGTTGTCGATGTGGTAGGTAAGGCGGTGGGTGCAGCGGCTCGACTGGATGCAGTGGGGCAGGAGCACGAGAAGCTGGCGCGGCTCGCACTGGATGCCGCTGCTGAGGACCAGCTCGTTGTTGACCTTGATGAAGGAACGGCGCACGGCGGCTACGGGGATGCGCATCATCCGGCCCATGAGCTCCATGATCGGCAGGAGCAGGCGGATAGTGATGCCGCGCAGGCGCGATGTGCCGAGTATGGGCTTTCCGGTGTAGGCGTGGAGCACCAGCCCCACGGAAAGCCAAAGGATTCCGAGGATGGCCCCGCCGAAGACGATGCCCGCGATGAACGGGAGCCACGGATGGATGGCCGCGAACCCGATGGTCGGGACAAGCCAGATGAGCAGAAGCAGCACGCAGAGCAGGATGGCCGTGCCGATCACCAGACCGATGAACAGCCGCTTGCCGGTACCTTCGTATTCATCCTTGGACAGGGAAAATGCGGACTTGGAGATGTTCACCTTGGGTTCGCCCGAATGAGGTGAAAGGATTGAGGGGCATAAAAAGAAGACGTTTTTCTTTCCGCGCAACGGGACTCCTCGTGCGCGGCCTCCCCACCAGTCAACGTTTTTGCGGGAGGGGGCCGTGGGAGGATACTTTTTGAAAAAAGCGCCCTCCCACGGTCTTCTATCCTAAAGAGGGGGAAACGGCGCGGCCGCAGCCGTCCTTGTTGGCGGCGCGGCAATAGCCGTTCCAGAAAGCTTCCGCGGGCATGGGCTTGCCTCCGGCGGGCTTGAGCGTGGAAACCTCATACAGGGCGTCGCGGCAGGCGATGAGCAGCTTGCCGTCCCGCAAGGCCACGAGGGTTCCCGGAGCGGGATGCCCACCAGTGAATGTCTCACCTACCCGGCCCGGCTGAAGCAGTGCGGGCAGGGGATCGCGCCCCGGCAGCAGGAATACCGTCTGTGCGCCGGGCCACGGGGTCACGCCCCGGATACGGGCATGGATGACGGCGGCGTCCTCATCCCAGTCAATGTGCCCGTCGGCCTTGGTCAGCTTGGCGGCGTAGGTCGCCAGCGCCTCTTCCTGCGGGATGGGCGTGGAGGGATCGCCGTCGGCGTACTGCCGGAGCACTTCCACCATGAGACGCCCGCCGAGATCGGCCAGTTCGTCGTGCATGGTGGCGGCGGTGTCGTCGATGCCGATGCCGAGCGCGCGCTGCAACAGCATGGGCCCGGTATCAAGCCCGCGCTCCATCCGCATGATGGTGATCCCCGTGAGGTGGTTGCCGTCCATGATCGCCCGCTGGATGGGGGCCGCGCCCCGGTACTGGGGCAAGAGCGAGCCGTGGACGTTGAAAGGCCCGATGGTCGGGATGTCCAGCACGGATTGGGGCAGAATGAGGCCGTAGGCGGCGACGACCAGCGCGTCGGGGCGGAGCCCGGCGAGCGCGGCGCGGTCGGCTTCGTCCTTGAAGTTGAGCGGCTGGAAGACCGGAATGCCGAGCTCCTGCGCCAGCACCTTGACGGCGGGCGGCTGGAGTTTGTGCCCGCGCCCGGCGGGGCGGTCGGGCTGGCAATAGGCGGCGACGACCTCGCAGCCGGGCCATGCCGCCACATGTCGGAGCACCGTGGCGGCGAAATCCGGCGTCCCCATGAATACGACGCGCATTTTCTGTTCCGGAGCGGCCATCTATTTCACCTGACTCTGACGAGTGCCTTTCTTGAGCTTGTTTTCGAACATGATCCGCTTGAGGCGGCTGATACGGTCGATGAACAGCTTACCGTCCAGGTGATCGATTTCATGCTGGACGCAGATGGCAAGGATATCGTCCGCGTCGAAGCTGACGGGGTTGCCGTCCAGATCGGTGGCTTCGACGTGGACCCGGGCGGTACGGCGGACCTTGGAACGGTAGTCGGGCACGGAGAGGCAGCCTTCCTCGCTTTCCACATACCCGGCGTCCGGAAGGGGCGTCCATACGGGATTGACCAGCACCATTTTCCCTTCGCGCTTTTCGGGGCCGGTGACGTCGATGATGACGAGACGGATGAGCCGGCCCACCTGCGGCGCGGCAATGCCGATGCCGTCCGATTTGTACATCGCTTCGGTCATTTCTTCGGCGAGTTTACGGATCTCGTCGGTGACTTCAGTGATGGGGAGGCTGGGCTTGCCAAGAAGCGGATTAGGATAAGTGACTATTTTCAAAGACATGTATGCTCTCGTATACGGGTTGGCATTCGTGGTTAAAACGGGTTAAGAAGCGGCTAGGCCTTCATGTTGAGGCACTATCAATACCCTGTCCGAACAATAATGTACAGATTGTACGCAAGCCTCGCCGGGCCGCCGGGACGGAGAACCTCCCACGGCGGACGGGCGACCGATGGTGGCCACCTTGCCGAACGACGTTTTTTTGCCTTTCGCTCCCGACAAGCCGTGGCTCGCCCCGCTGGCCGGATGGTCGGACTTGCCTTTTCGCCTGTTGTGCCGCCGGTTCGGCGCGGCGGTCTGCTGCACTGAGATGATCAGCGCCAAGGGGCTCATCTACAAGAGCCCCGGCACGGCGGAACTGTTCGCCACCTGCCCGGAGGACGGGCCTGTCGTCGTCCAGCTGTTCGGCAGCGAGGCACCTTTCATGGAGGCGGCGGCCGGGCAGCTCAGGGACAAGGGGTTCGTCTGGTTCGACTGCAACATGGGCTGCTCCGTCCCCAAGGTGGCGCGCACGGGGGCCGGCGCGGCGATGTGCAAAGACATCGACAACGCCCTGTCCGTTGCCGAAGCCCTGATCCGGGCTGCCGGGCGCGGACGCGTAGGCTTCAAGCTGCGCCTCGGCTGGGATGAGCCGGGACGTTCCTCCGCCGCCGAAACGTGGCGAGTGCTGGCCCCGGCGCTGGAGGCGCTCGGCGCGGGCTGGCTGACGCTGCACCCCCGCACGGCGAAGCAGGGCTTCACCGGGACGGCGCGCTGGGAATATCTCAGCGAGTTGAAAGCGCTTGTTTCCTTACCCGTCATCGCCAGCGGGGACTTGTTCACGGCGGAGGACGGTGTACGCTGCCTCGCCGAAACGGGCGTGGATACCGTCATGTACGCGCGCGGGGCCTTGCGGGATCCGGCGATTTTCAAGGCGCATCTTGATCTGCTCGCCGGGCGTGAACCCGAGGTTGCCGATGTGGCGACGCTGCTCGCCCGCATCCGGGAACATGCGCGGCTCGCCCGGAAACTCAGCACGGAAAAGGTGGCGCTGCTCAAGATGCGGACCATCGTGCCACGTTACGTCCGGCACATCGAAGGTTCGAAACAGCTCAGGGCGGATATCATTGCCTGCCGGAGCTGGGACGATTTTGAAAAAGCGCTGCGCTCATTCGAGGCTGGAAAAAGTTCTTCCGAGTGATCTTGTATATTTTCCTCAGTCAGTTATTTACAGATAAGCAGTCCCGCCCCAATTGTCACCCTACCGCCATGCCGGGGAATCTATGAAGTTTTCTCCTTATCGTCTGGGTTTTACCCTGATCGAAATCATATCCGTGCTGGTCATCCTCGGCATCCTCGCGGCTGTCGCCGTCCCCAAGTATTTTAATATGCAGGATGACGCCGAGAAAAAGGCCGCCCTTTCCGCCGTGGCCGAAGCGCAGTCCCGCATCCAGCTTTCTTTCGGGCAACAGATCTTGCAGGGAAAGCCGTGTGATAAGGCTGTGGAGGAAGTCAGCGAGATCAGTAAGCTGAGTGACGACGGCAAAAGCAAGTTCGGCGATTTTTCTCTCGGTATTGACAAAAGCGCCAGCGGCGGGACCCTTACCACCGCCGGGGTGGCTATCTACGCCAAGCGTGGCGACAACGACACGGCGGTAGAGACGGGGGGCAAACTGTATTTGCCGTCGTGCACTGATGAAAAAGGGCTCAGTGGAAATTTTTCTCAGGCGGTGCTCGGCTATCTTGATAGAGTACTGGCTACCGACAGCCATGATTTTCGTGATGACATCTTGGGTGAAGTTATTTCTCTCGGCAATGGAGTCTCCTACACAGTAAAGAATATTGTAAATCAAGGTGGCAACGGTGCATATGTCGATTTGCAATACACTAATGCGAGCGGAGATACATTGACTTTTCAGGTTCATAAGAACAGTAACGGCGAGAGTTGGATTCAGCAGATGGTTGCTCATTCCAATGACGGAAAGTCCATCAACCTGATTAAGGACAATTACCGTGCCAACTTGAGTGATGCACAGATCCGCCAAGCCCAAAATATAGTCTCAAGCATGGGGATGGATACGTCCAGCTTTGGTCCTGCATTCGACTCAAAATTGGGTGCGGGTGTCCTCTATTTCGATAAAGGATTTGTTCCCAAACAGTGACGAGGAGCGATACTTCCCCCAGCCATAAGCCTTTGCGCCACGGCAAGTACGGGGAGGCCCACGATTGTCGCCCATTGGCCTTTGATTCCCGAGACAAGGAAGGAGCCGAGGCCCTGTATGGCGTAGGAGCCGGCCTTGTCGTCGCATTCGCCGGTGGCCGCGTAGGCGCGGAGCACGTCTTCGGGCCACTCCGCGAAGGTCACGTCGGCGGCGTCGTAAAACAGTTCCGTCCGGCTTTCCCCACGAGCCGACAGCCAGATGATGCAGCACCCCGTGTATACGGTATGCGTCCGGCCCGAGAGGTGCAGCAGCATGGCGAGGGCTTCGTCGCGGCTGGCGGGCTTGCCGAGGATGATCGGGCCGTGTTCCTCGTGCAGTACGACGATGGTATCGGACCCGAGGACCACCGCGTCGGGCGTTTCGGGCCCGGCGGCGCGGGCTACGGCTTCGGCCTTGGCTTGCGCCGCCCGCATGACATAGGCGGCGGGATCGTCTTCCAGCGTGGGGGCGGGTTCGGAGCCGTCCACAACCTTGATGGTAAAGTCGATGCCGAGGCTGCCGAGCAGTTCGCGCCTGCGGGGAGAGGATGAGGCGAGGATGATGGGGCGAAGCGCGCGGAATGGGCCGGAAGGCATGGTTTCTTGCACGGTTTTGGTCCTTTTCGTCTTTATGCTACTGGAAAAAGTTTGCGGAAGGCGCTAGCCTGACTTCACAGAGAAATCTGAAAGGAGTCATCATGTCGTCCACTCGCAAACTCAGTTCGCGTCTTACGCAGTTGCTGGAATTATTCAACCGCAATGACGACTGGCTCATCGTGATCAATGCCGATCCCGACGCGATGGCGTCGGCTATGGCCCTCAAGCGGATCATGTCCCATCGTACCGGGAAAGTCACCATTGCCCGGATCAATGAAATTTCGCGGCCGGACAATCTGGCGATGATCCGGTATCTGCGCATCCCCATGCTTCCGCTGACCGACAAGTTGAAAGCCTCCTATTCACATTTTGCGATGGTCGATTCGCAGCCGCATCACAACCCCGCCTTTGCGGGTATCCCGTTTTCCATTGTTATCGATCATCATCCGGCTGTTCCCGAGCATCCCGTGGACGCCGCCTATGTGGACATCCGGCCCCAGTACGGCGCGGTGAGCACATTGCTCACGGAGTACCTGCGGGCTTACCACATCCGGCCCGGCATCCGGCTTGCCACCGCCCTGCAATACGGCATCCGTACGGATACCGCCACGTTTACCCGCACGGGCACGGAAATCGACCTGCGCGCTTACCAGTATCTCGCCGCTCACGGGGACACCGCCTTGCTCACGCGCATCACCCGCAGCGAATACCTCCCCGAGTGGCTCAAATACTTTGCGCGCGCCTTCTCGTCCATGCATCAGTGCGGCTCAGGGGCCTACTGTTATCTGGATACGGTGGAGAATCCTGACATACTCGTGGTGGTTGCGGATTTCTTTACGCATGTTCACAGCATCAAGTGGGTCGGCGTTTGCGGCGTGTACAACGATACTGTCGTTGTCATCTTCCGGGGCGACGGTCATGTCGATCTTGGCGAATTCGCCGCCTCACGTCTTGGTGCGCTCGGTAATGCGGGCGGGCACCGCGCCCTCGCGCGTGCCGAATTTCCCCTTGAGGCGACCGAAGGCCGCAGCGTCGATGTGTTCGTCTTCCGCAAGCTCACCGAAAAGCCCCAAAAGAAGAAAGTTGAAGACGTTGAGAGTGTGGAGGGGGGAGAGGAAGAGTAGGGTATGGATATGGAACCGGGGGAGGGAACCCTTTAAAAAGGGTTCCCTCCCCCCTCCTCTTTCCCTCCTAAACTTTTCGATTGTATCGAATCCCTGTTTGCGGCGTTCCCATTTTGCCAAGGGACAGGGCGTGGCGTTTTTTCTTGGAAGCAGAAGGGCTGCTGAACAAGATTGTTCAGCAGCCCTTCATATGAAGAGGTTGGATACAATCCGTTAAAAGCGCCGACAGGAAAAGCCGAGAGCAGGGACTGGGTAAGGTCGAAAGTCTTTGAAAGGGAGGGGATGGGGTTTGGGGAAGGGGAGGGAAAACTTTCTTCAGAAAGCTTTCCCTCCCCTTCCCCAATCTTCTTCCCCGCCTTATCCTACGATCAAGAAGTTCTTCACGCCCGTGAAGACGACCTGCGCGGCGATGGCGGCGAGAAGCAGGCCGGTGAGCTTGGAAAGCACCGCAAGGCCGGTCTTGCCGAGGATGCGTTGCACATGGTTCGCCATGAGCAGCATGAGCGTGATGAGCGCCGAAGCCACAAAGAGGGCGGCCGAACCGATGATGCGTTCCGTCATGCTGTGGGCCGACGCGCCGAGAACCATCAGCGTACCGATGCTGGCGGGGCCCATGCAGATGGGGATGGCGAGCGGGACCACGCTGATGTCCTCGTCAGGGCTGTCGGGGGTGTGGGACTCGCGCTGTTCGCCCATGAGGGCTACGGAAGTCAGGAACAGGAGCGCCCCGGCGCCGATGCGGAAGGCGTCCAGCGTGAAGCCGAATACGCTGAACAGCGATTCCCCGAAAAAGTACAGCACCGTCCCCACGATGAAGACCGCAGTCCCCGTCCGCAGGGCCGTGCGGCGCTTGCGGCGTCCGCCGTAGGTCTGCGTCCCGCTCAAGAAGGCGCTCAGGGCCGCGGGAGGCGTCAGCAGGGCGAAAAGCTTGATGACCGAACTGAAAAAATCTCCGATACTGTAATCCATACGTCTTCTCACTACCCCGCAAAGCGGTTATTGAATGCGCGGGGGATCGCTCGCACCGGGCGCATTTTTGATTGGTTGTTCAATGAGCCGGGACACCATACAAGGAACGTGGGATAGTTCAAGAGCTTTTTTTAGGGTTCAAGGACAACACGCCGGGTTTTCAGCTTTTTTTGATCAGAGAAAATCAGCGGCTTTTCCGGCCGCGTTTCGGGCCGTCCGTTTCGGGCGGCGAAGGCTTCCAACACAAGGGCCCGGAGGCCCGGATTCAGGAGATCTCCATGCCTCAGCGATACATCGATACCACGCTGTTCGACCTGTTCAAAGTGGGGCCCGGACCGTCCAGTTCCCACACCATCGGCCCCATGAAGGCAGGGCACCATTTCGCGGAAACCTGCGCCGCGCTGCCGCGTGATCTGCTGGTGCGCGCCGTGCGTTTCCGGGTGCGTTTGTACGGCTCCCTCAGCGCCACGGGTACGGGCCACGGGACCGACGCCGCCGTCGTCGCGGGCCTGCTCGGCACGGCCCCGGAAAGTTGTCCCGCCGGCCTGCTCCAGGAGCTTATGGATGACCCTCATACGCGCCGTAAACGTTCGCTCGGCGACGGCCAGGTGTCGGTTTGCGTCGACGACGTAAGCCATGACGCGATCATCCATGATTTTCCTTACAGCAACACGCTGGTGGCGGATCTGTTGGACGCCGAAGACAAAGTGCTGCATTCGCAGGAGTATTACTCCGTGGGCGGCGGCTTCATCCAGTGGAAGGGCTGGGAACCGCCCTCCCTTGGCGAGCCTGTTCACCGCTATTCGAATATGACCGAATTGCGCGCCATTGTGAAGGAGAAGGGCCTCAACATTTACGAGATCATCCTCGACAACGAGATGGCGATCACCGGGGCGTCGCGCCCGAGCATCATCTATTCCCTGAACCAGATCATCGATCATATGGAAAGCAGCGTCCGGCGCGGGCTGGACAGCGAAGGGCAGCTCCCCGGGCCGCTCAAGGTGCAGCGCAAGGCCCGTATGCTGTGGCAGCAGGCTTCCCGGATGCAGTCCTCGCCGGATCAGTTCCTGACCCGGATCAATGCCTATGCCTTCGCCACGGCGGAGGAAAATGCCTCCGGCGGGGTCATCGTCACCGCGCCGACCTGTGGTTCCGCCGGGGTCATGCCCGCTCTGGTGTATGCCCTGCGGCATGAAATGTTCATAGGCGATCGCGCCATCCGTGAAGCGTTCCTCGCATCGGCTGCGGTCGGCTTCATCGCCAAGCACAACGCGAGCATCGCCGGGGCCGAAGTGGGCTGTCAGGGTGAAATCGGCGTGGCGTCCGCAATGGCGGCGGCGTTCGTGGCCGACGCGCGCGGCTACCGGTCCAGGGTGACCGAAAACGCGGCGGAGGTCGCGCTGGAGCATCACCTCGGCATCACCTGCGATCCTGTGCAGGGATATGTGCAGATTCCCTGCATCGAGCGAAACGCCATGGGCGCGATCAAGGCGTACAACGCGGCGGTGATCACCTCGGGCACGGATCCTTATTCGCAGCGGGTTTCCCTCGACGCCGCCATTGCCGCAATGGCTGAGACGGGGCGCGAAATGAGCTGTAAATTCAAGGAAACTTCGCTCGGCGGATTGGCCGTAAGTATGGTAGCCTGTTGACAGTGGCCCGGAAGCGGGTTACTGATTGCCTCTTTCACAATGCACTATGCCGGGTTTTTTCCCCTCTGGACAAATATGCTTTCGGGCTTAGAGTTATGAGATTGGAAGAAGCCCGTCTTTTTTGGAGGCTGCACTATGGCACGCATCACCGTTGAAGACTGTCAGGAACGCGTCGAAAACCGGTTTCTCCTCGTACAGATGGCGATCAAACGCGTGCGACAGTACCGTGAAGGCTACGAGCCTCTGGTCGAGTCGCGCAACAAGGAAGCCGTGACCGCGCTGCGTGAAATCGCCGCCGGAAAGATCTTCCCTGAGGATATGTCCCAGTATCGTATGCCCGCAGGCGAAACGCAACCTGACATGGACGACTAGCCCCTTTTGTCTGGAAAGATTTGAACCGCTATGGCCCAACGCGATTATTATGAAGTTCTCGGTGTAGCCCGCGATGCGTCGGAAGACGAAATCAAGCGGGCTTACCGCAAGATGGCACTGCAAAACCACCCCGACCACAACCCCGACAACCCGGAAGCCGAACAGCGTTTCAAAGAGGCCGCCGAAGCCTATGAAGTGCTGCGCGATCCGGAGCGCCGGGCGAGGTACGATCAGTTCGGTCACGCCGGTGTCGGAAACAACGGCGACTTCGGAGGCTTTGGGTCCGCCGAAGATATCTTCGCTCATTTCGGCGATATCTTTGGGGATATGTTTGGATTCAGCATGGGCGGCGGTACACGCCGCGGCGGGCCTCGCCCCACGGCGGGCGCGGATCTGCGCTACAATCTGAACATCACCTTCGCGCAGGCGGCGAGGGGTGCGGAAATCACCCTGAACATCCCCCGGATGGTCACCTGCGGGGAATGCCACGGCTCGGGCGCCGCGCCGGGGACGTCCCGCGAAACCTGCCGCCAGTGCGGGGGCTCCGGCCAGGTCCGGAATTCGCAGGGCTTTTTCCAGTTCGTGGTTCCCTGTCCGACCTGCCACGGAGAGGGGTACACCATCTCCAAGCCCTGCCCCAAATGCCGGGGCAAGGGGCAGGTACAGGAAACCCGCGAGCTTTCGGTCCGTATCCCCGCCGGTGTGGACACCGGGACCCGCCTCCGCCTCCGCAATGAAGGCGAAGCCGGGACCAACGGCGGCCCCAACGGCGATCTGTACGTGTTCATTTCGGTGGACGAGGACAAGACGTTCCGCCGCCAGGGGCAGGATCTTGTCCTGACCAGGGAGATCTCTTTCGTGAAGGCCGCCCTCGGGCATACCATCACGGTTCCCGGCCTTGACGGCGATCTGGAGCTCAAGATTGCCAAAGGCACGCAGAGCGGCACGGTGCTCCGCCTTCCCGGCAAGGGCCTGCCCTATCTCAACCAGAAGCGCAACGGCGACCTGCTGGTCGAGATCCTCGTGAAGACGCCGACCAACCTTTCCGCGCGTCAGGAAGAACTGCTCCGCGAGTTCGAATCGAGTGCTGAGGAGTCCATCGGCGACAAGATCATCAAGGGCGTCGAGAACCTTCTTGGCGGCAAGAGCAAGAAAAAGAAGAAATAGCAAAATATTGAGGGGGGAGAGGGAACCTTTCTGGAGAAAGGTTCCCTCTCCCCCTCAAACTCCCCTCTCCCCCTCCCAAGACTTTCGTTTTTATCGAATCCCTGTTCGGAAGTTCGGGAGGTGCTCCTGAGGAAAGGGGAAACGCAGGAACCCTGCGAAAAAAGAGACAGCCGCCCGGAGCCAATGGTTCCGGGCGGCTTTGTTGTTTCTGGGAGAGGCCGGGAAAGATGTTTTTGAAGATCTACAAATGTATTTTAGTTAATTATTCCACTATGATTCAGCAGTAAAGAGGTGCGTCCCATGCACGCTTTTTCGTGTCTTATGGAGAACACACACTCTCTTCATTTTTAGGCCCATGAACGAGCCGTCCCCGACGCTTGCGGAAGGGCCGCCGTCAGGGATTCGATAAAGTGGAAAAAGTTTTAGGGGATGGGGGTGGGGTTTGGGGAGGGGGAAGGGGGCCTTTTCCAAAAGGCTCCCTTCCCCCTCCCCAATCTTTCAGCAATTCGCGGCGCGGAGGGTTTCCTCGACCGTGTCGAGGGTGGGGGCGTCGTCCTTTTCAAGGCCGGAGAGGGCCCGGACGGCGAGCATGAGCATCTCGAGATCGAGAGTCATCTCGGTGCGCCCGTCATTGATGGTGCAAGCCTCGCCGTGCAGGGAAACGCGGTAGGCCCGGCGGCTGCGCTGCTGCCCCTTGCCGGTCACGATGGAATAAACATGCTCGCCGGATTCCGTGGTATAAAGCTTCTGGCGTGTTAATTCGCCGGTTTCGTCGTCAAACCACGAACCTCCGGCGAAGGGACGCCCGGAAAACTGCATCTCTGCTCCGTTGTCCAGATGCAGGACAACATTTGCTCTGGAAGTGAGCGCGTCATCGGTCATCGTTTTTTACCTGCCCGGTAGTTGTTGATTTATAAGCGAGAATGGTAGCACTGCCGATCCTGCGGTGTCAACGAAAGGACAGGGTTCGCTTATGAGAGAATGCAAAAAAGCGATCTATGCGGACGTGAGAGGATTCCCTCTCTCACGTCGCGGAGCGTCAATTGGTGTCGAATCCCGTTCCTGTAAGCGTGATGAGGGTGATTTCCGAGGGCACGAACAGGCGCAGCGGTATGCCGCCCCATAGGCCCGATCCGCTGCTGACGTAGAGGGGCATCCCGTCCACGGTGTAGGGTCCGCTGACATAGCCGCCGTTGAACGCCGCTATGAGGGGAGTGACGGGCAGGATAAGGCCGCCGTGCGTGTGCCCGGAAAGCTGGAGCGAGGCCCCGGCCTTGGCGCTTTCCGGTGCGAGCGAGGGGCGGTGCGAGAGCATGAGTTTGGTGATGTCTTTGGAGAGGCCGGAGAGCGCCTTTTCGGGATCAGGGCCTTCCAGCCCCCAATTGAGGGCGGCCGTGTCCGTCACCCCGGCGATGGCGAACGGTGTGCCGTTGACCCGGATCTGCGTGTTTTCGTTCATGAGCACATGCATACCGAGACGCTGGAAAACGGGCAGCCATTGCTGGATCCCGGAGTAATACTCGTGATTGCCGGGCGCAAAGATGACGCCGTACTTGGCTTTGAGATCCGCCAGCGGGGCCACGTCTTCTTCAAGGCGTGACGGGGAGCCGTCCACCACGTCGCCGGTGATGACGATGAGATCGGGGTTGAGCGAATCCGTGCGGGCCACCACGTCCGTCAGCCATGCCTTGCCGAACGTGGGGCCGATGTGCAGATCGGAAAGCTGCGCGATCCGGAATCCGTTCAGCGCATCCGGCAGGCCGGGGACTTGCATACGGACTTCACGCACGGGAGGGACCCGCAGGGCTTCCCGCATACCATAGCCTGACAGGGCCAGCGCGAGCAGCACCAGCGTGAAGGCCCAGAATCCCGATGCGGGCTTCTTTTCCTTATGCCCGTAGAAAATTTTACGCTGCCGCCCTGTGGAACGGCGGAAAGGCCAGGTGAGGAGCAGAAGCGCGTCCCGCGCCACGAGCAGCAGGAACAGGATGGTCACGGCGGAATGGAGGTAGCCGGAGGCGAGCTGCACGGGCTCGGGCATGAATGCGCCCATCGTGCCGTAGACGAGTTTGGTCAGGAGGAGTTTTTCGGCACAGGCGAGCGCGAAGAGGCTGAGGATAAGTTTGAAGGGCCAATTCATGCCGGAAGGCAGGATGAGCCGGACGATGACGTACAGGCCCATAAAGGCGGAAAACAGAGTGATCATGCTCATGATGTCAGGCATCCTTTGGGGATGAGGAGGGCTTTTTCCCCAGATTCCAGAGGCGTTCGGCGTGGGCGCCGAGACCCCAGAGGCTGAGGCCGACGATGATGAAGAACAGCCCCTTGTTGAGGCTGTCCCAGAACCATTCAAAGAAGCGTGTGTAGAGGTTCAGGCCCAAAAAGACAAGCCCGTACCCCCGCAGCATGGCGTCGTCGTCCTTCACGCCGAGCCATATGGCGGCACAGGCCGCCGCTCCGAAAAGGAGAGACCAGTGGAACAGTTCCATATGGCGGGCTTGGTACCATGAGGTCATGTCGCCGTAATCGCCGAAGATGGAAAGTATCCACAGGCTGATGAACAGATAGAGCAGGCCCACCGAGAGAGTGCTGCGCTCGAAGGCCGCCAACCGGCTCCAGAGGTCATTGCGTTTGAAGAGGACCGAGAGCCCGCACAGGAGCAGGCCGAGCAGCACGAAGCGCATGGGGTAGTTCATCCCCAGATAATAGGCTCCCCAGCCGGAGCGGTACCCCGTTTCGGCCCCGAGCCAACTCCCGAACGCGAACAGGGCGAAAACCCAGATCAGCCGGGAATCGAGCAATAGTCCGAGCGCGCCGTATATGACGGCGGCAAGCAGGAACAGGCTGGAGATGTTCAGGAAGCCGATGTCTTCCCCGCCGTACGCGTAAAGCCATGCGGCGAGCGAGGCGAGCGAGCCCGCAATAGCCAGCACGCCGAGGAAAAACAGGCCCTCATTGGTCAGCCGTTTCTGGGGGGCTCTCCTGCGCCGCCGTACGCCCCAGAAGAACAGGCCCGCCGCCGCAAGGATCAGGAACAGGCTGCGCCCCAGTTCCGTCATGACGAAAAGGCGGCTGATGAGTTCAAGGAACAATTCGTCGCCGAGCAGGGCGGCCACGCCGATGAGTATGCACGTAAGGGCGCTCCACAAGGCATAGCGGCCGAGCCTGTACCAGTCGAAGGGCAGAGGCGTCAGGTCGTCGAGAAGCCGTTTGCCGGTTTCTTCGTCCAGAAGCCCGGATGCCCGCCATTCTTCAAGGGCGGCGCTGACCACGGCGGCCTGTTTCTTGGGAAGCTTCATCGCCTTCTCCTTGAGGATGCCCGCCGCGTCAGGCCTTGCGGCGGATAGTCAGTGTTGCGCCGATGGAGGCCACAATGATGCAGGCCAGAGCGACCCATTGAGCCACGTTGAGCTGTTCTCCGAGGAAAATAATGCCCGACAGGGCCGCGAGGACGGGTTCCATGCTCATCAGGATGCCGAAAGTCTGCGCGGGGAGCTGCTTGAGGGCGACGATTTCCAGCCCATAGGGCAGCGCCGAGGAAAAGACGCCGAGCAGCAGAGCCAGCGGGAGTACGGACATGGAGAACATGGACGTCCCCGCCGAGGCTACGCCGAAGGGCAGGATGGCGCAGGCCCCGACGATCATGCCGAGCGAGACGGATGCGCCGCCTCCGGCGTTCCCTGCCCGCTTGCCGAAAAAGATGTACATGGCCCAGCAGAATCCGGCTCCGAGCGCAAAGGCCACGCCCACGGGATCGAGATTGCCGGAAAATTCGTGAATGGGCAACAGCAGGAGCAGGCCGCCGACAGCCAGCGCAATCCACAGGAAGTCGATGAGGCGGCGCGAACCGAGCATGGCTATCGCCAGCGGCCCGGTGAACTCCAGCGCCACGCCCACGCCCAGCGGGATGCGGCTGATGGCCTGATAGAAGCACATGTTCATGACGCCCGTGGACAGGCCGTAGAGGATGATGGGCAGCCATTGCTTGCGGGTGAGCTTCGCCCGCCACGGGCGCATTACCGGAAGCAGGACCAGCGCCGCGAACATAAGGCGCAGGGCCGTCGTCGCCTCGGGGCCGATGATCGGAAAAACGGACTTGGCGAGCGACGCGCTGCACTGGATCGACAGCATCGATATCACCAGCAGCGCTACGGAGAAGAAGGGCGACGTTGTGGACACTTTCATGGCGAAGGGGGGTAAGAGATTTGCGGTCTTATCGAATCCCTGCCGTCGGCGTTCCTATTCCGGTTTCCCGTTTGGAAGCAGAATTCGAAAAGGCAGAGAGAACAAGGCATGGCGTCGCCGGAACGGATTTTTCCTTACAGAGGACGCACGCCGGACGGGCCCGTTGTGCCGCACAAAGCCGGACTGGGGCCCGTTACGAAAGTCTTGGGAGGGAGAGGGGGAGGTTTGGAGGGGGGAGAGGGAGCCTTTCTCCAGAAAGGCTCCCTCTCCCCCCCCTCCAATCTTTCAATCAACACCAATCAAAATCAACTACATGACATCACGGAAGCGCTGCTGGAGGGCGGTGAGCTTCACGCGGGCGTCGGTGAGTTCGGCGACGCGGGCGCGCTCGCGCTCGACGATTTCGGCGGGGGCGCGGCTGACGAAGCCCTCGTTGGCGAGCTTCTGGTTGAGGCCGCCCAGCTCCTTGTCGATCTTGCCCAGTTCCTTTTCAAGGCGGGCCAGTTCGGCGGCGAAGTCCACAGCGCCGGACAGGTGCACGATGACTTCGCAGCCCTGTGCGACATGGCTCGCGGAAGCCTTGGGCGCTTCGCCGTCGGCGTCGATGATGAGCTCGCCGAGGCGGGCCAGCGTCAGGATGACTTCACGGTTCGCCTCAAGGACGTCCTTCTGGTGGGCGTCCGACGGACGGAGCAGCACGGTCAGCCTGTAGGACGGAGCGATGTTCAGCTCGGCGCGGATCGTGCGGATCATGCCGATGACTTCCTGCACGAACTCCATGCGGGCGGCGGCTTCGGGCTTGAGGCAGCCGGGACGCGCTTCGGGCAGGAGCTGCACCGCCGCGTCGGAACCGGCCCCACCGGGCAGGGCCTGCCAGATTTCGGCGGTCACGAAGGGCATGATCGGATGCATGAGGATGAGGAACTCGCGCAGGGCGGTCCACAGCACATACTGGGCTTCCGTCTTGCGGGGGCCTTCTTCCTTCATGTCCGGCTTGATGAGCTCCAGGTACCAGTCGCAGAACTCGTTCCAGAGGAACTTGTAGAGCGTCTGGGCGGCGTCGTTGAAGCGGTAGGCTTCGATGGTGCCGTCCACATCCTTCTTGACCTCTTCGAGGCGGTGGAGCAGCCACTGGTGATGGAGCCCCTGCACCTTGTCGAGTTCCACGGCGGCGGGCACGTCCTCGGGCAGGTTCATGAGCGCGAACCGGGAAGCGTTCCACAGCTTGTTGACGAAGTGGCGGTAGCCTTCGATGCGGTCTTCCGAGAGGCGGATGTCGCGGCCCATGGCGGCGAAGGCCGTCAGGGTGAAGCGCAGGGCGTCGGTGCCGTACTTCTCGATCATCACCAACGGGTCGATGACGTTGCCGGTAGACTTGGACATTTTGCGGCCCTGCGCGTCGCGCACGAGGGCGTGCAGGTAGACGTGCTTGAAGGGCACCTGATCCATGAAGTGCAGGCCCATCATCATCATGCGGGCCACCCAGAAGAACAGGATGTCGAACCCGGTGACGAGCACGGACGTGGGGTAGAACGTGGCAAGATCCTTGGTCTTGTCCGGCCAGCCCATGGTGCTGAAGGGCCACAGGGCGGACGAGAACCACGTGTCGAGCACGTCGGATTCCTGCACCAGTTCCGTGGAGCCGCAATCGGGGCAGGACGTGGGATCTTCCTCGGAAACGATGAGCTTGCCGCACTGGGGGCAGGTCCATGCCGGGATGCGGTGGCCCCACCAGATCTGACGGCTGATGCACCAGTCGCGGATGTTGTCGAGCCAGTTGTAATAGGTCTTCATCCAGTTTTCGGGGAAGATCTGGGTCATTTCCGGCACGGCGGCGCGGGCGCGGGGCGCGAGCTTCGTGGAAGCAACGAACCACTGTTCGGACATATGCGGCTCGACCACGGTCTTGCAGCGGTAGCAGTGGCCCACGCTGTGATCGAGATCCTCGATCTTCACGAGCTGGCCGGAAGCCTGCAGATCCTCGACGATGCGCTTGCGGCATTCTTCCTTGGACAGGCCGGCATACGGCCCGGCCTCGGCGGTCATGTTGCCGTCCTCGTCGATGCACTGGATGAATTCGAGGCCGTGGCGTTCGCCGAGCGTCCAGTCGTTGGGGTCGTGGCAGGGGGTGACCTTCAGGGCGCCGGTGCCGAACTCCTTGTCCACGTAGCGGTCCGCGAACAGCGGCACGACGCGGCCGATGACGGGCACGACGATCTTTTTGCCCACGAGCCCGGCATAACGCTCATCCTCGGGATGCACGCACACGCCGGTGTCCGCCATGATGGTTTCGGGGCGGGTCGTGGCGATGATCACCGAGCCGGAGCCGTCCTCGAAGTCGTAGCGGACGTGGTACAGGTGGCCCTTTTCGGGCATGTGATCCACTTCGTCGTCGGCAAGGGCGGTGTGGCAGCGGCTGCACCAGTTGATGATGTACTTGCCCTTGTAGATGTACCCTTCCTTGTACAGTTCCACGAACACCTTGCGGACGGCCTTGGACAGGCCCTCGTCCATGGTGAAGCGTTCGCGGGTCCAGTCCACGGAATCGCCGAGCATACGGATCTGGTTGAGGATGCGGTTGCCGTAGTCCTCTTTCCACTGCCACACGCGTTCGACGAAGGCTTCGCGGCCGAGGTCGTGGCGGGTCTTGCCTTCCTTGGCGAGGGCGCGTTCCACCACGTTCTGGGTGGCGATGCCCGCGTGGTCGGTGCCGGGGAGCCAGAGCACCTTCTTGCCCTTCTGGCGGGCGTGGCGGCAGAGCACGTCGATGAGCGTGTGGTTCAGGGCGTGGCCGATGTGCAGCGCGCCCGTGACGTTTGGCGGAGGGATGACAATGGAGAAAGGTTCGCCCGGGGCGTCGGGGTCGGGAGTGAAGGTCTTGTTCTTTTCCCAATACTCACGCCAGTGGTCTTCCACGGCGTGGGGCTCGTAGCCCTTGGGTAGTGCGTTTTCGGACATTGCCTGCTCCGATGAAAGGGTTCAAAGGCTCGTGTCAGAGAGGAAGGGCGGGTGTTGTCAACAGCGCCCGGTTGTTCTATGCAGAAGGGACCATGACTGACATAGCCATATTTTGGGATGCTTCGCAGCTTTGGGGCCTGCTCGTGTGGCGGGCCGCCGAAGCGTTCGGGCTTCCGTACCGTCTGGTCAAAGCGAAAGAGATAGCTCAGGGCGCGCTTTCTGACAAGACGTCTCTCCTTCTTGTACCCGGCGGAACGGCCCGGCACAAGTCTGCCGCACTGGGTGAAAAAGGGCGGGAAGCCGTGCGCGCATGGGTGCGCGGCGGCGGCCGCTACGTAGGGTTCTGCGGCGGGGCCGGGCTTGGGCTTTCCGATGCCGCCGATCCTGTGCGTACCGCCGAAATCGGTAAGGGCCTGTGCCTGTGCCCGTGGCACCGTGCGGAAATCGGCGAACGCGTGCAGCACTTCGTTTCCGGGCACGTCCGCGTCCGTTTTCAGGGCGGGCATCCGCTTGTCCCGGAATTTTTTTCCGAACCCGTCGCCCCCGGCTCCGAACCGGCTATCCCGATCTGGTGGCCGGGGCGCTTTGCGGCGTCATCCGGGGGCCCTGACGACGGGGTGGACGTGCTGGCCCGGTATGCTGGCTCCGATCCCCGTACCTGCCCGCCGGATCTGTGCGTGGCCGACCTGCCTCTCTCTTCGCTGTCCCCCGCCGTGCTCGAACAATGGATCGAGCTGTACGGCGTCTCGCTGGCGCCGGGGTTCCTCAACGGACAGCCCTGCGCCCTGCACGGGCGATACGGCAAGGGGAGCTATACGCTCAGCTACAGCCATTTGGAGACGCCGGGATCACCGGACGCGAACCGCTGGTTCGCACACATCCTGCGCACGCTGGCGGGATTCGAGCCGAGGGCGGATACCGTCCCGGCGTGGCGTCCCGGCGAGATGCCCGTGTTCTGGAACGATCCCGATCTGCTCGAAGCCCGGCGGGGCATGGGCGAGCTGATCCGGCTCGGCCTCGCCCACGATCTCCTGTTCGAGCGCGCCCCGTGGCTGACGGGCTGGCGTTCCGGCGTTCCGGGCTCGGGGCTCAATGCGCTGTTCATGGGCCTGTGCGTGCTCACGGGCGTGTCCCCGTCTCCGGAAGCCGAGACGTTTTGGGCCGCGCAACGCATCCGGTTCGGGGAGACGTTCGCGGTGTTCAGGCAAGGCGTCGAAGGGCTCCTGCTCGGGCTGCGCCTCGCCACGATCATGCCGGAAGAAGTACCGCGCAAGATTCTCGCCGAGCAGCGTCTGGCGCTGTTCGGTTCCGCCATGCAGGGCGGAGGCCTTTACAAGGAATTGATGGATATGGTCGACGCATTGCTGTTCCTGAGTTTGGGAAAGCCCGGAGGGTGCGATGGTTCCGCCTGACGGAGGATCGCGCATCCTGTTTTTCAGCGGCGGCACGGCGTTGGCTCCGGTGGCGGCGGAACTCTCCCGGCATACCCGCAACGCCGTCCACGTCATCACCACATTCGATTCCGGGGGCAGTTCCGCCGAACTGCGCCGGGCGTTCGATATGCCCGCCGTGGGGGACATCCGTGCCCGGATCATGGCGCTGGCCGATCGCTCCCTTGAAGGCAATCCCGAGATCGTGGAGTTGCTCGGCTACCGACTGCCCAAGGATGCCGGGCCGGAAGCCCTGCACCGTGAGCTGGCGTCTCTCGCGTCCGGAGCGCATCCGCTGGTGGCCGCGATTCCCGAGCCCATGAACGAGGTTGTCACGCAGCACCTTTCGGCTTTTCGGTCACTCATGCCCGTTGATATGGATCTTGCCGGGGCGAGCATCGGCAACCTGATCCTGACTTCCGGCTATCTTTCCCTCGATCGTCAGCTTGAGCCCGTGGTGCGGGTGTTTTCCGGCATGGTGCAGGCGCGGGGCGTTGTCATGCCCGTGGCGGATTCCTGCGCCCACCTGTGCGTGCGGCTTGAGAACGGCGAGGTCATCGTGGGGCAGCACCGCTTCACCGGCAAGACCGCGACCGCCATCACCTCCCCCATACTTGATATGTGGCTTTCAGCCTCTTTGGATGAGCCCTCTCCCGTTTCCGTGCCCATCCAGCCGCGTCTTGCCCACGTCATCCGGACTGCGGATCTTATCTGCTATCCTGTGGGCAGTTTCTTTTCTTCCGTGATGGCGAACCTGCTTCCCCTCGGCGTAAGCTGTGCCGTCCGCGAGGCCGCCTGCCCGAAGGTGTTCATTCCCAATCTCGGCACGGACCCGGAGCTTTTCGGGCTCACGGTGCAGGATCAGGTGGCGTATCTGCTGCGTTTCGGAGCCGACGGCTGCCCGGCGGGGCAGGCGCTCAACTGGCTTCTTGTGGACGAGGACGAGTCCCGCTATCCTGGCGGCATCCCCTACGAGTGGCTTGCCCGGCTCGGCATCCGTGTCCGCAAGGCGCATCTTGTTTCCGAGCCTCCCTATCTCGACGCGGGCTTGCTGTGCCGCGAGCTTTTGGGTGACTGGAAGTAGGGAAAGGAAATTGGGGAAGGGAGGGAGAACCTTTCTGAAGAACCCTCATCCTCCCTCTCCCAAGACTTTTGTAATGGGGTGGGGGATGATTGCGGGCTTCCCTGCGAGAAAGGTGAGCGGAATTTGTTTTTCTTTGAAATGATTGGATAACAGGGCAAGGTTTGAAAATGCCCTGTTGCGCTTTGGGGCGACTTTTGGGAAGAAGGACTGTTTGCGGGCGATGAATGGGGGGATTCCCCTCTATGCATATGGGGAACATCCCCTTCATTTTACTCAAGGGACTGATGATGAAGACTGAATTGACCTGTCCGAAATGCGGCGCGATCGTTGAAAAATATCTGAATCCCAAGCCGACCGTGGACATCGTGATCCATGATCGTGAGCGCGGGCTGGTGCTGGTGGACCGCAAGAATCCTCCCTACGGCAACGCCTTGCCGGGCGGCTTCATCGATCTGGGCGAGTCCGCCGAGCAGGCCGCCGTCCGCGAAGCCTTTGAGGAGACCAATCTGCGTGTGAGGCTGACCGGGTTGCTCGGCGTGTATTCCGCACCCGACCGCGATCCCCGCCAGCATACCATCTCCACCGTGTTTATCGCCGAACCCTTGAATCCCGAACAGCTTCGCGCCGGGGACGACGCCGCGAAGGTCGCCTTCTATTCGATGGAAGCCCTGCCCGCCCTCGTTTTCGATCACGCCAAAATCCTTGCCGATTTCAAGGGCGTCCTGTACGGCGGCCGCTCCGCCGCCGGGCTCACGACGCCTTGGTAGAAGGGAAACCATTGGGGAGGGGAGAGGGAACCCTTCTTCAGAAGGGTTCCCTCTCCCCTCCCCAAACCCCACCCCTCTCCCTCCTAAGACTTTCGCGTTTATCGAATCCCTGTTGCCGGTTATTTCTATCGGCAGATAAAAAGCCCTGAGCAAAAATTGTTCAGGGCTTTTACGTGACATTATGCACTTTGATTCTTGCAATCCTAACACGTCCTACGCCGGAACGAGCTTCCGCCGCGCAACCTCCCCACCAGTCGAAAGTCTTTGAAGAGGACAGGGGAGGAGCGAGCCGCTCTGGCAGATTGGAGGAGGAAGGGGAAACGTGGGGGCGCTCCCCCCTTCTACAGAAAGTTTCCCCTTCCCCCTCCAACTCTTTTTTCCCTCTCCTACGACTTCACAGGCCGGGGGCCGAAAATGTCGGTCCCGACGCGGACGAGGGTCGCGCCTTCCTCGACGGCCTGCACGCAGTCGCCGGACATGCCCATGGAAAGTTCGGGCAGCTTGATGCCGAGGCGGGCTTCGAGATCGTCGCGCAGCTCGCGGAGCCGGGCGAAATAGGGCCGGGCGGCTTCGCCGTCGTCAAAGAACGGCGGCAGGCACATCAGGCCGCGGACTTCAAGGCGCGGGAGTGCAAGGACGGCTTCGGCAAGGGCGGGCAGATCGTGCTCGTCGACGCCGGCTTTCTGCGGCTCGTTGCCGATGTTGACCTGAAGGAGCACGCGCTGCACCGGAATGTCTTCGGGCAGGCGGCGGGCCAGCGTTTCGGCGAACTTCAAGTTGTCCACAGTGTGGATGAGGGCGAAACGCCCGGTGACGTCCTTGGCTTTGTTGGTCTGGACGTGGCCGATGCAATGCCACTCCACATCGAGATCGGGAAGGGCTTCCTGCTTGGCAAGCGCTTCCTGCACGTAATTTTCGCCAAAAACCCGTTGTCCGAACCCGTATGCCGCGAGAATGGCCTCCACTGGATGGAGCTTGGATACGGCAATGAGACGTACATCTTCCGGCTTGCGCCCCGCGATGCGGGCGGCCCCGGCGAGGCGCCCGCGCACGGCTTCGAGGCGTTCCCCAAGCGCTGCTGTTTCTGACGGATTCATGGGCTAGTACTCCGCTTCAGCTCCAAAGCCGAGGCTGTGCAGGAACTGCGGGTCATCGACCCAGTCCTCACGAACCTTGACCCAGAGTTCGAGGTGAACCTTTTTATCGACCAGATCCCGGATTTCCTTGCGGGCGGCCGTGCCGATGGCCTTGATGCCTTCCCCCGCCCGGCCGATGACCATGGCCTTGTGCGAGGGCTTCGCCACATAGATGGCGGCATGGATGAGCACGCGATCGTCTTCCTCGTCCCACACTTCAACGTCCACGGCGACGGAATAGGGGACTTCCTGATACAGCTTTTCGAAAAGCTTCTCGCGGATGATCTCGGCGGCCATGAACTTCATGGGGGCCGTGGAAAGCTGATCTTCGGGGAACTGCGCCTCGCCTTCGGGCAGGTGGGAGCGGATAAGCTCAAGGAGCTGCTCCACGCCGTTGCGGCGCAGGGCCGACGCCGGGAAGATTTCCGCCTTGGGGAACATCTGGGCCACGGACTCCAGCAGGGGCAGCATACGCGATTTGTCATGGAACAGGTCGACCTTGTTCACCACAACGACGACGGGGCGCTCCTCTTCGGCCAGCGGCTGGATGAGGGGCGCGAGATCGCGCTCCATGAAATCGGGCTTGCGCAGGTACAGATCGCCGTCGATGACGAGCACGATACAGTTCGCCACCGCGAAGCTCTGCCACGCCGACTGGACCATGATTTTGCCGAGCTGGCCTCTGGTCTGGCCGCGCAGGGCGTGCACGCCGGGCGTGTCCATAAAAATGACTTGGGCATCCTTCTGGGTCAGGATGCCGACGATGCGGTTACGGGTCGTCTGCGGCTTGGCCGTGACGATCGCCACCTTCTGGCCCACAAGGGCGTTGGTAAGGGTGGATTTGCCCGCATTGGGCGGACCCATCAGCGCTACCCATCCACAACGGTGTGCTGTTGCCATATAGTCTCCTCAAAAACGCAAAAATGTTGGTTTCATACTTCCGCTTCGGAGCGGGATGTCATCAAATCTCAAGATGCCGAAAGCGCGATAAGCTGGGCCGGGCGGCGCATACGCCATTCGCCGGGCCGCACTTCCACGACATCCTCTTCCCATACGCCCTCAAGTCGGTACACGCGCCAGAGGCCGGGAAGGAGTTCATGATCGTGTTCCAGCCGTTCTTCGAGCATCCGGGCCGTTTCTTCCGTACAGAAGACGGGGAGATCCTCATAGCGGCCTTCCGAAGCCAGCAGCGTCGCTTCGTCGTGCTGAATATACTGCATATATGACGCGGGCGCGAGAACAAAAATGCCGCCGCACTCGGAGCGCTGCACCGGCACGGGTTCCTCGCCAAGGGTTCTTTTCTCGCCGCACCCGGAAACGCCAAGGCACGCCGCAAGCGCCAGACCTATCGAAAGGCTCCCATATTGCATCGTTTACTCCAAGGAACACCGAAAAAGCCATGATTCAGGATGGATGGTGGACGGCTTCCGGGAACGCCCCCGGAAGGCCCCGTATCTTCCCGCCGGGGCCGCCGTCCGTAAAATGCTTCCGAAGGGTCTGTTTCGCTACCGGAATATGCGTCCAGCGTCAAGGATGATAGAAGCGGCTGGAAAGGGGAACCCCTTCTGAAGAAGGGAAAAATGTCCTCTGCCGCGTCTCCGTTTTTTTCGTGGTCCCCTTCGGGTGGCGGGGAGGCCGCGCAGGGCGGGCGTTCACGCTCATTAAAAAGGATCGAGGCTTTCAGAGCCGTTCGAGCGGAGGAAGGAAACATATTCCTTCCGATTTGTTGCCAAAGGAGTGTCTGATTGCTCGGGGATAAGCAAAAAAGGTTCCGCATCCGGTTTGCGCCGGATACGGAACCCATCTTCTTTCGAGACGTGGAGGAAATGCACTGTGAAGGGCGGCGGGGCCGTGAATTCAGGCGAATGCACGAGCCTTTCCGGAGCCGTCCAGAGCGTTTTCCCCCGGGCGGGCGAGGGGCAATGCCCCTGCCCGCCGGAGATTTTTTATCTGACGCCCGCCATTTCGCGGAGACGGGCGATGCGGTCGTTGATGTCGGGGTGGGTGCTGAACAGCTTGGCCATGCCGCCGCCGAAGAGGGGGGCGACGATGAACATTTCCGCCGTGGTGGGGTTGCCGTTCTGCATGGGGATGCGCTGGTTCCATGACTGGAGCTTGCCGAGCGCAGCGGCGAGGGCGAGGGGCTGCCCGCAGTAGCGCGCCCCGCTGGCGTCGGCGAGGTATTCGCGCGAGCGGGAGATGGCGAACTGGATCAGCGACGCCGCGATGGGCGCGAGGATGGCGAGCACGATGGCCATGAGCGGGTTGCTGCCGCCTCCTTCGCCGTCTTCGCTGCTGCGGCCCATGCCGAAGATGGCGGCGAACTGCATGAAGTTGGCGATGGACACGATGGTCGAGGCCATAACCCCGGCGACCGTCTGGATCAGGATGTCGCGGTTGGCGATGTGCGCGATTTCATGAGCAAGCACGCCCTTGAGCTCTTCCGGGGACAGCAGGCGCAGGATGCCTTCCGTGACGGCGACCACGCTGTTTTCGGGGTTGCGGCCCGTGGCGAAGGCGTTGGGGGCTTCTTCGGGAACCACGGCGATGCGCGGTATGGGGATCTGGGCGTTGGCGGCCAGCTCGCGCACCATGCTGTAGATCATGGGGGCTTCGCTTTCCGACAGTTCGCGGGCCTGATACATCCTCAGGACGATTTTGTCGGAATACCAATAGCTCCCCACGTTCATGATCAGGGCGAGGCCGAAAGCGATAACGATCCCCGTCTTGCCGCCCAGAGCGCCTCCGAGAATGATGATGAGGCCGGAAAGCAGGGCAAGCAACATGAATGTCTTCAGTTGGCTGGTCACGTACGTATTCTCCTTTGGTGTTGCGACCGATCCCGGATCGGTTGTCGATCCGGTTCTTTTCCTTGTAATAGGGGAAAGTATAGGGTCGGGGATGCCGTTTGGCAAGGGCGGGCGGGGTTTCCCTGCGTCGGGGTTTTGCGTTACGCTGCCGACGGGCGCGACGGTCCGTTGCCGGAAACAGGCGCCTCAGGAGGCCGTACGTGTCAAAAGAACGGAAAACCCCGGCCGTGCTCGGGCTGGATATGGGCGGAACGCATACCGACGCCGTGCTGTTGCGCGGCGGAACGCTGCTCGCGTCCGTCAAAGTTCCCACCAACCATCAGGATTTGCTGCTTTCCACACGAGAGGCCCTGCACGCGCTGTTCGAGTCGGGAGCGGCGTTTCCGGCGGACGTGAGCCGGGCGACGTTCGGGACCACCCTCGCCGTGAATGCCGTGGTGCAGGACGCCTGCGCGCCTGTGGGGCTGCTGATCGGCGCGGGGCCGGGCCTTGATCCGGGCTGGTTCGGGCTGGGAGGCCATACGGCGCTCGTTCCCGGCGGCGTGGATCACCGGGGGACGGAAGTCGCGCCTCCGGATCGGGAGGCTATACGGCGGGTTGTGAGCGGCTGGCGGGAGGAAGGGCTGGCCGCGTTCGCCTGCGTCGCCAAGTTTTCGACGCGCAATCCGGCGCATGAGGACGCGATGGCGGAGGTCATACGCGAAGTTTTCTCGGACGGCCCGGAACCGGTGATCGCGCTCGGGCATCGTTTGTCGGGCCGCCTGAATTTTCCGCGCCGCATTGCCACGGCCTATTGGAACGCGGCGGTCTGGACGCTGCACAACCGGTTCGCGGATGCGGTGGAAGCCAGCCTGAAGGACATGGGCATCGACGCGCCAGCCTATCTTTTGAAGGCCGACGGGGGAGCCATCCCGCTTTCGGTGTCCCGCGAGCGGCCTGTGGAAGCCCTGCTTTCCGGCCCCGCCGCCAGCGTCATGGGCATGATGGCCCTGATGCCGTCCTGCTCCGAAGATACCCTTGTGCTCGACATGGGCGGAACGACGACGGACATAGCCTTGCTCGCCGCCGGGCAGCCCGTATTGTCGCCTGACGATCTGGTGGTCAACGGGCGCTCCACGCTGGTCCGCGCGCTCAAGTCCGTTTCCATCGGGCTTGGAGGGGATTCGCAGGTGACGGTCGCGCCCGGCATTCAGGTCGGCCCGCTGCGCAAGGGGCCCGCGCTGGCGTTCGGCGGGACGGACGGCCCCACATTTCTCGACTGCCTCAATGTGCTTGGACATGCGGACGCCGGGGATGTTGCTGCGTCACGCGCGGGTGTGGAATCCCTTGCCGCAGCCCACGGTCTGAGCGCAGAGTCCCTCTCGCAGGAGGTTTTGGATTGCGCCCGTTCCCGCGTCGCCTCCGCCGTGCGGTCGTTGCTCGATGAGGTGAACAGCCGTCCCGTGTACACGCTGGCGGCCTTGCTTGAGGAACGCGCCGTTCTCCCGGTCCGCGCCGTGCTTGTGGGCGGCCCCGCCGAGGCGGTGGCTCCTCTGCTCGGGGACGCTCTGGGGCTTCCTGTGGAGACGCTCGGCGATCCTGTGCTTGGCCCTGTCGCCAACGCCATCGGCGCGGCGCTCACCCGTCCCACGGCGAGCCTTGATCTGTTTGCTGATACGGCGGCTGGTATGCTGCTGGTTCCGAGCCTCGACATCCGCAAGCCCATTACACGGCGCTACACGCTCGAAGAAGCCAAGGCCGAGGCGTGTGCGCTTCTCCGTGGACAGGTCGCCTTTGCCTCCGCGTCTCCCGAAATCGACGTCACCGAGGCCCATCTTTTCGCCACGCTCGACGAGTACGGGCGCGGAGGGCGGGACATCCGCGTCCGCTGCCAGCTTCGGCCCGGCGTCGAACGGTAGAGGTTGAAGAAATTGGAGGGGCGGGGAGGACTTTCTAAAAAAAAGTCCTCCCCGCCCCTCCAAACCACCCCCACCCCTCCCAAAGACTTTGACGTTACCCAGTCCCTGTTCCGCGTTCCTACAGGGCTCGATGGTTAGGGTATAGGTGAATCGGGACGTGTATTTTTTGCTTACCGGATAAGGAAAACGGCTTTTCCCTGCATAAAGCCGTAGGGGAAAGCCGAGATAAGGGATTCGATAAGCATGAAAGTCTTTGGAGGATGAGGGAAGGGGGTTCGGGGAAGGGAGAAGGGGCCTTTCTGGAGAAAGGCCCCTTCTCCCTTCCCCCGATTCCTCCCGCTCCTCTCTTCTACAATCCATACTTGAAATACGCGGAACAGCTCCCTTCGGTGGACACCATGCAGGGCCCGACGGGATTGGCGGGCGTACAGACCTTGCCGAACAGGGGGCACTCGTTGGGCGGCATCTTACCCTTGAGCACTTCACCGCAGCGACAGCCGGGCAAGGGCTTGGTTTCAGGCAGGGAGAGGCCGAGACGGGCGAGGGCGTCGAAACGCTGGTAGGCCGGAGCCAGCGCGAGGCCGCTGCCGGGGATGACGCCGAGGCCGCGCCAGAGGGCGTCGGCGGTGCGGAACACCTGCGACAGGATGGCCCGTGCCTTGGGGTTGCCGTCGTCGTTGACGGCGCGGGGGTAGGCGTTCTCGACCTTGAATTCGCCCTCGCGGTACTGGCGGGCCATGCGGCAGAGCGCGTCGAGGATGTCGGCGGGCTCGAACCCGGCGACGATGGCGGGGCGCTTCCAGTCTTCGGCCACGAAGCGGAACGGCGAAAGGCCGAGGACCGTGGACACATGCCCCGGCAACAGGAAAGCGTCGATGCCGTTGTCGGGATCGCCGAGCAGGGCGGCAAGCGCCGGAGGCACGAGCTTGTGGCAGGAGAAAACGGCGAAGTTGTCCAGCTTGCGCTGTTCGGCGGCGAGGACAGTCGCCGCGACCGCCGGGGCGGTGGTCTCGAAGCCGACGCCGAGGAAAACGACCGTGGCGTCGGGGTTGTCGGCGGCGAGGGTCAGGGCGTCGAGCGGGGAGTAAATGACGGATACGCGGGCTCCGTCGGCCTGCGCGTGCTTGAGGGAGCGCCCGTCCGGGCCGGGAACGCGCATCAGGTCGCCGAAGGTGGCGATGATGACGTTCGGCTGTTCGGCGAGCTTGAGGAAGGCGGCGACTTCGCGGTCGTGGGTCACGCAGACCGGGCAGCCCGGCCCCGTGAGGTGGGTGACCTGCTCGGGAAGGAGCGTGCGCAGGCCCCCTCTGAAGATGGATACGGTATGGGTTCCGCAGACTTCCATAAACCGCATGGGGCGGTCGAGGAGGTCTTCGAGGCGGCGGAGCAGGGCTTGGCAGAGTTCGGGATCATGCAGCGTTGGCGTGGGCATGGGTTTCTCCGGGGCAAAGCGGTTGGGGCCGGACGGGGCATCCGGGGGCGCCGGTGCGGGCATCACGATCGGCGTCCCGCCTGTTGTAGCCTGTTTCCGGTGTTCGATAAAGGCTTGATTTCCGCCTGAGTGAGGCAAAATCGAGTGCGCTTGATCTTGTTTGTGCCCTTGGCTATGGTCAAGTGAACCTACCAGAGCCCTATCATGTCCTATTCCATTGTCCGTCGCCGCCCCAACGCCTCCCTGCTTGCCGAAGCGGTCAGAACCATCGGCAAGCGCCGCTTCGAAATCCGCCAGCAGGTATCCTGCCCGCTGGAGGACAGGAAGCTGCACTACCTCGTGGAAACGTGGTTTTTCTTTCCGCAGAGCCTCCAGATCAACCGCTGGAGCTATACGGCGACCGATTATCAGCAAAGCCTCAAGAACTATATCCGGCTCGGCGTGCCCATCAGGCCGCTGGAGTCGCTGCTTGGCGGCGAACTGCCTCCGCCTCTGCGGAAACTGGAGGCCGAGGAGGGCGGCGGTGAGGAGATCATCGAGCTGACGCTGCCGGAACAGTTTCCGGATATTCTCGAGGACTGTTCCAGGCGGCTTGATGATCTGTTGTGGCAAAATACGCCGGAAACCCGCGAACGTTACGAGGACAGCCTCAAACTGTTTTGCATTGCGTTCCGGGTTTCCCTGCTGGCGCGGAAAAACGCGGTGCTGGCCATTGAGGACGGCAGCGAGCGGACCCGGGCCGCCTATGATCTGACCCGGCTGGCTGTGGCGTGCCTGAAGCGGTACCGCAAACTGCTCGGCAAGCGGGCAAAGGCGGCGCGCAACCTTTTGCGGGCCCCGGCGTTCCTGTATTGCGACGAGTACCTGTCCATCATCACGACGAGGACGCTTGGCGAGATCGTGCGCCGCCTCTCGCCCGTGCACAAGTGTTCCACGTATATCCTTGCTTGTTTCGGAGCGCAGCGCGCCTACCGCCGGTCCTGCTATCCCGAAAGTATGCCCTCGAAGACCGGGGACAACGAGCTGCCCGTGTTCCGCTGGAGCGTGCTCAAGAAGTACGTGGACATGCCGCTGTTCCTGAACGTGCAGCGCCATTCCGGAAACTCGCTGCTGGAGCACGTGCTGTACAGCCTCATCGCGGCGGTGGCCATGAGCCTCGCGCTGACCGTGACGCTCCTGTGGGAAGGGGCCGGGTCCCTCAGCGCGCCGATCTTCGTGATCGCCGTTTTCGCCTACATCTGCCGCGAGCGCATCAAGGATGTGCTCAAGCATAAACTGTTCAAGGTATTCGGCAAATGGATCCCCGATCGGGTGCTGCGCGTCTGCGACGGCTACGGCAGGCGTCTGGGGCATTGCGCCGAGCAGTTCCGGTTCGCGGATTGGGACAAGCTCCCCAAGGAAGTGCGCGTCCTGCGGAACAGGACGCATTTCGTGGACATCCTGAACGCGTTCCACAATGAAGACATTTTGTATTATTCAAAGCGGATCGACATCAAGGAGCTGCCAGATCCCTTCCATGAGGGCAAGAATCTGCTGCTGGACATTTCGCGCTTTGACATTTCGGACTTTCTGCGGCATGCCGATGAAGTTCTTGACGAACCTCAGGGCGGTATGGACGATGTGGTGGGGGGCGACAAGGTCTACCATGTGGACATGGTGCGCAAGATCACCCATCGCTGCGGCTCCGATCTGGAGCGGTTCCGTATCGTGCTGACCCACGCGGGCATCCGGCGCATCGACGAGATCAAGCCGCTGTTCATCACCACCGGCGACAACTATCATTAAGGACGACCATGAGCACAGCTTTTACCGACACCGAGCGCGCCATCCTGCGCATTGTCCAGTTCCAGCTCCCCGATACCCTGACCCCGTATGCGGACATCGCCCGCGAAGTGGGGACCGATGAGGAGACGGTGCTGAACCTTCTGCGCCGCATGAAGGAAGACGGCTCCATCCGCCGTTTCGGAGCCAGCATCAAACACCAGAAGACCGGCTGGACGCACAACGCGATGGTCGCGTGGATCGTCGACGAGGCCGACAGCGACGCCATAGGCGAGGTGGCGGCCAAGAACCAGCGCATTTCCCACGTGTATTTCCGCCCGACTTCGGCCCCTGACTGGCCTTATACGCTGTATACGATGGTCCACGGGCGCAGCGAGGACGAATGCCTTCAGGTCATTGAGGAATTGCGGCGCGAGACGGCGCTTGACGAGTATGCCGTGCTTGACAGCCTTGAAGAATTGAAGAAAACGTCCATGACGTATTTTTAAGCCGGTTGGCCCGGCAAGGGCGGCGGCCTCTTTTTTGATGTGAAGACAGCGGCGCTTGCCGTTCAACCCAACGCTCTGAGGAGATTATGAAGACGACTCGTTCGGAAAAATTGTTTAAGGAAGCCTGTGAACTGATCCCCGGCGGCGTCAACAGCCCTGTGCGCGCCTGCCTCGGCGTGGGGGCCGATCCGCTGTTCATCGCTTCCGCCAAGGGGAGCCACGTGATCACCGTGGACGGCCAGGAGATGATCGATTTCGTGGAATCGTGGGGGCCGATGCTGCTCGGGCATTCCCATCCCGAGGTGACCAAGGCGGTCGTCGAAGCCGCCGGAAAGGGCACCAGCTACGGCGCTCCCTGTCCCGCCGAGGTCGAGCTTGCCCGCATGGTCGTGGACGCGTTCCCCGGCATGGATATGGTGCGCATGGTGAACTCGGGCACGGAGGCGACCATGTCCGCCCTGCGTCTGGCCCGTGGCGTGACCGGACGCACCAAGGTGTTGAAGTTCATCGGCTGTTATCATGGCCATGCCGATCCCTTCCTTGCCAGCGCGGGTTCCGGCGTGGCGACCCTTTCCATCCCCGGCACGCCCGGCGTGCCGGAAAGCACGGTCCGTGACACCCTGCTTGCCCCCTACAATGACGTGCGGGCCGTCGAGGACATTTTCCACCTGTACGGCAAGGACATCGCGGCGATCATCGTGGAGCCCATTGCCGGAAACATGGGCCTCGTGCTGCCGGAGGAAGGCTTCCTCAAGGCGCTGCGGGCCCTGTGCGACACGCACGGCGCGCTGCTCATCATGGATGAGGTGATCACCGGCTTCCGCGCCGAGTACGGCGGGGCGCAGACCCGTTTCGGCATCACGCCCGATCTGACCACCCTCGGCAAGATCATCGGCGGCGGCCTGCCCGTTGGGGCGTTCGGCGGCAAACGCGAGTACATGAGCCGTGTGGCTCCCGCCGGGGACGTGTATCAGGCCGGGACGCTTTCCGGGAATCCGCTCGCCATGGCCGCGGGCATCGCCACGCTCTCCGTGCTCAAGGCCAGCGATTACGCCGCGCTTGAGGCCCGCGTGGAAGCCTTCGCCGCCGAGCTGGAATCCATCCTGCGCGGCAAGGGCGTGCCAGTGACGGTCAACCGCCTTGCCTCCATGTATACGGTGTTCTTCTCCGACGGGCCGCTCCGCAACTTTGAGGATGTGAAAAATTCGGATACGGAGATGTACTCCCGTTTCTTCCGCGCCATGCGCGAGCGGAACATCTTCGTGGCTCCGTCCGCCTTTGAAGTGGCGATGGTTTCCTTCGCCCATACCGAAGAGGACTTTGCCAAGACGCTTGACGCCGTGCGCGGCATCAAGCTGTAGAAGGGCGTTCGCGGCGGCTGGCGAATCTCCGCGTGCGCTGCTCGTTCCGCGCTCACGGTTTCGCCGCCCTTTGGGCCGTACTCTCTCTTAATCCGCTCAAAACGAAACGGTTCCGTATCCGGTTTTTGCCGGACACGGAACCGTTTCGTTTTTGTGTCATCAGGTTTGCCCCGTTGCGCGGCTGTGGAGGCGCCGAGGCCGGGGATCAGGGCGACGGGGGTGCCTGTTTGTCCCGTTGGGGCGCACCGTCCGTGCCCTGCGTCCATCCGGCAGGTGGTGCGGCGAGCAGCTTCAGCAGTTCCGCGGACGCGCCGGAACGCCGGGCGGCCTCTTCCGGGAACATGCCGTTTCCGTCCGGGACGTCCGGCTTCGCCCCGGACGCCAGCATCATGCGGATCATGCGTTTTCCGGTTGCTTCGTCCACATGGCCGAGCACCGAGGCGACGCAGACGAACGGTTCGCCCGCGTCCGGGCCCGCCTCGGTCCGTCGGGCCGCCCAGCAACGGATGGCGTCCGGTTTCCGCCAGAGGCCCTTGGGCACGATGCGGCCGCCTCCGCTCCAGGCTTGAATGATGAGTTTCATGTCCGTGGGGCTGTTCCAGTCGTCCACGGCCTTTTCGAGCAGTTTGTCCGTGGGCGTTTGTTCCTCCAGCCATGCCGCGGCGCACAGATGCCGCCCCGCCTTTCCCCAGCGCTCGCGGCCCAGCGCGGCCCGGATGTCGCACAGATCGGCCAGAGCGGGCGCGGCTTCCCTGACTTCCCGAGGCAAGGCGACGTCGTCCCGCAGGGCGGCGAGCAGCAGCCAGACGGAAAACATGGGCGTGCTGTTGCGGTGATACCACGGGTAGGAGGAAAGCCCCGAGGGGCTGAACCAGATGGTGGTGCCCGGCGGCCGTTTCCGCAGGTTTTCGTTGCCTTCCAGCAGTGCCGGGCCCAGAACGTCGCCCGGGATATCCCATGCCGACCATTCGGCGAGGAGTACCCCCGCAAGCTTGTCGGGATCGGCCCGGAAGCCCGGATCGGTCAGGACCCTCAGCATGAGCGGGGAAGCCTTCGGCCACAGGCATTTGAGCAGCGCGGCCCGGCGTCCCGACTCCGCGTCCCGGAACCCGCCGTTCCGCCAGTACCAGGGGGAAACGCGCCCGGAATCCCCGGGCAACGGGGAAAGGCCGATATGGTCCGGAATGTACGGCAGATCGGTATCGTTGTTTTGGATATTGTACCGCTCATCTTCGGGCAGGGAGGCCGCGGCGCCCTGAACGGCGGCGACATAGGCGAGCTCGCCCTCGTTCGTGGCAAGAGAGGCGTAGGAAAGGAACCCCTTTGCCTCCAGACGGTATTTCCTCCCCCGGATTTGCACGGTTTTGCTTTGCTGGAGGTTCACGACCATCCTGCCTTCCTGTTTCCCCCGGTTTTCCCAGAAAGGCAGGCGCGCGGCCATCTCGTCGGCACCCAGTTCCTGAATGATGTCCAGCGCGAGCCTGCCTTCTTTGTCCGGCGTCGTGTCCCGCGCGCCCATGCAGTGCAGCAGGAGCAGGGCGGCGGGGTTGGCGCGGGCTGCGGCGACGTGCAGGGGGGTCCGCCCTTGGGCGTCCGTAAGCTGCACCATGCGGAGCAGGGGGGACGGCGGGCTCAGCGCTTCACGCAGGACGGCCGGGTCCGCATCGCGCTCCAGCAGGACATGCAGGAGCGTCGTCTCTTCGTTGCGGAGCGCCCCTTCGTCCGAATGCAGCAAAGCCTCTTTCACGGCGGGGGCGTTCTTGGAACCGCACAGGGCGAGGAGTTGCGGCATGTCCGTATAGCGGGGCCTCCCGCCTTCGCGGGAAAACAACATGCGGAGCCCTAAAACGACTCCTGCGAGCAGTAATAAAAGGATAAGGCCGAATTTCATCCCTTGCCTTGTCGTATTCCCCATACCTCCTCCTTTCGGCCCGTCCGCGTCGGAGTATTCGAAGATCCGCCCTTGCCGCTTCCCCGCCGCCGTCCCACCTTCGGCAGGCTGTTTCCTCAGGTGCGTTCCCGGCGGTTCCTTTCTTTTGCAGTGCCGGGAAGCGGACGGCAAGGTTCCGCCCGTAGCGCCGCCATGGCCGCCATTCCGTCCCGTTTACGAATAGCTTTGAAAGGAAAGGGGGAAGAGGCGTGAGGGGCTTCTCCGGAACGTTCCCGCCTCCCCCAGTTCCTTTACCTCCAGATTTCCACTTCATGGACAACACGGGACCGGGCGTCTTCGGGGAGCTCGGCATACTCGACGGGGGTGAAGCGGAGGCATTCGGAGCCGTCGGGGCACCGTACGGAACCGAAAAATTCTTCTTTGGGGCGGGTAAAGAGGGAGTACTCGGAGGGGTACAGCGTGCGGTAAACGACAACGAGGGTATCGTCCCTGGTATCGAGGGCCTCCCCTACGATCTGATAATAACGGTTTTTGTAGTGGCGGAAGAAAGTCGTCATGAAGATCTCCTCTAATGGAAAAAGGGGGGGAGTATATGGGGGAGTACTCCCCAGAGAGATGCAGAAAGGGGGTTCTGCTCTCGCCCGTGACTGAGAGTGTTGAGTATAACCTATAATAAAATAAGATGATTTTTGAAAATTTCCCGCGGAGTACTCTAAGAAGGATAGGGGGGTATCCGAGGGCGTAACAGGGGGGGAGTACAGGCGTTTCGCATTGCTTTTGCATGAGACTACTCCCTCTCATGTAAGGTTTTTTGATATAAGTACTCCTATGATACTCCTTACGGAAAAGGGATTTTTTTGCCAGAAGGGGGTTGCCGGAGGTGCTCCGGTTGAAAACGGTCACTGTCCGTAAAGCAACTTGCCACCAACTTTCAAACGTATGCTTTATGCAGGAGAAAACCATGTCGAACGATCTTATCACCACCGTTCATGATCTCGTTCTCGAAAGCCCTATCGGTGCTAAGGCTATCGCGCAGGCTGTCGGGAAGCCCTATTCGACCCTTCTGCGTGAAGTGAATCCCTATGACACCGGCGCGAAGCTCGGTGCCGAGACACTCATGCACATCATGAAGACTACCGGCAATGTGACGCCGCTGGAAAAGATGGCCCTGGAAATGGGTTATCGTCTGGAACCCGCGGAAGGCATGGGTTCCACGGTGCGCGCCTAACCCGGTTGGAAGAATACTTGATTTGTATTCAGCAGCGGGAGGGCGCCTTCGGGCGGCCCTCCCGAAAGATTCAAAGGGTCTTGAGCGATTCCTGAACGGCGTCGATAATGCTTCTGGGCGTTGAAGCCCCCGCCGTGAGGCCAATGAAGCCGTACGGCTTCAGCGCCTCAAGAGGCAGCTCTTCCGGTACTTCGATGTGCCACACCGCAATGCCGCAGCTTTCCGCCACATCGGCCAGACGGCGCGTGTTTCCGCTTGTTTTTCCCCCTACGACGATCATCGCCTCCGCCTGTTGCGAAATCATCAGCGTTTCCTGCTGCCGCCTGCGCGTCGCGTCGCAGATGGTTTCGAGCACGGATAGGGAATGCCCTTCTGCGAGCGTTTTTTTGATGGCTTCGAATTCCTCGCGTTCCTGCGTGGTTTGAGCCGCCAGCACCACATTGTGGGTATCTTTGAACGTCTGTTTTTCTTTCAATTCCTTCAAGCTCCCAAACACGAGGCATGGGCCGTTGGCATAGGAGACGAGCCCCTGCACTTCCGGATGTTCGGCCTCGCCGAACAGGTAGAGAGAAGTCCCCTGCCGGGTGGCCTCGTCGATGGCGAGCTGCGCCTGCTTGACTTTAGGGCATGTCGCGTCAAGGACATGCGCTCCGAGGTCGAGCAGGCGCGCTTCGTCTTCGCGCGGTACGCCGTGTGCCCGGATGATGACGGTGTCCCCCGGCTGCACGGCGTCAAGCGAGTGCGCGAGGACGACCCCCTGCTGCATGTACGTGTTCATGACTTGCGGGTTGTGGATGATGGGGCCGAGCATGACCAGCCTGCCGGAGCTGCGGGCCCTGTGTTCCTTGAGGGCCTGATCGAGCTTGCGCAGGGCAAGCCCCACCCCCATGCAAAACCCCGCCGTTTTGGCGCGCAATACTGTTGCCATACGTTCTCCTCAATGCTGTCGCTGGATTAAAGAGGCTTAGCTTTAAAAAAGTATAGAAATCTAGGGAATGAAAATAGTTCTGGAAAAGCTTTTTTCCCTCGAGCCCGCCAGCGCGGAGCCCACCCTTTCTCGTCTTTCATACGCAACGATTTTCTCCCCCGCAGCGTTTCCGGAATCGGAGCCTTTTGGCACGGAATACATTACAAGGTAACCAGCCCTACTGTCGTCTTTTTCCGCCTTGAAGCCGCGGGCCGAGGAATCGGATGGTGTACGGGACGATGAGAATCTTGCCGGGGCCGTCGTCCGCAGGATCGGAAATAAGGCTCTCGCGGGAAAGCTGATGGAGGGCCCCGGGCTCAATACTGGAATCGAACAGCATGAGCGTATCGCCGACCACATCGTTGCAGCAGGTCCAATGCCGTATCACCGCTTCTGTAGGGTATAGGATCCGGACGAACTGGAGCAGTACGGCGTTGCGTTCGCCGCGCTGCAGCCAGTCGGCGATGGCGTCCCAGAGGACGGCGGGGGAAGGCGCACCCGGGCCGGGAAAATGGGTCGGAAAGGGGCGGGCCGTCAGCAGAGCCCCCTGTTTCTCCAGGCGCGACAACATGGCGTCCACCCAGTCCACATAGTCTGTCCGCTGCTCGAGAAGGGCACAAAACGATTCCTCATCGCGGGCGGCGTCGAGCAAGGCTTCGTGCAGGATAGCGCGGCAGGTGAGCAGCCGCGTGGCATTCATGTGCCGCATGGCGTTGATCACCGCATAGGCGGCGCAAAAAACATCGAGTTGTCCCTGATAGGCCGGATTCATGGCAAATTCCTCACGGGAGGGAAGTGTGCCGGGAGCGGCGAGGGAGGTCAACTGGATTTTGGGCCATAAAGGGCCGTATTGGGCGATCCTCCGGGATGACGGCGGGTTCCGGCAGAGAAATCATGCCGCAGGTACTGGACAACGGGAAGGCGTCGTGGTAAAAAGACAACTGTATGTATATATCTGGATACCTTGATATGGATATGTGAGGATTCCGTATCCGGCATATCAAGATGGAACAAGGTCAATTTACAGGCGATGTCCGTTTCGTCGCCCGATTAAGGAGCTAATCCCATGCAGCCCGAAAAAGGCAGATATTTCTTTACGTCCGAGTCCGTGACCGAAGGTCATCCCGATAAGGTTGCCGACCAGATTTCCGACGCCATCCTTGATACATTGATTGAACAGGATCCCGGCTCCCGTGTGGCTTGCGAAACCCTCGTGACGACCGGCATGGCCGTCATCGCAGGCGAAATCAGCACCAAGGGCTATGCCGATCTGCCGAAGGTCGTCCGCGAAACCATCAAGGAAATCGGCTACAACAGCTCCGAAATGGGCTTTGACTGGCAGACGTGCGCCGTTATTTCCTCCATCGACCATCAGTCCGGCGACATTGCGCAGGGCGTGGACCGTGAGGACCCGGAAAACCAGGGTGCCGGCGATCAGGGCATGATGTTCGGGTTCGCGTGCAACGAGACTCCGACTCTCATGCCCGCTCCCATCTACTGGGCGCACCAGCTTTCGCAGCAGCTCACCAAGGCCCGCAAGGACGGTCTGGTGGACTTCTTCCGTCCCGACGGCAAAACGCAGGTTTCTTTTGAATACGTCGACGGCAAGCCGATCCGCATCAACAACGTGGTCGTGTCCACGCAGCACGCCGCGTCCGCTTCCCAGGCCGATATCATCGAAGCCGTGAAGCGCACGGTCATCCGTCCCGTGCTGGAACCCACCGGCCTGTTCGACGAGAAGGATTGCGAGATCTTTATCAACACCACGGGCCGTTTCGTTGTCGGCGGCCCCATGGGTGACTGCGGCCTGACCGGGCGCAAGATCATTCAGGATACCTATGGCGGTTCCGGGCATCACGGCGGCGGCGCTTTCTCCGGGAAGGACCCCTCCAAGGTCGACCGTTCCGCCGCCTATATGGGCCGCTATGTGGCCAAGAACGTGGTCGCCGCCGGTTTGGCCCCGCGTTGCGAAGTGCAGATCGCGTATTGCATCGGCGTGGCCGAGCCCGTGTCCGTGCTGGTGTCCTCCCTCGGCACGAGCGATATCCCGGACGAAGTGCTCACCAAGGCCGTGCGTGAAGTGTTCGACCTGCGCCCCTACCACATCACGAAGCGCCTCGATCTGCTCCGCCCCATCTACAAGAAGACCTCCTGCTATGGCCACTTTGGCCGCGAACTCCCCGAATTCACGTGGGAACATACCGACGCAGCCGCCGATCTCCGCACCGCCGCGAAGGTTTGAGCGCGGTCCGTACCGTCATACTCTCTGAAAGGTCTTTTTTGAGCGTCAAGCTCAGCGCTTGAGACCTTTATGGGAACAGGAAAGACGCCTCTACGGGGGCGTCTTTTTTGCTGGCAAATCGTTCACGTTAGAGATAATCCCGAGAGAGATTCTATGTATGCGGAGGGGCGGTATGGGTGCTGCCGCGGAGCTTGCCCGGCTTTCGTTCGGAGGAGGCAAACCGGAAAAAGCCCCTTTCTCGGCAAGCTATGAACCTTGGGTCCGGTACGCTCCCAATGGAAGCAGGTACGACTCGTTGGATAAATAGCGTATTCCACGCTTGACATCGGCTTTGTTTCCTTGAACTGTAGCCAATACGCGCTGCGGCGCGACATTCCCGTTTTTTCGACGGGGCCAAAACATACTACGAGAGTCAGGCCATGATAGTTGCAGACGTTCATAATCATACCAACGCGTCCCACGGCAAGGCGTCCGTTGGCGAGATGTATGCCGCCGCCAAGGATCGCGGCCTTGCCGTATACGGTTTTTCCGAGCATTCCCCCCGCCCCGAGGCCTATTCCTATCCTGTGGAATACCGGGAACACCTGCGCCAGAATTTCGTGCGCTACGCCAGCGAAGTCATGCAGCTCCGCGCCTTGTCGGGCTCGCCCAAGGTGCTGCTCGGCATGGAGCTGGATTGGTTCCCCTCCGAGCGGCCCTTCATGGAGGCCGCCGTCGCGGCGTATCCGTTCGATTACATCATCGGAGGCATCCATTTCCTTGGTTCGTGGGGGTTCGACTTCACACAGGACGACTGGAAGATCAGCCCGCAGCAGTGCTACACGCGTTATGAAAATTATTTCCGTACGTTGGCGGACATGGCCCGCAGCGGGCTGGTGGACATCGCCGCGCATCCCGACATCATCAAGCTGTATTCCGTGGATGTATTCCATCAATGGCTCGCCATGCCGGAGAGCCTTGCCCTGATCAGCGAGGCTTTGACGGCTATCCGCGACAATGGGCTGGTAATGGAGATATCCTCCGCCGGGCTGCGCAAGCCGTGCAATGAGATTTATCCTCACCCGGCGATCATGAAGCTGGCTTCGGATCTGGGTGTGAAGATCAGCTTTGGGTCCGATGCGCATTGTCCGAACACGCCCGCCTACGCATTCGATCAGCTGGAAGCCTATGCCCGTTCCTACGGCTACACGTCCAGCGTCATTTTTGAGAACAGGAAGCCCCGCGAGATCGGTTTTTAGAAGATTGGGAGGGGAGAGGGCCCCTTTCTTCAGAAAGGGGCCCTCTCCCCTCCCAAACCCTCCCCTCTCCCTCCAAAGACTTTCGACTGGTGGGGAGTCCGCGCGGAGGGAGTCCTGTTTGGCGGAAAGGCGAAAAGGATGCAGGATATCCGTCATACTCTCTCAGTAGGACGATTGCCTTGCCGCGCTGGAAGGTAAAAAGGCGGCGGGAAGGCCGTTGTTTTTTCGTGTGCCGTTGTCATGAAAGGGAATCGCAGGATTCTCTTTTTTCTTTGCAGACCTTTGGGAGCGTATTGTGGAACCTTCGCGTCGCCCTCTCATTGAAATTGAACATGTGTTTGTGACCTATCCGGGTACGGAACGGCATATCCTGAATGATTTTAACCTCACACTCTACGAGGGGGAACATGCCGTCATCCGCGGCGGCAACGGCGCGGGCAAGTCCACGCTGCTGCGGCTGTTGCGCGGCGAGCAGTGGCCGGATCAGATCGATCACCGGCGCGCGGGGCGGGTGCTCTGGCATGGGCCGGAAGGGGCGGATCCGTCGCCGCTCACGGGTCGTAAGGTGACTTCGTTGGTATCGGCCATGCAGCAGGAGCGGGTTGTCCATCAGGAGTGGCGGGTGGACGGCGAGCGTCTGGTCCTCGGCGGCTTTTCCGACGCGATCTACATCGCGCAGCAGCCCACGTCCGAAATGTGCGAGACGGCGTATCAGCTCGTGCGTCTCCTTGGCGGCGTGCATCTTTTGAAGAAGCCCGTAACCGCCATGTCCCAAGGGCAGCTCCGGCTGATGCTGGTGGCGCGTTCCCTTGTCCGCGAGCCGGAAGTGCTGCTGTTGGATGAAGTGACCGACGGTTTGGACGCACGGGCACGCAATACCCTTCTGGACGCGCTGGAACGCGCCTCCGAGCTGTCTACGCTGGTTATGACCACTCATCGCCCCGAAACGCTTCCCAGCTGGATTGGCCGCCAGATCGTGCTGGAAAACGGGAAGGCCGTGGACGGCCCCATGCTGGAAACGGCGGTGGAACCGGAAAAGGAACCGGCTCCGGTTGCCAGCGCCCCGGAGCTAAAGGGCATCCGGGGATGTTCGGCCCGTATCGCCATCAAGGACGCTTCGGTGTTTATCGATCGAGTGCCCGTGCTGTACGACATCAACTGGACCATCAATCCCGGTGAGAACTGGGCCGTGCTCGGCGGCAACGGCGCGGGCAAGTCCACGCTGCTGCGTCTGTTGGCGGGCGATGAGATTGTGGCCTACGGGGGCGAGATCGTGCGCGAACTGCCCCGGCAGGGCGGCGTTGTGGATCGGCTCGAAGTGCTGCGCAAAGGCGTCCGTCTGGTATCGGATCGCCAGCAGGCGACCTACACCTACGACATCACGGGCGAGGAGCTTGTCTTTTCGGGCATCGACAACTCCGTGGGCGTGTACCGTGAGCCCTCCGAGAAGGAACTGGCACAGGTAACGGATATCCTCGCGTCCCTGCATCTGGAATTTTTAGCGAAACGGACGATCCGTTCCTGTTCAACCGGGGAATTCCGCCGCTTGCTCCTTGCCCGTGCCCTTGCCGGGGAGCCGGATCTCCTGCTGCTTGACGAACCGTTCTCAGGCCTCGACGCCCCGTCGCGTAACGAGTTCTTTGCGCTGCTCAACCAGCTTGCGCGGCAGGGCGTGCAGATGATCCTCGTCACCCATCATAAAGCCGACATTTTCCCCGCCATTACCCACATGCTCCAGCTCGAAAACGGGCGTATCTCCGCGATTTGGGAGCAAGGGTAGAGGGGCGTTTGGAGGAGAAAACTCATTTCAGAAAGGTTCCCCCGCGTAGAAGGCCGAACACAATCGGCCTTCCTGCCCAGCGAAAAGCTCCCCATGCGGCTTTGCCGTATGGGGAGCTTTTCGCTGGGCCCTGAGGGGGCCGGGGGAAATCATTTCCCCCGGACAGGGTCAAGGGGCGGTAGCCCCTTGCCGCCGGAGGCCCTTATTTCTTCTTTTTGCCGCCGGGGGTCGCGGGCGGGGTCGCCTTGGGGGTGGGCTTGGGCTCCTCGATGGGGGCTTCGGCCGGGGTTTCCACGGCGGCTACGACCTTGGGCGGGGGCGTTTCGGAATGCACTTCGCTCGGGGCGACTTTAGGCACGGAGGCCAGACGCGGCTTCGCCACACGGGCGGTACCCTTATGGTACACGACGAACTTGGTGGGGACCGGCGAGCGGTGGGTCGAGAGCATGAAGAGGCTCTTGGTCGGGCAGACTTCCACGCAGATGCCGCAATAGACGCAGGAGAAGGGATCATATCCCCAGAAAGCTTCCTTCGGGTCCGTGGAAATGCACTGCGCCGGGCACTTGGTCGAGCACATGCGGCAGAAGATGCAGGATTCCACGTTGTTGATGAGACGGCCCCGGTAGTTGGAGAAGGGGTCGCGTTTCACCATCGGGTACTTCCGCGTCGCGGGGCGCTTGAGGAAGTTGCGGAGTATGGTGTTGATCATGAGCATGACGAGTTCCTCCTACCGTTCGGTGCAGCTGATGCAGGGGTCGATGGAAAGCACGACGACGGGAACGTCGGCAAGCTGGATTCCCTTCACCATATGGAGCAGGGGCGGAATGTTGGCGAATGTGGGGGTGCGGATGCGTACGCGGTCGAGATACTTGGAACCGTTGCCCTTGACGTAGTACATGCACTCGCCGCGGGGCTGTTCGACGCGGGAAATGACTTCGCCGGAGGGGTTGCCCTTGACCTTCACGTTGATTTCCGTGTCGGGCAGGTGGCTGATGGCCTGGCGGACGATTTCCATGGACTGGAGCACTTCGAGGAAGCGGACCTTGGTACGGGCCCAGCAGTCGCCGTCGAGGACGGACACGGGCGTGAACCCGAGTTCCGCGAAGGCTTCGTATTCCGTCTGGCGCACGTCCTGAGCCACGCCGCTGCCGCGCAGGGTCGGCCCGGCGGCGCCGAGCTGGATGGCTTCCTGAGCGGTCATCACGCCGATGCCCACCGTACGCTTTTTGACGGTGTAGTCTTCCATGGTCACCTTTTCGAGGCGGCGCATTTCGGCTTCAAGGGTATCCATTTCGTCGAGGATCCAGCGCTGGTGCTCACGGGAGAGATCCTTGCGCACGCCGCCGACGATGTTGGTGGAGATGATGACGCGGTTGCCCGCCGTGGCTTCGTTGATGTCCATGATGCGTTCGCGGATTTTCCAGAACTGCATGAACAGGCTTTCGAAGCCGAGGGCATCCGCGAAAAGGCCGAGCCACAGCAGATGGCTGTGCATCCTGTGGAGTTCCGACCAGATGATGCGCAGGTAGGCGGCGCGGCGCGGCACTTCGACGTCCATGAGGTGTTCGATGGCGCGGCAGAAGCACAGGGCGTGGATGCAGGAGCAGATGCCGCAGACGCGTTCCACGATGTAGATCATCTGGTTGTAGTCGCGGAGCGTGGTGAGCGTTTCAAGTCCGCGGTGGACGTAGCCGAGCTTGGGCAGGGCTTCGACCACGGTTTCGTTGTCCATGACAAGCTGAAGATGGATCGGTTCCGGCAAAACCGGATGCTGCGGTCCGAAAGGAATGATCGTACGGGACATGACGCGCTCCCTACTTTTTGGTGACGGTGGAAAGGGTGCAGGAAGGGCCACGGAGAAGCGGCGGCGGCGTGTCCTTTTCCAGATAGAGGCTGCCCTGGAAATCGAGGATCAGCCCGTCCCACGTGATGCCGTACTGGTCGCGGCTTTCGTTTTCCACGAGCAGGGCGCAGAAATAGATGTCCGAAATGCTCGGCACCGCCTGTCCCAGCGGGACGGTGAGGCGGTAATGGCGCATGTTCAGGTTTTTGTCGTAGTGGTAAATGATATCGAGATTGCCGTCGCCGAGGTTGTGCACGGACAGGGTCACGAAACGGTACCCGGCGTCGAAATTGGCCTTGGCCACGGCGCGGACCGTTTCAAGCGTGATCGGCTCGGCTTCGAGGCGAGCAACTGATGGGGGCATATGTTCCTCCGGAGCGCGGCACGGGGCCGCGCGTCGTCGATTTATTCAAAAATGGTCGTCTGGGGCATGTCCCGCAGTCCGAGTTTGCCCTTGACCACTTCAAGAGCGAGCACAACGCCGTCGATGATGGCTTCGGGCTTGGCCGCACAGCCGGGCACGTAGACGTCCACGGGGATCACATGGTCCACGCCGCCCACGACGTTGTAGCAGTCCTGAAACACGCCGCCAGTGCAGGCGCAGGCGCCGATGGCGATGACGGCCTTGGGTTCGGGCATCTGGTCGTAAAGGTTTTTGAGGACGTCCTTGTTGCGCTGGTTCACGGTGCCGGTGACGAGCAGCACGTCGGCGTGCTTGGGATCGCCGATGTTCACGATGCCGAAGCGTTCGACGTCGAAGACGGGCGTGAGGCAGGCCAGCACTTCAATGTCGCACCCGTTGCAGGAACCGCAGTCGTAATGGACTACCCAAGGGGACTTCAGACGTCCCTTGTTGATGTATTGATTCAGTTTTTCATGCAATGCCGAAAAATTCATGGGGTACCCCCGATAGTCTGGGCTTCGGTTCTAGCGGACGTAGAGCCAGAGGATGTTGAAGATGGCCAGGCCCAGCGTGATGCCGAAGGCATGCTTGAGCATCCAGCCCCACGTCATACGCGCGCAGACGTTGTCGACGACGATTTCGAGCGCGTAGGTCAGCACGAGCAGGACGACCATGCCCGTGATGCTGGTGTGCCAGAACAGGGAGCACAGGCCGAGCAGCAGGATGACGTCGAGCCAGTGGGAGATTTCGAGCAGCGCGAGCTGGGGGCCGGAATAGTCGGTCAGCACGCCGCGCACGATTTCCTGATGCCCGTGGTGACAGGAGGCGATGTCGAAGGGCGACTTGGCGAGCTTGATGGTCAGCGCGTAGCCGAGCGCGATGAACAGGAACGGCAGGTGCGGCAGCAGCGGCACGTCGAGCGCGTAGATGTCGGAGATCATGAAGCTGCCGGTGGCGGCGGACATGCCCACGAAGGTGAGGATGACCAGCGGCTCGTAGGCGAGCATCTGGAGCAGTTCGCGCTGCGCGCCCACGTTGCTGTAGGGCGAGTCGGCGGAAAGCGCGCCGGCCACCTTGAACACCGCGCCGACCGTCATGACGAAGAACAGCAGCAGCATGTCGCCCTGCATGAAGAACATGAGCAGGGCAATGGCCGAAGCCATGAGACAGACGTAGGACGAGAAGATGAGCCACGGGTTGGTCACGCAAGGGGCTTTCCCGAAGAGCTTCAGGACGTCGTAGAAGGGCTGGAGCAGCGGCGGACCCTGCCTGGACTGGAGACGGGCCGTCAGGCGTCTGTCCACCCCGGCGAGAAGTCCGCCCGCGGGAACGGCTACAGCGACTGCGATGAGGGCGAAAATGAGCTTCAGCATTAGAGCAGACCTCCCAACATGACCACCATGAGGACAATGGCGATGGTGTTGATCCTGCCGGTGAGCGTCTGTTCACCGAACCAGGCTTCCATATAATAGTTGGACGACTTCGGTTCCACAAAGGTGTTCAGCGGGCCGTTGAAACCCACCTTGCCGTCCTGCACATACTGGATGCCGGAGAGGTAAGGCAGCGCGCAGGGTCCCCGTTCGGCCTTTTTGGACTGGCGCAGGGCATACCACATGCCGAGCGCGAGCAGGAAGAACATGGGATAGACGGCGAACAGCCCCCTGCCGTTGGTCAGGATTCCCCAGTCGGAAGCGAACATGCCCTCAACCCCGAACAGCGAGGCGATGCTCTGCTCGATGCCGCTGAAGATCCACGGCACGAAGAGGGAAAGGGCGATGGCGCCGTAGAGGAGCGTGCGCAGGGCGAAGCTCATGGTGCCGTCGAGGTGCTCGGGGACGGGGCGCTTGTCGCTCAGCGGGTCGCTGCCGAGGAGCAGGCCGGCCCAGCGGGCCCAGAACAGCACGGTGAGGGCGCTGCCGAAGGCGATGAGCACCACGAGCACGGGCATGAAGGCCGGGGCCGAGGCGGACGCTTCGATGGCGATCCACTTGGCGAGCAGCGCGCCGAAGGGCGGCAGCATCATGGTTACGATGCCGAACAGCGTGATGACCGCCACGCGGGGCATGATCTTGTACAGGCCGCGCATGGATTCGATGTCACGCGAGCCGATGTGCTGTTCGATGGTGCCCACGCAGAGGAAGAGGAGGCCCTTGGAAACCGCGTGGAAGATGATGAGCAGGATGGCGGCGGTGATGGCCGCCGGGGTCGCCATGCCGGCGCACGCGATGATGAGTCCGAGGTTGGCGATGGTGGAGTAGGCGAGGATCTTCTTGCCGTTGCTCTGGCCGCAGGCTAGGGCGGAAGCGGCCACGAAGGTGAAGGCGCCGGTCAGGGAAACGATGCCCGCGAGCATGGTCCCGGCGAAGGCCGGAGAGAGGCGCAGCACAAGGTAGACGCCGGCCTTGACCATCGTGGAGGAGTGCAGCAGGGCGGAAACGGGCGTAGGGGCGACCATGGCGCCGCACAGCCAGCTCTGGAAGGGAAGCTGCGCGGATTTGGTGAACGCGGCGAAGCAGAGGAAGGCGATGGGCAGCATGGCGGCCGTGGAATGCATGACCACGGACTGGGCCAGCATGGCCTGGATGGACAGGGTGCCGATGGCCTTCTGCATGAACAGCATGGCGGCGAGGAAGCCGATGCCGCCCACCATGTTCATCCACAAGGCGCGGGTCGCGTTGCGCTTGGCTTCGCGGGTGCCGTCATGGCTGATGAGGAAGAAGGAACACAGGGTGGTGATTTCCCAGAAGAAGAACACCCATGTGAGGCTGTCGCAGAGGACGAGGCCGTTCATCGCGCCAAGGAACAGCAGCAGGAAGAAGAAAAAGCGGGACTGCTTGGATTTGGCGAGGCGGAGATGATCCTCATGCTCCTGCATGTAGCCGAGGCCGAAAATGCACACGATCCCGCCGACGAGGGAGATCACGAGCACCATGACGAGGGCCAGCGGATCCGCAAGGAATGCGGTGGCCTGATGGCCTTCCAGCATGAAGAAATCGAGGTAGATCATACCGGCCAGCTGGCCGAGCGCGAGACCCATGGACAGCCTGTGGCGTATATTCACGGCCACGTACAGGATGAACACGAGCAAGGCGAGATCGAGCACGGTCATCAGGGGCTGGAGGGAACTGTCCGGCGATATGGGCAGCACGAAGCTGCCGTACAGGGCTAGGCCCAGTGCGGACAGTGCTGTGATCCCGGTGCCGGCATACACGATGCGGCGGCGCAGGGTTCCTTCTTTGTCCAGGGCTACAGCGACAGCCGCGATCAGCGGAAAAACGATGCAGCCGAAGAGGAGCAATTGCAACATGGACGCCTCACTTGACTTGCGGGGTTGACCCGAACGCGACCCCCCTCCGGGAGTCTTTGGTTTCCTGAGCGCTCAGGACCGTACAAAAGCGGGATCGGCCGGCGGGATTCGCGCCCCGGGCACGGTCGGACCCGAAAATACACGGATGTCGAGAAGGGAAAAAAGGTCAGCCGCAAACTCGTCAAAAGCGGTCCGGACATGAAAAAATCCCCCCTCCATCCGATTTATTTTCATGGCTCAAAAGCAATGGGGCGTCAAGGAAGAAATAGCACAACTGGTTGGTTAAACAGTTTATTAAGGAATGTTTTCACAGGTAGTTGGGAACATTTGAAGGTCACACCTTTTGAAGCATCGTGGCACGATTGCTTTTTCCGGACACCCCTTTCGTCTTTTCGCTTGACTTTTGAAGGCGCTTTCGGCTTGTTTTTCTCATGAATATGCTCTGGTGGATTTTTTGCGGCGCGGCGGGGCTCTGGATCGGTATGCCCAATCCCGTGGCGTCTTTTCCGGCTGCGGCGCTCCTGTATCCGGCCTCCCTGTTCCTGCTTGGGACAGGTTCCACAAGCTGGAAACACGCTTTCCGGCTCGGTTGGCTCTGCGGCCTGGCGGGGGCCTCGGCCTGCCTCTACTGGCTGGCCATCCCGGTTCACGACTTCGGGGGGCTGCCGTGGGCGCTCGCCGCACCCTGCCCGCTGCTCATGGGCGCGTATATCGGCCTGTACGGAGGCCTGTTCGCCGCGCTGGCCCATGCCCTGAGGGGGGAACAGGCATGGCGGAAGGGTGTGGCGCTCGGGCTCGGCTGGTATCTTATGGAATGCTTCCGGGGCTGGTTCTTCACCGGTTTCCCTTGGATTACGCTGGCCTCGGCCTTCACGCCGTGGACGCCCGTCATCCAGCTGGCCTCGGTGATCGGTGCGTATGGGCTCGGCGGCCTGCTGGCTGGCTTGTCCTGCCTTTGTGCGGAAGGGATTCTCCGTGTGCGGCACCCCCATGCGCTTCGGAAGCGCTGGCTTCCGGCCCTTGGCGGTTCCCTTGCAGGCATCTTTCTGGTTGTTGCCTTCGGCGTGTTTTCCCTCTCTTTTGCGCCTTCCGGCCAAGGAGGGCTGTGGGTATCCTTGGAGCAGGGCAACCTTGATCAGAACGTGAAGTGGGAGCCGGCCATGCAGCGGCTTACGGTGAAGCGTTATCTTTCCCTGAGCGCGGAATCCCTGTCCGTGCCGGAATCGGAGCGCCCCGAGCTATTGATCTGGCCTGAAACGGCCATGCCCTTCGATTATCAGACCGCGCCGGAACTTTCGGCGGCGATCCGCGCCTTTGCGAGGGATCGCCGCGTGGCCCTGCTGTTCGGCGCGCCGGGGTTCCGCAATCGCGGGGACGGGGTTGTCGACGCCTTCAACCGTGCTTACCTTATAGCGCCGAACGGGGTGGGCGAAGGATGGTACGACAAGGAACATCTTGTGCCCTTCGGGGAGTACGTGCCGCCGTTCCTCGATCTGCCGTTCCTGCGGCCATTGCTGCAGGGCGTGGGCGAGTTCCTGCCCGGCGAGTCCACCGGGCCGCTGGTCCTGCCCGCCACGCCGCAGCTTTCGCCGGATCGGGGGCCGCTTGTTCTGGGCGTGCTCATTTGTTATGAATCCATCTTTCCCGAGCTGGCCCGCAAGCAGGTCGCCCAGGGGGCCACGCTGCTGGTGAACATCAGCAACGATGCATGGTTCGGGCGGTCCTCCGCTCCCGAGCAGCATCTTTCCCTCGGCATCCTGCGGGCTGTGGAGCAGCGCCGCTGGATAGCCCGTTCCACGAACACCGGCATTTCCGCCTTCGTGGACCCGACGGGGGCCGTCGTGGCCCGCAGCGGCCTGTTCAAGGCCGAGAGCCTGTCGCACCAGGTCGTCCCGCTGACGGAGAAATCCGTCTTTTTCACTCTGGAACCGTGGCTGCCGTGGGCCGGGCTTGCTCTTTTTCTCACGTTTTTCGCGCCGGTCCTTTCGCGGTTCCGGCGTCACATCTAACCGAACGACAAGGATTTCCAATGCTTCAGCTTGCTGATTTGAAAAGCCGCATCGCGGCGTTGTCCTCGCAGTTCGAGACGCTCTGGGGGCGTCTTTGACCAGCCTTCCCTGTCCGCACGTCTCGCTGAAATAGAGAAAGAGCTCTCCGCGCCCGACGCGTGGAACGCCCCGGAAAAGCTGACCCCGGTGCTGCGCGAGAAGAGCCGTTTGGAAGCGGAACTGGACCGTCTTGATACGCTCAAGAACTGCCATGCCTCCATGCTCGACTGGCAGGAAATGGCGCAGGAGCTTTCCGGCGGCGCGGAAATCAAGGAAGGCGGAGATGCCGCCGAAGCGCTGGAGTCGTTGGGCGCGGAGATCGAGCGCCTCACCGAACTCCTCGAAGAAACGGAAACCAACCTGCTCCTTTCTTCCGAAGAGGATCACGCCGACGCCATTCTCGAAATCCACCCCGGCGCGGGCGGCACGGAGGCGCAGGACTGGGCGCAGATGCTCCAGCGCATGTACCTGCGTTGGGCGGACTCGCACGGTTTTTCCGTAGAGGAGCTGGACTTCCTGCCCGGCGACGAAGCCGGGATCAAGAGCGTGAGCCTGCGTATTTCCGGCGAGAACGTATATGGCTTCCTCAAAGGGGAGCGCGGCATCCACCGCCTCATCCGTATTTCTCCCTTTGACTCTTCGGGACGCCGCCACACTTCCTTTGCCTCGGTGGATGTGATCCCCGACGCGGGCGACGACATCGAAATCGAGATCAAGGAATCGGATCTGCGCGTGGACATCTTCTGCGCCAGCGGCCCCGGCGGGCAGGGCGTGAACACGACGTATTCCGCCGTGCGCATCACGCACATCCCCTCGGGCATCTCCGTCCAGTGCCAAAACGAGCGCTCGCAGCATCACAACAAGGATTCCGCCATGCGCATCCTGCGCGGGCGCCTCTACGATCTGGAATTGAGCAAGCGCGATGCCGCCCGTCAGGCCGAGTACGCGGGTAAGAATGCCATCAGCTTCGGCAGCCAGATCCGTACGTACACGCTGCAGCCGTACCGTTTGGTGAAGGACCATCGCAACAACTGTGAAATCGGCGACACCGACGCCGTGCTTGATGGACGCATCGACAAACTGCTCCGTGATTACCTGTTGTGGCAGCATACAAACAGGCAGCAACAGCAGCAGTAAAGGGCAGCTCCCGGTGGGCTGGAGAAAACCGCTCTGCGTGCGGTACCCGCAAAAAACGACGTGAAGATATTGGGGATTGGGAGGAGACGTTTCCTATAAAAAGTGTCTCCTCCCCTTCATTTTCACCATTATTCCCTTCAGCCCGCGAACCGTTTGCCATTTTTGAAATATCGATGATTGTATAGTGAAACAAGGCTGGTGTTGTTCCGTAACCGGCGCAAACCGTTCTAAAAGCCTTGCGGGAGAAGGAACAGGCGACTCTCGGAAGGGGCGAGTTGCTGTCGGGGGATTCACAACATGGTGAGAGTAAAAGTGATTTTCTGTTAGAAATCCTCTTGCCCATGCCGTGGGGCTTATGTATATTGCAGCAATACTGCACTTTTCACGGAGTTGTCATGAACAAAAGCGAGCTGGTCAAAGCCTTGGCTGATCAGGCCAACATTTCTCTGGATGAGGCGACCCTTGTGGTCAACACGTTTGTGGACAGCATGAAGGATTCCCTCCTTGAAGGCGGCCGTGTGGAGATCCGCGGGTTCGGCAGTTTTAAGGTGAAGGAATACGGCAGTTATGCTGGCCGCAATCCGCGCACCGGTGAAAAGGTTGCCGTGGAACCCAAGCGCCTTCCCTTCTTCCGCGCCGGGAAAGAACTCAAAGAATATCTCAACGCGTAAGTTGAGATGCGGGAATTCGTCTCTGTGAATACGGACGGCGTGAAAACATCCCGCAGATGTCCGGGGGAGTCCGCCTCCCCCGGCTTTCTTGTTTTGTGCCTGCTGCTGTTCTCTTTTATCGGGACAGCGGTGGCCTCTGAGCTTTTCCCCGAGGGGGAAGGGCTGCGGACAGCCCCTGAGCTTTTCGTTTCCGCCACGGCGCAGCCGATCCTGCGCATCCTGTATGCCGCCGATTCCCACGGCGCGCTTCATCCCTGCCCTTCCTGAGGACACACGCTGGTAGGCGGCGTGGCCCGGCGGGCCACCGTTCTCGAAGGCTATCGGCGCGAACCCGTGCCCACCCTGACGCTGGTGGGGGCGGACGAATTTTCTCCCGATACCGAACTCCCCGATCCCGCGAAAACGGGCGATGCCTCGCCGGAAGCAGTGCGCGCCGTGTACGACGCCCTGCATGTCGACTGCGGCATGTTGTCCGCCGGTGCCGCCGCATGGTTCGGTGCGTCGCGCCCCCGGAATTTCTTCGAAGTGGGCGATACGCCCGTAACGAAGCGGTTCCATGTCGGCGGGGTGCCCGTGGCGGTGATCCTGTTCCCGCCGCTGTCGGCGGGAGGCACGCCGGAAACGGAGGCGCCCACGCCGAAGCTCCTTGCGTCGGTGCTTGCCGCTGCCGATGCCGCTTCCGACGCCGCAATCCGCATCGGGATCAGCCCGTGGGGATTTGAGGGAGAGTTCGCCGTCCGCGAGGCGTTGGAACAGCGTTATCATCTTTTGCTCGGCGGCGGCCCCGGCGCGGCGTTCGCGGGCGAGGTCAACGCGCAGGCCCCCGGCCTCATCTGGTCGCGGGCCGACAAGGACGGGCGCAGCGTCATGGCTATCGACATCATGGCCCTGCCCGAGCCGGGCGTGCCCTTTGCGTGGGAATGGGGCCTCTCCATGCAGGCGCAGGAAGTGCGCCTCACCTCCGCCGTCCCGTCCGATCCGCATATGGAAGCGCTGGTGGCAGGGAAGGCAGTCCGCTGAAACAGCCAAGAGAGCTTATGCAAACGCGCCGTCCCTGTTGGGGCGGCGCGTTTCTTTTCGAAAAAAGTTTGGAACTCTTACTGCTGGAGGCCCTTGAGGAACGAGTCGTTGAGGAAGCCGAACGCATTCAGGTTGGCGACATCTTCCTGAGAAAGTTCTCCGATCCTGCCGTAGAAGGCGGTGATGCCGCGGAGCCAGTTCCTGAGGTTGCCGGATTCGGGATGGAAAAGCGTGATCTGCTCTCCCAGCGAGAACACGGGATGAGCCCGGAGGTCTTCCACGGCTTCCTCGCGCGTCATCAGCTTTTCGTTCCATGTCTTATTGAAGCGGATATATTCCTGCACGAACGCATCGAAGCCTTCGCTGTGCATGGCGTCGACGACGCGGAGGTAGACGCGCAGGAAAGCCCGCACCTGTTCAGGGTTCTTGTCGGCGAACTCGCGGTCGGCCAGCAGAAGAATAGGCTGGCGGATGCCGCAGTCCGGGGAGCTGGCGGCAATCTGATAGCCCTTTTGAGCCGCCGTGTAGGTGGCGGGAGCCCATATGGAAACGGCGTCTCCGAATCCCTTGGAAAACATGTCCACAGCCGGGCCGGGCAGGACGTTCTGGATTTTCACGTCCTCGTCCTTGAGCCCGAGGATATGCAGCCAGGTGCTGAGCAGATAGTGCGCGGAGGTTTTTTCCGGGCACAGGATGAGCTTGCCGCGCACGGTGTCCGCACTGCCGTAGACATCGGGATAACGGGGATTGGCTCCCTTGGCCTTCAGGATCGGGCTGTCGGGACGGACATAGATGGCGTTGAGATCGGATTCGTCGTTGCCGATGCCGACGACGTAGAATTGCCCCTTGGAGGCGGCCATGAGCGTTGGGACGGCTCCGCATCCGGCGATTTTCCATTGGTAGTCGCCCTGCCGGGAAACGATTTTGTCGCCGGAGCCGAAGCGGAGCATACGGATATCAAGGCCCGCGTCCTTGTCCCATCCTTTCTGTTTGGCATACCAGACGAGGAACGCCTCATGCTCGCCGATCCAGGCCGTTTGCAGTTGCTCGGCGGCTTTTGCGTGAGAAGGGAGCAGACACAGGACGAAAGCCAGAAGGCTCATCAAAACGCGGAATCTCATAGATCACCTCTGCCGGGGAGGGAGGGGTCCCGCCCGATCGGAATGTTGTCCGGCCGCGACGTGGCGGCCGTAACGAGCATAGAGTGGGTACGGGGCACTGTCAAAACATGTGCCGCCAAAAAGGTGTGCCGGGCGGCGGTATGGAAAAAGGCGGGAGCGCAAGCACCCCCGCCTTTCCGGTTATCCGAGGAATGCCTTTAAAAGCGCGCCCACTTCGCTCGGGCGCTTGGCGACCTTGCCGCCGGCCTTGACGATGGCTTCGGTCTTGCCCTTCACGGTGCCGCGCCCGCCGGTGACGATGGCGCCTGCGTGGCCCATGCGCTTGCCTTCGGGTGCCGTGCGTCCGCCCATGAAGGCCACGAGCGGCTTGGTGAAGGCCTTGGCTTCCATGGCTTCGGCCACTTCCTCTTCCATCGTGCCGCCGAGTTCGCCGATGATGACGACGGCGTGGGTGTCCGGGTCGGCTTCGTACAGCGGGAGGAGTTCCGCGAAACGGGTTCCGGGGACCGGGTCGCCGCCCACGCCGATCAGGGTCGTAACGCCGAACCCGCCCTTGACGATTTCGGCGGTGACTTCGTTGGTCAGGGAGCCGCTGCGGGTCATGACCCCGACGTGGCCCTTCTTGTATACGCGGTCAATCCAGTAGGGGATGGTGCCGAGCATGGCTTCGCCCACGGAGATGATGCCCGAGGTGTTGCCGCCCACGACCATCGCGCCGCAGGAAAGCGCGGCCCGGCGGATCTGGATGGCTTCGTGCAGCGGGATGCCGTCGGCGATGGTGCAGATCTTTTTGATGCCCGCGTCGAGGGCCTCAAACACGGCGTCCTTGGTGAACTTGGGAGGCACGAACAGCATGGCGACGTCGGCGGGGTGGTCCTTTATGCCCCGGCGGACGGAATGGTACACCGGGATGCCGTCCACGTCCTGCCCTTCCTTGCCGGGGGTGACGCCGAAGACGACCTGCGTGCCCATGTCTTTCATGTGCTTCGCCCAGAAAGCGCCTTCCTTGCCGGTGACGCCCTGCACAACCACGCGCGAATCCTTATGGATGAAAATGCTCATTACGCCCTCCCGGCAGCGATATCCACAGCCCGCTGCACGGCTTCTTCAGTGTTGGTCAGGGGTTCCAGTCCGGCGTCGCGCAGGATGGCAAAGGCTTCCTCTTCATTGGTGCCGCGGATGCAGGTGACGATGGGCTGCTTGGGCTGGTGGGCCTTGATCGCTTCCACGAGGCCCTGCGCCATGACGTCCGCTCGGGCGATGGTCCCGAAGGTGACCACGAGGATCACCTTGCTCGGGGTCTTGAGGCAGAGTTCCATGGTGCGGACGGCCTTGGTGTAGTTGGCCCCGCCGAATTCCACGTAGGTCGCCGGGTGTCCGCCCGCGTCGTTGATAAGGTCGAATACGGTGGTGGTCAGGCCCGCGCCCGCGCACATCAGGGCGATGTCGCCGTTGAACTGGAGGTACGGGATGCCTTCCTGCGCGGCTTCGAATTCGACTTCTGAGTCGAAGTAGTCGCGGGTAAGGGGGTAGCTGGGCTGGCGCCACACGGAGTTGTCGTCGATGATGAGCTTGCCGTCGCCCGCGATGGCCTTGCCGTCCTTGGTGATGAACAGCGGGTTGATTTCGGCGAGCTGCGCGTCATAGGCGCGGAAGGTCTTGTACAGGCCGCGCACGACCGCGCCGACCTGCTTGCCGAGGTCCCCGGACAGCCCCATGCCGTAGGTGAGGTTGTTGACGTGGTAGCCGCCGAGCCCTTCGGCGATGTCCACGCGCACGGTAACGATCTTGTCGGGATCGGTGGCGGCGAGCTTTTCGATTTCCACGCCGCCTTCGGCGCAGCCGATAAGCATGATTTTGGATTCCACCGGGTCCACGGTGATGGAGAGGTAGATTTCGCGGTCGATGTCCACGGCCTCTTCAACGAGGAGCATACGGACGTTGTGTTCGGATTCGAACAGGGTCTTGGCGGTGGCCTTGGCGCTTTCGGCGTCCTTCACGACCTTGATGAGCCCGGCCTTGCCGCGTCCGCCGCTCAGCACCTGCGACTTGAGTACGCACGGAAATCCTACCTCCGCAAATGCGCCGTCCAGTTCGTCCATGCCGCGCACCAGTACGCCCTTCGGGGTCGGCAGGCCTTTTTCGCGGAAGGCTTCCTTCGCCTGATATTCAAACAGCTTCATGGCAGTTCCTTTTGGAAGAGGATGCCTCCGGCGGCAAGGGGGCTCGGCCCCCTTGACCCCCGCCGGGGGGCATGATGCCCCCCGGGCCCCTGCGTTGCCGCGGCGCTCCTGTTGGCGGAGGGTGCGGGCTTTTGAGGGAGCCGGGCGTTCCTCTTTGTGTTTGTTGTGTCTTTGGGAAAAAGCCGCTGTGCGTCTTTTTCTTTTTCCGTAATTTGAAAAACCTGCGGACAGGGATTCGATATCCTCTTATTTGCCGTACTTCTTCCAGAAATCGCCCCACATGTCTTCGTCGGTGAAGGTCCACGGGGCTACGGGCTCATTGACCCACGTGACGTTGATGAAGTGGCGCCAGTGGACGTTTTCCGTGGTGCTGTTGCCGCCCCAGGTGCCGCAACCGAGGGTGGCGGTGGAGGGCATACGGTTGAAGGGGTGCCCGCCGTTGCCCGCGCTCATGGACTGGCGCACGGTGATGCGGGAGGACTTCATGTGCTCGCCGAGGAACTCGATGTACTCGTGCTTGTAGGTATGGATGCCGCAGGAGTGGCCGCGCCCGACGAGGTTGGTCAGTTCGACGAGGATACGGTAGGCGTCCTTGAAATCCTTGGCCTTGTAGACGGTGAGGACGGGGGAGATCTTCTCGTCGTGGAACTTGTCGCCGAGGATGGGTTCCATGCCTTCGACAAGGAGGATGTCCGTGCCTTCGGGGATGCTGATGCCCGCGCCGTCCGCGATGACCTGCGCCGACTTGGCGATGATGTCGGGGTTGAGCGCGATCTTGCCCTTGGCGTTGGGCTTCCACATGTGGTTCTTCAGCTTTTCGCGGTCTTCGCCGGTGACGAGGTAGCAGCCGTTTTTCTTCATTTCGGCCATGAACTGGTCGTAGACGGCTTCAACCGGGATGACCGCGTTTTCGGACGAGCAGGATGTGGCGTAGTCGAACAGCTTGCTGCCGCAGATCATCTTGGCGGCTTCGGCGACGTCGGCGTCTTCGGCTACGATGGCGCAGGCGTTGCCCTGCCCGACGCCGTAGGCCGGGGTGCCGCTGGAGTAGGCGGCCCGCACGACCTGCCCGCTGCCGGTGGCGACGATGAGATCGGAGACCTTCATGAGTTCGGTGATGGCTTCGCGGCTCGGATCTTCAAGCACCTGAATGAGGTCTTCGGGGGCTCCGACCTTGCGCAGGCCGGCGCGCATCATGTTGATGGCCTCGGTGGTGCTTTTCAGCGCGCGGGAACTGGGCTTGAAGATGACGGCGTTGCGGCCTTTGAGGATGCCTACGGCCTTGCCGCCGCACGTGGCGGTGGGGTTCGTCGCCGGGAGGATGGCGCAGACCACGCCCACGGGCTTGGCGTATTTGGAGATGCCGGTCTCTTCATTGCGTTCGATGAGGCCCACGCTCTTGGCACCCTTGATGTCGTGCAGCACGCCGCCGACCTTGCGCTTGTGCTTGATGATCTTGCTCTGGACGTTGCCGTAGCCGGTTTCTTCCACAGCCATCTTGGCGAGCTTGGCGATGTTTTCGTCTTCGTAGACTTCCCAGCCGATGGCGAGGCATATCTCGTCGATCTGTTCCTGCGTGTAGTCGTTGACGATTGCTTGTGCCTTGCGGGCCAGTTCCATCTGTTCGCTGACGGTCTTCATGAAATCCTCCGTTGTATGCCGAGTGGCGTTTGTTGCTATGGTAGGTGGCAATATGCCGTAGTTGCGTAGAAAGTTACCAGATGTTCATGTTGGCGAATCTTCCGAAGATGGCTACTGATGCGGTCACGGCGAGGATGCCGATGATGGTCATGACGACACCTGACTTGGCGAATTCCGAGATGCGGAAGTACCCGGAAGAGTAAGGTATGACGTTGGTGGGGCTGGACGTGACCATGATGAAGGCCATGCTGGTGGCGATGCCTGCGGGACCGGCGAGGATCCAGGGGTTCATGCCGATGTCCATGGCGAGGGCGATGATGAGGGGCATGACCACGGCCCCGGTGACGCTGTTGGAGGAGAAGAAAATCTTGAGCAGTTCGACCATGCCGATGACGGCGAGGACGCGCAGGACGGGGTGCAGTTCGCCGACGCCGGAGAGCATTCCCCAAGCCAGCCAGCGGGCCGCGCCGGTGCTGGCGAGCATCATGCCCGCGGAAATGCCGCCCGCGATGAGGACAAGCCCGCCCCAGTCGATGCTCTTGGCCGCTACCTTCCAGTCGTCGAAGACGCGCAGGCCGGGGACGAAGAGGAGCACGAAGCCGAGCAGGGCCACGAAACCTTCAGGAGCCTTGAAGCCGATGTAGGGTTCGAGATTGGAGCCGCCGAGCCACAGGGTAACCATGGTGAGGAACACGACGAGAGTACGGATTTCCTTGGTGTTCAGGCCGCCGAGGGCGTTGAGTTCGGCGCGGATGCTTTCGAGGGACGTGGGGATTTCACGGAATTCCGGCGGGAACAGCTTCATGAGGCAGAACCAGCCGAGGGGGACCATGATCATGGCGCCGGGGACGCCCACCGCCATCCACTGGGCAAAGGAAACATCCATATGAGCCATGTCGCGGACGTACTGCATGGCGAGCACGTTGGGGCCGCAGCCGGCGGGCGTGGCCGTGCCGCCGATAAGGGCGCCCCAGACGATACCGATCATGAGGGCGCGTCCGAAATTGCTCTGGAGGGGCTTGCAGCCGCTGCTTTCCAGGATGCTTACGCCCAGCGGGAGGAGCATGGCGGCAACGGCCATGTCCGTGACCCACATGGAGGTCATGGTCCCGATGGCTATGAAGGCCAGCACGATGCGGTCGGTGCGGCGCCCCACCTTGGTGAGCATCCACAGCATGAAGCGTCGGGCGAGGCCCGAAGACGTCATGGCCGCGGAAAGGCCCATGGCACCCATGAGGAACAGCAGTACGTTGTTGCCGAAGCCCAATGTAACGAGCTTGTCGAAGCTCGCCACGCCCAAGATATGCAGGAACACGATCAGGCAAAGGGACGTAGCGGGAAAGGGGATGGCTTCGGTCATCCACTGGATGACCGCGAAGCAAAGGACGGCCATAACGATCTTGGCATTCGCTGTAAGCGGAATGGCTTCCTCGCCCTTATAGAAGGGTGAGGGAGACGGGAGCGCGATGACAATCAGCATGACGGCAATGCCCAACAGGAAGAAGAATGTCTTCCGTGCGGTTTCAATGGGCAGTTTGTCGCCAACGATGGCGGTAAGGCAATTGTCCAAGCGACTCATTGTAGTGTCTCCGCTGAGAGATACAGGTTTCAGAATATTCCCGGGTTGTGCGACTTTGTTCTTTTTATAGCAATGACAGTGCCATGTTGTGATTTTTTGTACGACGTTGTAGAATGAAAAGGAATGAGAGTATGTTATGACGTTGAATAAGAACTGAGAAAAAGTGCGACGAAAGAATACTGTCTGAGAATCAAGACATGTTTGTTCGCTTGTCTGGTTTTATGGACAGTTTCAGGGGGCAATCCCATACAAAAAAACGCCAGCCTTCCGGAGAGGGCTGGCGTTCGGTTTTGCGGGGAGTGTGGGTTATTGGGCGAGTTTCTTCAAATAGACATCGGTGACGTCGCTGAGGCGGTTCTTGCCCCCGGCGAACGAGGCCAGTTCCTGAAGCCATGTATGCAGCTTCTTCTGGGCGGGATCAAAGAGCGTGAGCTGCCCCTTCAATCCGTAGACGGGGTGTTTCGCCAGTTCCCACGCGGCATCCTGCGGAGGCAGATCCCGGCCCGTCCAGGCATGATAGAACGCCCGGTAGTCCTGTATGAGCTGTTCGCGCGGCGTTTCCTGAAGGGCTGTGATGCCGCGGAAATACATCTTGAGAAACGCGGTTACGAGAGCGGGGTGCTCCTTGGCGAACGCCTTGTTGGCGAGGAGCAGCGTGGGCTGGCTGGCGTCGCACTGGCTGGACAGCGTGACCGGCATGAGCCCGTGCTGTTCGGCCTCAAGGGTATACGGCGACCACAGGGCCACGGCGTCGCCTTCGCCGTTCAAGAACGCCTTCAAGGCTTCTTCGGACGGCATATCTTTGATGGTGACCTCTTTCTCAGTCAGGCTGAGGGCTTCCAGCCACTTGTGCACGGTATAGTGCGCGGAGGAGCCTGCGGTGCACAGGATGGTTTTCCCGCGTACCGTGCCGCCCGTGCCCGCCATTTCGGGATAAAGGGCGTTGTAGCCGGTATGCCCGAGGATGGGGCTGTCCTTGCGTGCATAGATGCCGGTGGCCAGGGATTCGTCATTGCCGATGGCGATGATCTCGGCCTGGTTGTCCAGCGATGCGGTCAGCGCGGGAATGGCCCCGCAGGCGGCGATTTCCCAATGCGCCGTGTTCATGCCCGCCATAAGCTGTTTTCCGGAATCGTACGAGAGCATTTCCAGACGGAATCCTTCCTCCAGATCCCAGCCTTTTTGTTTGGCATACCAAGCCGCGAAGGCTTCATGTTCTCCGAGCCATGCCGTTTTCAACGGGACGGGCTCGGCGGTGTGCCCGATCTGGGGCAAGCCGGCCAGAAACAACAGGGCCGCACACAGCCCTCCAAGCAGTTTATGCATGTGAAACCTCCGATAACCGATTGTTTTGCAATAAAAAGAACAAGCAATTCATATGCCATGTCCAGGTATGCCCGAAAGGGTCCGTAACTGCCTGTGATGCTGCATCTCTCTCTTTCGGGAGGGTGCTTGCGCGGATCATCGGGCGGAAGCTGTGTATGGAAAACCGGACAGTATGGGCAGACATGCGTGGAAAAGTGCACACCCGCAAAAAATGCGGTCCGGAAAGCATGATTGCAGACGCTGGCCGGGCTGGAGATTACCGCTTTTGGGCTGGACGCGACAGGGGGAGGATATGCCGATTCCCTGTATCCGGCAAAACGTATGTGGAAAGCGTCGGCTGCCGCGTGATGTTCCTATGCCCGGGCTGTGGCCGCCGTATGGGGGCGGGGAAAACGGAAAACGCCGGAGTAACGTTCCTCCGGCGTTTCGTAGCGATGGAATCGAGAAACGAGGGTGCCTACTTGCGGAGATCGGAGAGAAGCGCCTTCAGCGTTTCCTGCTTCTTCTGGAACATTTCCAGGACCTGAGCGCGATCCATGATCAGCATGGGGCTGCCGCTGTCCTTCATGCGCTTGACGACTTCGGGATCGTGAAACATGACGGGCACGATCTTGGCGGCCTTGTCCACGATGGAGGGATCGACGCCCTTGGGCAGGGCATACCCGCGGAAGTTCACGCTGGCGTCGTCCACGTTGTAGCCGAGTTCCTGAAGGGTGGGCACGTCTGGCAGATATTCATGGCGCTTCACGTCGGCGATGGCGAGGATGGTAAGGCGATCCTGTGAGCGGTACACGTCGGCAAGGTTATTGAAACCGGCCATGACCTTGCCGCCCAGCACGTTCTGGATGGCTTCGGTACCGCCCTTTTCCGGGATGTAGCTCATCTTTACGCCGGTGGCCTTTTGAAGCTGAAGCGTGGCGATATGGTGGCCCACATAGAGCCCGGCGCCGTTGATCGTGACCTTTCCGGGGTTTTCCTTGGCGAATGCCACGAGGTCGGCGACGTTCTTGAACTTGCTGTCCTTGGGAACGATGAGGACGGCCGGGTCCGCGCCCCAGTTGCCGAGCGGTTCAAAGGTATCTACGCTGAACTTCGTCTTGTTCACGATGGATTGGGCGATGAAATGGGGCATGTTGTAGGCGGTCATGGTCAGGCCGTCCTTGCTGCCGCGTTCCATGATCCAGTTCCAGCCGGTCATGCCGCCCGCGCCGGGCTTGTTGAGGATGACGATGGGCTGGCCGAAGTATTTCGGATCTTGGGCCACAAGGGCGGAAAGGCGGGCCTGCAGATCGGTCGCGCCGCCCGGGGTATAGCAGACCACGAGGCTGATGGGGCCGGAGGGGTAGGCGTCGGCGGGGCTTGCGGCCTGTGCCGACGTGGCGCCGAACAGCATGGCTGCACAGAACAGGGTGGCGAGAAGGCGTCTCATGGGTCCTCCTGAGGTAAAAAGGGTGTCCGTGAATGGAGGTCAGATTCCAAAGATCCCCTTAGGGATCTGAACGGCCAGCAGTACGGTGAACAGGCAATACAAGAAGGCGATGCAGACGAAGCAGACGGCGACACGCTTGGCGGCAAGCTTCGGCGTGATCTTCATGGGCTGGGCGATGAGCGAGGCGGCGATGAAATAGAGGAGTGCGCCGATGTAAAAGCCCAGGGTTTCCAGGAAGAGCAGATACAGGACGGTGAGGACGAAGAGCACGGCCACGCGACGGAGCGGATAGCCCCTCATGGTCATCTTCACGTCGATTTTGGCCGCGTAGCGCAGCCCGGCGAGGATGTACTGCCCCACGTTGAAGATCCCCATGCATATCAGCAGCAGGAGCGGGACAACCTGCGATTCCCCCGAGAGCTGGGTCATGGGGATAGCGAAAGCGGTTATAATACCGGTCATCACCAGCGCGCTTATGAATTCCTTATATAACATGGGCGGCTCCTGCTAATTGGCGGCTGCGGCCTTTCTGGAGTGATTACGCATGTACTTGACTTCGCTATAGATACCCCAGGTCAGGGAGAGCAGGCACAGGGCGATGAGCGCGAGGTTGAGCCCGCCGGTGAAGAAGTAGCTGAACACGCCCACGTCGGTGTCGGCGATCATCTTGCCGCGCAGGAAATTCTCCTCGGCAATGGGCCCGAGGATGATGCCGAGCACGATGGGCGCGCTCGGGAACCCGAACTTGGCGAGCACGAACATGAGGACCCCGAGGATGAACATGAGGATCACGTCTTCATAACTGTTCTGCACGCAATATGAGCCGAACACGCACAGGATCATGACGGCGGCGAACATCATGTAGTTCGGCGCATTGGCCACGAGATGCGAGTAACGGGAGGCCAGCAGCCCGAAGAAGCACATGAAGAACTGTGCAAGGAGCAGGCCGCTGATGAACGTGTATGTGATGTCGGCCTTTTCTGTGAACAGGTCGGGGCCGGGGAAAAGGCCGTGGATGAGCAGGCCGCCGAGGAGTACCGCCGCGGTGGGGCTGCCGGGGATGCTCAGCGTAAGCAGCGGGATCATGGCGGGGGCGACTGTGGCGTTGTTCGCGCTTTCCGCAGCGCAGACGCCTTCCGGATCGCCGGTTCCGAACCGATCGGGATTCTTGTCGAACTTCTTGGTCTGGTCATAGGACATGAGCCCGGCGACTTGCCCGCCCGCTCCGGGGATGACGCCGATGATGGTGCCGATGAGGCTGCCGATGCCCAGCGTGCGCAGGTAGCGCCGATGTGCCTTGATCACCTGCCTCAGCATACCCTTTTGTGGCTTGAAGGTCAGTTTTTCGAGGAGGACATGCGAATCCGCCATCAGATCGATGATCTGGGGGACGGCAAACAGGCCGATGAGCGCGGGCACGAGGGCGATGCCGCCGTTAAGCGCTTCATGGATGACGAAACGGGGTTCCCCGGTCAGGGTGCTGTATCCTACAGTCGACAGCAACATGCCGAGCGCGCCGCCGAACAGCCCTTTGAGCATGGCCCCGGAGGAGAGCCCCGTGATGACGGTGATGCCGAAGATGGCTGTCCAGAACAGTTCCGAGGGCCCGAAGCGCATGGCGAATTCAGCCATCGGGGGGGAGAACAGGATCATGACCAGCACGCCGAATACGCCGCCGATAAGGGAGCTTACAAAAACGGTGTAGAGGGCTTCCTGAGCTCGTCCCTGCTTGGCCATCGGATACCCGTCGAACAGCGTGGCGATGCTTGAAGGCGCTCCGGGAATGCTCAGCAGGATGGCCGAGATGGAGCCGCCCGCCACAGCGCTGGTGTACACGGCGCCAAGAAGGATCAGGCTGGTGTCCGCAGGCAGATAAAAGGTGAAGGGAACCAGCAGCGCGACGGCCATAGTGGGGCTCAGCCCCGGCATGGCTCCGAAAAACAACCCCCCGGCTGAACCCAGTATGAGTACGGCGAGGTTGCCCCATGAGAAGGCTGAGGGGAAGTAGGTAAGAAATTGTTCCACATGAGTCTCCTTTTCGCATGGCGCGCATCGTCGGTTGTCGATTGTACTTTTTTTAGCAAATAACATACCATAATGTGCATAAAAGAACTTGCTGAGGGGTAGCTGGCTTTTTCCGTATGCATTCTAATACGATGCTCTTTGACGTCTTTCATGCCTCTTTTAGGATGGACTGTATAAGTGTTTATATATCCGGACATGTCTGGATAGCTGTCTGGATAGATAAACAGCAAAAGGCGCATCATTTGGGATGCGCCTTTTGCTGTTTAGTTAATAATTATACTGTATTAAGATGATAAAAAGAGATCCTGTCGCAATGTCGACCGTTCAAAATGTTCCTTTTGGAACGATTTGGAACGATATTCCGTTTGAAATGTTACTTTCATTCAATAAAAGCATATGGTTATGCAGATGCCAAGGGCGGTGCGGGGAAAGGCCCGTAGGTCGTTTCATAGGCGGTGCCCGCATCCAAAAGGAGGCGTTCGCTCAGGGCCGGGCCGACAAGCTGTATGCCCAACGGCATCCCGCCCGCCGTCAGCTCTCCGGGGACCACGAGGGTAGGGACTCCGGCGACGCTGAACAGATTGACCAACGTCCGGCCCGCTGTGAAGGCCTCTTGCGGGGCGTCTATGGACGGGGCGGTGGAGAAGGCCACCGGCAGCAGCAGAAAATCCACTTGGAGCGAGGCGAAGAAGGCGTCGACCTGCCTAGAAAGAGCCTGCTTGTGGAGCAGGGCGGCGTGGTAGGCTTCGGGCGTCGCCTGTTGGCCGTTCTTGTAGTCGGCCAGCGGCACGGGGTGCATTTTGCCCGCGAAGGGGTTGCCTTCGATATCCTTCCGGATGTCGCGGGCGAACTCGTAGCTGCGGATGGTCCCTACCGAATCCACCACGGCGGGATCGTCCAGCAGCGGCAGGCCGACGGGGATGCACTCCCCGAACTCTTCCCAGCGGCCCACGGCCTCCGCATAGGCCTCGATGACTTCCGGAGAGCCCTTCGCGCGGACGAGCTCGGGGAAAACGCCGATGCGGAGGTACCGGATGGGGGCGGACGCCCGCAATGTGTCGCGCAGGGGAGGATCGGCGAGGATCTGGAGCAGAAGGTCTATGTCCCGGGCGGAACGGGCCATTGCCCCCACGGTATCGAGGCTTGCGGCTCGGGGGTAGATCCCGGAGATATCGCTTTGCCCCTGGGTGGAGCGGATGCCGTACAGGCCGCACCAGCCCGCCGGGAGCCGGATGGAGCCGCCGGTGTCCGTGCCGAGCCCCCCGGGGCAATAGCCGGCTGCGACGGCCGTCGCGGTCCCGCTTGAGGAGCCGCCGGGACTGAGACGGCGCTCGGGATGCCACGGGTTGACCGTTGGGCCGAAGCAGGACGTCCTGCCGCTGACATGGGCGGCGAGTTCGTCCAGATTGGTCTTGCCGAAGATGACGGCCCCGGCGGCGCGCAGGCGGGCCACGGCGACCGCGTCGGCCTTTGCCGGAGCCGCGTGGGTGAACAGGGGGCTCGCCACTGTGGTGGGCAAGCCGCGCACGTCGATATTGTCCTTGATCACAAGGGGGATGCCGTGGAGCGGCCCCCGGAAGGAACCCTGAGCCGCTTCCGCGTCGCAGCGCTCCGCTTCCTCAAGCGCCGAAGCGGAGACGCGCAGCATGGCGTTGAGGGTGCCGTCATGGAGGCGGACAGCCTCAAGGGCGTGCCTGACGAGCGCCGCCGAGGTCAATTCCCCCGCGCGCAACGCGGCTGCGGCCTGTGTGATGGTGATGGAATACAGCGTATCGAACATGGAAGAACCTGCCTTGTCGGCGTCCCGGCCCCAAGGGGAAGGTGCCGGGGCGCATGGGTTACTTTTGGGGTGCCGCGGACGTGTCCTCGACGCTGCGCCGGGCGGTTTCCTGCCCCCAGATCCACAGGGCGATGATGGCGATGGCGAAAGCCACGGCCATGAAGGTGAACACGCCCTTGACGCCGCCGACGGAGAGGAAGAACGCCAGATAATAGGTGGCGAGCACGCCGCCGACCACGCGGGACACGGCCTCGCCGAAGCCGGTGCCGACGCCGCGCAGTTCGGTCGGATACTGTTCGGCGATGTAGACCTTGCAGACGGGCATGATGCCCGTGCCGAAGAAGGCCACGAACGAGCCGATGAACAGCAGCATGGGGATGGAATCCGTGGACGTGAGCAGGAACAGGCTGATGATGGTGATGATGACGTAGAGGCTCCAGATGGGCTTGCGGCCGTACTTGTCGGCCAGCGGGCCGATGACGACGGAGCCCGCGCCGCCGATGACCATCATGCAGCCGGTCAGGATGACTGAGTTGGAAAGCTGGAACCCGTAGGTGGTAAGGATGGTGGGCACATAGACCATCACGACGTACCATGTGATCAGCCCGGCGGAGTACATGCTCCACGAAACGAGGGAGCGGGAGAGGTAGGGGGCGCGGAACAGGGCCTTCCACGAAGCGCCGGTGCGGGTGCGTTCGGTAGCGGCGGCCTGTTCAAGGCTGCGGAGCACGTCGGGGTTGATGAAGGTGTCGTCGTGCTCGATGCCCGCGCTCTTTTCGAGGCGTTCCACGAGTTGGCGCACTTCGTCATGGCGTCCGCGCCGCATCAGCCAGCGCGGGGATTCGGGGAGCCAGCGGTGCAGGAAATAAATCGTGACGATGGGGAGCCCGCCCACGATGAACGGCACGCGCCACGCGACGTCCAGCGAAAAATTGTTGATGGCCCACGAGCCGCAGAGCGTCGGAAGCAGATAGGAGGCCGTCAGGATGGCGTTGCAGATGCAGACGAGGATGCCGCGGTGCTTGGCCGGGGCGATTTCGGAAAGCATCAGGTAGGGGAGAGGGAAGACGGCCCCGGCCCCGAGCCCGCCGATGAAGCGCATGGTGACGATCCACGCGAGGTTTTCGTAGAGGCTGCCGATCAATGTAAAGAACGTGAAGATGAAGACGCCCCAGAGCAGGATGCGCTTGCGCCCGAAACGGTCGGTCAGGAAGCCCGCCGAAGCCGTACCTATGACGACCCCCGCCGTGGAACAGGAACCGAGCAGGCCGAGCGTGCTGGCGTCGAGGTCCCATATTTTCTTGAGGACGGCCACAACCTGGCCGATCATGCCGAGATCGAAGGCTTCCATGACCCAGCACCACGAAAGCAGCCCGACAAGTGTCAGGAGGGCCTTGTTGAGCGGCATACGTTCCATCCGGGAAATCAGATTCGCTTCCTGTTGCAGGTTCGACGCTTGCATACAGTCTCCTTTCCAAAGACATGTGCGGATTGGGAGGTGGGGAAATACACTCCATTTGACGCGAGGGCCCTTAAGATTGTTCTTTTTATATCAATAGGTGTGCCATGTGTTTTTCCGTGCGCATTGAATAAAAATAACCATATTCTCAATATGGTTAGAATCTGAACGCACGGTAAATGGAAATGGATTTTTGATAAAAGAATGTCCTGTTTTTCAGGCATGTAAGGCTAACATGCCTGAAAAACAGGACATTTATAGAAAAATAAATATTTTATTCACAAAAAACTTTAAAACCCGTTCGGCGGCCTTTTGATGCTGAATTTACGCATCTTTTCATACATGCTGGCCCGGGAGATGCCCAGGGCGCGGGCCGTCTTGGCGACGTTCCAGTGGTGATCGCCGAGGGCGAGGAGGATGGTTTGCGCTTCGCTGTTCTTGACGACGGACTGGAGTTTCCCGTCCGTGCCCGCCGATTCCGCGACGGCCTGCTGGCGAAGTTCGGAGGGCAGATCCGTCAGCGTGATCTGATTGTCCTGGCACAGGCTCAGGGCCCGGATGAGCACGTTGCGCAGCTCACGGATGTTGCCGGGCCACGGATAGCGCATGAGCGCGTTCATGGCGCTTTCCGTACACCGGACTCCCTCGCCCCCCATGCGGTTGAGGACATCGCGCACGATCAGGGGGATGTCCTCGACGCGCTCGCTCAGGGGCGGAAGGTTGAGGGTCATGGGGTTGATGCGGTAGTACAGGTCTTCGCGGAACGTCCCCGCCGCGATCATTTTTTTTGAGGTCGCGGTTGGTCGCGGCGACAAGCCGGAAATCCACGGCCCGGGGCTGCGACGATCCGAGCCGGGAGAGGGTTTTCTCCTCCAGCACCCGGAGCAGCTTGACCTGCGCGTGCAGGGGAAGATCCCCCACTTCGTCGAGGAATAGGGTACCCTGATCGGCCAGTTCGATCTGCCCGATTTTGCCGTCCTTGTGCGCGCCGGAGAAGGCCCCGGGCACGTAGCCGAAGACTTCCGACTCGAACAGCTCCTTCGGGATGGCCGCGCAGTTGATGCTGACGAAGGGGCCGTCGGGCCGGTTGCTCGCCATGTGGATTGCGCTGGCCGCCAGTTCTTTGCCGGTTCCGGTCGCGCCGAGGATGAGGACCGGCGATTCGGTCCGCGCGTAGCGCAGCAGGTAGGACTTGAACGCCGTGATGGCGGGGCTGTTGCCGAGGATGGAATTGATGGTATGGCTTGCCCGGAGGGCGCTCTTGATGCGCCGGGCGTAGGAATTGACCTTCTTGTCGAGGAAATCCACGCGCTGGAGCAGTGCCTGCATCTGTTCCGGGGTATCGAACAGGGTCAGGGAGAACGCGCCGATGACGTGCCCGTCCTGGTCGCGGAGCGGGATGCGGTTGACGAGGATCTTCCTTTCGCTGCCCTGTATGCTCCGCCATGCGCCGAGTTCCGGCTCGCCGGAAGCGATGACCGCCGGGATGCCGGAATCGGGGATGAAATCCGTAATGTGGCGGCCCATGGCATCTTCCGGGCGGACGCGCAGGTAATTGGCGTAGGCGTCGTTGATGAACCGGATGATGCCGTCCCTGTCGCAGATGAACAGCCCCGTGGGCAGGCTGCTCATGGCCAGTTCGAGGAGGTTGCGCTGTGAGATGTCCATTCAGAATCCTTGGCATGGCGTGGATGGAATGCGGTTGACATGTTACAACCGGAACAAGGGGAGACGCAAGCTTCTTTCACGGGCATCGGTTCCCGGCGCATCCCGTCGCCGCTGAGAAGACTTGCTTGTTTTTTCCGTAACCTGTACTTCTCTGTCTTTCTTTGCGCAGCCAATATGCCGCCGCTGCGGCGCGCCGTCCACATGGGGGCGGCATCAGCCTTCGGTGTCATTTTTTGCCCGTTATGGCGGGCGACGGACAGCTTTTTTTGGGGTTCCTTATGGATTTGACGAGGCCGTTTCTCAAATGGGCCGGGGGCAAATACCGCCTTCTGGACCGCCTTTTGCCGAGCATCCCTGCGGGGGCGCGCCTTGTGGAGCCCTTTGTGGGGTCCGGGGCCGTGTTCCTGAACGCGGGGTTCGCGTGCTACCTGCTGTGCGATCTCAATGCGGATCTCATAGGGCTGTACCGGACGCTGCGGCGGGACGGGGAACGGTTCATCGCGGAGGCGCGGGCCCTGTTCACGCCGGGCAACAATACGCAGGAAGCGTTCCTGCGCCTGCGGGAAACCTTCAACGCCTCTTCGGACGCCGAAGAACGGAGCGTCCTTTTCCTGTACCTCAACCGCCATTCCTATAACGGGCTTGTCCGCTACAACAGCAAAGGTATTTATAACGTGCCGTTCGGGAAGTACAAAGCCCCGTATTTCCCCGAGCGGGAATTGACGGCCTTTCTGGACAAGCTTCGCGGGTGCGACGTGACGTTCGCCGTGCAGGATTTCCGGTCCACGTTCGCCGCGCTGCGTCCGGGGGATGTGGTGTACTGCGACCCGCCCTATGCGCCGGTTTCCGCCACGGCGAATTTTACCAGCTACACCGGCGGCGGGTTCGGCGTTCAGGAGCAGATCGATCTGGCCTCCGAGGCGTCCGCCGCGGCGAAGCGGGGCGTGCCCGTGGTCCTGAGCAACCACGATGTGCCGCTTATCCGCGAGCTTTATGCCGATGCCCGGCTGGAATCGTTCCCGGTGCAGCGGTTCATCAGTTGCAACGGCGCACGGCGCGGGGCCGCGCGCGAACTTCTGGCGGTGTTCCCATGACTTCGGAGCAGGGCGGCGCCATTGCCAACAGGCAGGGCAATATCCTTGAGCAGCAGGTGCGGCAGGCGTTCGCCTCGCACGGCTTCCGCGAAGTGGCTTTTGCCGAGTACGAAAAGCTCGCCTCAGGGAGCACGCTGCCCGGCGTCCCCGTGCCCGATCTGCTGGTGCGGCGGGTGCCTTACCAGTCCATTTACGGGCACCGGGGGGTGACGGAGTTCCTGGCCGTTTCGGCCTCCCGCGGGCTCGCCATCCGCATTGAGTGCAAATGGCAGCAGTCACAGGGCAGCGTGGACGAAAAATTCCCCTATCTGTATCTGAATTGCATACAGGCCATGCCCGAGCGCGAGATCATCCTGCTCATCGACGGCAACGGGTACAAACCCGGCGCGCTGGCATGGCTCAAGCAGGCTGTTGCTTCGCAGGACGCCAAGCTGATTCATGTGTTCAACCTCGTGGAGTTCCTCGTCTGGGCGAACCGGAGGTTGAGGCAAAAATAAAATGTGCCGTTTCCCTCCTGCCCGCCTCCCAACCAGTGGATTGCAAGGCGGGCAAGGGCGTGGGGGATGAACGGCTTTTCCGGAAAGGCTCTCGCCTCCGCTTTTTTCAAGCTAAGGAGTCGGTTCGTGCAGGTCCGTAATGAGGTCAAGGAACTCCGTCTGCTGTTCGAGGTCTTGCAGATTTTGGACAGCGCTTCCGACTTGTCCGACAATCTCGAAACCGTGCTTGAGGTCATGGCCGAACATACCGGCATGATGCGCGGCGTGATCACGCTTCTCGACGAGGCGCACGGCGAGATCGCCATTGAAGCCGCCTACGGCATGTCGGCGGAGGCGCAGAGCAAGGGCCGCTACAAGCTCGGCGAGGGCATCACCGGCAAGGTCATCGAAAGCGGCAAGCCGCTGGTCATCCCCAACGTGCTCGTGGAGCCGCTGTTCCTGAACCGGACCGGAAGCCGCAGCCGCAAAGAGGCCGTTTCCTTCATCTGCGTACCCGTCAAGATGGAAGGCCGGGTCATCGGCGCGCTGTCCGCCGACAGGCTGTTCGCGGCTTCCGAAGCGCTCGAAGAGGACATGCGCCTTTTGAGCGTGCTGGCTTCGCTGATTTCCAAGGCCGTGAAGAACCGGCAGGAGCGCCACCGGATGCTGGAGGAAAACCGGCGCCTGCTGGACGTCTTGCGGGAACGGTCCCGCCCGGAAATGTTCGTGGGGCGCTCGCCGGGGTTGCGGGCCGTCCTGACGCAGCTTGCACAGGTGGCCCCGACCAGCGCCACTGTCCTGCTGCTCGGCGAGAGCGGCACGGGCAAAGAGCTTGCCGCCAACACCATCCATGCGGGCAGCCCGCGTGCCGGGCATCCCTTCATCAAGATCAATTGTGCGGCCTTGCCGGAAGGGCTTATCGAGAGCGAGCTTTTCGGGCACGAAAAAGGGGCGTTTACCGGGGCCGTCGGTATGCGCAAAGGCCGTTTCGAGGCAGCGGACGGCGGCACGCTGTTCCTTGACGAGATCGGCGAGCTTGCCGTTTCCACGCAGGTCAAGCTGCTGCGCGTGTTGCAGGAGCAGGAATTCGAGCGGCTCGGCGGCATGGAAACCCGCAAGGTGGACGTGCGCGTCGTGGCGGCCACGAGCCGGAATCTCGAGCAGATGGTCAAGGACGGGCTGTTCCGCAGGGACCTGTATTATCGGCTGAACGTGTTTCCCGTCTCGATGCCTCCACTGCGGGAACGGCAGGGGGACATTCCTCTGCTCGTCGAGAACTTCCTTGAAAAGTATGGCCATAAGATAGGCAAACGGGGGCTCCGGGTTGCGCCCGAGGCTGAGGCGCTGCTGCTGGCCCACTCGTGGCCCGGCAACATCCGGGAGCTGGAAAACGTCATCGAGCGGGCCGTCATCCTGACCACGGACGGTCTGATCCGCCCGGATCTCCTTCCGCCCGCCATGCAGGCCCCCTGCGCGCTTTGCTCGTTGCGGGGGACGCTGCCCGATGCGCTTGAGCAGTTGGAGCGGCAGCTTATTACCGAGGCACTCCAGGAACACCGCGGCAACATGGGACATGCCGCGCAGGCGCTCGGCATCAGTGAACGGGTCATGGGCTTGAGGATGCGGAAATTCGGCCTCGGCTACAAGGCATTCCGCAGGGGGGCTCCCTGATCCGCTTAGAGTGGACGGAAATCATGGACGAAGCCTGTCTTACTGGTGTTTCATAAATACCATGCGATGACACAGCGCGAGGTTTGCTGCATGTTTTTTCCGATTCCGGCTTTTCGGTCGTTTCGCCAGTGGATGGACACCTCTTCGGCGTTTGTCCGGGCATGGGTACGTTCACCGCGGAGTGTTGGCATGGTATGCCCGAGCGGCATGCCCCTTGCCCGGAGCATGGCCGCCTTCGCTCCCCGCAAGGGTGACGGGCTGGTGGTTGAACTCGGGGCGGGCACGGGGACCGTGACCCGGCAGTTGCTTGATGCGGGCATTGCTCCCCGGCGTCTGGTTGTGGTGGAGCAGTCCCCGGTTATGGTGAGCCTATTGCGGGAGCGTTTCCCGCAACTGGCGATTCTTGAGGCGGACGCCCGCTGGCTTGCGGACTGTCTCCCCAGAGATCGGCAGGTGGACTGCATCGTTTCCTCCCTGCCCCTTCTTTCCCTGAATGAGCGCGTCCGTAACCAGATCATCAGCGCCATGTTTGAAGTGCTGCACGAAGGCGGCCTGCTCATCCAGTACACCTACTCGTGGCGCAAGGCGAACGCTTTTCTCAAGGACGGCTTCCGGTGCATCGGTTCCAGCCAGGTATGGCACAACGTACCGCCCGCCCGCATTTTCCGGTTTCGCCGGGAGGCGGGGGCGCGTGTTCGGTGAAGATGTGAAGATTGGGGAGGGGAGGGAGGCCCTTTCTCCAGAAAGGGCCTCCTCCCCCCCCAAACCCCACCCCTCCCACCCCAAAGACTTTCGAGTTTATCGAATCCCCCTTGTCAGCGTTCCCTGTTGGTCGGATGCCGATGTGGGGGCGTTTTGGGTATTGTGCAGGGACACGTCCTTTTGGGGACACATGTTCAGTTGTGGAATGTTTTTTATTTGTAAAAACAATATAATAGATAGACATATGTGTTCTGGAAAGCTGCGGACAGGGATTCGATAAGGTCGAAAGTCTTGGGAGGGGAAGGGGGAGGTTTGGAGGGGGAGGGGGAACCTTTCTTCAGAAAGGTTCCCCCTCCCCCAATCTTTTTCATCAAAAGAGCCCGTGCCGAGGAGGAGCAATCGGCACGGGCTCTTTGCGAGGGGTATGGAAGGAAGCGCCTTCGGAGGGGATGAAGGCGCTCCGGGGAGAGGGCTTATTCGGCGTCGACGAAGCCGCGGCTCGGAATTTCGGGAGAGTCGCTGCCCGCGATCTTGGAGAGATAGGTATTCCCAAGCGTTTCGATGTGGTTGGCCATGTTACAGAAATAATTGTCGTGGACCTGTTCTTCATCCAGGATGCGTTCGAACAGGCGGGCGCTCACGCTGTCGCCGTTGGTACGACAGATTTCCAGCAGCTTGTTGTAGGTCTCGATGGTGTCGTCTTCCACCTTCACGTTGAAGGGGAATACGTCCATAACCTTCTGCCCTTTCGTGATCTTGGAAGACAGCTCGCTGTTCGGCTCGCCGCCCAATTCCTTGATGCGCTCGGCAAACTGTTCGGCATGGCGCATTTCGTCGATGGCGATCAATTTGATCTTGCTGGCGAATTCGCCATAGTCCAGGTCATCCAGATTGTAGTGCTGGTTCATGTACTGATGCACGGCATACAGTTCCATGCTCCGAGCCTTGTTCAACACTTCAATAACCTTGGCCACGCGTTCTTTTTTGGCGGCTTCCTGTGTCATTCCTTGTATCCTCACTGAAGGGTGTTATGCTCCTGAACTGGTTTCAGTGTGCGGCAGGCAGATGTTGTCTTCAATGATTATAATGAATTAGCGTTGAAAACTCTCATACGCTCCCGTAACCGGGCGGAACAATGCAAAAAGCCCGCCGGTTGTTCCGACGGGCTTTGGCGTTTGGGCTGCGGGAGGGTCAGCGGGGATTGTTCGCGTCGTAGTCTCTGAGCGCCATACTGACGATCTTGGAAAGCCCGATGAGGGCGATGAGGTTGGGAAGGACCATAAGGCCGTTGAACATGTCGGCCAGCTCCCACACGAGGTCCACTTGCAGCACGGAACCAAGCACGATGAAGCCCATGACGATGAGGCGATACGGCGTCGTGCCCTTGGTGCCGAACAGGTACTTGATGTTCTGCTCGCCGAAGAAATACCAGCCGATGATGGTCGAGAAAGCGAAGAAGAACAGGCAGATTGCCACAAAGGTGATGCCAAAGGACCCGAGGCCGCTTTCAAAAGCCTTCTGGGTCAGGGCGATGCCGGTGGTGGAGCCGTCGATGGAGTTGGTCACGAAGATGACGAAGGCGGTCATATTCAGCACGATAAAGGTATCCACGAAAACGCCGACGATGGCGACAAAGCCCTGTTGGGCGGGATACTTCACCTTGGCGACGGCATGGGCGTGCGGGGTGGAGCCAATGCCGGCTTCGTTGGAGAACAGGCCGCGGGCAACGCCGTAGCGCATGGCTTCCTTGACGCCCGCGCCGATGATGCCGCCCGTGGCGGCGGCGGGATCGAACGCGCCCACGAAGACCATCTTCAAAGCCGGGATGATGTGGGAGGCGTTGGCTAACAGGACGATAAGCCCGCCGAGCAGGTAGAGGGCCGCCATGATGGGCACGACCTTTTCGGTAAAGGCGGCGATACGCCCCATGCCGCCGAAGAACACGAACGCGGCGAGCGCGGAGATGATTACGCCGATGAGCAGCGGAGGCAGGGAAAAGGCGGTCTGGAAGGCATCGGCGATGGAGTTGGACTGGACCATGTTGCCGATGAACCCGAGCGCGATGATGATGGAGATGGAGAAAAAGGCCGCCAGTTTTTTACTGCCGAGGCCCTTTGAGATGTAGTAGGCGGGGCCGCCGGTGACATGGCCTTGATCGTCCGTGGTCTTGTAGGTCTGGGCGAGCACGGCTTCGGCGAAGATGGTGGCCATGCCGAAGAAGGCCGCGATCCACATCCAGAAGATGGCTCCGGGGCCGCCCATGGCGATGGCGGTCGCAGCGCCCGCGAGGTTTCCTGTGCCCACCTGCGCGGCGATGGCGGTGGCGAGGGACTGGAAAGAACTCATGCCTTGCTTTCCGGCCCGTTCGCCGTGCAGGGTCAGTCCGCCGAATGTCGACTTAACGGCAAGGCCGAAACGGCGGATCTGGATGAAATCCAGTTTCAGGGTAAAGTAAATGCCCACGCCGCACAACAGCGGAATCAGGCAGTACATTCCCCACAGAAATCCATTGATTTCGGACACGATTTTGGTCAACTGTTCCATCACGGGACACATTCTCCTGCAAATCGAAGGTTACGGCGTCGTGACCGTACCCGCCCTCCTCCGGCGAGCGCGGCTTCCCGGACGGAAAAGACGCTTTTGCTATTCTAAACCGTCTAAGCCTTTGTTGAGTATAAGTAAACAGACGATTTTTTTAGAACGGGGAGAAAAAACTGTGCAAAACGAAAGTGTATTTTTTAATATATTGATATAGTTATATAAAAAGAAGTTTGAACGGTGAGGGAGGCTATGAGGGGAGAATGGCTTTATCTTTTTTGTCGACAGAGGGTTGGCTCCAGTTTCCTTTTTTACGCAATCGATTGCGGGAAAGGTCCAAAGTGGGAACGGAAAAGGGGAACCCGTTTGCGCGGGGGACACGCTCCTGCCCGTGGAGATTATCATCTTGACGTCCGTTGCTCCCGAATTCATTATGCCGTCATGCTCGTATCCGTACTTTGTTCATGGTGCCGCAAGGCTGTCCGTTCTGTTTTCCGGAATGGGGCGATCCGTGCGTATGCAATGGGATTCGCCCTGTGCCTGCTGTTGTCCGGCTGCCTTTTCGGTTCGGGGAACAAGCAGGATACGCTGCAGCCCATGACCGATGAGGCTCCCAATCCCGCCAAAAAGACGATACGCTACAGCGTGAAGCTCCAGTCCGACCCGCAGAACGGCGATCTTGTTTCGGAACTTCGGGAGAACAGCCAGCTTGTCTGGCTGCATGACGATCTCCCCGACAGCCGCGTGGGGCTTGAGCGCCGGGCCCTCGAAGATGTGGAAACGGCCCGCAAGATTTTGCATTCGCAGGGGTACTATGACGGTACGGTGCGCCACCACATCAATTGGGAGGCGCAGCCCCCGGAAGCCTCCATCACGCTGAGGCCCGGCGAGCGGTATGTGATGGGGCCGACGAAGCTGCGTTACGAGCGCACCGGGCCAGAGGGCGAACCTGTGGACAAGGATTTGCCCGAGTCCGTCCGTGGCGTCGATTTTATGGAAAACGCTCCTGACACGCTGGAGGCGTTCGGGCTCGCCAAAGGAAGCCCCGCCGAGGCGCAGACCGTGCTCAACGCCGTTACCTCGGTGGTGACGGCCATGCGCAAGGCGGGCTATCCGCTCGCGGAACAGGGCAAGGCCCGGTACGTCATCGATCGTTCCACGCATACCCTTGAAGCGGACGTGCTCATCAAAACCGGTCCGCTCCTGCGCATGGGGCCGGTGCTGATCAAGGAAGAGAACGTCAGGCCGGCCGACAACCCCGACGCGCCCGGCGCTCCGGCGGTCAACGAGGATTATCTCAACAAGCTGAGCCCGTGGATTGAAGGGCAGTACTGGAACGACGACCTGTTGAAGGAATACAGGACCACGTTGCAGGAAACCGGCCTGTTCAGCGCCATTGATATGAAACCCGCCCGCCTTTCCCCCGAACAGGCGAAGGCGGCGGGGTGGACGGACAGATCGCTTGCCGAGGCCGGTTTTTCGGAGCTGCCTCTGGGGGATTCTCCCGATGCACCTTCCCCGGCTCCTCCGGCAGACCCTCCGGCGGGGGGAACCGGGAAGAAGGCGGCTGGCTCTGACATGCCGATCTGGATGACGAGCGACGGGACTACCCCGGTAAGCCTTACCGTGCGCGATGCGCCGCCGCGTACCGTGAGCGGCGGCTTGCAGTATTCGACGGATACGGGTTTCGGCGTGCGCGGGGCGTGGGAGAACCGCAACCTGTTCGGCGGCGGGGAACAGCTCCGCGTGACCGCCCCCATTTCTGAAGACTCGCAGTCGCTGAACGCCTCGTTCCGCAAACCGGCCTTCGGCATCCGGGATCAGGCATTGGTGGGCGAGGCGTGGGCCATCAACGAGACGACCGACGCCTACGACCAGAGTGCCTTGTCTTTCGCGGCGGGCCTTGAGCGGCGCTTCCGCAAGGACTGGCGCAACTGGTGGGCCAGCGCGCGCGTTTCGGTGGAAGCGGGGAGCCTCAAGGACAACTACCGGGGCAGGCGGACGTACAGCCTGCTCGGTTTTCCCCTGTCCGTGCGCCGGGATACGACCAACAGCCTGCTGAACCCGACCACCGGGACGCGGGTGACCCTCGAGGTGACGCCGTATACGGGCACGTTCAACGGCCCTCTGACCACCGTGCGCACCCGGCTGGACGCCAGCGGCTACTGGTCTCCGGGGTGGGATCGGCTTGTGCTCGCCGGACGCGCCGCCGCGGGAAGCCTCACCGGCGAAAATGTCCGGAATATTCCGGCCTCGTTGCGTTTTTACAGCGGTGGGGGCGGCTCGGTGCGCGGCTACAAGTACCAGTCGCTCGGCCCGCATGACAGGAACGGCGATCCGCTCGGCGGGCTCTCCTTTACGGACGTGAGCCTTGAGGCCCGGTTCAGGATCACCGAGTCGTTCGGCATCGTGCCGTTCGTGGATGGCGGCATGGTCTATGAGACCACCATGCCCGACTGGGGCCGCGATCTTTCGTGGGGCGTGGGCCTTGGTTTCCGGTATTATACGCTGATCGGCCCCATCCGGCTCGACATAGCCACGCCGTTGCAGGACCGCGACAACAACAAGGCGTTCCAGATTTACCTCAGCATAGGGCAGGCGTTCTGATGACCGTACCTCCCTCCCTTCGGCGCGCCGGGCGCATCCTTGGCTGGAGCCTGCTCGGGCTTGTCCTTGTCCTGTTTTTTGCCCTTGCCGGGGGCATGGCGTTTCTGCGCACCCAGCCCGGAGAGCGCTGGATCGCGGATACGGCTGTTTCCGTTCTGAAAAATGTGGGTATTGAAGCTCAGATCGGCTCGCTGGAAGGCCCGCTGCCGTTTTCTCTGCATCTGCGGGATGTGCGGCTTGCGGACGGGCAGGGCGTTTGGCTGGACGTGCCCGAAGCCGCGCTGCGCATCGGTGCCGGTGCGTTGCTGCGCGGGCATCTGCTGGTGGAGGAATTGAGTGTCCTCGATGCCAGTATGCCGCGCGTGCCTGAGTTCCCGCCAGCCGATCCGCCGCCTCCGCCGTCCGATCCCTTGGAGCTGCTGCGGCCCTCCTTCCTGCAGCCGTTGGCTTCGGACATTGCGGGGTATTTGAAGCTGGCGACGGTCGGAGAACTGCGCATCGAGCGGTTCCGGCTCGGGCAGGCCGTGGCGGGGCTCCCCATTGAGGCGACCTTGGAAGGCTCCGGTCCGCTGACGGATTTCCGGAGTGAGCTGGAGTCCACGCTGTACCGTCCGCAAATTGAGAAGGCTGGGGGGACGGCTGAGCCGTTGCTGGCCCTCTCCGGCGCCCTGAACCTCGGCAACGAGGGAAACTGGCTGTCGGACGGCGTAAAGCGCCCGCAGCCCGAAGAGCGGCCCGACGCGGGGGTGGGGCTGGATCTGCGGCTTGCCGTCCCTCGCGCTGCCGGAAATGGCGGAGACGAGGCGCAGGGGGCGCAGGATGCCCCGGAACAGGGCTCGCTGCGGTTGTTGCTGACGCTGGCGGGCGCTCGGTTTTCCGTGCCCGAGCTGATGGCGGAGGTGCCGGGCGGGCTGGTTACCGGGCACGGGCTCTTTTTCGATGATGCGAAGGTCGGCGGCGATCTGTCCGTTTTGTTGAGCGATCCCGATGCGTTGATGCGGCTTGTCGCCGCGTTGACGGGTGAGGCGCAGGCCGGGCTGCCGCTGGCTTCGGCGAATCTTGAGGCCGCGCTGTCCGGAACGCTGGATGCGCCCGGGCTGGTGTTGAAAGCCTCGGTGCCGGGAATCGTGCTGGATGCGGCGCAGCCGGATGCCCGTCTGGACGTGGCGTCTTCGTGGACGCTTGCCGTGCGGTCCCTGCTTTCCGAGCCTTCCGTAACGGCCGATGCGGCCGTGAACCTCGGCGGCCCGTTTGTCCGGAAGGCCATGTCCGCCAATCAGGCCGCAAAAAACGGCAAAGAAGGCGAACGTTCCGGCGAAGTGCCGATCAGGTTGCATGTTGAAGCCTCCGAAACGGCGGAAACGCTTACGGTGAAGGCGTTGCGCGTGGAGTCTGAATGGCTCGCTCTGGCTGGCGACGCTTCGCTGGAAACGGCGACGGGCAAACTTGCGGCGGCGCTCCGGCTGGATATGCCTTCGCTGCGCAGGCTGGCGCAGTTCCCGCCCGTGGCGGCGTTGCTGACGGGTTCGCCGTTCCGCGAACTGGCGGGCACGGTAGGCTTGAAAGCCGAACGTGCGCCGCGACGATGCGTCATCGCCGTTTGCCGGGACTTTGAGCCTCAAGCTCGCGGATATGCGCTGGGGGCTTGCCCCGCTTCAGGATACGGTGGGCGAGACGGCTTCGCTCGGAGCATCGTTCAGCGCGCAGCCGGAATCCGGCTCCGCTTCCGTCAGCGATCTGACGCTCAAAGCCGGTCAGATCAGCGGCAAGGGGAATGCTTCCACCGACGGCAAGAAACTCGATGCGGCCTTGTCCCTCGCGCTGTCTTCGTTGAAGGGGATAGCTCCCTCCCTGTCCGGCCCGCTTGAGCTCAAGCTCCGCGCTTCCGGGCCGCTGCTCTCGCCCGGCGGCGAACTGACGCTTGCCAGCCCGCATCTGGGCGTGGAGACGGCCACGCTGGAGGGCTTGCGCGTGCGCCTCAACACGCCGTCCGTCGGCGCTGCGGGCGGCAAGGGTACGCTCGATGTTTCCGCCACGCTGAGGGATGCGTCCATCAAGGCGCTGCAGACGGGCGCGCCGTTGCGCTTTTCCACGGAATGGCAGTTCGCGGCTGACCGTTTCAGCCTGCACAAGACCAAGCTCGACGCCCCCGGCATAGCGCTCTCCGGCACGCTGGACGCCCTGCCCGCCAAACGGCGGCTGGACGGCGGGTTCCGGCTGGCGGTCACGGACTGGGCGGCGCTGTCCTCGCTTACCGGCGTGCCCCTGGATGGTTCCGCAGCGGTTGCCAACGTGTCTTTTTCGCAGGCCAAAACGCAGCAGCTTGCCGCGGATTGGTCGTTCGGCGCGCTCAGTGCCGGTTCGTTTTTTTCCATGCGCACCTTCAAGGGCAATCTTCGGCTGGATGACCTGTTCGGCAAGCAGGGGATCGGCCTGTCCGCCTCCCTTGGGAACGGCTCCGCGTCCGATTTCCGCTGGCGGAGCGGCAAGATCGACGTGTCCGGATCTCTGAAAAGGCTTCAGGCGTCCGTGGCCCTCCAGGGCAAGACGTCCGCCGACATCGGATTGGCGCTCGACATTGCCGGGCAGAAGGCGCAGGTGGAACGCCTCACGTTCACGGACAGGCGGAAACGGACGCTTGTGGGCGTGCGTTTGAATCGGCCCGTCAACATTGCCTTCGGCAACGGGCTGTCCGTGGACAACCTCGATCTGTCCGTGCTGCCGCAGGGCACGCTGACGGCCCTGGGGAGCCTTGACGGGCGCAAGCTCGCCCTTGAGGCCCGGTTGCGCGACGTGGCCATCAATATGGCCCGGCTGTTTACGGACGTGCCCGTGCCCGACGGCCTGCTCAACGCCGCCATCGCCCTGTCCGGCACGCCGTCGCAGCCGAGGGGCACGCTGGACGTGTCCCTCAGGAACATCGCCTTCCCGGAGAGCGACATGCCCCCCGCCGCCGTGGATATCAACGGCACGCTCCAGTCTTCCGCCCTTGTCCTCAATGTGAAGACGGACGGCATGGGTACCTCTCCGGCCACAGGGACGCTTTCCCTGCCCTTGAGTTTTTCCGCGTCCGGCGTGCCGTCCCCGGCGCTGGACAAGCCGTGTTCCGGCAACGTCAACTGGGAGGGCTCGCTGGCGTCGCTGTGGCGGTTCGTGCCGCTCGCCAACTCCAGCCTCACCGGGCAAGGCTCCCTCAATGCCACGCTGTCCGGCTCGCTGTCCGCTCCCGAGCTTTCCGCGTCGCTCAAGATCGAAAAGGCCGCCTTCGAAGAGATCCTTCTCGGCCTCGCCCTGTCCGACATCAACCTTGATGCGTCTCTCCAGTCCGGAGGGATGTCCCGTTTGTCCCTTTCCGCTACGGACGGGCAGGGCGGCGCGATCAACGTCAACGGAACCGTCGGTCCGCTGGCGTCCGGCCTGCCCCTTTCGCTGCATGGGACGATCAAGGAGCTTGCCCCGCTGCACCGCAACGATCTTTCCGTCACCCTTTCGGGCACGGCGGACATCGTCGGGCCGGCGACGTCGCCCGATGTGCGCGCGGCCATCACCGTCAATAAGGGGCAGTTCCAGATCGTCAGCTCATTCGGCACCAGCATCCCGACGCTGAACGTCGTGGAGGCCGGGCAGGAGGAGAGCACCGCTTCCTCCTCCGGATCCGGGCCGAAACTTGACGTCAATGTGCTCATCCCGAACCGTTTCTTTGTGCGCGGCAAGGGGCTTGAGAGCGAATGGAAGGGCAACCTTCAGGTTTCCGGACCCGCGACGAATCCCGTGGTCACGGGGTCCATCAATTCCATCCGGGGGCAGTTCAGCCTGCTCGGCAAGCAGTTTACCCTGAGCCGGGGCGACGTCGAGTTCAGCGGGGCCACGCCGCCCGATCCGCTGCTCAACGTGCTCGTCACCTACGCGGCGGCGAATATCACCGCCGAAGCGACCGTAAGCGGCCCGGCCTCGTCTCCGACGCTGACCTTGTCCAGCCAGCCTCCGTTGCCGCAGGACGAAGTGGTGGCGCAGGTGCTGTTCGGGCAGAGCGCATCCAGCCTCGGGCGCATGGAGGCGATCCAGCTTGCCGCCGAACTCGCGTCGCTGTCGGGGTTCGGTTCCGGCGGCATGGGGGTTCTCGGCGAAGTGCGCGACACGCTCGGTTTCGACGTGCTCCGGTTCGGGAGTATGCAGAACGGGCCGAAGCAGCAGACGAGCCGCAATGCCGGCCTGTTGCAGCCTCCGGGACAGAACAGCGGGGCCAGCGCACAGGAGGACTCCATCCCATCCCTTGAGGTGGGCAAGTATGTCATGGACAACGTCTATGTCGGCCTGGAGCAGGGGATGAACGGTGATGCCAGCGGCGTCCGCGTTGAAATCGAGCTCGCCCCCAACCTTAACCTCGAAGGCGTTTCCACGCCCCAGGGCTCCGAAGTGGGGCTGAACTGGAAGAAGGATTATTGAAAAAGGAAAAAGAAGAGCGTTTCATCTTTTAACATATTGAAAACTCTGAACAGGGATTCGATAAACACAAAAGTCTTTGAAGAGGAGAGGGCGGGGTTTGGGGAGGGGGAGGAGAGACTTTCTTCAGAAAGTTTCTCCTCCCCCTCCCCAATGCTTCTCTCCCCCTTTTCCTCTTAACGTGCTGTACGGGTCGCGTTGAGGACGGCGAGGAGGGCGACGCCGACGTCGGCGAAAACGGCCTCCCAGAGGCCGGAGAGCCCGACGACGCCAAGGACCATGAACAGCCCCTTGATGCCGAGCGCCATGACGATGTTCTGCCAGACGACCACGCGGGTCTTGGCGGCGATGGAGAACATTTCCGGCAAGCGCGAGGGCGAGTCGTCCAGAATGACCGCGTCCGCCACTTCAATGGCCGCTTCCGAACCGAGGCCGCCCATTGCCACGCCGACACCGGACATGGCGAGTACAGGGGCGTCGTTGATGCCGTCACCTACAAAAAGTACGGACTGCCGGGGGCCGAGCGATTCCAGCTCGGAGGCCTTGCCTTCGGGGAGCAGCCCGGCGCGGTACTCGTCGAGATGCAATTCCTTGGCGACGATGGCGGCGCTTTCGGGGCGATCGCCCGTCAGCATGACCAGCCTTTCAATCCCTTGGCGGCGCAGGGATTCGATGGCGGGAGCGGATTCGGGCCGCAACACGTCCGATACTTCAATGGCCCCGAGATAGGCATTGCCGACGGCGACATAAACGACGCTGCCCTGACCGGCGGGGAGCGAGGGCACGCTGATGCCCGCATCCTGAAGCAGGAGCGCGTTGCCGACGAGGAGCGTCCGCCCCTTGTGCTCTGCGGAGAGGCCCTTTCCGGGGATTTCCTTGGATTCCACCGCTTCCAGAGCAAAACCGTGCGAGCCGGGAGCCGTTTTCATGATGGCGCGGGCGATGGGATGCGTCGAGCGGCTTTCCACCAGCCGGGCGGCGTTGAGCACGTCTTCCTCGGAAGCTCCCTCGGCGGGCAGGACGCGGGTTACTTCAAAGACGCCTCGGGTCAAGGTTCCGGTCTTGTCGAAAGCCACGGTCTTGATGTTGTGCAGGGCGTCGAGCACATGCCCGCCCTTGACGAGGATACCCTTCTTGGACGCGGCGCCGATGCCGCCGAAGTAGCCGAGCGGAATGGAGATCACGAGCGCGCAGGGGCAGGAGATGACCAGCAGGACAAGCGCCCGATACAGCCATTCGTCGAACGTCCCGTGCCCGGCCAGCGGCGGGATGACCGCCACCAGCGCCGCGATGAACACCACGGCGGGCGTGTAGTAGCGGGCGAAGCGGGTGATGAAGCGTTCGATGGGGGCCTTGTTCGCGGAAGCCTGCTCGACGAGTTCGAGGATGCGGGCCACGGACGAGTCGGCGAAACGGGAGGTCACTTCCACGGTTATCGCGCCCTCAAGGTTGACCGTCCCGGCGTAGACCTGCTTGCCCGCACCCACGGACACCGGCACGGATTCGCCGGTCAGGGGGGACGTATCCACCTGCGAGGAGCCGGTCAGAACGGTTCCGTCCAGCGGGATTTTTTCGCCGGGCTTCACAAGGATGCGCATACCGGGCCGGATTTCCGAGGGATCGGCGTCGTTCACCATCTGTTTGCCGTCTTTTTCCTCAATCAGATGCGCCACTGTGGGCCGGGCCGCCAGCAGCGCCCGGATGGAGCGCCTCGAGTTGCCCGCCGCGCGATCCTGCAAAGCTTCGCCGATGGAGTAGAACAGCATGACGCCCACGGCCTCGGGCAGTTGGCCGATGGCCGCAGCCGCGATGGTTGCGCCGCCCATCAAGGTGTATTCGTTGAAAAAGTCGAACTTGAGCAGGCTTTGCAAGCCCTTCTTGAGGACGGACAGGCCGCAGAGCAGGTAGGGGATGCCGAAGAATACCGCCTTGGCGACGAACGGGGTCAGCAAGGCGTCGAGGCGTTCCTCGAAGATCATGCCGACGGCGAACAGGGCTGCGGCGATCCAGAGCTTGTATTCGGAACGGAACAGGGAGGGCTGCGGTTCGCTGCTTTCCGGAAGCGGTTCGTTTTCGTCCATCTCGGAGAACAGGGTGCCCGGTTCGATGGCGTCCGCAAGGCGGATCATCGCCGCGAGTTCGGGCTGTTCGCCTTCGACGCGTAGCCGGGCGCTGTCGAGGTTGATGGCGGCGGATTTCACGCCGGGGAGGCCCGCAATGGCGTCTTCGATCCGGGCGGCGCACCCGGCACAACGGAGATTGTGTACGGCGTAGCGCTTAGTCATGGTTTTCCTCTTCTTGCGGCGCGTTTTCGAAGCGCTGGGCGAGCGAATGCACTTCAAGGGAATGGAAGCAATCGGACTCTCCGTGCCCGAAGCCGCAGGCTTCTTCGGCGCGCAGGATTTCCGCGATGCGGGCTTCATCCTCGATGATGGTCGGATCGTTGGCGAGGGAATCCTTCATCCATGCCAGGGCTTCCCGGATGTTGGGGCGCGGGGAGTCGTCCGCAAGCCGGTAGTAGACCCAGCGGCCCTGTTTGTTGCTTTCGATGAGGCGGGCCTGCCGCAGGATCGACAGGTGCTTCGAGGTTGTGGACGGGGCCAGATCCAGAAAGGCTGTGACTTGGCATACGCAGAGCTGGCGGCCTCTCAGGGCCATGAGGATGCGTATGCGGTTTTCGTCGGCAAGCGCGCGGCAGGTGGTCAGGAAGTCGAACATGGCGTTTTCCTTTTTTGGGGAGAGATGGGAGGAGGGTGAGCCGGGGGAGGGGAGAAGGGCCCCTTTGGACAGGGTCTCCTTCTCCCCTCCCCCGACCCCCTCCCCACATCCCCCCTAAACTTTTTGGCTGGTGGGGAGGCGGCGCGGAAGGAGTTCCGTTGTACGCCACTCTTAATTCGTTGATTAACGAAATATGATGTATGATGAATCTTGTCAATAAGGGGAAAGGTCAGAGGGGAGGAAAAAACTGGGATGTGAGGGTATCTTTTTGAAAAGACAAAGAAAAACGGGTTAATCCTTTTTAAGGGATCAACCCGTGGCAAGTCTGGAAAGGGAAGGTGTTTGTAGATCGGATAGGCTGTTCCCGGCTTTGGGGCAAGGCCTTCTTCATATTTCAGAGCCGGTCAAAGGCGTTCCGCTCGGGAAAAACTCTGAGCGGGGATTCGATATATGGAAAAGTCTTTTGGGGAAGGGAGGGATGGGGAAAAGGGAGGAAAACGCATGGGGACACGCCCCCTTTTTCTTCAGAAATGTTTTCCCTCCCTTCCCCAAGAGTTTCATGAGTTCAGCTTGTCCCGTTCCCTTCGCCCCAGAACAGGCGGATAATCTCCTCCGAAGCCGGGCGGCCGCACTTCGCGCCGATGACGAACGCCGCGAAGGCGACGATGGACGTGGGCACGATGGCGTGGATGCCGCCCATGCCGGGCTTGAGGATGCTGAGGGCGAAGAAGCAGGCGACTCCCGCCACGATGGAGGCGACCGCGCCGGAGGCGTTGGCTTCCTTCCAGTAGAGGCCGAGGATGATCGGCCAAAGGAAAACGGCCTCAAGCCCGCCGAACGCGAAGAGGTTGATCCAGACCAGCAGATCCGGCGGTTCGATGGCGGCGGCGAAAACGATGAGTCCGATGACGGCGGTACAGACGAGGCTCATGGTTTGCAGGCGTGCGGTCGTCATGCGCGACGCGTCGCCTTTCAGCCCGTAATGGATGTACAGATCCTTGATGATCGCGGCGGAGGCGAGCAGGAGCATGGAGTCCACCGTGGACATGATTGCCGCCAGCGGCCCGGCGATGAACACGCCAGCCCAGAAGGGCGAAAGCAGCTTCATGATCAGCGTGGGCATGGCCAGATCCCCTGCGGGCAGATCGGGGATGACGGCGCGGCCGAGCGTCCCGGCAAGGTGCACGCACAGGAGGAGGAACCCGATGATGAGCGTACCCATGATCATGGCGTCGTGCATGGACCGCGAATCTTTGTAGCCCATGCATTTTTGCGAGGTCTGCGGCAGGCCGAGGATGCCGAGGCCCACGAGTACCCAGAAAGACAGGATCATGGGCTGCGGGACCGCGTCGCCGGGGCCGGTGGGCGTGATCAGGCCGGGATCGATGGCTTTGAGGGTGGCGACGCACCGTTCCATGCCGCCGCCCGCGTTGACCACGGCGACGAGCACCACGACGGAGGCGAAAACCATGACCATGCCCTGGATGGCGTCCGTGAGCACCACGGCCCGGAAGCCGCCCACGGCGGTGTACAGGATGACCGTGAGCCCGAACAGCGCCAACCCGACGATGTAGGGATAGCCGGTCACGGCCTGAAAGAGCCGCGCCCCTCCGATGAACTGGGCCAGCATGGCCGCCATGAAGAAGACCAGCAGGGCCAGCGAGCAGAGGACGACCACGGCGTCGCTGCGGTAGCGGGCACGCAGGAAGTCGGTCAGGGTCACGGAGCGGGTTTTGCGGGCCATGATGGCGAAGCGCTTGCCGAGCACGCCGAGCGTGAGGAAGGTCGTGGGGACCTGGATCATGGCCAGCAGGACCCAGCTCAGGCCGAGCTTGTAGGCCACCCCGGGGCCGCCCACGAAGCTGCTCGCGCTGGTGTAGCTGGCGATGATGGACATGGCGAGCACGAAGCCGCCCATGGAGCGGCCGCCGATGAAATATTCCTCGATGAACCCGTGGGAGTCCGAGGTCTTTTGGGACTGTTTCCGGGCCCACAGCGCGGCGAGGAAGGACAAGGACAGGTAGATGACGACCGGGACGATGGTGTTGAGCTCGGCCATCAGAATGCCTCCGGGTGGCGTTCGTCGGTGACTTCAAGGCCTTCCCGCTTGGGCGCGCCGCCTTCCTCATCAAGGGGGATGTCCTTGAAGAACCGGCGGACCATGAACCACAGGAGCGCCGACAGCAGCGGATAGCCCGCGATGCAGCTCAGGAAGAACCATGCGGGGAGGCCGAAAATGTAGTCATACCCTTCCGGGTCGCCGTCGCCGAGCCCGTAGGCGCACGCGTACCACCAGACGAAGTACAGGCCGTAGGCCCCCAACGTCAGCAGGGCTTCGCGGTTGGCCTGCGCGTAGCGCCAATCCTGCTTGAAAGGTTTGTTCATGACGTTTCAGTGGGTTAGAGTGGAGAACTGGATAGGGAGGCAGGCCGCACGGCGGAAAAACGGTTCGCGCTTGCGAGCGCGCTCACCATTCCCGCGTGTGACATGGGAATGGTGAGCGAGTGAACTGCCGGGAGGAGTTGTAACTTTTGAGGGGCGGCGGCGCAACCGCCTTTCGGTGGGGCAGAGACGCTAGGGCAGGATGCTGAGCCGTTCGAGCGCCGCTTCGGCGATGCCCCGGGCCCGCACGCCGGAGGCGTCCGGCCCTTGGATGTTCACGGCGAATGACCAGCGGTTGTGCGGGGTTTCCACGCCGCCGACGAACCAGCCTATGATGCCCCTGTCGGCGTCGTCCGAGCCTGAGCCTGTCTTGCCCATGAAGCGCACGCCGTTCCCGGAGGACAGCGTGATGTCCCGCTTGACGACGGCGATGTCCTCGGCGGCGAAGGGCAGGGAGCCGTTGAAGAGGGCGCGCAGGAGGCCGACCTGTTCGCGCGGGGAAATCTTGAGCGAGGACTGAAGCCAGAACCTGGTCAGCCCCCCGGAAATGTCGCGGTTGCCGTAGCCGATACGGTCCAGCCCCCGCTGCATCCGTTCCTCTCCGATGCCCGTTGCGACGCGCTGGAAATACCAGACCACCGAATGGCGCATGGCCGAGGCCAGCGTCTGGTCATGGTTCCACGCGGCGATGGAAGAGGGCTTGCCGTTCCATTTCATGAGGGTGCGGGCGTCGTCGCGGTCCAGAACGCCGCTGTCCAGCCCGATGAGCGCATGGAAAACCTTGAAGGTGGAGCAGGGAGGAAGGCGGGTTTCGCTCAGGGCTTTGTTGAAGACCGTATAGCGGTCGGCCCCTTCGTCATACATGATGAATGTGCCGTCAAAGCCTTGGAAGATATCCGCCAAATCGGTTCGCTCGACGGTTTCCGAAGCCCGCGCCACGGAGGCGAGCAGGACAAGCGCGAAGAGGGTGCCTATGATGTGTTTTTTCATGTCGCCTTCATAAAAAGGAAGCCCTCCGCCGAAGGTTTCGGTGGAGGGGAAAGGGCCTTCAGGACAACGAGGCCCCGGCTGTTTTGGTGATCACGGCTTGATGTAGGCGAAGTCTTCGCGTTGGAGGCGGACGATTTCCACGACGCCGGCGGGCACGACTTCGACGCAGGGGAGCAGGTCTTCCTTGGTGATGGGGACCTTCTTCATGGCGTTGGCGCATACGCGGAAGGAAACCCCGGCCTGAGCCAGTTTCTCGATGGCTTCGGTTTGCGCGTTGTCTTTCCGGGCGAGGAAGCGGGCCGCCCCGCCGTTGGCGAGCAGGACGACGGTGCAGGGTTCGCCGTTCAGCGCGGCGAGATAGTTGTTGATATTGCCGAGAGCCATGACGAAGCGGGATTCATCAGGCAGATCCACATGCACGAGCAGGTCGTAAAACATGATAGTCTCCTTTGACAGGGGGGCCTGTCCTGTTTTTAATGATGCCTGTAGGCAGAAGTACGGAATATTCACCTATAAGGCAATATGGAATAAATAGTATCAAACGAAAGCAGGTTGTCTCATCATAAAGATTCGTTCCTCCGGCGTGCGGGGGGCGGGAACAAGGAGCACGTTTCATGTCCAATCCGATTCATTCCACATCCGCAAAGTCCGTCCTGCCCATGCTGGCCATGCGCGGCCTGGCGACGGGGCTTTGCGCCGGGTGCGTGGTCGGGCTTCTCCGGTTGTCCCACGATCGGGCCGCGGCGCGTGTGGCGCTTTGGCTGGAAGAGTGGCGCGAGGTATGGTGGACGGTACCGATCTGGTTCGGCGTACTGGTTGCGCTGGCCGTGATCCTCAGGCGCATCGTCAGGGAGGAGCCGCTCATCAGCGGCTCGGGTATTCCGCAGACGGAGTTGGCGCTGGCCGGGCGTCTTTCCTTTACATGGTGGCGTGTATTGCTCGCAAAATTTTTAGGGAGCTGGCTGGCGTTGTTCGGCGGGCTTGCCCTTGGCCGGGAAGGCCCGAGCATCCAGATGGGCGGGGCCGTGGGCGCGGGGTTTCATGCGCTTTGGAGGCCGGCGGCTCCCCATGCCCTGACCGGAAGCCCCTATGTTGTGGCCGGGGCCGTGGCGGGCCTTGCCGCCGCCTTTGGGGCACCCGCCGCCGGGGTGCTGTTCGCCTTCGAGGAAATGAAGTCCCGGCGGGATACCTCGCTGATTGTGGCGGCGTGTGCGTCGGCCATCGGCGCGCACCTCATGATCCGCATTGTCTTCGGCATGGGGCGCATCCTTCCGTTTGCGGGGTTCGAAGCGCCTCCGCTGTCCTCTTTCTGGATCGTGGCGCTGGAAGGCGCCGTCTTTGGGGTGCTCGGCGTGGGATACAACAAGACCCTGCTGTGGCTTCACGATAGGGAGGCCGGGCAGACGCTGATCCCGGATCGCTGGAGGGCCTTGCCGCCGCTGCTGCTCGCCGGATGCCTCGCGCTGTTCGCGCCTCTGCTGATCGGCGGGGGCGAGAGCCTGATCATCTTTGTGGGCGAGCACGATGTGGCCCTGAAGACGCTTATCCTTTTGCTCGCGTTCAAGTATCTGTTCGCCCAGTACAGCACCGTCGCGTCCATTCCGGGCGGCCTCCTTATGCCTATTCTGTGCCTCGGCGCGCTGTGGGGGAGGCTCTGGGCGGAACTGCCCGTCTCGGCGTTGGCCGCGCACGGGCTGGCGTCCGGTTCGGTGCAGCCGTATGTGCTGTTCGGCATGGTGAGCTATTTTGCGGCAACGGTGCGTGCGCCGCTGACGGGCATTGTCCTCGTTACGGAGATGTCGGGCACGTACACCTGCCTTCCGGGCAGTTTGCTCGCGGGGCTGATCGCCTGTAAGGTAGCCAACCTCCTGCACTGTCCTCCTGTTTATGATTCCCTCAAGGAACGTATCCGGCTATAAGGGACACCCCTTTGCTCTTTTCGTTATTCCGCTTATGGTGCCCTTTCCCTGTTTTTAAGGAGTGTTCCGTGCGGTTCTCTTGCTTTGCCCAGAAATCACCCGAAGGCCCGGAGGAAGGTGTCGAACACCTTCTCTGGAACGGCCAATCCATCGCTTTTACCATCCGTCGCGGATCGCCCCGGCGCAAGCGCACGCTTATCCGGGTGACCCGCGCGGGGAAGGTGGAAGTCATCCTTCCCCCGTTCCTGCTTCGAAAAGAGGCTTTCGCCGCCATTCAGTCGCGAGGGGGGTGGATTTTAGATCGTTTACGTGAAATACAGAGTTGTCCACAGCCGTCTCCGTTGTATTACACAGATGGTGAGGAGCATCTTTTTTTAGGGACCTACTGCCGGCTTCAACTCGTTGTATGCGGCGTCAAAAAAAATTTTTTGTCCTCCGATGAAAAAATTGGACAGTCCGTTGTTACTGGAAGATCACAACTTATTCAGTTAAGAGTGGATTCGGACGATCCCGAGACGGTACACAAACAGCTTTTCTTGTGGTATAAGACACAAATACAAAAGCATATAGTGTATAGGTTAGCAGAGTTATGCCCCCGTATCCCTTGGCTTGAGGCGGTTCCCACGTGGCGTGTGCGCACGATGCGGCGTCGCTGGGGGAGCTGCACGGGAAGCGGGGTGATTACGCTCAATACGCATCTCATCAAAGCGCCCCCGCAGTGCCTCGATTATGTTTTACTTCATGAAATAGCTCACTTGCAGGAACATAACCACAGCCAGCGGTATTACGCCGTCCTTGAGCGGCTGTTGCCCAACTGGAAGGCCGTCCGGAGGGAGCTTGAAGCTTGGTCGCCGCTCGTGCTCAACTGATGCCGGGCTCCCTAGGAAAGCCGGCTGGAGCGGTCACATCTGGGAAAGGAGCTCGGGGTAATCGAGGATGACCTTTTCCGGGACGAGGCCGTGTTGTTGGACGGGGACGAAACGGACACGTTCTTCCACCGTACAGGCTTTTCCGGTCTGGAAGAGCAGTTCGCCGCATTCGGGAAATCGCCGTTTCAGGCGGGCCCTGATGACGGGAGAGGCTTCCGAGCCCTGTGTGGCGTAGACCACGAAGCGATAGGTGGCAAGCCACTCCTTCCCTTGCTTGTGCAGGCCGGAAAGGTGCATGTCGTCGCAATGGATTTCGGGAAGCGTCCAGGTCATGAGCAGTTCGAAGCGCTTCTGGAGCAAAGGAAGATCGGGCCGCCGATCCGGCCTGAGGAAAAGCCCGGCAAGCCCGGCGAGCAGGAAACACACGGAGAGCGGGAGCAGGATTTTCCAGCGCGTGCTGGCATTTCGGGCACAGCGCCGGAGCCCTTCAGGCCCGGAAGGGCCAAGTTGCGACAGGAGGGGGCTGATTTCGGCAGGGGTATTGGAAGGCACGGTTTTCCTCGGCGGCTACAGTGGCGATCGGTTCTTTGTTGCAGAATCCTTGGTAGGCGTCCATTACTTGAAGAGGGGAAAATTGTTAAATAGTATATTAGATATAGTTTTTCTGTTGATCTTTGTCAGCGCATGTGCTTTTGTGGGCACATTCGCATAGGGACGCAACTTCGGGAACACGTTCCGGGACATACGGAATGGGTGCTGTTTCCGTAATCGGCTGGATGCCGGAGGGGCAACACGCTGGATGGGCTTCGGCGTAGGACAGCGCCGGGCCATGAGGGGAGTGTGGGAATACCGCGCTCGGGGGACCCTCTACACCAAAGATGGATATTGACATGAGACATCAGGAACGCAATGTTTCCGAGTTTGATGAAATCATAACCTATCCGCCGTCTGCCGCTCCTTCCGGGGAGAAACAGGTAATGAGCTGCGTTCAAGCTTTCACGGCGGCACTCGGTTTCGCTATGTCCGCGGGATGGGACTGGCTTCCGTCGATGCACACATTGTGGCTTCGCGATTACATTGAGGCGGTCAGTATGCCGACGCCGTTCGGTTTCTTCGGGACGCTGTCGGGAAGTATTTTCTTTAAAATGATCATGCTGCTCGCGCTTTGTCCCGTCATGGAGCGTCTCTTTCACGCTTTCCCGTTGGATCGCGTGGCCTTTCGCCGGAAGCCCTTTCCGAATGCCGACTATGCGTTGCTCCCTCCGGCCTTAAGAGAGCGCATTTATTTAAGTACGCCTCTCATCCTCTCTCAACTCTGCGCCATCCTGCTGCTGTTGGTATTGACGTTTTCCTTGCCGCCTTGTCTGGATGGCCTCATGCCGTGGCTGCTCGGAACGGTTTCGGCTTTGTTCGGCCTGATCTGGTTTGTGCTTGTGACCCTGCTGCCCGGAGTTTGGAGCGGCATCTCCTATGGCCTGGCAATCACGTTCAGCATCCTTATTTCCCTGCTTTTGGATACGGCCCCGGCAGAGTCGCTGGCCCGTTTCAGGATGCTGTTTCCCATTCTGGCGATCCCGTTGATATTCTTCGCCATGCCGCCTTCAGACGACATCCGGAGGCGTATCCGGCGCCACCACCGCCAACGCCTGTTCTCGACTCGGGTCAAGGGCGTCCTCTTGCGCGGGCTTTTGCTGCGCCGCCTTTCCTATCTGGATATTCTCTCCAAGCAGGGAAGCGTCTATCTGGTTCTGTGCGTGTTCCCAATTATGTATGGTGTTCAGATTTTACTTGATTTCTCAATTGGTTGTCCGATGGTGTCCTTCAACCTGATGCTCGAACCGCCGTTGGAGCGACATGCCTTTCTCATCATGTCCGGAGAAATTTCCGGGGCGTTTCTCGCTTCGTCATTGATCGCCTTCTTCCCGAGCCACTCCTTGCTGGTCCCTATGCTCGGCCTGTCTCTGTTCGGATGCGGCTCCCTGCTGACCTCGGTTTTCCCTTCTCAGCCGCTGAATTCCGTAGCCTTTTATATCATGCAGTTGTCTTCCGGCTGCTGCGCCGCGTTCGGCTTGTTTGTCCTGCACCAATTTTTCCAGAGGAGCGGTTTCTTGTTCCGCACGTTATCCAGGGCACTTTTCCTGCTGACGCTGTTTGGTTCCATGGGCGGGTATTTGCTGTGGAAGTTTGCGGACAATATCCACAACAGCTATCTCAGTTCACATGCGCTGTTCATGCATTTGCTGACCATCGGTGCCATTCTCGGTTTGTTCTTCGTGTACTTGATCCGGCGTCCGTTGCGGCACTTGATGGTCACGACGCCGAGGCGGTCGCTGGAAGAGGCGTTTGTGCCGATCATTCAGGAAGATCCGTTTGAACAGCTGACGCCCCGCGAACGCGAAGTCGCCGAACTGGTGCAGACCGGCATGAAAAATCTGGAAATCAGCGTGAAGCTCAACATCACCGAGACGACGCTGCGTGTCCACCTGCGCCGCATTTACCGGAAGCTCGGTATTCAGGGACGCTCGAACCTGCGCGACTTCAACTCTCTGTAGGCACGCACCGCCCACTGAAGACGCTCCCTTGGCTCTCCGGGGAACGCCTTCCGTTTCCGTTCCTTCCCGAGAGTTCCATTGAAGATACAAAAAACGGTTCCGCATCGGGCTCGCCCCGCCGCGGAACCGTTTTTGATGGGAATATCCTTCTCAGAAAGAGGGGCGTTCAGGCATTACCGCCGCCGGGATGAACCCCTTCAGCTCGGCCTCCCCAAGCATCCATCCTACTCCCCCACTTATTTCCACACCTCTTGGCGTTCGGCGTAGATGGCTTCAAAGCGCTTGAGCTGATCCTGCTCTACGGGCGTTCGGGCAAGCGGGCGGGCCTGCTTGAGCCAGCTTTCGGTCTTGCGCTTGTCGTTCTGATACAGAGAGCTGTAGGCGAGATGCAGGTAGGCGTCGAATACTTTCCCGGCCTCGCCGAGCGAACGTCCATAGTAGTAATGCACTTCCGCGTCCTGCGGGAGCCTGCGGAGGACCTGCTGATAGTATTTGTGGGCGGAAGCCTTGTCGCCGCTGCCGTCCAGCAGCCGGGCGTAGAAGAACTGGGCCATGATGTCGTTGGGGTCCAGCTCCAGCGCCCGGAGCAGTGTTCTTCCGGCCCGGGCATCGCCCTTGTTGTAATAGAACCGCCCTGCCTCGCGTACGACGAGAGCGTCGCCGGGCGCACAGGCCAGCGCCCTGGAGAAGGCCGCGTCAGCGTCCTTGATCTGATTGCGGCGTTCGGCGAGGATGCCTTGCCCCATGTAGGCGAGGCAATCGGGCTTTTTGCCTTCAAGCTGTTTGGCGAAGAACCGGGCCGCCGCGTCGGGATCGCCATAGCGGGCCCAGATCAGCGTCTTGACGCGATTGAAGCGCGTGTCGTCGTCCTTACGGTTGCGTACGGTGGCGGGAAGCCCCTGGATGCGGGCGTGGATCTCGTTGATGCGGCCGCCCACGTCGGGGTGTGTGGACAGGTATTCGGGAATGTCAATGCCCGAGGCCCACTGCTTGCGGCGGATCTTCTCGAACGCGCCTTGCAGGCCCTGCGGACGATAGCCCGCCGAGGTGAGGTATTGCAGGCCGATCTGGTCGGCTTCGGTTTCATCCATGCGGCTGTAGTTGAGCATGGCGGCCTGCCCGGCGGCCACGCTGCCCGCGAAGATGGCCCCGCTGCCTTGCCCGCCGCCCAGGAGGGCGGCCGCCAGCGCGCCGACGAGGCTGCCGATGGTGACGGCCTGCGCCCGCTCCATGCGGGTGGCGATGTGGCGCTGGGTGACGTGGGCCAGTTCGTGGCCGAGCACGCCCGCGAGTTCGGACTCGTGGTCAAGCTGCATGATGAGCCCGGTGTGGACGAAGACGGAACCGCCCGGCACGGCGAAGGCGTTCATGCTGTTGTGCAGCAGCACGTTGGCGGTGAAAGGGAAGGGCTGCGGGGGGAAGGTTTTGGAGAGGCGGTCCACAATGGACTGGATGTAGCCCTTGATTTCGGGGTCTTCCACAAGCGGCATGCGGGAGCGGACGAGCACGTCGAACTTGCGTCCGAGTTCTTTTTCGTCCTTGACGCCGAAACTGCCGAAAAGCGCGGCCTGCACCGGGATCGCGCCCTGCAGGAACAGGGCGAATGAGAGGATCACGGCGACGAGGCCGCGCCAGAGGCGGCCGGGAGCGTTCCCGGCCGCACCGTAGCGTGCGTTCAGATGATATCCCATACAGGGCCTTCGGGGGTGTCCCGGACTTCCACGCCAAGGGCCGCGAGCTCGTCGCGGGCCGCGTCGGAACGGGCGAAGTCCTTGGCTGCGCGGGCTTCCTGCCGTTCGCGGAGGAGCCCGGCTACCTTGTTCATGTCCAATCCCCTGCGGCGGGCGCGGATTTCACGCAGGGAAGCGAGGAAGCCTTCCGGCTTTTGCGCGAACAGGCCGAGCAGGGTGTCCCATTTCGCGGTGGCGTCACGGAAGGCCTTGAGGATGTCGCGGCCGCCCTCGCTGTTGCGGAGCTTTTTGTCTTCGAGCACGCGCCCGGCGATGCGGACCATGTTGAAGAGGTGCCCCATGGCGGCGGCGGTGTTCACGTCGTCTTCCAGCGCGTCCATGAAGGACTGATCCTGCTGTTTCAGCTCTTCCACCAGCTCGGCGGGAGCCGCGCCGGGCTTCCAGTTCTCGCGGGCCAGCGCCTTGTCCACTTCGCGCAGGCATTCGTAGACGCGCTTCTGGCTGCGCTCGCTCTCGTCCATGTTGTCGAGCGAGAAGTCGATGGGGCTGCGGTAGTGCTTCCCGGCGAGGAAGTAGCGCAGGGTTTCGGCAAGGTAGCTTTCGAGGATGTCGCGGATGGTCTTGAAGTTGCCGAGCGACTTGGACATCTTTTCGGAATCGACCTGCACGAAGCCGTTGTGCATCCAGATATTGGCGAGGGGCTTGCCGAGCGCGGCCTCGGTCTGGGCGATTTCGTTTTCGTGGTGGGGGAAGATGAGGTCAAGCCCGCCGCCGTGGATGTCCAGCGGCAGGGGGGATGTATTTCTCGCTCATGGCCGAGCACTCGATGTGCCAGCCGGGGCGTCCCTTGCCCCACGGGCTTTCCCAGTAAGGTTCGCCGGGCTTGGCGCTTTTCCAGAGGGCGAAGTCCAGCGGGTCTTCCTTTTCGTCGCCGGGTACGACGCGCGCGCCGGAACGCAGGTCGTCGGGCGTGCGGCCGGACAGCTTGCCGTAGCCGGGGAAGGAGCGCACGCGGAAATACACGTCGCCGGAAGGCGTGGCGTAGGCCTTGCCGTCGGCGATGAGGCGCTCGGTGAGGTTGAGCATTTCCTGAATGTGCTCGGTGGCCCTGGGCTCGATGTCGGCGCGGATCACGCCGAGGCGGTCCATGTCCTCATGGTAGGCCTTGATGTAGGTTTCCGCGATTTCGGTGCTGGAAACGCCCTCGTCGTTGGCGCGCTTGATGATCTTGTCGTCCACGTCGGTAAAATTGCGGACGAAGGTGACTTCATAGCCTTTATAGCGGAGCAGGCGCACCAGGATGTCGAACGCCACCGCGGAACGGGCATGTCCGATGTGCGACAGGGCGTAGGCCGTGATGCCGCAGGCGTAGACGCCCACCAGCCCCTTGCGGACGGGCGTGAACGTTTCCTTTTTTCGGGACATGGTATTGTAGAACTGCATGGGGGCTCCTTTGGACGCGGGGAAAGGGGGAGCCGGGGAGGGCGCTTTTCGTCAAAAGCGCCCTCCCCGGACCCCCACCCGCAAAAACTTTGGCTGGTGGGGAGGCCGCACGGCGGGAGTTCCGTTACGCGCGGGTCCGGAAGCAAGCGGAAGGAAATCCGCCGCCTGCCGTATGGGGCGGGCGTGTTGGGGAGGCCGTCCGTTGCGGCCCAAAGCCGTTTCCGGACGGGCTCGGCCCTTATCCTTCTATCTGGTTGATGCGGCGGAGGTGGCGGCCGCCTTCAAAAGCGGTGTTCAGGAACAGTTCCGCGATGTCGAGGGCCACGCCCTGGCCGGTCACGCGCTCGCCAAGGCAGAGCACGTTGGCGTTGTTGTGCTGGCGGGTGGCGCGGGCCTGAAATTCGCATCCGCACAGCGCCGCGCGGATGCCGGGGATGTGGTTGGCGGTCATGCTCATGCCGATGCCCGTCCCGCACACGAGGATCCCGAAAGAGGCGGGTTCGTCGCCGGGCGTGGCGTTGCCCGCGTCGGCAAGGACTTTGCCGCATACGCCCTTGGCATAGACGGGGTAGTCGCAGCTTTCCGTGGTGGCGGGGCCGAGGTCGTGGACATCATGCCCTTTTTCGGAAAGGCGCTTTACCAGCGCGGCCTTGAGTTCCAGTCCGGCGTGATCGGAGCCGATATAGACGGTAGCCATCGTTTTCCTGTCTTTTTTTGATGTGAGAAAAGCTCCCCGCTGGGGACGGTTCCAATAAAAAAAGGACATGCCTGCCTTTTTCATAAGCGTGCATGGCGAAGTGTCAACAGGCGGGCGATGAGTGTTTGCCCGCCATTACTGATTTCTTCTGTACCGTTTCCCGGAAAAAAAGGAAATGCCCGCCGAAGCGTTCGCCCGATGAGGAAAGCATTTGGAAAAAGAGGGATGGGCTCCGCGCCGGAAGGCTCGGGGAAGGGAACGCTTTTTCAGAAAAGTTTCCCTCCTCAAGGCGTCCTGTTCAACGCCCATCCGCCTTAAAGCAGCCACCCGAACCGGGCGCGGAGCGGGGCGAGGTGCCCGGCGCGGTGGGCTTCCCGGTCTTTTTCAAGCCGGACGATATCGCCTTCAAGCAGGGCAAGGTCGCCCGCAAGCTGTTCGCGCCGGGGATCGGCGAGGGTCGCCATGCGCGACAGTTCGTCCTGGATGGCCCCTTGGCGGCGGCGCATGAGCGTCAGGCGGCGCTGGTAGCCGATATCCGGCCCGGCAATCCAGCGCGTTTCGGCCCACAGCACCCACAGGCCCAGATACATGATCCGAAAGAGTTCTTCGATACGGTTCAGAGACGTCTGGAAGTCCATCAGTTGCCCCCCTTCTTGATGGGTTCGATGATGGTACCCGCCGGAAGCTCCAGGGCAAGCTGGTCGTCCCGGAATGCCGCATTGGGCTTCTGGCGGTCCTTGACCAGCAGAATGGCGGAATAGCCGTCGGGATGCGTCAGCTTGAACTTGTAGGGCAGAGGCGGGTTGCCGTCGTCATAGGTGATATCCATGACCCACCCCTTTTCCGCCGACCAGCGGACGGGCAGGCCGTCGGGCCGCAGTTCCAGCATCCCCGGCAGGATGCCGCCGGAGAGCGTGAAGGCGATGTCGCCGTTGGGCAGGGCGCGGGGGTTGAGCCCCTCGGCCGCGCCGAAGACTTCGTGGAAACGGCCGCGCATGAGCGAGGAGAAGTCGCGCAGGGAGAAGGGCACGGGCCTGCCGAAATTGAGCTGCACACGCTGCGGGCCTTTGTGGACGATGGCCTTGTTCTCGTTGGGCGCGTAGGCCGTGAAGCTGTCCTGCGTTTCCTGGATGCGGGCCACCAGCGCGCCGATCCCGGCCATGACGTCGAGGCGTATGGGCAGATAGCCGTTGCTCCAGAGCAGGGTTTCCACGCGGCGCGTGTCGCCTTGCGAACCGTAGCGGAGGCTGCCGCTCAGGCGGTACGGATCGTGATCCGAGGCGCGGGCGGAGGCATAGCCCTGGTAGGCTTGCCACGCGGCGTTGGAGGCGTCCGAAGGCGCGGACGTCCCGATCTCCGTGCCGCGCGTGGCGCAGGCCTGGAGCGACAGGACGAGCAAGGCCGCAAGTATCAGGCGGAAGGGAGCGGAAAGGCGGATGTTCATAGCGAGTTCAGCTTCTTGCGTATGATTTCAGGATTCGGGTGGTCCAGTTCGAGGGCCCGTTCCCATCCTGTGCGCGCTTCGTTTTTGAGCCCTTGGGCGTTGGCAATGTCGCCGTAGTGTTCCCATATGGTGGGATCGCCGCCGTCGGGGAGGCTTGTCGCCCGGCGGACGAGCGCCCATGCCTCGGCGTTCTCGCCCCGGCGGAAGTGCGCCCAGGCGAGGGAGTCCAAAATGTACGCATGGTCAGGGGCCTGCTTGAGCGCCGCTTCGAGCAGCAAGACCGCGCGGTCCAGATCCTTGCCCTGCTCGGCCAGCGAGTAGCCCACATAGTTCAGGGCCTGATAATCCTCGGGATTGCGGGCGACGATGGATTCCATCATGGCGAGGGCCTCGCGCTTGCGGCCGAGGGAATCCAGCACGCTGCCGTAGACATAGGCGATTTCGTCGTCCGAAGGCCAGATCTGCTGCGCCGCCGTGGCCGCGGTCAGGGCTTCCTTGTAGCGGTCCTGCAACAGGTACAGGTGGATCTCCATGAGCCGGAAATCCCGTTCCGTGGGGAACTGGCTCTGGCCCTGAAGGATGAGCTGCATGGCGTCTTCATAGCGCTGCTGATCGTGCAGCAGCTGGATGCGCAGGCGCAGCGCCCGGTCGTAAAAACGGTTTTCCGGGGGAATGGATTCAAGGAAGTTCAGGGTTTCCTGCACGTCCTTGTGGTATTCGTAGGCGATGGCGGCGAGGTAGAAATGCACCTCGTCCGGCGCATTGGGATCGCTCTTGAGGCCGTCGAGCAGGGCCTCCGCCTCGGGGTACATCCTCGCGTCCAGAAAAAGCGTCGCCGCCGTGAGCTTGTAGCCGTAGGTGGCGGGGCCGTTCAGGGCGTAGTCCAGGGCTTTCTGCCCCTTTCCGGCGCGGATCTGGCCTTCGACCATCCTGATCCAGATGTCCGGATTGTCCGGGTCCTGCTCGATCAGGCTGTTATAGATTTCGTTCGCTTCGGAGAATTGCCTGTCCGCTTCCAGCAGGCGGGCCAGCTCGAACCACGCGTCGACGAATTCCGGGCTTTCCTGTACGGCGAGCCGGAGCTGCTGGATGGCCCTATGGGGCTGTTTGAGGCCCACGAGAGCCTGCGCGTGGGCATAGCGGACAAAGGACGTCCGCAGGCGCTGCGGCAGGGCCGAGAACACCTTGTCGGCGTCCTTGAAGTGCCCGGTTTTGACGTAGAGGATGCCGAGCTCCTGCTGCACGAGTTCGGAGTCCGGGCGCTGCTTGCGGTATTCTTTCAGAATCTTGAGGGCCTGCTCGTTGTCGCCCTGTTCGAGCCACGTTTCGGCGAGCAGGAGGTGCAGGCCGAGATCGCCGGGCACGCGCTTGACGGCCTGTTCAAGCAGGCTGCGGGCTTCGCTGGTTTCCCGGTTGAGCATGAGCCATGCCGCCGCGTCGATGAAGGGCTGCGGCCTGTTTTCCAGCGTCAGGAGGAGTTTTACGGCTTCAAGGACGCCTTCCTTGTCGTCGCCGCGGATGGACTGGTCGAGCAGGAGGGTCGCGTAGGTACGCTGGGCCTCGGGCGAGAGGTCCCATTGCACGGGTTCCTGCGGCGTACTGCGGGCGCACCCGGTGAGCATCTGCACGGTCAGCACGGCGCAGACCATCCCGCGCAGCAGATTGCGGACAAGACCCGCGCCGCAGCGGGAATTTCCCCGGCGGGCGTGGGATGGCGCAGCCGCAAGCGGGGCCGCGGGATGAGTGAGGCGAATGCGGAAGCTCATGAGCAAACTCTGGGGGTTGAAACACGATAACAGGGGATAACGAATACCCTAAACGGGAACGAACAACAACCGGAGATTGTGTATCCGGAACGTTGTTTTCCTCCTAGTGCGAGATCCAGTCTTCGGAGAAGTCCTGAATATCGGTGGAGAGATGGGTCTTCAGCTTTTGGAGCAGGCGTGCCTCAAGCTGGCGTACCCGTTCGCGGGTGACGTTGTAGCGCTCCCCGATTTCCCGCAGCGTGACCGGATCGTCGGTCAGGAGGCGGTGCTCGAGGATGTAGGCTTCCTTTTCGGAAAGCGAGGGGAGGATGTCGCGGATTTTGCTTTGGAGCAGTTCGGCGATTTCCATGCCCGCGAGGCTTTCCTCAATGCCCGGGCCGAGCGCGGGCAGGAAGTCCATGCGCGTGGCGCTGCCGGACTCGTCGCCGACGGTGGCGTCGAGGGACATGTCGGAGGCGTCCAGCCGCTGCTGCATCTCCACGATCTGATCCTCGCCCACGCCGAGGCGCTCCGCAAGGGTCGCCGCGTCTGGGTCGAAGCCTTCGGCAATGAGCTTCTGGCGTTCGCGGTTCAGGTTGTAGAACAGCTTGCGCTGGGCCTGCGTCGTGCCGATCTTGACCATCCTCCAGTTGTCCATGATGAACTTGAGGATATAGGCGCGGATCCAGAACGCCGCGTAATAGGAGAACTTGATCCCCTTGTCCGGGTCGAACTTGTTGACGGCCCGCATGAGGCCGACGTTGCCCTCCTGAATGAGGTCGAGCACGTTCTGCATCCAGCGGCGCTGGAAGTCCATGGCGATCTTGACCACCAGCCGCAGGTGCGAGGACACCAGGCGGAAGGCCGCGTCGCTGTCGCCGGTCTTCTGCACGCGGCGGGCCAGATCGAACTCTTCGTCCGGCTTGAGCATGGGGAAGCGGCTCACTTCGCGCAGGTAGAGGTGCAGCGAGTCCTTGCTGGACGACAGGGAAGGCAGGTGCTGCTGCGACGGTGCGGGCAGGGTATCGCCTTCGGGCAGGATGTCGGCGTCGGGGTCGAGCGCGGCCACGTCGTCTTCGGGCAGATCGTCGCCGATGTCTTCGCTGTCCTCGTCCTCGGCGTCGGTAACGTCCATGGGTTTTGCGGCCTTGTGGGCGGCGGTTTTTCCGGAGGCCTGTTTGGGAAGGATCTCCGGTTCGATGATTTCGGGTTCCACAACGGTATGATGCTCTTCAGCCGCCGTTGCGGAAGAAACCGGGGGCGCGATCGCGTCGTCGGCGGGCCCGCCGGTCGTCTGGCCGCTCTCGGCGGCCTTGGTGGAAATGCGACGGCTCATATGATTTGTACGTCCTTTTGCCATAAATCCGTTTATCAGAGTTGAGGGCGGTGGTCCGGGCTCCGGCGCCGGGCGGGGCGCTCCGCGCGGACACGCCTCATGGTGTTACGAAAAAAATCATGCGGGGGAGGCCCGTACGGGGCGGCTCCTCAATCGGATGCTATAGTTTTGGTTTGTCCTTTTCAACGATTTTCAGTAGACAGAAACCCAAGGGGAGAGCCCGTGCCGTTTGGTGCGGGCTCCTGTTCACGAGCCATTCAAGACCTGCCCGCCCGTGAAGGGGCAGGATACCATAAAGGAGAACCGCGTGGCGGATTTTCGTAGCGCACTCGCCTCCGGGCGTACCCTGCTGCTCGACGGGGGCATGGGGACCATGTTGCAGGCAAGGGGCCTGCCCGCCGGGGAACACCCGGAACAGTTCTGCCTCGATCGGCCGGACGTGCTCCGGGGGATCCACGCCGACTACCTCGCCGCGGGCGCGGACATCATTCTGACGTGCACCTTCGGCGGCTCGCGCCTCAAGCTTCCGGCGGGCATCGACGTCACGCCGTTCAACCGCACGATGGCCCGGATCGCCCGCGCCGCCGTGGACGCCGCCGGCCGGGAAGCCTTCGTCGCCGGCGACATGGGGCCGTGCGGGCAGTTCGTGCGTCCGCTTGGGGACCTGCACCCGCTGGAGCTGTATGAAGCCCTGCGCGAACAGGCGCGCGGCCTTGTGGAAGGCGGCGTGGATCTGTTCCTCATCGAAACGCAGTTCGATCTGGCGGAAGTGCGCATTGCCGTGGCCGCCATCCGGGCCGAAAGCGACCTGCCGATCATGGTTTCCATGACCTTCGAGCAGGGGACGAGCCTCACCGGGACGACCCCGGAAATTTTCGCGGAAACCATGCAGAACCTCGGCGTGGACGCGCTCGGCCTGAACTGCGGCCTCGGGCCCGAGCAGATGGCCCCGCTCATGGAGCGCTTCCTCGCCTGTTCGTCCGTGCCGGTGCTGGCCGAGCCCAACGCGGGCCTACCCGAGCTGGTGGACGGCAAGACCGTGTTCCGCCTGCCCCCCGAGCCGTTCGCCGAAAAGACGGCGGCCTTCGTCGGCATGGGCGCGCGGCTTGTGGGCGGCTGCTGCGGCACGACCCCGGATCACATCGCGGCCCTGCGCCGGGCCGTCGACGCCGTCGGCCCCTGTCCCGCCCCTGCGGTGACGCCTTCCGGCATCGTGCTGACCACCCGTACCAGGCTGGTGCGCGTCAGCCCCGCCGAGCCGTTCAAGATCATCGGCGAACGCATCAATCCCACGGGCAAGAAAGATCTGCAAGCGGAATTGCAGGCCGGGGAATACGGCCTCGCCATGCGGTTCGCCTCCGAGCAGGTGGCCCTCGGCGCGCCGATCCTCGACGTGAACGTGGGCGCGCCCATGGTCGACGAGGCGCTGCTCCTGCCAGAACTCGTGCAGCGCCTCACCGGAAAATACGCCGAACCGCTTTCCCTCGACTCCTCGCACGCGGAAGCCATTGCCGCGGCCCTGCCGTTCTGCCCCGGTTCCCCGCTGGTGAACTCCATCAGCGGCGAAGCCGACCGCATGGAACATCTCGGTCCGCTGTGCAGGCAGTGGGGCGCGCCGTTCATCCTGCTGCCCATTCAGGGCCGCAAGCTGCCGGTGAAGGCGGCGGACCGCATCGCCATCATCGAGAACATGCTCGACAAGGCCGCCATGCTCGGCATCCCGCGCCGCCTTGTGCTCGTGGACGTGCTGGCGCTGGCCGTGGCCTCCAAGGCCGAAGCGGCCCGCGAGGGCCTTGAGACGATCCGCTGGTGCGCCGCGCACGGCCTTGCGACCACCATCGGCCTGTCCAACATTTCCTTCGGCCTGCCCGCCCGCGAACTCGTGAACACGACGTTCCTCAGCATGGCGATGGGCGCGGGGCTCAGCTCCTGCATCGCCAACCCCTCAAGCGGCCGCCTGCGTGAAGCCAAGGCCGCCGGGGACGTGCTCATGGGCCATGACCGGGACGCCGCCGCGTTCGTGAACGGCTATGCCATGTGGACGCCGGGCAACGGCGGGACGGCGGACGCCGCCGCGTTCGCCCGGGCCACGGCGCAGACCGTGGAGGAGGCCGTGATTCTCGGCGACCGCGAAAGCGTGGTCGGGCTCGTGGAAAAGGAGCTGGAAGCCGGAGCCGATCCCTTTGAACTCGTGCGCGGGCGCCTCATTCCCGCGATCACCGAAGTGGGCTCGAAATACGAGCGCCGCGAATATTTCCTGCCCCAGCTCCTGCGCTCCGCCGAAACCATGCAGACGGCTTTCGCACGCCTGAAGCCGCTGTTGGAACGCGAAGCCAATGCCGAAGCGCAGAAAATCATCGTTGTCGCCACCGTTGAGGGCGATATTCACGACATCGGCAAGAACATCGTCAGCCTCATGCTCGGCAACCACGGCTTCAAGGTCGTGGATCTGGGCAAGGACGTGAAGGCCGAAGCCATCGTCGAGGCCGCCGTCGCGCACAAGGCCGATCTCATCGGGCTTTCCGCGCTGATGACCACCACGATGGTCCGTATGCGGGACACGGTCGATCTCGTGAAGCAGCGCGGCCTCGGGGTCGACGTGATGGTCGGGGGCGCGGTCGTGACCCCGGCATTCGCGGAAAGCATCGGGGCCAACTATTCGTCCGATGCCGTGGACGCCGTGCGGCTCGCCAAGAGCCTCATCGCGGCCCGCAAGAACCAGTAACCCAAAGGAACAGCCATGCGCCGTCTTTCCTGCCTGATCGCCCTGTTGGCCTGCCTCGTGCTGGCCCTGCCCGCGTTCGCCGCCCCTCAGAAGGCCGATGCCATCTCCGGCATCTCCAGTGAGAAGGTTCTCGATATCGTGAAAGCCAACAAGGGCAAGCTCGTCTTCATCAACTTCTTCGCCACGTGGTGCCCGCCCTGCCGGGAGGAGATCCCCGAACTTATCAGTATACGCAAAGCCTATCCTGCCGACAAGGTGGTCATCGTAGGTATTTCGCTTGACAGCGATCGCGGGAAGTTGGAATCATTCGCCGAGGCTATGAACTTCAACTACCCGGTTTACCTCGCGGAGCCCGACGTCCCCGCCCTGTACGGGATCTCGTCCATTCCGTTCAACCTGCTGTACGACAAGACCGGCAAGCTGGTCGCCGGAGGTCCCGGCATGGTCGGCAAGGAAGACCTTGAGGAAGCGTTCAGCGGCCTTCTCAATTGATTTGGTATGCGTCCGGGGGACCCGCCGTTTCCCGGACGCCGTTTTCCCGGCCTGTTTGGCGGGCCGGATCAACGGCGGCTACCCCCTGAGGGGAGGAAGTCGATGAACCTGAGCGTTCGCAAGGCCCGCATGGGCGATATCCGGGCCATCCACGCCCTTTTGATGACGAGTTCCGCCGACGGCCTGCTGTTGCCGCGTTCCCTGACCGATCTGTACGGTCACCTGCGCGACTTCTTCGTCGTGGAGGGCGACGGGGCCACCGTCGGCTGCGGGGCCCTGTCCATCATTTGGGAGAACATGGCCGAAGTGCGCTCGCTGGCTGTGGCCGCCCATGCGCGCCGGAAGGGATGTGGTCGGCTGATTGTGGAAGCCTGCATCGCCGAAGCCCGCGAGCTGGACATCCACCGCCTGTTTGCCCTGACCTACCAGCTGCCCTTCTTCAATGCGCTCGGCTTTTCCATTGTGGAAAAGGAAGTGCTGCCCCAGAAGGTTTGGGTGGACTGCGTGAATTGCCCCAAATTCCCGGACTGCGACGAAACGGCGGTCCTGCTGGAAATCTAACCCGCCTCGCGGGACGTTGCCGTCCCCGAAGGAGCCTTTTACATGCGTATTACGAATCTCAAACCTCTGATCAGCGAAGAAGCCATCCAGACGCGCATCAAGGAAATGGCCGGAGAGATCAGCACACTTTATAAAGACGAGCCTCTGGTCGTGGTGTGCGTGCTCAAGGGCGCGTTCATGTTTTTTTCCGATCTCGTCCGGCATCTCACCTGTAAGCCGGAACTCGATTTTGTGCGCCTCGCCAGCTACGGCAGCGCGGCGCAGCGTTCCAAGACGATCACGTTCACCAAGGACGTGGAAATCCCGCTCGAAGGCAAGCATGTGCTCATCGTCGAGGACATCGTGGACACCGGGCACAGCATGGATTTCCTGTACCGCCAGTTTCAGGCGCGCGGCGCGCCGGAGCCTGCGGCTTGCGGTTCTGGTCGACAAGAACGAGCGGCGCGAGGTGCCCGTCACTTCTCACTTCGTCGGGTTTACCTTGCCTAGCGGGTTCGTCGTGGGGTATGGTCTAGACTACGCTGAGAGTTATCGGGAACTCCCGGCGATCTACGAGGCTGAAATAGAAGAATGACGAATGGCGGAGTCCCTATGATCGTTACATGCCCTAATTGCAGTACCAAATTCAATCTGCCCGAAACGCAGGCCGCTCCGGGGGCCAAATTGCGCTGTTCGGTGTGCAAGCACGTGTTCCAGCTTTCCGACGGCGTGAAGCCCGCGGAGATCCGTATGGAGCCGGACTTGAGCCTCTCTTCCCCGTCCCTCTCCATGCCGCCCAAGAAGAAGGGCGGGATATGGGGCTGGGTGCTGACGCTGTTGATCCTCTGCGCGGTGGCCGGAGGCACGTGGTGGGCGTGGACCTACACGCCCCTCTTCGACACCGTGAAGGAGATGATCGCGCCGCCCAAGAAGCAGGACCCGGTGGAGCTGGTCAAGAACATCGCCTTGCGCGGCGTGCGGCAGTACAACATCAGCAACGAGAAGCTCGGCAACATTTCGGTGGTCGAAGGGAAGGTCGTGAACGGCTTCAACCAGCCCCGCGAACTGATCCGCATCGAAGCGTCGCTGTACGATTCCGCGGGCAACGCGCTGGTTTCCAAGCAGCAGCTTGCGGGCACGTCCCTGTCGTTGTTCCAGCTGCAGGTCCTCGGCGAGCAGGACATCGAGCAGGCCCTCGCCAACAAGATCGACATCATGGCGACCAATACCAATGTCCTCCCCGGCGGAGAGGTTCCCTTCATGGTCGTTTTTTACAGCCCGCCGGACAACGCCGCCGAATTCGGCGTCAAGGTCATCGACGCGCGTATTCCCCCTGAGAAAGAGAAGAAATAGGGACAGATGAGTATTGGGGAGGGGAGAGGGACCCCTTCTGAAGAAGGATTCCCTCTCCCCTCCCCAAACCCCACCCTTCTCCCTCCTAAGACTTTTGTAATGGGGGAGTGCTGACACCGGGGAACGGGGGAAAAGATACTGTGGAGCGGGGTTCTCGTCATGTATGGGAGTCCCGCTTTTTTTGTTCCTGCCGTTGCATGGGCTGGTTAAAGCTGGTATCGGTTTTTTAGCCAGCCTCGTTCGGACGGAGCTTGTAGATGTGTTTTGGTAAAGAAAATAAGAGGGATCGGTATGAAAAAGGTCGGTATCATCCGCTGTCAGCAAACTGAGGATTTGTGCCCCGGCACGACGGATTTTGTCACGGCGGCCAAAGGAAAGGGAAGTTTCGAAACGTTCGGTGAATGTCAGATCGTCGGCTTCGTGAGCTGCGGCGGCTGTCCCGGCAAGCGTGCCGTAGCCCGCGCCAAGATGCTGGTGGATCGCGGGGCGGAGGCCGTTGTGCTCGCTTCCTGTATCGGCAAGGGATCGCCTATCGGCTTCCCCTGTCCCAACCGTGAGCAGATGGTGCAGGCCATCCGTGCGAAGATTGGCGACATCCCGTTGCTCGAATATACCCACTAAGGCGTAAAGGCTCCTCTCAAGGGGGTTCCGCCAACAGGCTCAGACAAAAGCCGATGCTCCGGGTCGAAACCTCCCGCTAGGCGGGAGATGTTCCCTGCCCCTGTTTTCCCTTTTTTCTCAAAAAAAGACGCTCCAGTACGGAGCGTTTTTTTCCAAAGGGCCGTCCTATATGTTAGGCGGAGGTAAAAACTTTGCCTTTTTGATTTGTTAGTAAAGCTTGCGGTCTGGCAACTGCAAACGGCAACAAATCAAAAGGAGGTCACAATGAGTGGCGTTCAAAATTTAGCCCACACAAAATGGAACTGCAAATACCATGTGGTATTTGCCCCCAAATATCGCAGACAGGTTTTCTATGGGGAAAAGAAGCGTGGGATCGGCGAGATATTGCGCAGGCTTTGTGAATGGAAAGGAGTGACAATTCTCGAAGCGGAATGCTGCCCGGATCATGTACATATGCTGCTGGAGATACCACCCAAGATGAGTGTGTCGGGATTTATGGGGTATCTGAAGGGTAAAAGCAGCCTGATGCTGTATGAACGATTTGGCGATCTGAAGTTCAAATACCGCAATCGTGAATTCTGGTGCCGGGGCTACTACGTGGATACGGTAGGCAAGAACAAAGAGAAGATTAGGGATTACATAAAGAAACAGCTGGAAGAGGATAAACTGGGTACGCAGCTTTGCCTTCCCTATCCGGGTAGCCCGTTTACGGGCCGCAAGTAACAGAAATGCCGATGCCAGATTCGCTATGCGCCTGGGTTATCCGGGACGCTGATAAGGTCAAAAGTCAGAGCCTTACAGGCGCATATTTTCTAAACAGCTTCATCTGCGTAGCTTTCGTCTGCACATGGTCAGGCCGACATAGAACAAGCGCCGCTCTTCCGCGAGCGCGTCCGGATCGATAGCGCCGCCGGGGTCGCCGTGAAGCAGCGCATCCGCGCCGGGGAAGGGCAGGATGCCCTCTTCCAGGGCGGGCAGGAATACGGCCCGGAACTCAAGCCCCTTGGCGGCGTGCAGGGTCATGATCTGCACCTGCTCCGCCTGTTCGCGCACAAGATCCAGATCCTGCCGCAGGCACACCCAATCAAGCAGCCCTTCCCATGTCTTGCCCTGTTCGCGGAACGCCCGGAGCAGGGCATTGCAGGCCGCCGATTCGGTGAACAGCGGGGCGAGGAGCTTGGCGGCATCCAGATGGGAGGCCAGCGCGGACGGCCCTGCCTGCCAGAGCTGTTCGGGCAGGGACGCGGCCAGCTGCGGCACATCCACGTCGAGGCTGCCGGGGCCTTCCGGCGCGGCAAAGGGACGCTGGAAGCGCAGCCCCGCCAATTCAAGGATGAGGGCGGCGGAAGGATCGCCCCAGAAGGGGGCCGTTTCCGGTGCCGAGCAGGGGACGCCCCGGCGCTCCAGAGCGGTTTTCAGAGGCGGGATGAGCGCTTTCATGCGGACCAGCACGGCCACTTCGCCGGGGCTGCACGGCGTGGCAAGCGTGGCATCGCGGCGGCGGGAATCTTCCAGCGTATGGGAGGTTCCACCGAGAAGAAGCGCAACCTGATCCGCGACCCATGCGGCTTCCTTGCGGGCGTCCGGGGCGCTGAACAAGTGCAGGCAAGCTTCCGTATTCCGGGTGGGGATAAGTTTTCCACAGGCTGAGGATAGTCCGAGCAATGCCGAAGCCGAGGTCAGGATTCCGGCGGCGGAACGGTGGCTTGCGGCGAGCGTGACGCTCTCCAGCGAAGGCCACGCTTCACGCAGGGCGGACTGAACATCGGGATGCGCCCCACGGAATCCGTAAATGGCCTGATCGGGGTCGCCGATGCCGAAGAACCCATGCCCGTCTCCGGGCATCAGCGCCCGCACAAGGGCAACCTGCAACGGCGAAAGGTCCTGTATTTCGTCGACCAGCACATTGGTCCACTGGCGTTCCGGTTCGGCTTGCAGGCGGGCCAGCCAGTGCTCCAGCAGATCCGTATAGTCCGCAAGGTTCCGCTCGCGCTTGGCGGCGTGGTAACGCTCCTGCAGGGCGGACTGTTCGTCCGTCAGGGGGGCGAGGCGCTCCCGGGCGAGGGACAGCTCATCCCATACGCGTCTGGCGTCGGCGGCGGACAGGGCGTTGGCCTTGGCGAACACGCTCCGGGCCGTTTCTTCGGGCAGCACGGCTGGCAGGGCCTCCTCAGCGGTGCCCCAATGGGATAAGGCCAGAGCGTGCAGGGTATCGGCCTGAGGCAGCGGGACGCCTTCCCCAAGGGCGCGTTCAAGGCGTTCCCGGAGCTCGGCGGCGGCGCGGCGGGTAAAGGTAACGGCAAGGATGCGTTGAGCGGGGATGCCGTCCTTGAGGAGGCGCTGGACGCGGCCCACAAGGGTGCGGGTTTTGCCGGAACCGGGGCCCGCGAGTACCAGCACGGGGTTGGGCCCGGCTTGGATGGCTTTCTGCTGCGCTTCGGAATACGGGAACGCCTTCGGATCGGGCGGCGTCTGAGGGGCCGGGGGCGTCATTGCCGCGAACAGGGACACCTGTTTCGATGCCGGTTCCTTGGAAGGTGCCGCTTTGGGTTTTCTGCCCGGTTTTTGGGCTTCGGGCAGAGCATCCAACAAGGATGAAGAACGATACCTTCCGGTCACAAATTGTTTGCGCTCTTCTTCCGAGAACACTTTGACGACCCCGTATTCGCCGTCAAAGCCCGCTTCCTTGATGACGTCGCCCCGGCGCATACGGGCCACGGCCTCGCCGAGGGCGTCCCAGTGCTGACGCAAATCCGACTCGGGGACCGTGTGCAAAATATCCATTTCCGAACCGAACAAGCGGACCAGTTCGGACTGTCTTTCCTGCACTTTTCGGCTTTTGGGGCCGACGGAAAGCAGTTCGCCGAGCATTTCCGGAAGCGGGAACAGCGAGACGAATCCCGGATCGTGCTTGGGCATGACCGGGGCCTTGCGGTCGGCCAGCGCCATGACCCGGTGGAGTACGCCGACGGTGAGCGGCTTGCCGCATACCGGGCAGATATTCCCGATTTTCATGGATTCTTCCGGCTCAAGGACAACATTGCAGGCGCGGTGCCCGTCAAGGTGGTATTTTCCTTCCTCAGGGAAGAACTCGACCGTCCCCCGGTAGATGCAGCCTGAGCCTTCCTCGTCCCGGGCGGCCCGGCGCAGCGCGTCGAATATGCCGTCATAGGAAGGCGTGCCTTCAAAGAGATTGGCTTCGCGGCCGAGGTTTTCCCCGGAATGCGCGTCGGAGTTGGAAACGAGCGCATAACGGTCGAGCGCGGACCAGAGGCGGTTCATGTCCGGATCGGAGGAAAGGCCGGTTTCCAGGGCGAAAATATGTGAGGAGAGCGATCCGAAGCAGTCTTCCAGCGCGTCAAAGCCGGATTTGGAACCAAACAGCGAAAACCACGGCGTCCAGATATGCGCGGGAATGAGCACGCCGCGCTCGTCGGCTTCAAGCACCATTTCAAGGAGATGCTCGCAATCGAGGCCAAGGATCGGACGCCCGTCGGAAGTGATGTTGCCGATTGCGGCGAGCTTGTTGGACAGCTTGTCCGCACTCTCCAGACTGGGCATGATCACGACGTTGTGCACTTTGCGTACGGAACCGTCTTTCTTGTAGATGGAGCTGATTTCCGCTTGGATGAGGAACTGCGGCTCGCTGACACCGTCCGGACGGGAAAAGCCGGGGATTTCCGTTTCCAGCGGCGTCTTTTCGCGGACGCGGTAGAGGCCGCTGTTGTCGTCATAGACGAGGTCACGCCGCAGCTCGTCCCGCCATGCCGGATGGGTGAAATCGCCCGTGGACATGACGGAGAGGCCTTTGATCATACTCCATGCCGCAAGATTGCGGATATTGAGCCTGCCGCTGGTGGCGCGGGAAAAGCGCGAATGGACATGCAGATCTGCGCGAAAGTATTTCATGCCTTCAGACTAGCGCAAAAAAGGGCAGAAAGCCAGTGATTCCAGTGTGAAAAAACGTTCCGGGCCGTACAGGGCGATTGGTTCGGCGACGGATGGTTTGGCGTGTGCGCCTTTACGGGCTTCTATGAGCACGAACGTGGCCGGAGAAGTTTTTTGCTTGTGGATATATTGTAACAAGTAGGGAGTGAGCCCCGCCCCATCCAGCGCCGCCAGCATATCCTGAAGCCTGTCCGGGCTTATGATGCAGGCGAAACGTCCATCTTCTTCGAGCAATGAGGAGGCTGCGGACGCGAACAATGGGAACGTTCCTTTATCCCCGAATAAGGCTTTTCGGCGGGCCTCTGTTGCGGGTAAGCGTCCGGAGCCGACAAGACGCCACGGCGGGTTCGCCATGACCAACTGGACCGGGGAGGCTTCCATACGGAGGTTTTCTAAAAACCGCGTGTCGGCAAGTTCTCCGGTATGCAGAGCAAATCGATCCGAAAAACCAAGCTTGGCAGTATTGTTTTGAGCGGCGGCAATCAGCTCGGGATTACAATCCATACCGAAGCCTTGGCAAATGTTTCGTTTAAGTAACAAATAGGCAAGGCCAACAACGCCGCACCCTGTTCCAAGATCTATAAACCGTATGGTAACATCGGTTGTACGGCTTGCCGCAAAGACCGCGAGCAACAGCGCGTCGACGCTGAATCGGAAGCTGCCCTCGGGCTGTTCCAGTCCTGCGGGAAAGGCCCGCCGCGCTTCCGCGTGAGGAGATGGGGACTCTCCGATCGGCGTTGTTTTTTCAGGTTGGGTCATAAACGGTATGCGGTAGGAAAGGAGGGGAGTGGCCGGTTGTGGCCTGATGAGAAGAGACTTGGAAGAGAGAAAGGAAAGGAACCGCAGGGCATTTCCCCGGAAGGCCCCTTTCCCTCCTCCGGTGAAGTTTAGAAAGTATAGTCGATGGCCTGGCGGGACTCGGTCACGAGCTTGATAAGTTCCTTGCCGACGGCGACATGCGCGGGGTGTTCGGCATAGGCCTTGAGCCCTTCGGCGTCGTCATGCGTGGTCATGAGGATCACGTTGACCGGCATGGTGCAGGTCGGGAGGAGGTCATAGGATACTTCAAGGGACTTGAGGGACGGAATCTGCCCCATGAGGGCTTCGAGACGCTGTTTGATGAGCTTGGCGTTTTCGGCGGCGGTACGGCCTTCAGCTTCGGGTTTCAGCGTCCACCAGACGATGTGACGAACCATGATGCGACTCCTTTTGAACAGAGGTTGAATCAGCGGAGAACGTGGGACGCCCACGCGGCCTGACCATAGGACAGCCCGCCGTCTCCGGGCGGCAGTGCGTGATGCGTGAGCGGGACAAGCCCGCGCCGCGCCAGCGCTTCCGGCAACAGCAGGGCTATGGTCCGGTTGTGGAAGACGCCGCCGGACAGGGCCACGGTGCGGACGCCGCAGCGCCGCGCCCCGGAAAGCGCCAGATCGGCAAGCCCTTCCGCCAGTCCAAGGTGAAACCGGCGGGCCAGATCGGGGACAGAAACGCCTGTCCGCCGCAGTTCCAGCAGGTGCAGAAAAAAGGCTGCCGTGTCAAGTTCCAGAAGGCCGCCCCGCTCCTTGATGGAGAAGGGCACGGCCATTGTTACCGATAGATCTTGATGCGCTTCCAGACGGATGGCGGCCTGCCCTTCGTAGGTGATGGACGGGCACAGTCCCAGCAGTGCGGAGACGGCGTCGAACAGGCGCCCGCAGCTTGAAGTCATGGGCGTGGCCTTGCGGCGGACCATCTCCAAAATGGCGTCGTGTATGGCGTGCTTTCCGTCCACGCCAAAGAAGGCGTCCATGTCCTCCGCAAAACCTTCCAGTCCTTCAGCCTCGGGAAGCCCCATGAAGCCGCTTGCGATACGCCACGGTTCCCTGATGGCGGCTTCGCCTCCGGGCAACGGGAACGGCGCAAGGCGGCCGATGCGTCCGCCATAGCGTTCCTCGCTAGCGGATTTGGGATCGACGAAGAGGAGTTCTCCGCCCCATATGGTTCCGTCCGTGCCGTATCCGGTGCCGTCCAGCGCCAGCCCGAGCGCGGGGGCGTCATGCCCGTTTTCCGCCAATACGCCGTACACATGGGCGAAGTGGTGTTGCAGGCGCAGGACGGGCAGGCCGGAATCCAGCGCATAGCCCGTGGAAAGGTAGTCGGGGTGCAGATCGCAGACGATTGCCTCGGGTTTGACTTCCAGCAGCCCGCCGAGGTGTTCCGCCATGTTTTGGAAGAACTCGAACGTCTCAAGGTTTTTCAAGTCGCCCACATGCTGGCTGAGGAAAGCATCCTTGCCGCGTGTAAGGCAGAGCGTGTTCTTGAGTTCCCCGCCTGTGGCCAATACGCAGCGGCCCGCGTCGCGGGGGAGTTCCAGCGGCCTCGGAACGAACCCTCTTGCCCTCCGGAAGAAATGGAGCGGAGGAGACTCCCGGGGGAGGACGTTTTCCGAAGAAAGGTTTCCGCCCCCGGCCCCCCATCCCTCAAGGTTTTTGGCTGACGGGGAGGGAATCCCCGCAGAAGTTCCGTTTGGGCGGGAGGGGGAACTGGCAGAGGGGATGCTGTTTTTTTGTGGATAATGCTGTGGATTATTGTCTGTGGAAAAGCATTCTCCCGGCGATGATTCCACCCGCACCACGGAGTCGTCGGCACGGATCAGGATGTCCCGATTGTGGAACAAAAAGAGGTCGGCGATGTGCCGCAAACGGGCCAGTGCCTCGCGGTTGCCGAGCGAGATGGGCTCGCCGCCCGCGTTGCCGGAGGTCATGACGAGGGCCGGGAGCGGAGAAAGCGCGGCGAATGCTTCGAGGAGCAGGTGGTGCAGCGGGGTGTAGGGCAGCATGACGCCGATGCTGCCCACGTCCGGCGCAATGGCGGGCGGCAGGACGCCGCGCGATGCGAGCACCACGATGGGCCGTTCGGAGGAGGCCAGGACGGCGGCTTCCGCATCGGAAACACAGGCGACGCGCCGGGCCGTTTCAAGATCCGGCACCATGATCGCCAGCGATTTGTGCGGGCGGCATTTGCGTTCGCGCAGCAGGGCGATGGCTTCGGCACTCGTTGCGTCGCAGACCAGATGAAAACCTCCAAGGCCCTTGACCGCAACGATGTTTCCGGCACGCAGGGCGGCGGCTGTCCGCTCAATGGCGCGCTGCCCTTCGGCAAGCTCCGGGCCGGGGATGCGGGGATCGCCTTCGGGGGCGGAGGCCAGCCAGACCTTCGGCCCGCAGACGGGGCAGGCGTTGGGCTGGGCGTGGAAACGGCGGTCGAGGGGATCGTTGTATTCGGCGGCGCAGTCCGGGCACAGTGGGAAGCAGCTCATGGACGTGGTGGCCCGGTCGTAGGGGATGGAATGGGTGATGGTGTAGCGGGGGCCGCAGTCCGTGCAGTTCGTGAACGGGTAGCGGTAACGCCGGTTCGCCGGATCGCGCATGTCCGCGAGGCAGTTGCCGCAGGTCGCCACATCCGGGCTGACCAACACGGCGTGGCCGTGGTGCCCCTCGCTGTGCGCGATGGCGAAGGCCGCCTCGCCGTCCGCAAGGGGCAGTTCCTCGCGGCGGAGGGACGTGATCCGCGCGAGCGGCGGCAGTTCGTGTTCGAGGGCGTGGGCAAAGGCGGCCAGAGCCTCATCGGTTCCCTGCACCTCCACCCTGACGCCGTCCGACGTGTTGCCCACATGCCCGGTGAGCCGGAGCCTGGTTGCGGCACGGTATACGAAAGGCCGGAAACCAACCCCTTGGACCTGTCCGCCGATGATATAGCCGTGTCGTTTCATGTTGCGCTCCCGTTGTGTCCGAAAAAAGAGGCGTTGCGTCCGATTTCTGTTCTACCGCCGGAAAAACGGGAGAAAGCCGCGGGTGCACCGCCCGTAAGCGTTTTCCGGCACCATAGCCGCCCGTGAGAAGCGCGGCAACCCCCAAAGCTCTCATGACGGAACCCTTGCGGGCCGGGTACTTCGTTTGGTATGATCCCCGTTTGCTTTTCATGTCTGCCAATTTGTTTTTTCGGAGTCCTCACATGAGCGATTTTACAGTGCAGGAACTGACGCTGGGCCAGCTTCTGGAGAATACGGCGGCCCGTTTTCCCGATACCGACGCCGTGATCCACGCGGACCGCGAGTTGCGGCAGACGTGGTCCGAGTTTTCGGCGTGTGTGGACGATATGGCCAGAGGCTTGATGGCCATCGGCGTACAGAAGGGCGAGAAGGTTGCCGTATGGGCGACCAACGTGCCCCACTGGGTGACCCTCATGTTCGCCACGGCCCGCATCGGGGCCATTCTGGTCACGGTAAACACCAATTACCGCGAAACGGAATTGCGTTACCTGCTGCAGCAGTCGGAATGCGAGAACCTCTTCATCATCGACAGCGTGCGCGACCACGATTTTATTGCTTCCACATATGAGGTGCTCCCCGAACTGCGCCGCCAGCGGCGCGGGATGCTCGAAGTCGAGGGGCTGCCGCACCTGAAGCGCGTGTTTTTCCTTGGTACGGACAAGCACCGGGGCATGTATTCCCTGCCGGAACTCTTTTCCCTCGCCGGAGATGTCTCGGATGAGGAATACGAAAGCCGCAAGGCGTCCATTTCGCCCTATGACGTGGTGAACATGCAGTACACGTCCGGGACGACGGGCTTCCCCAAGGGCGTGATGCTGACGCATGTGAACATCGTCAACAACGGCTATTGGATCGGCTACCATCAGAAATTTTCCTCGCGCGACCGGGTATGCCTGCCCGTGCCTTTGTTCCACTGCTTCGGCTGCGTGCTCGGGGTCATGGCCTGCGTGAACCACGGGGCCACCATGGTGCTGCTCGACGCCTTCTCCCCCGTGCAGGTGATGACCGCCGTGGAGCAGGAGAAGTGCACCGCCCTGTACGGCGTGCCGACCATGTTCCAGGCCATTTTGGATCACCGCGTCTTCTCGCGTTTCGATTTTTCCTCGCTGCGTACGGGGATCATGGCAGGGTCCGTGTGCCCCGAGCCGCTCATGCGCCGGGTCATGGATCAGATGTGCATGAGCGAAATCACCATCTGCTACGGCCTGACCGAAGGTTCTCCGGTCATGACCCAGACCCGCACCGACGACACCGTGGAGCGCCGGGTCAAGACCGTGGGGCGGAGTATGCCCGGCATCGAAGTCACCATCCGCGATCCTGAAACCAACGAGGAAGTCCCCCGTAATGCCGTGGGCGAGGTGTGTTGCCGTGGCTACAACGTGATGCAGGGCTACTACAACATGCCCAAGGACACGGCCGAGGCCATCGACGAAGAGGGCTGGCTGCACTCCGGCGACCTCGGCATCATGGACGAGGACGGGTATGTCAGCATCAGCGGGCGAATCAAGGATATGATCATCCGGGGCGGCGAAAACGTATACCCCCGCGAGGTGGAGGAATTCCTCCTCAAGATGGACGGAGTGGCCGACGTGCAGGTCGTGGCCGTGCCGAGCCGCCGCTACGGCGAAGAGGTGGGCGCGTTCCTTATCCCCAAGGAGGGTGCGGACGTCGCTCCCGAGGATGTGCGCGACTATTGCCGCGGCAAGATCGCGTGGTATAAAATTCCGCGCTATGTGGCTGTGGTGGAAGGTTTCCCCCTGACTGCCAGCGGCAAGATCCAGAAATACAAGCTCCGTGAAATGGCGGCGGCGTATTTCCCCGAGGCCATGCGCGAGCGCAACGGACTCCCGTCTAGGGGACGCCGGGGTACGGCGTGATATTTGATTTTGGGAAAAGGCGGCGCGGGCGTCCGCACTGGGAGCCATGTTGATGAAGACCATCGGCCTTATCGGCGGCATGAGCTGGGAAAGCACGGTTACATACTACCAGATCATCAATCGGCTGGTGCAGGAGCGGCTCGGCGGGTTCCATTCCGCCAAGTGCATCCTGCACAGCGTGGATTTCCATGAGATTGAGGCCTGCCAGCGGGCAGGGGACTGGGAACGCAGCGGCGAACTGCTGGCGGAGGCCGCTCGCGGTCTGGAACGCGCCGGAGCCGATTGCGTGCTCATCTGCACGAACACCATGCACAAGGTGGCGGACGTGGTGCAGGCGGCGACGTCCCTGCCGTTGCTGCACATCGCGGAACTGACCGCCGACGAGCTGGAGGCCGCCGGAGTGTCCACGGTCGGGCTGCTCGGCACGCGCTACACGATGGAACAGGATTTTTACACGCGCAAGCTCGTGGAACGGGGCATCACCGTGCTGATCCCCGAAGAAGATGGGCGCGCGTTCGTCAATCGCGTCATCTTCGATGAGCTGTGTCTCGGGACGGTCTCCGAGTCCTCCCGGCGGGCGTTCGCGGCGATCATCGGCGGCCTGACGGCCCGGGGCGCGCAGGGCGTCATCCTCGGCTGTACGGAAATAGGCCTGCTGGTGCGCCCCGGGGACACGTCCGCGCGGCTGTTCGACACGACGGAAATCCATGCCCGGCGCGCTGCCTTGTATGCGCTTGGCGAAGCGGTCCCACGCGACGGGGGAGAGTGATGAACACGATTTCTTCAATGAAGGTTCCCGGCCTGACCGAGGACAAGTGCGTGACCCTTATCGGCATGGCTGGAGCCGGCAAAAGCACCGTGGGCCGCGCTGTGGCCGAACGCCTCGGCTGGGCCTATGTGGACACCGATCATCTGATTGAATCCACCTATGGGGCGCGCCTTCAGGACGTGACGGACGCTCTGGACAAGGAACGTTTTCTGGATGTCGAGGCCAGAGTCATCCAGTCCCTTCGGATGCAGCGCGCTGTGCTCGCCACGGGCGGCAGCGTGGTCTATCGGCCCGAAGCCATGCGGTATCTGACCTCCCTTGGTCCGGTGGTCTTCCTTGATGTGCCGCTTCCTCTCATTTTGGAGCGCATTTCGCGCAAACCGGATCGCGGGCTTGCCATTGCGCCGGGGCAGACCGTGGAAGACTTGTTCCGTGAACGTGAGGCCCTCTACCGTCAGTGGGCTACCTGCCGTGTCGCGGCTGGGGACATCGACGTTTCCGAAACTGCGAACGCCGTTTTTGACGCCATTGCCGGGTGCGGACAGGCTCTATGAGCGAACGGGCTTGCGGCGTGCGGCTTCACCCTGCGGCCCGGTTGCTGCGGTGGATGGGACGCCATGCCGTAGGAGTATGCTTTCTCCTGATCGGCGTCTGGCTGTTCCGCGCGGTGCTTGCCGGAGCGGACGGCATTTCCTATGACTGGCAATGGTATCGCGTCTGGCGGTATCTGGGGCGCTGGACGGACGGGCATTTCATCCCCGGCCCGTTGCTCGACGGGCTCGGCATGACCGTGCGTATCGCGCTTTTCGGGCTTGCCCTTGCCGTCGCCGCCGGGCTCGGCGCGGCGTTGCTGCGGCTTTCCCCGTGGCCTGTGGCGCGGGGCATGGCGCATGTCTATGTGGGGTGTTTGCGAAATACCCCGTTGCTCCTTCAGTTGTTTTTTGTGTATTTTCTGTTCGCTCCCGCCATCGGCGTGGGGCCTTTCGGCGCGGCCGTGCTGGCCCTCGGCCTGTTCGAGGGGGCGTACATGGCGGAACTGTTCCGGGCGGGCCTGCAATCCGTGCCCCGGGCGCAGTGGGAAGCGGGCATCAGCCTCGGCCTCGGCGTATGGAACACGCTCCGGCTCGTTATCCTGCCGCAGGCCGTGCGCCGGATGTTGCCGCCGCTGACCAGCCAGCTTGTTTCGCTCATCAAGGACACCTCGCTCGTCAGCGCCATCGCCGTGGCGGATCTCACCATGCAGGCGCAGGTGTTGATCGCGGATACGTTCCTTGCGTTTGAGATATGGCTGATCGTCGCGGCGCTGTATCTCGCGCTCACGCTCTGCGTGGCGCTGCCCGCCCGCTGGATGGAGCGCCGGTACGCTTGGCGGTAGGCTTTGGGCGGGGGAAGGGGAACCTTCCCGAAAAAGGCTTCTACCTTGCTCCCCCTCCGCCTTCCAAGGCGTTCGGCTTGTGGGAGACGGCGCGGCGGGCGTTTCCGTTGCGGAAAAGAAAAGTTCATAGGAGGCGTTATGAAAAAGTTTTTTGCTGTGTTGATGCTGGCGGCGGCCTTGATCCTGCCCGGTCTGGCGCAGGCGAAGGACGCGCAGACGTCCATGATCGACGATGTGGTCAAGCGCGGCGTGCTGCGTGTCGGGTTTTCCTCGTTCGTGCCGTGGGCCATGCAGGACAAGAACGGCGAATTCGTGGGCTTTGAAATCGACGTGGCGAAGCGCCTCGCCAAGGATCTGGGCGTGGAACTCCAGCTTGTGCCCACGAAGTGGGCCGGGATCATCCCCGCGCTGATGGCCGGGAAATTCGACGTCATCATCGGCAGCATGAGCGTTACCCCCGAACGCAATTTGAAGGCGAATTTCACGGTTCCCTATGATTACGCCACCATCGAAGTCATGGCGAACAAGGAAAAGACCAAGGGCATGAAGTTCCCCGAGGACTTCGACAAACCTGAAGTGGTCGTTGCCCTGCGCACGGGCAGCACGCCCGTTCCCGTGGCCAAGAAAGTGCTCCCCAACGCCACCTTCCGCCTGTTCGACGACGAAGCTCCCGCCGTGCAGGATGTGCTCTCGGGCCGCGCCGACGTGATGTTCTCGTCCGCGCCGCTTCCGGCCTTTGAGGTGCTCCGCAACCCCGACAAGCTTTACCAGCCCTCCACGGACGCCTTTTACCGTCAGCCTGTGGGCATGGTCATCCGCAAGGGCGATCCCGACAGCCTGAATGTGCTCGACAACTGGATCCGCACGGTCGAAGCGGAAGGCTGGCTCCCTGAGCGCCGTCATTTCTGGTTCAAGACGACCGATTGGGAAGCGCAGCTTCGATGAGCTCCGGCGGCTCCCGGAAGGCGCTCCGGCGCGAATGGTCGCCCTATGCCGAGTACGGTCGGCAGGGGCGGCTTTTCCCCACGTTCGGGCGGGTGGACGCCGTTCTGGTCGTCTTGCTGCTTCTGGGAGCCTGCTTTTTCCTGTGGCGTTCGGAAACCATAGCCGCCTATCGCTGGAGCTGGCCGGAATTGGCGGATTTCCTTGTCCGCCGCACGCCCGGCGGCTACGAGCCCGGCCTCTTGATCCGGGGGCTCATCGTCACTCTTCGCCTCGGCGTCTGGTCGATGGCGCTGGCTCTGCTCATCGGCGGCGTTCTGGGCGCCCTTTCCGCCGGGAAACGCGGCGTCGCGGCGTTGCCCATTCAGCTTTTCGTCAATTCCGTCCGTAATATCCCTCCTTTGGTGCTGCTGTTTCTCCTGTATTTTTTCGCGGGCAACCTGCTTCCCGTTTCCGATATGGAACAGGCCCTTCGCTCCATGCCTCCTTTCGTCAGGGATGCGGTGGCGTGGGGATTCGCCCCTGAAGGCCAGCTTGACCGCATGGTTGCGGCGGTACTGACGCTTGGGGTGTACGAAGGGGCCTATGTTACGGAAATTGTCCGCGGAGGGATCGAAGGCGTGCCGCACGGGCAATGGGAAGCTTCGGCGGCGCTCGGTTTTTCCCGTTCGCAGCAGCTCCGTCTGGTCATTTTTCCGCAGGCCGTGCGCGCGATCCTGCCTCCGCTCGTGGGGCAGGTCATCACCACGTTCAAGGATTCCGCGCTGGCTTCGCTCATTTCTTTGCCCGACCTGACTTTTCAGGCTCTCGAAGTCATGGCGATCAGCCGCATGACCTTTGAAGTCTGGATCAGCGCCGGGGCCATCTATTTGCTTCTTGGTGTCATCTGCGCCCGCTACGGTCGCTGGCTCGAAACCCGGGAGACGTGGAAGGCGTAGAAGGGTGCAAGAGTGGAATCGGTGGAAGGGGGGAGCACCCCCACGGTTTGCCCTCCCTTCCACCGGATCTCCACCCCTCCTCTTCCCTGGGCTTTCGGCGGGTGGGGAGGCCGCGCGGCGGGAGTTCCTGCCGTATGAAGGGCCGTTTCCGGATACGGTGCGAAGACGCTTGACCTTTGCGGGGGAGAAACCGTACTGTGCCGTTTTTCCTCTTTATCATCGGACGAAGCATGAAGTGGTTTACGCACAAGGCAGTGGCTGTAGCGGGAGCGCTCGCGGCAGGCGCGCATCCGGCGGCGTTGTTCGCCGTAATGATCGGGAGTGTGCTGCCCGATATGGTGGATACGGCAATGGCGCGGGGCGACAAGAAAGTATGGAGGCGCATCCACCGTCAGACGTCGCATTGGTTCGGCTGGTACCTTGTCATCATTATACTGGGCTTTCTTATCCCGACACAGCGGATCGTGCTTGATCTGCTGAGGGCGACACACATCACATTCCCCGGCGTGTCTCCGTCGGCGCTGGCGCAGGTCAGCGGCATCGGCAACGATCTGCTCGTTTGGGTGGGCATCGGCGGCTTGATCCACGTCCTGCTGGATGCCCTCACGCCCATGCGCGTTCCTCTGTATCCTTTCGGAGGCAGCAAGCGCTTCGGCATCAATCTCGTCAGTACGGGGACGTGGCGCGAAACCATATTCCTGTTCGTGGCCCTCGGAGCCATAGCCCTCCAGTTCGATCAGGCCCGCGCCGTCTTCGAAGAGGCCGTCAGGACTATTCTGTAAAAGCAATCCTACTGGAAACAAGGCGGAAAGAATAAAACCCTTCCCGTCGCATCCCATAGAAAACGCCCGAACGGTTTTCCGTCCGGGCGTTTTCCGATCACAGGCAACCCCGTGAGCAGGGATTCGATAAGGTCGAAAGTCTTGGGAGGGAGAGGGGTGGGGTTGGGGGAGGGAGAGGGAACCTTTTTCCAGAAAGGTTCCCTCTCCCCTCCCCAATATTTCCATTACATCCCCAAATACGCTTTCTGCACGGCGGGATCCGTGAGGAGCTTGTCGGCGGAGTCTTCCATGACGATGCGGCCGTTTTCCATGACGTAGGCGCGGTTGGCGATGCGGAGCGCCTGGTTGGCGTTCTGCTCGACGAGGAAAACGGTGGTGCCGTCGGCATTGATTTTTTCGATGATGGAAAAAATCTGCTGGATGATGATCGGCGCGAGGCCGAGGGAAGGCTCATCAAGCAGGAGCAACGTCGGACGGGCCATGATCGCGCGGGAGATCGCCAGCATCTGCTGTTCGCCGCCGGACAGCGTGCCGCCCGTCTGGGCGCGGCGCTGGGCGAGGATGGGGAACAGGTCGAAAATGTAGTCGAGGTCCTTTTTGATGTTGTCCTTGTCGTTGCGGAGGAAGGCCCCGAGATCCAGATTTTCCTGCACGGTGAGATCGGGGAAGATCAGACGGCCTTCCGGCACCTGGCTGATGCCGAGCGCCACGATTTTGTTCGGCCTGAGCGTGTGGATGGGATGCCCCCGGAAGAGGACTTCGCCGCTGCGAGGAGGCGTGCCGCCGCAGATGGTCATCAGCGTGGTGCTCTTGCCCGCGCCGTTGGCCCCGATGAGCGTGACGATTTCCCCTTCGTTGATGCGTATGTTCACGTCCCGGAGGGCCTGGATGTTGCCGTAGAAGGTGTTGACGTTGCGAAGCTCAAGCATGGTCGGACTCTCCAAGATACGCCTTGATGACGCGGGGGTTCTCGCGCACTTCCTGCGGCGTGCCCATGGCGATTCGGGAGCCGTATTCCATGACGTAGATGCGATCCGAAAGGGACATGACCATGCCCATGTCGTGCTCGATGAGCAGGATGGACAGGTCGAACTCCTTCCGCAGGTGCAGGATGAGCGACTTGAGTTCGAGGGTTTCCTGAGGGTTCATGCCCGCGGCGGGTTCGTCGAGCAGCAGCACGGCGGGATCGGTCGCCAGAGCGCGGGCGATCTCCAGACGGCGCTGTGCACCGTAGGGCAGGTTCCGGGCCTCGTCCTGATAATGCATGTTCAGGCCCACCTCGCGCAGCAGTTCATAGCTGCGGTCGATGGTAGCCTGTTCTTCGGCCTTGGTGCGCGAGTCCTGAAAGACCGCTCCGGCGATGCCCGCCGACGTGCGGCAATGGCGTCCGATCATGACGTTTTCGAGCACGGTCATGGTCGGGAACAGGCGGATGTTCTGGAACGTGCGGGCCATGCCGAGCGACGTGATCTCGTTGGGCTTCATGCCGTTGAGGGTCGTGGAGCTGGCGGGCTTGCCGTTGCGCTCGGGCAGGTGAAGCTGGACGGTCCCTTCGGTGGGCAGATAGATGCCGGTGATGCAGTTGAAGAACGTGGTCTTCCCCGCGCCGTTGGGGCCGATAAGCGCGACGATCTCCTGCCGGTTGATCGTGAGATCCACCTCGTTGAGCGCGCGCAGGCCGCCGAAATTTTTGGACAGATTGGTTACTTCGAGCACAGGGGTGTTCATGCCTGGCCTCCCGTGGCAGGAACGTCGAAAGCCGACTTGGAGCTGTCGATCTTGTCCTTGTTCGTAATCTTGTACGTGCGTTTCTCGCCGGAAATGAGGCCCTGAGGACGGTAAATCATCATGATGACCATGACCGCGCCGAACAGGAGCATACGGTATTCGGAGAACGCGCGCAGGTATTCGGGCGCGAGCACCAGAATGGCCGCCGCGATGGTGACGCCGAGCACGGAACCCATGCCGCCGAGCACCACCATGGACAAGACCATGGCCGATTCCATGAAAGTGAAGCTGGCGGGGTTGATGAACGTGGTCTTGGCCGCAAAGATGACCCCGGCGAACCCGGCCCAGCAGGAGCCGAGCGCGAAGGCCGAGAGCTTCACCTTGGTCAGGTCGATGCCCATGGCCTCACAGGCGATTTCGTCCTCACGCAGAGCCTGAAGGGCAAGGCCGATGCGGGAGTTTTTGAGGCGCCCCACGACGATGATGGTGACGACCACGGCGGCGAGGACGATGTAATAAATGTAGTTTGTCGCTTCGGTTACGCCCATTTCCATGCCGAACAGGGAGGGGCGGCTGAGGTTGGACAGGCCGAAGGAACCTTTGGTGACGCTGGTCCAGTTCTCAAGCACGAGGCGGATGATTTCACCGAAGCCGAGGGTCACGATGGCCAGATAGTCGCCCTTGAGCCGCAGGACGGGGAAGCCGAGCATGAGGCCGAACAGGGCCGCCATGATGCCGCCCACGGGCAATACGGCCCAGAAGCCGAGGCCGAAATAGGTGTTCAGCAGGCCGTAGGTGTAGGCGCCCACGGCGTAGAACGCCGCATAGCCGAGCACGAGCTGCCCGGCGAGGCCGACCACGATGTTCAGGCCGAGGCCGAGCATGATGTAGATCAGCGCCGAGATCATGATGTTGATCTGGTACATGGAGCTGATGTACGGCATGACGAGCATCAGGACTGCGATGAGGCCGAGGCAGGTATAGCGGGGCTTGGGCTGCCGGACGGCCTCAAGCGCGCGGGCGAACAGCGAAGGGCCGGTGGAAACCGCCCCGCGGGCCTTGCGTTCCATGCTCCAGCGCCAGAAAATGGAAAGCACGAACGCGCCCACGCCGATGGAAGCCATGTTTTCCCAGCGGAACAGGATCGTGTCGTTGAGAGCGTCCACCTTGAGGACGACAAGCGGGAAGGTAAGCGCCATGAACCATACGCTGACCATGAGCGCTCTTAAAATCATGTTCATGTCGGCCCCCTTAGACCTTTTGAACCTTGGGCTTTCCGAGGATGCCCGCCGGACGGAAGATGAGGATGAGCACCAGCAGGGCGAAGGCGAGGGCGTCTTCGTAGGCGCTGGAGATATAGCCGGTGGCGAAGCTTTCGCACAGGCCGAGCACAAGGCCGCCGACCATGGCGCCGGGGATGGACCCGATGCCGCCGAGCACAGCGGCGGTGAAGGCCTTGATGCCCGCGATGAAGCCGATGAAGAAGTTCACCTGCCCCACGTGGTTGGCGATGAGCACGCCGCCGATGGCGGCCAGCGACGAGCCGATGATGAACGTCAGCGAGATGATGCGGTCGGCGTCGATGCCGAGCAGCATAGCCATCTTGCGGTTCTGCGCGGTGGCGCGCATGGCCTTGCCCATCTTCGTGTACTGGATGAACAGCGTGAGCGCGACCATCGTGACGAGGCTGGTGACGATGATCAGGAAATCGCTGGTGCCGATGATGTGGGAAATGGGATCCAGAAACTCAAAGTCGGTGATGAGCTGCGGAAAGGCCACGAAGTCGGACGTCTGAGCCAGGCTCACATAGTTCTGGAGGAAGATCGACACGCCGATGGCGGAGATGAGGGGCGAAAGCCGGGGAGCGCCGCGCAGGGGGCGATAGGCGATCTTCTCGATGGTGTAGCCGTAGGCCGCGCACCAAATCACCGCAGCTAGGGCGGCGATGACGATGATGCCCGCCGCCGGGAATCCCATGATGCCGAGCGCACTCGCCACGATGAGCGCGGTGAACGCGCCGATCATATAGATTTCGCCGTGAGCGAAGTTGATGAGCTCGATGATCCCGTACACCATCGTGTAGCCCAACGCGATGAGCGCGTAGATGCTGCCTCTGGTGAGTCCGCCACAAAAGAGTTCGACGAAATATTGTAAATCCATTGGCCCTGCTCGCTGGTTTCTCCGGTGAACCGCCGGCTCCGGGGAATGCCCCGTCCCGCCCGCCTCAGCGTCCGCGGGAAGCCCGGAAAAATCGTTTAGTAAGAAAGACAGCCGCCCGTCAGGATGCCGCCCCGCAACGTGCGGTTCACCCTGCACCTTCCGACGTGTCACGGAAGATGCAGGGTGAACATTGGCGTCATACCCGAAAAAGGGAATGACGTATCGTTACTTTAGTTCGACGAACTTGCCGTCCTTCACTTCGTAGATGGAGAAGCCGATGCCTTCGGCGTCGCCCTTGGCGTCAAACTTGATCTTGCCGAGGGGGGTGTCCACCATGTTCGTGCGGAGGGCTTCCATGATCTTCTGGGAGTCGGTGCTGCCGGCGGCCTTGATGGCTTCAAGCAGGGCGACCGTCGCGGAGTAGGCGTTGTCATAGAAGGCGCCCGGCTCGGTGCCGTACTTCTTCTTATGGTTTTCGTGCGCCTGGATGTTCATGGGCAGCTTGGACACGTCGGTGGGGCCGGTGGCGTAGACGCCTTCGGCGTTCTTGCCGGCGACCTTGATGAACTGTTCGTCCTTCACGCCGTCGGGGCCGATGAAGGGAATGTCGATCTTCTTTTTGGCAAGCTGCTGGACGAGCTTGGAAGCTTCGGGATGGTAGCCGCCGAAGATGATGCCGTCAGCGCCGGCCTTGCGGATCTTCTGGATCACCGCGCCGTAGTCCACGGCGCCGGGGGTGATGCCTTCTTCAAGGACGATCTGGACGCCGCCCTTTTCGAGCATTTCGCGGGCATAGTTCACGAAGCCGCGGCCGTAGTCGCCCTTGTCGTGCAGGAGGGCGACCTTCTTCAGGCCGAGCTTGTCCTTGGCGAAGGAGCCGGCGAGGTGGCCGGACACGTCGTCGGAGGCGATGGTGCGGAAGAAGTAGGGGTGGTCGCCCTTCTGGGTCAGCTCAGGCGTGGTGGCCGACGGAGAAATGGACACGATCTTGGCGTCGTTGTAGATCGGCAGGGCGGCCTTGGTCGCGCCGGAACAGATGGAGCCCATAACGGCCACGGCGCCTTCGGAAAGGACCTTGGTGGCGGCGTTGGTGCCGAGTTCGGGCTTGCACTGGTCGTCTTCGGCGACGATTTCGATCTGTTTGCCGAGAATGCCGCCCTTGGCGTTGTATTCGTCGGCGACGATGCGAGCCGCGTTAAGGCTCGGCATACCGTAGGAAACGAGGTCGCCGGAGTGTGCACCGGGAACGCCGATTTTGATCGTATCGGCAGCATGCACCGGGGCGGTCATGGCCATGATGGCCATACCCGCAAGAGCCGCTTTCATCCATGCGCGTGCCATAAAGAAACCTCCCCCTCATTCATAGGGATAGTTGGAGTTATCGGACAGGCTCGCCTGTCCGAAGCCGTCCATGCCGAAAAGGGAGCGTGGGGCGGAGCGATGCCGAGCCTCCGTTTTTTCGGATGAACCCCTGTTAGACATCGGTTTTAGTGCCATGACTGGACAGGGCTTGTCAAACGTTCGTAGGCGAAAGATGATAAAAGAAAATCGGAAGATATAAATTGATCAGACAAACAGCGCGACACGCGCCGGGAGGGCGTCGGGGTGGATGACGGAACGATGGAAACGGCGGCACTGCGGATCGGATGCAAGGTGAACCTGACCCTGCGGATTACGGGGGTGCGCCCCAACGGATGGCATGAGCTGGATACGGTATTCCTGCCGCTGGACGAGCCGTCCGACACGCTCAGGCTTGCCCTGAGGCCGGGAGGCGGGCTGGCGCTCCACTGCGCGGAACCGGGCATTGATCCGGAAAACAACACGCTGACCAAGGCTTACCGCCTGTTCGCCGAGGCTTCGGGCTTCCGTCCGGGCGTGGAGGCCGTGCTGGAAAAAGGCATCCCGCACGGGGCCGGGCTCGGAGGGGGGAGCGCGGACGCGGCGGCGCTGCTTGGATGGCTGAACGCCCGCGCGCCCGAACCTCTGCCCTTGCCGGAGCTCGTCGGGCTGGCCGCCCGCATCGGCGCGGACGTGCCGTTTTTTCTGTATAACGTCCCCTGCCGGGCCTCGGGCATCGGCGAACGGCTCGTCCCGTGCCCCGAGTGGCTGGACGCGGCGGGCGTCGCCGGGGCGGGGCTCGTCCTGCTGTGCCCCGGGGAGCGCGTGTCCACGCCGTGGGCCTATGCGGCATGGGATGAATGGAACAGGCCATTGACAGAAGCGCGTAATGGCGCTATAAACCGTGCCTCTCAGAAACCTCTCGACGGGGCTTCCTCCATCCATTGGCTTGAAAACAGTTTTGAGCCGCCGGTTTTCGAGGCCTTCCCCCGTCTTCGCCGACTCAGGGAGCAGCTCCTGCGGCAGGGAGCCTTCGCCGCCGTCATGAGCGGCAGCGGCTCTTCCCTCTTCGGGCTCTTCCGGGATGCGGGCACCGCCTTCCAGGTGGTGGAGGGGTTCCGGGAAAAAGACGTGGCTGCTTATAGCCACGCATTGTAAGATTTCCACCTTCAAGGAAATCTTTGTCACGCTGGGGTGTAGCCAAGCAGGTAAGGCAACGGGTTTTGGTCCCGTCATTCGAGGGTTCAAGTCCTTCCGCCCCAGCCATTTTTTTGCGCTTTAGAGGTTTCTTAACCGGAAGGCCTCCCCCTATGTACGGTGATCTCAAGATTCTGACCGGCACCTCGAACGCTCCTTTGGCTCAGGCCATTTGCGAGCATCTCGGCTGCCAGTTGACCCCCGCCCTGTGTGAGAAGTTCAGCGACGGCGAAAGCCGCATCGAAATCAGCAGCAGCGTCCGCGGCGACGACGTGTTCGTCATCCAGCCGACCTGCGCGCCCGTGAACTTCAATCTGATGCAGCTCTGCCTCATGCTCGACGCGCTCAAGCGCGCCAGCGCGGGCCGCATCACCGCCGTCATCCCCTACTACGGCTATGCCCGTCAGGACCGCAAGGTCAGCCCGCGCGCGCCCATCAGCGCCAAGCTCGTGGCTGATTTCCTGTCGACCGCCGGTGCGAACCGCGTGGTGACCGTGGACCTCCATGCCGGACAGATCCAGGGGTTCTTCAACTGCCCTGTGGACAACCTGTTCGCGTCTCAGGTGCTGCTCGAACCCTTCATGGCCATGAAGGGCGAGATCGTGGTGGTTTCCCCCGACGCCGGCGGCGTGGAACGCGCCCGCTCCTTCGCCAAGCGCATTGAAGCGCCCCTCGCCATCATCGACAAGCGCCGCGACCGCCCCAACCAGGCGACCGCCACGCACGTCATCGGCGATGTGGACGGCAAGATCGCGGTACTCGTGGATGACATCATCGATACGGCAGGGACGATCTGCGCCGGAGCCGAAGTCCTGCTCCGCGAAGGCGCCCGCGAAGTGTACGCCTGTGCCACGCACGGCGTGCTTTCCGGCCCCGCCCTCGAGCGGCTCAACAACTCGGTGTTCACCAAGGTCGTCGTCACCGACACGATCCCGTCCGGTGAACGTTTGGACGTGTGCTCGAAGCTGCAGGTCGTTTCCGTGGCCAGCCTTCTCGCCAAGAGCATCCACAACATCCACACCGGGTCGTCCGTAAGCGTGCTGTTCTAAAGCGGATTGCCTTTGAAATGCTGAACATTTCAAAGGTGCCGTTCTGCCGGAAAACATCGTTTTCGGTAGAATCAGCGCCGTGTTGCGGCGCGCCGAACCAGCGTTCGGATTGGAGCGTTTCGTTTTTGAAACGTTCCGGGCGAACGGAAAGAAACCTCTCCGGCGTCCTCCGGGGCACCGGCTCATCTCAGCGAATCTACCACCACGGCTTTTTTCCCGTGGAAGGGTAAGGAGAACATCCATGTCCGATCTCAAAGTGCTCAGCGTGCAGAAGCGCGCCGGTCTCGGCAAGGGCGCCAACCGCCGCGCCCGTCAGGAAGAACTCATCCCCGGCGTGTTCTACACCGCCAAGGGTGAAAACCTGCCCGTGCAGATGTCCGTTCGCTCTTTTGCGAAGCTTTTTTCTCAGGTTGGCCGCACCACCGTGTTCAACCTCGAGATCGAAGGCGACGGCACGCATCCCGTGCTGATCTGGGCCACGCAGCGCGACCCGATCACCAGCCGCTTCACGCACATCGACTTCTACGGCGTCGATCTCGACAAGCCCGTGAAGATCACCGTTCCGGTCGAATTCACCGGCGTTGCCCGCGGTACCAAGGTGGGCGGCAAGCTCGAAACCTACCGCGAACAGATCCAGCTCATGGCGAAGCCTCTCGATATGCCCGCCAAGGTCACCATCGACATCTCCGGCATGGATGTGGGTACCACCATCCAGATCGCCGACGTGAAGCTTCCCGAAGGCGTCAAGGCCGCTTATGACAACAACTACGCCATCGTGTCCGTGCTGATGCCCGGCGGCGATGACGCTGCCGCTGAATAAGCGCATTGTTTGGGAGTGGAAGGGAGCGTCCTCACTTAAGGCATTCCTCTCCACTCCCTTGCCTCCTTTCCCCGTCGACATGTTCGGCATCCCGTTGATGCCGTAGGAAAGGGGCTGCCCCCCGCATGGGTTGAGGGAACGAATTGGCGAGGAATCCGGTGGATTCCTTTTTTTGTGGCCTGCGTCCGTCAGGCCGGAAGTTTTCCGAGAGGTTTGATATGGCTGTCGCCGGACTTATCGTGGGCTTGGGCAATCCGGGCAAGCAATACGAATCGACCCGTCACAACATGGGGTTTTTGTTTGTGGATGAACTCTTGCGCGAGGCGAAAAATGTTTCCTCCATGTCAGGGGACAAGTTCCGCTGCGAGCTGTGGAAGGCGGCCCTTCCGGGCAGCCCGGACCAGTGGCTTATCGCCAAACCGCAGACCTTCATGAACCTTTCCGGCGAATGCGTACAGCCTCTCGCGGCGTGGCACCGTCTTCTGCCCGAGAATATCCTTGTCGTGCACGACGAGCTGGATATCGCGCCGGGCCGGATGAAATTCAAGAAGGGAGGGGGCAATGCCGGGCACAACGGTTTGAAGTCGATCACGCAGCGTCTCGGCACGCCGGATTTCTACCGCCTTCGCCTCGGCATAGGCCGTTCCCCGCATGGCGGCGAGGACACCGTGAACTGGGTTCTCGGGCGGCTCAGTCCCGAGGCGCAGGACGCCTTCCGCAAACAGCTTCCCGCCGCGCTGGAGGTTGTCCGTCTTTTTGCTGAAGGGAACATTCCCGCCGCCACGCACGCGGCGAACGCGTTCGTGATCGAGTGAAATTGGAGGGGGGAAGGAGAAACTTTCTTCAGAAAGTTTCTCCTTTCCCCCTCCAAACCTCCCCCCTTCCTCTTCAAAGACTTTTGTAAGTGGGGCAGATCTCGGCTGCGGTTTCTTGACAGCCTGTATGTTGGTGTGGGTTTCCCGGCGATCCCCTCTTGGAAACGCAGTAGTTTTTACAATATATTGTTTTTTATAATTAATATTCTAAAATAGAAAACATCTGGCGTCGACAGGGCGCCCGTAGAAGAAACGGTTCCGGAGCCAGCGCAAGCTGGATGCGGAACCGTTTCTTCTACGGGCGTTGTGCCGGGGCCCGGGGGGCGGCTCGCCCCCCGGACAGGGGCAAGGGGCGGTAGCCCCTTGCCGCCGGAGGCCTCAGCCTCTCTATTCCCCCGTAACCGTTTCCAGTATTTTCCGTGCCTGCTCGGCGTCCTTTTTGATCTGGGCGACGAGGGAGTCGGGGCCGGTAAAGGTGACTTCGCCGCGCAGGCGTTCGACGAAGGCAACTTCAAGATGCTTGCCGTAAAGATCCGCGTCGAAATCAAGCAGGTGCGTCTCGACCGTGAGCGCGCCCGGCCCGAAGGTCGGGTTGTACCCGATGTTCGTCACCGCCGGATAGGTGTTTGGGGTGGGGTGCGCCGGATCGAGGACAAAGGGGAGCCCGCTCCCGGCGGATTCCGACGGCGTGGCAAGCGTCACATACACGCCGGGCTTGGGGAGCATGGTCGGCGTGGGGGCGAGGTTCGCCGTGGGGAATCCGAGCAGGCGCCCGCCCCGGTTTTTGCCGTGGATGACTTCGCCCTGCACGCTGTACAGGCGGCCGAGCAGGCTGCTGGCTTCCCAGACCTGCCCCTGATGCAGCAGCTCCCGTATGCGCGTGGAGCTGACCACTTCGTCGTGCACGGAGAGCGCATCCATCCGATCGACGTTGAAGCCTTCGGCTTTGCCGAGCTGGGCGAGGACTTCGGGCGTCCCGGCGCGGCCCTTGCCGAGGGTGAAGTCGTAGCCGAGGAGCAGCTCGCGCATGTTCAGCGTGCCGAGAAGAATCCGGCGCACGAAGGTTTCCGGCGACATGGCCGCGAATTCGGACGTAAAGACCACAAGCATCACAAGCGCCATGCCGGAGGCTTCCAGCAGTGCAAGCCGTGCCTGCGGGGTCGTGAGGCGCGGAGGCGCGTATGGCGTCAGCACTTCAAGGGGATGCGGGTTGAACGTCATGGCGACGGGAAGCGTTCCCGTCGCGGCCGCGCGTTCACAGGTCATGGCAAGAAGCGCCTGATGCCCCAAATGGACGCCGTCGAAATTGCCTACCGTCACAGAGGTCCCCTGAGAGAGGTCCAGCGGCAGCGGCAGATCAAGCGCATCGGGATTGCGGGTGATGATCATGCGTTACTTCTGCCCGGACGGAGCGGCCTGCAAGGCCATGTTGATGGCTTCCTTGAACAGATCGGAAGACAGCGCGCGCCACGGGCCACAAGGTTGTTGATGAGGAAATACGGGGTCCCCTGCACGCCTATGCGCTGGCCTTCGGCAATGTCGGCGTCCACTTCGGCGCGCACGTCCTTGCGCTTCACGTCGGCGGCGAGCTTCTTCATGTTCAGCCCGGCGTCCTTGGCGGCGTTCACGATGGCGGGTTCGCCGTCCTTGAGCACGTCGGCGCGGCGGGCGAAGAGCAGGTCATAAAACTTCCACGCCAGTTCCGGATCCTGACGGGCGGCGGCGACGTGGTATTCGGCGGCGAGGCGGGCGGCGCCGGTGGTTTCCAGCGGGAAGTGCTTGAAGACGTATTTGATCTTGCCCTGATTTTCCTTGAGGACCTTTTCCATCGTCCCGGCGGCCTGCTGGCAGTAGGGGCAGGTGAAATCCGAATAGGCCACGATGGTCACGGGCGCATCGGCGGCCCCGCGGAACGGGCGGTCCTTGATGTCCACTTCTTTGGGCTGGTTCAGCTCCGCCTTCCACTGGGCGATCAGGCTCTTGTGGCGGCGCTGGTTGGAGCCTTCCTGAGCGATGTCGAGTACGGCCTCGCTGTTTTCGCGCAGGACGCTGAGCAGCAGGTCAGGGTTTTTCTGGAGGGTTTCGCGCAGCAGTTCCGCAAAATTGTCCGTGGTGACGGCGCTTGAGGCCGCGTAGGACGGGGTGGCGGCGGACGCCCATTTGTTGGACAGGAACAGCAGGTAGGCGGTCAGAATGAGCCAGATGATGAGAAAAGCCCAGAGTATTTTACGTTTCATCGAGGTTTCCTTGATAGCTGGATTCGAAGAGAGAGCGTGCATATGAACTTCCTTGTTTTGCCGGGCAGTTTACCGGGACAGAGGAGCTGTGGCAAGGGCACGATAAAGGCAAAAAAAGACGGGGAAAAGCGAAAATGGAACGCTTTTCCCCGTCCTGCGTCGTTCGAAGGGGAGGCCCCTCAAACCGTCTTTACATGTTGTCGCCGCGCTTGATGAGCGCCTGCATGCCGCCGAGGGCGTTCACCACGTCGGTCACGCCGTGGTTGTGCAGGTACAGCATCACTTCGTAGGAGCGCAGGCCGGTGTTGCACACGAGGGCCACCGGGCGATCCTTGGGGATGGAGTCGAACTTCGCTTCAATGTCTTCCAGCGCGATGGCGTGCCATTCGCCGGGATACTTGGCGGCGGTGGCGTTGCCGGCCACGGCGGGGCGGGCGTCGGCGAAGAAGACGTTATTGTTGGCGCGATCCTTCCAGAGTTCGCCGAATTCCTTGGAAGAAATGGGCTTAAGCTGGCCGGAGAGGATGTTGTCGGCCACGTTGGCCACGGCGTTTACGGCGTCCATTGCGGAGGCGAAGGGCGGGGCATAGGCGATTTCGGCATTGGCGAGATCGTCGATGGTGGGCTTGCCGAACTGGAGCATGGTCGCCACGGCGTCGATGCGGGCCTTGAGGGCGTCGCCGTCTTCGCACACGCCCTGAATGCCGAGCACGCGTCGGGTTCCGCGTTCGACCACGAGTTCAAGGGTCATCATGTGCTTTTCAGGGTAGAAATGGGCGCGGTCGAGCTGTTCGAGGCTGGCGGAAATGGCGTCGAACCCGAAAGCTTTGGCACGTTCGATGGTCAGGCCCGTGCCGCACGCGGACATCTTGAAGATTTTCACGCACCACGTGCCCACGGCGCCGTGGAAGGTGGCCGCCTTGCCGTCGTCGCTGGCGGCGTTGGTGCCGATGACGCGGCCCTGCCGGTTGGCGAGGGAGCCGAGCGCCAGCACGAAGGGCTTGCCGGTGATGAGGTTCGGAATGGCCACGCAGTCGCCGCCCGCATAGATGTCGGGATCGGAGGTCTGCATGTATTCGTTGACGAGGATCGCGCCGGTGCGTTCCTCAAGATCGAGCCCGGCGGCGCGGGCCAGCGCTGTGTTGGGCGCGAAGCCGGTGGCGAAGATGACCAGATCGGCGTCGAGGGTGCGCTTGTCGGTCACGACGCGGGCCACAACCCCGTTTTCACCTTCAAGGCGCTGCACTTTTTCGCCGGTATAGACGTCGACGTTGTGTTCTTCGAGGTCATGCCTGACCATATCGGACAGGCTGGCGGACATGACGCCGGGCATGGCCTGCGGCATGAATTCCACCACGCTGGTCTTGATGTCCCACATGTCGGCGAGGGCCACGGCGATTTCCATGCCGATGAACCCGGCGCCGATGACCACGGCGTTCTGCACGCTGCCGGAAGCGCAGGCCTTGCGGAGCGCGTCGGCGTCCTCAAGGTTGTTCGCGCCGCCCACGTTTTTGAGGTCGCGGCCTTCGACCGGGGGCACTTTGGGAGTGCTGCCGGTGGCGATGATCAGGCGGTCGTAGGGGAGCGCCTTCTCTTCGCCCGTGACCAGGTTCTTGGCCGTCACGGTCTTGGCGGCGCGGTCGATGGCGGTCACGCGGGTCTGGTTCAGGGTATGCACGCCCTTATGCTCGAAATACTCGGGGGTGCGCACGGTCCCGTAGGTCGTGGAGCGCAGGGCGTCCAGCGAATTGATTTCGCCGGAAACATAGTAGGGGATGCCGCAGCCGCCGAACGAAATATTGATGTTTTCGTCGATCATGGTCACGTTGGCCGTGGGATCAAGCCGTTTCAGGCGGCTGGCCGCCTTGGGGCCGAGGGCCACGCCACCGATGACGATAACGTTTCTGGACATATTTCCTCCCTTCCTGAAAACAGGGGTAAAGGTACAAGAAAGTCGGTTTTTGGCATACACGCTTCCCTGCGAATGCGCAAGGCGGGGATAGAATTACATCGGTTCCGTACGGATTGCGGCAAGAAACCTCTGCTCCCGATACGTTCCGAAGCCGTTTTCCCCCGGCGGAACCAGCCGGGGATGAAGCTTTCCGCACTCAAGGGGCAGCCCAATGAAACGGTTTCAAGGCCAAAGCAACGTCCAGAGGCCATGCCCGCGCGGAGCGCATTCCTTGAGGCGTCCGCCCCGGAGAGACGGATGCCGTACTTCCTTTCAATAAGGCGTTTGCGGCGAAAGACAACGGGACGGCATCCATCAGAAAAAGCGGAGAGAAGAGTGAACGCGGATCCGAGGCGTATGCCCGCTTTTTCGGCGGGTTCCGGCTTGATCGGCCCCGTCGTGGGGCTTCAACCCGAGAAATGAGACATTGCAAAGGGATGGCATGTTTGGCATAATCTTCCCACAGTATTTCACTGAGGGGGAAATATGTCGGATAGGGAAACTCAGCCGGGGAGCATTATTCCCGGCGTTGATTGGGAATCCGGCGTCAAGCGCCTGATGGGAAACGAACAGCTCTACCGGAAATTGCTGGCGAAATTCGCCGCGTCGTATGGGGATGCGGCAGGGCGGATTCGTGATGCCCTGAGTGCCGGTGATCGCCAGACGGCTCATAATGAACTGCATACGCTTAAGGGCGTGACCGCCAATCTTTCCCTCGCTCCTCTGGCCGATCTGGTCCTTGCGGCGGAACAGGCCGTCAAGCACGACGATACGGAACACGAAAACGAATGTATCGACGCCATGAGCCGTGAGCTGGATGCCGTCATCAAGGCCCTGAGTAAGCTGTAACAATTTGACCTTTATGATAAATACAAGCCCTCGCCCGAACTTTCCGGAGAGGGCTTTCTTTCTTTCTTTCTCTCTCTCTCTCTCTCTCTCTTCCTGCCTTTCCATTGCTTTTACCAAATAAAAAAAGAGCCGAAGCTCCTTTTCCTGAAAAACAGGGAAATCCGTGAACAGAGATTCGATAAGCGCGAAAGTCTTGGGAGAGGATGGGGTGGGGTGTGGGGAGGGGAAGGGGAACCTTTCTCCAGAAAGGTTCCCCTTCCCCTCCCCACATGCTTTTTCTAGCAACTCGCTTCGTTCTCAAGCTCGGGCATACGCTTGCCGCGAGAAAGGAACAGCACCAGCGAAGCGGCGGCCGAGGCGATGCCGATGAGCGTGGACATCTCGACGGACATGCCGAACCCGATCTTCGCGTAGCAGAGATAGGAGACGCACACCACGGTCATGAAGGCCGCCGGAAGGGTCGCTATCCAGTGGAAGCGCTCGCGGCGGGCAAGGTAGACGGCGATGGCCCACAGGGTCACGCAGGACATGGTCTGGTTGGCCCAGCCGAAGTAGCGCCAGATGACCGCGAAGTCCACGAAGGTCAGGGCGATGCCCGCAGTGAACAGCGGAACGGCGATCATCAGGCGCTTGCCGATGGGGCCCTGATCGATGCGCAGGGTATCGGCCACCAGCAGGCGGGCGCTGCGGAACGCCGTGTCGCCCGTGGAAATGGGCAGCACCACCACGCCGAGGATGGCGAGCATGCCGCCGATGGGGCCGAGCAGGGCCATGGAGATTTCCTGAACCACCAGCGTGGGCGTCCCGGCCTTGATGACCGCGCCGAGGGCTTCGGGCGATTCGTAGAAGGACAGGCCAAGCGTCACCCAGATAAGCCCAAGGACGCCTTCGGCGATCATGGGGCCGTAAAAGAGCATCCGGCCGTGCTTTTCGCTTTCCATGCACCGGGTCATGAGGGGCGACTGGGTGGCGTGGAAGCCGCTGATCGCGCCGCAGGCGATGGTGATGAACAGGAGCGGCCAGATGGGAAGGCCGGTCGGGTCGGTATTCACGAAAAAGTCGGTGTTGGGCAGAACGGGGCGGCCGCTGAGCATGAGCGAACCGGCAAGCCCGAAGGCCATTACCAGCAGCAGGACCGAGAAGAAGGGGTAGATACGCCCGATGATGGTATCAATGGGCATGATCGTGGCGAGGAAGTAGTAGGCGAAGATGAGCGTGGCCCAGAAGGGCAGGCCGAAACTCGTCAGGTTGGCGAGCAGGGCGGCGGGGCCGAGCACGAACACCGCGCCGACCATGATCATGAACGCGATGGCGAACACTTCCATGAAGCGGCGGACGCCGGTGCCGAGGTTGCGCCCGATGATCTCGGGATAGGAAGCTCCGCCGTAGCGCAGGGACATCATGGCCGAACAGTAGTCATGCACCGCGCCGCCGAAAATGCAGCCGAACACGACCCAGAGCAGGGCGGAAGGCCCGTACAGCGCCCCAAGGATGGGGCCGAGCACCGGGCCGAGCCCGGCGATGTTCAGAAGCTGGATGAGAAAAATCTTGTAGCGGGGCAGTTCAATGTAGTCTACGCCGTCGCGCCGGCTTTTGACCGGCGTGAGACGCCCGAAATCAGCTCCGAACACTTTTTCCACGAACGCGCCGTACACGAAGTACCCGCCGAGCAGCAACGCGAGGCTGCCCCAGAAATACCATAAACCAGACATGATCTCCTCCCATATCTGTTGAACCCGCGGGGCCGTTTCCGCCCCCGGAGACCGGAAGGACGGTATGCCGTTCCTGTGCGTTTCGCTCCTCGCTTGTCCGCATCCAGCGCTTTTCCGGGACGCCCCGTCCCGGACCCCGTCCTGACCCGCCGGTCGTGAACGAGAACGATTACTCTCCTTTTTTCGCCTTGTACATAGCCGAAAAGACCTAAAAAGAGTTTTCTGCTCCTGTTATTTCGGCCTGACCAGCATGATGGCCATATCCATGACATTGGTGCGCGTGGGGCCGGTGCGCAGGAGGGTTCCGGCCTTGAGCAGCAAGGGGTAGCTGTCGTTGGCGTCGAGGCTTTCTTTCGGGTGCAGCCCGATGGCGCGCAGCCGTGCCAGATCGCCGCTGAAGGCGTAGCCGCCCGCCGCGTCCGTGGGGCCGTCCGTGCCGTCGGTCCCCACGCAAATGAGGTCGATGCCGCGGTCGTCCGCCAGTTCCAGCGTGGCGGCGAGCGCCATTTCCTGATTGCGCCCCCCCTTGCCGCTGCCCCGGATGGTCACCGTGGTTTCGCCCCCGGCGAGCAGGCAGAGCGGCGCGTCGCCGGGACGCAGGCCCGCTTGTGCGCGGCGTGCTTCGGCAACGAGTTGCGCCGCCGTCCGCCGGGCTTCGCCGCTCATGGCCGTCGTGAGGATGCGGGGCACGAAGCCGCACCGCGCGGCCTCGTCCGCCGCCGCTTCCAAGGCCTGTTTCACCGAGGCCACGAGCACGTTGCGGACGCGCCCGAAAGCCGGTTCGTCCGCCTTCGGCGTTTCCGGGGTGCGGCCTTGGAGCCCTCCTTCGATATGTGCCCAGATCGATTGCGGCATTTTCCAGCGCAGGCCGTAATGCTCCACTACCCGCAGGCAATCGGCGAAGGTGCTCGGATCGGGCACGGTGGGGCCGGAGGCGATGACGTCAAGGTCGTCGCCCACCACATCGGATACGATGAGCCCGAGCACGGTGGCCGGGAAGGCCGCGCGCACGAGGCTGCCTCCGCTGAAGCGGGAAAGGTGTTTGCGCAGCGTATTGATCTCATGGATTGTCGCTCCGCATTCCAGCAGCATACAGGTAAGCCGCTGCATGTCGGCCAGCGGGATTTTCGGATGCAGGGCGGGGGTAAGCGCGCTGGCCCCGCCTGTAAACGTGCACAGGACGAGATCGTCCTCACGGCTGTCCCGGGCCATGTCCACGATTTCGCCCGCAGCCGCCGCGCCCGCCTCATCGGGGACGGGGTGTCCGCCTTCCTTGATCCTGATGTGTCTGGTCCGTTGCCCTTCCGGCAGATCGTGCCCGTATTTGACGATCACGAGCCCGTCGCTGATACGGTCGCCGAGCAGGTTTTCCAGCGCAGCCGCCATCGGGGCCGCGCCCTTGCCCGCGCCGAGCACGCGGATACGGCGGTAGGCGTCGAGGCCGCCCGACCACGCGGGGGCTCCGGATTCGTCGATCAGGGTCAGTTTGCCTCCATCAAGGTGAAGGTGGCGCAGTACGGCCCCGTCGGGTGCTACGGCGCTCAGGGCCGCGTCCGTGAGGCGGCGCAGTTCGGAGGCTGCTTGGCAGGGGGGCAGATCGGTCATGGTGCGGCTCCTGTTGTGTTGGTGGAGAGGAGAGACGGGGGAGAAGGCATTGGGGAGGGCAGCAGTCAAGATTTGGAAAGTCAGTAAAGGTGGCCTGTTGGGAAAGAGCGTTTTTGAGGGCCGGGCAAGGGGATGTCCGGAACGCGCTCGGAAGCGTGAGCTTTTCTTTTGGCTCAGGCCGGGGCTCTTGTCAAAGGGTGAACGTATCCGGTATCCTCTTCGTTCCTTTGAACATCAACCGAACATCACAATCGGAGCGGTGCCATGAAAATCGTTGTTCTTGACGGCTATACCCTGAATCCCGGCGACAATCCGTGGGACCCGCTGGCGGCGCTCGGCGATCTGACGGTGTATGACCGCACCAATCCTGAAGATGTGCTGGAGCGGAGCCGGGGCGCGGAGATCCTGATCACCAACAAAACCCGCTTGAATGCGGACACGCTGGCGGCCTTGCCGGACCTGCGCTGCATCGGGGTCATCGCCACGGGGTACGACGTGGTGGATATCGCTGCGGCGGGCAAACGGGGCATCCCGGTGATGAACGTGGTGAACTACGGCACGGAAGCCGTGGCGCAACATGCCTTCGCCCTGCTGTTGGAACTGTGCCGCCGCACGGCCCTGCACGACGCGGGCATCCGCTCCGGGCGCTGGGCCGCCGGGCCGGACTGGTGTTTCTGGGATACGCCGCAGGTGGAGCTTTCGGGCAAGGTTATGGGCATCCTCGGTTTCGGGACCATCGGGCGCCGCGTCGCCGAACTGGCGCACGCGTTCGGCATGAAGGTGATCGCCGCTTCCGCCCGCAAATCCGCCGCCGAATTGTCGGCCTCTTCCGCTCCCGTATCTTTCCCTGTCGAATTTGTGGAGATGGACGAACTGTTCCGCGCTTCGGACGTGCTGTCCCTGCATTGTCCGCTGACGGATCAGACCCGCGCCATCGTCAACGCCGCCAACATCGCTTCCATGAAGGACGGGGCCATCCTCCTGAATCTTGCGCGCGGGCCGCTGCTCGACGAGGCCGCCGTCGCTGAGGCCCTCGCATCCGGAAAGCTTGGCGGGCTCGGCGCGGACGTGGTGTCCGTGGAGCCCATCGCACAGGACAATCCGCTGCTGGCCAGCCCCAATACCCTGCTGACTCCGCATATCGCCTGGGCCACCCGTACCGCCCGGCAGAACATCACCCGGATCATCGCCGAGAACATCGCCGGGTGGATGGCGGGCCAGCCCAAAAGCGTGGTGAACAAGGCCTATCTGAACGGATAAATGACAGGGGGAGCCGAAGGGCTCCCTTTTTTAACCCCGCGCTTCCCCTTTGGACGAGGAGGCGTTGGCCAACCGGAAGACACAATGAAAGAGAATAAATACGACGACCCGACGTTTTTCGGCAAATACAGCCGGATGCCGCGCTCAAAGGAAGGGCTTGCCGCCGCCGGGGAGTGGCATGTGCTGCGGAGGATGCTTCCTCCGTTCGAGGGCAAGCGGGTGCTTGATCTGGGCTGCGGTTTCGGCTGGCATTGCCGGTATGCCGTCGAACAGGGGGCTGCCTCCGTGGTGGGCGTCGACCTGTCCGAAAGGATGCTGGCCGAGGCCCGGGCCATGACGGATTCACCCGCCATCCAGTACCTGCGTATGCCGATTGAAGCTATCGATTTCCCGGCGGACTCGTTCGATGTGGCGATAAGCTCTCTCGCCTTCCACTATATCGAGTCGTTCGGCGGCCTGTGCGCCAAGGTGAACCGCTGCCTCTCCGCCGGAGGGCACTTCGTCTTTTCCGTGGAGCATCCGGTATTCACCGCGCAGGGATCGCAGGAATGGCATTGCGACGCGCAGGGGAATCATCTCCACTGGCCCGTGGACAGCTATTTTTCCGAGGGCGTCCGCAAGGCCGGTTTCCTCGGCGAAGAGGTCATGAAGTATCACAAAACCCTGACGGCCTACGTCAACGGACTTCTCCAGAACGGATTCGAATTGCTGGAACTTGTGGAGCCGCAACCGGAACCTGGCCTTTTGGAAGCCTATCCGGAAATCATGCGGGATGAACTCCGCCGTCCTATGATGCTGCTCGTGTCGGCCCGGAAGCGCTGACCCCGCCTTCCGGCTCCAGAGCGTCCGCGTTGCGCCTGTTCTTGGGCTGATGCGGGCGGGCTGTTTTGCCCCATAAAGGAGAGGCGATCCCAAGGGATCGCCTCCCGCCCTTCAGCAAAGGACCACGGGAGGTTCCCCTCCCTTATTTTTCAAGGCTTCTGGCTGCATCGAAGGCCCCGTCGCGGCGTTGCAGTGATGCGGCCTCGGCCCGGCGATGGAGCGGCTTACAGCCAGCTCGGCTTGCTGCCGGATTCCGTCACGACCGCGTCGCTCATGGTGAAGCCTTCAAGGCTGCCCGCCTTGGCCTGAATACAGATGAAACGCATGGCGCTGTCGTCCGCCGCGCGCAGGCAACGTTCCCCCTGCGGGTCAATACGGAAGCAATCCCCTTCCTTCAGCGGCAATTCTTCTCCGTCGATGTACAGCATCCCCTTGCCCTCAAGGATGAGGTAGACTTCCTCATTCTGGGTATGGTGATGCACAAAAGGCACGCTGGCCCCGGCGGGCAGTGTTGCAGGACACTTCCGCGCCCGTGAGGTTCAGGAGGTCGTGCAGTTCGCCGCGGTTCCCCTTCATGTCGATATGCGCCAGTTTGTACTGAGCCATGATTCGTCTCCTATTTAGTTTGATATCGAACTAATCAATCCGAAAAAAGGGCGGTTGCCCCTAGCCGTTTACACACTTGTCCAGAAGCCGATCCAGAAGAGCCGCTTCTTCTTCGCTGAGCCGGTCAGTGATCAGCCGCTGCAGGCCGTTGGAAATCGCTTCAAAAGCCGGTTCCAGTGCACGCCCCTTGTCCGTCAGGCGTACCAGCACCCCCCGGGAATCCTCCGGATCCGGTATGCGCAGCACATAACCGTTCCGCTCCAGTTTTTCCACCAGTGCCGTCACGGTGGACTTGGTCCGGTGTACCTGCTTGGCAAGCTCGCTCATGTTGCAGGCTTCGCAGGCCAGAAGCCGCACCAGAATGTCGCCGTGGCTGGGGGCGATGTCGCTGAGCCCGACCTTTTCGAGTTCCGCAAGGATGAAGCGGTTGCCCGATTCGCGGAGGCGGCTGGCATGGGAGAAAATAGCGCTGTACTTCATGGAGAGACTTTTAGTTCGATATCGAATTATTGTCAAGGGCCGGAGAAGGCGGCACGGCTGAAAGCGGCTTATTTTTTCCTGCCTGTACAATATGAATCAATAATTCCAATAAATTTGTTGTAATAAAATGTGTTTCTCCCTTCGGAACATCATAAAGCCGCTTTTCCCTATAGGAAAAAGCGGCTTTATGATGTAATGAGGAAAATTGTCTGAAAAGGAAGAGTATTAGGTGAAGGAGGGCCGTTTTCTCCGGCTTCCCCCTCTCCTAGGAGTTCCCTTATCGTTGTGAAACGATCAGCCCTGTAAGGGTGAGGGCCGTTCCGACAATGGCGAGGGGCGTGATCGTCTCGTGAAGGATGATCACCGAAGACACGACCGTCACCACAGGGACGAGGTAGATGTACACGGTGGTCTTGACTGCGCCGAGAATCCTGACCGCCCAGTTCCACGTAACGAAGCAGAGGGCGGACGCGCCGAATCCGAGGTAGAGGAGGTTCAGCGTATTGACCGGGGACGCGAAGCGTTCGAGCCCGAGGCGGCAGTCAAAGATGAACAGCGCGGGAAGCATGAACAGCAGGCCGTAGAAGAACACCTTGCGCGTGCAGAACACCATATTCATGCGGAACGCGCCGATTTTCTTCATGAGGATGGAGTAACAGGCCCAGACCACCGCCGCCAGCGTGGCGAGGATGTCCCCGACGGGGTTGAGCTTGAGGACGAAGTTGCCGTTCAAACCGATGAGGATAATGCCCGTCAGCGCGGCGGCGAACCCGACGAAAAAGCGTTTCCGCAGCGGCTCGCCGTCCAGCAGCCAATTCGCCAGAAATGCGGTGAAGAACGGTGCGATCGAAATGATGACCCCCACGTTGGACGCGAACGTATAGGTCAGCGCGATGTTTTCCAGCAGGAAATAGAGCGTTACCCCGCACAGCCCCGCCGCCGCGAAGAGCAGCTCCTGCCGCAGTGTGCCGTATGTGCCCTTGCGCGGATAGATGGCCCACAGCGAGAGGTAGCCGAGGGTGAACCGGAAAAACAGGATTTCAATGGGAGTGAACGCCTCAAGGAGTACCTTTGTCGAAACGAAGGTCGTGCCCCAGATGATGATGGTCATGAGGGTCAGCACATGGCCGAGTGCGGTTTCGTTTTTCATGCTTGCCTGCCGCCGAAGATTTCCGCGTATTGCCGGGGCGTGACCCCGATGAGCCGCTTGAAGAAGCGGGAAAAATGGCTCTGGTCCGCAAAGCCCGTCTGGAGCGCCACCTCGATCATCGGCACGTTCCGCTCAAGCAGTTTCCGTGCTTTGGCGATGCGGATGGTTTCGAGATACCGGTACGGCGAGATGCCCTTCTGCTTGGTGAACGAGCGCAGGAGGTAATACTTGCTCAGCCCCGCGACCTCTCCGAGCTGATCCAGCGAAACCGGCTCGCCCGAGTGCTCCTCAAGGTAGGCGCATACGGCCCCGATGTCGGATTCGTCCTTGTACGCATCGGGCAGGGGCGTTTCTCCGGCGTTATCGCGCAGAAGCTGCCCCAGAAGCATCAGAAAGATTTCTTCCTTCCGGAACTCCTTGTCTTCCTGAACGATCATGGCGTGCAGGTCGCGCAGCGAACACGCCAGTTCGCTCTGGCTCAGGATGCGCTCCCGGAACCGCGGCAGGATGGCCTGCCCCGTGATTTCCCGCATGGCCGCGCGCATGACGTCGGGCAGCACGCCGATGCCCCGGTAGCTGAACGGTTTTCCGTCATAGGAGCGGCAGCCGTGCGGCTCGTGGGGGTTGAGGGTGAACAGGTCGCCTTCGGTGGTGATGTATTTCTGTCCGCCGCAAGTCAGTTCCCGCGCACCCTTCTCGATGAACCCGATCAGGTAGTAGTCGTGGAAATGATCAGGGAAGGGCTCCAGCACGTTCTGGAGCCAGTAGGCTTCGATGGCGAGTTCCGCGTCGTAGTGTATGGTTCGTGTTTCTTTGATCATGGGCCTATGCTACTCGTCCCTGCCTTTGTGTCTTGCATGATATTGCGGTTTGGGAGGAGAAGGGAACCGGTGGGGAGTTCTGTGCCTGCGTCATTTTAGACAAAACAACAGCCAGCACTTTTTTTCAGATAACCTGCCAAGAAAAAATCCAAGCTCTTAAAGATAGCAAGAAAAACAAGACAAGCAAATAAAGAAAAAACATACCGCCTTCTCCGTGCACAGGGAAAGACGGCATGAGGGATTCGATAAAGTCGAATCCTTGACGTGATCCCCCGGCTAAGCCGGGGGGCTCCTGCAGTTTGACAATTCCCTAAAACAGCAAACCTCCTTGTCCGAACCGCTCAAGGCAGAACAAGGAGGCTTTTTATGAAGCAATTACAAAGTTTAAGTCATACGGTCTGGGAGTGTAAGTATCATATAGTGTGGATTCCGAAATACCGGAAAAAGGTTTTGCACGGCAAGATTCGTGAGGAGTTGGTGGGCGTATTTCATGAATTGGCCAACTGCCGAGGCTGCAAGATATTGGAAGGGCACCTGTGTGTGGATCATGTGCACATGTTACTGTCGATTCCACCTAAATATGGGGTGGCAGAAGTAGTGGGCTATTTAAAAGGAAAAAGCGCTATTGAGATAGCGAAACATTTTGAAAAAGTTCGTAAAATAACAGGAGCGAGTTTCTGGGCGAGAGGATATTTTGTAAGCATGGTAGGAGTAGGAGAACGGGAAATTCGGCTCTACATAAGGAACCAGGAAAAAGAAGACAGGAAGGTGGAGCAGCTTAAGCTGCTGTAATTCGCCGTAGGCGAATAGCAAAAACCGCTTTGAGCGGTCACCGCGTTTCAAGCCCCCGGCTTTGCCGGGGTTTTGACAGTCTTGGGAGGGAGAGAGGAGGGGTTTGGGGAGGGGAGGGGGGACCTTTCTCCAGAAAGGTCCCCCCTCCCCTCCCCAATCTTTTCCCTTCTACAAACAGCGCAAACCGCTGGCGGGATCGAAGACGTGGCCGTGGCCGGCGCGGACGGAGAGGCGGATGGCGTCGCCGGGCGCGGGGCGGCGCGTGCCGGGAAGACGCACGATGATGGCGCTCTGATCGGCAACACCGCCCGCTTTCCCTGCGATGGGATGGCAGTAGGCCAGCGTGTCCGGGCCGAGCGCTTCGATGATGTCCACGGTGACCTGCACGGAACCTTCGGGATCGAGCAGCAGGTCTTCGCAGCGCAGGCCGACGAGCACGTCCTTGGAGGGCGCTGCGGCAAGCCGGATGTCGGAGGCGGCGACGCCGGAAAGCGGCGTGCCGTCGGGCAGGATCAGCTTCTCGCCGTCCGTGGTCGCGGGGATCATGTTCATGGACGGGGAGCCCATGAACTGGGCAACGAATACGGAGGCCGGATGCAGGTAGATGTCGTCCGGCGTGCCGTACTGTTCGATGTTCCCGGCGCGGAGCACGAGGATTTTCTCGGCGAGGGTCATGGCCTCCACCTGATCGTGCGTCACGTAGATGCTGGTGGTCGCCAGACGCTGGTGCAGACGGCGCAGCTCGATGCGCATCTGGTTGCGGAGGTTGGCGTCGAGGTTGGAAAGCGGTTCGTCGAAGAGGAACACGCTGGGCTCGCGCACGATGGCCCGGCCCATGGCCACACGCTGGCGCTGGCCGCCGGAAAGCTGTTTGGGCATACGGTCGAGCAGTCCGTCGAGCCCGAGGAGCTTGGCGGCGTCCTCGGCGCGGCGCTTGCGCTCGTCCGCCGGGATGCCGCGCACCTTGAGCCCGTAGGTGATGTTGTCGAACACGTTCATGTGCGGGTAGAGGGCGTAGTTCTGGAACACCATCGCAATGTTGCGATCCTTGGGTTCCTTGCTGGTGACGTCCTCGTCGCCGATGAAGATGCTGCCGCCGGTGACTTCCTCAAGCCCGGCGATGCAGCGCAGGGCCGTGGACTTGCCGCAGCCGGAAGGCCCGACCATGACCATGAAGGAGCCGTCCGGGACTTCGACGTTGATGCCCTTCAGTACCTTATTTTTATTGAAAGTCTTTTCTACGTTCTTGAGCTGGACGCGTGCCATGCTGGTATCCTTTTGGCGGGCTTATTTTTCGGTTTCCACGAGGCCACGGACGAAAAGCTTCTGCATACCGAGCACCACCAGCAGGGGGGGCAGCATACCCAGAAGCGCAACGGCCATGATGAGGTTCCACTCCGGCACGGCGTCGGGGATGTTCACCATGCGCTGGATGCCCATGACGATGGTGTACATGCTTTCCTGGTTGGTGACGAGCAGGGGCCAGAGGTACTGGTTCCAGCCGTAGATGAACAGCACCACGAACAGCGCGGCGGTGTTCGTGCGGGAAAGGGGCAGCACCACGTCCACGAAGAAACGCCACGGCCCGGCCCCGTCGATGCGCGCGGCCTCAAGCAGTTCCGCCGGGATGGTCATGAACATCTGGCGGTACAGGAAGGTCGCCGTCGCCGAGGCGATGAGCGGCAGGACAAGGCCGAGGTAGCTGTCGATGAAATTGAGGTTCGCCGCCACTTGGAACGTGGGCACGATGCGGACTTCAACCGGCATCATCAGCGTGATGAAGATGAGCACGAAGCACAGCTCGCGGCCGGGGAAACGGAAATAGACGATGGCGTAGGCCGCCGTGATGGAAATGGCGATTTTCCCGATGGCGATGCCGAGGGCCATGACGAGGCTGTTGGCCATCATCACCCACACGGGGATGCCGCCCGCCGCCTTGAGGCCCTGCGTGAGGACGGTGGTGAAGTTCTTGAGGAACTCGCCGCCGAACCACAACGGCGTGGAGCCGATGAGCACGTCGAACGTGTGGGTCGTGGCGACCAGCGCTATATAAAGGGGAAAGAGCACAATGGCGATGCCGAACCAGAGGAAGGCGTGCCCGATGGCTTTTCCCAGTCCTTTCTTTTCTACCATACTGCGTTCCTTGACCTAATAGGTCACCTTGCGTTCCACGTAACGGAACTGGAGGAAGGTCAGGACCATGACGATGAGCATCAGCACCACGGACTGGGCCGAGGAGCCGCCGAAGTCGAGCCCGATGAAGCCGTCGTTGAAAACCTTGTAGATGAGGGTTTCCGTGGCCTTTGAGGGGCCGCCCTGTGTGACGGCATGGACGATGCCGAAGGTTTCGAACAGCGTATAGATCGTGTTCACCACAAGCAGGAAGAAGCTTGTGGGCGACAGAAGCGGGAAAATGATCGTGCGGAACCGCCGCCACGGGGACGCGCCGTCGATGGCCGCGGCCTCGATGAGCGAGCGGGGGATGGCGTGCAGCCCGGCGAGGAAGAACAGGAAGTTATACGAGATCTGTTTCCATGAGGCCGAAACGATCAGCAGGAAAAGGGCCTGATTGCCGTTGATTTTGTGGTTCCACGTATACCCGAAGTGGTGGAGCAGCTCGGTGAGCACGCCCCCGGAAGGGTTGAACAGGAACAGCCAGAGCACGCCCGCGAGCGGTGGCGCGACGGCGTAGGGGATGATGAGCATGGATTTGTACAGCGTGCCGCCCCAGTTCACCTGATCGGCGAGGACCGCGAACAGCAGGGCGGTCCCCATCGTGAGGACGATGGTGGCGAGGCTGAACACGAGCGTCAAGCGCAGCGTTTCCAGATAGCTCGGATCGGAAAACAGCGTGATGAAGTTGTCCAATCCTACGAATTCTTTGGAAAGACCGAAAGAGTCTTCCATGTAGAACGACCCCATGAGCGCTTCACCGGCGGGGTAGAAGAAAAACACCACCGTGATGGCGAGCTGGGGCAGCAGGAAGAGGAGGGGAAGAAGCAGGTGTTTCTTGCCCCTGAACGCGTAACGTCCATCCTGCATAGCGGCTCCTTGTGCGGGTTGGGGGCGTCCCTTGCGGCGGAAAGGCCGCGAAAGACGCCCCGGAGGAAACGGGGGGAGGCCCGGCGGGCCCCCTCCCTTTGTGCTGCGGATCAGCGTTTACTTCTTGTTGGCCTTGGCGAAACGCGCCAGTTCGGCGTTGCCGCGTTCCACAGCGGCGTCGAGCGCCTGCTTGGCGGTCTTCTTGCCGGCCCAGACGGCTTCGAGCTCTTCGTCGATGATGTTGCGGATCTGGACGAAGTTGCCGAGGCGCAGGCCCAGCGAGTTGATGGTGGGCTTCTTGTCGGAAAGGGCCTTCACGGCGATGTCGGTGCCGGGGTTCTTGTCGTAGAAGCCCTGCTGCTTGGTCAGCTCGTAGCCTTCCAGGGTGACGGGCACGTAGCCGGTGAGCTGGTGGAAGCGGGCCTGCACTTCAGGCTTGAGGAGGTAGTTCAGGAACGCGGCGGCGCCCTTTTCGGCGTCCTTGGAGTGTCCGGCCATGGCCCAGATGGCTGCGCCGCCGATCACGGTGTTCTGGGGAGCGCCCTTCACGTCGGGCCAGTAGGGGAGCAGCGCCACGCCCCACTGGAACTTGGCACCGGCCTTCACGGCGGCGTAGGAGCCGGAGGAGTTCATGAGGATGCCGGCTTCGCCGGAGGTGAACGCGTTGATGGCTTCGGACTTGCGGCCCACGTAGACCATCACGCCGTCCTTCTGGAGCTTGGACAGGAAGTCGATGTGCTTGACGTGCAGGGGGCTGTTGAACAGGAGCTTCGTGTCGAGGCCGTCGTAGCCGTTGTTGTTGGTGGCGAAGGGGACATTGTGCCACGCGGAGAAGCTTTCAAGCTGCACCCAGGACTGCCAGCCGGAGGTGAGGCCGTACTTGCACGCGCCGGATTCCTTGATCTTCTTGGCGAGTTCGGCCACTTCAGGCCACGTCGTGGGGAAATGGTCCGGGTCGCCGCCGGCCTTCTTCACGGCGTCCTTGTTGTAGTAGAGGACGGTGGTGGAGGCGTTGAAGGGCATGGCGATGAGCTTGCCGTCCGTGGAGGAGTAGTAGCTGGCCACGGAGCCGAGGAGCTTGGAGGTGTCCACCGGGGTGCCGGCGGCTTCCATGATTTCATACACGGGGCGGATGGCGCCCTTGGCGGCCATCATGCTGGCGGTGCCCACTTCAAAAATCTGGATCAGGTTGGGGTGCTGTTTGGCGCGGAAGGCGGCGATGGCGGCGGTCATGGCTTCGTCATAGTTGCCCTTGTAGACGCCCTTGACTTCGTATTTGTCCTGAGACGCGTTGAATTCCTTGATCATCTCGTCGGTGATTTCACCGAGTTCGCCACCCATGCCGTGCCAGAAGGTAATGGTGGTCTTGGCCTGGACAGGCGCGGCCAACAGCATCAGACACATGGCCAGCAGGGCCATCAGACGGAAGGAACGCATATGCTCTCCTGCGTTGGCGGACGGAAAACGTCCGGTTGTATCCTCTCCGGGGCCAGTCCCCGGAACGTCCGCCGGGGCGCGCCCGGCAAGATGGGTATCACTCCCCGGTATGGGAAGTCTGAAAAGGGAGGAAAAACCTTCTCCAGAAAGTCTCTCCTCCCTCCTTCAGTGCGTCATTCTCCGAGCGCCTTGCGGCAGGCGGCGGGAAAATCGGTAATGATGCCGGTCGCGCCTTCGGCAACGAGGCGTTTGGCTTCGCTCATGTCGTTGACGGTCCACACGTTGACGGCGAATCCGGCATCGCGCAGCGCGGCAAGGTCGCCGGGCGCGAGGATACGCTGATCCGGGTGGTAGGCGTTGACCTGGAGCCGGCGGCACAGGGCTGCCGGATCTCTGGGGCGTATGTGTTCGACCAGCGCGCCGGTGGCCATTTCGGGGCACAGGACGCGGCATTCTTCCAGATAACGGTGCTGGAACGAGGAAATGATGACTTGTTCCACCATATCGAGGCGGCGGATGAGGTCTAACACGTCCTTTGTTACGGTTTCGTGACCGATGAGGTGCGAATGGTTCTTGATCTCGACGTTGACGTACCAGCCGTTGTCCTTGGTGAAGGCAAGGGCCTCCTCAAGGGTGGGGACGGTCAGGCCGTCAAAGCTTTTCAGCGTGTCGGCGTCGATCTCCCCGGCGGAGACGCGGCCGAACTGATCGCGCCCGGCGTACCATGATCCGGCGTCGAGGCTCTTGATCTCGTCCAGCGTGAAATCGCATACGCGATAGGAGGGGCGGCCGGGGAAGGCCGTTTCCACGTCGGTGGTACGGACGAGGGTGTCGTCGTGCATCACCACCAGTTTGCCGTCTTTGGTATAGTTGGCGTCGAGTTCCCAGAGATCGGCCTGAACGGCATAGCCGAGGGCTGCCGCCGTAAGCGTGTTTTCCGGGGCATGTCCGCGCGCGCCGCGATGGGCGACGACCAGCGGGACGGGGGGGCAGGTATGGAAGTCAATGTATTTCTGCATGAAAAACGACCTGAAAAGGTTCTGGAATCACGAAGTTCGAAAGTGAAAACGGAAAAGGCCTCTGCCAGAATGAGAAATCTGAAGGCAAAATACCCTGAAAGCAGAAAGTTGTCGAGATTTCCAGCGTCCCGTTGCCGTTTCATAAGGGAACGTGTTCTGTTGCAATGGCGTATTGAGGGGCGTTTTCTGCTTCGGGAACGCGCCGGCTCTTGGAAAATCTCTTTATCATGCCGCCGGAAGATTGTATCTTCCACGTATCAACTTTCGAAATCGAACGTGCAAGGAGTCCCTATGAGCCGTTATATTCTTGCCCTCGACCAGGGTACGACCAGTTCACGCGCCATCCTGTTCGACCGCTCCGGCAACATCATTCAGATGGCCCAGCAGGAATTCACGCAGCACTATCCTCAGCCCGGCTGGGTGGAGCACAACCCCAACGAACTTTTCGACAGCCAGGCGGTGGTTGCGGCCAAGTGCCTTCGGCAGGCGGGGATTACGGGTTCTGAAGTCGCGGCGGTGGGCATCGCCAACCAGCGCGAGACCACCGTCGTCTGGAACCGCAGGACCGGCGCGCCCGTATACAACGCCATCGTCTGGCAGGACCGGCGTACTGCGGGCTTCTGTGACAGCCTGCGCGAACAGGGGAAGGCCGGCCTGTTCGCGGAAAAGACGGGGCTCGTGCTCGACGCCTATTTTTCCGGCACGAAAGTCCGCTGGGTTCTTGAGAACGTGCCCGGCGCGCGCGAACAGGCCGAGGCGGGCGATCTGCTGTTCGGGACCGTGGATTCGTGGCTCATCTGGAATTTCACCAAGGGCGCGGTCCACGCTACCGATCCCTCCAACGCCAGCCGTACCCTGATGTTCAATATCCACACCGGGGACTGGGACGACGAACTGCTTGAGCTGCTTTCCGTGCCGCGTTCCATGCTGCCGAAGGTGGTCCCCTCATCCGGGATCATGGGGCACATGCATCCAGAATTCCTTGGCCACAGCCTTCCTCTGGCGGGCGACGCCGGGGATCAGCAGGCCGCGACCTACGGCAATGCCTGTATGCTTCCGGGCATGGCGAAGAACACCTACGGGACCGGGTGCTTCCTTCTCATGAACACCGGGACTGAAGCCCGGCGCAGCGAGAACAACCTGCTCACCACGGTGGGCTGGAACTGCGGCTACGGGCTGCGCTACGCCCTTGAGGGCAGTGTGTTCATCGCCGGGGCGGTGGTGCAGTGGCTGCGCGACGGTCTCCAGATCATCAGCGACGCCGCCGAGATTGAGCCCCTTGCCTCCACGGTGCGGGACAACGGCGGCGTGTTTTTCGTGCCCGCCTTTGCCGGGCTCGGCGCGCCCTACTGGGATCAGTACGCCCGCGGGGCCATCGTGGGCCTGACGCGCGGCGTGACCCGGGGGCATATCGCCCGTGCCGCCATTGAGGCCATCGCGCTCCAGACCTTGGATATCATGGATTGCATGAAGAAGGACTCGGGGCTGCCGCTTTCCACGCTCCGGGTGGACGGTGGGGCCAGCCGGAACAACATGCTTATGCAGTGTCAGGCCAACGTGCTCGGCGTGCCTGTCGAGCGCCCCATGATCACCGAAACCACGGCTCTCGGCGCGGCCTATCTCGCCGGGCTTGCCGTCGGCTTCTGGGACAGCGAGGAAGAGGTGTCCAACCTGTGGAAGCTGGATCGCCGCTTCGAGCCCGCCATGGACGAGGAGCGCCGCGCCGAGCTGCTCCACAACTGGCATCGCGCCGTAGGCCGCGCCGCGAACTGGATTGAACAGGGGGTAGGGGGGGAGAGAACCGGGGGAGGGCGCTTTTTATAAAAAAAGAGCCCTCCCCCGGACCCCCCCGCAAAATTTCCGGCTGGTGGGGAAGCTGCGCGGCGGGAGTTCGTTCCGGCGGAAAATGGGGCGCCTCCCGTGGGTACTTTCCCAATGTGTTCTTTTTTGTAAGAAATCCTTTTTTATTCGAAGAGGGAGCCTCCCCGTAGGGCTTGTATTCAATGTCTTTTTTCTTTTATGCTTATCGGTTGAAGGGAAATTTCAATGAACCCCCGCGTCCCCGAACAGGGATTCGATAAGGACAAAATCTTTGGGGAGGAGGGGCGGGGATTGGGGAGGGGAAGAGGCCCCTTCCTTCAGAAAGGGGCCTCTTCCCCTCCCCGAATTTCGCCTCTGGAAAAAAGAACAAGAAGGCGGGGGGTTGCCTAATCGCAAAAAAATAAACATACTATCAAGAAACACTTCTTGTAGCGGGACCGTTTCCGGATTCGGAGACGGGGGGTCCGCATCACTTGCAACCAGGAAAAAACAATGGAACAGACTCCTGCTGAACTCTGGAAACAACGGTCCATAGCCATTGCGGCTACGGTAAAGGAAGTCGCGTCGGTGGACGAGGCTTTGCAGTACGCCCTCGAACTGTGTCAGGCCGCCGAGCCTCATGAGCAGCTCATGGGCGCCGAGCCGGAACGCAAAGGCAATATCCTCGCAGCGCCCGGCCTGCCCGCTGAACAGGCCGAGATCCTCCGCAAGGGATGCGAAGAGAAGGGCCTCGTTTTCGTTGAAGGGGGCCTGCGGGAATACGCCGGCGGCATGGAAGTCGGCGTTGCGTGGGCCGCGTGCGGCCTCGCCGATACGGGGACCTGTGTGGTTGAGAGCACCAACGAAGACATCCGGCTGGCGACCATGCTTCCGGAAACAAGCGTGCTGCTCATCCGCCGCTCGACCATCCTGCCCGGCAATGAAAACGGCGCGGAGGTGCTCCAGAAGTTCTTCGGCAAGGCCGAACCCGAATTTCTGGCTTTCATCAGCGGGCCGAGCCGTACCGCCGACATCGAGCGTGTGCTGACGCTGGGCGTTCATGGCCCGTTGTATCTGCACGCCGTGCTCATCAACGACTAGTTTTCGTACGGGAAGCCGCTTCCCAGTCGATTTACCATAAGGATTGCCATATGAAAGAACCCGCACGCGATATAAAAAACTACCGTACCGACCTGTCCGCCGCGCTGGAGGATACGTTCCAGCGCCGCGCCTTGGACAAGTTCGCGGTGGATTACCGGGCCAGCCGTGAGCGTATCTACTCCGGTCTGAACGACCGCGAGCTGATCGCCGAAGTCGCCGCCCGTAAGGACGAATCGGTCAGGCACCTCGACGAGCTGTTCGTACAGTTCAAGGAAGAGGCCGAAAAGCGCGGGGTGCAGGTGCATCTTGCCAGAGATGCCGCCGACGCCAACCGCATCATCGCCAAGATCGCGGAAGACAACGGCTGTAAGATGGTCGTGAAGTCCAAATCCATGACCGTCGAGGAAATCCAGACCAATACGGCCCTTGAAGCCAAGGGCATGGAAGTGGTGGAAACCGACCTTGCGGAATGGATCATCCAGCTTCGCCATGAAGGGCCTTCCCACATGGTCATGCCCGCTATCCACCTGTCCCGCACGCAGGTTGCCGATACCTTCACCAAGGAAACCGGCAAGCACCAGACCGAAGACATCACCAGCCTCGTGCGCGTGGCCCGCCGCGAGCTGCGCCGCAAGTTCGCCGAAGCCGACATGGGCATTTCCGGCATGAACTTCGCCGTGGCCGAATCCGGCGCTATCGGCCTCGTGACCAACGAAGGCAACGCCCGCATGGTCACCACGTTGCCCCGCGTGCATGTCGCGGTGGGCGGCATCGACAAGCTGATCCCCTCGTTCGACGACGCGATGGCGACCCTCCGCGTGTTGCCCCGTAACGCCACGGGCCAGCATCTGACCTCCTACGTCACGTGGATCGCCGGCGGCGTGCCCACGGCTTCCGCGCCCGACGGCAAGAAGAGTATGCACGTGGTGTTCGTGGACAATGGCCGTAAAGCCGTGCTCAACGATCCCATCCTGTCGCAGGCCCTGCGCTGCGTGCGCTGCGGCGCATGCGCCAACGTGTGCCCCGTGTACCGTCTCGTGGGCGGGCACCGCATGGGCTACATCTACATCGGGGCCATCGGCCTCATCCTGACCTATCTGTTCCACGGCAAGGACCGCGCCAAGGCGCTCGTCCAGAACTGCGTGAACTGCCAGGCCTGCAAGAGCGTCTGCGCGGCGGGCATCGACCTGCCCGGCCTGATTGAGGAAATCCGTATGCGGTACATTGAGCAGGACGGCAACAGCCTGCCCATGAACCTGCTGGCGTCCACCCTCAAGAACCGCAAGGCGTTCCATACGCTTTTGAAGTTCGCCAAGTACGCCCAGAAACCGCTCACCGGCGGCGAGCAGTTCATCCGCCATCTGCCTTCCATGTTCGCCAAGGACAACGAATTCCGCGCCCTGCCCGCCATCGCCGACAAGGCGTTCCGCGACCGCTGGGAAAAGCTGGATCGCCCGGTTTCCGCGAACCCCTCGCTGCGTGTGGCCATCTTTGCGGGCTGTGTACAGGACTTCGTGTATCCCGAGCAGCTTGAAGCGGCCGTAAAGCTCATGCAGGGCCACAACATCCGTGTGGACTTCCCGATGGATCAGTCCTGCTGCGGCCTGCCCGTGGTGATGATGGGCCAGCGCGAAACCGCCCGCGACGTGGCGCTCCAGAATATGGACGCCTTCGAGAAGGGCGATTACGATGTCATCCTGACCCTTTGCGCCTCCTGCGCCTCGCAGCTCAAGGAAGGCTATGTGGAACTGTTCGCCGGGCAGCCCGGCCGTCAGGCCCGCGCAAAGGCGCTTGCGGACAAGGTTATGGACTTCAGCACGTTCGCCAAGGAAAAGCTCGGACTGAGCGCCGAAAGCTTCAACCACAGCGACGAAAAGGTAACCTATCACGCCTCTTGTCACCTTTGCCGTGGCCTTGGCGTGAAGGAAGCCCCGCGTGAACTCATCGCCGCTGCCGCCGACTATGTTCCGGCTGCCGAAGAGGAAGTGTGCTGCGGTTTCGGCGGCACGTACTCCGCCAAGTTCCCCGAAGTGTCCGCCGCGCTGCTTCGCAAGAAGCTGGACGGCATCGCGGATACCGGCGCGGCCCGTGTGGTCATGGACTGCCCCGGCTGCGTGCTTCAGATCCGCGGCGGCGCGGAGAAGGACGGCAAGGGCCTCAAGGTGACGCACATCTCCGAGCTGCTGGCTGAGAATCTGAAGAAGTAAATGCCTCCCGGCGGGCTTGGGGGGCATGATGCCCCCCAGACCCCCTCGAAGCGAAAAGAAGCGGTTCCGTCTCCGGCTGAAGCCGAAAACGGAACCGCTTCTTTTCGCTCCAAGTCCGTCAGGAGTACCCTTTTCGAAGTGAGCGGCGTTGCTGAGGGTGTCCTAGGGCAGGCCATGATGGACTTGCTCTCCTATTTGTTTTGAAAGTGTGTTGTTAACGCTGTTCCTCTTTGAAAAAATTATTCTTCTGATAGCAATCTGCGCCGGAAAAGCTGTGAACAGGGATTCGATAAACACAAAAGTCTTTGAAGAGGAGAGGGTGGGGTTTGGGGGAGGGAGAAACTTTCTCCAGAAAGTTTCTCCTCCCCCCCAATTTCTTCTCGCCCTAATCGTGATGCGGGGTGTAGTTGATGGTCGCTTCTTCGTCGGTCCGTTCGACTTTGAAAATGACGGGGCGCAGGCCGTCGTTGCAGCTGCAAATGGCCACGCCCGGCTTTCTAATCCAGTCGCCGTAATAGAATTGTCCGCTGCCGTGCGCCAAGGCGAAAACATACTGATAGATGGCCTTCCACGCTTCATCACAGAACCCGTCCGGCTTGGCGTAGTCGGCGTAAAATATTTGCCCTTCCTTGAGCATCGGACACTTGCCGATTCCCTTGGAGCCGTATTCCTTGGCCAGTTCCTCATCAAAATGCCGCTTGAGGACGGTGATCCTGCATCGTTTCATGTCGCCTCCGTGATGTGTTGGAAAAGGCGTCTCCGGGAAACTGCCGCCAAGGGACAGCCCCCGCGATCCCGAAATCATATTCTGTCCCATTTATGAAAGTCTTTGAAGAGGAAGGGGGAGGTTTGGAGGGGGAAGGGGAAACTTTCTCAGAAAGTTTCCCCTTCCCCCCTCCAATGTTCTATTCCCCTCCATCCTTCTCCGAATGCAGCTTCCTGAAAATGGTACTGCGGTTGACCTTGAAGACCTCGGCGACTTTTTGGACGGATCCGTGCACCTTGAGAGCCTTGCGGAGGATGCCGCGTTCGATGTCGGCCATGATGTCCTTGAGGGGGCGCTCGTAGTTGATGCCGTCGTCGGGGAAAAACAGCTCTTCATTCTCGTTGCCGGTCATGTGCCGGGGCAAATCCTTGACGGAGAGCGGGCCGTGATCCTTGGTAATCACGATGCTGTGCATGAGGTTCTGGAGCTCGCGCACGTTGCCGGGCCATGAATACTGGCGCAGGGCTTCCATGAGGCCGGGCGTAAGGTTCATGTGTTTGCGGTACTTGGAAGTGAACATGTTCAGAAAATGCGTCACGAGAGGCTGGATGTCGTCAGGGCGCTCGCGCAGGGGCGGGATGTTCACCACGGCCACGTTGAGGCGGTAATAAAGATCGCGCCGGAAGAGGCCCTTTTCCACGCGTTCAGCAAGGTTGCGGTTCGTGGCGGCGATGATGCGGACGTTGACCTTGCGGGGCTTGGAGGAGCCCACGCGCATGATCTCGCCATCCTGAAGCACGCGGAGCAAACGGGTCTGCATGGCAAGGCTCAGTTCGCCGATTTCGTCGAGAAACACCGTGCCGCCGTCGGCCATTTCGAAATAGCCGCTCTTGCCCTTGTTGCCCGCGCCAGTGAAGGCTCCCGGCATGTAGCCGAAGAGTTCCGACTCGGTGAGGCTTTCGGAAATGCCGCCGCAGTCCACCTTGAGGAACATCTTTTCCTTGCGCGGGCTGAGTTCGTGGGTGAGGCGGGCCACCACGTCCTTGCCGACGCCCGTTTCGCCGAGGATGAGCACCGTGGCGTCGGAACTGGCGAACCGCTCCACAAGGCTCATGACCTCTTTCATCTCGCGGCTTTCGAAGACGGGGACGAGTTCGCGGGTCTGTTCGCGGGCAAGGAAGGCGAGACGGTCGTGGAACTGCTCGATGAGTTTCTTCTGGGCGGTCATCTCCTCCTGCAGCTGGGTCAGGACGGTGATGTCGCGGGCGAAGGTCACGACAAGGCACAACTGGCCCTTGTCGTCGAAAACGGGATAGCCGGTCAGGACCAGACGCTTCCCGTTGGCGAGCTGCTGGACGTGGGTGGCCGATTTCCCGGTTTCGACGATCTGCGGATTGACGACCTTGTCGAAAATCCCCTGCTGGACGAGCGTGCGGATGTTCTTGCCCCGGATTTCCCCCTGCCTCAGGCCGGTCAGGGTTTCGTACATTTTGTTGACGAACAGGGTCGTCCCCTCCGCGTCACTGATGAAGACGCCATCAGAGAGGGTGTCGAGGATACTTTCAAAATGGGGAGCAAGAGACGTCATCGAAGTGTTTTCCATAGGCATCGCACGAGAAATAAAATGATTGCAGGGAAATTGGTTTCTCATGCTAGTGCCTGCACGCAAGAACGTCAAGGCGTGTGTGGAAAGGGGACGAGTGGACGGAGGGGAAAGCAAAAATCCCCGCCCGGATCGCCGGACGGGGATTTCTTTCGAAAGGGAGGAGCGGAAGCTTACTTCTTTTCTTCCGTCACGGCACCGCGGGTTTCGTCGACGATCCGCTGGATGCGCTGCGCGACGCCGTCGGGCAGGCTGACGTCGCCCATGGCGTATTCACGGCTCAGGAAGTCGTACTTCTGGGTTCCCAGGCGGTGGTAGGGCAGGGCTTCGTAACCCACGTTCTCGTAGCCCTTGAGGAACTCGCCGAGGGCGTAGGCGAACTCGTCATTGTCGTTGAACCCGGGGATGATGGGCGTACGGACCTGGACATGCAGGTTGGGGAATTCGGTGAGCAGCTTTTTGAGGTTGCTGAGGATCAACTCGTTGCCGACGCCGACGCCTTCGCGGTGCTTTTCGCTGTCCATCTGTTTGACGTCGAACAGAACATAGTTGAGGTACGGAGCGGCTTCCTTGAGGGTATCCCACGGGATACAGCCGCACGTTTCAATGGCGGTCTTGATGCGGCGATGACGGGCCTCCCGGAGCAGCGGGAGGGCAATGTCGGCGTGCATGAGGGGCTCGCCGCCGGAAAGGGTCATGCCGCCGCCGGAGCGGGCATAGAACAGGGCGTCCTTTTCCACTTCCTTAAGGATCTGATCGACGGTCTTGTTTTCGCCGTAGATGATCATGCCCTGTGCGGGACAGGCGTGGGCACAGTCGAGCGTCTTGCAGACGTCGCACTTGCTGCGGTCGAGCGAGAGCGTGCCATCTTCGTTGACGGTGATGGCGTCGTGTTCACAGGCTTTGATGCAACGGTGGCAGCCGATGCAGCGGCCCTTGTTGTAGGCGACCTGCGGATGCGATGCCTGGGATTCGGGGTTACTGCACCATTTGCACGACAGGGGGCAGCCCTTCAGGAAGACGATGGTCCGGATGCCGGGACCGTCGTGAACGGAATATTTCTGAATATTGAAGACGGTTCCGGTCGCCTTTCTATCTTCAAAGGAACCCATGGACTACCTCTTTTTCTGAGCGTTAGAGTTGGAAATGGCGGGCCAGATAATTCCGGCCCGCCATTTATTTAATCATTCATCTTGTGTGCCGCAAGCGGCCAGAACTTACATCTGGTCGTGGCCGGTACGGGCGATGAGGTCGTTCTGCAGGTCGGGGGTCAGGTCGACGAAGTAGGCGCTGTACCCGGCGATGCGGACGATGAGGTTACGATACTTCTGAGGATCCTTCTGGGCCTTCTTCAGGGTATCGGCGTTGATGACGTTGAACTGGATGTGCCACAGCTTCAGGTCGCACCAGGTACGGATGAACTGCACCAGCTTTTCGGTACCGGCATCGCCTTCAACGCACTTGGGAGTGAACTTCACGTTGATCAGACGGGCAGCGCGGGCGCGCATACCGTAGTTCTTCGTGTTGTGGTTGGAGAGCAGGATGGCGGTGGGACCATTGTGGTCGGCGCCGTGAGACGGGGAAGAACCGTCAGCCAGCGGGAACCACGCCACGCGGCCGTTCGGGGTAGCGGAAACAACCTTACCGAAGGGCACGTGAGAGGTGAAGGGCACGTAACGGGCGTCGTTGTTGATGCCCATTTCCTTACCGTACTTGGCGGCGAAGGACACGGCCATGCGGTCGAGTTCGCGGCCGATTTCGTCGGCGTATTCGTCGTCGTTGCCGTAGCAGGGAGCCGTGCGGAGAAGCTGCTGGATGTCTTCGTAGCCTTCGAAGTTGGCTTCGAGAGCGTCGATGAGCTGATCCATGGTGAGCTTCTTGTCTTCAAACACGAGCTTCTTGATGGCGGCCAGGGAGTCGATGACGGTGCCGAGGCCCATGAATTCAAAGTAGCCGAAGTTCAGGCCTTCGGGGATCTGGGGCTGATGCAGGTCGATGCAGTGCTTGCGGCAGAGAGCGTGCAGCACGGAGCCCATGGGCTGGGCGAAGTGCTTGGCGCGGGTCTGGATAACAATGTACTGCTGGATGAACGTGGTACGGAGCAGGAGCATGTGCTGCTGCACGTAGGCGTTCCAGAATTCGTCCCAGCTCTTGAACTTGCGGGCGTCGCCGGTCTGGATGCCGAGCTGCACATCGCCGTACTTCTTCATCTTGCCGTCGTACAGAGCCATTTCCACAGCGGAGGCGAAGTTGGTGTAAGCACCGCCGGAGGTGTAGGTGTCGCGGTTGGGCATACGGATTTCGATGCAGCCGGACACGGCGTAGTCAAGGGCTTCTTCAAAGGTCGCGCCCTTGGAGACGTACAGCGGGATGCATTCTTCGTCGTTGCACAGCTTGGGGAAGCCGGAGCCGAACTTGATGGTTTCGGCGACGTCCCACAGGTAGCGTTCAGGAGCGCGGCTGTGGATACGGGCGGCGAGGTCGGGGTAGTGCAGCGGGAATTCGCGCTTGGACTTCAGGAACAGGTAGGTCAGATCGTTGGTCGCGTCGCGGCCGTCCGGGGTCTGACCGCCGATGGTGACGGCTTCCCAGTGAGCGTAACCTTCGTTGAAGGCGCCGCCGGCGGGGGAGATGTACATGTCGATGAATTCGGCCATGCCGACCCACATGCATTCCAAGTATTCCAGGGTCTTTTCATCGGTCAGGATGCCGGCTTCCATGTCCTTCTTGTAGAAGGGATAGAAGTACTGGTCCATACGGCCGTTGGAGATGGTGGTACCGGTCTTCTGTTCCAGACGGGAGAACATCTGGGTGAAGTACTGGGACTGAACGGCCTCGTAGAAGTCGCGAGCCGGGTTGGCGGGCACGTGTTCGGCGTTTTCAGCCATGCGGATGAGTTCGGCCTTGCGGACCGGATCGGCGCAAGCTTCGGCGGCCTTGCGGGCGGCGTCGGCGTGGCGCTTCGCCCACAGAACGATGGCGTCGCACACGAGGATGGTGGCTTCGATGAAGGGACGCTTGTCCACCTGATCCACGGGGGAGGCGGGATCAAGAGCGGCCAGCTTTTCTTCCATTTCCTGCTTCAGACCGTTGAAGCCGCGCTTCAGCACCACTTCGTAGTCATGCACCCACTGGATGGAGGAGCGGAAAGAGGAGGTTTCGTTGACGATGAAGCGGGAGATCAGGCCGTCGGGATCGTCGTAGGTCAGCTTGTGGACTTCAGCGGGAAGAGCCTTGTTCAGAGCTTCGTGATAGGTGCGGCCCTTCCAGAAAGGAGCGATCTGCTCAACCACGATCTTGGCGTCTTCGGGGCTGATGGAAGCCGGAGACTGCGGGCGGGTGGGAAGGTCGCGCACGGCGATGTCGAGGAAGTCGCCGTCGAGTTCGGGGTACAGGATGCCGTAACGGCCGTCATGACCACCGCAGCGGCCGAGGAGGAGCTGGTCGTCCTGCACCATGACGGTGATGTTCTTGGCAACGTTCATCAGAGCCTTGGCCCAGCGGAGAACCAGAGGCTGACCCACAGTTTCGGCCATGGACTGCGTGAAGTACAGAGCGCGTTCGACGTCGATAGCGGGCTTCTGGCCGTCGAAACGTTCCAGCAGCTTGAACACGCGCTTGTGGGATTCGCGATAGATGTCTTCTTTACCGGCGATGTTGTCTTCGAGACGCTGCTCATGAGGCGATTTGATTTCAGCTACCTGAGTCATGTCACTTCTCCGTGTAGGAATTAAGGTTGTGTAGTATGATGTGTGGAGCTTTCCGGCGGACCGCTCGGAAGTTCTCGTTCCCTTCTTCACTTGTCTTGCTTATAATAAAGCAAGTGCCGTGCCAGATGGGTTATAAAAAATGTTTACTTGTTATTTCATGGTATTGTGATAGAGAGTGTTTTGAGGCGTTTTTATGGGAAGGGGGAAAGTCGCAAAATTGCATCACTTATCAGGAATAATCCGCAAATAGCAGGAATGTGATGTTGCATTTTTGCGACAAGAAGAGGTTTTCCTGCAACCTCTGTCCGTTTTTACGCAGCGAAAGAGAATAGTTCCTGACAAGGGTTTTTATCTTATTGATATTATATCAGAAAAAACTCCCTTTGATGGAACGGAGTTGGCTGGGGGCGGAAAGCATGATGCAAAAATGCGACACCGAAGAAATCTATCTTGTGAAAAAAGTATTTTAGAAATAGCCTTCACAAGCTGGAACTATCGGAAAAGACACCCAATCCGAGTTGAAACGAGTACTTTTTCAAGGAATGCATGTCCCCCAAAAGACCGCAAACAGGGATTTGATAAATATAAAACCTTTAAAAACAGAAAGATAGACCTCAGAGAGAAAGGGAAAGCTCTTTTTTAGAAAGACTCTTCCGCTCTTTCCCGGCATCTCATAATAAGAAAGGGGGAAGGGAACCAGTCCCTCCCCCCATAAAAGGCGTACGCTACAATCAGACGATGCGGAAGTTGTCCACAACGCAGCAGCGGCGCAGGCGCACGAACGAGCGGGCGCAAGTCACACCTTCACCGGTGGGGGTGGAGATGGTCATGGTCGTCCAGCCTTCGCCGCCAGCGCCGAGGGCGGCGAGGTGCGGGCCGTTCTTGACGAACAGGCTGGTGTTCATGGCGCGGGCCATCTTGTCCATGTTGTCGATATTGCGGGAGTGCATACCGGCGGTGTGGGACAGGCCACGTTCGAGGATGAGAGCCCATTCGATGGCTTCGTCCACGTTGGCGGCGCGCAGCAGCGGGATAACGGGCATCAGCTGTTCCACGCGAGCGAACACGTGGTTGATGTCGCGCTTCACGTCCACGATGAGCAGACGGCAGCTGTCGGGCACGTCGATGCCGGCGGCCTTGGCGATGAGGGCGGCGTCACGGCCGACCCACTTCGGGTTCGGATTGGGAGCCTTGCCGCCTTCAACCTGAGGGTAGTTGCGCAGGACCACGCGAGCCACGGCGTCAGCCTGTTCAAGGCTGATTTCCACGGCGCCGATGGCCTTCATTTCGGCCTTCAGCTGATCGGCGATGGAATCCACGGCGATGATTTCTTTTTCGTCGGCGCAGATGATGTTGTTGTCGAAGGACGCGCCGTCGTAGATGCTGCGGGCAGCACGGGCGATGTTGGCGGTTTCGTCGACGACGACCGGCGGGTTGCCGGCGCCGGCGGCGATGAGGCGCATGGTGGCGACCTTGCGGGCCTGAGCCACAACGGCTTCACCACCGGTCACCACGAGCAGCTTGATGCGAGGATGCGAGAAGAGCTCCTGCGCCACTTCGATGGTGGGTTCCTTTACGGCGACAAGCAGGTTGGCAACGCCGGTGGCTTCGATGATGGCCTTGTTCAGGACCTGAATGGCCGTCTGGGAAGCACGCTTGGCGTTGGGGTGGGGAGCAAAGATCACGGAGTTGCCGCCAGCGATCATGCTGATGGCGTTGTTGATCACCGTGGCGGTCGGGTTGGTGGACGGCGTCACGGAGGCGATCACGCCCCAGGGAGCGTTTTCGATGAGGGTCAGGCCCATGTCGCCGGAAATGGCCATGGGGGAGAGGCATTCGGTGCCGGGAGTACGCTCGCAAACGAGGATATTCTTGGCAATCTTGTCGCTCACGCGGCCCATGCCGGTTTCGTTGTGGGCGATTTCAGCGAACGCCTTGGCGTTTTCAAGGCCGGCCTTGCGGATGGCGGCGATGATCTTGTCACGCATGGCGACGGTGCTGATCTTCTTCTGAGCGGCTTCGGCGGCCTGCACGGCGTCTTCGAGGCGATCGAAGAGGCCGAAGTCGCCGCAGTCGCAGCCGCTGGCGGCGACGACGGTCGTAGCAGCCGCGGTGGGCTGATCGGACATCATCTTTTTTAGAACTTCAACGACAATGCGTTCCACGTCTTGTTGGCGCACGTCCATATCTATACTCCTATGCTGGAAGCCGGACCCCGCGGGACTTTGAGGACTGCCGGGCGGGGGGCCTGTTTTTTCTGTTTGTCACCCTCGTCAGGAGACGAGGCAGAGCGGAAAACCGGGGTCTTCCGGTGGGCGGCGAACCGCCCGCAGGGGCTATTCCCCCTGATTCTTGCGATAAATAGCTGCCTTACCGGCGTTTACATGGTCGACGATGCCGACAATGACCAGATCCAGCGGCGCATCTTTGTCGATGGCAAAACGTGCGGAACTGCCGCGGGACACGATAACCCATTCGCCCTCGCCCGCGCCGATGGGATCGGCGGCAACCTGAGAGCGGCCGATGGATTCGCCCTTCTCATTGAGCAGATCAACGAGAAGCAGCGAGTTGTACGGCAAACCGGGACACCGGACCGTGGAAACGACCTGACCAATGACTTTTGCGAGTTCCATGTATGTCTCCGTTCCCGGAAGACGGTCTTCCGGGAGCATTCCGTAAGGAAGCTGCCGGCCGGGCCGGGGCGCGAGGCCCCGGCGAGACCGACGAGCAGGGCTTAACCCAGCTTAAGTGCGCGGACGAGCTTACTTGCGGCTCAGGGGGAACACGGCTTCCAGGTCCTGATGGGGGCGAGGAATGACATGGACGGCCACGAGCTCGCCACCCACGCGCTGCACAGCGGCGGCGCCGGCGTCGGTAGCGGCTTTGCAGGCGGCCACGTCGCCGCGGACGAGGGCGGTCACATAGCCGCCGCCGATCTGTTCGTAAGAAACGAGCTGCACGCGAGCAGCCTTGACCATAGCATCAGCGGCTTCGATGAGACCAACCAGACCACGGGTTTCGATCATGCCAAGAGCGTCCATTGTGAACTCCTTTTAGGATTGTTGTTAGCTTGGTTACCCGGAACGGAACGATCGGGTAACGCGTTACCGTGTTGTGTGCCGTTCCGTTTTATTGCTGTCCTCCGCGGTTCATGCCCAGGCCGACGACACTGATTTTGTAGATGTCGTCGCTGCTGCATCCCCGCGAAAGGTCATGCCAACCGTGCGCAAAGCCCTGGAGCAGGGGGCCGAGGGCCGTCCAGCCGCCGAAGCGCTGCGCGATTTTATAACCGATGTTGCCGGCTTCAAGGGAGGGGAACACGAACACGTTCGCGTTCCCAGCGACCGGGCTCCCGGGCGCCTTGAGCCTGGCGACTTCGGGCTCGACGGCGGCGTCCAACTGGAGTTCGCCGTCTACGAGCAGATTGGGTTCGCGGGTCTTGATTTCTTCAAGAGCCGCGCGCACCTTGTCGACGCGCTCATGCTTGGCGCTGCCTTTCGTGGAGAAGGAAAGCAGGGCCACACGGGCCTCGTCGCCCATGACGCGCTTGTACACGCCGGCGGTGCTGATCGCAATGTCCGCAAGCTGCGCGGAAGTGGGTTCCGGAATGACCGCGCAGTCGGTGAACATGCAAACGTTGTTGTCCTTCAGCATGAAGAAGAAGCTTGACACGGTCTTGCTTCCGGCGGCGGTGCCGACCATGCGCAGGCCGGCGCGGATGACGTCGGCCGTGGAGGACAGGTTCCCGGCAACGCCGATTTCGGCTTCACCGCGGCGGACCATAAGGGCACCGGCGGCGAGAGGGTTCTTGACGGCCTTGATGGCCTCCTCTTCCGAAATATCCTTGCCCTTGTCCTTCTGGATGGACATGTACTCCGCAGCATTGTGCTGAAGCAAGGCCGGGTTGTACGGATTGACGACCTGGAGGGAAACGCCGGTTTCGCCGCTTTCCTGCAGCGCCGCGCGCACCTTTTCGGGGTCGCCGATGAGGATGGGTTCGACGAGGCCTTCGCGGATCAGCTTGGCGGCGGCGGAAACCACGCGCCGGTCTTCACCGTCGGAGTAGACCACGGCACCTTTCCGGGCGCGGCATTTTTCGAGGCAACGTTCGAACACGCTCATTACAGACCAACCTTGCTGATGTCGCGGCCGGATTCGGCAACGACGGTCAGGAGCATGAGGACATAGATGGCGCTGCTCAGGCGGTTCAGGGACGCGAGGATGTCTTCGCGTTCCATGCCGACCTGAACATAGGCCACTTCAACTTCGCGGGCCTGGGCGCGCAGCCAGTTGAGCAGCGCGACGTTCGGGCCGAGAGCCACGTCGGGGACGATGTGGCCCTGGCCGAGGTATTTCATGGGATCGTGGGAGACGAGGCGGATGGCTTCGGCGTTCATGCCGCACAGGGACTGCGCGGGCACGGCTTCGCCGGAGACTTCGGCCTGGAGGATCTGCCACAGCCACACGTTGATGTCAGAAAGGCCGTTTCTGAGGACGGCGGGGAGCTTGTTGTTGCCGTCAAACCCGGTCTGCACCAGCACCGTGCTGGAAATGAGGGTATCCAGCTTGCCGCGCAGGAATATGCGCGGGTGGGACTTGGAGACGACCGTATTGGCGTCAAGGTAGGTTCCATCGGGGAACGATGCCTGTTCGGCGGCCGGAGCGGCCGGAGCCGCTTCCGCAGCGGGAGCCGCGGGTTTGGCTTCTTCGACAGGCGCCGCTTCCACGGTGCACTGACCGGGCAGGATCACGCGGCAGTTGCGACTGCGCAACAGCTCCGTGGCCGCCGGAGTCAGGCGTTCGCCGGCCTGAAGGCGGAATTCGCCTCCCTGGCCTAGCTCGCAACGCTGTCTGACATCTTCTTCGGTAAGAAAGATCATGATTGTTTCCTTCGTTATGGTCTAGGAACGCGGCTAGGCGGCTACCGCGACCGTGGCGCACCGCACGTGCCCGGAAGAGGAGAGTTCCACTTCCGTGCCTGCAGGGATGCTGAACACGTCGCCGTGGGCCGCGCTGAAGGTCGTGCCCTCAATGCTCAGGTTCAAGTCGCCTTCCAGCACGACGAGCACTTCCGTACGCCGGAACGTCCAGGAAAACGAGAGGTTTTCCCAATCCAGATAGCCCACGGAGGCGGCATCCCCTTTGGCGGGGGAAAGCACGTCCATGACGGCCACGCTGCCCTTCGCCCGGGAGCCTCCCCAGTACTGCGCTTTGCTGTCGACGTGGGTGACGCCTCCAGCCTGCCTGACGCCGGGACGCGTCTCGGGAGCCGCGCAAGCGCCCATCTCGGCAAGGACGGATGCGATCAAGCGATCGATCAACGCTTCGTCGGCGGTCCCTGCGGGAAGAGCCGACAGGACCCCGCGCCGGATGGCGACGAGGAGGTCATCAGAACGCTGCTCCGCCGGAGCGGAAGCCGTCACGGCCTCGGCGGCCATGGGGTTGCTGCCGGGGGTGAACACGACCGGAGGCACCGGCTGCGCCGCCGGAGCGACGGACGCGGTCAGGGCCTGCGTCAGCGGGACCAGCGCTTCCTGCAGCTGCCGGGCGGCGGCCGCAAGCTGATCGGCGGTCAACGCCGGCGTGGGAACGTGTACAGGTTCCTGACTGGCGGGCACTTCTTCCAAAACCGGCGGGACCGGCGGGACAGCCTCCGCCTCGGGCTCCGCCAAAGCGGAGGACGGGGCGACGGGCGTTTCCGTCGTCAGGGTTATGCCGTAATGCCGGGCATCGTCCTGGGCCTGCTGGGTGACGATGTCGCCCTTGGCGTAGACGATGACCGACTCGCCGGCTTTCCATGCGAGCCGGACCGTTTCGGCAGTGATGATCTGTTTGGTCATGCCCCAATTCCTTTAGGTGGCGTGCGGCGTATCCTGTGCAGGGCGGCACCGTTTCCCGGTGCCTGTCGGCACGCCTCCGTTACGCGAAACGACTACTTCTTGGCCTTGCCCTTGGGGGACTCTTCGGCGGCGGGAGCAGCAGCTTCGCCTTTGGCCGCGGCCATACGGGCCAGCTTGGCGGCCTTGCGGGCGGCCTTCTTCCGCTTGATGTCCTCAAGCATGTCCATGAGGGAGTCGGGTTCTTCAGCGGGGCTGGGGATGATGTTGTACCCGTTCAGGCCGTTGAGGCTCTGGGCGAGCAGGGCGCCGGTTTCCACGGCGGCCTGACAGGCGGCCACGTCACCCTTGCAGATGACGCAAACGCGCAGCCCGTCGACCTTGTGGGCGGAGATGATTTCCACTTCGGCGGCCTTGGCCATGGCGTCGGCCACCTGAATGGCGATGACGAGGCCCGCGGTTTCGACGAAGCCGAGGGAAGGTTTATATTCCAAACTCATAGGTTACTCCTGACTGCCTTAGGCAATCTGCTCGAAGACGGTTTCAGCCGGGCTCGGGATGACGACCTTGCTCACGAGGAGGCCGCTTTCGGCGGCGGCCGTGGATCCGGCTTCGACGGCGGCGTTGACTGCGGCCACGTCGCCGGTCATGAGGGCATAGCCCTTGCCGCCGAGTCCGAGGGCCACGCGGACGTCAAGGAGCTGCACGTCGGCAGCCTTGACGGCGGCATCGGACGCCACCACGATGGAGGCGGCGGAGAAGGTTTCGATGATGCCGAGCGCGCCGCGTTCCGTGATGCCCGTGGCACCGGCGAGGGCGCCGATCACATCCCGGTGGATGTTGGGGATGATGAACCAGTCCACCAGCGCATCGGCATGGGTTTCGCGTCCGGCATTCACGGAAGCGGATACGGCAGCCACGTCGCCGGTCACGGCGGCCACGAACTTGCCGGGGCAAATCGTCTTAAAGAACAGCGGATCGACCTGAGCGGTTTTCACCATCTGGTCAGCCGCGTCGATACCAGCGGCAATGCTGTTGAATTCCACCATTCCTACGGCTGTGTATGATTCAGACACAGGGCCTCTCCTTTTTTGTCAGGGGGCGGCTGGCCGCCCCTTTCCGTATCGTGTTGCGGGCTACTTGCCGATGACGACGGCGCCGTCGACGCTCTTGACCACGCCGTCCATGCTGGCGTGGATACGGGCGCCGAGACCCTGTTCGGGAATTTCACCAATGACGTCGCCGCACTTGACGCGATCGCCGGCCTTTACCACGGCCTGGGCCGGGGCGCCGATGTGCTGCCGCAGCGGGATGCGCACTTCAGCCGGGGAGAGTGCGCCCAGATCGTTGGTGGGCAACTCCATGTAGCGGCTGATGCCGATCTTGTTGACCAGGCGGGGCACGGGCACCCGGCGGAATTCACGCCACTGGGTGTAGGCTTCGTTCACGTCGCGGCTGCCTTCGTACTTCATCCCGGCCGCGCGCAGCTCATTCTTGATGGCCTGGTTGATGCGGCGGGGGGACAGGCCCATGGGACAGGCCACGTGTTCGCACACGCCGCAGTCGCAGCAGAGGAGCGCGAGCCTGCCGGCTTCGGCGGTCAGCTCGGCGTTGCTGCCGAAGGCGCGCATGACGCGATGCGTTTCAAAAGGATGGCCGAGGAGGTGGCGGGGGCACAGCTCGGAACAGCTGCGGCACTGGATACAGGCCGAAGCGGCGCGGCGACGCATGAAATTGAGGGGCGTAGTCGCGTTCCGGTGCAGGTAGTGCCCACGGGGCAGGATAATGAGACCGCCGGAGGTCTTGGTGACCACTTCCTTGGCGAAGGCGTCGGCGTTGTCCACCATGCGGCCCATCATGGGGCCGCCGAGAACGAACACGGGGTCGCTCACGGTGGGGCCGCCCGCAGCTTCGAGGCAGGCGGAAAGCGGAGTGCCGATCGGCACGCAGACGATGCCGGGCTTCTTCACTTCGCCGGTGACGGTCAAAAATTTGTGCGTGACGGGCTTGCCGTCAAGGGCGTGGGCCACGGACACGAGCGTGCCGACGTTGGCGACCACCGCGCCCACCATGAGGGGCAGGCCCAGCGGGGGAACGGAACGGCCCGTCACTTCGCGGACGAGGGTCTGTTCATCCCCGGCGGGATAGAAGTTGGGGAGCAGCGCCAGCTCGATGGGCCGATTGCCGATGGCATCGGTCAGGATCTTAGTGGCTTCCTTGTATTTTTTCTTCAATGCGATGACGCCGCGCTTGGCACCGGTGGCCTGCATCAGCTCACTGAACGCCCGGACGATTTCGTTGGCGTGGTGAAGCATGTGATGCTGGTCGGTGTGCAGAAGGGGCTCGCATTCGCAGCCGTTGGCGATAACCGTGTCGGCGTCGGCGGCGTACTTGACGTGCGCCGGAAAACCAGCTCCACCTTCACCAACGATACCGGCCGCTTTCACCGCCGCTATGAACGCCTGTTTATCCATGCTATCCTCTCGTTACCCAAAACAGTTCGGCAGGCCGCGGCGCGTTTCCGCCCCACGGCACTGCCCGGAATCTCAATTCACCGCAAAAGCCTAGCGTCCCATCGGGGCGAAGGGCTGGAACGGCAGCGGGAACTTGGCGTTGTTGAAGCCGTTGGGAGCCATGGGCTTCACGGTATTGAGGGAAACGCCCTTGTCGAGGCCGAGGATCTTCGCGGCGGTCTTGTACATGACCTTTTCGCGGACTTCTTCGCTGATGTTGAGATTCTTGTAGATCTCGATAGCGTCGGCCTGTTCGATGAACGGGTGCGCGGAAGCGAAGATGACCTTGTCGCCGATCATCTTGTTCAGGGCGTCGACATACACTTCGGCCATGGGAGCCAGTTCGTATTCGGACAGGTCCATGTAGACGTTGGCGTTGCGCATGCAGGCGAAGATGGCTTCGTTGACGAAGGGATAGCCGCCGTGGCTCATGATCAGGATCAGTTCGGGGAAGTCGCGGGCGACGACGTCGATCTGGCGGGGATCAATGTAGTCCATGATGGCGCGGGGAACCTGGGCGGGCGGGGCGGTGGTCACGAAGACCGGCACGCCGAGCTCGACGCACTTGGCATAGATGGGATAGTAGCGGGCGTCGCTCGGCGGGCAGTGGGCGAGATAGGGGTCGGTGGCGATACCGCGCATACCGAGGTCCTTGATCACGTGTTCGACTTCGCGAACGGCGTCCATTCCCTTGTGGGGGTCGATACCCCAGAAGCCGAGAAATTTGTTGGGATAGGCGCGGCAGAATTCAAGGATGCTGTTGTTGTTGGCGGGGAAACCATAGGTGGTTTCGCAGTCGCGGCCGGAAACGACGCACAGCTCAACGCCACGGCGATCCAGGTCGGCCACGATTTCGGGCAGAGCCTGGGGGACGCGTTTGTCGAAGCCGATGGCTTCACAGGTGGCTTTGAACATCGAGCTGTTCTTGATGCCGTTAATGATTTCCGGCGTGTTCGGGCGGAAGCGGAAGTCGATTATTTTCATCAGTTGACTCTCCTGGCTTGGTGCACAAAAAGGTTTGTGAGCATTAGAGCAAATGCCGTTCCAGTTTTGCACAGACAAGGAGATTCCCCAACGACAGCAAGGAAATGGGGACTAACAAAAAACGTTCCTGATTAGATCCGGAAAGAACCGTTTTTTGTTGAAACCTGTGCAACAGGCCGGAATACAAACTTTTTGTCCGCGTTATCGCCTTAAGGCCGTAGTATTGCATGATGCATAAATGCACCAATGTTGCAATAATGCGACCAAGTCGATGCGCATGCGCCACCGGTTTTTTCAGTTGGTGCGTTTTTGCATCATCTGACTTGTGAATAAAAACGCAATCGGATCGCTCCTTGTGCCGATCCGCAGCACAAGGGTTCTTATGCCATGATTGCATCGGTGAAGCAAGGGGAATCCGTATCTAGTGAACGTTACAAGAAAAAACGCAAAAGGCAAAAGAAAACGGATGCTCTTGCGCATGGAGCGGGTGATCATATGAAGCAGGAGGACGGAAGGGAGGCGGGGATGATAGGCTGAGAGCGCGCAAGCGGGACGACGGGGAGTACGACAAAAAGGGGCCGGACGGCATCGCCGTCGGCCCCTCATGTTCGCAGCGGTTACAGGACTTCCAGCGTGTAATGGCCGTTGGTGAACACGCAGAGCTCGGAGGCTATCTTCATGCTTTCCAGCGCGATGTCCTCGGCCCCAAGATCGCTGTGGCGGACGAGGGCTCGGGCGGCGGAGAGGGCGTAGGGTCCGCCGCTGCCGATGGAGGCGATGCCGTCGTCGGGTTCGATCACGTCGCCGGTCCCGGTGAGCACGAGCGTATGATCCCTGTCGGCTACAAGGAGCATAGCCTCCAGCTTGCGGAGGAACTTGTCGCTCCGCCAGTCCTTGGCGAGCTCCACGGCGGCGCGGATCAGGTTGCCGCCGGTCTGTTCGAGGTGGGCGTCGAAGCGTTCGAACAGGGTAAAGGCGTCCGCCGTGGCCCCGGCGAATCCGGCGACGATCTGATCTTTATACATCCGCCTGACTTTCTTGGCGGTGTGTTTCATAACGATGCTCTGCCCCATGGTCACCTGCCCGTCGCCGATGAGGGCGACGTGGCCTTTGTGGCGCACGGCGAGGATGGTGGTTCCGCGAAGTTCCATGAATGATCCTTTGTTCTCGGTAATGGTGAGGAGGTTACCCTTCCAGAATAACCACGGCGGCGGCATTGTCACGGGTATGGGTGAGCGTGAGGTGCAGCTTTTTTACGCCGAGGGCGTCGGCCTTTTCCCGAGCCTTTCCGGACAGAACGAGTTCGGGCTTGCCGGAGGGCAGCGAGCGCACGGCCACGTCACGGGGGCCTATGCCTTCGGCGAAGCCCGTACCAAGCGCCTTGACCGCGGCCTCCTTGGCGGCGAACCGCGCGGCCACATGGGAAACGGCGCGTGCGGACGGGGAGGCGGGATCGCCGGGAATGGCGCTCCGTTCGTCGTCCGCCATGATGCGGTTGAGAAAATGCTCCCCGAAACGATGCAGCGAACGCTCCATGCGGGAAAGTTCGATCAGGTCCAGTCCGATGCCGATGATTGCCATATGCGCCCCCTCGGGCAGCAGGTTGCCGTCAGCGGGGGCCGAAGTCAAGTTGACGCTGTGCCGCCGGATGGTTACACGTGGAAAAAATGACGGGACTCCGTTTCCGAATCCTGTTGCGCCGCCACCGCGCCCGGCGTCCCGTCCGTACTGTTTTGAAGGAGCATCTATGCGCATATGCATTGTCGGCACCGGCTACGTCGGTCTTGTGAGCGCGGCGTGTTTCGCCGAAATGGGCAATGACGTCCGCTGTGTGGACGTCAACCCGGAAGTCGTGGCCCTGCTCGACAGCGGGCGTATCCATATTTTCGAGCCCGGCCTCGAAGACCTTGTCAGCCGCAACCGGCAGGAAGGCCGCCTGCGGTTTACGACCAGCCTTGCGGACGGATTGGATGACGCCGAATTTGCCTTCATCACCGTGGGCACGCCCTCGCGTCCCGATGGCTCCTGCGATCTTTCCTTTGTGGAAGGCGTGGCCCGCCAGATCGGAGAGCACATGCGTGGGCCGCTCATCGTCGTGGACAAGTCCACCGTGCCCGTCGGCACCGCCGACCGTGTCCGCGAGCTTGTCGCCGCCGCCCTCGCTGCCCGTGGAGAGGACATTGCCTTCGATGTGGTGTCGAACCCCGAGTTCCTCAAGGAAGGCGACGCGGTTTCGGATTTCATGAAGCCCGACAGGGTCATCGTAGGTACGTCTTCCGAAAAGACGGCCTCCGCCATGCGCGACCTCTACGCTCCCTTTGCCCGGAGCCGCGAAAAGCTCATCGTCATGAGTGTCCGCAGCGCGGAAATGACCAAATACGCGGCTAACTGCATGTTGGCGACCAAGATTTCCTTCATCAACGAAATCGCCACGCTGTGCGAGAAGGTCGGCGCGGACGTGCGCGACGTGCGTACGGGCATCGGTTCGGATCACCGCATCGGCTATCAGTTCATCTATCCCGGCATCGGCTACGGCGGATCCTGCTTCCCCAAGGACGTGAAGGCGCTCATCCATACCGCCCATGAGGCAGGTATGCGTCCTGAACTCTTGGAGGCCGTCGAGGGCGTGAATGCCCGTCAGAAGCGCTCGATGGCGTTCCGGGTAGCCGACTATTTTGAGCCGCAAGGCGGGGTGTTCGGCAAGGTGCTCGCCTTATGGGGGCTTGCCTTCAAGGCCAATACCGACGATATGCGCGAATCTCCGGCGCTTTCCATCATTGAGGAGCTGACTTCACGCGGTATGCGTGTCCGGGCCTATGATCCCATCGCCGGCCCCAACGCCCGGAAGCTGTTGGCGGACAATCCGCTGGTGTTCATCGAAGATGATCCATACGCCATCTGCGAAGGTTCCGACGCCCTGCTCGTGGCCACCGAGTGGAACCAGTTCCGCAACCCCGATTTCGATCGCATAAAGGAATCCCTCGTCGCCCCCGTCCTCTTTGACGGGCGCAATCTCTACTCGCCCTCCGTGCTCGGCAAGCGCGGCTTTGCGTATTTCTGCGTGGGAAAGAAGTAGGGAAGAGGCGAGGAAGGATGTGAAGACTGGGGGAGGCCAGCGCAGAGGGAGGGAGTTTATTCCGTTCTTTAGGTTGTTAAGGGGTGATTGCCTTTTTGAAAGAGCGCCCGCCCGTTAAAGGTAGGAAAGCCGACTGGGAAATATTCAGTCGGCTTTCTTTGTTTTTTGATTTTCTGAAAGGCCGTCCCCCTTGCCTCCGGGGAAAAACGACAAGAGGGATTCGATAAGGTCGAATCCTTGACGTGATCCCCCGGCTTAGCCGGGGGGCTCCTGCAGTTTGACAATTCCCTAAAACAGCAAACCTCCTTGTCCGAACCGCTCAAGGCAGAACAAGAAGGCTTTTTATGAAGCAATTACAAAGTTTAAGTCATACGGTCTGGGAGTGCAAGTATCATATAGTGTGGATTCCGAAATACCGGAAAAAGGTTTTGTACGGCAAGATTCGTGAGGAGTTGGTGGGCGTATTTCATGAATTGGCTAACCGCCGAGGCTGCAAGATACTGGAAGGGCACCTGTGTGTGGATCATGTGCACATGTTACTGTCGATTCCACCTAAATATGGGGTGGCAGAAGTAGTGGGCTATTTAAAAGGAAAAAGCGCTATTGAGATAGCGAAACATTTTGAAAAAGTTCGTAAAATAACAGGAGCGAGTTTCTGGGCGAGAGGATATTTTGTAAGCACGGTAGGAGTAGGAGAACGGGAAATTCGGCTCTACATAAGGAACCAGGAAAAAGAAGACAGGAAGGTGGAGCAGCTTGCTGCTGTAATTCGCCGTAGGCGAATAGCAAAACCGCTTTGAGCGGTCACCGCGTTTCAAGCCCCCGGCTTTGCCGGGGTTTTGACAGTCTTTGGGAGGGGTGGGGGAGGTTTGGAGGGGGCGGGAGGACTTTCTCCAGAAAGCCCTCCCGCCCCCTCCAATCTTTTTCCTTCCCTACATCAGCCGCCGCACTTGGTGTAGGCGCAGTTGGGGCAGCGATGGCAGCCTTCCTGAAAAACGAGCTCGCCGCCGCAGTCGGGGCAAAGCTGACGGTCGAAGGCCGAAACGGTGTGCGTGGGTACGGGGTTCCTGCCCTTGAGATAACGGTTTTCGAGTACCCACGCGATGGCGTCGGGAATCGAGAGCAGGAGCCCCTTCTTTTGGAATATGGGATGCTCGCCGCCAATGCCCTTGAGCTGACCCACCACGTCGGCAACGTCGATGCCGGATCGGAAGGCCAGAGAAACGAGCCTCCCGATGGCCTCGGCCTTGGCGGTCACGGAATGCCCGGACTTGCCGATGGTCGCGAAAATCTCGAAAGGCTTGCCGTCCACCTCGTTCACCGTAAGATACATGCCGCCGAGGCCGGTCTGCACCTTTTGCGTGAACCCGGTTACGAAGTCGGGGCGCTTGCGCACGCGCACTTGCGACTCTTCGGACGGTTTCGCGGCGGGGGCGCTCGTGGTCAGCACCTGCGTGGATTTGCTGCCGTCGCGGTAAACGGTGATGCCCTTGCAGCCTTCCTCGTAGGCCATCCAGTAAATGGCGAAAATGTCGTCGCGCGTGGCCGAGTTGGGCAGGTTTACGGTTTTGGACACGGCGTTGTCCGTGTGGCGCTGGAAAGCCGCCTGCATACGGAGATGCCACTCGGGCGCGATGTCCATCGCGGTCACGAACACCCGGCGCAGATCTTCAGGAAGCTGGTCGAGGCTCTGGATGGACCCGAGCTCCGCCACGCCTTCCAGAAGCGGCTGGCTGTAGCAGTCGATTTCGCGCAAGGCTTCCTCGAAATGCGGGTTCACTTCCATAAGGCGTTCGCCGTCCATGACGTTGCGGGCGAAGCTCAGGGCGAACAGCGGTTCCACGCCGGACGAGCAGCCCGCGAGGATCGACAACGTGCCCGTGGGCGCGATGGTCGTGATGGTCGCATTGCGCAGGGGCGGGATGCCTTTGGTGGGATAGACGGACGTTTCGTAGGCCGGGAAGGGCCCGCGTTCCGCCGCGAGCTGGATGGAAGCCGCCCGGCCGCGCGTTTCGATGAAGTCCATAATCCGTTCGGCCAGCGTGATGGCGTCCGCCGAGTCGTAGGGGATGCGGAGCTGGTACAGAAGATCGGCCCAGCCCATAACCCCAAGGCCGATCTTGCGGTTGCGGCGCACCTGTTCGGCAATGCGTTCGAGGGGGAATTGCGAGGCATCCACCACGTTGTCGAGGAAGCGGACGGCCAGCGCGATGGTCCGTTCGAGCCCCGCCCAGTCTATGCCGGTCGGCGGGGTTGGTTTCGTCGAGGTGCCCCGGCACGAAGAAGCTGGAAAGGTTCAGCGAGCCGAGGTTGCAGGCTTCATAGGGCAGCAGGGGCTGTTCGCCGCAGGGGTTGGTGCTTTCGATCTCGCCTTGCGCCGGAGTGGGGTTGTCGCGGTTGATGCGGTCAAGGAAGATGATGCCGGGATCGCCGCTTTGCCACGCCTTGTCCACCAGCAGGTTGAACACTTCGCGGGCGTTGAGGCGCCCCTGCTCCTTGCCGCTGGCGGGGTTGACGAGGGCGTAGTCCCGATCCTGTTCCACGGCCTGCATGAAGGCTTCGGTAATGCCTACGGAGAGGTTGAAGTTGTTGAATTCGCCTTCCTGCTCTTTGGCCCGGATGAATTCGAGGATGTCCGGGTGATCGATGCGCAGGATGCCCATGTTCGCGCCGCGCCGGGTGCCGCCCTGCTTGATCTGCTCGGTGGCGGTGTTGAAGATGCGCAGGAAGGACACCGGGCCGGAGGCCACGCCGCCGGTCGTGCCCACGCGGGAGTTCTTGGGCCGCAGACGGGAAAAGGAGAAGCCCGTGCCGCCGCCGGACTTGTGGATCATGGCGGCGAATTTTACGGCGTCGAAAATTTCTTCGATGGAGTCGCCGACGGGGAGCACGAAGCAGGCCGAAAGCTGGCCGAGCTCGGAGCCCGCGTTCATCAGCGTGGGCGAATTGGGCAGGAAGCGCCAATCGGTCATCATGTCGTAGAAGGCGCGGGCCAGCGCGTCGGGTTTCCACGGGGACTGTTCGTATTTGGCTTCCTCGGCGGCTACGGAGGACGCTACGCGCCAGAAGAGCCCGGTCGCGTCCTCGACGCATTGGCCGTTCTCGTCCTTGCGGTAATAGCGCTTGGAAAGGACTTTTTCCGCATTGGGATTGATGGCGGGGGGAGTGAGATTGAGAGGCATATTCATCATGGTGGCACCAGCGTTGTTTGGGGTCTTAACGGGTTCTCCACGATACGCGGTCGGGGAGGAAAAGGCTATCTCGGGAAATGGGGCCGGAACGGGAACCACCGCGCATTTTTGGAAAAATCGGCAGGAGAAAAATTTTTATGGAAAAACGCCATGTTAGATTCTCGTCTTCCACAACGCCAAAAGCCCCCTGAGGCGACCCTCAGGGGGTGGAAGCGAGAAGTTGTTGACGGGGAGGGCTACTCGGCCGGAGCGTAGTAGCAACGCTTCGGGGACATGATCTTGCCTGATTTCTTCAGTTCGTCGATGGCCTTGGACACTTCTTTGGAATCGGCATCAAGGGCTTTGGCGACGTCGCCGGGACGGACGGGCTTGCCCGCATCCTGCATGGCCTTGAGAACCTGTTCAGCTGTAACTGCCATAATGGACCTCCGTGAAGCGGCTCTGCCGCCGGCATTTTTTAGGAACAATTCCTGATAATCAAATTCCTCTGTTCCTGTCAAGGATTTTATGTGCCGAACGCCGGAGAAGTGGGGCGGCAATCGTCTGGATTTTGCGGGAAAAGGCGCTACGTTCCGAGGAAAAGGATAGCGGTATGAAATATCTCATCATGGAAGATTTTGCGGGGCAGCCGGTCAGCTTCGTGTTCCCCCGCCGCGTGGACCACGGCGACATGCGCGAACAGCTCCCCTACGGGCGGGTGCTCGGGGCCGGTTATGTGGAATTGCGCGACGGCGCGTTTCGTTGCCACGGCGGATATGCCGAACTGGATATTGTGGCCCGTCCCGAGGATGAGGCCATTTTGATGGAAGCCTTCCTGAAAGCCGAGTAGGGCTTGCCGCTGGCCGGACCGTGCGCCTCGGAATTTCCCTGACAAGGCTTTTCCATTGGCGAACGAGTGGATGCGGCCTGTTTCAGCCCTCGGAGATCCCATGCCTGAATTGCCCGAAGTCGAAACCATCGCCCGCACCCTCGCTCCGCAAGTCGAGGGGCGGCGCATTGTGGCTTGCGAGCTGCTCAACCCTTCCACTTTTGAGGGGACGATTCCGCTCGGCAAGGTTGTGGGCGGCGTCATCGGCCGTCCGGGACGCCGCGGCAAGCTGTTGCTGTTGCCTCTTGCATTCGGATCGGATCCGCTGCCTCCTGTGGACGAGGCTTGTCCTTCCGGTTCGCTGGCCCGGTGCCTTGCCTGCGGGGATGAACGCATTACCGGGCTTGGGTTCCATCTCAAAATGACGGGCCGCCTGTTCGTGTATCCTGCGGGCACACCTCCGGAAAAACATACCCGGCTCCTCTTCGACCTTGACGACGGTTCGCGCCTCTTTTTCGACGATACGCGCAAATTCGGCTATGTGCGGGTTCTGTCGCCTTCCTCCGTTTCCTGCTGGCCGTTCTGGAACAGCCTTGGCCCGGAGCCGCTGGAGATGGACGCCGATGCCTTCGCGGCTTGTTTTGCCGGGCGGCGGGGCAAGATCAAGGCGCTGCTCCTTGATCAGTCCGTGCTGGCGGGGTGCGGGAATATTTACGCGGACGAAAGCCTGTTCCGCGCGGGCATCCGGCCCGACGCGCAGCTCGTGTCCGCCGACCGCCTGAAACGGCTTCACGCGGCCTTGCGGGAAGTCCTGCTCGAATCCATTGACGCGTGCGGCAGTTCCATCCGGGACTACCGCACGGCGCGGGGCGACGCCGGGGCTTTTCAGAACGCTTTCCGGGTGTACGGCCGTTCCGGCGAGACCTGCCTTGAGTGTGGGACCCCGCTGGAAAGCTGCCGCATCGCGGGGCGGGCCACCGTTTTTTGCCCGAACTGTCAGCTGGCCTGACATTCGTTCATACAACCCTTTTACTAGACCGCAAGGATTGAAGAATGCAGAAGACGATCTGCCTGTTGCCGGGTGACGGCATTGGCCCCGAGATTGTTGCCGAAGCCGTGAAAGTGCTTCGCGCCGTGGAAAAGAAATTCGGTCACTCGTTCACCATGACGGAAGCCCTGCTCGGCGGCGCCGCCATCGACGCCGTGGGCGTGCCGCTGCCCGACGCCACCGTGGAGGCCTGCAAGGCCGCCGATGCGGTGTTCCTCGGCGCGGTGGGCGGCCCCAAGTGGGACACCATCGATCCCGCCATCCGTCCCGAACGTGGCTTGCTCGGCATCCGTAAGGCCCTCGGCCTGTTCGCCAACCTGCGTCCCGCGACCCTGTTCCCCGAACTTGCCGGCGCGTGCCTGCTGCGTCCCGACATTTCCGCCAAGGGCCTTGATCTCATCGTCGTGCGCGAACTGACGGGCGGGATCTATTTCGGCCAGCCCGCCGGCACCGAAGTGCGCGACGGCCTGCGCACCGGATTCAACACCATGATTTACAACGAAGAGGAAATCGCCCGCATCGGCCGGGTGGCCTTCTCCACGGCCCGCAAGCGCCGCAAGAAGGTGTGCTCCGTGGATAAGGCCAACGTGCTTGCCGTGTCCCGCGTGTGGCGCGAAGTGATGATCGAAGTGGGCAAGGAATTCCCTGATGTGGAACTGACCCATCTCTATGTGGACAATGCCGCCATGCAGTTGGTGCGCGATCCTTCGCAGTTCGACGTCATCGTGACCGGCAACCTCTTCGGTGACATCCTCTCCGACGAAGCTTCCGTCATCACCGGTTCCATCGGTATGCTGCCTTCCGCCTCCCTCGGCACGGGCAATCCCGGCCTGTTCGAGCCCATCCACGGCTCCGCGCCCGACATCGCCGGGCAGGGCAAGGCCAATCCGCTGGCGACGATCCTGTCCGCCGCGATGATGCTCCGCCTTGCCTTCGATATGGATGCCGAAGCCGCCGCCATTGAAGGTGCCGTGCACAAGGTGCTCAGCGACGGTTTCCGCACCGGCGACATCATGGAAGCCGGGAAGACACAGCTTTCCACCACCGCCATGGGCGATAAGGTTGTTGAAACTATGTAGAATATTGGGGGAGGGGAGAGGGAACCTTTCTGAAGAAAGGTTCCCTCTCCCCTCCCCCAAGCCCCCTCCTCTCTCCCTCCCAAGACTTTTGACTTTATTGAATCCCTGCTGGCGGTTTTCCCTGATATGAAGAGAGGGGAACGGCTGGGCGGGATGGTTGCAGAGCCGGTTGCCCAAAGGGGTAATCGGCTTTTTTTCCGGACGCCTCTAAAGCTCTGGTGTTTTCTCCGGCTTTATGGTTTTTCTGGAAGGGATTTCAAGCATGGAAGAGGATGGATATTCCCTTCGCACGCGCCGGAATGAGTGCGTCGGGATTGAATACAGGATGGTTTTCGCAATTGTCGGAGGCGGCATTTATGACGGATTTTTTCAGTTCACCCGTGGGGATGGCTCTGCTTGCGGGGTGCTGTACATGGGCGTTTACCGCATTCGGGGCGGGCATGGTCTACACCGCGAAATCGTTTTCCCGCCGGACGCTCGACGTGATGCTCGGTTTCGCGGCGGGTGTGATGATCGCCGCTTCCTACTGGTCGTTGCTCGCCCCCGCGCTGGAAATGAGTTCACATCTCGGCCGGTTGGCCTGTGTTCCGGTGGCGCTGGGCTTTCTTGCCGGGGCAGGGGTATTGCGCCTGGTTGACCTCATCCTGCCGCATATCCATCCTACGGAAAATGTCCCTGACGGCCCGCCTTCGAAGTTGCCCCGCAGTGCGCTGCTCGTGTTCGCCATCACCCTGCACAACATTCCGGAAGGGCTCGCCGTGGGCGTAGCGTTCGGGGCTGCGGCCTCAGGCGCTCCCGAAGCCAGCATTGCCGGGGCCATGACCTTGATGTTCGGTATGGGGCTGCAAAACATACCCGAGGGCGTGGCCGTATCCGTGCCGTTGCTTCGGGAGGGTTTTTCCAAAAATCGCGCCTTCTTCTTTGGGCAGCTTTCCGGCATCGTCGAGCCCATAGCCGCTGTTTTCGGGGCGCTGGTCGTGGGTATCGCCGAACCTATTCTTCCCTTTGCTCTGGCTTTTGCCGCTGGGGCCATGATTTTTGTGGTCGTCGAAGAAGTGATTCCCGAGTCCCACGCCTCCGGCCACGGCGATGCGGCCAGCCTCGGCGTCATCATCGGTTTTGTGGTGATGATGTGCCTTGATGTGGCGCTGGCTTAGGTTGTTAACTGCCCCTCCCCAAATCCCTCCCTTACCCCTCCAAAGGCTTTTGACTGGTGGGGAGGCCGCGCGAAGGGAGTTCGTTCCTTCTTCGGTTTATTATTGGTAAGAAAAACAGCCTGAACGGGGGGCGTTCAGGCTGTTTTTTCAGTCTGCGGAAATGACCCTCAAGAGGGATTCGATAAAGTCGAAAATCTTTGAAGAGGGTGGGGGAGGTTTGGAGGGGGCGGGAGAAACTTTCTTTAGAAAGTTTCTCCCGCCCCCTCCAAATTGCTCCACTGAGCCTTGAAATTACTGTTCGGAATTCATGGCGGCCTTGAACTTGCGCGAGATGCGGAAAGCCAGCACGTCGTGGGAGTCAAGGGTGATTTCTTCGCCGGTCTGGGGGTTGCGGCCCTTGCGGTTCTTCTTGGTGAAGGCTTCGAACTTGCCGAAACCGCTCAGCAGCATTTCCTTCTCTTCCTTGAGGGCTTTCTTCATGATTCCGAGCATGGCATCCAGCACTTTTTTAGCGTGCTGCTGCTTCATCTCGGACTGGGCGCAAATCGACTTGGCGATATCTGCTTTGGTGACGGTTTTGCTCATGGTTTCTTCTCCGGAATCTCGCTGTGCTAGCGACATATTTTGGTGCGGCCCGTCCGGTCCCGTACCGTTTGCGAGGACGGTGGAATAGGCGCTGTGGAAGAACAGCGGTCATGTGCCGCACTGTTTTGAGACTATGCCCTATCTGAGTTTGTATTTCAATTCCCCCTTTTCGCTATCGTCATAAAATGACGCTTTTTTTTGCCCAAAACGAGGAAAAAATCTTCTGTTTTGGGAGAACATGTTTCTTGTTTATTTGTGAAAAAAATATATATTGTTTGGCATATTGCATTTAATACATTTATTTTATTTACAAAATTTATATACTGAAGGAGAAGGGCGCAAAATAAAAGAGCAAATAATTTAATTTATTGAAATAACACAATTTTTTGTAAAGATAAGCAGGGTATGTAGTCGAAATGTGTTTTTATTGTGAAAAAAGAATCGTGATATGTACGGAATGAGGAAGCAAAAACCAAAAAGAAAAATTGTTATGGTTTTTTTCTGGGAGTCCCATCTCTAGGGGAAAAAATGACCTCGAGGGGACTTGCGACAGCGTTTTTTTCCGCGTTTTCGCACAGAGTGCCGCTGTTTTTCGTGTTCATCTTTGGGATGTTCCAGGCCACAGGTACGGTTGGGCATGGCTCTTGCGCCCGCACGTCTGGCATCAATCCCTCTTGCTCTTGAGATACCTGTGACATTCACAGCGGTGGGTGGAACGAGAGCCAAGCGAACCAAACGGGCGCTCAAACAGATGAGCCCGGTTCCCACAAAAGAGGAAAGGCCTGGATGAGGGATTCGGTAAAGTCGAAAATCTTGGAAGGGGGAGAGGAGGGGGCGTGGGGAGGGGAGAGGGAAACTTTCTTCAAGAAAGTTTCCCTCTCCCCTCCCCCACATTCAGCACTCTACGGAAACTAATCCCATTCGCGCTTGTCTTCGATGGGCTTGATCTGCGGAGGCAGCGTGCCGGGGGCAAGCACCTTGAGTTCCGGACGCAGCTTGATGCGTTCGCGGAAGAGGTGCAGCAGCTCGTCTTCCTGATGGAAGTTGCTGGCTTCCACATAGAGGATCATCTCGTCGATGCCGCCGGGGTTGATGACCTCGATCTGCCAACGCTTGATGTCCTCGAAGCGGGCCATGACCTGTTCCACCTGATGAGGGGTAGACGAACATGCCCTTGATGCGGGCGGTGGTGTCCACGCGGCCCACGATGCTGCCGAGGCGCGGGCTGGTACGCCCGCAGGCGCAGGGGGCGCGATCGATGTAGGACAGGTCGCCCGTGGCAAGGCGGATGAGCGGGTACGTCTTGTTGAACGAGGTCACGACGATTTCGCCCACTTCGCCGTCCTTCAACGGGATGCCGGTGTCGGGATGGCAGATTTCCACGTAGCAGCGGTTCGAGATGTGCAGGCCGGTCTTGTGGAAGCACTCGTAGCCGATGCAGCCCACGTCGGCCGTGCCGTAGCCCTGGCGAAGGATGATGTCGAACTTCTTTTCGAGCTGGTTGCGCATCTTTTCGGAGAGGCGTTCGCCGGTGACGAAAGCCACTTCCTGAAAGAGATCCTTGCGCAGGTTGATGCCCTTTTCCTCGGCCTTCTGGGCGAGGTGCATCAGGTAGCTTGCCGTGCCCACGTAGCCGGACACGCGCAGCTTCTGCATGATGTCGAGCTGGGTGCCGGGATCGGTCGGGCCCGCCGGGATGGAGGCGCAGCCGAGGTTGCGCAGTGGCTCTTCAAACATCAGCCCGGCCGGGGACAGGTGATAGTTGAAGGTTACCTGAACCACGTCTCCGGGGCGGAACCCTACGGAATAAAAGGCTTCGGTGTATCCCCAGTAGTCGTCCATGCGGTCTTCGGGGTCGAAGATGGGGCCGGGCGAGAGGAAGATGCGCTTCAGTTCGCCGATGTCCTTGGTCAGCAGGCCGCCGAGGCGGGGGCCGATGGACTGGAGGAAGATGAGCTCTTTCTTTTTCAGCAGCGGGATGTGCTTGATGTCGGAAAGGGTCTTGAACTTCTCCACGTTGAACTGGGCGCGGTCAAAGCGTTTCTTGACGTCTTCAGAATATCTGTAGGCGTAGGAGAGCAGGTCCTTGAGCTGGATCAGGCAATACTGGCGGCGTTCGCTCTCGTCGAGCACTTCGCGGCGGTTGTAGATGCCTTCGGTGCGGTCTTTGCGGGTCATGTCATCATGCTCCGTACTGTTTGGAATTCAGGGAAAGGTCTTGCTTAGCGTATTTATTTGGAATAATGCAAGCCCTTTTTTAAAAAATGAAGTATATCGAATTGTTATTCGATTTTTGAAGAGGCGTTTTTGTTCACGAGGATGCGGCGTTTCAGGGAGTCGTATACCGGGGGCGAGCCGACCCCGTTGGCGACGACCGTGGAGATGAAGGCGACGATGGCCATTTCGGGCAGACACTGGAACGCGCCGGACATTTCCGCGACCAGCGCCGTGCCGGTGAGGGGCGCCCGCACCGTGCCCGAGAACAGGCCGGCCATGCCGAGCACGAGATACGCGGGAAGCTGCGGTTCGGCGGAAAAACCGTTTCCGATGAGCAGGGTCCCGCCCACGGCGCCGACCATGCTGCCGATGGCGAGCATGGGCATGAGCAGGCCGCCGGGCACGCCGGAGGCGAAGCTCAGGATGGAGAAGATGATCTTGACGAACAGGAGGAGCGCCACCGAGCCGAGCAGGAGCGGGCCGTTGGGCGTGAGCCCGCCGAGATCGGCTGTGGAATAGCCGAGGCCCACGAGCACCTGCGGATAGACGTACAACAGGACACCGCTGAGCAGGAAGGGCAGGAGCGGCTTGAGGGGGGCCGGGACCAGTTTTTGGTGGTCATGGAATTCCGTCACGCGGAGCAGGGCGGTATTGTAGAGGGCGCTGAACAGCCCCGTCCCCACGCCGAACAGCACGGGGAGCCACATCTGCCCCCAGTCAAGGGATGGGATGGACGAGAAGGGGAACACCAGCCCGAAGCCGAACAGGATCGTGATGACGAACCATGCGGAGAATGAGGCCACGCCGGTGAACAGCAGCAGCGGCACGGTCACGATGGTTTTGACCTCTTCAAAAGCGAACAGCATCCCCGCGAACGGTGCGCCGAAGGCGGCGGCAAGCCCGGCGACGCTGCCCGCGATGAGAAAGCGCGGGGCATGGCCCGGATCTTCGCCGGTCAGTTTTTGAAAGATCCGTCCGAAACCGCAGCCCACGGCCGCGCCCATCTGGATGCTCGGGCCCTCGCGCCCCACGGAGAGGCCGCCTGACAGGGACAGCAGTGTCCCGACGAATTTGGAGGCTACAATGCGGAATCCCGGATAGGGAAGCTGCCCGGCCAGCGCCAATTCCGTCTGGGGGATGCCGCTGCCGCTGATGAGGGGCTCCTTCCTGACCATCTGGCCCACGATGAGCGCCAGCAGGATGAGCGTGCCGAAGACGATCAGCGCTGTGGCGAGATCATCCGCGCCGTGCCTGAGCGTGGAGACGATCCACGCGTTGCCGTGATCATAGAGCCAGCGGAACACGCCGATGACGCCTCCGGTGCAGCCGCCGACAAAGGCCGCCTGCACGACGAGGCGGAGCACGCTTTCGTTGCGCAGGGCCTGCATTTCGCGGAGGATAGGCACTTGCCGGGTGAATCTTGCGATCCGGACTTTCGTTTTTCTTTTCATGGGCATTGCGGGGAGGAACGTTTCCCCTGTCTCCTTCCGAGAGGCGTTGCGGGCGTCAGGCGTCGTTTCGGAGATGACGTTTGCCGTCCGGGGGATCCTGTTATGCCGAAAAGCGGAAGAAAAGGCTATCCCCCTTGAGAAAAGGGAGAAACCGCCCGTCCGTAATCATTCGGAGGGCGGTTTTTTGCTGTTCAAGACTCGCAAAAAGCGGTTTGAAGAAGGAAAAAGAGCCGTGAGCGGTGTTTTTTATGCGGGGACGAAGCGTGCTGGAACCTTTCCACGCTGAGATGCATACCGTTCCCCAAAGAGTCCGCTTTGGGGCGCGCTGCGGACAGGGATTCGAGAAACACAAAAGCCTTTAAGAAAGGGAGGGAAGGGCTCCGCGTGGCAGGTTTGGGGAAGGGAGGAAAGGCGTGGGGGCTTCCCTTTTCTCCAGAAACGTTTTCCCTTCCTTCCCCAATACGGTATTTTTTTAGGCGCTCATGCTCAGGAACTGCCGGATAAGCTGCATACCGATGGCGAACGCGATGAGGTAGAGCGGGCCGAGGGCCAGCCCGGTGCGGGACCACGGCAGACGCATGGAGTACTTGCATCCGATGAAGCAGCAGACGCCGAACCAGATGCTGCCCACGAGCGGGCCGACCAGCGGGACGATGCAGACCACGGTGGGCGCGGCGCTGTAGGCGATGACCCGGAACACCGTGCGGAACTGGACGTTTTCCGGCTGTACGAGCCGCAGCATGAGGTAAAAGACCGACGCGAAGAAACAGAGCTGGATGGCAAGGATGCCCGGCGTCAGGAGGATGGTCAGGGGCAGGCTCATGCTCTGTGCCACGTCGCCGAGGACTTCCTGCAATTTGGGGTCGGTGATGGAAGGCCCGCTGGCCTGAATGCTCATGAGGTACCACATGCGCTCGACGAGGGTCTGGAACATGCCGAGGATGAGGTAGAACACGAGCGGGCGGGTCAGTTTGCCGTTGGTGGCGGGCAGGGCGGCGAAGAAGCGGGGCGCGTTGAACATCACCCGCAGGATGGTCTGGTAAAGGGCCATGAAGAGGTTGTAGCGCTTGGGCTCTTCCCACGGGACGTCGGTGCCGTCGACATGCATGGCGGCTGCGATGCCGCCTTTGCCCTTGCTTTCCCCGTCGCGTTTCTTCTGGAAATTGTTCCAGAAGTCAGAGCGCTTTTCCGCAACGTTTTGCGGGGGGGCCGGCTGGCCCTTTTGGGGCTCGGCTTCGGGGACCTCGGGAGTCGGCGCGGAGGCGTCATGGTCGCCCGGAATACGGGGGACCATCGCTCCGGGCGGCAGCGGATCGTCGCCGTCCAAATCCGGAGGCAGGGGGCGCCCGGCGGGAGCCGTTTGCGGGGCGGGAGCGGCTGCGGGCGTCTCGTCGACAACGGGCGTTCCGTCCGGGTTGCGGAAACGGAAACGGTATTGGCAATGCGGGCAGGTCGCCATCGCCGCATTGGCGGGAATGGCGTTCTCGTCTATCTGGCGTTCAAACCGGCATTCAGGGCAACGGATCAGCACAGGGCACCTCTAAGGGAAAATCGTACATTGCACTGAACATATAGTCTCATTTTCTACAAATCAAGGGACGAATTTTTGTACTCTCATCCGTAGCTTTCGGCGGTGCGCAGGCCCGGGCGGCCCCTTTTGCCCTGCCCGACGCGGCGATCCGGCGAAAAACGGGGCGGATGACGTGCCCGGAGCGGGTTCCGTTTTTCCTTATTTTGTTGTACGGTAGATGCTTGGCACCATGCGGGATGCCGTCTGTTTCTTTCGGAAAAGCAGGGCCCCGGCCGTCCCGCCCCGTCGTCCCATCCGAAAAACGTTCCATTTCTCAGGGGAAAGCATGAACAAACTTGTGAAAAAACTGATGCTTGTCGCCGCCATGCTCATGCTGGCGGCCGGTCCCTCCTTTGCCGCGGACGCTATCCGCATCGGCCTGATGTGCCCGCTTACCGGCAAGTGGGCCAGCGAAGGCCAGGACATGCAGCAGATCGTGAGCCTGCTCGTTTCGGAAGTGAACAAGGCGGGCGGCATCAACGGCAAGCAGATCGAGCTGATTGTGGAAGACGACGCGGGCGATCCGCGCACGGCCTCCCTCGCCGCCCAGAAGCTGGCCTCCGCTGGGGTAATGGCGGTCATCGGGACGTACGGTTCCGCCGTGACCGAGGCTTCCCAGAACATCATCGACGAAGCCGAAATCATGCAGATCGCCACGGGGTCCACCAGCGTGCGCCTGACGGAAAAGGGCCTTCCCCTTTTCTTCCGCACCTGCCCCCGCGATGACGAACAGGGCCGCGTGGCCAGCAAGGTCATTGCCGCCAAGGGCTTCAAGAAGGTCGCCATCCTGCACGACAATTCCTCCTACGCCAAGGGCCTCGCCGAAGAAGCGCAGAAGGGCCTCAAGGACGCGGGCGTGCCTGTGGTGTTCTACGACGCCCTGACCCCGAGCGAGCGCGACTACACCGCCATCCTCACCAAGCTGAAGGCCGCCGATCCCGACCTCATCTTCTTCACCGGCTATTACCCCGAAGCGGGTATGCTGCTCCGCCAGAAGAAGGAAATGCATTGGGACGTGCCCATGATGGGCGGCGACGCCGCCAACAATACCGACCTCGTGAAGATCGCGGGCAAGGATGCCGCCAAGGGCTATTTCTTCATCAGCCCGCCGTCCGCCCACGACTTCGATACCCCCGAAGCCAAGGATTTCTTCTCCCGCTACAAGGCGCAGTACAACAGCCTGCCGAGTTCCGTGTGGTCCGTGCTGGCCGGCGACGCCTTCAAAGTCATCGTCGCGGCGCTCCAGGCCGGGACGGATGCCAATCCGGAAGCCGTGGCCAAGTACCTCAAGAAGGATCTCAAGGAATATCCCGGCCTGACCGGCAAGCTCGGCTTCAACGAAAAGGGCGACCGCATCGGCGACCTTTACAAGGTCTACGAAGTGGACGGCAACGGCGGGTTCGTGCTTCAGAAGTAAGGTTTTCGGCTCCCGGGAGGATGCCTTCCGGGAGCCTCAGAAGTTTCGGCTTCTTTTCTTGGGTACGGTGACGGGGTTCCCCGGTCGCCGTGCTTCCGTGTCTGGGGCTTCCGACACGGCGGGCCGGGGCCATAAGGTTCCGGGTTCGGGAGTTCCGCTTCCGTCCGCTTCAATCCTTTATCAAACCTCCTGATGATATGAACGAATTTTTACAGCAGCTCATCAATGGCCTTGCCGTGGGCGGCATTTATGCCCTCGTCGCGCTCGGCTATACGATGGTGTACGGCGTGTTGAAGCTGATCAACTTCGCGCACGGCGACATTTTCACCATCGGGGCGTATCTCGGAATGACTCTGCTTGTGTCCGGCGGCCTCTCCGGAAGCATGACGCCCGTACTGGCGGTGGGGCTTGTGGTGATCATCGTGTTCGGTCTGGTGGCCCTGCTCGGCGTCGCGCTGGAGCGGGTGGCCTACCGTCCGCTGCGCAAGGCCAACCGCCTTGCCGCCGTGGTGTCCGCCCTTGGCGCGTCCATCGTCTTCCAGAACGCTGTCATGCTCATCTACGGCGCGCGCGTCTACGTCTACCCGGAAAACCTCATTCCCACGCTGACGTTCAATATCTTCGGGCTGAACGTGCCGTTGATGCGCGTCATCGTCATCGTCAGTTCGCTGGTGCTCATGCTGGCGTTGTACGCCTTCATCAACCGCACCCGTATGGGGACGGCCATCCGCGCCGTCGCCATCGATCAGGACACAGCCAAGCTCATGGGCATCAATGTGGACCGCGTGATCTCGCTGGTGTTCTTCATCGGCGCGGGGCTCGGCGGCGTCGCCGGGGTTATGGTGGGCACGTACTACGGGCAGATCGACTTTACGATGGGCTGGTCCTACGGCCTCAAGGCGTTCACCGCGGCCATCCTCGGCGGCATCGGGAACATCCCCGGAGCCATGATCGGCGGGCTGCTGCTCGGCGTGATCGAGGCGCTCGGCGCGTCGTATCTCGCCATGGCGTGGAAGGACGCCATTGCCTTCCTCGTGCTCATCCTCATTCTCATCATCAGGCCCACCGGCCTCCTCGGTGAAAGGGTGGCCGACAAGTTATGAGCCTGTTCAAACGCTATTACCCCGTGCTGGTCGCCGTCCTTGTGGCGGTGCTGCCGCTCGGCATGAACACCTATTGGACCGAAGTGGCCGTCAACGTGGGCCTGTACGCGCTGCTGGCGCTCTCTCTGAACGTCATCCTCGGGCAGGCGGGGATCTTCCACATGGGGCACGCGGCGTTCTATGCCGTGGGCGCGTATGTGACCGCGATCCTGAATACGCACTACCAGATCCCCATCCTGCTGCTCATCCCCGTGGCGGGCGCGGCGGCGGCGCTGTTCGCGCTGATCGTGGCCCGGCCCATCATCCACCTGCGCGGCGACTACCTGCTCATCGTGACCATCGGCATCGTGGAAATCGTCCGCATCGCCCTGATCAACGACGTGTTCGGCCTGACCGGCGGCGCGAACGGCATTTTCGGCATCGCCCGTCCTGAACTTTTCGGCATCAAGATCCGCAAGGCCATCCAGTTCTACTACCTCATCTGGATCATGGTCGGGCTTACCGTGCTGCTGTTCCATTGGCTTTCCGAGTCGCGTTTCGGCCGCGCGTTGAACTGCATCAAGGAAGACGACACCGCCGCCGAGGGCTGCGGCATGGACGTGGCGCACCTGAAGCTCATGGCCTTCGTCATCGGCGCGTTCTGGGCGGGCATGGCCGGGAACCTCTTTGCCGCCAAGATGACCATCATTTCCCCGAGTTCGTTTACCTTTTGGGAATCGGTGGTGGTCTTTGCCGTGGTCATCCTCTCCGGCGGCAGCCAGATCGGCGTCTTGCTCGGCACGTTCCTCATCGTGGCCCTGCCGGAAATGTTCCGCGACTTCGCCAGCGCCCGTATGCTGGTCTTCGGCCTTGCCATGATGATCATGATGGTGGTGCGCCCGCAGGGGCTTCTGCCGCCTTCGCCGCGCCGGTACGATGTGCGGCGGCTGTTGCGGCGCACGCGTGATTTCAGTTCGCCGGTCGCTCCCCGGACGGCTCGGAAGGAGGGCGCGGCATGAGCCTTCTCTCTTTGCAGACCGTGACCAAGATTTTCGGCGGCCTGACCGCCGTGAACGAAGTGTCCTTTGACGTGGAGCAGGGCAGCATCGTGGGGCTCATCGGCCCCAACGGTGCGGGCAAGACCACGGTGTTCAACCTGATCACGGGCAACTACGTTCCGGACGGCGGCGACATCCGGTTCGCCGGGCAGTCCATCAAGGGCATGAAGCCGCATACCATCGTGGGCCTCGGCATTGCCCGGACGTTCCAGTCCATCCGCCTGTTCCCCACGCTGCCGCTGGTGGAGAACGTCCTTGCGGGCCGCCATTGCCGGATGCACAGCGGGATCATCGGCTCCATGTTCCACACCCCGGCGCAGCGCCGCGAGGAGCGGGCCGCCCTTGAGCGGGCCATGAACGAGCTGGAGTTCGTCGGCCTTGCCGATAGCTATGCCGAGGAGGCCGGGAGCCTGTCTTACGGCAACCAGCGCCTGCTCGAAATCGCCCGTGCGCTGGCCTCCGATCCCAAGCTCATTATTCTCGACGAGCCTGCCGGGAGCATGAACGACCCCGAAACGGCGGTGCTCATCGAGCTTATCTACGCCATCCGCCAGCGGGGGGTGACGGTGCTGCTCATCGAGCACGATATGGGCCTCGTTATGAAGGTGTGCGAGAAGCTCCTCGTGCTCGAGTACGGTTCGCTTATCGCCAGCGGTTCGCCCGACGTCGTGCGCCGCGATCCTAAAGTTATTGAAGCCTATTTGGGGCAGGATGATTAGAGAGAATCGGGGAAGGGGAGGGAAGCCTTTAAAAAGGGCTTCCCTCCCCTTCCCCGAACCCCATCCCCTCCCTCCTAAATTTTTCGTAATGGAGGCGGGGGGGATATGTTTTTCCCGTCTGTAAACGGACGATCCGGGAGTTCGGATGTTTCTGGAAGTCGAAAATCTGCAAGCCGGGTACGGCACGGAAGAAGTGCTGCACGGCGTGAGCCTGCGCGTTGACGAAGGCGAAATCGTGAGTATCCTTGGTGCGAATGGCGCCGGAAAAACCACGACCCTGCTGACCATCAGCGGGCTTGTGCGGGCTTCCGGCGGCGCGGTTCGTTTTCAGGGAGAGGATCTGCACACCCTGCCGAGCCATGAAGTGGTGCGGCGCGGGTTGACCCAGTCGCCCGAAGGCCGCCGGGTGTTCGGGGTGCTCTCCGTGCTCGAAAACCTGCGCCTCGGTGCGTTCACCGTGGGGGACAAGGAAAAGGCCGAGCAGACGCTGGACTGGATTTTTGATCTGTTCCCCCGTCTGCACGAGCGCAAGGATCAGCTTGCCGGGACGCTTTCCGGCGGCGAACAGCAGATGCTGGCCATCGGGCGTGCGCTCATGGGCCAGCCCAAGCTGCTGTTGCTGGATGAGCCTTCGCTCGGCCTCGCCCCCCTGCTCGTGAAGTCCATCTTCGAGACGATCCGCGCCATCAACCAGTCCGGCGTGACCATTCTTATTGTGGAACAGAACGCCCGCGCCGCGCTCAAATTGGCGACCCGAGGGTATGTGCTGGAGCTTGGGCGCGTTGTCATGGAAGACACCGCCGCCCATCTCCTCGCCAACCCGAGCATTCAGGAAGCCTACCTCGGGGCGTAGGGCGAAGCCTTTGAGGAGGGGGAAGGGCCCCTTTTCCAAAAGGGGCCCTTCCCCCTCCCCAAACCCCACCCCCATCCCCCTAAAACGTTTGTAATGCGGTTGCCCTGTTATAAGAATTTTGGGGAACGGGCGGGCCTTCCAGATGTTTCGGGCGGCATTTTTTTAAAGAGGAACGCACATGAGTGAATTGACGCCCCGCGAAATCGTCGCGGAACTGGACAAATACATCATCGGTCAGAATCAGGCGAAGCGTATGGTTGCCATAGCGGTTCGGAACCGTTGGCGCCGCCAGCGCCTTGCGGCGGAACTGCGCAACGAGGTCGCTCCCCGCAATATCATTATGATGGGCCCCACAGGGGTAGGCAAGACTGAAATAGCCCGTCGCCTCGCCAAGCTGTGCTCGGCTCCGTTCATCAAGGTTGAGGCCACCAAGTACACCGAAGTCGGCTATGTGGGCCGCGACGTGGAATCCATGATCCGCGACCTTATGGAAATCGGCATCAATCTTGTGCGCGCTGAAGAGGCCGAAAAGGTCAAAGGCCGTGCCGAAGCCGCCGCTGAGGAGCGCCTGCTCGATCTGCTTTTGCCCTCCGGCGACGGCAGGGAGAACACCCGTGAGAAGCTGCGCGAGCTTTTCCGGCAGGGATTCCTTGATGACCGCGAGGTCGAGTTCGAGGTGAAGGAACAGTCGCAGCCCATCGGTATGCTGGGCGTGCCCGGCATGGAACAGCTCGGCGATCAGATGAAGGGCGCGTTCAGCAAGCTGTTCCCTCAGAAGACGCACCGCAAGAAGATGAAGGTCGGCGCGGCGTGGCGTCATCTCATCGAGGACGAGTCCTCCAAGCTCGTGGACGAGGACAAGATCACCGATCTCGCCCGCGAGCGCGTGGAGCAGATGGGCATCGTGTTCATTGACGAAATCGACAAGCTCGCCAGCGGTTCGCAGCAGCGTTCCGCCGACATTTCCCGCGAAGGGGTCCAGCGCGATCTGCTCCCCATCGTGGAAGGCAGCGCCGTGAACACCAAGTACGGCCTCGTGAACACGGATCACATCCTGTTTATCGCGGCGGGCGCGTTCCATTTATCCAAGCCTTCCGACCTGTTCCCCGAGTTGCAGGGCCGTTTCCCGCTCCGTGCGGAACTGGAGGCTCTTGGAAAGGAAGAATTTTACCGCATCCTGACCGAGCCTCACAATTCGCTGACCCGACAGTACGAGGCCATGCTTGAAACCGAAGGTGTGCGTATTGAGTTCACGGATGACGGCCTGCGGGAAATCGCGGCCTTCGCGGAAGACGTGAACACCCGCACCGAGAATATCGGGGCGCGGCGGCTGCACACGATCATGGAAAAAATCCTTGCCGACATTTCGTTCGACGCCTCGGAAAAGAGGGGCAGCACGCTGGTCATCGACCGCGAGCATGTGGTCGCCCAGCTTGCCGATGTGCGCGCCGATGCGGAACTGAGCCGGTTCATTCTGTAAGACGCGGAGTCTGTCACATGGATGCAAAGCTGCAATCTCAGGTTCTTATCGAAAGCCTTCCCTATCTGCGCAAGTTCCACGGCGAAACCGTCGTCATCAAGTACGGCGGGCACGCCATGAAGGACGAGGCGCTCAAGGCCGCCTTCGCCCGGAACATCGCGCTGCTCAAGCTGGTGGGCATCCATCCCGTGGTGGTGCACGGCGGCGGCCCCCAGATCGGGAACATGCTGGAGAAGCTGGAGATCCGTTCGGAATTCCGCGAAGGCCTCCGTGTGACGGACGACGCCACCATGAACGTCGTGGAGATGGTGCTGGTTGGCTCGGTGAACAAAGATATCGTCAACCAGATCAACCGGGCCGGGGCGCGGGCCGTGGGCCTGTCCGGCAAGGACGGTATGTTGCTGCACGCCGAGAAGAAGGCGATGGTCGTCACCCGTGAGAACCAGCCCCCGGAAATCATCGATCTCGGCAACGTGGGCCGTGTGACCCGCGTGGAGACGACGCTGATCTTCTCGCTGATGAAGGACGGGTTCGTGCCGGTCATCGCGCCCGTGGGCGTGGATGACGAAGGGCACACCTACAACATCAATGCGGACGCCGTGGCCGGGGCCGTTGCGGGTGCGTTGCGCGCCCGCCGCCTGATCATGCTGACGGACGTGGCCGGCGTGCTTGACCCCGAAGGCAAGCTCATCCAGTCCATCCGCGTTGAGGACGCTGCGGGCCTGTACGAGAACGGCACCGTGACCGGCGGCATGATCCCCAAGTTGAATTGCTGTATCGACGCCATCGAACAAGGCGTTGAGAAGGTCATGATCGTCGATGGGCGCGTCGAAAACTGCGTGCTCCTCGAACTCCTCACCGATCAGGGTGTGGGTACCGAAATCGTCGGTGAAGAGCGCTGAGAAAAAACGGCGGTGCGGGAAAGCGGTTTTGGATAGATCTGTTTTACCGGCTCGTTTCCCGGCGGGGAAGATAGAGCGTCCCACAGTCTGACCTTCCGCCATTGAAGTTGAAAAAAGCCGGGGGATAGAACCTCCCCCGGCACATTTCCGAATGAGGCCCCATGAGCTACGACTACCGCATCCCGCAGGGCCGGGACAAAGGCAAACGGACGAACGGCATGTTTTCCCTGGGCGGAAAGCTGGGTTCCGTCTTGTCCGCGCTCGGAAACGGCGAAAAGCTCATGCAGGTCCGGCTGTGGCAGAACTGGGAAATGGTCATGGGGCCGGACATCGCGCCGCTGGCATGGCCTCTCGGCGCACGGAACGACATCCTCATCGTCGGCGGCGAGGACAATCTCGCGCTTCAGGAACTGTCGTTCATGACCCCGGAAATCCTTGAGCGGGTCAATGCGTTTATGGATGCCCCGGTATTCGACAGGGTCGAACTGCGGCTTGTCATGGGCGACAGGCCTCTGGATCAGATGCCTGACATCCAACCTTCCACGCGGGTCCGCCCGGCTCCTCCCCGCCCCCGGCAGTTGGGCGCTCATCTTGAGGAGATGAACCCGGATTCACCCGTCGCCCGATGCTACGCGGCCTATCTACGGATGCACGGCGTTCCCACGGAACGGAAAAGCTGAAAGGCAGGATCTGGTTCCTGCCTTTTTTCGTCATTGCCCTTCAGGTTTTTCTTGTTTTCCCTACCTTCGAGAGCGCGTTTGCCGCACCTTCCATCCTTTCCCCGAAAGCAGAGGTGAAGGTTGATTTTAGAATGCTCAACATAAAAATACAGTTATTTCTATAGAATATAAAAACGAAAGCATTTAGGGGCTAACACGCTCAAGCAAAGGGGCTTTTCCTTTACTCAGGGAAAAACGCGAATAGGGATTCGATAAGGCCGAAAGTCTTTGGAGGTGGAGGGATGGGGGTGTGGGGGAAGGGAGGAGGAACCTTTCTCCAGAAAGGTTCCTCCTCCCTTCCCCCACATTCCCCACCCCCCTAAAAAGCTTGTCCCCTCATGCAAGCTCAGCTAAACTGCCTCGCAGCAAGACTGAGCCTTTGGAGGGCAACGCAATGAAAACGGATACCGGGGCCATAGGTGTTCTGGGTGGGGTGGGGCCGTATGCCGGCCTGGACCTCATGCGCAAGATTTTTGATCAGACCGAAGCGAACTGCGATCAGGAACACCTGTCCGTGATCCAGTATTCCCTTTCCGAACATATCATCGACAGAACGCGCTTTCTGCTTGGGGAGACGGACGAAAATCCCGGCGAAGCCATCGGCGAAATCATGGTGCGCATGGCGAAGGCCGGGGCCACCGTTATCGGCGTGCCTTGCAATACGGCGCACAGCCCACGGATCATGGATGTAGCCGTCGCCATGCTGCATGAGGCGTCCCCGAAGACGCGCTTCGTCCATATGATCGATTCCGTCGTCGCCTTTATCCGTGAGAGCCTGCCCCATGCCCGGAAGATAGGCGTCCTGAGCACCAAGGGGACCTACGCGACCGGGCTCTATCAGGATGCCCTTTCCGCCGCGGGGTTCGTTCCTTTGTTCCCGGATGAGGAAGGCCGCGAGCGTGTCCAGCAGGCCATCAGCAATACTGCGTACGGCATCAAGGCCCAGTCGAATCCGGTGACGCCGGAAGCGCGCGCGGCGTTGCTTGCCGAGGCGGAAAAACTGGTGGAGCAGGGGGCCGACGCCGTGATCCTCGGCTGTACGGAAATCCCGTTGGCGCTCACGGAGCCCGATTTGCGCGGCGTTCCGCTGCTGGACGCCACCAAGGTGCTTGCCAGGGCCCTTATCATTGCTTTTGCTCCGGAACGCCTGAAGAAAGCTTAAAGCTATTTTTTTCAGAGTATTGCGCTTTCCTTTTACGTATTAGGGACTGCCTATGTCTGTTTCTTTGCCTTCCATTGCGTCTTTCCATCAGGGCGCGCACTCGGTGGCCGTCGTCGGCCTCGGGTATGTCGGCCTGCCGCTGGCCGTCGCTTTTGCCCGGCATTTCAACGTGATCGGTTTTGATTTGAACGCCGCCCGCGTGGAAGAGCTTTCCGCAGGCACGGATCGGACAGGCGAAGTGGACTCGGCGGCGCTGCAAGCTTCCTCGGCTCGTTTCACCAGCGATCCGGCGGCGCTCCGCGAGGCGGGCGTCATCATCGTGGCGGTTCCGACGCCGATCGACGAGCACCGGAACCCGGACTTGTCCCCGGTGGAAGGGGCTTCCCGGACTGTGGGGCGGCATTTGTCTCGTGGCGCGGTCGTCGTGTACGAGTCCACGGTCTATCCGGGCGTGACTGAAGAGCTCTGCGTCCCGATCCTTGAGGCCGAATCCGGCCTGCGGTGTGGAGCCGACTTCACGGTGGGCTATTCTCCGGAACGGATCAACCCCGGCGACAAGGTGCATACGCTTGAAACCATCAAGAAGATTGTTTCCGGGAGCGACGCGCCGACGCTGGATCTGCTGGCGGAGCTGTACGGGACGGTCGTGCGCGCGGGCATCCACCGTGCCCCCAGCATCAAGGTTGCGGAAGCCGCCAAGGTCATCGAGAACACGCAGCGCGACCTGAACATCGCGTTGATGAATGAGCTGTCCATCATCTTTGACCGGCTCGGCATTGATACGCTGGATGTGCTGGAAGCGGCCGGGACCAAGTGGAACTTCCTGCCGTTCCGTCCGGGGCTGGTCGGCGGGCACTGCATCGGCGTGGACCCGTACTACCTGACCTTCAAGGCCGAGGAACTCGGCTGCCATCCGCAGGTCATTCTGGCCGGGCGGCGCATCAACGACGGCATGGGCAAGCATGTGGCGGAAACGTGCGTCAAACTGCTGATCCGGCAGGGGCGGCTGGTCAACGCGGCCCGCGTGGGCATCCTCGGCTTTACGTTCAAGGAAAACGTGCCGGACTTGCGGAACACCCGGGTTATCGACGTGATCCGCGAATTGCAGGAATACGGCGTCGATGTGCTGGTACACGATCCGCTGGCTGACGCCGGGGACGTGCGCCATGAATATGGCCTCTCTTTCGCGGCGCTGGATGAGCTCGCCAATCTGGACGCGCTGATTCTGGCCGTGCCGCACAAGGCCTACGCCGAAAACGGCGTTTTGGAACCGGCAGCCCTGCACGCACGGTTTGCCGTGCCCGATAAGGCCCTCTTGCTGGATGTGAAGGGCTGTCTCTCGCCCAGTGCCGTGCAAGCCGAAGGCATGGCCTACTGGAGGCTTTAGGCGAGGCAAAGGGAACGCTGCCTGCCCCCGCCTCGTTGCCTTTGAATCGGGGCTGTACACATCTTCTCCCGATATGTCCCGTCCGCGTATCCTTCGGGGGCAGAGGCGGTTCGTTTTGGGGGAGTGTTCCGTATCCTGAAAAGAAGTCAAGAGCCGGATGTGGTGCATTATCGGGGAAAAGCCGATTCCTCCGTCCTCCCGGCAATGAGGCCGTTGCGGGCATTTGATGTATTTCCCAAACGTGTCTGGAAGGTATCCGAATGAAGACAGTTCTTGTAACCGGAGGCGCGGGGTTTATCGGTTCCTGCTATGTGCTGTCCCGGCGCACTGCGGGGGAGCGGGTCGTCAACCTCGACAAGCTCACCTATTCCGGCAACATCGGTAATTTGGCGTCTCTTGATGGGGATGCCGAGCATATTTTTGTCCGGGGCGATATTGGGGATGCGCTGCTTGTCCGCCAGTTGCTGCACCATTACCAGCCCGATGCGGTCATCAATTTTGCCGCTGAGAGCCATGTGGATCGCTCCATCCATGACCCGGATGCGTTTGTCCGCACCAATGTCCTCGGAACCTGCACCCTCCTGCGCGGCGTATTGGAATGGTGGAAAGAGCTGTCCGAAGAAAGGCGGAACGCTTTCCGTTTCCTGCACGTTTCCACGGATGAGGTATACGGAACGCTCCGCCCCGGCGAGCCCGCCTTCACGGAGACCACCCCGTATGCGCCGAACAGCCCCTATTCGGCATCCAAGGCGTCCAGCGATCATTTCGTGAGGGCCTATCACGAAACCTATGGGCTCCCCACGCTCATCACGAATTGCTCCAATAATTACGGCCCGCGCCAGTTTCCGGAGAAACTCATTCCCTTGGTCATCCTGAACGCGCTGTCCGGAAAGCCGCTGCCCATTTACGGCACCGGGGAGAACATCCGCGACTGGCTGCATGTGGAAGACCACTGCGAGGCCATCGTTGCCGTCTTGGAAAAAGGGGCGCCGGGAGAGTGCTACAATATCGGCGGGCACTCCGAGCGGGCCAATATCGATGTCGTCCGGAGCATTTGCCGCATTCTTGACAAGCTCCGTCCCACAGCGGTCCCCTATGAAAAGCAGATAACCTTTGTGGCGGACAGGCCGGGCCATGATTTGCGCTACGCCATTGACGCCGCGAAGATCGAACAGAAGATCGGCTGGGTTCCGCGCCGTCGTTTTGAGGAAGGGCTTCGGGAAACGGTGGGCTGGTATCTTGAGAATGCCGCGTGGGTGGAGAACATCCAGAGCGGGGAATATCGCCAATGGCTCGAAACGAATTATAGCGGGCGGTAGGCTGTACGAAGCTGCGGGCGGCTCACGTCAAGCCGGCGCGCAAGATGGGCGGTTTCAAAAAGTATGGGAACTGAGAGCGGGGAATGCATCGAGGAGCGCCAGCCTCCAAGAGCATTCCCCGTTCGCGCGCAACGGCGGCTGAAAGTGCCGGGATAGTGAAACACGGATGTTTCGCGTCTTTTTCGGGAAAAAGGCAAAATGGCCATGAGTTGGGAAACTACGGCGTTGCAGTCCGCGGGACGTGAATTGTCATACCTTGTTTTCAAGGACGTCCGCGATGAACGCAATCATCTTCTTCCGAAAGATCTCCTCGGAAAAGCTTTCCGCCTGCCTTTTCAGCTTATCGTGTACCCACGTTTGTTCTGTGGAGGCTTCATAGGCGTCGAGCGCCTCGGTTAAGGCGTCAGCCGTCTGCCGTTCAAAAAAGATCCCGGTCTCTCCGTCCGCCACACTGTCCAAGACCCCGCCCCTGCCGTATGCGATGACGGGGCGTCCGGCGGCCATAGCCTCAAGAGGCGTGATCCCAAAATCCTCTTCGCCGGGGAACAGGAAAGCCTTACAGCCCGCATAGAGGGCGGGGAGCGCCGCATTGTCCACGCGGCCCACAAAACTGACGGTCGGCCCGGCAATGCTTTCCAGGCGCTTCCGCTCCGGGCCATCCCCCGCAACGACAAGCCGCCGCCCGGTACGGGTACACGCCTCCACCGCCAGATCCACACGCTTGTAGCTCACCAGTTCGCTGAGGCAGAGATAGTAGCTGCCGGGCTCTGGGGTGCCGGGGACACTTTGAAGGCCCGCCATGTGGGGGCTGGAGAAACGTGAGATGTCAACGGGGGGATGGATGACGGCGGCCTCCTTTCCCCACCAGCGCTTGACCCGGCGCGCCACGGTGCGCGAGTTTGCGATAACGTGATCGACGCGTTGCGCCGAGGCATAATCCCACAGCCGCAGCCGATGGAACAGCGGGCGCATGAGCAGACGCGTCACCGCTCCGGCGGATTCCAGATAGTCTTGATAAAAATCCCAGAGATAGCGCATGGGAGAATGGCAATAGCAGATGTGCGGCGTGTCGGCCCGGGTGATGACCCCTTTGGCGGGCCCGGACTCGCTGGAAATGACGAGATCATAGCCGCGCAGATCCAGCTGCTCCAACGCAAGCGGCATCAGGGGAAGGTATTTCTGGTAATGCCGCACGCTTCCCGGAAGCTTTTGGATAAATGTCGTATGGATCGGGTGGGACGTAATGGTTTCGGAGAGCGCCTCGGGGCGTACGACATGCGTGTATATATCCGCCTGTGGAAAAATCCTGCACAAGGCTTCGACGACTTTTTCTCCGCCGCGCATACCCGTAAGCCAGTAATGGATAATGGCTACGCGCAGATGCGGCAATGTTCTTTCATCCATGCGATATTTCCTCGGCGTTTCCTCTGGGAGCCTTTTGTGAAGCGGGAGCAATCGGCGGACACGCTGAATCCATACCCGGCGGGGTGCAGCCGAGGTACGCACCTTATGAAGGGGTGCGCCTCCCCCATCCCTCAGGCCGTACTGGGCTGCGGGGTTATTTCCATGACTCGGCGACGCGTTCGGGCAGGGTCATGAGGTAGTCCCCATAACCGGATTTTTGCAGCGGGGCCGCCAGCTTCATGAGCTGCTCCGTCGAGATGTAGCCCTTGCGCCAAGCGATTTCCTCAATGCAGGAAACTTTGAGGCCCTGCCGGGTTTCGATAGCCTGCACAAACGTGCCCGCCGCCATGAGCGAATCGTGGGTGCCGGTGTCCAGCCATGCGATGCCGCGCCCCATCAGCCCCACATGCAGTTTCCCCGCGTCGAGATAGGCCTTGTTGACGTCCGTGATTTCCAGTTCGCCCCGGGGGGAGGGCTTGATTTCACGTGTAATGTCCACGACGTCCTGATCATAAAAATAAAGCCCGGCCACGGCGTAGCTGGATTTGGGATGTTGGGGTTTCTCCTCGAGGGAGCGGACTTTCATATCCTGATCGAACTCGACCACGCCGTAACGCTCGGGATCGCTGACGTGATACCCGAAGACGGTCGCGCCCTCTTCCTGCTCCCGGGCGCTGATGAGGAGATCTTCGAGGCCGTTGCCGAAGAAAATATTGTCCCCAAGGATCAGGCAGGAGTGGCTTCCCTGGATGAAATCAGCGGCAAGGAGGAACGCTTGAGCGATACCTTCCGGCTTCGGCTGTGTGATGTATTCAAAGGAGCATCCCCATTGGCTGCCGTCCCCGAGAAGTTTGCGGAACTGCCAGCCGTCGTCTGGCGTGGTGATGATGGCAACCTCACGGATGCCCGCCAGAAGGAGAACCGACAACGGATAATAGATCATCGGCTTATTGTAGACCGGCAACAGCTGCTTGCTGACGCTGAGCGTGAGGGGGTGAAGCCGCGTACCGGAACCGCCCGCCAGCAGGATACCTTTCCGTGATGCCATATGCAAAACCTTCCCTTAAAATTGAAACAGGCAAATACCATTCGCAAGGAGGACAGGGCAAGTGGCGCTCTTTGAGGGGGAAATCCGCGTGATGAGCCAGCCGCCTGCAATGCCTATCGGCCCGGCCTTTCTTTCCTTACGAGCTTCAGTGCGCCTGTGGGGCAGACGGTGACGCAGGCGGTATCCAGCCCGGCATCGAGGCGGTCTTTGCATTGATCGCATTTGACGGATTTCCTTTTGCGGGGATCAACCCAGATCAGGTGATGCGGGCAGGCTTTCTGGCACGCCCCGCAGCCGACGCACGCTTCTTCCAGTATGAAGACGATCCCGTCGCTCTCCCGGCGGATAAGCGCCTCTTTGGGGCAGACTTCCACACAGCGCGGCTGAGGGCACTGTACGCAGGCCCGGTAGCGGGTATGAAGCACAACCCGGGGCTCTCCGTCCGCCGCAAGCGGTGCGGGCGCTTCCGGCCGTGCATGTTTGACGATGATCGGCGTTGCTTCTTCCGCGGCGTCTTCAAAGCGGGGGCCATCGACAAGCAGCGTTCCGAGGGAAATGCCCGGTGCGCTGTCATGGGCCGCCTTGCAGCTGGCTTCACAGGCATGGCAGGCGATGCAGCGATCTTGATCAACGACAAGGCGATATATGCTCATAGTGCCTCACTCGGATGCCTTGCATCCGGCGATTGTTTGCTGATGCGGCGTCCCCCGCAGCGGGTACAGGGGAACGTCCATTCTTGAGGGCCGGTTCAGTTCGTTTCTTCGGCTTTTCGGATCGTTACGAAGTGCTTTTGAAGGGCCAGCCCCCCGCCGAGCGGATCTTCATACTCCAGCCCGCTGACCATGCAGGCTTCGTCGGCCACGCCTTTGCCGAAGGCCCGCGTTTCTTGAGGCGTTTTCCTGCCAAAGCCGTGCAGCATGAAGACGGCCTCGGGGTGGATGCCCGTGGTTACCTTAGCGCGTAAACGGCCAACGGGGCCTGTGGCTGTACACACTTCAACCCAGTCGTCATCGGCAATACCAAGGGCTTGGGCCCGTCCCGTGTGGATCCATAACGTATTGGTGGGCGCGAGTTCGGACAGCAGGGGGTTGTTCGTCGTGCTGGCCTGCGTATGCAATGCCGCCCGGCCGGGAATGACGCGGAACTGGTCGGGCGCGGCAGGCCGCTCCGGTGCCGTGTAGGGCGGCAGGGTGTCGTGCCCGGATGCGGCCCATAAGCGGCTGCGGGCCTCTATCTTGCCGGAAGGCGTGGGCAACGTGGTTTCCGCAAGGGTTTTCCAGCGCGGAGCGGACGCGAGCGGCACAAAGCCGGTTGCGTCGAACGCCTCTATGCCGAGCCCCGTACCTTCAAGCTGGTAGTTCCATATATCCTCAATGCGTGAGAAGGCGAGTTTGTCAAGCCCGAGGCGCGAGGCGAGGCCGCACAGGATCTCCCAGTCGGCGCGCGTGTCGAAACGCGGCTGCACGGCGCGCTGGCGGCGGAAGAACTGCGGCTTCAGCCCCAGTTTGGAGGCCAGAATGCTTTCCCGGGACAAGGCCGGGGAGAGCGGCAGCACGATGTCGGCATAGTCCGCCGTGGGCGACCACGTGGTGGTGATGGCGACGATAAGGTCGAGCTTGTCCAGCTTGCTGCGCAGCGTATCCGGATCGGGTAGCGAAGACAGGATGTTGTGGCGCATCGAGATATAGGCGCGGACCGGATACGGATCGCCGGTCACGGCGGCGTCGAAGGCCCGGTGGAGCAGGCCGGGCTGCTGCCAGTCGGCCTTGTCCGCCATCGGCTTGGTGATATTGGGGTAGAGCGCCGAGAGGGGCCGCAGCCGTTTCTCCGTTTCCTTGGGGGAAAGGCTGATGGGCATACCGCCGCGCGCGCCGATGGAGCCGAGCAGGGCGTTGATGAGGTAGGCGCTGCGCACGGTGACGAAACTGTCAGCATACCGGGCCGTGAACCAGCCCGGGTACCAGAGGACACGGGGGGCGGCCTCAGCCAATTCACGCGCCAGCCTGACGATGCGGTCGGCCTTGATCCCGGTTTCGGTTTCCGCCCACTCCGGCGTACAGGGGCGGACGCGCTCCTCCAGTTCCCCGAAGCCGTCGATATACGGCAGCATATGGGGATCATAAAGCTTTTCCGAAATCAGCACGTGCAGCACCGCAAGGTTCATGGCGTAATCGGTGCCGGGGCGGACGAAGAAAAAGGTGTCCGCTTTGGCGGCGCTGACGGTGGCGCGGACGTCCATGACCGTCACCTTGCAGCCGTTGGCCCGCGCTGCGGTGATGCCCGCGACTTCCGCAAGGTTCAGGGCCTCCAGCGCGTTGCGGCTCTGGAGCACGATGTGTTTCGACTCCCGGTAGTCAATGACGAGGCGTCCGCGATCCAGCCCCAAAACGGATGCGCAGGCCTGTTCCACGTTGCGGGTGCAGGTGACGCTGTGGCTGTAGATATTAGGCGTACCGAGGCCGCGTGCGAAGGCCTTGTAGAGATCCGTAAACGGGCCGCCACGGTGCGAGAACATGACGCTTTCGGGGCCGTATTGATCCCGTATGGCGCGGAGCTTGCCGGCTACGGCATCGAGCGCTTCTTCCCAGCGGACGGCGCGCCACTTGTGCCCTCCGCGGGCCCCCACGCGCATCAGGGGCGACTGCGGGCGCTCGGAATCCTTTTCCAGCGCGAGCGCCGCGATGCCGCGAGGACACAATGTCGAACCCGTGGCCGAGTGGGGATTGCCCTGAATCCAGACCGCTTCGCCGTTTTCGACTCCGACGGCAACCGGGCACCGTGTCCCGCACATGCCGCATACGCTATAGACTGTCTTCATGATGCGTTCCTGAATGGAAAGAGGGAATAATGGAGAAAATGCGTTGGTTCCATTGCTCTGTCCCAAAAATGTTGAGCGGCGGAGGCTGGCCAACGGAGATTTTCCCGTATCCGTTTTCCTCCACGCCGCCTTGATAGGCTCTTTCGAGATTCCCCAGTGTACCCCCGTCGGGTTATTCCGATCAATGGAGTCGATCCGGGCATACCTCCGACTGAAACAGAGGATCCCATAAAGTCAAAAACCGTTGAAGCGTGATGAGTGGAGGGTGGTGAGGGAAGGGGAACCTTTCTCCAGAACGTTTCCTCTTCCCCCCGCCAGTAAGATCTCAATAAAAAACGCCCCGGCCTTTCGAGCGTGCGGGGCGTATCCTGACAGGGAAACGGGCATGGAGGGCTTAATAGGAAGCTATGTAGTCATCCATGTTCGCCGCCGAGCAATTGCGGCTTACCCAGAAGGCCGAAGCCCAAACCATAAGGGCCGTGGCTTCGGTGTCGTCCAGGCGTTTCAGCTTGGCTTCAAGGCTGGTGCGGCTCGCGCCGTAACGGGAATGGAAGTCGGTTTGCTCGCACAGATCGGCAACGCGCAGGAGAAGATAGGAGAGGCGGGTATGCGCGGGGAGCAGACGCTGATCACGGTGAGCTTCAAGAATGGTTTTGAGTTCCGGTCCGGTAAATGTGCCTTTGATGGTCGTGATCGCGCGGAAAAACGTGTCTACCGCCCACGGCAGAATGAATTCGGCCCCCGCACTCTTTGTGCGGAAGTAGTCCTTCAACCAGCGTTCCTGCTGCTCGTTGATGCGTGCTGCGACCTGAGGCATACGCGGCTCCTTGTGAAGAATATTGACTAGACGCTATCGTAGAATCTCTTAATATTCAAGCGCCTTCGTGCCCGGAAGCAGCAAGTGGGAACATGTCGTCATACCATACTTTTTTCATAGTCAGACCGCAGGCCGGAGCCGTGAGGGGAGCTATCCGGCGATCGCAGGCGTCGAGGATGCCGGGAATGTCCGCCGGTTCCAGCTTGCCCCGCCCGACAGCGACGAGCAGCCCCATGGTATTGCGGACCATCTGTTTGAGAAAGCCGTCCGCTTCAAAGCGCCAGGTCAGTTCGAGGCAGCCTTCGGGGAGCGGGCCCTCGGGGGTGCGGGTGATGGACAGGATGGTACGCACCGTTGTGCGGAGATCCGTCCCGGCGTTTTTCAGGCTGGCGAAGTCCCGCTTGCCAAGGAGGTAGCGGCTCCCCTCGTCCATACGCTCCACATCCACAGGGCCGCAGGCCCAGACGAAAGGAAAGAGCTGCGGCGGCGTGTAGCGCTTGGAGAGCCAGAGGCGGTATTCGTAGGTCTTGCGGACGGCACTGTGCTGTGCGTGGAACGTGTCGGGCACAAGAACGGCGTCCGCAATGCGTATGTCGCGCGGCAGGAGCGTATTGAGGGCCAGCTGCCAGTCCATACGGGCACGCGATTCGGGGACATCGAGGTGAGCGACCTGCGCTTCGGCGTGAACGCCCGCGTCGGTCCGTCCTGCACCGTGCACATGGACGCGCTCGCCGAGCACGTGAGCCACGGCGTCCTCAATGATGTTCTGAATGGTGGGCAGGGGGGAGGCGTTTTTGCGGGCCTGCGTCTGCCAGCCGTGATACTGGGTGCCTACGTAGGCTATCGTCAGCTTGAGGCGGGGCATGGAAGACCTTTGGGAAAGACGAAAAAACGACGAAAGCCCCGACCCCCGATCCGCGAAAACGGCGGGGCTGACAGTACAGTATCAGGGCCGGTTCGGAGCGGGGCGTTTGCCCCTCTCCGGGACTACTTGGAGCGGTGTTCGCTGCCGGTGATGCTGAAGGCAAGGGCGTAGAGATAGTGGAAGAAGTCCACATACTCCACGACGACCTTTTCAGGCACGTGGATCCGGGCCCCCGCGAAATTCAGGATACCGCATACGCCCGCTTCGACCAGATGGTCGGCCGCGCGCTGCGCGCGTTCCGGCGGCGTGGTGATGATTCCGATTTCAATGCCCTTGGCGTCCACGGCGGACTTCAGGTCGCTCGTACACGTGACTTCCAGCCCATAGACCTGCTCGCCGATCTTGAACGGATCGCAGTCGAAGGCCCCCACGATGTTGAAGCCGCGGGCCTTGAATTCGGCATGGTGCAGCAGCGCGCGGCCGAGGTTGCCCACCCCGATCAGCGCGGCGCGCCATTCGCGGTCAACGCCAAGGGAAGCTTTGATGGCGGCGATGAGGCTGGCTACGTTGTACCCTACGCCACGCACACCGAATTCGCCAAAATAGGCAAGGTCCTTGCGCACCTGAGATGCGTTCACGTCGCACGCTTCAGCGAGCGGGCCGGAGGAGATGACCTCCACGCCGTTGCGCTGCATACTTTCGAGCACTTGAACGTACACGGCAAGGCGACGAATGGTGGCTCTGGGAATACGTTCGCTTTTCAATGAGAGCATAGTGGTATCGCATTGCTAAAGATGAAAAAAACAGGGGGGGAGAGAACGGCGTTGCCGGTCCCTCCCCGGAAACCCCGGCGGGCCGAGGACCCGCCGGGGATAAGCCGCTTGCTTATTTAGATGAAGGGGTTGGCGAACAGGATGATCAGGTTCACCACGAGGGAGTAAATGGCCAGGGATTCCACGAAGGCGAGGCCGAGGATAAGGCTGACCTGAATCTTGCCGGCGGCGTCAGGGTTGCGGGCGATGCCTTCGCAGGCGCTCTTCAGACCGAGGCCCTGACCGATACCGCAACCGGCGGCGGCGACGGCCATGCCGATGGCGCAGCCGAAGATGGCGAGGCCGAGAGAGGCGGAATCCAGTTTCACGGGAGCGCCGTCGGCGGCGAAAGCGAGGCTGGCGATGCCCATCATGGCCACGGTGCTGAGCAGGGTCACAAGAATCTTGCGCATGTATGTTGCTCCTTGAGCGGTTGTATTGTGTTGGTCAAAAAGACCATTTCCCCCGAGAGGTGTGGCCCCTTAGTGGGCCGGTTCCATAGCGCCCTTGAGGTAGATGAGGGCCAGCATGTAGAAGATGAAGGCCTGCAATACCTTGGCGAGCAGGAACAGGAAGTAGATGGGCAGCGTGCTCACGAGCGGCGCCATGAGGAAGAAGAGCAGGAGCACGATTTCTTCGCCGCGGATGTTGCCGAAAAGACGGAGCGTCAGCGACAGCGGGCGGGCGAGGTGCGAAATGAATTCAAGGATCATCATGAACGGCGCCAGCGGGAGCATGGGGCCCATGAAGTGGTGGATGTAGTGGCCGTGCCAGCGCTTGATGCCCTGATAGTTGTAGTACAGGAACACGAACAGGGCCATGCCGATGTTGGTGTTGATGTTGGCGGTCGGGGCGTCACAGGCGGGGATGAGGCCGAGTATGTTCTGTACGGCGATGAAGAGGAACAGGCCGCCGAGCACGGGGAAAACCTTGCGTCCGTCCTCGCCCATGTTGGTGACGGTGAAGTCCTCAAGCCCGCCTATGATCGACTCGAAGATGTTCTGCATCTTGCCGGGGATCAACGAAATATTGCGGCGCACAAGCCAGCCGACGACAAAAAGGATGAGCATGGCCATCCACGTATAGAAGACGTGCCTGAATTCCACCGTCTGCCCAGCGATGGTGATATGATCCAGATGAACCAGTTCGGAGATGAGAATCGGCTCAGGAAGTCCGCCTGCCATGTGTGCGCTCCTTCAAATGTCATTTACGCGTACGATGCGTCCGAAAAGAGGCGTCCCCGAGAGTGGCGAACACGCCTGTTTTCATGCCGACCGGAATCGGTTCGATAATCGGCTGTAGAAACCTGATGAAACAAAGATGCGGCTTGCGCGGGCTCTCTGTAGCCTGTCAGACCGGCTTTTTCAATGCCTTTTTCAGCCCTCCCGCGGTCATCCCGACGAGAAGCACGGCAAGCCCCAACAGTACCGCAGAGATAGAGCCCTTAAACCATACCAGAACCATGTACAACAAAATTCCGGTAAATAAAAGTCTCATGTTCGTGCGGAGGAGAAGGGCAAAAAGGCTGCTTTTGCTCCAACCAGCCGAGATTACTTTAGGAACAAATTTTATTAAGGCAAAAAAATTCCATGCGGAGAGCAGCGCTCCGAAGCCAAACCAGAAGATCCACGCCCCCGCCGGGTGAAAGGGCCAGAGCACCGCGCCGAAAAGCAGGGACAAGGCAATGACGCTGATCTGCCAGCACAGGATTTCCCGGATCGTGGGGTCCTGCACGCCGCTCCGCCACAGCCTCTTCTCCAGCCAATGGAACGGGCCGTTATTTCTGTCGCTTTTTGCCTGCATCGTCCTGTTCCCCTTGGCGGAGCAATATGCGCGCGTCCAACCAGATATTGCGGAATCCCGCGCCGATGCCCACGATAAGGCCCACGCCGGCGCACCACGGATAGGTTCCGAACCATTTGTCCAGCCAGTACCCGAGGAGGCAACCGACGATGATGCCCGAAACCATGTGCAGGCCCATGACGCTGGCGCGCCCCAGCGAGTCGAACAGGCCCTGCTTGTTCTCTTTTTGATGTCATTGGAGTTCCTTTTGGGGGAGGGGCAGGAGTACCTTTTGGAAAAGCTGCTCCTGCCCCCTCCAAAACCCCACCCCTATCCTCCCTAAAACGTTCGTAAGGGCCGATGGCGGGCGGGGCTGAAAGGGTTTGCCTTCATGATCCGTCTCCCGGAGCAACAGGGAAACGCAGGCGATGTGTCCGCATGGATGTCAGGGGTGCGTCTTTTCCGTGTGAAGGAGGAAAATATCAGGTCTTCGGCACGGAGCCGTTTTGATACGGACTTCTTGCAGAGAGCGCAATCCTTTGACCGCGTAATACTTTTCTTTTTGCAGGTCAGCTTTCTTTGAGAGCCTCAAGCAGTTTTTCGGCGGCGCGGGCGGCGCTGCCGGGCTCTCCGCAACGGCGGCGGAGTTCCGCAAGTTCGGCGCGGACGGCTTCGATTTGCGGGGGGATATCCAGCCACGCGGCCAATTGGGAGGCCATCATTTCGCCTGTGGCGCGCTCCTGCAACAGCTCGGGAAAGAGTTCTTTTTGCATGATCAGGTTGGTCAGGCTGACCCATTTGACCTTAATCAGCAGACGCCCGACCAACGCGGAAAACGGTGCGACCCGGTAGCTGACGACAGTGGGGACGCCCGCCAGTGCCGTTTCCAGCGTCGCCGTGCCCGAGGCCGCCAACATGCATCCGCAGCGCCGCATGGCCGTGTAGCGGTCCTCCGGCGCGTCAAAGGCGACGGGCACGTCGGACGGCCAGAGCGCCCGGAGTTTTTCTTCGGGCATGTTCGGCGCGCGCAGGCAGTGGAAGGTCACGTCCCGGCCCTGTTGCAGCAAGATGCGGGCGGCTTTCCCAAACTCCGGCAGAAGCGCTTCCACTTCCTTGCGGCGGCTCCCCGGCATCAGCCCGATACGGCCCTTTATGGGCTCGATTTTTTTCAACTCGGGCCAATTCACCATATCGACGAGCGGATTGCCAATATAATCAACCTGTACGCCGTGTTTGGCGTAAAAAGCGGGCTCAAAGGGCAGGATGCAGAACAGCCGTTTGACGTAGCGCTGGAGGAAGCGGACGCGTCCCGTGCGCCACGCCCATATTTTCGGCGGGATGAAATAGTAGACCGGAATCCCGAGGCCGTGCGCGATCTTCGCCACCCGGAAATTGAATTCCGGGGCGTCCACCAGCACGACGGCATCGGGCCGCAGCCGGGCCATTTCCTTTTTGATCTGCGAAAGCATGTGGAGGGCGCGGGGCAGGGCGGTCAGGACTTCCATGATCCCCATGACCGAAAGCGACTCCACGCGGAACAGGTTCTTTTGCCCGGCACGGGCCAGATTCGGGCCTCCCATGCCGATGGCGGCGAGTTCGGGCTCGCGTTCGCGCAGGGCCGTCAGCAGCGCGGCGGCCTGCATATCGCCGGAAAGCTCTCCGGCATTGATCCAGATTGTTTTCATGAAACCTCGTTGGGGGCGGTTTCCGGCTCCCGTGCGTCACCCCGGAACCGGAGGTACAGGATGTTGATCACGGCGCAGGTGACGAAGGCCAGCGCCAGGCGCAGAAAGAAAATCCCTCCGATGTGCGCGCCGATGAGCAGCATGAGGCAGGTATCCTCAATGATGGCGTGCGCGAGCCCCATCAGGGTCATGCAGGAAAACACGTCGTGCCGGGACATCTCGCCGCTGCGGACTTCCTTGAGGATGACGCCGCTGGCGTAGACGATGCCCGTGATCACGCCGACGATCATGGCCGTCGCGGCGGCGGGGCGCATACCGAGTACCCGCAGGGCCGGGGCGAGCGCCCGTCCTATCAGATCCGCGACCTTGAGATAGCGCAGGAACCGCTGGAGCAGCATGACGAAGAAAATCACGCAGAAGATGCTGACGAGGTTCCGCACTTCCCCGAGCGCCCACCAGAGCAGGTTGACGTCCGGCGAAGGGGTAAAGACGATGCGGGCGGGCGTATCCAGCCAGCCGAACGCCTGGCAGGACGTATGCACGATGACCCCGCCGATGACGGCGACCACGAGCCGGATGACGGCCTGGCCGATGAACGACACGCCGCACTGGGCCGCGATGCGCCCTTCGGCGGGGATGCTGTGCGCGATGAGCATCATGACCGCAAGCGTCGTGACCTGCTCCGTGGTCAGCGGCGGCAGTCCGGGCAGCAGGCCGATGAAGACGATCAGCGCCGAATAGAAATTGACCATGATGCCCGTGGCCCACGCGATGCCCAGATCGGCGGGGAGCCCGGTCAGCTGCATGACGGGCTCGAGAGGCAGGGCCAGATAGCGGATCCAGTCCAGCTCGGCAAGGATCTTCATGGCGATACTGATCGGAATAAGCACCTTGAAAAAATCGAAGCTTACATGCACTGCATCCATAAGGACTTCGCGCAGCGTCTTGAGCAGATGGCTGGTCATGGCATATCCGCGGCGGTTATTGGGAGGCAAGAAGGACCGAGTAGATGTATTCCCGCAGGGCCTGAGACCAGGGACGCATGGGACATCCGGTGAGGGCCGTATACTTTGCGGAGGAAAGCACCTCATAGTTTGCGCGGAGCGTCTTGTCCGAGCTTGCGACGGCCCGCACGGAGCAGGGCAGGCTGGCCTGGCGCACGGCTTCCGCCGCCAGCTCGCACCAGGTGGCCTGGCCCGAGTTCGCCACATGGTACAGTCCGGGGGCCCGGAGCTTGACAAGCTGGAGCGTGGCCTGCGCCAGATCCTTCGCGTACGTCGGAGAACCGATCTGATCGTGGATGACCTCCACGGTCCCTTCGGTCTTGGCCCGCCCGAGGAGGCGTTTCAGGAAGCTGTCCCCATCCGGGCCGAACAGCCAGCCCGTACGGATGATGCAGATGTTGTCGGCGTTGAGCTCAAGTAGGGCCTGCTCACCGGCAAGGCGGCTCTTGCCGCACAGGGAGATCGGATCGGCCTTGTCCTCCTCGGTGTAAGGGGAGTCCTTGCGGCCGTTGAAAACCTGATCCGAGCTGTAGTGGACGAGGAATCTGGACGTGCCTTTGACCAGCCCGCCGAGGAAGGCCGGAAGGCCGCGGTTGACAGAGAGGGCTTCTTGTGGCTGTTTTTCAGCAGGGTTTTCCGTGTTCCAGCTTACGGTATTGAAAATGACGTCAGGGTTGATGAATTCGATGCGCGGCTGGAGTTCTACGGGATTCAGGAGATTGCAGTCTTCAAAATCCAGCGATTGCGCCTCCCAGCCGTTTCCGGCAAGCTGCTGCGCCAGAGGCTGGCCCAGAAGGCCGTGTCCGCCAAGAACGAGAGCGACAGGAGTACTCACGGGTTTTCTCCATAAATGTATAAGGTGCTCAGGGTACCAGCCGCGTTGAAACGCGTCAACGCACGCTGGAGAGCCGTTCGTTTTATCCACTTGTCATGTAAGGTGAAAAAGGAGGGTACAACTTTTTGTACGCTATAACGATGAAAAGAGGCATCCTTCTTGCAGCGTTTGGTTCGGGCAGTTCTCAGGGGGAGTCGACGCTCCGGCGTTTCGATGCGCAAGTCCGCAAGGCTTTTCCTGATGTGTCGGTGCGTTGGGCCTTTACGTCCATGCTCATGCGGGAACGGCTGGCCAGCGAACGGAAAAAATCGGATTCCGTTCACAAGGCATTGAAGAAAATGGCTTTTGAAAAATTTACCCATGTGGCGGTTCAGCCGGTGCATGTCATTCCCGGCCTTGAATACGGGGACATCGTGTCGGATGCGGACGAGCTGCGTGCCGACGGGACGTTCGCGTCGCTTGTGGTGGGCGCGCCTTTGCTGACGGAGTCGCAGGCATCGGTGGATCGCGCCGCGCGCGCCCTGCTCGCCGAGCTTCCTTCCGGACGCGCCCCCGGCGAGCCTGTGCTGTTCATGGGCCACGGGAGCCGCCACGCCGCGGAGAGCCGCTACGAGGCCCTTGCCGCGGCTGTGCGGGAACGGGATCCCCTTGTGCTCATGGGCACGCTGAACGGGACCATCCGCCTTGAGCACATCGTGGAGCATCTGCGGGCTTCCGGGCGTCCGTTCGATCGTGTCTGGCTGCTGCCCCTGCTCGCCGTCGTGGGGCGGCATACGCTTGAAGACATGGCTGGGGATTCGGAACATTCGTGGCGCTCCCGGCTCGAGGCCGAGGGCATCGCCTGTGTTCCCGTTCTCCGGGGGATGATGGAGTATCAGGGGTTCATGGACATTTGGGTCGACAATCTGGCGCAGGCTATGAAAGGGTGGGGCTGAGCGAATCGGGGGAGGGGGAGAAGGAACTTTCTGTAGAAAGTTCCTTCTCCCCCTCCCCCGACCCCCTCCTTCTCATCTTCAAAGACTTTCGTAAGGGGCGATGCGGGGTACGGAGGCGCGGAGGCGATTCTTATTGGCGTTTGTCTCCCGGTGTTGCAGCAGGAAGAACAAAAACGTGTTGCCATGATATAGAGGATAGGCAGAGAAGGGAATCCACAAAAGGATAAGAGGGTTTCCGATGCCGCCGGAAGTCCCGAATGCAAAGGTTCCGAACCAGCGCAAGCCGGTTCGGAACCTTTGCATTCGGGACGTTTCGCCGGGGTCCGGGGGGCGGCTCGCCTTCCGGACGGGGGGCAAGGGGGCGGGAAGCCCCCTTGCCGCCGGAGGCCTTACGCCTTCACGGTGGCCGCAGCGGGCTTGTTGATGATGGCGTCGAACTCGCGCTGCAGCGAGGAAATCAGGTCGTGTACGGAAACGATGTTGTTGACGCGGGAGACGTTTTCGCCGCAGAAGGCGAACCCGCGCTCAAGGTTGCCCTTCATGGCGTTGATGAGGGCGGCGGCGATGCAATAGGGGGTCTTTTCCTGCTCGCAGGTCTTCACGCAATGGAAGATGCACTTGAACGGCTTCTTGCCGCCGTCACGCATGGAATCGATGAAGTTGTTCACGAGCGCGCGGCCGGGCATCCCCACCGGGCTCTTGATGATGGTCACGTCTTCCTGCTTGGCGTCGATGTAGGCCTGCTTGAAGCGGTCGTCGGCGTCGCACTCGTAGGTGGCGACGAAACGGGTGCCCATCTGGACGCCGGACGCGCCGAGATCCATGTACTTCTTGATGTCTTCGCCCGTGTACACGCCGCCGGCGGCGATGACCGGGATCGCGCGCCCGGCCTTGTCTTCAAGCGGCTTCACCGCTTCCACGACCTGCGGGACAAGCTGTTCGAGGGCGTAGTTGGGATCAACGATGTGTTCGGGGCTGAAGCCGAGATGCCCGCCGGCCTTGGGGCCTTCCACCACGAAGGCGTCGGGCATGTAGCCGGTGCTGGCCATCCATTTGCGGGCGATGAGGGTGGCGGCGCGGCCGGAAGAAATGATGGGCACGAGCTTGGTCTTGAACTCTTCCTTTTTGCGTTCGCACGTTTCATTGAAAATCTTGGGCAGGTCCATCGGCAGCCCGGCGCCGGAGAAGATCACGTCGGCCTTGGCTTCGATGGAGGTGCGGACCATTTCGGCGAAGGTGGTCAGGGCGACCATGATGTTCACGCCGATGATGCCCTGCGTGGCTTCACGGGCTTTTTCGATTTCGCGGCGGAGGGCGCGGAGGTTGGCTTCAAGGGGATTGCTGGCCACATCGGGCTCTTTCATCCCAATCATGGCTCCGGCGATGACGCCGATGCCGCCTTCGTTGGCCACGGCGGAAGCGAGCCTGGAAAGAGAAATACCAACGCCCATGCCGCCTTGGACGATCGGAGTTTTAGCGATGAGGTCGCCTATGTTCAGAGTGGGAAAAGACATGAAGAACCTCCTAGAGGTCTCTTATGGAGTTATGGGTACGCAAGCGGGAATAGGAATGCCTCCCTGCTTCTAATACCCGAATCTATTGTTGGGAGGATATGATACACACGTTCCGCCAGGAACACCAGCGGCAATGTGCCCCTTCCCGTGGGCGAAATTCCGGGCAAAGCTCCATATGCAGGAGGATGAACCCGATGAGGCGGGGAATGAGCGACAACGCCCGCTCCCGTTCCTCAATGGTCATGCCCTTCCCGAAAAGGGGCCGCTCCCCGCCGTCTTCGCCAAGGGCGACGAACGCCGCGTCGAGCACGGGCTTGCCCGTAGCCTGCCCATACAAATAACAATAATACAGCAATTGCACTGTGGGAATACGCTGTGCCATTATTGGCAAAAAATCATGTTCGGGGTCTGGCTCGGAAGCGGCTTCGGCGGCTTTTTCCGGATCCAGCGCATCCCAAAAGGCGTCGTCGGCCCAGATGTCCGGGTGCAGCGCCTTGATGCGGCCCGTCTTGTAGTCGAGGATGACCGCCCCTTCGTCGATCGCGCCTTCGGGGTCTTCCTGTTCGCGCCAGTCCACACGGTCGAGATTGCCGGTAAGCCGTCTGATGCGGCCCCCCACCCGGATTTCGGCATCGTATTCCTCTTCCAGGGAAAGCACTTCCGTCTGTTCCGGCTGGGCGCGCAGGAACATGCCCAGGCGCTCCGGCCCGGTGACGGAAAGCATGGCCGCGCTCTCCGGCGGCAGGGCGGCCTCCAGCCCCGAGGCGTCGAGGGCCGTGCGGAACAGGGCGCGCAAGGCTTTTTCGTCGAGGAACGGCAACTCGGGATCGCCCGATTGCGCGTCGCGGCGTACGGTCTTGCCCACGGCGGGAGCGTAGAAATCGCGGAGCACGTTATGCAGAAGCACGCCCACGGCCGCCGGATCGTCGTCTTCGTTCACCTCGTCGATGGGTGCGATGGCGCACAGCCGCTCATAATAATACCGCAGCGGGCAGGTCAGGTAGGCGTCCAGCCGGGTAGCGGACAGAGGATGCTTGAGCGATGCGGCTATTTGCTCCCGGATAGCCGGGGTCTTGGGGACGACCTTGCGTACCCTGACCGGCGGGCGGACATCAAGGGCCGCCGTGCGGAGCGGTTCGCGCCCCGGCTTCAGACGTTGCCCGCGGGCTTGCTCCTCCTGCCAGATGAGTTCTTCCACAAGGCGGCTGCGCTGCTTTTTGCCGTCGAACAGGCCGGAGGTTTCCACGCCTTCCTGCCAGTAGAGCCAGACCTCATCGGCCCCGGCGATGAGCCGGTGGAAGGTGTAGGCCGCGAGCTGTTCGCGGTTGCGGGTGTCTGGCAGGCCGAGAAGGGCGCGCAGGCTGTCCGGCAGGAGCGGGCTGCGGATCGGCGCGCCGGGAAGCCTGTCGTCGGTGACGTCCACGAGGAACACCCGCGAGAAGCGCAAGAGGCGTGTTTCCAGCATACCGAGCACTTGCAGGCCGGTCAGGGGGTCGGCTTCGAAGGGGACGCGCTCGGCACGCACGAGTTCCAGCAGCATGGCCTGCATCAGAGGCCACGGCAGCGGCGTGTCGGCCATGCCGTTGTCCTTGAGGGCGGGGATGACGCGCTGCATGAGACGGAACAGGCATTCCGCATCGATGGGGAAACGCGACCAGATGTCGGCCTTGCCGTTGCCCGCGCCGTCCTCGTCGTTGCCGCTTCCATAGACAAGCAGTGTGTCGCACAGGCCGGAAAGCGCGTCCGCGAGTCCGCCGAGGGTATGGACTCTTGCCCAAGTGTCCACGGTATCCCGCAAGATCCGGTTGAGCAGTTCCCGGATGGCGGGCATGGCCTCCGCCACGTTGGGCAGGGAGGAGGCGGCGAAGAAGTCGTCCGCAGCCCCTTCGGCGACGGCATGGGCGTCGGCGTGCCGGCTGCCGTTGCGGAGGCGTGTTTCCATGTTTTGGAAGATGTCGCGCAGGGAAATGCCGTTGGCCTCAAGCAGGCGCAGGTACGGGTGGCGGACGAGATCCGCAAGCGTTTTCCAGTGGGTCGTGCCGTTGGGCTGGCGGCGGTTGCGGGCCTCGAGCACGGTTTCCAGCAGGCGGAACAGGAGCGAGCGTTCAAGCGGGTAGCCGAGCGAAATGTTGCAGTCCTTGCGGGGCAGGTGGTGCAGCACGGGCAGCAGAGCCCCGCTGTGCGCGAGGGCCACCGCGATGTCGAGCTGCGAGGTGGGGATGGGGGGGGGGGTTGGGGCGAGCCCACCGGGGGAAGGGAGAGGGAAGCCCCTCTTCAGAAGGCTTCCTTCTCCCTTCCCCCGGGCCCCCTTCCCTCTCCCTCCCAAGACCTTCGAGGTTATCGAATCCTTGTTGTCGGCATTCCCGCTGGCCGAAGTTTCGGGAAGGGTGGAAGCCGTGCCGTTTTCCGATGAGGGGAGCAGGGACAGCTGTTGCGTCGTGCTTCTGGCCTTGAGCGCGGCGGCGAGGCGGTCTTTCCGTTCCAGTTCGATGAGATCGCCGCGTAGGGCGTCCAGTTGGGAATGCAGGTCGTAGCCCGCGAAATAGTGGATTTTCGGTTTCTTGCCGGGGGAAGGGCAGGCCAGCACGGTATCGGCCTTCCAGTCCGCGATCCAGTTTGACTGTTCGGTACATGCCCAATGCCCTTGCCCGTTTTCGGCCAGCGCCGGATCGACGTGCAGGAAGACCTGCGCGCCGTGCCGCCAGAGGTAGCGGAACAGGGTGTTTTCCGTGCCGGTGAGCATACCGAAGCCCGCCAGCAGGATGGCGCGCCCAGCGAGAAAGTCGGGCAGCGGCGGGAGGTCGTCTCCGTCCGTTCCTTCTTCCAGCGCGCTGGCGACGACAAACGCGTCGAAGCCGGGCGTGGTGAGATCGGATTCGATCAGCGCGTCGCGGTAACGGCGGAAAATTTTGCCGAGCGAGCCGAGAAGGGCCGCCCCGAAAGGAGCCACTTCGCCTTCCGTATACAGCATGTCCTCGGGCGTGAGCCCTTGCGTGAAGCACTCCTCCAGCAGATCCGCGAGCCGCACCCCCCACGGGAAAAATCCCGCGTCGTCGGTTTTGGCGAGCTGCATACACAGCTCAGTGTCCGGTTCCGCCAGTTCGCGGACGCAGCGGGAGAGCAGGGAAATCTGATCCAGTTTTCCGGCCTCTCGGCGGAGTTTCTGGTGCTGTTCCTGGCGGAACGCCGCCATCAGTTCCCGTTCCGTGAACATGCGCGGGATGAGGCAGGGTTTGGGCACATCCGGCGCGTAGCGGAAGCGCTCTCGCAGGTAACGGCGGGGGCGGTCATGCATGAAGACCACCACCGCGTTGCCGGGCTGGCCGCGTGTGGCCTTCATCACCCCGTTTTTGAGGGCGTCCAGAAAGTCGGTGTCCCAAGGGACGATACGGAACGGAGGGGAGGGGGTCATAGTTTCACCTGAGAGTGGGATGGGGGTAGGGAGGGAAGATTGGGGAAGGGAGGGAGAAACTTTTAAAAAAGTTTCTCCTCCCTTCCCCAAACCCCATCCCTCCCGCTTCAAAACTTTTCGACTTTATCGAATCCCCCATGTCGATTTTCCCGAGAAAAAAGAGAGGATATTTTCCTCAAATATTTTTCAGCCGGTTCTTTCACCATGAGGGAAAGCCGTGAACGGGGATTCGATATGGTCAAAAGTCTTGGGAGGGAGAGGGGGGCGGGGGAGGGGAGAGGGATGCCCTTCTTCAGAAGAGTTCCCTCCCCCGATTTCACCCCTGATCCATCATACGTAAATAAATTTCCCGGCCTATCCACGCATCGGTGGCGGCATAGCGGATCTGCTGCGGCGTGAGGGTCTTTTTCGCCCAGTTGGAGCACTGCGCGGCCTTGCTGATACGGCAGCCCATGAGCTGGGCCGCCAGCGTGCGGAGGCCCTGCGCCTTGATGCCGCGCTGTTTCGCCATCTCGGCGAGATCGGCAAGCCCGCCGGGTGTGAACTCGTGCAGTTTCTGGAGGGCGCGGATGTCGTCACGGATGGCGACCCCGGCCTTGATGATGCCGGGATCGGCAAGCAGCCCCGCGAGCGCCCCGCAGAAGGGCGTGAGGTTCAGGCGGATCAGCACCACAAGTTCCGAACCGGCAAGCTGAATGAGCGAGGTCGGGTAACTTTTGCCTTTCTTGAAGGACGGGCGGGATTCGGTATCGAACCCGAGGAGCGTTTCCTTTTTGAGAAAATTCAGGGCACGGGCCATCTCGCCTTCGGTCTGGACAAGCATTACCTCGCCTTCGTAGGCCAACATGGGCAGGTCGTTGATTTCTTCTTTGGAAAGTGGTGCTCCGCCAGCTGCGTTTGAAGATGCGTTCATGCTATTTGCCAATACAGAAAGATGCGAAAATACGGTTAAGGACTTCTTCCGGGGTGTCCAGCCCGGTGATCTCCGCCAACGCCGAAGCCGCGCCCTCTAGGCGGACGGCGCACAAATCATAGGGAACCCCCGCGAGAACGTCCTGTTCCAGCGCCTCAAGTTCCCCGAGTACCTCCATCAGGCTCCGGGCCTGCCGCAGGTTGGGTACCGCTTCGCCCGGTTCCGGCTCCTGCCCCTGGCTGCGGGCCAGCGCAAGCTCCCGAACGGCTTCGGCCAGCGTTTCCAGGCCTTCTCCCTTGCGGGCCGAAATAACGGCATGTGCCGCCGGTTTCACGGAAAGGTTCGTCCCCTTTCCATACCAGTGCGGGGGAGGGGTGGCAAGATCGCTTTTGTTCCAGACAAGGATGGTGCGTTCCGGGCCGAGCTCCGAGAGCAATGCCCATGTGTCCGGCGTCGTTCCCTCCGTGCCGTCGACCATGAGCAGGACCACATCGGCGGATTCGATCATGGAGCGGCCCAGCTGGATGCCCTGCGCCTCGGCGGGGTTGTCCGTTTCGCGCAGGCCCGCCGTGTCCACAAGCCGGACGGGGAGCCCCGCAAGCTGGATCGGTTCTTCCAAAAAATCACGTGTGGTTCCGGGGTATTCCGTCACCACGGCACGCTGGCGGCCAAGGAGGGCGTTCATGAGGCTGGACTTGCCCGCGTTGACCGGGCCGGCGAGGGCTACGGTCACGCCTTCGCGCCAGCAGCGGGTCCGCTCGAATCCGGCGAGCAGGGAGGCCACCGCCGCCTTCACGTCCGCGATGGCGGAGAGGAAGCCTTCCTGCGGCAGGCATTCCACTTCTTCCTCGGGGAAGTCCACGGCAAGGCATATCTGCGCCCGCAGATGCTCCACGCGTTCCCGCAGATCGCCGATGCGCTGCCCGAGCACGCCGTCGAGTTTGGCGGCGGCAAGTCTCGCGCCTTCCTTGGACGGCGCGGCGATCATTTCGGCGACGGCTTCGGCCTGCGTCAGATCCATCCTGCCGTTGAGGAAGGCGCGGCGGGTGAATTCCCCCCGCTCCGCAAGGCGTGCCCCCGCGCAGAGGCAGGCTTCAAGCACCGCCGCCAGCAGGACGGGGCCGCCGTGGCATTGGAATTCCGCCACATCTTCCCCGGTGAAGGTCTTGGGGCCGGGCATAAACACCGCCAGCGAGTCGTCCAGCGTGTTGCCTTCCGTGTCTTGAACGCGCCCGCGCCGCAAGATCCACGGCTTATAGCCGCCCTTTCCGGCCGGTGCGAACAGCTTCTCGAGTATGGGCAGCGCGCCGGGGCCACTGACCCGGACAATGCCGATGCCTCCGGCACCGGGGGCCGTCGCTATGGCCGCTATCGTATCGGTGGTCATGTATGGCTCCTGAGGAGAGGGCGCATCATAAGGGGGAAAACATTCTCTGGAAGCGGGGAGCGCCCGCACGTTTTCCCCCTCCCCTTTCATTTTTTATTCCAAAGCAGTTTCAATGCGGGGCTAGCCCGTTGTTGAACTGGCCGGGCCGCCTGCGGCCTTTTCTCTTAATTGAAGGGGTGATGATATTCTGAGACTGTTTTTTTGCCAAGAGCGGTGGATTCGCACGGAGAAGGATTACATGAACACCGCCGGACTTTTTCCGCAGAGTATCCATATCCCCCATACAAAAAAAAGCGACTTCACCGAAGCCGCCTTTTCACCCTTGTCCCCACAACGAACGTCTTTGGAGGCGGAGGGGTGGGGTTTGGGGAGGGGAGGAAGCCTTTCTTCAGAAAGGTTCCTCCCCTCCCCAATATTTCTAGTGCCGTTCCTGACGGCGGCGCTGGATGATCACGCGCTTGAGGGGGCCTTCGCCGGAGCTGCGGGTCTGCACGTCCGGGGAGTCCTGCAACGCCATGTGCACGAGGCGGCGATGGTAGGAGCTCATGGGCCGGGTGGAGCAGGGACGCCCCGTGGCACGGACACGTTCCGCCAGAGCAAGGGCCAGCTCACGGAGCCGGTCGTCCTGACGTTCGCGGTAGTCGCCCACATCGAACTGCACGCGCACAGGCGCTTCCATGCGGCGGCTGACGATGCGCGAGGTCAGATACTGAAGCGCCGCCAGCGTCTGCCCTTCGCGGCCTATGAGCAGGCCGGAGTCATCGCCGCAGTCCACATGGATGTCCACGCGGTTCTCCATGATCTTCACTTCCACGGGCGTTTCCCCGAGGATGGAGCTGACGATCTTGAAGGCCACTTCCTGAGATACGGCGGTAAGCTTTTCCTGATCCAGCTCGGAGAAAGGCTTCGAGGGCAAGCCTTCGTTCAAGGCTTCGTCCTGATCGAACTCCAGCGAGCTGTCCCGCAACACGTCCTGCTCCGCCGGAGCTTCCATGGGGCGGCGTTCCTGACGCGGCTCGTAGGGAGGACGAGGCGTGCGCGGACGATCCTGACGTTCGGGACGATCCGGGCGATCCTGATTCGCACGGCGCTCGGGACGGGGGCGGCGAGGCCGGAAAGCGTCCTCATTCCCTTCGTAGGGGATGCGGGGGCCGTCGTTGCGGCGGGGCCGGCGAGGAGCGCGGGGCTCATCGACGCGGTTGCCGATGGAGTCGTCGATATCCGTTTCCTCGGGGAGGATACGGTTGCCGATGGAGTCGTCTTCCTCCACTGGGGGAAGGATACGGTTGCCGATGGAGTCGTCTTCCTCAAACGGCGGCTTCGGTTCCCGGTTGCCTCGGGGCGGACGGGGAGCCTGCTGACGGGGCTTGGGCGCGCGGGAAGCGTCTTCGGCTTTGGCCTTCGGCGCGGAGGCGGGCTGCGCGTCGCGTGCCAGGAGCGACCCTACGCGGGGCTTGAGCTGTGCACGGCGGGCGCGGACAATGGCCTTGCGCGCCCCTACCAGGCCGAAGATGCCGTTTTTGGCGTCCTGTATGATGTCGATTTCCAGCTTTTCCCGCTGTGCGTCGAAGTACGAGCAGGCGGCGCGAATCGCTTCGTCAAGGCTCTTGCCTTGAAATTCTTTGAAATCATCCATGAGAACCTCTCCTCGCGCAAACCGTTATGCCTTACGCAACATCCACCACTGCTGCCCGATGGACAGGATGTTGTTGCACAGCCAGTAGATGACCAGACCAGCGGGGAAGTTGATGAACATGACCGTAAAGATGACGGGCATGAACATCATGACCTTCTGCTGGGTGGGATCGCCGGCGGCGGGCGTGAGGCGCTGCTGGAGGAACATGGACGCGCCCATGAGCAGAGGCGTGATATAGAACGGGTCCGCCGCGGAAAGGTCGGCCAGCCACGTGATGTGCGTGAAGGGCAGGTATTCGATGAAGGAGGCATGGCGCAGCTCGATGGAGTTCAGGAGAGCCTGATACAGGCCGATGAACACCGGGATCTGCACGACGATGGGGAGACAGCCGCCAGCCGGGTTGACCTTGTAGGTCTTGTACAGCTGCATCATTTCCTTGTTGAGGGCTTCCTTGTCGTCCTTATGCTTTTCGCGGAGCTTCTTCATCATGGGCTGGAGCTTCTTCATCTGCTCCATGGACTTGAAGCTCTTCTGGGACAGGGGCCAGAAGACGACGCGGATACAGAAGGTAAGCATCAGGATGGCGATGCCCCAGTTCCCCACAAAGGAATGGAAGAAGGCCAGAATGGTCAGCAGGGGGCGGGCGATGATCGAGAACATGCCGAAGTTCACGGCCTGCGACAGGTGATCGGGAGCCGTGGCCAGCATGGTGCGGTCCTTGGGGCCGAACCACCAGTTCACGGCCACGGGCACTTCGCCGCCGTTGGAAGGCGTGAGCAGATCGGGGCGTTCGAGCGCGAGGCGCCACACGTCGCCCTGCACGCGGCCCTTGAGGGTCAGGTTGTTGGGATCGGCGGGGGCGGTGACGTTCATGAAGTAGTTGCTCATGACGCCGGCCCAGTTGAAGACGCCCTGTTCGATGATGCCCTTTTCGGCGAGCGTGCTGGCGCTCGTTTCTTCCTTGAAGCTTTCGTTGGCGTCCCACGCGAGGCGGGTGGGGTCATACTTGCCGTTGCTGAACGGCGTGGCGGCGACCGTAAAGCCGAGGCGGACGGTGCGGGGCGCCTGGTCGGCGGAACCTACCAGGATGTTTTCGCTCAGAAGATAATTGTCGGCGTTGAAGCTGATGACGCGGGTGACGCGCACGCCGTCGACGATGCCGGTGAAGGTCAGGCTGCCCTGTTCCCCGGCCTTGAGGTTCAGGTCGGAACCCTGGAACGACCACTGGCCGGTGCTCCACGAGGGCTGGCCGTTGACGGTCAGGCCGAGGGGCGCGGTCTGGGACGCTTCCGGCGAAATGAGGTTCACCTTGGGGGAATCGGCCTTGATGGTTTCGTCGTAATGCTTCAGCGTAAAGGAGCGGAGGATGCCGCCGCCGGAGTAGATGACGGCGGAATAGAGCGGGGTTTCCACCTTGACGTCGGTACCGGCCGAAGGCGTGAACACAGGCAGGGAAGACGCGGGCGCGACAGCCGTCTGCGCCGCCGGAGCGGGCGCGGGCGTGGCTTCCTGAGTGGCTGCGGGGCGCTGCTGGGGCTGGATCCAGCCCATGTGTTCGGCCAGCGGGGTCCACGCCAAAAGAACGGCGATTGCCAGGGCGATGGCCAGAAAAGTACGTTTATCGTCCATGATGATCCAGTTGCTCCTGATGGCTGAAAGAGGAAGAATGTGAGGGAGGTACGGGATCATAGCCTCCCGAAGACCAGGGGTGACAACGAAGGATGCGCCGCAGGGCGAGCCAGCTGCCCTTGAAAATGCCGTGGGTCAGCACAGCCTCTATGGCATAGGCTGAACAGGTGGGATGGTAACGGCAGGAAGGTGGAAGCACGGGAGACAACGTCCACTGATAGAGACGGATGGGCAGGACCGCCAGACGACGCAGAGAGAGGCGTTTCACGCCTTGACTCCGGAAGCCGTTTCCGGTTCGAGCCCGCCGGGTGCGGCGATTCCGTCGCGGGAGATGTCGGGGCAGGCGTTTTGTTCGCGGCGCAACACAACATACCCGCCGATTTCCTTGATCAAGGGAAGGAATTCGCGGGTTGCGGCAGCGAGATCGAGCTGTTCAGGTTTGAGGTGGCGCTTTGGCACGATCACAAGATCCACGGCCGGAGGCAATAGGGCCTGATGCAGCCGGAAACATTCCCGGAGCACCCGTTTGACACGATTCCGCATGACTGCCGTTCCGATTTTCTTGGTGACGGCCATACCGACGCGCCACGGATCACCGGATGCACGAAAACGAACAAACACAACGAAGTGTTTGGAAAAAAAACGGCGACCCTCATCATAACAGAGTGTGAAATCGGGCCGCCGGAGCAGTCGATGCCGACGAGGCCGGGTTAAACAGCTAATTGTTTACGCCCCTTGGCGCGGCGGCGACGGATAATGGCGCGACCGCTGGCGGTGCTCATGCGTTCACGGAAACCGTGAGTCCGCGCTCTCTTGATCTTGCTGGGCTGGTAAGTTCTTTTCATGGAAACTCTCCTTGGAAACGTAGATCAGTGACGTATACCTTCTCAGCTTCGGAGAGTCAAGCTCAGACAGAACACGACACCGAAACCTGTGAGGATCTTGCCGAATGGCTTGAACGATTTATTCCTTCAAGAGAAGAATTGCAACAGCGATATGAAAAAACGCGGCGGGAATCCGGAACCGCCCGCGTTGCCGCTCCCGCTTTTTGGGGGCATACTCCGCAAAAACGATGAGGTGTTTTCCATGCAGCCACGTTTCCGTACCTTAAAGACGACGATCCGCACCCGGCTGCAAGAGCCGGGATGGGACGATTTTGCCAAGGAGCTGGACGAAGTCCCCGCCCGTGAGTTGGTGGGCCCCTTGTTTTCCTGTCTGCCCCTTGGCGGCGAGGCGACCGATCGCGCGGCCTCCGCGCTCGGGAAAGCCGTTTCCCGCATGGCCGATGAACATATTGAGGAAGCCCGCAACGTCGTCCGGCGTCTGATGTGGCACATGAACGAGGAATCCGGCAACATCGGCTGGGGCATTCCCGAAGCCTTTGCCGAGATACTCGCCCAGCACCGCCGCCTTGGGGACGAGTTTTATCCCATCCTCAATTCCTACGTCATTGACACGGGCAAGGGCGACAATTTCTGTGACAACAACGTATTGCGCCGTTCCTGCTTCCGTGCCGTGGAGCGTTTCGCTCTGGCTCGGCCCGATCTTGCGTCCAAGGCCCGGGGTCCGCTTCAGGCCGGTTTGCGCGACGAAGATCCCGTTTGCCGCGAAATCGCCAGAGAAGCGCTGGGCAAGATCGGCATGTTTTAAGGGAGCGGGTGGGGGAATGGAATTGGAGGGGGAAGGGAAACCTTTCTGGAGAAAGGTTCCCCTCCCCCCCAAACCTCCCCCTCCCTTCCAAAGACTTTCGACCTTATCGAATCCCTCTTGCAGGGTGTTCGGACGGAAAAAGGCTTCCCTTTGTTGGGGAAGCTTTTTTATACTTAAGAAAAAGGAAGATGGTTCATCATCATCATCTTCTTCTTCTTCTTCTTCTTCTTCTTCTTCTTCTTCTTCTTCTTCTTCTTCTTCTCTGTGCGGATTCCCGGCACCATTACGGCACTTAAAGGACCATCTTTCAAAGGAGGGCCTTCTGCCAATCGGAAAAACTGAGGATAGGGATTCGATAAGGTCGAAAGTCTTTGGGGGAGAAGGGGAGGGGTTCGGGGAGGGGAAGAGGGGACTTTCTCCAGAAAGTCCCCTCTTCCCCCCCGATTTTTCCACCCCGCACAAAAGAGCAGCGCCCCGGAGGAGGAGACGGGGCGCTGCAGAGGAAGGAGGAGGATACAGTTTCTGTAAGGAGGAGGATGACTTTGCCATTGAACGAACAGACTCAGCTAGGCACCTGTGAAACGGTCAGGTGGAACCGGTCGTTCAAAGTTGTAGAGGCTCTCGTATATGTAAACGGCTTTGCCGATTATTGTTTCCCCTGACTGGATGGGAGTCAGGGTTTTTCGCCGCTGGAAAGGGAGACTGACCAACGGCTGGAGGGGGGCTTGTTATTCGCTCGCGGGAGCTTCCGCTCCGGGCTGCGGACCGTCGGGCATGACGGTCATCCCTGTTGCGGGGCATCGGCGGGGCCGTTCAACCGGGCACCCCGGCCCCTTGCCTTGAAATATATTGATGCCGATTTCCTTGGCGACCCTGTCCACCATCGCGCTGCGTTCCTTGGCGAATTCGTTGCGGAGCGCCACGAGTTCTTCCGTCGCCTTGCCGATGGCTTTCGGGTCCGGAGTGGGACTGTTGCCGAGCGTGCGCAGCTCAATGTACTTGGCCGCGAGCTTGTCCCGCAGCGGCGCGGTCTTGTCGGCGAATTCCTTCATGATGGCATCGTACTGCGCTTTCTTTTCCTGCGTGAGCGCCTGGTAAATGCAGTCCTGATACGACCTCTGCTGTCTCCAGTGGCCGTCGTGACCGTCGTGGGGCGCTGCCAGCGCCTGCCCGGCAATCCCGCCTACCGCGAGGAAAGCGGCAAGGGCTACGGCGATAGAGGCTTTATTGAGGCTCATTGAGGTTCTCCTGAAAGGTGTTTTGTTCGTCACTCTTGCCTGGACTATAGCAATGCCCGTGCCAAACATGTTAACTATTCGATTTTCTATGTAATCATCAATATAATGCCTCTGGTGGGCTTTTCGTTGTTCTGAAAAGCTGTATAGAATTTGTACAGAGATATTTGACAGTGTATAAGAATCACACAGGGAAAAGCCCGGATGCGCGGATGTGGCTAAAAAAAAGACAGCCGCACTCCTTTCGGGAGCATGGCTGCCACGGGAACGGCGGGATGGGATCACTCCACGCTCTGTTCGTTGAGGGGTTGTGGGTTCAGATCTTCCATTTTGGTGCCGCGCACGCGGGCGCCCCAGCCGGGATTGAACCCGGCGAGCTTTTCCATTTGTGCGGAAATACGCTGCAATTCCCGTATGGCCTCGGTACGCAGGCGGATGAGCCTGCGCCCGATGACGGCCAAGGCGTCAGGGGGCGTGTCGGACGCGAAAGAAAGGTTATGAAGTTCCACAAGCGTTTGACGTAGTTGGATATGAATGACCGTAAGATAGGGTTCGGCCTCGCGCATGATGGCGAGCGCGGCCTGCTGCTGTTCGGGGGTGAGGTTCGGAGGCAGCGGCATGGCGAACAGGCGGCTCTCGAACCGGCTGGTGTCATGGGTCCGCTGCGGGGCGAGAGCCGGGCATTTGGAAGGCGTATCCGGAGAGAATCCGGGGAAAGCCTCCGGCATCCGGGAAGGGGGCAGCCCTTCGGGAGCCTGCCGCGGCTGGTCGTCGTGAACTCCGGAAGAGGCGCCCGTGGCGAAAGCCTTGTCCGGACAGATCCAGATAGAGAGCGCAACCCCCAGTACAATCAGGTAAAACAGCGGCAGACAGAATCTGTTTTCTGTATATATCTGCATGAAGCCCCTTTCGCTTTTTGGGTGGCAAGGAATGAAAAGTATGGGTATGCTCAGGAAGCTTCCCGAGCCAGAATCTGCACAGTATGACATGTACGTGAGCTTTGAAGGGCTCGTCAATAGTCGGAAAATTTGCAAAAAGCATACCATGCATTAGGCCGGCGGATCGCCGCAGAACCGTTCCGCGCCGGGTGGTTGGAGCGTTTCTTGCTTCGCTCCAGCAGTGTTTTTTGCGCATTGTCTTAAAGGAATATCCGCATCCATGCAGACGACAGGACTTTTCTCTTCCTCCTCTCCGCAGCAGGCCAATGTCGGCGGCGGAAGCTCGTTGATAGGGACGCTCGGCGCCGCACTGGTACTTGTTTTCGGCGTAGTGCTCCTTACGGGGCTTTCGCTCGACCGCACTCAGACGGCTATGGTCCGTTTCCTTGCGGAAAAAGGCGTGGCGCTGGTCACGGCGCTGGAAAGCGGCGTCCGATCCGGGACCCGTTCACGGACGGGAATCCGGTTGCAGTACCTTGTCGAAGAATTGGCGGATCGGCCTGACGTGCGTTTTATCGCGGTGACCATGCCGGACGGGACCATCCTTGCGCACAGCAACCCGGCGCGCGTGGGGGAAGTGCTGAACACCCGCGGCGGCAGGGAGCTCGGCGCGGAGACGATCGCGGCATTGCGTCCCTCGGAAACCCCTTCGTGGGCGATCATAGATATGGAAGGCTCACGGGCGTTCGTGGTCTTCAAGACATTCCATCCCAAGATAAAGGGTGAGGGGCGGCAGGATGAACCGACGGTAGGGCCGCTGCCGTATGTATTCCTCGGGCTTGACCTTGCTCCGCTCGAAGTGGCGCAGGCGCAGAACCGCGAGCGCGCCGTCCTGCTGGGGGCGGGGGTGCTGCTGGCTGGCATGTTGGCCTTGCTTGGCCTGCACGCCGTGGAGCGGGTCCGCTCGTCCCGGCGCGGGCAGCGGGTGGCCGAAGCGTTGGCCGAAGAGCTGGCCGTAGCGCTTCCGGACGGGCTGGTCGTCTTCGACGCCAAGGGCCGGATCACCCGGATGAACAAGGCGGCGCTGACCCTGCTCGGCATGGAAGCCCCGGCCAAGGGCAAGGCGTTCCTAGGCCGGAAACCGGCGGAAGTGCTCCCTTCGGCGCTGGCGGAACTGGCGGCGAAGCTGTTGCAGGAGCCGGTGCTGCCGGATACGGAAATCATCTTGCGGCACGGAGAGGAACAGCAATACATTTCGGTACGCGGCGGGCACGTCAATGAAGGGTATGAAGGCCGCCTGGGTTCGCTCATGTTCCTGCGTGACCTCACGGAAGTCCGCCGCCTTGAGGCGGAAGTCCGCCGCAGGGAAAAGCTTGCCGCCGTGGGCAACCTCGCCGCGGGCGTCGCCCATGAGCTGCGCAATCCGCTCAGCTCCATCAAGGGGTATGCGACGTATTTCGGCGGGCGGTTCCCTGAAGGCAGCGCGGATCGGGAGGCGGCGCAGGTCATGGTCAAAGAGGTGGAGCGTCTCAATCGGGCCATCGGCGATTTGATAGGGCTTTCGCGCCCCACGGACATCCGGCCGCGCATGACCGGGATGCGGCGTCTGATCGGAGACACGCTCCGGCTCATCGGGCAGGACGCCGCCAATCACAAGGTCGCCATACGGTTTGACGCGCCCGAGGTGCTGCCGGATGTGGCCATCGATCCCGACAGGATGCGTCAGGTGATTCTGAACCTGTGCCTGAACGGGCTTGAAGCCATGCCGGACGGCGGCGAGCTGTTCCTGTCGTTGCATCCCGAACCCGATGCCCTGCGCCTCGAAATCCGGGATACCGGGGTGGGCATCGCGCCGGACGCCTTGCCGCATATTTTCGATCCCTATTTCACCACCAAGGGGCAGGGGACCGGGCTCGGCCTTGCCACCGTGCACAAGATCATGGAAGCCCACGGCGGGAGCATTTCCGTCACTTCCGAGCCGGGGCAGGGCGCCGTATTCCGCTTGCTCCTGCCTTTGGGCGGAGAGGGCGGGAAGGTTCACGGGCATGAATGAGCGGACGCGGAAACCGGTTGAGAAGAAAGGCGGGCATCGCGTGGATTCCCGCTTCCTTTCTTTTTTTGCAGTGGCTTTTGAGAAAAGGGCTGACGATTGGGGCGGCGTGACTATTATTGGATTGTAGGAACGTCTTCGGCTGTGCAGGGAAGCGGGCCGATGAATTCACAGAAGGCATGACGCAACTTGGACGTCTTCGGGTGCGCAGGGAAGCTGGTGGGCGTCTCCGTCCGGGGGCCCCGCTTGCGGCGGAGAAGGGCTGAGAAGACGGATATTGCGTTGCCGCCGGGAGGTATCCGGCGGGTACGGCATCAGCGGCGCCGAGGAGTCCGGGAACCCCTTTTCCGGAAGGGCGGCCTGACGGATCTATTGCCGCCGGAGGCGAGGAGGTATGAGATGAGCACGCCACCTATTATATTGATCGTGGACGACGACAGTTCCCACCGGGCGATGCTGCGGACGGTGCTCCGGGGGTGGGGGTATGCCACGGATGAGGCCGACGACGGGGATACCGCCGTGGAGAAAGTCAAGGAGCGGGCTTACGACGCCGTGCTTTCGGATGTGCGCATGGCCCGCATGGACGGCATTTCGGCCATCCGGGAAATTTTACATCATAACCCCTCGATTCCGGTTCTGGTCATGACCGCGTGGCAGTCCGTGGAAACCGCTGTGGCGGCTCTGCGGCTCGGGGCGTACGACTATCTGGAAAAACCGCTGGATTTCGATCTGCTGCACCTCACGCTGGAACGGGCGCTCGATCATACCCGGCTGGCGGCTGAAAACCGGGAACTGCGGGAGTATATCCGGGAAAGCCCTTCCGGTCTTCTCGGGCGCAGCCCGCGGATGCGCGAACTCATTGAGATGGTGAATACGGTCGCGCCCACCGAGGCGACCGTCCTGATTACCGGGGAGTCGGGGACCGGCAAGGAGCGGGTCGCCCGCGCCATTCAGGAGGCCAGTGCCCGGAGAGGCAAGGCGTTCGTCACCGTCAACTGTGCGGCCCTCAATGAATCCCTGCTGGAGTCCGAATTGTTCGGGCACGAGAAGGGCGCGTTCACAGGGGCGGACAAGCGCCGCGAAGGGCGGTTCAGCCAGGCCGACGGCGGCACGCTGTTCCTCGATGAGATCGGCGAACTGCCCCTTTTGCTTCAGGCAAAGCTTCTGCGCGCCCTCCAGCAGGGGGAAGTCCAGCGCGTGGGCAGCGATACGCCCATCATCGTGGATGTGCGGGTCATCGCCGCGACCAACCGCAACCTGCGCGAGGAAGTCAGCGAAGGGCGCTTCCGTGAGGATCTCTACTACCGGCTCAACGTGATCGGCGTGGAAGTGCCCTCCCTGCGGGAACGCCGCGAGGACATCCCCGTGCTCGCCACGGCTTTTCTGGAGCGTTTTGCGCTGGCGAACCGCAAGGAGATCAAGGGATTCACTCCGCAGGCGATGGATGCATTGCTCAAGTACTCTTGGCCCGGCAACGTGCGCGAACTGGAGAACGCCGTGGAGCGGGCGGCTATCCTCTGCCTTGGGGAGTATATTTCCGAACGTGAGCTGCCTATGGCGGTGTCCTCCGCGCCCAAGAACAACGACGCGCCTACCCTTGCCGAGCTGCAGGGGGCGGCAGGTGAGGAGCCGATCAGCATGACGCTGGATGAGATGGAGCGCGCGGCCATCTTGCGGACGCTTCAAGATACGGGGGACAACAAGAGCGAGGCCGCCCGGCGGCTCGGGATCACGCGGGCGACGCTGCACAATAAGTTGCGGAGATACGACATGGAGTAGTTGACAAAAATAGTAACGAGTACTATTAATCAATCAACGCAATCAATGTTACTTGCAAAGGTGGATTGGACATGAATACAGCGCACCTTTCCTCTACGAAAAATACATCTCCCTTGGCGGCGTTTGCCGACCAGCAGATTGATTGGAACCTGACGCCCGAGATGGCGGTGACCCTTTATCTGGAGTGGGGCAATAACGACTGGCGTTCCGAACATCCGCCGGTCCGTTCCAAGAGCGACGTAGCCACCTATTTTGTCGTGGACGCGTGGCAGGACCCTTTGAAGGTACGGCTTGTGCGCCGCAATTCCGAATCGGCGGACGATCTGGTGACTGTTCCGCTGCCGGAGCCGCTGGTGAAAGCGTTCCGGGACGAGTACGGTTCCCTCAAGGGGGTCTTTGAGCCCCTGCCGGTCATTAAGGACTGGCTCAAAAAGGAGCTTGGTCAGGCTTAATCCGTACGGGAGGAGTGCGGGAACAGTGACGTTCGCCTAGCAGCCTGTCCGTGGGAGTCTCCCCTGACCCCAGCGGTTTCCTCAATTCTTCCGTTTTTTTCAATTAAAAAGGTATCTCCGTTTTCAGGTGCAGTATGTACCGGTGCGCGGGTGGCGCACCGGTACGCCTCCGAAGCCCCCAAAGGTAGCAATGCCCGAGGGGGTTTTGTTTTGGAGGTGGAGATGGTGAGGGGGATAAGGTGGATGAGAGAAAGACTTTTGACTGGTGGGGAGGCCGCGCGGCGGGAGTCCCGTTGGGTGTGGGACAGAGGAAGCAGCTGATTGCGTGCAGGTATAAAGAAGTGCTGTGGACTGAATAGAGATATAGCTTTTTCTATATTTACTTTAATGTAATCTGGCCCTGAGGAGCCCTGCCGGAGGTATTTTGAAGGAAAGGGCGCCCTCCGTTCTTCTTCTTCTTCTTCTTCTTCTTCTTCTCGTTTATAGCCTTCCATACCTCTCTTTCCTTCAAAAGAGGGGGGAAAGCTGTGAAGAGGGATTCGATAAAGTCGAAAGTCTTTGGGGATGAGGGGGGGTCCGGGAGGGGGAAGGGGCCTTTCTCCAGAAAGGCCCCTTCTCCCCCCCCGGTTCTCCTTTCCCTCCCTCACATTCTCAGTGGTTGCCGAGCGGAAGGATCGCGGGGTATGTTCCGGGAACATCGAACATACTCTAGCCGAACGGAACGCCGCTGTATGAATGCCTCCCGACTTGTTTCCCTGTTTCTTTGCTTGAGTCTTGCCCTGCCTTGCGCGGCCTTTGCGGATACTGCCCCGGTATCCGGACAGAAAACGGATGCGCCCGTGAGCACGCCGAAAACCGTACCCGATCCGACGCAGGATGTCTGGACTACGCTGCTCCAAAACCGGGTGGAGGAGCTCGGGGCCATTGATGCGGAAACCGTGGCCTTGACCAAACGCCTGCCGGATGCCTCCCGCAAGTTGAATGCGGCGCTCAGCGGTATTGAGGAAGAATACCAGCGGCTCATGACGCTTTCCCGCGTGAGCAGGGGGTTGCCGCTGGAACTGTCCGTCGTCCAGCAGCGGTTGGCACGGCTGAACGACAATCTCTCGGATGTGCTGGAACCGCTGGAAGGCACGCTGAACACGCTGAAAAGCCGGCTCAGTGAAATTTCCCTTTTGGAGCAGGACTCCGCCCCCTCGAAGGATGAAACGGACATTTCTCCGGAATTGCAGGCTTTTTTGAGCGATCTTGCGCAGACGCAGGGGCGGCTGAATACGGTTCAGATCCGCATCAGCCGCGTGCTCGCTCCCGCCCGCAAGCTGCAGGAAAACATCACCTCCCTGACCGGGCGGGTTGCCAAGTCCATTCCCGGGTTGTGGCAGGATTATTATCTCCAGCGCTCGGGCAAGATTTACGACGTGGATTCATGGCTTAATATCCAGAAAAGTATCAATGCGTTGCAGGAGACCTTCTCCGTCCGCATGAACGCGGAACTGCCGTGGACCCTCGCCGGGTGGCTCGGCGTCATACTGCGCGCAATCGTGCTTATCCTGCCGCTGCACGGCCTTATTTTCGTGTCGCGCCGCATGTCGAGGAAATGGCCCGAGTCCTTGCGGACGGGCTGGACCAAGATGTGCGGGCACAGCTTCGTGTGGCTGTCCTTTGGCTTTACGTTCCATTTCGCGGCGTGGTCCCCGAGCGGATCGTACCATGTCCTGTCCATCATCGGCACGTTGCTCCTGAGCCTTGGGCAGATGGCGCTTGCATGGGACTTGTATACATTCCAGCGGAGCGATCTCCAATTGCGCTCGCCGCTGTGGCCGTTGTTCACCCCTTTGCTCGGCGGGCTTCTCCTCCTGTTTTTCAATTTGCCCGGCCCGATTCTCGGCGGCATCTGGCTGCTGATGTCGCTCGTCACTCTGTGGCGTGACTACAAGCGCCCTTTGCCGGACATCCCGTTCCCGCTGGTCATCAATCTTTTGAAAGGTCAGGCCGTTATCCTCTGGATCGCCGTGCTCATGACCCTGATTGGATGGGGGAGGCTGTCGATTCTGGTATGCGTGGCATATGCGGCGGTGGCCGTGTGCGTGCAGCAGGCGGTGGGCTTTATGCGGCTTATGAATGTCATTGCCGAACACATGCCGCAGGAAGGGGTGAAGGCTTTGTTCAGCGGGTTCCTGCTGGCTCTGGCGCTTCCCGCCATGCTCGTGCTGGCGACGGCGGCAACGGGGCTCTGGATTCTGGCCTATCCCGGCGGCGAGTTCCTGCTGACGCACTTGGCGAACATGGACGTGAGCGTGGGCAAGACCTCATTCAGTATGCTTCAGGTGCTGTTTATCGTCAGCGCGTTCTACGTGACCCGCTCTTTCATTTCGGTGGGGAGGTCGTTCATTGCGGATCTGCCCGCGCATTCCATGCGCCTTGACCGCAGCCTTGTGGGGCCGATTCAGGCCGGGTTCACGTATCTCCTGTGGGGTTTGTTCGGTTTATACACCCTGAGCGCGCTTGGGTTCAGCCTGACCAGCATCGCGGTGGTCGCCGGCGGCTTGTCCGTAGGCATCGGCTTTGGCCTCCAGAACATCATCAACAACTTCGTCAGCGGGCTTCTGGTCATCTTCGGGCAGACCCTGCGCGAAGGCGACGTGATTGATGTGGGCGGCGTCAACGGCATTGTCCGGCGCATCAATATCCGGTCCACGCAGGTGGAGACGTTCGACAATGCCGTCATCTTCGTGCCCAATGCGGAATTTCTGTCCGGCAAGCTCACCAACTGGACGCGCAACGGGCGCATGGTCCGGCAGGAGGTCGCTGTGGGCGTGGCCTACGGGTCAGATATCCAGCTTGTCGAGAAGCTGCTCAAACAGGTGGCGAAAGAGCACCAGAAGGTCCTGACCTATCCCGAGCCGGTGGTTCTGTTTAACGATTTCGCGGCCAGTTCGCTGGATTTCCGGCTGCGGTTCTGGGTGGGGGACATCCTGCACGGCAGCGGCATCGCCTCGGACATCCGAAAAGTCATTGACGCAAAGTTCACCGAGGCCAACATTGAAATCTCTTTCCCGCAAATGGATGTGCACCTGCGCGAGAACGAAACCGTGCCCGTGGAATTGCGCAATCCCCGCAAGGTGAAAGAGCCAACCCTACAGCAAGAGGACAAGAGCGATGCTCCAGAGCAAAACGGATAATCCATTGGATGGGCTTCATCTTGAAACGTATGTCCGGGCCGATGCGGACGGCGTGGCGTCATGCGCCGCCGGGTTGCTGGCCGCCCGCTGTGCGGAGGCCGTATCCCGGCGCGGCGTCTTCACGCTGGCCCTGTCCGGAGGCTCCACGCCGTTGACGTTGTTCCGGCTGTTGCGCACGGAGGCGTGGGCGGCGCGGGTCGACTGGGCGCACACCCGCGTTTTTTGGGTGGATGAACGCTGTGTCGCTCCGGATCATCCCGCGAGCAATTACGGTGCGGCCAATCAGGAGCTGCTGGCGCATGTCCCGGCGGCGGAAATCTATCCGATGGACGGCGAAATCGATCCCGGCGAATCAGCCGTGGCCTATGAGGAACTTTTGCGGCAACACGTTCCGGCGGAACAGGGGATGCCCCGTCTTGATTGCGCCCTGCTCGGCATGGGGGACGACGGGCATACCGCTTCGCTGTTCCCCGGCAGCCCGCTGCTGGCGCCCGAGGCGTTGCGTTCGGGCCGCCTGACCGGTTTTGCCGTGGCCGAACATCTGGCCCCCAAGCCGGAGAGCCGTCGCATCACGTTGACGCTGGAGATGATCAACGCGGCCCGCTGCTGCCTGTATTTGGCGACGGGAGAGGGGAAGCGCCCTCCGCTCGGCAAGGCGCTGGATCTGCTGGCGCCTGCCTCTTTGCCCGTGCAGCTCGTGCGGCCGAAGGGTGGCGAGCTGATTTGGGTTATGGACGAAGCCGCTTGCGGTGGGCGGCAGTAGAAGGTGGGTTGCGGAAGGGTATTTGCCCGGAAGCCGTAGGGCGGGATCGCTTCCATGTTGTCCCGGATTCTGTGGGACCCATGATAGATTTTATTTAAAGAAAATCATTCTTATTAGGGTATAAAATATTGTACCATTAGAGCGGCGATTTTGTATTAGAGTACAAAAAATGATACAAAAAAGGATTTTTACGCGGTAAAATGAGTCCTCTCCAGCCCTCCCTCCCATGCGTCGTGTCTTGGGCGTGGGGGGTGGCTTGTCGTGTGCCTCATCCTGTTTATGGGCGCGCTCCGTTTTTAATCCGTGACTTCTCGATGGGGGAAGCCTCGAAAGCGGCATAGCGTCTCACTTCTCGCCTCATAGGACGGAAATGGCTTCCGGCCCCTTTTCCCCACGGAAAAGGGGCTTTTTTTGTGGGGTCCGTTCATGGGCCGCGTGGGGCGCTCAAACCCTCCGGATCCGTTTTTTTTATCTAAGAAGAGCTATGGCACGCTCTTTGCTAAACCCTTACGGCGCGCCCTATGAGCTGGAAAGAAGCCTTTTTTCCGGCTGGACCCAAACAGTCGAGGATAGTTTTTCTATGCGTAACCCATTGGCAGGATATGCTGTTTCTGTGACAGGCACGTTGGCCCTGCTTGCCCTTGTGACGGGTTTTGTGCCCGGCGGAAGCAATCAGAGCCTTGAGCCCGTCACCGGAGCGACCAGCCGGGCCAAAGGGGAAAACCCTCTGCCCCGCCCGCTGCTTCATATTCCTGAGCAGTTTCGGGAAGCCATGAAGCAGAATCTCCCTTCAACGCCCTTTGCCGCTTCCGGGGACCGTTTTCCGGTTCTGGAGGTGCAGAGCGATGGTACGGTAACCATGCGCCCGCTGCACGGGAGCATCCCGGTCAAGCTGGAAACGACCAGTACATCCCTTGCGGCGATGCTGACCGCCGCCCCCACGGAACCCCAGCAGGCCGATTTTGTTCCCCGCGCGGAACTGTTTTCGAATATGCCCCGCATCAATCAGGCGGAACCCGCCCATCTCGATGTGCTGGGCAAACAGCTGGATTTTGATGATCTGCCCCTGCGCTGGAACGGCAGCCAGCAGGCTTTCGAGCTGGCCCCTGAAGTCCTTGAGCGTACGGAAAAATTGCTTGGCGACTTGCGGCAGCTTTCCGGTCTGACCGCCTCCATGCGCCGTCAGGCCGAGCAGTACCGCCCGGTCGTGGAGAAGTATGCCGACCGTTACAATCTTTCGCCGGATTTGGTATTTGCGATCATCTACACCGAAAGCGATTTCGACCCTGACCTGATCAGCAACCGCTCGGCGCATGGCCTCATGCAGGTGGTGCCGGACACGGCTGGCGGCGAAGTGCACCGCTGGCTCGGCCGCACCGGCAAGCCATCCCCTTCATTGCTGCTGCATCCCGAGACGAACATCAAGTACGGCACAGCGTACATGTATCTCTTGCAGAACCGGCATCTGAGCGCGATCGCCGATCCCCAATCCAGGGAGTACTGTGCCATCGCCGCCTACAATATCGGTACCGGCGGCATGTTGCGGACGTTCGGCAAGTCGCGTGATGCCGCCTTTGAGGCCATCAATGCCATGACGCCGGAGCAGGTGCGGAACACGCTCCTCAAGAAGCTTTCCTCGCGGGAAACCAAGGCGTTCCTTGCGAAGGTTCTCAAGTCGCGCGAGCGTTTTTCCATGCTGGGCTGAGCGCCCTTTCTTTGCGCAAAGTACGGGCAACTTTTTCCGCCATACCGGAAAGCCGACGGGATCGCCCCCGCGATCCCGTCTTTTGTTGTGGATTGTGGCTTGCGGGGAAAAAAGGTAAGATGATCATTTGGACGGGATTTTTCCTGTGGAAAGTCCCCAGTCGCCGGGTTGCGGCGACGTTGAACCTCTTTGCGAATGGAGTTTCCATGCGTACTATCAGCGCTATCGCTCTGTGCCTCATGCTCGTATTTGCGACGACCGGCTGCGCCGCCAGCAAAATCGCCGTGGTCGATCCGGCCCGCCTTTTCCAGGAAAGCGAACCCGGCAAGGCCGGCATCGAACACCTGAAGCAGCTTGAAGCCGCCATGCAGGAACAGCTCAAGACGGCCCAGGGCATGATCGAAAAGGCTCCCAACGATGAAGCCCTCCGCGCCCGTTTCCAGAAGACCTTTGTTGGTTACCAGCAGATCGTCAATGCCGAGCAGCAGAAGGTTGTACAGCAGATCAACGGCTTGATGCAGAAGACCCTTGAAGACTTCCGCACCAAGAACGGCTACTCGGTCATCATGAACGCCGAAGGCCTCCTCGCGTTCGATCCCAAGTCCGATGTGACCAAGGACGTGATCACCGAAATGGACAAGACCAAGGTGACCTTCGCGCCCGTCAAGCTGGAACCCATCACCGCCGCCCCGAAGGCCGACGACAAGGCCGCTCCGAAGGCTGACGCCAAGCCTGAAGCCAAGAAGTAAATGTGAGAGAACCGGGGGAGGAATACCCTTTCTGGAGAAGGGGTATTCCTCCCCCGGACCCCTTCCTTTCCCAAGGCTTTCGACGGTGGGGAGGCTGCACGCCAGCGTTCCCTCCGGAATACAAAGGCCCATTCCGATGTTACGGAATGGGCCTTTGCTTATGGGAATGCATTGAGGACAAAGCGTGCTTGCCTGTGTGCGGCTCAATATTGTGGGAGATCGCTCACGGCTCGAAAGATCTCAGGGATTCGAACAGGCCGAAAGTATTGGCTAAGGGAGGGGAGGACCCGCATTGGCATGTCTGGGGAGGGAAGTTTGCTTTAGAAAGGTTGTCTCTTCCCTCCTCAACGTTTCTCTTCTTTCCCCGCTCCAAACGTGATGTCTTGAATGGCTTTTATGGTCTGTCTGGTCACGGCGTCCATGTCGGCATCGTCGATGGTGGCTCCCGCGGCGTTGAGATGCCCGCCGCCGCCGAAGAGGGCAGCCACGGAGCGTACGTCATCGCTGCCGGACGAGCGGAGGCTCAGCTTGCAGCGGTTGCCGGGGTCCTGCCGGATGAGCACGGCGACGCGCACGCCCTTGATGCGGCGCATCTGTTCGGCAAAGCCCTCCAGATCCTCGCGCACGGCCCCGAAAGAGCCGATTTCCTCCATCGTGACGGGGCAAACGGCTACCGTGCCGTCACATTCAAGGGAAAGGGTCTGCATGAGCTTGCCCCAGAGCTTCGTCTTGGGCATGGACCATTGGTTGTCGAGCTTTTCGCGCATGGCGGCGGCGTCAAGGCCGTTGGCGACGAGGCGGGCGGCAAGCGTGAAGACCGCCGCACTGGTGTTGCCGTGCGTGAAGGAACCCGTGTCGGAGACGAGGGAGAGGTAGACGCACTGGGCCAGTTCCCCGGTGAGGGGCACGCCAGCGGCGTCGGCGACGGCGGCCACCATCTGGCCCGTGGCGGCCATGCCGGGGTCCACCCAGTTCCCGAGGGAGGCGAACATGGGATTGCCGAGGTGGTGGTCAATATTGACGGAAGGATACTCGGGAAAGACCGCGAGCAGTTCCTTGCCCATGCGCCAGGCGTCGCCGCAGTCCAGCACGATGATCAGGCCGGGCTTGAAGGGGATGGCGGAGGGCTTGGTGACGAGCTTTCCGGGCAGGGGGACCCACTCCAGATAGTCGGGGATGCCGGTGGCATTATAGAGTACGAACCGCTTGCCGAGCGCCTTGACCAAGGAGCCCATGGCTCCGGTGGCTCCGATGGCGTCCCCGTCGGGGCTGCCGTGCGCCACGATGACGATGTTGTCGAATTGCTGGATGATCGCCGCCATTTCCTCGGCGGGCTGGATGATATGGGCCGTCTGCATGTCTTGTTCGTACACTGTATCAATCCCCATTGATGAATTCCAAGTCACTGTAAACCATCTCTTCGGAACACACGGCCTCCATCATGGCGAGGCATTTGTCCATCCGCGATTGCAGGTGCTGCTCGCTGTTGCTCAGGGAAATGACCATCAGCCGGAGACGGGTCAGGGAATCCTCCGTGCCGTATTCGGCGATGGCGACGTTGAACGTGTTGCGCACCTTCTGCTTGAGGCTGTTGGCGACACGGCGCTTTCCCTTGAGGGAGTCGTTGCCGTGCAGGTGGTACTCGACGGTAAGGACTGCGATGACCATGATTCAATCCGTTGGTAAAATCGTTCTGTGCTACCTTTCTGGAATAATGGAACCACGCAGAAACGCAAGCCCTTTGAGGAGGATTTCTCATTGAGAAGATGGTCGGGGGGGGACCTTTCTGGAGAAAGGCCCCGCCCCTCCGCCCCCAGAGGCTTTTGACGTTATCGAATCCCTGTTCGCAGCTTTTTCTGGCTTGAGGAGCCGAGAGGGGCTTTTCCGCATGACGCCCGTTTGATGCGTTTCTTGCATGTAACAGGCTGCATGTTACAGAAAAAGCCTGTCCATTTTGTGAAGATATATATCGACTTTGAATCATCCAACCAAAGGAAGGGGCGCCGATCGGCCCGTTACTGAGAACAAAGCCGGAACCGACGCCCGCATACGAAAGTCTTTGGAGAGGGAGAGGGGAGGTTTGAAGGGGGAGGGAGAAGCCTTTCTTCAGAAAGTTTCTCCCTTCCCCCCTCCAATTTCATCTATTCCATGCCACTACAGCGTAGCGGCTTCTTCGACCATTTCGAAGGCTTCGATAACGTCGCCGACCTTGATGTCGTTGAAGTTTTCGAGGCTGATGCCGCACTCGTAGCCCTTGAGGACTTCGCGGACGTCGTCCTTGAAGCGGCGGAGCGAGGCAATCTTGCCGTTGTGCACGACCACGCCGTCGCGGAGCAGACGGACGCTGGCGTTACGGGTGAGCTTGCCGTCGACGACATGGCTGCCCGCGATGGAGCCGACCTTCGGCACGGAGAAGACTTCGCGCACTTCGGCCTGGCCGAGGTACACCTCGCGGCTGACGGGAGCGAGCAGACCGGCCATGGCGCTCTTGATTTCGTCCACGAGCTTGTAAATGATGTCGTAGAAACGGATGTCCACGCTTTCGTGTTCGGCCATTTCCTTGACTTTCGCCGTGGGACGCACGTTGAACCCGATGATGATGGCGTCGGAAGCCGAAGCCAGCAGGATGTCGGATTCCGTGATCGCGCCGGTGCCGCCGTGGATGATGTTGATGCGGACCTTTTCCGTGCTCTGCTTGTTGAGGGCATCCACGATGGCTTCGAGGGAGCCCTGCACGTCGGACTTGACGACGAGGTTGAGCACGAGCGCTTCCTGATCGTCCGCCTTGCGGGACAGGAAGGTTTCGAGGGTCACGCGGGACTGCTTGGCGAGTTCGCGTTCACGCAGCTTGACGGCGCGGCTTTCCGCGATGCGGCGGGCCAGCTTTTCGTCCTCAAGGCAGATGAACTCCTCACCGGCTTCCGGCACGCCTTCAAAGCCCTGCACTTCCACAGGAATGGACGGCCCGGCCTCTTTGACCTTGCGGCCCTGGTCGTTGAACATGGCGCGCACGCGGCCGCTGAACACGCCGCACACGAAGGTGTCGCCCTGATGGAGCGTGCCTTCCTGGATGAGCACGGTCGCCACGGGGCCGCGGCCCTTGTCGAGCTTGGCTTCCACGATGTGGCCGCGAGCCGGCTTGTCAGGGTTGGCCGTGAGTTCGAGGATGTCGGCCTGGAGGGCCAGCATTTCGAGCATTTCGTCGAGGCCTTCGCGGGTCTTGGCGGAAACCTTACAGACCACGGTGTCCCCGCCCCAGTCTTCGGGCACGAGGCCGAGGGAGGCGAGTTCCTGAAGCACGCGGTCAGGGTTGGCCGTGGGCTTGTCCATCTTGTTGACCGCAACCATGATCGGCACGCCGGCGGCGCGGGAGTGGTTCACGGCTTCGCGGGTCTGTTCCATGACGCCGTCGTCGGCGGCGACGACCAGCACCACAAGGTCGGTCACCTGCGCGCCGCGGGCACGCATGGCGGTGAACGCTTCGTGGCCGGGCGTGTCGAGGAACACGATTTCGCCGCGCTTGGTCTTCACGTGGTACGCGCCGATGTGCTGCGTGATGCCGCCCGCTTCGCCGCTGGTCACGTTGGTCTTGCGGATGGCGTCGAGCAGCGAGGTCTTGCCGTGGTCGACGTGGCCCATGATGGTCACGACCGGAGGACGGCGCTTGAGCTGCTCAGGCGAATCTTCGGTGCGGTGATCGGCCAAATACTGTTCTTCGGCGAAGCCCACCTTTTCCACTTCATAGCCGAATTCGGCGGCTACGACGGATGCCGTGTCGATGTCCAGCGCCTTGTTGATGGTCGCCATGATGCCGAGGTTGAACAGCACCTTGATGATTTCATTGGACTTCAGGCCCATCTGGTGAGCCATGTCGGCCACCCGGATGGCTTCTTCGATGCGGATCTTGCGCTTGACGGCCTTGAGGGGCTGGGTGGCCTGAGAAACAACGCGGCTGGCCTTGGGCCGTCTGCGTCCGCCTCTGCGCGGCACATCATCCATATCATCGCTGCGGCGGCGCCCGTTGTTCGCGGTGTCCTGAAAATCGACGGTACGGCGGGCGGTCTTGTTGCGTTTTTTCTTGCTCTGGCCGTCACGGTCCGGGAGCGGGCCGCCGGGCGTGGCACCGGGAGTGAAGTTTCCGGGAGCTCCGCCGCCGGCAGGGCGCGGGCCCTGATAGCCGGTGCGGGCCGGGCGGTTGTCGTCACGCCCCTGTCCGGGGCGCCCATCACGCGGCTGTCCGGGGCGTCCGTCCCGTGCCTGACCGTCGCGTCCGGCATTGCGGTTGTCGCGCCCGTCGGACTGGGCGGCCTGCTGCGTACGCGCGGCGGCTACGGCCGCGGGGTCGGGGCGGGAAATAACACGGACCTGCGGCGTGGCCGGTTCCTGGGGACGGCGCGGCTTGCGACGGTCGCGGCGATCGTCGTCCTCGCCATCGGAAGAGCTGGAACGGTTGCCTTCGGAGACCGGAGGCAGCAGCGAAGGCGCGGAGGAGCCTTCGGGCCGCGCGGAGGCGGCGGGTTGCGCCTTGCGGGGCTTTTCGGCTTCTTCAGTTTTCTTTGCGGCGGCAGCGGCTTCGGCGGCAGCCTTCGCGGCAGCGGCTGCTGCTTCGGCGGCGGCCTTTGCAGCGGCTTCCTCAGCGGCCTTTGCGGCGGCGATGTCCTGAGGACGGCTGATCACCTTGGCGACCGGTGCGGCTTCACGCAGCCCGGAGCGCTTTTTCTGCCGGTTGTCGCGCGGCTGGCGCGGCTTCTGGTCGTCGGCCTTGTCGGCTTCGGCAACCGGAGCGGGCTTTTCCTCGGCGGCATCCTTCACCGGTTCCTGCACGGAAACTTCCGGAGCGGCCGGCGCTTCGGGTTCCGCAGACGGGACGGGTGCGGCGTCCTGTGCCTCGGACGCGCCGGGCACGCTGACAATGCGGGCCGTGGGCGTGTGGTTTTCACGCGGGGCCCTGCGTTCCGCGCGGGGCGCTTCTTCGCCTTCGGCCGCAACGTCCTCGGTGGACTGGCGGCGGCGACGGACAATGACGCCGGGCTGTACTTCGCGGCGGTCGCCCTGTTCGGACGTGGCGGAGTCTTTCAGATGGTTCTTCACGCGATCGATGTCCTCCGCAGCAATGTTGCTGGAAGTGCTTTTCGCCGGAATATCCAGCTCACGCAACGCCTGCAAAAGATTCTTGGTCGGTACGCCAAGTTCTGTCGCAAGGTCTTTCACCTTGGTCTTGTCTTCAGTCATGCACTAATCTCCCTTACGCTTCCGCCCGCCTGTGCGGAACCGCCGGAATTTTTCCCGGCAGGCCGTTTCCGAGCATACATACCAGCCGCGTCCGGGCTGGGTTTGGCTCTCATCGACCAGAAATTCCCCCCCCTGCGGGGACAGAACGTGGCGCACGAGCTCCTGTTTGGGCATGCGCCTTCTGCATATGGCGCACATCCGGGTGGGCACATGCCCCCGGTCCATGCTATTCGTCTTCCCCGGCCGCCGTTTCGTCGGCCTTGTCCGCATCGGCATCGGCCTTGTCAGCCGATTCGCCCACTACGGGAGAGAGGAAGTTGATAGCCGCACGCAAATCGCCGATACGGCTGTCCGAGAGGCTGAGCTTTTCGGACAGTTCTTCATCGGTCGCATCCTGGAGCTGTTCCAGCGTGGTGAATCCGGCGCTCACGAGGCTGTCCACGGAGACTTCGGCCACACTGGCGACCTGCTCGAGCCCGCGGCCGATGGCGTTGGTTTCGTTGTAGCGGGTTTCAGTGAAAATATCGATTTTCCAGCCAAGCAGCTTGGCGGCGAGCTTGACGTTCTGCCCCTTGCGGCCGATGGCGCTGGTGAGCTGATCGTCAGGCACGGTGACTTCGAGGAGGTTTTCGGCCTCATCGACCACAATGCGGGAAATCACGGCCGGAGCCAGCGCGTTGCGGGCATAGGTCGAAATTTCGGGGCTCCAGACCACAATGTCGATGCGTTCGCCGTGGAGTTCCTGCACGATGTTCTGGATGCGGGAACCGCGCACGCCAACGCAGGCGCCCACGGGATCGACGTCGCGTTCACGGGAGAGCACGGCGACTTTGGCGCGGCTGCCCGGATCGCGGGCGACGCCCATGATCTGCACGGTGCCGTCGTCGACTTCCGGCACTTCGCGGCGGAAGAGGGCGGCGGTGTAGTCGCGGTGCGAACGCGAAATGACGATCTGCGGGCCGCGGCCTTCTTTCTTGACCTCGATGATCAGGGCCTGCACGCGATCGCCGCGCTTGTAATGCTCGCGGGGGATCTGCTCTTCCTTGGGAAGGATGGCTTCGGTCCGGCCGAGGTTGATGATCCAGCCGCCCTTGTCGCGGCGCTGAATGATGCCGCTGCAGATTTCGCCCACGCGGTCCTTGAACTCTTCATAGATGAGTTCCTGTTCGGCGTCGCGCATACGCTGGATGATCACCTGCTTGGCGGACTGGGCCGCGATGCGCCCGAGGTCGGTCACCTTGAGGGGGAAGCCGATTTCGTCGTCGAGCTGCACGGAAGGATCGAGTTCGCGGGCCTTTTCGATGTCGATTTCGGTATCGGGATCGGCCACGTCGTCAACGACGATCTTGAACTGGTGGACCTGGATTTCCCCGGTGTCGTCGTTGTAGCTGACTTCGACGTCGATGTTCTCGCCGTATTTGCGGATAACGGAAGTGCGGACGGCGTCCTCAAGCGTATCCACGAGCATGTCGCGATCGAGCCCTTTGTCTTTGCTGATCTGGTCGATGGCCTTTTTCAGTTCCAAATTCATGCAGCGCCTCCGCGTGTACCCTTGGAATCTTTGGAGTCTTTCTTGCCGCCGAGCTTCTTGCCCGGTTCGGGGAAATGGTGGACGAGGGTCGCCTTGCGCACAAAGGGCCAGGCGATGGTGACTTCTTCAGGCTCTTCGGCCTTCCGGCTGGTGTCGGGCAGGCTGAGCGTGAATTCCTCGTCGGCGACGGCAGCGAGGACTCCGGAAAATTTCTTGCGCCCCGGCCAGGTATCAAGCGGTGCCGCAAGCACGACTTCCAGTTCGCGTCCTACGTAATTTCTCAACTGGTCGATTTTGAAGAAGGGGCGCTGGAGCCCCGGAGAGGAAATTTCGAGCGTCCAGTTGGTGGCGAAGGGGTCTTCCACGTCGAGGGCGAGACCCGCGAGCCGCGACAGTTCCGCGCACTGATCGATGGTGACGCCCTGCGGGAGCAGATCGTCGTCGGAGGCCTTTTCGGAAGGGGCGGGTTCGGCGCCGGGAAGGACGTCGACGTAAATCCGGGCGATGGGGCGGGCGGCGCCGCCCAGTTCAACGCCCCAGACAGCCAGTCCGAGGGAAGCCGCCAGAGGGGTGACCAGTTCGGTGATGAATTCGATTCTATCGGGTTGACTCATGCGTCTTGATGTTCTCCGTATTGCCCCATTCTTAGGGATAAAAAAGGGGCTCGGCATAAAAAAAGGGGGCCGTCTCAGGCCACCCCAGTAGGACCGCTCAGTCGCGGTCAGACAGGATGAGAAGAAAAAGTCGCCTCTTTCTTCCGCAGGAGTTCAAATAGCCTCTCTTTTTCCCGCTGTCAAGAGAAATCGGTATTTATCCTTGCGCACCGGGGATTTTGGATGCTTTATCCTTGCGTGTTCGCGTATGCCCGATGTAGAATCGCTTATAAAACCGAACCAAGGAGCAAGCGATATGGCAAAAAAGAAAATACTGATGCTGGTTGGTGACTTTGTTGAGGATTACGAGATCATGGTCCCGTATCAGATGCTTCTGATGGTGGGTCACGATGTCGATGTGGTCAGCCCCGGCAAGAAGCCGGGCGACGTCATCGCCACCGCCGTGCACGATTTTGAGGGGCATCAGACCTATACGGAAAAACGCGGCCACAATTTTATGATCAACGCCGATTTCGACGCTGTGGATTGCGCCGCCTATGACGGGCTCGTCGTGCCCGGCGGCCGTTCTCCCGAGTATCTGCGCCTGAATCCGCGCGTCATTGAGATCATCCGTGAGATGGATGGGGCCAAGAAGCCCATTGCGGCGATTTGCCACGGCCAGCAGATGCTGGTTTCCGCCGGTATCCTCAAGGGGCGTTCCTGCACGGCCTATCCCGCCGTGAAGCCCGATGTGGTGGACGCCGGAGGCGTCTGGTGCGAGCCCAACGCGACAGCGACCAACGCCTTTGTCGACGGGAACCTCGTCACCGGCCCGGCGTGGCCCGCGCATCCCGAGTGGATGGCTCTTTATCTCAAGCTCCTCGGCACGAAGATCGAGGCGTAGCGGTATCGTAGCGAGGTGAATTGGAGGGGGGCGGGAGAACCTTTCTGGAGAAAGGCTTCTCCCGCCCCCTCCAAACCTCCCCCCACCCTCTCCAAAGACTTTCGTGTTTATCGAATCCCTGTTCGCAGTGTTCCCTTTTATCTTATAAAAAGATAAGGCCGTCGCTTCACCGGTTTTCTCAAACAGGGTACGACTGGCGGCACCGGGGTCAAAGAAGAGCGGTTCCGTGTCCGGCGCAAGCCGGATGCGGAACCGCTCTTCTTTGACCTTGAGGGGGTCCGGGGGAAATCATTTCCCCCGGCGGGGTCAAGGGGCAGAGCCCCTTGCCGCCGGAGGCATTCCCTATTCTTCGGCCTTCGCTTTCTGGTGCTCGGCGATGACCTTGTCGACGATGGGCTGCGGGGCTTCTTCGTAATGGTCGAATTCCATCGTGAAGACGCCCTGGCCGCCTGTGATGGAGCGAAGATCCGGCGCGTAGCGGAGCACTTCGCTCATGGGGATGTGAGCCTTGATTTCCGTGATGCCGACCTGAGAGTCGGAACCGAGCACCTTGCCGCGACGCGAGGAGAGGTCGCCGATGACGTCGCCCATGTACTCGTCCGGGACGGAAACGCAGAGCAGCACGATGGGTTCGAGCAGAACGGGTTTCAGGGACTCGATGGCTTTCTTGAAGGCCAGCGAACCGGCCACCTTGAAGGCCATTTCCGAGGAGTCGACCGTGTGGTAGCTGCCGTCATAGAGGCGGACCTTGAAGTCCACGACCGGGCAGCCGGCGATGAAGCCGCGGGCCGCGCTTTCCTGAACGCCCTTGTCGATGGCGGGGATGTAGTTGCGCGGGATGGCGCCGCCGACGATGGCGTCTTCGAACACGTAGCCGGAACCGCGCGGCAAGCCTTCCATTTCGATCCAGCAGTCGCCGAACTGGCCGCGTCCGCCGCTCTGCTTCTTGTGGCGGCCTTGCACCTGTACCTTGCCGCGAACGGTTTCACGGTAGGGGACCTTGGGCGTCTTGAGCAGGATTTCCACCTTGTAGCGGCGTTTGGCGCGCTCGACGGCGGTTTCGATGTGGAGCTGGCCCATGCCCGAAAGCAGGATGTCGCCGGATTCCTCGTCGCGGCTCAGCTTCAAGGTCACGTCCTCATCCAACAGCTTCTGGACGGCGGCGTACACCTTGTCTTCGTCGCCCTTTTCCTTCGGCGCGAGGGCGAAAGTGATGAGCTGCGGGGCGAGCTGCGGCATGGCGACCGCGAAGGGGGCCTTGTCGTCGCTGAGCGTGTCGCCCGTGCGGGTATTTTTCAGCTTGCCCACCGCAATGATCGCGCCGGGGCCGAGCACATCCTTGCAGGGAGTCTGCGTTTTGCCGTCAAGATAGAGGAGGGTGCCGAGGCGTTCGGATTCCTCGGTACGCATGTTCTTGAGCGTCGATTCGGAGCTGATGGTGCCGGAGATCACGCGCACCATGTTGAGCTGGCCGGAGAACGGGTCCGCAATGGTCTTGAAGACGAAGCCGCAAGCCGGGCCTTCGTCGCTGGAGGCGCGTTCGTTGCCGTCGGCGTCGAGGAAGGCCGGACGTTCGAGCGGCGAGGGGAAGAGGCGGGCGATGGCGTCGAGCAGTTCGCGCCCGCCCTTGTTTTCGAGCGAGGAGCCCACCACGACCGGGACAAGGCTGGCGTTGAGCACGCCCTTGCGCAGGCCGGAGGCGAGGTCTTCTTCGGAAAGGGAACCTTCCTCAAGGTATTTCTCCATCAGCTCTTCGTCGGACTCGGCGATGTTTTCGACGGTGGTGTCGTGCAGGAGCGCCGCTTCGTCCGCGATGGCGTCGGGGATGAGGGCTTCGGTCACGGCACCGTTTTCGCCGAACATAAGGGCCTTGCCGCCGAGGATGTCCACGACGCCGGTAAACACGCCGTCAGTCATGACCGGCATGTACAGGGTAACGGGCTTCATGCCGAGCACCGAGGAAAGGCCGTTGAAGGCCATATCGAAGTCGGCGCGGTCGCGATCCATTTTATTGATGAACACGAAGGACGGCAGTCCGGCTTCGCGCACGGCGTTCCAGATGCGGCGGGTGAGGGGGCGCACGCCGTCGACGGCATCGATGACGAGGACGGCCGCGTCGACGCCCATCAGCAGGTAGGGAAGGTCACCGGTAAAGTTGGTGTCGCCGGGGACGTCCATGAGGAAGTGGCGGTCCTTGTTCCAGAGGAAAGTGGCGAATCCGGGCTGGATGGAGCCGCGGCGCTTGATTTCTTCCGGTTCGTAATCAAGAGTGGTCGTGCCTTCTTCAATGGCTCCCAGACGGTTGATGACGCCGCTCTGGAAGAGCAGCATTTCCGCCAGTGAGGTTTTTCCGCAGCCGCCTGTACCGATCAGGGCGTAGGTTCGCTGGCTATCCAAGGCTTTGGACATAGTCCTCTCCTGCTTCTGTGGGTGTTACCAGTTCCTTCCGGGTCACCCCGGAGGGAGTGCCGTTATGTTCCCCGCGCAACGGGGCACGGGAAATAAGGATCTCCGTGAGGCCCCGCGCACGGCGGGCCCGCTTTCGATCTGTTCTTACCGTTTGTCATAGGGAGTAGTCTCTATAGATGTCAAGGGGGTCTTTTCCCCCGCGTGGTTGCTGTGTTTTTTTCCGGGCTGCGGGACCGTAGCCCGGTGCTTGTGTCTTTTTGTGCAAATAAGGGTACGGACGCGCGGGGCGGACCCCGGGCATCATTGACAGCCGGTGCGAAACGGGTAGTATTTCGGCTTCAATGGGAAAACGTCTTTTTCCCTGAACCGTGTGAGGGATGTTTTGACTGCTGCACCTCGGGCCAAGAAAAGCCTTGGCCAACATTTTTTGAAAGACGCCAAAACCTCGGCCCGCATCGTGGATCTTCTGCGGATCGGGCCGGAGGACCGGGTGTTGGAAATCGGCCCCGGTCCGGGCGCCATCACCGGCATCATCCACGAGCGGGGCCCCGCCGAGTTCCGCCTCATCGAAAAGGACAGCTATTGGGCTGCCCATCATGCCGAGCTGGAACGCCCTGCCCCCGCCGTGCAGGTGCTCAATGCCGACGCTCTGGCCTTCCCTTGGGAGTCGCTGGAAGGCCCGTGGAAAATCATCAGCAACCTGCCTTATAATGTCGGTTCGCCGCTCATGTGGGATATCGTGTCCCGGACGCCGGACCTGACGCGGGCGGTGTTCATGGTGCAGAAGGAAGTGGCCGAGCGGCTGTACGCCAAGCCGGGGACCAAGGACTACGGCGCGCTGTCGGTCTGGATCCAGAGCTATGTCCGGGTCGAGTGGGGCTTTGTGGTCGGGCCCGGTGCGTTCAATCCGCCTCCGAAGGTGGATTCCGCCGTGGTCACGTTCATCCCCCTGCCTCGGGAACGGCATCCCGCGGACCCGAAGGCCCTTTCCTCCATACTGAAGCTTTGTTTCCAGTTGCGGCGCAAGCAGCTGCAATCGATCCTCCGGCGTGCGGGCAGGGACGACACCGCCGCCGCGCTCGAGCGGCTGGGTATCGCCCCGGAAGCGCGTCCCGAGACGCTCACGCCGGAACAGTTTCAACAGCTTGCCGGAATTTTTGGACGTTCGGGGTGTTGACTTCCCCGAAAAAACATGATTGACCAAAAGAACGGCTGAGCCAAGTTTTGCCCCAATAAATGCCCCATGATCAGAGGGCGTTGTGCCGGATAAAAGGTGCTGCCCTGTGACGTCGGGCGCGATTGCGGAGCGGGTCGTGGTGGTGTACCATGTCCTGCCGTCCGTGGTCCGAAACGAGCAGAAGGAGTCGATGATGACCAAGGCAGATCTCGTCGCGCAGATTGCGGCCCGGGCCAACATGACCAAAGCGGCTGCGGAACGTTCCCTCAATGCCATGCTGGAATCCGTCCAGGAAATGCTGGCGGAAGACGGCAAGCTCACCTTGACCGGTTTCGGCACATTCGTTGCGGAAACGCGTCAGGAACGTCAGGGACGCAACCCCCGTACCGGAGATGTCATCACCATCGCGGCCTCCAAGGTGGTGCGGTTCCGTCCCGGAAAGATGCTCAAGGATGCGCTAAACAAGTAAGGAGAAAGCAGATGTTGCACGGCGAAACGATCCACAGCCCCCTTCCTCAGGACATTCCGTGGTGGTCCCCCGATTTCGCGGTCTTCTTTGGGGTGCTCTACCTCGTGCTGTTCGTGATCGGCACCGGCGTGGGCTATGTGATCCTGCGCTCGATCTGGGACACCTGCCGGGGCGGCTGCGGTTGCCACGGTGAGGAGCACCCGGCGGAAAGTCATTAGGGCTTGCCTTTTTTCGGAAAGTCGTCTATCTTCCCCTTTCTGTCTTCAGGCCGGGTGTTTTTTGTCGCCCTCCTTGGAGAGTATTTCGCAAAGAGGGGGTGATGACCAATGCCCGGAGTCTTTCTGAACGAAGACGACTACAACTTCGATATCGCTCTGCGCCGCTTCAAGAAGCAGGTGGAAAAGGCTGGCATTTTGTCTGAAATGAAGAAGCGCCAGCACTTCGAAAAGCCGAGCGTCATGCGCAAGAAGAAAAAGGCCGCCGCCCGCAAGCGTCTGCTGAAGAAAATGCGTAAGATGAACGCCGCTTAGTCCTTTCCGTTTCTTCGTCCTCCCGGATGCGGAAACGGAAAGACAAGGGGTTTGGAACGCTCCATCGTTTTGACGGGAGTGCATCCCGTCCTTTTTGGCGGGGCTCCTCCCGCAGACGAGCGGAGCGTTTCCGTGTTTGTCCCGCTTGTCTTTCCGGCAACCGGGACGGACGATCTCGTAGGCGATAGAGGTGGATACACGGGAAGTCCTTTCGGCTTTCCGTGTTTTTTCAATCATCATCTCCCGGGAATTATCATGTCTCTGACAACGCGTATCGAGCAGGACTACATTGCCGCCTACAAGGCCAAGGATGCCCTGCGCTTGGGTGTGCTGCGCCTTTTGAAGACGGCGGCGAAGAACCTGCAGGTGGAACTCATGCGGCCCGTCACCGACGAAGAGCTTGCCACCGTCGTCCAGAAGCAGGCCAAACAGCGTCAGGACTCCATCGAGCAGTTCACGGCGGCCAATCGGCCCGATCTCGCCGAGAAGGAAGCCGCGGAACTTTCCATTTTAAAGGATTACCTTCCCGAGCCGCTTTCCGAGGAAGAACTGGCCGCGGCCATCGACGCCGCCATCGCCGCGCTTGGCGTGACCAACATGTCCGGCATGGGCAAGGTCATCCAGTCCGTGATGGGCGACTATAAAGGCCGTGTGGACGGCAAGGCCGTCAGCGCCGCAGTCAAGGCGCGCCTGAGCTAGCCCCCCGCGCGGGACGCCGCGCCGGGAGGAAGTGAGTTTGCATGGATAGCCGTACGATAAAGGCTCTTGAATTCGGCAAGGTGCTGGAGCATCTTGCCGGCTTGTGTGTATCCGAGGCCGGCCGCAGGGTCAGTCTCGGCCTTTTCCCGTTGCGCGATGCGGACGCCGTCAACGCCGCGCATACCCTGTTCGACGAAGTGCGCACGTGGTCCGCGCACAGCGGTTTCCGCCTGTCCGATTTTCCGGATCTCGAGGGGCTTTTCCCCCATCTGGAAAAGGCCGCCGTGTCCCCGTCCTCCGCGCCGCTCGACGCCGACGCGCTGTGGGCGCTCCGCGAAACCCTGCTCCAGGGCCGCAAGGCCGCCCAGTCCATCAATGAAAACGGCGCCATGTGGCCTTCATTGCGGGATCTCGTGGCCTCCATGCCCCTGCCTGAGATGACCCTTTCGGCCCTGTCCCGGTGCCTCGGCGATGACGGGCTCATCAAGGACGAAAGCTCCCCCGAACTGATGCTCGTGCGCGGCGAATTGCGCCGCCTGCACCTCATGTGCCTGCGTAAGGTCAAGGATTTCGCTGTCCAGTACAACATCGCCCAGTACCTTCAGGATGACTACATGACGCTGGCGTCGGACCGTTACGTCCTGCCGCTCAAGTCGAATTTCAAGGGCCGCATTCAGGGCATCATCCACGATTACTCCAATACCGGCGAAACCTGCTATTTCGAGCCTCTGTTCCTTGTGGAGCAGAACAACCGCCTGCAAGAGCTCAAGCGCGAGGAACGCGAGGAAGAGCGCAAAGTGTTGCGCTACCTTACGGGCATCGTGCAGAACGAATTGCCGTTCATCCGCTCGGCCTGGGACCTGCTGGTCCGGCTGGACGTGGAGCTTGCCAAATGCGGGCTGGCGGCCTTGTTCGACGGTGCGTGCGCTACGATCAGCCCCGACGGGGAAGACGCGCCGTTATCCCTGCTCGGCGCGCGTCACCCACTTCTCGCGCTCGATCCGCAGATCCGCAAGCAGGGCGGCCCGCATCCGGTGGACCTCATTTTCCGGCCCACGGATCGCGCGCTCGTCATCAGCGGCGGCAACGCGGGCGGCAAGACCGTATGCCTCAAGACGCTCGGTTTGCTGGCGATCATGACGCTCGCCGGATTGCCTGTCCCGGCGGCGAAGGGTTCCGTCATCCCGTGGTGGACGTCGATCCACGCGTTCATCGGCGACGAGCAGAGCCTTGATGATCATCTTTCCACGTTTACGGCGCAGATCCGGCATCTCGGCAACGCATGGGAAGCCACGGATCGCCGCACGCTCATCCTGCTCGACGAGTTCGGTGCCGGCACCGACCCCGCGCAAGGGGCCGCGCTGGCTCAGGCCGTGCTCGACGGCCTCCTCGAACGCGGGGCGCATGTGGTGGCCGCGACGCATTTTCCGGCCCTGAAAACCTACGCGCTGACCCGTGAGGGCGTGCGTGCCGCTTCGGTGCTGTTCGATCCGGGCACGAAAAAGCCGCTGTTCCGGCTGGCCTACGATCAGGTCGGCGCGAGTCAGGCGCTGGACGTGGCCCGCGAGCACGGGCTCCCCGAATCGGTATTGCGCCGTGCGGAACAGTATTTGTTGCTGGACGGTCAGGATATGACGGCGGTGATGGATCGCCTGAACGCCTTGGCCGCCAAGCGCGAAGGCGAACTTGATGCGCTCAAGGCCGAGCAGCAGCGTACCCGCGAAAAGCGTAAGGCCGTGCAGGAGCGTTTCGAGCGTGAGCGTGAACGCCTCATCAAAGACGTGCGCGAGCTGTCCGCCAAGGTCATGAAGGACTGGCAGGAAGGCAAGGCCGGGCACAAGCAGGCCCTCAAGGAGCTTGCCAAGGTCCGCGCCGAACTGCACGTTTCTCCGGAACAGGAAGAGGCGGCGGCCCCGGCGTTCGACATTGCGGAACTCAAGCCGGGCCAGCATGTGATGCACCGGCCCTGGAACAAGAAAGCCGTGGTGCGCGAAGTCGACGCCAGGCAGAACCGGGTCAAGCTGGACATGAACGGCGTGACCTTGTGGGCCGATGCCGCGTTGCTCGGCCCAGCCGATGCGCCGCAGCAGCAGGCCAAGCCGAAGTCCGGCGTGCTGGTGCGGACGACCGCCGGAAGCGATCCCGAAATGTCGCTCCTTCGGCTGGATCTGCGCGGCAAGCGGGCGGATCAGGCTCTCGGCGAACTCTCGCAGTACCTCGACCGGGCGCTGCTGTCCGGGCGCGAGGGTGTGGAAATCGTTCACGGTCGCGGTACGGGGGCCCTTCGCAAGGAAGTGCACGCGTTCTTGAAGACCTTCCCCGGTATAGCCTCGTTCGCGCTGGCCCCTGAGGATCAAGGGGGTGACGGCGTGACGATTGTTACTTTTAAGTAAGTTTGAGAAATGGAGGGAGACCCCCTTCCCCTCAAGCGTATTCCCCTCTCTGAAACTTTATAAAAAGAAGAAAGGGTTTGACTGCGGTAGATCCTGCTTTATATGAGAAGGACTGCGGAAACGGCGTGAGATTTTTGAGAGTCCCGATTGAGGCGTGCTCCAAGATGAGGGGCGCGGGGAAGTCTTCCCCGGACAAAGCCGGAGGGACCGGCCTGGCTGATGCGGAGGCCGCGAGCACTGGATAATGAGCTTTACGGGCATCGGCGCCATGCGCCCCTTGCCGCCGGAGGCGTACGGGAGCGTATGGGACGGAACGCAAGAGCCATTCAGGAAATCAAGGCGCGCTTGAATCTGGTGGACATTGCCCGACGGTACGTGGACCTGAAACGCAATGGGCCTCGCTGGGTAGCGCCTTGTCCTTTTCACCAGGAAACCAAGCCCTCGTTTTCCATCAACGAGGAAGAAGGTTTTTTTTATTGTTTCGGTTGTCAGGCTTCCGGAGATTTGTTCGATTTTTACGGGCAGATCAACGGGCTGGATTTCAAGGAAACGCTTGAACAGCTCGCGGAAGAGGCTGGCGTCACGCTGGAACGCGGGCCGCAGAAGCACGACGGCCAGCCTGCCGGACAAACCATGTCCAAACGGCGGCAGCTGCTGAAAATCCATGAGATCGCGGCGGCGCATTTCACGGAGAACCTCTCAGGCCGGGACGGCGCGGAATGCCGGGACTACATGGCCCGGAGAGGGATTTCGGAAGAGGTGGCGAAACTCTTCGGGCTTGGCTGGAGCCGCCGGGACTGGCAGTCGCTCGCGGAAGTGCTGCGGCGGGCCGGATTCAGCGAATCGATGGGCGTGGAGGCCGCGCTGCTCGGCAAGAGCGAGCGGGGCAGGGCGTATGACCGTTTCCGCGGGCGGTTGATGTTTCCCATCCGCAGCCTTTCGGGGAACGTCATCGCGTTTGGCGGGCGCATCATCGCCAACGAGGACGAAGCCAAATACATCAACAGCAGTGATTCGCAGCTGTACAAAAAAGGCGAACACTTGTACGGACTGCAACAGGCCCGGCGCGCCATTGCGACGGGAAAGCCCGCCATGTTGACGGAAGGTTACATGGACGTGGTGACGCTGCACCAGTTCGGCTACTCCAGTGCGGTGGGCGTGCTCGGTACGGCGTTCACCCCGGAACAGGTGAAACGGATTTCAGGGTTTACGTCGCACGTGGAGCTGCTTTTCGACGGCGACGGGCCGGGCCGCAAGGCCGCGCTCCGTGCGTGCGAGATGCTGTTGACGCGGGGGCTGTCATGTAAAGTCGTCCTTTTTCCGGAGGGCGAGGACATCGACAGCCTGTTACGGACGCAGGGAACGGACATTTTTGAGGATTTGCGCAGGAATGCGCCGGAGGGCATGGCCTTCTGCGTGCGTTGCCTGCGCGATATGGCCCCGCGGGAAGCCGTGGACTGGGCGCGCGAGTTTCTCAGGCAGGTTGAACTGCCCGAACTCGTCAGCCGTTTCGCGTCCACATTGAGCACCGGCTTGGGGCTGGCGGAAAGCGAGTTGCGCGAGCGGATCATTGAGAGCCGCGGCGCGCGGGCGCTTCCGCGCAACGCGGGCGGCCAGGAGACCCAGCCGCCCGTGCGGACGAATCCCAGAGACAGGGAAATCATGACCTTTGCGGTCCGGTATCCCTCCTCTCTGCCCCGCCTTCGGGAGCTTGGGGCCCATCTGGTTCTGAGCGCCGCGTGGGCGCGGGATCTTTGGCAAAAACTTGAAGAGTACCCTGTGGATGAAGTGGTGCAGCATCTTGACCCCAGGGAAAAGCGTTTCTGGATCCGGTGTCGCACCGGGGACGTGCCCCCTCTCGACAACGAAGAGGGTGAATTCGGCGCAATCCGCACCATGCTTGATACGTTGCATTTGACCGCGCAATCGGCCTCGGTTTCGGCCGCATTGCGTCAGGGAGCCGGCGCAGGCAATTTTGAGGCCGATTTGGAATATTTGCGCGCCCTTCAGGAAACGTTGGAGAGGACTCATGGGGAACAACATTAAAGATATCCAGCAGATCAAGAGCCTCATCGCCAAAGGCAAGGAGATGGGCTTCCTCACGTTCGAGGAAGTGAACAAGGCTGTCCCGCTGGAAATGAATACACCCGAGCAGTTCGAGGAGATCATCGGGATCTTCGATCAGCTCGAAATCGCCATTGTGGATCTGGAAAAGGACGGCAAGAAAATCCCCGTCACCTCGGCTGAAACGGACGGAGAGCAGTCCGAAGAACGCCTTGAACTGGTGGACAACGAAGACGCCGCCGACTTTTCCTCCCGCAGCACGGACCCGGTCCGTATGTACCTGCGCGAAATGGGCGCGGTGCCGCTGCTCGATCGTGACGGCGAAGTTACCATCGCCAAGAAAATCGAGCAGGGCGAGCAGGATGTCCTGTACGCGCTCGTGGAAGTCCCGGTCGCGGTGGAAGAACTCATCAACGTGGGCGAAGACCTCAAGCTCAACCGCATCAAACTGAAGGATGTGGTCAAGACCATTGAGGAAGACGACCCTACTGAAGACGAGATGAACCAGCGCACCCGCGTTATCCTGCTGCTGGAGGAAATCCGCCAGACATTCAAGAAAAAACGCAAAATCTACGCCAAGCTGGACGAATGCTGTACGCTGGAGCGCCGCGTGACCGCCATTCAGAAGGAAATCATGGCGTTCAAGGAAGAAATCGTCACGCGTCTGCGCGACATCAAGCTGGAAAAGACGCTCATCGACCGGATCATCGAGACGGTGGAAGACTACGTCCGCCAGATGCGCAACTGTCAGCGCGACCTGTCGGCGTACCTCCTGTCCACGGGCAAGAATCAGGAAGAAATCAAGGACCTGTTCCGCAAGCTCGATTCCCGCGACATCAGCCCCGTGCTCGCCGCCAAGGAATTGAACATGAGCGTGGACGAGCTGTTCTCCTACAAGGAAATGATCCTTGGGAAGATCGAAATCCTCCAGCGCCTTCAGGAAAAATGCTGCCACAATGTGAGCGATCTTGAGGAAGTGCTCTGGCGCATCAAGCGCGGCAACAACGCCGCCATGCGCGCCAAACAGGAGCTCATCCGCTCGAACCTGCGCCTTGTGGTCAGCATCGCCAAAAAGTACACGAACCGCGGCTTGCAGTTCCTCGACCTGATTCAGGAAGGCAACATCGGCCTGATGAAGGCCGTGGACAAGTTCGAGTACCAGCGCGGCTACAAGTTCTCGACCTATGCCACATGGTGGATCCGTCAGGCCATTACCCGCGCCATCGCGGATCAGGCCCGCACCATCCGTATCCCGGTGCATATGATCGAAACGATCAACAAGCTCATCCGGACCTCCCGCTATCTTGTCCAGGAACTCGGGCGCGACCCGACTCCGGAGGAAATCGCGGACCGCATGGAATATCCTGTGGACAAGGTCAAGAAAGTGCTCAAGATCGCCAAGGAACCCATTTCCCTCGAAACTCCCATCGGCGACGAGGAAGATTCGAGCCTTGGGGATTTCATCGAGGACAAGAAGGCCGTCGCGCCCGCCGAAGAGGTGGTCAATACCAAGCTCTCCGAACAGATCGCGTCCGTGCTGGCGGATCTGACGCCGCGTGAGGAGCAGGTGCTTCGCAAGCGTTTCGGCATCGGCGAAAAGTCCGACCATACCCTCGAAGAAGTGGGCAAGCTGTTCAACGTAACCCGTGAACGTATCCGCCAGATTGAAGCCAAGGCGCTCCGTAAGCTCCGCCATCCCGTGCGCAGTCAGGTTCTGCGTTCTTTCTACGATAGCTGATAAAAAAATCGGGGATGGGACCCCTTAGAAAAGGTTTCCCATCCCCGGATGCTTCCTTTCACCTCTTTGGCCTTGTCAGGGAAAGAGGAAAAAGCCTCCCGGTTTTATTCGCCGGGAGGCTTTTTGTTTGAGCGAGAAGTCAACGAGGCGGAGCGGTTCCGTCGATTTCTTCGATACGGCGTTTTATTGTGACCATAAGGTCAGATACTAGCTGCAACTCTCGAATGATAGTGGCATGCTTGCAAGTGAGCCTCGGAGATCGTCGGGCGATTTCCACAGCTTTTCGGGCAAATTCGGGTTCAGCTATGAAAAGCGCCAAAAACGCCTTGCCCGTTTCTATCCATTGCTGTTCTGCGTCAATTTTCGGGCGTTCCTTATACATAACCTATTGTAGCGCATTATACTGCGTAACACAAGTACCGATTTCGCGGTTATGTTCCGGTATTATGGATAAAATGACCTTTGCGAAGCCGTTTGGTGATATGCTGAAAGAAAAACGCAAGTTACGTGGCCTCTCCCAGATGGGGCTGGCCATGAAGTCAGGGCGTTCTCTTCGTTGCATCCAATACCTTGAGGCGGGCACACAAGAGCCGACTTTGTCCACGCTGTATGCGATCGCTCATGCGCTGGACCTCCGGGTTATGGATTTGATCGAGGCGTTGCCTGAGGAATTGAACGATATGTACAACTAGTCCGTCTAACGATGATTCCGGAATGTCACAAACTGTTTCCTGTTGTTAACAACGGGGGCATGGGCTTTTGGGCTTCCATGCGGCGGAATATGGCAAGTATTCCGTGAGTGGCGCATCAAGAGGTCTGCCTGCTGTATGGCATTTGCTTATGCATGAAAAAAGGCCCGCTAGGGGCCTCTTGGAAACTGCTTGCCTTAAATGACGTCGAAGCGTTCAAACCTCATCATCAGCCCGGCCCGGCCTTGTGTTGCCGACCGGAGGTCTGTGGAGAAGCCGAAGAGCTTGCTGAGGGGGGCAAGGCCCTGCACAAGCTTGAGCCCCGCGTGGTCGAGGATGTTTTCAACTTTCCCGCCGCGCGTGCCGAACAGGCTGATGGCGGGGCCGAGGTTGGCTTCCGGCGCGGAGATTTCCACAAACATAAGCGGCTCCAGCGTCGTGACCTGTGCGGCTTCAAGGGCGGAGCGCAAGGCGATGCCCGCAGCCATATGGTAGCCCGCGACCGTGGATCCGTCACGCCGGGGCATGGCGGTGATTTCGACGTCCGCGTCCTGAAGGGGGTAACCGGTAACGGGATCGGACTGGAGCGCGTTTTCCACGCCCTGCCTGACAGCATCGACGAAGGCGGCGGGCAGGATGGCCGTATCGATGGCGAACCGGATCTGGTTGCCCGAACCGCGTTCACGCGGGGCGATGGACAGGGCGACTTCGCCGATGTGCGTTTCCTTGCCGAGCTCGCGGTCGAATATGCCGGTCGCGGATGCCGTGCGCTTCGGCGTTTCGCGGCGGATGACCTGAGGCTGGCCCACGCGGGGCGCGATGCCGTATTCGCGGCGGATGCGCTCAAGGATTACATCAAGATGGAGCTCGCCCATGCCGGACACGATGCGGTGGCCGGACCCTTCGTCGATGGCGACGGTCAGGGTCGGATCTTCAAGGGAGAAGCGGTCGAGGGCTTCGTCGAGGGCTTTGCCTTCGTCGGCGTTGCGGGGCTCGATGGCGAGGGAGATGACGGGTTGGTAGGCTTCGATGGACTCCAGCAGCAGTTTGGAGCCGGGAGCGCCGACGGTATCGCCGGTGCGCGCCGAGCGCAGACCGATGACCGCCACGATGTCCCCGGCTTTGGCGGCGTCCACCTGCTCACGGCGATCGGCGTGGAGGCGGTAGAGCCGCGAGATGCGTTCGTCGGCGCGCCGGGTGACGTTGCGGCAGGGATCGCCCTCTTTCAATGTCCCGGCATACAGGCGGACAAGGGCCAGCTTGCGCCCTCCATCCATCATGACCTTGAACACCAGCCCTGTGAAGGGCAGGGCGGGATCGCAGGGAATGGTGCCGTCGGTCCCGTCTTCAGGGTTGTGGGCCGTGACGGGCGGTAGATCGGCGGGGGCGGGCAGGTAGGCGATCACGGCGTCGAGAAGCGGCTGGACGCCGGTGTTTTTGAGCGCCGAACCGCTGAGGACAGGCGTCACGCGGCGGGCCAGCGTAGCCCGGCGGATGGCGCTGCGGATGTCCGTTTCCGTGTATTCGCCGCCGAGATATTGTTCAAGAAACGTATCGTCGTTTTCGGCCAGCCGCTCCAGCATCTGCTCGCGCCACGGAGCGGCCAGTTCCGCATCCGTTTCGGTGAGGGGCGAACGGGTCCATGTCTGCCCTTGATCGGACTCGTCAAAATCAAGCCGCTCCAGGGTCACGAGATCAATGACCCCCTGAAACGTCTCCGCCGCGCCCACGGGAATGACGACGGGCAGCGGGTTCGCGCCGAGCCGGGTCTGCATGGATTTGAGCACGGCGGAGAAGTCCGCGCCGATCCGGTCCATCTTATTGACGAAGGCGAGCTTCGGCACGCCGAAGTGTTCCGACTGCCGCCAGACCGTTTCCGATTGCGGCTCCACGCCGCCCACGGCGCAGAAGACGCCGACCGCGCCGTCGAGTACGCGGAGCGAGCGTTCCACTTCGATGGTAAAGTCAACGTGGCCGGGCGTATCGATGATGTTGACGGTCGTTCCGTTCCATTCGCAGGTCGTGCAGGCCGAGGTGATGGTGATGCCCCGCTCTTGTTCCTCGGGCAGGTAGTCCATGGTGGCCGTGCCGTCGTGGACCTCGCCCATGCGGTGGATTTTACGGGTATAGAACAGCATCCTCTCGGAGAGGGTGGTTTTCCCCGCATCGATATGCGCGATGACGCCGATGTTGCGCACAGCCTGTGTCATGGAAACTCCTTTTAGAGCGGATTCGCTTTGAAAGAGGATAGAGGCTCTGGAGAAGGGGATGCTTTTCTGAGAAACATCCTTTTTTCCAAGCTTCCGGAGCGGAGCCCCTCTTTCCCTTTCCAAAGGCCCTTGTGCTTACTGAAAGCCTGTTTGCCGTTTTTTGATACTGCTCGTTAAACCAATACGCACTTCAACGCGGGAACTCTCGGCGGACGGGAGGCCCGGAAAAGGGTATAGGGGAAACGCTGTCCTCCGTCCTCATTCCCAACAGCTTTCGACTGAGGGAAACGGCTCCCAAGGAAGCTCGGGAAAGCTGTTTTTGAAGAAAGGGCGCACTGTTGCCGAGGCCCCCGCTGGTGTCCAATACCGTGTTGCCCGCCTTCCGGTCAACTGGCGGGGAAGGCTTGCCCGGAAGTAGGTTCTTCGGCGTTTTCCGGCTGTTGCACGGTACAGGGGCACGGCTGGCGGGAGGTGTTCCGGTTCAGGATTCCAGCTTCAGGGCGGACAATGCCAACCGCTCATTCATGAAAAAGTCCGGCGTCAAACCGGTGTGCAGCCAGCAGCCTTCCAGTCCCGCCCCGAGGACAAGCGGCGTGTCTTCTCCGATGATAATCTGGCCGGCATAAACGACGTCAGCGCCGTCATCGGCGGGCAGGGCGTCCGGGTGGGCCCACAGAACCGCCGTGTCGGGCAGGGCGGTGCGTTCGATGCGCGGGGCTCGGTCACTCCAGACGGGACAGGGACATTCCGGAAGAGGGGCTTTCCCGAAGCGCAGGATACGCCCTCGTCCTGGAAGTTCGCGCAGGAGCGGGGCCGGATCCCGCATGGCAAAGACCTGTTCCACTCCGGTGAGCTCCAGCGCGGCGAACAGGCCGGACGGGGCTGTTTCCGCACCCGTCCAGACGGCGAAAACCGGCTCCACGCCAGCCAGACGCGCGGGCATGATCGCCGCCGCAAGGCGTACCGCCGAAGCGTAGCCTTCGCCTATGAGGAGCACGGCCCACGGCGCCGTTTCCCGCGTGCGGGCGAAACCGAACCCGGCCGCGGCGTTTTCGGAGGTTATGGTCAGGCGGGAGGGCGGGGCCGGATACGTCGCCTCGGCCAACGCGAGTGTTGTCTTGATCCAGCTCCGGTGCGCAGCGGACGTTTCCTCATAGGCTCCGGCAAGCCGCTCGTCGGGTACGCGGCAGGCTTCTATGGCAGGTGAAAAAGGCATGGCTTTCTCCTTAGAGCGGATTGGCTTTGAAAGGTTTCGGAGGCTTTGGGGGAGGAGGCTTTTTCTGGAGGAACAGTCCTTCTCTAAACCTGCCGGCGTGGCCCGCGCCCGTCCTTCTCTTCCTTTCCGAGGGCCTTCGTGCTTACCGAATCCCTGTCTCCTCTGGCGCAGGCTGTCTTTGTGATGACCACACTTCAAAGGTACAATGCTCCAAAAATTTTTCTGGCAACATCCTTTTCTTTTCTCAAAACGGACCGGCTTGTTCAAGCCTTATTCACTCCCCCAGTTGTCTTGAAGCCATGCTTTCTTTTCCCTGCATTCTCCCCATGCAGGCAGACAAAAAAAGAGGGACTCGCACGTCCCTTCGTTCATACAACGGTACCCCCTCCGCGCAGCCTCCCCACCGGCCGTCTTGGGAAGGAAAGAGAGGGGATTGGGGATGGGAAAGGGAACCCTATCTCCGGGTTCCCTTTCCCATCCCAAAACATGATTTTCAGTCAATTCCGCGCTACGGCGGCGGGAAGCGTTCCCAGCTGCTGGCGCATATACAGCTTCATGAGCTCGGCGATGGCGTCATCGCGCTTGAGCGTGCCGGGGTACGCGCCGTTGTCGAGCACGGTACGGAAAGCCTTTTCGTCCAGCGGGTCGGCGTTCTGCTTGGCGAGATGGGTGCCAAAGCTGGAAAGCTGCGCGCGCAGCTCCGTGTCGTTCATCGCTTTGAGCTCGGAATACTTGGCGGCGATGGCATCGGAAGAGGGCAGGCGGGGCGATTCCATCACCTGACGCAGGCCGGAGGTGAACCGTTTCAGACCCGCCGTAATGTGGGAAACCTTCACCACGTTGGAGCCCTTCCAGCCCGCCTTCGCCCACTTGAAGATGGAGACGTCCACCTTGCCGCTGCCGGGCGCGCTTTCCATGAACACGGATATGCTGGCGGAGCCGTAAAGATAAGTCTCCGCCCAACCGAGCATGGCCAGATTGGTCCCTTTTTCCGGGGTGTACACATAGGTCCAGTCCTTGTCGTTGCCGACAATGGCCCCGCGCAGGCCCACGGAAGATTGGCCGGGCATTACGGATACGGATATGAGCGCCGTGCGGCCCTTGTAGTCGGCGAGCACGAACAGCCGGTTCAGCTTGTAGGAATAGTAGCATCCGCTGGACGTGTCGGGTGTCGTTTCCTCATATTCCACGCCTCGGGTCACGATGGGGGCGGCGGGAGGATAGGCCGCGTCGGTGAGGGCGGCGTTGTCCTTCAGGATGGGGCTGCCGGGCATCCATGCGTTACGGCGCACGGCGGAGGGGTAAATGGCCTCGCCGGGGATGGAGGGATCGAGCATGTACTCGACAAGCTTGCGGAGCGGGACGTTGAGCTTTTCCTTGAGATACGCGCCGGAACCCTGCGGGCGGGCCTCAGGGCGAACTTTGTTGGCCGCTTGCTTGTTGGTGGCGACGAAATCAAGGACGGCGTTTACGGTCGCGGCGTCGGGGTCGGCTTTGCCTTGCGGGGCATCGGCAAGCAGGGTGGACAGCGCGGTTTCGAGCGCGGGAGGAAGCGTCCCGTTTTTCTGCTCCTCGGCTTGCGCGGGCAACGCCGTGAGGAGCGCGAAGCAGAAACAGATGAAAAGGCGTTTGAAGATGGATAGGGGCATGATGCTCTCTGGCTGTATAGGGTTGTAAAACGATATGGTTGGATTTGCGTAAAGGTAAGCAAGTCTCTCTGAGGCGTCAACGGGTTGATTTCTTTTTTTGTTTGACTGCGTTACAGCCATGCGAAAATGGATGTCACGAAGATGGGGACGGCGATGGTGAGCACCATGCCCGAGAAGATCCCAAGGATGGTGTTCCGCTCGCCCGATGTACGGATAATGGCGGGCAAACAGGTATCGCTGGCGGCCCCGGCGGCGGAAAGCGGCCCGAGGCCGCCGAAGACCCGGGCGAACAGGGGGGCGAACAGCAAGGTGACGAGTTCCCTGACCATATTGGAAATAAGCGCCATCGAACCGAGGCTGACGTCGGCGAGCTGGTTGATGAGCATACTCGACAGGCTGTAGTAGCCGAATCCGGCTGCCACGGCCATCACGTCCCGGAAGCTCATGTCCAGCATGGTCCATGCCGCCACGCCGCCGAGGAACGTCCCGACGATGATCATCAGGGGGACGAGCACGACCCAGCCTTTGAGATCCCGCAGGATGCGCCAAGCCCGGGAATCGAAGCCGAGGCTCATGCCCACGGCGGCGAGCATGGCGTATACGGCGAGATTGCTGGCCTCGTGGACAAGGCCGAGCCAGTCGGCGGGCAGGAGGTCGAGCCTGCCCCCGAGCACGCCGAAGCTGAAAAAGAACAGGACGATGATGGATTCCTTCACTGTGCCGCCCCTTCGTCCTTCGCGGTACGGGAAACGGCGTAGCGCCCCACATGGCGGTTCATGATCGGCTCGAGGAGGCGCGCGCCGATGAGGCTCCCCGCCACGCAGCACAGGCTGATGAAGATGCCGCGCGCGCCGATGGTGTCCATCTGCGACATGAGGCGGTCGTCGGCGCCGAGCGCGAGGCCGAGCAGGAGCAGAAGGATGCGGACGGACCACGTGAGCACCTGATCGGTGATCTTGATGACGAGGGGCTTCCTGCGGAGGAGGAAACCCACGGGAACCCCGAGGATAAGACAACCCATTTCCACGATCATGAGGCGATTTCTCCTTTATCAGTACGAAAAAGCTGATTATCATACCTGACGCGCTGTTAAGGGTCAATAATGCCGGCGGGGGCTCCGTACCCTTTCGTTGACCCTTTCCGCCGCCGCCTGTATAGGTCATACACATGACTTATGATGCCGCGCCGGACCCTTCGGCCCGGCAGGGACGGAAAACGGTGAACGAATCTCAGGATACGCCCCTTTCGGAGGGGAGCTGGCAGCCTTTTTTGACGGTAAACGCCTGCGGGCGGGACTGGACGCTGGAACGCGCCGCCGACATGGAAGCCCTGTGGGAGTCCATGACCGAGTTTACGGAAGACGAGCGCCTGCCTTACTGGACGGAGCTTTGGCCTTCCAGCCTTGTGCTTGCCGACTGGCTGTACCAGCGGCGCGAGAGCCTGCGCGGCCAGCCCTGCCTTGATCTCGGATGCGGGATCGGCCTGACGGCGCTGGTGGCCCAATGGCTCGGCGCGAACGTCATCGGTATGGACTATGAGCCGGAAGCCCTGCGTTTCGCGCGGCGCAACGCGGAGCACAACGCCGTGCCCCAGCCGCTCTGGACTGTCATGGACTGGCGCAAGCCCGCGGTGAAACGCCGGAGCTTGCGGTTCATCTGGGGCGGGGACATCATGTATGAGCAGCGTTTCGCCGCGCCCGTGCTGGATTTTCTGGAGTATGCGCTTGCGGAGGGCGGCGCGGCGTGGGTCGCCGAACCCAGCCGGGCCGTTTACGATACCTTCCGTTCCATGCTCGTCAACCGCCGCTGGGCGGGGCGCTGCGTCTGGGAAAAGAACATAGAGGCCCTGTATCCGCAGGAGCGGCCCGTTCCTGTGCGGATCTGGGAAATTCACCGATAGAGGGTGCGACAATGGGAGAAACGGTTCGTTTCGGCGTTTCGTTGGATAGCGATCTGCTTGAGAAGTTTGATGCCCTGTGCGAACGGCAGGGATGCCCAAGCCGTTCCGAGGCGTTGCGCGACATCATCCGTGACGCGCTGGTGCAGGATTCGCTGCATTCCGAGACCGCGGACGCGGCGGGCGTGCTGAGCCTGATTTACGATCATCATGTCCGCGATCTGTCCCGCAAGCTGACGGAACGGCAGCACGACGCGCACGGGCTTATCGTGACGACGCTTCATGTGCATCTGGATCATCATAATTGCTTGGAGATTTTGGTGCTCAAAGGCAAGGCCGGGGAACTCCGCGAGCTTGCGGATCAGCTTCGCTCTATCCGCGGCGTCACGCACGGGACTTTTTCGATCACCACCATCGGTGCGGATTTGCCGTAGTTAGGATATATCGGGGGAAGGGGAGGGCACCTTTCTGAAGAAGGGCTTCCCTCTCCTTTCCCCGCACCTCCATCCCCTCCCCCCCGAAGACTTCCGGCTGGTGGGGAGGCTGTGCGTCGGGAGTCCCGTTGGATGTGGGGCTGTCGGCGTGTGGATCAGCTACAGGTGGGGATGCCCAGATAAAAAAGAGCCTCTGCACGATGCCGGGATGACGTTTTTTTGTTATCAGGCTGTAGGATAAAGGAAAAGAATGGAAGACGTACAGAACAGTCCGGCTCCGGTGGCGCTGCCCATCGACCGGGTAGGGGTCAAAGGGTTGAAGCTGCCTTTGCTGGTGCGGGATCGCGCGCAGGGGACGCAGCATACGGTCGCCAATGTGGACGTCAGCGTGGATCTGCCCGCTGCGTTCAAGGGCACGCACATGAGCCGCTTTGTGCAGGCTCTGGCGAACTGGACTGAGGACTTGGACTACGCGGGGATGAAGCGCCTGCTTGAGGACGTGCGGGAGCGCCTGAACGCCCGCAGGGCGCATATTGTCTTTCATTTTCCGTATTTTGTGCAGAAGAACGCCCCCGCGACGGCCTGCCCCGGCATTCTGCCCTACGAGTGCAGGCTGACCGGCGAGTTGCCCGAGGACGGCAAGCCGTCGTTCCTGCTTGAAGTGACGGTTCCCGTGATGACCGTATGCCCGTGCTCGAAGGCCATCAGCCGCGAAGGCGCACACAGCCAGCGGGCCGACGTGCGCATGGCGGTCCGGATGCGCGGGTTCTGCTGGATCGAGGATTTCATCGAGATCGCCGAGGCGTCCGGCTCGTCGCCCGTCTATTCGTTGCTCAAGCGCGAAGATGAGAAGTTCGTGACTGAAGACGCCTTTTCGCGGCCGACCTTTGTTGAGGACGTGGTGCGTAATGTCGCCAGCCGCCTTGCCGATCATCCGCATGTGAGCGGGTTCCGCGTCGAAGTCGAGAGCTACGAGTCCATCCATGCCCACAACGCCTTTGCCTGCATAGAGCACGGTGTGACGCTGTAAAGTTTTAGAATTGATGATTTTAAAATGATATTAAGGTATTGGAGAGGGAACTTTCCTGAAGAAAAACGTTCCTCTCCTTTCCCTCAATCCCGCCCAACCTTAGTGGACCGCTATCAAGAAAAGGACATCTGAGGGCGGGAAGCTTTTTTTGAACAACAAAAACGCCAGAACGGATTCCGTTCTGGCGTTTTTGTTGTTGCTATATGGCAGTGTTAGGCTACTTCCTGTAGATTTTCACCAGATTGGTGCCGCGAGGCTGAGGGGAAGAGGACGTGGGCTGACCGGCGGTGATGACCACATCTTCACCGAGCCCGAACAGCGAGGACGAAGCGATGAAACGTTCGGCGCGGGCGAGATGGCCCACGTCGTCGTTGCCGACCTGATGCGGGAGCACGCCCCATGAGAAGTTCAGGGCCTTGAGGCTGGTCACGTCTGGGGTCAGCGCATGGATGGTCTGCACGGGACGGCGCGCGGACAGCAGACGGGCCGAGGTGCCGGAAAGGCTGTGCGCCACGATGGACTTGGCGTTGGCTTTCTGGGCCAGCAGACAGGCGGCGTAGGCGAGGAATTCGGCGGTGCCGTCGTTTTCGGGCTCCGCGATGCGGCGGGTTTCGGCCATGAGCTCCTCGGCCTTGGAAGCGATTTCGCTCATGAACTGCACCGTTTCAACGGGATAGTTGCCCATAGCCGTTTCTTCGGAGAGCATCACGCAATCCGCGCCGTCCAGAACGGCGTTGGCGACGTCCGTGGTTTCGGCACGGGTCGGGGAGGGGCTGGACACCATCGAAAGCAGCATCTGCGTGGCGACGATGACGGGCTTGGCCGCCCGGTTGCAGGCCCGGATGATGCGCTTCTGCATGGCCGGGAGTTCCGGCAGCGGGCACTCGATGCCGAGGTCGCCGCGGGCCACCATGACGATATCGACTTCCTTGAGGATGGCGTCGAGCCGATCCACCGCGTTGCGGCGTTCGAGCTTGGCGATGACCGGGATGTCGCGGTCGCTGTGGCTGCGGATGATCGACTTGGCTTCGCGGATGTCTTCGGGCGACTGCACGAAGGAGAGCGCCACGGCGTCAACGCCGAGGGCGAGGCCGTCCACGAGGTCCTTCTTGTCTTTTTCGGTAAGCGCGGGCAGCGGGATGGACTTGCCGGGCAGGGCGAGGCCCTTGCGCGAGGTGACGATGCCGTTGTTGTTGGCTTCGAGCTTGAAGAGCCCGTCCTCGCGGTGTTCGACCACCCGGAACTGGAGGGTGCCGTCAGCGAGCACAAGGCGATCGCCCTGTTCGAGTTCGGCGAAAATTTCGGGGTGATCGAAGGGGATATACGGGAACTCCTCATTGCACATCAGCGAGGAGGGGCCGAGCAGCAGCTGATCGCCCTTGAGCACGTTCAGCGAGCCTTCATTGGGGAAGGTGCCGATACGGATCTTGGGGCCCGAGAGGTCTTGAAGGATCGTGATGGGCGTCTTGTGGACGATTTCCAGTTCGCGGATCATCTTGATGAGGTCGACGAAGGAGGAACTGTCGCCGTGGGAGAAATTAAGGCGGAAAATCCGGACGCCAGCCGCGATCAGTTTGGAAAGAACGTCACGCTTGTTGGACGCGGGGCCGATGGTTGCCAGAATTTTGGTTTTCATCAAGGAATCCTTTTGTGCCGGCCTTTCAGAGCAGAAGGGCACGGGTCGTCCGCCGTCTTCCGGCGATGATCGAAATGGGCCGCCTTTCGGGGCACAGATAGACGCTTTATGTGTTTTTCCTGCTGTTTTCGTCCCCTGTCAAGTCTTTTGGGCGCGTCCGCATGGGAAGGGAAAAGAGGCACCGCCTTGACTCGGGTTCCGCCCGCGCCGTATAGCTTCAAGGGCGACTTTCCTTTTGAAACGAAGCGCCGCCTGACAGCGCGGCGTTGTTTTTCCATTTAACGACGGCTGGAGCACGATGAAGCAGATTGCATGGGATGAAGTGATGAAGCGGCTGGAAGTGGCCTCGAAGATTTGCAACGACGCCTCTCCTGTTCAGGTGGAAGGGCCCATTCATGTCGGCGTCGACCTCGGCACGGCCGACGTGGTGGTCATGGCGGTGGATGACAACGGGATGCCCGTGTCGGCGTTCCTTGAGTGGGCCACCGTCGTACGCGACGGCGTGGTCGTGGACTATCACGGCGCGATCACCATCGTGAAGCGGCTCGTGAGCATGACGGAGGAACGCCTTGGCCGGAAGATCACCGAGGCGTCCACTTCCTACCCGCCCGGAACGGATGCGCGGCTTTCCACAAACATTCTGGACGCCGCCAACCTGCGCCTTGTGAGCACGGCGGACGAGCCGAGCTGCCTTGCGCGTCTGGCCAGGCTGGATCGCGCCGCGGTCGTGGACATCGGCGGCGGCACGACCGGTACGGCGGTCATCTCCAACGGCAAGGTCATCGCCTCCGTTGACGATGCCACCGGCGGGCATCACGTGACCCTCGCCATGTCCGGCGCGCTTTCGGTGCCCTACGAGGATGCCGAGCTCAAGAAGCGCGGCACGGACAACCGCCAGTACGCGCCCATCGTGAAGCCTGTTTTCGAGCGCATTTCCGACATCGTGAAGGCCCATATTTCCGGCCATGCCGTGGATACCGTGTATCTCACCGGCGGCACGTGCTGCTTCCCCGGCATCGCGCCCCTGTTCGAGAAGGAGCTCGGCATCAAGGTCGAGTGCCCTGACTATCCCCTCTTGCTCACCCCCCTCGCCATCGCGTGCTTGCCGCTGATGGAAGGATAGACGCTGGTCTATAAATGAAGACCGGGGAGGGGGAGAAGGAACCCTTCTGAAGAAGGGCTTCCTTCGCCCCCTCCCCGGACCCCACCCCTCATCCTCCTAAGACTTTTCTTTTTATCGAATCCCTGTTCGCGGCGTTCCCGGTTGATGGCGGGACGGCGTTGCAGGAGAAAAGAAAAAGGCCCATCCGGGTTTGCTGTTGCTGGCAAACAGGAATGGGCTTTTGGGTTTACATCAAGAAAATCATTCAAAGGTTAACACTCTCAAAAAAACATCGTAGAGAATAAATCCCCCATAGTTCCCTTTCAACCGCCTTGCGAGACAACGGAACTCCTGCCGCGCGGCCTTCCCACCAGTCAAAGTTTTCGCGGGGAAGGGGAGGGGTTCGGGGAGGGAAGGGGAGCCTTTTTCAAAAGGCCCCCTTCCCCTCCCCGATTCTCTTATTTCTTCAACATCTCCATCGCCTTGTCCGCGACCGGGCCGGGCAGCATCCCGGTGAGGCAGCGGGGATCGGGGCAGTGGTTGCGGTTGCAGTGCTGACAGGGAAGGTTCAGGGCAATGTCGGCGTGCTCGGGGGAGGGGAAGGTCCACGCCGGTGTGGTCGAACCGAGTACGGTGAGGGTCGGCGTGCCCACCGCTACGGCGATGTGCCGGGGCGCGGAACAATTGCCGATGTGCAAATCCGCTTCCGCGATGCAGGCAGCCATTTCCCGCAGCGACAGCATCCGATCCGGCAAGAGCAGCGAACCGGCGGGGCAGAGGCGGGACAACTCCTGAATTTCGGCTTCCTCGCCCGGCCCCCAGAGAGGCAGGAAGCGCAGGGAGGCGTCGCGCTCAGCAAGCAGGCTGACCAGCCCGGCGTAATGCGCCAGAGGCCAGCGGCGCGTGGGCTGGCGGTGCGTGGGGTCCAGCGTGATGAGGCGCTGTTCCGGCTGCAAGCCTGCCTGAGCGAGCAAGGTGCGCGCAAAGGCGTGCTCCTCGTCCGTGAGATAGACGCGCGGGCGCTCGCCGTTCCATTCGATGCCGAGAGGGCGCAATACGCTGGCCTTGCTCATGGCGGAATAGCCGTCGAGCATGTCGGAGGAATGCGTGTACAGCAGGCGCGTATACCACGGCGGCGTATAGGAGAGGCGGACCGGGGCGCCGGAAAAGGCCACTACCCACCGGCAGCGCGGAAGCTGCTGGAAGTCCACGACCAGATCATACCCGGTGCGGGCCACATGCCAGTACCACGCGATTTCCTGGGGCAGGGAGGACAGTACCTTTTTGTCCAATGCCCAGACCTTGCCGAGATGCGGGTTGTGCTCAAGGAGCGGGGCGCATTTTTTTTCGGTCAGCAGGTGGATCTCGGCGTCCGGATAACGCCGTTTGAGCAGCTCGATGGACGGCGTGGCGAGCACCACATCGCCGATCTGCCTGAGCTGGCAGACAAGGATGCGCTTGGGCGAAAAGGTGGCGAGATCGACGGCCATTACAGTGCGCCCACTTCTTCCGCGATGCGGAGGCACATGGACGCCTTGTTCAGCGTGTACAGGTGGATGCCCGGCGCGCCGTTGTCCAGCAAGGTGCGGATCTGCTGCACGGCAAACTTGAGGCCCGCTTCGCGTACGGCTTCCGCGCCGCCCTTGGCATTGGCTTCCTCAAGGGCGAGATAGAGCTTGCCCGGGATGTTCGCGCCGCACAGGGAGAGCGTGCGCCGGATGGATTCGAGGCTCTGGATGGGCAGGATGCCGGGGATGACCGGGACGGACACGCCCATGTCGCTGAGCCGGTCCACAAAATGGAGGTATTCGCGCACGTCGAAGAACAGCTGCGTGATCACGAAATCCGCGCCTTCACGGATTTTGGCGACGGTGTAGCGCCAGTCGCTGGCGAAGCTCGGCGATTCCGGATGGGGTGCCGGATACCCGGCGACGCCGATGCCCATGTCGGGATAATGCGCCTTGGCGAAACGGACGAGATCGGAGGCATGGCGGAATTCGGCGGTTTCCCAGTCGATGTCCTGCCCCTTGGGGATGTCGCCGCGCAGGGCCAGCACGTTATCCACGCCGTTGTCGCGCAGGCGCTGGAGATATTGGGTAATGTAGTCCTGCGTCGCGCCGACGCAGGTCAGGTGGGCCATCGTTTCGAACTGGAATTCTTTCTTCAGATGGGAAACGATTTCCAGCGTGGCGTCCTGGCTGGAGCCGCCCGCCCCGTACGTAACGGACGTGAACAGCGGTTCCAGCGGAGCCAGCCGTTCGGCCATCTTGAAGAAGTCCGGCCACTGGTCAGGGTCTTTCGGAGGGAAGAATTCGAAGGAATAGAAAGGCTTGCCCCTTTCCGCAATGAGTTGGCCGATATTCATGGAAAACCTCGTTTCAAAAGTCAGTCATAATCCCAAGTTCTTTATTCTATGCCGGATTTCCGCGAAGGGCAACGCCTTGTCGCGCGTTGGGGCAGGGGATGGCCCCGGGTGCGTTGCGCCTTTGCCGGAATTGCCGTAAACTCTGACTATTCGGGGCATTGGAGACCTGACCATCATGACGTTGCACCTTTTCTCATCCATACGACATGCAATGTGCCGTAGCGGGCGCGGCTTGTGCCTCGCGCCGCGGGTGTTTGCCGTGTTCCGTCAGTTGTTCCTCTTGGGCGTGCTGGCGTTGTCCGCCGTCCCTGCCTTTGCTGACGGTGTGCCTTCCGAGCCGCAGGATGGCCTCACGGCTATCAAGAACGCGCTTGTTCCGCCACAGCCGAGCGCGGAACAGCCGGCTCCCCCACCTCCGCCGCGCTGGGTTTTTGAGACGCTCCCGCCGTGGGAAAAGCTGGAGGAAGGCCTTCAGCTCGGCTTGTTTTCCGCGCAATTCGACGGAGGCGATCCGTTTGAAGTGGTGTTCCTGCGTATCGATCCCGCGTATTTCGATTTTACCGTGGAAACGGCGAGTTCTGAAAAACAGTCGTTGCCGCTTGAAGCCTGGGCCACGCGCAAGGGCCTGATCGCCGCCACCAATGCCAGCATGTATCTGCCTGATGGCGTTACGAGCACCGGGTATCTCCGTACCGGCGAGACAGTCAATAACGGGCGCGTGGTGTCCAAGTTCGGGGCGTTTTTCGTCGCGGGCCCGGACAGCCCGGATTTGCCCGGCGCGGACCTGCTGGACCGTTCCACGGACGATTGGGAGAACCTGCTTCCGCATTACAGTATGGTCGTGCAGAATTACCGCATGATCAGTTCGGATCGGCGTCTGCTCTGGAAGCCCGGCGGCCCGAAGCACTCCATTTCCGCCGTGGGCCGTGACGGCACGGGGGCCATCCTGTTCATCCTGTGCCGGGAACCGATAACCGGCGTGGACTTCGGGGCGCTCTTGCTGGCATTGCCCATTGACGTCCGGGTGGTGATGTATACCGAGGGCGGAAGCTTGGCCGGTCTCTTCCTGCGCACTCCCGTCCGCAGCCAGATCTGGCTGGGGCGTTCCTTGCCGGAGTTCTGGGCTTCCGGAAGCCAGGGGGCTCCGCTGCCCAACGTCATCGGTGTCCGGCGCAAATCGTAATGTGCCTTCCCTCGTGCGGGAAGGCGGCCTTTTGGTCCCCTATCGGCAGCAACGGGTTTAACGCTCGCCGTGCGCAAGCGAGGCGGTCCGCCTCCGCGCGCGACAATTGAGGAATGACATGAAACTGTATGTCGCAATGGTGGGGTTGCCCGCCAGAGGCAAGAGCACGCTGGCGAAACGCATCCGGTCGGGGCTGGAGCAGCAGGGCATCCGTACCGCGATCTTCAACAACGGCGAGTTGCGCCGGATGCTTTTCGGCCTTGAAAGCGGTTCCGCCGAGTTTTTCAATCCCGACAACACGCGCGCCCAGAGGCTGCGGGATCAGATCACGCACCAGAATATGGAGCGCGCCCGCGCATGGCTCGATGAGGGCGGCGACGTCGCCATCATCGACGCGACCAACGGGACGGTGCATCAGCGTGTGGATCTGAGCGCGACGCTCCGGGATCGGCCCGTCTTGTTCATCGAATGCGTGAATGACGATCCGCTGTTGCTGGATGCGTCCATCCGGCGCAAGACCCGTCTGCCCGAGTTTGCCAACATGACGCAGGAAGAAGCGCTGGAAAGCTTCCGCAAGCGGTTGGCCTACTACGAGAGCGTATACACCCCGGTCCGCAAAGAGCGGTGTTGGATACGCGTGGACGCCGTGGACAGCTGCATTCAGGACGAAGCCCCGAGCAACGACCTCCCGTATTATGCGGCCATCCGCGACATCATTTCCTCCCGCTGGGTGCAGGATCTGTATCTCGTGCGGCATGGTGAGACGGACTACAACCGCGAGGGCCGCCTCGGCGGGGATCCGTCTTTGACCGCCAAGGGGATCGAGCAGGCCGAAAAGCTCGCCGCGCATTTCGACGGCGTGGATCTTCCGTACATTTTTACGTCCACGAAGCAGCGTTCCGCCGAGACGGCCGCGCCGCTGCTGCGTTCGCGTCCGAACACCATCAGCATGGCCCTGAGCGAGTTTGACGAGATCAATGCCGGGGTGTGCGAAGGGATGCGCTATTCCGACGTGCGCGACGGTATGCCTCTGGAGTATGAGGCGCGTTCCCACAATAAGTACGGGTATATCTATCCCAACGGCGAGAGCTATGCGATGCTCAAGGAGCGCGTGGCCCGCGGCTTGCGGCGGGCGTTGTTCCTGTCCGGCGAGGGGACGCTCATGATCGTCGGGCACCAGGCCATCAACCGTACCTTGCTGTCGCTGTTCCTGTTTCAGAGGGCGAGCGACGTGCCCTATACCTACATTCCGCAGAATCAGTATTACCACATCACCATCACGCAGCGCCGCAAGCTGTTTGAAATGATCCGGTATGCCTAACGGCGGGGAATACGCGGGAGTTCTGTGGAACGGATGGATCTGAAAACGCGGCTGTCCGATATAGTCAACAGGTACGGATTCACAAAGCAGGAACTTTCGCTTTGTTCTGAATCGGTGCTGCTTCATGATGCGCGGCTGTGTTTTCAGGCGGGGTGTACGGGATATCTCCTTAACGTGGTGCTTTTTTTGTGCGCCACCCCATTCGGGATCTTGTCCGGCGGGAAATATGTTTATCTGGCAAGCTGAATAGTGTATGCGGCGGTGGCCTTTGCTGTAAAACATGCAGCCCTGCGTAACACGGTCCGTATCCAGTAATACTGTTGGCGGGCATCCATATTGAGGGGATACTGGCAAGCGCGGCGTACGCGGACAGCGTGAGCGTCATTTTCCCCGTCATGTTTGCCGCCGCGCCGCAGCTTTTGACCGAAAGGTTCTGGCGGATGATTGTTGTCACGTATGCCTGTTGCCTTTTGCATATCCTCGTCGCTTTTCATACGAAGGCCCCAACCTTGGCATGGTTCGACGCGATCCATATAGCCGTGTTCAGCGTCTCCGGCTTTTGCGCCCATTATTTCGACAGCAGGTTGAGGATAAAGACTTTTTTGACTGGCCTCCAGCGGGATACGCTGACAAGGCGGTTGCGTTTGGCGCACAGGGACTTGAAGCGCAGGGCGGAACATGACGGGCTTACCGGCCTGCTTACGCGCAATGCCCTCGTCAGAAGGCTGAAGCCGGTTTTGGCTGGAGAATAGGGCCTTTTTCCTCGGCATCGTGGACATCGACGATTTCAGGGGCATCAACGATACGTTCGGCCACAGCGCCGGGGATGTTGTCCTCAGGCGGATGGGTGCCGTCCTGCAAGAACAGCTCGGCGATGCTGATATGGCTTCCCGCATCGGCGGGGGTGAGTTCGTCTTTGTTATGCCGGGCATTGTCGGAAAAGAGTCCGCCGAGAGCCTGCTGCCCCGGATATGTGCGGCGTCCTTCACGCATGAGGATGTGCCCTGTCCGATTTCGGTTTCCATCGGTTTTGCCGCGTTTCCCAACGACGGGGCCGCGTTCGAGGTCCTGCACAAGGAGGCGGGCAAGGCGCTGTATCATGCCAAACGGCAGGGGAAACGGCAGTGCGCTTTTTACGGGGAACTGCCTGAGCTTTGCTCCGCGCCTTGAACGGAATGATCGTCTGATTTATTCTTATGCAGGGGGCGGCTTCCGTTTGACAGGCGGCATTCTTTTCTATATACGGAAGGTTCGAGAGAGTCGGGCGGCGGTGGCGCCGCCAACCCCGCCAGGTTCGAAAGAAAGCAACGGTAACGGTTGTTCGCCGGGTGTCCGACTCTCAAAAAGCGCAAGCCCTCGGGTTTGCGCTTTTCGTTTATGCGGGTACCGCCGCAAAGGAGGGAGACATGAATCAGGAATGTGCCGTCGGGTATGCGTCGGAAGCGGACATTGATGCTTGGATGGATCTGGTTGCGCTTGTCCGGGATGCCTTCCCCGGGCTGTCGCTCGGCGAGTACCGGGGGAATCTGCGGAAAGCCATTGCGGAGCGGCGGGCGCTGTGCGCCAAGGAAGCAAGGGGGCTGCTCGGCGTGCTGGTGCTCTCGGATCAGCACAACGGCATCGGCTTCCTCGCCGTACATCCTGAGGTGCGGGGGCGGGGCGTCGCTTCGGCCCTTGTCCGCATGATGCTGGATGTGCTCCCCGCCGATCAGGATATCTTCGTGACGACGTACCGGGAAGACGATCCGCTCGGTGCGGCTCCGCGGGCCCTGTACAAGCGCCTCGGCTTCGAAGAGGCCGAACTTGTCACCCGCTATGGGTATCCATGTCAGCAATTCGTGCTGCGGCGCGGTTCCGGGGACAAGTAAAGGCAGAGCCGCCGGTACGCTCGGCCCCGTCAGGCGCACGGTAGGGCCTTCGACAGCGCCAAGCATTGCGCGAATGCCGGATGGAGCCGTTCATCTTTTGGGAACCTTGGCTCTGTTTGCCGGAATGACGTGTTTTAGGGAGCCGTTTATGAAATACGAATGGAAGAAGCACGAAAAAGCGTTGTACCTTCCGAAAGCCGTTCCTGCTCCGGTTACCGTCCCCGAGCACGCCTTTTTCATGATACGCGGGGAAGGGAACCCCAACGGCGAGGCGTTCCTCGAAGCCATAGGCGTCCTGTACGCCCTGTCATATGCGGTCAAGATGTTGCCGAAGAAAGGGGATGCCCCCGAAGGCTACTATGAGTACGCCGTGTTCCCGCTGGAAGGGGTATGGGACACGGCGGAACCGATGCTGCCGGGAGAGGCCCTCAACAAGGATGCCCTGCGCTACACCCTGATGATCCGCCAGCCGGATTTTGTGACGGACGAACTCGCCGAGCGCATCCTCGCCGCGACAAGCAGGAAAAAGCCGCATCCCCTCTATGCGTCGGCCTCTTTCGGGCACTGGAACGATGGCTTGTGTGTGCAAATGCTCCACGTTGGCCCTTATGACGACGAACCCGTAAGCTTTAACATGATGCAAGCCTACTGCGCGGAACACGGGTTGCGGCGTGCATCGGACAGCCACCGGGAAATCTACCTCTCGGATGCCCGCAAAACCGATCCGGCACGTCTGAAAACGGTACTGCGGTTTGGCGTGGAGCCCTGTGCCTGAGAACTCATCCCTCAACAACAAAAGCCGCTTCCCTCCAGAAGACGAGAAGGAAGCGGCTTTTTTTACATGGAAAGAGTGAGCAGGGATTCGATAGGGCCAAAAGCCTTTGCAGGGAAAAGGGGGGCACAAGCTGTGCCGGCAGGTTTGGGAAAGGGGAAACATGGGGGCTCCCCCTTTCTCCAGAAAGTTTCCCCTCCCCGATTTTTTATTCCCCAATCTTCGCCTTCAAAACATCCATCGCCTCGTCAATGCCCGCCGGGTTCGTGCCGCCGGCCTGAGCCTGATCGGGGCGTCCGCCGCCGGAACCGGCAATGGGCGCGGCAACTTCCTTGATCAGCGCGGGTGCGGTGAAGCGTCCGTGCAGGTCCTTGGAAACATACAGGATCATGCTCACCTTGCCCTCGTCCACGGGGGCGGCGATGCAGGCCACGCCGGAAGGCATCTTGGAGCGGATGTCGTCCATGAGCTCGCGCATGGCCTTGATGTTGCTGGCGTCGAGTTTCGCGGCAAGCACCTTCACGCCGTTGATCTCCACGACCTTGGACATGAGATCCCCGCCCTGCCCGGACGCGGCCTGCGCGGCGGCCTTTTCCAGATCCTTGCGGAGCCCGCGGTTTTCTTTCTGGAGGCCGTCCAGCTTGGCGGCAAGCCCGCCGGGCTGCGTCTTGAGCATGGCCGCAAGCTGGTGCAGCTCCTCGCTCATGGCGCGGGCGTGCTTGAGGGCGTTCCAGCCGGTCGCGGCCTCGATGCGGCGCGTGCCCGCAGCAATGCCGCTTTCGGACAGGATGACGAAACTGCCCGCCTGGCCGGTGCTGTGCAGATGCGTGCCGCCGCAAAGCTCTACGGACTCGGTGTGATCCGGGTTGCCGATGGTCACCACGCGCACGGTGTCGCCGTACTTTTCGCCGAAGAGCGCCATAGCGCCCATGTCGATGGCGGCCTGCTGGCCCATGAGCTTGGCGGTCAACGGGTAGTCGGCCATGATCGCGGCGTTCACGTCGCGTTCCACGGCGGCCAGCTCTTCCGGGGTCATGGGCGCGATGTGCGAGAAGTCGAAGCGCAGGCGATCCGGCGTGACCAGAGAACCCGCCTGACGCACATGGTCGCCGAGCACGCGGCGCAGGGCCGCATGGAGCAGGTGCGTGCAGGTGTGGTTGCGGGCCGCGTCGAGGCGTATGGATTCGGTCACGGTCAGCACCACTTCCTGATCGGAAAGCAGGGTGCCGCCGTCCACTTCGATGTGATGGACGGTGAGGTCGGCTGAAGGCTTCAGGGTGTCGAGCACCTTGGCCGAGCCAGCCGGAGCGGTGAGCAGTCCTGTGTCGCCGCACTGGCCGCCGGACGCGCCGTAGAAAGGCGTCTGATCGGTAACGACGTAGCCCAACGAGCCGCTGGGCAGGCTTCGACGGGCAAGCCGTCGCCGTCGAGCAGGGCCACGACGCGGCCCACCCCGGTCAGGGCCGTGTAGCCGAAAAATTCGGACTTGAGGCCGTCTTCGAGCAGGCTCTGGAAACGGGAGGCGATGTCCTTTTCGCCGGAACCCTTCCACGCGGCGCGGGCGCGCTGCTTCTGCTGGTGCATGTATTCGTTGAAACCGGCCTCGTCGGCCTTGAAGCCGCGCTTTTCGGCCACGTCGTTCACGATGTCCAGCGGGAAGCCGTAGGTGTCGTACAGCTTGAACGCGGTTTCGCCGGGAATGATCTTCTCGCCCCTGTCGGCGAGGGCGTCCATTTCCTCTTCAAGCATGGAGAGGCCCTTGTCGAGGGTGGAGGAGAAGCGCTCCTCTTCCTCGCGGGTCACGCGGGCCATGAAGTCGGCGCGGGCGCGCAGTTCGGGGTAGTCCTCGCCCATGACTTCCACAACCTTGAGCGCGGTCTTGTACAGGAACGGCTCCTGCATCCCCATGAGGCGGCCGAAGCGGAAGGCACGGCGGATAAGGCGGCGCAGCACGTAGCCGCGGCCTTCGTTGGAGGGCAGGATGCCATCCGCGATCATGAAGGCGATGGCGCGGCTGTGGTCCGCGATGACGCGCAGGGCGGTGTCGTTGTCGGCATTGTCGCGGTAGCGGACACCGGCGAGTTCGGCCATGTAGTTGATGAAAATCTGGAACAGGTCGGTGTCGTAGTTGGAGCGCACGCCCTGGCACACGCCCGCGATGCGTTCAAGGCCCATGCCGGTGTCGATGGACGGGCGGGGCAGGGGGACGCGGGAGCCGTCGGGAAGCTGCTCGAACTGCATGAACACGAGGTTCCAGATTTCAAGGAAACGGTCGCAGTCGCACTTGCCGATGCCGCAGTCCGGGCCGCAGGCCATGTCTGCCCCCTGATCGAAGTGGATTTCCGAACAGGGTCCGCAGGGGCCGGTATCGCCCATGCTCCAGAAGTTGTCCTTTTCGCCGAGGCGGAAGATGCGCTCGGGCGCGACGCCAGCCACTTTCTGCCAGAGTTCGAAGGCTTCGTCATCATCCTTGTAGACGGTGATGTAGAGCCGATCCTTGGGCAGTTTCAGGTCTTCGGTGATGAAGGTCCACGCGAAACGGATGGCGTCTTCCTTGAAGTAGTCCCCGAAGGAGAAGTTGCCGAGCATTTCGAAGAAAGTGTGGTGGCGCGCGGTGTGGCCGACGTTGTCGAGGTCGTTGTGCTTGCCGCCCACGCGCAGGCACTTCTGGGACGTGGTGGCACGCACGTAGTCGCGTTTTTCCTGTCCGCAGAAAATTTTCTTGAACTGCACCATGCCCGCGTTGGTGAACAGCAGGGACGGGTCGTCGCGGGGGATCAGGGAAGAGGAGGCGACTTCGGTGTGCCCGTGTTTTTTGAAGTATTCCAGAAAACGGTGGCGGATTTCATTGGCTGTCAGCATACAGGCTCCTGCGGGAGGTGGAGAGATCGGGGGATGAGGCCATGCCCGGCGGCATCGCCTCCGGAAAGGTTCGGCGGGGAGGGAGCCCCTCCCCGCATCGGATCAGATTTCGTCGTCCATGTCGTCGACGGGGGCGTTTTCGGGGTCCGGGAGGGTTTCTTCCGGTGCGTGCACGACGGGCCGCGGGTTCATGCCCAGATGCTCGATGAGCTGGCTCTCGATGGCGTTGCGCAGCTCGGGGGTTTCATCGAGCAGGGCACGGACCTTTTCCTTGCCCTGGCCGAGCTTTTCGGCCCCGAAGGCGAACCATGCGCCGCTCTTGTCCACGATGCCGGCGTCGACGCCGAGGTCGATGAGTTCCCCGGAGCGGGAAATGCCCGTGCCCCAGATGATGTCGAACTTGGCTTCGCGGAAGGGCGGGGCCATCTTGTTTTTGACCACCTTCACGCGGGTAAGGGAGCCGTAGGCTTCTTCCTTGTCCTTGAGGGTCTGGATCTTGCGGATGTCGAGGCGCACGGAGGAGTAGAACTTGAGCGCGTTGCCGCCGGTGGTCGTTTCCGGGCTGCCGTAGCCGGTGACGCCGATCTTCATACGGATCTGGTTGATGAAGATGACGGCGGTACGGGACTTGTGGATGGTGCCGGTCAGCTTGCGGAGCGCGTGGGACATCAGGCGGGCGTGCCCGCCGACCTGCGTTTCGCCCATCGCGCCTTCGAGTTCGGTCTGGGGGATAAGGGCGGCCACGGAGTCGATGACCACGAGGTCCACCGCGCCGGAACGGACCAGCATGTCGGCGATTTCAAGGGCCTGCTCGCCGTGGTCGGGCTGCGAGATGAGCAGTTCGTCGGTTTTGACGCCAAGGCGCCTGGCATAGGTCACGTCAAGCGCGTGTTCGGCGTCGATGAAGGCGGCGGTCCCGCCGAGCTTCTGGCATTCCGCGATGACGTGCAGGGTGAGGGTCGTTTTGCCCGAGGATTCGGGGCCGTAGATTTCGGTGACCCGGCCCTTGGGGATGCCGCCGATGCCGAGGGCGAGGTCTACGCCGATGGACCCGGTGGGGATCACCGGGACTTTGACATGGACATCATCGGAAAGCTTCATCACGGCGCCTTGGCCGAATTTGCGTTCGATGGTTTCGAGGGCTGTTTTCAACGCCTCTTGGCGCGCTTCTTCAGGGGTAAGGGTTGGCTTTTTTGCCATTGGGGGAGACTCCATAAAGGTAGACGGGGTTTGCCGGGATAGGCTTCCCGAATTTGCTTTCATACCAAAAGCGCCCGGATCGGGCAACCCGATTACGGGCACGCGATCCCGTATGTCAACGGATTCCGCAGGATAGAAAAAGGGGAGAGGCGTTCCGATCCTCCCCCCTCTTGTTTTGTCCCGGATCGGGCGGGCTATTTCTTTTCCAGATCGGCCATCAGTTCCAGAGCCGTCTTGGGCCCGGTGTTCACGTCCAGCTTGATGGAGGGATCCGTGTCTGACAGCGTGTCGAAGGCTTCAACGGGAATCGGCTTTTCCGTGTTGAAGATGAGGCGGATAGCGCCGGGCTTGTCGATGTACTCCATGAGCTTCGCCGTGTTTTCCGTCCCTTCGGCGGCGCCGAGGGATTCCTTGACGTACTTCTTGGCCATATCCACACACTGTTCGGGGGTCAGGCCCATGAACTTCTGGCCGAGGATGCCGAGGCGGGGCAGGAGCCCTTCATCGGCGTATCCCGCTTCGATGTGGCTGAACTTGATGTTCTTTTCAACAAAGTTTTCAATGTCGGAATCGGTGACGCTGTTATTGTTGATGATCTCAAAGAAGGCCTTATAGGGGACTTCGCCCTTGACGGCGAAGTCGGCCGTACCGAGCTTGGCGACGCTGAGGGAAGCGGTGCTGTTGAACTGGTTGTCCTTGTTGGGCAAGGAAATGGCATAGGATGCGCTGGCATCTATTTCCGGCACGCCCATGACCGAGAGCAGCTGGAGTTCCGGCACGAGGGCCACGGGCATCTTGAGGTGCTCCAGAGACACTTCAAGGGCGTAGGGGGAGGTCGAAGGGTTCGTGATGTTCAGCTTGTCCAGCGAAATATCAAGCAGGGCGCTGTTGGTTTTGAGATCCTTCAGGGAAAGGAGGCCGATGAGCGGCTTGGGCCCGGCGAAAAGGTTCTGGAAGATCCCGAACGCTTCATCGTCGTTGATGTCGGTGGGAGCGATGAAGTAAATCTTCTCCATGATGTCGCGGGGCGGCAGGTTCATGTTCTCGAGCCGGATTTCGCCGAGCGTCAGGACGTCCTGCCCCCTCAGGGTGAACACGATCCCGTTTGTCACGGAAGAGTCCAGATGCCCTTTGGCATAGGATTTCTGGACGGCGGAATCGGTGGAGAGGGAGAAAGGCAGGGCCTTGCTCGTTATCTTGACGCCGGAGGCGGAATCTTCCTTGTACGAAAGACCGTAGATGATCGCCAGGGCCACTTTCGGATCGTCGTCACCGGCGGTGCTCATCAGGGTTTTGACGGCGGCGGTTTCAATGGCGACGCCCTTGAAGGTGCGGAGCCGTACCGTGATGTTCGGTTCGGGACCGAAGGACAGGTTGTGCAGGGCGATCTCGTCGGCTACGGGAAGTTCCGTTTCCTTGATTTCGCTCTTGGGGTCGCGCATCAGCGAAAGCAGGGTGGTCCCCGGATTTCGGATATCCAGCGTTTCGACGGTAGCGGCCACGGTCTGCTTTGCCGGGGTAACATACGTCATGCGGACGTTTTTGAGGACAAGATGGTTGTCCATCAGCGTATAGGAAATATCCCCGAGCTCCACGTGGGCATCCTGTGGAGTTTGGGCCGCCCATGTGCGGATGGCGTCAACGACGGCGTTTTCAAGATAGCGCATCCCGCCGTACCCGACGGCGATGACTGCGACAACGGCGATGCCGAGGCCAACGAGGCCTTTCTGGAGTTTGGACAGAGCCATGGCTTTCCTCGAAGAAGGTTTGATGGTCATCCATGCGAGGCATGGAAAGAGCAACAGTGTAGATACGGCCTCCCGCCCGGTCAAGGAAATCATCCGGGGAACGGGAGAGAAATAAAGGAGGAAAACGCGAAACGGCCCCGGGGCGAGGAACCCGGAGCCGTCTTGCGTGCGCGCCGTGTGCGGCGGAGCGCCCGGTTTGGATGAGCGGGAAGCGACGGGCGCTGTCGGAGAGCCGTCTTCATGAGGCTCTGTCAGGCCCGGCCGGAGGAACCGCGTGCCGTTCGCGGCGCGCAGCCAGACGCGGGGAGCGTCTTCCGGCGGAAACCATTCCGCTTTCTTCCGCCAAGAGGCTCAGGAGGACGTCTCCGGATTGGAGAAAGCGGCGGGGTTCCGGGGCTGGGGCCCCGGAACCGGACGTGTACGGCTGTTTAGGACGCTACGCAGGAGCGGACGGACTTGGGCTTCGCTGCATCGCCGCCCTTCTTGGCGTTGGGATCGACGGTGCGGATCGTGGTGACCTTGTTCTGGGTGAAGAAGTCGATGCCGTCCTTGCCCTGCGCCTTGTTGGTCCCGAGGAGCGACCCCTTGATGCCGCCGAAGGGAATGTACGGATGCGGGGCGCAGATGCCCACGTTGACGCCGACCATGCCCACGTCGGCGTCGCGGCTGAACTTTTCGGCATAGAACTGGCTCTGCGTGAAGATGCACGCGCCGTTGCCGAATTCGGACTGCCGGATGAGTTCGAGGGCGTCGTCGATGTCCGCGATTTTGATCGTGGCGACCAGCGGGCCGAACACTTCAGTCGTGAACAGCGGGTTGCAGGGGGTCACGTCCTTGATGATCGTGGGGCCGACGAAATAGCCGTTCTTGTTCTTTTCGGGCAGTTCGGGGTTGCGGCCGTCGAGGACGAGTTCGCAGCCGTGTCCGTGGTTCAGGGCGATATCCACGTATTCCTTCACCTTGTCGGCGGCGGAACGGGAAATCAGGGGTCCCATGTACACGTCGGGATCAAGCGCGTCGCCGACTTTGACCTTCTTGGCGGCTTCGATCATGCGTTCGAGCACGGTGTCGTACAGTTCGGGCACGATGGCCACGATGGACCCGGCGAGGCAGCGCTGGCCCGCGGAGCCGTAGCAGGAGTTGATGTAGTTTTCGATGAAAACGTCGATGTCGGCGTCTTCCATGACCACAAGCATGTTTTTCGCGCCGCCGAGCAGCATGGAGCGCTTGGCGCCTCTGGCGCAGCCTTCGGCCATCTTTTTGGCGGTCGGGGTGGACCCGACGAGGCACACGCCCGCGATGCGGGGATCTTCATACCACGTGCCGGGGATGTCGCGGCTGCCGTGGATGACGTTGACGACGCCGCCGGGCAGGCCGATTTCCATGAAGATTTCGCACATGAGCTGCATGAAGTAGGGCGACTGGGTGGACGGCTTATAGATGAAGGTGTTGCCCGTGCCGATGGCGAAGGGGATGAACCAGCCGAACACCAGCGCGGGGAAGTTGAAGGGCGCCACGCCGCCGAACACGCCGAGGGATTGTTTCGTGACCTTTCCGGTGATGCTCCCGGCGATCTGATCGAGGGTCTCGCCCTGAATCAGCGCGGGGATGGAGCAGGCCATTTCGACGATTTCGATGACGCGCTGGACTTCGCCGCGGGCTTCGGAAATATGTTTCGCCTGATCGAGCGCGATGCCCTGAGCGAGCTTTTCCAGATCGCGGATCATGCATTCCCGGATTTTATGGATATAGGTCATGCGCTTGGCGATGGGGACGAGGCGCCACGTCTTGTAGGCTTCGGCGGCGGTGGCGATGGCGGCTTCGCAGGTTTCCATGTTGGAAACGGGCACGGAGCCGATGGTTTCGCCGGTGGACGGGTTGTACAGGGGAACCGTTTTGCCGCCCGTTTCTTCCTGCCACTGGCCGTTGATGAAGTTGCGGATCTGGATCATGGTTTTGCCTCCAAACGTATTCTGGGTGGGTGTGGGAATGGGCCCGTTTTGGGATCTCGGCCCATGACTCTCCTATACGCGCCTTCCGTCTTTCCCGTCTTCTCGCATTCTGCCAAAGAGTATCGCGATCCTGCCAAAATGGGCGAAAATGGCGGGTGCGTGGTGCGGGGAGGGTGCAGGGGGAGAAGGTTAGGGAGGGAAGGCCGCGCGGCGGGAGTTCGTTCCGGCGGAAGGTGGAAAGGGGGAAATGGGGAGAGCTTCCGATAAGTGATTCTGATTTTTATCCTAATAAAAAACTACATGTAATTTTTGATAAAATTATTGGGAGACTAACGCCCTCAGGTGGTGCCTGCGCGGGGGCGGCGGGATGACGGCGGCTTTAGGGTACGGGCGTGGGAGATGGTTGTGTCGAAGAGGCGGGAAGGCGGCGTGCGCGTCAGCGGGCGAGTTGGCCCGGCGTGCGCCCGAAGAGTTTCTTGAAGGCGGCGATGAACGCGGAAACGGAGGCGTAGCCGCAGTTGAGGGCCACGGCGGTGACGCTTTCCCCCGCTTCAAGCTGGGCGCGGGCGTGGTGCAGGCGGATACGCTGACGCCAGCGCCCGAAGGATTCCCCGGTCTGGCGCTGGAACAGGCGGGCAAGGGTGCGTTCGGACATGCCGAGGCGCGTGCACCATTCGCGGATCGTTTCCGGGGAGTCCGGCTCATTGAGGAGGGCGGTGCACAGGGCGACGAGGCGGCGATCGCGGGGCATGGGGAGGGGAAAGCCCACTTCGGGGAGCAGGGGGAGCTGGTCGAGCAGGACGGAAACCATCCTGGCCACGGGGCCGGGCTCCTCATAGTCGCAGGGTTGCGGGGCGAGTGCGTGGATGAGTTCGCGGACGAGGGGCGAGACCTCCATGGCGTGGTAGCGTTGAAACCGGGGGCCGGGAGGCAGGACATGAGGCATGATGTACAGGGCATTGTCCACGGACGGCTCCGGGATGTACCATTCATGGGTCAGCCCGGGAGGGATCCATACGGCCCTCTGCGGCGGCGCGGCATAGTTGCCGAGTTCGGTACAGATGACCATGTATCCGGAGCGCATGAACGCCAATTCGCCCCAGTGCTCATGCCGGTGCAGATCGCTCCACGTACCCGCTTCGAACGGGTCGTTGAACCAGAACACCGGACGCGGCAGCCTGACGAACGGGACATTGTAGCTTTTGACCTCGGTGAGCCGGTAGGATTTCATGGGCGGTTCGTCTCCATGCCGTAAGTGTAGCGTAAAGCCGTTCCCGCCGACAAGGGGGACGGAATGGGGCGGGACGGATTGGGCATTGTTTATCTGCATACATTGATATAGAGTAAACGCCCGTCGTTTGCCCAAACCGGGCCTTTCCTAACCCGAGATCTGCCGCGGAGCGTGTTTCATGTCCGAAAAAGCCAACTTCAGGGCGCTGTTGCCCATGATCGTCTTTCTTGTCCTGTTCATCGGGACGGGCATAGCCCTGACCGCAGCCGGGGCGGATATGCCGTTCTATCAGCTTTCCGCGACGGTGGCGATCATCCCCGCCATCGTGCTCGCCATCCTTCAGGGCAAGGATGATCTGAACAAAAAGATCGGCGTGTTCCTTTCAGGCGTGGGTGAAATCAACATCATCACCATGTGCATGATCTTCCTGCTTGCGGGCGGGTTCGCGTCCGTGGCTTCGGCCATAGGCGGGGTGAAGGCTACGGTCAATTTCGGGCTCTCGCTGCTGCCCCCGTCCATGATCCTGCCGGGCCTGTTCCTCATCGGGGCGTTCATTTCCACGGCGATGGGCACCAGCATGGGGACCGTGGCCGCCATTGCGCCCATTGCGGTGGGCGTGGGCGAGCAGACCGACATTCCGCTGGCCTTGCTTCTCGGCGTGGTCATGAGCGGGGCCATGTTTGGGGACAACCTGTCCATGATCTCGGATACGACCATTGCCGCCACCCGCACGCAGGGCTGCGAGATGAAGGACAAGTTCCGCATGAATCTGCTCATCGCCCTGCCCGCGGCGCTCGTCACGCTGGCCCTGCTGTGGTTTGCCGGGGCTTCGGGGCAGGTGGTCAAGCACGAGGAGTATCAGTTTATCCGCGTTGTCCCGTATCTCGCTATTCTGGTCATGGCGCTCGCGGGCGTGAACGTGTTCATCGTGCTGCTGGCGGGCATCGTGTTTACCGGCGCGGTGGGTATTGCCTCTGTGGGCGGCTATACGCTCATCCAGTGGAGCAAGGATATTTACAGCGGTTTTGTGGGCATGAACGAGATCATGGTGCTCTCCATGCTGGTGGGCGGCCTCGGGGAGCTCATGCGTTACCACGGCGGTATCAGCTGGCTGTTGGAGCGCGTGAACGGGCTGGCCCGGAAGCTCTCCGCCGAGTCCCCGGTGAAGGCGGGCGAATGCTGCATCAGCCTGCTGGTATTGCTTGCCAATCTGTGTACGGCGAACAATACGGTGGCTATCATTCTGACGGGCAAGGTGGCGCACGAAATCGCGGTTTCGAACGGAGTTGACAGGCGGCGCAGCGCCAGCTTACTTGACATATTCTCATGCGTCGTGCAGGGGCTCATCCCCTATGGGGCGCAGTTGCTGCTGGCCGGTTCCATTGCGAAGCTTTCGCCTTTGTCCATTGCAGGGAACAACTGGTATTGCATGTTGCTCGCGGTGGCCGCCGTATTCGCTATCTTGTTCGGCATTCCGAGAGTCCGTCCGGTGCGTCCCCTCGCCTAGTACAGAAAGAATCCGGAAAAAAGCGTGCCCGCTTCCCCTTTTTTGGGGGGGAGTGCGGGATGCCCCGCGTTTGGGGCATCCGGGCGGGGCGGGTTCGGAACAGCCTGAAAGAACCATGTTTTTCAGCGGAATGAGGCCGTTGCATGGGGCTTCGCATGAAGGAAAGCCATGTGGTATGTCTACCTGCTCCGATGCGCCGATGCCACGTTGTATTGCGGGGTGACGACGGACATGGAGCGGCGGTTGAGGGAGCACAACGCGGGAAGCCGTGGCGCGAAGTATACGCGGGCGCGCCGTCCCGTTGAGCTGGTGTGCTGCGTGGCGCAGCCGGATGCCTCTTCCGCGTGCCGTCTGGAGCGGGAGGTGAAGCAGCGCCCCCGTGCCGAGAAAGCGGCGTTTCTGCTGGCGAGGGCGGAGCGTCCGCCGGAAGAGGAATAAGCAGCGTCTGTTACGGAAAGGATGCCGTATCGCCAAGGGGCGGTGCGGCTTTGTCATGCTGAGAGGGAAACGCTTCCCGGTAAAGGAAGGAGCACGTCCATGTTGATGGGAATGATGATCGTCGTTGGCTTCATCGTCGGGTTTCTTGTCGGGTGTACCGGCATGGGCGGGATCATCCTGATTCCGGCTCTTGTCTACCTTTCCGGACTGAGCAGCCATGTGGCGATGGGGACTACCCTGTTTACGTTCATTTTTACGACCAGCCTGTGCAGCTGGCTGTATATCAGGCTCGGCCATGTGGACTGGAAAGCGACGATCCCCATTTGCATCGGCGGGTTCCTGTTTACGTATGTGGGGGCTGACGTGAAGGCCTTCACCGCCGCGCCGTACCTGAATCTCATTCTGGCCCTGCTGATCCTGCTGGCGGGCGCGCTGGTGTTCTGCCCGGTGAGGGGGCGGCGTTTTTCTTTTATGGAAGAGGGGCGGCGGTCGCGCTTTTGGGTGCTGTTCGCCGTTGGCAGCGGCGTGGGCTTCGTCGCCGGGCTGACGGGCGCGGGCGGGCCTGTGCTCTCCGTGCCGATCATGATTGCGCTCGGCTTCCCGCCGCTCATCGCCATCGGGGCGGGGCAGGTCTATTCCGTGCCGGTCGCCCTTTCCGGCAGCGCCGCCAACTTCCTGCACGGGGCCATCGACTATAAGGTCGGAGCGCTGATGATCGTCATCCAGATCCTCGGCATCCTCCTCGGCGTGTACATGGCCAACCGTATGGACACCACGAAGCTCCGTAAAATGGTCGCATGGGTCTGCCTCTTCTGCGGCGGCTTTATCCTTGTGAACGCCATTCGGGGGATCCTCGCCATGTAGTTTTGTATGACGGGTGCGATGACGCGGAGAAAATCTCCATGAAAGGGAAGCCGTCGGGCTTCCTTTTCATTTTCTTGGGGAAAGGGCGCGAAAAGAAGTTTCCGCCTTGTATGGCGCTTCCTGTGATAACGTGTTACGTGTTGACCTAGTGAAAAAGAAGAGGTTCTTTCCATAATTTTCCAATGCTGTCAGAAGGAAACGATATGCCGCCCATTGAACTTTCCGCCCTTGCCGACGGCATTTCCTATGCCTCGAGCGTCTTTTTCGCTGTGCTGCTGTATCGTCGGGGTATGCTGACGTGTGGGAATCTTTTGCGGACGTTCTTTGCTGGTATGTGTGCGTTCATTCATTTCATAGCAGGGCCTAGAGGGTACGCTGGGTTACCTTTTTTCTATGATTGGATTGCTGTAGATACTCCACAGTCCTGTATTGAAGTAGGGCAATACGTCCTGCGAAATCTTTGCTTTGGTGCTGTAGCGTATCCATATCTTTTTTTAGCTAAAATATTTACATCAAGACGTAAGATTTTGCTCACAGGTGACTGCCCGTTACAAGAAACATTGTTTTTATCTTGTCTGTTAAGTGGAATGACACAAATATTTTGGAATTATATTGTTGAATTTAATAGTTTTCTTTTTATGGAAGAATGAGGGGGATACGTTCTTTTTCTGAAATACGACGCGCAATGTATAAAATATTGCTGACATAATCTTGGCAGTTGTTCAAAATAAGTCCATAGTTCCCAACGTTGACGTGTCCATGTACTTGATTCGTTATGATATCTTTTGTTGATTTTGTAAATGTGCTTATTTTTTCTTGGACTTGATTGATGTATGTTTCATATTCTCTAACGGCTCTATCTATGATGTCGGCATCGTATTTCACATCACCATAAGTATACAATGGAAGGTTCCTTTTTCTATCAGGCCGGACGTTATCATCGCCGAAAAAGCCAAAATCGTTGCCTTCAGAATCAAAAAAGTGCCGGTGCTCAGGGAGGAGATCGGGGAGTCCTCCTTTTCCTGATTTATATGTGTTTTTATCCCATTTTTTGATCCAGTCGAGTTTGGTCGTGGAAACGGAACCGAGGCCGTCCAATGGTCTTCTCCCGATCACATAATAACGTTTTTCTTTTCTTGTTTGCTGATACGGCACTTGCAATTCGGATGCGGGGGATTCGGTTTTTCTGCATATGTCTTGCGGGAAAACTCAAGGCAGGTGGGACATGCGTTGGGGCTTGGTTCCACTTTCCACACACCGCCGTCGGCTTGGGTAGTATCGGAAAGGGCTGCAATCCGCCTTTGCCGCCTGTCCTCTTCCATTTCCCTCATGAGAGATTCAATCGTATTCATTGAGCGCCTCCTTACTGGTATAGTTCGTCATAGCCGTTTTCCCTTCTCAAAAAAGATTGAAGCCCGTCAGCGCCGGGGCCGTCCTTTTTTGACAACGGTCTACGATTGCTCTATCCTGTTGCGTTCGGACGTCCATCCGATCCCAACGTCACACCGAACCACGAGTACAGGCCATGAGCGATAACGTTACCGCGATCAAAGGCTTCGCCGATTTGTTTTCTCCGGACAGCGACGCTTTCACCCATATGGAAGCTGTAGCGCGGGAAACCTTTTCCCGTTACGGCTTTACCGAACTGCGCACTCCTATCCTCGAGCGGACGGAACTGTTCTGCCGGGGCATCGGGACGGAAACCGACGTGGTCCAGAAGGAAATGTATACCTTCCCCGACCGCAAGGGCCGTTCCCTGACCTTGCGCCCCGAAGCGACCGCCGGGGTCATGCGCGCGTATATCGAAAGCGGCCGGAGCGGCGACGCCGTGACCAAGCTGTTCACCATCGGACCCATGTTCCGCTACGAGCGTCCCCAGAAGGGCCGCATGAGGCAATTCCACCAGATCAACTGCGAATGCCTCGGGCCTTCCGAACCCTACGCGGACGCCGAGCTGGTCACGATGGCCATGCGTTTCCTCGAAGCGCTGGGCCTCAAGGATTTGAGCCTCCAGCTCAATTCGCTGGGCTGTCCCACATGCCGTCCCGCCTACCGCGAGACGCTGCGCAAGTGGCTCTCCGAGCTGGATGAGTCCGCCTTGTGCGAGGATTGCCGCCGCCGCATGGTGACCAACCCGCTGCGCGTGCTGGACTGCAAGGTTCCCTCGTGCAGGGAGCACACCGCCGAAGCGCCCAAGATTTTGGATCACAACTGCCCCGACTGCGCCGCGCATTTCGAGACGGTGCGCCGTCTGCTGGACGCCGAAAAGGTGCCCTACGTGATCAACCATCGGCTGGTGCGCGGGCTGGACTACTACACGCGCACCACCTTTGAAATCGTGTCCGATCAGATCGGCGCGCAGGGTACCGTGGCTGGCGGCGGGCGTTACGACGGCCTCGTCGAACAGCTCGGCGGCCCCAACGTTTCCGGCCTCGGTTTCGCTTGCGGCATGGAGCGCCTCGCGCTGCTGCTTCCCCAGCCGGAAGCGGGAGCCGATCGCCCAGATTTCTTCACGGTCGTGCTGACCGACGTTGCCCGCGACGCCGCCTATGCGTTGACGCAGGCCCTGCGCGATGCGGGTTTCCGTGGCGAGATGGGCTTTTCCTCCCGCAGCATCAAGAGCGCCATGCGTCAGGCCGGAAAGTCCGGCGCGCGTTTCTGCCTCCTCATTGGTGAAGACGAGCTCGCCGCCCAGACGGTCATGCTCAAAAATATGGACAGCGGCGAACAGTCTTCCGTGGCGTTTGCCGACGTTGTGGCCCGGCTTCAGAAATAGCTTGTAAAGGAATGTTTGGTATGAGCGAAGAACAGAAGGAATTGTCGGTCGCCTGCCAGTCGCTCGGCGACTGGACGCGCACCCACACGTGCGGTGAGCTGACCAGGGCCGACAACGGGGCGGAAGTCTGCCTCATGGGCTGGGTGCAGTACCGGCGTGACCACGGCGGCCTGATTTTTGTGGACCTGCGCGACCGTTTCGGCCTGACGCAGATCGTGTTCAGCCCCGAGTACGCCCCCCGAGGCCCACGAACAGGCTGGCGCGCTGCGTTCGGAATACGTGCTTGCCATGAAGGGCAAGGTACGCCCCCGCCCCGAGGGCATGGTCAACCCCAACCTCAAGACCGGTGAAGTGGAAGTCGTGGTCAGCGAATGGAAGCTGCTGAACACGTCCAAGACCCCGCCCTTCCAGATTGAGGACCGCGTGGAAGCGGGCGAAAACCTTCGCCTCCAGTGGCGTTATCTCGACCTGCGCCGCCCGCGCATGGCCCGGAACCTCGCGCTGCGCAGCCGTACCGCCATGGCCATCCGCAACGAGCTGGCCTCGCAGGGCTTCCTTGAAGTGGAAACGCCCATCCTCACCAAGTCGACCCCCGAAGGCGCGCGCGACTATCTCGTTCCTTCGCGTCTGAACCACGGCCAGTTCTACGCGTTGCCGCAGTCGCCGCAGCAGTTCAAGCAGTTCTGCATGATCGCCGGGCTCGACCGCTATTTCCAGATCGCGCGTTGTTTCCGTGACGAAGACCTCCGCGCCGACCGTCAGCCGGAATTCACGCAGGTCGACATCGAAATGAGCTTCGCCGACGAGAAGCAGGTCATGGACATGGCCGAAGGCCTCATGATCCGCGTGTTCAAGGAAGCGCTCGGCGCGGACATTCCCGCTCCGTTCCCCCGCATGACGTGGGACGAGGCCATGTCCCGCTACGGTGTGGACAAGCCCGACACCCGTTTCGGCCTTGAGCTTCAGGATGTGACCTCCATCGTCAGCAACTCCGGCTTCAAGCTGTTCGCCTCCGCCAAGCTGGTGAAGGCCATGCGCGTGCCCGGCGGCGAAAGCCTGACCCGCAAGGAGATCGACGAGCTCACCGAATTCGTGAAGATCTACGGCGCGCAGGGGCTCGCGTGGATCAAGATCCGCGAAAACGAATGGCAGTCGCCCATCGCCAAGTTCCTGTCCGATGAGGAACGCGCCGGCCTCACCGAAGCCCTCGGCCTTTCCGTGGGCGACATCGTGTTCTTCCAGGCGGGCGAGCCCGGCATGGTGAACGCCGCGCTCGGCAACCTCCGCGTGCACCTCGGCGAAAAGCTCGGCCTGATCCCCGAAAACGCTTGGAATTTCCTGTGGGTGACGGACTTCCCGCTGTACGAGTACAGCGAGGAGGAAAACCGCTATGTGGCTTGCCACCATCCCTTCACCGCGCCCAAGGACGGCGATCTGGAGAAGATGGTGTCCGAGCCCGCCGCCACCAAGGCCCGCGCCTATGACATGGTGCTGAACGGCAACGAAGTGGGCGGCGGTTCCATCCGTATCCACGAAGCGGCCGTACAGCGCAAGATGTTTGAAGCTCTCGGCTTTTCCAAGGAATCTTACGAATCCCAGTTCGGCTATTTCATTCAGGCGCTCGAGCATGGGGCCCCGCCGCATGGCGGCATCGCCTTCGGTTTGGATCGCCTGATCATGCTGATGTCCGATTCGCCGTCCATCCGCGACGTCATCGCCTTCCCCAAGACCCAGAAGGCTACCTGCCTCATGACCAACGCGCCCGATATCGTGTCCGCGAAGCAGCTTCGTGAGCTTGGCCTGCGTCTTCGTGAGGAAGCGAAGGACAAGAAGGAAGAGAAGTAGAACATTGGGGAGGGGAAGGGGAACCTTTCTTCAGAAAGGTTCCCCTTCCCCTCCCTTTCCCCGCCCAAGACTTTCGACTGGTGGGGAGGCGGCGCGGCGGGAGTTCGTTCCGGCGCAGGTGGGAAAGATTGCTTTAAGAACAAGAAAGCCGTCCGAAGAGAGTTCGGGCGGCTTTTGTTTTTGGGAAGGCTGGCGGCGAGGTATGAAGCCGTCATTTCCTCTTGAGCCTGTTGGGGGAGAAGGGCTTTTGCCGACAGGGAAACACGGCGGAAGGGATTCGATAAGGTCAAAAGTCTTTGAAGAGGATGGGGGAGGTTTGGAGGGGGAAGGGGAAACTTTCTTTAGAAAGTTTCCCCTTCCCCCTCCAATCTTCAATCACCACCAAAACGTCTCCCGCAGTACATCCTTCCGATAGCGGTCATAGGTGGCCATCATGCCGCAGAAGACGGGAAAGGCCGCGGCGGGGAGGACGGAAACGGGCAGATTCAGGGGCAGGCCGACGTACCAGAGGGCGAGCCCGTCGATGAGGATGGCGGCGAAGCCCAGCCAGCACCGCCCGAGAAGGGAAAAAAGTCCGGCCTGAAACAGCGCCTTCCAGATAATGCTCATGTTCAGCCATGCATAGGCGGTTCCGAAACCAAGCCCGATATACAGGGGCTCGGTGTGGAACGAGCCGTACAAAAAGACGGCGGCAAAAGTGAGGAAGGCTAGCAGAGCCCAGAAGCCGCGCCCGAGGCAGAACAGCAGGACAAAGAGCAGGGCGAGGGCTTGAAGGGCTTGATAATACGGTGTGTAGGCCTCAATGAGGATGTCCGTGAGGGCGGAGGCGTCCGTGGGCAGGATGAGCGGGGCGTACAAAAACAGGCCCACGGCGAGGAGCACGATGCCTTTGCGCCAAAGGCCGAAGAGGAAAAAGGCGAACGGGCCGAGCAGGTAGGCCCAGACATTGAAGAGCAGGGCGGGGCTGACGGAAGGCCGGAAAAAGGGAACGCCCAAAAAGCGCCCGGTAAGGGTGCTGGAGGCGATGGCCTCAAAGCGGCTGTTCCCGGGCGGGGCGTTTGCCCCGTCGGTTGCTGGGGTCATTTCCGGTCCTTGCGCTTGCGTTGCCGGATGGCGAGCGTCAGGCCCGCAAGCGCGCCCCCGATCATGCCTACGCCGAAGGCTCTGGGAAGGCTGTCGGAAAAACCGGCGAGCGCGTACAGGACGCCCATAGAACCGCCGATGAGAATGCCGCGGAGAAGAAAATGTCGCATGATATCCCTGTCTCTAACGATTTCTGAGTATAGGACTCTTTTCTCTAGGTACGGTACATGCTACCGTCCGACCGAAATGAGATCTTTTGAGTAGTCGATGCGGCGGCGGCATGTCAATGCGCATCGGCCGGTGCGGCGTTAGGGAAACGGATAACGTAAGGAATAGCTGATGAAATCTCCAGTTGGTACCCCTCTGTCGTTGATGGTGTCCGTGTGCACGCTGTTTGCCCTGCTGCTTGTGGGCGGGTGCAAGTCAGAGGAGAAGGGCCGGACGGCCTCGCTTCCCCCGCCGCTCGTGGGCGTTATGACCGTCGAGGAGCGCAACGTCCCGGTCAGTTTCACCTATGCGGGGCAGACGGAAGGTTCCCGCGCCGTCGAAGTACGGGCGCAGGTTTCGGGCATCCTCATGCGCCGCGCTTATGACGAAGGGCAGTATGTCAAGCAGGGGCAGCTGCTGTTCGAGATCGAGCCGGATACCTACAGGGCGGCGCTCCGTCAGGCCAACGGCGTCATGGAACAGGCGCAGGCCAAGTTCACGCAGGCCCGCCAGAACCTGAACCGTGTTCTTCCGCTGTACAAGAAAAACGCCGTCAGCCAGAAGGACCGCGACGACGCTCAGGCCGCTTATGACAGCGCCAAGGCCGACCTCGATTCCGCCAAGGCCGCCGTGAGCGAAGCGGAAATCAAACTCAGCCACGCCTATGTGACCGCCCCGGTCGCCGGGTTCGCCAGCCGCGAATACCGTACGGTCGGCAACCTCATCACCGCCGGTTCGCAGGACGGCAGCCTTCTGACCGTGGTGAACCAGAACGATCCCATCTACGCCAACTTCGCTATCCCGAGCCCGCAGTTCATGCGCCTGCGCGCGCTGCAGGAACAGGGCCGCCTCAAGTCCGACGGGACCGTGGCCGAGATCACCCTCGCGGACGGGACGGTTTATCAAACGAAGGGCGTGATCACTTTCATCGACAAGCAGGTCAACACCAATACCAGCGTGGTCGCGGCCCGGGCCGAGTTCGTCAACCCGGATCTGTTCGTCCTTCCCGGCCAGTTCGTGCGCGTCACCCTTTCCGGCATGGAACTGGTCAACGCCATCCTGATCCCGCAGCAGGCCGTCATCCAGACGCAGAAGGGCAGTATGGTCGTCGTGATAGGCGAGGGCGACAAGGCTGAAATGCGCCCGGTGGACCTTGGCGACAATTACGGCGACAGTTTCCTGCTGAACAAGGGCGTGAAGGCTGGTGAGCGTATCGTGGTGGAAGGCGGCAACAAAGCCGTTCCCGGCCAGCCCGTGCGGATTCAGCAAGCCTCCGTTCAGGACGCGAAGCTGCCGGATCAGCCCGTCGGCACAGGCTCCGATTCCGGCAAGGCCGAATAGGGGAGCGCTATGGAAAACAAACAAACCCCGGCGCCGGAACAGGCTCCCGAAATCAAGGAAGGCTTTTTCCTCCGCCGTCCGATCTTTTCCACGGTTATCTCGCTCATCATTACGCTGGTGGGCGCGATCGCCATTTCAGTGCTGCCCGTTGAACAGTATCCCGACCTGACCCCGCCGCAGGTGGAAGTCAACGCGACCTACACCGGCGCGAGCGCCAACGTCATCGCTGAGACCGTGGCTTCGCTGCTCGAAAGCCAGATCAACGGCGTCGACAACATGATCTACATGAACTCGGTCAGCTCGGGGACCGGAAGCATGAGCCTGACCGTGTCCTTCAATGTGGGCACGGATCCGGACCAGGCGACCATCGACGTGAACAACCGGGTTCAGCTTGCGCTGGCGCAGCTTCCGCAGGAAGTGCAGCGCATGGGCGTCTCGGTGCTCAAAAAGTCGTCCTCCATGCTCCAGATCATCTTCCTGACCTCGCCGGATCAGCGGTACAACACCATCTATCTCAGCAACTACGCATTGCTGAACATCGTCGACGAGCTGAAACGCCTTCCCGGCGTGGGCGATGCCAAAAACTTCGCGGCGCAGGACTATTCCATGCGGGTGTGGCTCAAGCCCGACGTGATGAGCCAGCTCGGGGTCACGCCCGAGGACATCGCCACCGCCTTGCGGGATCAGAACGCCCAGTTCGCGGCGGGCCGCATGGGCGCTGAGCCCATGTCCCCCGGCGTGGGCGTGACGTGGCAGATCACCACGCAGGGCCGCCTGACCACCCCGGAACAGTTCGGCGACGTCATCCTCCGCACGCAGCCGGACGGCTCCATCCTCCGCCTCAAGGACGTGGCGACCATCGAACTCGGCGCGCAGAGCTACGATTTCGTGGGCAAGTACAACGGCCTCGACGCCGTGCCCATCGGCATCTACCTCTCGCCGGGCGCGAACGCCCTTGCCACCGCCGAAGTGGTCAAGGCCAAGATGGAGGAACTGTCCAAAGAGTTCCCTGTGGGCGTGGCTTACAGCATCCCCTACGATACCACGACCTTCGTGAAGATTTCCATCGAGGAAGTGGTGAAGACGCTTTTCGAGGCGATGGTGCTGGTGTTCCTCGTGGTGTACCTGTTCCTCCAGAACTGGCGCGCTACGCTGATCCCCTGCCTCGCCGTGCCCGTATCCATCGTGGGGACGTTCGCGGGCATGTATGCCCTTGGCTTCTCCATCAATACCCTGACCATGTTCGGCCTTGTGCTTGCCATCGGCATCGTGGTCGACGACGCCATCGTCGTGCTCGAGAACGTGGAGCGGCACATCAGCGACGGGCTGCCGCCGCGCAAGGCGACCGCCAAGGCCATGCAGGAAGTGACGGGCCCGGTTATCGCCATCGTGCTGGTGCTGTGCGCCGTGTTCATCCCCGTGGCCTTCACCGGCGGCATGGCGGGCCGCATGTACCAGCAGTTCGCCATCACCATCGCGGTGTCCGTGGTCATCTCGGGCGCGGTGGCCCTGACCTTCACTCCCGCCCTGTGCGCCCTGCTGCTCAAGCTAGGGCACGGGGAGCCCAACATTTTCTTCCGCAAATTCAACGAATGGTTTGAAGGGCTCACCGGAAAATACGTCAGCATCGTGAAGCTGCTGCTCCGGCGCAGCCTGCTTGCCGTGGGGCTGTTCGTGCTTGTGCTCGTGGGCATCGGCGGCGTGTTCGAGCGCGTGCCGGGCGGGCTCGTTCCCGATGAGGACCAGGGGTATCTTATCGCGCTCATGACCATGCCCGACGGCGCGGCCATCAGCCGCACGTCCGCCGTGGTGGAAAAGCTCGACAAGGCCATCATGGCCGATCCGCTGGTCGCGGACGTGATGAGCTTCTCCGGCATGGACGCCGTGAGCGGCGCGGCCAAGACCAACGTGGCGACGTTCTTCTTTACCCTCAAGCCGTGGGGCGAACGCAAGGCCCCCGGCGACAGCTCCTTTGATCTTGCCCGCAAGCTGTACGGCATGGGCTTTGGTCTGGAGCAGGGTTCGTTCATCGCCTTCAACCCGCCGCCGATCAGCGGCATGAGCAACACCGGCGGCTTTGAGATGTGGTTGCAGGACCGCAACGGCAGGGGGAGCGTGGAGCTTTCCGACGTTGCGCAGAAACTCGCGGAAGCGGCGAACAAGCGGCCCGAGCTGCAAGGCGTGAGTACCTCGTTTACGGTCAATGCGCCGCAGCTTTTTGTCGAGCTTGACCGCGAGAAGGCCCGCACCCTCGGCGTGAACGTGTCCGATGTCTTCCAGACGATGCAGGCGACGTTCGGTTCCTCCTACATCAACGACTTCAACCTCTACGGGCGGACGTTCCGCGTCTACACGCAGTCGGAAAAGGATTACCGCGCGCGGCCGGAAGATCTGGCGGAAGTGTACGTCCGCAACAAGCAGGACGAGATGATCCCCCTGACGGCCCTGATCAACGTGAAGCCCACGTCCGGGCCTCAGACCGTGGAGCGCTTCAACAACTTCCAGGCCGCCAAGTTCATGGGCAACCCCGCCACGGGCTACAGTTCCGGGCAGGCCATGACGGCGATGGAGGAAGTGGCCAAGGAAGTGCTGCCGGACGGGTACACCATCGCGTGGTCCGGCTCGTCGTATCAGGAAAAGCTGGTCAGCAGCGGCGGTTCTCTCGTTTTCGTGCTCGCGCTGGTCATGGTCTTCCTGATCCTCGCCGCGCAGTATGAAAGCTGGTCGCTCCCGCTCACCGTGCTGACCGCCGTGCCGTTCGGCGTGCTCGGGGCCATCACCGCCATCTGGCTGCGCGGCATCTCCAACGACGTGTATTTTCAGGTCGCCCTTGTGACGCTGATCGGCCTGTCGGCGAAAAACGCCATCCTGATCGTGGAATTTGCCGTCGAGCAATACCGTAACGAAGGCAAGGACGCGGTGCACGCGGCCGAAGAAGCCGCCCGTCTGCGTTTCCGGCCCATCGTGATGACTTCGCTGGCCTTCATCCTCGGCTGCGTGCCCCTTGCCGTCAGTACGGGCGCGGGCGCGGCCAGCCGCCACGCCATCGGCACCAGCGTCATCGGCGGTATGCTCGTTGCGACCCTTGTCGCGCCGTTGTTCGTGCCCTTCTTCTTCCGCTGGATCATGAGGGCCTCTGAAAAGCTTATGGGCACGGGAAAGAAGGAAGAGTAAAATCGAGGGAGGGCAAAAGGCCGTCCCTTCCCGCCCCGCCTCCCCAGGCCTTTTGTAATGGAGGCAAGGGGCATACATTGGCTCATCGTTGCATTGCACGGCATCACGCCGGAGGAAATCGAAGACATTCCTGACGCCTTCGGAGCGGCGGGGGACGCGGCGCAGCCGTGGCCCACGCCGCGCTGAGGGGGTCCGGGGGGAATCATTCCCCCCCGGGCAGGTCCGGGCGGCAGCCCGGCCGCCGGAGGCATTCTCCCGAGGAGAGAACACATGCGTATTTTTGTCGTAGGACTGATGATGCTTGGCTTGGCTGGGTGCTCGTTCGCGCCGGACTACCAGCGTCCCCAAATGGAATTGCCGCAGGCGTGGAAAGATCCCGGAAAGGGCGAACAGCTTGACGAACAGTGGTGGAAGCGCTTTGACGATTCCACGCTGAACGCGCTGGTTCAGGAGGCGCTGATCGCCAACCGCGACATCGCGGCCGCCGTGGCGCGGGTCGACTACGCGCGGGCGCAGCTTGGCGTGGCGCGTGCGGAACTGCTCCCGCTTTTGAGCGGGCAGGCGCAGGGGACGCAGACCTGGGTGGACAACACCAAGATCACGAACGGCTCGCAGTCGCCGTTCTCGGCGGGCTTCGGGGCGACATGGGAACTTGACCTCTGGGGCAAGCTCCGCAACGCCAAGGAAGCCGCCATGTATCAGGTGCTCGGAACCGAAGCGGCGCAGCGCGGCATGAGGCTCTCCATCGCGGCGCAGACCAGCAACGCCTACTTCCTGCTGCGGAGCCTTGATCTCCAGCTCTCGACCGCCGAGCGGACGGTCAAGACGCGTACGGATGCGCTCAGGATTTATACGGCCCGTTATGAACAGGGCCTCATCAGCGAACTGGACTTGAGCCGCGCCAAGACGGAAGTGGAAACCGCCAAGACGGCCCTTTACCAGACGCGCATTTCCCGCGATGCGGCGGAAAGCGCCCTGGAAGCCCTGCTCGGACGCTCGCCCAAGGACATCATGGATGGCACCGTGCAGCGCGGCATGACGCTGGAATCCATCCCAACGCCTCCGGTCATCCCGGCGGGCGTGCCTTCCGATCTGTTGGAACGCCGCCCGGATATCCAGCAGGCCGAGATGTCCGTCAAGAGCGCCAACGCCAACATCGGCGTCGCCAAGGCCGCATGGTTCCCGGCCATTTCGCTGACCGGCCTCTTCGGCGTGGTCAGCCCCGAACTGCATACCCTGATGAGCAATCCGCTCCAGACGTGGAGCTACGGCGGAGCGGCTTCCGTGCCGCTGCTTGATTTCGGGCGTGTGAAGTACGGCGTCGAAGCCGCCGAGGCGAAGCAGCGCGAATCGCTGGCGACCTATGAAAAGACCGTTCAGGGTGCCTTCAAGGAAATGCGCGACGCCCTGACCCGCCAGCAGGAGATGAGCAATGTCGTCGCCTCGCTGGAACGCATGGTCAAGGAGTTGCGGCTTTCCGTGGAGCTGGCGAATACGCGTTACGACAACGGCTATTCCTCGTATCTGGAAGTGCTGGACGCGGAACGCTCGTTGTTCGACAGCGAAATGCAGCTCGCCGCCGCGCGCAGCGAACGCCTGTCGTCCATCGTGAATGTCTGCCTCGCGCTTGGAGGCGGCTGGAAGTAGCCTGAAGAAACGCTGTCGTGGAAGGGCCTCTCTCCGGAGAGGCCCTTTTCGTTCCTGAGGCGCGGCGCCGAAGACAGTAGGCTGTACGCGGGGGGAGGCCCTTTTTTCCGGCGGGCCTTTTTTCTTCAAAGGCGGTTCTCTATACGCTGGGGGGCGCGTTTTTTCATGGCGCCCTTCTCCCTCCCGGAGGCGCGCCGTTTTCCCTTCCGCATGTTTGTACTGGACAAACGGGGGGATTGGCTGTAGTTATCCACAGATTACGTTTTTCACTTTGAGGAGTACTATCATGGCCCATAAGAAAATCGAGCGTAAGAAGGAACTTGATCGTCGTCGCAAGCGTCGCGCCGAGCGCATCAAGGCCCGCATTCACGAAGCTCAGGCTGCTGCCAAGAACAGCAAGTAAGTCTGGCGATCTTTCTTGTGCCGGAGCCCCGGCACGAAGCAGCGGATGCGCCCCGGCGCTTCCGCTGTTTCTCCTTTGTCCGAATTCCGGGAAATCGTCAGGTTTTCCGGTTGTTTTGTCAGTAAAGGCCGCTTGGAGCGGTCCTGAATGCCCTTGGTGGAGCGAGTCGATGCCGATTTACGAATACCGTTGCCGGAAGTGCGGCAACGTGTTTGAAGAATGGGTAAAAACGTTTGATTCTCCGGAGCTTGAGCCCTGCCCCAAGTGCGGCGGCGATGCCGAACGGATCATGTCCAATACGTCTTTTAAGCTTGAAGGCGGCGGCTGGTTCGCGTCCTGCTACGGCGGGAAAGCGTCCGGTTCCGCCAGTGATGCCGCCCCGGCTGCGGACGCGGCCCCGGCAAAGGCTGACGCGGCCCCCGCGAAGGCGGAGGCGGCTGCCTCCGGTTCGGGTGGAGGTTCCAAGGCGGCTACGGCCTGATTTCTTGCGGCGTGGGCGTTTGCCCGCGCCGTTTTCTTACTCTTTTTGTGAGGAGATCCCATGATTGAACGCTATACCCGCCCGGAAATGGGCAAAATCTGGACGCCCGAGAACCGCTATCAGGCTTGGCTGCGCGTTGAGCTGGCCGTGTGCGAGGCGTGGAACCGCGTCGGCGAAATTTCCGATGCCGATATGGAAACGCTCCGCAAGGAAGCCGATTTTACCGTCGATCGCGCCTTCGTCGACCGCGCCAACGAAATTGAGGAAACCACCCGTCACGACGTTATCGCCTTCCTGACCGCCATTGAAGAGAAGGTCGGCCCCGTTTCCCGGTTCATCCATCTGGGCTGTACGTCTTCCGACATCGTGGATACCGCCGGTTCCCTGCTGATGGTCGAGGCCGGCGAGCTGATCCTCAAGGCGTTCGATCGCCTCCTCGCCGTGCTCAAGAAGATGACGCTGGAGCATCGGGGCCTGCTCTGCATGGGCCGCACCCACGGCATCCACGCCGAGCCCACCAGCTTCTCGCTCAAGATGGCGGGCTTCTACGCCGAATTCAAGCGCGACCGTGCCCGTTTCGCCGCCGCCCTCGACGACATGCGCGTGGGCAAACTCTCCGGGGCCGTGGGGACGTACACCGTGCTTTCGCCGGAAGTGGAAGCCATCGTGTGCGGCCTGCTCGGCCTCAAGGTGGATGAAGTGTCCACGCAGGTCATCCAGCGCGACCGCCACGCCGCCTATTTCACGGCGCTGGCCGTGACCGCCGGGACCATCGAGCGCCTCTGCGTCGAGCTGCGCCATCTCCAGCGTACCGAAGTCCGCGAAGTGGAAGAAGGTTTCGGCAAGGGACAGAAAGGTTCCTCCGCCATGCCGCACAAGAAGAACCCCATCTCCGCCGAGAACATGACCGGCCTGTCCCGCCTCATCCGCACCAACGCGCTGGCGGCGCTGGAAAACCAGGCGCTCTGGCATGAACGCGACATCAGCCATTCCTCTGTGGAGCGCGTGATCATGCCCGACTCCACGATCCTCACGGATTACGTGCTGCACCGCCTTTGCCGCCTGCTCGAAGGGCTGCGCATCATGCCCGAGAACATGGCCCGCAATATGGAGTGCTCGTTTGGCCTCTATTTCTCGCAGCGTGTGCTCACCGCGCTCATCGAGACGGGCATTCCGCGTCAGGAAGCCTACGTCATGGTGCAGCGCAACGCCATGAAGAGCTGGGAGACCCGTCAGCCGTTCCCGGAACTCATCAAGGCCGATCCCGAAATCAACAGCCGCCTCAGCGAGGAGACCTTCGCCGGGCTGTTTGATCCCCAGTTCTATCTCCGCCACGAAGGCGACATCCTCAAGCGCGTGTTTGAGGAATAGGAGACTTGGAGGGGGAAAACCTTCTGGAGAAGGGCTTCCCTTTCCCCCCCTAAACCACCCCCTTTCCCTCCTAAGGCTTTTGTAATGGGGGAGGGGAGTGGCCGCGATTTGACGGAAGGGCTTTTTTTCGTTTTTCTGAACTTCTTCCGCGCCGCCTCCCCACCAGTCGAAAGTCTTGGGAAAATGAGGGAGGGGGAGGGGGAGAAGGAAGCCTTTCTCCATAAAGGTTCCTTCTCCCCCCCGGTTCCACACTTACCACCACAGGAGCCACCATGCGCGAACTCAAAAAGCGCCTCGCCAAGATTCTGATCGAACGTTCCTACCGCGAAGGGGATTTCACCCTCGCTTCGGGCCGCAAGAGCGACTACTATTTCGACTGCCGCCAGACCGCGCTGCACCCCGAAGGGTCGTGGCTCATCGGTACGCTGTTCAACGAGCTACTGGCCGATCTGGACATCAAGGGCATCGGCGGCATGACGCTCGGCGCCGACCCGCTGATCTCCGCCACCACTGTCATTTCGCATGAAAAGGGCCGTCCGCTCGCCGGGCTCATCGTGCGTAAGGAGTCCAAGGGCCACGGCACCAACCAGTATGTGGAGGGCCTGTCCAACTTCAAGCCCGGCGATCCCGTGGCGATGGTCGAAGACGTGGTCACGACCGGCGGTTCGCTGCTGAAGGCGTGCGAGCGCGTGAAAGACGCGGGCCTGAACGTGGTTGCCGTGTGTACCGTGCTTGACCGTGGCGAAGGCGGCCGTGAAGCCATCGAAGCCGCGGGATACCAGCTCCGCGCGCTGTTTACCCGTCCCGAACTGGTCGAGCTTGCCAAAGAAGACTAGCCGGACGCATTGACGCTTGTGATGAGGCCCCTCGGAGGAATCCCCGGGGGGCTTTTTGTTTGGCGGGCAGGGAAAAGAATAAGGGGGTCGACAAAAAAGTGGGAGGGACGCAGGATAACGGCTTGGGTTTTTGCGAAAAGGAGATTTTCATGCCGTTTGAATGTGTTTCCATGAGGGTGTGGGGCTGTACCGCGCTGTTGCTCGCTGGCTTGATGTGCGTGCCGGAGGCAAGGGCATGGGAGGCCGTGACGGATGGGCTGCCTGATCAGGCGGTGGTGGCCGTGGACAAGTCGCGTCAGCGTTTTTTCCTCATGGAGAAGGGGAAATCCCGCGATTATCTGTGTACAACCGGGCAGGCGCAGGGCGACAAACAGGTACGCGGCGACTTGAAGACGCCGGAGGGCGTTTATTTTGTTGTGCGGAAGCGGACGGAACGGCTGGATTTTGAGGAGTATGGCGGGGAAGCTTATATCCTTGACTACCCGAATCCCGTGGATCGGCTGCGCGGCAAGACGGGATCGGGGATTTGGGTGCACAGCCGGGGCAGGGTGATCACGCCGTTTGAAAGCCGGGGATGCGTCGTCCTGAACCTCAAGGATATCGCCGAAGTCGGGCCGGAACTGAAGCGGGGGACACCCGTGCTTATCGGCGAACGGGTGGAAATCGCGCCCCGGAAGGACGCCGTACGCGAAGTGGAGGAACGCACCCGTGGCTGGCGCGCGGCTTGGCGCCGTGGCGAGGCCGGGGACGGGTTCATTGCGCCGGAACGTGCCGCATCCATAAGGAAGGTAGAGCGCCAAGAAAAGCGTGCACGGGTCACATTCGGGCCTGTCCGGGCTCTGGAAGGGCCGGGGTATGTGGTTTCGTGGTTTGCCCAGCGCACGGCTTCGCCCGACGGAGGCGCGGAGACGGGGGTACGCCGCCTCTATTGGGAGAAACAAGGCGACGGCGAATACCGCATCGTCGGAATGGCATGGGCCGACTAGCGTTTTTGGGCTTTGAAACAGTGGGGTTTCAACTCAAAGTTCCTCCGCTCCCGGCGTCAAATGGCCGGGAATTCCGGAATGGAAGACGTCCTGTCCAGCCCATATTTTTTCAGCAGTTCATAGAAATGCCCGCGTGAAACGCCGGCAATCCCGGCGGCGCGGCGGACGTCTCCCTGACAGGCGGCGAACAGCCCGGCGATGTAATCGCGTTCGGCTTTGGCCTTCATGTCGCGCAGGGTGGGGAAGGTTTCGGGCTTCCGGGGCTGCGTGGAGGGTTCTTGTTCCGGGAGAGGGGCGGTCGGCGCGGATTCCTCTGGCTCGGAGAGGTGCACAAGCCGTTTGCGGGCCAGTTCGATGCGGATTTCCGTGGGCAGGTGCCGGGTAAACAGCTGGGTGCCGTCCCCCGCTGCTGCGCAGGCCCGTTCGATGGTGTGGCGCAGTTCGCGCACGTTGCCGGGCCACGAATAGTCCGCCAGCATCGCGTAACAGTCGGGAGTCAGCTCCTTGTTCGGGAGTTCGTGGCGCTGGCAGTAGCGTGCGGTGAAGTGCTCGGCGAGCAGGGGGATATCTTCGGCGCGGCGGCGGAGCGGCGGCACATGGATGGTCATGCCCCGCAGCCGGAAGCGGAGATCGCTCCGGTAGAGGTCCATGCCCACCATGTCGTCGAGATCCCGGTTGGTTGCGGCGACGAGGCGGAAATCGCTTTCCACTTCGCGCACTTCGCCGACGGGACGGAAGCGGCGCAGCTCCAGCGCCCGCAGGAACGCGCCCTGCACGGGGAGGGGCAGTTCGCCCACTTCGTCAAGGAACAGCGTGCCGTGGTCGGCGGCGGCGAGAAGACCCTCGCGCGCCCTGTCGGCTCCGGTGAACGCGCCCCGGGCGTGTCCGAACAGATGCGCCTCCACCAGCGTTTCTGGCAAGGTGGTACAGTCCACGGTGACGAACGGGCCGGACGCCCGCAGGCTGTTGGCGTGCAGGGCGCTGGCGAACAGTTCCTTGCCGGTCCCGGTTTCCCCGGTGATGAGTACGTTGACGTTGCTCGCGGCGGCTTCCCGCAATGCTTCCAGCGCTTCGGCCAGCGCGGGGCTTTCCCCGATGATGTCGGGATGCCGCAGCAGGCTGCGGGACTGGCTGTCCCGGCTGTTTCGCCATTGCACGGCCTGCGTGAGCGCCTTCGAGAGATCGCGGACGCGGAGCGGTTTGACCAGATACTCCCACGCCCCGGATCGCAGGGCCGCCTCGGCGGCGTCGGCGTTGCCATGCCCCGTAATGATGATCACATCCGGACGGCCCGGAAGCTGTGAAAAGGTCTCCACATGGGCGAGCCCGTCCCCGTCCGGGAGCAGTACATCCAGCAGTACGATGTCCACGCCGCGCTGCGCGAGGTCTTGCCCCTCTTTGATGGAGGCGGCGGTGAGCACTTCGTGCCCGAGGGACTCCCCCACATCGGCCACGAGTACCCGGATCAGGCTTTCGTCATCGACAACAAGGATACGGGCCATATTTACGCCCCGCAGTGTTTACGAAGAGCGGCGGAAGCCCGTTCCAGCGCTTCGATGGTGGTGCGCAGCAGGGCGGCAAAGTCCTGTCCGGCCGGGGACGCGGCGGCCTGCTCCAGATCGGAGCTGGCCTTGCGCAGGCTCTCAAGGTGCAACATGCCCGCGCCGTTTTTGAGGCTGTGCGCCTGACGCCGCAGCTCGGGGCAAAGTTCGGGAAGCGTTTCCGGTGACAGGGCGAAGCGTTGCAGATTGGCCCGGATGTTGGGTTCCTCGCCGAGGAAGATCCCCGCCAGCCGCTTGAGGAGGGCTTCACCGCCCAGAGCATCCAGCGCGGCGGCGGGATCGAAGACGTCGGCGGGCTGTTCAGCGGGTTCGGATGCGGGCATGGGCGTTTCCTCTTGTTCCTTGCGGGTGAATAGGAGCAGGTCGGCCACGACGGAGGCCAGCTTTCCGGCCTGTACGGGCTTGAGCAGCCAGCGGTTGATCCCCATGCGGCGGAACGCCTGTTCGTCGCCGGGGTCCAGCGTGGCGGTCAGCACGAGGATCGGGGTCTCCGGCGCGACGCCGAGTTCCCCGGAACGGATTTGCCCCGCGATGTCGAGCCCGGTCATGTCCGGGAGGCGCATGTCCAGCAGTACGGCGTCGGGTTGCAGTTTGCGGATGAGGTACAAGGCGTCCTCTCCGCTGCTCGCCATGTGCGCGGCATATCCGGCCTGCGTCAGCGCTTCGCTGAGGAACAGGGCCGTAACCGCCGTATCTTCAGCGACCACCAGCCGTCCGCTCGTCCCCGTTTCTGCGGGGCGGTCAGGCTGGGCGAGGGGGGAGGGAGAAGCGGGGCAAGGGGAGGCGGGCGTTTCCGGCAGGCCGTCCGAGTCGGCCGCCAGACGGAACAGGGCTGTGAAGGTGAACACGCTGCCCATGCCGGGCGTGCTGGAGAGCGTCAGGTCGCCGCCGAAGCGCCGCGCGATGTTGCGGGCGATGGCAAGCCCGAGGCCCACGCCGGTTTCGTGCTGATCGCCCGAATCCCGGACGCCGGAGCCCTGTTCGAAGCTCTCGAAGATGCGTTCCTGTTCGTCCGTGGGGATGCCCCTGCCGGTGTCGATGACTTGGAAGGACAGCGCGCATCGGCCCTCGGGGGCCTGCGATTCCGCCCGGGTGACGCGCAGGGTCACGGAACCCTTTTCCGTGAATTTCACCGCGTTGCCGAGCAGGTTGCCGAGCGCCTGACGCAGCCGGAAACCGTCGCCTACGAGCCTGTCGGGGACGGTGTCGTCCGTCACGAGCGAAAGCCGGATGTCCCGGCTGGCGCAGGCCGGGCGCAGCACGGCGATGCAGGCGCCGAGCTCGGCGCGCAGGGAGAACGGCGCGCAGCAGGTGGGCTGCCTGTCGGCCTCAAGCAGTGAATAGCGCATGATGCCGTCGACGACCGTAAGCAGGCTGTCGGTGGCCTTCCGGAGGTTGGCGAGCAGATAGCGGTGACGCGAATCCTGCGTTTCGCGTTCCAGCAGTTCGGTCATGCCGAGGATGCCGGTCAGCGGGGTACGCATATCGTGGGTCATGTTGGCGAGGAAGGCGCTCTTGGTGCGGTTGGCGGCTTCGGCAAGCTCCTTCTTGCGGTTGATCTGGAACGTGGCCCCGCCGATCCCCACCATGCCGATGATCCCGATGATCCCGAATGCGAGCCCGGTGGTGCGCTTGCGTTCGGTCGCCGCTGCAAAAAGGGGCTCGGCGGAGATGGATACGCTGATGCCGCCGAGCACGTCGCCGACCTTCTTGTCCTGATGGCACTGGATGCAGCTTTCCTTGGCGGGCAGGGCGGCCATATAGCGGTAACGCATACCCTCCTTGTCGGAAACGAGATCGAAAAGCTCGTGCCTGTCCTTTTCGAAAGAGAGCAGGGCCCCGGTTTCCCACTGATCGGCCCGGTTTTCCGGACGCTTTGGGGACAGGCTGGAAATGCGGAAGCTCGCCAGCGTGGAGGTGAAGCTTTCCGCGATCTGCCGGGTCATATAGGCGGGGTTGACCTTCACGAGGGTCGTGCCTCCCTCGGCGCGGAGGGTGCGCTCCTCCTCCGGCAGCCACGGGTTGGCGGGGCAGCCGGGGTGTTCGCGGACCCAGACGCCGCCGTTGTTGGCGTTCCAGTCGCGGGTATCCACGATGCTGGAAAAGAGCGTCGCGGTCTGGATGCGGGCCAGTCCCGTGGTATACTCGTCCTCGCGCTGGGCGGTCCAGCGGAACAGCGTGAACAGCAGCAGCCCCCAGAGCAGGGTGATCAGCAAGGGAAGGCGCAACACGCGCCATGAGAACGTGGACATGAAAGGCTCCTCTGTGGAACGGAGGCAGGGGAATCCGTGAGGCCGGTTGCCCGTATCCCGGAACTTCCGGACGGCTTGCCCGGTTCCTGCCGCTCCCGCGCCGTGTCTTCTCTTGATCCGGTGGATCGGCTCCAGGCTTGTGATAAAATAGGAACCATTCTGAACAGGTTGTCTGAATCGGACAAACTGTCAGCTTTTTCTGACTAGCTGTCATAAAAATCATACTGTAGCAAGGGAAAAGGAAGAATGAGAATGCTCCTCATCTTCACCTCTCCCGTATCATTTGTTATTTCAAGAGGATTGCGCTTTGTACGAAAAGGCGCAATCCCGGCACGGTTTTTGATAGAAGGCATAAGAGGATTGCCGTTCGCGGCGCGCCGGGAGACGGCCCGCCAAAGCGGTTTTGGTATCTGTTGCAAGAGGAGGCAAGAATGTCTGAGGTGTCACCCCGCAAGTGCCCGTGGTTGAAGATACTGCTGGGCGGCGTTGCGCTGGGCGTGCTCGTGCTGGCAGGGCTGGCGTGGGGTATGCGGGTGACGGATGCGCGTCCCTTCTGTTCCAGTTGTCATATCATGGAACAGGCCGCACGGACGCACAAGCTGTCCCCCCATGCCAAGCTGGCTTGCAACGAATGTCACGCTCCGACGGCGTTGCTGTCGAAGTTGCCCTTTAAGGCGAAGGAAGGCGCCAGGGATTTCTACATGAATACCCTGGGCGATGTGGACCTTCCCATCGTGGCGGGCATGGCGACGAAGGACGTCGTCAACGCGAACTGCAAGGCCTGTCATTTTGCAACCAACGAGAATGTCGCCAGCATGGACGCCAAGCCCTACTGCGTCGACTGTCACCGTAGTGCGCAGCACATGCGCATGAAGCCCATCAGCACAAGGATGGTGGCCGATGAATAGCCGAGTATTTTACACTCTGATCAGGTTGGCGGTGGTGTGCGCCGCCCTGGGACTTGCCGCGGGCTGCGACGACGTGTCCACAGCCGAATTGAAGACCCCGGTCTACAAGACGGGCTTGAAGGACTCCGACGACAACAAGACCTCGGCGTTTCGCAAGGACTTTCCCCTTCAGGCCGCCAGCTACGACCGCAACAACGAATCCACGTTCATGAGCAAGTATAAGGGCTCCGTCAACTTCATGAAGAACGACGACGTGGACCCGCTGCCCGAAGGCTACAAGCAGGCGGCCCAGCCCTACCTCAAGAACCTGTGGCTCGGCTATCCCTTCATGTACGAATACCGTGAAGCGCGCGGCCACACGTATGCGATCCACGACATCCTCGAAATCGACCGCATCAACCGATACGGTGAAAAGGGCGGGATGCCCGCCACCTGCTGGAACTGCAAGACCCCCAAGATGGTGCAGTGGATCAAGCAGTACGGCGACGATTTCTGGGCCAAGGACTTCAACCAGTTCCGTACGGAAGTCACGGACGACGATTCCATCGGCTGTGCGACCTGCCACAACGCCGAAACCATGCAGCTCCAGCTCTACAGCGAGCCGCTCAAGGATTATCTGAAGTCCGTGGGCAAGGACCCCGCAAAGCTCCCCCGCAGCGAGATGCGTTCGCTCGTGTGCGCCCAGTGCCATGTGGAATACTACTTCAACGATCCCGGCCACGGCCCCACCAAGCGCCCTGTCTTCCCGTGGAAGAACGGCTTCACGCCCGAAGCCATCTACAGCGTGTATGAAGACAACGGCAATGTGGACATGCCCGGCTTCAAGGGCAAGTTCGCCGACTGGGTGCACCCCGTTTCCCAGACGCCCATGCTGAAGATGCAGCATCCCGACTATGAAACGTGGATCGACGGTCCGCATGGCGCCGCCGGTGTGTCCTGTGCCGACTGCCACATGCCGTACCAGCGCGAGGAAGGCAAGAAGATGTCCAGCCACTGGTGGACCTCGCCCCTGCGTGACCCCGAACTGCGCGCCTGCCGCCAGTGCCATGCCGACAAGACCGCGGCCTACCTGCGCGGACGCATCGAATACACGCAGGACAAGACCTATAAGCAGCTTCTCGTGGCGCAGGAATACTCCGTGCGCGCCCACGAAGCCGTGCGCCTTGCTCTCGAGTACACCGGAGAAAAGCCCGCCGATTATGATCAGCTGATCATCCGGGCCAAGGAAGCCGTCCGCAAGGGCCAGATGTTCTGGGATTTCGTGTCCGCCGAAAACAGCGTCGGGTTCCATAACCCCGCCAAGGCCCTCGACACCCTGACCAGTTCCATCACCCTGAGCCAGGACGCCATCAACGCGGCGCTCAAGGCCACCAACTACGGCATCGCGCCGAAGCTGGAAGGCGACATCAAGCAGATCGTGCCGCCCATCCTCAAGATGAGCCGCAAGCTCCAGCAGGACCCCGAATACCTCAAGACCCATCCGTGGTTCGCGTACCTGAAGCCCCTGCCGAAGGCCGACCAGATGTGGGAAGGCAACAAGAAGATCCAGTAGGCATATGATGAAGGGGGAATCCTCACCCAAAGGCGGAAGCCGGGGATTCCCCCCTTTCCTCTCAACGCCATGAACGCATCATGCGGGTGAGAGGATACCCTCAAGACGGGGCGGCTGATCAGCCGTGCCCCCTTTGGCGACAGGCTCCTCCCCCTTTTTCTTCGGGAGAATCCCCTCCCGTTCACGTCATCCTCACTCCATAAACGGCAAGCCCTTCCGATGCATGACCGGAAGGGCTTGCCGTTTTGTTGACACGCCGCGTGCCGCGATGGGTGTTTCGTGGGGCAACAGCCCTGCTTTGTTGGGGCGATGCGGCCTGTTCGCGGGGAACATTTTCCGGACGCGGGAGGGAAGCGCTATTTTTTCTCGCTGCCTACATCCACGGTCGTTTGGGAGGAATCCTCCTGACCCTCTTCGGCGGACGGAAGCGCGGCTGAGGCGTCCACATCCACGGCGGGAGGCAGGGCTCCTGGCTGGCCGCCGGGGACCGGGGGCAACATGCGCAGTTCCGTGGTCGGCGCGTGCTTGGTATCGAGGATGACCATGCCGGTACGTTCCAGCACTTCGTGGCGGAACGCGTATTCGGCTTCCATCTGCTTGGTTTTGTAGTGCATCCACGCCCGGACCACATAGCTGACCATCCAGGCCACGGCGAAGCCGCCCACGACCCAGATGGCGACCAGATGGAAATTTTCCCCGAGTTTCAGGAGCAGGCTCATCACCCCGTCGAGATAGTAGATCGCGGCGCACATGAGCACGAAGCCCGCGAACAGGATCACCGTGGGCGCTCCCCGGACCAGCGCGTAAAACGTCTGCATCCGCTGCGGGACGCCTTCGAGGTTCACGTCTTCGCCGCCGCGCGCCCCCCGGGAGAAGCCGAGGCTCACGAGGTTGACCAGCAGCATGGCGAGCACAGGGACCATAACCACGGCGACCAGATAGCCGATCCACGGGAATTGGAAGTGCGGCACGCCGCTGGACGAGGGCTGGGCGTTGGTGATGCTGATGATGATGGCGCCCACCGTTACCGCGAGCTCCATGAGGACGATGCCGATGACGAGGTAGAGGAATAAGGTTTTCTGCTCTTTTTCAGTGAATTGCTTGCCGAACAGCGTGTGGTGCTTCTGTTCCGCGCCGCTGTCCTGCGGGGTTTCGGGGGCATCTTTGGAGGCTTCGGCCTCCTTGCGCTCCGCATGTTCGTATTTGGAAAGGTTCATGTATGCTCCATTGCTTGGTGATGGATCTCATTGGTATGTTTTCGAAATGGGGTAGTATCATAAAGCCGTGCCGTCCGCCAAGGTATGGCCCGCCTCTTCACCGCTGGAGCGGCGGGTTCTTTGGGCCGCGTTGGCACGGTCATGGACTGTCGGAAAGGCTTATGATAACAGTAAGAGGCAGCAGAACCGAACGGCGTCCGCCGAGGGAACCAACCAGCTGTCGAGGAAAAATATAGTGTCTTCTCATAAGGTTATCAAGACAATCGCGGAAATCAACGAGCGCATCAAAAAAGGCCGGGCCGTTGTCCTCAACGCTGAGGAAATGACCGAGGCCGTCCGGCGCATGGGCCCGGAAAAAGCCGCCCGTGAAGTCGACGTGGTGACCACGGGCACGTTCTCGCCCATGTGCTCGTCCGGTTTGCTGTTCAACATCGGCCAGCCCGAACCGCCGAAAATCCGTACCACCCGGGTCTGGATGAACGACGTCCCCGCCTACGCCGGGCTTGCCGCCGTGGACGCCTATCTTGGCGCCACCGAGCTGCCCGAGGACGATCCCCAGAACAAAGTCTATCCGGGCCAGTTCAAATACGGCGGCGCACACGTCATCGAAGATCTCGTAGCCGGGCGCAGCGTCCATCTGCGGGCGACCTCATACGGGACGGACTGCTACCCCCGCCGGTCCCTCGACCGTACCGTCACGCTGGCGGATCTGACCTGCGCACAGCTTTTGAACCCGCGCAATTGCTACCAGAATTACAACGCGGCGGTGAACTGTACCAGCCGCACGATTTATACCTACATGGGGCCGCTCAAACCGGACATGCGGAATGTGAACTTCGCTACGGCGGGCTGCCTCTCGCCGCTGTTCAATGATCCGTGGTTCCGTACCATCGGCACCGGGACGCGCATTTTCCTCGGCGGCGGACAAGGCTACGTCATCGGCGCGGGCACGCAGCACGATCCCTCACCTCAGCGCACCGAGAAAGGGCTCCCCCTCAGCGGTTCGGGCACGCTCATGGTGCGCGGCGATCTCAAGGGCATGAAACCGCGCTATCTGCGCGGCCTGTCCCTCACCGGGTATGGCGTGTCGCTGTCGGTGGGCGTGGGGATTCCGATCCCGATCCTCAACGAGGAAATGGCGGCCTTCACCGGGGTTTCCAACGAGGACATCCTGATGCCCGTGAAGGATTACGGGTATGACTACCCCAATGGCCTGCCTCGGGTCATTCAGCATGTGCGCTTCTCCGACCTGCTTTCCGGCGAAGTGGAAATCCAGGGCCGCAAAATCCCGACCGTGCCTCTGACCAGCCATGTGATTTCTCTTGAAATCGCCGACACGCTCAAGGCGTGGATCGAAAAGGGCGAGTTCCTTCTGACCGAAGCGGTTGACCGCATTCCGGCGTATTGATGAACGCTTGGGGGAGGAGAAACTTTCTGGAGAGGGGGGACACCCCCTTGCTCCTCCCCAAAACTGCCGGATCGGATTGTGCCTATCCCTTTCTTTTCAAAACTTTTCGCCTTATCCTGAATCTCTGTTCGTGGAAGCGGGAAATGAGCCTGCCCTGCTGGTGGAGCGGGAAAGGCGGCCTTGGGGGCGGGCAGGGTTCTTGTCTTTTGCGGAAACGGTATTACTTTTATAAAGTAATTCTCTTTGGGAGCCGGGCGCTCTGGCTTTCTCTCCTTTTCTTTCCGTACAAATGTAGCGAGACGAGGTGTTTTGGTGAAACTCCCCGAATTTGGTTTTTTGGAAAAATGCAAGATTGTCGGCAAAACGCTGCTGGTGCAGGTTTGTTTGTTCATTACGTTGCTGCTGCTCGCGTGGGGCAGCCAGGCTCTGTATGCGAAGCTCGATCGCACGGAATTCCCCACCCCCGTACAGATCACCGACGCCGACAAGCTTGACGAGAACGCCAAAGGGAAGGCGCTGGTGGACGCCATCACGCACCAGATGCGTTATGAGCTGGACTCCACGTTCGGATGGAGCATCAACGATATTTTGTTCAACCGGTTCGTGTTGGACAACCGGGCGTACCGCCAGTACGGGGTGTACCACGCCACCAAGGTGCTGATGGACCTGTATTCCATGACCATCGCCAAGCTCGGCACCAACGACCGCGAGAGCGAAATGCTCTACAAGGCCCGTCTGAACAGCTTTGCCATCGATCCGCGCAGCTTCATGTTCCCGTCCGCCGAGTCGTCCTACAAGAAGGGGCTCAAGCTCATTGAACAGTATAAGGAGAGCCTCGACAAGGGTACCGGCGTGTACAACTGCCGGACCGACGACCTGTACGCCTCCTTCGACCTTGTGATCGGCGAAAACCTGCTCGGGTATGCGCTCGGCCTGCTTGAAAACTCGCAGGAACTGCCGTTCTACACGCTGGACAACCGTATTTACGAAGTACAGGGCATTGTGCTGGTCGTGCGGGACTTCATCAGCGCGCTGTATGAACTGTACCCCGAAATCAGCAGCAAGGGGAACGCAGGCAATATGGCCGCCGCGATCGAATACATGAACCGGATCTGCACCTATGATCCGCTGTACATCACGTCCAAGGTAAACTCCGGCGAACTGATCATTTCGTATGTGCTGTTCGCCAAGAACCGCCTCGAAGACATCCGCAACAGCATCCGCATCTAAGTTTTTTATCAGGTTCAAAGCAAAAGGGAGAACGGCACGCCGTCCTCCCTTTTTTGTCGTCTTCCGGAAACTGGAGGCTACGCGCCGTAGTACTCCTTATACCACTTCACGAACTGCCCGACGCCGTATTCTACGGAAGTCTGCGGGCGGAATCCGGTGTCCGCGATGAGGTCGGACACGTCGGCCCATGTGGCTTCCACGTCACCGGGCTGCATGGGCATGAGGTTGCGGATGGCTTTCTTGCCGAGGGCGTCTTCGAGCGTGCTGATGAAAGTCCCGAGTTCGACCGTATTGTTATTGCCGATATTGTAGATACGCCACGGCGCGGTGCTGGTCGAAGGGTTGGGCTTGGCGCTGTCCCAAGCCGGATCGGGCTGGGGGATGCGGGCCATGACGCGCATCACGCCTTCGATGATGTCGTCGATGTAGGTAAAGTCGCGGCGCATTTTGCCTTCGTTGAAGACCTTGATGGGTTCCCCGGCGAGGATGGCCTTGGTGAACAGGTAGAGGGCCATATCCGGGCGGCCCCACGGCCCGTAGACGGTGAAGAAGCGCAGCCCCGTAGCCGGAAGGCGGTACAGGTGGCTGTAGGTGTGGGCCATGAGCTCGTTGGCTTTTTTGGAAGCCGCGTACAGGCTGACCGGGTGATCCACGTTGTCATGTACGGAGAAGGGCATGGAGGTGTTCATGCCGTACACGGAACTGGACGAGGCGAACACCAGATGCTCCACCTTCCCGTGGCGGCAGCATTCGAGCAGGTTGCCGAAGCCCACGAGGTTGGACTGGACGTAGCTTTTGGGATTGATGAGGCTGTAACGCACGCCCGCCTGTGCCGCGAGGTTCACGACATGCGAGAACGCGTTGCGGACGAATACGGCTTCCAGCGCGGCGTCGTCGGCGAGGTCCGTATGTTCGAAGGTGAAGCCGGGCAGGGCCTGCAATTGCGCGAGGCGATCTTTTTTGAGCTGCACCGAGTAGTAATCGTTGAGATTGTCGATGCCGACGACCGTATGCCCCTCGGCGATCAGGCGTTTGGAAAGGTGGAATCCGATGAACCCGGCCGCGCCGGTGACGAGAACGTGCATGTGGACCTCTTTTGGGTGATTGATACGTGGGAAAAGATGCCGGATGCGCTTTCCGCGCGAAGGGAGCGCCTCCGATACTTTGCCCGCAAAAAGACAGTTCCATTGCGATAATACGCTGAATTTTTCAAAAAAGGAGACAGATTCGGAAATGTTGCCCCGTCTCCCCCGAAACGCTTCTATCTTCCTGCAATGATGGACTTCAAGAAGGTGATAAGCTGGGCATAGCGTTGCGGCTCCCCGATGAGGTCGTCGACGTGCGGCGTGACCACATAACGGTGCCCGTGCACGATGCTCGGCGAAAGCGGGCGCAGCTCGGCAAGCCCAAGCTCGGGCGGGACCTGCCCGCACATGAGGATGACGCTTTCGGGTTTGAGCGCGGCGATGCCGCTCAAAAACATCCGGGCATCGACCGTCTGTTCCGATTCGCCGTCCCCATAGGGGTAACGGTTCAAAGGCCAGAACGCATGGCTCCCCTTGGGGAGCGCCATATCCCCGAGCAACCGGCGCAGGAAGTCGCGGTGCGCGGCGTCGGCGTCGCCGCCCAGATCCCGGCTGAGGGACGGATAGGACCAGACCAGCGAGGGGCGGGGCGGCGTTTTTTTGAGCAGCGTCTGCCAATAGGCGGGCCAGACATCCGGGGCCAGAGTGTCCGTGTCCGCGATCCGCACAGGTTTTTGCGGGGCGCTGGAAACGGGCTGCGGCTGTGGGGGAGGGGTATAGGAAGGCGGCTGAGGCTGGCGGCGTTCCCCGCGCTGTGGCGGCGCGCTGTGCTGCCGGACGGGAGGCGCGGCTTCGGACGGCTCGGGTTCCGGGCGCGCCAGAAGACGCTCCCTGACCTCGTCGTCGAGGAGCAGGTGCGTGATCCCGGCCTGACGCCACGGGCGGAAGGCCGGGGAAATGTTCAGCGGGACAGGAGCCACGAGAGCAATCTCCACGCAACGTCTGTTTTGGAAAGGTGCGCCCAGCGTTCTTCGCGCCCGGAGGCGTCGGCGACGAAAACCGTGTTGTCCGGCGTACCGAAACCGTCTTGGAGCAGGTTGCCCACGACCATGTCGGCCTTTTTGGAAACAAGCTTGCCGCGCACGGAGTCTTCGAGGTTCTGCGATTCGGCGGCAAAGCCTACGACTTTCTGATCAGGCCGACGGTCGGCGGCGAGCGTTTTCAGGATGTCCGGGTTGGGCGCGAAATGGACATCGAACCCGTCCGGAGCGTCGCTTTTCTTGAATTTCTTGTCGCCGCCCTGTACCGGAGGCACGGGGGAGAAGTCGGCCACGGCGGCGGTAAACACACCCGCATCGCACTGCGGCCACACCGAAGCGGCGGCCTCCAGCATGTGCCGGGCTGATCCGACGTTGTGCCGGGCGATTCCGGCGGGCAGCCACGGCGTACCCGGGCCGCAGACGGCCTCGACCCGCGCGCCGCGCAGCCATGCGGCCACGGCGACCGCCGCGCCCATCGTCCCGGTAGACGGGTTGGTCCAGAAACGCAGCCCGTCCCAGTGCTCGCGGGTGGGGCCAAGTGTGACCATAACCCGTATGCCTTCCATATCCTGCGGGGCCAGCGCGCGCAATCCGGCGAGATAAATCTCGCGCAGGTCGGCAAGGCGCCCTTGTCCCTCTTCACCGCACGCCGTGCGCCCGCAACCGGGCTCGACCACGGCGCACCCCCGTTCACGGAGGGTGGCGATGTTGGCTTGCGTGGCCGGATGGCTCCACATGGCCGGATTCATGGCGGGGGCGATGACGGCCTTGCCCCGGAAGGCAAGGGCCTGGCAAGCCAGCAGCTCGTCCGCCTGGCCCTGCGCCAGCCGCGCGATGGTAGCGGCGGAGGCGGGGGCGATGACGAGGGCTTGCGCCACCTGCCCCGGTTCGAGATGGGCGAAGGGCGAGGGAGCCTGCGGATCATCGAAGGGGGCCGTGTATACCGGGGCCGCGCCGAGTGCGGCGAACGTCAGCGGCGTGACGAATTTCTGGGCGGAGGGGGTCAGGGTCGCGCTGACGGAAACGCCCGCGTCCTGCCACTGGCGCACGAGATCGAGCGCGCGGTATGCGGCGACGGACCCGCACACTCCGAGATGGAGGCGGGGCCCGCCGACGCCGCGAAAGGCGAGATGGGCGTCCATTACTGGCTCAGGCCCTGCTGGTGCACGCCGCCGCCAGCGCCGCCCGTGCCCGTGGAGGTGTCGGGCGTCAGATAGAAGGACGGGGAAGAGCTGCCGCCCGCGTCCATTCCGGCGGCGGCCCCGCCGTTGCCCATGGTCGGCAGGACGCCGTCGGCGAGCCGGGTCATGACCCAGATTTCCATGGCTGCGGTGGTGGTCTGCTCGTAATAGTAGATCACCGCGTACCGCTCGCCCTTTTCGTACAGGTGCATGGTCTTGGAGCCGATGGCCGCGCCGCGCAGGTTCCAGCCCTGACGGTTCATGTTCAAGATCATGGCGTTGGCGAGGGAAGGCTTGTCCACGCGGCCTTCGACGGTGATGAGGCCGGTTTTGGTCCCGTCCTGGGCCACGGAAATAAGGCTGCGCTTGGCGTCGACGGACATGTCGCGGGGAATCGGGACATCGGGGAACTGATCAAAGTAGACTTCGCTGCCGTCTGAGGATTTCGTCTCGAACGGATTGGAAATATTGAGGTCCGCGCACCCGGAAAGGGGAAGCAGGGAACAGATGAGCAGCAGGCAGTAAAGAGCACGCATGGGAAACTCCTTCGTCATGGCGGTGTCCGGGAACCCCCGGCTTTTTGTTCATAGCCAATCTTCGCGTGATGCGCAAATGGGGAGCGGGGGGAGGGGACGGCTTTGTATCGGAATATCAGATAAATGAAACCTCAGCGCGAAGTACTGTGCCGGAACAGGCTCCTGCCATGCAGCCTCCCCACCAGTCGAAAATCTTTGAAGAGGATGGGGGAGGCTTCTACGCCATCCAATACCGGATCAGCGCCACCGTGCCCATGCCGACGGCAAGCGCGCCGAACAAGCTGCCTTTTTTGTACCAGCAGATGAGCAGGGTGGGGAAGGTGGCGATAAGGAACAGGTTATCCCCGGTGATGTTGAGCTTGCCGTCCGCGAGCAGCAGATCGGGCGCGACCAGCGCGGCGAGCACGGAAACGGGCACGAAGGAGAGCCAGCGCGTCAGGAGCGGCGGCAGTTCGCGCCCCGCCAGCAGCGTGACCGGCATCACGCGGGGGATGAGGGTCACGAGAGCCATGCCGAGGATACAGAGCAGGAGATCGATGTTCATGCTTTCCTCCTGAGTGCGTCGATGTTGCGGTCGCGGTGGGTGACGAGCAGGGCCCCGATGGTGGAGGTGATGACGCTGGCGATGATGACGTTCCAGCGGCCCGTGTCGTACATGGCGAGGATGACCGAAAGCAGCGCCGAGAGGACGGCCGCCAGCGTGTACAGCCGTTCCTTGCACTGGGGGACGAGCAGGGCGAGGAACATGGCGGGCAGGGCGTAGTCAAGGCCGAACAGCTTGGGATCGGGCAGGAAGTCGCCGGCCACCGCGCCTATGAACGTACCGAGCACCCAGCCGCTGTGGGAGGTGAAGTTGGCGGCGTACACCAGCGGAAGCCGCGCCTTCTCACCTGTGGCCATGGCCATGCTGTGCATGGCGAAAACCTCGTCCGTGAGCCCCCAGCCGATGATGAATTGCTGGAAGCGGGTGAACGGCGCGAACCACGGGGCCACGGCGGCGGACATGAGCACATGCCGCAGGTTGATCACGAACGTCGTGAAAACGATGGAAAAGACGGACGCGCCCATCCCCCATAGGCCGACGGCGATGAACTGCCCGGCTCCGGCATAGACGAGCAGGGAAAAGAGCACGGCGTACACGGCGGGGATGTTGTTCTGGACGGCAAGCACGCCGTACGCGAAACCGAGCGGCACGTACCCCAAAAAGATGGGGAACCCGCGCTTCATGCCTGTAAGGATGGCGGAGGAGGAAGAGGCTTCCGGCTCGGCCATGACGGTTGATTCAATGGTGTCGGACATGATGCTGCTGCGAAGGTTAATGGGGGCTGAAGGCTGACAGGAACGACGCAGGCCTCTTGCCGCAAGGACGAAAAGGTCACTGTGGAGGGAGACGGAAGATATATCGAAACGCACAGGGCGTCTAGTTGTAAAAAAATCCTTTGAAAAGCCGGGCTGCGCTTTATCAGCACAAGGCCGGGATACCTCGTGCGCTTGCCTCGCGCCGGGGAATGCGGCAAGACGGAACATATTCTTTTTTCAGGAACGCCACATGCCTCCCATACGTTTCATCCATGCCGCGGATCTCCATCTGGACGCCGCGTTTTCCGGCCTGTCCCGGGACATCCCCGCCGATTTCGCGGAACGCCTGCGCACAGCCACGTTCACCGCGTTTCGCCGCCTCCTCGATCTGTGCGAGCGCGAGAGCCCGGATTTCCTGCTCCTCGCCGGGGACGTGTACAATCAGGAGGACGCCAGCGTCTCCGCCCAGCTCGCCCTGCGCGACGGGTTCCGGCGTCTGGAATCCTTGAGTATTCCCGTTTTTCTCGTGCACGGCAACCATGATCCTCTTGCCTCCCGGCTGCGTTCCGTACGCTGGCCCGGCAACGTGACCGTGTTCGGGGAGCTGCCGGACGCGGTGCCCGTGTTCCGGAAGGGTGAGGGAACGCCTTTCGCCATCATCCACGGCGCGAGCCACGCCTCAGGCCGGGAAACCCGGAACCTCGCCGCGCTCTTCCGGCGCACGGAGGCGTACGGCCTTCACGTGGGGCTGCTGCACGCCACGCCCGGCGATGCCGATGGAGTGGCCCGGTACGCGCCGTTCTCGCAAGAGGATTTGAAGGCGTCCGGCATGGATTACTGGGCGCTCGGGCACATCCACGACCGCCGCGAGGTCTGCCGGGAACCGCTGGCGGCCTACCCCGGCTGTACGCAGGGGCTGCACATCAACGAGCCCGGCGAAAAGGGGTGCTTGCTGGTGACGGCGGAAGCCCGGCCCGATGGCGGGTATGCTGTGCGCACGTCCTTCCGTCCCCTCGGCCCTGCGGTCTGGAAGACGCTGGATATGGATCTGGGCGGCGCTGCTTCGCTGGATGAACTGGAAAACCGCCTTCGAACCGGACTGGATCGCGCGGCTGCCGAGGTCTGGTCCGGCTGCGAAATGTTGCTTGTGCGGCTGCGGCTGCAAGGACGCACGGAACTGGACGGGCTGCTGCGCAAGGGGACAACCTGCGCGGAACTGGCGGATCGGCTGCGTGAGGACGGCAGCGGCGTACCCCGGATCTGGATCAAGGATATCGACGTCGCCACCCGGCCCTGTGTGGAGCGGGGGGCTTTGCTGGAGCGCGAGGACCTGCTCGGGGAGGTGTTCCGCCTGTCCGAAGCGGCACGCACGGCTTCGGGATTGCAAGCTTTGCGGGAAGGCCCGCTGGCCCCTCTGTTCGCGCACGCCCGGGCGGGGAAGGCGCTGGAGCCGCTCACGGATGAGGAGCTGGCCCGGTTGCTGGACGACGCGGAAAGCCTGTGCCTTGATCTCCTGGAGAACGACTGATGCGTATCCGTTCCTTTCATATCGACGCGTTCGGGACGCTCCGGGATGTGACTGCCGAAGGCCTGCCCGAGGCCGGGGCCGTGTTCCTCGGCCATAATGAGGCGGGCAAATCCACGCTGCTGGATTTTTTCCGTTCCACGCTGGTCGGCTATCCCCGCACCCGTGACGCCCGCGAACGCGGGTATCTTGCGGGGCAGTCCGGGTTGCTCGGCGGCAGCCTGACGTTGTTTTCGGATGCGCGCGGCGGTGACATCCGGCTGATCCGCCGTCCCAATGTCGCCAAGGGCGAGCCTCTGCTCACGGACGCGCAAGGCCGCCCGCTGGATCCGGCGCTGTGGGAGCGTCTGCTCGGCGGCGTCACCCGCGAGGTGTATGCCAGCGTGTACGGGTTCAGCCTGTCGGAATTGCAGTCTTTCGCCTCCTTAACATCGGAAGGCGTGCGCAATGCCTTGTACGGTGCGAGTTTCGGCATGGCGGGGCTGAAGTCGCCGGGCGCGGCGCTCAAGAAGCTGACCGGAAGCATGGAGGACTTGTTCCGGGCGCGGGGCTCCAATCCTCGTTTGTCCGCCGCGCTGAAAGAATGGGAGGACGTGCGCCGGGATATGCGCCGTGCCGAAGAGGACGCCGCCCGTTACGACAGCCTCGCCGCCGAACGGGATGCGGCGCAAGGGCGGCTTGCGGCGTTGCGCGAGGAACGCGCCGAGCGGGAGCGGGAACGCCGGGTGCTGGAACGCCGCCTTGGGGTCTGGGAGCGCTGGGAGGAATGGCGCCTCGCCGGGGGTGCGCCTTGAGCGGCTGGAGCCCGTGCCCGCGACCTTCCCGCAGGATGGCCCCGCGCGGCTGGAGCGGGCGTTGGAACGCCGTTCGGATGCGGAGAGGGCGCTGGAGCAGGCCCGGCAGCGGTTGGAACAGGCCCGAGAAGACTTGGGTTCCCGTGTGGCGGATCGGGCTCTGCTGGATTGCGGCGAGCGGCTGCGCGAATTGGCCGGTCGGGCGGCTAGCTGCCGCAACGCGCTGGCGGCGATTCCCGGGCTGTGCGCCGATCGGGAGCGGACGCTTGCCGCCTTGCAGCGCGAACTGGCCGGGCTCGGGCCGGATTGGACGGCTGAGCGCGTCCAGAGGATCGGGCGGCCTTTGTCGTTGCGTGAGGCATTGGAACGTCAGGCCGAGCAGCGGCGCAGCGCCGTTTCGGATATGGAAAACGCGCAGGCCGCCGTACGCCGCATTGCGGAGGATACAAAGGCGCTTGAGTCTGAGCTTGAGGAGCAGATGAGGCAGGCGGCAGACGTCCCCGAGCCACCGATGGCTTTGTCCGAGGCGGAGCGGGAACGTCTGCGTGAGGCCATGGCGCGGGCTGAGGAGGCGCGGCGTTGGTTGCCCGAGGCGCAAACCTCGTCCACCGAGGCGGAGCGGGAACTGGATCAGGCTTTGAGCCGATTGGCTTTGGAGCCGGGGACGAGCGGCCGGGCGCTCGAAGCGCTGTCCGCAGGGCAGGACGCGATTGCCGCGCTGGCTTCGGAGATTCTCCATAAGGAAGCAGAACGGAAAGACCGCGAGCGCCGGGTTGCGGCGGCTGGTTCCGATGCGGAACGTGCGGGGGAAACGCTGGCGCGTTTGCGTGAGCGTCGGGCGGCATGTCCCGCCCGTTCCGCCGTGGACGCACAGTGGGCGGCATTGCGGCGTTTACGTTCCGCCTTGTCCCGGCTGGCTGTGGAACATGTGCGCTTTACGGATGCCGAATCCCGCTGCGCCGAGCATGGGGCCGCTTCCGGGACGGAATCCAGCCCGGCTCTTGTCGTGCTCGGTTCCGTACTGACGGTGCTCGGGGTTGCCGGGGCCGTCCTTCGCGGCGTGTTGGAAGTAGCTTTCCTGCGGCTCGGGTCGGTCGCCTTGCCTCTTGAAGGCTGGCTGCTCGGCGCGTTCCTTCTGGTCGGCGGTGCGTTCGTATGGGCCGGTTTTCCACGCCGGAAAGAACGCCACCCGGAATTTGCCGCCACGGCGGAACGGCTCCAGCAGCGGCGGACTGCCTGTTTGCAGCGGGTGCAGGCCGTGCAGCGGGAGATCGGGGAATTGTGCCGGACGGTCGGCCTTTCCGATGCGGAAGAGGCAACCGTGGACGCTTTCGAGCGCGCGGTGGAGCTGGCGCGGGAACGGTGCGCCGCCGGGGAACGTCTGGCGGAGGAGATACAGCGCCAAGAGGCGTTTTGCGCCGAAGCCGAACGCCATGCGCAAACGGAGCGGGCCGCTTTGGAGCAGGCATCGGCGGACGAGCGGGCGGCAATGGGCCGGTGGCTGGCATGGTTCCAGACGCATGGCGTAGGTGCTCCTTTGCCCGGCGAGGCGGCGGTTTTCTGCGCCCGCGTGGACAGCGCCCGGATGCGGCTTGCCTCGGCTCTAGCCAAGCGCCGGGAATTGGCGGCGCTGGAGGCGGATCGCGCCGCCTTGCCGGAGTGCGTGCGCTCTTTGCTTTCCGAGGCCTTTTACTCCGGGGATGATGATATACGGGCCGCCGAGGCGGCGCGGAACGCGCTGGATCTGTGTCGTGAGGCCGATCGGCTGCGCGACGAGCGGCGACGCTTGGAAGAGTCGGTTCAGGCCATGACCCTCCAGCTGACGCGCTTGGAACAGTCCCGTCTGGGAGCGGAAGACGCTCTTGAGGCGGCTCGTGCCCGGCAGGTTGCAGCGGATGCGGCATGGGAAGGTTTTCTGGGTGGGCTTGGTCTGGCAGCCGGATTGTCTCCGGCGACGGCCCGGGAAGCGCTGGAGCGGATGGACCGCGTACAGGCGCTGGAAGCGGAGCGCCTGCGGCTTGACGATGAGCTGGAGCGGCAGGAACGCGAACGTGATGCCCTCCGTATGCCGCTTCGGGGGATCCTGCGGCAGCTTGGTCGTCTGCCGGATGCCAGCGCGAACAACGCAGCGGAAGAGCCGGATTGGCCCGGATGCCTGGAAGCGCTGTTGCGCGAATGGGAGTCCGCCCGTGCCGAAAACGCCGAGGTTGTGCGTCTCCGTGCTCGATCCGAAGAACAGGCCGTGGAAGTCCGGGAGGCTGAGGCCGTCCATCATGACGCCGTGCGGGAAGTGGAACGTCTCCTCAATATGGCGCAGGTGCCCGATGCCGAGGCGTTTTATCGGAGGCACGGGGCAAAGCTGGAACGGGAAGCGCTCGAGCGCCGCCGCGAAGATCTGGAGGATGCCCTGCGTCTGGCGGCTCGGGATCTGTATGGGGCGGATGCCGATATTCCGGCGTTTTTCGCCTCGTTCGGCGAGGCGGACAAAGAGGTCTTGGAAGCGGAGCTCGCAGGCCTCGCGGGCCGCCTGTCCATGCTTGCGGACGAAGAGGAGCGGCTTGCCGATTCCCTGCGTACGCAGGAAGTCCGTCTGGAGCAGGCCGAGGGCTCGGAAACGCTTTCCCGTCTGCGCCTTCGGGCTGCGTCGCTTTCCGGGACCATACGGGGCTTGGGTTTGGAATGGAGCCGGTACGCGCTGGCCCGGCATCTGCTGCTTGAAGCGCGCGGGCGGTTCGAAAAAGAACGACAGCCCGGCGTCATCCGTGCGGCCTCCGCGTTGTTTTCCGCCATTACGGGCGGCGCGTGGGTCGGCATTGCTGCCTCGCTGGAAGACAGTTCTTTGCGCGTCCTCCCTCCGCACGGCGAACCGGTCAGCCCCGAAGTGCTGAGCCGGGGCACGCAGGAACAGCTCTATCTGGCCCTGCGGCTCGCGCATATCCGCAACCACGCGGCGCAGGCCGCCGCATTGCCGGTCATCATGGACGACGTGTTGGTCAACTTTGATCCCGATCGCGCCCTGCGTACGGCTCAAACCTTCGGCGATCTGGCTTCTTCGCAAGAAGGTTCGCCGGGGCATCAGCTTTTGTACTTCACTTGCCACCCGCATATGGCGGACATGCTCCGCAAGGCCGTCCCCGGCGTCGGGCTGTATGTCATGGAGAGGGGAACGATCCGGGAAGAGGAATGACGGGCAATGGGAGATTCGAAGTGGCGGTGGTTTTACGAGATCTGTCGGGTATTTTCTCTTTTTGTGGGCTGTTCCTTGAATCCCTTCGGCTCGTGGAGGAGATTGCCGGCGGGCATTCCGTACCTGGACAATGTCCGGTTGGTAGGCAGAGATTGTGAGGCCCTGTGGTGGAAGCGGGGAACGATGGGTTCGAAGCGCAGCGTATGGTGTGGAGCCGCATTTAAAGAATGGCAAGAGGCACCGTGCTCCATCCGCAGTGATACGATCCTCCGGGAACCGGCCATCAGAAAAAAAGCCCCTGCCGGAACAGGGGCCTTTTCTATCACGGAACAAGGCTACGGACGGCTCAGGTCAAACAACAGCGGCCGGTCGGCCTCAAGAAAGGGCAGTGTTAGGGCCTCTTCGGGCGTCACCCAGCGGAAAGCCTGTCCGTCGTTGGCGACAGGCTCCCCGGAAAATTCGGTGATATGGAAGAAATGGAGCCGCACCGAGCGGAAATCGTAATCGTGCTCAACCGTGCGCCAGAGCCTCGGGTTGCGGACGGATAAGGACAATTCCTCAGCGAGTTCGCGGGCGAGGGCCGCTTCCAGCGACTCTCCGGGTTCGACCTTTCCGCCGGGAAATTCCCAAAAACCGGCCTGCGGATGGCCTTCCGGACGTTGCGCCGCGAGAAACGAGCCGCCGCGCCACAAGATACCGCCCACTACTTCAATCCGTGCCTTCTCTTCCATCTTTCCCCCTCAAAAAACAAAACAGGCGTTTCGCCGCCTGCCGTCCTTTTTTGCCCATAGGCTTTTCTGCCAAAGCTCGCCGTCGGCTGAAAGCGAGCACGCTTATGCCGATGGACTTTATCTTTTCCCCTGCATCCAACGGGATTTCCGTCGTGCGGCCTTCCCGCCGGTCAAAAATCTCGGGAGGGAGAAGGGGCGCAAACCACGCTGGCAGGTTTGGGGAAGAGAGGGGCCGTTCTCCAGAAACGCTCTCTCCCTTCCCCAATCCATTCTAGTTCTTCGTGAGATATTCGGCGATCATCGCGTCGTAGCGCGAGGTCTTGGCGAACGTACGGGCGGCCATGCGCTGCCGGAAAGGCAGGGAAACGCTCATATCGTTGGCCTTGAGTTCCGCCGTGGCTTCCGCGTAGGTATCGGGATCGGACAGTACGAGGATGCTGTGGAAGTTCTTGGACGCCGCGCGGAGCATACAGGGGCCCCCGATATCGATTTCCTCAATGGCTTCGCGGGGCTTCAACCCCTTGGCCAGAGCGCTCTCGAAATCGTAAAGGTTCACGCAGATGAGATCAAATGCCTTGATTCCCTTTTCTTTCAGAACGGCGAGGTGCTCGGGGTTGTCCTTGTCGGCGAGGATGCCGCCGTGGATGTGGGGATGCAGCGTCTTCACCCGGCCGCCGAGGATTTCGGGGAAGCCGGTCACGTCGCTGACCGCGGTGACGGGCAGGCCCGCGTTTTCAAGGAATTTCAGCGTGCCGCCGGTGGAGACGAGCTCCACGCCGTTGGCGTGCAAAAAGGTTGCGAATTCCGCCAGTCCGTCCTTATGGGTGACGCTGAGCAGAGCCCGCCTGATGGGAAGGAAATCCATTCGATTCGCTCCTGATCCGGGTTGGGCGAGAAAGGGGAGAGGCCGGGAAGGCGTCTCCTCTTAGTGGTGCATGTGATCGCCTTTTTTGATACGATAAAAAGCCGTCGCCACAATGACGCAGAAATACACGAAAATAAGCGATACGCCCACAAATCCCTGCGGCGTGGAGTGCATGGCGTTGCTGACCAGCTCGTTGAACATGGCGGACTCCTTGGCTCTTCCGGCCCCGAACGCCGAAGGGATTTTTCCGGCGGACGTGGTCGAGACGTTAAAGTATTACATTGCCCGGCTTGCGACAAAAGTCAAGCGGGAGCTTCGGAGGAAGCATGGCCAAACCATTTGTAAATCCCTTTGTTTCCGGCCAGTTCCTCGAACTGCGCGTGGATGCGCTGGTGTCCGACGGGCGCGGCCTCGGGCGTCATGACGGCGTGGTCGTACTTGTCGAGGATGCCTTGCCGGGGCAGCTTGTGCGTGCGCGGGTCGACGCCGTGCGGAAGAGCCTTGCGGAAGCCGCACTTGTTGAAGTGCTCGAGCGTTCTCCGGACGAGCAGGAGCCGCCGTGCCCCCATGCCGGACGGTGCGGTGGGTGTTCGTGGCAATCGCTGGCCTATGGCCGCCAGCTCGCATGGAAAGAGCGCATCGTGCACGACGCGCTGGAGCGGGTGGGCAAGGTGGCGTGTCCGCCCATGCTGCCTATCCTGCCCTCCCCCTCCGAGTGGGGATACCGCAACAAGATGGAGTTCGCCTTTGGGGTGTCCGGAGACGGCGGCAAGGCGCTCGGGCTGCGGGAACGCGGTTCGCGCAACATCGTCGAGGTGACGGGATGCCTGTTGCAGACGCCGTTGACCATGCGGGTTCTTGAAGCTGTGCGGATGTTGTCCAATGGGGCGTTTCACGATCTGGACGGGCGGTTCCTCGTCGTCAGGGAGCCCAATGCGGGCGGTTGCTTTGTGGAATTGATAGTGGGGGCCGGTGGGAGCCTTGAGGCAGGGGAGCGGTTCGCGGAGGCGCTGCGGGCTGAAACTCCCGAAGTGACGGGTTTCGCGCTGTCGGAACGTCTGGCTCCCAGCGATGTGGCCTACGGCGAGCGGGCTCTGTACGCGGACGGTCGGCTTGAGGAGCGGATCGGAGATGTCCGGTTGCAGATGGGGCACAACGCCTTTTTTCAGGTGAATACGCCCGCCGCCGAGTTGCTGTATGCGGAGGCCGCCCGGTTTGCCGCGCTTGAGGAACTGCCGGATCCTGTCCTGTGGGACGTGTACGGCGGCGTGGGTTCCATCGGGCTGTACATGGGGCGCAATGCGCGGGTTGTGGGCATTGAGGAAATGCCCGGCGCGGTGCGTTATGCCCGCGGCAATGCGAAGGCGTTGGGCAGGAAGGCGTACAAGGTGGAGCAGGGCGACGCCAAGTCCGTGCTCGGGCGTCTGGTGAAGCTCGGCCCCAAGCCGGATGTGGTGGTGGTCGATCCGCCGCGTGCCGGGATTGATGCCAAGGTCGCGCAGCAGCTTGCCGAGGCGGCCCCGCTGCGGCTTATATACGTTTCGTGCAACCCCGCGACGCTGGCCCGCGACGTGGCCCGTCTGGCTCCGGCTTTCCGCCTGAAAGCCGCCCGGCCTGTGGACTTGTTCCCACAGACGCCGCATGTGGAGACGGTGGCCCTGCTGGAACGCGCGTGATTTCAGACTGCGAGGCGAACGATGAAAGTCATCGGCATCAATGGAAGCGCCCGTAAGGATGGGAATACTTCTCTTCTCATCAAGGCGGTTTTTGCGGAGCTGGAGGCGGAAGGCATTGAAACGGATCTCGTGCAGTTGCATGGCAAGGCTCTTGAGCCCTGCAAGGCCTGCTTCGGGTGCGGGGGGAAGCGTCAATGCGTTGTAAAAACAGATTATTTCAATGAATGTTTCGCCAAAATGGTGGAGGCGGACGGCATAGTGCTCGGCTCCCCTGTTTATTCCGCCGATGTTACGGCAGGGATGAAGGCTTTCCTCGAGCGCGCGGGCGTCGTCGTGGCGACGAATCCGGGTATGCTCCGGCACAAGGTTGGGGCCTCCGTAGCGGCGGTGCGGCGCGGGGGCGGCCTGGCCGCCGTGGACACGATGAACCATTTCCTTCTGAATAAAGAGGTCATCGTGGTCGGTTCGACCTATTGGAATATGGCCTACGGGAGGGATGCCGGAGATGTCCTGAACGATGCCGAAGGGATGGCCAATATGCGCAATCTTGGGCAGAACATGGCGTTTGTGCTGAAAAAAATCAGATAGGCGCGGTGACGGGGAAGGAGCCGAGGGAGGGTGTCCTCCTCCGTGTTTTTCCTCCGTTTCCATCCTCTTTTCAGCATGGCGGGCGCAATCGCGGTTTCAGCTCTCGGCATTTTCTGCGTAATCATTGCCGCGGCATGGGAATGGAGTGCGGGGAGCGTTCGGAAGGGAAAAACGGGTTGACGCACGATGTCCGATTCCCTATAGACTCATTCCTTTCCGTCACGGCATTGTGCCGGGCGCGGGAGCGAAAGGAGAAAGGGAACCATGCTTGCGTATCTTCAGGGCCTGTCGCTTGGGCTGGCATATGTCGCGCCCATCGGCGTGCAGAATCTTTTCGTCATCAATGCCGGCCTGTCCCAGCCGCGGGCGGCGGCCTACCGGACGGCGCTCATCGTCATTTTTTTTGATGTGACCCTTGCGCTTGCCGGTTTTTTCGGCATCGGCGCGCTGATCGAACATTCCGAGCTTATCCGAAAGGGCGTTTTGCTGGCAGGCAGCCTTGTAGTGATGTATATGGGGCTCCGGCTCATGCTGTCCCGCGAGGTCGCCGGTCCGGCGATCAACGTGAACATCCCGCTCATGAAGACCATCGGCATGGCCTGTGTCGTGACGTGGTTCAATCCGCAGGCGATCATCGACGTGTCGCTGCTGCTCGGGTCCTTCCGGGTGGCTTTGCCGCCCGAGGAGTCCGGCCTGTTCCTCTGGGGCGTGGTCTGCGCGTCCTGCCTCTGGTTCCTGTCCCTGACCACCATTTCCTCACTCTTCAAGAACCGGTTCACGCCGCGCCTGTTGCGCATCATCAACCTTGTCTGCGGCCTGGTCATCTTTTTCTATGGCGTGAAGCTCGGCTGGTCGTTCGTGGAGTTATGGCAGAGTGCATTTTGAGTGTATTGGGGAAGGGAGAACCACGTTACTGCCTTCAACCCCAACAGCCTTGCGAGAATACTCTTTCTTGTGATGGCGGCCGCATTCTTGAGTGAAAAAAACAAAGCCCTTTCCCGCACACCGGAAAAGGGCTTTGTTTTATGGGGAACGTAGCCGTTCCAAAACGGAAAAGCCTTTGTAAAGGGAAGGAAACGTTTTCCCCCCTTTACAGAATAGGGCTATTCTTCCTCGCTGTTCGGTACCTCGGCTTCGAGGGATTCGGCGCGCCGGATGATCTCTTCAAGCTGGATGTCGGCGCCGAGGACGCCGATGATCTCGTCGTTGGCGTCGGTGATCACCGTGGAGACGGTGATGATGAGCTGGCCCGTGACCTGAGACTGATGGACGTTCGTGATGTGCAGCTTTCCGGTGCGCATGGGCTGGAGGAACCACTCGCGGTTCGAGTAGTCGAACCCGATCGGGAACGCCTTGTAGCCCTTCTGATCGCCGGGATCGCTGATGGCGATGGCGGTGGAGTGCCCCTTCACGTCGGTGACGTAGGCATACTGGATGAACGAGTAGTCGCGCACGAAGTGCTGGAGCTGCGCGGTGAGCGCTTCCGAATCGGCGGTCGACTGGCAGTCGCGGGCCAGACGCTCCACGAGGTTGGAGGCCAGTTCCCCGGCGATGCGCTTCATCTGGTCGAACTCGCTGTCGAAGAGTTCCGGCATGAAACGGCGGACGAGGTTCTTGATTTCCTTGTTGGAGAAGGAGGTGTTGCGCCCTTCCTCGTAGGCGGCCATGATCCTGGTGTGGATCTGGCCGACGGCGGGATGCTTCTTGGAGACTTGCCGTTCCGGCGGCAGGTTGAACTGCTGGTTGATCCAGTAGGCCACGCCCGCGCGTCCCGCCTTGTCGTTGATGATGATCGGCACGGAGCGGTTGAGGATCTTGGTGGTGTCGAAGATGTTGTAGATCTCTTCGTTCTTCGCCAGCCCGTCGACGTGGATGCCCGCGCTGGTGGCGTTGAAGTCCTTGCCCGCGAAGGGATAGTTGTCCGGAATGCGGTAGTCGAGTTCCTTCTCGAAATACTGGGCGATTTCCGTGATGACGGTGGGATCGGCGGCCTCGTCGTTGCCGGTGAGGGAAATGTAGTCGATGACCAGCGCTTCGAGGGGCGCGTTGCCGGTGCGTTCGCCAAAGCCCATGAGCGTGCCGTTGACGCCGCCGCAGCCGTACAGCCATGCGGTCACGCCGTTGACGAGCACCTTATGGAAGTCGTTGTGCCCGTGCCATTCGAGCCATGCGCCGGGGACGCCCGCTTCGTCGGTGAAGGCGCGGACGATGCGCTGCACGGAGCGGGGAAGCGCCGCGCCGGGGAAGGGCACGCCGTAGCCCATGGTATCGCAGAGGCGGATCTTGATGGGCATGGACGCTTCGTGGGAGAGCTCCATGAGCTTGCGCGCGAAGGGCAGGCAGAAGCCGTAGATGTCGGCGCGGGTCACGTCCTCGAAGTGGCAGCGGGGCACGATGCCCCATTCGAGGGCCTTGGTAACGACCTTGAGGTAGTCGTTCATGGCCTGCTCGCGGGTTTTGCCGAGCTTCAGGAAGATGTGGTAGTCGGACATGCTGGTGAGCAGGCCCACTTCATCGAATTCCATATCATGGGCGATCTTGAGGTCGTCCATGTTGGCGCGGATCCAGCCGGTGACGCGGGGGAAGCGGTAGCCTCTGGAGCGGCAGACTTCAATAGCCTTGCGATCCTTGGGGGAATACATGAAAAATTCGGAGGCCTGGATGAGTCCGCTCTTGCCGCCGAGCTTGTGGAGCAGGTCGTAGATGCGGGCGATCTGCTTGACGGTATAAGGGGGTCGGGCCTGCTGGCCGTCACGGAAGGTTGTGTCGGTGATGAACATGGGATCGGCCGGGCGGGGGACGAGGAATGTATCGTCGAATTCGATGCGGCTGACATGCGTATATGGGAAAACGTCGCGGTACAGTTCGGGTTCGACGCGGTTGTCCAGCGTCAGGGGGCGGGAAGCATGTTTTTGATACAGTAAGCTCATTGTGCGGTTCCTCCTGAGGTAAGGTAATCTCCGTATGAGATACGGAAGCGCTTTAACGTGTGGACAACAAGACGAAAAAGGTCTTTGGGGATCTTTTCCTCAAGCTAACGACTATAGCGCATTTTCATGTGAACCGAAAGGAAATTTTCTTGCGTAAAAACGGTCCGGAATATGGAAGAAAGAGTACAATTCCGCCCTGATGCCGGAACCGATCCGCAGAGTATCCCCTTCGGGGAAGCCAACCCCTTGCGGACCGGGCCCGCGAGGGATAATTTATCTGAAAAGACGATGTTTCAGGGGGTTACGATGGACGCCATAAGCATTATCGCAGAGCAGCGCATTCGGGAAGCCTGCGAGCGGGGAGCTTTTGATTCCCTTCCCGGAGCGGGCAAGCCGCTGGAGTTGGAAGACGACTCGCACATCCCCGAAGACCTTCGCATGGCCTACAAACTGCTGAAGAACGCGGGCTACGTCCCTGAAGAGGTCCTTGACCGGAAAGAGGCCCAATCCATTGTCGACGCATTGGAAAAGTGCGGGGACGAACAGGAAAAGGTCCGGCAGATGAAAAAGCTCGAAGTGGTCATTGCCCGCATCAAGGCCCGCCATCCCAACGCGCCCGTTCTCGGCGACGGCAGCCCGTACTATGAGCGGGTGGTCAGCCGGATTACCGTGAACAAGAAGGACTGAACCGCTTTTTTCGGGTAGCGGCGCGGTATACAACCGTTTCCAGTACCCCGTTTTGCCGCGGCGTCAGGAAAATAAAAAATGCCGGATCGCCTTGCCGCGTTGAGGCTATACGGCGGGTGCGTCTCCGTCTGTCGGAAACAGTACCTTGCCCCAATCCTTACTCGGAAAGGGAGGGAGCCCTTGCCCTCCGCCTGAGGGCGCATCTCCCAACCTTTCGGGAGACGGGGGCAGCCGATGGAGGCGCCGCTTTCGTTGCCCGGCCTTCTCTTCCCTACCGCTGCGCGGATAGATGTTCTTCCGTCCGCATTTCCCACCCCTCGCCCGGGTGTTCCTCGCTCACATGGAGAAGCGAATTGGCGAGCATCTCGTACAGCCAGTTGGCGTACGTCTCGCCGGACCACCCGCGCTCCTGCACCAGCATACGGTAGAGGTCGCGGCTGGTGAGGCACCAGAAGACATCCAGCGCCATCCCCATATCAATGCCTTCCTTGAGCCGCCGCCCGCGGAGCAGGAACCGCACATGGTTTTCCTGCCTGTCCCTGTTGACGCATCGGAGATCATTCTGGACGCGGGCCAATTGTGGATCGAGCATCCCCGCGCCACGCAACAGGTCGAAGACGGGGCTTTGGGATTCGTGCACCTGCAGGACAAGCTGCGCCGTGAGCTTCAGCGCCTCGTGGATGTTCGCCGTTTCAAGTGAGCGATCGTGCAGCTCAAACACCCGCTCCGTGAAGACGGCCCGGTCCAGCAATTCGGCCACGATGCCGTTTTTGGAGCGGAAGACGGCATAGACGGTCTGCTTGGCGACCCCCGCTTCTTGAGCGATGGCTTCCACCGTTGTTTTGGCGTACCCGCGCTCAAGGAAAAGGCGCTGCGTGGCGTCGAGGATGTTGGTGCGGGTCTGGTTTGCCTGGCGCTCCCGGATGGGCGAGGAATACTTGCGGGCCGTGTGTTTTTCCATCTTGACAGTCATCCTTTCGGGAAGTATAGCACTTGAACGGATAGAGCTTACTCTATTCAATTTGTTTTTGTCAAACTATGCAAGCAACCTGCGGGGAACGCAAGTCGCTTGTATTTTCTATGGGCGCGTGATGATTGAACCGCGCCGACAACCTGAGAGTGAGGTTATATGTTGGTGAAGCATGAACGGCGGCCCTTCCGATTCGGTGTGACTTTGTTGGCCGGGCTTCTCGGCTGCTTGTCCCTCATGGGCTGCAAGGACGAAAAGACGGGGGCCCAGGCCCCGACGGTTCCCGCCGTGGAAGTGGCCGTGGAGATCGTGACCCCGCAGAAGGTGCTGTATACGACGGAACTTGCCGGCCGCACGTCGGGTTTCCAGATCGCTGAAGTGCGTCCGCAGGTGAGCGGCATCATCCAGAAGCGTTTCTTTGAGGAAGGCGCGGACGTCAAGGCCGGGGATGTCCTCTATCAGATCGATCCCGCCACCTATCAGGCCAATCTCGACAGCGCGAAGGCCAATCTCGCCCGTGCCGAAGCCAACGTGGCTCCCGCGCGCCTGAAGATGCAGCGCTTTAAGGATCTGGTGAACATCAGCGCGGTCAGCAAGCAGGAATTCGAAGACGCCGAGGCCGCCTACAAGCAGGCGCTCGCCGACGTGGGCGTCAACAAGGCCGCCGTGGAAAACGCGCGCATCCGTCTGGCCTATACCAAAGTGACCTCCCCCATCTCCGGGCGGAGCGGCCGCTCTCTGGTGACGCCGGGCGCGCTGGTGACGGAAAACCAGTCCAGCCCGCTGACCACCGTGCAGCAGCTCGATCCCGTCTATGTGGACGTGACCCAGTCCAGCACGGAAGTCCTGCGCCTCAAGCGTTCCCTTGAGGACGGCACGCTCCAGCGCGCCGATCAGGATCACGCGGCGGTGCGCCTGCTGCTTGAAGACGGCAGCGAGTACGGGCTTACCGGCACGCTCCAGTTCGCCGACGTGAGCGTGGACGAGAGCACCGGCATGGTGACCTTGCGGGCCATCTTCCCGAACCCCAAGCAGGAACTGCTTCCGGGCATGTACGTGCGTGCCATCCTGAACGAAGGCGTGGACGATCAGGCCATTTTGTTGCCGCAGCGCGCCCTTTTGCGCGACGCCAAGGGCAACCCCACCACGTATGTGGTCAACGCCGAAAACAAGGTTGAAATCCGTCCGCTCAAAGTGGGCCGCACGCAGGGCAACAGCTGGGTTGTGCTCGACGGGCTCAAGGCCGGTGACAAGGTCATCGTCGAGGGCCTCCAGAAAATCCGTCCCGGCTCGCCCGTTCGCATTGCCGAACCCACCCCGGTCAAGCAGGGCGCGCCTGCTTCCGAGAAGCGGTAGGGGGCTTTTTCATGGCACGTTTCTTTATCGATCGTCCCGTTTTTGCATGGGTGATCGCCATTATTATCATGCTGGCGGGCGGGATTTCCATCCTCAACCTGCCGATCTCGCAGTACCCGTCCATCGCCCCGCCGACCATCGGCATCACGGCGCAGTATCCCGGCGCGTCCGCGCAGACCGTGCAGGACACCGTCACGCAGGTTATCGAACAGAACATGAACGGCCTTGACTATCTGCTGTACATGTCTTCGACCAGCGACTCTTCGGGGCAGGCGCAAATCACCCTGACCTTCAGCGCGGACGCCAACCCGGACATCGCGCAGGTGCAGGTTCAGAACAAACTCCAGCTCGCGACGCCCCTGCTCCCGCAGGAAGTGCAGCGGCAGGGCATTTCCGTGGCCAAGCGCGGCGCGAACTTCCTGAAGGTGTACGCCTTCGTGTCCGAAGACGGCAGCATGGACAACGCCGACATCGCGGACTATGTGGCGACCAACCTTAAGGATGCGATCAGCCGTATCTCCGGCGTCGGCGAAGTGTCGCTGTTCGGCAGCCAGTACGGCATGCGCATCTGGCTCGATCCGCACAAGCTGCAAAGCTACAAGCTGATGCCGAGCGACGTGATCAACGCGATCAACGCACAGAACGCGCAGGTTTCCGCCGGTCAGCTCGGCGGCACCCCGTCCGTGCCGGGCCAGCAGATGAACCTCGCCATTTCGGTGCAGGAGCGCTTGCAGACCCCGGAGCAGTTCGGCAACGTCATCCTGCGCACCAACCCCGACGGCTCGCTCATCCGCGTGAAGGACGTGGCCCGTGTGGAGCTTGGCAGCGAAAGCTACTCCACGCTCAGCCGCTATAACGGCAAGCCCGCCACGGGTATCGCCGTGAAGCTCGCCACCGGCGCGAACGCGCTGGAAACGGCGAGCAATATCGACGACTATCTGAAGGGCGCCGAAGCCTTCTTCCCGCAGGGGCTGAAGGCCGTGTATCCCTTTGATACCACGCCGGTCGTGAAGATTTCCATCCACGAAGTGGTGAAGACCCTCGGCGAAGCCGTGCTTCTGGTGTTTCTGGTCATGTACCTGTTCCTCCAGAACTTCCGCGCAACCCTCATCCCGACCATCGCGGTGCCCGTCGTGCTTCTCGGCACGTTCGGCGTGCTGTCGGCGTTCGGTTATTCCATCAACACGCTGACCATGTTCGCTGTGGTGCTCGCCATCGGCCTCCTCGTGGACGACGCCATCGTCGTCGTTGAAAACGTGGAGCGCGTGATGAGCGAGGACAAGCTCTCACCCAAAGAGGCCGCCCGGAAATCCATGGATCAGATCACCGGCGCTCTGGTCGGCATCGCCATGGTGCTGTCCGCCGTGTTCGTGCCGATGGCCTTTTTCGGCGGCACCGTCGGCGTCATCTACCGCCAGTTCTCGGTGACCATCGTTTCGGCCATGGTGCTGTCGGTGGTGGTCGCCATCGTGCTGACCCCGGCCCTCTGCGCCACGATGCTGAAACCCATCGGCGGGGATCACGTGCATTCGCAGCACGGCTTCTTCGGCTGGTTCAACCGCTGGTTCGACAGCGCCACGCTGCGCTACCAGTCCGGCGTGTCCTACGTCATCCGGCGCGCGGGCCGCTTCATGCTCATTTATCTGGTGCTTATCGGCGGCCTGGTCTTCATGTTCAAGACCCTGCCCACGGGCTTCCTGCCCGACGAAGACCAGGGTATGCTGTTCGCCCAGATCCAGCTGCCTACCGGCGCGACGCAGGAAGAAACCACCAAGGTGCTGGAGCGGGTCGAACGCTACTTCCTCGAAGAGGAAAAGGAATCCATCGACAGTCTGATGGGCGTTCTCGGGTTCAGCTTCGCGGGCAACGGCCAGAACATGGCTATGGCCTTCGTGCGCCTCAAGGACTGGAGCGAGCGTCAGGACCCGTCCCTCAAGGTGGACGCCGTGTCCAAGCGCGCCATGGCGGCGTTCTCGAAAATCCGCAATGCGCAGGTGTTCGCATTCGCGCCGCCCGCCATTATGGAACTCGGCAACGCGACCGGTTTCGACTTCCAGTTGCAGGACAAGTCCGGCCTCGGGCATGAGGCGCTTTTGCAGGCCCGTAACCAGCTTCTCGGCATGGCCGCCCAGAACAAGAATCTGGTGGCCGTGCGTCCCAACGGGCAGGAAGACCAGCCGCAGCTGCGCGTCGACATCGACCGTGAGAAGGCGGGCGCGCTCAGCCTGAGCCTGGCCGACATCAACGCGGCGCTCTCGACCGTCTGGGGCAGCTCCTACGCGGACGACTTCCTCGACAAGGGCCGCGTCAAAAAGGTGTACGTGCAGGGCGACGCGCCGTTCCGTATGGTTCCGGAAGACATGGAAAAATGGTTCTTCCGCAACAGCAAGGGCGAAATGGTTCCCTTCTCCTCGTTCGCTTCGGCGCACTGGGAGTACGCCCCAGCGCGTCTGGAACGCTACAACGGCGTCCCGTCCGTGGAAATCCTTGGGCAGCCCGCGCCGGGCGTGAGCTCCGGTACGGCCATGCTGGAAATGGAGAAGCTCGCCGGCCAGCTGCCTCAGGGCATCGGCTACGAATGGACCGGGCTGTCCTATCAGGAACGCCTTTCCGGATCACAGGCTCCGGCTCTGTTCGCCCTGTCCATCCTTGTGGTGTTCCTGTGCCTCGCAGCCTTGTATGAAAGCTGGTCCGTGCCGTTTGCGGTTATCCTCGTGGTTCCCCTCGGTGTGCTCGGCGCGCTCGGCGCGGCGAACATGCGGATGCTTTCCAACGACGTGTACTTCCAGGTGGGCCTGCTCGCCACCATTGGTCTGTCGGCGAAGAACGCCATTCTGATTGTTGAATTCGCCAAGGAGCTGCATGACAAGGGAGGCGATCTCATCGAGGCGACCATTGAGGCGTCGCGTATGCGCTTGCGTCCCATCTTGATGACCTCGTTGGCCTTCCTGCTCGGCATCCTGCCCCTCGCTATCAGCACGGGCGCCGGTGCCGGCGGCCAGAACGCCATCGGCACGGGCGTCATGGGCGGCACGTTCGCGGCGACGGCCCTCGGGATTTTCTACATCCCGGTGTTCTTCGTCGTGGTGACCTCCGTGTTCTCGTTCCGCTGGAAGTGGAAGAAGCCGAAGCGTCGCCGCACGGCCAACATCGTTGAAACCATACCGGGAGATTCCCACAAATGATGTCAGCAAAGTATATGGCGCTCGCGCTGGCGGTGCTGTTGCCCGGCTGCACGATGGCCCCGAACTACGTCCGCCCGGAGGCCCCGGTGGCGGAGGCCTGGCCCGACGACCTCATGCCCAAGGGCACGGTCCTCGCCCAGGCTACCGATCAGCTGGCTTCGGAAATCGGGTGGAAGACGTTCTTCACCGATCAGCACCTGCAGCGGCTCATTCAGCTTGCTCTGGACAACAACCGGGATCTGCGCGTCTCCGCGCTGAACATCGAGCGTGCCCGCGGCTTGTACCAGATACAGCGCGCGGATCTGATGCCCGGGGTTTCCGCCTCCGGCGAGTCCTCCAACAAAGGCGTTTCCGCCGATTTGTCCACCACGGGCGAACAGACGGTTTCCCGCCAGCACTCGCTCGGCGTCGGCGTGACCAGTTATGAGCTTGATTTCTTCGGGCGTATCCAAAGCCTCAAGGACAAAGCTCTGGAAACCTATCTCGGCACCGAGGAGGCGTATCGGAGCGCCCGCCTGAGCCTCGTTTCGGAAGTGGCGCAGGCGTATCTGGCGCTGGTGGCGGACCGCGAGCGTCTGAACATCGCTACGGAAACGCTCAAGAGCCAACAGGCTTCATACGAAATGATCGCGCGGCGCCATTCCGTGGGCGTTTCGTCCGAGCTGGATCTGCGCCAGGCGCAGACCAGCGTGGATACGGCGCGGGTGGACATTGCCCGTTACAGTGGGCAGGTGGCCAAGGACATCACGGCGCTCAGCCTGCTCGCGGGTACGAAAGTGACCCCGGACATGCTGCCCGCCAAGGCGCTCTCCGAGCTTCCGGTCTGGCCGGATATTCCGGTGAGCCTGCCCTCCACGGTGCTCCTCCAGCGCCCGGACATCCTTCAGGCCGAGCATACGCTCAAGGCCGCCAACGCGGACATCGGCGCGGCGCGGGCGAATTTCTTCCCCCGCATTTCGCTGACCGCGAACATCGGCACGGCCTCGAACGAGCTGTCCCACCTCTTTGACGGCGGCACGGGCATCTGGACCTTCCTGCCGCAGGTCAGCCTGCCGATCTTCGAGGGCGGGCGGAACGTCGCCAACCTGCGTGTTTCCGAAGCCGACAAGAAGATAGCTGTGGCGAATTATGAGAAGGCCATTCAGTCCGCGTTCCGGGAAGTGTCCGACGCGCTGATCGACCGCGTATCCCTTGCCGGACAGCTTGAGGCGCAGAAATCGCTTGTTCATGCGACTTCCGAGACGTACCGCCTGTCCGGGGAGCGCTACAACCAGGGCATCGACAGCTATCTGGCCGTGCTCGATTCCCAGCGTGCGATGTACAGTTCGCAGCTTAACCTCATCTCCGTTCGCGTCGCCCGCGAGCAGAACCTTATCATGCTCTACAAGGCCCTTGGGGGCGGCGTGAAGGAATAGGGATAAAGCTTGGAGGGGGCGGGAGGGCCTTTCTGAAGAATCCCCATGAAGGGGGCAAGCGCCCCTCCCGCCCCCCTCCAAGCCTCCCCCTCTCCAAAGACTTTTGACTTTATCGAATCCCTGTTGCAGGGGAGTGCGTATGAAAAGGGACCTTCTCCGTTTCCGGGGAAGGTTCCTTTTTTTGTTTTAAGAAAAGGGAGAAGGCAGAGGAGTAGGGTAAATTATACTATAAATTGAAGAGGGGGCAGGCGGGTGTGTCTGCCCCTGCAACAAGAATAGCTTTTCCAGAAAAAGGCGGCATTCCCGATAAAAAGGGAACGCCGTCATGGGGGATTCGATAAGGTCAAAAGTCTTTGGAGGGAGAGAGGAGGGGGTGTGGGGGGGGGGACCTCTCTCCAGAAAGGTCCCCTCTCCCCTCCCCCACATTTTCCCTACGGGATCATCTGCCCAAGAACCGCGCCGAACTGGGCGAGAAGGGCGCTCTGGGCCTGTACCATCGAGGGGATGTCGGGACCGGCGGGGGCGTGCTGCACAAAACGTCCCGACTTGAGTTCTTCGCCGCTCTCGTTCACAAGGCTCCAGCCTGCGTCGAGGATGACGCTGCCGTTGGGCGCACCGTCAAAACGGGCGATATCCACGGCAATGCGCCACTGGAAAGGCTGCTGCGAACGCATGGGAGAGGCCAGCCCTTTGCGGGGGGTCAGGGATGCGGACACGGCGTCGCAGAGCACCCGGGTCACGCCCTCGCCGAACGGCTCGCTCCAATGGTTGAACTCGGCCAACTCGACTTTGACGTCATTGCCGTCGCGCAGGAAGAGCTGGGGCCTGTCCAGATAGCCCGGAATGGACACGGGTCCGATGGCGACGCGTGGCCCGGAGATTTTTTCTTTGCCGGACTGGACCACATTTTCCACGGGGGAGGACAGCATGTAGAAATCGGGGCGTGGGCTGCGGCCGAGGGAACAGCCGCCAGCGGTGAGCAGTCCGGCCAGCGCCAGCAGGGCCAGCAGCAGGGAAGGGGCGCGCTTTTTCATATGGCTTCCTTTTTCCTTTAAGATGGGTAGCAAATGACCATGCTCAAGCGGCACAGCGTGTTTCCTTCATTGGCATAGGCGTGTTTCCGATCCGCCTTGAAACGGATGGAGTCGCCATCGGCGATCCCCCAGCGTTCGCCGTCGAGCAGTACGGTCAGCGCGCCGGAAAAAACAGTGATGAACTCCTGCGTCCCTTCGGGGTGCGGTTCGGCGTCAAGCCGGACGCCGGGGTCCAGCTCAATGGCATACATCTCGAACCCCCGGGAACTGTCGAACGGAAAGACGGGATAATTCCTGTATTTTCCGTCTGTTTCAACAAAAGGCGTTATGGCGGAACGCGGGACGACTTCGACGTCCGTTTCCGGGCGCATCATGAGCGAAGTAAATGAAATCTTGAGCCCGTTCGCGATCTTCCAGAGCGTCGAGATGGTCGGGTTGGTCACGCCGCGTTCGATCTGGCCGAGCATGCTTTTGCTCACTCCGGAACATTTCGCTACGGCGTCAAGGCTGAGCTTCCTTTCTTCCCGCAGGCGTTTGAGGTTCTCCGCTACGATGTGGCCGATATTTTCCAAGGGCGTTATCCTGTCCATGTTTGACATTATAGTGCACAGATCGTATGCTCTATCGCACAAACTCAAAGGAGCTTCCGCCATGCCGTCGATTGCCGCTTTCCTGTCCTTCGCGTGCATCATGTCCTTTACGCCAGGCCCCAACAATATTATGGCGCTTTCCAGCGCGAGTGCGTACGGGCTCCGGAAGGGGCTCCGTTTCTGCTTCGGCGTTCTGCTGGGCGTTCTGGGGCTCATGACGGCATGTGCGCTGTTTGGCGCGGCGCTGTTCCGGTTTTTGCCCGACGTGGAACCCACAATGCGTGCCGTCGGCGCGGCGTATATCCTCTGGATGGCCTTTGGCGTCTGGCGGTCGGGATCAGGAAACGAAGATTCCCGCCTTGTACCGGTCAACGGCGTCGTTTCAGGGATGCTGCTGCAATTCGTCAACCCCAAAGGCATCCTCTATGGGATAACCGCCTTCTCGTCCTTTGTGCTTCCTTACTACGATTCCTTTATGGCTTTGGCTGTTTCCATCGGCGTGCTCTCGGCTGTCGCCTATGCCGGGACATGTTTTTGGGCGCTTTTTGGAGCCGTATTCCGCCGTTTCCTCCAGAACCACCATACCGCCGCCAACGCGAGCATGGCGCTCCTGCTGGTGTGGTGTGCCGCTTCCCTGTATACCTAATTATCTCACACGGATGTAATCCGCTTCCGCGTCCTTGGGCTCATCGCGTCATGTTTAAGGATACAGTACTGTGCCCAATCAAGCGCGGAAACAGGACTTTGCTTTCAACCCGGTCCCGCTACGATTTGAACTTCCCGACACCCTACCAGTCGAAAGTCTTTGGTAGAGGAGGGGAGGAGCCCCCTTTCTCCAGAAAGGGGGCTCCTCCCCTCCCCAATACGTTCCTTTACCGTACCTTCCCGCGCAGCACTGCTTCGGGATTGCGTTCAAGGGTGTTGGCGAACACGCGAACGGCCCGGGCCGCTTCGGTGATTTCGCGGATGGCCTGATTCAGTTCGATGACGGTCGTACTGTTTTTGCTGACCACGCCACGGGCGGAAACGACAGTCATCTCCGTCTCTTTGGCTACGTTGTCGATGCGGCTCAGGACATGCGACGCCTGTTCCAGCGCCGCGGACAGCCGCTTGTCCGTATCCTGCGCCAGCTTTGTATACGGTTCTGCAAGCCCGCGGATGCTCGTCAGCGTCTTGTCGAGGTTGGTCCCGATATCCTGAAGCTGGACCACCAGCTTGTCGATGTGGCCGATCAGCTGTTCCGTCCCAGAATTGCTCAGGATTTTTTTGACGCCTTCCGTAATGTCGAGGACATTCGAGGCGATGTCGTCATACGGCAGCGTCGTGAGCGTTTGCAGGATGTTGTCGAATTGCGACGGGATGGTGGGAATCTCGGGCACGTCGTCGTATTCTTTGACTTCCTTGATAGGATAAGGGATCTGGCTTCTGGGGTAGAAATCCATCTCGATCATGAGCTGGCCGGTGAGCAGGCTCTGGGTCGCCAGCGTTGCCCGCAGGCCGTGGCTGACCAGGCGATCGAGATATTCTTTTTTGGATATGTCGCCGTCGGAAACGGAAAACCGCCCTTCGTCCTTTTTGTTCAGTTCGATGAACACCGGCGTCTGGAACACTAAATTATCAAGGTCGCCCGTGAGCCGGATTTCGACGACGCGCCCCACCGGGACGCCGCGGAACAGGACCGGAGAGCCTACGGAAAGCCCGCTGATGGAACCGTCGAAAAAGAGCACGTAACGGCTTGTCGTCTGGAACAGCTTGCCTGAGCCGAAAACGGCGATAGCGAGCAGCAGGAGGGCTGTGGCCCCGACGACGAAGGCTCCGATGAGGGTTTTGTTGGCTGACTTGCTCATGAGCGGTATCCTTTGGAGGAGGTGGGGCAGGAGTCGGTTTTGCCGCGGTTCAGGAAACGGACGATGTCGGGGTGCGCCTGATCGCAGCGAAGGACATGGGGATCGCCGCCCGTGATCATGGTGTGGGTCGCCGCATCAAGGAATACGCTGTTGTTGCCGATGGTAAAGATGCTGTCGAGATCGTGGGTGACGACCACGACGGTCATGCCCATGTTCTCCTTGAGTTCGAGGATGAGCTCGTCCAGCAGGGCGGCGCTGACCGGGTCGAGCCCGGCCGAAGGCTCGTCAAAGAAAACGATTTCGGGGTCCATCGCCAGCGCGCGGGCGAGCCCGGCGCGTTTGCGCATACCGCCGCTGATTTCGGACGGGTAATAATCCTCGAATCCGGCAAGGCCGACGAGCGCGAGTTTGAGGGAGGTCTGTTCCCTGATCTCGGCGGAGGAAAGCTTCGTATAGCGCTGCAAGGGCAGGGCCACATTCTCGGCGAGGGTCATGGAGCTCCACAGCGCGCCGCTCTGGAAGAGCAGGCCCACGCCGCTGAGAAGTTTTTGGCGCTCGCTTTCGGTCCCGGCCCAAAAGTCCTGTCCCCTGTAGAGCACTTGCCCCTTTGTAGGCTGGAGCAGGCCCACGAGGACGCGCAGGAGCGTGCTTTTGCCGCATCCGCTCGGCCCCATGATGATGAATACGTCCTGACGGTTTATCGTGAAGTTGAGATCCTTCTGCACGACGTAGCTGCCGTAGCCGACCGTAAGGTCCCGCGCTTCGATGATGGGTGTGGAGGTATTCATATATTCAAAATATTGCAGAGGATGGTGAGGACAGCCGTGGACAGCACGATGCCCACGATGGAATAGACCACGGCCGAGGTGGTCGCCTTGCCGACTGCTTCGGCATTGCGGCCGCAGCGCAGGCCCTGGTAACAGCCGGTTATGGCGATGAGCATACCGTAGACCGCGCCGTGCACCATGCCCACCCAGAGGTTGTTGATGTTGAACCCTTTCTGGGTAAATGTATAGTATTCCATGGGATCAAGGCCGAGTATCCCGACGCCGACGATGAAGCCGCCCATGATGCCCATGAAGTCGGAATAGAGCACGAGCAGCGGGGTCATGGCGGTAAGGGCGAGGACGCGGGGCATGATGAGGTAGTCGGAAGGGGCCACGCCGAGCGTGGTGAGAGCGTCGATTTCCTCATTGACCTGCATGGTCCCGATGACGGCGGCATAGGAGGCGCCGGTGCGGCCCGCGAGGATGATGCCGGTCATGATCGCGCCCATGATGCGGGTCATGCTCACGGCCACGAGGCTGGAAACGTAGATTTCCGCGCCGAACATCTTGAGCTGGATCACGCCGACGAAGGCGAGGATCAGGCCCACGAGCAGGCTGATCAAAGAGACGATGGGCAGGGCGTCCACGCCGCTTTCCTGAACGGCGAGCCAGACGTTTCCCGACGTGCAGGAAGAGCGGCCCCTGAACAGCCTGCCGGCGCTGAGGACAAGTTCGCCGATAAAATCGAAAATGTCGCGTGCCATGCGGGGCACCGCCAATGTAAAGCCGCCGACCCGTTCGAGGAAGGTCGTCTTTTGGGCCTTACGCTGCGCGGCGGTGTTCGGGGGGACCGCAAGGGCCAGCTTGGTCAGGTTGCGGATGCCCTCGGGGAGGCGGGCGTCATCAAGCGGGATGTTGTGTTCTTTGGCGAGGGTGGCGAGCCGGGTGGTGACGACGAGCACGCCGCTGTCCCATTCGCCGAGAGCCTCGCCGAGGAGTTCGACGCTGCGGGCCTCTTTGAGGAGCCTTTCCGTTTCACGCAGCGCTTCGTCACGTTCCGTAAAAAAGTTCGGCCCAAGCAGGTCCCGTTTCCACTCGCCGCTGAAAACGACGCGCAGGACGCCCTCCGAGCTCTCGGCGCGTAACGCGCCTCCGAGCGAGGCGGACGCCCTGCTTTTTGTCATCGGTTCGGCTGCCATCGTCAGGCGGGCTTGCGGCTGACGGATACTTTGGCGGGGCGCAACAGGCGGTCTTTCAGGCGGTAGCCGCGCTGGTGCAGGGTGCTGACCAGGCCGGGTTCCATGTCATCCCGCTCTTCATAGGAAACGGCATCATGGACATCGGGGTTGAAGGGCTCGCCCACTTCCCCGGCAACGTCGAAGCCGTGGTTCTTGAGCGCGTCGAGGAGCAGCTTCCGGGTCATGATCACGCCGGTGAGCAGGCTTTTACAGGTTTCGTCGCTGCCGCCGTATTGAATGGCGAGATCAAGGCTGTCCAGCGCGGGCAGGAGATCCTTGAGCACCGGCTCGCTGGCGTAGCGCATGTATTCGTCATGGTCACGCTGGATGCGTTTCTTGAAATTTTCCATCTCCGCGAGGGCGCGCAGCCGGGTTTCGTCCGCTTCGGCCTTGACCGTGCAAGTGGGGCAAATCTCTTCGCGGAACTGCTCCTCAAGCGTTTTTTCAGGGGCCTGCGCGGTTTCCGCGAGGTTCTCTTCGGTGGCGCCGTTCTGTCCCTTTTCGGTCTGGGGATCACGTGTATCGGTCATGCTAGCTCCTTAATGATCATATTCGGCGACGCGCCGTCTCCGTGACGCATCTGCCAACACTCTATATAGGACTGAACCCGTATTCGGCAACACTTACCTTGCTTCGGCAAGCCAGCAGCAGACCTCCCGGGCGCCGTCGGCCCCGGCGGATTCGATGACGGGCGGAGTCTTGAAGCAGCGTTCATGCGCTTCCGGGCAGCGCGGCCGGAAGGGGCACCCCTGCGGGAGATCGCCGGGCGAGGGGACTGTGCCGGGGATGGCGTCCAGCTTCGCCGAAGGGGGCGTGTCAAGCGTGGGCGCGGAGCGGATAAGGCCCCAAGTATAGGGATGGCGCGGTTCGGCGAACAGAGCCCGCACGGGCGCGCGCTCCACGATGCGCCCGGCATACATGACGCCCACTTCGTCGGCCATTTCCGCCACCACGCCGAGATCGTGGGTGATGAGCAGAAGCCCCATGCCGCGCTCGCGGGAAAGATCGCCGAGCAGGGCGAGTATCTGGCCCTGTATGGTCACGTCGAGGGCCGTGGTCGGCTCGTCGGCGAGCAGGAGGCGGGGTTTGCAGGCCAGCGCCATGGCGATCATGACGCGCTGGCGCATACCGCCGGAAAGCTGGTGCGGGTAGTCGCGGACGCGCATGTCCGGCGCGGGTATGCCGACCAGCCGGAACAGTTCCACGGCTTCGGCGAGCGCGGCCTTCTTTGACAGGCGCAGGTGACGCATCAGCGGCTCCGCGACCTGCTCTCCCACCCGGATGACCGGATTGAGCGAGGTCATGGGTTCCTGAAAGATCATGCCGATGTCGCGCCCCCGCACGCGTTCCATCGCGGATTCGGACAATTCGGCAAGATCGCGGCCTTCAAAGAGGATGCGCCCGGCGGCGAGGCGCCCCGGTTCGGGGATGAGGCGGAGCAGGGACAGCGCCGTCATGCTCTTGCCGCAGCCGGATTCCCCCACAAGGCAGAGCGTGCGCCCCGGATGCAGCGTGAACGACACGTCGCGCACCACGTCGAACGGGCGTTCGCAGGCGTCGAACCGCACGGTGACGCCTTCCGCCTGCAACAGCGGGGCGGAGGAGGCCGGGATTGGGGAAGATGCGTTTGCGGAAAGGGACATGGGGCGCTCCAAAGAAAGTTGCGAATAAAAAAAGTATAGACGAGATGCGGGTTAAGGGCAAGAAACCGGGGATGCCGGGCAAAATGTTCTCATGCCGCAATTGACATTTATTTTCAAAAATCTATAGAAAGGGCAGATCCAATTGGTATCATAAGGGAGTGGGTATGGACGCGGAACCTGTTTTCATCACTGGAAGCGTTTTTTCGTGGGAATCCCTGCTCGTCGTGTCGATCATCGTTGCGGCGTGGTTTGTATGCCGCAGGATCAATGTCATGAAACGTCCGGTATGCAACGGCGGCTGCGCCGGTTGCCACGGGGCCCGTCAGGGTCGGGGATGTGCTTTCCCAGAGGGGCGGCGACGCCGGATGTGACGATAAAGTTGAAGCTGGGGGACAATATGTTTGGATTTTGCCATAGAAAGCGCGGAGGGCATGATTGCGCCGAAGCCCGTTCGTGCGGCGGCGAAGGCTGTCCCATCTCCAAGGAGATGCTGGAAGCCGGGCTCATTTCCCTGCGCAGGATGAAGGAGGGGCAGAAAGCCCGCATCGCCCATGTGCAGGCCAGCGGCGAGCTGGGGCGGCGCATCCGGGACATGGGGCTCATCCCCGGCGCGGAAGTGGAAGTGGTGGGGCGCGCCCCGCTGCGCGATCCGGTGGCCCTGCGCCTGCCGGGGTTCACGCTCAGCCTCAGGAACAACGAAGCCGACTACATCGTCGTCGAACCGCTGGAACAGGCGGGCTGAGGCGTCATGGATCCGCAACTTACCATAGCCCTCGCGGGCAATCCGAATTCTGGCAAGACGACGGCCTTCAACGCGCTGACCGGTTCGCACCAGCATGTGGGCAACTATCCCGGCATTACCGTGGAGAAGAAGGAAGGTTTCATCAAGATGCCTTCCGGCCGGTGTGTGCGCTTCATCGACCTGCCGGGGACGTATTCCCTGACCGCCTACACGCAGGAGGAGACGGTCGCCCGGCATGTGCTGGCGCAGGAACGGCCCGACGTGGTCATCGACGTGCTCAATGCGGGCGCGCTGGAGCGCAACCTCTACCTGACCATCCAGCTTCTGGAACTCGGCGTTCCCGTGGTGCTGGCCCTGAACATGATGGATGAGGCCGCCAAGCAGGGCATGACCATCGATATCGAGCGCCTGTCGCAGCGTCTGGGCTTCCCGGTCATGGCGACCGTGGCCCGCACGGGCGAAGGGCTGCCCGAACTCTTGAAGGCGACGGAAGCCTATATCGAAACCAAGCGCGGCGAGCCGTGGGAGCCGCTGCATATCTCGTATGGGCCCGATCTTGATCCCGTGCTGCGGGATATGGAAGCCGCCATTGCCGAGGCCGGGCTGCTGGCTTCGGAATATCCGGCGCGGTGGGTGGCGCTCAAGCTGCTGGAGCAGGATGAGGAAATCCTCACCCGCAGCCGCGCCGAAGCCCCGGAGCTTGCCGCCGATCTGGAGCGGCAGGTGGATGAGGTGGCACGGCATTTGCGGGATACGTTGAATACGTGGCCCGAGGCCGTCATCGCGGATTACCGCTATGGGTTCATTTCTTCGCTGCTGCGGGACGGCGTGCTGGTCCGGCTTCAGGATATGCACGCGCGCATCCAGTTCTCGGACCGCATGGACAAGGTGCTGACGCATCCGTTCATGGGCCCGGCGATCATGCTCGGCGTGCTCTATCTGCTTTATACCGTTACCTTCACCATTGGGGAGATCCCGATGGGCTGGGTGGAACAAGGGTTTGCCCTGCTGCGCGAAGGCGCGGACGCCGTGCTCCCCGACGGCCAGCTCAAGTCGCTGGTGCTTTCGGGCATCATCGACGGCGTGGGCGGCGTCATGAGCTTTGTCCCGCTCATCATGCTGATATTCCTTCAAATCGCCTTTCTTGAAGATACCGGGTACATGGCGCGCATGGCCTACATGCTTGACCGTATTTTCCGTATTTTCGGGCTGCACGGCTGTTCGGTGATGCCGTTCATCGTGGGCGGAGGCATTGCTGGCGGCTGTGCCGTGCCCGGCGTGCTGGCTGCCCGCACCCTGCGGAGCCCCCGCGAAAAGATAGCGACGCTGTTGACCGTGCCCTTTATGGCCTGTGGGGCCAAGCTTCCGGTTTTCATCCTTTTTTCCGGCGTCTTTTTCCCCGGTCATGAGGCGGCGGTCATGTTCGGCCTGACGCTCACCGGCTGGGTGGTGGCCCTGCTCACGGCGCGGCTGCTGCGCTCGACGATTATCCGTGGGCCGTCCACGCCGTTCGTCATGGAGCTTCCGCCCTATCGCCTGCCCACAATGCTCGGGCTGGCGATTCATACGGGGGAGCGCACGTTCGAGTATCTGAAGAAGGCCGGTACGGTCATCCTCGCCATTTCCATCATCCTGTGGGCGGCTATGGCGTATCCGCAGCTGCCGCTGGACACGCGGGCGCATTTCGCGGGCGAGCAGCAGACCATCGAAGCGAACCTTGAGGCGGCGAAGGCTTCGGGCGGCGATGTGGCCGCTCTTGAAGGGCAGCTTACGGCCTTGCACGGCGAGCGCGCGGAGCGGGCACTTCAACACTCGTTTGCAGGCCGCCTCGGCATGGCGCTGGAACCGTTGACCCGTCCCGCCGGGTTTGACTGGCGCACGGACATCGCGTTGGTGGGCGGTTTCGCGGCGAAGGAAGTCATCGTCGCCACGCTCGGCACGGCCTATTCCCTCGGCGACATCGATCCCGAAGATCCCACGCCGCTGGCGCAGCAGATCCGCAACGACGGGCGCTGGACGCCCGCCACCGCCTTGGCTCTGCTGGTGTTTGTGCTGCTGTACGCGCCCTGTCTGGTGACTGTCGCCGCTATCCGGCAGGAGACGGGTTCGTGGGGCTGGCCTGTGTTCAGTATGGTATTCAACACGCTGATCGCGTTCGGGGCCGCCGTTGCCGTGCGGCATGTGACGATGTTGTTTCTATAGGTGAAATAAAGAGAGAGGGGAGATTTTTCGAAAAAGAGAGGTACACCCGAAACTCTTTCCCTTTTTTCACGATACATCTCCGTGTGTTGATATAAGAGCCTCTTTATTGGTTGTTTTTGTTTTGCTGATTCAAAAATGAAAATCCCCAGAGTGGGGAAGCTGATCTCTCAAGAAAACGGATAAGGGAGCATTCGTAGAAATGCTCCCTTATTTTTGTAAAAAGAGCGTATTGGGTTTACATCATTGTTGTGAGGGTATAGACCTTCGCCGAAGGTATGTTCTTCTTTTTTTCGGGAAGGTACTCTTTTTACATCACCGGACAGTTTGCTTTATGCAACTATATATTGTTGAATAAAGTGGTATTGTTTTTTGTATGCCGTTTTATTCAGCGCAGCACCGTTTCTTTGTGAAACCTTCATTAAGAAACAGCTAGGATATTTTGCGAATAGCGCTGTACGCGGATATCGAAGGTCTTTACTTGAATCACGAGGTACTCTATAGATGAAAAAGATTCTATCACGAGCCTTATACATGTGATTTTTCCGTTCAGGCTTAAGACGTTTTTCAACATTTGTGGATGGAGGTATACGATGCGAAAGGACAGGGGACAGCAGGGCTTCACGCTCATTGAAATCATTTCCGTCTTGGTCATCCTCGGCATTCTCGCCGCTGTGGCCGTTCCGAAGTACTATGATTTGCAGAAAGAGGCCCAAACCAAAGCTGCAATGGCCGTTGTTGCCGAAGTGCAGGCCCGTGTGAACCTGAAGTTCGGGCAGGAAATTTTGCACGGTGGCTCCTGCAGCGAAGCGGTAAAGGCAGCTGAGGGTCTTGTAACCGCCCCTACTGATTTGGGAGGGTGGAATCTGACTACAGGGACCAAAGACAATAATGTTTATACCGTTACCGACGCAATTCCTCCTGGAGGAAGCGATGCCGATAAGGTTACTCTCACTAATGCGAAAATCAGCCTTCCTGATTGCACGCAGGCGACTAAATAATCCTGTTAATCCGTCGTAACATTTTATTATAAATGAAAAAGAGGCGATTCCTTAAGGAATCGCCTCTTTTTTTCCATACAACGGAACTCCCTCCGCGCAGCCTCCCCACCAGCCGAAAGTCTTGGGAGGGGAAAGGGGGAGGTTTGGAGGGGGGAAGGGGAACCTTTCTTTAGAAAGGTTCCCCTTCCCCCCTCCAATTTTTCCTCTATTTCACCAGCTTCCTCAACCATGAGATCGGATGCATGGACGGGAGCTTCGTGTGATGCGAAATCTGAAGGCGGCAGGTGCCGCACTCGGTGACGCAATACTCGGCGGCACTGTCCTTGACGGCCTTGAAGAGATCGGAACCGACCGAGGCCGCCACATCGTACTTTTCCTTCTTGAAGCCGTAACTGCCGGAAATGCCGCAGCAGCCGGAACGGGCGTCCTCGACGTTGGCGGAAGCCATGCGGAGCAGATCAAGGCCCGGCTTGCCGATGCCCTGCGCGCGCAGGTGGCAGGGGGCATGATAGACCAGCTTCGTGGCGTCTTCGCGTACGTCGATGTCGAGCTCGCCGGACTCGATAAGGCCGATGAGGAACTCGCAGGCGTCCTGCACATGGGGGACAATGGACTCATGCTTGCCGAGTTCCGGGAAATACTCGGCATACTCCTGCTTGAGCATGAGCTGGCAGCTCGGGCAGACCGTCAAAACGGGGACATCGCGGGACGAAACGAGAGCGGCGAGCGTGTCCACGTTCCGGCTCGCGGCGGCGCGGGCGTCGTCGAAGAAGCCGTTCGCCACCATCGGCAACCCGCAGCACTCGAACTCGGGCACAATGACCTCATACCCCGCCTTTTCCAGCATGAAAACGAGATCCTTGCCGGTTTGCGGGTCGTAGTCGTTCACGTAACAGCCGGGGAAAAAGACGGCCTTCTTGGTGAGGCGGCTGCGATCCGAGGCCGTCAGCATCGCGTTGTGGTCGCCCATCCATTCCGTGAAGCTCCGGGGCACGAACACGGGCATGGGCGCGCGGGCGTCCACGCCGAACTTGTCGAGGATGAGCCGGGTCAGCGCGTTGGTGGAGCCGACATTGACCAGCCAGCCCGGAAAACGGCGGGCCAGCCTGCCGAGCATACGCCCGTGGGACAGTACCCAGTCGCGCAGGGGCGGCTTGTGGCGCTTGCAGTACTCCGCACGGGCCAGCATGTTGAGGGTCGAAATCTTGACCCCGGACGGACAGGCTATGTCGCAGTTCTTGCAGTTGGAACAATAGTCCAGCGCCTCGATTTCCGAGATTTCCCCGCCGCCGGTTTCGTCATACAGGCGGAAACGCTCGGACGAAGGCCCGGTCAGCTTCGGCCCCTTGAAGGCCCGCGTCGCCTTGGTGACGGGGCAATAGGCCACGCAGGTCGAGCAGGTTGTACATTTATCTACAGTTTCAATAGGTTTCATACGCACCTCAGGCGTTCATGGCTGCAAAGAGGGCCGTGGACAGCGCGACGCCGTTGCCGGACTTCTCCGCGGCGTGATCGTAGCCGCCGAGCGTCTTGCCGATAAAGAACACGTTGCCGCACAGCGGGTTGCCGTCCTTGCCGAGCGGGCGGAGTTTGGCGTCCACATCCGGGCCAAGCAGGGCGAAGCCGTGCGACGGGCGGGGCGTCCCCGGCGTCTGGCGGCAGGCCGGGTAGGCTTCCGGCAGCGACCACTCTGGAGACGACGGGTTCAGGGGCAGATCAATATTGAAGATCGGCTCCCATGCGCGTTCGGGTTCGATGGCGAACCCTTCGCCGAGCACGCCGCCCGTGGCGATGATGAAGGAACGCGCCTCATAGCGGCGCTCCTGCCCGTTGTTGGTCGTGATCAGCGCGGCGCAGCGCCCGTTTTCGACCACGGCCCCGGTGATGGTGGACTGCTCGATGAGATCCACATCGTATTTCTTGAGCAGGCGCAGGAGCAGGGCGTGCAGGCGCAACCCCGTCACCGCCGGGGGCAGGCTGGAGATTTCGTTGACGATGTGCCCCGTGCGATCCTTGATGGCGTTGTGTACGTCGTTGTTGGCGGCGGTACCGAGGATGGCCGGGACGAACACCGCGCCGGGCACGCCGCGCACGATGTATTTGTTCAGGCTCTTGCTCAGCCAGAGGATGCCTTCGGGCGTATCCAGATAGCGGGCCAGATCGAGGGTGGAGAGGTCGCGCTGGAGCGGGAACGGGCTCGGCAGGATGACCGGGACGATGTTCTTCCCGATGTACCCCTTGCGCGTCGCAAGGCCCTGCGCCGCCAGCGCCGGGGAGAAGTCCTTGAGCCCCTCGACCCCGGCGATGAAAATGTTGGCCGCTTCGGCCACGCCGTGCATCGACATGGTATGCGGCACAAGATAGCTCGGCTTGGTCGTGCCGAGGGCCGTCACCACGCGGGTGTTTTGTTCGTTGTTGCAGAGGTAGGGACAGCCGCCCTCGTCGCAGAACTCGAGGAAGCAGGACAGCGCTTTTTTTGACGGTCTCCGCGCCGACGATGGCGTAGGGATGGCGCGGGGACAGGCTGTCGAAGCCGTCGAAGGGCGAGGTAAGGGGCGTGCCGTCGGAACGGTAGCCGAGCACGTCGATGGTGCCGCCGCCGATGGCGAGCACGCCGGAGCCCTTGGTGACGAGCAGCGTGCGCTTCCCGGCCTTTGCCGCGAACAGGGCCGCGCTCAGCCCGGAAAGGCCGCCCCCGGCGATCATGACGTCATAGGGTGTTCTTTGATCATTCGTCGGCTCCGTCTACGTTGAGGGTCGCGCCGTACATGCCGCGCGCCAGCTCGGTTTCACGCAATTCGCTGCCCCACAGCACCGGGCGGATGCCGTACCAGCGCTCCTGCTGGAAGCTCTGGAGCAGATCCGGCGCGCCGCAGGGGAGGGCGTCGCACTCTCCCGTACCGCAGGCCTGCATCCCGGCGGGCAACAGCTTGGCTTCGAGCACCGCGCCCACGCCGCGCAAGCCGCAGAAACTCCCCTGACAGGTGCCCATGCCCATACGGGTGCGGCGGCGGATGTCGTTGAGGGAATGGGACGTGGGTTCGGAAGCGACCTGTTCGAATTCCGCGATGGTGACGCGCTCGCATTCGCACAAAAGCGCCTTTTTCCACGGCGCGGCCTCAAGGCGTTCCACCGTGGCGGCAAAACTGTCGCCAAGGCGCGATTCGGCCTGTTCCAAGCCTTGCGCCGGGAAGACCTTGCGCGCGCGTTCCAGCAGGGCCGGGGGCGTATCCTCCACCAACGGCTCCACGGCGGTACGGCACTGTGCGGCCACGCCGAGCTTGGCACAGACGAGGTCGGCCATGCGTTCACCCATGAGGCGGTAGGTGGTCAGCTTGCCGCCGCAGATGGTCGCCATGCCCTTGAGCCCTTCCTTTTCATGGTCGAGGACCACGAAGTTGCGGGAAGCGCCCCGGCCTTCGGCGGACGGGTCGGCGGTGTACAGGGGCCGCGTCCCCGCGAAGGTGCGGAGGATGCGGTAGCTGTCGATTTCCGGGAAAAGCACGCGGCCGATGTCGAGCAGCTCATGCACTTCGGCGGTATCGGGCACGGTGTCGTCGGGCTTGTCGGTCTTCTTGGAGGTGGTGCCGAGTATGGTGATGGAGCCGTGCGGCACGAAGATGTCGCCGTCGGACGCCTTGCGCAGCCGGTTGATCACGCGGCTGGTGAAGCGGTGGTTGAAGGCAACCAGCGTCCCGCGGTCGGGCTTGACGTTGATGTCCAGCCCCGCGGTATGGGCCAGCTCGCCCACCCAGCTCCCGGCGGCGTTGACCACGAAGCTGCAGGGGATTTCCCCGGTCTGCCCGGTGCGGGAGTCGCGCACGCTTACGCTCGTGACTTGTCCGTTGGCGCTGTTGATGGAAGTGACTTCCGTATAGGTACGGAAGCCCGCGCCATGCCGGACGGCGTTCTGGACGTTCTGCCAGACGAGGCGGAAGCCGTCCACGGCGGAGTCTGGAACGCGGTACACGGATACGATGTTGCCCGCGAGATTGGGTTCGAGCGCACGGGCTTCTTTTACGGTGAGCGGAGTGGCTTCGATCCCGCACTTGTCGCAGGCCGTGACCCACGTAGCTTCAAACTCGGCCCCGTCTTCGGGCGTGCGGACGAAGAAGCCTTCGGTTTCCTCGACGCAGTGCTTGCCGATGCGCCGGAGGATGCGGTTTTCCTCGATGCATTCCCGGCCCGCCTCGGCGTCTTTCACCGCGTAGCGCGCGCCGCTGTGGAGCAGGCCGTGGAAGCGGGAGCTTGTGCCGTGGACGAGGTCGCGCTGTTCGAGCAGCAGCGCCTTGACCCCGCGCATGGCGAGGTCGCGCAAGGTTCCCGCGCCCGTGGCTCCGCCGCCGATGACGACGACGTCCCAGTGCCGCTTGGTATATTCTGAAAGTTCCTGCATGGATGTTCCCGTTCTTTCTGGATTTGTCCCGGTTCGTCCCGGGAGTGCGTCGTCCCTGAACGTAGCCTCTTTGCCATCCGTTTACAATAGAATATTCACATGTGAAACCATAGACAAGGGTAAAAAGTTCTTATTCGAAAATTTTTGAAAAAGTGAGATATTGGGGAGGGGAAAGCGGGCCTTTTGAAAAAGCTCCCCTTTCCCCTCCCCAAAACCCACCCCTATCCCCCTAAAATTTTCGTGAGGGTCGGCGGCGGGACGGGACGATTGGAAAAGCTGAACGATGGCATACGTCTCCCGGATCTGCGTTAAAGGAAATACAAAAGGCTTGTTGGCTTGTCCTAATGGTTATAGATGGGGAAATGCCGATATGTCTTGAAGCGATGGAAAGCTGGACGAGGGGGCGCTGCGTTGTCGGCAGGTCGCTTTTTTGAGAGGGTTCATTTCAAGGGCAATCCGTTTCAGGGAGTGCTGCAACCAATGGGTTGATACAGGTACGAAAGCCTTTGAAGAAGCGAGGGATGGGTGCGGGCCCGTGCATGTGGTTCTGGAGAGGAGAAGCGCGGGGAGGTTCCTTTCTTCTCCAGAGAGTCTTCCGCCCGATGCTTCCAGAACCGTTTCTGCAGTCTCTCTTCTTGATGTTTTCGTGACTGGATTGCGGAGGGAACGCGATTCAGGCATGTCCGGGAGCATGAGCATGATTTCGGAGTTTTTCGCGGACGGGATGATCCCGTGGTCGCCGATTTTGCTGTCGTTGAAGGTCGCGGGCCTTGCGACCGCCGCCTCGTTTTGCGCCGGGGTCGCCGCCGCGTGGCTTCTGGCCCGCCGCCGTTCGCCTTTTTCCGCTGTCTTGGACGCCATGTGCACGCTTCCGATGATACTGCCGCCCACGGTTCTGGGCTATTATCTTATCCTGCTGGTCGGGCGGCGCGGCGTCATCGGGCCGTGGCTGGCCGAGTGCGGCATCAACCTGATTTTTTCATGGCAGGGAGCCGTGGTTGCGGCTACGGTGGTCGTGTTTCCGTTGATCTACAAGTCGGCCCGCGCCGCGCTGGAGCTGGTGGACCCGCGTCTTGAGAACGCGGCCCGCACGCTCGGGGCGTCGGAGTGGAAGGTCTTTTGGCAGGTGTCGCTGCCTCTGGCGTGGCGCGGCATCGTCGCCGGGGGGATGCTGGCCTTTGCGCGTGGCATGGGCGAGTTCGGCGCGACGCTGATGATCGCGGGCAATATCCCCGGCAAGACGCAGACCCTTGCGCTTGCCATCTATGACGCGTTTCAGGCGGGCAACGACGAACAGGCGACGGTGCTGGTCGTGTTGACGTCGTGCCTGTGCCTTACCATTCTTGTCCTTGCCGACAGGTTGTTCGGCGGAAAGGCGGGAGGCCGCTGATGCTTGATGTGCAGATACGCAAGCGCCTCGCCACGGGGCGGAAAAGCGGCGACAGTTTTTCCCTCGACGTGTCCTTGAGCTGCGCCACCCGGCGGCTTGTCCTGTTCGGGCACTCCGGTTCCGGCAAGACGCTTACCCTCCAGTCGCTGGCGGGGCTGGTCCGGCCTGACGGCGGATACATCAAGATTGGGGATGATGTGCTGTATGCTTCGGAGAAGGGCATCGATCTCCCGGCCCGTGAGCGCCATCTCGGGTATGTTTTTCAGGACTACGCCCTGTTCCCGCATCTGACGGTCCGCAGGAATGTGGAATTCGCGCTCGACAAGACGAAGCGGACCTTGTTCGGGCGCCCCTCCCCTGCGGCCCGCAAATCCGTAGATGATCTTCTGGAGCGTTTCGAGGTCGGGCATCTGGCCGAGCGGTATCCCCGTGAAATTTCCGGGGGCCAACGCCAGCGCGTCGCGCTTGCCCGCGCCCTTATTACCGCGCCCCGTATGTTGCTGCTGGACGAGCCTTTCGCCGCGTTGGACCCGCTCCTCCGGGTCAGGATGCGCCGCGAGATCCGCGTCCTGCTCGACGAATGGAACATCCCCGTCGTGCTGATCACCCATGATCCCGCCGACGTGGACGCCTTTGCGGACTCGCTGGCCGTCTACCGCAATGGCATGATCCGGCATGTCCTCGACGATTATCCCGCCCGCCGGGCGAGCGAGCCGGACGCCCTTTCGCTCCTCGCGCCGCTGGTGGAAGTGTAACCGGAAGAAACACGGCAGCGAGGACAAAAACGAAGAAACGCCGCCGCTTTTCCGCTGCCCTCGTTTTGCCCGGCTTCCGGTTTTCCCCGATAGCAAAAAGCCTTCCCCGTGTTCGGAGAAGGCTTTTCCGTTCTTGGCAATCCCCTGCAATAGGGATTCGATAAAGGCGAAAGTCTTTGGGGATGGAGGGGAAGGGCCTTTCTTCAGAAAGGCCCTTCCCCTCCCCAAGATCTCGTTTACATCCCCAAAACGACGGCAAACGCCTTGAACAGGACGGACACGGGCTTGCCGGGCTCAAGCTTGAGCACACGGGCGCTCTGGGAGGTGATGACGGCGCAGACGGTGGTGCCTTCGTCGAGGGTGACGAGGACTTCGGCTTCGATTTCTCCGAGCTGGACGCTCTGCACCTTGCCGGAGAAGTGGTTGCGTGCGCTGGTGGGCGCGTCGCCGGTGCTGATGATGACCCACGGGGCCTTGATCGTCGCGGTGGTGTTGATGCCTTCGCGGAGTTCGAGGTTGTCGGCGCTTTCAGCCGTGATGATGGAGACGACCTGAAGGCCGGTGGAGGTCAGGATTTCCACTTCAACGAGCAGGTCGCCGCGCTTGATGCGGTTAATGGTTCCAGTGAACGCGTTGCGGGCGCTGGTTTTTTTCATAGCTTCCCTCCTAATATGGGAATGGACGATTTTTCGGGCGTCTTCACGGGAAAAGTGAAGGTAACTTGCCGTCAGGGTCGGGCTCTGCTGCCCGAGGAACTGCTGGACGATCTTGAGCGGCACGTCGCCGCGCAGAAGCTCTATGCCCCGCGAATGCCGGATGACCCGGGGGCTGAGGAGCTCTTTGGGCAGATCGACGTCTTTCGCCCGCTCATAGAAGATGCGGCGTACATAGCCTTGATCGAGGTGCAGCACTTCGCCGCGCAGGCCGAACATGAGGGGGGACTCCAGCACTTGCCGGATTTCCGTCATGATGGCTTCGGGAAATTGAAGTTCCCTGAAGTTCTGCCCCCGGACGCTGACGACGGAACGGGCAAAGTCTAGATCCGTGCGGTCGTCGAGGGACAACACTTCGCCGAGACGCAGCGCGCCGTAGCGGATGAGCAGAAAGACCAGCCAGAGCCGTCCCCTTGAACGGCCTTGCGTCGTGGAGACGGACGCCTTGTACCAATCAAGAAACGCCTTGGAGACGGCGTCGAGCTGTTCCGAGGTCAGGTGCCTGACATTTTCCGGGACGGTGAATTGGCCGCCGGGATGCGGCATGGACGGGGGCGGGACCTGAGGCGCGTTGCGGGTTTCACGTTCGTGGCGGACACAGGCTTCGATGAACCGCAGGGCGGAGTCATCAAGCCCCTGAACAAGGCGGGTTATTTCTTCCTGCATGGAATCTCCTCTGTACCGATAAGCGACTTCTCGGGATATGCAGGCTATCCCACGGGCTGATGTGGGCGAAAGTCGGTCACGCAGTTTCTCGAAAGAGTGACAAGATTGCCGGGAAAACGCAAGGGGGGTATTGCTGAAAAGGTTATCGTTCGTGAACCGCAACAGTCGAACAACAAAGGAGTATGAACATGGATAAGCGTTTTTTCCGTCGGTGTGCCCGAAATGCGGCGTTCAGCCTTTTGGGATGCCTCCTTTTGGCGGCTCCGGCGTTTGCGGCGCAGGAAATCACGGTTTCCGGCGCGGCCAGCCTGACGAATGCGTTCACGGAGATAAAGGGGCTCTTTGAGAAGAAATACCCCGACATCAAGGTACATACCAACTTTGCGGCCTCCAACCCGCTGCTCAAGCAGATGGAAGAGGGTGCCCCCGTCGATGTGTTCGCTTCCGCGGATCAGGAAACGATGGACAAAGCCGCGGCCAAGAAGCTGGTCGATACCGCCACCCGCAAAGATTTCGCGCTCAACGATCTCGTCATGGTCGTTCCTTCCGACAGCAAGCTCAACTTGACCGGGGCCAAGGATCTGGCCAAGCCCGAAGTCAAGCGCATCGCCGTGGGGAATCCCGACTCCGTCCCCGCCGGCCGCTACACCAAGGCGGCCCTGACGACCGCCGGCCTTTGGGAAATGTTGCAGCCCAAGTATGTTTTCGGCGCGAGCGTCCGTCAGGCTCTGGATTATGTGGGCCGTGGCGAGGTCGACGCCGGTTTCGTTTACCGTACCGACGCCAAGCAGGGCGGCGACAAGATGAAGGTGGCTGCCGTGATGGACGGACACAAGCCCGTCCTGTATCCCATCGCCGTGGCGACCACGGGCAGCAACCGTGATGGCGGCGCGAAGTTCGTCGGTTTCGTGCTCTCTCCCGAAGGGCAGGCTGTGCTTGCCAAGTATGGTTTCAGCAACCCGCAGAAGTAGTTGCATATACATGTGGGGAAGGGAGGGGAAACCTTTCTTCAGAAAGGTTTCCCCTCCCTTCCCCACACCCCATCCCTCCCCATCCCAAGACTTTCGACGTTATCGAATCCCTGCTCGCAGTCGTTCTTTTTATGTCTCCCCTCGAACGATGTTGGATGATTGTTTCGTCTGCGGCATCGCTGTCGGCAGGAGGCTTTTTTCTTTATGGATTCCCTTGAGGGTGGCGGGTTGCCGTGGGAAGGGCATGTTGGAGGTTTTTAGGAAAACGTCAATATTCATTGGCGGTTGCTGGTGCTGTGCAAGGCCGGTTCCCCGGAAAGCAAAAAGCTTGCAAGGAATGAGGATTCAGGGAACAATATTCCCGAATCCTCATTTTTTTCAGGAGCACGGAACCATGCGGCATTGGCTTTTCAAAAGCGAACCCGACTGCTATTCGTTTACCGATTTGGAAAACGCGCCCGGCCAGACCACAAGTTGGGACGGCGTGCGGAATTATCAGGCCCGCAACTTTATGCGCGACGACATGAAGAAGGGGGATTTGGGATTCTTCTACCACAGCGGCAAGAATCCTGAAATCGCCGGGATTGTGGAAATCGTACGCGAAGGGCATCCCGATCTCACGGCGCAGGATCCCGAGGCCGGGCATTTCGATCCGAAAGCCACACCGGGCGATCCCCGCTGGTACATGGTGGATGTGAAGCTGGTGCGGCGATTCGAGCCGCCGGTTCCCCGCAGCCTGTTGCGGTTTGTCCCCGAGCTGGCGGGTATGGAGCTCATGAAGACCGGAAGCCGCCTTTCCGTACAGCCCGTGGAGGCCGAAGCCTATGCCGCCATCGTCAGGCTGGCGGACCAGCTCGCCGCAGACAAGGCGGCGGGGCAAGAGGTGAAGGCATGAGCGAACTTTTGCATTCTCCCGATGCCGAGCTTGCCGCGCTGAAGGCCCGTGTCGCCCGCTTGGAGCGGCTGGAGGAGCAGGTCTATTTTCAGGAGCGGACGCTTTCCGCCCTCAACGAGGCGATCACGCTCCAGCAGAGGCAGCTGGACGATCTTCAAGGGCGTATGGAAGCCGTTGAGGAGAAGTTCCGTGAGCTTTGGGAGCTTGTCGGCAACGAAGGCGGCGAAGCGACCGTGCCCCCGCATTATATGAAGCTTGCATAGGTTTTGTTCGATTAGACAAAAAGGTTGGAGGGGGAAGGAGGGCCTTTCTGAAGAAAGGCCCTCCTTCCCCTCCAAACCTCCCCTTTCCTCCCCAAAGACTTTCGTCTTTATCGAATCCCCGTTGCAAGGGATTGCCAAAAAAGAAAAGCCTTCCCTGTTCTTGGGAAGGCTTTTTGCTATCCGTGAAAGCCGATATGAGGGATTCGATAAGGTCAAAAGTCTTGGGAAGGGAGGGGGTGTGGGGGAGGGAAACCTTTCTCCAGAAAGGTTTCCCTCCCCCACATTTCTTCTTTTTTCCTATTGTTTCACCGGAACCGTGGAGATCGCGTTGAAGGGCGAGCCGTCCACGAGGCGGCGGCTGACCGCGAGATAGACGAGCGTGTTGCGCTTGGCGTCCCAGATGCGGGTGACGCGGGTGGCCTTGAAAAAGACCGAGGTCGATTCACGGAATACGTTGGCCTGTTTGGGGAGCTTGGCGGGAATTTCGATAGGGCCGACCTGGCTGCACGAAATGGCGAAGTTGGACGGATCTTCGGCAAGCCCGAGCGAGCCGGAAACACCGCCGGTTTTGGCTTGGCTGATGTAACAGGCCACCCCCGGAATGTCCGGATCGTTGAAGGCCGAAACGCAGACCTTGTGATTGGCTCCGAGCAGTTTCCATTCCGTGGTGACGCAGCCCACGTCCGAATCGTCCGCATGGGCGAAGGAGGGGAGGAGCAGGGAACAGAACAGGGCAAGGCAGGCGTATGGTTTAAGCATGGCGTTTTTCCTTTTGGTTTAGCAGTCGGGAAGGGAAATGGCTCCTGAAATGTTGCGCAACGCACCGGGCGTGAGCTCGCAGGCGAGCGTGTATTCGCCGGGAACGCCGGGATAGGAGATGGAAGCGGCGGAATGGAATCCGAATCGGCCATAATAGCCGGGAGCGCCGATGAGCACGGCGGAAGAATGCCCCAGTGCGGCGGCCTTGGCGAGGGCCTCGCGGATGAGGGCCGCTCCGATGCCCTTGGCGCGCCATTCGAGCGCCACGGATAGCGGGGCGAGGAGCAGCGTGCCGAAGCAGCCGCCGTTTTCACGGATGGATGCTCCGGTCAGCATGATGTGACCGATGAGTACGCCGTCCTCTTCGGCGACAAGTTCCAGCTCGGGGATGTAGCTCCCCTTCCGGAGTTTAAGGACGAAATCCTGTTCGCCGCCGTCGGAGACTTTCGCTGTCTGGAATGCCGTTTTGACAAGGGAATAGATGGCGTCGAAGTCTTTGGGGGTTGCTTGTCTGATGGTCATGGTAAGCCTCTGGAGGGCGGAACGTTTTTGATTGGGGATGGTAAAACGGACGGTCAGAATCTTTTTATACTGTAATGTGCATTACTCCATGCCGTTCAAAAGGAAATCCGCTCTAGCTGGAGCGGCACCGTGATATCAGCGTTCCAGAACGCCGCCGAGCTGTTCCAGTTGCTTCTGGACATGCGTGTCGTAGCGGGAAACGTCGCTGCGGATTTTCTGCATCACGTCAAGGAACAGGCGCAGGTGCACGGACTGGTGGAACAGGCTTTCCAGGGCGGGGGCAAAGCCGCGCTTGACCTCGAATTCGTACGCCTTGCCCAGATCTTCGCGGACCACGGCAAGTTCCTGCCGGAGGGCGCCGCACACCCGCTCGGCGTATTCCTCGGCTTCGCGGCGGCGTTTGTCGAGGAATGCGGCCTTGCGTTTGTCCTCGCGCCCGAGGTGGTAGAGCAGGCCCGCCGTCCCGGCCACGGCCGCGAACACGGCGGCCGCAAGGGGGCTTGCCGCTGCCAGCGCGATAATGTTGCCTGCGGTAACAAGTATCGAGATCGGCCCGAGCGCGGTGAGGCGGCCCACGGTGAGCCCGGTGGTGAATACCGCAAGGTTCTTCATGTGCCGGTGCGTCTGTACGAGGAAGTGCGTGGCCGTCGAGGAGCCGCCGTTCACTTCGCCCGGATCGTCTTGCAGACCGTCGATATTGGAGCTCAGGCGGGCAAGGCATTCCTGCGAAAATTCGTCCATGCGCGCGGAAAAGAGGCGGAGCTTGTCTTCCCACGTGTGGAGGATGCCGCGCTGTTCGTCGAGGAATTCATCCACGGCGCGCCGGGCGATGGCCCGGGCTTCGGTAGCGTCGAATTCCTTCCAGACGGAATCTTTGGCGAACTGATGTCCGAGATCCGCCACTTTGCGGTTCACGGCGTCCATGAGCCGCAGCACCAGCGTTTCGTGGAATTTTTTCAGTGCCTTTTCCGTGGATTCGTCCCACGCGTCCAAGTCCTTGGCGGCGGCGTTCACGACCTGCCGGGCCTGCTCCAGCGAGGAGAGGGCGGAGGCGGAAAGCTGTTTGGCGTGCGCGTCCAGCATACCGAGCAGTTCGGGGTTCGGCAGGGATTCGCGGTACTCCTGCACATGCTGGCGGAGCCGTTCGCGGGCGGAGTCGGCAATCCGGGAGTAGGCTTCCGCGATTTTGTGGCGGTATGCCTCCTTGCCCGCATCCCTGTCCATGATTTCCCGCAGGAGGGCAAGGAGCTGCTCAAGCTCTCCGCAGCCGGACACGGAACGCGACACTTTGGACAGCGTTTCCGAGAAGGCGGAACCTCCCCGGCAGCGTTCCTCGACGGCCTGCCGGGTATTGAGGGCCACGACACCGGCGAGTTCCACATGGCCGGAGCTCCGGCAGGCTTCGCGTAGCACGGTGCGCGCCTGTTCGCGGGCCGCTTCGAGGCTGGCGGCGCTGTTCAGGCGGTCGATGTTGGTCAGCACGCCGATGATGCTGACCGTGCGTCCGCTGCGGGCCAGCTTGCGGAGCAGGGACAGTTCGGAATTGGAGCCCGGATCGCGGGCGTCCATGACGAAGATGACGCAGTCCGCCTCAAGGCTTTCCTCATAGGAAAGATAATCATGAAACTGATCGGTATCATTGAGGCCGGGCGTGTCCACGAGCACGACGCCCGCCCGGAGCGTGTCCAGCGGCAGCCCCACGCTGACGCGGGCCACGAATCCTGAGAAACGCCCCTCAAGGCTGATGTAGTCGGACAGGTCGTCCCAGCAGGTGATGCCCGAAAGCAGCTTGCCGGGGATGAACGTGCCGTCGGACACACCTTTGCGGATGTGTTCGATTTTGCGGGTGAGCAGCAGGTTGTCCTGCTCGTTTTCGAGATAGTCCTCAAGCCGGGCGAACTGGCTGGAGTCGAGGAACCGCACGCTGTAGTCCGGGGCGTGGGCGTATTTGAATTCCACCACGGTGGCGGTTTCCGGCGTGGACTCGCGCACCGGGGACAGCTCCTGTCCGATGATCGCGTTGATGAGCGAGCTTTTGCCGCGTTTGCGTTCGCCCACGATGACGATTTTGAACGGCTGGCGGCGCAGCATCTTGCGGAAAATATACAGCTCTTCGCGCAGGTCCATGTCGTCGAGCGTCCACGCGATGCGGTCGAGCGAATTGGCGAAACGCTCCATATCGGCGTTGAACTGGCTTGTTTCGGGCGCGAACCAGCCCGCGATTTCCTTCCGGGAAGGCAGGACGTTGGTTGCCTTGCGGTAGAGTTCGCCGAGGCTTTCCCCGACGTTGAGCCCGAGGCCGATGCCCCGGCCCGCGCTGCGTTCGAGGCGGGACTTGCGGAAGGCCCATTCGATATCGTTGACGAGCGACCGCGCCTTTTCGTCGATCCGTTCCTCCTGCCCCCCGATGCGGGAGAGCGCCTTCAGCATGGTGTCCACGAATGTGGAGGAAACCTTTTGGGCGTCGGCCTGGTTCGCCATGTCGCGGGCGATGTCGGCGGGATCGGACGGCGGGTTCAGGAGCGCGTAGTGGAGCTTGGCTTGCAGTTCGGCATGGAGGGCGCGTTCCCCGAAAATGGCCTGCGCCGCCTCCTGTACGAGCTGGTACTCCCGATAGGTGAGCATGTCGTCCGTCGTGGCGACCGCCGCAAGCAACAGCAGGATGCGGTCGTTGAAGGAGTCGCCGGGGATCGGCTGGATGGGTTGGGGGAGCATGGACAGCATGGAGGCTGAGGTGGGACGGGAGGACATGGGGAGGCTCCTTTGCTGGTCGGTAAACGGCCCGTACCTTTTGTACCTAGCCGCAACGCCTTTTTTTTTCAATGGCCGGGAGGGCGGCCCTGCCGGGCTCTCATCGTCTTGACTGAAATGGGATCCGCTTTACATATGATCAGTTAAGGCCGCGTGAAGAGTGAGGGCGGCCTTGCGCGCACAGACAGGCGTGTCTATGAGGAGGCTAAAGTATGAGTGTCGAATATAAGGATTATTACAAAATATTGGGTGTGGGGCGCGAAGCTTCCAAGGATGAAATCGCAAAAGCCTTCAAGAAGCTCGCCCGCAAGTACCACCCGGATCTCAACCCCGGAAACAAGGAATCCGAGGAAAAGTTCAAGGAAATAAACGAGGCGTACGAAGTTCTCAAAGACGAGCAGAAGCGGAAGATGTATGACCAGCTCGGACCCAACTGGCAGCAGGGCCAGCAGTTCGGCGGCAATCCGTTCGGCGGGGGCAACCCCTACGGCGGCGGTACGCGCTTCACGTTCAACGGGCAGGAATTCGGCGGTCAGGGTTTTGACGGTTCCGGATTCAGCGACTTTTTCGAAACCCTGTTCGGCAGCCGTCAGGGCGGGAGCGCTGGCGGCCCGTTCAGCGGCTATACGTCCCGTCCGCAGCGGGGCCGCGACATCGAGGCCGATATTTCCATCACGCTTGAGGACGCCGTGAAGGGCGGCGAGCGCAGTCTTACGCTTGAGGGCGGGGACGGCACCAAGACCCTGAAAGTGAATATCCCCGCCGGGGTGAAGGACGGCGCCAAGCTCCGCCTTGCCGGGCAGGGCTACGATTCGCCCAACGGCGGGCCGAAGGGCGATCTGTATTTGCGGATACGTTTCGCGCCGCATTCGTTGTTCCATGTTGACGGCACGGACCTCACCTACGAGGTGCGGATCGCGCCGTGGGAAGCCGTGCTTGGGGCGAAGGTCAAAGTCCCCACCCTTGACGGGAACGTCGAGCTTTCCATTCCCGCCGGGACCGGAAGCGGGAAGAAGATGCGTCTGCGCGGCAAGGGCCTTGGTCCGGCGAAGTCGCGCGGCGATCTGTATGTGCGGGTCGGCATCGACGCGCCGAAGGATCTCACGCCGAAGCAGCGTGAACTGTGGGAAGCCCTTGCGGCGGAAAAATAGCGCCGCGTTCCGTTTTTGAAGGACAACGTCAGGGGAGATGATTGTATGGAACTTTTGCAGAATACAAAGGATGTGCCGAGCCGCTCGACCCTTATCGTCTGGGGCGAATTCCTGGAACTGACCGGGACGACCCCGGATCGCCTTTCCGAACTGATGGACATCGGGTGGCTCAAACCCACGCGCACGGCGGAAGCCGCATTGTTGTTCCGGCAGGATGACGTATACCGTATCCGCAAGCTTGAGCGGCTGTGCAGCGATTTCGAACTGCACACGCTCGGCGGCTCCATAGTAATGGACCTGCTGGACCGTATCGCAACGTTAGAGTTGCGTATTCGTGAGTTGACAGATCGTTAGTACGCCTTATTGTTAGAGAGAAAGCGATAGTGATATCACTTTTGCAGTTGTGTTGCGTTCGGTCATTTTGTCTCGGACGCCGCTGCTGCGCTACAACGCAATAGAGGTGAACCATTATGGATATCAACAGATTTACCGAAAAATCCCGTGAAGCGCTGACCACGGCGCAGGGGCTTGCCGCCCAGTACGGTCATCAGGAAGTGGACGCCGAGCATTTGGCACTCGCTCTGGTGAATCAGGAAGACGGCTTTGTCCCCCGCGTTCTGGAGCGCGTCGGCGTCGCCCCCAAGGCGCTGGTCACGGCGCTGGAGGCGGTTCTGAAGAAGCGTCCTTCCGTGCGCGGGCCGGGCGCGGAAATGGGCACGATCACGATTTCGCAGCGGGTCGCCAAGGCTATCGCCAACGCCGAGGCCCTCGCCAAGCGTCTGCGTGACGAGTACGTCAGCGTGGAGCATATTTTTGCCGAACTGCTGCGCGAACCCGCCTCCACAGGGCTTGGCCAGGTCGCGGCGGATGCCGGCTTGTCCGCCGATAAGTTCACCGAGACGATGATGGCTGTCCGCGGCCCGCACCGCGTGACCTCCGCCAACCCTGAAGAGAGCTATGAGGCGCTCAGCAAGTACGGGCGCAACCTCGTCGAAGCCGCCAGCAAGGGCAAGCTCGACCCGGTGATTGGTCGTGACGCGGAAATCCGCCGCGTCATCCGCATCCTGTCGCGCCGCACGAAGAACAATCCCGTGCTCATCGGTGAGGCGGGCGTGGGCAAGACCGCCATCGCGGAGGGCCTCGCCTACCGTATCGTCAAGGGCGACGTCCCGGAAGGGCTCAAGAACAAGACCATTTTTGCGCTGGACATGGGCGCGCTCATCGCGGGCGCCAAGTACCGCGGCGAATTTGAGGAACGGCTCAAGGCCGTGCTGTCCGAAGTGCAGAAATCCGAAGGGCAGATTATCCTGTTCATCGACGAGCTGCACACCATCGTGGGCGCGGGCAAGACCGACGGCGCGATGGACGCGGGCAACCTGTTGAAGCCTCTTCTGGCTCGCGGCGAGTTGCACTGCATCGGCGCGACGACCCTTGACGAGTACCGCAAGTACATCGAAAAGGACCCGGCGCTGGAACGGCGTTTCCAGACCGTGCTGGTGGAGGAGCCCTCCGTGGAGGACACCATTTCCATCCTGCGCGGCTTGAAGGAGCGGTTTGAGGTGCACCACGGCGTGCGCATCAGCGACTCCTCCATTGTGGAGGCGGTGGTGCTGTCCAACCGGTACATCACCGACCGCCAGCTTCCCGACAAGGCCATCGACCTGATCGACGAAGCGGCAGCCATGATCCGTACCGAAATCGACTCGCTGCCCACGGAACTGGACGAAGCCAACCGTAAGGTCATGCAGCTCGAAATCGAGCGCGAGGCCCTGCGCAAGGAAACCGACGACGCGTCCCGCGAGCGTCTGGAAAAGCTGGAGAACGAACTCCGCAACCTCCAGATGACGCAGGCCGAGCTCAAGGGCCAGTGGGAAAACGAGAAGGGCGTCATCAACGTTGTGCGCGATCTCAAGGGCGAGATCGAGCAGACGCGCCTTGCCATTGATGATGCGACCCGCCGCGGCGATTTGCAGGCAGCGTCCGAACTCAAGTATGCGAAGCTGCCTGAGCTGGAAAAGCGTCTCCACGAAGCCGAAAACGGTCAGGAAGCGCCGCGCCTGCTCAAGCAGGAAGTGCGCCCCGACGATGTGGCGGATATCGTGGCCCGCTGGACCGGCATTCCGGTCACGCGGCTGCTCCAGTCCGAACGCGACAAGCTCATCCATCTGCCTGACAAGCTCCATGAGCGCGTGATCGGGCAGGATGAGGCCGTGCAGGCCGTGTCCGACGCCGTGCTGCGTACCCGGGCCGGGCTGTCCGACCCCTCGCGTCCGCAGGGCTCGTTCATTTTCCTCGGCCCGACGGGTGTGGGCAAGACGGAGCTGTGCAAGGCCTTGGCCGAAGCGCTCTTTGACAGCGAAGAGAACATCGTGCGCCTCGACATGAGCGAGTACATGGAAAAGCATTCCGTGGCGCGGCTCATCGGTGCGCCTCCCGGCTATGTGGGGTACGACGAAGGCGGCCAGCTGACCGAAGCCGTGCGCCGCAAGCCCTACAGTGTCATCTTGTTCGACGAAATCGAAAAGGCGCATCCGGACGTGTTCAACACCCTGCTGCAGCTCCTCGACGACGGAAGGTTGACCGACAGCCAGGGCCGCACGGTGGACTTCCGCAACACCATCGTGATCATGACCTCGAACATTGGCTCGTACAGGATGCTCGACGGCATCAATCCGGACGGCTCGTTCGCCTCGGACGTGTACACGGAAGTCATGGGCGAACTGCGCCAGCATTTTAAGCCCGAGTTCCTGAACCGCGTGGACGAGACGGTGCTGTTCAAGCCGCTGCTCCCCGAGCAGATCGGCCAGATCATCGACCTCCAGCTGCGTCGGCTCCAGAAGCGGCTTGAGGAGCGCAAGATCGCGCTGGAACTGACCGAGGCCGCCCACGAGTTCATTGGGGATGCCGCCTACGATCCGCATTACGGGGCCCGTCCGCTCAAGCGGTACCTGCAGTCCCACGTCGAAACGCCGCTCGCCAAGTTCATCATCGGCGGGCAGGTGCGCGACGATCAGCGGGTGGTCATCGACGCCACCGAAGAGGGATTGACCTTCGGCGTGAAGTCGGGCGACACCGTGCAGCCATTGTAACAAGATCGGAAGAAGGCGGAAGCGGAGGCGTTTCCGCCCCTTTCCTTTATGAACCTGAAAGGGCCATCAGCGGCGTTTGTCATGCTGATGGCCCTTTTCTTGACGGAGGTACTCCGCTGGTCGCGGATGCGCCTATTGCTTTTCCACAATCCCGAACGTGCCGTCGTCGTTTGCCGTGACCTGCAGTGAAATGATGCCGCTTGTGTTGCGGGCGATGTAATCCTTGCAGCCCCTGACCATCACGCTCAACACGCCGGAAATATCCTCGGAGTCGTGCGTATGGTAGATGCTGGTGCTCCAGAGCTCTTTGTTCGTTTTGCTGCTGGCGGCGCTCAGATGAAGGAAGATGTCGCACTCCGTGACTTCCTTGGTTTCATCCTCATACCCGACCGTCCCGTAGGTTGGGGTCGTCGTGGTGGTTTTGGTATAGCGGCCCGTGGCCTTGTCATACGTGCCGTGCGTCTTTTCGACGGTCCCGGTTTGTCCGTAAATCGGCTTTTTGGCGGTGATGTGCTTTGTGGATGTTTTGGCGGTGTAATCGATGGAAAGGAGTGCCGTGCCCCGGTTGCGGTCTTGCGTGAGCGAGAAGCCCGCTTCAGACAGGGTGCTTTTTACGTCCTGCTTGAGAAGCTGATAGGTCGGGTCGCTGTTTTGTTTTTTCGATGAGGCGATATAATAGGTATACTGGTCATTGGGGTAGGCGTGCCCGTCGGTTTCGGAAATGACCCGCATGGAGTACTGGGGAGAGCAGCCCGCCAGCAGGAAAAGGGCGGCCAGCAGGAAGAGGCGGGGGCGCGGGGGGATCTTGGCTGTGCACATGGGCTTACTTCCTTTCTTTGAGGCTGAGTGCGCCATCGTCGGATTCGCTGACGTCAAGCCATGTGTCGCCGGGGGTGGTTTGGGCGAGGTAATCCTTGGCGCCCATAACCATCATGTCCAGCATCTTGCGGTTGTCAAACGAGTTTCCGGTGTAGGTGACGATCGTTTCCCACATTTTTTTCTTCGTTTTGAGCGAATCGGCGGCAAGCAGCAGAACGATCTTGTTTTGGGCCACTTCCTTTTGGGTGTTCTTGTAGCCCGTAACGCCGTAGGTGGGGGTTGAAACGGATGTCTTGCTGGTTTTTCCCGTTAACGTGTTGATGTATTCCCCGGTACCTCTGGTTTCGACCCGCGTCACGCCGTAGACGGGTTCGGAAACGGTCGTCTGCCGGGCGACCGTTTGGCTCTTGTACCCCGCGAAAAGCACCGCTGTGGCATGGGGGAGGCTTTTGGTCACTTTCAGGCCCGCTTGGGGCAGGGCGCTTTCGAGGTTCCGCTTGAGTTCCAGAAAGACGAGATCGTCCTCTTGGCCCTTGACCGCCATGATATAGTAGACGTCCCCGATGCCGGCTTGGATGTCGCCGTTGGTGATGGCGTTGATTTTTATGGCGTACTGGTTGGCGACGCAGCCGGGGAGCAAAAGGCACGCCGCAAGCAGGGCGTACAGGCAGGGCCGTGGAAACGTCATGGATATGGCCTCCGGGGGAATGCGGCGTTGCCGCGTTGTCGAGCCTTGGCAGCCTCCGGAATTCCGCCTTGGGCGGGGTTTTGTTCCGGGAGGGATGGGGGTACGCTGCGGGGATGCCTTGGCGTCACCTGCGGCTGGGCGGGGCGCACAGGGCTCCGCCTTTGCGAAAGGCTTTCGCTCCTTACGCTCGGCCCCCTCTATCATCCTCTCATGCCTGTGACAATCAGGCGGGGAGGGCGGCGTTTCCTCCGCGTTCTTTCTTGACAACCGCGCAACCTTGAAGCACAATTTTTCGATTACACTTTGGTGTGGATATATAAGGAGCCTGTCCATGAGCGATTACAAAAAGAGCCTGAATCTTCCCGATACATCCTTTCCCATGAAAGCCAATCTCACCCAGCGTGAACCCGAAATGCTGCGCTGGTGGGAAGAGAACAATATTTACGGAACCATGCTGGAAGCTTCGGGCAGCCGGGGCTCTTTTCGTCTGCACGATGGCCCGCCCTACGCCAACGGCCATCTGCATCTCGGCCATGCCCTGAACAAGATCCTCAAGGACATCACCATCAAGTCCCGCAATATTCAGGGGCAGCAGTCCGTGTATGTGCCCGGCTGGGACTGCCACGGCCTGCCCATCGAATTGAAGGTTGAGCACGAGCTTGGCGAAAAGAAAAAGGAAATGCCGTCGTATGCGGTACGCCGCCGCTGCCGCCAGTACGCGGACAAGTTCATCGATATCCAGCGCAAGGAATTCAAGCGCCTTGGCGTGCTCGGCGACTGGGATCATCCCTACAAGACGATGCTCCCCGAATACGAGTCCGCCACGGCTACCGAGTTGGCGAATTTCGTGGAAAAGGGCAATGTGGTCCGCAGCAAGAAGCCCATCTACTGGTGTTGCTCCTGCCAGACGGCCCTTGCCGAGGCCGAAGTGGAATATGCCGACCACAAGTCGCCGTCCATTTACGTCCGTTTCCCGCTGACCGACGACAGGCTCAAGACGGTCTTCGAGAACGCCGATCCGTCCCGCGCCTATGTGATCATCTGGACCACGACCCCGTGGACCCTGCCGAGCAACATGGCCGTGGCGCTGCATCCCGAATTCGAATATTCGCTGGTCGAATATGAGGGCAGCCAGTACGTGCTCGCCACGGAACTCGTCGAAAGCGTCGCCAAGGCGTGCGGCTGGGACATGGGCGGCGTGAAGGCCGTGGGGACCGCTACCGGGCAGCAGCTTGAACTCGTCAAGGCCCGCCATCCGTTCTACGACCGCGAGTCTCCGTTGATCCTCGGCGGCCATGTGACGCTCGATGCCGGTACCGGCTGTGTCCATACCGCTCCCGGACACGGCCGCGAGGACTACGAAGTCTGCCTCCAGTACGGCATCGACATCTATTCCCCGCTCAATGATCGCGGCGAATACCTCGACAGCGTGGAGTTTTTCGCCGGATTGCAGGTGCAGAAGGCCAACCCCAATGTCATTGAGAAGGTCAAGGAAGTCGGCAACCTGATGGGGCAGGCCGACATTACGCACTCCTATCCGCATTGCTGGCGCTGCAAAAAGCCCGTCATCTTCCGCGCCACGACCCAGTGGTTCGTGAGCATGGAGGCCAACGAACTGCGCCAGAAGGCGTTGAAGGCCATCCGCAACGACGTGGAATGGATTCCGAGCTGGGGCGAGGAACGCATCTACAACATGATCGAGCAGCGCCCCGACTGGTGCATTTCCCGCCAGCGTCTGTGGGGCGTGCCGATTCTGGCCCTGTTGTGCGAAGACTGCGGAGAGGCATGGAACGATCCCGAATGGATGCGCGACATTGCTGCCCGGTTCGCCAAGCATCCCACCGGCTGCGACTACTGGTATGAAGCCGATATGAAGGACATCGTGCCCGAAGGGTTGAAGTGCCCCAAGTGCGGCGGCCAGCACTGGAAGCGCGAATCCGACATCCTCGACGTATGGTTCGACTCCGGGACCAGCTTCGCGGCGGTGCTCGAAAAGCGCCCCGAACTGGGCTTCCCCGCCGACCTCTACCTTGAAGGCTCGGACCAGCACCGCGGCTGGTTCCATTCCTCGCTGCTCGCTTCCATCGGCACGCGCGGCGTCCCGCCCTACAAGGCGGTGCTCACGCACGGCTACGTGGTCGACGGCGAAGGCCGCAAGATGTCCAAGTCCATCGGCAACGGCATCGAGCTTGACGAGATCATCAGCAAGCACGGCGCGGAAATCATCCGCATGTGGGTGTCTTCCGTGGATTACCGCGAGGATGTGCGCATTTCGGCGGAAATCGTGAACCGCCTTGTGGACGCCTACCGCCGTATCCGCAACACCTGCCGCTACCTGCTCGGCAACCTGAAGGACGTCACGAAGGCCGACCTCGTGGACGTGAAGGATATGGACCCGCTGGATCGCTATGCCCTCGACGTCGCCGCGCGCACGCACCAGCGCGTGCAGGACGCCTATCGGGACTATGAATTCCATAAGGTCTTCCATTCGCTGCACAACCTGTGCTCCACGGACTTGTCCGCGTTCTATCTGGACATCCTTAAGGATCGCCTGTATTCCTCCGCGCCCGCGAGCCGCGCTCGTCGTTCCGCCCAGACCGCGCTGTACCACATCCTGCTGATGCTCGTGCAGGACATGGCCCCGGTCCTGAGCTTCACGGCTGAGGAAGTGTTCCGCCACATCCCCGAAGCGCTGCATCCCGGCGCGAAGAGCGTGTTCGCCTTCCAGCTCATGGACGCGGATGCCTTCCTGCTGGACGATGCTGACCGCAAGCGCTGGGAAGCCGTGCTCGCCGCGCGTACCGAAGTGACCCGCGCCATCGAGCCGCTCCGCAAGGCCGGGACTGTGGGCCACGCGCTGGACACCGCCGTGACCCTGTACGCCTCGCCGGAACTGCTGGAAGTGCTCGGCGGCATCGGCACGGACCTGCGCGCCGTGTGCATCGTGTCCCAGCTCCATCTGGCTCCGCTGGCCGACGCGCCCGCCGATCTCGCTCAGGCCGACATTGCCGAATGCGGCAAGCTGGCCGTGAGCGTGGCCAAGGCCGTTGGCGAGAAATGCGAGCGCTGCTGGATCTACAGTGACGAACTCGGCTCCGATCCCGAACACCCGACGCTGTGCCCCCGCTGCGCCGCCGTTATGAAGGAACTTGCATAGTGGCAGAGCCGGGTAAGGATACTCGTTATAGAGTTGTTTTGGGCGTCGGCGTCGGCGCGCTTGTGCTCGACCAGCTGACCAAGTTGTGGGTGATGGCGTCACTGCCCTATTATGGGGCGGTGACGGTCATCCCCGGCTTCTTTGATTTGGTGAATATCCGCAATCGCGGGGCCGCGTTCGGGTTCCTCAACCGGTCGGACATCGAATGGCAGTTTTGGCTGTTCTTCGCGGCTACGCTGGTTTCGGCGGGCGTGATCTTCATGCTCGCGCGCTCGGCGCAGCGCGGCGAAAAGCTGCTGTTCTGGGGGCTTGGCATGGTGCTCGGCGGAGCCGTGGGCAACCTTGTGGACCGCATCCGGTTCCGTGCCGTTGTGGATTTTCTGGATTTCTATGTCGGCCAGTGGCATTGGCCCGCGTTCAACGTGGCGGACATCGCCATCTGTTGCGGCGCGCTGCTCGTCTGCCTCAGCATGTGGCTGAAAGGTCCGTCCGGGAGGGCTTCGTGAGTCTGTTTTCGCTTGAATGGTGGCAGATCGCGCTGCTGTTTCTGCCTGCGTTGCTGAATTTGTGGGGCATCTGGCACGCCTTCAACCATACCTTTGAAACGCCGCTCGAGCGGGTGCTGTGGATGGTCGCGTGCGTGTTTGTTCCCGTCCTCGGCGGCGTGGCCTATGTGCTGTTTGGCTGGCGGCGTGCTCACTGACTTGAGTTCTCCCCGCAAAGGGCGTATCTTTATTATCCAAATCCTTCATTTCAGGGTAATACAATGAAAAAGCCGTATATCTTCCCCCTGCTTTTGAGTTCGCTCGTTCTGACCGGCTGTGCCAATGGCCAGATAGACGCCATGCAGATGCGTCTGAACCAGCAGGAGCAGCAGATCCGCCTTCTGAATAGCCAGCTTTCCGGCGTGCAGCCCGCACAGGCCGACACATGGGCGCAGGTTCAGTCCCTGCGTCAGGAAATGAGCGCCGTGAAAGGGCAGATCGACGACTTCAACAATGCGACGGCCGCCGCTGGCGGCCTTCCCGGTCTCGCCCAGCGCGTGAACAACCATGAGGCCGCGTTGCAGGCCATCGCCACGCAGTTCGGCATGGAACTGCCCGTGGCCGCCGTTCCGGGCGCTCCCGGCGCTGCGCCCGGCATGCCCGACGCCACCGCCGCGGCCCCCGTGCCCGCCGCGCCCGTCATGCAGCCGCAGGCGGCCGCTCCCGCCCCGCAGCAGGCCGCCCCGCAGACGCAGGCTCAGGGCGACATCGCCAAAGCTCTGTACGACAACGGCGTGCAGTCGTTCAACGCCCGCAACTACAAGCAGGCCCTCAAGTCCTTCTCGGATTTTACGGACACGTACGGCAAGCACAAGCTCGTTTCCAACGCGTGGTTCTGGCGCGGCGAGTGCAATTACCAGCTTGGGAACTTCCCGGCCGCCGCACTGGATTACGAACAGGTCATCTCCAAATATGGCTCCAGCGGGAAGGCCGCTTCCGCGTACCTGAAGCAGGGGATGTGCTTCATCAAGGCCGGGAAGAAGGACGCCGCCAAGGTCCGCTTGCAGGAACTCATCAAGAAATTCCCCAAGTCGCCTGAAGCGACCCGCGCTACGCAGCTCATGAAAGACAACAAGATGTAGGAAGCGTCATGAGCCAAGAAACCAAGCCCTACCGTACCAATGTGCATCTGACGTTTCCCCCGACCATTTCGGGGGCGCCGTTGGTCTGCAACCTGACCCGGCTGTTTGACCTCGATTTCAATATCAGTACCGCCCAGATCACGCCGCGGCAGGAAGGTTTTTTGACTCTCGAACTGTCGGGCTCACGAGATGCCTGCGACAAGGGGATCGGCTACCTGCGGGAGAAGGGCGTACTGGTTTCGCCCGTGGCGCAGCGGATCTGGCATAATGAGGACAAGTGTATGCAATGCGGCATGTGCACGGCTCTGTGCCCGTCCTCCGCGCTGACCGTCGACATCAAAACGCGCCTTCTTGCATTCGACAAGGAAAAGTGTACAGTATGCGCGCGCTGCATCCGTATTTGCCCTGTCGGGGCCATGCAGATGGATGCTCCTGAAGAGGGTGTTCTGACCGAATGACGCCCCTGAGGACCTATAGCTCAGTTGGTAGAGCCACCGGCTCATAACCGGTCCGTCCTAGGTTCAAGTCCTAGTGGGTCCACCATCAAAATCAAGCTCTTACAGATATTCACTGTGAGAGCTTTTTTATGGTCCGGCGTTCTGTCCCGGTTTTTTCTGTATGGAAGGCGAAGGGTGGTGAAGGTTCCCAGCATGGGTAGCCCTATACACAATCCCACGCCCGCCGCGCCAGCTCTTGTACCCCGTCCAAAGCTCCCACGGGCCTCCGAGAGGTATTTTGCCCAGAATTAGTCATTTTTCCCAAAACCGGGGTTCAGATTGGCAATACAGGGGGATTCCTTCTCCCCTCAACATCGGGGAGGGGAGGCCACAAAAAGAGGTGGCCCGTTCCCGAACCGCTCCAGCTATTTCGTGAGTCCTTACCTCTGCCGTGCTTCCCCTGTGCTTCGTTTCTGTTCAAGTCGGACCTGTACAGCCCGAGCATATCAGGATCGGCTTCAAAGGCTGCCCCCTGCCTTCCCTCGCGGTGGCCTTTTCGTCATGCTCCCCGGTGCGGCGTCGAGCGTTCGGAGTATTCCGAACGTGAGTCCCTATCTTGGGGGCCGGCAAGGGGAGAGGTTCCCTTTTCATATTAACCGGGATCTCTCTTATTCCTTCTTTTATAGAATATATAGTTACGGTACTGAGCGGCGCGTTTCCTTCCTTACTCGGTATTGTGTGGCGTGTTTCCGCCGCTTTTTTAGGTGACGCGGTACTCAATGGCACGGTACGCGGTATGCTATGGCGTGCTTGCCCCTCTTCAAAGGGTAAAAACCATCCCTCTAGCCCTATCGTGAGCAGGCGGGCACCCTCCAGCCTACCGCGAATCTTGCGGGCGGCTCCAGGATGGAGTTCCGCCATATCCGCGAACTCCCTGGACCTCTCCTATCGGCAGGAAAGAGCCCTCTCCCCCGTACTGGCGAAGTAATGCGCCCGCAGACGGGGTAGAGCCTTTTCGTAGCCCCGGACATCTTGCCTCCGCTTACTCCGTGCCTCCCGTTCCACCCCATGCCAAAAGGAAAGCCTTCCTCTGTCTTCGGGGGGAGGCTTTCCGTCTCATTCGATGCGGGCTGTGCCGTTATCGCTCCACTGAGAGTTTCGTGCGGAGGATAGGCTTCGGCGGCGAGGGCGGCTATGGTGCCGTCGCTATTTCCTGAGCCTGCGGATGGGCGTTGGAGCCGAGCTTGTCCTCGTCGAGGGCGTCTTCCTTGAACTGGTAGAAGTCGGAATAGAAGCCTTGCGTCTGGTCCGTGTTCCAGTTTTCGGAGTCGTGCGGATTCCGGAGCCAATGGATAGAGGTACCGGCTCGCTTTGCCTGCGCGGAAGCGGTAAAATGCCGCGTCGGTTCTTGGGAAAGGGCTATTCGCTATCCCCCAATGCGACGGCTCCCGTCTTGCGGTAGACCATATAGGCGGGGAACAGCGCGCACAAGGAGCCGAGCGCGAAGGAAGCTGCGGCAAAGGAACCTTCGGCGAGGGTAAGTTGCGGGGAGAGCATGATCCCGGTCTGGCGGAACATGAGCAGCGCCGCACCTGCGGAAAGGCCACAGCCGAACAGCAGGCCCGCCAGCGTGCCCACGGCGATGCTGACGCTGACCACGCACCAGACGCTGAGCACCAGATAGGCGCGCGGCGCACCGAGCACACGCAGCGTGCCGAGCATCCGTTTGCGCATGGATACCGTCATCCCGCCGACCAGCATGACCCCGCACAGGGCCACGAACTGCGCGGCATAGGCCATGCCGGTCATGATGTCGCGCATGTCGCCGAGGGTGGCGAACAGCTCGGTCAGCACCTCGCCGGTAAAGACGCCCTGCATGTTCACCGGCCTGCCGTCCGCATCCGGGAGGGTCGCCGTCTGCCAAAAGGCCCGCAGGCGGTAGGCGGCGGCGATGCTTTCGGGCTTGACGACCACGGCGGAAACGCCGGGCAGCGGGGAACCCTTCCCTTCAAAAAGATGCCCGAGGGGCAGGCCATGCCCCGCATCGGGAAGCGCATCGTGGACGGCCCAGACCGATTCGATGGGAATGAGGATGGCGTTGTCCCACGGCGTGCCCGTTTCCGGCAGGCGGCCTACGGCCTTGTAGCGGAAATGTCCGTGTTCGTTGTGGGATGCGGAGACCTGCCCGTGCATGGGGGAAAACGCCTCTCCGAGCCGCAGGGGGACACCCGCACCGAGTACGGCTTCGTCCTGTGCGGCGAATGCCCTGCCTTCCGCGAGCGTCCGGTTGCCGCCGAGCGTGACCATATCCGTGGTCGTCCCCACCAGCGGGGACGCGTTCCAACGGTCGCCGAAGGCCAGCGGCGCGGCCCAGACGACGCCTTCCTGCGTCAGGATTTCCGTAACCGCGCCCCCCGGAACCAGCGGCAGCGACTGCGGGCGCAGATAGACCGCCCCGAGCATGAGCTGTACGCTGCTGCCCTGCGCGCCCACCAGAAGGTCGAAGGCGTCGCCCGCCCGCGCCGTGCCCTGTCGTACCGCCCGTTCGGTCATGCTGACCCCGACGCCGAGGCTGAGGGACAGCGCGAGGACCAGTGCCAGCGCCAGAATGCCCCCGAAGGAGCGGCGCAGTTCGCCTTTGATCAGCATCAACGGATTCATGCCGCCTCCCGCACAATGCCCCGGTTGAGATCGAGCACCCTGTCCATGTCCGCCAGCACGGCATCATCATGGCTTACGACAAGGAGCGTGCTGCCCAGCGTCCGGGCGTACCCGGAGAGCAGCAAGCTCACCTGCCCGGCGTTGGCTTCGTCAAGGCTTGCCGTGGGCTCGTCCGCCAGAATGATGCCCGGTTTGAGCAGCACGGCCCGCGCAATGGCGACCCGCTGCTTTTCCCCACGCGACAGCGCCCGTACTTTCCGGGTGGGGCAGACGTGCATTTGTTCGAGCAGGCCGCGCCCGCGCCGGATCAAGGCTTCCGGGATGCGCCATCCGGTGAAGGTTGCGGGCAGGAGCACGTTTTCCAGCGCTTCCAGCTCGGGGAAAAGCTGGAAGTCCTGAAAGACGAAACCGATATGTTGCCCGCGCCAGCGATCTCGTTCGTGTTCGGGCAGCGCGCCGGGTACGGTCGCGCCCCAGCGTACGGTTCCCCTGTCCGGAAGCACAAGCCCGCTCACGACGTTGAGGAGGGAGCTTTTGCCCGATCCCGAGGCGCCCCGGATGCCGATGTGCTCGCCGGAGGTCACTTTAAGGTACGGTATGTCGAGGACCGTGCGCCTCCGCCCGCCTTCGGGAAAGGTGAGGAGGATGTCCTGAAGTTCGAGCCCGTTCATACAAGATCCTTGCTTGGGTCATCTGTTACAGCGTGCGGAAGCGGGCGTCCCGCAGCCGGAGCTGGCTGATGAATCCGGTGTCTCCGTCGCGGTGCGATCCGATTTCCAGCACGCCCTCCACTTCAATGGTGGTATTGTTCTGGACGAAGCTCTGGCTGGAGGAAAGGTAGACGACGAGGATGTTGTCGGGCCAGTCCGCGTCGGATTGGCAGAACGGGCACAGGGCCACGGGTTCGCGTGTGAGCACGAAGAAGGCTGCCTCGGCCTTGAGCGGCGGGGCCATGAAGCCTCTGATCGTGATGCGCTGTCCGGCAAGGTTTTTTACCTTGTCGGAAAACTGGAGCCCGAGGACGCCGCCCCCGCTGTACAGTTCGTCGAACGAGAGTTCCGGCGTCGCCGCTTTCGCCGTACCCGTCAGGCAGAGCAGGGCAAAAAAGAGGAGGAGCAGTTTTTTCATGGATGGTTCCTGTGGAAGAAGGGAAAAGGAGAGGGAGGGGCTTCGGCAGGAAGCGCCCTCCCTTCGGCTTTTTCCTACTTATTTCCGAGCGCGAGGGCTTCGGACATGATCCGGAAGACTTCCGTGCTGTTCATGAAGCCCCGGAAGGCGTCGGCATGAGGGCCGCGCGCGCCGACCACAAGGTCGTCGATGGAGTGGACGCCGGTGGATTCGGTGCGGGGCAGGTTGCCGATGCGGAGCTGCGCGCCGGGCACATCCTTGTAGGCGGCGTTGGCGATGTAATGCCCCTTCTCATCCTTGACGGACGGGACGAAGGGGCCGTCCATCTTCGGGCGGTAGGTTTCGTAATGGTCGGGGTAGTTGCCGATGAACACCGCGAGGCGCTTGGACACGTTCACGTCGTCGGGGTAACCGTCGCCGTTTTCGTCCTTATAGGCGGGATAGCCGGCCTCGGCGTAGATGCCCACCTTGTCGCGCATGAGCTCGCCGGGCAGGTTGTCGTCCACGGTGCCGATGACACTGATGGAGTGGGTATGGTCGCCGGTGACGATGAGCAGGGTATCGGGGTTCTTGTCGCAGAATTCCTGCGCTATGGCGACGACCTTGTCGAACATGATGGTGTCGTAGACGGCGCGTTCCCAATCGAGCGGATGGCTGTATTTGTCCACAAGGCCCGCTTCAAGCATCAGGAAAAAGCCTTCGGGGTTCTTGGAAAGCACGGAAAGGGCGGCCCGCATGGAGTCGGTGAGATCGGGCTGATCCGGGAACTTGGACACGGTCCCTTTCTTGAGGAACTTGCGGTCCAGCACGCCGTCCATGTTACCGGTATGGAACAAGCCGAGCAGCTTGTCGGGGTTGCCCTTCACGGCCTTGGAAAGCTCGGTGTTGGACGTGGCGAGGGCATAGCCTTCCTTCTGGAACATTTCGACGTAGTTCTTGTCGTCCTTGCGCTTGGAGCCGGGGACGTTCTGAGGCAGGAAGTAGGCGGAACCGCCGCCGATGATGACGTCGGGCTTCACGCTGTAGAACATATCCACGATTTCGGCCTTGTCGGCGCGGCGGCGGGTATGCCCGACCACGGAAGCCGGGGTCGCGTCCTCGATTTCGGCGTCCGAAACCACGCCGATGGATTTGCCGGTCGTGCGGCGGAGCAGTTCGGCGATGGTTTCCTGCTTGGGATCGTCCAGCGAGTCGGGGGTACGGTCCGCGTAGACGCCGAGGGCGTTCACGCTGGACTTGTGCCCGGTCATGTAGGCGGAGGCGGTGTTGGCGGAGTCGGCGGCGATGGAATCCACGCTGCATGTGCCGAGCATGGCGGTGTAGGGCAGGGTGTCCATCGACAGCTTGCCGTTGTACATGCCGTTGGTCACGCCTTTGGACATGAGGCGGGCGCTTGTGCGGTGGCCCATGCTCAGGCCGTCGGCGATGAGCAGGATGACGTTCTTGGCGACGGGCTTGTCGGGCGTGCCGTATACGTCCCAGTTTGCGGAGGCTTTCCCGGTGGGGCTCTCCACCGTCACCTTGTACTGTCCGGGCTTGAGCGAAGCGCCGCGCAGCAGCAGCGCGGAAGCGTCGGCCCCCTTTTCTTTGGCGATGAATTCGGGTTTCGCGCCCAGAACGGCCTTGGCGTCCTGCCCGTTGATCAGGACTTTGGCGTCCTTTTCGGCGAGTTCGCCGTCAAATTCCACCTTGAAGTCGAAACGGCTCCCGCCCAGGAAGCGGGCCGTATCCACCGGATAAATGCTCGGCGCGGCTTCCGCGACGCCGGAGAAAAGCAGGGCGCCCAGCAGGGCGGGAATGATGCGTGTGTTCATGAAAGATTCCTTTGTTGAGAAACACAGTGAAAATCAGGCGTGTACGATTTCAGCGACTTCGGCGGTCAATCCGTCCAGCCCTTTGGTGCTGTACGCGCCGTAAAGCTGCATGGCGGTCTTCTGCGAAAGCACGTAGTTGCGGAACTGGTTGAAGGGCTTCTTGGTCAGGTCGGCTTCCTTGATGCCATAGGAGCGGACGGCGACCTGCTTGAGGGCGTCCACGGTCCACTGGGCGGCGGGTACGCTGAGCACCCAGTCATGGTCGGCGAGGTGGGTGACGAAGCCTTCCATACGGCGGGGCATGGGCAGGGTTTTGCCGTCCTTTTCCACAAGCCCGGCCTTGGAGGGATCCTTGCCGTTGATGACGGCGGCGGCCTTCAGCCAGCCCACCACCAGTTGCTCGGACGCGGCCGCGCCGGGGTGATCGTGGGCACAGGCCTGCGCCACGCACAGTTCGGGGGACAGGCCGCGCCGCAGGCTTTCGGCGATGCTGAGGACGTGGTGTTCTCCGGTGGCGGCAAGGGGCTCTTCTTTGCGGCAGGTTCCATCCGCCTGCCATTGGAAGACCCACGGCTTGTGGAGGTCGTGGAGAAGCTGGGAGGCGAGCACCACGTCGCGGTCGAGCTTCAGGCCGAACATATCGGCATAGTTGTCGTACAGGGCCTTGCAGGAGGCAACGTTGAGGGCCGTGTGCGTTACCAGCCCGCCGGGATAAATATGATGGCTGTTCCAGCCGCTGCCGGGCGCGGTGTAAAAAGGCTGAGGGCTTTTCTTCGTGCTGGCGCAGGTCGGGAAAACGGCCTTGGCGTCCTGAGCGAGCAGCCCTTGCCCCTTCAGTTCCGCCATGATGGCCTTGGCGTCACCTTCGGCCAGCAGCGGGGCCGGGTTCTTCATGATGTCCAGTACGGCGGCGCGCAAGCCGGGGGTTGCCGATTTCCGCGGCGGCGTCCTGAAGGTATTTCCACGCGGCCATGACGTACTGGGATCTGTCCGCCATTTCCCCGGGCGTCATGTTGACGCATGCGTCAAGGGTGACGGCTTCCGTGGCGGCGTGGGCTACGGAAGGGTGCAGGAAGGTTTTCCCGGCGAGCAGCACGGCTCCGGTAGCCAGCCCGCCCAGCAGGAAGGTGCGGCGACTGTGATCGGCATTCATGGAGGTTCTCCTTGTTGATCCGTTTCAGGATGAGGCAAGGGAGAACCTAGACGCCGTTCGTGGCGGAACAGTGGCCTTATTGTGACGTTTGTATTGATTGTACGAACAATCCGTATGCGTGGGTATCCGTGAAGGAGGAAGGGCGTCCGGGCGTCGCCGTACAGGATACAAAACGGATGAGCGCTGAAAGCGTCTGGAGGCATTGGGGATGGGGAGTTCTCTAGAAAAGTTTCCTCTCCTCCAAGCCCGTCAGAGCGGCCTCTTCCTTTTTCCATTCCGCTATCCGTCCTTCTCCAAAGGCTTCCGTACGTATCGGATCCTGTGCCTGCAATTTTTTCCCGCACACTGCCTTCGGGATGTGACGATTTCAAAGTGGAGATGCACGAGAAGGCGGTGAATGGGGCGCGGCGCAAGGAAGATCGGGGTGTCCAAGGCGGCTGGCGCGGAGGGGGCAGAGAGATGGCCCGAAAGCGGGCCGGAGGGAAGGCCGCTTCGTATCATGAGCATGAAACCACCTTGAATCATAAAACATCTCATCGTCCTTGAAAGACCGTATATTCTATCATAGCATGGCTTCTTTATTAGACTAACAGGAGCCCTATATATGAAGTCAGAACACCTGTTTATCATCCGTTTGGGCGATGGGAGGCATTTTGAGTACGAAGGGACGCTCGACGGCGCGAAGCGTAAGGCCTCGAAGCTCGCCACGCCGCCGGTGGCCATTCAATTGCTTGCGGAGCAGCGGCTTGTTGCCACACGAAGGCCGTATTTCGGTTGGGACGGCAAAGTGGGGTGGCACCCTTGGGAGCTTCTCGAGAGGGCTTTTTGAGCAGGGCCGCGCTCCGGAGCAACGTGCGCCAGTATCCTATTGATATGTAGCGGTATTGCGAGAAGGAGGGCTGACGGGGGAACCGCCTCGGGTACTGGGGGGCCATGAAAAGAGGATGGGAAAGAAGGCGGGCGGACACGGTGGCCCGGAAAGCGAAGGGAAAAGGGAAAAACGACGCGGACACCGGGGTGCCGATGAAACCGTCCGCCGGACATGCGCATGATCTTGCTGGGGGAGGCGGAGGTCTTTGCTTGCGGCTATTTCCTCACCCACTTGCCGAACCAGTTCCTTTTGAATCGGCCGAGATTGCGTCGGGCGTCGCCGTTGCCCAGTTCGGCGGCGGCCTGAAAGCATCGTATGCCTTCCTTGATGTCCACGGGGCCCCCGCGCCCATCGGCGTACAGTTCCCCAAGGCCGTTGTAGACGATGCCCACAAGCTCGTCAGGGTACGTGCTTGTTTCTCCGTCATCGGGCTTTTCCCTGTCGTATGCCTCGGCAAAGCGGTCCAACAGGGCAAAGGCTTCCCCATCGTCCTGCTGGACACCGAGGCCGCGCAGGTAGCAGTGCCCTAATACGCCGCAGGCAAGAGGCTTTTCGTCGTCAGCGGCCAGACGCAGCCAATAGGCGGCTTGGGCGGGGTCCTGCGGCACGCCCCGCCCGAAAGCGGCCATGATGCCCAGCGCCTGCTGGGCGTCGGAGGACCCTTTTTCCGCGCCGTTCCGGTAGGCTTCGGCGGCCTTGGCCGGATCTTTGTCTACGCCGAGGCCGCGCTCATAGTGGGAGCCTATGTGAAACCAGCTGCTGGCCTGCCCGTGATGCGCGGCCTGCCGGAACCAGCGCATGGCTTCGGCTTCCCTGCCGTTTTCTTCGCGGCACATTTTCCCGCACCGTTCCTCCCAGTACGGATTGCCTGCCGACGCGCCCCGAAGGGCTATTTCCCATTGCCTGCCCCGGTCCCTGGGGAAGCCTTCCGAACCGGAAAACAGGTTGTAGAGGTTTTTGGCCGCATCGGAGAGGCCGCCGTTGAGAGCCTTTTCAAGCCAAGGAAGGGCCCGCCGGGCCGTATCCGCGCGCAGTCCGTCCGGGTCATGGAAGGCCGTTTGGGGATCGATGCCGTCGATTTCGAAACAGTCCCCGAAGTAATACGTGTTGCCGATCATGTATTGGCAGAACGGGTGCCCCGCCTCGGCCTTGCCCAGTACGTCGTCCCGCGCTTCTTTCAGGGAGGCGAAGGGCATGGCCTTGCGCGCCGACGGCGTCAGCTCCCCGCAACGCATGGCGAGGAGCACGGCGCAGGCGCTGCCCCGGCGGATTCCCTCTTTCAGGAGGGACGCGGCCTTTTCGCCGTTGATTTCCAACGCGGCATATTCCCAAACGTACCGCTCGCCCATGTACGTGCGGGCGAGGAAACACAAGGCGTCCGGGTCTCCCGCATCGGCAGCCTCGCGCAGGAGCCGCACGCCCTCGGCCGTTTTTTCAGGATCGAACTGCATCCATATAAGCCGGATGCCTTCTTCGGTCTTGTCCGAAAACACCTTTTCCATGATCCTGTCTCCACAGGGGCCGTTCAGCCGGGGTTTCCCTTCAGTCGGCTTCCCCGCGCCGTTTTTTCACTTCTTTGGTGACGTCTTTCCATTCTTCCATATAGGGAAGCCTTGATTTTTCGTAATAGCCTGAAAACCAGAAGAGAACCTGAGCCCGGCGCGGTGTGGCGATCCTGAAGTACCTGTCCTCGTCAGGCAGGGCGGCTTCCACCACATAGTTGTCCCCTTGCCTGCCGTTGAGGGAGAGGTAGCCATCATAGCCGCCCGGGAACATCAGGAAGAACGAGCCGTAATCGCCGCCGTCCACGCCGTCGAGCGCGGCTTCCACGTCCTCAAAGGATGTGTTTTCGAAACGCTTGTCGTCCACGAACAGAATCGGGCGCTCTTCGGGCCAATTGTTTTCCCATGACTGCACATGCCAATCGGTGATGTCCGGGACGGCGCGGCGCATGAAGCAGTCCCGGAACAGGAGGCCGGCTTCGCGTCCGGGCATCTCCCTGAACACGCGCAGGTAGTCGTCACCGCGACGTATGTAGGCGGAAAGCCGCAGCGTTTCCGTCTGCCCCGCGTCCTGCTCGCAGGCGATATACAGGCATTCCTCCCCGGAAGGCAGGAACAGCGGCGAAAGGGGCGTCAGAACCAGCATGTCGCCGGGCTTGATGCGGGCGATGCCTTCTTCCACGGTCTGTTCCGTAGCCAGCGACGTCGGAACGCCGTCGGGCCCGGCATAGGAAAAGGAAACGGGCTTTCCGGCCTGTCGGCGCGCGTTCACCCGGCGGTTGATTTCCCGCCTGCCCTCGTCGTCCATGTTCATGAAGTCGGTCATGGCTTCAAAGCCGCCGGAAACGGCGTCGGGCACGCTTTCGAGCAGGCAGGCGCGGGCTTTGTCCAGTACGCTCCGGGAAGGAAGGGACGCTTCCAGTATGGAGCCGTCAGCGTCCACCAGACAAAGGAGGTAGGCCGTTTCGCCGTGTTCGCGTTCCGGTTCGAGGATGTCGGAGAAGATGCCCCGGATGCGGGAAATGAGCATGGCCTCTTGAAAAATGGCCCATTCCTTTCCGATGGACAGCCCGCCGAACCGTTTGCCGTGCTGGAGGATATCGGCATCGATTTCCTGAAAAACGGCCTTCGGATCCACGGATTCCGCAGGGTATTGGGAGAGGACGGATTTGCCGAGGCGGCTGTGCCGGGAAGAGAGGCAGCGGAAGAGAGCGGAGAGCAGGCCGCCCAGACCGATGACACCGAGCATGGCAAGCCCCTCGGCGAGCAGTGTGTCGTTTGGGGCGGCAACATTCGCTTTGAGAAACGACGCCGTCAACAGGCTTCCGGTTGCTCCGGCAAGAAACGCCCCAAAGCACAGGATGAAGTGAAGCCTGTGTTCCCTGAGGCAGGCCGCACGAGCCCGGAGTGTTGCGGAATGTTCCAGTTCGTCACTCATGGTGTAGCCATACAGGAGCCGCATGGCATCGTCAATTTGGGTATGGCATGGCTCAATGGCAGCAACAGGCCGCTGGAAAGAGAAAAGGGGAGAGGTACGCCGTGCCCCCTTTTTCTCCCCAAAATCCGCTAGGCTCCCGGTTGATGGGGAGTCGGCTGATATGCCGCAGGGCTGGTGCTGTTTCCCAACTGGCGTGAAACGGAAAGGAAGATGCGTGATGCGCGTTTCAATAGGGTGCGGCTTTTTTCAGGCTCGTTTTCCGGTAGAGGATGTAAAAGAGGCGGATGCGTTGGAAAAGGGATGATGCCCCTTCATAAAAGGCCTTCCCCCTGCTCCTGGCATCCTTAAAGCCCTTGCCTTTATAGGCCGTCCGGTGTGAGCGGAAGAGGCTCCAGCCCTTGGACTCTCCAGTCCATGCCGCGCAGGGTTGCGTCATCCGGGATGCTCCCTTCCGCAATGCGCAGGGACCCGGAAACATCGCGGACAGGCCCCTCGAATGGGGAAGCCCCGTTACGGATGGCCTCCTTCGCCTCGCGGACACGAACCCGCACGGTTTCGGGTACGGCCGGGCCGAAGGGGGAAAGCCCCACGACGCCTTCTTTGATGCCGTAAGAGACGTTGCGCGGCCTCCAGATGCCGAAACGTACCTGCGTGAGCAGATCTCCGAAGGCATTGCTCCATTCCCATTCCGGCGCGGCGAGGCATAGAGGATCGACGGTACGGCCCGCCGTCCCCACATAGCGCACCGAATGTTCGCGCAGGCGCTCCACAAGGGACGGGAGTGCCCGTTCCAAATCGACGATATCGGCCCCGGCTGCAATCAGCGTTTTGAGTTCTTCATCGGGGTCGTTGCCGGGCGCGTACAGCACCCGGATTGCCGCCTTGGACTTTTGCGCGCCCAGTGTGAATGCATTGGCGTTGCGAAGGCGGGAGGCTTTCGATTGGTAGGGATCGTTCGCCAGATAGCCGATGACCCCATCCTCCGAAAGCGCGCCCGCGATCAGCCCGGCAAGGTAATGCGCTTCGTAGGTGCGGGCCTGAAACCCGCTCATGTTGTCATGCACGGTCTCATCCGTACAGGCGAAGAACACGGTATTCGGGCTCCGTTTCGCCACGTCGCAGGCCGCGGCGTAGAGCAGGGGGCTTGTGGTGATCAGCACTTCCGGATCCATCTCGGAAAGCTCGTTCAGATCTTCGGCGTTCCCGGGCGAGGCGGAAGATACGATGGTGGGGATACGCAGGGATTCCAACGTATCGCGCGCCCGGTCAAGGCTGCCGATCCAGCCCGCCGGGGAGGCATGGGGCTCCCCGCCCGGTGGCAGGAGCAGATGGACGAAGGCAATGGCGGGCCGTGGCTTCGCCGCCGCACTCATGGGGCACGGCAGGATGAAAACGGCCAGCAGCAGGATAAACGGCAAGGAGCTTAGGAATGCCTCCGCCTGTCTCATAAACGGGAATCCTGCCATTCCGGGGCTCCTCCTTTTCAAGACGCGTTCTCTAGTCGATCGTGCCGATGACGCCTTCAACGAACCAATCCATGCCGAGCAGTTCCTTGTCGGAAGGAACCATGCCCGTGGGGATGCGCTCAACGCCTTTCTGATCTTTGATGGGGCCCGTGAAGACAACGAGTTTGCCGCTTTTGATGTCGGCCTTGGCCGCCTCGGTCAAGTCGCGCACGTTTTGCGGGACCATGGGGCCGTAGGGGGCGATATCCACCACGCCGGTTTCCATGCCGTACCAGAAGGAGCCGTTTTTCCACGTCCCGGCGCGGACCTGCTCCACGACGTTTTCGTAGACGGGGTTCCACGACCATATGGCGGAGGTCATGTGAGCCTTGGGCGCGACCCGGCTCATGTCGGTATTGTAACCGATGGAGTAGGTCCCCTGTTCCTGTGCGGCTTCTTGCGGCCCGCTGGAGTCTTGATGCTGCGCGATGACGTCCGCGCCCTCTTTGATGAGGTTCTTGGCTACGCTCTTTTCCATGGCGGGATCATACCATGACTTGGTCCAGACCACGCGGACTTCGGCCTTGGGGTTCACGGCGCGCACGCCGAGGGTAAACGCATTGATGCCGCGGATGACTTCGGGGAGGGGGAAGGCCGCCACGTAGCCGATGACGTTGCTTTGGGTCATGGAACCGGCCACAAGGCCGGTAAGGTAACGGGCCTGATAGATCCGGCCGAAATAGTTGCTCATGTTGGGGGCGGTCTTATAGCCGGAGCAGTGCATGAACGTGGAATTCGGGAACTGTTCGGCGACGTTGAGCATGGAATCCATGTAGCCGAAACTGGTCGCAAAAATGATATCGTAATGCTTACGGGCCATGTTCTGGATGATGCGCTCGGCGTCCTGCCCTTCGGGTACGCTTTCCACATACGAGGTCGTCACGCCGGGCAGGGAGCTCAGGAACTTGCGGGCCTGATCATGCGCGTATGACCACCCTCCCTCGCCGATCGGGGAAATATAGATAAAGCCGACCTTCATTTCTTTTTGGACGCCTATGGCCTGGGCCGGCGCGGAGGCCAGCCCGGCCGCAAGAAACAGGGCGGCCATCAAGAGCACGAGTGTACGCATGGGATATCTCCTGGGATATGGGAAACCACGGTTCCCGGGAGGGCTTCCCGGGTTTTCTCCAAAGAATGGACGGTAAACGATTTGGAAAGACGTTTCAAGACGAGGCGTTCCGAAAGGGAAATACGTTTTCCACATATGGAGGAAGCTTTCATGAACTCTGAAAAGCCATTGAATCCGCCTTGTCCCGCTTGGGAGAGTTTCCCTTCCGGTGCCTTCATCCGTTCGTGCGTGATGTCCATGTGAGGGGGCGGAGCGTGTTCGCCATGCCTGCCCTCCAGAGGGCTTTGTGGCAAATGTGTTGCGATGGCAAGGCGATGCGGGATCCGGAACGGCGGCTCATTGCAGTGCCCCGCGTTTGATGGTATGTGAAAAAAGATGTTCCGTGACCGGGAGGCTTGCCCCTGTCCCCAAGGTCACACACTGTTCAGGGGCAGAACGGAGAGCTGGACCATGAGCACGATCGCTTCAGTTTGGGCCCGCGAAATTCTTGATTCGCGCGGCAATCCTACGATAGAGGTAGAAGTTTCCCTTGATTCCGGTCATGTAGGCCGTGCCGCCGTCCCGTCCGGGGCTTCCACGGGGACCCGCGAAGCGCTGGAACTGCGCGACGGAGACAAGGCTCGTTATAAAGGCAAGGGCGTCAGCAAGGCCGTTGAAAACGTGAACACCGAGATCGCGGAAGCGATCGTGGGCCTCGACGCGCTGCGCCAGGTGCAGGTGGACAACACCATGCTGGATCTGGACGGCACGGACAACAAGTCCCGCCTCGGCGCCAACGCCATGCTCGGCGTGTCGCTCGCCACGGCCCGCGCCGCCGCCGAATCCCTGGCCCTGCCGCTGTACCAGTACATCGGCGGCGTCAACGCCAAGGTGCTGCCCGTTCCCATGATGAACATCATCAACGGCGGCGCTCACGCCCACCAACAACTTGGACATTCAGGAATTCATGATCATGCCCGTCGGCGCGCACACGTTTGCCGACGGCCTGCGCATGGGCTCCGAAATCTTCCATACTCTGAAAACCATCCTCGCCGCCGATGGCCACATCACCAGCGTGGGCGATGAGGGCGGCTTTGCTCCCAACCTCAAGAACCACGACGAGGCGTTCAGCTACATCCTGAAAGCCATTGAGGAATCCGGCTACAACCCCGGTTCCGAAGTGGTGCTTGCCATCGACGCGGCGGCTTCCGAGTTCCACAAGAACGGCAAGTACATGATCGGCGAAAAGGGCGCTCTGAGCAGCCCGGAAATGATCGAATGGCTGGCGGAATTCACCGCCAAGTATCCGCTCATCTCCATTGAAGACGGCCTTGCCGAAGACGACTGGGACGGCTGGCGCGAACTGACCGATGCCCTTGGCGACAACATCCAGCTTGTGGGCGACGACCTGTTCGTCACCAACCCCGCCATCCTCAAGGAAGGCATCGAGAAGGGCGTCGCCAACTCGATCCTCATCAAGGTGAACCAGATCGGCACCCTGACCGAGACCCTCGACGCCATCCAGCTTGCCAAGGAATCGGCCTACACGACGGTCGTTTCCCACCGTTCCGGCGAAACCGAGGACAGCTTCATCGCCGACCTCGCCGTGGGCGTGAACGCCGGTCAGATCAAGACCGGTTCGCTCTGCCGCAGCGACCGTCTCGCCAAGTACAACCAGCTTCTCCGCATCGAGGAAGACCTTGACGACGCCGCCATGTACTATGGCCCCGTCATGGGCGCCAACCTCGCTTTCGACGGCGAAGAATAAAGCAACCGGGGAGGGGAAGGGGAGCCTTTTGGAAAAGCCCCCCTTCCCCTCCCCGAACCCCTCCCTTTCCCCGCGAAAACTTTGACTGGCGGGGAGGCCGCGCGGAGGAGTCCCGTTGAAAAAACGAAAGGCTGTGAACGGATGTTCGCAGCCTTTTTGCTTTGCAAAGGAAGAGTCTTCTTCTTCTTCTTCTTCTTCTTCTTCTTCTTCTTCTTCTTCTTTCTCGCCAGCATCCATCAGGCGGGGACTCCTTTTGAGCCGCCTCCCCACCAGTCGAAAGTCTTGGAAAAGGAGGGGGGCCGGGGGAGGAATAACCCTTCTTCAGAAGGGGTTTCCTCCCCCGGTCATCTCCACTATTTCTTTTCAGGCAACGGGCCGCGCGGGAGGAAACGCCACGTGTCGCGGATTTCCATAGCGGCTTCGTTGATGAAGGGAATGTCGTTGTAGTAGAGGGCGCCGATGGGCACATCATATTTTTCCTGTGCCGCGGCGAAATCCTGATGCAGCTTGCTGTAGGGCACCCAAAGCGGGGTGATGACCCAGAGCAGCAGCCATATCGTGAACATGCAGAGAAGCAGTTTCACATAGCCGGGGAGAGGGCGTCTGGACATGATGCGTTTCCTATGAGGGGTGCCGGGAAGATACCGGCCCGGTGAGCTTTTGAATAAGGAGGTGGAATCGCCGGGCGATTCCACCTCCGGGTCCGGGCTTGCCGGAAGTGGCGCACCCGGAAGCCGGATGCGCCGATGAGTCCGTTAGATCTTCGCCGTGATTTCGGGGAAGACGAGGTAGAACATCACATACGCCATGAGGAGGGTTAGAGCCAAGTTGAAGGACTGGCCGCAGACGTACAGGATGAGGGGCTTGCCGCCCTTGAAGTAGGGGGCGAGTTCGCGGAAGTTGGTGCTCAGGCCGATGGCGGTAAAGGCGAGCACGAAGAACCACGTGCGGACGCCCTTTTCGATGCCGTCGATGACGCCCTTGTTGATGAGGGCGGTGCCGAGGTCAGGGCCGAGGTCGGCGCTGTAGATGGAGAAGATGATCGAAGCGGTGAGGAAGCCGATGACGAACTTGGGGAAACGGTGCCAGATTTCCATCAGGCTGGTTTCGCGTCCGGCGGTCTTTTCAACGCTGGTGCACCAGTACACGGCGATACCGAAGGCGGTCACGCCGATGAGCACGTTCTGGATCATCTTGATGGTCGCGGCCACGTACATGGCCTTGGGGCCGAGCAGCGCGCCGGCGGCGGCCACGGCGCCCGTGGAGTCGACCGTACCGCCGATCCACGCGCCGCCAAGCACTTCAGGCAGGCCGAGGTACTTGATGAAGGCGGGCAGGGCCACCATCATGATGGCGGTAAAGGTCATGGACAGGCCGAGGGCGAGGGTAAGCTCTTCCTTCTTGGCGCGGCACGCGGCGGCTGCGGCGATGGCGGCGGAGGTGCCGCACACGGACATGTCGGCGGAGATGGTGATGTTCAGGGTCGGGGAAGCCATCTTGAGGACCTTCTGGCCGAAGATGAAGGTCGTGATGAGCACGATGGGGGTGACCACCCACGCCACGAAGATACCGGCGGTGCCGATGGCGATGATCTTGTCGAACAGGATTTCCGCGCCGAGGAGCACGAGGCCCGTCTTGATGAAGTATTCAACCTGGAGCGCGGGCTTCATCCACTGCGGGGTGCCGATCGTGTTGGCGATGATCATCCCGAACATGATGCCCCAGGGCTCCACGCCGATGCCGTAGTAGGCCATGGTGGACTGCTTGCCGAGGATCATGGCGATCACCACGACGACGAACAGGCCCACGAAGCCGATGAGGAACTTGGGCAGGTTCTGGCCCATGACGAAGATGCCGATGCCGAAGAACAGGGCAAAGGCGACCATCAGCAAGGGCAGGGTGGTGAAGAGGTTTACGGGCTTGGCCTTGGCGGAAGCCTTGGACGCGTCGGCCTTGGCCTTGGTCCAATCCTTGATGGCCGCTTCGGCGGCGGTGTTCAGGCTGGCATCCTTGTAGCCCGCGTCGGCGGCGAGCTTTTCGGCGGCCTGAGCGGCGGCGAAAGAGCTTTCGGCCTTGGCCTTGGCGGCTTCAGCCTTTTCCTTGTTGGCCGCGTTCTTCGCGTCGGCTTCGGCCTGGCTGGTAAACATGGACTTCACGGGGTTGTCCGTCCACTTGCCGGGGCTGGCGATGAATGCCTTGATTTCCTTGGCGATAGGCAGGTTGGTGCCTACGACGCCCTTCTTGGCGTCCTGAGCCTGGATATACGCGATAGTCTTAAATGGAGCCTTCTCGGCTTCCACCTTCATGATCGCGTTGGACTTATCGATCGTTTCTTTATAACTGGCCGGAGCGCCATTGATGAAAATGCAGATGGCCGCGATGAGCAGAGCGAAACCAAGCCAAATGGCCCAGTAGTCTTCCTTCTTCCACAGGTCTGACCAGTGCGATTGAGCTCGGTCTACGACCACGTTGCTGTTTTCATTTGCCATAACAGTCTCCTCCTGGCTTTGGGCATGTGCCGAAAGCCAAATCTGTTTTGGTGAAAAAGTTCACCGATTCCTCTGCCTGTGAGCGGTTGTGGAGTTTACGGCTCCACAGACCAGACGCCTTTAGTCCGACTAATAACAGGACACGGTCTATTGTCAACCGAATTTTGAATGTAATAGCGGGTTATTGGGGAACGAATACGGAGCGGAGAGGAATAAGCCTTGTATATGAACACAATAGACTGAATGCTCAATCAAAGGGGAACAAATTTGATATGATTTGGACAAGAGAGCGCATATGGAACGGTATATAGGGCACAAAAACGGATAAGTGATTCTGCTTTTTTCTGTTTGTATGGTTTTAACATATTTATATTATTATGTTATATTGGATAAGCGCTTCTCCCCTCCCTTCTGGAGTTCCGACCCCATAAGGCCCATCATGCTCTGGAGTTCACCAGGGAACTCTTGAGAGACGCCATCCCTAGGAAGGGCTCTTTTGAAAAAAACTCGAGAGTTCCATGCCGCAAGAACCTGGAGACGTGGGGGATAAAAAAAGAACGGGATGCGATGGAATCAGGGAGAACGGCGCGGCATCATCACACAGATGCAGCTGTTGTCGACAAGAAAAGAGGACGATCATCAGCCCCTTTCAACCGCAACGCGACAGCAGGGCAACGAGAGAAAGGTACACAAGGGCAATGTGTTCGGTACTGGATCCAGAGGCTGAACTCATGGAGTCGCCGTTTATGATGCAGCGAGGAGAATTCGGTGTGCACTCTCTGTCATAGGGCAATGCAGATTTGCATTGCCCTATGAAGCGATACGTCATCATCCGTAGGCTGTTTCTTGTCCATGCGGAAGCGCCACGGCTTCGAGGATAGTTTATTGCCTGTATTTTCCTGTAGATAGCTTCAATTATTCGTGCGGGGACTGTTTCAAACCGTACAGTGCAGTCGGGTAGGAGGGGGTTACCAGACGTTATAATGCACTTTCTGTTCGTCGTAACGTTCCTTATGCGAGAAAGGCGTCTCGGAATAGCCGAGGATGGCAAGGCCGAGAGGCGATACGGTATCCGGAAGATTAAAGAGCTCACGGAAAGCCTGTTCCCGTTCGGGGACGGGGTGGACGCCGCACCAGAGCGAAGCCAGCTCCTTGGCGCGTGCCGCAAGCAACAGGTTTTCCATAGCGGCGGAGCAGTCCTGCACCCAGTATTTGCCATAATTGGCCGACGTGGTGTCCCCGCACACGAGGATGGCGAGCGGAGCCTGCTTGATCATGCCCGCATATGGATGAAAATCCGGAATCTTATCCAGTTTTTCGCGGTCCGTGATGACCACGAACCTCCACGGCTGGATGCCCCCCGCAGTAGGCGCGGACATGGCGGCGCTCAGCAATTCTTTGACGAGATCTTCTCCGACGGGCCGGTTCAGGAACTGGCGGATGCTGCGGCGAGTATGGAGGACTTCAAAGGCATCCATAAGAACGCTCCTTTCATTGGGTTTGTGTTCGTTGCACCATACCAGAACCGTTTTTGTTGCACCAGAGCCGATTTGCCGGGCTCCTCCAATGGAGATGCCGTGTAGCCCGCACGGATGTTTGGATATTCTTTTTCGGCGCGTCAGGGCTTGTCACTGCGTTATCATGCGTGTATTCTTTCCGGTCTGGACAAAGAAACGAGGGGGTTCGTTCCTGCTGTGTTCGTACCCCGGACGTATTTCGTTTGCTGGCTTTTTTTCTTCATTCTTTTTCGTGATAGCGTGTTTTGAAGGAGTTTTTATGGCTGGTTTGCCGGGTCCCGGAGATCGTATTGAAGCCCGTTGCACTCGCTGCAATGACATTACCGGGCATGTCATCGTCGCCCTTGTCGGCGGGGAAATTGTCAAGGTGGAATGCCGCGCCTGCGGAAGCGTGCATAAGTATTACCCGCCTGCGACTCCCAAGGAAGCGAAGGGAAAGACGGCCGTTTGCCGCGTAAAGGCCGGTGAGACCCGTAAGGAAGCCGTGAATTCCTTCAAGCCCACCTCCACGCCTTCGACGGCCGCCGCATCGCCCGCCGCCGTGTCCCGGGCCGCCGCCAAAGCGCAAAAGGCCGCTGAGGACATGGAGCAGAATTGGCAGCGCACCATGAACATGACTGCCGCCTCCGCCCGCCCCTACGCCATGAACGAGTCCTTCGCCGTCGGCGATGTTATCGATCATCCCAAGTTCGGCAGCGGCGTCGTGCAGGAAATCTTTCCTCCCGATAAGATGCAGATCCTCTTCCGCGACGGCGCCAAGATGCTGCGCTGTGCGTGCTGAGGGGCAGTAAAGCGATTTTGAGATTGGGGAGAGGAGCACCCCACGGTTCTCCTCCTCCCCAGAAACTGCCGGCGCGGCTCGCACCCACCCCCTCCTCTCCCAAGACTTTCGTCTTTATCGAATCCCTGTTCCGGATTTTTCTGTGATTATCATAACCAATTCTTTGGAATGATGGACTTTGTTGCATTGAAAACGATAGCCTGTTGCGAAAGTACGATGTAACAATACGGGGCGATCGAAAACGAACGGTTCCAAACCGGCGCAAGGCGGTTTGGAACCGTTCGTTTTCGATCGCTCTGAGGGGGTCCGGGGGAATTCGACCCAAAGGGCGGCGAAGCCGTGACCGTTAGGCGAGCTTGCGAGTCTTACGGGCATCGCACGCAGAGCGATTCCCCCCGGCAGGCCTTACGGCATCATGGCGCAGAGCATGAGCCCGGTCGTGACCGGAAGCCCGCACATGATGTTGGCGTTGGCGATGGCCTGCCCGGATGCGCCGCGGCAGACGTTGTCGATGACGGATACCACGATGAGACGGTTGGTCCGGGGATCGACGATGACGGACATGTCGCAGAACATCGTCCCACGGACATTACGGGTCTCGGGAAGCTGGCCGGAGGGCAGGACGCGCACCCACGGGCTGTCCGCCCATGTTTCCTCATACACCCGCTGGGCGTCCGCCTGCGAGAGGGGAGCCTTGAGCTGTGCGTAGATCGTGGACAGGATGCCGCGGTTCATGGGCACAAGATGCGGATTGAAAGAGATGGTCATGGGCCCGTGCGCCAGACGGGACAGTTCCTGCTCGATTTCCGGGGTGTGGCGGTGCGTGCCGATGCCGTAAGCCTTGAAGGAGTCCGCGACTTCGCAGTAGAGCGAACCGAGCTTGGCGGAACGGCCCGCGCCGGATACGCCGGACTTGGAGTCCGCGACGATGCCGTGGGTTTCGATCAGGCCGTCGGCGAGGGCCGCGGTCATGCCGAGGATGATCGAGGTGGGGTAGCAGCCGGGGTTCGCCACAAGGCGCGCCTTGGCAATGTCGGAGGCGTAGAGTTCCGGCAGACCGTATACCGCTTCGGGAAGCAGGTCGGGTCGCTTGTGCTCGACTTTGTACCACTGCTCATAGGTTTCCGCGCTTTTGAGGCGGAAGTCGGCGGAAAGATCCACCACCTTGAGGCCGCGCTCCACAAGCGCCGCCGCCATTTCGGTGGCCGCCGTGTGCGGGACGGCGAGGAAGGCCAGATCGCATTCTTTGGCGATGAGTTCCGGCTCGGGCTCGATGAGGATGACGTCGGCTCCCGGCAGGCCATTGAGGAACGGATACAGATCGCCGAGCCGCTTGCCCGCTTCGGTGCGGGAGGTGGCGGCGGTGAGCTTCATGTTCGGATGGCCGGTCAGCAGGCGCGCCAACTCCATTCCGGTGTAGCCGGTGACCCCGACAAGGCCCACCCGGATCATTTCTTGTGGCATGGCTTTTAATCCACCTTTTTCATGACGTATTTCATGCGCAGTTCGTACAGGATGCCCTCCAGAAGGCGGGCTTCGTCGCTGTCGAGGCATTGTTTGGTCTTTTCTTCGAGCATGGTCAGGATGTCGATGGTATGCTTGGCTATGACCAAATCCTGTTCGGTCGCGCCCGATTCAGGATTGGGGACCTCGCCGAGCTGCACCAGTGCGGACGAGGCGAGGGAAAGGATAAACGTGGAAAACGTAACCTGCGGCATGGAGCAGTCGCAGCCGGGCTTATTGCAGTCACAGGCCTTGTGGTCTTCAGGGGAAGCAGCGTTCATGGTGTCTCCGTGGAACGAGTGTCTATGATGGGTCCGGCGGGGATGCCGGTTCAACTTCTTACATCAGGAATAACTCGTCCCGGCTCAACGTCAAGGGCGCGATGATATGCGGAAAGTGCCGTTTCCAGATAATCGCGCGACGCGCTGAAGCCGCCGGAGGCGCGCAAACCGTGCGCCAGAGCGTGCAATCCCGCCAGCGCGTCGGCCCAGTCCACCCAGCCCATGTGCCCGAAGCGGACCATGCGGCCCTTATAATGATCTTGTCCCCCCGCGAATACGATGCCGCATTCGTCGGCCGCCACCTTGAGGAGCTTGTCGCCGTCCACCCCGGCGGGCAGCATGATGCTGGTGACGCCCCATGCGTAATGCGTGGGCGCGAACAGGGGCAGATCCAGCGCCCGCGCCCCGGTACGGACCATGCAGGTGAGCGCCCACTGCTTGCGGTACAGGGCGTCGAGGCCGCCTTCTTCGAACAGCATGGACAGGCTTTCATACAGCCCCACGATGAGGTTGACCGGCGAGGTGAACAGCCCTTGCCCCTTGAGCAGGTTGTCGCGTTCGCCCGCGAGGTTGAAATAGAAGCAGGAGACGGGGATGGATTCGGCGCGTTTCCATGCGCGTGCGGAAAGGGCCATCAGCGCCATGCCGGGCGGGACCATGAGGCCCTTCTGGGAGCCGGTGAGGAGGCAGTCGATGCCCCATGCGTCCATCGGGCAGGGAGAGATGCCGACCGCCGAGATGCCGTCCGCGACAAGGAGCACTTCGCGCGTGCGGGTAAGCCGGGCGATGGCTTCCACCGGATGCTGCGCGGCGGTGGAGGTTTCGCAGACCTGCATGAACACGCCCTTGGCCTCGGGATGTTCGCGGAGCGCCTGTTCGACCTGCGCGGGCGTCACGGCCTGCCCCCAGGCCACATCGATTTCCACGACCTTAAGCCCGCGTACGGCGGCGATTTTGGACCAGCGTTCACCGAATTTGCCGCCGTTCACCACGATGACGGTTTCGCCGGGCAGGAACAGGCCGTGCACGGCGGCGGTCATGGCCCCGGTGCCGGAGCAGGAAAGCGGGAGCACCGGCTGTTCGGTGCCGAACAGCTTCTGGAGCATGGTTTCGGTTTCCAGCAGGATTTTCTTGAAGCCGGGCTTCCGGTGATGGATCATGTCCTGCGCGAGGGCGAGGCGGACGCGTTCGGGCAGAGGCGTGGGGCCGGGAGTGAGCAAACGGGGCTTGTTGAACATGATGTCTCCTGTCATGCGGACAAATTTCGCGGCGCGGATCAGTCTTTCCAGACCCGCAGGATAAAGACTTTGAGATAGGCCGTTTCGGGCATGGACGGATGCACCGGATGATCCGGCCCCTGGAAGCCCTGATACAGCAGTTGCGTGTTCAGGCCCCTCTTGGCGGCGCACTGGGCGATCAGGCGGCGCAGCGCTTCGGCCTCAAGGTGGTGCGAACAGGAACAGCTCGTAAGAATGCCCCCGTTTTCCACGAGTTGCAAGCCCAGATCGTTGACCCGGCGGTAGGCGTTGAGGCCCTGTTCGGCGTCCTTCTTGCGCTTGATGAAGGCCGGGGGATCGACGCAGACCACGCCGAATTTCCGCCCCCCGTCGCGCAGGGACGCCAGCGTGTCCAGCGCGTCGCCGGGCAGCGTCTCGCCGGGGCATCCGGCGTTGGCGGCAAGGTTGCGGCTTGCCATGTCGAGAGCCTGTCTGGAGGCGTCGAGGAACGTCACGCCCGCCGCGCCGTTCCGGGCCGCCATGACCCCGAACGCGCCCGCGTAGCAGAAGGCGTCGAGCACGGTCTTGCCCTTGGCGTACTTGGCGGCCTCCACCCGGTTGGGGCGCTGGTCGTAGAACCAGCCGGTCTTCTGGCCTTCCGCCAGCGAGACGGTAAAGGCTGCGCCGCTTTCCCGTACTTCGATTTCGTCCGGCACCGTGCCCATGCCCGTTTCCACGAGCAGGGGCAGGTTTTCCATCGTCCGCACGCCCACATCGTTGCGGAGCAGCACGGCTTTGGGGGTGAACAGCTCTCCGAGCACTTCAAGCAGGGCATCCTTCTGGGCTTCCATACCCGCCGTGGTGATCTGAGCGCTGAATACGTCGCCGTAGCGGTCGAGCACGAGGCCGGGCAGCCAGTCGCCTTCGCCGTGGCACAGGCGGTAAAAGGGCACGTCGAACAGCGTTTCGCGCAGCTGCAAAGCCCGTTCAAGGCGTTTTTTGATGAGGGCGGCGTCGAGCGGCTCATCGGCCTTGCGGCTGACGATACGCGCGGCGATGAGCGAAGCGGGGTTGACGTAGGCCGTCCCGATGGTACGCCCGTCGGCGGCGCAGACCTGCGCGGCCTCGCCCGGCGCGAACGCCGTCAGCGGGGATCGTTTCACGTCCACTTCGTTGCTGAATATCCACAGGTGCCCCGCCCGCAGGCGGCGGTCTTCGTGTTTTTTGAGGAAAAGCTGTTGCATGGGTGTCCTTTGGAGAGAGAAGGGTGAAAGGCGACTGGAGAGGGGAGGGAGAACCCTTCTGGAGAAGGGTTCTCCCTCCCCTCTCCAGACCTCTCCCCTCCCTCTCCTAAGACTTTCGTAATGGGGTGGGGGAGGCGCGAGTGTCGTTCCCTGTTTTTCCGTTTACAATGCGGCGATAGTTTTTGTGATTTTTTAGAGGGATATTCAGTTCAGGAGGAAAACGTAGGTCCAGATGCCCGCGTTGATGACCATTGCTAGGAAGATGGCGGCGGAGGCCATATCCTTGCCGCGTTTGACGTGTTCGTTCCATTCGGTGGTCACGAGATCGAAGGATTCCTCGTCGGCACTGTTGAGCAGTTCCACGACCATGACCCCGAGCCAGCCTCCGAGCACCAGCAGCCATTGTCCGGCATCTTTGCCCGTCACGGCAAGCAGTGCCGCCAGAACAACCAGTACGAGCACTTCATGCCGGAACGCCTGTTCTCCTTTCCATGCGAACACGAGGCCGGACAGGGAATTCTTGGTGGCTCCCATCAGATGCTTGGGATTGATGAATCGGGGCATAGCTTTCTCCCGGTTTCCTTTCAAAGGATGATGCATGGCACAGTTGCCGCCAATGCCAAGTCTCAAAACACAAAAGTCTTAGGAGAGGAAGGGGAGGGGTGTGGGGAGGGGAAGGAGAAGCCCTTCTTCAGAAGGGTTCTCCTTCCCCTCCCCACGTTTTCCCCTTTATAAATTAATGCGCATCGCCCCAGTTCTCGGCGGCTCCCCAGTCGGCCTTGAGGGGCACGTCGAGGACGATCCCGCCGGGACGGACGTTTGCCATGAGCGCGGCGACGCGCTCCCCGGCCTCCTGCGCGGCGGCTTCGGGGACTTCAAGCAGCAGTTCGTCATGCACTTGGAGCAGCAGTTTGGCGTCCAGCGTGCGGAGAGTTTCGTCACCGTGGACGGCAAGCATGGCGAGCTTGATGATGTCCGCAGCGCTGCCCTGAATGAGCGTGTTGATGGCCTGACGCCGGGCGAGCGAACGCGCCTGCTGGCTTTCGGCCTGAATGTCCGGCAGGGGGCGGCGACGCCCGGCAAGCGTGGTGACATAGCCCTGTTCGCGGGCCATTTCCTCGACGTTCTCGTAGAAATGCTTGAGCCCCTGCAGCCGTTCAAAATAGCGGGCCATGAACGCCTTGGCCTCGGACAGCGGGATCTTGAGCTCTTGCGCCAGCTTCTGCGGGCCCATGCCGTAGATCAGCCCGAAGTTGATGGTCTTGGCGTTGCGGCGCTGATCCGGGGTGATCTCGGAAGGCGGGGCGTCGAAGAGGAGGCTGGCCGTGCGGGCATGGATGTCCGCGCCTTCGCGGAAGGCCGCCAGCAGCGTCTCGTCGCGGGAAAGATGCGCCAGTACCCGCAGTTCGATCTGCGAATAGTCCGCCGAGATGAGCTTTTTGCCTTCTGGCGCGGTGAAGCAGGCGCGCATCCGGCGTCCGAGCGCTCCGCGCACCGGGATGTTCTGGAGATTCGGGTTGCTGGACGAAAGGCGGCCCGTTGCGGTGGCAAGCTGGTTGAACGTGGTCCGGATGCGTCCGTCGGCGCCCATGAGCCGGGGCAGCGGTTCCAGATAGGTCGAGCGCAGCTTTTCCAGCTTGCGGAATTCAAGGAGCGCGTCCACCACCGGATGGTGGCCGGAGAGTTTTTCCAGCACGTCCTGCGAGGTGGAAGCCTGCCCGCCGCGCGTTTTGCCGGAAACAGGGAGCTTCAGGCGGTTGAACAGCACGTCCCCGAGCTGCTGTGCGGAACGGATGTTGAACGGCCCTTGCGCCTCGCGGTAAACGTCCTCGGTGATGCGGTCCAGATCCTTCTGCACTTCTTCCAGAAAACCGGCGAGCGCTTCCGCGTCGAGCTTGACGCCCGCGCTTTCCATATCCGCAAGCACCGGGATAAGCGGCAGTTCGAGCGTCTTCATGAGCTCGACGAGGTGCGCGCCGGACAGCCGTTTGAGCAGTTGGTCGGTCATGGTGAGGGCGAGAAGGCCGGGATTGGCCGCCGAAAGCCCGAGCGCCGTGCCCCAGCGGGCGGACAGCTTGGGCCAGCCGTAGTCGCGGTCCTCCGGCTCCAGAAGGTAGCTGGCGAGCCCGAGATCAAACCATTTTTCCGGCGGGATGCGTCCCCAGTCCGCGTGCGTGTGCAGCAGCGCCTTGACGTCCGGCGCGATCACGAACTTCGCCTTGAGCAGGCGGTCCACGAGCTTGGGCGTCAGGCCGGTATAGACAATTTCCTTATCCCCGGCGGCGATGGCCAGTTCGCCGTGCCCGCCGAGTACCGCCACGGGGTTGCCTTCCAGCGCGTCGAAGAAGGGATCGGAGGCGTCGCGGAGGCGCTGGCGCGGTTCGGCCTTGGGCGTGTCGAGCAGGGAAAGCTGGCGCATGGAGCCGCTTTTTCCGGAATCCACCGTTTCCGAAGCGTCGTGCTCCACGGCCACGCGTCCGTCGCGGATGAGCGTGGCGAGTTCGCGCTCAAGAGAGCTGAGCTCGAATTCGCGGAGCAGGGTGGCGGCTTCCTGCCGGTTCACCGGGCGCACGCGCATGGCGTCGAGCGTGAGGGAGGCGCAGCGGCTGGTGTCCAGCGTGGTGAGCTGGCGGTACAGGAACATGGCTTCGAGCTGGCCGTCGAATTTTTTTTGCAGGGCTGGCTTCATGGAGGCGAAGCCGTCCCGGATGGCTTCCAGCGAGGCGTACTCGTGGAACAGCTTTTCCGCCGTCTTCGGCCCCACGCCGCGGACGCCGGGGATGTTGTCGCTGGAGTCGCCGATGATCGCCTGCACGTCCGGCCATTGCGTGGGCTTGAGGCCCGTTTCTTCCTCGAAGCTCTTGAGGGTGACGATTTTTTCGTCCCTGCTGGCAGGGTCCCACATCATGACGTTGTCATGCAGGCACTGCTTGAGGTCCTTGTCGGTAGCCACGAGGATCACCGGGCGTTCCTCGCGGTAGCGCTTGGCAAGCGAGGCGAGGCAGTCGTCCGCCTCGCAGCTGTCGGAGACTTCGAGGTGCAGGCCGAGCGCCTTGATGAGCCGATGGATGGGATCGATCTGCTTGATGAGGTCTTCCGGGGTGGCGCTGCGCTGCGCCTTGTACAGCGGGAAAAGCTCGTGCCGGAAGTTGGGGCCGTGCCCGTCGAGCACGAAGGCGAAATGCTTGGGCTGTTCCTCGCGGAGGATGCGCATGAGGATGCGGGCCACGATGAACAGCGCGCTCGTCGGGAATCCGTCCGAACGCTGCATACTCTGGTTGGCGTAGAATCCCCGGTATACGAAGGCCGATCCGTCCATAAGATAGATCGGCTCCTGCTCAAATCGCTGCTTGATGCTCATAGTTTCTCCAAGAGGGCAACCGGGGATTTTCCCCGCACCGGCTAGACTGCTCCGGCGGGATGTCCGCATCCGGCTCCTCAGAACTGATTCGCTCTCAAAATATTTTTCCGGACCCGATCCGCGCCCCCGGCCTTCACCTTCCGAAAAAACGGAAAGAGGGATTCGATAAGGCCAAAAGTCTTTGGGGAGAGGGGGAGGGTTTGGGAGGGGGAGAGGCCCTTTCTCCAGAAAGGGCCTCCCCCCTCCCAATCTCTACTCTTTTCCTTCCTTGACGACTTCCCGGATGCGGCAGACGCCGCACACCCCGGAGGATGTCGGGTAGCCGCAGACGGTGCAGGGGGCGAGGGCGTCGCCTTCCGTCCTTTCGAGCCCGGCGAAGGCGGAACGCCCGCGCTTGAGGAAGTCCACGTAGAAGGAAAGCTTGCGTCCGGGCATTTCCTCTTCAAGCTGGTTCCAGAGCCCCTTGTAGTACGTGAAGCTCGCGCCCGCGCTGTAAGGGCAGGGCGTATGATGGTGCTCGATCTCTTCGAGGAAGGCGTACGTCGCGGTTTCAAATTCGGTCAGACGCCAGAAGGGTTTTACCTTGCGGGCGAAGCCGTCTTCCCCGTCGAGGCGCGGGCCCTGATCCGACAGGTAGCCGACGTCCCAGCGGAGGGTGTTGCTGAACAGGCGGGCGATCTCGTCGTCGAGGTTGTGCCCGGTGGCAAGGGCGGTGAAGCCTTCTTCAAGCGCCGTCTTGTTGAAATAGTGCCGTTTGATCTTGCCGCAGGCGGAACAGATGGGACGCTTGAGGCGCTGCTTGACCAGCGGGATGGCAAGCCCTTCCTTGGCCATTTCCTTGACGATGAGCTTGAAGCCGTGCTTGCCGCAGAAGCGTTCGATGACCCCGCGCACGATTTCGGACGAGCCGGGGATGCCGAGGTCGATGTGCAGGCCGGTAACGTCATAGCCCTGACGCGAAAGTTCCAGCATGAGGGACAGGGAATCCTTGCCGCCGGACAGGGCGACGAGGATGCGGTCCTCGTGGGTGAACAGCTTTCCGGTTTCGATGCCGCGGGCGACCTGCGCGGAGAAGAAATCCCGGAAGCAGTTTTCACAGAATCCGGTGTTGTGGCTCGGCAGGGAAATGATGGCCGTGGCGGACTTGCAGCGTTTGCATATCATGATGAGGCGAACTCCGGGGCAGGGCGCGGTTGCGCGCTGCGGATTGGATGGCCCGGCGTGAAACCGGTTAACTGGTTTTTCTATCTGGCGTGCGAGAGCCTTGTCAAGCCGGGAAAAACGGGCGGAACACGCGGCTGCGGCATGATTTTTTTATGCGGGAGGGGTGATTGTGATCCCGATCACTGCCTTTTTTCGGTAAAGAAGGGAATGTCCGTTTACAAGATGATGTCGTTTCCCCTCAACTCTGGAGGTTTCCATGTTTTGCAATCAGTGTGAACAGACGGCGAAGGGCACGGGCTGCACGGTTATGGGCGTTTGCGGCAAGCTGGCTCCGGTGGCCGATCTTCAGGACCATGTGATCTATGCCCTGCGGCTGCTGTCCCGCACGGCGCTCAAGGCCCGCGCCAAGGGCGTGATCGAGCAGGATACGGACGACTTTACCGTCCGCGCGCTGTTCTCCACCCTTACCAACGTGAATTTCGATCCCGCGGCCCTTGAAGAAGTGGCGCGGGAAGCCATACGCCGCCGCAAGGCGCTCGCTACGAAGCTCGGCTGTACGCCGGATACCTGTGACGCGGCTGTGGATGCCGACTGGGAAAGCATCCGGAAGGTGCAGGCCGGGACCGACCGTTTCAGCGACGACGTGAACGTCCGTTCCGCCATGCAGCTGCTCCTGTACGGGCTGAAGGGCGTAGCCGCCTATGCGGATCACGCGGCGGTCCTTGGCCAGCGTGACCCGGAACTGAACGCCTTCGTCTACGAGGCGCTCGCCGCCGGGATGCCCGACAAGGACGGCACGCCGGACAAGGCGCGCAGCCTTGAAGATTGGCTGGATCTGGTCCTGCGCTGCGGCAAGGCCAACCTGAAGGCGATGGAGCTTCTGGACGCCGGGAACACCAAGGCGTTCGGCGATCCCGTCCCCACGCAGGTTTCCCTCGGGCATCGCCAGGGCAAGGCCATCCTCGTTTCCGGGCATGATCTCAAAGACCTGTACGAACTGCTGAAGCAGACGCAGGGCACGGGCATCAACATCTACACCCACGGCGAAATGCTGCCCGCGCACGGGTATCCGGTGCTCAAGGCGTTCCCGCATTTTGTGGGGCATTACGGCACGGCGTGGCAGAACCAGCAGAAGGAACTGCCCGGTTTCCCCGGCGCGGTGCTGTTCACCACCAACTGTATCCAGAACCCCAAGGATTACGGCGGGAAGGTGTTCACCTCCGGCATCGTGGGCTGGCCGGGCCTTGTGCATATCAAGAACCGGGACTTCGCGCCGCTCATCCTCAAAGCGCTGGAACTGCCCGGATTCGCGGAAGACGCGCCGGGCAAGGAAGTGACCGTGGGCTTCGGGCGCAAGACGCTGCTGGACGCCGCCCCCGCCGTGCTTGACGCGGTGAAGTCCGGGGCCGTGCGCCACATCTTCCTCGTGGGCGGCTGCGACGGCGCGAAGCCGGGCCGCAACTACTACACCGAATTTGTGGAAAAGACCCCGCAGGATACGCTCATCCTCACGCTGGCGTGCGGCAAATTCCGCTTCTTCGACAAGGATCTCGGCAAGATCGGGCCGTTCCCGCGCCTTTTGGACGTAGGGCAGTGCAACGATGCCTATTCCGCCGTCAAGGTGGCGCTGGCGCTGGCCGACGCGCTCAAGTGCGGCGTCAACGATCTGCCGCTCTCGCTGGTGCTGTCGTGGTACGAGCAGAAGGCCGTGGCCATCCTGCTGACCCTGCTCGCCCTCGGCGTGAAGAACATCCACCTCGGACCGAGCCTCCCGGCCTTCGTGTCCCCCGACATCCTCAATCTGCTGGTCGAAAACTGGGGCATCAAGCCCATTTCCACCCCTGACGAGGATTTGAAGGCCCTTCTGGGCTAAGTACGGGGGATGGGCTTCTTCCGCGTGCCCTGTGACGCCGCAGGGCTGCCGCGCAGGGGCTCGCCAACCCATCCGTCAACAGTCATGCAGCAAAAAGGACGGAAGCTTTTTTGGAAGCTCCCGTCCTTTTTGCATTTGGAACCTTTGGTGCGGAAACGCTTGCGTCTGGCAAGGACTCCGGTGTATTTTTCAAGGAAATACACTGTGAAACAGGAGCGGGCATGTCAAACGAACGGTTGGAAGTGCTCGGGGGCTTGCCGCTGTTTGAGCCGTTGTCCCCGGACGAGCGGGAACGTCTCGCTGCGGGGTGCCGGATGCGCACGTTTGCGCGCGGGGCGGCCCTGTTCCGTGAGGGGGAACGCGCCGACGGTATGCACATAGTACTGCGCGGCGTCGTGAAGGTCGTCCGGTTCGCTCCCGACGGGCGGGAGATGGTGCTTCATCTTGTCCGTAAGGGAAACACGATCGGCGAGGCCGCAATGTTCCAGAAGGGGACGTTCCCCGCGTCCGCCGTGGCCGTGGACGATGTGGAAACCCTGTTCCTTCCGGCGGATGCGCTGTTCACGCTGGTGACGGAAAATCCGGAGATGGCCTTGCGGATGCTCGCGGCGCTGTCGCTTCGCCTGCGGATGTTCGCGCACAAGCTGGCTGCGCAGGGGCAGGGCGGTGCGGCCTGCCGGCTTGCCACGTATTTGCTGCACAGAAGGCAGATTGGGGGTGGGGACTGCATCCGGCTCGGGGTTTCCCGGGAAGTGCTCGCCAATCTGCTCGGACTGGCCCGTGAAACGCTTTCCCGCCAGCTGTCCCGGTTCTCCGAGGCGGGTTTGGTCGAGCTGAGGGGAAAAGACATCGTTATTCTTGACGTTCCCGCTTTGCAGGCCACTGCCGCAGAGGGAGACAGATAGGTGGAATGTTGGATACGCTCCGAGGGTTCCGGTTTGCGGAATCGCGGCGGAGGAGGGTGGGCTATGGGGATCGACGCGGACATGTTCAACAGTCCCGAATGGATGAGCGAGGCTCTTCGGATCGGCAATACGGGCCTTTGGGCCATTGAGATCGACGAGGAAAACGGAAAGCACCGGATGACGGCCAACGAGACCATGTTGCTGTTGCTCGGTCTGGAGACGCACCCTTCGCCGGAGGACTGTTTCAGGCATTGGTATGGTCGCGTGGATGAAGCCTATCGCGCCGCGGTGGACGAGTGCGTGGGAAAGATGCTCAGCACCGGACAGCGGTATGAAGTCCAGTACCCGTGGCTCCATCCCGTATGCGGGCGTATTTTTGTGCGCTGCGGCGGCAAGCTGTTGCCCGGACGCAGCAAGAACGGCTTGTTGCGCTTAAAAGGATACCATCAGGACGTCAGCGAGCTGGAGAGTATGCGGGAACGGCTGCGCGAGAATCTTTCCCGGTTCGAAACGGCCTGCCGGATCGGCCGGATAGGCGTATTCGAGTGCACGCGGGGCAGCCGGATTCTTTTTTCCGCCAACGACATTTTTTTCGAGCAGTTCGGCATCCCCGCCGACATGGTGTGTTTTTCCGCGTTCAGAGGATTATGGAGCCGCATAGCGCCGGGCTGCCGGAAGCGGGTGCTGGAAGTGCTGCGCCGATCCTCATGGAAGCCGGGGCGGTGCGAACGTTTTGAGATCGAACTGCTGGACCCGGAAAAGGGTTCGCGGTGGTTCGATTTCGAGTGTGAATTCTCGCGGGACGGCGATGCCGTCCGGGCGGTTGGCTACGTCGCCGACATCACCGAGCACAAGCAGCATGAGGCTTCCCTGCGCATGGCCGCCGAGGCAGCGGAGGCCGCCAACCGGGCCAAGTCATCCTTCCTCGCCAACATGAGCCACGAGCTGCGGACGCCCATGAACGCGATCATCGGCCTTTCCTATCTGGCCTTGAAGACGGATTTGACCACGCAGCAGTATGAATACATTTCCCGGATCAGCGAATCGAGCACGGCCTTGCTCGGCATCCTCAACGATATCCTTGATCTGACCAAGGTCGAGGCCAACAAGCTGGAATTGGCCCGCACTCCCTTTAACCTCAAGAAAGAGCTTGGTATCCTTGCCGCAGTAGTGCTTCCGGAAGCCGAGGGGAAAGGGCTTGAGTTTTCTTTGGAGATCGCCCCGGATGTGCCTTTGCTGCTTATGGGCGACGCCCTGCGCGTCCGGCAGGTCCTTCTCAATCTGTGCAACAACGCCGTGAAGTTTACCGACGAGGGGTCGGTCAGCCTGCGCGTCCGTGTGGTGGATTCCACCAACACGCGCGTGCGGCTGGAGTTTGTGGTCCGTGATTGCGGCATCGGCATCCCCGAATCGGAAATAGGGCGCATTTTCAGCCCGTTCATGCAGGTGGACGAATCCGCCACCCGCCGTTTCGGCGGCACGGGGCTCGGGCTTGCCATCAGCAAGCGGCTTGTGGAACTCATGGGCGGCACGCTGACCGTGGGGAGCCGCGTCAACAAGGGCAGTACGTTCCGGGTTGAGCTGGCCTTCCCGTTGGCTGAAGACGTTCCGCCGGGTGATGCCGGTTCGTTCTGCTCCGGGGGCAATGTTCCGGACGAGAGCCTGCCCCTTGGGGATTTGGTTGGGCAGCGGGTCCTTGTGGTGGAGGACAACGAGCTCAATCAGTATGTGATCCTCAACATGCTCGCCCGGTTTGGCGTGGAGACGTGCGTGGCGGAGAATGGGCGGGACGCCGTGGACCGCTATGCGGAAGATCAGGATTTCGACGTGATTTTGATGGATGTGCAGATGCCGGTCATGAACGGCTATGACGCCACGCGGCGCATCCGTGAGAGCGGCTTGCCCCGCTGCCGGAGCGTCCCCATCCTTGCCATGACCGCCCACGCCATGCGCGGCGACGAGGAGCGGAGTTTCGCCGCCGGGATGAACGCGCATCTCACCAAGCCCATTGATGTGCGGGAGCTTGTGTTCAGCCTGTCCCGCTGGGGAAGCGCCGCGCGGCGAAACCGCAAATAGCAAGGGAATTCCTGCGGAGTCGTCCGGAGTCCCGAGGAGAACGCCATGCGAAACGTTTTAGCCTTGTTGGGTGCCGGGCTGCTGGCGGGATGCTGCCTGATGCATTTCCATGTTCCTATTACGGAACAGACACAAGCCAACGCCCGAACCTTCGGGAGCCTCGGGCAGCGCTTGCTGCCGGAGGACACGCCTCCGGAACGGATCGCCGCGTTCCGGCAATGCCTGAGCGAAGCCTATATGGAGCACTACGGGGAAGGCGAGGCGGGCACGGCCCGGGAGCGCGAGGACGGGTATGCGCTGTTCTGGCAGACCGTCATGGCGGCGGCTCCGACATACGACCATTTGGCGACCTACGACATTCATGTGCGGGGCCGGAAACGGTACGAAGCCGATCCGCGTTCGTTTGTGGAGGCGGGCAGGGCATGGTCCCGGATCGTCTTTGAGCGGTGCGGCGCGGGCGTGTTTCCGGATGAGGACCGTTACCGTATGCTCGGCCTGTTCTCGCGTCTTCCCGCATGGTGTGACCCGCCGACGGGGGTTCCGCCGTCGCCGCGCCTTCTGGACGACATGGGGACGCCGCCCGCAGCCGGCCCGGAACTTCCATAAACAAAGCGCACGCCGTTCCCGAAAAGAAACGGTATGCGCCAATGTTCAGAAACATCGAATACCCTGAAACGACGAAGCGGTCCCGGATGTTTATCCGGAACCGCCATTGTCATCTGGTAGCAAGGGGGAGATTTGAACTCTCGACACTACGGGTATGAACCGTATGCTCTGACCAACTGAGCTACCTTGCCATAAGTGCTACCGCAGCAGCGAGGACATTTAATAAGCGAGATTGAGAAACTTGGCAAGCTTTTTTTGCAAGAAAATTTCGAAAGCGGTAACCTATGGATTTCTTTCTTTCAAATTTTGGGCAAAGGAGCCGCTTGGGGTGGCGCACCCGGATACGGGCTGCATTTATGCTTCCGTAGCCCTTGAAGAAGGCGGGGAAGCGGGTCCCTCAGGCGATGGCGCATAGCCAATAGGCCCATGTCACGCCGATCATGGTGATGGTCCTCAGGAGCTGATTGTAGAAGATGAGCTTGAAGGCCAGGCCGGGGCTGTAGTACCCGGCATAGGCCGGAAACTGGTGACGGACGGTCCGCATGGGGGTGGAGAGGATGTTGCCGACGAGCAGGGCGATGATGACTTCCGGGGGGGTGAGCCCGCCCATATGCAGGGCGGAACCCGCGGCGGACAGGGAGGCGCCGATTTCGGCGGCGAGGCTCAGGAGCACGATGCCGAGCGCCTCGGGCCGGATGAACCCGAGCCACGGGGTATGGTCGGAAAGCCACGCCTCGGCGGTGCGGAACAGACCGTAGTGCTGCATCAGGTACATGGCGACGTACACGGGGATGGTGAACATGACGAGCTTGGGCAGGCGGCGGCGGAACCGTTTCCATGCCTTGAGCGCGGCGCTCTTGAGGGTGACTTTTTCCTGAGGCAGCCGGCACTCGATACAGTTCTCGCCATGAAGGGGCGGCAGGAGGAAATGCCCGAGGCCCACCGTGAACAGGGTCCGCAGCGCGGCCGCCGCGAGGGTCAGCCCCGTATAGATAAGGGCGGGAGCGCCGAGCACGGGCCAGAGCATGAACAGCATGGTCGGCAGATGGACCATGTAGGCGGGCAGGCTGTTGAACAGGTTGGCGAGCACGAGCTCGCGCAGGCTGATTTCGCCTTTGGCGTGGCTGTCGGACAGCAGGGCGTTGGCGGCGGCTGGGGAGAAGAAGGCCATGGAAAAGGACGCCCCGGCGGCTTCGCGCAGCCGGGCGAGCCGCACCAGCGGCGCGGAAAGGCGGGCGAGAGGCTGTGTCCAGCGCAGCGCTTCAACGATATTGGCGATGAGCAGGCCAATGCACATGGCGAACAAAAGCCGGGTGAGCGGGCGGCCCAGCGTCAGCCAGAACGGCATCAGATCGGAAGGTATCATGAGGGTCGGATACCATGCTTTCCGGGGCGAGGCCAGTGTGTATTCTTCCGTCTCCCGGCATTGTGTGAAGGCGGGAATTCGTGTAGATTAAGGCTTGCTCGAAGAGCGCCCCCTTAACCCTTGTAACTCTCGGATTGTCTCGCAAGGAGGTTCCCATGCTGATTCGTGAGTGGATGACCAAGGACGTCATCACCGTGACCCCTGACACATCCATGCTGAAAGCGTCGAAGTTGATGAAGGATCATAATATCCGGCGTCTTCCCGTCCTTGACGGGAAGCATGTGGTAGGCATCGTTTCCGACAGGGACATCCGGGCCGCCTCTCCTTCCAAGGCGACGACGCTCGATATGCACGAGCTGTATTATCTCCTTTCCGAAGTGAAGGTGAAAGACATCATGACCAGCGATCCGGTCACGGTCTATGACACCGACGCCGTGGACGCCGCCGCCCTGCTCATGGAAAACAAGGGCATCGGCGGCCTGCCCGTGGTCGATGGTTCCGGGGAACTCGTAGGGATCATCACCGATCATGACATCTTCAGAGTGCTGGTGGACTTCTGCGGGGCGAGCAAGGGCGGCCTTCAGCTTGCCTTCATGCTTCCCGACAAGCCCGGTGTGCTGACCCCGATTTTCGAGGCCATCAGCCAGAACGGCGGCAACGTCCTTTCCGTGCTCACCTCGCGCGGCAAGACGCAGGAAGGGACCAGCCACGTCTATATCCGTCTCCATGCGATGGACTCCGAAAAGGAAAAGGCCCTCATCGAAAACATGAAGAAAGCCATGCCTCTAGAATACTGGATGGATGACGAGTTCCACTGCAACAGGAACTGCTGATTGTTTTGATTACGGCACAAAAAAGAGGGGCTTCCGTGGAAGCCCCTCTTTTTTGTGCGGGCATGGGGCGACTTCACCGCATCAGAGTATTCGCTGTTCAGGCGGCGGGGTGGCGGTTGTCCGAGGCCCTCGCCGTCTCGCGGTGGTATGCTATTTTCCCAAAAATAGCCTTATGTGGCGTCATTGCCGTATTGCGGCGGCGATTATGCGGAAGAGGCTCCGGTTATGCGGGAAGGGACGGGAGGAAATCCTCGGTCGTCCGTACGTCGGCGAAAGCCCCGTGCAGGGCCGCCATGAATGCTTCGTGTACCGTTGCGGCGGGGATGGTTTTCCCGTTCCATGACAGATCCCGCGTGGCGCAGGCGTCATGCAGGAGCGTGATGTCGTAGCCGTGGTTTCGGGCGGCCCGTACGCTCGTGTCGATGCACATGTGGCTCATCATTCCGGAGACGACGAGTTTCCGTATGCCCGCCCGGCTGAGGGCGTCGTGGAGATCCGTTTGGAAAAAAGCGTCCGGCGCGTGTTTGATGATGGCGGGCTCGCCGTCCAGCGGCTTGACCGCGCCGTGTATCTCGGAACCGGGCGTATCCGGCAGGAAGAAGGCCGCGCCGGGACGGGTGTTGATATGCCGGACGTGGAAAACGGGCCTGTGTTGTTCGCGGAAACGCCCCAGCGCCAGCTGGGCCTGTGCGGCGGCCTCGTCCGCGTGGGACAGTTCCCAAGCGCCGCCGGGGAAATAGTCGTTCTGGATGTCGATCAAGAGAAGTGCCGTATTCATGCCGTACCTCCGGGTGTTGTGCCCACGATAGCGGCATGTGGCGGAAAGTACAGTAGTTACTTTTTTGTGGGTATGCCCTCGGCGGCAGGGATGATGCCCTTGCGCTCCAAAATGCCGGCCTGCCCGTTCTCCAGCATGTATTCCACGCCGATATCCTGCATGATCCGCACGGCCCGCAACAGCTTTTCCCCTCGCTCTGTGAGGAAGTAGGTCACGCGCAACGGGTATCCGTCCGGTTCGATCTTGCCGATCAGCCCGAACGCCCTGAGTTCCCCCAGATGTTGCAACAGCATTTTCTGCGTGATGCCTTCAATGCCGCGTTCCAGTTCCGCCAGCCCCATGCCGCCGTTCCGCAGCTGGAACACGATGATCGTTTTCCACTTGCCTCTCATGATGTCGTGGACGATTTCCAGAGGACAGGTGCAGACCGTACGGATTTTCATGGTTCGTCCGTTGGAGAATATGTGCGGTTTCTGCGCGGTGCCCCGTGGATGACTGCGCCGCAGGGTATCCGCGTGCCGGAATGTGCCGTGCCTGCGCGGAGCCCCGATGGCAGGGGGCGTGCGCACGCCCCGCCGTCGGGGAAGGCCGGGCCGCCTATTTCCTCAGCCCGAGCTCCTCGTCGATTTCCGCCATCGCCCCGATGGCGAGGGTGAGGAAGTCGCCGAGTTCAAGCCCCAGCTCCGAGCACTGCCGGATACAGTCACGGTTGACGCTGGCGGCAAACGCTTTATCCTTCATTTTTTTCTTGAGGCTGGAGGCCTGCATACCTTCCATGCCCGTGGGGCGCACGAGCGCCGCCGTGACCACAAGCCCGGTCACGGTTTCCCCGCAGCGCAGGGCGTAGTCGAAGGCGGAGGAGGGAGCCACGCCGGTCATCTCGCCGTTGTGGGCGCGGATGGCGTGCAGGGCTTCTTCGGGCAGGCGGTCGCCGATGCGTTCGGCTCCGACGAGGCCGTGTTTGGCGGGGTCCTCATGGGTGAGGGGATAGTCGAGATCGTGCAGCAGCCCGGTCAGGCCCCAGACTTCCTCGTCCTCGCCCAAATGCCGGGCAAGGGCGCGCATGACCGCTTCCGAGGCCAGCGCGTGCTGGATGAGATGTTTTTCGGGGCCGAGTTCGTTCAAAAGGGCCAAAGCCTGTTCGCGGTCGAGCATGACGCCTCCGTGGGTTGGTGAGGGAACAAGGAACCTGTTGCATACCGTAGCGCGGCTTCAAAATCCAGCGCTGTCGGGTGATTGACACAGCCTCTGGAATGACGGAAAAGAAAGGGATCTATTTCCATCCTTCTTACCCGGTTCGCCCCGCGGCGGACAACGCACCTACATGAAGCGCATAATCGGTATAAAATTCAGTCATTACGGACAAATATATTTTTTCTACTGTGAGGACCCCTTTGTAGACAGAGGGGATCGCGTACTTGCGGAAACCGGTCAGGGCCTCGGCATCGCCACGGTCATGAACATTGTGGATCGCCTTCCTGAGGATCTTCCTCCGGATGGTGTGCGCGATGTCCTGCGCAAGGTGACCGACGAGGATCAGATCGTCGCCGAAGAGAACGATACCCTGACGTACTCCGCGCACAAGTTCTGTGAATCGCGCATCCGGGAACGCCAGCTCGACATGAAGCTTGTCGATGTGGAGGTCCTGTTTGATCGCAGCAAGCTGGTGTTTTACTTTACCGCCCCGACCCGGATCGACTTTCGTGAACTGGTAAAGGATCTGGTGCGCGAGTACCACACCCGCATCGAACTGCGCCAGATCGGCGTCCGGCATGAGACGCAGATGCTCGGCGCGGTGGGGAGCTGCGGCATGGTGTGCTGCTGCCGCCGGTTCCTGCGCAAGTTCGTGCCAGTGACCATCAAAATGGCGAAGGAACAGAACCTGTTTCTGAACCCGTCCAAGATTTCGGGCATCTGCGGGCGCCTCCTGTGCTGCCTCAGCTATGAGCAGGAGAACTACGATATTTTCCACAGCAGCTGCCCGCGCCTCGGGAAGCGGTATCAGACCAACAAAGGCCCCATGAAAGTGTTGCGCGCCAACATGTTCCGCAACAGTGTGGCCTTGCTGACGGATACGAACGAGGAGCTTGAGCTGACGCTCGACGAGTGGCAGGCGCTCGATCCCCGGCGTCCCGACGCGCCGCCGCGCCCGGAAGGGAAACCCGATGCGAAGCCGGAGAACAAGCCCTCGTCGCCCCGTCCGCATGACGAGCTGATGGTGGTCATGGCCGACCCGGACACCATCGACGAGGCGTTTGGCGACGAATCCGACGAGCTTGTTGACGATCTCGGCGGGCTCAATGACGGCGAGATGGAAACGCTTGAAGAGGGGCTCCGCCCCAAGCGCAAGCGCAAGCGGAAGAGATAGAGACGAGGGAGCGAGAAGGGGCCTTTCTGGAGAAAGAACCCTTCTCCTTCTCCCGCCCCCTTCCATCATCCCCCAAAGGCGTTTGGCCGGAGGGGAGGCCGTGCGGCGGAGCCCGTTCCGGCGGGGAAGGGTGCGATGAGCCAGAAACGGCTGTAGACGGGACGGTTTACGGTCGGCATATACGGAACACCATGAAAGGAGCTTTCCCGTGTCCTCCACGTTTTACATTACGACACCGATTTATTACGTGAACGCCCGCCCGCACCTTGGGCACGCCTATACGACCATCATTGCGGACAGCCTGCGCCGTTTCCATACGCTGCTCGGCGAGGATACGTGGTTCCTGACCGGCACGGACGAGCACGGCGACAAGATCGTCAAGGCCGCCGAAGCGGCCGGGCAGACCCCGCAGGAATTCGTGGACGGCATCAGCGGCCAGTTCCAGGCCCTGTGGCCCAAGCTCGGCATCAAGCACGATCAGTTCATCCGTACGACGGATGCCGATCACAAGGCCCGCGTGCAGGCGTTCCTCCAGAAGGTGTACGACAACGGCGACATCTATTTCGGCGAGCACGGCGGGCATTACTGCACGGGCTGCGAGCGTTTCTACACCGAAAAGGAACTGGAAAACGGCCTGTGCCCGCAGCACCTGACCAAGCCGGACTTCATTCAGGAGAAGAACTACTTCTTCCGCATGTCCAAGTACCTGCCGTGGCTTGCCGGGCATATCCGCGAAAATCCCGACTTCATCCGTCCCGAGCGCTACCGCAACGAAGTGCTGTCGATGATCGAAAGCGGCGCGCTGGAAGACCTGTGCATTTCGCGTCCGAAAACCCGCCTCGAATGGGGCATCGAGTTGCCGTTCGACAAGGATTACGTCTGTTACGTGTGGTTTGACGCGCTGCTCAACTATATTTCCGCCCTCGGCTGGCCCGACGGCGACAAGTATGCCGCGTACTGGCCCGGCGAGCACCTCGTCGCCAAGGATATATTGAAGCCGCACGGCGTGTTCTGGCCCACCATGCTGAAATCCGCCGGGGTGCCGCTGTACAAGCACCTCAACGTGCACGGCTATTGGCTCATCAAGGACACCAAGATGTCCAAGTCGCTCGGCAACGTGGTCGAGCCCATCAAAATGGCGGAACATTACGGGCTGGATGCGTTCCGGTATTTCCTGTTGCGCGACATGCAGTTCGGTTCGGACGCCAGCTTCTCCGAAGAGGCGCTGATCACCCGCTTCAATGCCGATCTCGCCAATGACCTCGGCAACCTGTTCAGCCGCGTGCTGTCCATGAACGCCAAGTATTTCGAGAGCAAGGTTCCGCCGATGGGCGAACTGGCCGAGGACGACAAGGCGCTCATCGAACTTGCGGAGAACTCCCGCCGCAACTACGTGCAGCTGTTCGGCAACATCCGTTTCTCGCAGGGCCTCGACGCGCTGTGGGATCTCGTGCGCGCCCTCAACAAGTATGTGGATTCTCAGGCTCCGTGGACGCTTTTCAAGCAGGGCGATACGGCCCGCCTCGGTACGGTCATCCGGTTGCTGCTCGAATGTATGCGCAAGGTGGCGCTCTGCCTGTGGCCGGTCATGCCGGGCACGGCGGCGGCTCTGCTTGAGCAGCTCGGCCAGCCCTTGCCCGCGTCCGAGCGTTTCGGCGTCGCGCCCGCCGGGAACGTCAACGCTGAAGAGGGCGTTTGGGAATGCCTTGCGACGGGCAGCGTGATCGCGTCCGCGTCCAACCTGTTCCCGCGCTTGGAAATCCCGGAAGAGATGAAGGAAGACAAGAAGGCGAAGCAGAAGAAGCCCGCCAAAGAGAAGGAAGCCAAAGCCGCGCCTGCTTCGGCGCCCGCCGAAATGTCTGTTCCCGGAGTGGCCGAATACGCCGACTTCCAGAAGCTTGAGCTGCGCGTGGGCACGATCCTCGAAGCGGGCCGGGTGCCCAAAGCCGACAAGCTGCTGTGCTTCAAGATCGATCTTGGCGAAGCCGAACCGCGTCAGATCCTGTCGGGCATTGCCGAACACTTTGAGCCGGAAACCCTCGTGGGCCGTCAGGTGTGCGTGGTCGCCAACCTCGCGCCGCGCAAGATCCGCGGGCTCGTGTCCGCGGGCATGATCCTGACCGCGGAAACCCCGGACGGCAAGCTGACCCTCCTCGCCCCCGGTGGGGATGTCGCGCCGGGAAGCAAGATTTCGTAGGGGAAAAGGATCGATGCCATTGGGGGAATCTTTCGGAAGGAAGGTTCCCCTTTTGGTTTTGAATTCCGCCGATGCGGCGCTCGGTTATGGCTTTGGGCTGTTGGCGGAACGGCCAGACCGCCTTAAGTCCGAAGAGCGTACCGCTTGAGGGTCCCCATCCATTTCGGAAAAGGCCGCTCGAAACATTTCGGGCGGCCTTTTCATACGGAGAATGTTGTAATCAGAGTTCGATGAGCGCGAAAGCCTTTGGTAAAGGAGGGATGGGCTCCGCGCCGCAGGTTTGGGGAAGGGAGGGAAAACGTTTCCGGAGAAAAGCTTTTCCCTCCCTTCCTCAATGGTTCTATACCACTCTAGAAAACGAGCCCGCATGCGATGATGCCGACAATGATGCCGTAGAGCAGGAAGGGCCAGAAGGTCTTCTTGATGATCATGCCCTCGCTGCCGGAGAGGCCCACAACGGCGCAGACGGCCACGACGTTGTGGATGCAGATCATGTTGCCCATGCCGCCGCCGACGGCCTGAGCGGCAACGATGATTTCCTTGGAGAGCTTCAGCTGCGTGGCCATATCCCACTGGAACTGGGCGAAGAGCAGGTCGGACACGGTGTTGGAGCCGGTAATGAAGGCGCCGAGGCCGCCGACGTAGGAAGCGAGGGCGGGCCAGGCTTCACCGGTGAGGGCGGCGAGGGTCTTGGCGAGGGCGAGCGGCATGGAGTCCATGCCCGCGTCGTTCACGCCGGAGCCACGGAAGATGGACACCAGCGCCACGGCGGCGAACAGCGCGATGGTCGGGGCCTTCATCTTGGCGAAGGTGGTGGTCCATGCGTCCTTCACGTCGTTGGCCTTCATGCTGTGGAGGCCGATAGTCAGGATGGCGACCAGCGTAAAGGGAATCGTGCCGGGCAGGAACAGGTAGTCGATGGAGGCGCTCACGCCCTGATAGCCGAGGATATCGACGAAGCTGAGCTTGAAGGAGGCGAGCCACGCCTTGAGGCCGAGTTCCGGGATACGGGTCAGCACGAGGATGAGGCCGATGATGGCGTAGGGCAGCCACGCGCGGAACTGGGTCATGTGGGGATGGAATTCGGTCTTGCCGCTGGCGGCGATGCTGCCGGTCCAGGAGGCGTCCCACTTTTCATGCGGGCCGAAGTCCCAGGTCGTTTCAGGGACGCAGAAGCCCCGCTTGGTGCCGTAAATGAGGATGCCGAGGCCGATGAGGCCGCCGATGAGGGAAGGCAGTTCGGGTCCAAGGGTCCACGCAACGATGAAGTAGGGGACGGAGAAGCAGACGCCGGCGAAGATGCAGTATTTCCACGCGGAGAAGCCTTCGGACCACGTACGGTTGGGGCCGTAGAAACGGGTCATGAAGCCGAGCATGAAAACAGGCAGGATGAAAGCCATGGGGATGTGCATCATCGTGCAGTATTCGCCCACGATTTTGTAGAATGCCGCGTAGGTCATGCCGCCGTCGGCGACGCCCGCGTCAAGGATGGGTTTGAGCGGGGAGAGGCCCATGACGATGGGAGTGCCCACCGCACCGAAGCTCACGGGGAAGCTGTTGAACACAAGGCAGATGATGGCCGCGGCCATGGCGGGAAAACCGAGGGCCAGCAGGAGTGGGGCGGCGAGCGCCGCGGGGGTGCCGAAACCGGCCGCGCCTTCGATGAAGGCGGCAAACATGTATCCTATGATGATCGCCTGAACGCGCTTGTCGCGGCTGATGTTCTGCATCCCGTACTGGATGGTTTCCATGCCGCCGCTCTTCTCCAACGTGAAGAGAATCAGGATGGCGCCGAAAACGATGATGAGAACGCCGATGGCGGTGACGATGCCCTGCAACGTCAGAGCGGCAACATATCCGGGGCTCAACCCCCAGACAAGGATGCCGCTGACGGCGCAGACAAGCCACGCGAGCGGCATCGCTTTCGTTGCGGGCCATCTCATGCCGACCATAAGGATGAGCGCCACCAAAATGGGCAGAACCGCTACCATAGCAAGCAGTTCAACGGACATAATGACTCCTTTACCTTGGACAGAATTGTGAAAGAAGAAAAGAAACCTTCCCCAAAAGTTACCCTATAGTATGTGGTGTTTTTCCCGTTAGTGCAAGCATTGTCGACTGTTTGATCGAAGAGTCACAAATTGTGTGCCATATCAAAAAAAGAATTGCGCAAGTTATTATGGACGATTATGTAGAAAAAATATTGATTGGATGCCGTCAGGCAGGAACGTTTTTGTTTTGGCAAACCGCTGTTTGGTCAAGTAAACAATATAAAGACATATCTTACTTTATTCTATGGTATAATGAAAAATACGTTCTTCATATCTCAAACAATCCGCTGTGAATATCACGCGGTGGAGTGAGCCGCCCATGTCGTCCCGTGCTTGTCCGCGAGAGAAAATATACTTTGTCGTCAATGAGAAACATCTTTTCAAGAAGTGGCCTGAGCTTGTTTCCGAGCCTCGCCCCTTTGCTCCGGACGAATGCCCGGAACGGATCATTTCCGGACGGGATTGCTGGATAATACTGACATGGGCGCGGCTATGCGCTGTTGATTGCCCCTTTGACCCCGTATTAAGCTGCAGATCTGTCGACAATGCCGTGTGCGTTTTCCATTGGGATGATGCGACCCCTGCACAGGGAGTTCACCGGTGTTTTGCCGTTGTCGCGCAAGCGGACCGGCCCCGCCCCGCGTTATCCGATATGACCGTTATGCAGAACGGGTTGATGGGGGAGACGGGGCTGCGGCGGACGATGCCGCATTGGCCCCAGCCGGGTTTGATTCCACGAGATCCCGCACGGGGAGATCGCCTTGAAACGATTGCTTACTTCGGCAGCGATCAATATGAACCGCAGTTCGTGAAGACCGGTGCCTTTCAGGATGCCCTGCGGCAGCGGGGGGTCCGCTTCGTCAACCGTTTCCAAGGGGAATGGCACGATTACCAGCATGTGGATGCCGTGCTGGCAATCCGTGATTGCCCTCCTGTTGTGCTGGCAACCAAACCGGCATCCAAGCTGATCAACGCATGGAAACGGGCGTACCCGCTCTACTTGGCCCGGAACCGGCCTACAGGGAATTGCGTACCTCCCCGCTGGATTTTCTGGAGGCAGCCTCGGCCGAGGCCGTGCTGGACTCCATTGATCGCCTGCAACAGGAATCTGGTTTATACCGGAGGATGACGGAACACGGCGCGAAGCGAGCGCAAGCCTTTGACGTGAACATGCTGACGCAAAAGTGGATCTCATTGCTTGAGGAAGCGCGTGAGCGGAATCGGCGGGAGACGTTGCACCCTGTAATGCGTTCTATTCGCTATCTTTGGAACCGCCAGAAGATCAACCTTGGAAAAAGGTTGTCTGGCTGGCGGGATTGAAGCACACTGCGGCCATATCGGCTCTCCAAATCCGTAGCGGCGAATTCGGAGAATCCACCCGTAACGATGAGGAGGACACGTGACAAAGGACGGCCTGCCCGGCGAGGCATCTCAAGAGGGGCAATCCCGCCCCGTCAGTCTTGCGGGGCTGGTTCTTGTGCTGTGCGTGGCCCTCATGGGGGTTATGGGCGTCTCGATCACGTTGCCTATTCTGCCTAAGCTGGGAGCCGTTTTTCATCAGGACGCCGCAGGGGTGGCGCTTCTGATCACCTGCTTTACGCTGCCGAGCGCGTTTATGACGCCGGTGGCGGGCGTGCTTGCCGACCGTTTCGGACGCAAGGCCGTGTTGCTGCCGGGGCTGCTGCTGTTCGCCTGTGGGGGAATGGGGTGCGCTTTTTCCGATTCGTTCGAGAACCTGCTGGCATGGCGAGCCATACAAGGGCTGGGGGCCGCACCTTTGGGGATCTTGTACGGGACGCTGGTAGGTGATTTCTATAAGGAAGCGGATCGCCCCAAAGTCATGGGCATGGTCGGCGCCACGATCAGCTTCGGCACCGCGTTGTACCCGGCCATCGGCGGTTTCCTCGGTGAGATGGACTGGAGGTGGCCGTTCTGGATTTCCCTGGCCGCGCTGCCGGTGGGGCTGCTTGCCCTGGGTGTCCCGCTGGAGCGCCCGCATACCGGCATGGATTGGAAACAGTACGCGCGGGATAGCCGTTCCATCATTTTCCACTCCGCCGCAATCGGGCTTTTCGGGCTGACTTTTCTCTGTTTCTGCATTCTTTACGGGCCTACCATCACCTATTTCCCTCTGCTCGCCGACCTATTATATAAAGCAACCCCTTCCCATATCGGAGCCGTCTTTACCGTGGCTTCGCTGGGTACGGCGGCCATTGCCATGAATCTGGCGTGGCTCGGGCGGAAATACTCGCACCGCCGTTTGATGCTGAGCGCTACGTGCTGCTACGTCGTGGCTCAAACGCTCATGCTTGTTCTTCCCGACGCCGTGTCCTCGCTCTGGTGGCTGACCTTGCCCATTTTCATCGGCGGAGTGGCGCAGGGGCTGACGTTCCCCTTGCTGAACGCCCGTATGACCACGCTTGCCCCAACGCGCAACAGGGCCATCGTCATGGCTATGAACGGTACGGTGCTGCGGCTTAGCCAAAGCCTTTCGCCGCTGTTTTTCGGGATCGGCTGGGCATATATAGGATGGCGCGGGCCGTATGCGATGGGGATCGGCGTGGCGCTGGTCATCGGTGCGCTCGTATGGCGCGTCTATCCGGTTTCTTCCGGGAAGGAGTGAATACCGCTTCCTTTTTCCGCTGTATGAAAAAAAGGATGCAATTCTTTTTTGAACAGTATAAGAACGCCGCTCACACGAGGCATACTTTTCCGTTGACGAGCGGAATCCTGTAGCATAGTCTGTTGGTTGCGCAACTAAACAGCGTTGTTTCTTGATCATGTTTTTTGGGGGGATCATATGGCCATGACGAAGAAGGAGGCCTTGCTGAAGGCCGCGAAGGAACTTTTTGGCGAATGCGGCTATACCGAAACCACGTTCAAGAAGATTTCCGAACGTGCGGGAGTGGCTCTCGGGTTGTTGACCCATCATTATGGAAACAAGGAAAAGCTTTTTCTTGCCGCAGGCATGGACGTCCTCGAACGCTTTCATGAAGTTTTGCAGCGGGCGTGCGACGAAGGCAAGAATGGCCGCGAGAGCGTGTTGAATTTCTGCAAGGCGTATCTCGATTTTTCGATTGATCCCGACTCCAACTGGCTTGTCCTTGTGCGCTGTTCGCCTTACAGCGACATGAAGACGACCGACGACCGCGAGTTGATGTTCGAAAAGTTCAACGACATTCACAAACTGTTGGAACAGCAGTTGTGGCGGGGCATTGAAGACGGTTCCATCCGCGAGCTGCTCGTGAAGGAAACGGCCCAGATTCTCATGTCGCTGGTGGTCGGCGCCAACCGTACCCGTGTCCTCACGCCGTACGCGCCGCCCCATCTGTACCGTGAGGCCGTGGCTTTCGCCGCCAGAGCCATAACGCCGTGTAACGCCTGCGAGTAGCACATGGATTGGTTTTCTACCGGCCTCATCATGGGGGCTGTGCAGGGATTGACCGAATTCCTGCCGGTCTCTTCTTCGGGGCATTTGGTCATTGCCGGAGACCTGCTTGGGTTCACGGGCCCGAAGGCCAGCACATTTGAGGTCGCCATCCAGCTTGGTTCCATTTTCGCCGTACTGATGGTGTATTGGGACCGTTTCATGGGGTTGCTGCTGCCCGGCCGGGTGCAAACGTCAGCCCCGAAACCTTTTGCCGGGTTGAGGGGGATTTGGCTCCTTTTTCTGACGACGCTGCCGCCGTCGGTTTTGGGTTTGCTCCTCCATTCGTACATCAAGCAGCTTTTCACCCCCTTTAGCGTGTCGCTTTCGCTTGCCGTCGGCGGCTTGCTGATGCTTTTTGTGGAAAGCTACTGTGCGAAGCGCCCGCCCAAGTATTCCAGTATCGACGAGGTGACGCCCAAACTGGCGCTCGGCATCGGCCTTTGCCAGTGCATGGCGTTGTGGCCGGGTTTTTCCCGCTCCGGCTCTACGATTATGGGCGGGATGCTGCTTGGCGAGAAGCGCGCTCTTGCCGCGGAATATTCGTTTGTGGCGGCGGTGCCGATCATGTTTGCGGCCACCGGCTACGATCTCCTCAAGACGTGGTCCCTCTTCACGGTGGATGATATTCCGTTGTTCGCTACCGGGCTGTTTTTCGCCTTCCTTTTCGGCTGGCTCGCCATCAAGACGTTTATCGCCCTTGTGGGGCGCATCACCCTGCGGCCTTTCGCCGTGTATCGGCTGCTTCTTGCGCCGATTGTGTACTTTTTTATGGTGAATATGGGGTAGCGGGAGAGCTGGAAGTGGGGAAGGGACCCTTCTGAAGAAGTGGGGAGCATCCCCACGGTTCCCCCTTCTCCAGCCCCTCCGCTCCCAAGGCTTTCGATTGGGGGCGGAACGGGAGTTTTCCCGGCAGGGGGGGCTGTTTTGCCGGGGTAAGGCCTTTTTTCGGTAAGAGCTACCAAAGGATAACAAGACGGGCACTGTATTGCAGCGCTCGTTTTTTTGTGGGCTCAGGGATTTCAACGGAACTGTCGAATCCCAATAGAATTCCATTCACATGCGCCTTTCGCAAGAATCCATTCCCGCATTGTCCGGTGAGGACTGCCGTTTTGGGAGCCTGCTCGGAGCCGCCGGGGGAAGGCCGACAAGCGGGATGTCCGGTAAGCCACCCTTCTCATCGTTGATCCTTAATGAAAGTCTTTGCAGAGGGTGGGGGAGGTCCGTTTGTCCCTTTCATGGGGATTCTTCAGAAAGCCCCTCCCGCCCCCTCTCCTTTTTTCTTAATCAAAATCCGCAATGATCGTCCCGAGCGACAACGGGCCAAGGGAGCGATGGCGGAAATCGCCCCTGATCCGGGCAATGGCCTCATGCAGGTTGGGGGAGGAGATCCCGGTGCGGACGGAAGAGTGCGCCTCGATGAACGCGGCAAGGTTGTCGCAAACCTTGAGCAGCGTCCCATCCTTGGGATCGAGTCCGTCTTCATTGCCGTTGGCGTGGAGGGCGTCGAACGAGCCGAGGCAGCGCACTTGCCCCGAGCTGTCCCGGATGGTTTCGTCGAACTCTGACGTCACACCCTCACCGACGAGGCCGAGATAGTAGCGGAGGCGTTCCACCAGCCGGTCGTGCCCCCCGGCGGAGAGGGGGCCGAAGACACGCCGCTCCAGCTCTTGCAGTTCGTAGGCGCGCAGAAGGCTTGGGAGCTGGTTTACGGAGCGTTTGACCGGGGTGATGATGTCCCGCGTGAGCAGTTCCGGCAGATCGTGGAACAGTCCGGCGAAGAAGTTGTTGACCCGGCGCGCGGGGCAGGCTCCGAGGGAGAGGCTGAAGAAATACGCGTAGCCCGCAACGAGGAACATGTGCCCGAGCACGGAGGTTTCCGGCACGCGGGGCGTGTCGGCCCAGCGGATCTGGAAGCGGAGCTGGCCGCACAGCTTGGCGAAACGCCCCAAGGCCGTGGGCGAATCGCTGAAAAAGGCGTGCCCCTGTATGAGTTCGTTCACGCCGCACAGATCGGTCAGACCATCGAGACGCTCAGTGAAGGATTCGGCAATGGACTGGTTTTCCTCGTCAAACGTGTTGAATGGCTTGATGACGTTGTATTCCCACCCCGAAGCGTAGTGGTGGGCCGCCGTGAGAATGCGATCCGGGAGGCTCGTCCGATCCCGGTTCCTGTGGTAGGCGGAAAGGCGCTCCCAGAAACCTTCGTCCGGCGCGCCGAGCACGGGGCGAAGCTCTTTGAGGACCCATTCCGTCAGTTCTTTGTAATCTTTCTCGTTTTCACAGATACGGTAAAATACGGGGGGCTTGATGTCGGTTGTGACCAGACGGTACAGATAATCAAAAAAGCCCTCTTTCTATAACTTCCTGTTGCAATTTAAGTTGATCTGAGGCAGAATAACCACCGCTGTTCAGGAGCGTGAGCATCCAGGCGACAATCATTTTATGCGCCTGCTTGTCTATTTCGTAGAGTTCCACGGGACGCAGTTTGTCGTTCCAGCGGCGCATGTACGAACCGGAAAACATAAGCTGTAAAAGGCTTTTTCGGATTGCGGACATCGGCTTCTCCCTTGTGATCCGTTACTCGCATGGTTGTGGCTGCCCCGCGTTGTGTTTTGCTCCGAACAATGTCCGGATTTCCTTTCTCCCTTTCCTCACAAAGGGCGGCAGGGGCAGACGCCGGGCGGTTCCAGGGCGTTTTATCAAAAGCGCCATGTTATGAGAATCGATGCTAGGGCGTCCCCGGCAACGGTTCTGTTCTGCCGAGCGCAGAAGGAAAACGGTTTTGTCGCTTGACAAGCCTGCTCTGGCATTTTATACATTTCGTTCTACAAGTTTTAGCAGAGGAGACGCTTCAGCATGAAGACGTTTAGCCCCACTCCGGAGCATATCGACCACCAGTGGTTTGTAGTGGATGCGGACAATCAGGTTCTCGGCCGTCTGGCCGCCCAAATTGCCCATCGCCTCCGCGGCAAGCACAAGCCCGAATTTGCTCCTCACATGGACAATGGCGACGTTATCGTCGTTGTCAACTGCGAAAAGATCAAGGTCACCGGCGCCAAGCTGGAAAAGAAAAAGTATTACCATCATTCCGGCTATGTGGGCGGTCTGCGTGAAATTACGCTCGACAAGCTCCTTGCTGAGAAGCCTGCCGACGTGCTGATGCACGCCGTCCGTGGTATGCTTCCCAAGAATCGTCTGGGTCGTGCCATGCTGAAGAAGCTCAAGGTGTATGCTGGCCCCACGCATCCGCATACTGCCCAGGGCCCGAAGCCTCTGTCCTTCCCGTACTAACGAGGCCAGGAGTCAATCATGTCTGAGTTTGATTACGGCACGGGCCGTCGCAAGAACGCTACTGCTCGTACCCGTCTCTATGCCGGCAACGGCGCTATCGAAGTCAACGGTCGTAAAGTGGAAGATTACTTCCCCCGCAAGACCCTTCAGATGATCATCCGCCAGCCTCTGGTCCTTACCAAGCTCGTGGACAAGTTCGACGTGAAGGTCAACGTCTGCGGCGGCGGCGTGACCGGTCAGGCTGAAGCCGTTCGTCACGGGATCTCCCGTGCCCTGCTGAGCGCCGACCCGTCCCTGCGCGGCGTCCTGAAGCGTGCAGGGTTCCTGACCCGCGACGCCCGTAAGAAGGAACGCAAAAAGTACGGTCAGCGCGCCGCTCGTGCTCGCTACCAGTATTCGAAGCGTTAAGCCGCGAGGCCCGTTTCAGATTTGTTCAGGCCGGGGGAAACCCCGGCCTTTTGGCGTTTATATCCGCTTGCGTCCGCTGGCTGCTGTGGGAAGGGCTTCGTTTTATTATTCGCTGAAATTACTTTATTTTTTTATCTTTTTCCGTGCCCGTCCTTTACGATAACGTCTTGTGAAAACGCCGGGCTTCGGGTAAACTTCCGACAATAACCTACGAACAGAGAGCATAATGACGGATACTTTTTTGACGATTACTCCCCTGGGGGGATTGGGTGAAATAGGCATGAACTGCCAGATGTGGAACACGCCCGAAGGGTGTGTTCTTGTCGACTGCGGGATCATGTTTCCTGATGACCAGCAACTTGGCGTGGATGTGGTCATTCCGCCGCTGGAGCCCATCTTGGCTCAGCGCGGGCGGCTGCTCGGCGTGGTGCTTACGCACGGGCACGAAGACCACATCGGAGCGGTTCCTTGGCTGGTTTCTTTTATCAAGGGCCTGAAAGTCTACGGCTCCCCCATGACGCTGGCGCTCGTGGAGCACAAGCTCCGTGAACGCGGCCTCCTCGACCGGGCCGAACTCATTACCGTGACCCCCGAACACGAGTTGGCGCTCGGCGGCTTGCGTTTCCATTTCATTCCGGTGAGCCATTCCATCCCGCAGGGATACGCCCTTGCGGTGGATACGCCAGTGGGAAAAGTCGTGCATACGGGCGACTTCAAGATCGATGAATTTCCTTCTGACGGCGTCGGCACGGATTTGCCCGCCCTGCGGAGTTTCGCGGGCGCTGACGGCGTCCGGCTGTTGCTTTCCGACTCTACCAATGCCGAGAGCGAAGGGCACACCCAGTCAGAAAAAGTGGTGCGCGAGACGTTCCACGAGATTTTTTCGGAAGCGAAAGGCCGTATTGTCATCACGCTTTTTTCCAGCCATATCGAGCGCATCCAGATGGTGTTCGACATGGCCCGCGAATTCGACCGCGCCGTTGTGGTCAGCGGCCGCAGCCTCGTGAACAATATTGAGCGCGGCCGCGATCTTGGCTTCATGCGTATGCCGCCAGAGCTGTTTACGGACCAGACCATCCCCGATGTTTCCCCTGAGCGCATGGTGGTCATCGCCACAGGTTCTCAGGGAGAGCCCCTGTCCGCGCTTTCCCGCATTGCGTCCGGTGAGCACCGTCAGCTTTCCATCATGGAAGGCGACACGGTGATCATGTCTTCCCGCGTCATTCCAGGCAATGCGCGCGCCGTCAACCGGCTGATCAACCAGATGTACCGCATGGGGGCCGATGTCTGCCACGACGGGACGCGCCCTGTGCACGTTTCCGGCCATGGTCGGCGCGACGAGCTCCGCACCATGCTCGACGCCGTACGGCCCAAGTTCTTTGTGCCGATTCACGGCGAGTACCGCCATCTGATCCAGCACCGCGATTTGGCCCGTGATTGGGGCATTGCGCCCGAGCGCACGTTCATCCTCGACGATGGCGAGCCGTTGACCCTGTTGCCTGATACCATTCGGCTTGAGGAGAAGATCCCCGCCGATTCCATTCTTGTGGACGGCAAGGGCGTGGGCGATGTGGGCAACCTCGTTCTGCGCGAGCGTCAGCTTCTCGGCGGCGACGGCGTTGTCGTCGTTGTACTGGTGCTTGACGAGGAGACCGGCGAGGTCATCCACGGCCCGGACATGATTTCCAAGGGCTTCGTGTTTGAGCAGCAGTTCAGCCATCTGCTTGAGGATGCCAAGTGTCTTGTCCTCGATCATCTCGAAACTTCTCCGCGGCTCGGCATCCCGCGCCTTGGTGATCGCATCCGTTCCTCCCTGCGGAGCTTCTTCCGCAAGGTCGTAGGACGCGATCCGGTTGTGGTTCCGGTCATTACGGAAGTTTAGGGGAAAAAGATTGGGGAAGGGGAGGAGAAACTTTTCTGAAGAAAAGTTTCTCCTCCCCTTCCCCAAACCCCATCCCCTCCTCTTCCAAAGACTTTTGACTTTATTGAATCCCTGTTTCCGATTGTACTGATGAAGAAAGGCCCGCCTTCGTATGCAGACGGGCTTTTTTGTCGATGGCGCTGCTTACTCTTCAATAAGAAAAAAGATTCGAAGCCGTATCGGTCATGAGCCGCAAGAGTCGGGATAACGGATTCGATAAGGATGAAAATCTTTGAAGAGGGAGGGAAGGGGGTACGGGGGAAGGGAGGAACTTTCTCAGAAAGTTTCTCCCTCCCTTCCCCCCGATTTTCTTTACAACGCCAATTTTTCCTCCAGCGAAGGGTCAGGCGTGACGATGATGGCGGGCTCCATACGGTCGATGCGGACGGTCCCGGGCTTCGCGCCGCGTATGGGATGGACGAACTTGGCGAGCGCGGCGATGACGTCCACCTGCGTTTCGTCCTTGCGCCAGCTCTTGAGCACGGAAAGGATGGCGGCTTCGGAAATGGTCCGGGAGGGAATTTCCTGCGCGGCGTGATCCCGGCGGATCAGGATGTGCGCGCCCGGCCCACCGCCGGTATGCATCCAGAGATCGTGCGGGGCTGCCAGCTTGAGAAGCTGGGCGTTCCCCTTGGCGTCGCGGCCCCGAAGGAGCAGGAAGCCGTCGCTGCTGCGGAACGGCTGTACGTTCTTGGGCAATTCCGGAGCGCGGAACTGCGGCGCGGCGGGAGAGGGTGCGTTGGCGGGCGTCGGCGCGGACGTCGCGGCTTGTGCCATGAGCCCGGCTTGCTCCGCACGGGCCAGATCGGCCTGTACGGCGGCAAAGCGGCCTTCAAGCATGGAAATGCCTCGCTTGCCCCGGCTGGCCTTGTGGAACAGCGACGCCATGTTTTCACGGACGGTGAGGCGGGGATCGAGGGCAAGATCGACAGGCCCTCCGGCCCCGTCCAGCGTGACGGAGGCGTGTTTTTCCTCCGCAGAAAAACGGTAAAGCTGCGATTGGAGCAGGCGGGCGGCATCCTGTGCCGCAACCATGTCGCTGAGGCGTTTTTTTTCGCTCTCCAGCTTGAGCAGGAGTTTGCGCAGGCGGTTGGCCTCGGCCTGATGGGGTTTGGCCGCTTCGGCCCGAGAGAGGGCCGCGATGCCGCGCAGGACTTGCGCTTCCCCGGCTGCTGCGCACGCCCGGATGGCATCCTCGACCACCAGTTCCTCACGCGTCGTGCCGTCGGCGTCGCGGCGTCGTTCGGGCGGCAGGGGCCATGCGGAAAGCTCGCGTTCCCCGGCGGCGTTCTCGTAAAGGAAAAGATCTCCGCCTCCGGCCTCCAGATCGAGGAGCAGGGCGGCTTGTTCGTCGGGCGGGAGCAAAGGGAGGGTACGGCGCAAGGGCGGCGTGATGACCGGCCAGTCCCGCCAGCCGTCGCCTTCACAGGCTTCGGCCCAGTGCGCGGGATCGGGCCATGCCGGAATTTCAGGCTCAGGCGGCGCGTCGAAAAGCAACGAGGGGCCTTCCCGCAGATCGAGCGTAAGCCAGCATTCGGTATCGGCGTTGACATGAAGGTAAAGGCGGCGCCCCACCCAGTCGGACAGCACGTCGATGATCCGGCGATCCGCAAGGTATTTGCGCAGCCGCATGATATCGGCCGGCGGTGCGCTGCCGACGGGGATTTTGTGCGTCGAAAGGAAAAGGAAGGGAGCCTTGCGGCCCGCGCGAAGAAACAGGAAACGTTTGCCGCCTGTGCCGTAGAGCGTGAACAGGGTCACATCCTTGGCCGGGCGGTGGATTTTTTCGATCCGGCAACCCATGAGCGCAGGCGCAAGCTCGTCGCACAGGCGACGGAACACATGGCAGTCCATGCAAAGCCTCGTGAGTTTGGGAGACGGGCGGGCCCGCCGATGAGAAAGAGCCCGCCAAAGCGCGAACCTTGGCGGGCTGTAGAATTACTCGCCCCGAATGTTTTCCCCTTCTTCCTGACGGGCCTTGCAGTTGATGCAAAGCTTGGTCACGGGACGGGCCTTGAGACGGGGAATGCTGATATCTTCACCGCAGTCTTCGCAGATGCCGTAGGTCCCTTCGTCCAGCCGCTGGATGGCGGCTTGGATCTTGCGGATCAGGCGGCGTTCGCGGTCACGGATGCGCAGTGTGAAAGCGCGATCCGATTCGGCGGACGCACGGTCGGCAGGATCAGCGAAGAGCTCGTTGCTGTCGGTGAGGTCCTCCAGCGTGGAATCTCCCTTGTGCTGCGCCTCTTCAAGCATATTGTTGAGGAGCGTACGAAAATATTCGATGTCCTTCTGTTCCAAGAAACTACCTCCTGGCAGTCTTCACGATGCGGGCTGAACCGCATCAAGCTTGTGTAGAGTTCCTTCATATACCTGAGAACACTAGGCTCGTAAAGAGGGGCAAGATCCTTTTTCAGAAACAATCACGCAAGGAAAAGGCCTCTTTCGCCCCTTCCGTTCACCGGCCAGTTGGAGTATAAACACCCATTCCGTCGAAACAGCAATCCCCCCAAGGAGTACAGACGCATGAGCGGAAGCAACGCCCGCAGCAATGCCATTAGAGCCATTACCAGCTACAAACCGGATCTCGCCCCCCTGAACTATGCCGACACCAAGCCGACTGAAATCTACGGAAGCAATGTTTTCAGCGACAAGGTGATGAAGGAACGCTTGCCCCGGATCGTCTACAAGTCCCTGCGCAAGACCATCGAGCAGGGGGTCCAACTCGATCCTTCGCTGGCGGACATCGTGGCTTCCACCATGAAGGATTGGGCCATCGAGAAGGGCGCTACCCACTTCACGCACGTATTTTATCCCCTGACGGGCCATTCCGCCGAAAAGCACGACGGTTTCCTCTCGCCCGACGGCAACGGCGGCGTGATCACGGAATTCAGCGGCAAGATGCTGAGCCAGGGCGAAGCCGACGGCTCAAGCTTCCCTTCCGGCGGCCTGCGCAGCACCTTCGAGGCGCGCGGCTATACCGCGTGGGACGTGACCAGTCCGGCTTACCTTATGGAAAACAGCAGCGGCATCGTGCTGTGCATCCCCACGGCCTTCCTGTCGTGGACGGGCGTGGCGCTTGACCGCAAGACCCCGCTCCTGCGCTCCAATCAGGCCCTCAACAAGCAGGCCAGCCGTATCCTCAAGCTGTTCGGCAAGAAGACCTCCCTGCCCATCATTTCGTACTCCGGGCTGGAGCAGGAATTTTTCCTCATCGACCGGAACTTCGTGTTCGGCCGTCCCGATCTGCTCACCGCCGGGCGTACGCTGTTCGGCGCGAAACCGGCCAAGGGGCAGGAATTTGAAGACCAGTACTACGGCGTCATGCCCCGCCGCGTCATGAGCTGCATCACGGAGGCCGAGCGCGAACTCTACAAGCTCGGCGTTCCGGTCCGCACGCACCATAACGAAGTGGCTCCGAGCCAGTACGAGATCGCCCCGGTGTTCGAAACGGCCAACCTCGCCATCGACCACAACCAGCTCATGATGACCGTGCTGAAGAAAGTCGCCAAGAGGCACGGCCTTCACTGCCTCCTGCACGAGAAGCCGTTCAGCGGCATCAACGGTTCGGGCAAGCACCTCAATTATTCCATCGGCAACGCCGAAGTCGGCACTCTTTTCGAACCAGGCGAGACGCCGCATGAGAACGCGATGTTCCTCGTGTTCCTCGTTGCCGCGATCCGTGGCCTGCACAAGTACGGGGGGCTGCTCCGCGCCACCGTCGCCGCCGCGTCCAACGATCACCGCCTCGGTGCCAACGAAGCGCCGCCGGCCATCATGTCCATGTTCCTCGGGGATCAGCTCACCGATATTCTGGAACAGTTCCGCGTCGGTCAGGTTCGCGGCTCCAAGGGTAAGCGCCTGATGAACGTGGGTGTGGATACGCTGCCGCCTCTGCCCGCCGATCCCGGCGACCGCAACCGTACGAGCCCCTTCGCGTTTACCGGCAACCGCTTCGAATTCCGCGCGCTCGGCTCCAGTATGCCCGCCTCGGCCTCTCAGACGGCTCTGAACACCATCATGTCCGACTCCTTGGACTATGCCGCCACCCGCCTCGAAAAGCTCTCCGGCGGCGATCCCGAAAAGCTCCACGCCGCCGTGGGCAAGCTCATCCAGGAGATTGTGGAGGAGCACAGCGCGGTCATTTTCAACGGCGACGGCTATTCCGAAATCTGGCACCAGGAAGCGGAGCGGCGCGGCCTGCCCAACTACCGGACCACGCCCGAAGCCCTGATGGTGTACACCAGCCCCGATGTGGTGGATCTCTACAGCCGGTATAACGTGCTGTCGCGTCAGGAGCTCAAGGCCCGTCAGGAAATCTATATCGAACAGTACTGCAAGACGATCCGCGCCGAAGCGAACCTCGTCATCCGGATGGGCCGGACCATCATCTACCCCGCCGGGCTGCGCTTCCAGCAGGAATTGCTCCGTGCCTGCCTCGACATGCGCGCCTTGAACCGCGAACCCGACACCGTGTTGCTCGACGACATCGACGACACCCTGCGCAAACTCCGCGAGGGGCTTGAGCACCTCGAAAACAATGTGGACATGAAGATTGAAGATCCTGTGCAGGAAGCGCATCACAAGTGCACCGTGGTCATTCCGGCCATGAATGCCATCCGCACCCTTGCCGATCATCTCGAGACGATCGTTCCCGAAGATCTGTGGCCTCTCCCGAGCTATCAGGAGATGCTGTTTGTGAAGTAGGGGAAAATGGGGGAAAGGGAGGAAGCTTTTCTGGAGAAAGGGGGGGGGCCCACGCTTTCTCCTCTCCTTCCCAAAACCCCATCCGCTCCTCTTTCAAAGATGTTATTATGACAGAAAAGCCTTCCCCGTATTGGGGAAGGCTTTTCTGTCATAAAATGGCCCCCTTCGGAAGGGGCCTACGTTTTTGCTTTTCTATAACACTTCGTAAACACGGCAGAAGACGTTGTCAAAGATGAGCCGGAAATAGGGAGCGAAGCGCGGATCGCCGGGATCGCAGATAAGGAGCTGCACCATAAGGGTGTTGTACATGCGGTCGTCGATGACGAGCTTTTCTCCGGTCACGCGGTTGAACATGAAGTGTACGTTGCGGCGGCGCTCCATGTCTTCCTTCCATGCCTTGATGGCGGCGTTGTCGGGCAGGTACTCAGGCGGCGTCACGTAGTCGCGGTGATCGAGCTGCCCGTCGGAAAAGACGTCGATACTGGCGGCGGGGACATTGATGTTGCTCCCCTTCATCACCACCTCCCCCTTATCGAGGCGGTAGGAAAGCGCCTGCGGGACGATGCTGATGGCGTAGCCCCGGCCTTCCTTGGACAGGAAGTTCCAGCTTCCGAAGGTGGAAATCCAGAAGCCGAGATCCAGCATGTCGAAGCTGAGCACAAGATACTGCTTGCCGTCGGCCTGAATGAGCGGGTTGTTTGGGTTGTTCAGCCATGTGATCATGTCCGCGGCCTGAGACGCCGTCAAACCTTTGAACACGTTGCCGGGAACATTCCCTTTTGCAGCGGTATATTTGATGATCTGGCGGGCGAAACGCGGATCGTCCGTGGCATAGACGGCTGCGGGAAGATAGAGCGAAGGCCCGCCGTGTTCCGCACCGTCGGCGATGGTGTCGCGCCGCGAAAAATGGTGCGCCGCGTATCCCCAGTCCCACCAATGCCAGATCATGGCGTCTTCGGGGGTGGCCTTGCGGAGTTCGCGTAGTCCGGCGGCGTGGCGGCGGTTGAGGATGGGGCCGTGGGTCATGGCGGGTACGAGATCCGCAAGCGGAGGGATCACGATGGCGAGCATGAGGATGACCGCCGCCGAGCGGTAGAGCAGGTGCGGCCCGATCATGTCAAGCGTGCGGGTCAGGCGCCAGCCCCGCTGGCGCCCGAGCCCGATGACGAACATGGCGAGAAGGCACCCCATGATCACGAAATGGAGCCATCCGAGTGAGTTCCAGAGCTCGATCATGGTTTCCCGGCAGCTCGGTACAAGGAGGATGAGCCCGGCCAATATGAGGCAGGCGAGGAAGAACACCTTGCGGGTGGTCTTCGCCCGGACATCCCCGAGGGCACAGGCCAGCCAGTCCACGGGCAGGGTCAGCCCGATGGCGACGATAGGCGCGCCGAACATGACCATTCGTCCGCCCATCTTGGTGCTGAGCAAGGCCAGCAAGGCTAGCGGCACAAGGAAGAGTGCCCCGGAACGGGCGCAAAGCACGAACAGGAATCCGAGCAGCCCGAGGATAGCAATGGGTTGCCACGGATGGAAATAAACCAAGATTTCGGTCAGTGTGAGATCTTGGATCTCGATGATCGACTGGGCTACGGACGGGAAGACCAGCGGATCGGGCGTGCCCGTAGCCACGGCATCCCCGGCGCGCTTGAGGTAGCCTTGCACATGGTGGAGCATCGTGCTCAACACGCTCAGATCGACAAGCAGCGCTGCCGCCATCAGCCAGAACGCCGCCAGTACGGCGGGGCGGTGGAGCTGCGCCACGAATTGGCGTTCGCGGCCCATGATGGCGATGAGAAGCGTGAGCGGGAACATCGCTCCAGTGGGGCCTCCGAGCGCGGGCAGGGCATAGGCGAGCCCTGCGAGCAGGGCCGTGCGGCGTTCGCCCGGGCGGGCCAGCAGAAGCGCCATGCAGCCGATCAAGGCCACATTATAGCGCACGATGTACGGGAACATGGAATGCCATTCCTGAGACCACCAGGCGAGCAGCCCGCTTGCGCTGAGGGTGAACACCCAGAAGGCCGAGATAGGCGCGTACGGCTGATGGCCCGGAGCGTCCAGCGCAATGGGGATGGGGCGTTTCGTCCAGCGCTGGAACCAACGAAACGGCAGGGCCAGCGGGTGGCGGAGGAAATGCATGACCCACACAGCCGGGGCCAGCCCGATAAGCAGGGGCAGAAACAGGGTAACGAGGTCGGTGTCGGCATAGCCGAGCATGGTACGGGCAAGGAAGCCCGGCGAGAGCGAGGCGAGGATGCCGGCGCAGAAACCGGCCTCCATGCTGCCCATGCCCCACGCCCACAGGAAGATGAGCAGAGCCACGAGGCTGGCCATGACCGGAGGCAGCCAGAAGGCGACCTGCGCGGGCTCGGCGCCTGTAATCAGGGCGAGGATACGGAGCAGTTCGGACATGGGATGTCCGGCGCCGAATTCAAACCCCTCAGCCCCGGCGACCCAGTGGTAGGCGTCGTGCGTGGCGAGGAGCATTTCATTACCAAGGCGGTATTCCACATCCTGCCACGACGGCCACTCCTGAAAGCGCAGCAGAAAGGCCACGGCGTAGGTCGCTATGCCGAGCAGAAGGCCGAGGAGCCAGCGCGGTACGGGGCCGAGGGGGATGTTTCTTGATTGGGGAGGCGGGGGTATTGTCACGGCGTATCCCGGAAAAACCGGCGTTCGCGGACGCGGGAATGGGTAAGGGGGAGGTGAGGCCCTCCCCCGGATGTTGTGCGGGAATCAGAAGCCTTCACGTTCCCGTTCTTCTTGGCAGGCGCGGCACAGGCCGACGCCGGGCAGGGCTTCCAGACGTTTCTGGGGAATGGGCTCGCCGCATTCACGGCAGCAGGCCTGACCGTCGATCCACTCCGGCCCTTCCCAGTACTGTGAAGAACGGGCGCGCTGGAGGGCGGTTTCGCGTGCGAGCCGTTCCAGTTCCTGCGCCTGATCGAAAATGTCCATTCGTGTCCTCTTTACTTTAACGTGAAGCAGGGGGAGTCCCTCAAGACGGGCCAGACCTTCCCCCGGGAAGGCCGCAGGTTTGCCCGAAAATCGTTCGCGTTGCAAGTAGTTTTATGAAAGGCGCAGCGACTCGAAGGGAATTTTGCCCACGCACTTGCGCAAGGGGGCCGGTACTCCGTCCACCGCGATGGCCGGAAGATGCGCGTCCCACGGGAAGAGCAGGGCAAAGGTGCCGGGCGAAAGCGTAACCCGGCTGACTTCCGCCGGAGCGGGCTGGAAAAAGCCCACGTCCCGCTGGTCATCAAATGGGCCGTCGAGGGAGAGGCCCGTTGTGGCGGCGTTGAACAGCCATTCCTGGCCTTCCACCACCATCTGCACATCGCAGAAGCGCTTATGGCATTCGTAGAGGCTGCCGGAAAGCGGGCGCGAAGTCAGTGTGGCAACGCTGACGAAACCGTCCGTCAGGGGATGCGTGCCATCCGTGAGGTCCGCAAGGGAGCCGGAACCGCCGGGCGCGTAGTTTTCGAGCCAGCGCATCGTTTCTTCCCATGCCGGGCCGAAACCGTAACGCCGCCAGTTGCCGATATGATCGACGAGCATCATGAAATCCTTTATAAAGAAAAGGGTTATGGGGAAGAGGGCCTCTTTGGGAAGGCCCCTTCCAACCTACCCTCTCAATTGAACGGACGGAGAGGCGGGGCAAAAGCGCCCCGTGCCTCTTCTCGCAGAAAACGGCACGCTACTTTTTGATGTTTGCGAGGATGTCTTCCAACGTGTCCGCGAAGGCGCGCAGATCTTCTTCCGGGATGTTGAGGGCCGGGAGAAGGCGCAGGACGACTTCGTGGGACAGGTTGCAGATAAAGCCGCGGCGGATGAGTTCTTCCCAAACGGCCTTCGCGGGGAAGGCCAGCTCGATGCCGATCATGAGGCCGAGGCCGCGCACTTCCTTAATCGTTCCGGGGTGGCTTTCGCTGATACGGCGGATGGACTCCATGAACTCGCCGCCAAGGCTGGCCGCGCGCTCGTCGAGATGATCGCGCTTCATGATCCGCACGACTTTGGCCGCCACGGCGGACGTCAGGGCGCCGCCGCCGAACGTGGTGGCGTGGCTGCCTGCGACAAAGCCTTTGGAGACTTCGTCGGTGGTCATCATAGCGCCCATGGGCAGGCCGTTGGCGAGGGCCTTGGCGCAGGAAATGGCGTCGGGCTTGAGATCGAAATGCTGGAACGCCCACGGCTTGCCGGTACGGAACAGGCCGCCTTGTACCTCGTCCACGAGGAAGAGGATGCCCTTTTCGCGGCAGAGCGCTTCAATACCCTTGGCGTATTCGGCGTGCATGGGCCGGATGCCGCCTTCGCCCTGTACGATTTCGACGAGAACGGCGGCGGTTTTGGGCGTAATAGCGGCCTCAAGCACGTTCAGATCGCCCCACGGCACGGTCTTGAAGCCGTCCGGGATGGGCGCGAACCCGTCTTGAAAACGCTCCTGCCCCGTGGCGGCCATCGTCGCATACGTGCGACCGTGGAACGCCTTGTCCAGCGTAATGATTTCGTAGGCGTCGACGTTCTTCACCCGCTGCATGTAGCGGCGGGCCAGCTTGATCTGCGCTTCGTTGGCTTCCGCGCCGGAGTTGCAGAAGAACGCCTTTCCAAAGTGGCTCAGGGACAGCAGTTCCTCGGCCAGTTCAAGCTGTTCTTCCTGATAGAAGAGATTGCTCACATGGATGAGCTTGCGGGCCTGTTTCTCGATGACCTGAGCGATTTCCTCGTTGCAGTGGCCGAGGCTGGTTACCGCGATCCCGGCCAGCAGGTCGACGTATTCCTTGCCGTCGAGGTCGGTGACTCTGGAGCCTTTGCCGCTGGCGATGCTGACAGGGTAACGACCGTACGTCCGGCAGAGAAGGGATTCTTCGCGGGCCTTGATCGTATCGAGAGAGGAAGTGGTCATGATGGTATCTCCTGTCCGGCGGCCGCCGGAATGCTCATATAAGTACGACGGCGTGCTCTGTGAAGGCCGTCTAGTGTTTTCCCGTATGCCCGAAGCCCCCGGAGCCGCGTCCGGTGGCGCCCAGCGTCTCGCATTCCTCAAGCTCCACCTGCAAGGCGGGCTGGAAAACGAGCTGCGCGATGCGGTCTCCTCGTCGGAGCCGTCGTTCCTCGCCGGACGTATTGAGGAGGACGACGGTGATTTCGCCGCGGTAGTCGGGATCAATGACGCCGACGCCCTGCGCCACGGTCAGGCCCTGCATGGCTCCGAGCCCGCTGCGTGAGTAGACGAACCCGGCGATGCCCGGCGTAAGCGGTTCGACGGCGATGCCGGAAGGGATGGCCAGACGCCCGCCCGCCGGAATGGCGGCTTCGTCTTCTTCAAGGCAGGCCCTCAGATCGAGGCCCACGGAACCTGAAGTGGCGTACCGCAAGCCTTCGGCCCCGTTCGCCGTGTACACGGCCTGCGAATCCCGCAGGTACTGGATGCGCACCTTGGGGTGTGCTGTAATCATGATATGCTCCTTGCTCAAACCGCATCTCTACCGCAACCCGTCCCGCCCCACAAGGAAAAAGAGGCGGACGGGGGGCGGAAAAGGCTCTCCGAAATGCTGGAAATTCCGCAGGCATCCGTGTTCAACGGCAAGCCCGCGCAGGAGAAAGCCCCGGACACCGTTCAAAGGAGGCGGAAAGCCCACGCAGTGCAAAGCATCCTTGCGGCCCGCAAGGATGGAGCAGGAAACGGAAGGGCAAAGCCGTGCTGCGCCGGCAGCGTAAAGGAGGGCGGTGAGGGGGCACCGCCGTCATCTGAAATGGAATGTTCGTCCGCTTATAACATCTTTTCAAAAAAGAGGTGCCCAGTATGGGAGATCACCCCGCCGACTTTCATCGTGCCCGTTTCAGCCAGTTGAAACCCCAACTTCTTGTAGAGCGAAGCGGCGGGAATGTTTTGCGCTCCCGTATCAAGCCTTACCGTTTCGCAGGAATGTTGCCGCGCTCTTTCCATCGCATACTTGACGAGAGAGGAGCCGATGCCTTTCCCTGCGGCTTCAGGGCATACCATGACCAGATGAATGACCATCACCTTCTCGGCAGGGGCGCGGCTTGGCCAATCTATCGTTTCATATTCATCCGGCTGGTTCCTATCGACAATGATACTCCCCAATATGTCCCCATTCTCTTCATAGACATGCAATGCCCCCTTTGACAGGGCTTTCGCCGCATCCGCTCTTGTCGGATACACGCCCTCTTGAAAAACAGTGAAGGCTCCGTGTTCCTTCTCATGCAGAAAATGTTTCTGATACCCTTCTTCAACCTGGTTCAGATCCGCATCTGTTGCCTGCCTCAGCATGTTGCTTTTCTCCTTTCTCCGATTGTCCGATGAAGACTGGTATGGGGTGCCAAAAGCCAACATATGCTGGTCTGACAGCGGGTATGCGTTGTTGCCTGTATATTGGGATGATTCAACTTGCCGTGGCTTATGCTCGTTTCCCGCAATCGGAGGGATCGCCATGCAGTTTTTCAAGGGCATGGCCGAGGGCGGGAAGAATGGCGGCGAGGTTTTCGGAAACCGCTTTGCGGCTGCCGGGGAGGGTAATGACGATGGTGCGTCCGAGCGTCCCGGCGACGGCGCGGGAAATGGCGGCGGTGGGCGTCTTGGCGAGGCTGGCCTGCATCATCGCCTGTTCGAAACCCGGCAGGCGGCGCTCAAAGATCGGGAGCAGCGCCTCGGGTGTGGTGTCGCGTGGGGCGAGCCCTGTGCCGCCGCTGGTAAGGATGAGATCGTATCCCTGACCGAGCGCCAGTTCCATGACAAGGGAGCGCAGCGTCTGAGGATCGTCCGGGATCATAAAGCCTTGTTCGTGGCAGAGCGGGAGTTTGGCGCGGGTGTCGGCGGCCATGAGCGGCCCGCTTTCGTCTACGCGCAGCCCGGCGGCTCCTTTGTCGGAAAGGGTAATCCACGCCAGGGCCCAGTGTTCGCGGCGTGCGGCCAAGGTCCGCGTTCCGGCCTCGATGGGCGTGAGCGCCTCAAGCAGCGGACATATCTGGGTGTGCGGAGCATCCAAGGCAAGGATGGAGGGAGGCAGGAACATCCGGCCCGTGACCTTGAGCCGGGCGACGCCCGAAGCGTCATAAAGGCAGGTCCCCACACGCCAGTCCCGGTTGCCGTCGGGAAGGGGGCGGGCCGCCATGCCGTGAACCGCAAACGGTGCGGGCGCGGCGGTGGCGGGCAGGAAGGCAAGCGGCAGGATATCGCCTTCGGCGCAGGCGTGCAGGCTGAGGGTGTAGATCGTTTCGGTCACGGGAACCTCCTGTATGATGCCAACGGGCGTTGGATGAAGATGGCTGAGGACAAAAGGTCCTGCGCATTCGCAGCGGCGTGCCGTCCATCGCGGCATATTCTCCGTGGACGGGGGCGAACCTGAAAACCAACCGAAGGGTTCCGGCATCAGGTGGGCTCTCCGCGAACGCAGGGGCGAACCCCTTCCCGCGTCGAGGTCGAGGAGCTGAGTGCTCTCTGCGGACACGGGGCGGGTATACGCTCAGGGAGCGGAATCCGATGGGCCGCGTATGCGCGGGGGCCGCCGTCACTTGTGCGACGGTTCAGCCTGTTGTATCCTCCCTTACTTTCACAGACAAGCGCGGAATGCTTTTGAGAGCGTTTTCCGTAGCCTTTGCCGGTTCAGGCCGGCCCCAAGGAGTTTTGCATGACCATGACCAACGGCGGCGACCAGACCGCTCAGCTTACAGTTCTCGGCACCGGTCGCCTTCCGCAGCCCGAAGGCGGCCCGAGCGTCAGCCTTTTGGAAGTCTTCCCCAACCGCTTCCCGCATCGTCCGTATGTCGTCAGCATGGCGTTTCCCGAATATACGTCCCTGTGCCCCGTGACAGGGCAGCCCGACTTCGGCACGATTGTGGTGGAGTTCATCCCCGATCAGAAGTGTGTGGAATCCAAGAGCTTCAAGCTGTATATGTTCGCCTACCGCAACCACCAGTCCTTTATGGAAAGCATCACCAACACCATCCTCGAGGATTTCGTGGAGGCGCTCGATCCGATGTGGTGCCGGGTGAAGGGGCTTTTCTCGCCGCGCGGCGCGACGTACCTGCATGTCTTCGCCGAGCATTACAAGAAACTTGACGACCCGGCCAAGGCCGAGGAAGTCCGGCAGGCCGTTGCCGACTGGAAGCGCGAAGCGGCCCCCCATACATGGGACAAGTAGCCATGCACGCGCTGCTCATCGACATCGGCAATACGTCCCTGAAGATAGGCGTAGCGGGCATAGAGGGGCTTGTGGCCTCCTATACGCTGCCTACGGATACCCAGCAGAGCGGCGACGGGCTTGGCCTTCAGCTTGCCTATCTGCTCGGTCATGCCGGATTCGGCACGCCCGGGACCGGGCCGGGCAATGTGGCGCTCGACGGGTGCGTGATCAGTTCGGTCGTCCCCGGCATGAACCCGCTGGTGGCCCATGCCTGCGAACGTTTCCTTGAGCTGACGCCCCGGTTCGCGCACCGGGATTTGCCCATTCCGCTGGAAAACCGCTATGAGCGGCCCAATGAAGTGGGGGCCGACCGTCTCGTCGGGGCTTTCGGGGCACGCCGCCTGCTGCCGGATGTCCGTTCCGTGGTGTCCGTGGACTACGGCACGGCGACGAACTTCGACTGCGTTACCGGAAACGCCTACCTCGGCGGCCTGATCTGCCCCGGCGTCATGTCCTCGCTCGGAGCGCTGGCTACGCGCACGGCGCAGCTTCCGCGTATTGCGCTGACGGCGCACGCGGATGTGCCCATTGTAGGACGGAGCACGGTGACGAGCCTGAACCACGGTTTCCTGTTCGGCTTTGCGTCCATGACCGAGGGGCTGTATGCGCGCCTGACCAAGACGCTCGAAGGGCCGGTCGCGTTCGTCGCCACCGGCGGCTTTGCCCCGGATGTCGCCCGCGTCGTGGATTGCTTCGATCTCGTCCGTCCTGATCTTGTCCTCGAAGGGCTGCGTCTGTTGTGGCTTGAGTCGAGAGATTGATTGAAGATGTGGGGGAAGGGGAGGGAGCTTTCTAAAAAAGCTCCCTCCCCTTCCCCCACGCCCCCATCCCCTCCCGCAAAGACTTTTATGCCTATCGAATCCCTGTTTGAAAAGACGGGAAAGTTTGATGGCTGGTTGTTTGAAGAGGAGCCATGTGGAAACAACGGCTGGAGTGGTCGTTGTTGCGCGCTGCGGTTCCTCCTGAGGAAGCAGGCAGGGGACGCTCCGAGCAAAAGCCGGTTCATAAGTGACAGTTGTATGGGATGAAGTCTTTATTGATGGATGTTACGTGGCAGGCAAAATGACGATGACAGAGAGGAAAGACGCTCTTCCGTGCCGGATGCAGGATTTACCGCCCGCCGGGGCTCGGTTGTGCATGGCGGTCGGGCGTTTTCTGAAAGAGAAGTGCGGCGTATCTCCGCACCATGTCATCGTGGCCTTTTCGGGCGGCGCGGATTCCACGGCGCTGGCCGTGATCTTGCGCTGCCTCGGCGTATCCCTCGTGTTGGCGCATCTCGATCATCGGCTTCGCCCGGAAAGCGGGGAAGAGGCGGAGTCCGCGCGGCGCTTCGCGGAACGGCTCGGCGTGCCCTGCATGGTGCGGCGTGTGGATGTGGAGGCGCTGGCGCGTTCGGAAGGGATCGGCCTTGAAGACGCGGGGCGGCGTGCCCGGTACGCGTTTTTTGATTCGGCGCTCCGGTCTGGACGTGCGGAGTGGGTTGTTACCGGCCATCATCTTGATGATTTGAGTGAGGATGTGCTGATGCGGCTTGTGCGCGGTTCCGGCTGGCCCGGACTTGGCGGCATGAAGGCCGTGGATCCGGCCCGGCGTCTCCTGCGCCCTTTGCTTGGGACGCCACGGGCGGAACTGGAGGCTTTTCTCCGCTCTCTCGGCGTGGACTGGATCGAAGACGCCTCGAACCGGAGCGATGCCTTCCGGCGCAACCGTATGCGCAATCATGTCATTCCGCTGTTGAAGGCTGAAAACCCTTCTTTTTCCCGCTCCACGCGCACGCTTTGGGAGCTTGCCCGTGAGGACGAACACTATTGGAACGAGGTGCTTGCCCCGGTGTTCGCGCAGCTCCGGGAGGAAAACGGCAGCCTCCTGTTGCCACGTGCTGCCTTTGTCTCGTTGCCGCGTGCGGCGCGCCTGCGCGTATATGCCGGTTTGTTCCACCGCTTTGGGCGCGGACAGGCGCAGTCCGAAACGCTGTTCCGCTTGGATGAAGCCGCCGTCTCCTCCCGCAGCCGGAAGGTTTTTCAATTCCCCGGCGGCGTATGCATAACGACGGATGGTGACGGAGTGTTGATGAAGACCGGGGGAGGGGGGAAGAACCCCTTCTGAAGAACGGAGCCTTCTCCCCTCTCCACTCCAATATATCTATTTTTCTTCCATCAACGCCTTCAATGTCAAATAGACGCCCTCGTCATCAAGGCCAAGGCGGTGGCGGAGCTGGGCTTGCGTGCCGTGCTCCACAAAAGCGTCGGGCAGGCCGATGCGCTTGATGCGTTGCCCGCGCAGGGTTCCGTTGTCGACGAGGAGTTCCAGCACGGCGGAAGAAAAACCTCCGGCAAGGGCGTTTTCCTCGGCGAACAGTATGCGGTCGAAACGGGCTACCAGATCGAGAAGCTGCTTTTCAGGCAGAGGCTTGATCCAGCGGGCGTCGAATACGGCCACGCTGCGGCCCGTTTCGGTGAAAAGCCTTTCGGCGGCGTTCTGTGCCGCGACCACCATGCTTCCTACCGCAATAACCACGGCGTCCGTACCTTCGCGGAGCAGTTCGCCTTCGCCGAGGGGAAGGGGCGGCAGGGAAATCAGCGGTTCGGCGTTGGGCAGGGGGCGGCCGGGAGCTGAGCCGCGGGGATAGCGGATAACCAGCGGCTGACCGAGGTTCAGGGACGTGATCAACGCGGCCTGCAGTTCGGGTTCGTCGCGGGGAGCGAGTATCTTGATGTTCGGAATGTGGCGGAGGAACGAAAGATCGAACGCCCCGTGATGCGTGGGGCCGTCTTCGCCCACCAGCCCCGCCCGGTCAAGGCAAAGCGTCACGGGCAGCTTCTGAATGCACACATCGTGTATGATCTGGTCATAGGCACGCTGGGAGAAGGTGGAGTAGATCGCCACAAAGGGACGGTAGCCTTGCGAGGCGAGGCCCGCCGCGAAGGTGACGGCGTGCTGTTCGCAGATGCCCACGTCCGTGAAGCGGGTGGGAAAACGTGATTTGAAATGTCCCGTTCCCGTGCCGCTGGACATGGCGGCGGTCACGGCCACGATGCGGTCGTCCTCTTTGGCGAGCCGGCAAAGCGTTTCGCCGAAAATGTCTGTATAGGTCGGCGGAGCTCCGGCGGGCTTGGGCTGCGTCTGGCCTGTGGCGACGTCGAACTTGCCCAGCCCGTGGAATTTGGAAGGCTGAGCCTCGGCGGGCGGGTACCCCTTCCCCTTGCGGGTGAGCACGTGCAGCAGGACCGGCTGATCGTCGATGGAGGCCGCCATCCTCAGATGGCGTTCCACTTCCTCGATATTGTGCCCGTTCACCGGACCGATGTAGTTGAAGCGCAGGGCCTCGAAAAGCATACCCGGCGTGAATACGGTCTTGAGGCTGCGGTGCGTGCGATGGGCGTATTCCGCCATTTCATCGCCAATGCCGGGGATGGACTTGAGCCAGTCCTTGACTTCCCGGCGTACCCTGCGCGCCCAGCCGCGTTCCATGTTGCGGCTGAGGAAGAGGGACAACGCGCCGACATTGTGGGAGATCGACATCTCGTTGTCGTTCAGGACCACGATGAGGCGCCGGCCCATGTCGCCCGCCTGGTTCAGCCCTTCAAAGGCCAGCCCTCCGGTGAGGGAGCCGTCTCCGATGACCGCGAGCACATGGTTTTTCTTTCCCGCCAGATCCCGAGCCATCGCCATGCCGAGAGCCGCGGAAACGGATGTCGAGGAGTGTCCGACGCCGAAATGATCAAACGGGCTTTCTTCGATTTTCGGAAAACCGCTGATACCTCCAAGCTGGCGCAAGGTATGGAAGTTTTCCGACCTTCCGGTCAGCAACTTCCATGCGTAGCTCTGGTGCCCCACATCCCAGACGAGCTTGTCTTCCTCAGGGTCGAATACGGAAAGGAGCGCGAGCGTCAGCTCGACGACGCCGAGCGAGGGGGCCAGATGCCCTCCGTTGGCGGCAACCGTGCGGATAATGGTCTGGCGCAGTTCCGTCGCCAGGATCTGCTTGTCGGCGAGGGACAGGTCCGCCACCATGGAAGGGTGCGTGATGCGGGCGAGAAGGGGAGGAAGGGTACTATCCGTTTCGTTCATGAAGAGTGCGTTCCTGTGGTCTGGGCAGGTTGCCGGGGCTTGGGCGCGGGGCGCCTGCTTTGTGGTATGCGGAACTCCCTGTATAGCTCCGCCTTATCGAATTGGCAAACGGACTTTGCGGAGAGCGGCGCTCCCCGATGCGGGATCGGGGATGCTTCGCTCCATCGGTTTTTCAGTGGCTTTATTTGTTGCGCGTCACCAACATGAGCGCGAGCCCCTTGAGGAATGCGGCGTCCTGTCCGGAGAAGGCGCTCAGGCTGTCGACGGCTTTCTCGGCGAACTCCTGCGCCAATTCGCGGCTGCGGTCGAGCCCCATGAGTGAAGGATATGTGGTCTTGCCCATTTCGGCATCGCTTCCGGCGGGCTTTCCGAGCGTGGCGGTATCGGCGGTCTCATCAAGGATGTCGTCGACGATCTGGAAGGTGACGCCGAGTGCTTCGCCGTAGGCGCGCAGGCTGGCAATATCGGATTCCGAGGCTCCGGCGAGGAGGCCGCCGCTGACGCAGGCCACGCGGAACATGGCTCCGGTCTTGAGGGCATGGAGCGTTTGCAGGGTTTCCAGGGGTACGTCCGTTTTCCCGGTGCAGTCCATATCGAGGATCTGTCCGCCGACCATGCCCGCGGAACCGGCGGCGGAGGAGACGGACGCCAGAGCCTCGAGCACCCGCCCGGCGGGAAGATCCTTCACGGTGGAGGCCATAAACCCGAAGGCGTCGGTCAGCAGGGCGTCGCCCGCAAGGATGGCGGTGGCTTCATCGAAGGCCTTGTGGCAGGAGGGGCGGCCACGGCGCAGATCGTCATCATCCATCGCGGGCAGATCGTCGTGGATGAGGGAGTACGTGTGGATCATTTCCAGCGAGGCGGCGAAGGGCATCACCGCTTCGGCGCTCAGGCCGAACAGGGCGGCGGTGGACAGGCACAGCACCGGACGGAGGCGCTTGCCGCCCGCGAGGAGGCTGTAATACATGGCTTCCTTGAGTCGTCCCTGCATGGGAATGGCGTCGAGGCAGTGCTGAAGATACGCCTCCACCTGCGCGCCGCGTTCGGCGAGGATCGTCTTGACCTGCTGGGAATCGTAAGGAGTGCTCATGAATGGGTCCTTTATGTGGTTTTCTCGGGCGGGAAATCATCCTGACGGCATGAAAGCGTCCGCATCGCTTCCAGTGTCTTCCGTTCTCTGGTTCCAAGGGTTTTGTGGGCAGCGGGGACAGGGATCGGGCACGCGGGAAGAGGAAAAAGAAGAACACAGCAAAGGCCTTTTGTCAGTACCTTCCGGTTTGTCCCCGCTCGCCGGAGCCTTATATCTTTTTCGCCAATCCTCATGGTTGTCCGGTTTGCGCCCGGCGGCATTTCTGCTGCGCGGACTCCCCATCGGCCGGAGTTTTGCGGGGGGAGGCGGGAGGGAGCTTTTTTTACAAAAAGTTCCCTCCTCCGGTCCTATTCCCCTTCCTCGTCAAGCTTCTTTTCGTCAAAAGGCTCCAGACCTTCCTCGGTGAGAAGGCGGACTTCGTTGCGGGCTTTTTCCAACTGCTCGCGGCAGGAGCGGGAGAGCGTCAGCCCTTCCTTGTACAAGCGAACGCTGTCCTCAAGCGGAAGTTCGCCGTTTTCCAGCGAGGCGACGACTTCTTGAAGTCGGCGCAGCCGATCCTCGAAGGACGGGGTTTTCTTGGCGGCCATGCGGGCTCCTATTGTTTGGGGACAAGGGAAAGGGGATCGACGGCGACGCCGAGGATATTGACCCCAAGATGCAGGTGCGGGCCGGTCACGCGCCCGGTCGCGCCCACGAGGCCGATTTGCTGTCCGGCCTTGACCATCTCACCCGGTTTCACATCGAGGCGGGACATGTGCGCATAGGAGCTGACGACGCCTTGCCCGTGATCGAGGTAGACGGTATTCCCCGCAAAATACATGTTCTGAGCGATGGCCACCTTGCCGTCGGCCACGGCCTTGATCGGCGTGCCTTCCGCACCGCGCAGATCGACGCCGCGATGGTAGGAGCGGAGTTCGCCGTTGAACATCCGCCTGCCGCCGAAGGCGCTGGTCACCACACCGGGAACGGGGCGCTGGAATTCGCCGCGCCAGTAGCGTTCCGGCGTCACGCGGTTGATGGCCTCGCTGGATTTTTTGCGTTCGGCGTCGATGCGCTTCATGGTTTCCTTGGGTGGGTTCACGAAGGTTTTCTTGACCGAAATCTGCTGCTCGGGCCATTTCACCTTGAGGACTTTCACGGTGGCCTTTCCGGTCAGCGTCCCGGCGGTGGCCTGTACGATCAGATCCTTGCCGGCGTTGACGGGCACGGGGAGCAGGGCTTCGGCGATGCGGTGCCCGCCGTCCGCCACCGTGGGCGCGGCAATGTTTTTGCCCAGCCACGTAAAGGTGAGCTGGGGCAGCTGCTCGTCAATGACGACGCGGACCTTGACGGCGGAACCCTGTTTGGCTTCCTCCGGGGCATGGATGGTCAGCGATGCGGCCAGCGCGCCGCCGCACAGAAGCAACGTCAGGCACACGGCCAGCAACGCGATCCGGCACTTACGGGATATCATGGGACTCTCCAGTTGCGCGGACGGCGGTTACGCGGGTATCCGCTTCGCCGTCGCGGATTTTGACGGTCAGGGATGCGCCGGGCTGCACATCCCGAATGCTGCGGACGAAATGGCCGTCCGCCGTAAAAGCATAGGCATAGCCCCGCTCCAGCGGCCCTTCGGGGTCGAGTCCGCGAAGCCGCAGATCGTGGCGTTCCAGCTGGCGCTCCAGCCCTTCGAACTGCCGGGCAAAGCGCTCTTCCAGCCGGGAAGAGGCCGTGTCCAGCAGTCCCCCGATCTGCTCAAGCCGCAGGGCTTGCGCCTGCCGCAGGCGGCGGGTCAGGGCCGCCGTTTGCTCCAGCCGCGTATCCAGCACACGGGACTCCGCGTAGCGGGACATTCCGGCTTCCAGAAAACGCAGCCGTGCATCAGTCCGTTCCAGCTTCTGTTCCAGCGCGAAATCCAACCGGCGGGCAAGGGTGCCGAACCGCTCCTCAAGCCTGGCAAGGCCGCGTTCCGGCGAAAGCCACGCCAGAGCCCTGCCAAGCGTGTCCAGCCGCTGATCGGCTTGGGAAAGGCGCCGCTCGGCGGCTTCCAGCAGGTTCGCTTCCAGATCGTCCACGAGCTGCGCATACCACTGGCGTTCCGGCCAGAGAAGCTGCGCGGCGTGGCTTGGCGTCGCGGCACGCAGGTCCGCAACCATATCGGCGATGGAGGTGTCGACTTCGTGGCCGATGCCCGCCACTACCGGGATGCGGGAACGGTACACGGCACCTGCCACGCGTTCGTCGTTGAAGGCCCACAGGTCCTGAAGCGAGCCCCCGCCCCGGATGAGCACAAGCACGTCGGCCCAACCGCGCCGGTTTTCGTCGTCCAGCGCCTCCGCGATGCGGGGTGGGGCGTCGTCGCCCTGCACGGGGACGGGGTGGATGCGGATTTCGCAGCCGGTACCGCGCTCTCCGGACAGCCGCAGGAAATCCCGGATGGCGGCTCCGGAGGGGGCTGTGATCACGGCGACGCGGTGCGGGTGTTCGGGAATGGGGCGTTTGCGTTCGAGGCTGAAATAGCCTTTCTCCGCCAGCTTGCGCTTGAGGGCTTCCAGCGCCAGATGGAGCTGCCCTTCGCCGCTGTCCTGCGCGAGTTCGACCACAAGCTGATAGCCGCCGCGCGGAGCGTATACGGTAAGGCGTCCCGCGCAGATGACCTGCTGGCCGTTTCTCAGCGTCCCGGCGAGGCTCATCCGCGGGCCATCCTCGAACACTTCTCCGGTCAGGGGATCGAACGTTTCGCGCTCTTTCTGGCTGCCTTTGAACCAGACGGCCTGGAGCAGGGCGTTTTCATCCTTCAGGGAAAAATAGATGTGCCCGGACGAGGGCCGGGATACGTTCGTGACCTCGCCGCGCACCCAGACGTAGGGAAAGCCGCTTTCCACGGCATCCTTGATTTGTGCGGTCAGTTGGCGGACGGTGAGGATGGACATGAGGGGATGGGGCCTCCGGCGGACAGGGTTCCGCCCTGTACCCGCAAGGGGCGAGCCGCCCCTTGACCCGGCATGTTGTGAGCCGGGGCGGGTGATGGGTGTTTCTTTCGCCCGGAATCGGGCTTTATGCGGCATGGCGATGAAACGGCAAGGCCGCTTCATCGCCATAACAAAATGTGTTTGAGGAAACTCCCTTCGTGCTTCCTCCCCACCAGTCGAAAGTCTTGGGAGGGAGAGAGGAGGGGGCTTGGGGGAGGGGAGAGGGAACCTTTCTCCAGAAAGGTTCCCTCTCCCCTCCCCCAATAAAGTTCCTTACATACCCCAGCAGGCGAGGACGCTCTTGCGCCACGCGGCGAAGGCTTCGGCGAAACCTTCCACGGGCAGTTCGCCCTTCTCGCTGGTCTTGCGGTTCTTCACTTCGACGATGCCGCGGGCGAGGCCCTTGCCGCCGACGACCACCTGCATGGGCAGCCCGACGAGGTCGGCGTCCTTGAACTTCACGCCGGGGCGTTCCTCGCGGTCGTCGAGAAGCACGTCGAGGCCCATGCCGGTCAGCAGATCGTACAGCTCGTCGGCCTTGGCGGCGGTGTCGGCGTTCTTGGGATCGAGGTTGAGGAGTTCGAGGTCGAACGGTGCGAGCGGCGGGGGGAAGGCGATGCCGTCGCCGTCGTTGTTCTGCTCGATGCAGGCCGCGACCACGCGGGAAACGCCGATGCCGTAGCAGCCCATGATGATGGTCTGCTCCTTGCCGTTTTCGTCAAGGTAGATGGCGTTAAGGGCGGTGGAGTACTTGGTGCCGAGCTTGAAGACGTGGCCCACTTCGATACCCTTGGCGAAGGCCACCGGCTTGCCGCAGCGGGGGCAGACGTCGCCTTCCGCGATGGAACGCAGATCCGCATAGGCGAATGCCGGAACGTCACGCTTGAGGTCCACGTGCAGGATATGCGTGTCGGCCTTGTTCGCGCCCGCGATCCAGTCCGTGTCGGCCATGAGTTCATGGTCGGCGACGATGGGGCCGGCGGTGAAGCCCACGGGACCCGCGAAGCCCACCGGGGCGTTGGTCCACTGGGTCACCTGCTCGGGCGAGGCGAGGACCACTTCGTCGGCCTTGAAGTAGTTCTTCAGTTTGATTTCGTTCAGCTCGCGGTCGCCGCGCACGAGGGCCGCGACGGGCTTGCCGTCCACCACGTAGAGCAGCGTCTTGATGAGCTTCTGCGCGGGAACCTTGAGGAATCCGCAGACTTCTTCGATGGTGTGCTGATCCGGGGTGGTCACTTCCTCGATGGCGGCGCAGGTTTCCTCACAGGCCTTGGCGGGCGGGAGGACGGCGGCGCGCTCGATGTTGGCGGACCAGTCGCATCCGGTGCAGTAGGCGATGGTGTCTTCGCCGGTTTCGGCCAGCACCATGAACTCATGCGAGAAGTTGCCGCCGATGGAGCCGGAGTCGGCTTCCACGGGACGGAACTGCAGCGCCATGCGGCTGAAAATCTTTTTGTAGGCCTCGAACATCTTCTTGTAGCTGATGTCCGCGCCCGCATCGTCCCTGTCGAAGGAATAGGCGTCCTTCATCAGGAATTCGCGCCCGCGCATCAGGCCGAAGCGGGGGCGGATCTCGTCGCGGAACTTGGTCTGGATCTGGTACAGGTTCATGGGAAGCTGGCGGTAGGAGCGCACTTCGCCGCGGATGAGGTCGGTGACGACTTCCTCGTGCGTGGGGCCGAGGCAGTAGTCGCGCTCATGGCGGTCCTTGAAGCGCAGGAGTTCCTTGCCGTAGTGTTCCCAACGTCCGGATTCGCGCCACAGGTCGGCGGGCTGCACGGTCGGCATGAGGATTTCCTGAGCGCCCGCCCGGTCCATTTCCTCGCGCACGATGTTCGCGGCCTTGTTCAGGGTCCGCAGACCCAGAGGCAGCCACGTATAGATGCCGGAAGTGAGCTTGCGAATCATGCCCGCGCGGATCAACAATTTGTGGCTGATGACTTCAGCGTCGCCCGGGGCTTCTTTCAGAGTGGGGATGTACCATTGACTCCAGCGCATAGATGTACCTCAGAATGAAATGGGGAGCCCTTCGGATGCGTTCGGGCTCTTAAAGATGGGCAATAGTGTAACCCCGAAGCGGCAAAAAGGCAAAAGATACCTGCCCATCCAATGCGGCCGTTTGGCTCGAGGGATGGGGCGCGCTGGGTGGCGGGGCAAGCCGGGCGGCCGTACGGCGGGGGGGGGCTGGGCGGGGGTTCACCCTTACGATGCAGAGCAGGCCGCGGCGGATCCGGGCAGGACACCCGCCGTTCCGGTCATGCGGGGAAAATGCGGCTTTTTCGGCGCTGCCGCCGCTGTCTTTCCCTCTTTTGTTCTGTCTGCGGGGAAAGCATAAATACTGCAAGAACGCCCGTTGTCCCGGAGCGTGGAAAGACGGGGGTGTACAACACGATACTTTTCGGTGTATTGCAATTGTTCGTTCCGCCCGGAAGGGCAGTAAAACGCTTTTGGGAGAAAAAGATGATCGCAAGACAGTTCAGGGGATTCACCGTTGCCGCATGTCTTATGGTTCTGGCGGCGTTCGGTATGCCGGATACTTCATGGGCATGGGAATCGGACGGGCCGCGCTTCAACATATACACGCAAGGCTATGAAAAGGCCGATGTGGACGAAGGCGGTTCGTATTCCAAGACGGAAACCGGGGTATCCGCCGGATACAAGTGGTTCACGCTGGCCTACAAGCGTTCCGACTTTAGCTGGAGCCATTCCGACTCGGTGAATTTCAGCAAAAAGGGCTCACCGTGGGACCAGCTGAACAAGCTGACGCTGGACGCTTCGTTCAATGGCGCTCTGGGCGAGTCGGTGAACTGGTTTGCGGGCGGCTCCATCATTTCCGGTTTTGAAGATCAGATCTGGGACTCGTTTACGTTCGCGCCTCGCGGCGGCTTGACCTTCTCGCCCACCTACGACCTGAAATTCCATGTCGGCGCGGCGGGCCTGATTTCTCCGGTGCGCCCGCTTGTCATGCCGATAGTCGGGGCTGAGTGGCGCAACGAGCATGATTATGGGCTGTCCGGCATTATAGGATTTCCCGGCACGAGGGTGCAGTATCGTTTCAATGATCTGCTCGCGGCACGCGTGGCGGCGAAATGGGATCGCGACATCTACCGCCTGTCCAACGACAGCAGCGTCGCCGGGAAGGGGTACGTGGAAGAGTCCGGCTATACGGGCGGCGCGTATCTCGACATCACGCCCATTGCGGACCTGAAATTGACGGTTGGCGCCGAACTGCTGTTTGATCGCCAGCTCCGCCTGTATGACAAGGGCGGCGACGAATTTTCCAAGACGGACGTGGACCGCGCGCTCGGCGCGGTCTTGCGGGCCAGTTACAGCTTCTAGGATATAAACGGATACAACATGGAGGAGCCGTTCCGGAGCATTCGCTTCGGGCGGTTCTTTCTTTTTCAAGGGCTCAATTTTTCCGTTGGATATGGACGGTCGAAATCGCGTTTACGGGACATGCGGAGAGGCGTTGAGGATATTTTTTTCCGTGCAGCCGGGACAGTTTCACGGAGGGCAGAAGGTTCCGTCCTGGCTCTTTCGTAAGGCCCCCGGGCGGCGGGAAGGCGCTGTTGCCCCATGCCGTCGCCCCGTTCTCCAACCTAGCCGTTTTTCTTATCATACAAGCATATGGACAAGCGTTCGAACATGCGATACTCCGGGCAATCCCTGCAGCATGGTGCCGCAGGGAGCCGGGGGGCTCCGGCATATTTTTGAACATGGCTGGCCCCGTTCGCAGCCCGATCCGCTTCTTTCTGGAGTAGCGAGTATGAAGCGTTTTTTCACGTTTGCCTGCTTGGGTGTCGCGGGCGTCATGATGATGGCGTCGAACGCTCTGGCCTTGGACGATTTCAGCACCTTTACCATGAAGGGCGTCGGCAATGACGTTGATCCGTTTGAATTGTCCTGCAAGCAGTATAACGGGCTGGACGCGGGCACGCGGCGGCTTGTTACGGCCTTCCTCGAAGGCTACGCCGCGGAGGGGTCAAGCACGGTATTCGTCCCGGAGGCCGTCAAAAATTTCGAGAGCGGCATCATGGCCGTCTGCGCCAAGAACCCCGGCAAATCGCTCGACGGTATTCTTGAAGAAGTGCAGTATGATGTCCCCGAAGGCGGGAGCGAGCCCCGCTGTTCCGATCTTGACGGCATGACGGAAACTGAAGACCTCGCGCAGCTGTTGCTGTGGGCGCAGGGGTATCTGGAGTCCGAGCTTTCCGAGAACGAGGAAGCGGATCAGGATCAGGCCATCCATCAGGATATGTTCCGGGAAGATGTGGCCGAAGTGCTCGCCCAGTGCAAGGGCGGCGGGTCCGACGCCAAACTGATCGACGTCATGCGTAAAGTGATCATGGGCGAAGAGTAGTTTTTATTCAGAGCGGATACGAAAGGCCGGGGACTTCCCGGCCTTTCGTTTTTCCCTTTCAATCTGGCATCCCTTCTTGCTTCTACAGCTTCAATTCAGGCAAACCGCCCTTTGGGGGATTGTCGTCGGAATAACCGAGGGAAGAGGGCGGGTCCATGCTCAAGCCGCCGAGGGGAGAGGACGGTTTCTCGGCGGGCTCGGGAGCGCGGTCCCACGTTTGGGGTAGTTCCTGCTTCTCTTCCGGGGGATACGGCGGCTGAACGGCCAAGGGATTGATGGCGATGCTGGCCTCAAGCTGCTGGAGTGTGGCGATGCGCTTCTCCAGTTTGGCCAGCGTGGAAAGAATAGCGCCGTGCTCTTCGCGCATGGTCTTCAACATACTGTCCTGATTGCGCAGAATACAGAAAAACATGAAGGCCAAACCTCCGAACAACACAACCTCGAAAGCCAGCAGCATAACCTTTTCCTTTTTCCTTGCGTGATGTGCGCGCCCCGGCCTGCCCCTTGCGGAGTCGTGTCACTTCCAGTACCTGTAGGCGCATCGGCTTACCTCATAATACCCATTGACCGCAACCGCAAGGACCTTACATATGGCATCTCCCTCCATCCGTCCCCATATGCTTGTCGCTGACGAGCAGGGGAATATCTATGATCATCCGGATTTTTTGCTTCTGTGCCGCCGGGGCGAGGAATGGAGCCTGCCCCGTCCGGATGAACTGATGCCTCTGCCGGAGGAAAGCGAGCTGTTCCTGCTGCCCGGACGCCGGGCCGTGGGCCTGAACCCGGAGACCGGCGAAACCGAAGTCATGGAAGATTGGGCCGTTGCCGCTTTCGCCGCGCCCGCGCACACGCTGACGGCGCATCCCGTGTATATGACCGATGAAGGCGCGCCCATGCTGCCTCTGTTCGCCTATGGGGCGGTCGGATTCGCCAACGGGCGTTTCTACGTCTGCGCCAAGAAGGTGGATGAGGACGTGCGGCAGGTCTTCAAAGGGATTTCCCGCGGCAGGATCGACCGTTCCGCCCGAAAGATCATTGAAGATTTCCCGGACAACAGGCTCATGCAGCACATCATGCAGAATTGTACGCTGCGTTACGGCTGCCCGGCGGCGAAGAACCTGAGCCTTGGCCGCTACGAAGCGCCGCTGCCCACGTCCCGGACCTGCAACGCCCGATGCATCGGATGCATTTCACAGCAGGAGGAAGGCTCCAAAATCTGCGCTACCCCCCAGTGTCGGCTGACCTTCACGCCCACGCCCGAGGAAGTGGTGGAGATCATGCGGTTCCACGCGGGCCGCGAGACTGAAAAGCCGGTCTTTTCCTTCGGGCAGGGCTGCGAAGGCGAGCCGTTGACCGAAGCGCCGCTGCTCATCGAGTCGGTGCGGCGTTACCGCGAGGCCGGAGGGCATGGCACGATCAACCTGAACTCCAATTCCTCCCGGCCGCAGGCCATCGCCGAGCTTGCGGAAGCGGGCTTGACCTCGCTGCGCGTGAGCCTCAACAGCGCCCGTCCCGAAGTGTACGAAAGGTACTACCGTCCGCACGGCTACACGTTCGGCGATGTGCGGCAGTCCATCATAGAGGCCCGTTCGCGCGGGGTGCATGTCGCCGTCAACTTGCTGTATTTCCCAGGAATCACGGATACGGAAGAGGAAATCGAAGCCCTCATCGAACTGTTCCAGTCCACCGGCATCAGTCTTGTGCAGCTCCGGAATCTGAATATCGATCCCGAATTTTACCCCTCGCTGCTCGAAGGGATTTCGTTCGGCCCGTCCGTGGGGTTGAACAATTTCCGCAAGCGCATCCGGCGGGCCTGTCCGTGGATCACGTACGGGTACTTCAATCCCTATCTTGGCGATAAGGCCGATCTCGGGGATACGCCCATGCCCGGCGAGTGGAAGCCCGCCCCGCTTGAGGTTTCGGAAGCTGAAGAAGAGAGCGGTAAATAATTGAAGCATTGGGGAGGGGGAGGAGAAACTTTCTGAAGAAAGTTTCGCCTCCCCCTCCCCAAACCCCACCCCTTCCTCTTCAAAGACTTTCGTGTTTATTGAATCCCTGGTCCCAGCGTTCCCTAGGAATTGATTTGGGACGGCATACATGTCGGAAAGAGGGCGTTTCGGAAGGAACAGGGGAGGCGTTTTCAAAAAAGAGGAAGCCGGGCAACCGTATTGCCCGGCTTCTTTCCATCTGTAACAGGAGATTGTTGTCTTCTGCATGTCCTGCTTTTCATAGCGTTATCGAGCCATCTCAAAAAGGGAAACCGAAAACCTTAAACAGGGATTTGATAAAGTCGAAAGTCTTGGGAGGGAGAGGGAGAGGGAACCCTTCTCCAGAAGGGGTCCCTCTCCCCTCCCCGGTTCAATCTATTGCTTGTTCCTTCTCCCAAAACGGCGGACGGCGTTCCAGCGCTTGCGGATCGGGGCCGTGCGCATGTAGCCGACGGCGATGCAAATCAGAAGGAGCGCTTCGGCAGCGAACGTGCGGAACAGGCGTGCGGCGTCGGCGGCGTAGTCGGAGGAGGTCCAGAGGACGGGATCGGAAGGGTCCATGTGGTAAATCAGCAGGCCGAGCCCGGCGGAACAGACCAGCACGCTGACGATGGCGAACAGCCAGCTGGGGGTGAGGTGCAGCTTCCACAAGGAGGACGGGCGGCAGCACTTCCTCCGTATGGAGAGGACCGAAAGGAGGACGATGAGCGACATCAGGGCAACGAACCAGCTCAGGGAATGCAGCAGAGGGCCGATAATCCCGATGCACAGCATGGCGATGGCCAGCCGGAAGGCGGCGCGCTGCCGATGCTGTATGCCGCGCGTGAGGAACAGCAGCATGACCCCGGCGACGCCTGTCGCCATGCTGGCGAACTCGACGATGCCGAGGGGGATCCATTCCCTGATCTGCGCGAGCCGTTCGGGGCTGACGGGCAGGACGACGTAGAAGCACAGGATGGCTCCGATGCCGAACACCGCGCTCGCCATGATCGTGGGCGCGAAGGCCCGCATCCAACGCCCGGCGTCGTGCAGCACGCCGGATTCCTGTATGGCCTGCTGGCGGACTTCGTAGATGGCGAAGATGACTGCGGCCAGCAGCAGCGGCAGCAGGTAGTAGATGACGCGGAAACAGAGGAGGGCCGCGAAAACGGCCTGCGGCGAGGCCGTGGTCAGGTGCAGGATCACGACTTCCAGCACGCCCGCGCCGCCGGGGACGTGGGTCAGCACCACAGCTACCATCGCCATCAGGTAGGTGGGCAGGAACTGGAGGAAGGAAACGTGCGCATCCGGGGGAAGCAGGACGTACAGGCAGGCCCCCGCCGCGACGAGGTCTGCCCCGGCCACCACAGCCTGAGCGACGGCGATCTTGAAGGGCGGGAACGCGAACTCCTTGCCGAAGATGTGGATCGGCTTATGGATGAATTTGCAGACGATCAGATAGCTGATGGCGATGAGGAACAGGATGGCGCCGAGGGGGCGGATATCCAGCGGCATATGCATACCCAGTTCCGGCGGGATCTCCGGGGGCGCGATCATGAAAATCGCCCCGACGAGCCCGAGCGCACCGACCCAGAAGGTGATGGCGAGCATCAGCACCAGCCGGACGATGTCCATCGGGGAAAAGCCCCAGCTTGAATAGAAACGGAAGCGCACCGTACTGCCGCCGAGCAGCGCGCCGAAATTGTAGCTTACGGCCTGCCCGACGAAGGAAACGAGCGACACGCGGGAGACGGGGAGGGTTTTGTGAATGCCTTTGAGCGCCAGCCAGTCATAGCCGATCAGGATGATATAGTTGATAATGGCGAGCAGGACGGACAGGATGATGCTTCCCGTGGAAATCTGGGCCAGGCTCATGCGGATATCCGCGAGGCTGTATTTGCTGATTTCCCTATAGAGAAGATAGACTGCACCCAAGAAGATGCAGCCGACAAGGACGGGGCCCAAGGCGCGCAGCAGTCGTTTCAGAGCGAGTAGAAGTTGTTTCAGCATCATGTCTCCGACATAGACGGTTTGCGGAACGGGGACGGGGGTCTCCGGAACGGAAGAATAAATTCCGCGCCTTCTTGATACCTGCTCATTCCCCTTGGCGCAAGGTGGCTGTTCAGAAAGAACGCTGATTTCTCGCCGCTGTTTTTCCGGCTGCTTGACCTATCCGTCGGGATGGACTACCTTAGCAGTGTGGCAATCGCACCGAAGCTCCACCCGTCGCGCAGGCGACGGGGGGCGTTTTTTTTTGTATCGGGCGGTTTCCGCAAGAATATTCAGGAGATTCCAACATGAGCAGTATCCCCATTTCCAAAGAAGGTTTCCAGGCCCTTGAACAGGAGCTGGACCGTCTGAAGAAAGAGCGTCCTCACGTTATCCAGGCCATTAAGGAAGCCCGCGAAGAAGGCGATTTGAAAGAAAACGCCGGCTACGACGCAGCCCGCGAACGCCAGGGGATGCTTGAAGCCCGTATCAAGTACATCGAATCGCGTATGGCGCTGTTCAATGTGATTGATCTTTCGACCCTTTCCAGCGAAAAAGCCATCTTCGGCGCGACCGTGACCGTGGAGGATGCGGATACCGGCGAGGAACGCGAATTCACGCTGCTCGGCCCGGACGAGGCAGACTATGCCAAGGGGACCATTTCCATTCAGTCTCCCGTCGGCGTGGCCCTGCTCGGCAAGGAAGTCGGCGACGAGATCACGGTCAACGCCCCGCGTGGCCGGATCAACTACGAGATCATCGACATCCAGTTCAAGAAAAAGACCGCCTGATTTCTATCCCTGCCAGGGGACTGGTGTTTCCCCCGTGCGAGTTGCCGCTCCGGCCGAAACGGCCTGGGCTGTTCCCCGATTCGTACATGCGAACCGGAAACCGGCAGGCGCTGCGGGGGAGACCCATCATATGCACTATGCCCCTTGGACCTTCTGTATCCTGACCTTCGGCTGTAAGGTCAACCAATACGAATCCCAATCAGTGCGCGAGGCATGGCAGCGCATGGACGGTGCGGAGACGGACGCGCCCGCCGAGGCGGACGTGATCCTGCTCAATACGTGCGCCGTCACCGCCAATGCCGTGACCGACGCACGGCAGGCCGTACGCCGCCTCCAGCGCGAAGCGCCCGGCGTGCCCGTCGTTATCGCCGGGTGCGCCGCCGAAGTGGCCCGCAAGCAGCTTGCCGCCCTGCCCGGCGTGCTCCGCGTTGTGGAGCAGGATCATAAATCCCGCCTGCTCGACGCGCCGCCGCTCGTCCTCTTCGCCGAGGAGGCGGCGGGAAGCGCAACGCCGTTCCCTTCCTCCCCCGCCGAAGCCGCCGCCCGCGTCGCCACGCGCGACCGCACGTTCCCCCCCTTCCATATCGACGGATTCCGCCGGGCCCGTCCCGTACTCAAGGTGCAGGACGGCTGCTCGCACGGGTGCGCCTATTGCATTGTCCCCTTGACGCGCGGCCCGGCCCGGAGCCGCCCTCCGAAGGATTGCCTTGCCGAAATGCGCCGCCTGCTTGAGGCGGGCTACCGCGAAATCATGATTTCCGGCATCAACCTGCGCCAGTACGCCATGCGTGACGAGGGGTGCCGGGATTTTTGGGATTTGCTGTCCTATCTGGACCGAGAACTGGCTCCGGAGTGGGGGAGCGGCGCCCGGCCCGATCCGGCGCGTTTCCGCATCAGTTCCGTGGAACCCGCGCAGCTTACGGAACGGGGCATCGCCACGCTTGCCGAAACCCGCATGGTCTGCCCGCACCTGCACCTGTCGCTCCAGAGCGGGAGCGCGGACGTGCTGAAGGCCATGCGCCGTGGGCATTATACGCCGGAGGCGCTGCTTTCGGCTGTGGAGGGCGTAGCTAAGCTGTGGCCCCGTTTCGGGCTTGGGGCGGATATCCTGATGGGGTTCCCCGGAGAAACGGAAGCGCACGCGCTTGAGACGCTGGAAGTGGTGCGGAGCCTGCCGCTGACCTATGCGCACGTATTCCCGTATTCCGCGCGTCCGGGGACAGTGGCGGCGGAGCTTCCGGATCAGGTCGGGAAGGCCGTCCGGCAGGAGCGTGCCGCCCGCGTACGCGCGGTGGTGGAGGCCAAGCGCGAAGCCTTCTGGAAGGACACCCTTACATGTGAGCGGCTGCTCGTGGCGCTGGACTGCAACGAGGATGCCGGATCCGCCTCCGGCCAGCACGGCGTGGATGAGTGCTATGTGCCCTGCCGTCTGCGGACGCCGCTGCGGGGGGAAGGGCACACGCTGATCCCCGTACGCCCGGTTTCCGTGAGCAGGAAAGGAGTGATCGTGGAGCCCCTCCGGCCGTGAAGGCTCTATTAAGATTGGTTGAATGGTCAATCTAAGGATTGTGCATTTTTGCAATCTTTCCTTATCTTTTAGATGCGGCGAAGGATAAGAAAGAGCTTCGGGAAAGATTCCTGAAAAGGTTTTATGCAAAAGATAGGCCTGAAATCCTCTTTTCTTGTGAAAAAGGAAGAACAATCTCTGATGAAGTGCTTATCAGTTTCCTTTTGCAAAGAAGAAGACTGAAGAGAAGATCAGAAAATTTATGAGAAGAAGGATAAAAATTCGAGAGGGCATTGACTTCCACTGTCGTGTCGGGCATGGTTCACCCATGAGGAACCGCGTCATTTCCAAGGTGTTTTGGAGATGGCCAAGCGCGGGAATACGGTGTCTTTTTTGATGAGGTTTATTTCATGGCTAAGTCTATCTATGTCGGCAACCTTCCTTGGTCCGCTACCGAAGAACAGGTTCAGAGCCTTTTCGCCGATTACGGCCCGGTCGTTTCTGTGAAACTCGTGAGCGATCGCGAAACCGGCCGCGCTCGTGGTTTCGGTTTTGTGGAAATGGAAGAACCCGGTGCTTCTGCTGCTATTGAAGCTTTGGACAACGCTAATTTCGGTGGCCGCACCCTGCGCGTCAACGAAGCCAAGCCCCGTGCCCCGCGTCCTCCGCGCTACTAGTTTGGCTTGATTCATCTGCGCCCCGATGTCCGCATCGGGGCGCTTTTTTTATGCCCGGCCCAATCGGGAAGGCGAGCCGGAGGGAGCCGGGCCAGGCTGCGGAAACGTGCGTTTTGTGGAAGGCGGGGGCGCCATTCTATACGGCGTCAAGATATTTGCTGCAATATATTATCCTTTTGGCTGACGGCGTGCTGTGAGGTTCTCTATTGTTGAGGGGAAAGGGGCGGAAGTGGGGCTGCTCATTGAAGGCTGATGGCTGTGGAAGGCATGAAGTCCAGAACTCCGCTTTTCCCAGAGGAATGAGGCATCGACCGGAAGAGCCGCGTGGAACCCCGAGGGCGGCTGGTAATGCGCTTCGTAGCGAAGGCCGCGAGAAAATCATGTCTTCCGTGTCTGTCCGAGCTTATTTCGGAGAGAGCAGGCGCTGCGGGGTTGGGTTTTCTTTTGGTGTGGATAGGTTTTCCATGCGTGCACTGGCCTTTTTGGGGGCCCGCACCTTTTGGGAACGAGGGAATGGACCGGAAGCGGTGTAAGCCTCGCCGGACGTGCGGTTACTTCATGAAACACCAATCGGTATACTCTCCGGAACGTTGGGATTGCCTCGCGGTGGAGCAGCCGTTATCGTTGTGATGCTGCCGGTGTTTGGGAGGATGGTGTAAAACGGCCGGGCTAGGCTTCACTGTGAGCGATCGTTACGGGGAAAAGCGCTTCCATGCGAGACCGTGCCTTTCCAAACGATGGTTCCGCTGATTTTTCTCTCGCTATTCCGATTTGTTGTGATGGTTCCGCTTTTCGTGAAAAAATGTGCATTTTCGGGGTAGCCAACCGGGGGCATTTGAGGTAGTGAGAGTCGTGTTTGGTTAAGCACTCAAAGTTCCTTGATGGCGCCGTATCGCGGCGGTGGCTCCGGAAACGGCGCCGCCCCGTGGGAGCGCATCCAGTCGAGGCTTCTTTTTCACATCTCTTTTTGACGGTAAGGATTGAACATGTCTGTTCCTGGCAAGATGCACAGTTTTTTTGTTCCGGGCATTTCCCTGATCGGCGTGGGCGCGTGCCACGGTATCCCTCATTATGTCCACACCTACCATATCACCAAGCCGTTGATCGTCACCGACAAGGGCATCGTGAACACGGGGATCCTCAAGATCATTACGGACATTCTGGACGGCGACAACATCCCGTACAGCATCTATGACAAGACCGTGCCGAATCCCACCGATGAAAACGTGACCGAAGGCGTCGCCCAGTATAAGGCCGACGGCTGCGACGGCCTGATTTCCATCGGCGGCGGCTCCTCGCACGACTGCTGCAAGGGCATAGGCATCCTGCTTTCCAACGGCGGCGCGATTTATCAGTATGAAGGCGTGGATAAGGTCAACCACATGCTGCCGCACTACATCGCCATCAACACGACGGCGGGCACCGCTTCGGAACTGACGCGCTTCTGCGTGATCACCGATAAGGAACGCCATGTGAAGATGTCCATTGTGGACTGGTTCCTGACTCCCAACGTCGCGGTCAATGACCCTGTCCTTATGGTCGGTATGCCGCCGTCCCTGACCGCAGCCACGGGTATGGACGCCCTGACGCACGCCATCGAAGCGTACGTTTCCACCAACACCACGCCGATGACGGACGCCTGCGCGGAACAGTCCATCCGTTTGGTTGCCAAGTACCTGCGCAAGGCCGTGGCCAACGGCAAGGACATGGAAGCCCGTGAAGGCATGGCCTACGCCCAATATCTTGCCGGGATGGCCTTCAACAACGCCGGTCTGGGGTACGTGCACGCGATGGCGCATCAGCTTGGCGGCTTCTACAGCCTGCCCCATGGCGAGTGCAACGCCATCCTTCTGCCGCATGTGGAGTCCTTCAACCTGATTTCCCGCCTCGATCGCTTTGTTCGCATCGCGCAGATGATGGGCGAGTGCACTGACGGTCTGTCCGAACGCGCCGCCGCTGAATTGGCGATTTCCGCCATCAAGACGCTGTCGAAGGATGTGGGCATCCCCACGACCATCACCGAGCTCGCCGCCCGGTACGTGAAGGCCATCGATCCCCGCGACATCCCCGCGATGGTCGGACATGCCCAGAAGGACACCTGCGCCGCCACGAACCCACGTACAATGAGCCTGGAAATCATCAGCCAGCTATACAAAGACGTTTTTTAGGAACCGGCAATGAGGGGCGCCCGTTTTTGAAACGGGCGCCTTTTCTTTCCGTATCTGGCCTATTCTTTTCCCATTCCCGGAATGCAATCGGTTGAGAAGGGGAGTGGTCTTGGCCTCCCCATATGGAATTTTCCCGGTTTCTCAGGCGAGGGCCGGGATTTGTTTGGAATCAATGGGGAGAGGGATTTTTAAGGGAACGGCGGGGTACCCGGAGGGCTTTGGACCTCCGGGGGGGGCGGGGATTGGCTGAGAAAAGGGGCTGTTTCGCTTTTTTTCATGTCCGCCGTGTCCCCCGCTTTGGTGCCTTGTATACGTAACTCTTTTGAAATACATATTTTTAAAAAGTATGCCCATACAGTTGAGCCGATATAATTTCTTGATGCCCCATAGTGTTTTCTGATACGGAATTGATGACGCCGGAGACCCCCCATAAGGAAAGCTTTTTCCTGAATAACCCGTCTGCCGTTGTCAAACGCTCAAAGAGAACTTACACTGTGCCCGAGGCTTGGCGGGGTTTGGCGCTGCCGGGCCATACGGAGGTAACTTTTGAATCAGTTTACGCGGAATCTCATGCTCTGGGGGGTCATCTCCCTGGCTATGGTCATTGTGTTCAACCTGTTTAGCCAGCCTCAGCATTCGTCCCAGCCGAGCGTGACGTACAGTGAATTCCTGCGTCAGGCCGCCAAGGGTGAAGTGTCCGAGGTGGTTATTCAGGGGAATACCCTTACCGGGAAAACGACCGACGGCAAATCGTTCCAGATTTACGTCCCCAACGATCCCGGCCTTGTGGATAAACTCATTGCCGAGAAGGTCGAAGTCCGGGCCGAGCCTGTCGAGGACTCCCCGTGGTACATGACCCTGTTGGTGTCGTGGTTCCCCATGCTGCTGCTTATCGGCGTGTGGATTTTCTTCATGCGCCAGATGCAGGGCGGAGCGGGCCGTGCCATGTCCTTTGGCCGTTCCCGGGCCCGTATGCTCAATCAGGAGCAGGGCAAGGTCACGTTCGATGACGTGGCCGGTGTGGACGAAGCCAAGGAAGAACTTTCCGAAGTCGTCGACTTCCTCTCCAATCCGCGCAAGTTCACCCGTCTTGGCGGGCGCATTCCCAAGGGCGTCCTGCTCGTCGGCCCTCCCGGTACCGGTAAGACCCTGCTGGCCCGCGCCGTGGCTGGTGAGGCCGGCGTGCCCTTCTTCTCCATTTCCGGTTCCGACTTTGTGGAAATGTTCGTGGGCGTGGGCGCTTCGCGTGTCCGTGACCTGTTTGTGCAGGGCAAGAAAAACGCTCCTTGCCTTATCTTTATCGACGAAATCGACGCCGTGGGCCGTCAGCGTGGCGCTGGCCTCGGCGGGGGGCATGACGAACGCGAACAGACCCTGAACCAGCTCCTTGTGGAAATGGACGGTTTTGAGTCCAACGAAGGCGTCATCCTCATCGCGGCGACCAACCGTCCCGACGTGCTTGACCCCGCGTTGCTCCGCCCCGGCCGTTTTGACCGTCAGGTTGTGGTCCCCACGCCCGACGTGAAGGGCCGCCTGAAGATTCTTGAAGTGCATACCCGCCGTACGCCGCTGGATAAGCACGTCAATCTGGAAGTCATCGCCCGCGGTACGCCGGGCTTTTCCGGCGCGGCGCTGGAGAACCTGGTCAACGAAGCGGCCCTCCAGGCCGCCCGCCTTGGCCAGGATACCGTGTTCATGCGCGATTTCGAATATGCGAAGGACAAGGTGCTCATGGGCAAGGAACGCCGCAGCCTTATCCTTTCCGACGAGGAAAAGCGGATCACCGCGTACCACGAAGGCGGTCACGCTCTGGTGGCCAAGCTGCTGCCCGGGACCGACCCCGTGCACAAGGTGACGATCATCCCGCGCGGGCGTGCGCTCGGCGTGACCATGCAGCTGCCGGAAGGCGATCGTCATGGCTACTCCAAGGCGTTTCTCCAGAACAACCTCATGGTGCTGCTGGCCGGGCGCGTGGCCGAAGAAATCATCTTCGACACGATTACCACCGGTGCCGGCAACGACATTGAGCGCGCTACGGGCATGGCCCGCAAGATGGTTTGCGAATGGGGCATGAGCGATGTCGTCGGCCCCATGACCATCGGTGAGCAGGGCGAGGAAGTCTTTATTGGCCGCGATTGGGGCCATGCGCGCAACTACAGCGAAGACACCGCCCGCATCGTGGACGCCGAGATCAAGAAGCTGGTGGAGACCGCGCGCGAGAACTGCCACAAGCTGTTGCAGGAAAACATCAATCTCCTGCACGCGCTTGCCAAGGCCTTGCTTGACCGCGAAACCATCACCGGCGACGATATTGATTTGCTCGTCAAGGGCGAACCGCTGCCGCCGTTTGATGCGGACGGCAGTGCCGCGAAGCAGGAACCTGCGGCTCCCGCCCCTGCTTCCGCTGACGCGGAGGGTGAAACCTTCAAGCTGGAAGCGGAACCGTCTCAGGATGGCGGGACGGGTGAGAAAACGCAGGACGAAACCAAACAGCAGTAAACGGCTTGCCCCGGCATCCTGCGGATGTCGGGGCATTCAGCTTTATTAGGACAGCAGCGTGAACAACGAACGCAAATGGATTCTTCGAGGGGGGAGGGTGTTGAACCCTGCCCCCTTTTGTCTGATAGGCATTGTGAACGTAACGCCGGATTCGTTTTCCGACGGGGGAAAGTATATCGATCCGCGTAACGCCGTGGCTCATGGCCTCCGTCTGTTGGACGAAGGGGCCGGGATGCTCGATCTGGGGGCGGAATCCACCCGTCCTTTTGCCGAACCCGTGCCCGAAGGTGAGGAAATCGCCCGGCTCATGCCGGTTGTGGCGCGCCTTCGTGAGCAGCGGCCTGATGCGGTCCTTTCCGTGGATACGTTGAAGGCCGGGACGGCCCGGGCGGCATTGGAAGGCGGCGCGGACATCATCAACGACGTGTCGGCCTGCGTGGCCGATCCGGCGTTGCTCGACGTGCTTGCCGAATACAAGCCGGGGTATGTGCTCATGCACAGTCAGGGCAGCCCGCGCGAAATGCAGGTGAACCCCCGCTACGGGAACGTGGTGGAGGAGATTCTGGCCTTTTTTGAGGAACATCTGGCACGGCTGGTCAAGGCCGGTTTGCCCGAGGATCGGATAGTACTTGATCCCGGCATCGGGTTCGGTAAGAATAAGGATCACACCGTGGCCATCCTGAAAGGGCTGGAATGGTTTGCTTCGCTGGGCCGCCCCTTGTATGTGGGGCTTTCCCGGAAATCCATGTTCCGGGAGATCCTTGGCCTCGAACTGGAACAACGGGCCGAAGCCACCCGTCTGGCTGTCGCGCTGCTGGCCGCGCGGGGCATCCCTTACCATCGCGTTCACGACGTTGCCGGTTGCGCGCAAGCGCTGCGGCTTGTCGAAGCTATGACGCCTCTCGCCTGATCCTTCCGGCGTACCCTGTAAAGCTCATTTTGGAGCCGGATCATGGATTTCCTGTCTTTTTATTGGCGTGACGTGCTGGATATCGCCCTCGTAACGCTGCTTTTATACCGCATCCTGCTTCTTATCCGGGGAACGCGCGCGTTTTCGGCGCTCATCGGTCTGGTCGTTCTGGTGGCGGTGTACGCCCTCTCGCATTTTATAGGCCTCTATTCCTTGTCATGGCTGCTGGAGAACCTGTTCGGTTCGCTGTTCCTTGTCATCGTGATCCTGTTTCATGATGATATCCGGCAGGCTCTTGCCGCGATGGGGACGCAATACCTTTCGTGGAAGAAACGCCCCGCGCCGTCAAATATGGTCGGCGATCTCGTCTGGGTGTGCCAATACTTCGCCAAGCGGCGCATCGGGGCTCTCATCGTTCTGGAAGGCAAGGTGCAGCTTGGCGACATGATGAAGGGCGGGGTAGTACTGGACGCCCGGATATCCCGGGAGCTCCTGCTGACCATCTTCTTTCCCAATACCGCGCTGCACGATGGGGCGGTGATCATCCGCAAAGGGCGCATTGCCGCGGCGGGGTGTATCCTGCCGCTGGCGCAGATGGACCGCCAGAATTTCGGTACGCGGCACCGCGCCGCGCTTGGCGCTACGGAAGTCAGCGATGCGACGGTCATTGTCGTTTCAGAGGAACGCGGCGAAGTGAGCGTGGCCTCTAAGGGCCATTTGGCGGTTATGCCCGATGCCGAACAACTGAAAGAGACGCTGAACAATGTTATCGAACACTAAAGAACCCCAGAAAGGCAACTGGCGCTATCTCTTGGTAGCCTTTCTCCTTGCCCTCGGGTTGTGGTATACGCTCAACGCGCGTGAGCAAATCGAGCGCGTGGTTGAGGTGCGCCTTGATTATAAGGGGTTGCCGACCGGATTGATCGTGACGGGAGGCCAGCTCAATAAAGTCAGCGTGCGCCTCCGCGGTCCACAGGAATTGCTGCGGTCCATGACCAACCGGGAAATTTCCTATACGATGGATCTGTCCGGCGTGACGCCGGGCAAGAACGTGATCCCGCTGACGACGGGGGAAAACAAGCCGCCGGAACTGCGGGCCTATGAGGTGCTTGAAGTTACGCCATCCCGGATGATTCTTGAAGTGGACAAGATCATGGAAACGAACCTGCCTGTAAAAGTGGCGCTGAGAGCTTCGCCCGCTGCCTCGTCAGTAAGGCTGAAAGATCTGGTGGTCGACCCGCCGCAAGTGACCGTGCGCGGTCCGGCAAGCGTGATCGCGTCCATGAAGGAGATACAGGCGGAGATCCCGGTGGATCTCGGGGCGGAAGGGAAGGCCGTCTCGGAAGAGGTTCCGTTGCTTGCCCCGCCCGCTGTGGAGCTCAATCCGCAGGTCGTTAAGGTGACATGGAAAATCGATGTGAAGAGGCGTACCCTGAGTTTGCAGCGCGATATCATTTTTGAGGGTGAGAATCCCAATGTAAGCGCTCAGCCTTCACGGGCCAACCTCATGGTTTCCGTCCCTCAGGCGATGGTCAAAGATGCCGGGTATCTCGCGCAATTTCAGGTTTCCGTCCCGTCCGATACGGCGATGCCTGCGGAAGACGGGGCCGTGAACGCGCCTCTTCAGGTTGCCGTGCCCCAAGGCGGGCGCGTCCTGAAAATCAGCCCGGAAACCGTGTCGATTTCCCGGCATCCGAGCGAATAAGCGGTCTGTTCCGCTGTTCTATAACAAAAGAGATCTTGGAGTAGTTGATGAGCGTTCGTCTTTTTGGGACTGACGGGATGAGGGGCCGGGTCAACAGGTATCCTATGACGCCGGAAGTGGCTTTGCGCCTGGGGCTTGCCGCTGGCACGTTCTATCGGGACAAGAACCGACGCAGCCGCGTAGTCATCGGTAAGGATACCCGCCTTTCGGGATATGTGTTCGAGAACGCGCTGGCGGCGGGCTTGCTGGCGGCGGGGATGGATGTCTTTCTTGTCGGCCCCCTGCCCACTCCTGCGATTTCCTTTCTCACGACCAACATGCGGGCGGATGTGGGGGTGGTCATCTCCGCGTCGCATAATCCATTCAGCGACAACGGGATCAAGTTTTTCGACGCCGAAGGGTTCAAAATCCCGGATGCCGATGAAGATCGCATGACGGAAATGGTGCTGGACCCGAATTTTGACTGGAATTATCCCGAACCCGCGAACACCGGCCGTGCCTATAAAATCAAGGACGCTCCGGGTCGTTACATCGTGTATCTCAAAAACAGTTTCCCCGCGCACTTGTCCCTTGAAGGGCTGCGGGTGGTCATTGACTGCGCCAATGGCGCCAACTATAGGGTCGCGCCGCTGGCCCTTGAGGAGTTGGGCGCCGAAGTCGTCAAGATCGGTACGGAGCCCAACGGGTTGAATATCAATTACCGCTGCGGTTCCCTGTACCCCGAGGCTGTGGCCGCGAAGGTCCGCGAGACGCGGGCCGATATTGGGCTTGCTCTGGACGGCGATGCCGATCGCCTCATCGTCGTGGACGAAAAGGGCACCGTTCTGGATGGCGACCAGATCATGGCCCTGTGCGCGCAGGATCTCATGCAGCAGGGCAAGCTTCCGGGCAACATCCTTGTGGCCACGGTCATGAGCAACATGGCGCTTGAAGTGTTCATGAAGGAGCGGGGCGGTACGCTTATCCGTACCAACGTAGGCGATCGCCATGTCGTGGCGACCATGCGCCAGCAAGGGGCTCTCCTTGGCGGGGAGCAATCCGGCCATCTTATTTTCCGTGAATACAGCACAACCGGCGACGGTCTCCTTGCCGCTCTTCAGATCCTGCGGATCATGCGCCAGCGGGGGCGGCCTCTGTCGGAACTCGCCGGCCTGCTCGTCCCCTATCCGCAGGAACTCCGGAACGTGCACGTCGAACACAAGATACCGTTTGAGGAAAACGCGGAAATCGCCGATGCCGTCGCCCGTATCGAAGAAGGCCTTGAAGGCCGTGGGCGTGTGTTGCTGCGTTATTCGGGCACGGAACCTTTGTGCCGGGTTATGGTTGAAGGGCAGGATGCGGACAAGGTACGCGTGTATGCCAACGAGCTCGCCGGAATCGTGGAAAAAGCGCTCGGATAGGCAAGGAATGAGGGCTGTGCATGTCTTGATGGCTTATTCCTACAGGAAACAGGCGTACATTCTCATTGTCCTCTGGAAAAAAATGGCCCTTAATGGATTTGTTCAGTTGGAAAGTAAGATGCGTGATTATCCGTACGTGCATCGCCGGTATTTTGTTATTATGAGGCATTTCTTCCGAATAGAGGGAGCGGAGTGGTAAAGAATGGGACGTGGAAAGCCTGCCCCAAAAGATTCTCGAGAGAGAAATGGAGCCACATGAATATTCGTAAGGTTGTCATTCCGGTCGCCGGTTGGGGGACGCGTTCTTTGCCTGCCAGCAAGAATATTCCTAAGGAAATGTTGCCAGTCTACAACAAGCCCGTTGTGCAGTACGTTGTGGAAGAAGCTATCCGTGCTGGTGTGGAAGACGTTATTTTTGTGACCAACCGTGACAAGAGCGTTATTGAAGATCACTTCGACTATAACCTTCAGCTTGAGGGCGTTCTGGAACGCGCCGGAAAGCTGAAGATGCTCAAGGAAGTCCGCGATGTGGCCGAGATGGTCAACATCATGTCCGTTCGTCAGAAGAAACAGCTCGGTCTCGGCCATGCGGTGCTGTGCGCCAAGGAGATGGTACGTGACGAACCCTTTGCGGTCATGGTCGGCGACGACTTTATGATCGGCGATGACGCGGGATTGACGCAGCTTGTCCAAGTGGCGTCCGAACACGACATGCCGGTTATCGGAGTCATGGAAGTACCCGCAGACAAGGTAAACCGTTACGGTATCGTAATGGGTGAAGAAATCACTCCCGGCGTCTATAACATTACGGATATGGTGGAGAAACCAGCCATAGGCACGGTGGATTCCCGCCTCGCCATTGTGGGACGCTATGTGCTGACTCCGGATATTTTTGAACATCTCGCACGGGTGAAGCCCGGACACGGCGGCGAGATTCAGCTTACCGACGCGCTGGCTTCTCTGGCCCGGGAACGCGGTATGTTGGCTGTGAAGATGGGCGGCATCCGTTTTGACGCCGGGGACTGGGTGGATTATTTGACGGCCAACATCTACTTCGGACTGCGCGATGAAAAACTGCGCGACGGCCTGAAGGCCAGGTTGCGCGAATTGCTCGACTAGGCATTGTGGATGACGTTTGATAAACAGGGGAAACCGCCTTTCCGGCACATCCTCCGGCAGGAGGTGCTGCCGGATAAGGTGGTTTTTTCCTGTTCTTTTATTGCATTGAAATGTATTGTTTTCGTTTTTTTTTTGAATTGAACCGATAGAGGGAACAAGCAGCGATTCTTGGATAGGCTGCTGTCCACTCCCTAACACCTCAGGATATCCCCTTGCTTCGAACCGTTGCTTTGCTGACGCCCCCATTCGCTTCCTTGACCTATGCCGTTCCCGAGTGGCTTGCCGGGTTTTCGTGGTGCCCCGGCTTGAGGGTCGCCGTGCCGCTGGGAAGAGGGATGTTGCGTATTGGGGTCGTCCTCGGCGATGGTTCCCCTCTGCCGGAGGGGGTAACGGCTCGGCCCATGCTTTGGCCTCTGGAAAAGGAACCTTTGCTGCCGTCCGGGCACATGGAAATGGTGCGCCAGCTTGCTTTGCGCCAGGCCGTGACGCCGGGGCAGATCCTCGCGATGGTGCTCCCCGCGGGGCTTCGGGTAACGCAGATGCGTCTCCGTACGATGGAAGCGCAAGGCAAGGCGCAGATACGGCTGCTGAAGGATTTGCCCAAGCTGCCAGTAGAGGTTTTGGCTGCGCTTGGTGAAGCATGGATGCGGGGAGGGGCGGAGTTGCTCGGGCCACGGGAAGACGCCGCCGCCAGCGAGCTGTGTGTACTGCGTTGCGATCCGCCGTGGGCTGTGAGGCCGACCGCGACGCGCCAGATCGAGCTTCTGGAGTTCCTGTTGGAACATGGCGCCGTTTCCCGGCGGGAAGTATTGCGGCAAATGGGGCAGGGAGTCGCCCCGGCGCTCGAGTCTTTGCTCAAGAACGGTTTGATTGGCCTGCAATGCCTCGAAGCCGGTTGTGCGGAAGAGGAAACCGGCTGCAACCTGTTGCCTCCCGCATCGGAAGCCCTTTTCGCGCTTTCCGAAGCGCAGGAGGCGGCGCTGGCTTCGTTCCGTGCGGATCTTGATGCCGGGAATCCCGCGTCGCACCTGCTGTTCGGCGTGACCGGAAGCGGCAAGACAGCCGTATATATGGAATTGGCCAAAGAATGTCTGCGCCGTGGCCGCTCCATGCTGTTGCTGGCCCCGGAAGTGGCGCTCGCTTTGAAGCTGCGCCGGGACGCCTCTCTCGCGCTGCCGGATGTGCCGCTCTATTTTTTTCATGGATACCAGTCGGCCGCCCTGCGCGAAAAAACGTTCCGCGAGTTGGCGAAACGCCGCGAACCGTGCCTTGTCGTCGGGACGCGTTCCGCCCTGTTTCTGCCTTTGCCGTCCCTTGGGGCCGTAGTGCTGGACGAGGAGCATGACTCTTCCTTCAAGCAGGATGAAGGGCTTACCTATCAGGCCAAAGAAGTGGCGTGGTTTCGCATCGCGCAGGCTAAAGGGTTATTGGTGCTCGGATCCGCGACCCCGGATCTGAAGACGTTTTACGCGGTCCGCGAGGCGAAAATCCCGGTGTCCACGCTTCCGGCGCGCGTGGGTGGCGGTACGCTGCCTTCGATCAGGCTGGTGGACATCCGGTCCATGAACTGCGTCGAGTCCATTCTGGCTCCGGAGACGCTCTCCGCACTCAAGCAGACGGTGGAGCAGGGGGATCAGGCGGTGATTCTCCTGAATCGGCGCGGTTATGCTCCACTGATGTACTGCATCGACTGTGGGAAGGTGGCCCGATGCCCGCATTGTGATATCGGTTTGACCTACCACAAGGGGCGAGAGCGGCTGGTCTGCCACTATTGCGGGTATTCGGTTCCGTTCCCTTCGCCTTGCCCGAGCTGCAAAGGGCTGCATTTCCATCCCATGGGGCAGGGAACCGAGCGTGTCGAAGAGTATATCGGGACGCTTCTGCCTCCGGGAGGCCGGGTTCTGCGCTTGGATCGGGACAGCACCCGCCGCCCGGGGCGCATGGAGGAGATCCTTGAGTCTTTTGCCCGGCAGGAGGCGCAGGTCCTTGTCGGCACCCAGATGCTTTCGAAAGGGCACCATTTCCCGCATGTGACGCTGGCTGTGGTGGCTGACGGGGACATTGGCCTCAATTTGCCTGACTACCGGGCGGCGGAGCGGACCTTTCAGCTTTTGGTGCAGTCGTCGGGCCGGGCCGGGCGCGGCGAGAAGCCGGGGCAGGTCATTATCCAAACCCGCGACGTGAACCATTACTGCTGGCAGTATGTGAAGAACGGGGACTACGAAGGGTTTTACGACTACGAAATCGCTCTGCGCAAGCGGCGGCGCTATCCCCCCTTCATCAATCTGGCTCTGTTGCGGATTTCCTACCCGATGGACTGGGCGGACGGGCCGACGCAGCTCGCGCGGATTACGGCTCTGCTGCGTTCGGAGAGCAAAGGCGTGACCGTTCTTGGCCCCGCGCCCGCGCCGCTGCCGCTCCTGCGGGGACGCAGGCGGTTTCAGTGCCTCCTCAAGGCTGGAGACTGGCAATCCATCCGTGCCCTTTATGCCGTGCTTCTGCCTCTCGCCTCGCCCCCGAACCTGCGTATTTCACTGGATATCGACCCCGTGAACATGCTGTAGCCCGGAAAACGTTTTTTCTGAAAAGGAAAGCCGCCAGCGGAACAACGGATGCCAAGGGGCTCTCGGCGGCTCATCCTGCCTCTTGGGTTCAGCCCTGCAAAGGCGGACGCCGATCGTGCGATTGCGTCCGTTGCAAGCGTGGCGGCGGCCTGTGGCGCCGCTTTTTGTCAGATCCTCACAATGTATGCTTCATCGGTACGAACCGGATGCCGCCGGCAACCTGCTCTCCGCCCGTGCGGACGAAGCCGAGCCGTTGGTACGCCCTGACCGCTGAAGGGGCGGCGTTGACCGTGAGCGGCGCCTGGGGCGCGAGGCTGAGGCGCCGGCTGCGGAACGTCTCAAAAAGCCGGCGGCCTATTCCATGCCTTTGATGAGGGCCGGCGACGAAGAACAGGCAGATATGGCTTTCCCTTGCGGCGATGACGCCGATAGGCTCAAGGCCGGAAAACGCGGCCCACATCGTCGTTGTCCCGTTGGCCAGCGTTGCCGCCATGCTGTCGTATTCGATGAAGCGTTTGAATGTTCTGATGCCCTCGTCCGAAAAGCCGGATGCCGCGTCCTTGAGGAAGACGTCCCATGCCAGAGCCAAGGCGGGCTTGAGTTCCGCCGCGCCGGGTTTCCTGATTTCCATGCGTTTCCGCTCCCTGTGCTCTCTTTTCAAGGAGAGAGTGCAGGCATTCTTCAATAAGGGCAAGGGGTGCGCCATGCCGCTTGACGAATCGGGCCGTGTCGTATAGGCCAAAGCGATTTTGGAGGTATGCTATGTGGGGTTCGTTTTCCCGTGCCCGTAAGGTCCAGACGACGGTGTGCTGCAAGCATTGCGGGATGCCGCTGTTCATTGAGCGGTCTTGCCATGAGGTGCACATGTTTTGTCCCAAGTGTGGGAAGGCGTTTCCGCTTTCCGAGTATATCGCCCTTGCCGACGAGGCGATGGAAGAATTCCTCAGTTCCGTCTATTGCGACAGGATGTAAGCCCGCACCGCCTTCGCGCAGAGCCGAAAAAACATGGTTCCCTCCGCTCCATACCTCTGGTGATTTGGAGGTTTTTGGGTTACAAGGTGGAGATACTATGAAAGAATATCGTGATCACTACTTCCTCAAGGCCAAACAGGAAAACTATCCTGCCCGCTCCGTCTACAAGCTCAAGGAAATAGACGGGCGTTTCAAGATTTTCAGAAAGGGCATGAAAGTGCTGGATCTGGGAGCGGCTCCCGGCTCGTGGTCGCTTGGCGCGGCGGAACGCGTGGGCGCTCAGGGCAAGGTGCTGGCCTGCGATATCCAGAGCACGGTCACCGTTTTTCCTCCCAATGTGGAATTCCATCAGGAAGACGTGTTCCGGCGCTCCGAGGCTTTTGAGCGGCAGCTCGCCGAAACGGGGCCCTTCCATGTCGTCATGAGCGACATGGCCCCGCAGACGACCGGGACGAAATTCACGGATCAGGCCCGCTCCCTTGAGCTCTGTCTGGAAGCGCTTGCCGTCGCCGAAAAGTATCTGGTGAAGGGCGGCAGTTTTGTGGTCAAGATTTTCATGGGGCCGGATGTCGGGGAGCTGCTCAAAGGTATGCGCCCCCGGTTCGCCCGCGTGACCTCGTTCAAACCTCAGAGTTCCCGCGTGGAAAGCAAAGAAACGTTTTTCGTCGGGCTGGGCTTCAAGGGGAAAGAGGCGGACGACGCCCGGGATTGACTGTTCACGCGGTCCCGGCTATGACCCTCTTCCTTGTTTGAAGGTATGAGGGAGGCCGGACCCCGATTGAGATGCATCAGCCGGAAAACATTGCCCCGGCCTTGTTTTGAAACATTCAGGAGGATTCAATGTCTGGACACAGCAAATGGGCCAACATCCAGCACCGTAAAGGTCGCCAGGATGCCAAGCGAGGTAAGGAATTTACCAAGGCAGCCAAGGAAATCATCATCGCAGCCAAGAACGGCGGCGATCCTGCCAGTAATTCCCGCCTGCGTGCGGCCATTGCTGCTGCCAAGTCGATCAACCTCCCCAAGGATAAAATCGAAGCCGCCATCCGCAAGGGTACCGGGCAGGATGCCGGCGGCGACATCATAGAAATCAACTACGAAGGTTACGGTCCGGGCGGCGTCGCCGTCATCGTGGAAACCGCGACCGACAACCGTAACCGTACCGTGGCCGAAATCCGCCATCTGATGAGCAAGGGCGGCGGGTCCATGGGCGAAAACGGCTGTGTGAGCTGGAAGTTCGAACGCAAGGGCGTCATCCAGTTCTCGAAGGAAAAGTACACCGAAGACCAGTTGATGGAAGCCGCGCTCGAAGCCGGTGCCGATGATCTGCGCGACGAAGGCGACGTGTGGGAAATCCAGACCGCCATGGCCGACTTCAACGCCGTCCGCGAAGCCTTCGAAGCCGCCGGGCTGGAAATGATTTCCGCCGAGCTCAATCAGGTTCCCCAGACCACGATGGAAGTCGATCTCGAAACCGCCCGCAAGCTTCTGCGCTTCATCGAGCTGCTTGAAGACAACGACGATGTCCAGAACGTCTACTCCGACGCGGACATCTCCGACGAAATCATGGCTCAGCTGGAAGACTGATTTGGCTGAACTGTTTTGAAGATATAGGGGAAGGGAGGGAAAGCGCTTTTCTTTAGAAACGTTTTCCCTCCCTTCCCGAAATCTGCAACCGCTGGCGTTTAACCAGCGTCCCTCTGTTCCCTTCAAGGCGGAATGCTCCAGAAGCCTTTCACCGGGGAGCGTATGGGGGCCCCGCCTCCGAGCCGTGCTTCCATTCGGAGCACGGAAATCTCTTCCCTCCTTTTTCTCATGTCGCAGTCCGTCACCATCATCGGCATCGATCCCGGTTCCCGGAATACGGGGTGGGGAGTGGTGCGCGAAGTGTCCGGCGTGCTCCAGCTTGTGGATTGCGGGGTCATCCGCCCTCCGCTTGACGGAGAGTTCGCTTCCCGGCTCGGGGTCATCTTTAAGGAAATGCATCGGGTGCTCGGTCGTCTGAAACCGGACGAAGCGTCCGTGGAACAGGTTTTTACCGCCAAGAACGCGGCGACCGCGCTCAAGCTCGGTCAGGCTCGCGGTGCGGCCATTGCGGCCTGTGCGGCCTATGATTTGCCTGTGCGGGACTACGAACCCACGGTGATCAAAAAATCGCTGGTGGGCGTCGGCAGGGCCGACAAGGAGCAGGTCAGTTTCATGGTCGGGCGGGTGCTCGGCGTGAAGCCCGATTGGGCCGTGGACACGGGCGACGCGCTGGCCGCAGCGATTTGCCATTTGACCCACCGCCGTTTCGAGCGGCTTGTCCGCCTTTCCGGGCGTTGATGCCCGCCTCTTTCCTTGTTCCGCTGACAGCATTAGAAGGCTGTAGTTCTACTTGAAACCATCCCGTAAATATGTTCCTTTTGAGGAATCACGCGGCAGCTATGCGGCGAAAAGGAGGTTTCTCATGATGGCTCGATTCACTAAGGTGGTCTTTGCGGCGGCGCTTGTTTGCGCTTTGTGCCTGCCTGCGGTTGCGGCGCAGTCTGCCACGGATTTGACCGGCAAGCATTGGTTGCAGTCTTCTCAGAACGAAAAGCTGGCCTTTTTGTATGGCGCATCCAATATCATCGCCATCGAACAGCTGATCGCCCAACAACAGGGAACGCAAGCCTCCCCGTTCGTCACGGCATGGATAAAAGCTTTCGGCAACACCAACTGGACGGATATCCAGAAAAAACTGGACGCGTGGTATGCCGCGCATCCGGATCAGGCGAACCGCGAAGTCTTTGACGTGCTTTGGTACGAATTAATGGTTCCCGCCAGCAAGTAGCTCGGCGGCATATCTTGATAATCCCACCCCGGAAGGGGCGATAGGAGAAGTGCAATGAAACGTCTTTCAGCCATACTTTTGGTCGGCGCGTTGGTTTTCGGGACCGTTGGCTGCACGAACATGAACAAGACCCAGCAGGGCCTCTTGAGCGGCGCTGCCGGGGGTGCGATCCTCGGTGCTGGCCTTGGTGCCCTCACCGGCGGAAGCGGGACGACCGGCGCGCTCATCGGCGGTGGCCTCGGCGCTCTTGCTGGCGGCATTTACGGGCATAGCAAATAGGTGGGGTGAGAGTGCGGGGGGAAGGGAAACTTTCTGGAGAAAGTTTCCCTTCCCCCCCCCATCCCTTCAAAGACTTTCGACTGGTGGGGAGGCGGCGCGTCGGTTTTCCCGTGAGGGAATGGGAGATGTGCCTTTCGAAACCGGTCTGTTTGCTCACAAAAGACAATGAGCTGGAATGGAGAACCATTTCAGCTCATTGTCTTATAAAAATGGGTTGTATTGAAGTGTTGAAACGTAGGGGATTCTTGTGCGGCCCATTCCCTCACCCAAAGCGCATCTGAAGCCCGCTTATAAAAGTCTTGGGAGGTGGAGGGATGGGGGGCGGGGGAAGGGAGGAGGAAGCCTTTCTTCAGAAAGGTTCCTCCTCCCTTCCCCCGATTGCTCACACATTGAACAAGAAGTGCATCACGTCGCCGTCTTTGACGACATACTCTTTACCTTCGGTGCGGAGGACTCCGGCGGTGCGGCAGGCGGCTTCGGTCTTGTACTTGACGTAATCGTCGAAGCCGATGACTTCGGCACGGATGAAACCGCGCTCGAAGTCCGTGTGGATGACGCCCGCGGCCTGCGGAGCCTTCCAGCCGTCCTGAATGGTCCACGCGCGTACTTCCTTTTCTCCGGCGGTGAAGTAGCTGGCAAGGCCGAGCGCCTTGTACCCGGAGTGGATGACGCGCAGCAGGCCGCTTTCCTCGATGCCGTACGCGCCGAGCATTTCGCGCTGCTCCTCGTCGGAAAGCCCCTGCAGTTCTTCTTCGATACGGGCGCAGATCTTGACGACTTCGATGTTGCGCGTGGCGGCGAACTCGCGGAGGCGGGTCACATGGGCATTGTCCTCGGCAAGGCTGTCCTCGTCCACGTTGGCGCAGTAGATGATCTTTTTGGCGGTCAGAAGGCCGAGTTCATGCCATGCGGCGGCGAAAGCCGGGCAGTCCTTGGCTTCAAAGGTGGAAGCCGGATTGCCGTTGTTGAGGTGCTCCAGAAGGCGGGCCATTTCGTCGGCGGCCACGCGGGCATCCTTGTCGCCCTTGGACATCTTGACCATGCGCTCGTGGCGCTTGGACGTGCCCTGAATGTCGGCGAGCAGGAGTTCGGTTTCAATGGTCTCGATGTCGCGCAGCGGATCGACCGAACCGTCCACATGGGTGATGTCGTCGTCCTCAAAGCAGCGCACCACCTCAAGGATGGCGGCGCATTCGCGGATGTTGCCGAGGAACTGGTTGCCGAGGCCTTCGCCCTTGCTGGCCCCGCGCACGAGCCCGGCGATGTCGATGAAGTCCACGGTGGCATTAATCGTTTTTTGCGGGTGCACCAGATCGACGAGCGCGTCGATGCGGCGGTCGGGCACGGGAACCGTGGCCTTGTTGGGCTCGATGGTGCAGAAGGGGTAGTTCGCGGCCTGCGCGTTCTGTGCCTTGGTCAGCGCGTTGAAAAGGGTGGACTTGCCCACGTTGGGAAGGCCGACGATGCCGATGCTCAATGCCATGAGAGCGTCTCCGGACGGTTATTTTTTTGTTGCTACAATCGATTCCCGGCCTGTTGCCGGAACGAACTCCCTCCGCGCCGCCTCCCCATCAGTCAAAGGTCTTGGGAGGTGGAGGGACGGGGGCGGGGGAAGGGAGGAAGCCTTTCTCCAGAAAGGTTCCTCCCTTCCCCCGGTTCTCCATATCGGTTACTTCTTAATCCACGTCTTTTCCTCGCCCTTGGCGAGACGGCGGATGTTTTCGCGGTGGCTCCAGAAGACCAGCGCGAGGATGATCAGCGAGAGGGGCAGGAGGCCGAATTTGCCGGAAAGCGCCAGCAGGATGGGCATGGCCGTTACGAGAGCCAGCGAACCAAGCGAAACGAAGCCGGAACGCCAGATCAGGAACAGGCAAATGCAGACGGCGATGAGGAGCTGCCAGAACGCCAGAGGGATAAGGACACCAATGGAGGTCGCCACCGCCTTGCCGCCCTTGAAGCCGAGGAAGCAGGAATAGAGATGCCCGAGGATCGCCGCCAGCGCCGTGAGCGTCCAGACAAGCTCGGACGTCGAGTACTGCATGGCGATGAAGACGGGGATGGTGCCTTTCAGGAGGTCACAGGCAAGCGTGGCCGCCCCCCATGCCTTGCCGCAGAGACGCGCTACGTTGGTCGCTCCCACGTTGCCGCTTCCGGCCGTGCGGGGGTCGATACGGCAGAAGGTTTTGGCGAAGACCAGGCCGAACGGGACGGAGCCGATGCAGTAGGTAAGGCAGATCCACAGGATGTCGAACATGGCGTTTCCTTAGATTTCTCTGGTTTCCAGAAGCTGGAAGTCGTTTTGCAGAGGATGCACCTTGCCGAGGCGGATTTCAAGCTCTTGCCCCGGATGTGTGCGCTCGCCGAAGAACTGGCGGCGCGCCCGGACAATCATCTGCTCCTTGGGCATATTGACGGTGACGAAGGCGTCGTTTTCATCAGTGATGACGGCGGGCCACCAGCGGTCGCCCTGCTGCTTGAAGTAGAGCAGCTTCCAGTAGCGGGGCCGGAAGCGCTGTACCTGCCCGGCGGCGTCGAGATGCGCGTTGAGCAGGGGAAGCAGGGTGTCGAGCTCTTCCTTGCTCCAGCGCGGCTTGCCGTCCCGGAGCAGGGAAATGATCTGCGTTTCGTTGATCATATCGGGATAGCGGCGCAGCGGAGACGTGGACGGCGCATACATCGCTTCCCCAAGGCCGGCGTGCGGGCGTGGATTGGTTTCCAGCACGGCGGGGGCCAGCGCTTTGACCACGCGGGCGATTTCAAGGGGCGTCTGCCAGATGCCGGAAAATTCCTTGGGGATGGCGACGTCCTGCGTCCGGTGGAGCAGGGTGACGCCGTGCTCCTTGGCCCATGCTGCCAGCGCTGCGTTGGTCAGGACCATCAGCTCGGAAACGAGCAGGTGGGCCTTGGGCGCGAGCGGATCTTCATCCAGCGAAACGGTGATGCTTTCGCCAGCCCCTTCAAGATTGATCGTGATGTCCGGACGCTCGATGATGACGGCGCCCTTTTCGATGCGGCGCTCCTGATGGGCCCGCGCAAGTTCGAGGGCCTGCCGGAGCTGCTCCAGATAGGGAGACGCCGGGGACTCCCCGCCGTCCAGCGCGGTTTCGCAATCCTCATAGCACAGGTTCGCCGCAAGGCGGGCATAGCCGACGCGCGGTTCGCACGCGGCCACGAGGCCGTCGGCTCCCACGGTGCATTCGATGAGCAGGGAAGGCCGCGTCTTTTGGGCCAGCAGGCTGTAGGCTCCCGTGCCGAGGGCTTCCGGAAGCATGTGGTGGGTGGCTTCCGGCAGATAGATGCTGGTGGCGCGGTTGAAGACCGCCTTGTCCAGCTTCCCCCCGAACGGCCAGCGGAAGGCCGGGCAGGCCAGCGCCAGCGTCAGGTTCCAGCCGCCGTCGGGCCGGGCTTCGATGAAAAAGGCATCGTCCACGTCGCGGGTGGTCGGGGCGTCGATGCTGATGATGGGCCTGTCCGGGAAGGTCGGCTCTTGCCGTTCGTCTTCCGCCGCTTGCGCAAGCAGGGCGTCGAGCTCGTCCCGGTGCTCTTCGCACCAGCCGTTGCCGGGGGCGTATCCGGCCCTGTCCATCCAATAGTTATGGTGCGGCTCCACGAGCCCCCACGCCTGCGCGAGGTAGAGCGGCATGAAGGGATCGTCGGGCAGCCCTTTGACCATGAGTTTCCAGAGTCCGTCGTCTTCCGAGGTCTCGGGATCGGCGATGCGGTTCATGATGGTGCGGCGCAGCCGTTCGCGGACATCGGGGTCCAACGATTCGGCGGCCCGCCCCGGGGACTGCGTGCTTTTCTTCTGATGGATCTCCCACAACAGGCGGATGAAGGCGCTCCCCTTGTTGACCAGCTCTTCACGCCTGCGGGCGGCTTCCAGTTCGGCCATGCGGGTGGCGACGACGCTTTCGGGGTAGACCTCGAAATTCGGCGGATTGAACTTGAAATGGCTCTTGGCCTGCATGAGCGCGTGGCCGCAGGCCGCCACGGCGTCCATATCCGGCTCGCTCATGGCGAGTTCCGCGAACCACTGGGCCGGAGCCTGTTCCACTTCGCCCTGCGCCAGTTCCCAGAGTTCCAGCGGATCGACGTTGGCGACTTCCCGGCGGCTCTTGTGGCGTTCGAGGATTTCCAGCGCCGCGTCGCGGGAGCAGTTCTTTTCGTAGGCCGGGCCGGGCCACGGCAGGATGCGCGCGGCTTGCAGGGCCGTTTCCCGGCGGTTCGGAAGCAACAGGCGGAGCCTGCCGTTCTGTTCCTCCAGCACCCATGCGATCTGGGGCGCGTTGCCCTGCATGAACTCAACCACACACCCCGCGCCGGGGTAACGAACCAAGCCTTGAACCATCTTGAATCCTTCTGTTGCCGGGGGAGGGAAGAGGGAACCTTTCTGGAGAAAGGTTCCCTCTTCCCTCCCCCGAACCCCCTCTCCTTTCCAAGACGTTTACGTTTTGGTGCTGGGGAAGGCGGCGGTCTTTTTTTATCTCATGAAAAGATTCCGTACACACAAGGGCTCCGGAAGGGCTGTAGCCTGAACATTCGCTTCCTTTTTCCCTTACGGAACTCTTGGGAGAGGAAAGGGGGGAATCCTTTATCCGAAAGGCTTTCCTTCCCCTTTCCAATCTTCATTAATGCTTGAACGAACGCTGGCCGGTGAAGACCATCGCCACCTGCGGGGAGGCTTCGTTGACGGCCCCGATGACTTCGTAGTCGCGGAGGGAGCCGCCGGGCTGCGCGATGGCGGTCACGCCCTGCGCGATGCACACGTCCACGCCGTCGCGGAAGGGGAAGAAGCCGTCGGAGACGAGCACCGTACCGGCGAGGCCGCCCTTGGCCTTCTGGGTGTCCGCTTCGATGGCGGCGAGCTGTTCGGCGGCTTCGGCGTCTTCCTTCGCCTTGAGCTTGAGTTCGTAGAGCGTCATGCCGTGGCGGGTAAAGGCCAGCGTGTCCGCATACTTGGTGTACGCCTTGAAGATGGCCAATTCCACGCAGCCCACGCGGTCCTGCTCGCCGGTGCCGATGGCGACCGTGGCGCCGTTGTGGGCGAAGATGACCGAGTTGGAGGTCACGCCAGCTTCCACGGCCCACGCGAAGACGAGGTCGTCGGCCTCCTGCGGGGTGGGTTTGCGGGCGGAGACGGTCAGGCCGTCCTTGGTGGTGGCGACCGCCGGGATGAAGTCCGCGGCGGAACGGATGCGGTTCACGAAGGATTGCTGGAGGATGATGCCGCCGTCGGCCATGCTCTTGACGTCAAGGAAAGGAACGCCCGCGAGTTCGCCGAGGCGGGTGAGGGCGGGCAGCTTGAAGATACGGAGGTTTTTGCGTGCGGCGAGTTTTTCGAGCACGCCCTCTTCGAAGTCGGGGGCGGCGACCACTTCAAAATAGTTGGCGGCGATGAGGTCGGCGGCCTGCATGTCCAGCGGGCGGTTGACCACCACGGCCCCGCCGAAGGCGGCGATGCGGTCGCACCAGAAGGCCTTGTCCAGTGCGTCGCCCACGCTTTCCTTGGACCACGCCGCTCCGCAGGGGTTGTTGTGCTTGAGGATGACGGCGGCGGGGCGTTCCGCGAGGTATTGGAGGATGTTGCAGCCGTTGTCCACGTCGGTGAGGTTGGTCTTGCCGGGATGCTTCCCGGCCTGCAGCATCTGGGCTTCGGTGAGGGCGGACATGATGCCCTGCGGCCCGCGCCATTCGACGCCGTCGATGGCGAGCTTGCCGGATTCCATCTCATACAGGGCGGCGGGCTGATCGGGGTTTTCGCCGTAACGCAGCCCCTTGGTTTCGCCGTCGATGTGCCATGTGCGTTTTTTGTAGGTGAGCACGGCGTCGCCGAGCGTGATGGTCATGGTGTCCGGGAAGGTGTCCTTCAATACGGTCCGATACATATCTTTGAGGCTGGACATGGCGTCTCCTGAGGTTGGTCGGGTAAAAGCGGATCGGCATTCCCTATCATAACCCGCGCTGACGGGCAAATTCCATTTGAACCCCTTGGCGGATTGGCGTAGCATGTCGCGGGTGTGCGGCAATGGCAAGAGGCGCCGGAAGATGTTCCGTCGCCTTGCCCGAAAGACCGCTGAGGCGCTCATGCCGCCCCTTGCATCCCGTTCGAGGAGGAATCCCCCCTATGGAACAACTTTTGATCAAAATGGCCCGCCAGCTCGATGCGCTGGATGAGGCTTCCCTTTTGGCGCTCTGGGATAAGTACGCCGTCATCGTTTCCCATTTCGAACCCACGAAGCGTTGGGAGGAAGCGGCGCTGGTTTTTTTCGTTCATTCAGGCCAAGCGGTGGAAAAACCAGTTGTTCAATTACAGCTGGTCGGCGCAGGTACATCCCGGCGCGGCGTCGCAGCCCGTCGCGGAGCCGGACTTTTTTCTGGACCCGCCAACGGGCAGGCCTGCTCCTGCGAAGCCCAAGCGCAAAGCCGCGATTATCCAGTTCCGCCCGCACCGCAGTCCAGAGAAGGATGCCTCCGAAGAGCCCGGCGGAAAAGGCTGAGGCCGCAGGAAAACCGTTTTTTCCGCCCGATTCACGTTGACGATCCCGCTGAACCTTTGTAGACTCCAAGCTGGATCTTCATGGACTGTTGCGGGCTTCCCCCCAGCGATCCTGACGGATCGGAAACGCGAAGCACAGTGAATACAGGTATCAAGGAGTAACCCATGTCCAATGTGGTGATCGTCGGCGTCCAGTGGGGCGACGAGGGAAAGGGCAAGTTCGTCGATCTTCTGGCTCAGGAGATCGACTATGTGGTCCGCTTTCAGGGCGGAAACAACGCGGGGCATACCGTCATCGTGGACGGCAAGAAAGCCGCGCTCCATCTTGTTCCCTCGGGCATTCTACACGAAGGCAAAATCTGCCTGATCGGAAACGGCGTCGTCCTTGATCCCGTCGTGTTCGTGGAAGAACTCGATACCCTCATCGGGCAGGGCGTGGACGTCTCCCCGAACCGCCTCAAGATCAGCTCGAAGACCCACCTCATCATGCCGTACCACAAGGTGCTGGACAAGGCCCGCGAGAACAAGCTCGAAAAGGGCCAGAAGATCGGGACCACCGGCCGCGGCATCGGGCCCTGCTATGAAGACAAGGTGGGCCGCGTGGGCGTGCGCGCCTCGGATCTGGCCGATCCCGACCTGCTCAAAGCGAAGATCGCCGCCGCCCTCAAGGAAAAGAATGTCCTGTTCACGGCACTGTACGGCATCGACGCTCTGGCCGTGGATGCCGTGTTCGATGAAGTGATGGCCGTCGCGCCGCGCATCATCCCGCACCTGACGGACGTGTCTTCCGAGCTTGAACAGGCGTGGAACGAAGGCAAGAGCGTGCTCTTCGAAGGCGCGCAGGGCATCCATCTGGACATCGACCACGGGACGTATCCCTTTGTCACTTCGTCCAATACCGTGTCCGGCAACGCCGCCGCCGGTTCCGGCGTGGGCCCGAACAAGCTCGACCGCATCATCGGCATCCTCAAGGCCTACACCACCCGCGTGGGCGAGGGCCCGTTCCCGACGGAACTCAACGACGCCACCGGCGAACTGCTCCGCACCAGCGGCGGCGAATTCGGCGTGACCACCGGCCGCCCGCGCCGTTGCGGCTGGCAGGACATTCCGGTGCTGCGCGAGAGCGCCCGGCTGAACGGCCTCACCGACGTCGCCCTGACCAAGCTGGATGTGTTGTCCGGTTTTGATACCATTCAGATCTGCGTGGCCTATGAATACAAAGGCAAGCGCATGGACTATCCTCCGCAGGAACAGGGCGCGCTTGACCTCGTGAACCCGGTTTACGAATCCATGCCCGGCTGGAAGGAAGACATCACCGCGTGCAAGACGTGGGATGAGCTCCCCGAAGCCGCCCGCGCCTATGTGCAGCGCCTCGAACAGCTTTCCGGCGTGCCGGTCAGCATGGTATCCGTCGGCCCCGACCGCAATCAGACTATTTTCAGATAAGGGGATGGCCGGGGGAGGAACCTTTCTGAAGAAAGGCTTCCTCTCCCGGCCCCTCTTCCAAAGGCTTTCGACCAGTGGGGAGGTTGCTCGACGGCAACCTCCTTTTTCTTTATAGAAAACGTACATCATGTATTTGACTATCCCGTGAAAGTCTTGGGGGATAAGAGGTGCGAGGAAGGCCCCTGCTGTGGGGAATCATGTCTCGCGCGCTCCATTCCCTAAAAAGGATTTCTTTATGACCATAGCCGTAGCCGTAAGCGGCGGGGCGGACAGCCTGTATGCGATGGCGTCCCTGCAACGTGAATATCCGGGACAGGTGATTGCCTTCCATGCCCTCCAGAAAGAAACCTCGCCGGAGGACGATCCCGTCCCGGGGCTTGAGGTTTCGTGCCGTGCCTTGGGGGTGCCTTTGCATATCCTCGATTTGCAGGAGGCGTTTTTCCGGCAGATCGTCCGGCCTTTCGCGGAGAGTTACGCCCACGGGGAAACGCCCAACCCGTGCGTCCGCTGCAATGCGCTGGTGAAGTTCGGTTTGTGGATGGATGAAGCCCGCAAGCTTGGCGCGGACAGGTTGGCGACCGGTCACTATGTTTCCCTTGCCGAGCATCCCCGTTATGGCATGGCGTTGCATCAGGGGGCTGACGAAGCCAAGGACCAGAGCTATTTTCTTGCCCTGACGCCCATAAGCCGTCTGAAAAACGCGGTGTTTCCCCTTGCCCGCGTCCGCAAGAGCGAGGTTCGTGCCGCGCTTGCGGAGTGGGGGCTTTCGGTTCCCCTTCCTCGCGAGAGCCAGGAAATCTGTTTTGTGCCCGACGACGATTACCGCGCCTTCCTCAAGGGGATCGGCGTGCGTCTTCCCGCCGGGGGGCCGATGGTCCTGCTCGACGGGCATGTCGTGGGCAGGCACGGCGGCCTCTGGCAGTATACCGAGGGGCAGCGCCGTGGGCTCGGCGTATCGTGGACGGAGCCGCTGTACGTCATCGGAAAGGATCGTTCCCGCAACGCGCTGCTGCTTGGGACGGCTGATGAGCTTCCCGTCAATGCCTGCGCGGCGGGCGAACTGAATTTCCTTGTCCCCCCGGAACTGTGGCCTCACGAGTTGCGGGTGCGCACCCGGTATCGCCAGAAGGCGGTTCCGGCGGACATCCGTCTGGTGGGCGGCGGCGAGAGCGGCATGGACGCCACTGCCCGGATGCTTATCCGTTTCCATCAGCCGCAGCTCCCCTCCGCCCCCGGCCAGCTCGCCGCTGTTTTCGACGAGCACGGGCATGTGCTCGCCGGGGGGATCATTTGTAAGGAGCGTTAAGGCGGAGGATGAAGAGGCTGGGAGGGGCGGGGAGGCCGCGCGGCGGAAGTTCCTGTCGGGCAGCGGATTAAAGCAAAAGAACGGCTTGCTGGAGAATACCAGCAAGCCGTCTTTGTTTTCCGTAAAACCGGAAAGAGGGATTCGATAAGGTCAAAAGTCTTTGAAGAGGGAGGGAAGGGGGGCCGGTGGAAGGGAGGGGAAAACGTGGGGGCTCCCCTTCTCCAGAAAGTTTTCCCCTCCCTTCCACCGGCGTTCCCTTCCTGATAAGGCCCTTGACCCGTATGGCGAGCAATAGTATTTCTTTGCATTACCGCGTACTGTGACGTGTGGACCACGCATGGCGCGACACGAAAGGCTGACAGACACCCCCGCAAGGGGCGTTTCTTTCTAGATGATTTTTGCGAACTATCTCAAGGAGTCCTCATGATCGGCATTTCCAAATTGTACTGCGGGCAGGTGGAGCCTTCCGACGCTCTGCGCTACGGCCGGCATTCCAGCCAGCTCCTTCCCACCTGCTTCAGTTCTCCGAAGACAAGAAGCCGGTGGTGGTCTGGAACATGACCCGCCGCTGCAACCTCAAGTGCGTGCACTGTTACGCTCAGGCCGTCGATCCTGACGGCAAGGATGAAATCTCCACGGAACAGGGCAAGGCCATCATCTCCGATCTTGCCGCATACGGAGCTCCGGTCATGCTGTTCTCCGGCGGCGAACCGCTGGTCCGTCAGGATTTGCCGGAACTCGCCAGCTACGCCACCGAAAAGGGGATGCGCGCGGTCATCTCGACCAACGGCACCCTGATCACCAAGGAAAAGGCCCGCGAACTCAAGGCGATCAATCTGTCCTATGTGGGCATCTCGCTGGACGGCGCCGAAGAAATCCACGACAAGTTCCGCGGTGTGCCGAACTCCTTCAAGAAGGCGCTTGAGGGCCTCGAAAATTGCAAGGCCGAGGGCCTCAAGGTCGGCCTGCGCTTCACCATCAATAAGCGCAACGTGGTTGAAATCCCCAAAGTCTTCAAGCTGCTGCGCGAACTCGAAGTGCCGCGCATCTGCTTCTACCACCTCGTATACTCCGGCCGCGGCTCCGAAATGATCAAGGAAGACCTCAACCACGCGGAAACCCGTTCCGTGGTCGATCTGATCATGGACGAAACCCGCGCCCTGTTTGACGCCGGGATGCCGAAGGAAGTCCTCACCGTGGACAACCACGCCGACGGTCCCTATGTCTGGATGCGCATGTTGAAGGAAGATCCTAAGCGCGCCGAGGAAGTGTTCCAGCTTCTCCAGTACAACGAGGGCAACAGCTCCGGTCGCGGCATCGGCTGTATCTCGTGGGACGGCAAAGTCCATGCCGACCAGTTCTGGCGCAACCATACCTTTGGCAACGTGCTCGAACGCCCGTTCTCCGAAATCTGGGACGATCCGAACATCGAACTGCTCCACAAGATGAAGAACAAGAAGGCCTATGTGAAGGGACGCTGCGCCTCCTGCCGCTTCCTGAACATCTGCGGCGGCAACTTCCGCTCCCGTGCCGAAGCCTATTACGGCGACGAATGGGCCCAGGATCCCGCCTGTTACCTGACCGACGACGAAATCCGCCGCCCTGAATAAGGGATGGGCGCGGGGAGAGGGGCACCTTTCCCCGCGCTTTTGCGGACTGTTTGGAGGGCGGGGAGGCTCGGGCCGCAAGGATGGGAAGCGGTGACTCTCTGGAGGCAGGAACAGCGATGTTCTTGCCTGTTATCATAAAAGGACAATGTGTTATGAATGAATTTTATCGTGGGCGCCGTCTGCGCCGCAATCCCGTGATCCGTGAAATGGTGCGTGAGACGCAGCTGTCCGCCGCTGACCTTATGATGCTGTATTTTGTGGTGGATACCACGGATGAGGATTTCAAGAAGGAAATCCCGTCCATGCCGGGCCAGTACCAGCTTTCTCTCAAGCAGCTTGAGAAGACCGTGGGCGAAGCCGTGGACGCGGGGCTGCGTTCTCTCATGCTGTTCGGCATCCCCAAGCACAAGGACGCCATCGCCAGCGAAGCCTATGCCCCGAACGGCATCGTGCAGCGCGCCATCCGTATGCTTAAGGCGAAGTGGCCGGATCTGCAGGTTGTGACCGACGTGTGTCTGTGCGAATACACTTCGCACGGTCATTGCGGCATTCTGAAGGAAGGCGACACCTGCGGCGAAGTGGTGAACGATCCCACGTTGGAACTGCTTGCTAAGACCGCCCTCAGCCATGTCGAGGCCGGTGCGGACATGGTGGCGCCTTCCGACATGATGGACGGCCGCATTCTGGCTATCCGCGAAACGCTGGACAAGGCGGGGTATGTGAATACGCCGATCATGTCCTATGCGGTGAAGTACGCCTCCGCGTTCTACGGCCCGTTCCGCGACGCGGCGGAGTCCGCCCCGCATCACGGCGACCGCAAGACCTATCAGATGGACCCCGCCAACGCGATGGAAGGCTTGCGCGAAGCCGCCGCCGACATCGACGAGGGCGCGGACATCGTCATGGTGAAGCCCGCCGGTCCCTATCTGGACGTCATCCGCATGGTGCGCGACAATTTCGACGTGCCGGTCGCCGCCTATCAGGTGAGCGGCGAGTACTCCATGATCAAGGCCGCCGCCATCAACGGCTGGATCGATGAAGAGAGGATTGTTCTGGAGTCGCTGATCGGCATCCGCCGCGCCGGGGCCAAGCTCATCCTGACCTACTACGCCGAAGAAGCCCTCAAGAAAGGATGGGTGCGCTGATGAATTGCCATGAGCCGCCATGCGGCATGGGGCGGGAAGATTCCCGCCCCGGCACCGGACATCCCGGCGGCCACACCGGGCATCCGGGCGCTATGCCCGCCGGTCCGCGCACGCTTGAGGACGGTTCCCCGCTGTGCCGCCTTATCGCGTGGGAAGTGACCCGCTCCTGTAACCTTGCCTGCAAACATTGCCGGGCCGAGGCGCATCCGGAACCCTATCCGGGCGAGCTGTCCACGGAAGAAGCCAACGCGCTGATCGATACCTTCCCGAGCGTGGGCAATCCGATCATCATCTTCACCGGCGGCGATCCCATGATCCGCCCCGATGTATACGAACTGATCGCCTATGCCGGTTCCAAGGGCCTGCGCTGCGTGATGTCCCCCAACGGGACGCTCATCACGCCGGAAAACGCCCGTAAGATCAAGGAAGCGGGCGTGCAGCGCTGTTCGATCTCCATCGACGGCTACAACGCCGAGAAACACGATGCGTTCCGCTGTGTGCCCGGCGCGTTCGACGCCACCATGCGCGGCATCGAGTGTCTCAAGGCCGAGGGCGTGGAGTTTCAGATCAACACTACGGTCACTCGGGATAACCTGCATGATTTTAAGAAGATATTCGAACTCTGCGAGCGCATCGGCGCGGCGGCGTGGCATATCTTCCTGCTGGTGCCGATGGGCCGGGCCGCCGAGCTTGCGGATCAGGTGATCACGGCGCAGGAATACGAGGACGTGCTGCACTGGTTCTATGATTTCCGCAAGACGACCTCCATGCATCTCAAAGCCACCTGTGCGCCGCACTACTACCGCATCATGCGCCAGCGCGCCCGCGAGGAAGGCGTCTCCGTAACGCCCGCCACGTTCGGCATGGACGCCATGACGCGCGGCTGTCTCGGCGGCACGGGGTTCTGCTTCATCAGCCATGTGGGGCAGGTTCAGCCGTGCGGGTATCTGACGCTCGACTGCGGCAACGTCCGCACGACGCCGTTCCCGGAAATCTGGCGTAAGTCCAAGCCGTTCCTCCAGTTCCGCGATCAGTCCGAGTATAAGGGCAAGTGCGGCGTCTGCGAGTTCCATAAGGTATGCGGCGGCTGCCGCGCCCGCGCGTGGAGCATGGACGGCGACTACATGGGTGAGGAGCCTCTGTGCACGTACCAGCCCCGCAAAGCGAAGGAGGCGGAATGACGGAAATGACTCTCGACACGATGGACAAGCGCATTCTGGACATCATCCAGACGGATTTTCCGCTGGAGTCCCGGCCTTACGCCATCATTGCGGAGCGTCTCGGCATCACGGAGCAGGAAGCGCTTGATCGCGTGAACGCCCTGCGCAAGTCCCGGCTTATCCGGCGTCTGGGGGCCAACTTCCAGTCGGCCAAACTCGGTTTCCGCTCCACGCTGTGCGCGGCCAAGGTTCCGGAGGACAAGCTGGATGCCTTCATAGCCGAAGTGAACCGGCATGTGGGCGTGACGCACAACTATTTGCGCCGCCATGCCTACAACGTCTGGTTTTCCGCAATCGGCCCCTCGTGGGAGGCCGTGTGCGCCATGCTTGACGACATTACCGCCAAGACGGGTATTCCGATCCTGAATCTGCCCGCCACGAAGCTGTATAAAATTCGCGTTGATTTTCAGATGGAAGAGTAAGACGAATCGGGGGAAGGGAGGGAGAAACTTTCTCTAGAAAGTTTCTCCCTCCCTTCCCCCGGGCCCCCTTCCCTCCCTCTTCAAAGACTTTTGACTTTATCGAATCCTTCATCACGGTTTTACAGAAAAGAACGGCTTATTGGTGCTGCCCAATAAGCCGTTCTTTTCTTCTTTGTTTGTTGCCCGACAGGGACTCCTGCCGTGCTACCTCCCAATCTTCATCTGCTTCCCCGTACGACTTCCTCGGCGGAAGGGCGCAGGAGCTTGTCGAGCTGGGCATAGGCCTCTTCGGGAGCCTGACCGCGCTTGGCGGCGATGGAGGCGAGATTGTCCACGGCGTCGCAGGGGCGGAGATAGAGCGGATCGAGATCCTTGTGCCCCCATGCTCCGTCAGGCAGGGCGAGAGTCAGATCAAGCAATGCCTGCGCTGTGGGATGGGTAAGGGCGGGCAGAAAGAGGGGCGCGGAATCGCCGAAGAGTCCCTCCAGCTGGGGCAGATTGCGGGCTACCCCGCTGCCCAGCATGATGTCGGGGCGCTCTCCGCCGCAGGCCGCCGGGATTTCCCACATGGCAGGCTCGTCCACGGGGGATGGCAGGGCGGAACCGGGGGCGCACAGAAAATCCTGCCCGTGCACAAGGCCGCGCCGGGCGTGTGTGATCACGCGGATGCGCGTTTCGCGGGCGGGAAAGAGAAGGCCGAAGGGCACGGAGCCCGCGAGGGCCTGGAGCGCATTGAGCGGCGCAACGGCGGCTCCGGTAGCCCGGCGGAAGGCGGCGGCGGTCGTCAGCGCGAGCCGGAGGCCGGTAAAGCTCCCCGGCCCGGCTACGCAGGCGATCCGGGAGATGTCCGAAGGCATGATGCCAAGGCGCTGGAAGGCGTCCGCCAGTGCGGGCGTCAACAGTTCGGTCCCCTTGGAGGGGGCGCTCCATTCCTGCGCGCACGCGAGGGAGCCTTCCTGCTCCAGCACAAACTGGATGCGGCCCTCGGAGGCGTTCATGATCAGCGTGGTATTCATGAGAACAGCCTTGTCAAATCATTCCATGTGGCGAGGATCATCAGCCCGAGCAGCAGCGCCATACCCACCTTCGCGGACCATTCGCGCGCCGTGGCGCTGACGGGGCGCCCCATGATCATTTCAAGCGTAAAGAAGACGATGTGCCCGCCGTCGAGGATCGGGATGGGCAGCAGGTTGAGGATGCCGAGGTTGACGCTGATGAGCGCCGCGAGCAGCAGTACGGCGGAAAGGCCCTGTTCGGCCTGCTGGCCGACCATCTGGGCGATGAGGATGGGGCCGCCCACGTTGTCCAGCGGAACCACGCGCTGCGCGAGCTTGACGAAGCTCTCACAGGTGAAGGCGATCATGTCCCACGTCTGCCTGAATCCGGCTCCGATGGCTTCAACGGGGCCGAGGGGCAGGTGCCCGGTCGCGGTGGAGGCCCGGATGCCGATGAGCCACGCGGGTTTTTCCTCGCCGAAGATATTGGCGCGGGTCTTGGCTTCGGGGGTGAGGCTCAACGTGACTTCCGAACCGCCGCGCGACAGCACGATGGTTACCGGTTTGCCGTTTCCGGCTCCGATGCCTTCCGCGACGGCGTTCCAGTTTTCGATGGGCTTGCCGTCGATGGACAGCACGCGGTCGCCGGGCAGGATGCCGGCCGTGGCGGCGGGAGTCCCGGGGGTGACGTCGCCGACCTCGGGAAGCAGATAGGTCTGGCCCTGCGCCCATGCGATGCCGCAATAAATGATCAGCGCCAGCACGAAATTGGCGACCGGACCGGCCAGGACGACCAGAAGGCGGTGCCACGCGGGCGGCCGGAGTACAATTCCTCGGGGGCGAACAATACGCCGTCGATTTCTTTACCTTTGGGATCGGGCTGTTCGGCTTCGTCCTCTTCCCCGGCAAGGGCCACGTAGCCGCCGAGGGGGATCAGGGAGAGGCAATAGTCGGTTTTGCCGCGCCGGAGCTTGAGGAGTTTGGGGCCGAACCCCAGCGAGAAGGTGCGCACGCCGATACGGAACAGGCGGGCGACGGCGAAATGGCCGAGTTCATGAAAAAAGATGAGGCCGCCAAGGACAAGCAGCACGGCGAGGGCGCTTTCCCAGTGCGAGAGTATGTTGAGCAGAAAGTCCATTTACACCTTCTCTATCCACAGGCCGACGCGGAGCCGGGTTTCGTGGTCAAGGGTTTCGATGGCTTCGAGCGAAGCCGGATCGGGGGCCGAACACTCGTCCAGCGCCCGGCCGATGATGTCGGGAATGTCCATGAAGCCGATGCGGCCGGACAAAAACGCCTCGACCGCGACCTCGTTGGCCGCGTTGAGCGCAACGGGCAGGGCGGAACCTTTGCCGATAGTCCGGCAGGCGAGTTCAAGGCACGGAAAGGAATGTAAGTCCGGCTCCTCGAAGGTCAAGGCGCCGGAACGGGCAAGATCCAGAGGCGGAACGCCCGCGTCGAGGCAGAGCGGCCATGCGAGGCAGTAGGCGATGGGCATACGCATGTCCGGGGTTCCCGCCTGCGCCATGAGGGAGCCGTCTTCGAACTCCACCAGCGAGTGCACCAGCGACTGCGGATGGACCAGTACGCCGATGCGTTCCAGCGGCAGGCCGTAGAGGTGATGGGCTTCGATGATCTCCAGCCCTTTGTTCATCATCGACGCCGAGTCGATGGTGATTTTCGCGCCCATGCTCCAGTTGGGGTGCTTGAGCGCCTGCGCGGGCGTCACCGTGGCGAGGAAGTCCCGCTTCTTGCCACGGAAAGGGCCTCCTGAGGCCGTGAGGATGATCCGCCTGACCGTTTCGGGGTTGCGCCCCCGCAGGCCCTGAAACACGGCGTTGTGCTCGGAATCCACGGGCAGGATGACCGCCCCGGTCCGTGCGCAGGTTTCCCGGAGCATCCCACCGGCGAGCACGAGGGATTCTTTGTTGGCGAGGCAGATGACCTTTCCCGCTTCGGCGGCGGCCATTGTCGCCCGCAGTCCGGCGGCGCCCATTTGCGCGGAAAGGATCGTGGATGCCTCGGGCAAGGAGGCCAGTTCCGCGTACCCTTGCGGACCCACGAGTATCTCGGGTTCATAGCCGGACGGAAGAGCGGCGAGCAGGGCTTTGCGTCCCTCTTCGGTCTGGATGCCCAGATACGGAGGACGCCAGCGGAGGGCCTGTTCGATCAGGCGTTCGACATTCCGTCCCCCGGCCAGCGCCACGACCTGAAACAGATCGGGATGCTTTTCGATGATGCGCAGCGTGTTGACGCCGATGGAGCCCGTGCTGCCCAAGAGGACGACAGGGCGGGGGAAGCTGTTTTCCCATTCGGACGAAGGAAGTTCTGTGATATAGCGGAACATGCGTTTCCCGGTGCGAAAAAGGGAAGTCCTGAAACTTCCCCGGTATTGGCGTTTCGGCGGCGGTGCGTGCCGAGACGTTCAGTGTTTCCCTGCCCCTGCGGACAGGGATGCAATAAGCGCGAAAGCCTTTTGCAAGGAAAGGTTGGGCTCCGTGCCGGCGGGCTTGAGGAAGGGAGGGAAAACGTTCATGGAGAGAGCTTTCCCTTCCTTTCTCAAGCTTTCCTGCAGTGCAATCCGTTTTAGAAGAATGTCATGAGGGCCCTGGCACACTCGTAGGTCGGGATCACGAACAGCAGGCTGTCCACACGATCGAGGACCCCGCCGTGGCCGGGCAGGACGTTGCCTGAATCCTTGACCGAACGGGAACGCTTGAGCGCCGATTCAAAGAAATCGCCAAGCTGGGCCATGACGCCGAGCACGAGGCCGAGCAGGGCGTAGTCGCTGATGCCAGTCGCGGGCACGCCGAACGCGAGGCCAAAACAGACCGCCACGACCACGCTGGCGGCGAGCCCGGCGGCGCTGCCTTCGACGCTCTTCTTGGGGCTGACTTTGGGCCAGATTTTGTGCTTGCCGAAGCGCATACCGAAGAAATAGGCCACCGTGTCCGAACCCGCCGCCGTACAGATGAGCAGCAGTTGCTCGTGAATGGAGAAATTCAGGGCGGGCATGATCAGCATGGGAACGTACAGCAGCCCCCCGGCGAGCACCGCGACCCGCGTAAAGCGGTACTTGTCGTCGTGCGACCAGCAGAACAGGAACATGCAGGCGAGGATCAGCGTGGACAGGGCGAGGGTCATGACGACCATTTCGGGGCGCATCCATGCGGCGGTGATGAGCAGGCCGCCGAGCGCAAGGCCGAGGATACGCCCGCCGATGTTGGCCTTGAGCGGCCAGAACATGGCGTAGAATTCCCACAGGCCGACGAGCGTAAACAGGAGCAGCAGGCCGAAAAGGTACGGCCCGGAAAGGTAGAGGGCGGTTCCGAGGACGCTCACAAGCACGGCGCCGGTGATGATCCTCGGAAAATGTTTTGAGGCGATGATCATTGAATCTGCTCCTGCGTCAGCCCAAAACGGCGATTGCGGCCCGCATATTCGACGAGAGCCCTGTGCAGGGCTTCGGGCGTGAAGTCGGGCCAATAGGTGGACGTGAAATAGAGTTCGCTGTAGGCGCTCTGGAAGGTCAGGTAGTTGCTGATACGCTGCTCGCCGCTGGTGCGGATGATGAGGTCAGGGTCCGGCTGCCCCGCGGAATACAGGCATGAGCGGAACGCCTCTTCCGTCACCGCTTCCGGCTTGACGCCCTGTTGCATGAGCAGGCGCGCGGCCCGGAGGATTTCTTCCCGCCCCGAATAGTTGAGGGCAAGATTGACGATCATGTCGGAACACTTCGCCGTGCGGTTCATGGCATGGCGCAGGGCCGTGCGCGCGGGAAGCGGCAGGCCGTCGAGCTCGCCGAATACGCGCAGGCTGATGCCGTTGCGCTCCATGGAGGGGAGCTCTTCGCCAAGGAAGCTGACCAGCAGCTGGAAGAGCAGGCTGACTTCATCCTTGGGGCGGCCCCAGTTTTCCTGAGAGAAGGTGTAGAGCGTCAAGTGGCGGATGCCGAGCGTGCGGCACTCGGTCACGATGGCTTTGGCGGCGCGGACGCCGGCCTTATGGCCTTCGCTGCGGGACAGGCCGCGTTCCTGCGCCCAGCGGCCGTTGCCGTCCATGATGATGGCAATGTGGGCCGGGAGCGAGGCGGCGGGAATCGGAAGCGGGGAAGGTTCGGACATGGACGTCAGATAACCTCAGCGTAACAACGTAAAAAGACCGAAGGGAAAACGGAAGCGGCGCTCTCAACCCCTCAATGGTATGCGGCTGTCAGGCCTTTCAGGTTTGAAATGGCCTAAGGCCGGATGTCCCGGCACGCCGCGCGGTGAGAATTCCACCGAAAACGGCATGTTCCGGCAGGGCGAACCTTTGAAACGGATACTCTTTCAAAGGAAATCTGTCTGAACAGAGTCTTCCCGCCTTTCGAGGAGAACCAATCCGCCGCTCCCCATCAGCCGAAAATCCTAGGAGAATGAGAGGCAGGGGCCGGGAAGGGGAGAAGGGAACCTTTTTCATATGGTCTCCTCCCCCTTCCCGCTCTTACCTCTTACAGATCCATGATTTCCTTTTCCTTGGCCGCACACTTTTCGTCGACTTTGGCCACGTACCTGTCCGTCAGCTTCTGGACGTCGTCGGTGGCCTTCTTGAGTTCGTCCTCGGAGATGGCCTTGTCCTTTTCCAGCTTCTTGAGCTGGTCGTTGGCGTCGCGGCGGACGTTGCGGACGGCGACCTTGGCTTCCTCGCCGGACTTGCGGGCGAGCTTGCCGAGTTCCTGCGGCGGTCTTCGGTCAACGGCGGGATGGAGATGCGGATGATCTTGCCGTCGTTCACAGGGGTCAGGCCGAGGTCGGACTTGAGGATGGCCTTTTCCACGCCGGCGAACGCGCCGCGATCCCAGGGCTGGATGGTGATGGTGCGGCTATCCGGTATGGCGACGGACGCGAGCTGGCTGATGGGCGTGGGCGTGCCGTAGTAATCAACCTTGATGTTGTCCACAAGGCCGGTGGAGGCGCGGCCGGTGCGGAGGCGGCTGAAGTCGCGATCCAGCGCGCCGAGAGCCTTGTCCATGCGATCTTCGGAATCCAGCAAGACGCTTTCTTTATCCATAACGCTTAATCTCCTTCGACGGTGGTGCCGGGGTTCTCGCCCGTGACCACCTTTTTGATGCTGCCGTTGAACATGTTGCACACGATGATCGGGACCTGGTTTTCCTGGGCCAGCGTGATGGCCGTGGAATCCATGACCTTGAGATGCCGCCGCAAGGTTTCCTCATAGCTGAGGTGCTTGAACATCACGGCGTCGTCGTGCTTCATGGGGTCCTTGTCATAAACGCCGTCGACCTTGGTGGCCTTGATGATGGCGTCGCACTTGAGCTCCATGCCGCGCAGAGCCGCCGCGGTGTCCGTGGTGAAGTACGGATTGCCCGTCCCGGCGGCGCAGATGATCACGCGGCCCTTTTCCAGATGCCGCATGGCGCGGCGGCGGACATAGGGTTCGCAGACTTCCTGCATGGCGATGGCCGAAAGCACGCGGGTGGGATGGCCGGTCTTTTCCAGCGCGTCCTGCACGGCAAGCGCGTTCAGCACTGTGGCGAGCATACCCATGTAGTCCGCGGAGGAACGATCCATGCCCTCGGCGGACGCGGACAGCCCGCGGAAAATGTTGCCGCCGCCGATGACCAGCGCGACCTCAAGCCCCATATCCACCACATCGGCTATTTCTGCACATATCTTTGAAACCGTATGGGGGTCAATACCTATCTGTTTTTCCCCGGCGAGCGCCTCGCCGCTGAGCTTGAGCAGTACGCGCTTGTATTTGAGTTCGGCCATGTCCTCTCCCTTTTTTAACGGTGGTTGTAGGGAAAACCCCAGTTGCCTTCATCGACCCTGACGTATTTGAGGAACGCGTAAAACGCCCCGTGGACCGCGTTGATGAACCCGGCCTTGCCGTCAAGGAAGCCTTTTTTGAGCAGGTAGATACGGAGGAACCGCCCGATGCCGTGCAGCACGCCGAGGGCGAGGCCGCCCTTTTTGCCGCGCGCCGCGAGATCGTCGGCCCCCTGCTGGGCATAGGAGTTGATCTTGTCCAAATGTTCCCGGAAATGTTTGTAGGGATAGTGCAGGATGTCGCCGTCGAGTTCCCGCGTGCGCCCGTTGGGGTCGATGTGCTCGTGCGCGCCGCTCTGGGTGAAGTGGACACCGTTGCGGCGGAAAACGCGCAGGAGGCGATCGGGATACCAGCCGCTGTGCTTGAGGAAACGGTCGTAATACCACGAGCGCCGCGCCGGAGTGAAGCCGCAGAGATCGGCGGGCGCGCCGGGCAGGGCGGCAAGGATGGCGTCACGGAGCGGTTCCGAACAGATTTCGTCCTGATCGAGGGAAACCACCCAATCGGTTTCGACGAGGCCGAGGGCGTATTCGAACTGGGGGAGGGCTCCGCTCCAGGGATGCTGCACGAACGTCGCGCCGTGCTCCCGGGCGATGGATTCCGTGGCGTCGGAACTGAACGAGTCCACGACGATGACGGCGTCACAGAACGCGAGCGACTCAAGACATTTCCCGAGCAGGCGTTCGCCGTTGTAGGTGAGGACCAGACCCGTAATGGTGGGTTTTCCGGACGTGTCGGAACTCATGCACGCTCCTTGGTCAGAGAGGAAACGACATCGCGGACGGCTCCGGCGACGGCAACGGCGTCGGCCTCGGAGAGTTCGGGATACATGGGCAGGCTGAGGATGCGCGGCATGAGCGCCTCGGTAACGGGCAGGCCGTCCGGCGCGAGCGCCACGCTGCCCCGGTAGGCATCCTGAAGGTGCACCGGGAAGGGGTAGTGGACGGCAGTGCCCACGCCCCTGTCGCGGAGCCGCCTTTGCACCTCGTCGCGATCCGGGCATTGGACGACATAGAGATGGTAAACCGGTTCCACGGCATCCGGAATCGTCGGCAGGACAAGGCCGGGGACGCCGGACAGCTCGCGGCGGTAGAGCTCCGCCAGCGCGCGGCGTTTGGCGTTCTTGGCGGGCAGTTCGGGCAGGAGGACATTGAGGAAGGCGGCCTGCAATTCGTCGAGCCGGGTATTGATGCCGGGCTCGCTGCTCAGGTAATGCGTCCGCCAGCCGTACTCGCGTACGCTGCGGATACGTTCGGCAAGGGCGTCGTCGGAGGTGACGACGCAGCCGCCGTCGCCCACCGCGCCGAGATTCTTGGTCGGATAAAAGCTGAACGTCCCGGCGATGCCGGTGGACCCGGCGGGACGGCCCTTATAGGCCGCGCCGTGGGCCTGTGCGCAGTCTTCGATGAGTGGCAGGTCCCCCGCGACGGCGCGGATCGCATCCAGATCGGCGCAGCATCCGTAGAGGTGGACCGGCAGCACGGCGGCGGGTTTGCCCGGATAACGGCCCGCGCGGGCGGCCTCAAGCGCTTTGGCGAGGCTTTCCGGCGACATGGTATAGGTCACCGGATCGACGTCCACGAGTACGGGCGTCGCTCCTGCGCATTCGATGGCGGCGACGGTCGCGACGGCGGTATGGGACACCGTGAACACGAGGCCGCCCTTGCCGATGCCGAGGGCACGCAGGGCCACCTCTATAGCATCAGTCCCGTTGCCCACGCCGACGGCATGTTTCACGGAGCAGAACGCGGCAAACGACTCTTCAAACTGCCGGACCTGTTTGCCGTTGATGTACCAGCCGCCGTCCAGCACGTCGGCGGCGGCCTTGAGCAGGGCGTCGCGCCGGCTGCGGAACGCCGCGCCGGGGTTGGCTTGTGGGATGAGGGGTGCGTTCATGGCAATCCTTACAAATAGTCCTGAAGCCGGGGACGGTAATAGTCGATGATCTGCCGGAGGCCGTCCCTGAGTTGGGTCCGGGGTTCCCAGCCGAGGAGCGAGCGCAGGCGGCTGTCGTCGGCGTAGTAGTCGCCGATGTCGATCTTTTTACGGTCGGCGGGGTATTCCCGGACTTCATAAGCCCCTTCGCCCGCCGTGTCCACGAGGAGATCGGCGAGATCGCGCAGGGAAATCCGCTTGCCGCCGCCGATGTTGAAAATCTGGCCGAAGGCTTCCTCATGCAGCGCGGCGCGCATCATGGCGTCCACGCAGTCATCGGCATAGGTGAAGTCGCGGAGCTGTTCGCCGCCCCATACTTCAAACGGCTTGCCGGTGAGCACCTGCCTGATCCACACGCCGAGGAAGGTCTGGCGGGCGTCCTTGATGCGCATACGCGGCCCGATGGTGTTGGTGAGGCGCAGCGAGCAGGCGCGGATGCCGTACACGTTGTTGTAGAGGATATGGTACCATTCGCCGGCCATCTTGTTGATGCCGTTGACGTCGACGGGGCGGACGGGGTGTTTTTCGTCCACGGGCAGATAGTCGGGCTTGCCGTAAATCTGCCGCGTTCCGGCGAATACGATGCGGATGCCCGGATTGGCGTTCCGGCAGGCTTCGAGGATGGAAAGCTGCGCCTTGCAGTTGATGTCCAGATCCGTATACGGATCGGCCATGGAATCCATATGGCTGGTCTGTCCGGCGAGATTGAACAGAAAGTCGTGCCCCTTTACCAGCGTTTTCATGCTGTGGGGATCGCGGACGTCGGAAATATTGACTTTGAGGCGGGATTCATAACCGCGAATGTTTGCCGGATTCCCGCCATACTCGGGGATAAGGCTGTCGACGAGCGTAACGGAAGCGCCTTCCTCAAGAAGGCGGATGCCAAGATTGGAGCCGATGAACCCCAACCCTCCCGTGATGAGCACATGCGCGCCGGAATAGAGACTCATTATCGGATCCTGCGGTTGCGATTACAAAAAAGGGGGGCATGGCCCCCCTTTTGCAGTCAGTGGCGTAAACTATTCGGCGCCGAGCTGAATCCGCACGAAGCGGACCACGGTGATCGGCTCGCCGATGGTCTTGGCGGCGCCCTTGATGAGATCGCTGATCGTCATCTTGTCGTCGCGGATATAGAGCTGGTCGAGCAGGCACACGTCCTTGCAGAACTTCTTGACCGCGCCTTCGGCGATCTTTTCGATGATCTGTTCGGGCTTGCCTTCTTCACGGGCCTTCTGGCGATAGACTTCGCGTTCGTGTTCGACCACTTCGGGGTTCAGGCCCTCGGCGGACACGGCGAGCGGGGAAGCGGCGGCGATCTGCATGGCCACGTTCTTCGCCACTTCGTGGAAGGCTTCGGAAGCCGCGGCGGCGTCGCTGCCGGTCTGCATTTCCACGAGTACGGCAAGCTTGCCGTTGGAGTGCAGATAGCCACCGATCAGGCCGGACTTGCCGGCGGCGAGTTCCATCTTGGCGAACTTGCCGAGGCCCATGTTTTCGCCGGTGGTGGCGATAACGCCATCAAGAGCTTCCTTCACGGTGACGGAGGCGTCGGCCACGAAAGGAGCGGCGAGCAGCGCTTCGGAGTCAGCGTATTCGCCCTTGGCGACCTGGGCCACCATGTCTTTCACGAAGCCCTGGAACTTGTCGCCGCGAGCCACGAAGTCGGTTTCGCACTTGACTTCGACGGCCACGCCGGACTTGCCGTCGGCGGCCAGTTCAAAGCCCACGAGACCTTCGGAGGTGGCGCGGCCGGCCTTCTTGGCGGCCTTGGAAAGACCCTTCTGGCGGAGCCAGTCGACGGCCTTTTCCATGTCCCCGTCGCATTCCGTAAGGGCTTTCTTGCAGTCCATCATGCCCGCGGCGGTCTTTTCGCGCAGGTCTTTAACCATAGCAGCAGTGATGCTCATGAGAATCTCCGGAAAACGTTGGTTATTCGGCGGCGGCTTCGACAGCGGGGGCTTCTTCAGCCTTGGCTTCGGCGTCGGCAGCCTTCTTCAGTTCTTCCTCGGCGTCCTTGTTCTTGGAATCCTTGCGCATGGCTTCGCCTTCGAGGCAGGCTTCGGCCATGGCGGTGACGAAAAGCTTAATGGCGCGGATGGCGTCGTCGTTGCCGGGGATGATGTAGTCGATGACGTCGGGATCGCAGTTGGTGTCGGTGACGGCCACGATCGGGATGCCGAGCTTGCGGCATTCCTTGACGGCGATTTCTTCACGGTTGGGGTCGATGATGAAGGCGAGCTGCGGGAGGCGATCCATGTCCTTGATACCGCCGAGGGTCAGCTCAAGCTTGGCCATTTCGCGCTGCAGGGTCAGGATTTCCTTCTTCTGGTAGCGGTTCACGGAACCGTCGGCGAACATGGCTTCGAGCTTCTTGAGGCGTTCGATGCTCTTCTGAATGGTGGCGAAGTTGGTGAGGGTGCCGCCCATCCAGCGGTTGGTCACATGGAACTGACCGGCGCGGCCGGCTTCGGCGGCGACGGCTTCCTGAGCCTGACGCTTGGTACCGATGAACAGCACGCGGCCGCCGTTGGCGACGGTTTCCACGATTTTGTCGTGGGCGGTGCGGTACAGCTTCACGGTCTGCTGGAGGTCGATGATATGGATACCGTTACGGGCGCCGAAAATGAACGGGCGCATCTTGGGGTTCCAACGGCGGGTCTGGTGACCGAAATGGACGCCGGTTTCCAGCATCTGCTTCATGCTAACGTATGCCATGGTATGTCTCCTTCGACATGGGGGTTTGCTTCCACCCCGGCCCTGACCCTTCTACCCGTATGCGTTCCGCGGACCCATGCCGCGGGGCGAAACGAGCACCCCAGGCCGCTGCCAGAGTGTGCTTGATAAAAAGCTGCTTATCTTTACGGCAGCAAGGGGTGCCTGTCAAGGGGACATAGGATTTTCCTTGTTTCGCGGCCCGGTTCCGTCTGTGGGGCGGGCGTCCCTCTTTCCGCTTGAGGGGGCGGTTGCGCTTCCGGATTGAACCTCCGGCGTTCCCGGTGTACAACCGCGCCGGTGCGGTACAACGATTCGACGAGGGCGCGGTGCGTCCGATCTTTTTATGGAGGGTTCATGGAAAGCAAGCTGAGCCGTGCGCTGGCTCCGAAACGTCCGGATGCGCCCACGCTGACTTCCCGTCAGCTCGTCAAGGCGTGGTGGCAGGCGTTGCGTCCGCCGTTCTTCATCGTGGATCTCATCCCCGTAGGGCTTGGGGGGGCGCTGGCGGCCCGGGATCTCGGGTATTGGCCCTGGGGGATTTTCGCGGTTGTGATGGTGGGGTGTTTTTGCCTGCATACGGTCGCCAACATAGCCAATGATCTTTTTGATTATCTGGAAGGCGTGGATACCGACGAGACAATCGGGGGCACGAAAGTCATCCAGAACGGCTGGATCAGCCCGCGCCAGATTTGCCTGACCATCATCGGGCTGTTGCTGTCCACGGTACTGATCGGCTGGTGGCTCATCGGGCACAGCGGACAGGAATGGCTGTGGGGGCCTGTGGTCTTTGCCGTGCTCTCCGCCGTCTTTTACGTCGCGCCGCCCATACGCTACGGGTGCCGGGGATACGGCGAGCTGTTCGTATGCCTGAATATGGGATTTATCATGGTTATGGGCTCCTATGCGGTAATGGCGAACGGCTTTTCGGCGCAGAGCCTTGCCCTGGCGCTTCCCGTGGGGCTCATGGTGGCGGGGATTCTCTATTATCAAAGCCTGCCTGAGATCGAGACGGATCTCGCGGCCGGGAAGCGGACGCTGGCGAACATCCTCGGCAAGGCCAAGGCCGAGCTGGTCTTCAAGCTTTGGTGGCCCGCCGTTTGGGTTCTCATGGCGAACCTTTGGGCCTGCGGGCTCGTCGGGTGGCCGGTGTTTCTCGGGCTGCTGACGTTCCCCTTGTACTGGCGGGCCTGCCGCCTTGTCCACGAGGCCGTGGAGTGGCTTGATCTCGACCAGCACGGGCACCTTGTGCGCAAGCTGTATCTCATCAACGGCGCGCTGCTGATCGCCGGGGTTGTGTTGAAGTGAAGACGAGATTGGGGAGGGGAGGAGGGCGCTTTCTTCAGAAAGCGCCCTCCTCCCCAAACCCCACCCCTCCACCCGCAAAGACTTTTGATCTTATCGAATCCCTCTTGTTGGGGGTGACGATGTTGTGAAGCCGTTCCTGTGAATGGCTTTTTTGTTTGGAAAAGAGGAGGCAACAATTGGGTAACGTCATGCAACGGTACTTCCGTTGCGTAACCTCCCCACCAGTCGAAGTTTTTGCGGGAGGGGGTCCGGGGGAGGGCGCTTTTTTCAAAAAGCGTCCTCCCCCGGTGCGTATCCCCCATCCCTCAATGATAATCACAGCGCTCTCAGACGGACCCAAGTAGTTTATCCGGAATCAACAAAGTAAGGAGTGTTGCCATGCAGAGCCTCATTGCTGTGATTTTCAAGGAAGACATGGATCGGGCGGAAGCGTACCGGGTGGAGCTGCGGGGCCGGGAAGAACTCGCCGGGCTGGTGGATTGCTCCAAAATGGTAGCCGCGGTCTGCGATAAGGAAGGAAAGGTACACCTCCAATATACGCACGCCCTCGCCAAGGACGGCGCGCTGATCGGCGGCGTGTGGGGCGCGCTGATCGGATTCCTGTTCCTCAACCCGCTGCTCGGCATTGTCGCGGGGGCCGGGCTCGGCGCGGCGACCGGCGAGGTGGGCGATTTCGGCATCAGCCACCGCTTTATGAACGAACTGGCGACGCACCTGAAACCCGGCAGCTCGGCGCTGTTCATCCCTCTGAAGAAGGAAGCCGTCGACGAAACGTTGCGTGCGCTCGGCAATTCCGACGGCGTGGTCCTGAGTACCGACCTCAAGCTGGAGGACGAGTACCAGATGGAAAAGCTCTTTGAGGAAATGACCGCGGAACGTGCCAAGAAAACGTCCTGAGCCCTGCCTATCTTTCGAAACCTGATGCTGTTACTGTGGGGGCCCTTCCAACAGTCAACACATCAGGTTTTTTTCATGCTGCACAAGATCATTGTCTGTTGTCTGGTTGTGGTTGCGCTGGCTTTTCCGGCACGGGCGTCGTCGTTGTGGCACCCCGAACCCGGTTTTCTGCCCGAGGACGCCCGGCACGCCGTTCCCAATAATCCCGCTCCGCCGGAACGCACGGTTCCCGAACAGGTTCTTCCGCCTCTTCCGGTTCAAGATGAAGGCACCATACGCCGCGTGGCCACCAAGGAAAAAGTGGCGGCCTTGACGTTTGATCTGTGCGAACTGTCCACCATGACTACAGGATACGATGCTGAAATCATCGATTTCCTGCGTGAGAAGCGGATCCCGGCCACCCTGTTCATGGGCGGCAAGTGGATGCGGTCCCACAGCGAGCGGGCCATGCAGCTTATGGCCGATCCTCTTTTTGAGATCGGCAATCACGGGTGGTCGCATGGCAATTTCGGCATTATGAGCGAAAAGGCCATGTTGGAGCAGATCCGCTGGACGCAGGCGGAATATGAGCTGTTGCGCGAGGAGATCCTGAAAAGGGCTCGGGCGGAAGGGCGCAGCGTCGAGCTGCCGGAAGCCGTAACGTTGTTCCGCTTGCCTTACGGCAGATGTACGGACAAGGCGCTTGCACTGCTTGCGCGCGAGGGCCTGCAGGTGATCCAGTGGAGCGTGGTTGCGGAAACGCCGCAGGACAACGCGGTCCACGGTATGGGTGCGCGGGTGGCCGGGCAGGTGCGGCCCGGCGCGATTATCCTGTTCCATGCCAACCTGGTGCCCAAGGGATCGGCGTTCATGCTCAAGGAAACCGTTGGAGAGCTCCAGCGGAAAGGGTATCGTTTCGTGACCGTCGGAGAACTGCTCAAGCTCGGGGAACCGCAGCGCACGCGGGACGGTTACTTCAACAAACCCGGCGACAACCTGAGCCTTGATACGCATTTTGGAATCGACGGTACGGGACGCAGGAAGTAAGCCCTTACAGGGATGAGAGGGCGGCAGGCACGGCGTTTCCGATACAACGGGGCTCCCGTCACATGTTATTCCGGCCAGCTATAGGAAACCCCCGGCAGGCATCGATGCCGTTCAGCGCAATCAAGGGAAGCTGTGCAAATCCGCCAAGGGGCTCTGCATCTGGCCGTGCCGATGCTCTACATCTCTACTAAAGGTGGCGCACCGTATCGCGGTGAGGGCGGATTACATGGGGCTAACCATAACGAAGTTGAAGGCAATAACGTAACCATAAGTAAAGATGAAATGTTTTCTTTTTGGGAGAAAATGCTCATTGTTCAGCGTAACCCTGAACCTTATCCTTACTTGAGAAAGCCCGCTGAAACGACTTTTTATCCAGCAAGAAAGGACGGTTGGACATTCTATTATGCTTTTTGTCGACATGCGGCGTTATAAAGAGAATCATCTTTTTTTCAGCAACAGTCCGCATTGTCAGGAAAAAGGCTTTCAGCGAGGATGACTGTCGAAAATCCAAGCTCCGGCCAGCTTGAATAAACATCCTCCAACTATTTGTCTCTATTCCTTATTGTGAAAAACAGCAAAAGGGAATGGAACGCTTGTCATGAAAAGGCCTCCGTGCTATTATTCTCACAATGCTAGGTATCCGTAACGGCAATATCGCTTCCGGAGTGGAAGCGGGAATGCAGCGTGCGAGTGTTGTGCCGTCATGGACGCCCCGTCACAATGAAGCTTTTCGTATCGGAAGACGTATGACTCTTTTGGAAAGACAGCGCCGTGAATCCTTCATGAAGGGAATGTTCATTCCTTTCATGTTGCTGGCGCTTGTCTGTTCCCTGTTTGGCGATACGAATATCCTTCACGCGGATGTGCAGAAGGTCGTCGTGTACGATTCGGGCAGTGCCCTTACCGACATGCAGAAGCAGTCTCCGGTCATCCTGGAATCCTTTGAGGAATGCATGGAGACGTCTGCTTCGAAGGCCCCTCTGAAGCATCTCGTCCCGTTGATGGCCCTCTTCATGCTCCAGCTTGGGCTTGCCGTCTCTTCCGTAGTGCGGCTGTTCGTACGGCATTATGTGCCCACGCTCCGAAAGTCCGACTCTTGGGGCCTGCTTCCCTTTTCTCTCGCTCCCCCCTGCTTCGCGTAGCCGTCAGCGGATCGTCTGATCCGTCATGACGCGCGTCCTCACGGCTTCCTTTCTTTGGGAAGCTGCGTTCGTTTGCGCCCGTTCCGTATCGGGCTGGTTCTTCCCAAGCAATTCTTTATAAAAGCAGTTCCTTTTTCAGAGGGATGGTCTTTCACAACGGTTTCCTGTCAGGTTGCGGTTCGGCTAGGGATCGCGTCGCCTGCTCGGATACAGATGGACGCTTTCGCCATGGTGGCGAAGTCAGCCGTCCGGTACAGTTTTACAAGAGGATATGGCTATGGCAAAGACCAATCTGAACGAAGATAAGATAGCCCTGTTGACGGGTTGTTTCATCTTCCTTTTGGCCGCGTTGAATCTGGCGCATCTCGACGTGTTGGGCTGGGTAGTCAGCACTAATATGTGGACCAGCATGGACAAGGCCTTCTCTGCCACCACCGGCGCATACAAGGGAACGATCTCTGGTGTCGTTTCTCTGCTGTGCACGTATGTGGCTCTGACGGCGATCCTGTCGTTCGGCATCAAGCTGCTCGGCGGCAATGTCGCTCGGTTCGTCAAGTCGTTCACGGTCGTCTTTTTCATCAGCGAAATCTGCTACATGTTCGGCGCGAACGCCCATATCGCGGCTACGCCCGACGCGCAGGCCAAGTTCGGTATCGACTGGTCGATCGGCCTGACTACGGAAGCGGGTTTCATTGTGGCGCTTGTCGCCGGTATTTTCATCAGCAACGCGTTCCCGCGCATTGCCGAAAGTTTGCATGACGCCTGCCGTCCCGAATTGTTCGTCAAGATCGCCATCGTGGTCCTCGGCGCCGAACTCGGCGTGAAGGCCGCCGCGGCTTCCGGCATGGCCGGGACGATCATTTTCCGAGGCCTGTGCGCCATCGTGGAAGCCTATCTTCTGTACTGGGCCTTCGTGTATTACGTAGCCCGCAAGTACTTCAAGTTCAGCCGTGAATGGGCTGTCCCGCTGGCTTCCGGCATTTCCATCTGCGGCGTGTCCGCCGCCATCGCTACGGGGAGTTCCATCCGCGCCCGGCCTGTGGTGCCCATCATGGTGTCCTCGCTGATCGTGGTGTTCACCTGCATCGAAATGCTGATCCTGCCCTTCATCGCTTCCCACTTCCTGTACAGCGAGCCCATGGTGGCCGGCGGCTGGATGGGCCTCGCGGTGAAGTCCGACGGCGGCGCCATCGCTTCCGGCGCCATCGCCGACTCCCTGATCCGCGCCCGTGCGCTCGAACTCCTCGGCGTCCACTGGGAAGCCGGGTGGGTCACCATGGTCACCACGACCGTGAAGATCTTCATCGACGTGTTCATCGGCGTGTGGTCCCTGGTTCTCGCCTGGGTGTGGACCGCGAAGTTCGACAAGACCAACAGCGGCCGCACCATGAACTTCGGCGACGTGCTCGCCCGTTTCCCCCGCTTCGTGCTCGGCTATCTGCTGACCTTCGTGATCATGCTGTTCATCTGCGTGAACGTGGAATGGCAGCCCCTCGGCAAGAGCGTGATCAGCACCCTCGGACCCCTGCGCACGATTTTCTTCACCCTGACCTTCTTCACCATCGGTATGGTGTCCAACTTCCATAAGCTTATGGAAGAAGGCATCGGCAGGCTCGCCATTGTGTACGTCGTATATGTCTCTTCGGCTTCATCATCTGGCTTGGCCTGTTCATCTCGTGGCTGTTCTTCCACGGCATGACGCCTCCGGTTATCGCTGGCTAACCTCTTCCATTTTCAGCTATAAAGGAGACTGACATGGCAGAAGATACTAAGAACGTGAAGTTTCACGAAGAAGTGCAGAAGATGGAGTATGAGCCGCTGGACGCTACCGAACTGAAGCTCATCCATTGGAGCTGGGCTCTCGGCGTGTTCCTGCTCGTGGCTCTCTATTTCCTCAGCGACTTCATTGCTCCCGGCGCCCACGGCTAAGCCGTCGGCGTAGGGAAGGGCGGACGGAACTTTTTACGGGGGTTCCGAAGGATTCACGGGGCGCGCACACGCCTTTGCGTCTCGCCGTCGCCGCCCATGCAAGGGTAAGCCACTCGGAACGCCTTCCCGGAGACTCCTCCTTCGGGAAGGCGCAAGGAGAACCCGGCCCCCTCCGGGTTCTCCGAATTTCGCCTCACAGGATAAATGGAACGCATCATGGGCCGCTACAGAGTCCACTACATCGAGGGTTCCGGCGAGAATCTCAGGATTCGCAAAGAGCAGACTGTCGAAGCCCCTTCGTTTCAGGCCGCGCTGGAACGGTTCACGCATTGGCCTGCCGCCGAGGCCTGCGAGCAGAGCCCGGCCTGTGCCCAACATCCCGGCGCCAACCTTTGCCATATGGAGGCGTGGGAAGTTTTTCCTGTTGGGGAGAGTTGATTTTGGGGAAGGAGGGCTTCAACGCTGTTTGCGGTGTCCCCCTTTTTTCCCAATACCCCGTATCTCCTGATGCCAACGCTGTGCGTATCCGCCGCCCCTCCCTGCCAAACGGAAGCGGCGGGACCGGTGTTGTATAAGGAGAGAGGGGGAATGGCATGTGGATTGTGGAAAAAAACCGGAAAAGAGCCCGGATGCACAACGCATCCGGGCTCTTTTCTTTTGCGGAGAGGAGGGAGGGTTTGGGGCAATGGCGTTTCGGAACAGCCGTCGCGCCGCCTCCCCATCAGTCAAAAGCCTTTGGGAAGGGGGCCGGGGGAGGACCTTTCTGAAGAAAGGTCCTCCCCCGGTATTCACGCACCCTCTCTTAATACAGGCCCTGCTCGATCATGGAGTCGGCCACCTTACGGAAGCCGGCGATGTTGCCGCCGAGGACGTAGTTGCCGGGCACGCCGAATTCCTCGGCGGTTTCATGGGCGGCCTTGAAGATGTTGGCCATGATGTTCTTGAGCTTGGCGTCGACTTCTTCAAAGGTCCAGGACTGCATACTGGCGTTTTGAGCCATTTCGAGCTGGCTGGTGGACACGCCGCCCGCGTTGGCGCACTTGCCGGGCCCGAAGGCGAGCCCGGCCTGAAGGAAGGCTTCCACCGCTTCGGGGGTGGAGGGCATGTTGGCGCCTTCGCATACGAGGACACAGCCGTTCTTGATGAGGTTGGCCGCGTCGGCGCCGCTGACTTCGTTCTGCGTGGCGCTCGGGAAGGCGAGCTTGCAGGGCACGTTCCACACGGGATGCTGATCTTTGGGGTATTCCTTCGCGGGGATATACTTGGCGTCTTTGCAGAGCTCGGCGTAGCGGGCGAGGGACGCGCGCTCGACTTCCTTGACCTGCTTGAGGGCGTCGAGGTTGATGCCGCCCGGATGGTAGATGCAGCCGCGCGAGTCGCTGGCGGTCACGGGTTTGGCGCCGAGCTGGTACAGCTTTTCGATGGTGTAGATAGCCACGTTGCCGGAGCCGGACACGGCGCAGGTGGCGCCTTCCAGATCCATGTTGCGGGCCTTGAGCATGTTGGAGGCAAAGTAGACGCTGCCGTACCCGGTGGCTTCCTTGCGGGCCAGCGAGCCGCCCCATTTGAGGCCCTTGCCGGTGAGCACGCCTTCAAAGCTGGAGGTCAGGCGCTTGTACTGGCCGAACATGTAGCCGATTTCGCGGGCTCCCACGCCGATGTCTCCGGCGGGCACGTCGATGGTGCTGCCGATGTAGCGGAAGGCTTCCGTCATGAAGGCCTGGCAGAAACGCATGACTTCGGCGTCGGACTTGCCCTTGGGATCGAAGTCGCTGCCGCCCTTGGCGCCGCCGATGGAGAGGCCGCTCAGGCTGTTCTTGAAGATCTGTTCAAAACCGAGGAACTTCAAGATGCTCAGGTTGACGCTGGGGTGGAAGCGGAAGCCGCCCTTGTAGGGGCCGAGGGCGGAGTTGAACTGGACGCGGTAGCCGCGGTTCACCTGCACGCGGCCCTTGTCGTCCGTCCATGCCACGCGGAACATGATCTGGCGTTCGGGTTCGACGATGCGTTCGAGAATGCCGTTCTGCTGGTACTTGGGGTCCTTCAGAAAAAGCGGTTCCAGCGAGTGGAGGACTTCTTCCAGCGCCTGAATGAACTCCGGCTGGTGGGGGTTGCTCTTCTTCACACTGCGGATAACTTTCTGCACGTAGCTCGAAGCCATGACGTAAGCTCCTTGGCGGGGACCCCTCCCTTTCTCAGAGGGAGAGAACTCCTGTTTTGACAATTTGAGAAACACACAATCCCGTGGCACGCCCTGAAACAGGATTTCAAGGAAAATGTGTGCCGTTTTTATGCCTTTTTAGTCCTTCTGGCAAGGCGTTTTTGCCGTTTTTCGCATAACTGTGCCTATCTCAAAGGGAATACTGTTATTTACAAAAATGTTAACTACGATTTTGTAACCCCCCTTCGCAGTGAGCCGGAGGCCTTTGCCCAAATCCGCGGAGGCCGCGCGCGGGGCGTGTCGAGGGCGGCCGTTCGGAGCGTGATTTTGACAAACCCTCGGCCTCGGCATAAGGTCTTCCAATTTATTTGGCCTGTTGGATGGGGTTGGCTTCCCGCTTCGGCGGCCCCATGCGTTTTGGAAGCGTTTCGGGAATCCTTTTATTCAGAGGAGAATGGGTATGGCGGTTCATGTAGTTGATCATCCTCTCGTGCGGCACAAACTGGGCATCCTTAGGAAGGAATCCACCTCCACCAGCGAATTCCGTATGCTGGCCAAGGAAATCGCCCGGTTGCTCATGTATGAAGCCACCAAGCAGTTCAAGACCGAAAAGCGGACCATCAAAGGCTGGGCCGGGCCCGTGGAAGTGGAATCCATTTCCGGCAAGATGGTGACCATCGTTCCCATTCTCCGGGCCGGGCTCGGCCTGATGGACGGCGTGCTGGACATGGTCCCGGGCGCGAAGATCAGCGTCGTCGGCCTGTACCGGAACGAAGAGACGCTGGAGCCCGTAGAGTACTACGTGAAGCTCGCCAAGGAGATCGACCAGCGCATCGCCATTATCCTTGATCCCATGCTGGCGACCGGCGGCTCGCTCATCGCCACGATCGATCTCCTCAAGAAGCGCGGCTGCAAGCGCATCCTCAGCCTCAATCTCGTGTGCGCTCCCGAAGGCATCAAGCGCGTCGAGGAAGCGCATCCCGACGTGGACATTTATACGGCCGCCGTCGACTCCCATCTCGACGAGCACGGCTACATCATCCCCGGCCTCGGCGACGCCGGGGACCGCATCTTCGGAACGCGGTAGCGGGCAGGCGGCGAGGCGCTGCCTCCGATCCGGCTGAGGGGAGCCGTTCCCCTCAAGCCCGGTATGCGGGAGCCGCCAGAGGACAGGGAACATACATTTTTTTCTGAGGAGTGGAGATGGAGTCGGATACGACGTATTCTTTTCGGTTGAAAGATTCCCTGCTCGGTGCGCAGATGCTTTTCGTGGCATTCGGCGCGCTGGTGCTGGTGCCGATCCTGACGGGCATGAGCACCAACGTGGCCTTGTTTACGGCCGGTGTGGGCACGTTGATTTTTCAGATTTGCACACGCGGCAAGGTGCCCGTTTTTCTCGCGTCGTCCTTCGCGTTCATTGCGCCGATCATCTATGGCGTGCAGACTTGGGGGCTTCCCGCGACGCTGGGCGGCATGGTCGTGGCCGGTGCCGTCTATGTGGTGCTGAGCTTCATCATCCGTTGGCGCGGCACGGAGATCATCATGCGCCTGCTGCCGCCCATCGTGACCGGGCCGGTGATCATCGTCATCGGCCTTGTACTGGCCCCTGTCGGGGTGAACATGGCCCTCGGCAAGGCCGGGGACGGCAGCGCGGTGCTTGTCCCCGAGAACACGGCGCTGATCATTTCGATGGCGGCGCTGGCGACGACGGTGCTCGTTTCCCTGCTCGGGCGCGGCATGATACGCCTTATCCCCATTATGTCGGGCATCGCCGTAGGCTACCTGTGCGCCATCGGGCTCGGCATCCACGATTTCAGCAAGGTGGCCGCCGCGCCGTGGTTCGGCGTTCCGGATTTCGTGTTCCCCGAGTTCCGCTGGGAAGCCATCCTGTTCATCATCCCCATTACCCTTGCCCCGGCCATTGAGCATTTCGGGGACATCATCGCCATCAGCTCGGTGACGGGGAAGGACTTCCTCAAGGACCCCGGCATCAAGAGTACCATGCTCGGCGACGGCATCGCCACGATGCTGGCGAGCTTCATCGGCGGGCCTCCGAATACGACCTACTCGGAAGTGACCGGGGCGGTGGCCCTGACCCGGGCGTTCAACCCCGGCGTCATGACGTGGGCCGCCATTTGGGCCATCGTGCTCTCGTGCGTCAACAAGCTCGGCGCGTTCTTGAGTTCCATCCCCGTCCCGGTCATGGGCGGGATCATGATCCTGCTCTTCGGGGCCATCATGGTGGTGGGCCTGAACACGCTGGTCCGCGCTGGCGAAGACTTGATGGAGCCCCGCAACCTCGCCGTCGTCGCGCTGATCATCATCTTCGGCGTGGGCGGCATGACCTTTAATATCGGCTCGTTCCGCCTCGGCGGCATCGGGCTTGCCGCCGTCACCGGGGTGCTGTTGAATCTCTTCCTTCCCAGAGCGGTTCATGTCCACAAGAAAGTGAAGACCGAATAGCAAGGATGGAGGCTGGGGAGGGATGTCCGGCAACAGCATTCCTCCCTGTTTTCCTCCACAACCCTTTCGAGCGGCGGGAATGCCCGCCGATTGGCCCCTCATTTCCGATATCCCCCCGGAAACTTTTGTTGTAACCGTGAGGGAAAAGTTTTAGGGGGATGGGGTGGCGCGAGCCGCGCTGGCAGGTTTTGGAAGGGGTTTCTTCCAAAGGGGGCTTTCCCCCCAAAAAAGTCATTTCCGCTCATCTCCGCAACCGAGTTTGCCATGAATGCTGAAATCATTTCGGTAGGGACCGAGCTCTTGCTTGGGCATACGATCAACACGGACGCGGCGTTTGTCGCGCGCGAGCTCTCCGCCATCGGGGTCAACCTGCTTTTTGCCTGCACCGTGGGCGATAATCCGGGGAGGCTGCGGGACGCGCTGGAAGAAGCGCTGGGCCGCAGCGATGTGGTCATTACGACGGGCGGCTTGGGCCCCACGGACGACGATCTGACCAAGGAAACCATCGCCAGTGTGGCGGGCGCTCCGCTGAAGATCCATGAGGACAGCCTGCGCCGTCTGGAAAGCTACTTCAAGGGACGCCCGGCGATGGGCGAGAACCAGCGCAAGCAGGCCATGCTGCCCGAGGGCGCGACCGTCTTCCCCAACGACATCGGGACCGCGCCGGGCTGCGGCGTGCGGACGGCGTCCGGCAAGGTGATCGTCATGCTGCCGGGGCCGCCTTCCGAACTGGTCCCCATGTTGCAGCATTATGTCGTCCCGTTCCTGAAAGAAGGGAGCCACGCCGTCATCCACTCGTGCATGATCCGCACGTTCGGGCTCGGCGAGGGGGCGGGCGCGTTGAAGATTGCCGATCTGACCGATGCGGCGAACCCGACGGCGGCGACCTATGCGAAGGAAAACGAGATGTTCGTGCGGGTGACGGCACGGGCTGAGAGCGAAGAGGCCGCCGAGGCGCTGTGCCGTCCGGTGGTCGAAGAGATTTGCCGCCGGTACGGGGATGTGGTCTACGGCGTGGATGTGGACAATCTGGAAAGCGTGGTCGTCCGGCTGCTCAGTGAAAAGGGGCTGCATCTGGCTACCGCCGAATCCTGCACGGGCGGTCTGGTGGCGAAGCTCATCACGGACGTTTCCGGCGCGTCGGAAGTCTTCGGCATGGGCCTTGTGACCTACGCCAACGAAGCCAAGATGAAGCTGCTCGGCGTGCCTGCCGCCATGCTTGAGGAACACGGGGCCGTAAGCGAACCTGTGGCCCGGGCTATGGCCGAAGGCGTGCGCGAAGTATCGGGCAGCGAGCTCGGCATCGGCATCACCGGGGTTGCCGGGCCGACCGGAGGGACGCCGGAAAAGCCCGTGGGGCTCATCTATATTGCGCTCAGTGACGGCACGCGGACGTGGGTCCGCAGGATGACGCCTCCCGGCCGGGTTCATGGCCGCGGCTGGCTTCGGGATCGCGCCGCGGGCACCGCGCTCGATATGGTGCGGCGGTATTTGTCCGACCTGCCGCTGGAACCGGTTCAGAGTGCCGGACCGGCGACAACGCTGTAGCTGCGGGGCCGATGTGAAGCACGATTACGAAGCTTGCCTCAATGACATAACCCGGATCGTCAAAGACATCGTCTGGGGGGATGCCGAACAGGTGCGCGCCTTGTTCCGGTATACGAACGATCCGTCCGTCCCTGCGTCCGTGGGGCGGCTGGCTGAGCAGATCGGCACGCTCATTGTGCAGAAAGAGGTCCGGGAATTCCAGTTGGAAAACCTGATTGAAGACCTGTTTTCAACCAGAACCGCTCTGGCGCAGGCACGCCATGATCCCCTGACCGGGCTGCCGAACCGGGCCATGTTTGAGGAGATGCTCCACAAAGCCTGTGGGAGCGCACTGGAATGCGGCTCGGGGCTGGCCTTGCTGCTGGTCGACTTTGATCGGTTCAAGGAAGTCAACGACTCGCTTGGACATGCTGCGGGCGACGAACTGCTCGTACAGGGTGCGGCCCGGTTGCAGGGATGCGTCGGCGATCGGGGGCTCATCGGGCGCATGGGCGGGGATGAATTTGCCGTGCTGCTCATTGAACAGGCGGAAGGGGATGTGCTCCGGACGGCCGAATGCATTCTTGAGGCGATCCGTGCCCCATTTCCGCTGCAAGAGGGAGAGGCCCGCATCAGCTCGTCCGTGGGGGTCGCGTTTCATTCGCTGGAGGCCGCTACCCCCGCTCGCCTGCTCAAGAACGCCGATGTCGCCATGTATCGCGCTAAGGGGGAAGGACGGGATCGGCTGTGGCGCTATCGCCCGTCAACGTTCACCGATAGCGGATATGGCCGAGTGTTTTAGCGGGTAGGCGGTGCCCCTGTCGGTAAAGTCCTTTTTTGATGTCCGGCTATGCTGAAAAAGCCCCGGAGTGACGGCTCCGGGGCTTTTTTCGATTAGGGTAGGCAGCGCTATCGGGAGTAGGCAGGATTGCTTGGCGTCATCCTTCCTTATAGAAGGAGGGCGGCGCTTCTCCATTCCGGCACACCATCCCGGCAGGGAATGGCTTCCCAGCAAAGAGAGAACAGGCTTGGCGTTGCGGCCTGCCTCCTTTGTGCGCACTGAGGTCCCGCCCCGATTGGGGAGGGGCTGTTCGACACTCCGTTCCGGGCGTTATTTCGCGGCGGACGCGGCGGCCTCGCCAAGGCGGGCGAGGATATAGTCACGCATGGCGGGATCATCTTCCTCAAGGTTGAGGCAGCAGGCATCCTTCCCCATGAGCCCGGACGGGACGAAGTCGCCCAATTCATTGGGATCGTTGACCATATCCGCGTAAAAGCAGACGGAAAGCCAGCGGGCTTCGGGTTCGTCGTCCACCACGTCCACGAGCACGAACAGCGGGCGTTCGTCGTTCTTGGCATTGGCGGCACGCAGGGAGTAGCTCACGCCGGGGCGGGCCTTGAAATCAAAGCGCACGTCCGGGGTGGTGAGCAGGAAATCCTTGAAGCGGACGAAGGCGTCCTTCGCGTTGTTGGGGTCGGTCGTCCAAGTCTCGAGGAAGGTTGCCAATTCGTTGGGGAGCTGTGCTTGCGACATTGAAAGCATCCTTGTTGCGATCTGAAGGAAAGGGCCGTTTTGTGTGGCAGTGTCGCACAATCCGCCGATAGAATCCAGCGGAACGCCGTTTCCGGTTTGGGATTACGGAAGGGGAGGCCGGATGAAGGCGTTTGTGTGCCTCCTCATGTTGTCCGTACCGGTCAGTTGAGGAACATACGGATCATCTGCGGGGGCAGATCCGCTTCCCAGTGGCCGGTGAAAACGGCGGCGGCATAGCCGATCAGGAGGATGAGCAGCGTCCCGGCGGCGATGCCCCATGCCGGAAGGCGGAGGGCTCCGGTCCCGTAGCCGAACCGTATGTCGAGGCAGCGGGAGGGGCAGGCGCTTACGCATTCCGTACAGCCCACGCACTCGGGGCCGGAGAGTCGTTTGCGCCCGTCGACGGGAATCCGCGACGGGCAGGCCGCGGCGCAGCGCCCGCAGCCGGAGCAGGAGGCGGGGTTACGGTTGACCGCCATCGGTGAGAGCAGCGATAGGAGGCCGAGCAGGGCGCCGTAGGGGCAGAAGCCCCGGCACCAGAAGCCCGGCAGGAAGATCGAGCCCAGAACCATGACGACGATCACTCCGAGGGTCAGCGTCCCGGGGGCAAGGAAATACTGGAGCATCTTGATGTCGGCGACGAGGTTGTAGGGCGACTTGAGGAACCATTCGATGCTGGGGAGGTCCATGCTGACCACGAAGCTGTACAGGATGGCGGCAAGAAGCACGTATTTGGGCGCGGAGAGGAGCCATTCGAGCCGCCTTCCGGGGCGGCAGCTCACGCCAAGCCGTGTCCCCAGACGGGCGAGGAGGCCGGAGAGCCAGCCGACGGGGCAAAGGTAGCCGCAGAAACCCCGGCGGCACAGGATGGCCGTACACAAGGCGACAAGCAGGATGGTCAATCCCGCGGGATGGATGGGATCGTATTGCCCGGTGAGCAGGAAACGCTTGAGGCCGAGCAGGGCGCTCAGGGGGAGGAAGGCTTCCGCGGCGGCGGGGCGGGGAACGAATGCGCCGTTTCCGGATACCCCTTGGGCATACTCATGGAGCCGCCACGCGACCCAGGAGAGAAAGAGGACGAAACCAAGCTGGATAAGGCGGTGCAGGCGCGCCGAAGAGAAAGGATGCATGAAAATACTCCAAAAAAGGGAACGGTCCGAAAGGATGCCGGAATTCCTGTCGATCTTGCGGGCCGCTTTGTCAACAGTCGAAACATCCGGCTGGAGGGGGGAATTCGAGGTCTCGCGGGGCAACATCCCCAAAGATTTTTTCTTTTTTATTATCCACTGAATTATTAAGAAAAATCTTGGAAAGAGCGCGAATGTTACAAAAGAATGACAAAGAAGAGGCCCGTTCCTCTATTCCCAACAAAAAGATTTCAGATTAGTATAATTCTCGCTATCGAACGGGGCTTGCCTTTCGCTTCCTGATAGTTTTTATCCTCTTTCGGCTGAGGAATGACGTAAGAGAGACATGGGGGTGTCCGTCAATCCCGGCCGAACTCCGTTTATGCCGTACGCCGTTTTCACAGGGGTGAAACGGAATGGAAATGAACCGGTTCCCAGCATCGTTGTGCGTTTCCGGTTCTCAGAGTGATGTTGCGGAGGAGGGCGCACAGGCGCGAAAGGCAGGAGATCTCCCTATGCGGCACGTCAGGAATGTTTTTCCTCACGAAAACGCAGCCGGGGAGAAATGTTCACATTCGAACCGTAAAAAGGTGGAGAAACATGAAACGTGCATTGGCCTTGCTCATCGCTTGCGGTCTGTTGCTCGGCGTTACCGCGACTTCCAGCTTCGCGGCCGACAAAGTTGTCATCAAAATGGCCGGTATGAAGCCCGACGGGGAACCTGAAACCCTCGGTATGCGTAAATTCGGTGAAATCCTGAAGGAACTGTCCGGCGGCAAATACGACGTGCAGGTGTTCCCGAACAGCCAGCTCGGCAAGGAAGACGCCTACATCGCCAGCACCCGCAAGGGCATCATCCAGATGTGCGCCACCGGAACTCAGACGTCCGCCATCCAGCCTTCCATGGCCATGCTCGAAACGCCCATGCTGTTCGACGACTACGCCCACGCCCGCCGTGCCATGAACGGCGGCAAGACGTTCGAACTGATCACCAACGGCTTCACCGAAAAGTCCGGTATGCGCGTGCTGAACGCCTTCCCCCTGGGCTTCCGCCATTTCTACACCAAAAAGCCGGTGGCGACCATCGACGACATGAAGCACCTGCGTATGCGCGTGCCGAACATCCCCTTGTACATCAACTTTGCCAAGGAATGCGGCATCAGCGGCCAGCCCATGCCTTTCGCCGAAGTGACCGGCGCGCTTGATCAGGGCGTTATCGACGGCGGCGACAGCCCCCTGTCCGATATCGTGAGCATCAAGATGTACGAGACCACGCCTGAGATCACCCTCACCGGCCACCTGCTCGTCATCCACTCCCTGTACATCAACGAAAAGTTCTACCAGTCCCTGCCCGAACAGGACAAGAAGTGGATCGACGAAGCCGCCAAGCGTTCCGCCGACTACGTGTGGGATCTCGTGGAAAAGGTCGATGCGGACGCCGTGAAGACCATCACCGAAGCCGGCGGCCATGTCAGCGAACCTTCCCCCGAACTGCACAAGTTCATGCAGGACGCCGGCAAGCGCAGCTGGAAGCTTTTCTATGACACCGTCCCGAATGCCAAGGAAATCCTTGACAGCGCGGACTCTTATCGTCAGGCGAAGTAACGTTTGCGTTCTCAACAGGGCTTCCGGCGCAGGCCGGAGGCCCTTTTTTTCCCTCAAGCCCATGTCTGTCGCATGGGCCCGACCATCACGCCCAGGGGTACATCATGAGCAGTGAAAACAAACCGGTCATGCCGCCGGAACGTATAGAGGAAACCGAAACCGAGGAGGAGATCCGCCGGGAAGAAGCCGCGAAAGGCAAAGGCGAACGGGCCTTTGAAGTCTTTTGCGCCGCTATTTTCTTGGGGATGATCGGCCTCGTGTTTTTCAATGCCTTCCTGCGGTACGTGTTCCGCTCGAGCTTTGCGCCGAGTGAGGAATGGGCCCGGTTCCTTTTCATCTACATCACGTTCATCGGCGGCATTGAAGCTTTTTACCGGCACAAGCACATCGCGGTGGACATGTTCGTCAACATGATCAGCGGCGCGTCGCGCAAGGCCGTGGACATCGTCGCCTCCCTGTTCATGCTTGCGGCTCTGGTGCTGCTGCTTTTCGGCGGTATTTCCGTGGTGCTCCAGACGCTGGACACCTATTCCGTCGCTACCGACGTGAATATGGCCTTCATCAACGGGACGCTGCCCGTCATGGCCTTTGCCGCGATCATCATCCACCTGCGGGACATCGTGCGGCTGATCCGCACGCCCGCCGGCGAGTTCAACACCGCGCCCAAAACGGAATAGGGGAGAGAACATGGAACTTGTCGTCTTTTTGGTCAGCCTGTTCGGCTTCCTCGCGTTGGGCATTCCGATCGCCATCGTGCTTGTCCTGTGTTCTATGGTCCTGATGTATTACGGCGGCATGTGGGACAGCATGTTCGTCATGATCATCCCGCAGTCCATGCTGGACGGCGCGAACAACTATCCCTTGATGGCCATCCCCTTCTTCGTGTTCGCCGGTGAAATCATGACCGAAGGCGGCCTGTCGAAGCGGGTGGTCAAGCTTGCGCAGCTCATCATCGGCCGCGTCCGCGGCGGCCTCGGCTATGCCGCCATCGTGTCCAGCGTGATTTTCGCGGGTCTGATGGGCAGTTCCGTGGGCGAAGCCGCTGCCCTCGGCAGCCTGCTCCTGCCCATGATGGCGCAGGCTGGGTATAAGCCCGGCCGCGCGGGCGGCGTCATCGCCTCCGGCGCCATCCTCGGCCCCATCATCCCCCCGAGCACCAACTTTATCCTGCTCGGCGCGACCGTGGGCCTCTCCATCACCAAGCTGTTCATGATCGGTCTGGTCCCCGGCCTGATCATCGGCCTCTGCCTGATGGTCACATGGTTCTTTATCGTCCGCATTGACGGCTATAAGGAAAAGATCGAGTTCAAAAAGGGCGAAGCCTCGAAGATCGTCCGGGACGCCATGCCCGCATTCATGATGCCCGTGCTGCTGCTTGGCGGCATCCGGTTCGGCGTCTTCACGCCCACGGAAGGCGGCGCGTTCGCCTGCGTGTATGCCATTGCCGTGTGTACCCTGTATTACCGTGAGCTGACCTTCAAGGGCCTGCTCGCCGTGAGCGCCCGCGCGGCACGTACCACCTCCGTCGTCATGCTGATCGTGGCCACGGCCACGGCGGTGGGCTGGTTCATCACCTCGGCGCAAATCCCCATGCAGGTGGCGGAACTCTTCCAGCCGCTGGTGGATTCCCCGATCCTTCTGCTGCTTTCGATCAACGTCTTCCTGTTCCTTGCGGGCATGGTGATGGACCTGACGCCGAACGTGCTGATTTTCGCGCCGGTGTTCTATCCCCTGATCCAGCAGGCGGGCATCGATCCGTATTTCTTCGGGCTGCTGTTCATCCTGAACCTCGGCATCGGCGTCATCACGCCGCCCGTGGGCACGGTGCTCTATGTGGTCTGCGGCATCGGGAACATCAAGATCGGCAATCTGGTGCGGAACATGGCTCCCTTCCTTATCGTGGAAATGCTGGTGCTGTTCCTGCTTCTGTTCTTCCCTTCGCTGTCCATCGAACCCATGAAGTTCCTCATGAAGTAGCGCCGGGAAACCAGGTAACTAAAGGGCGGGCTTGCGGGCCCGCCCTTTTTTGTACGTGGGTGAGGGGAGCGGAAGAGCGGGGGAGGCCGTGCGGCGGGAGTTCCTGTCGGGCGGGAAGGCGGGAGTTGTTTGGGGATGGAGGGCGGGGCGTTTTTCGGTATGCAGTTGGAGGCGGGGCGTTGGCTTTCGGGCATGGCCGCATGAAGGCGTTTTCGGTGCGTGGGCGGGGAAAGGTGAAGCGTCGCGGCCCGGCGGGGGGCAGGTCTTCCTTGCATACACGGGATGGGGGGGGGAGCGGTGCCCGTTGCGGAGAACCGGGAAATACGGCAAGGAAAAAGATATGCTTTTCAGCGCGAGCCGTCGTACGGATATTCCCACCTATTACTCTGAGTGGCTTTGCAATCGGCTGGAGGCGGGCAACGTATGCGTGCGCCATGATGCGCGCCGCGTCACCCGGTATGTGTTCTCCCGCGAAGCCGTGGACTGCCTTGTTTTGTGGACGAAGAACCCGCTGCCTTTGCTGGATCGGTTGGCGCTGCTGCGTGGCTGGCCTTGTGTGTTCCAATTCACGCTGACGGGGTATGGGCGTGATGTTGAGCCGGGGCTTCCGGACAAGCTGCAATTGGTCGAAGCTATGAAGCGGTTGTCGGAAGCTTTTGGGAGCGAACGGGTGATCTGGCGGTATGATCCCATCTTTTTTAGCGGGGCCTATTCCCTTTCATGGCATGTGCGCTGTTTTGATGCGCTGACGGAACGGCTTGAAGGCGTTACGCGTACGTGTGTCGTCAGTTTTCTGGATATGTACCCGAAGCTCCGCCGCCGGATACCGGCTCTTGGGCTCTGCGGGGACAGCGGGCAGGCTCGGAAGGAGTTGCTTGCCGCGTTTGCGGCGATGGCGGAGCGCAGGGGGATACGGCTTTCCCTGTGTGCGGAGGACGTGGACGTCCCCGGTGTCGTCCACGCGGGTTGCCTCGGCCGTGAGCTTGTCGAGCGGGTGGCCGGATGCCGCCTTGATGTCCGTCCCTCGCAACAGAGGGACGGGTGCAAGTGTGTGGCGAGTGTGGATGTCGGCGTGTACGGCACCTGCGGGAACGGATGCCTTTATTGTTACGCCAACCAGGACGGCATCCCCGTGGGGCGGGGCTCGGCGCTGCACGATCCCGCTTCGCCGCTGCTTGTAGGGAGGCTTTCCGCTGACGATGAAGTGACGGATCAACGTTGCGCCAGCCTGAAGAGCCGCCAGTTCTCCCTGCTGTGATAGAAGGGAAGACACCGGTGGAGACGGGTCTGCCGCTTTTGTTTGTGTTTCGCCAATCCGCTTTTAGTGCGGACGGAGCCATTGGTTTTTGCCGGATGCCGACGGATTGAGGAAAGGCTGGAGATGGGGGAACCGGCGGTATGGTACTGGATGAAGCCGTCATTTTTGATAAAAAGGCTTTGAAGAGAGGAGCAAGACAAAGCAATCCATGCTATGCGGAAGTCATAAGGGAGCTTGTATGTTGTGTTTTCGGGAAACCGCCTTTGGGCGGGTGGGCATAGAGGACAAAGAGGGTTCCATCACGCGTCTTTATTTGCCGGGCCGGAGTGATGCCGTTTCGGAAGGTCCAGAAACGGCGCTGCTGGGCGAGGCGTTTGCGCAGTTGGAGGCGTATTTCGCCGGTCGGCGCAAAACGTTTGACCTGCCGTTGCGGTTTGATGAGGGAACGCCTTTCATGAAGCAGGTTTGGCAGGCCCTGTGCACGGTTCCCTATGCCCATACGGCAAGTTATAAAGATATCGCCGAAGCCGTCGGCAATCCGAAGGCCTGCCGGGCCGTGGGCATGGCGAACAACAGGAACCCCATTGCGATCATTGTCCCTTGCCATCGTATCATAGGCAGCACCGGTGCGCTTGTCGGCTACGGCGGCGGATTGGGTATGAAGGAACGTTTGCTTGAGCTGGAGCGTAGATATGGCCCCGCTGACTGAGCCGGCGTTCGCCCGGTTGCGTTCAGTGGACCCGGTGCTGGCCGAAGCCGCTGGTGATGCCGCTTTCGAGTTGGAAACGGATCTGTTCGCGGCTCTGGCAAAGGGGATCATGGAAAAGGGGGCATCCGATGCGTTCCCGTTCGCGTGGGCATCGTTGGCCGCACAGATTGGGGAGGTTTCCCCCGAGCGCGTGCTTGAGGCAGGATCGGCGTTGGAGGCCTTCGGGAAGAAAACGGCGAATGCATTGCTCGGCGCGGCGAAGGCGGTTCGCTCGGGAAAGATCGGCATGGAGCGCCTTGCCGCCCTGCCCGACGACGAGGCGGTGGGTGCCTTGTGTTCGCTGCGGTGCGTGGATGTGCGCCTTGCCGTGCGCGTATTGATCGGAGTGTTGCGGCGTCCCGACGTCCTGCGGTTCGACGACGAGGCTGTGCGGAGTGGCCTGATGCGGGTACATGGGCCGCGAAGCTGCACGCAGGAAGGTTTTGAGGCGTTTCGGGCCCGCCACGCGCCGTTCGGCTCGGCGGCGACGTTGTGCCTTTGGGAGAGCGAGGAGCGGCTGCGTCCCGTGTTCCCATGCGGCGGGGAGGCGCTCGACGCGCTGAAGCGCCGGGACAAACGGCTTGGGCGGGTGATCGAGCGGCTTGGACCGATACGGCGCGGGGTGGAGCCGGATCTGTTTACGGCTCTCGTCGACAGCGTGATTGCACAGCAGATTTCCGGAAGGGCCGCGCAGACGATTTCCGACCGGCTGCACGTTTTGGTGGGGAACTTTACGCCGCAAGGCCTTGCGGAGGCTGCCCCCTCACAGATCCAGCAGTGTGGCCTCAGTCAGCGTAAAGTTGGATATATACAGGGGATCGCCCGTGAAGTCGCCTCCGGTGCTCTGGATCTGGAGGCCCTGCGCCATGCCCCCGATGAAGAATTGATCCGGAAGCTTTCGGCCCTCAACGGCATCGGCGTGTGGACGGCGGAAATGCTCATGATTTTTTCGTTGTGCCGTCCGGACGTGCTCAGTTGGGGTGATCTGGGCATCCGGCGGGGCATGGCGTTGCTCTACGGGGACAGGGAGTTGACGCGGGAGCGCTTTGAGCGCCGCCGCAAGCGTTATTTCCCGTACGGGTCGGTCGTTTCGCTGTATCTCTGGTCGATTGCGGGTATGGAGGAAGCCTTGGCGGTAAAGCTCCCCAGAGGCTGATGCGTTGCGCTTTACGGAGAACGGGCACGGGATTGGCGTGGGGAACGTGTCTGGAGTTGTTCCGCGTTTCCTCTCCGCGTCCTGTTGTTTGAGCGCGCGGCCCCGTTGCGCCGTATGAGGTTGGTCGTAGCCACGGAGTGGCTAGGGACGGGAGAGGGGCTCCATTATCTGGCTCGGGCCGCCTCTCCTTGTTCCGTACTTGGATTACCGGATCATTTTTCCGATGAGTTCATGCATGGCCTTGTTTCCGGCGAGGATCGACCAGCGCAGATCAAAGGGCGAGCCGTCCAGATTGGAAATGCTGCCCCCGGCCTCGGTGACGAGCAGCGCGCCTGCGGCCATGTCCCACGGTTTGAGTTCGTCTTCATAAAAAGCGTCGAAGCGCCCGCAGGCCGTCCATGCGAGATCCAGTGCTGCGGCCCCGCAACGCCGTACCCCTTGGCAAGAAGACAGCACAGGACGCATTCGCTCCAGAATTTCATCCACGCGGCTGGCGATTTCATAAGGAAAACCGGTGGCTACAAGGGCATTCTCGCAGGCCGTCACGGATGAGACGCTGATGCGTTCCCCGTTGCGCCATGCCCCTTTCCCCTTTTCCGCAATAAAGCATTCGCGGAGCAGCGGCGCGTTGACGATGCCGAGCACAATTTCCCCGTTCAGGCGGTAGGCCACGGACGTGACGGTCAGGGGCAGGCCGTGGGCAAAATTGGTTGTGCCGTCCACGGGATCGATGATCCAGCAGGTATCCGGCAGGCTCAGATCTTCCGCGCTCTCTTCAGCGAGGAATCCGGCCTGGGGCGCCAGGGTTGCAAGGCGTTCTTTCAGGAATGCCTCCACAGCGATATCGGTTTCCGTTACGAGATCGATGCGCCCCTTATGGCGGATAGTGTGGGGATGGGCATGATTGGCGCCGATGATGGCGCCGCTTTCCTTGACGACGGCAAGGGCCTGCAAGGCCAATGGTGAAAGCTGTTCTGTCATGATGCTGAACGATCCGAAAAAAGTTGAAGAGACAGGAGGGAAGGTACGCCGGAACCGTCCGGATCGGAAGGGCCTAGAGAGGGGTGGCGGCTCTCAGTGACGGTTTTCCTCAAAGAAACAGGCCGCTGAGGAGAGAGCCCCGCGCCGTGAGCGCGGGGATTTCCCCTATCCGGAGAGAGGAACGGCCAAGGGGGGCCGCTTTGGGTCCGCTTTGAAATGTCGTATCCAAAGGCAAGCTGCGCCGGAAAAGGCCGCGAACAGGGCGATACGCATGAAAGGCTTTGCAGGGAGGGGCCGCGCTGGCAGGTTTGGGGAAGAGGAGAAACGTGGTCTGCCTTTATCCGGACTCCTCCCCAGCACCCCTGCTAACTTCCAAAGCCTATCTGCCCTCGCGGGCCAAACAGCGTTTGCAGGGTTTGTATCCGTTGCTGCGGGCCTCTTCCGCGGATTTGAAACGCACCGTGCAGGCCTTGCAGTTGAAGTAACGGCAGCCGGATACGTGAAAGATCCGCGTCTTGGCGTTGCCGCTGTAGGAAGACGTGGCGGCGGTTTGGACGGGGACAGCCGCTTCTTTTGCTGGTTGGGCCGGAGCGGCGAAGGCCGGAGCCGTGAGCAGGAATGCGGCGGCCAAAGAAGGAATGATTGCGGATAAGCAGGATCGCATGGAGCCTCCCTGTGTTTGACGATGGCATGTGTGTTCTTTTGTCAGAAAAATAAGAGACAGGGAAGAAGGATTGTGCTTAGTCTCTCGCCGGAGTGGCGTGTGGCCGTGAAAGCGCTGGAAGCGTGCCGGAAAACGAGACCCGAAAACATGTTATTCCGTGGATATCGTTATGAAAAAACGCATATTGACAAGTATTGAAAAATTTTCTAGCCTCGCCCAATGAACATACCTAGTATCAAAATACGCGCTGGCCTGTGGTTTTTGTTGTTGACAGGCCTTATTCTCGCGGGGTGTGCTCCCAAACAGCGGGCGGTCGACGATTCGTTTGCCTTTGGGAACGACTACGAGAATCTGACTGGGCCCGAGCGTTCGACCATGACCCCGGAAGAGCGTTTTGCCTACGATTACCGTTCGGCGGCGGTGGCGCGTATGCGGGACGAGGGCGTTCCTCTCTCGAACGTGCACCTTGTCGAGCGCGCCAAGACGGCTATCGGTACGCCGTATGTTCGCGGCGGGACCAGCATGTCGGGGTTCGACTGCTCGGGTTTCGTGCAATGGGCCTATAAAAGCGTCGGGGTTTCGCTCCCGCGTACCGCGCGGGAACAGTCCGTGCTGGGTACGCCTATTGATTCCGATGAAATGGAAGCCGGAGATATCGTGGCTTTCAGACATCCCCGGCGTGGGTATCATACGGGTATATACGTTGGGGACGGCAAGTTCATCCACAGCCCCCGGCGCGGCAAGAGCGTGGAGATCACCTCGCTCAGCGATCCTTATTTCAGTTCGACGTTCCTCGGCGCCCGCCGTGTGAGCATTTCGGAATCCGATGCCGAAGCCGCGCAGAAACTGATGGCGCTGTATGAATCCCGCTCTTCCCGGCTTCACCGGACGGCTTCCGACGCGGCGCTTTCGCAGAGCAAGGCCAAGCACGTCGTTTCCAAATCGCAGAAAAAGGGCAAGCAGACGCTTTCGTCCAGCCGGTCCAGCTCGAAACACAAGGCTGTTTCCAGCAAAAAGCGGACGACGGTAGCCTCGAAGAAGGCGGCGAGTAAGACTTCCGTGGCAAGCAGCAAGAAGCCTTCCTCAAAAAAACAGGTTGCCCAGAAGCGTTCTTCACAGAAGAAAAGCACTTCTGTAGCGCAAAAGAAATCTACCTCCAAGGCAAAGTCCAAATAGTGTTTTGCTGTTGCTGAAGCGATATGTTGAGAAAGCCCCGATTCGTTCGGGGCTTTTTTTTGCTGTCGGGCATGGAGGGGCCCTTGCTGTGGAACCTGTTGAAGAACAGAAAAAAACACGATAGAGCAGGATAAAGCTGAGATACGTTTAGAGTGCCGGAAAAGTCCCCGCAAGGGGCCTGAGAAGGTGCTGAGGCCGCTTTGGCAATGCGGAAAGGGGTACTGGGGCGGCGCGGAGGTGCGTTGCCTGTATGGTATTCATATTGAGGAGGGCATATATGAAACGCTTTTCGAAGATGCTGGGGGCATTTGCCCTTTGTATGGGGTTGTTGGCCAGTCCTGCGCAGGCTGAAAAATTTGTGGTGGGATTTCAGCCGTATGATACGATTTCCTATCAAGCGATCATCAACGCCGAACTGGGGCTTTGGAAGAAATATACGCCCGAAGGGACGGAAATCGAGTTTCACCCCGCTGTGCAGGGGACGGTCGTCGCCAGCAACATGCTGGCTGACAGGGCGCAGATCGGCTATATGAGCATCATGCCGGCCGCCGTGCTGTGCGTGCGCGCCAAGGGCAAGGTCAAGATGGTGTCCACGACGGACATGTCCGAAGGGACCCGCTGCTCGCTCATCTTAGTGCGCAAAGACGCGCCGGACTTCAAGGACAACGAAGCGTTGGCCCGCTGGCTTGACGGGAAGGTCATTGCCGCTCCCAAGGGCAGCGCCTCGGACCAGTATATGCGCCGTTTTTTTGAGAAGTATAACGTGAAGCCCGCTGAATACCTGAACCAGACCATTGAAGTCATCTCCACGAATTTCCGTGCGGGCAAGCTTGATGCGGCGTCGCTTTGGGAACCTACGCTTTCCGGGCTGGCTTCCGAGGTCGGCGAAGGCGTGGGGAAGATTGTCGCCGATGGGTCCGCCTGTGACAACGAGGACCTCGGCATAGTGGTCATGCGTTCTGATTTCATGGAGAAACATCCCAAGGTCGCCGAAGGCTATTTGCGTTCGGATCTGGAAGCCCAGTTGTTCATGCTGAACCCCGACAATTGGGAACAGGTCATCAATATGGTTTCCCAGTACGCCACCGGCGTTCCCAAGCGGGTGCTGTGGTATTCCGTATTCGGCAAGGTTCCGGCCAATTCTCCCAACCTTGTCCGCGAGTGGATGAACTTCTACTTTGGGGAGCGCGAGAAGGCGAACATCGATGAAGTGGTGGCTTTCCTCCACCAAGAAGGGATCATCAGTGTCGACAAGCTTCCCGAAGGGACCGTGGACGACAGCCTGACCCGGAAAGTATTTAAGGCATCAGGCCATAAGCCTGTCGCTCCGGGCGCGGCTCTTGGCGTCATTGAGGGAAGGAGCGCAGCGGATTGTCCTTTTAAGGATTAGTTGCCTGCTAAGCCCACGAACACTGAAGGCCCATCGGCATTCGCTATGCCGATGGGCCTTTTATTTTGTCCTTATAGGATGTTGCAGGAGGGGAATGCTTTTTGTGATGCGCCGTTTGTTCTTTTTGTTGCAATTAGGGCATGATTTTCCCCCTAAAAAATGAGGGTATCCATGAGGGCGCGGAACCCATGAAGCCCCTGATGAAGACTGTGTTTTTCATATCACGCTGAAATAAAATAGATAATGCGCTTCTGGAACAGCAAAGTGAGAAAAAGGGGATGCCGAAAAGTGTGGAAAAATGCCGTTTCAGGGCGTTTATGGTAGAGAAAAGGCATAATTTCACAAATTTTTTAAAAATATTTTTTTGATATCGTAATATATTGGAATCATAATTTCTTTTTAGTGAGTATACTCCCTAAGAGTATAAAGTCGACATTCATTTTTTGAGTACGCATATGAAGTATTTTAATGTTTTCAATATGTTCCGGAATGGTCAGACAATACACCAAAATTACTTATAAACTGTGGAAAGTAGACATTTGAGGTACGCCGGAAAAACTGATCGCGTACTCAACTCTGGTACATTTTTTGATAAATGAGGGGGGCTTCCCTTTTTTTCTGTGGCTGGTGTACAACAAGCATCATACCCGTTGGCGGGAATACTTTTTTTCACGTAAGGAGACGTGTGATGAAAAAAGTACTGTACACCGTAGCTGCCCTTTTGGCTTCCTCGTGCATGGTCCTCGGCATGGCCAATAATGCGCGAGCTGAAAAACCGCTTACCCTGCGCCTTGGCCACCCTATGGCTCCGGGCAACAACGTGACTGTCGGCTATGAGAAGTTCAAGGAGCTTGTCGAAAAGAAGAGCAACAAGAAGATCCGCATCCAGCTCTTCCCCAACTGCCAGCTCGGCAGCGACCGCGTGACCACGGAAGCCGCCCAGGCCGGGACGCTGGATATGTCCTCCAGCTCCACGCCGAACCTCGCGAGTTTCTCGAAATCCTACATGGCTATCGACCTTCCCTATGTGACCTCTCCCGCCAATCAGGAAAAGCTTTACAAGGCTCTTGACGACGGCGAACTTGGCAAGGCCCTCGACAAAGTTTCCGAAAGCATCGGCCTGAAGACCATCATGTTCAGCGAATTCGGTTACCGCAACTTCGTGTCCGCCAAGAAGCCCCTCAAGGAAGTCAAGGATCTTATGAACCTGAAGGTTCGTACGACCGACTCGCCCGTAGAAGTGGCCGTGGCCACCGAGCTGGGCATGAACCCCGCTCCCGTGGCGTGGGGTGAAACCTACACCGCCATCCAGCAGGGCACCGTCGACGCCGAAGGCAACACCTTCTCGCTGCTGAACGACGCCAAGCACACCGAAGTCCTCAAGTACGCCATGGACTCCGAGCACAACTATTCCATGCACATCCTGCTGATGAACAAGAAAAAGTGGGACAGCCTGACCCCCGAACAGCAGCAGATCATCACTGGAAGCGGCGAAGGAAGCCACCGTATGGCAGCGCGCCGAATCCGTGAAGCTCGAAAAGAAGGCTTGGGACGCGTTCAAGGCCAAGGGCATCGAAATCACGATGCTGACGCCCGAACAGCGCAAGGAACTGTATGACAGGACCGCTCCCGTGCGTGAACAGTTCGCCAAGGAAATCCCGGCCGAATTGCTGCAGCTGATCGCCGATACCCAGAAGTAAGTCCTTTGATGCTCGGCCTGCGGCATGTTCTTGCCGCAGGCCGGCTCTTTTTCTCTTACACCACAGGAATCTCGCATGGAAAAGACCAACGCTTCCAAGCAGGGCGTACTGCACTGGCTCGACGAAAACTTTGAGAAGATGTTCCTCGTCACCGGCCTGCTGTCCATTACCCTGTTCATCACATGGCAGGTTATTTACCGTTACATCATCACGCAGTTCATTGAGCGCGCCGGTGCCGCCGTATGGACTGAAGAGCTTTCCCGCTACATCTTTATTTGGATTTCCTACCTCGCCCTGAGCGTCGCCATCAAAAAGCGTTCGTCCATCCGGGTGGACATGCTCTACGATCATCTGCCCCCGCGCTTGCAGCAGATCAGCTGGATCGTGGTCGAGGTGCTGTTCTTCATCCTGACGGCCACCATCGCCTACTACGGCTGGGGCCAGATCGAACGGCTACAGGAATACCCGCAGCATACTACGGCCCTGCGCATCCCCTTCCTCATCCCTTATCTGATCCTGCCTTTCGGCTTCGGGCTCATGTGTTTCCGCCTGCTCCAGTCTCTCTACAAGCAGGTCAAGGTTTGCGGGTTGGTGGATACCCTGATCGGCCTCATAGCGGTTTTCGTCATCGCTTCGCCGGTCATTTTCTGTGACTACATCGAACCGCTGCCCGCGTTGTTCGGTTATTTCATCGTGCTGTGCGCCATCGGCGTGCCCGTGGCTATCAGCCTCGGCCTGTCCACGCTGGCGACCATCATCTGCGCGGATACCCTCCCTATCGAATACATGGCTCAGGTGGCCTTTACGTCCATCGACAGCTTCCCCATTATGGCTATCCCGTTCTTTATCGCGGCGGGTGTATTCATGGGCGCGGGCGGGCTTTCCCACCGTCTGCTGTCCCTTGCCGACGAAATCGTCGGCGGCACCTATGGCGGTATCGGCCTCACCGCCATTGTGACCTGCATGTTCTTCGGCGCGATCTCCGGTTCCGGCCCCGCCACCGTGGCGGCCATCGGCGCGCTCACCATCCCCGCGATGGTGGAGCGCGGTTACGACAAGTATTTTTCCGCCGCCCTCGTTGCGGCCGCCGGTTGCGTGGGCGTCATGATCCCCCCGAGCAACCCCTTTGTGGTGTACGGCATCTCCGCGCAGGTCTCCATCGGCGACCTGTTCATGAGCGGTATCGTGCCCGGCATCATGGTGGGCATCGTGCTTATGAGCTACTGTTATTGGTATTCCCGCAAGAAGGGGTGGCGCGGTCAGGAAAAGGTCCGCAATGCACGGACCCTCATGCACGCGGCTTGGGACGCCAAGTGGGCGCTGATGGTTCCGGTCATCGTGCTCGGCGGCATCTACGGCGGCATCATGACCCCGACCGAAGCCGCGGCCATCGCCGCCTTCTACGGTCTGATCGTGGGCCTGTTCCTGTATAAGGAAATGGATTTCAAGTGCCTTATCAACTCGTGCATTGAGTCCTGCGAGACTTCCGCCGTCATTATCGTGCTGATGGCCATGGCGACCCTGTTCGGGAACATCATGACCATCGAAGACGTGCCCGGCACTGTGGCCCGGGCCATCCTGAGCTTCTCCGAGAACAAGATCGTCATCCTGATGCTCATCAACGTGCTTTTGCTCATCGTCGGCACGTTCATGGAAGCGTTGGCGGCTATCGTTATCCTCGTGCCCATCCTGCTGCCCATCGTGACGGGCGTGGGCGTATCGCCGCTGCACTTCGGCGTCATCATTGTGGTCAACCTTGCCATCGGCTTCATCACGCCGCCCGTGGGTGTAAACCTCTTCGTGGCCAGCGGCGTCGCCAAGGCGAAGCTCGAGAACATCGCCAGTCAGGCTCTGCCCATGATCGCCCTGATGCTTATCGTCCTGCTCATTTGTACCTATATCCCTGAAGTTCCGCTGATTCTGGTGGGCGGCCCCCACTAAGCGTTTCTCTGGCAGTTTTACCTGTGGAAAAAGGGAGTCCCTTGCGGGGGCTCCCTTTTTTTGTGCGTGGAGGGGGGAGGAGAGGGAGAGCGGGGGAGGGAAACTTTCTGAGAGAAGCTTCCCTCTTCCCTACCCCGGCCCCCTCCTATCTCCTTTCAAAGGCTTTTGACTGGTGGGGAGGCCGCGCGACGGGAGTTCGGTTCAGCGGAAAGGAAGAAGATCAGGGGGATACACGGAAAATGGAACAGTTCCGTTTTGAAATGTTCCAAGGCCGAGAACCCCGTTCTCCATGAAATGCGTCTTTGAAGAGAAAGGGGCTCCAAGGGATGCGGGGGAAGGGATTCGGTAAGTATAAACGCTTGGCGGAAAGAGAGGGGCGCACTGGCGGAGTTGGGGAAGGGAGGGAAAGCGTGGGGGCTCCCCCCTTCCTTCAGAAGGCTTTTCTCTCCTTTCCCCGATGCTCCGCCCATTCAAAATCAATCGAGGCTATTTTCCGGCCTTGGCGTTGGGGAAGAAGAGTTGCTTGCCTTCAAGCTGGAAGCTGGCGATGGCCTTCTGGGTATTGGGGCTGATCCACCAGTTGATGAACTTCTTGGCGGCTTCCTGCTTGACCTTTGGGCACTTGGCGGGGTTGACCATCATGACGCTGTACTGGTTCAGGAGGGCCTTGTCGCCTTCGACGAGGATCTTCAGGGGCGCATCGCCCTTGGCGGCGGCATTGTACTTGATGTAGGTGCCGCGGTCGGTCACGGTGTAGCCGTCTTTTTCGGCGGCGATGCGGATGGTGGCCATCATGCCCTGACCGGCGTCAATGTACCACGTGGCGTCCTTGCCGGGCACTTCCATGCCGGCGACTTTCCACAGCTGCTTTTCGGTGTTGTGCGTGCCGGAGTTGTCGCCGCGGCTCACGAAGGGGATCTTCTTTTCGGCGAAGGTCTTCAGGGCGGTGGGGATGTCTTTGCCCTTGACGCCGGCCGGGTCGGCGGCGGGTCCGATCAGCACGAAGTCGTTGTACATCACCTGATGGCGGTCCACGCCGAAGCCGTCGGCCACGAACTTTTCCTCAAGGGCGGGGGCGTGTACGAGCAGCACGTCGACGTCGCAGTCCTTGCCGTGGGCGAGGGCTTTGCCCGTGCCTACGGAAATCCATTTCAGATCGATGCCCGTGTCCTTTTTGAAGATGGGCTGGAGATATTCCAGAAGGCCGGTGTCCTGCGTGCTGGTGGTGGTCGCCATCATCAAGGTTTCGGCGTTGGCCATCTGGGGCAGCAGCAGAAGGGAAAGGACGAGGAAAGCTCTGAGCAGACGCATTGAAAAACGCTCCTTACAAAAGGTTGTGCCTTACGGCAGACACGAATTTGAACATAATCGTTCCGAGTATGCTCCGCCTTGCATATAAAATCAAGGAGGGTGCGTAACGGGATTGCCAAGTTTGGCAAATAGGGTAGAAATCGGCGACCGATTGCCCGGCTTGACAGAATCCATATCAATTGAGTAGGGAAGTCGGCGTACCTTTATCGCCGCGAAGGAGTGTTTCCCGTGCCCATTAAGATTCCTGAAGATTTGCCTGCCCGCCCGATACTGGAAGGCGAAAACATTTTTGTCATGACGGAAGGCCGCGCCAACCGTCAGGACATCCGGCCTCTGGAGATTGCCATCGTTAACCTGATGCCGACCAAGATCGCCACGGAAACGCAGTTGCTGCGCCTGCTCGGCAATACGCCCCTGCAAGTGAACGTGACGCTTCTGCGGGCTGAGGGGCACGAATCCAAAAATACCGCGCCGCAGCATCTTGAGCGTTTCTATAAGACGTTTTCTCAGGTGCGCGACAGCTCGTTCGACGGCATGATCATCACCGGCGCGCCGGTGGAACAGCTCGCCTTTGAGGAAGTCGACTACTGGGACGAGCTCGTCGGCATCATGGACTATGCGAAAAAGCACGTGCACGCTACGTTGTATATATGTTGGGGCGCGCAAGCGGGTCTGTACCATCATTACGGCATCCCGAAGTACGGGCTTCCGCGCAAGCTTTCCGGTATTTTCAGCCACACCATCAATGATCCCACGAATCAGCTGTTCCGGGGATTCGACGATGTGTTCCATGCGCCGCATTCCCGGCACACTGAGGTCCGGGGCGAAGACATTGCCAAGATCCCCACGCTGGAGATTCTAGCCGAGTCGGATGAGGCCGGGGTGCTTGTGGCCGGTACGCTCGACGGGCGGAGCATGTTCATCACAGGGCATCTTGAGTACGACCGGGATACGCTGGATGCGGAGTATCGGCGGGATGTGGCCAAGGGGATGGAGATCGCGCCTCCGGCACATTATTACCCCGGTGACGATGCGACACGGCCCCCGCTGGTCAGCTGGCGGGCCCATGCCCATTTGTTCTATTCCAACTGGTTGAACTATTGCGTGTATCAGGCGACGCCATACCGCCTTGACGATATCCCCACAGACAGGGATTAAGTCCGCCCTCGGAAAAAAACGGGGCATTCACGCTGGGGTACGGGATAGGCTTGACGCGTCGGCGTCCCTGCGGAATCAGTGAAAGGCGCTGCGCGGAGTGTTTCCGAGCCGGGGGCTCCGGGGGCGGCTGGATGCGGAAACGGCTTTCAGGCCGGGACGCATCCGAAGCCATTTGAGGAATAGGTACGGAGATCCTCTCCAAGGGGAGGATGCCGCCCGGTATGCGCGGGGGCCCGGGGAGGGCCGCCTCAGGACATTTTCCCGAAACGACGGTTCCGGCCTTGTGCCGGGTACGGAGGACAATAATGCCTATCCGTTTTGAAACGCTCGCCGTTCATGGCGGGCAACATCCTGATCCTACGACGCTGTCGAGGGGAGTCCCGGTCTACCGGACCAGCAGCTACCTCTTCAAGAGCGCGGAGCACGCCGCCAAACTTTTTGGCCTTGCCGAACAGGGGAATGTCTATGGGCGGCTCGGCAACCCCACGCAGGCCATGCTGGAAGAACGTATGAGCCTGTTGGAGGGCGGTGTCGGGGCGTTGGCTTCGGCGTCGGGTACGTCCGCCATTTTTTCGACGATCGTCAATCTGGCGAAGCAGGGGGACGAAATCGTCTCGGCGAACAACCTGTACGGCGGAACGTTCACCCTGTTCAACGACATCCTGCCCCAGTTCGGGATCACCACACGCTTCGTGAAGCCGCAGGATTTTGACAAGATGGAAGCCGCCGTCAACGAGCGGACGCGCGCCTTGTACGTGGAGGCCATCGGCAACCCCGCGCTGGACGTCGCGGATCTGGATGCGGTATCCGCCATCGCCAAGCGGCATGGGCTGCCCCTGGTTGTGGACGCGACCTTCGCCACGCCGTATCTGCTTCGGCCTTTTGAACATGGTGCTGATATTGTAGTGCACTCATTGACGAAATGGCTTGGGGGGCACGGCACGGCTCTCGGCGGCATCGTCGTGGACGGCGGTACATTTGACTGGACGGACAGCCGTTTCTCTCTGTACGTCGAGCCCGATGCCAGTTATCATTACTTGCGATGGGGATATGATCTGCCGGAAGGGTATCCGCCGTTCATCACGCGGATGCGGCTGGTCCCCCTGCGGAATCTTGGGGCCTGCATTTCGCCGGACAATGCGTGGATGATCCTGCAGGGGCTGGAAACCCTGCCGCTGCGCATGGAGCGGCACTGCGCCAATGCGCTGAAGGTCGCCTATCATCTCAAGCAGCACCCGAAAGTGGCGTGGGTCCGCTACCCGGGGCTGCCCGACGATCCCGCCCATGCCGCGGCTTGCCGTATGCTGCGCAACGGGTTCGGGGGCATGGTCGTTTTCGGGATTCAGGGAGGCCAGCCTGCTGGCCAGCGGTTCATCGAAAAACTCGGCCTCTTTTCGCATCTCGCCAACGTGGGCGATGCCAAGAGCCTTGCGCTCCATCCAGCGAGCACAAGTCACGCGCAGCTCAGCGAAGAACAGCAGCGTGACGCGGGATTGCCGCCGGAACTGATCCGGTTGTCCATCGGTATCGAACACATCGACGACATTCTTGAGGATCTCGATCAGGCTCTTGGAGAGATCTGAGCCGATCCGGAGGGTGTGGTCCTTTAGGGGGAAAGCATGCGTTATTCGACTCGCACCCGATACGGGCTCCGTTTTTTGATCAATTTGGCGGGACGGCCTGCGGGGTCCTGTGTCCAGTTGGCGGAAATCGCCCGCGAGGAAGGCGTTTCCGTCAAGTATCTCGAGCAGATCGTACGCGTCTTGCGCCCTGCGGGTATTTTGCGTTCCGCACGCGGGGCCAAGGGCGGCTATGCGCTTGCGAAATCCCCGGACGCCATCCGTATGGACGAGGTCTTCGAGCGTTTGGAAGGGCACATCTCTCCGGTGGAATGCCTGCACGGGGCAAAAAGCTGCGAACGGGAAGGCGTCTGCCCCACAAGATGGTTCTGGCGGGAGCTGGATGATCACATGCGGATGTTTCTCAAGGGCATGACGCTCGCCCGTTTTGTCGAGCGGGAACGGGCCCTGAAAACGGAAAAAGGCACTTTTCCTGTGGATATGGATGGTCCGGCGTGCTTTCATGCGTTGCATCGGACGCCGCCGGAGGGCGGGGGGAACGCATGACGGAGCGGAAAATGAAAGACGGATTCTGGATGCTGCTGTGCGCGGCCTGTCTCTTGCTGTCGGCGCGGTCCGTGCAGGCGCGGGAACTGACGGCGTTGGATATTTTTGCCCAGTTGCCGATCACCTTGTTTGAAAATACGCCGGAAGGCCTTTCCGAAGATGAAAAGCTCCGGCTGATCGAGCAGGGGGCAAGCGAATTTTGGGAGGTGGAGCGGTTCGACGCCGATCGCCTCGTACTGGTATCGCGGCCTTTTGGCGAGACGCGGGTGGGGCTGCGTGTCTTCCGGGGAGGGGACAGGCTGCTTGCCGCACTAGGGACGGACGGGGGCGCCATGTGCGCCCTTGAGCTCTGGCAGGAAGACGCCACCGGTGGATTCGTGCCGGCCAATCCGCCGGATGACCCGCAGCTTTCCGATTTTTTGGCCTCAGGGCAGCGGCTTGCGGCGGATGTTTCCCCGGCGTTCATGTTCTGCCTTGAAGATGACGGATTGGATGTACGGCCGCTCTTCTGGGGGCCTGCGGGCCTCGTCGACGTGCCTGTAGCCAAATCTGTGCGTTATATCTGGAAGTCGGGGGCGTTTGAAAAAACGGTGTCCGGCAAGCCCGAATAGCTTGTGCTGCGGGGATTTCCGTACTTGCCAAGCTTGGATAGACGCTATAGTATGTGGATTTTGTGGCCCTAGCCGTAATTATGGGCCTTCTTTCACTATGTCTTTAACCCCTTTTTGCCCCAGGAGGCCTCATGTTTGCTTCTGTTGCTCATGCGATGGGTACGGCCGGTGCCGGTCAGGCTGGCGGCGCTGACGCCCTCATGCAGTTTGTTCCTCTTATCGCCATGCTCGCCATCTTCTACTTCCTGCTCATCCGTCCCCAGCAGAAACGCGCCAAGCAGCATAAAGCCATGCTGGAAGCTCTGAAGAAGGGTGATCAGGTCCTGACCACCGGCGGCCTCGTGGGCCGTGTCGTGGACATCGACGGCGACATCCTCTCCATTGATCTCGGCAGCACCACGGTAAGCCTCGGCCGCGCCTATGTCGTGAGCGTGATGGATCCCCGTTCCAAGGCCGTGAAGGAAGAGAAGTAGGTTCTTTTGCTTTGCCGGCAGACATGCGTTCCGTCGATCCCGGCGGGCGTATGTCTGCCTTTCTTCATTTTATGCGCGGAGCGTTCCGCGCCGTATGGCCTCATCGGGGAAAACAGGGGCCGTACGCATAACGACAGTGCAGATCCGGCCGGGGGGCGGGCGGATGGGCCGAATCTGATGCTCTCAGGGGAACACCATGAAATCGTTGAGTTGGCGGATAGTCGTCTCGCTGCTGGTTTTGTTGGCCAGCATCGTTTATGTGTTGCCGAGCCTGCCGGGCGTCGGCGGATCGTCTCTGGGCAATCTGCTGCCGGACGCGCGGATAAGCCTCGGGCTTGACTTGAAGGGCGGGATGCACCTGACCCTTGGCGTGGAAGTGGACAAAGCCGTAAGCAATTCCCTTTCGCTGACCGGGCAGGAGCTGCGCGCTCAGGCTTCCGAAAAGGGGATCACCGTCCTGCGCTCGCGCCTGACCCCGGACAATCGCCTTGAATTTTTGCTGCCCAGAGCCGAACAGCGGACCGAGCTCCAGGAGCTGCTCTCCAAAGATTTTCCGCAGCTTGCCGTTGACTCGCCCACACAGGTGGAAGGCGGAGGGCTGCGTTTTACGGCGGCCTTTACGCCCGCCGCCAAAGCGAAGATCGAGGAAATGGCCCTTGATCAGGCTGTCCGCACCATCCGCAACCGTATCGACCAGTTCGGCGTCGCCGAACCGGATATCCGCAAGCAGGCCGATTTCCGCATTCAGATCCAGTTGCCCGGCCTGACCGATTCCAAGCGCGCCATCCAGCTTGTGGGCCAAACCGCCCAGCTGACGTTCCACCTCGTGCGCGACGACGTGAACCCGCAGGGTATCCTGCCTCCCGGTGTGGCCCTGTTCCCCATGGTGACGGTTCGTCCCGACGGTTCCACCTCTGAAAGCATGATCGCGCTGGACAAGGAACCGCTCATGACCGGCGAGGACGTGGCTGATGCCCGTCCCACCTTCGACAACCGCGACAACAAGCCGAGCGTCGGGCTTTCCTTCAACTCGCGCGGCGCGGCCATGTTCGAGCGCATCACCGGCGAGCACATCCATAAGCGTATGGCCATCGTGCTTGACGGCAAGGTGCACAGCGCCCCCACCATCCAGAGCCGCATCGGCGGCGGCAAGGCCAGCATCACCGGCAGTTTCACGCCCACCGAGGCGCAGGACCTTGCCATCGTGCTGCGTGCTGGCTCGCTTCCCGCGCCCGTGACCGTGCTTGAAGAACGCACGGTCGGCCCTTCCCTCGGGAAGGAATCCATCGAGAGCGGCATTTTGGCCGCCGCGGTGGGCGGCATCGCCGTCATGGTCGTGATGCCGTTGTACTATGGGCTGGCCGGGCTGCTGGCCGACGTCATGCTGGTCTTCACGATCACCATGCTCATGGCCGGGCTCGCCGCCTTCGGCGCGACCCTGACTCTGCCGGGCATTGCGGGCATCGTGCTGACCATCGGCATGTCCGTGGACGCCAACGTGCTTATTTTTGAACGTATCCGCGAAGAGATACGGCAAGGCCTGAAACCGCTTGAGGCCGTGGCCGTGGGGTTTGATCGCGCGACCATTTCCATTGTGGACTCCAACCTGACCACCATCATTGCCGCCGCCATCCTGTATCAGTTTGGCACCGGCCCCGTGCGGGGATTCGCCGTAACCTTGAGCCTCGGTATCGTGGCGTCCATGTTTACGGCCATTTTCGTCTCGCGCACGGCGTTTGGGCTCTGGCTTGGTGGAAACGACGGGAAGAAGCTCAGCATCTAGCCGCCCGGCTGGTGCGTATCCGTCGTTGGATGTATCTCGAGCTTTAAGATACGAGGAGTTCTGGCATGAGTCTTCATATATTCAGCAAGCAGACAAAAATAGATTTCGTAGGTATGCGGCATTATGCCTACGGTCTGTCTGCGCTTCTTATTTTGGTGGGGCTGATCACCATTTTTATGAATGGCGGCCTGCGGTATGGCGTCGACTTTGCCGGCGGCGCGGCGGTCCAGCTTCAATTTGAAAAGCCGGTGGCCGACGAAGATATCAAAAAATCGCTGGCCGAGATGGAACTGCCCGGTCTGGCTATCCAGCAGTACGGCGAGGACGGGCGCGATTATCTGGTCCGTTTTTCCACGCCGAACCTGACCAGCGAAGGCATCCGCAGCAATATCCTTTCCTCGCTGGAAAAGAGTTTTGCCGGCAACCCGGCCAGCATCCAGCGTCTGGAGATGGTGGGGCCCAAGGTCGGCGCGGATTTGCGGAATGCGGCGCTTGAGGCCATGTATTTCGCCATCCTGCTGATTACCGTGTACATTTCCGGGCGATTCGAACAGCGCTGGATGATCGCCGCGCTCATGGCGGCGGTTCTCGGTTCGGCCATGTACGTCATGGGCTTCCTCGGGATGGACATGGTATACCGGGTGATCGGTGCCTTGGCGCTGACCTTGCTCATTTCTTGGAAGCTCAAGTTGAATTATGCCCTCGGCGCCATCGTGGGGCTTTTGCACGACGTCCTGATCACCTTGGGGCTGTTGGCGATGATGGGCAAAGAGATCGACCTGAACATCATCGCGGCGCTGATGACGCTCGTGGGCTACTCGCTCAACGACACCATCATCGTGTATGACCGTATCCGCGAAAACCTCCAGAACCAGCCGGAAGACAACCCCGCCCCGTTGGCCGACATCATCAACCTGAGCGTGAACCAGACCCTTGGCCGTACGATCATGACCTCGGCGACGACCCTGATCGCCGCCCTGAGCCTGACGATCCTTGGCGGCGGTGCGATCCACGACTTTGCGCTGACCATGAGCCTCGGCGTGTTTATCGGTACGTTCTCTTCCGTCTTCGTCTCCAACCCGATCCTGCTCCTGCTCGGCGATACCCGCCAGTATATGGTGGCCCGCAAGAAGGTGGAATACGAGCGCCCCGGCGAACACGGGGTCGTGTAAGTTTTTCAAGAGGAGCGGAGGAGGGCGTTTTGAAAAAGTGCTCCCTCCCCGGACCCCTCCAGCAACACTTTGGCCTTATTGAATCCCTGCTCCCAGCTTTCCTGAATGAAAAACGGAGGACGTTTCTGCGTCCTCCGTTTTTTGTCGTCTGTCTTTCGTCTTTCCCAAACAGGTTAAGGCAAGCGCCGCTATCTCTCCTCAGGCATGACGATAAGGGCGGACGGGTCGGTGTGGATGAGGATGCGGTCGAGCTTGGGTGCGCAGGTGCGGAGGCGGCGTTCCATGTCCGTGGCGACATCGTGGGCGGCGGCAAGGGACAGATCGCCGTCGATGATGCAGTGGAAGCTGACCAGCGGCGTCCCGCCCATATGCGTCAGGCGCAGGTCGTGCACATTGGACACCATCGGAAATTCCGGGAGTATGCTGTCCACGGCGGCGCGCACATAATGGAGATCCGCGTCGAAGGGCAGGGCGTTTTCCGGAGCGCAGAGGCGATCTTCCGGCTCGATGTGCGTTTCGATGCGGGTTGTGTTGAGGCGCTTGCCGAGGGCTTTCTCGAACATCACGACGTATTCGTGGGCTTCGCGCAGCGTCATATCCGGAGACGCCTCCACATGCAGAAACACGAGGAGCCCTCCGCTCTGTTCGGAAAGGATCAGGTTGTGGACGGAAAGCTTGTGCGCGGCGGCAACCGTGCGGACGAGCTGGAGCATACTTTCCGTTTCTTCCTGCGCGGGTTCGACGTGTACGGTAATATCGGCGGAGGGTACGATTTCGTGCGCGATGTCCTCAATCACGCAGGATACGTCGTGTGCGGCGTCGAGGCGCAGGGTGGCGGGGGCTTCGACCGTGATGTCCATAAACACGTCGGCACCGCTTTCGCGCACGCGCAGGCGGCGCACCCGGCAGAGGGGGAGCTGCTTGGCGAGAGCCTGTTCCAGGGCCTCGGAATGTTCCTTGCCGCCCCCGTCAAGCAGCATGGTCACGGCCCGGCGGGAGAGCCGGAAGCCCACAACGACGACGATGCCCGAAACGAACAGCGCGGCGATGGCGTCCGCCATATGCAAAATGCCCCGGAAAGGGCTGTCCGCCGGAAGGTATTCGCTGGCCTGCACGCAAAGCAGGCCGACGAGCACGACTCCGGAGGACCAGATGTCCGTGGTGAAATGCAGGGCGTCGGCTTCCAGCGCCTGGCTTTTGTGCTTTTGGGCGACGCGGCGGAGCATGGCGGCCCGGTTGACGTCCACGAGCAGGGAAATGAGGATGATGATCACGCCCCACCATGACGGGGTGATTTCGGGGGCGTCGAAGAAGAGCCGGTTGACGGCTTCGTGCACGATCCAGCCGCAGGTGACGAGCAGCAGGACCGTTTCCGCCAGCGCCGAAAGGTTTTCGATCTTGCCGTAGCCATAGGGATGGGTTTCGTCCGCGGGGCGGGCCGCGACGCGGACGGCAAAGAAGGTGATGCCCGCGGCTACAAGGTCAAGGCTGCTGTGCAGGGCCTCGGAAAGGATACCGAGGCTGTTGGTGGCGAGCCCGGCTCCGAGCTTGATGAGCGTCAGGAACAGCGCCCAGAACAAAGACGAGAGGGCCGCGTGTTGTTTTTCGGAATGCGCTTCGTGGTGCGTGGTTTCGGTAGTCATGAAAACACTCCGGGGAAATGGCCGCCCCTTTGCGGCCGTTCGCGGAAAGAGCGTTAGGGCGTCAGCTCAGTACGCCGTGCTCATAAAGGATTTTCAGGCCGATGCCGATAAGGACGCAGCCGCCCACAAGTTCGGCGCGTCGGCCAAAAATGTCCGCATGTGCGAGCCCTTTTCCCGCCAGCAGGCCAAGGGCCGTGATGACGGCACAGACCACGCCGATCAGGGTGGACGGCCCCCATACGTTTATGTTGAGGAGAGAGAAGGAAAGCCCCACGGCCAGGGCGTCGATACTGGTCGCCACCGCGAGGATGAGCAGCTTGCGTCCTTTGGTGGGATCAACCGAACAGCTTTCTCCGTCTTCGGAATCGTCTCCGCCGCCCCGGATCATGTTGCCGCCGATCCATGCCAGCAGCGCGAAGGCGATCCAGTGATCCCACGATTCGATGAATCCGCGCACAGTCAAGCCAAGGGCCCATCCGATCACGGGCATCAGGAACTGGAAAAAGCCGAACGTCAGCGAAAGGCGCAAAAAATGCACGGCCGTCACCCGTTTGAGGGCGCAGCCCGCACAGACCGACACGGCGAAAGCATCCATGGCCAGTGCAACGGCAATGGCGAACAGTTCTGGGAAACTCATAGGGTGTTATGGGGGTTAAGGTTATGGGCGTCAAAACCGATCCGGTTGTTGTGAGGCCTTCGGCTCTTGCTGTCAACCTTTTGCGGAAAGGTGGATAGAATACCGGGGGAGGGAAGGGGAAACGTTCTTCAGAACGTTTCCCCCTTCCCTCCCCGACCCCCCTCCTTTCCCCTTTCAAAGACTTTCGATTGGTGGGGAGGCTGCGCGGTGGGCGTCCCGTTGTGTGGAAGTATTGGCAAGGCCGGTTGGGTGTATGTAGCTGCGGGGAGAATTTATTTTAATGCATGAAGAAAATACCGGTAGCGACGAGGACGACGGCAAGGAGTTTGACCGCGGAAAATTTTTCCCCAAGGAAAAATACGGCGAGGAGCATACCGAAAATGACGGATGTTTCACGCAGGGCCGCGACCATCGCTATGGGGGCCTTGGTCATGGCCCAAAGGGCTACGCCGTAGGAGCCGAGGCTGCACAGGCCGCCGAACAGGCCGTGTTTCCAGCGGTTGCAGAAATAGGGGATGTAGGTTTTGCGCTGTCTCAGCAGCAGGATGACGTTGATGGGGAACGTGTTGATGACGTAGAGCCAGCATACGTAGCTGATGGGATTCCCGCTGGCCCGGGCGCCGTAGCCGTCGAAAAGGGTGTAGCCCATGATCACGACGGCGGTTCCCACGGCGGCCAGCGCGCCGTTGATGTTGAACTTGCCGTTCTTAATGTTGTCGCGGGTCAGGGTAAGGACGCCGGCGCACAGGCACAGGATGCCGAGCCACCCGGCAAGCGGCATTTCATGGCCGGAAAGGAGCATGAAAACGGACGTCAGGAGCGGGGCCGTGCCGCGCATGATGGTATAGGCGAACGACATGTCCACATTGCGGTAGGCTACGGCGATACAGAGGTAGTAAGCGATATGGACGGTGCAGGAGCCGGCCAGGAACTTGAGGCTTTCCAGCGCCGGAAAGGGGAGGAAAGGGACGATGAACAAAACGCCGACGCCTCCGCCGAAGCAGTTGAGCCCCGTTTCATAGAGCTTGTTGGAGCCGCCCTTGATGACGGCATTCCATGAAGCATGGAGCAAAGCGGCAAGCAGTATGAGAAGAATGATTTCGAAAGACATGAAGCCCCCCCATTTTTTTCGCGGGAAGCTAGCGCGAAAAAAGACGCTTGTACACCGATCCTTTTCTTTTGCTGACCGGTATGCAAGCGTCTTTATGCTGAGATCAAAATAGGTTGTGTTGTGACGTTTTCGTGTCGATTTTTTTGTTGGAGGGGAATGGAAAAGATTCGTTTTCGAAATAAATATTCGTATACGAAACTACTTCTTGTGATGTTCGGCTATCCACGCCTTGAATTGGCGCATTTCCTTGGCCTGGCTGATAATGATGTTCTCAGCGAGGTTGAGGATCTGAGGATTGTTGGAGCCGAGAAGGGCGGGGACGGACATTTCCAGCGCCATCGCGTGGTGCGGCAGCATGAGCTCCACAAAACGCATGTTCGCACCCAGATTCTTGCCCTCTTCGAGCATGTGCTGCATGGCCTTCTTCATGGGCGCATAGGCCGATTCTTCGATGCCGCCGAGAGGCTTCAGCAGCTCCTTCATTTCGGCGATTTCTTTTTCCTGCACCTTGATCACGTCGTCGGCCCATGCCGTAACCTGAGGATCTTGATCTTTCTTTGGGGTTGCAAGGAAGACTTTGGCCATATCCACCGCGCCCTCATGGTGCGCGATCATGCCGGAAAGGAAGGCGCGATCCGAATAGTGGGCGGCGCCGGAGCCGTGATCCATAGCGGCCTGAGCGGGCAGGACGGAAAACAAAAACGCCGCAACGAGCGCAAGGACAGTCAACGAGGCGGTACGCATAGTTTTTTCTCCCAGATAGGACGTGAGCCACGGAACGCCGTGGCGGGCCCCCACAATGGGGGCCCGTCCGGAGCATACCGGCAACCTTACATGAGATGTAACTATTTTTTATCGGGCCCGCCCGTGCGTACCTCGGCACCACACCTCGCGCCTCATAAAATCGCGGTGACGGATTACGGCGTTCCCCGGAACCGGGGACAGGGATTCGATAAGGGAAAAAGCCTTCGGTGGGAGAGGGATGGGTTCCGTTGGCAGGTTTGGAAAAGGAGAGGGCTTCTCATTCAGGAAGAGCCCATCTTCCTTCCCCAATTTCCAATCTTCTATCGCCTCTTCACGGATGAGGTGCCGGAAGCGCAGGCATTGACCATCGGCACATAGGTTTCGCTTTCCGCGTCGAAGTAGAGCAGTTCGCCTGAGCCCATATCGAAGTACAGGCCGTGCAGGAGCAGCTCGCCGCCATCGACGGCGCTCTTGATCCACGGATACCCCATGAGGTTGTCCAGCGAGAAACGCACGCCCCACATTTCGCAGGCCCGTTGCCGTTCGTCAGGATCGGCCCCGGGCAGGGAGCTGTCCACCTCGGCCTTGGCGCGGCAGGCGAGGTTCATCCAGATGTTGAGGAATTCGTCGTCGCTGTGCGAAGCTTCAAGCAGGCTGGTAAAGCCGCCGCATTTCGCGTGCCCCATGACCATGATGTGGCCGATGTGCAGGTGGCGGACCGCGTATTCCAGCGCGGCGCTGACGCCGTGGTGGTGGGAGTCCGGCTCGTAGGGAGGGACAAGGTTGGCGACGTTCCGGATGACGAACAGATCGCCGGGCGTCGCGTCAAGGAGCAGGACAGGGTCAACCCGGGAGTCGCTGCAGGCGATGACGAGGGCGTAGGGATGCTGGCCGACGCGGAGGTCTTCATAAATATTGTTTTCAGGACAATACCATGTCTTTTGGAAGCGCTGGAATCCGGCGGAAAAGCGTTTGAGCAGGTCGTGCGATACCATTTGAGGGTCCTTTGCGGCAAAGAGGATCGGAAGGCGGGCTTGTCATTTCGTGGTGGAGGCTTTATCTCCCTAAAACAGAGGAGTCAACGCAACCGATTGGAGTATTCTCCCATGCCTGATTTTTTGAGATGGATCATCGCCGGCGTTACGTCCGTGGTGGTGGCGGGGCTTGTGTTCCTGCTTGCCACCGTGGGGATCGTCGTCGCCTTTTTTGTGTTTTTGGTGCTGTTCGTCGTGTTTGGGCTGGCCATGCGCCGGGCCCGCAAGAACGTGCAGTACGGTGAGGACGGCAGCCGGTTTATCATTTATACCAACATTCCCGGAGCTGGGACGGGGAATGCCGACCGTGTGCGCCGGGACGATCCCGACACGTATGAGCTGTCCCCTGACGAATATACCGTGGAAGCGGCACCTTCGAAGAAGCCCGGCGACACGGACCCGAAGGCCCTTGGAGATCACGGGAAATCGTGACGGCGTGCCCGGACGGCAGGTCTTTTTCTGGCGTAAATTCACTTGGATAGCAATATGTTTCTGCACGCGTGTCTTAGAGTTGTTCGGCTCTGGCGAATGGGCTGCCTTGTCCTGTGCGGCTTTTTCCTGTGCTTTGGGGGAGGTGCCGCCGCGTTTGCCGCCCCTTCCGTCGAAGAAATGGCGGGGCAGATGCTGCTCGTGGGTTTCAAAGGACAGGAGCCTGAGGAATGCGGAGCTATCCTTAGAGATATTCAGGCCCGCCACCTGGGCGGGGTGATCCTGTTCAAACGGGATGCGCGCAACGCCAAGCTCCCTCGCAATATCCGCGATGCGGCGCAAGTGAAACGGCTGACCGCCGCGCTGCGGGGGGCCTCTGCGGGGCATCCGCTTTTTGTCGCCGTGGATCAGGAAGGCGGCAAGGTGGCCCGCTTCCAGCCGGGCGACGGTTTTCCGGCGTACCCTTCGGCCGCGGAGCTGGGCCGGGGCACGCCCGATGCCACGCGCCGCACGGCCCTCGGCATGGGCCGCATGTTGCGGGAGCTCGGGGTCAATCTCAATTTCGCCCCCGTACTGGATGTGAATGTGTATCCCGCTTCCCCGGCCATAGGCCGTCTCGGACGCAGTTTTTCGGCTGATCCGCAGGCCGTCGCCGCGCATGGGGCGGCTTTTGCGGACGGCCTGAACGACGCGGGCATCGTAGCTGTTTTCAAGCATTTTCCCGGACACGGCAGTGCGCGTGCGGATTCGCATAAAGGGGTCACGGACATCAGCGCGACATGGAGCGAGCGCGAACTGTCTCCGTATCGCTCCGCGCTCGGGCGTCCGGGGCAGCGTATGGTAATGACGGGGCACCTTTTCCACGCCGGGCTCGATCCCGCCTTTCCGGCCACGCTGTCGCCTTCCGTCATCAACGGGCTGCTGCGCGGGCGTCTGGGATATGACGGTGTGGTGGTGACGGATGACCTGCAAATGGATGCCATCGCCGCCGAATACACGCTGGAGGAAGTAGTGCTTCGTGCCATCGGGGCCGGAGCGGACATCCTGCTGTTCGGCAATAATCTGGAGTATGATCCCGCTATCGTCGCCAAGGTTCAGGCCGTCATCGTCCGGGCCGTCGAGGACGGAACCATTTCCCGTGCCCGGCTTGAGGCGTCGTGGAGGCGGATTCTGAAGCTCAAGCAGCAGATGTCCTGATGCTTCGGCGGAGGCCGCCTGCGGAGACGATTTTCTGGAGCCGGTCGCGGTTTCGAAAAGGCTTTGGGCTGTTGCCGCCCGGGAGACGGCCCCCCCATGAAAAAGAAGGGACCTCGTTTGAGGTCCCTTCCGTCGTTTTACTCGTCGTCTTCGTCCATGAGGGAGTCGTGCAGGGCATCGGTGAAGATGTCGAAGGCGACCTGCTCGATGGGCGTGCGGGGTTTGTAGGTGAGGGCCTCTTCGGGGACTTCGCCGTTTTCTTTGCACAATTCGTCGAAACGGTCCGAATAGGCGGCGATCAGGCGTTCCACTTCCAGCACGATGGGATCGTCGGAGGGGATGACGTCGTCATCGCTGTCTTCGCAGCTCCCTTCGTCGTGGCTGCATCCGCAACCGCATTCTTCCTCATCGCCTTTGTTGGCGTAATATTCATCAACCTGTGCTTCATAGGCATCGATGGCGTCGATGACCTGCTCCTCGGTCAGTCCGGCAAATTCCGGTTTGACTACAACGGTCTTCATACGATCTCCTTGGATGGCGGCGGGCGTCGCCGCTGGTGCTGTTTTTGTCTTCATGCCCGTCCGGACCTGTCCCGGAGGAACTTTTTCGGAACGTGTGCCGAGCTGTCCGGCGAGTTCCGTTCTTTGGGATTCATCATACAAAGGGACAACATCCCGCTGCCCCTCCGCTTCCCTGCCTTTTTTCCTATTCTCCGCGCATCGTCAAGGAAATGCGCTTGCGGGGGGATGTCCACGTCGAGCACGGTGACGAGCACTTCCTGATGCACTTTGACGACTTCGTTGGGATCGCGCACGAAGCGGTTCGCCAGCTGGCTGATGTGGACGAGCCCGTCCTGATGCACGCCGATGTCCACAAACGCGCCGAACGCTGTGATATTGGTGACGATGCCCGGCAGCTTCATGCCCTGTTTGAGATCCTGCATCGAGCTCACGCCTTCGGCAAAGGAAAAGGGCTTGAAGGGGCCTCGCGGGTCGCGTCCGGGTTTTTCCAGTTCCTTCATGATGTCGGTGAGCGTGGGCAGGCCGAGCTTGTCCGTGACATAGTCGGAAAGGCGGATGGCCTTGCGGCGTTCGGGGCTTTGCATGAGTTCGCGGACGGTTGTGCCCGTATCCTTGGCCATGCGCTCGACCACGGCGTAGGCTTCCGGGTGCACGGCGCTGGCGTCGAGGGGCTGCTTGCCGTCCCGGATGCGCAGGAAGCCGGAGCACTGCTCAAAGGCCTTGGGGCCGAGGCGGGGCACCTTGAGAAGATCCCGGCGGGTCTGGAAGGGGCCGTTTTCGTGGCGGTGAGCCACGATATTGCGGGCGAGCGTGGGGCCGAGGCCGGAAACGTAGGTGAGGAGCTGCTCGCTGGCAGTGTTCAGATCCACGCCCACGGCGTTGACGCAGCTGACGACCACGTCGTCGAGGCAGCGCTTGAGTTCGGACTGGTTGACGTCGTGCTGGTACTGCCCCACGCCGATGGATTTGGGATCGATCTTGACAAGTTCCGCCAGCGGGTCCGCGAGGCGGCGGCCGATGGACACCGCGCCCCTGTAGGTGAGATCGAGATCCGGGAACTCGGCGCGGGCCGCCTCCGAGGCGGAATAGACCGAAGCCCCGCTTTCGCTGACCATGACCACGGGGATGCTCCAGCCGGGGAGCGCCCGGATGAAGGCTTCGGTTTCGCGCCCGGCGGTGCCGTTGCCCACGGCGGCGACTTCCGCGCCGTGTTTCTTGGCGAGGCGGAGGAGCGTTTCCCCGGCTTCGGTGCGGGCCTTGTCCGATCCGGCGTGCGGGTTGATGGTCGCGTATTCGAGCAGTTTCCCTTCACGGTTGAGGCAGACGATTTTGCAGCCGGTGCGGAAACCGGGGTCCACGGCGAGGATGTTCTGAGCGCCGAGGGGCGGGGCAAGCAGAAGCTGGCGCAGGTTTTCGGCGAACACGCGGATGGATTCGGCGTCGGCGCGCTGTTTGAGCTGGTTGCGGAGTTCGGTCTCCAGCGCGGGTGCGAGAAGCCGCCCGTAGCCGTCCAGCGCGGCTGCGCGCACTTCGCGCCCGCAGGGGCCGTCGTTGAGGACGAAGAGGCGGGCCAAGAGGTCCTGCGCCTGCTCCTCATTGCGGGGGCGCAGGGAGAGGCGCAGGAAGCCTTCCTCTTCGCCCCGGAACATGGCGAGGATGCGGTGGGAAGGGGCTTGCGCGGCGGGTTCGTCCCACGCGAAATAGTCGCGGTACTTGGCGGCGTCGGGAACCTCTTCCTTGCCGGAAACGGCTTTGCTCCGCATGAGCCCTTCGCGCCCGAAGAGTTTACGCAGGCGTTCGCGGGCGGGCTGATCCTCGGCGAAGCGCTCCGCAAGGATGTCACGCGCCCCGGCAAGCGCCGCTTCCGCATCCGGCACGCCCTTTTCGGCGTCGACATAGGCGGCGGCCATCGCTTCGGGGAGGGTGCGATCCTGACGGGCCAGCTGATCGGCCAGCGGTTCGAGGCCGCGCTCCTTCGCCATTGAGGCGCGGGTGCGGCGCTTGGGGCGGTAGGGCAGGTAAATGTCTTCAAGGACGGTCAGCGCATCGGCGGCTTCGACCTTGGCACGCAGTTCGGGCGTGAGGAGGCCGCGTTCCTCCAGCGAGGCGAGGATGGCTTCGCGCCGTTTGTCCAATTCCTTCAGGGCGGCGAGGCGATCACGGATGGCGGTGACCGCCACTTCGTCGAGGCTCCCCGTGGCTTCCTTGCGGTAGCGGGCAATAAAGGGGACCGTGGCGTCCTCGTCGAGCAGGCGGATGACGGCTTCGGTTTGCTGTGGGCGTATATTCAGTTCTTGGGCTATGATGGATGCGTAGTTCTGCACGCGTGTTCCTTATCTGTTTGACGGATTACGGGAAGGTCCGGCACCGTTATGGGTGCCTGGGCGGACATGCCGGATGGAAAAGGAGGCATGGCGCCGAGCGACGGTATGCTTTTTCGCGGAAAAAGAAAACGCCCGCCGGATTCCGGTGAAACCCTTGACCTTGGAGCCCCGGGTGACCATAGTAAAGGATATTTCCCTCTAAGGAGTTTTCATGAACACGCCATCTTCAGCCCTTTCCGATGAAATGAAAGGGGCGATGTCCACTCTGCTCAATGCCGTTATTTTTGAACAATGGCTCCGTTTTTCCTGGATTGAGGAAGACGAGGAAGGGGATTTCTGCATCCAGATCCCCGCGGAGACGGTCAGCGAACTTGTGGAGGATTACCCCGAATACGAGGGGTTGATCGCCCAGCTCAACGGGACCATCGTGGATGCGGACATGGCCTGTTCCGCCGTTCTCGGCTATGCGCGATCCTCGCTTGGGGAACAGAGCCTCGCCGTGCTGGAGCACAACGAATTCCAGAATATGGTGGGGCGTTTCCACCAGTGGCTCAACGACAACGTGGAAGCGCTGGATCAGGACCCGAAGAATTTCGATCAGTGGTGCGAGCTGTTCCTCGCCGACTTGCAGCAGGCCAAGGACGGCAACGCGTAAGGCTTTGCCGGGCTTCGGCACCGACGGGTTCCGCTCACGGGAATGGAGTACCTTTGAAACGGTACAGCTTTCAAAGGTCCCCGGGACTATCGAGCGGGCGGTCTGTGCCGTTTTAGAGAAAGGCGGGAGCGATGTTCCCGCCTTTCTCTTTTGGGCTGCAGGAAAAAGCCAGGCCGCCCTTGTGTGGAGCGGCCCTGGCTTGGGAAACATGGCGGGGGGGTGTCCCTGTTCAGCACGATGAGGTGTGGGGTAAGGAAAGGATACGCTTGACGGAACGGTGTTATTTGCCCCAGAGCGAAAGGCGCGGCCCGGCGTCAGCCAGCGCGTCGAGGGGGATGTCCACGACCTGCGACCCGGCGGCCCACGGAGCCACCTGATACGGCTGGAAGAAAATGCGTATGCCCTCGGGCGTGAGCGCAAAGCTGGAAAAGTTTTCGGCTTCGGGGGCGGTGCCGCTGCGGAGCATGTCGTCGTTGTACATGTCGCCGAGGGATTTGGTCAGGGCCTTGGTGCAGTAGCGGCTCATGACGTCGAGCGCCGTATCCAGATTTTCGAATACGTCATACAAATCGATGAGCGCGCCGCTCTTCATATCATAGGTCGTCGTGGTGATTTCCAGGTTGCCGTGCGCGCCGCCGGTATAGCTGGCGGTCTTCCAGACTATCGAAAGGACGGACGGCGTGGAACGGGTCGTGCTGTAGGTCGTTTCGAGTTCGTAGGGCACGCCCAGATCCGGTTCTTCGCCATAGGTATTCTGGAACGTGTCCACCGCCTGATGCGCCCAGTCGGCCACATCGGCATCCACGCGGGCATTGCCGGTTATCGGGTAATGAACCCGAATCTGAAGCTTGCCGGTTTGCCGGGAAACCACGGCGTCGCGCTCGTTCAGGGCGTTGGCGTACGTGGGTATCGCCAGCGCAACGGTACAGCACAGCAGGAGAAAACGGACGAAGTATGACATGGGAAATCCTGTTCCGAATGATTTTGCGGCAGACATGACATCCGGAAGCCGTTTTGTCTAGAGGTTAGAGATCAGATCCGGCACGCCCCGTACAGGCGGGCCAGCCACGGCCTCGAATAGATTTCCAGCCTGAGCCTGAGCCAGCTCCACCCCGCGTCGCGTACTTTGAAGCGGTGCACGGCCTCGGGCGCGGCAGGCGGGTTGGCTCCCATGCGGGTGGTGAAGAATACGGAAAATCCGGCTTTCCGCCCCTCTTCCCGCGCAACCTCGGACCCGCTTCCCCACGGCCAGCATAGCGAACGCACAGGATGCCCCAGTTCCCGGCGGAGCGTTTCCGCGCAGGCGCCCAGTTCTTCGTGCACACGGCTGCGGCGGGCCGCTTCGCTCTCCAGCGTACCCAATCGATCCGGGGAAAATCCCGCTACAAGCGTTTCCAGCGCGGCTACATTTCCCGCCGATTGAAAGAAAGTACGGGCCTCCGCCGGTTCTTGCGGCACGAGGCGCTGCACGGCGGCGACCAGATCAGGGGAAGGGATGAATGCCCGGCTGTACAGGAAGGGGCGTTCTTTGAAGCGGGGCAGGCCCCAGACTTCGGGGAAGTCGACCGCGTTGAACGTGTTCGCCCGCGTTCCGGGGACGTGGAAGCGTTGCCCGGCGGCTTCCAGTGCGGAGGCGGGCTTCTGGTGCCTGTCGTGGCGGTTCACCGGGCCCCATTCCGGACCGGCGAAAACGGCGAGGTGGCGGGCGGAGTGCGCGGCCACGGCCATGACGCCGCTGGATTCCATGTGTCGGGCTTCTTCCCAGGAAAAGAACATATCGCGGCGTACCTGATAGCCGAAGGGGGTGTCGTGCATGGGCGCATCCACGGGAGGGAGGCTGGACGGAGGCAGTCCCTCCCAGACGTCGGCAAGGGTCGGGCGGCATTTTTTTTCAGCCTCCGTCCGTTCGGTGACGGCAAAGACGACGCCTTTGTGCCCGTATTTCCGCAGGATGGGCCATGCGTAGACGTAATTGTCCAGGTACCCGTCGTCAAAGGTGATCAGCAGGGAACGCGGCGGCAGCGGTGCGCCCTTCAGCAGAAAGCCCTCCGCTTCATCAAGGCCGATCCCGCGCCAGCCGTATTCGGCCATGCCTCGGCACTGGTCTTCAAAATGTTCCGGGCTGACGGCGATAGCCCCCGGAAATCGGCTGACGTAATGGTACATGAGTACAGGAAGGCTGTATGCGCTCATGGGGCATCCTTGAACTGTTTGGAGGGAATTCGGGGGAATGGTCTGGTCTGCGGAGGGGATGGGGCCTTGCCTGTTGTTCTTCCCCGCCGGAGAGGGATGGGGAAAACGCCGTACACCGTGAGGTGCGCTTCCGAACACCGTGCGTGCCGCTTTTTTATGATGAAGCGCGCAAGGTTTCAACCATGCTCTGATACAGAAAAAGGGGCGGCCCCTTCATCGGAGCCGCCCCCGGAAGAGTGGATCAAAGGTTGCCGCTGCGTTTGCGCTGTTTGGTTCCTGTGTTTGATGCCCACTGGTGTTCGTGCGTGAGGAACTGCATCGGATTGATCGGCTTATCGCGGAGCCGCACTTCAAAGTGCAGGTGAGGGCCCGTAACCCGCCCGGTCCTGCCGAGATTGCCGATATACTGGCCTTGCTTGACCTTCTGGCCTTTCCGGACTCCGAGTTTGTCCAGATGGGCATAACGCAGGGTGACGCCTTTTCCGGCATCGATGTCGATGGTCAGTCCATAGGAGCCTTTGCGGCCACTGTACACGACTTTGCCGGGCGCGGAAGCAACGACTTTTTCCCCGCGGTTTCCGGCGATATCCACGCCCGCGTGCATGAGCCGCCTGCGTTTGACGGGATGCTTGCGGGGGCCGAAGGACGACGTGACCCGGATAGTTTCCTTGATGGGCTGGATGAGCGAAAGAACCGGGTAGAGCGACGGTTCCTTGAGCAGTTCCGGCGTGACTTCAATGTCGCCGTCGTCGAATTCTTCATCGGGGATGGGAGTGAAGCGGACGTTGGAACCGTTCTGGCTGACGGCGGCGCCGGCTGTCTGGAGTTCGCGGCGGGCCGTGTAGGAAAGCGCTTCGCGTGTCGGGGGGCGATAGTCATGCAGGGCCGTCAAGGAATCCTGATAGCGGACGATGGAATACTGGTGGTGCTGCAAGCCGGATTGTTGTGGAGCGCAGGCGGTGAGGAGAAGGAGGCAAAGGAGGGGGGAGAAAAGAGCAAGCCTTTTTGCTGCGCTGTAAGACAAATACGAAGGTTTGAGCGTCATGAAGGATTCCTTGTTTGCAGGGGCCGTATGCATAGCGGAGGAGAGGGGGGGGCGCCCCGGTCGTGATGTCATTGCGGAAAGAAGGAAGCACGTTAGCATCCCGGGCAAAAGCTGTCGAGTCGTTGGATTTTTTTGAGGACGCCTCAGCCAATCAGCTACAAAAAGGAGCGGTTACGGTGGGATAGCGGATGGTTTTGTTGTTTTTCCGCTATCAGGTTTAAAAAACTGTACATATTTTTCCCTATATGATTTTTCAATGATCATGGCGGATAAGAACGGCCTGTTGGAAACCGCAAAGGGAGGAATTTTTTTTCGGAAAAAGAAAACCCGTATTATCGTAAATAGGAACTTTTCTAAATGAATTAACCGTCCAATGGAGGAGCCCTTCCTGTGGCCTCCTCACCTTCCGAGGGCAGTACGCTTTCCATGTATGTGTGGAGGATCAAAAGTGCAGAAGGGGGGAGGACGGAACTTGGCGAATGGGCGGAACTATGGCAGAGTAGGGACACGAAACCCAAGAACCAAGAGGTGCTATGCGTACAATATCCTTCACTTTCGCCTCTTTTTGCCGTATTACCGCCCTTGCCGTTTTGTCTTTTTCCTTGGCGGGCTGCGGGCTGATGGATTACGGCGGAGGAGGGTCCGGCACGCGGGGGACGAAGACGTACACGGTGCGGGGAAAAACCTACAGGCCCTATCTGTCGGCGGACGGGTATAGGGAAGACGGGGTCGCCTCGTGGTACGGCAGGGATTTTCACGGAAAAACCACGGCCAACGGCGAACGCTATAATATGTATGCGATGACCGCCGCGCACAAACTGTTGCCGCTCGGGACCAAGGTGCGGGTCACGCATCTGAGGAACGGAAAGTCCATCGTCGTGCGCGTCAACGACCGGGGACCGTTCGTCGGGGATCGGATCATCGATCTTTCGTATGCGAGCGCGAAGGAACTGGGCATGATCGGCACGGGTACGGCGCGTGTCCGTGTCGAGGCGATCGAAACCTTTGGCGGCGCGTCCCCCGGCGATATGAACGGGAGCTTCTACATCCAGATCGCCGCGCTGAGCAGCCAAGCCTCGGCTCAGGATCTTGTGCGGCGGCTGCAAAACCGGAATCTCGGCGGGCGGGCGTTCTACGCGCCTTCTCTGGGGCTCTGGCGTGTGCAGGCCGGGCCGTTCAACTCGCTGAACCGCGCTGAGGATCTCTCGGACGAGCTGAACAGGCAGTATCCCGGCAACTTTGTGGTCGCGGATTAAAGGCGGAAGCGGAAGGGGAGCCTTTTTTGAAACGGCTTCCCTTCCGCCGTGTTTTCCACGCTTCCCCTTCGGCTTTTGGGCATACGGGCTTCCCGTTCAGGGTGTTTCTCATGGCGGAAGGCCGTGAGAAGGTTTTGGGGCGGGGGTGAAACCGTTGACAACGGTGCTTGGCTGCTGTATGTTTCTTCCCACGTAAAGGGGAGTAACTGGGTTCTTGAGACCCGGGTAACGTCAACAGCATGGCTTCGGCCTGGCGTTACCATCAAGCTTTGACTTGATGAGTGAGACCTTCACGGCACATGTTGCCGGAGGGTCTTTTTTGTTTTCTCCGGCGACCAAACGCAACAAGGAGTAAAACATGATGTTCGCTCTTCTTCCCGTCCTGAAGGGGCGCGCCTGCGGAGGTTCCGATGGTCGTTGAGCATTCCGTGACGGAAGTCGTCCTTTTCTGTGTCCTCATCATCGTCTGCCTGTGGTGCGACCTGCACGCGCATCAGGCCGATAAGCCCGTTTCCGCCCGTAACGCCGCCATCTGGAGCTGTATCTGGGTGGGCCTCGCGCTCGTGTTCGCAGGGTACATCGGATATAGCTTCGGCTCTGAACAGGTTCAGCTCTTCCTGACCGGGTACCTGCTGGAAAAGTCGCTTTCAGTGGACAACCTGTTCGTCATCATGGCCATTTTCAGTTCGTTCGCGGTGAAGGACGCGTTCCAGCACCGGGTTCTGTACTACGGCGTCCTCGGCGCGCTGGTTCTGCGCCTGATCTTCGTGGCGGCAGGCAGTTCCCTGGTGGCGATGTTCGGCCCCTACGCGCTGGCGAGTTTCGGCATCTTCGTGCTCTGGACGGCGTGGAAGATGTGGCAGTCCATGCACAGCGGCGAGAAGGAAGAAATCGTCGACTACTCCGAGCACTGGGCCGTCCGGTATACCAAGCGCTTCATCCCCGTGCACAACCAGCTCAGCGGCCACGATTTCTTCGTGAAGGCCCCCGATACTACCGGCAAGCTGATCTGGAAGGCCACGCCGCTGTTCCTGTGCCTGTTTGTGGTGGAAGTGTCCGACGTGATGTTCGCGTTCGACTCGGTCCCGGCCATCATCGCCGTCACGCACGACCCCTTCCTCGTCTATACCAGCAACGTGTTCGCCATCCTCGGCCTGCGGTCCATGTATTTCCTGCTCGCCGCCGGAAAGCGTTACCTGCGCCACCTGGAAAAGTCCGTAGTGATCATCCTCGCATACATCGGCGTGAAGATGCTTCTGGACGTGGTGGGCATCGTGCACATTTCCCCGCTGATCAGCCTTGGTGTGGTCATCGGGCTGCTGGCCATAGGCATCCTTGCCTCACTGCTGCCGGAAAAGTCCGCCAAGTAAGTTCTCATGGATGAATGACGCCCGGCCGGAGTATGCTTCTTTACGCGGGCATACTCCGGCTCCCCTTTGGGGACATTGCATTTTGTGTGGAAAAGCGTATCCCTGTTTCCATTCCATAGAGGCCGGAGGCGCAGGCTTTCGGTGATTTTTCCAAGGTTGACGCGGGGAAGGGACGATACGCTCGGATCCGTTTTCCAGAAGCGGGAGCCTTGGTTTTTAATAAGGAGCGTTGGACGCATGAATCGTACAAGAACCCTGCTTATCATTGGGGTTTTTATGCTTTCTCTCGCCGTGCTCGCGGCGTTGGAATTCCGTGTTCAGGATGAACCCCCGAGCGAAGGCCAGATGGTGACGGGCTCTCTTTCGAAGGATATGCCCGCTCTTCCCAAGCTGCCTTCCCTGGGCGATTCGGAAGGGAGTAAGGGCGGAGTTCTGGTTCCTCTCGACAACGGGACGCTGCGCGGCAGTGCGGCCCCGCTTGATATGTCCGCGATCCCGCCCGATGAGGAAACTCCGGCGGGTAAGGATACGCCCGAAACGGCGGCTCCCGCAGCCGATCCCGCTGTCTCGGCGGAAAAGCCCGCACCGGCCCCGATGGGTGAAATTGCGCCTGCCGATACGTTTACGGAAAAGCCGAAGCAGCCCGTAGCCGAGGAAAAGGCCCCTCAGCAGGAAAAGAAGGCTGAGAAGGCCGTGGCGGAAAAGCCCGCCGAAAAGCCGCAGCCGAAGGTTTCCGAACCGAAGCAGGAAAAGGAACAGGCGAAGGAAGGCGTGGTGGTGCTGACCACCAAGGCCCCCGCGAAGCTGGCGGCGGGGCAGACCGCGATCACCGCGACCCGGCTTGAGCTGGGCAAGAGCGTGGTCTTCCGCATGACCGGCGCGGCCCCGACCCGCTGCTCCTCAAACCGACGCTGCTCCTCAAGGACCCCAACCGCTATGTCGTGGACCTTCAGGGCAACTGGGGCATCCAGCTCCCGCGCGTGCCCAAGGATCTCTGGATTTCGGGCATCCGTCTGGGACACCATGAAGAGAGCACCCGTCTTGTATTTGAATTGACCCGCGCCCCGGTGTCGGCCAAGGTCGTCAAAATCAACAACACGACCGTGGAAGTCCGTATCCAGTAATTTGCCGGATACCAGAATGCTTGGAAAGCCCTCCGCCGGATTTGCGGGGGGCTTTTTCGTTATCCGAATGCCGATAAAGCGGCCTTTTGGAGGCAAAGCCGGATACTCTTGAGGGGGAATTTCAAGGTAACAATTTTTTGGTGCTCTAACCGGAGCGAAAACACGGTAGAAACGGGGAGTGTGGGGCAAAAAAAAATCAGAAAAAAAATAAAAAGTCGTTGACAGAGGCGGCGTGGAGGTGCATAAACCGTTCTCGCCGCTGCGGGACGGAATGTCTCGCTGAGCCGGGCAGGGCCGAGAGGCCGGGCACGGCGGGGCGAAAAAGTTTTTTGAAAAAAGCAGAAGAAAGCGGTTGACAGCGAGAAGGGGTCGGGATAAGTTCCCGCTTCTGCGCCGGGGAGAAATCCTCGCGGCGCGCTCCGAAAAAAACTTCGGGGTTCGAAAAAAAAAAGTTGTTGACAAGCTGGACCGGGCGGGGTAAGTTCCCGCTTCGCCGCTGACGGAAACGCAGCGGCTGAGGCAACGGCCTCTGGTTCTTTGACAAGTGAAGAGCGAGTTGGGAATAAGAAACTTTGAGTTTTAGCCCATAGAGATATGGGCAAGCTAGTTGTTTTCAATCAACTGGAGAGTTTGATTCTGGCTCAGATTGAACGCTGGCGGCGTGCTTAACACATGCAAGTCGAACGTGAAAGTCCTTCGGGGCGAGTAAAGTGGCGCACGGGTGAGTAACGCGTGGATAATCTACCCTTAAGATGGGGATAACGGCTGGAAACGGTCGCTAATACCGAATACGCTCCCGATTTTATCGTTGGGGGGAAAGATGGCCTCTGCTTGCAAGCTATCGCTTAAGGATGAGTCCGCGTCCCATTAGCTAGTTGGCGGGGTAACGGCCCACCAAGGCAACGATGGGTAGCCGGTCTGAGAGGATGACCGGCCACACTGGAACTGGAACACGGTCCAGACTCCTACGGGAGGCAGCAGTGGGGAATATTGCGCAATGGGCGAAAGCCTGACGCAGCGACGCCGCGTGAGGGATGAAGGTTCTCGGATCGTAAACCTCTGTCAGGGGGGAAGAAACCCCCTCGTGTGAATAATGCGAGGGCTTGACGGTACCCCCAAAGGAAGCACCGGCTAACTCCGTGCCAGCAGCCGCGGTAATACGGAGGGTGCAAGCGTTAATCGGAATCACTGGGCGTAAAGCGCACGTAGGCGGCTTGGTAAGTCAGGGGTGAAATCCCACAGCCCAACTGTGGAACTGCCTTTGATACTGCCAGGCTTGAGTACCGGAGAGGGTGGCGGAATTCCAGGTGTAGGAGTGAAATCCGTAGATATCTGGAGGAACACCGGTGGCGAAGGCGGCCACCTGGACGGTAACTGACGCTGAGGTGCGAAAGCGTGGGTAGCAAACAGGATTAGATACCCTGGTAGTCCACGCTGTAAACGATGGGTGCTGGGTGCTGGGATGTATGTCTCGGTGCCGTAGCTAACGCGATAAGCACCCCGCCTGGGGAGTACGGTCGCAAGGCTGAAACTCAAAGAAATTGACGGGGGCCCGCACAAGCGGTGGAGTATGTGGTTTAATTCGATGCAACGCGAAGAACCTTACCCAGGCTTGACATCTAGGGAACCCTTCGGAAATGAAGGGGTGCCCTTCGGGGAGCCCTAAGACAGGTGCTGCATGGCTGTCGTCAGCTCGTGCCGTGAGGTGTTGGGTTAAGTCCCGCAACGAGCGCAACCCCTATCTTCAGTTGCCAGCAGGTAAGGCTGGGCACTCTGGAGAGACCGCCCCGGTCAACGGGGAGGAAGGTGGGGACGACGTCAAGTCATCATGGCCCTTACGCCTGGGGCTACACACGTACTACAATGGCGCGCACAAAGGGTAGCGAGACCGCGAGGTGGAGCCAATCCCAAAAAACGCGTCCCAGTCCGGATTGGAGTCTGCAACTCGACTCCATGAAGTCGGAATCGCTAGTAATTCGAGATCAGCATGCTCGGGTGAATGCGTTCCCGGGCCTTGTACACACCGCCCGTCACACCACGAAAGTCGGTTTTACCCGAAGCCGGTGAGCTAACTCGCAAGAGGAGCAGCCGTCTACGGTAGGGCCGATGATTGGGGTGAAGTCGTAACAAGGTAGCCGTAGGGGAACCTGCGGCTGGATCACCTCCTTTATAGGAAAAATTCCCAACTCGCTCTTCACTTGCAAGGAACAAGGGCTTAACGCCATGCTCTTTGAGAAGAAAACGTCAGGGGCCTGTAGCTCAGGTGGCTAGAGCGCACGCCTGATAAGCGTGAGGTCGAAAGTTCAAGTCTTTCCAGGCCCACCACTTATCAGGGGGTATAGCTCAGCTGGGAGAGCATCTGCTTTGCACGCAGAGGGTCGACGGTTCGATTCCGCCTACCTCCACCACAAGCTTGCTGACGTACGGTCCATGATTGGTCATTGACGCGAAGATTTCGCGGCAGTCATCCAGGCATGGCCTGGTCGCACCGGCCGGAAACACCGGCGGGTGCTGCTCATTTACAATTGAATAGGGGAATGGGAAGGGAATAGTAAAGTTCTTGAGAAATAAGATATCAAGGGCAACAGGTGAATGCCTTGGCGCTGAGAGGCGATGAAAGACGCGGTAAGCTGCGATAAGCATCGGGGAGGAGCTAAACATCCTACGATCCGATGATTTCTGAATGGGGAAACCCGATGGGAGTCATGTCCCGTCATCCTGAGCTGAATATATAGGCCCAGAGAAGCCAACCCGGGAAGTGAAACATCTCAGTACCCGGAGGAAGAGAAATCAAACGAGACTCCCAAAGTAGCGGCGAGCGAAATGGGAAGAGCCCAAACCGGGTGGTTTCGACCATTCGGGGTTGTAGGGCCGGCATACGTGATTCTGGAGTAGGCAGAGGAAGTGAGCTGGAAAGCTCCGCCACAGCGGGTGATAGCCCCGTACTCGAAACCGAAAAGGACGCAGCCGGTACCTGAGTACTGCGAGGCACGTGGAACCTCGTGGGAATCTAGGGGGACCATCCTCTAAGGCTAAGTACTCCTCAGCGACCGATAGTGAACTAGTACCGTGAGGGAAAGGTGAAAAGAACCCCTGTTAGGGGAGTGAAATAGAATCTGAAACCTGTTGCCTACAAGCTGCGAGAGCTGCTTTTTGCAGTGATCGCGTGCCTTTTGTATAATGAGTCAGCGAGTTACTCTACCGTGCGAGGTTAAGCGAAAGCGTAGCCGTAGTGAAAGCGAGGCTTAATAGGCCGACTAGTACGTTGGAGTAGACCCGAAACCGGGTGATCTATCCATGAGCAGGTTGAAGCAAGGGTAAAGCCTTGTGGAGGACCGAACCGTCAACGGCTGAAAACGTTCCGGATGACTTGTGGATAGGGGTGAAAGGTCAATCAAACCCGGTGATAGCTGGTTCTCCCCGAAATATATTGAGGTATAGCCTCGGGAATTGATTAGCGGAGGTAAAGCACTGACAGAGCTAGGGGTCCTACCAGATTACCAAACTCTATCAAACTCAGAATGCCGCTTAATTGTATCCCGGGAGTCAGACGGCGGGTGCGAAGGTTCGTCGTCAAAAGGGAAACAGCCCAGACCAACAGCTAAGGTCTCCAAATCCATGCTCAGTGGTGAAGGTAGTGGAACCGTTTAGACAGCCAGGACGTTGGCTTAGAAGCAGCCATCGTTTAAAGAAAGCGTAATAGCTCACTGGTCTAATGGCTCTGCGCCGAAAATGTAACGGGGCTAAGCATGGTACCGAAGCTTTGGCAATCTCCTTTGGAGGATTGGGTAGGGGAGCGTTCGCTGCGGGCTGAAGGTGTATCGGAAGGTATGCTGGACTGCAGTGAAGTGATTATGCTGACATGAGTAACGATAAAATATGTGAAAAACATATTCGCCGAAAACCCGAGGTTTCCTGGGTAAAGGTAATCTTCCCAGGGTTAGTCGGATCCTAAGGTGAGGGTGAAAGCCGTAACCGATGGAAAACAGGTTAATATTCCTGTACTTGTTGTGTAGCGCGATGGAGGGACGCAGGAAGATAGGCGGGCCGGGTGTTGGATATCCCGGTGCAAGCGTGTAGGAATATCCGGTAGGCAAATCCGCCGGACGAATCTGAGACGCGAGTCCGTGGGCGCAAGCCCTGAAGCCGTTGAGTCTATGCTGCCTAGAAAAGCTCCTAAGTTTATCCACAGCAATCCGTACCGCAAACCAACTCAGGTGGGTGGGATGAACAATCCAAGGCGCTCGAGAGAACTCTGGCCAAGGAACTCGGCAAAATAACCCCGTAACTTCGGAAGAAGGGGTGCTCTCTAGGGTGACATGTTTAACATATGAAGCCCCGGGGAGCCGCAGTGAATTGGTGGTGGCGACTGTTTACTAAAAACATAGGTCTGTGCGAAGTCGCAAGACGACGTATACGGACTGACGCCTGCCCGGTGCTGGAAGGTTAAAAGGAGGGGTCAGCGCAAGCAAAGCTCCGAATTGAAGCCCCAGTAAACGGCGGCCGTAACTATAACGGTCCTAAGGTAGCGAAATTCCTTGTCGGGTAAGTTCCGACCTGCACGAATGGCGTAACGATCTCCACACTGTCTCGGCCAGAGACTCGGTGAAATTGCAGTCGCGGTGAAAATTCCGTGTACCCGCAGAAAGACGGAAAGACCCTGTGCACCTTTACTATAGCTTGACATTGGATTTTGGGCCTGCATGTGTAGGATAGGTGGGAGGCTGTGAACCCTGTACGCCAGTATGGGGGAGCCATCCTTGAAATACCACCCTTGCATGTTTAAGATCCTAACTTCTTCCGGTTATCCCGGAGAAAGACAGTGTCTGGCGGGTAGTTTGACTGGGGCGGTCGCCTCCTAAAGTGTAACGGAGGCATGCAAAGGTTCCCTCAGCCTGATCGGAAACCAGGCGCTGAGTGCAAACGCATAAGGGAGCTTGACTGTAAGAGAGACATCTCGAACAGGAACGAAAGTTGGCGTTAGTGATCCGGTGGTCCCGAATGGAAGGGCCATCGCTCATTGGATAAAAGGTACGCCGGGGATAACAGGCTGATCGCATCCAAGAGTTCACATCGACGATGCGGTTTGGCACCTCGATGTCGGCTCATCACATCCTGGGGCTGAAGCAGGTCCCAAAGGGTACGGCTGTTCGCCGTTTAAAGTGGTACGCGAGCTGGGTTTAAAACGTCGAGACAGTTTGGTCCCTATCTTCTGTGGGCGAAGGAGAATTGAGAGGGCCTGTCCCTAGTACGAGAGGACCGGGATGGACGCACCCCTGGTGATCCTGTTGTCGCGCCAGCGGCATAGCAGGGTAGCTATGTGCGGAAGGGATAACCGCTGAAAGCATCTAAGCGGGAAGCCTGCCTCAAGATAAGTTCTCCCCTCGAAAGAGCTTGAAGGGCCCGGGTAGACTACCCGGTCGATAGGCTGGAGGTGTAAGCGCGGCGACGTGCTCAGCTGACCAGTACTAATAGCCCGAGCGGCTTATTTTTTAAAAACTTTCCCTTCCCAACCCCCTATCAATTAATATCACATAGAGATTTGTCTTGGTGTTCATGGAGGAGAGGGTACACCCGATCCCATTCCGAACTCGGCAGTTAAGCTCTCCATCGTCGATGATACTGCGCACTCTTACGTGGGAAAGTAGAACAACGCCAAGACTTTATTTCCAAAGGGCCGTCCTGGATAGGACGGCCCTTTGTTTTGCCCGAAGCTCATCCCCATCACGGGCCCCCCTCCCCCAGCCCCAGGCTAGGCGCAAGCCCCTCCTGCTGTTTCTCCCTCCCCCCTCCCTCTCGGGTTTCCTCCCCCCAGCTTTTTTTTCCTACAGCTTTACCCGCCCGGTTCGCTCCTTAATCGGCTTATTCGTTTCTTCTTCTTCTTCTTCTTCTTCTTCTTCTTCTTCTTCACCTTTTTCCCGCAAGCCTCATTGATTTGCCAGGCGAAGGCTTTAGAGGGCCTGTGTTTGAGGGAAAGGGAGGCCACGGAATCGTTTCCTTAATCGGTAAATGTTCTCCTCGCTACCCTCGTAATCAAAAAGCCTAGGGAGTTCGAAAGATGGGGCGGTGGAGGGAATAGAAGCCTCTCTCCAGAAGAGGGGCTCCCTTCCTTCATATTCTCACCCCATCTCATAGGGGAAACCGCACATCAGGGAATTGCCCCTGCGCCCTCATTATGCTAGGAGTTTGAAAAGTACAGGGTTCTCACCCCTGACTTTCGATTGGAGGTTTACTATGCTGAAAATCAAACATGTAGCCGTATGCATGCTCGCTCTCGCCATGCTTTCGGCTGGTTGCACCAACTACAGCGGCAATACCTATTCCGGCAGCCAGGTGCGCAGCGCTCAAACGGTGCAGTACGGCACGGTGGTTTCCGTGCAGCCCGTTACGCTTGAGGAAGATCGTCCTGCCGTCCTTGGGACAGTGGGAGGAGGCGTCGTCGGCGGCGTGCTCGGCAATATGGTTGGTGGCGGACGCGGGAAGACGCTGGCGACTATCGCGGGTGCAGCCCTCGGCGCGGCTGGCGGCTATGCTGGCGAGAAGGCGCTGACCAAGCAGAATGGCCTCGAAATTACGGTCGAACTGGAAAACGGACAGCAGTTGTCCATTGTTCAGGCCGCCGATCAGCAATTCTCTCCAGGTGAACGTGTCCGCGTACTGCGCGGAAGCGACGGCTCGGCGCGTGTGACCCGTTAGCCTTTGCAGGAACGCCGTATTGCGGCATCGTATAATCCGTCGTGCGCCGGCATGACGAACAACCAAGGAGCATCCATGCTGGATCCGAAACAGTGTGTTCTTTTCAGCGGCGGGGCCGCCGGAACCGAGCAGTTTTTCGGCGCGCAGGCCGAGGCTTGGGGCATTGAAGAAGTGAACTACAGCTTTGATGGGCACCAGATCGAACGGAAGCGCGGCGTGCGCGTCCTCACTTCCGAAGAATTGGCCCTGAAAGATGTGAGCCTGACCTATGTTTCCCGCCTTATGGGCCGGGAATTCACGAAGGCTCCCCTGTTCCGCAAGGTCCTGCAGTCCATTTGCTGGCAGGTCAGCAGCGGTCAGGAAGTCGTGGTCGTGGGCAACATCCAGCCGGATCAGACCGTCAAGGGCGGTACCGGCTGGGGTGCCGAGTTCGCCAAGATCTGCAACAAGCCCCTTCTCGTGTTCGATCAGGAACAGGACGGCTGGTATCGCTGGCTGAACGACGCTTGGGTCAAGGTGGAAGAGCCCGTCATTGAGCATACGCACTTCACCGCCACGGGAACCCGGTTCATGGAAGCCAACGGGCGCAAAGCCATTTCGGATCTGTTTGCTCGTTCGTTCAATCGCTAGTCGTCGCGGACGTTTTTGCCGTATTGTGGACAGCCATCCTGTTTTGCAGGATGGCTGTCTTTGTGAAGGTGGAGTATGCCGTTGTTTGCCGTTCCGTCCGTAAAGAGCAATTCGCTCGGGTTGTTGGCGGGTCTTTGCGCCTTTCTCATCTGGGGCTTTCTGGTCGTTTTCTGGCATATGCTGGATGCCGTGGCTCCGTTCGAAATCCTGTGCTACCGCATCGTTTTTCGTTTGTGAGCTTGCTTCCGGTCGTTATGCTGACAAGGCGCTGGGCGGAGGTCGTCAGCGCTTTTCGCAACCGCCGCGTGGCGCTGACCATGTTCGCCAGTTCCTGTGTGGTGGGGTTGAACTGGTTCCTGTACATATGGGCCATCAGTACCGGACAGATCCTTGAAACGAGCCTCGGATACTACACCAATCCGCTTATGAATGTGCTGTTCGGTTTCCTTTTCTTGCGGGAACGGCCGTCACGCCTTCAGGGGATAGCCATTTTGTTGGCCTGTATCGGTGTCCTGCTGAGTTTCTTGGGCCACAATCAGTTTCCGTGGCTGGCCCTGTCGCTGGCCTTCACTTTTGCGCTGTACGGTTTTATCCGAAAAACGGTTTCCGTCGAAGCGCTTCCCGGCTTGTTCATTGAGACGATAGTTTTGATACCCTTTTCGCTCGGCTGGATCCTGTGGCTCTATTGGAATGGGGAGGGCTTCCTTTGCAGCCCGACGGTTCGGGAAGGCTTTTTGTTGTTTCTTGCCGGCCCGGTCACATCCCTGCCACTGGTCATGTTCGCCTATGCCGCCCGGCATATGCGCCTGATGACGCTTGGCCTGCTGCAATACATTTCCCCGACCTGCACGTTCTTCCTCGGCATATTCATGTTTGGGGAAACCTTGAACCCGGCTACGCTGGTGACGTTCATTTTTATCTGGCTGGCCTTGCTGCTGTATACGGTGGAAAGCTGGCGGCAGACGCGGCATTTGCCGCACTGAGGGAACGGAAAAAGGCGGGACGCCCCCCTCTCTTTTTTGTACCGTTGAACGCATGGGCATATGGACCGAAATGGTCCGGCTCAGTTGGGCGTCATGCAGGAAAAACTCCCAGTACGGGAACTTCCATGCTTACGTGTACCTATGAAAAATCCTCGGCTTGCCGAGGACTTTTGGGGGAAGGGGAGAACGGATATGAAAAAGCCCCGACAGGCGGGGCAATAGGGCGGTGGTGTGCTTCATGGTGGTTCTTTGGGCTTGGGGAGGCATTGTACGGGAGTGGCTTAGTGGGTCCGCTTGAGCTCATAGCCGAACTGTTCGGCTATATGCTCAAGCGGCTGGATATTACCAGTGACCCGCATGATGTCGACGAGGGTTTCCGCGCCGAGTTTCGCGCCGTCGTCGAAGGGGTTCACTTCACGCAGCAGGGTGGAATACGGTTTGCCCACGGCGGCGGCAATGTTTTTGGCACCAAGACCGCTTTCTAAAACAAGATCATGAACGGCAGAAATAAGATTGGCAGACATAAGGGTTCTCCTTTGGTTGCGTATTCAAACAGCACCACCTGTTCTTAGCTATACCTGATTCTCATCGGAAGACAAGGCCATTAGATTCTTTTTTTAGTACGTTTCGTGACTTTTTTCTCCTGTAGAAAGAGAATAAGTCTTGCTAGATTGGTTATCTTGCCAGAATCACTGTTTAAATAAAAAAGCCCATTGAAAAGAGTTTTTGACGATTGCCAAAAAAAATTCAATGGGCTGAAAAGAAGTTTTTTCAGATGGTTTCGTTTTGTGAATTATAGTGCGTCTTGAGCGGTCAGGGCATACAGGTACCGCTGGGTGCGGGACGCCGTATACGTATATTGCCCGGCAATACGCCAGTTCTGTGCGGCCTGTTCCCAATCTGGAGACTCTTGGAGGCGTTCGCGCAAAAGCAGTACGATCACGCCATTGGGGTTCAGGTTGCCTTTGACGAGTTCCAGAACGCCGGGCCACGGCATAAACGCCCGGCTGACGATGAGATCCGCTGTCCGTGCGGGCGGTCCGGCCATAAACGCTTCGGCGCGGCCCCGGAAGACATGGGTTCCGGGCAAGGGATATTTGGCGAGGACCGTGGACAGGAACAGGGCTCGTTTTTCTCGGGCTTCGACCATCCAGTAATCGCCTTCTTGCCAGATCATACGCAGAGGAAGTCCGGGAAGCCCGGCTCCCGAGCCCAGATCCCAGCAACAAGGTGCAGCGCTGTATTCCACGTCTTCGCGCAGAAAACGCCCGAGATGCAGGCTGTCGACGACCAGCGTAAAAAAGGTGTCCTCAGCCGTCCGGGTGCCGACAAGGTTCATGACCCTGTTCCACTGTATGAGCAGTCCGAGATATCCGGCGAGCGGGGGCAAGGTTTCTTCGGTAAGCTCGAAACCGGCGCGCTTGGCCCAGTCCTGAAGATCATACGGGGATACGGATGATGAACGCATGACGACTCCTTGATGCTGTAGAGGAATGAGAGGCGGTTATACCCGCAAGGCGCGCGTTCGTACAGCGTCTCAGGTACGTTTCCGGATTGCGCGCTTTGATCCAATGAGAAGAATCAGCTTTTGCAGCGCCGTTTTTTATCCGCTTTGGCTTTTTGCCGCTTGAGCCGCTTTTTTTGTTTTTTCAGATGCCACCTGCGTTTTTCTTCAAGAGACATAGGGGCTATGGGGAGAAAGAACATCGGATAGAGGACGGCCAATACGAAGGACAGAGGAAAAAGCGTTCCGAAGATGTCGCGGGGGACATCGCCTTTGGAGTGCGACCACAGAAAGAAGCTGACGATTCCGAGCACAGTCAGCAGCACGCGGTCCCAGAAAGGCGAAGAGGTGAAAAGGAGCCTTGTCGTGGGAGGCGGCTGCCCGGAGGAGGAAGCCTCCATACCCGGCTGGCTGTCGGAAGGGGGGACTTCCGGAAAATGTTTGTCCGTAACGTTTGTAAACCTGACTATGACAAGAAGCAGGAACATGACGATGAAGAATGTGGGAATGAGTTTCGCCGGGTGTCCGCCAGTGACACTATAGGCGATCACCCATTCGGAGGCACATACGCAAAGCCCCCCTAGGATCAGGCCGGATATCGACCAGTGAGGAGTGGGATCTTTATCGGGTGGGGATGGCTTTCTACCCATGCGCGGCTCCTTGGCGCGGACTCTTCGTAACACGGCATTATCCGGCGTCGGTTCGGAAGAAGCTCGATCCCGCAGTCCGGCCGGAAGCGTGCCTCCTTGGGCATGTTGGAACGGATTGGCTTGAACCAGTGCATATCCCTTTTGCTTTGGCCGCCGGAGGGGCGGGGGGAACTATCCGCCCAAGGGCAAGGGCGGGGCCCTCGCTCCCGGAGGCCCTGCCTGTTTATTTTCCCGCCTCCTTCCTGAGATTGTCCACCTGGCGGCAGATGCCCATGAGCATATCCATCTCGTGCCGCCTCAGGCCGGACTTGCCGAGGAAACGGCGCAGGGGCATCAGGAAGTAGTCGGGATTGTCGCTTTTGAGATAGTCGATGGCGAGGAGCGTTTCTTTGAGCCGGGCGTAGAGCAGGGCCTGTTCCTCGTGCGTGATGCGGCGCGACTGCTGGCCGGGATCGTTGCCGAGCGATGGCTGCGGGTCCACGCGGCTGACCGCCTTCATGCATTCGTAGGTAAGGATGAGGATGGCCTGCGCCAGATTGAGCGAAGAAGCCTCTCCAGCGGTGGGGATGGTTACGAGGCGCTGGCATTGCTCGATGTCGGCATTGCTCAGGCCGCGATCCTCGCAGCCGAAGACGATGGCGACCCGGCTGCCTTCGTGGAGCAGGGGCGCGATTTCCCCGGCGGCCTGTTCCGGCGTCAGCAGCCCGCGCCGCCAGCCGCCCGTGCGGGCCGTGGTGCCGAAGGTCAGGACGTTGGGGGCGAGCGCGTCGCCGAGCGTCGGTTTGACCTCAATGGCGTCGAGCAGGGGCTCGCCCTTGGCCGTGGCCAGAGGCCGGGCTTTTTCCTTATCCCACCACGCGGGGCTGACGAGGGTCAGGCGCCCGCAGCCCGTGTTGGCGCAGGCGCGGGCCGCCATGCCGATGTTTTCCGGGAACTTGGTTCCCACCATAATGATTTCCAGATGCCGCAGGGCGTCCTGCGAAGCTTGCACGAGCATACTCACTTCCGGGGAGACAGGGTGGCAAGGGCGTCCTCAAGCTGGCTCGTCGTGTACAGATCTCTGAGCACGATGGGGCTGTTTGAGAGGAGGCCCTTGGGGAAAATGGCCGTGACCGGGATGCTGACGCTGCCGATGGCGCGGAGCAGCGCCTGCGCTTCCGGGTCGGGCCGGGTCAGGTCCACCTTGATGAGGCGGAGCCCGTAGCGTTCCGTGATGGCGTGCAGGCGTTTGGGCGTCAGCACGGTCTGCTCAAGGAATTTGCAGGACGGGCACCAGTCCGCCGTGAATTCGACCATCAGCGGTTCTTTTTTCAGCAGCGAACGGAACGTGTCCGCCCGGAACGTTTCCCACGGCGCGGGTTCGGGGGCGGGCTGCACGCTCCACCAGATGGAGCCGCATACCATAAGGAGCGCGAGCGCGCCCGTAAAGAGCTTTTGACGCCCCGAGGCCCGCAAGCCGCCCCATTGCCCCCACATCCACGCCGCCAGCGCGCAGACGAGCAGGGTGACGAGCGCGGCGAGCCGCTGCGACTCGGGGAGAATGGACAGTAGGTAGATGGCGGTACCCATGAGAAAGAAGCCGACCAGCCGTTCCATGATCCCGGTCCATGCGCCGGGCTTGGGGAGGATGCGGGCCGCGCCGGGCCAAGCCGCCAGGACGAGGTAGGGCAGGGCCATGCCGATCCCGGTTGCCGTGAATACGGCGACGATAACGGGCAGGGGCTGGAGTGCCGCCCAGCCGAGCACGCCACCGAGCAGAGGGCCGCTGCACGGGGTGGCCAGCAGGGTGGCGACGAGGCCGGTGAGGTAGGCTTGCGTTTTGGGGTTGCGTGACGCGCCGACCTTGAAATCGAGCACGGGCAGCGTGAACACGTCGAACAGGGAGAGGGACAGCAAAAAGACGAGGATCAGCAACCCGTACACGAGATGGGTATTCTGGAACAGGCCGCCCCATGCCAATCCGAGCGCGCCGACGCAAAAGGCCAGCACGAGGAACCACGTCAGGATCCCGGCGGCGAACAGTACGTTGTGCTCGCGGAAATGGGCGAGGCGCTGACCTTCGGTCTCATAACCCGACGAGCTCAGCAGGGCGGAAACCTTCATGGTCAGCACGGGCAGCACGCAGGGCATGACATTGAGGATAAGGCCAGCCAGCAGCCCGAGGAACAGGGCCGTGCCGAGGGCTGTAGGCTCCAGCGATTCCTGCGGGAAACGCGGCGTGAACCGCCACTCGTCAGGCTCAGCGGGGCTTCCGGCAAGCTGGACGGACGGCCTGGAAAGCGGCGTCAGCTGGGTGACGGATTGCTGTGGGGGGGCTTGCGGAGAAACGGGTTCGGAAGAGGCGGGGGATGTTTCGGCTTTACCGAGTTGCCCATACGCCTTCAATGCGGCTGGACTCGGCGGAGGCAGCGTTTCGGGGAGTGCCAGGGAAACCGTTTGCTGTACGGGGACACAGTTTTTGTCGGAACAGAGGAGCATGGACAGATCGGCGGAGAGGGGGCCGGATACGGGGGCATCGAAACGGATGAAGATCGGGAACCGGGCGGTATAGGCGAGAATCTGCTTTGCGGGCTCGAAGGTGTCGGGCGTAAGCCGGCCCTGCGGGTAGAGGACTGCGGCTGCGGCGGGTTGTCCCTGCACGTTGCGGACGTTCAAACTGGTGGGAATGGGCGCGTCCGCGTAGTGGGAGTAGGTGTGATAGCCTTTCTGCGGCGTCACCCAGAGTACGGCCGCAGGATGCCCGTCCAGTTCGGCATATTCCGTATCCAATGAAAAAGGAAGTGATTCTGCGTGAGTAAGAGACGCAGCATACAGCAGGAAGCCTGTTACAAGGCAGAGTACGAGCCATATATGGAGTGTGTTTTTCGTTTTCATGGGAGGGACGGTAGCGTTTTTTCCTTTCTTTTGCAAAAAGGGAGTTGACACTCACCCCTTATTTGGACTAAACCTCTTTTCACGCCGCGAGGCACGGGTCATTAGCTCAATTGGTAGAGCAGCTGACTCTTAATCAGTTGGTTCGGTGTTCAAGTCACCGATGGCCCACCAGCAAAACGAACCAAGGACTTTCGAGAAATCGAAAGTCCTTTTTTCATATATGCTCCTATTTTAAAAGGTGGCTTTGGTCCGCTCTATCCAACGGGGAGCACCACAAGCGCGGTAGGCATTCATCAAGTATCAGTCCGCTTGATTGGGTGATTGGTCCAGATAGCCTTTATATACCCGCTTGTCTTGTCCATCAAAGTTCAGCTGGTACATACAGAAAGTAGTCAGTATGTTTTTAGGTTGCCATTGTTCCTTATACGAATATTGATAAAGCATCCCCAGACGTTTCATGACATTTCCGCTACGGGGATTCTTGATATCGTGTGTGGCCGTAATGTAAGGAATGCCATCTTTTTTTACTTGGTGAATAACGGCATTGGCCGCCTCGGTTACAATGCCGTTGCGCCAAAAGGCTTTGAGTAGCCCATAGCCAAGGTCATGGGGCTCATTGATGCCTATATTGACATACCCTATTGGAATATCATCATTTTTTAAACAAATCGCATACTTGTAACCGTAAGGTTGCCTGTAGGTGTCCAAGTACCTTTCCCTAAGAAAAAGGCTTGCTTCCTCTATGGATTCTAATGGGAACCAAGGCAAATACGTATTTACGTCTTTATCGCTATGTATTTTGAACAAGGCGTATAAATCGTTTTCAGAGAATCTTCTTAATAGAAGTCTCTCTGTTTCCAAAGTAGGTGTATTTGTGAACCCCATATTTATTCCTTATGAGTATTATTTTATTAACGAGTACTTCATTTTTTTAAATCCGATATCCGCTTGATATTTATTTATGTTAGTATTTCCAGTGACATTCTGTCAAATAGAGGTATATTGCCGCTAGGCGGGAGGTTCCGAAAAGCTTACAGCTTTGCATATGTTATAAAAACTCCTTTTGATTTGTTAGTAAAGCTTGCGGTCTGGCAACTGCAAACGGCAACAAATCAAAAGGAGGTCACAATGAGTGACGTTCAAAGTTTAGCCCACACAAAATGGAACTGCAAATACCATGTGGTATTTGCCCCCAAATATCGCAGACAGGTTTTCTATGGGGAAAAGAAGCGTGAGATCGGCGAGATATTGCGCAGGCTTTGTGAATGGAAAGGAGTGACAATTCTCGAAGCGGAATGCTGCCCGGATCATGTACATATGCTGCTGGAGATACCACCCAAGATGAGTGTGTCGGGATTTATGGGGTATCTGAAGGGTAAAAGCAGCCTGATGCTGTATGAACGATTTGGCGATCTGAAGTTCAAATACCGCAATCGTGAATTCTGGTGCCGGGGCTACTACGTGGATACGGTAGGCAAGAACAAAGAGAAGATTAGGGATTACATAAAGAAACAGCTGGAAGAGGATAAACTGGGTACGCAGCTTTGCCTTCCCTATCCGG